>Ga0074197_1000002_pt1 | contig 847852 bp, 746 predicted proteins | sample EPASupsiteSAE305_FD_64526 | JGI IMG/M metagenome (GOLD analysis project Ga0074197, IMG submission 64526) | Bioremediated contaminated groundwater microbial communities from EPA Superfund site, New Mexico - SAE3-05 reassembly with SPADES | ecosystem: Environmental > Aquatic > Deep subsurface >... | reverse complement strand
CCACTGCTGCCTCCCGTAGGAGTAGGGCCCGTGTCTCAGTGCCCTTGTGGCCGGTCATCCTTTTAGATCGGCTACCCGTCATAGCCTTGGTGGTCTGTTACACCGCCAACTAGCTGATAGGACTCAAACTCCTCCTCGAACGACCCTTGCGGGCCTTTCATCCCCTTGAGATGCCTCAAGAGGATTGTATGGGGTATTAGCCAAACTTTCGCTTGGTTGTCTCCCATTCGAGGGCAGATTGTTTAAGTATTACTCACCCGTCTGCCGCTAAGAGCCCGGTACTCTGGTACTCTTCGCTCGACTTGCATGTGTTAGGCACGCCGCCAGCGTTAACTCTGAGCCAGGATCAAACTCTCCAAAAAATCCGTAACAGCTCATAGCAAACATTTCTGTTTACCATTTACTATTAGCATTTACGGAGAAGTTCTAATTAGCTCTATTACTATTGTTCATAACCAACTTAGTTATCACACCATTAGGTAATTGCTTCGTATATTACACCATCAACATGTTCCGCAGGATCGGTCAGAAGTTCAGACAGGTTTTAAGGCCTGGCCTCTTTTGACATCCCCTGTTTCGCACGTTCAGGGTGCCCATTCATACATAATTTTTTAGAGAGCAAACCCTTTTCCTGTTTTGTGGAATCCACTCCACAGGTAGAAGGTCGGTTATTACTGTCGCGGCTTTTGTTCGCGACCGTAAAGAAATCTTATCACAAATCTGCGAACCTTGTCAACAACTATTTTTCTCGTCGGAGAAAACGTTTTTTGAGATGTTGCTTTTCAAAAAACTTTTTTGTTTCGCACTGTTGTTTTTACTTTTAAAGATCGTGTTGCTGGCTTTTTGGTTCGCGCCCTTTGTGGGGGGCTGTTTCCGACAACAAGATTAGTATAGCACAAATAAAAAAACCCTGTCAACTAAATTCCGCAAGTATTTTTAAAAATTATTTTTTTCTCCGTTTTCTCGTCGGAGAAACGCTTTTCCGCCATGCCCATATTATACACGAATATTTGCGTCTTGTGTAAAGCTTTGTGTTTTTTTCCGGTTTATTTCCGGGCTTTTCCGCGGTTCCCTGGCGGCCCGGGGCGCTCCTCCGCGGTTTTGGCGGGGCCGCCGCGCGGCGCGCGCGCGAAAACCATTTCTCCGACGTGAAATGTGTTTTTTCACGCGTGCCGCGCCTTCAGGGCGCAAGATCCCGCGCAGCGCGGCGGCCCGGGCCAGGCCCTGCACCCGCCCGCGGCGGCCCCGGCCGGGCCCGGCCGCGTCGACAAAAAAACAAGGGCCGGCTGCCAGCCGGCCCTCTCCCGGGGTCTCCGGGCACCGCCTTCCGCGGCGGTTTGTTTAGGTATATATATTTATATTTATAAATATATAATTATGGCAGGCCTATACGCCCCCCCTTCTTCAGGGCCGCGTCTATGGCGTCCATGCGCCTGGAAATCGCCTCGAAGGCCGCGTACTTGGCCTCCAGAGCCCGCATTTTGCGCTCCGCCACCACCGTGTAATCGTCCGAGAGGCGGATCAGGTTCTCGCGCAGCCAGCGCAGCTGGCCGTCCATATCCTTCAACCGCGGCTCCAGGCTCTTGGCCAGGCGCTCCTCGGCGGCGGAGAACATCTTGTTGTACAGCACCTCGCTGCTGCTGAGCTTGGCGGACAGCTCGGAGAAGCCCGCATGCATGGCGGTCTCCAGTTCCGAGAGCCGGGTATTGGCCCGCGCCACGGCGTCCTTGAGGTGCTCGTCGAAGCGCCCCGCCACGCCGCCCTGCGCGGCGGCCCGGGCCAGGCCCTGCGCCTCGCCCAGCGCCTTGCGGCATTCGGCCGCCACGCCGGAGAGCTCGTCGGAATACTGCCCGTAGTTCAGCTTGATCTCGTCGAGCGCGGCCAGCGCGGCCGCCAGGTTGACGCGCAGCTCGTCGGCCGTGGCGCGCGGGGCCAGCGTGTCCAGCTCGGCGCGCACCTTGCGCTGCTGCCCCTCCAGGGCGGTCTTCAGGCCGGACAGCGAGACCTCGGCCTTCTCCAGCCGGGCGGCCAGCTCCCCCTCGCCGGCGTAGTTGCGCGACAGCGAGTCGAAGGTGGCGGCCAGGTCGGTGACCTTCAGGTCTATGTTCTTGATCTCGTCCTTGGAAACGGCCTTGGCCGCCTCGGCGCGCAGGGCCTCGTCGGAGGCGGCCGCGCGCTGGCGCAGTTCGGTTACCATCTTCTCGGCGCGCTCCAGGCGGAAAGCGAAATCCTCGCCGCTGCCGGGCTGCGGGGGCGGGGCCGCCGGGGGCGGGGCGGGCCTGTTTTTCAGTTCCTCCAATTCCCCGCGCAGCGCGCGCAGTTCCGCCTCCAGGGCGGCGCTCCTGAAATCCGGCATGGGCAGCGGCGGCGGCGGGGCCCCGGCCGGCTGGGCCGGCCGGGCGGGCGGCGGAGGAGGCGCGCTCTGCCGCGGGGCGGGCGCCGGCTCGGCGCCGCCTTTCAGTTTCGAGAAAATAGATCCGGTTTTTTCTTCCGCCATATTACCCCCAATCGTCCTTCGCCTTGACCGCGGCCGCGGCCTGGGCCGGAGCGGCCTTGGCTTTGGGTCTGGGCCTGGCCACTATTCCTTTCTCGGCCAGCCGCTCGAACAGTTCCATAAATTCTCCCAGCGACGCCTCGGCCTCTTTTTTGCCGTAGGGCCCGTCGGGGGTGCGTTTTTCCAGCGCAGCGGCGGCTTTGCCCTCGTAGGCGGCCCTCACCTTGCCGCGCAGCTTGTCCGGCAGGGCCGGGATGAACGGGCCCATGCGCTCCGGCGGCACGGCGGCGGCCAGCGCGCCAAAATCGGCTTCGCCCAGATTCAGCAGGTCCTCGTCGAGCGGCACCAGGGCGCGCAGGTCGGCGCCGCGCTCCGCGTCGGCCGCCAGCACCTTCTCCAGCACCGCCTTGCGCTCGCCGTAGGGCAGGGCTTTCAGCAGCGCCGCGGCCTCGGCAGGGCCGCCGCTCGCTCCGTAAAGCCTGTTCTCCAACTCGTCCTTCATGGCCCGCAAGAGGGCCATGTCGGCCCGGCGCGGTTCGGACAGGGCCAGCGCCGCCGCGGCTCGGGTCTCGGCCGGCAGGGCCGCCAGCAGCGCCGCCGCCGCTTCGCCGGGCATGCGCGAGAGCACCAGGGCTATGTCGCCGGGATCTTCTCCTGCCAGCAGCGCGGCCAGCGCGGGGGCTTCGGCCGCCGCGAAATCGAAACGCACGCCGCCGCCGGCGCGGGGAGTGGCGGCGGGGCGCGGCCCTTCGGACGCGGCCTGCGCGGCCAGGCCCCGCTCGAAGATAGCGGGCGCCAGCAGCCACAGCGCGGCGCAGCAGACCGCCGCCACCGACAGCGCGGTCAGGCCTATCACCATTACGTAGTTCAAATAATTTAGTGTCACGCTTAGCCTCCACCGATATTATCGCAACCGCGGGGTAGATAACCTGTTGCGTAAAGGTTAACAATATATTGCCCGTGGGCCGCCGGCGCAAAATTATTATAATAAACTGCCATGCAAACCTTCGCCGCCAACCTCATCAAGGCCCGCGCCGCCGCGGGCTTCGACACCGCCTACAAGTTCTACCACCGCAACGGCGGCCGGCGGCACTTCGGCTTCACGTTCGTCCACTACATGCGCGTTGAGAAGGGCGGCTCCGTTCCCAAACCCGAATGCCTGGAGCGCATTTTGCTGGCCCTGCGCCTGCTGCCCACGCAGGCCGAAGCCCGCGAGCTGCTGATCAGCTACCTGCGCGCCTCGCTCGGCAACGGAAGGTGCGCCGACTACGTGCTAGAGCCGCTTTTCTCCGGCCAGGCCCCGGCGGCGGGCGGCACGGATCCCATGACCTGGATGAAGGCGCACTCCTCCGTGCACCTGAGCCCGGAAGAGTTCACGGCCATGGCCTCGAGCGAGGCCGCCTACTGGTGCGCCGAGGCCCTGTGCAGCGACGGCGGCGCCTGGGCGCCGGAGGAGCTGGCGGAAAAACTGCAGCTCGCCCCCAAGGCCGCGGCGCGCGCGCTGGAAGCGCTGAAGAGGGCCGGGCTGGCGCTTAAGACGGCGGCGGGCAAGTACAAGTGCCGCCACCAGGGAAAATTCTTCACCTATCCCGGCCGCCTGGAAGGAATGGGCTCGCAGCTCGAGGCCATTAACGGCTACCTGGAAAAAGCCGGAGGCCCCGAATTCTTCGAGCGCCTGGAACTGGTGCGCGCCGAAGAGGGCGCCATGAGCAATTTCCGCCTGCACCTGGCGCAGGCCATGGACGCGGCCAACGCCTACGCCTCGCACTCGGCGGGCCGGGATACCGGCTTCTACCTGATCAAGCTGCGCATGCGGCGGCTTAAGCGCTTCTGAGGCGCGGCTGGTAACAGGAATTGTTACCAAAACGCCCCCCCGCCGGACCTTTCCGTTCTAGTCCATATGCCTTCCCCCCGCTGCCCCCGCGCTCCATGCGGGGGCTTTTCTTTAACGCTAAACTATCACCATGGCCGCCCGTGCGGCCGCCGATGACCAAAAGAATACTGATAGTGGACGACGACGAAGCCTACGGGCGCAACACCGCCAGGTTCCTGGACCTGCACGGCTTCAGCTGCCGCTACGAGAGCCGCCCGGGCGAGGGCCTGGCCGCCGCGGCCGCGTTCGGACCGGCGCTGGCCGTGATAGATTTCGAGATGCCTGGCCTCAACGGAGCGCAGCTGGCCGCCGGCCTGCTGGGCCAGGCCGGGCCGGACGGCCTGCCGATGATCTGCCTGACGGCGCACCCCGAAGGGGCCGCCGAAGCGCTGCTGCGGGTGAACCCGCTCTGCCGCGTGCTGGACAAGACCTGGGGCTTGGCCGGCCTGTTGGCCGCGGTGAGAGAAATACTGGGCAAGGAGACGGACAAATGAAGGACATCTTAACCGCGCTTGGACTCTGCCTCGGGCTGTGCGGCGCCGCCGGCGCCTTCGACCTGGCCGGCCTGGACGCGGCGGCCGTGGCCGGGAAAGCGGCGGAAATACCGGCGGCCTCCAAGGCCTACGCCGACACGCCGCCATCCCGCGGCGTCTCGGCCGGCGTCAGGCAGGCGCTTGCCGGCAGCACCTTCGAATGCCGGCGTTTCCAGACCCTGCCCTTCACCTTCGAGCCGGTCCAGATTTTCGGCGTGACCGCCCAGGGGGTAACCATCGAAAAACCGGACAGGCTGACGGTATCTTTCCCGGAAGTTTCCGAGGGCGGGATCATCGTAAGGGCGGTAGCCGTAAAGAACGGGACCGGGACGCTCACCAAGGATTTCAGGATCGTGCAGGACGTGCAGGAGAAATATTCTTTCCGCAAAGTGGTCGTCTTCGAGGGCAACAACATCGGCCTGAACAGCGCGCTGAACAACGAGTACGCCGTCCGCACGGAACTGCACCTGCACCTCGACTCCGGGAACAACCTCGTGAAGATATCGCTGGAAAAAGGAGTCTTCAGCGGGATCAACCCGCTGCAGAAGAATGAATTCACCTGCGAGCTCTGAAGCGGGCCGGCGCGCGGCGGCGAAGAAGGCGGCGGGGGCGGGCGCTACCCGCCCCGTTTTTTAATATATAATTTAAGGACTTTAACGCCTATCGAGGCGACGCCTCGATAGTTTACGGAGATAAAATGAGCTTACACCATAACCAGCCCAAGGGCCTTTTCCTGCTGTTCTTCGTAGAGATGTGGGAGCGCTTCTCCTACTACGGCATGCGCGCCCTGCTCGTTCTCTACATGGTGGGCCCGCTGGCGTTCTCCACGGAAAAAGCCAGCCAGGTCTACGGCTGGTACACCGGCCTGGTCTACCTGACCCCGCTGCTGGGCGGCTACATAGCCGACCGCTACCTGGGCCAGCGCAAGGCCATCGTGCTGGGCGGCATCCTGATGGCCCTCGGCCATTTCGCCATGGCTTTCCCCCCCATGCCTTTCTTCTTCGGCGCCATGATACTGCTCATCATGGGCAACGGCTTCTTCAAGCCCAATATCTCCACCGTGGTCGGCTCGCTCTACGAAGAGAACGACCCCCGCCGCGACGGCGGCTTCACGATCTTCTACATGGGCATCAACGTGGGCGCCTTCTTCTCGCCTTTCATCTGCAGCACGCTGGGCGAGATGGTCGGCTGGCATTACGGCTTCGGCGCCGCCGGCGTGGGCATGGTGCTCGGCCTGGCGATGTACCTGTGGGGCAACAAGGCCCTGCTGGGCGACAAGATGATGAAGCCCTCCACCCCGCAGACCAATTACTGGGTGCCGGTAACGCTGGTCACCCTGATGGTCTCCTTCCTGGTGATCACCGCGATGCAGTTCAACGGCTTCGAGATCTTCAGCCGGGTGCCGCAGTGGGTATACGGCATAGCCGCCGTGCTGGTGCTGATCGGCATGGCCTACGCCTACGCCTCCAAGCCGGTGAAGTCCACGCTTACGCAGGTGGAGAAGCAGCGCATCGCCGTGATCTTCATCATGGTGTTCTTCGCGATCTTCTTCTGGACCGCCTTCGAGCAGGCCGGCTCCTCGCTGACGCTGTTCGCCAAGAACGAGACCAACCGCTGGATCAGCCTGTTCGGCTGGCGCTTCGAGATGCCGGCCGGCTGGTTCCAGTCGCTGAACCCGTTCTTCATCGTTCTGCTGGCGCCGTTCTTCTCCAGCATGTGGATAAACCTGGCGGAGAAGAAAAAAGAGCCGTCCAGCCCGGTCAAGTTCGCCATAGCGCTCGGGCTGCTGGCGGTGGGTTTCATCGTGATGATCGCGGCCGCCGCGGCTTTCCAGCGCAGCGGCCCCGTCAGCGTGCTGTGGCTGGTGGGCGCCTACTTCTTCCATACGCTGGGCGAGCTGTGCCTGTCCCCGGTGGGCCTGTCGCTGGTGACCAAGCTGGCGCCGGTGCAGTTCGGCTCGCTGATGATGGGCGTCTACTTTCTGTCCAGCGTGGCGGCCGGCTTCGTAGGCGGCTTCTTCGCCGGCAACTACGACACGGTCAACCACACCACCTTCTTCATGATCCCGACGGCCACCGGCCTGGGCGCCGCGGCGCTGCTGCTGCTGCTGACCCCGAAGATCCGCAAGTGGATGCACGGCGTGCACTAAAGCGCCAAGACGCAAAAAAAGAACGCCCGGCTGCCCGGGCGTTCTTTTTTTATGCTCCGGAAGCTAGCGCTTGTGGCTGTACTTGGCCAGCACTTCCATGAAACCGTGCGCGGCCATCAGGTCGTCGGAGGTGTGGCGCAGGCGGTGCAGCATCACCAGCAGGATCTCTATGAGCATCGCGGCGCCCTCGCGGGGGTAGTCGGCGATGAACTGCATCAGCCGGGCGCGCTCTATCTCTATCACCTCCGCCGGCGCGATGGCGCGGGCCTGCGCGAAGCGCGGCTTGCCCTCCAGCACGGCCATCTCGCCGAAGTACTCGCCCCGCTTGAGCACGGCCAGCTTGCGCCACTTCGTGCCGGCCTTGTCCAGGCGCTTCTCTATGGCGATGTCGCCGCAGAGCACCACGTAGAAGGTGCTGCCCTCCTCGCCCTCGCGGAAGATGATCTCGCCCTTGCGCAGCTCCCGGCGGCTGAAGGCCTTGAGGAACTCCCGCAGCGTGTCGTCGTCGAAAGCCGCGAACAGCTTCAGGTCTTTGAGGTCGGTTATATCTTTCTTGTTCATGCTGCCCCCTTAAAAGGTGTAGACGAAGCCGGCCGTCAGGCCCAGGCCGCGGAAGTCCGGCTTGCCGGAGCGCGAGAACGCCCTGTAGCCCTCCGCCAGCGCGTGCGCGCGCCAGGGCGAATTGTCGAACTGCCACTCGTAGCCCAGGCCCAGGTTCCAGGCCGGGTGCCAGCCTTTGAGCGGCGCGGCGAACTCCGCCTTAGCGTCCGAACCGGAGAAAAAATGGGAGGAGACGCCGGCGCGCAGCAGCGCGTAGCGGGTATGCGGCGTGCCCAGCGGTATCAGCGCCAGCTCCACTCCGGCCGGCACCTCCACGTGCCCCAGGTGGGCGCGCGTGCCGTCGAGCCGCTGCTGGCCCACCCGGTTGTACTTCAGCCCGGCGTAATAGCGCACCCACGAGAACAGGTGGCCGCCCGCCAGCAGCTTGGGGCCGAGTGTGGTGGTCTCGGTCTTAGTCCCCCCGCCGGCCTTGTCCAGCACCAGCGTATCGCTGGCCAGGCCCAGCGAGACATAGCGGGCCCGGCGCTGGGCGCGGATGCCGTTCTCCGGAGCCACGCGCTTCACCTGGCCCGTCACCGGGGCGCTCTGGCCGGAATTCAGGAAATTCAGGAACTCTTTTTTTTCCTTGTCGCCCCAGGCGGCCTGCTCGCGCAGGTCGGGCGGGGCGGCCCGCAGCGCCGCGGCCGGCAGGCCGGCGAGCAGCAGCAAAGAGAGGGCGATCTTCATCATAAGCGTCGTCTTTAATATAATACACTAAACGCAAAATGACCGCAAAGCTGATTCTCCTCGCGGCGCTGCCGCTGCTGCCCCTGCTGCCCGGCCGGGCCGCCGCCGCCAGCATAGCCGACGCCCGGGCCGCCGTGGTGCGCGGGACGCTGAACTATCTGAACACTCCTTACCTGTGGGGCGGCATGCACCGCGACACCGGCATGGACTGCTCGGCCTTCGTAAAGCAGGTTTACGCCGACGCCGGCCTGCAGCTGCCGCGCGCCTCCCGGGAGCAGTACGCCCGCACGCAGCGCCTGGCCCCCGCCGAGGTGCGCCCCGGAGATCTGGTCTTCTTCGCCATGAAGAGCCCCGGCACGGCCAGGGTGGACCATGTCGGGGTATACGTGGGCAAAGGCTATTTCGTGCACGCCTCGTTCACCAACGGCGTGCACATAGACTCGGTGGCCAACCCCTATTACTTCAGCCGGCTGGTGGCCGTGCGCAAATACCGCGGCTTCTAGGCCGCGGCCCCCGTAAAAGCAAGAACGCCCGGCCAGCCGGGCGTTCTTCTTTGGCGGAGCCGGGCCGCTAGATGTCCAGGCACATGCCCTCGCGCGCCCCGAAACAATCCGTCGTACCGCCGCCCTTGCGTATCAGGTCGCGGCAGTACTCTATGTTCTCGTCGAGCATGGCGTCGGTGTGGTACGGGTCATGGTGGGTGATGGCCATGCGCTTTACGCCGCTCTCCAGGGCGAACTTCGCCGCGTCGTCGTAGGTGGCGTGCCCCCAGCCCTTGCGGGTGGCGTATTCGGCCTCGGTATACTGGGCCTCGCGGATCACCATGTCGCTGCCGCGCGCGAAAGCCGCTATCTCCGCGTCCTGGCGCAGCGACAGGTCGGACACCCCGCCCAGTTTGGAGAAGGGCTCGTGGTCGCTCAGGTAGGTGACCACCTTGCCCTGCGTCTCCACGCGGAAACCGATACAGACGCCGGGGTGGTTCAAATGCTGGAAGGAGACCTTGGCCGCGCCCAGGTCCACCGGCCCCTTCATCTCGACGAAGCCCAGCCGGGCGCCAAGGCTGGTCAGCGGGATAGGGAAATAATCCAGCGACATGGACTGGGTGAAGATGCGGCCCAGGCTGCCGTGGGCGCCGTGCACGCTGAAGATATTGAATTTGTTCTTCGGGTTGTAGAACGGCGTGAAGAAGGGAAAGCCCTGTATATGGTCCCAGTGGGTATGGCCCACGAAGATATTCGCCTGCAGCGGCTTGCCGGCGAACTCGGCCATCAGCGAATCGCCCAGCTCGCGCAGGCCGGTGCCGCAGTCGAAGATAAAAGGCGTGTCGCCTATCCTGAGCTCTACGCAGGCCGTATTGCCGCCGTAACCGGCCACCTTGGCGTTGCTGGTGGGGCAGGAGCCGCGCGTACCCCAGAAGCGCACGTACACCGGCAGCCGCCCGTTGCCGGCCGGCCGGGCCAGCAGTTCCTCCGGCGCGGGCGCCGCGCCGCGGCCCGTGACCGCCATCTCCGGTTCCGGCGCGGACGCCGGGGCCGCTCCGCCGAACAGGCTGCGCACCAGCTTCAGCATCTCCGCCGGCATGTAGGGCTTTACCAGGTACTCGTCGGCGCCGGCGGCCCTGGCTTGCGAGACGTCGGTGGTGAAAGTTTTGGAGGAACTGACGATGATCTTGACGCCGGGGATGCCGTCCCTGCCCTTGAGCAGGCCGCACAGCTCGTAGCCGTGCATGCGTGGCATCATCAGGTCGGTCACCACCAGGTCGGGGCGCCAGGCCTGCGCCTTCTCCCAGCCTTCCTGGCCGTCCTTGGCGGTCTGCACCTCGAATTCGGCCGACAGGATGTCCGCGGCGAGGTCGCGCAGCATCTCGTCGTCGTCCACCACCAGTACTTTCTTCCTGGGCTCGGTCATAGGCGTTTCAAGGATAATATAGCAAACTGGCGGGCAGGGAAAGCCGCAAAAAAACACCCGGGGCGGCCCGGGTGTTCTTTTAGCTGGCGGGGGCTCAGAATTCGTTGAAGTAGGAGACCTTGCCGTTGCCCTCGCGGTTGATGATCCAGTGGTCCAGGGTATGGCCGCTGGAGTCGCCGGCGACCTCCACCTCGTACTTGCGGGCGGAATCGTCGAGCAGGCCGGGGTTCTCGGGGCAGGAGAAGATGCGGGCGCCGTTCTTGGCCTGCATGGAGGCCAGCCCCTCGTGGAACTTGCGGGCGCCGGCGGCGGTGGCGAATTTGGAGCAGTTGATGCTCTCCTGCATGGTGGCGTCCACGTAGGTGCGCAGGTCTATGGGGCGCTCGGCGTTGGCGGTCCACTTGCCGGCGCTGCAGGTCAGGTAGGGGCCGGCGTTATGCTGCGCGCCCAGCACGTCGTCGCGCTTCTGCAGCATGTGGTTCCAGAAGCGCATGCCGTTGAAATTGGCGGAGAGGTCGGCGTAGGAGAACACGCCGGTGGCCAGCATGTTGCCGCCCAGGAAGGTCTTCTCCTTGAAGATGCCGCCCTTGAGCACGGAGACCAGGGGCTTGCCGTTGAGATAATGGCCCTTGAAGTAGCGCTGGCCCATGCCGAACATGTGCTCCAGCTTGTCGACGCCTATCACCACGTCGCCGATCTTGATGAGCGGGGAGAGGGCCAGCGGGCTCTTGGCGGCGCCGCGGCGCCCGAGCAGGAAGCCGTTCCAGATGCTCCACTCGCTGTAGAGGGATTCCTTAAGGGGGATCACGGTGCGGGGCACGTCGCCGTGGATGATGGCCTGCACCAGCTGGCCTTTCTTGTGGTTGGAGAACACGTCGGTCAGGCGGTCGTAGAGGAGCTCTTCGCTCTTGGCGGAATCGTCGCAGCCGCCCTGGGCGTTCAGGTCGTCTATGGCGGCCTGCAGGCCGTCGTTGGCCAGGCGGTTCACCTCGGCGGTGATGTCCACCAGCTCGGCGTCGGGCAGCGTGAAGTGGTCGGCTTCGGCGGCCCTGGCGGGCGCTCCGGCGGCTATCAAGAGTATGGCGGCTAAAAGTTTGCGCATGTATCCTCCGTTCCCGATAGTCAAATGCTATCAATCTTCAGGCCGCCGCCGATTGAGGCGGAAGACCCCCCGGCCTGGCGTATTAAGGCCCAGGCCCGCCTGGGCATGATGGCCGCGGGGAGCGGGGCCTTGTGGCCCCCGCATGCCCCCCGGACCCAGGCCCGCCTGCCCCAAAAACCGCCAATCGCTGGGCCTTTAGGCCGTGGCTGGAAACCCGCGGACGGGCTAAACTATATACAGGTTAGAGGAGGTTTATGTTAAACAAAGCCCTGGTCCCCTTCGTTCTTTCCGTCCTGTTCTTCTCCGCCCCCCACGGCGCCGCCGCTTTTGATTTCGACAAACCCTCGGTCCCGCTCACGCTGGCCGCCGCCCCGCTGCCGCCGGCGCCCGCCCCGGCCAGGGCGCCCAGGCTCTGCAAACCCTTTTTGCTCGCCGTCTCCGTAGGCGGAGTGGCCGAGACCGTGGTGCTGGAGCGCGCCTGCACCCCCGAGAACGAGCCGGTCTGGGTGATGAAGGTGGAAGCCTACGCCCTGGCCGTCAGAGTGGTTTCCGACAGGCACCCCGCCGAGCGCCAGCTCATCGAGAAACGCATAAAGAGCATGGTGGTGGACGGCATCAGCCAGGAGGACGCCGATTTCATAGTGCTGCGCACCGGCCCCGCGCTGCAGCGGGCGGCCGCGGCCGCCCCCGAGGAGAGACAGCGGCTGCTGCAGGAAGCCGCGGCGGAACTGCTGGCCCGGCTGGCCAGGCCCTGATCTTACCGGCCGCAGCGCCCGGGGCGAGCCGCTCCGGGCGTTTGTTTTTCCTCCCCTATAAAAGATAATCTATACCTTCAATGGACGAGATCAAGAGACGCCGCACCTTCGCCATCATTTCCCACCCCGACGCCGGCAAGACCACGCTGACGGAGAAGATGCTGCTTTACGGCGGCGCCCTGCACCTGGCCGGCACCGTGACCGCCCGCAAGAACCAGCGCGCCACCGCCTCCGACTGGATGGAGCTGGAAAAGAAGCGCGGCATCTCCATCAGCTCCACCGTGCTGCAGTTCGACTACGCCGGCTACCGCATCAATCTCCTCGACACCCCCGGCCACCGCGATTTCTCCGAGGACACCTACCGCGTGCTCACCGCCGTGGACGCCGCCGTGATGGTGATAGACGGCGGCAAGGGCATAGAGGCGCAGACGCTCAAACTCTTCGAGGTCTGCCGCCGACGCCACATCCCTATTTTTACCTTCATCAACAAAATGGACCGCCCCTCCCGCGAGCCGCTGGAGCTGATAGACGAACTGGAGAAGGTGTTGGGCCTCAAGCCCTTCCCGGTGAACTGGCCCATGGGCAACGGCACCGATTTCCGCGGCGTCTACGACCGCATGACGAAACAGGCGCATTTGTTCGAGCGCACCCCCGGCGGCGCTTTCAAGGCCGGCGTGGAGACGGCCGGCCTGGAGGATGCGCTCATAAAGGAAAAGCTGGACGCGGTCAGCTACAGGAATTTTATAGAGGAAGTGGGCATGCTGGAACTGGCGGGCACCGCCTACGACCAGGAGGCCGTGCTGGCGGGCGAGGTGACGCCGGTGTTCTTCGGCAGCGCGGTCAACAATTTCGGCATCCAGCTGATGCTCGACGGCTTCGTGGAGCATTCGGCCCCGCCCGGCCCGCGGGACGCCACTATGGGGTCCATCACCCCGGAAACCCCCGCCTTCTCGGGCTTCATCTTCAAGATCCAGGGCAACATGAACCCGCGCCACCGCGACAAGGTGGCCTTCGTGCGGGTCTGCTCGGGCAAGTTCACGCGCGACATGACGGTGCACCACATGGGCGACGGCCGCAAGGTGCGCCTTTCCAATTCCAACAAGCTGTTCGGCCAGGACCGCGAGACCGTGGACGAGGCTTACCCCGGCGATATCGTGGGTCTGGTGGGACACCAGGACTACAAGATCGGCGATACGCTGACCGAGAACCCCGCCATAGTTTTCGACGAGATACCCCGCTTCCCCCCGGAATGCTTCACCTACCTGACCAACCCGGTGCCCAGCAAGTTCAAGCCTTTCCGAGACGGCCTGGAACAGCTCATCCTCGAAGGCGTGGTGCAGCAGTTCCAGGTAAAGGACGCGCCGACCTCGAGCCCCCTGCTGGCCGCGGTAGGTCCGTTGCAGTTCGAGGTGACGCAGTACAGGCTGGAGGCGGAATACGGCGTGAAGTCGGTCATTGAGTCCTGCCCCTGGCAGTTCGTGCGCTGGCTCGACGAAGAGGGCGCGGCGCAGGTGAACTCCGGCCTGCTGCATCTGGGCGACAATGTGCGCCCCGGCACGGACTCGGACGGCAACCCGGTAGTCTTCTTCCCCACGCCGTGGGCGATGAAGTACTTCGGCGACACCCACAAGAAGATCGCCCTCTACGAGCTGGCGCTCAAAAAGATTCAGCAGAAGTAAACGACTAATATCTTTTAAGGAGAATTAAAATGGGATTCAATCTTAGAAACAGGCACTTTCTCAAAGAACTCGACTTCACCAGGCAGGAGCTGACTTTCCTGCTCAAGCTGTCCAAGGACCTCAAGAACGCCAAGTACGCCGGCACCGAGCAGCAGCGGCTCACCGGCAAGAACATCGCCCTCATTTTCGAGAAGACCTCCACCCGCACCCGCTGCGCTTTCGAGGTGGCCGCCCACGACCAGGGCGCGCACGTGACCTACCTGGAGCCCTCAGGCAGCCAGATGGGCCACAAAGAGACCGTGAAAGACACCGCCCGCGTGCTCGGGCGCATGTACGACGGCATAGAATACCGCGGCTTCGGCCAGGAGATCGTGGAAGAGCTGGCCAAGTACGCCGGCGTACCGGTGTGGAACGGCCTCACCAACGAGTGGCACCCCACGCAGATGCTGGCCGACGTGCTGACCATGACCGAGCACTGCTCCAAGCCCCTCGAGAAGATCTCCTACGCCTACGTGGGCGACGCCCGCTTCAACATGGGCCGCTCGCTGCTCGTCATAGGCTCCATACTCGGCATGGACGTGCGCATAGGCGCGCCCAAGGGCCTGCAGCCCGACGCCGAGCTGGTGGCCAAGTGCAAAGAGATAGCCAAGCTTTCCGGCGCCCGCGTGACCATCACCGACAAGGCCGACCAGGCCGTGAAGGGCGCGGACTTCATCCACACCGACGTGTGGGTGAGCATGGGCGAGGCCAAGGAAGTGTGGGCCGAGCGCATCAAGCTGCTCAAGTCCTACCAGGTCAACCCCGCGCTCATGAAGAAATCCGGCAACCCCAACGTGAAGTTCATGCACTGCCTGCCGGCCTTCCACAACGCCGACACCAAGGTGGGCAAGCAGGTCTCCGAGCAGTTCGGCCTGAAGAACGGCATAGAGGTGACCGAGGAAGTGTTCGAGTCGCCCGCCTGCATCGCCTTCGACCAGGCCGAAAACCGCATGCACACCATCAAGGCCGTAATGGTGGCCACCCTGGGCTGCTGAAGCGGACTTGGATAAACAAAAAGCCCCGGGCGCTCGCCCGGGGCTTTTTTATTTCGCCTGGCGCTATTGCGCTTTGGCGGCGCGGAAGATGGCCAGGTTCTCGTCGAGCGCGGCCGGCGGGGCCATCTCGGCGAGTATCTCTTCTATGGTGGCGGCCGGTATGCCGGGGATCAGCTCCAGCGCGGCCAGGCGGCCCAGCAGGGCGGAGTTCTGCATGCGCGGGTCGCGCATCTCTCCGGCTTTCACCGCCTCGGCCTGGCCGCCCATCCCCTCCACTTCTTTTTTAACTTCCTCCTGCGTGGGATAATGGGCCTCGCCGGTGCGCACGCTGACGGGCTGGTAGGCAGTGTCGTAGTACAGCAAACGGCCGCCGGGTTTGAGGTATTGCGCGGCCCCGCGCAGCGCTTCCAGGCGCTCCAGGGCCAGCACCAGGTCGGCTTCGCCTTCGGGCACCAGCGGGGTCAGGGCGTCCTCGCCCAGCCGTATATGGGAACTTACCACGCCGCCGCGCTGGGCCAGGCCGTGCGTGTCGCAGGCGCGGGCCGGCAGGCCGGCGCGGGCCGCCGCCTGCGCGAGCGACGCGGCCAGCAGGCCTATGCCCTGGCCGCCCACGCCGCAGATATAGATGTTGAAAGCCATTACTTTTCCCTCCCTATGGCCTGCGGCGGGCAGGTCTGTATGCAGGAGCCGTCGCCGATGCACAGTTCGGTGTTCACCGTTACGGAGCCGTCCTCGTGGCGGATGAACGACGGGCAGGCGAACTCGGCCGCGCAGACATAATGCCGCGCGCACTTACCCTGGTCCACGGCCACGTGCTGCGGCTGCAGGCCGGGGTTGGCGCGGCGCCGCTCGCGCGTGAACTTGAGCATGCAGGGGTGGCGCGCTATAACCACGGCGAAGCCTTTATGGTCCATCGCCTCCTTGAGCTGCGCGGCCAGCTTGGGCTGGTCGTAGGCGTCGCATTCGCGGATGAATTTCACGCCCAGGTCGCCCAGGATGACGGGCAGGCTCAGCCGCTCACCGAGCTCGCCGTTGCCGGGGCGGGGCTGGTGGCCGGTCATCGCGGTGGTGCCGTTGTCCAGCAGCACCAGCGTGATGTCGCTGTCGCGCCAGGCCGCGTTCACCAGGCCGGGCAGACCGGCATGGAAGAACGTGGAGTCGCCGACGAAAGCCACCACTTTGCGGGCGGTGTTATTGAGCGCGAGACCCGAGGCGGTGGAGACGGAGTGGCCCATGGAGAACAGCACCTCGCCCATGTTGTAGGGCGGCAGGTAGCCCAGCGAGTGGCAGCCGATGTCGCCCACGGTGATAGCTCCGGGCGGCAGGGCCCGCTTGATGGCATGGAAGGCGGAGCGGTGCCCGCAGCCGGGACACATCTGCGGCAGACGCGGGGCCGGAGCTTCCCGCTGGGCGCGCTCGGGCGCGGGGAAGAGTTTGGGCCAGACTCCGGCCAGGCAGGCGCGGGCCCGCTCGGGGCTCAGCTCGCCCATCAGCTCGGCGTGGCCCTTGCGGGCGTGGATGCGGCAGGCCAGGCCCTTGTCATAGGCCAGGGCTTTCAGCTCGCCCTCCAGCACGCGGTCCAGCTCCTCTAGCACGTAAACCTCGTCGTGCTCGGCGAGGAACTCCGAGACCAGCACGGCGGGCAAGGGGTAGGTAAGGCCGAGCTTGAGCACGTCCACCTGCGCGCCGGAGTTCCTGACGGTCTCCAGCGCGCACAGCGCGGGCAGGCCGGAGCTGATGAGGCCCAGGCGCTTACCCGCGGCGGGCTGCGGCGCTTTATAGACGGTAGTCAGCGGGCTGCGCTCACCGTAGAAAGCCCAGGCGTCCAGTTTCTCCAGGGCGCGCTTCTTGAGCGGGAAGACGGAAGTGGTTACCGGCACGTAGGGGCCCGCGGCCGCGTCGAAGCGGGGCGTCCAGTCGTGGGCGGGCGGCAGGTCGGAGAACTTCACGTTCTCGCGGGCGTGGCAGACATGGGTGGTGAGGCGCAGCAGCACCGGGGCGCGGCGCTCGCGGGCCAGCGCGGCGGCCTCCTTGTACATCACGTAGGCCTCGGCGGGGGTGGCCGGCTCGAACAGCGGCAGGTAGGCCATGCGGGCGAACCAGCGGTTGTCCTGCTCGTTCTGCGAGGAGTTGGCGCCGGGGTCGTCGCCGAGGATGATCACCATGCCGCCGGTGAGCTCCATCAGCGGCAGCTGTATCAGCGAGTCGGCGGCCACGTTAAGGCCCACGGATTTGAAGAAGACGGCGGAGGGATGGCCGTTGAGCGAGGCGCCCGCGGCTATCTCCAGGGCCACCTTCTCGTTGGCGGCGAACTCGAAATGGTAGGGGCGGCTCTTCCCCGGCGGCGCCTGCAGCGCCTCGGCTATCTCCGGCGTGGGCGAGCCGGGGTAGCTGGTTATGACGGCCGTGCCGGCCTCGGCCATGGCCCTGGCCAGCGCGTGGTTGCCCATCACGAAAGCCCCGAACCCCTCCCTGTTGGTCATCAGTTCCGCTAATGAAAGCATATCTCTCCTCTCCCCGAATTCTGCGCCGGGCCGCCGCTTAGTTGCGCTTGACCGGCTGGTATTCCTTCAGCGGGTCCACGGGCTGCGCGTAAGGGCTGTTCCACAGGCGCGCGAACACGTCCTCCAGCACGGCGGCGGCCGCCGCGCCCTTTATGAAGACGCCGGTGCCGCGCGAAGTGAGGAAATAGCCGGGGCCCCAATTGGACGTGGTGACGAAGGACTCTTCGCCGTCGGCCACCAGGTACTTGCTGTGCGCCACGCGGGAATAGGGGATGAAGCCGGAGCTATGCTGCGGCAGCGACACTATCTTGATGGCGATGTGGTCGGTGCGGGACAGGGCCTTGATGTCCCGGTCGCCCTTGCCGCCCATGCTCCAGTCGGCGAAGAGCAGCTCCACTCTTACGCCGCGCGCGGCCGCCTTGCGCAGGGCGGCGTCCAGGTCGGCCCAGCGCTTGGAGCCGTGCTCGGCCAGCGCGTAATTCATCACCTGCCCGCGCACGGTATGTTTGGCCCCGGCGAGCACCTTGATCAGCTGGCCGATCTCGGTGTCGGCGCCCTTGGGCACATAGTTCACCGGGCTGTAGGCCAGGCTGTAGGTCACTTCCTGCCCGCCGAGCGTGGCCCGCTCGGGCTTGGCGGCGGTTATGACCACCTTGCCTTTTTTGGCGAACATGCGCTTGGCCTCGGCCCCGCCGGCCAGCGCCCAGTCCCCGTCGAAGACGCGGGTAAAGTCTGCGGCCGCGGCCATGCTCTTTATGCGCAGGCCCACCTCGTGTATATGCTTGAGCGAGCGCCAGTCGAAGTTCTGGCTGCCGGTGTACACCTCGGCCCCGTCCACGACGAAGAACTTGGCGTGCTGCACACCGCCGCCGGCCTTTTTGAAATCTATAACTCGCGCCTCCACGCCGGCTTCCTTAAGCGCGGGCAGGGACTTGGAGCTTTCGCCCATCATCACCTTGTCCACCAGCAGGCGCACCTTCACGCCGCGCTTGACCGCGGCCTTGACGGCGGCCAGCACCGGTTCCAGCGCCTCGCCGCTCTGGTCGGCTATATAGAACTGCTCCAGGTCCAGCGTCTTCTTGGCGGAGCCTATCATCTCCAGCCAGACGGCCTGCGGGCGCGCGGTCAGCGTGGAGCCCAGCACGGTCTCCTCGGGCACGCTTTCGACGAACTGCAGCTCGGCCGCGCACAGCGGCAGCGCCGACGAGAACAGCAACGCAAAAAGGATCTTCTTCATTTACCCCTCCCTAGACTGGCAGCACTTCTTTCTTCAACGCTCTCCGGAAATCGAACTTGGACAGCTCCCCTATCAGCATGCCCGAGACTATCAGCAGCCCGCCGCCGGCCTTGATCCACAGGAATTCCTCCCCGCCCCAGGTCCAGGCGAAGACGGCCGCGAACACCGGCTCCAATGTAAAGATTATACCAACCTTGAAGGGCTCGGAATGCTTCTGCGCCAGCATCTGGATGAAGAAGGCGGTCAGCGTCGGGAAGACGGCCAGGAACAGGATCACGCCCCAGCCGTTCACGCCGGCCACGCCCAGCGGAGAGCCGCGCAGCAGCGCGATGGCGAAAGAGAGGGCGGCCACCATCCAGAACTGGTGGAAGGCCAGCAGCACCGTGTCGGCCTCGGCCTTCACGTATTTGTCGGTCACTATCAGATGCACCGAGTAGGCCGCGGCGGCTACCAGCGTGAGCGCGTCGCCCAAATTGAAGCCGCTGGCCCCGCCGGTGAGCAGCCACATGCCGGCTATGGCCAGAGCCGCCGACAGGCCCTGTAATTTAGTGGGACGCTCCCGCCGGAACAGGTACAGGAACACGGGGATGAAGATGATGAACAGGCCGGTGATGAAGCCGGAATTGGAGGCCGAGGTGTAGAGCAGGCCGGTGGTCTGCGTGAGGTACAACGTGGCCAGGAACAGGGAGAGATAAAAACCCTCGCGCATATGCAGCGCCAGGTTTTTCCGTTTGAGCACCCAGGGCAGCAGCAGGCCGGCGGAGACCGCGAAGCGGATGGCCACCATCACCACCGGGTCCACGGCGTCCAGCGCGCCCTTGGTGACGATGAAGGTGGAACCCCAGATGGCGGCGCAATAGAAGAGGCCGATATCGGACCATAATTTAGCGCGCGCCGGGCGTTTATCCATTATGAAATTATACCTTATGCCCCGCTGTTTATTCGGCGTGGCGGGCGCCGAAATTTTGTATAAATATCCTTGCGCTCCCGGAGGCGAAATGACACCCGAACAATTCACCGAAACTCTCAAGAATACCTGCGGCGACAATTTGCTGGCCGCGGTATTGTACGGCTCGGCCGCCGCGGGCGACGGCATAGAGGGCAAGTCCGATTACAATGTCCTGCTGGTGCTGCGCGACGCAGACCTGCCGGCGCTGAAAGCAGTGGCCGCCCACTGCGCCGCCTGGCTGAAGAAGGGCAACCCGCCGCCGCTGGTCTTTACCCGCGAGCGCCTGCTGGCCTCGGCCGACACTTTCCCCATAGAGCTCTCCGACATGAAGGACTTCCACCGGACGCTGCACGGCGAGAACCCGCTCCCGGGCATAAAGGTGGAACCCGCCCACCTGCGGCTGGCTGTAGAGCGCGAGCTCAAGGGCGCGCTGCTGCTGCTGCGCGAGTCCTACCTGGCCTCCGGCGGCGGCCGTCGCGCCCTGGAAACGCTGATGACCGAATCGCTCTCGCAGTTCCTGGTGCTGTGCCGCGCCGCGCTGCGGCTGCACGAGGAGAAGGTGCCCGCCTCCAAGCTGGCCTGCGCGGCCAGGCTCAGGGAGCGCGCCGATTTCGACGCCGAGGCCTTCGAGCTGGTACACCAGCTGCGGCGCGGCGAGTACCGCGGCGGCCTGGACGCCGAGGCGCTGTTCGCGCGCTACCTCGCCGCGGCCGACCGGCTGGCCGCCGCCGTGGACGGCTGGGCCGCGGGGCGGCCGTGAAGCGCGCCCGCCCGCTGCTGCTGGCGCTGGCCTCCGGCGCCGCGCTGGCCCTGGTCCACCCGGGCCCGGCCGCCGCGCAGGGGTTCAGCTCCTGGGACAGCAGCGAAGCCGCCGAAGACACGCCGGCCGCGGCCTTCATCCGCCGCCACCTGAACAAACTCATGGTGGGCGTGCCCGTCCTGATGATAGTGATCTATATCCTGATCATGGGCCCCGCCGACGTGTCCGAGGCGGCCAGCCGCGCCCGCCTGATGCACCGCGGCGGTGGCTGGGGCCGCCGCGGCGGCTTCGGCGGCAGCACCAGCCTCAGGAACCCCTGGCTGTGACCCGGCGCCGAACTTTATACGCCGCCCCCTATTAGGTATACTTTTTCCATATTCCGCCCAAGGAGCCGCCATGAAAGAACAGATCCTGAAGAAGATCGAATCCTACGAGAACTACGCCATAGAGCTGCAACGCGGCCTCACCGCCATACCGGCGCTGGCCCCGTCCTCCGGCGGCACCGGCGAGTACGACAAGGCCAAGTGGCTGGAAGGCGAGCTGAAGAAGCTGAAGTTCGATTCGATAGAGTGGATCAACGCCCCGCAGAAGGAAGCCAAGAACGGCATCCGCCCCAACCTGATAGCCCGCTACAAGGGCAAGAGCAATAAGAAGACCATCTGGTTCATGGCCCACCTCGACGTGGTGCCGCCCGGCGAAGCCAAGCTGTGGAACTCCGACCCGTACAAGATGGAAGTGAAGGACGGGAAACTCATAGGCCGCGGCGTGGAGGACAACCAGCAGGCCATAGCCTCCAGCGTGATGGTGGTGAAGGCCATGATGGACCTGGACTACCGCCCCGAGTACGACATAGCCCTGCTGTTCTGCGCCGACGAGGAGACCGGCTCCGGTTTCGGCGCCGACTACATCTCCGACAACAAGCCCGAGATCTTCGGCAAGGAGGACGTGTTCTTCGTGCCGGACTCCGGCTGCGAGGACGGCTCGCTGATAGAGGTGGCCGAGAAGTCTATCATGTGGATGAAGGTGATAACGCACGGCAAGCAGTGTCACGCCAGCCGCCCGTCGCTCGGCATCAACGCCTTCAAGGCCGCCAGCGAGCTGGTGGTGAAGTACCAGAGCCTCTACGAGAAGTTCCCCCACAAGGACGACCTGTACGAGCCGCCGATCAGCACCTTCGAGCCCACCAAGAAAGAGGCCAACGTGCCCAACGTCAATACGCTGCCCGGCGAGGACGTGTTCTACATGGACTGCCGCGTGATGCCGCAGTACCAGCTCTCCGAGGTGAAGGCCGAGATGCGCCGCCTGGCCGACGAGGTGGAGAAGAAACACGGCGTGAAGATCGCCTTCGAGCCGCAGCAGGAAGCGCAGGCCGCGCCCCCCACCGACCCGAACGCCGCGATAGTGGTGGAGCTGAAAAAAGCCATCAAGGAAGTGCTGGGCGTGGACGCCCGGGCCTACGGCATAGGCGGCGGCACGGTGGCCGCCTTCTTCCGGCGCCTGGGCCTGCCGGTGGTGGTATATTCGCAGCTCAACGAAAGCGCCCACATGCCCAACGAGTACTCCGTGATAGCGCACATGATGAACGACGCCAAAGTGTTCGCCGTCACCACGCTGCTGCTCTGCGGCAAGAAATAAACCGCCTCGCGGCAAGGAAGGCGCCCCAACGGGGGCGCCTTCCTTGTTTACTCCCTGGCGGCCGCATAGGCCTTTAGACCCCGCGTCGCCTGCCCCAAAGACTCTTACGCGCCCCGCGGCCGCGCGCTAGAATGTATTCAATGCTATATATAACGGAGGCTTGCCGATGAGCAAAGCCCTGCTCGTATTTCTGTCCTTCGCTTTTTACGGCGACCTTGCCGCTTTCGAACTGCAGGGCCTGCGAGCCGCGCAGCTGACCCCGCCGCCCTCGCTGCAAATACCGCTGCCAACGCCAGTACCCGCCGCCGGCCTGCCGGCCAGGGCGCCGGCTTCTTTCGCCGCCTACCAGGTCAACGGGGTGGAAGTGGCGGTGCCCCATGTCGGCGGCGGCAACCAGCTGCTGGCCGTACTGCGGGCCGGCGACAAGCCCGAAGTCCTCGCGGCCAAACTGCGCGCGGCTTTCGGCGCTCCCGCCGGCGCCAGACCGGCGACCATAACGCCCAAGTCCAAGGCCGAAGTGGAGCTGGCGGCCCTGAACCCCGGCGCCGCCATAGTCTCCCTCAACGCTTTCCTGCCCGCCGGCGCGGCCGCGCTGTTCAACCGCGAGCCCAATTTCGGCGGCCCCAACTGCTTCAACGCCGCCTTCACCGCGGCCGGCATGATGGCCCCGGACAAACTGCGCCACGTCGGCAACCACGAAGCGGACCAGCTGCTTTCCATGTATTACAAGAGCGTGCCCGCCTCCGATCTGCGGCCCGGCGACATAGTGGTGTTCAACGACGGGGATCACGGCGCCTACCACCTCGGCGGCGGCCTGATCTTCCACAAGAAAAGCTACCTGAAATACCACATCTACCGGATAACGCGGCTCGACAAGGCCTACGACGCGGACCCTTTCGAATGGACGCCCGGCATTTTCGACAGCGGCCTTTACGACACCTCCGGGTCCATACGCAAGAAAGCGGCCTGGCGCCCCACCGGGGCACACTACAGCTTCGGCCAGGCCAGCGCCGACGAGCAGGCCAAGGCGCAGATCATCGTCTTCCTCACCGAGCAGGTGGAATACCAGGCGCCCCGCTGGGCGCTGGCCAAGACGCTGGGCTATTTCACCGAGCGCCTGCTGGAAAATCTGGTCTCGGAATGGGGCGCGATGGCCAAGAGCCCGAACCCGGTGCTGCGCGCCTACTACCACCAGCTCGAGAGCCTGCGCGACCAGGCCAACCAGAGCATAGAGGTGGAACTCCTCTCCTCCCCCCACGCGCAGGGCAACGCCTACGAGATACTTAAGGGCGTCTGGCTGCCCCGCAACGATTATTCCCGCGACATCGTGGGCCGCCTGCTGCGGCTCTACGGCCGCAACGAGGCCGCCCTGGAAACCACGCTGGACGCCATCGGCCGCGACTACGAAGGCAACCCGCTCAAGCACGTGAAAGCCGCCAATTGAGGAAAGCAACGATCAGGGACAACAAATGAAAAAACATCCCCTTTTACTCGTGGCCGGCCTGCTGTTCTCCTCGGCGCTGGGCGCCGCGGCCGCGGCCCCTGGCGCCTACGCCGACCTGCTGGGCGCGGCCCCGGCGGCCGCCGAACGCTTCTACGAACTACCCGTACCTGAGGCCCGCTACGCCGGCACCTCGGCGGTGGCCTACACCTCCGCCCACGCGCGGCGGCTGGCCGGCCTGGCCGGCAGTCTGACGCAGGTGAATTTTGTGGACGGCGGCATGAACGGCCAGGACCAGTACTATTACTGGGGCGCGCCGGCCCCGGTGCGGCTGATCAAGCCCGCGCAGGCGGGGCTGATGCGGCACTGGACCTCCAACGCGCAGGCCGACGGCGCGGCGGTGGTGGACCTGATAGTGCGCAGCGGCCTGCTTAAGGCCGGCCCCAGACCTTATATCGTCCCCGTGTCCCACCGCGCCGACTATTATTCCGACCTGCACGGCGTCTTCTTCACCACCCCGGATTTCCCGGCCGGCCAGCTCTGGATGGGCCTCACCCCCGACACCGACTACGTGGATTTCACCGTGGACCAGGGCATGGGCGCTTTGTACCTGGCCCCCGGCAACTACCTTTTCCCCTGCCCGATGAAAGTACAGGGCTGGATAGCGGACTCCTACCGCAAGTGGAAGAGCACCGGCGTGAAACCCGGCGGCATGGACCAGGTCTTCGCCCAGATAGACCGCGAGGGCGGCCTGGAGGAAGCGATAGACATCCCCGTGACCGTGGTGCGCTACCAGAAGAACGGCCGCGTGACCGTGCTGCGCCCCGACCTGCTGGCCAAGCCCTACTAACCGCCTCCGGGCGTAAAAAAACCGCCGGGACAGCCCGGCGGTTTTTAATTATCCGTATTGCCGGCGGCTTACTTCATCTTGCGCAGCGCGATGCTGCCGGTGCCGGATTTGGCCGTGACGGAGAAAGTGCCGCCGGCCGCGAACTCGTTGGAGACGGAGCCGGTGCCGCTCTTGAGCGAGGCGGCCAGCTTCGTTCCTTCGGGGAAGGCCAGGTCGATGTCGGCGGTGCCGGTATTGACGCGCACCTCGCCGGAAGCGGGCGCCTTGGCCCAGGCCAGCCGCACCTCGCCGGTGCCGGCCTTCACCTCGGCCGGGCCGCAGAGGCCCTTCAGGTCCACGTCGCCGGTGCCGCTCTTCACTTCCAGCGCCGGGGCGCAAGCCTCTCCGGACAGCCGGCCGGTGCCGCTCTTGAAGACGAGGCTGCCGGTGAGGGCGGAAACGGAAACGTCGCCGGTGCCGGCCTTCGCCCGTACCGGGCCGGAGCGGCCGGAGACCTTCAGGCTGCCGGTGCCGCTTTTAGCCTCCAGCGGCAGGGCGGCGGGCGCGAGCACCGTGAAACCGGCGCGGCAGTTGGTGCGGTCATCGGAATCCGCCAGGCCGAAAAGGTTCTTCCAGGCGCGGGGCGCCGGCACGCCTTCGGCCTTGAGCGTCAGCGTGCCGTCTATTATTTCCGTGGTGATGCGGCACTTTTCAGGCTCGTCGTTGCCGGTTATCTCCACTTCTATCTTACCTTCGGCACCGGTGACGACGACGGCGCCGTTGTCGGCGGCCACGTCCAGGCCGGTGACGCCGGCGGCGGGAAAGACTCTCAGTTCCCCGGCGGCGCAGCGGGCGGCGGGAGCGACTATCAGCAGCGAAACCAGTAATACGGCGTTCTTCATTTTTCCTCCGGAACTTTTCAAGGCCTCTGTGTTAATACGGCCTGGGGCCGGCAACGGTTGCGCTAGCGCGCGCCAGCGGCGGCCAGGCTGAGGTCCTTGCGGTACTGCGCCACCGAGCGGCGGCTCAGGTCCACTCCGTGGCGGGAGCGCAGCTCGGTGCGCAGCCGCTCGTCGCTCAGGGCGGGCTGCTCGGCCGCTATGGCGTAGAGCCGCTCCAGGTTGACCTGCTTGGAGGTGGGCAGCAGCGCCGCCATGGGCAGCTCCATGCCCCAGGGCATCTGTATCGATTTATTGGACACCAGGCGGTTGATCACGCTGGCGTCCACCTCGAGGTTCTTGGCCAGCGTCTTCTGCGACAGCGGGCGGCGGCGGCCGGGCTCGCCGCTGACCAGGTAATCGGCCTGCACGCTAACCAGGATCTCCAGCGCGCGGTACAGGGTGGTCTTGCGCTTGTCGGCGAACTCAATCTTTTTAAGCGTCCGTTCGGCCCGGGCGCGCTCCTCCAGGTCCAGGCCCTGCAGCAGGTCCGCCAGTTTCTCGCCGTCCACCTTGTAGCGGCCTTTCCAGATCTCGCGGTGGAAGAAGGCCAGCTCGGGCTCGCCGTCCTTGATCTCTATGCCGGCCACGGCGCTGTACACTTTGGCCGCCGGGGCCTGCGCGGGGCTCTCGAACTCGGCCTGGATGAAGGCGCGGTTGACGAAATCCCGCAGGCGCTCGGCGTCCTTCACGGTAATGTCGCATTCCTCGGCGCGCTGGATGTCGCTCATCACGGCGTCGCGCAGGAAGCAGGCCTCGAATTTTTCCTGGCCTATGCCCTGGATCAGGGCCACCAGGTCGCCCTTGCCGTCGGCCAGCTCCGGCAGGTCGCCGGCGGCCAGGTTGAGGCCGTAGCCGGCGTATTTGCGGGCCGCGTAGCGCGCCGCGGGAAATTCGCTGAGCGTAAGGGCGCCGGACTGCCGCAGCAGCTGGAACACCCTGCCGCCCTCCATCTCTTTGAGCAGCCGCTCGAACTCGGCCTCGCTCATGGAGGCCATCTGCGCCATCTTAAGAGCGCCTATGAGCGAAGCGGAGGTCCTGGCCCCGGCCGCTGCGGTAAGTTTGAATCCGTGTTTCATATAGTCCCCTTACGCTGATTATACCTGTTCCGTCATTCAAGAGCAATTTTAATGCCAACTTCCCGCCGGCCGGGCCGCCCCGCGGCGCGCTGTTTTCTGTATAATAATAACGGGTTAGCTATTTTCATTTGAAAACATTTCTTCTCAAAAGAGAACCTTATGGACAAACTGAACATCCTCGTACTCGAGGACGATAAATTGGCGCAGAAGGTGATGGCGTCCCACCTGGCCGGCCACAACGCCGAAGTGGTCGGCGACCTGCCGGCCGCGCTCAAGAGGATGGCGGGCGGCTCCTACGATATGGGCTTCTTCGACCTGATGCTGGGCACGGACGACGACTATTCCGGCCTCAAGGCCATAGCCGCGGCCGCGGCCCGGGGCATCTACTGCGTGGTGGTCTCCAGCTCCGACTCAGACGAGATCATAGACCGCGCCTACGAGCTGGGGGCGCGCGACTTCTACGCCAAGGGCAACGAAGAGAGCAACGTGGCAGACATCCTGCGCAAGTTCATCCAGAACCGCAAGGCCGCCGGCGCCGCCGACATCTTCTCCTCCGCCTTCCTCACCTGCGACCCCGAGACCCGCGCCGCCGCCGCCGAGGCGCTCAAGTACGCGCCCACCGAGCTGCCTATCATGATCCTCGGCCCCTCCGGCACCGGCAAGACCTCGCTGGCGAAGATCCTGCACGAACATTCCGGCCGGGACGGGGCCTTCGTCTCCATCAACTGCTCGGCCTACACCGAGGACCTGCTGGAGGCCGAGCTGTTCGGCCACAAGAAGGGCGCCTTCACCGGCGCCGCCGAGACCCGCAAAGGCCGCCTGCTCGAAGCCCACCGCGGCACCTTGTTCCTCGACGAGATCGGCACGATGAGCCTGACCATGCAGATGAAGCTGCTCAAGGCCATAGAGGAGCGCTCGTTCCACCCGCTCGGCTCCGAAAGGCCGGAAAAGTCGGATTTCCGCATCATCAGCGCCACGCTGGAGGATCCGCAGGAGCTGATAGCGCGCGGCAGGATGCGTTTCGACCTGTTCCAGCGCGTGCACGGTTACACCATCAACCTCAAGCCTCTCAGCCGCCGGCCCTGCGACGTGGAGCCGCTGCTGCGGCATTTTACCAAGAACGGCCGCCGGCTCTCGTTCACGCAGGAGGCGAAGGCGTACCTCGAGGCCTACTCCTGGCCGGGCAACGTGCGTGAATTGAAAAAATTCACCGACCTGCTCTCCAGCGGCGCCGAGGGGCGCGTGGACCTGGAGACGGTGAAGCGCCACCTGAAGGGCCGCCCCGAAGCGGCGCCGGCGGCCTGTGCCGGCGACGACGGCCTGTACGCCTACGCCCTGGCCAACGGCCTGGAGGCCGCGCTGGCCAAGGTCTCGGACGATATAGTGATCCGCAACCTGCGCGAGAACGGCGGCAAGCGGACCAGGACGATGACGGACCTGAAAATTTCCACCAGGCTGCTCTACGCCACGCTCAAGCGGCTGGGCCTGGACGGCGACGGAGAAAAGAAATGACGAACGGCGATAATTCCAAACTGCTGCACGACCTGCGCTCCAAATGCGCCAGCCTCAAGAGCGCCGCGGAGCTCTACAAGGACTGCTCCCCGGCCGAGAAAAAAGAGATGCTGGCGCTGATGAACGCCGCTGCCGCGGACATCACCCGCCTGCTCGCCCAGCTCGGCCAGCCCTGACAGGGCCGCCGGGCGGGAGCGCCTCTTTAGTATAATATCGACGGGAAAGCCGCCCGCAACAATGTCTACACCCACCCCTTATCCCCCCGTCGCCGCCCGCCGCCTCTCCAACGGGCTGCAGGTGCTGGTGCTGGAGAAAAAATTCGTCCCCACGGTCTCCTTCGCGCTGGTCTTCAAGGCCGGCAACGTGGACAACGCGCCCGGCAAGACCGGCCTGGCCCACCTTTTTGAACACATGGCCTTCAAGGGCACCACCAGCCTCAACTCGGCCGGCTACGCCGCCGAGAAGCCCGCGCTGGACCGGGTGGAAGCGGCGGGGCAGGCGCTGATAGCCGAAGAAAGCTCCGCCAAACCCGACCCCGCCGCAGTGGAGCGGCTGCGGGCCGCGCTCGAAGAGGCCGAGGCCGCCGCGGACGCCTTCATCGTAGAGGACGAGTACTGGAAGCTTTACAGCACGCTGGGCGAGTCGGGCCTGAACGCCATGACCTCGGCCGACTATACCGCCTACGTGGTGTCGCTGCCGGCCGCGCGGCTGGAAGCCTGGATGGTCATCGAAGCCGACCGCTTCAAGAACCCGGTACTGCGGGAATTCTACCGCGAGCGCAGCGTGGTGATGGAAGAGCGCCGCATGGGCGAGTCCGAGCCGGGCCGCGTGCTTTGGGAGGCGCTGCTGGCCAGGGCCTTCACCGCGCACCCGTACCGCAACCCGACCATAGGCTGGATGGAGGATATCCGCCGCCTGTCGCGCACCGACGCCGAGGAATTTTACCGCACCTATTACGTGCCCAATAACGCCACGCTGGCCGTGGTGGGCGACGTGGAGCCGGAACGCGTGTTCGCCCTGGCCGAAAGACATTTCAGCGGCTGGCAGGCCCGCCCGCTGCCCTCGCGCGAGCGCCCCGTGGAGCCGCCGCAGACCGGCGAGCGCCGGGCCGAAGTGATCTTCAAAGCCCAGCCCTCGCTGCGCCTGGGCTTCCACAACCCCGGGCCGGACCACCCCGATTTTTACGCGCTGATGATGGCCTGCGAAGTGCTGTCCAGCGGCAAGACCGGCCGCTTCTACGCCAATCTGGTGGAGGGCCGCCAGCTCGCGCTGCACGCCTCCGCCTACGCCTCTTTCCCGGGCAGCCGCTACCCGTCGCTGACGGTCATCTCGGCCGCGCCCAAGGCCCCCCGCACCACCGAAGAGCTGGACGCCGCGCTGATGGCGGAGATAGACCGGCTCAAGGCCGAGCCGCCGGCGGCCTGGGAGATGGAGAAGATCCTGAACAATTACGACGCCGAGATGGTCAAACAGCTCGAGTCCAACTCCGGCATGGCGATGAGCCTGGCGCAGAACGAGCAGCTGCTCGGCGACTGGCGCTACGACTGGCGGACCGGCGAGCGCCTGCGCGCCGTCACGCCGGCGCAGGTCTCCGCGGCCGCCGCCAAATATTTCTCGCGGGACAACCGCACCGCCGTCTTCCTCAAGGAGCCAGCCGTATGAGCCTGCCCCCCGGCCTGCCCGCCATAGGCGCCGTCTCCTTCGCCCCGCCGCGCGGCCGGCGCGCCGTGCTGTCGAACGGCCTGACCGTGCATTTAATGAAGGACGCCACGCTGCCGGTGGTGCACCTCACCGCGTTCGTCCGCGCCGGCAAGATGCACGACCCCGCCGGCCGGACCGGCCTGGGCGAGCTGACCGCCCGCCTGCTGCGCGACGGCGGCACCGAGAATTACACTCCGGAAGCCATGGACCGGCGGCTGGAGCTGCTGGCCGCCTCGGTGGACAGCAACATGGGCGTGGAAGAGGCGCGCGCCGACCTTACCGCGCTCACCAAGGACCTGGACGCGGCCCTGCACATTTACGCCGACATGCTGATGCGCCCGATCTTCGACCCGGAGAAGGTAAAATTCAAGATAGCGGAATCACTGGAAGTGCTGCGGCGCCGCAACGACGACCCGGGCCGCGCCGCCGTGCGCGAGGCGCTGCGGGCCTTCTACGGCGCCGGGCACCCCTACGGCTGGCGCAGCGAACCGGCCACCCTGCGCGCCGTCAGCCGCGACGACCTGCGGGCCTGCCACGCCGCCCATTACCGCCCCGGGAATATCATCCTGGCCGCGGCCGGGGATTTCGGCACCGAAGAGGAGATGCTGGCGCGCCTCGAGGACAAATTCGGCGGGTGGAAGGGCGGACCGGCCGTGTTCTCGCCCATACCGCCGGTGACCCTGCCCGCCGGGCGGCGGGTGGTGCATATACAGAAGGACGCGCAGCAGGCCTCCATCGTCCTGGTCCTCAAAGGCCTCAGGCGCCACGACCCGCTGGAGTACCCGCTGACCGTGGCCAACGAGATGCTGGGCGGCGGCCTCTCCTCGCGGCTGGCCTCAGAGATACGCTCGCGCCGCGGCCTGGCCTACACCGTATACAGCTATTCGGCCAAGAAGCCCGACTGCGGCTACACGCTGGGCTTCTGCGGCACGGCCCCGGAAACTACCGGCCGCGCCGCGGAGGAACTGCTGCGCCAGTTCGCCCTGATGGCGACCACCGAGCCCGGCGGGGAAGAGACCGCGCTGGCCCGCGACGCGATAGTGAACTCTTTCGTGTTCCGCTTTCCCACCGCTTTCGACCTGATAGCCGAGCGCGCCGCCTACGAATACTACGGCTACCCCGGCGACTACCTGGACGGCTACGCCGCCAAGATCTCGGCCGTGGGCCCGGCGCAAGTGCTGGCCGCCTCGCGGCGACTGCTCGACCCCGCCGCCGCCCTGCTGCTGGTCATCGGCGACGCCTCCAAATTCGACCGGCCGCTGTCGGACTTCGGCCCGGTGACGGAGCAGGCGGAGGATTAGCGCCGCCCCCCCAAAAAAGAAAACCCCCTGACGGGGGCTTTTCTTTTTACGCCTGGCGGCTCAGGCGGCCTGGTCTTTCTGCAGCGCCGCTTTTATAGCGGCGGGGATCTCTATCAGCTTCAGGTCTTTGCCCACGCAGACCAGGTCCGTCTCGGCCTTGATGATGAGGCGGCCGTCCTGGTTATGCGCGGTATAGGCGAAAACGATGCGGTAAGAGGAGAACTCTTTGACCGTCACCGCTATGTCCAGCGTGTCGGCATAGAGGGCCGGGAACTTGTACTCCACGTGCACGCTGCGCACAGCGAAGCCGACGCCCTGTTCGAGCAGCCCTTTTACGCTGAAGCCCCGCTCTTCCAGGTACTCCGAGCGCGCCTCCTCGAGATATTTCAGGTAATTGGCGTGGTAGACCGCCCCGCTGGTGTCAGTGTCGTAGTAGTAGATCTTGCGTTTCATCATTCACCTATGATCTTTACCAGCACGCGCTTGGCGCGCATGCCGTCGAATTCTCCATAAAAAATGCGCTCCCAGGGCCCGAAATCCAGTCTGCCGCCGGTCACCGCCACCACCACCTCGCGGCCCATCACGGTGCGCTTCAGATGCGCGTCGCCGTTGTCCTCGCCGGTGCGGTTGTGCCGGTAGCCCTCGGCGCTATAGGGGGCCAGGCGCTCCACCCACTCCAGGAAATCCTGGTGCAGGCCGCCCTCGTTGTCGTTTATGAAGACGCTGGAGGTGATATGCATGGCGTTGACCAGGCACAGCCCTTCCTTGACGCCGCTCCTGGCCAGTTCGGCCTCCACCTTGGGGGTGATGTGCACGATCTCGCAGCGCTTGGAGGTATTAAAGGTCAGGTAGGCGGTATGGGATTTCATATTTTCCTCGCCATATTCTACCAACTTTGCGCCAGGGCCGCGATTTGCTATAATAAGTGCATGGCTTACAAATGTGAACTTTGCGGCAAGAAATCCGTTGCTGGTAACTCTTACAGCCATTCTCATAAGGCTACCAAACGGCTTTTCAAGCCCAACCTTCAGAAACAGAAAGTCTCCCTCGACGGCAAGACGCAGTCCGTTTACGTCTGCACCGTCTGCATAAAGAGCGGCAAAGCGGTCCGCCCCGCTAAATAAGCACAGGGAAGCTTGGTTTCTGTAAGGCCGCCCCCCGCGGGGCGGCCATACTTATTTCCCCCCCTGCGCACCCCGCCCCAACCCGTCAACAAGAATTTAATATATTGTAAACAAGCCTTTTGTATAATTTTCTTGTTAAATAATATAGGAATCTATATTGATTCCCTTTATCTCTTTTGCAGCGGTCTGCCAGCGGCCAATGGCCGGAGGACTTAAATGGAGCAGGAACCTAAATTAGACCCGTCCACGATAACGGACGTAGAGACGGCCAAACTGGCCCTTCGCTGGGCCGTGGAGAAGATCCACGGCCTGCAGGAGGAACTCGGCCGCCTGCGCGAGGACAACCGCAACAAGACTTCCGTGAACCGCTCCCTCACCGAGCAGGTGGAGCAGAAGACCGAGGTGCTCAAGCGCTGGCAGGGCACGATAAAGACCTGGGAAGAGAACTGGAAGACGCAGACGGCCATGGAGGCCGACCTGAAGGCCAAGCTGCGCGAGCAGATCCTCAACGAGGAGGCCTCCAACTGGCGCGCCTCCCGCGCCCAGCTGGAAAAAGAGATCCTGGCGCTCAAGAACGAGCTGGCCGCCAAGGAAGGCGAGATCGGCCGCATGAAGCTGCAGGCCATCGACGAGATCCGCAAATCCTCCGAGCTCAAGGAAGCCGAGCTCAACGCCCTGCTCTCCAAGCACCAGGACAACCTGGCCGCGCGCGAGAACGCGCTGCGCGAGAAATACGAGAGCCTCGAGCGCGAGCTCACCTCCTCGCAGCGGGTGCGAGCCGAGCAGGAGGAGATGGCCCTGCGCGAGCGCTACGAATCCCGCGCCAAGGAGCTCTCCGCCCTTTTCGAACAGAAGGAGGCCCAGCTCGAGAAGTTCCGCCGCGAGCTGGAAGAGGCGCACCTGCAGAAGATCGAGACCGGCACGGGCGCTGCCCGCAAGGAACTCGAGGAGCGCAGGCTGCGCCTCGAAGAAGATTTCAGGACCGCCGAAGCGGCGGCCCGGGCCGAGGCCGGGAAGCGCGTGGACGAGGTCCGCGCCGCCGCCGCCGCCCGCGAGGCCGAGCGGCACGCCGCCTTCGCCGCGCGCCAGGCCGCGCTGGAACAGGATTTCGCCGAGCGCGCCGAGCGCGCCGCGCAGGAAAGGAAAGCCGAGCTGGACGCGGTGAAAGCCGCCTCCGCCTCCGAGCTGGAGACGCTGCGCGCCCGCATGAAGGACGCGATCGAGAAGCGCGAGCAGGACTACGTGAACCTGCGCCTGGAGATGGAAGGCCAGCTGGTGGAGCTGGTCAAGAAGCGCGAGGAGGAGATCCGCGCGCGCTACGAGCGCTCCGCCGAAGAGGCCCGCGCCAAGTGGGAGAAGGCCGCAGAGGACACCCGCGCCCAGGTGGGCGAGGGCGTGCGCCGGGAGACCGAGCGCATAGAGGCGGATTTCAAGAAGCGCGAAGAGGAGCAGCGGGCCCGCGCGGCGCAGGAAGCCGCGGACTACCGCGCCCGCCTCGACGCCGAGACCCGCGCCGCCGGCGAGGCGCTGCGCGCCGCGATGATGGAAGAACAGAACGCCTGGCTGGCCCGCCAGCAGGCGGCCGCCGACGAGACCCGCAAGGCCCTGGAGGCCGCCCACGCCGAGCGCCTCGACAGCCTGCGCGCCGGCCTGGAAGAGGCCTACACGCAGAAGGAAAAGGCGCTGGAGACCCGCGTGGCCTCCGTGCAGCGCCGCATCAAGGCCGAGTGGCTGGCGCGCGAGGACGAGTGGCGCCTGGAGAAAGAGTCCTCCCTCCACGAGGAGAAAGAAAAACTCAAGGCCGAGTTCGAGAGCCACCGCTCGCTGCTGCACCGCAAGTTGTCCCAGTTCGAGGACGAGCTGAAGCTCAAGTACGCCCAGAAGGAGGCCGAGCTGGCCGACGCCGCCAAGGCCGCCGCCGACGCGACGTCGACCGAGCTGAAAAAAGAATTCAACGCCGAGAAGGAGCGCCTGCGCGGGCAGGCCGAAAGCTTCAACCGCCATATCGAGGCCAGGGAAAAGACCCTGCGCGCCGAACTGGAAACCGAAGAGAAGAAACTGAGGACCGCCTACGCCGGCCGCGAGGCCGAACTGAAGGCCGAGCTGGCCCGCCGCACCCAGGAAGCCGAGGCCCTGTTCAAGGCCCGGCTGGAAGAGGAAAAGGCGCGCATGGCCGGCGAGTTCTCGGCGCGCGCCGCCGAGGCCGACCGCGAGCGACTGAAACTGGCGGAGGAGAAGACCGCGCAGGAGGCCGCCCACGCCGCGCGGGTCCGCGAGCTGGAAGCCGCCGCCGAGGAGCGCGTCCGCGCCGAGCGCGCCAGGGCCGAGGAGGCCGTGAGCGCCCGCGCCGCGCAGCTGCAGGTCAGGGAACAGGAGCTCGACAGGCTCAGGACCGGGCTGGAGCAGCAGCACAACGACCTCAGGATAAAACTTTATCAGGACGTGCAGGGCAAGGAGCAGGACCTGTTCGGCAAGATCGCGGCCGCCAAGGAGGAGATGTTCAAGTCCCTCAACGCCCACCGCGAGGTGCTCGACCGCGAGCACGAGGAGCGCATGACCGGCCTGATGCAGAAGGAAGAGCAGATGCAGGGCCGCTTCGACGAGAAGCTCCGCGCGGCCGAAGCCGGCTACCGGCAGCGCCTGCAGGACGAGGCCGACAAGCTGGCCATGGCCTTCGAGGGCAGGAAAGCAGAGTTCGAGAACAAGCTCAAGACCCGCGAGCAGGAGCTCGCCGCCGCCTACGCGGAAAAAGAGGCCCGCCTGGAGACCGAGATCGGCGCGCGCCAGAACAGCGCCGCCGCGGCGCAGGAGAAGGCGGCCGAACGGCGCCGCCACGAGATCGAGGCCTCCCTCGCGAGGCAGGAGAAGGAGCTGGACCGCCGCTACGCCGAGATGGCCGACAAGCTGCGCGCCCAGTTCCAGAGCGAGAAGGCGGTCTGGGAATCGCAGAAACTTTCGACCCTCAACTCCGAACGCCAGGCCATGCGGGCCGAGTTCGAGAAGAAGGAGGCCGCCTTCGCCCAGAAGCTCGACGAGGAGCTGGCCCGCAGCCGCCAGGAGCGCGCGCGCCTGGACGAGGAAGTGGCGCTCAAGAAGGAAGAGCTGGAACGCAATTATTACGCCGAGCTGGAGCGCAGCCGCGGCGCCTTCGAAAAGACCCGCCGCGAGCAGGAAGCCCGCATCAAGGCGATGACCGAGGAGCTGGAGGAAGAGGAGAACCGCCTGACCATCTGGACGCTGCAAAAAGAGGAAGAATACGCCAAGAAATACCAGGCGCGCGAGAAAGAGATGATGCGCCTGTGGGAAGAAAAACAGGCCGCGATGGAGAAGGAGTACGAGGCGAAGATCCGGGAACTGCAGGAGAAGCTCAGGCTCAAGTAGCCCCCCCCGGGCCAGCCGGAACGAATTATGTACGAAGGCAGGGAACGCCACGATTTCGAGGACATCCTCAAAGAGACCGAGTTAGACTCGGCCAAGATGGTCCTGCGCCTGACCTCCGAGCTCCGCGAGAAGGAGCTGGAGGTCGCGTCCACGCGTTCCCGCAGTTTCGACGAGATACAGCGCAACAACAAGGCCAAGGAGGCCGAATTCGAGGCGCTGATGCGCGCGCAGGAAGACCGCATCGCCAAGCGCGAGCAGGACCTCGCCCGCCTGCTGGTGGAGAAGGAATCCGCGCTGTGGCAGAAATACCAGGCCATGCTCGACGACGCCGTGGCCCGCCAGCGCTCCGAGTTCGAGTCCGAACGCGAGCTGCTGAAGGCCGACATAGAGAAGAAGGAAGCCGAGCTGGCCGCGCAGAAGAAGAACCTGCGCCTGGAGATGGAAGCCCTTTTCAAGAAATGGGAGGCCGAGCGCGAGGCCGACTTCAAGATCGAGCGCGAAACCTTCATCGAAGAACTCAAGCTGGGCCGCGAGACGGCCAAAAAAGAGGCCCTGGAGCGCGCCCGCCAGATGGAAGAGCTCTGGCGCCAGAAGCTCAGCCAGCAGGAAGCCGACCTGCTCAGCCGCGAGGGCCTGGCCGCGGAGGAGATCCGCAGCCAGATGCGCCGCGAGCGCGTGGAAGAGCTCAAGAAGCTCAACGACCGCCTGAATTCCGAATTTTCGAAGCGCGAACAGGAGCTCTACGCCCATTACGCCTCCTGGCTGGAGGAGAACAAGCGGCTCATAGAGGACAAGTACGCCCGCCGCATGGACGCCGCCGAAGCCGAACACCGCGACAGGGCCTCCAGGCTGGAAGACTCGCTGGCCAAGACCCGCCAGGAGATGGACGCCCGCGAGAAGGCCTGGGAAGAGAAATACGCCGAGCTGAAGAAATTTTTCGCCGACAAAGAGACCGCGCTGGCCGCGGCAGACCGCGACCTGCAGGCGCAGCACCTGGCCCGCGAGCGCGAACTGGCCGCCCGTCACGAGCAGCTGGACCGGGAGCTCAAGGAAGAGGCCGCCCGGCGCCGCGAGGCGCTGGAGAAGAAGGAGCGGAACCTGGAGCAGCAGTTCGCGGCCAACCTGGCCGAGTTCGCCGCGGAGACGGAGCGCCGGATGCGCGGCATAGAGTCGCGCGAGGCCGAGCTGGCCCGCCAGCGCGAGGAATCCGCCCGCATGCGCGCCCAGATCGGCGAGCTGCTGGCGCAGAAGCAGCGCGAGCTGGAGCAGACTTTCGAGGAGCGCGGCTCGCTGCTGCGCCAGTCGCTGGAGGAGTCCTACAAGATCAAGGAAGGCAGCCTGGCCAGGAAGTACGAGGAGATAGAGCGCCGGTACGCCGCCCTCACCGCCCAGAAAGACGCCGCCCTTGCCAAGGCCGACGGCCTGGCCGCCGAAATAGGCCGCATGAAGGAGGCGCTGCTGTCGCGCGATTCCGAGGCGCGGAGCGTGATAGACGCCGAGCGGGCCCGCCTGGAGTCCGACCTGAAGCGCGCCGAGGAAGGCCTGCGGGCCGACGCCGAAAAATTCAAAGAGGAGGCGCTGCGGCGCGAAGAGGCCGTGCGCGCCGACTACGAGCAGCGGCTGCTGGCGGAGCAGGACCGCCTGGCCGCGCAGATCAAGATAAAGGAAGAGGCGCTGGAGAAGGAACGCGCGGCGCTGGGCGCCAGGGCCGCCGAGATGGAGGCCCGCTTCCTGGAGACGCTCAAGGCCCGCGAGGCCGAGGTCACCGGGAATTTCCGGGTGCACGTGGAGACGCTCAAGGGCCAGGCCGACGCCGCCCGGCGCGCCTGGGAAGACGAGCGGGCCGCGCTGGCCGTGGCCTCCGAACAGCAGGCCGAAAAAGCCCGCGTCGAAGAGGCCGCCGCCGCCGCCCGCCGCGAAGAGGAGCTTAAAGTTTTCTACGAGGCCCGCGAGAAGGAACTGCGGGCCGCCGCCGCGTCCGCCGGCGCCGCCGCGGAGCGGCTGCTGGCCGAGACGTTCACCGTGCGGGAGCAGGACCTGGCCGCCAGGGTGAAAGGGCTGGAGGAGACGCTGGCCCGGATGACGGAGGAAGGTTCGGCCGCGGCCGCCGCGGCCGCCTCGCTGAAGGGCGAGCTGGAGCTGCTGGGCACGCGGCTGGAAGAGAGCGAGCGCGGGCGCCAGAAACTGATCCAGGAGAACCTGACCAAGGCCCGCGACCTGCGCCAGACCCTGGAGAAAGAATTCCTGGACAAGCTCAAGGAGATAGAGCAGAACTACCTGGAGCAGCTGACGGACCTGACCAGGCGCGGCGACGCCGCCCGCCGGGCCGACCAGGAGGAATACTTCCGCAAGCTGCAGTACGTCAAGGACGATTTCGAGGGCCGGCTGGCGGCCCAGGCCAAAGACATGGAGAGCGCCTACCTGGAGCGGGAGCGCGCCCTGGCCGCGGCGCTGGACAACGCCTACAAGCTCAAGGAGCGCGCCCTCGAGGCGCGCCAGGCCCAGCTGGAGAGCAACTACCAGGCCGTGCTTTCGGAAAAAGCCAGCCGCATAGACACCGACCTGCAGCTGGCCGCCGACGTCGGGCGCCTCAAGGACGAACTGGAACAGAAGAACCGGGCGCTCAAGGAGACCATGGCCGCGCACGACAGCCGCCTGGAAGAGCTCGAGGGCAGGCTGCGCGCCGAGCACGAAGCCCGCAAAAAGAACCTCGAGGACGGCCACCGCATGCGCGCGGCGCAGCTGGAAGCCGAGCGCGCCAAGCTCAAGGGCCTGCTGGAACAGGAGCAGAGCCTCGTGAGCGACCTGCAGAAGCGCGAAGCCGCGCTGCAGGAGTCCTACGCCGCCCGCGAGGCGGAGCTCGCGCGGCGCTTCAAGGAGTCCCGCGAGCGGCTGGAAAAAGACTACCAGGAAAAGTTGAAAAATCTCAAGGGCCAGTGACCGCCCTCCCCCGCGCGCCAGCGCGGGAAAATCCCAGGCAGAAAATCAGCGCAGTCCCCCCGAAAATCCCCCGTCGTGATTTTTTAATTTTGAAAAATATTTGTATATAATTTTACTGCGTTGTTCGGCGCGAAGTTTATTATAAAAAAGGCGGTGAAACTTGAAATGAAAAAATTCGACAACAAGATCCTCTTCGTAGGTTACGGCTCCGTGGCGCAGTGCGCCCTGCCGATGCTTTTCAAGTTGTTAAAGGTGCCGGCCAAGAACATCACCGTGATGGATTTCGAGGACAAACGCGAAGCTCTCAAGCCGATGCTGGCCAAAGGCGTGAAATACGTGCGCGCGCAGGTCACCAAGCAGAACATGGGCACGCTGCTCGGCAAGTACCTGAAAGCCGGCGACATGCTCATCGACCTGGCCTGGAATATAGACGCCTGCGAGATCCTGCAGTGGTGCCACGACCGCGGCGTGCTCTACATCAACACCTCCACCGAGCTGTGGGACCCCTACAAGGGCGCGCAGGACAAGCACCCCACCGAACGCACCCTGTACGTGCGCCACATGGCGATGCGCAAGATGATGGCCGGCTGGAAGACCGTAGGCCCGACGGCCGTCATCGAGCACGGGGCGAATCCCGGCCTGATCTCCCATTTCGCCAAGAAGGGCCTGATCGACATCGCCAACAAGCTGCTGGCCGACAAGAAGGTCAAGGGCGCGAAAGCGGAAAAGCTGCGCCAGCTGGTCAAGGACCAGGTCTTCAACGAGCTGTCCCGGGCCGTGGGCGTGAAGGTCATCCACGTCAGCGAGCGCGACACCCAGATCACCGACAAGCCCAAGCAGGTCAACGAGTTCGTGAACACCTGGAGCGTGGAAGGTTTCCGCGAGGAAGGCGTGGCGCCGGCCGAGCTGGGTTGGGGCACGCACGAGAAGACCCTGCCGCCTTTCGCCTGCGAGCACAAGAGCGGTCCGAAGAACCAGATCTGCATCGCCCGCATGGGCATGAACACCTGGATCAGCACCTGGGTGCCGGATTACTGCATCCACGGCATGCTGGTCCGCCACGGCGAAGCGTTCACGCTCAGCGACCGGCTGACCGTCTGGAAGAACGGCAAGGCCGTCTACCGCCCCACCGTGCATTACGCCTATTGCCCGTCCGACTCCGCCATCGCCTCGCTCAACGAGCTGCGCGGCTACGACTACAAGCTGCAGCCCAAGCTGCGCATCCTCGGCGACGAGATCACGAGCGGCTACGACAGGCTCGGCACCCTGCTGATGGGCCACGACTACAACGCCTGGTGGACCGGCACCATCCTCGACATCCACGAGAGCCGCAAGCTCATCCCGCACCAGAACGCCACCACGATACAGGTGGCCATCGGCGTGCTCTCCGCGGCCCTGTGGATGATGGAGAACCCGGAGGAGGGCGTCTGCGTGCCCGAAGACCTGCCGCACGACTATGTGCTCGGGATCGCCAAGCCCTGGCTGGGCAAGCTGCACTCGGCCCAGTCCGACTGGACGCCGCTGAAGCATTACACCAACGCCTTCAAGGGCTTCAACAACCCGCAGGTGGACAGGAAAGACCCCTGGCAGTTCAAGAACTTCCTGATCACCGACGGAGACTGAGCTCCCGCGGGCCCGGCCGGAAAGCCGGGCCCGCTCTTAAGTTTTGCGGTAAAATCACGGCTAAAACGGAGGAACACCAGACAAAAGTATGATCACCAAGAAACAGATGCAGGACCTCGCCAAGAAGCACGGCACGCCCCTTTTCATCGTCGACCACGATGAAATACGCAAGAACTACGCGCAGTTCAAGAAGTACCTGCCGCGCGTGCAGGCCTACTACGCGGTGAAGTGCGAGCCGATGCCGGAGATCGTGAAGACTCTCTACAAGGCGGGCGCCAGTTTCGACGTGGCCTCCATGCCCGAGTTCATGATCGTGCACGAGTACATCAAGAACATGCCGGACAAGAAGCGGCTGGCCTGGATCTGGGACAAGATCATCTACGCTAACCCGATAAAGCCGATCGAGACGCTCAAGGAGCTGGACCAGTACCGCCCCCTCGTCACTTTCGACAACCTGGAAGAGATACACAAGATCAAGAAGTACGCCCCGCACGCCGGCCTGTGCCTGCGCATCCGCGTGCCCAACACCGGCGCGGTGGTGGAGCTTTCCTCAAAGTTCGGCGCGTCCCCCGGCGAGGCCGTGGACCTGATCCTCGAGGCCGTGCGGCAGGGCCTCGGCGTGGAGGGCCTCAGCTTCCACGTGGGCAGCCAGACCACCAACTTCGAGAACTACGTGCAGGCCATCAACCTGGCCGCCGACATCTTCAAGGAAGCCAAGGAGCGCGGCTACGACAAGATGAACCTGCTCGACATCGGCGGCGGCTTCCCGGCCCCGTACGACTCTTCCGTGAAGCCGTTCCAGCAGCTGGCGAAGACGATCAACGCCGAGCTGGAGCGCCTGTTCCCGGACCCGAAGATAGAGATCCTGGCCGAGCCTGGCCGCTTCATGATAGCTACCGCCGGCACCTCGGTGGTGCGCATCAACGGCAAGACAGTGCGCGACGGCAAGACCTGCTACTACGTCAACGACGGCGCCTATCACTCGTACTCGGGCATCATCTTCGACCACCAGCACTGCAACATGTTCTCCTTCCGCAAGGGCAAGAAAGAAGAGAACTGCGCCGTGTTCGGCCCCACCTGCGACGCGCTGGACGTGATCTCCACCGCGATGCCGCTGCCTACCGACCTGCAGCTGGGCGAACTGATGTACAGCACCAATATGGGCGCGTACAGCCACGCCTCGTCCACCTGGTTCAACGGCTTCCCGCCGGCGAAAGTGGTGCACGTCAACAGGTAGTACCCGGGCGCGAGCCTGAAGAGAATACCGCGGGCCCGCCCCGCGGTATTTTTTTATTATAATTAGACTATGTCACTACACCTCGTACCCAAAGAAGTTTTTCTTACGAAGGGCCTCGGCCGCCATAAGGAAAAGCTGGCGAGCTTCGAGGAAGCCCTGCGGGACGCCAAGATAGCCAAGTACAACCTTGTGCACGTCTCCAGCATCTTCCCCCCCTACTGCAAGGTGATACCGGCCAAGAAGGGGCTGGAGAAGCTCAGCGACGGGCAGATCCTGCACTGCGTGCTGAGCCGCAACACGATCAACGAGAACCACCGCCTGATCGCCTCCTCGGTGGGCCTCGCGGTGCCCAAGGACCGCTCCCATTACGGCTACATCTCGGAGCACCACACCTTCGGCGAGACCGACGAGAAGACCGGCGATTACGCCGAAGACCTGGCCGCGATGATGTTGTCCACCATCCAGGGCGTCGAGTTCGGCAGCGACACCACGTGGGACCAGAAGGAAGAGATCTGGAAGCTCAGCGGCAAGATCGTGCGCGCCGCCAACATCACCCAGTCGGCCATAGGGACCGAGGGCGTCTGGACCACCACCGTGGCCGCCGCCGTCTTCCTCTTCTGACCGCTACCCTGCAGGCGGGGCCAGGGCGCTGACGCGCCCCGCATCTTCGGGCTTTCAACGGAGACCATCATGAAATTTAAACCGGCTAAAAAACAGTTCATGCGCAACGACGGCGTGAGCCTGGAGAACGCGGCCTTCGCGGTGCTGCCGGTGCCCTACGAGCGCACCGTCTCCTACGGCAAGGGCACCAGGCGCGGCCCGGCCGCCATCATCGAAGCCTCCCCGCAGGTGGAACTGTGGGACGAGGAGACCAAGACCGAGACCTGGAAGAAGGGCATTTTCACCGCGCAGCCGGTGGACTGCTCGCTGCCGGAGGCCAAATTCTTCCCGCACCTGGAGCGCACGGTGGAGGGGTTGCTGGCCTCCACCAAGGCGATACCGTTCTTTCTCGGCGGCGAGCACAGCGTCACGCAGGCGCTGCTGCCGCCCTTCATCCGCCGGCACAAGGACCTGTCCATACTGCATTTCGACGCGCACGCGGACCTGCGGACGGAATACCGCGGCTCCCGGCATAGCCACGCCTGCGCCGTCTACCCGGCCTCGCGCAGCAACAAGGTGGTGCAGGTCGGCATCCGCAGCGTGGGCCACGACGAGCGGCAGTTCCACAACGCCGGCAACGTGCGCACCTTCCTGATGCACGAGAATTTGGACCTCAAGAAGCTGGAGCGCGACGTGCTGCGGGAACTGAGCGGCACGGTCTACATGACGCTGGATTCGGACGGCTTCGACCCGTCCGTCATGCCGGGCACCGGCACCCCGCAGCCGGGCGGCTTCCTGTGGTACGACGCGCTGCGCCTGTTCAAGGCCGTCTGCGCGAAGAAGAGAGTGGTGGGCGTGGACCTGGTGGAGGTGTCCCCGGTGAAGGGGTCCAACATTTCCGAGTTCAACGCGGCCAAGCTGGTCTACCGCCTGATGGGCTACCTGAGCTAACGCGTCACGGCCGACAAAAAAACCGCGGGTGGTCCCGCGGTTTTTTTGTTTCCCCGAAATGAGCCTAGGGCAGCGCCCCGCTCAGCCAGGGGATCTCGGCCTTGGCGGCTGCCTGGGCCTCATCCAGGCTCCGGTATTCCTCCACGTGGCCGTGCTTCATGGGGATCCAGCAGGCGTCCATCGTCCTGTCGTCATAGACCTCCTCCCGGAAGCCGCAGATCCCGTCCTCCTCGCGGCGGAAGAAACAGACCCGGTGCTTGCCGTCGGGGGCGTGCAGGGTCCTGACCAGCTTTACGGTGCCTCCGCCCGGCGTCCCGGTAAACAGGGCCGCTATGGCCTTAAGTATTTTTTCGAGCATAATCCGACCCCCCCAAATTTGATATTATTCTGCCATGGCTCCGCGGAAAAAAATACTGGTCGTCGACGACGACAAAACGCTGCAGATGATACTGAAAACGGCCTTCGAGAAGGCCGGCTACCAGGTGATCCCCGCGCTGGACGCCATGCAGGGCCTGATGATGGCCAGGCAGGTCAAACCCGACCTGGTAGTGCTCGACATGATGATGCCGGCCGGCGGCGGCCAGTCCGTCTACGAACGGCTGCAGATGATGGCCGGCTCCTTCGAAGTCCCGGTACTGATCTACTCGGCCATGCCGCCGCAGGAGATCGCCAAGTTCATCCCTGAAGGGCCGCAGATCAAAGTCCTGAACAAATCCGCCACTATCGCCGAAGTGCTGGCCGCGGCGGAAGCCCTGCTGGCCGGCGCCTAGAAATTTTCCAGCGAGTCGAACTCCGACACCTTCTTCCTCTCCATCAGGTGGCCCATGTCGCGGCTGAACGCGAAGGGCCCCTTGGGCCAGCCGAAAGCCAGCTTTACCGCCGTCTCGATATCGTACTCCGAGGCCATGATCTCGGAGGCCAGCAGCCTGGCCTCCTCCACCACCGGCCGCATGATCTCGGCGAAGATGTCGTCCTTGAAGGTCTTCTTCAGCCCCAGGTACTTGACCAGATTCGGCAGGATGGGGTTCTCGCCCACTATGCGGCCTTCCTCGTAGATATAAAAGCCTATCGTGGACTTGCGGCCCAGCTGGCCGTACTGCACCAGCCGCTGCAGCGTGGCGGAAGGCGCCAGCCGCTCGGGCTTGCCCAGCGCGTTATAGAGGGCTTCGGAGGCGGCGTAATCCGAGTCCAGGCCGGCGCAGTCGGCCATCTCGAACGGGCCCAGCGGCGCGCCCGACACTTCACGGAAGGCGGCGTCTATCTCGTGCGGGTGGCCCTTGCCGGAATCCATCAGGCGCAGCGCGGCCAGCAGGAAAGGCCGGGTAAGCCGCTCCACCACCTGGCCGGGGTTGTCCTTGGTGATCACCGGGGTCTTGCCGATCTTGCGCAGCAGCGCGGCGGCGGCTTCGAGATACTCGTCCTTGGTATGGTCCGTGCGCACCACCTCCACCAGCGGGTTGGAGCGCACCGGTTTGATGAAATGGAAACCCAGCGTGCGCTCGTTGGGCAGCTCGCCGAAACCTATCACCTCTGACAGCGGCTGCACGGCGCAGCGCGCAGCCACCACGCAATGCTGGTCCAGGTGTTTGCGCAGCTTGGAGAAATAGAGGCGGCGCTCGTCCTGCGACTTGGAGGCGGCCTCGATGACGATGTCGGCCCCGCTGAACTTGGAGAGGTCCTGTATGCCCTCTATGTTCCCCATCAGCTCTTCCTTGCCGGCCTGCCGCAGCGACCAGGCGATCTTGGCCAGCGCCACGTTGAGGCTGTCCTTGAAATCGTCGTAGAGGCGCACCTGGAAGCCGTGCTTGACGAACAGCTCCGCCGCCGCTGCGCCGGTGGTGTTGGACCCCATGATACCGATAGCGTTTATTTCCATAGTTGCAGACCCGGCGGGCCGCGTCAGGCGACCTTCACTTCCTCAAGCCGCACGATGCCTTCCTTGTTGAGCACGATGCGGATGCGGTCGTAATGCACGTTCTCCTGCGCTTCCCTGTCGAAATAGGTGTACTTCAGGATGAGGTTCAGGTGGTAGACGCGCGCGCAGGCGGCGGAACGCAGCTCGCCGGTGGCGGGCTCCACGTACGGGTAGTCCACCGAGGCGTCGTCGGCCTGCTCCACCAGCTCGCGGATATTGAAGCGCATGATATCGTTGAGGTCGCGGCGCCGCTCGTGCGCCCGCATGATTACTTCGGGATAAAGCTGTATCTCTTTCTTGTACTTGAAGACGCGCTCCGGCTTGCCTTCCTCGTCCACGGAGGTGATGTTGTCTATGCGGCGCAGGCGGGAGATGTCGGGGGGCACGTCGCGGCCGGGGATGAAGGTGGCGCCCTCTTTGAGCAGGCCTATGCGCCCGCCGCCGGCCGAGTCGAGAATGTCGATCTTGCGGTCGCTGATCCAGCGGGTCAGGCTCCTGGAAAACAGCAGCTTCAGCCAGTCCTTGATGCGGTCCTTGAAGATATAGCTGATCACGAGCGCCAGCACGAAAGGCATGCTGTCCATGGCGTAGCGGCGCTGGAAGAACAGCGTGACCAGCACGGCGAACAGCATGGCCGCGCCGGCGGCCAGGCCGAAGAACACCTGCGTCAGGCTCTCCCACTCGGAGAACTCGGCCTTGAGGTAGAGCACGGCGCTCATGAACTTCTTGAGCACGCCGCGGCGGTAGATGATGGTCTCGTTGGAGGAGCCCGGCACCAGCAGCGACGGGTACTTCATCGCCTGGCGGTAGCGGTTCTGGGCCGTCACGATGGCCAGCACGCCCTGCTCCACGCCGGCGAAGCGCCCGCCCGCGCCGGGGTTGGCGCGCAGCGCCTCTATCAGGGAGGTCAGGTACTCCTCGAGCACCAGGCTGACGTACTCGTCGAAGAAAGCCATGGTCTCGCGCACCTTCACCGGCACCGCCGGGTCCGAGATCTCGGCCTTCAGCGAGCCCAGCGCGGTCTCCAGCGCTTTCAGGTCGCCCAGGAAATTGTCCAGGCCCTCGCCCACGAACAGCTTGCGCTGCGCGGCCGGCACGGCGGACCCGTAGGTAGCCAGCCCTTCCACGAAAACCTTAACGTAGTCGCGGATCTCGCCGCGGATGATGCAGCCCAGCAGGCGGAGCTCGTCGCAGATCTTGTCGGCCAGCGCCTGGTCCCCGGCGCCGGACAGCACCCGGGAGAGGTCCGCGCGCACGCGGTTGAGCGGCGAGGTGGCCAGCGCCGGGTCGCACAGCTTGCCCAGGCTGATCTTGGGCGTGCGCCAGCGGATATAGCGCTGCGTGGAGTTGTAGAAACGCTCCTTGCCGTAATTGTGCGGGCCCACGTTGAGCGCGCGCGGGATGAAGAAATAGGTCTCCACCTCGTAGGAGCTCTTGGCCGAGGCGTCGAGGTCGATGTCGAGCTTGATCTCGAAGCGGTGCCTGTCGTGCAGCTTGATGCGTGAGTCTAAAATGTCGTTCTGGTCTTCCATCATAAGGGCGCGGCCTGCGCGGCTATTATTTTATATATATTAAGCCGCTTCCGCCATTGCCCCCTGCGCGCCATTAACAACAGAGAGCGGCTTTTAAGGCGGTGGAAGGCATGGATCGCGTTCCTGCGGGCTATTTCCGGTACTTGGCGACCAGGGCTTTGAACTCCGGGGTGGTGTTGAGCCCTTTGAGGAAATAACCGTCGCCCAGCTCCGAGGTGAGCAGGTCCCACTCGGCAAAACCCCGCTGGAATTCCAGCTCCAGGTATTCCAGGGCTTTCCGCCTGTCCTTTTTATGGGCCCAGTAATAGTTGGCCAGGTTCCCGTAAGGGTGGGGCAGGGCCGGGTCCATGCCGATGGTTTTCTCAAAGTCGGCGCGGGCCTTTTCCCACTCGCCGCCCCAGAGATAGGCCCAGCCCCTGTCGTTGAAAGAGTACGGTATGCCCGTATTCGGCGCCATGGAGGCGTGGCTCAGCTCCACGGCTTTGGCGGCGTCGGCGCGGGCCTCGGCGTCCCGCTTGAAATAAAAGTTGGCGATGGCCCGCTGCAGGTACTCTTCGGAGGAGGCCCGCTGGGCTATGGCCGCCGCGTAATCCTCCAGGGCTTCCTTCCGGAGGTTCAGCCGCAGCCGGGCCTGGGCGCGCAGGCCGTAAACCCCGAACACCGTCGGCCTGATGGCCACGGCTTTGTCGCAGTCGGCCGCGGCCTCGGCGTAGCGCTTGAGGCCGTAATAGGCGCTGGCGCGGTTAAGGTAGGTCTCGGCCGGGGCGCCCGGCAGCGCCGCCGCCCGGGTTAAATAATCGACGGCCTCCGGCAGCAGGCCGGCACTGAGGCAGAAATAGCCCTGGCTGTGGAGCGTGCCCACGGCGCAAGAGGGACAGACTTCCAGCGCCTTGTCTATGTCGGCGCGCGCTTTGTCGGGCTGGGCGGTAAAGGTGTAAAGCCGGGCCCGCTCCTGGTAGTAGCCGTTTAAATTGGGGTTGAGGCGGATAGCTTCGTCGAGGTGCCTCGCCGCCAACTCCACCTGGCCCTTAAAGAAGTAATACCTGCCCAGGTAGTAATAGTGGTCGCTCTCCTGCGGAGCTATTCTAAGGGCGGTCTCGAAATCCTGCAGGCCCTCCGCGGGCCGGTTCAGCGCCATGTAGGTGTCGCCGCGTTTGTGGTAAGTCTGATATTTCCAGGGATTCAGGGCGAGCGAAAGTTTGTATTTCTCCAGGGCTTGCTCGCTGGCTCCCAGGTATTGCCCCTGCGCGGCCAGGTAATCGGCCAGGCCCAGGTTGGGGCCCCCGTTAAGCCGGAACACCCTGATCTCGCTGGCGAGCCCCGGGCCGAAGGCCACCGGCGCCAGCAGAAAGAGCAGGAACAGTTTCCGGCGCCGCCAGCCCGAGAGCAGCGCCGCCGCCACCGAGGCGCACCAGATGAGGGCGCCGGCCAGGGCCGCCTGGCGCATCTGCCCGGCGGTGAGCGGCTCCAGCCGCATGAGCAGGTAGGGCAAAAAAGCCAGCGGCACACTGAGTACCGCCAGCGCCAGGGTTACGCGGGGGCTGTAAAAACCTTCCGGCCGGGGCGCGGCGTTGCCCGGCACCGGTACAGGTATCGTTTTCATATTTTCTTTCGCAATGCCGCCTCCCGCCCGGCTTAAAGCCGGACCCCGTTATTCCCAATTATAAGAAATTAATGCCGCGGCGGCGGGCCCGGCGTAGAAAGCGGCCCGCCGTAAAGAGCTATGCGTCTCGGACAGCCAAGGGCGCGCCGGAATACTAAAGAGACAGGTTCCGGATTTATTTGTCGGGGTGGAACTTGTCGTGGGCGCGCTTGATGTCGCCCTTGTCTACGTGGGCGTAGATCTGGGTGGTGTTGAGGCTGGCGTGGCCTAGCATCTCCTGCACGGAGCGCAGGTCGGCCCCGCCCTGCACCAGGTGGCTGGCGAAGGTGTGGCGGAATAAATGCGGGTGCGGCTTTATCTCCACGCCCGCCTCCCGGCCGAAGGTCACTATGTCCTTCCACATCTGCTGCCGGCTGAGCCGCTGGCCGGAGCGGTTGACGAACAGCTCGTCGGCGGCGGGCTGGCCGCCGAACTTCAGCTGCCGCGCGGCCAGGTATTCCTTGAGGCGCGAGAGCGCCGCGGCGTTGACCGGCACCATGCGCTCCTTGGCGCCCTTGCCGAAAGCGCGCAGCCAGCCCTGCTGGAAATTCACAGACTCCAGGCGCAGGCCCAGCAGCTCGGAGACGCGGATGCCGCTGGCGTACAGCAGTTCTATGGCCGCGGCGGCCCGCACCTTGGCGAAAGCCTCGCCGGCCGGGTAAACCAGCAGTTTTTCCATGTCGCGCTTATCTAGAAAGCGCGGCACCTTGCGGGGCAGCTTGGGGGCGCGGAAATTAGAGGTGGGGTCTTTCTGGGCTTTGCCTTCCAGCCGCAGGTAGCGGTAGAAGGCGCGCAGGGATTCCGTCTTCCTGAAGATGGAGGCCGGCCCGAGGCCCCTCTCCTTCTTGAGGGACCACAGGTAGCCTTCCACGAAGGTGGTCTCGGCCAGGGCGGGGTCGGTCTTCCTGGCCTCGCAATAGGCCAGGAAGGCTTCCGCGTCACCGGCATAGGCGAGGCAGGTGTTCTTTGCCAGGCCGCGCTCCATGCCGAGGTGACGCGAGAAATCCGCCGCGAGGGGCCGCACTTACTTCCGGCCCGCCTTTTCCTTCCGCTCGGCCTTCTCGGCGGCCTTGGCGGCTTCGCCGGCCGGCGTGGTCGGCATCAGGCCGGGCTTCAGCCCGGGGGTGAGGAAGCGGGCGCGCAGCTCGGTCTCTATCTCCAGCGCCACGTTCTTGTTGGTCTTCAGATAGGTCCTGGCGTTCTCGCGGCCCTGGCCTATGCGGTCGCCCTTATAGATGTACCAGGTGCCGGATTTTTCCAGCAGGCCGGTCTCCACTCCCATGTCGAGCAGGCAGCCCTCGGTGGAGATGCCCTCGCCGTTGACCATCTCGAACTCGGCCTGGCGGTAGGGCGGCGCCACCTTATTCTTGACCACCTTCACGCGGATGCGCGCGCCGGTGACGACGTCGGCCGACTTGATGGTCTCGATCTTGCGGATGTCCAGGCGCACCGAGGAGTAGAACTTGAGCGCCAGGCCGCCGGGCGTGGTCTCGGGGTTGCCGAACATCACGCCGATCTTGTGGCGCAGCTGGTTGATGAACATGACGGAGGTTTTGGTGGAGGACACGATGGAGGTGAGCTTGCGCAGCGCCTGGCTCATCAGCCTGGCCTGCAGGCCCACGTGGAGGTCGCCCATCTCGCCTTCGATCTCGGCCTTGGGGACGAGCGCGGCCACGGAGTCGATCACGATGATGTCCAGCGCGCCGGAGCGCACCAGTTTTTCGCAGATCTCGAGCGCCTGCTCGCCGGAGTCCGGCTGGGAGATCAGGAGGTTGTCCACGTCCACGCCCAGCTTCTGGGCGTACACCGGGTCCAGCGCGTGCTCGGCGTCGATGAAGGCCGCCATGCCGCCTTTCTTCTGCGCCTCGGCGATCACGTGCAGCGTCAGCGTGGTCTTGCCGGAGGATTCCGGTCCGTAGATCTCGATGACGCGGCCGCGGGGCAGGCCGCCCACGCCGAGCGCCAGGTCGAGGCTGAGCGCGCCCGTAGGGATCGTCTCGATCTTCATGTTAGCGGCCCGCTCGCCCATCTTCATGATGGCCTCTTTGCCGTAGCTCTTCTCTATCTGCGAGAGCGCCGCTTCGAGCGCCCTGGTCTTTTCGTCGTTAGCCATATATTTCGTAACCTCCGTTAAATTTTCTTACCCGAATAGTCTACAAGGTCAACCCGACAACGGTGTGTCGGGTTGCGGCCGGCTATTTTTTTATTTTTTCGGCCCGTTTCAGCATTATGTTAACATTTCCGCTCAGCTTCAAAGATCAACTTCGGCTCAATTCTCATTTAGTATAGACGATTTTTCGGTGCCTGTCAAGTATTAAGGAGATATTGACTTTAGCGCTTTAATATACTATCCTTAATATATGCATCCTATACAAGAGAAGCTCCTGAACCTTTCCAAAGAGCGCAATTTGGCCCAGGCCAGCCTGCGCGAGATGGCCGCCGCCATAGGCCTGCCGGACGAATCCCCCCAGAAGATCAAGCATCACCTGCAGCAGCTGGAGAAAAAAGGCTTCTTCACTATAGACCGCGCCAAGGGCCTGATGGAAAAAGCCTCCCTGCTGCCAGGCCTGGCCAGCGGCCTGCTGAAAGAGGCCTCCTCCCTGTTCTCCATTCCCATAGTCGGCATGGCCAATTGCGGGCCGGCCACGGTTTTCGCCGAGCAGAATTTCGAGGGCTTCCTGCGCGTTTCCGGCCGGCTGCTGGGCCGGAGCAACCCGGCCGGCCTCTACGCCATCCGGACCAACGGCTCGTCGATGAACCGCGCCGAGATAGCCGGCAAGAAGATAGAGGACGGCGACTACGTGGTGATCGACAGCAACAAGCGCGTGCCCGGCAACAACGACATCGTGCTGGCCATCATAGACAACAAGGCCACCATCAAGCGCTTCATAGACGACCGCGCCAACGGCCAGGTGATCCTCAAGGCCGACTCCTCCCACGATTACGACCCCATCTACCTGCACCCCGACGACGACTTCCTCATCAACGGCAAAGCCGTCGCCGTCATCAAAAAATAGGGACAGCGCCCTATTTTAAAACTAGGGACAGCGCCCTGTTTTCAGTTCTTCCAGCCCTTCAACTCCCCAGGCAAACCAAGAGGAAGGCCTTCGTCTTCCGCCGCGGGCGTCCACAAAAACTGCGTTAAAAAATAGGGCGCTGTCCCTAGTTTTTACTTGCCTCCCCGATGCCGGATTAGGTTTAATTTGACGGTAGTCAATTGACCGGAGGCAACAACTAATGAAAAACCAACTTATACTTTCCGCCGCCATCGCGCTCTGCGCTGCCGGCTCCGCCGTAGCGGCCGACAAGGTCATATACGGTTCCGACGACCGCCTGGACATCTACCAGGTCACCGATTCCCGCCTGCTCAAACTGGCCGACTCCACCGTGGGCCTGTTCCAGGCTTCGGACGTGTACGTGACCGGCTCCCGCGCGCTGCTGACCACCGAATCCTACGCCGACGGCTACAACCTCTGCAAGGAAGAGCCCTTCTACGAGCAGGTCACCGGCGCCTTCTGCTCCGGCTCCCTGGTGGCCCCCGACATCATCATGACCGCCGGCCATTGCGTAAAGAGCGCCGACGCCTGCGAGGGCACCAAGTTCGTCTTCGGCTTCGCGGTAAAGTCCAAGGGCGTGAACCCCTCCGAAGTCCCCGCTTCCGACGTCTACTCCTGCTCCGAGCTGATAGGCCGCGAGCAGGTGGGCACCGGCGCCGACTGGGCCCTGATACGCCTGGACCGCAAGGTCACCGGCCATGAGCCGCTCAAGTACGACACCTCCGATTCCGTCAAGAACGGCGACCCGCTGGTGGTCATCGGCCACCCGGCCGGCCTGCCCACCAAGGTAGCCGGCGGCGCCACCGTGCGCGACGCCTCTCCCAAGGGCTACTTCGTGGCCAACCTGGACACCTACGGCGGCAATTCCGGCTCCGCGGTGTTCAACGCCAAGACCGGCGTGATAGTGGGCATTCTGGTGCGCGGCGAGAACGACTATGTCTACAAGGACGGCTGCTCCGTCTCCAACGTCTGCCCCTCCACCGGCTGCCGCGGCGAGGACGTGACCAAGCTTAACGCCGTCACCTCCCCCTTCTCCAAGGCCGCCGCCGCCCCCGCGGCCGAAGCCATGGCCAAGGCTGCCCCCGCCTTCGAACTGCTCAAAGGCCTGACCCCGGAAAACAACTGATCCGGACCTCATAAAGGACCCCGGCCCCGCGGCCGGGGTTTTTTATTGCCCCAAAAAAGGCCGCAACTTGCCGGCGGTTTATATGCTAGTATCTAGGCATACCCCTCTAAAAGAGGTCATTTTAAGGAGATATTAACATGGCAAACGAGAAATTCATGAAAACGATGCAGCCTGACGCCGAACTGGGCGCCGTCATTGGGAACGAGCCCGTCGCCCGCCCCACCGCCGTCAAGAAGATCTGGGACTACATCAAGAAGAACAACCTTCAGGACAAGGTCAACAAGCGCAACATCAACGCTGACGAGAAGCTCCTGAAAGTGTTCGCCGGCAAGAAGCAGGTCACGATGTTCGAACTGGCCGGCATCCTGGGCAAGCACCTGAAATAAGGCGCCCCCGCCCCGCAAAGAAGGCCGTCCGCTGGCGGCCTTTTTTGCTTGGGCCGCCCTTCCAACAGGCCGAGAACCGGCCGCCAGAGGCAATATGATAGATCTCAAACCCGCGCACCTCAAGAAAGTTAAAAAGATACTCTCCGGCAGCGTCCCCGAGTACGAAGTCATGGTTTACGGCTCCAGGGCTCAGGGCAAGGCCAAGACCTACTCCTACCTGGACCTGGCCATCATGACCGACAAACCGCTGGGCGCCCCGCGCCTGGAGAAGATAGCGGCGGCTTTCGCCGGCGCCAACCTGCCTTTCCGCGTGGAGACCATAGACTGGGCCGCCACCGGGGCCGGTTTCCGCAAAGAGATAAAAAAAACCGCCATAGTACTGCAGCCGCCCCCGAAGGCCTGAGCCCCCGTGGCATGAGAAAGGCCGCCCCAGGGCGGCCTTTCTCTTTTTTGCCTGCCAAAGGCCATCCTAAGGCCAGCGGGTTGAGCTGGCAGTCTTCGTCCGGAGGCCGCGTTTAGAATGCCATATATCGAACATCGCCCGCGCCGTCTTCCCCGATGGGCCTATGTTATATGTGGGCCTTAAGGCCTTGTCAATCTGAAGTCAGATGCACAATAATATTCACATGATCAACATAAAGAACGCTTTCGTTCTGTCGGCGCTGGTTGTTGCGGCAACGGCGCCGGGGGCAGCAGCTCAGGAACTCTCTTTTGACGCGCTTTATAAGAATACGGGGCTGATAAACATGTTCCCGGCGGCCGCGCCGGGGGTCCCCAAAGTCCGGGAAACGGCGGAGAAAAACGCCGCCGGCGCGGCGCAGGAGCTGGCTTATGAAGATCTCCTGGTGGCCCCGCTGTGGAAAGCCGTTCCCGGCGCGGCCGCCGCGGTGGACCTGAAAGAGGGCTTCTCCCCGGCCAGGTACCAGGGGAACCGCAACGTCTGCAGCGTGTTCGCCACGCTGGGACTGGCCGAATACCTTTTATTGCGGAAAGAAAAAGTAAATGTGGACCTCTCCGAAGAATTCCTTTACTACAACGCCAAGCTGAAGTTCACCGACTCGCCCGGGCTGCAGGCCTATAAAAAGGAGCAGGGCCTGGTCGGATACGTGGCGGTAGAGGCGTTGACCGGCGGCGTGGTGGCGGAAAAAGAGTGGCCTTTCCTGGCCGTGCTGCCTCAGCACGTCCCTGTGCCGCCCTTGACCGACCCGGACATGGGAGTGCCCCCGGCCGGTATCTCCGGCAAAACCCTGCAATACAGCTTCGCCCCGCAGGCGGTGCGCCGCTCCGAGATAAAGCACTTCCTGGCCGCGGAACGCAAACCCGTGGTGATGAACCTGATGCTTTATTTCGGGAATATCGACAACGCCTCCGGCCGGGTAAAAGACCCCTCCGAAAGCCAGCGCGCCCGGTGTTTCTCCGCGGGCGACAACTGCAGCGGCCACGTCGTGCTGCTGACCGGCTATGACCCGGCCGCGAGGGAATATTATTTCCGCAACTCCTGGGGCGCCAATTGGGGAAGAGCCGGTTTTGGCACCGTCTCGGAAAAATATGTCGTGGAAAACTGCGAATCCTGCCATTTCCTGCCGCAGCTGGGCTCTTTAGGCTGGCGTGCGGTGGCGCTGAACGCCGCCTATGGCTGGTCCGCCGAGCTGGAATAGACCATGAAAAAAAAGCTCGCGGCCGCTTTTGCCCTGTTTGCATTCACCGCTCCGGTCCTGAACGCTACGGGCCCGGGCCCGCGGCCCCCTGTGCTGCAGCCGCCAGACCGCCTTATCTTCGGGAGCGACGACCGTGCCGACCGCTACCAAGTCCGGGACGCGCGGCTGCTGGCCGCGGCCGACGCCATCTTCACCTTCATTCCCAAGGAAGGGCTGGAGCGGCTGCCCGGCGGAGGATTCGCTTTCAGCAAGAAGCGCACCCACCAGGAATACCTGAACCTGTGTCCCGGCGAAAAATTCGCGTCGCAGCCGGCGCCCGGGACTTTTTGCACCGGTTTCCTGGCGAAACCCGACGTGGCGGTTACGGCCGGCCACTGCGTGGAGGACGACGAACTGCAGAATTTCTGCGACAAATATTACCTGGTATTCGATTATTCCATGCAGGGCCAGGACTCGGCGCGGACCACGTTCAACGACTCGCAGGTATACGCCTGCAGCTCGGTACTGGCGCGCCGGTTCGAAAATACCGCGGCCGCGGATTACGCCATACTGCGGCTTTCACGGCCCGTCATGGACCGCGCCCCGCTCAGAATTCGGACGTCGGGCAAAGTGGCTTCCAATGCCCGGCTGGCGACCATAGGCCACCCGAAAGGCCTGCCGCAGAAATTTGTCGGCAAAGCCTCCGTACTCGATAACTCCCCGGCGCTGTTCTTCGGTTCCGACATTGACGCTTTCCACGGCAATTCCGGCGGGCCCGTGATAAATATGGATACGATGGAAGTGGAAGGCCTGGTTATCCGGGTCTCGGGTTATTACCAGGCGGACGGCGATTACGTCGCCGACCCGGTACGGCAATGCAACAGGCTTTTCGTGACCACCGGTCAACGCACCAGTCTTCTGATAGAGCGCCCCGCGGTTTTCTCGGACCTGCTGCCGTAACATGCGGGCCCGCGCCCGGCCGGGCGCGGGCTGAAAAAAACATTCCAAGACTTTCTGACCGGCCGCCCTAGGCCCTGCGCAGGCGCGCGAGGATGCGCTCGTCTCTGGCGAAGCCGGGGGCGGAGGCCGGAGCCGGCTGCGGCTTACCGGCCCTGTCCCGGAGGCGCCAGTCATAAGCGTCCCTGATCCCGCGCTGCAGCCCGTACGCCGGCTGCCAGGCGAGGTCCCTGGCCGCCGCGCTGGTATCGTAGTACACGCTCTCGTCGGTAGCGAAGGGGAACACGGGGTCTCTCATGTTATTGAGCTCCTCCGGCTGGAATACCCGCTGCAGGAGGCCCGGATCGTAAGCCCTGATATCCGCTTTTTTTCCCGCCGCCGCGGCGCATAGCCAAGCAAAACCGGCCGCGGTTACGGTTTCAGGCCCCGCGATGTTGTACGCCTTGCCGAAAGCGGCCGGGTTCAGCGCCGCCTTTATGAAAGCGTCCGCCAGGTCGTCTACGTGGATGAAGTGCAGCATGTTATGCCCGCCACCCGGGATCAGTATCTGCCTTCCCGCTTCGGCGCGGTCAAAGAAGTACGCCTCGCGGTAAATGTAATTGAGCGGGCCGTAGATGTACGCCGGCCGGATTATCGTAGCCGGGAAGGTCCCGTTGGCGAGCAGGGCGCGTTCGCACAGGATCTTGTTGCGGCCGTAGTCCGCGAACGGGTCCCGGCTCTTCCCGAATTCAGAGAGCAGCGGGAAGTCCTCCCGCACGGGACAGAATTTTATCGCCTCAAAATCGTATACCGCTACAGAGCTGCAGAAAACATAGTGCTTTATCCGCAGGCCGGCCGCGCCCAGCGCCGCGGCGAAAGACTCCACATCCGCCGGCAGATAGCCGCAGATATCAAAAACGGCGTCAAAGCCGCCGCGCGCGCCGGCTGCCAGCGCTGCCAGGAGTCCAGCCGCGTCCCTGCGGTCTGCCTTCAGCGCGCGGACCCCGGCGGGCAGCCGGCCTCCGGAGACGCCGCGGTTCAGCGCCGTTACGTCGTGCCCCTGCTCGGCCAGCTTGTGCGCCAGCCGCAGCCCTACGAATTTTGAGCCGCCGATGATCAGAGTGTTCATTCTTGCCTAGCCTCAGCAATATATCGGGCCGGCTAGCCGCAGCACTTGAAGAAGCAGACGGAGAGCGGCGGCAGGGTGAGCGACAGGGAATAAGGCCGGCCGTGCGAGGCGTAGGCCCCGGCCGTCACGCCGCCCATGTTGCCCATGCCGCTGCCCCAGTAGGTGACGGCGTCGCTGTTGAGCAGTTCCTTCCAGAAGCCGCCGCGGGGCACGCCCACGCGGTAGCCGTGGCGCGGCACCGGGGTGAAATTGCAGACCACCAGCACGTCGTCGCCGGGCTTGTCGCCCTTGCGGAGGAAGGCGGTAACGCTCTGCTGCGAGTCGTTGGCGTCCACCCAGTCGAAACCGGCCGGATTGCAGTTAAGCTCGTGCAGCGCGGGCTCGGCCTTGTAGAGCGCGTTGAGGTCCCGCACCCAGTTCTGCATGCCGCCGTGCGGCGGGTAGCCGGCCTGGTGCCAGTCCAGGCTGCGGTCGTGGTTCCACTCCCCCCATTGGGCGAACTCGCTGCCCATGAACATCAGCTTCTGCCCGGGCTGGGCGTACATGCCGCCGTAGAGCAGGCGGAGGTTGGCGAACTTCTGCCAGTCGTCGCCGGCCATCTTGCCCAGCATCGAGCCCTTGCCGTGCGTCACCTCGTCGTGCGAGAACGGCAGCACGAAGTTCTCCCCCCAGGCGTAGAGCATGCGGAAGGTGAGGTCGTTGTGGTGGTATTTGCGGAACACGGAATCGCGCGAGAAATAGCGCAGCGTGTCGTGCATCCAGCCCATGTCCCACTTCAGGCCGAAGCCCAGCCCGCCTATGTAGGTGGGGCGCGACACCATGGGCCAGGCGGTGGACTCCTCGGCGTAGGTCTGCGCGTCGGGGAAGTTCTGGTAGACCACGTGGTTGAACTGCTTGAGGAAGGCTATGGCCTCCAGGTTCTCGTTGCCGCCGTGCTTGTTGGGCACCCACTGGCCGGCCTTGCGGGAATAGTCCAGGTACAGCATGGAAGCCACGGCGTCCACGCGCAGGCCGTCCACGTGGAACTTGTCCAGCCAGAACAGCGCGGAGGAGAGCAGGAAGCTCTTAACCTCGTTGCGGCCGAAATTGAAGATGGCGCTGCCCCAGTCGGGGTGGTAGCCCTGGCGCGGGTCGGCGTGCTCGTAGAGGCAGGTGCCGTCGAACCTGGCCAGGCCGTGCGCGTCCGAAGGGAAATGCGCGGGGACCCAGTCGAGGATCACGCCGATGCCGGCCTGGTGCAGCGAGTCCACCAGGAACATGAAGTCCTGCGGCGTGCCGTAGCGGGACGTCGGGGCGAAATAGCCGGTGGTCTGGTAGCCCCACGAGCCGTAGAAGGGGTGCTCGGTGACTGGCATCAGCTCCACGTGGGAGAAGCCCATGTACTTCAGGTAGCCGGGCAGCTGCTCGGCCAGCTCGCGGTAGGTCAGCGGGATATTGTCGCCCTTACGGCGCCAGGAGCCCAGGTGCATTTCATAGATGGAGACCGGGCTCTTGAGGCCCACCTTGGCGCCGCGCTCCTTCATCCAGGCGGCGTCGCCCCACTCGTAGTCGAGCGTGGCCACCACGGAGGCCGTCTTGGGCGACTCCTCGGCGGCGAAGGCCACAGGGTCGGCCTTCTCAGCGCTGAAATTGTCGAAATTGGAAACGATGAAATACTTGTAGTTCTGGCCGGCGACCACGCCGGGAATGAAGCCCTCCCAGATGCCGGAGGCGCCGCGCTGGTGCAGCTGGTTGCGGCCCTTGTCCCAGCCGTTGAAGTCGCCTATCACGAACACCTGCCGCGCGTTCGGGGCCCAGACGGCGAAATGGGTGCCGTCCACGCCGTCCACCGTGGCCAGGTGGGCGCCGAGCGCGTCGTAGAGGCGCAGATGGTTGCCCTCGTTGAAGAGGTAAAGGTCCTGGTCGGAGAGGAGTTTAATATTATTGGCCATGGTGTTTATCCTGTTATCTGAATAATACAATATTGACCGCCCCGGCGGTTTATCGCTAACATTGGATTATGACCGAAGAGGCCCCCAAGCCCCATAAACGCCGCGAGCGCTACAGCGGCAAACACCCGCGAAATTTCGCGCAAAAATATAAAGAGCTGGACCCGGCCAGGTACGCCGAACAGATAGAGCATATCATCGCCAAGGGCCTCACGCCGGCCGGCACGCACCGGCCCATCTGCGTGGACGAGATCCTGAAGATCCTCGATCCAAAGCCGGGCGAGACCGCCTTCGACGCCACGCTGGGCTACGGCGGCCATACGAGGAAGCTGCTGGAAAAACTGCTGCCCGGAGGACGGCTGTTCGCGGTGGACGTGGACACGGTGGAGATGCCCAAGACCGAGGCGCGCCTGCGCGCCGAGGGCTACGGCCCGGAAGCCCTGGTAGTACGCAAAATGAATTACGCCGGCATCCTGGGCCTGCTGGGCGAGGCCGGCGGCGGCTTCGACTGCGTGCTGGCCGACCTGGGCGTGTCGTCTATGCAGCTCGACAATCCCGAGCGCGGCTTCACCTACAAGGCCGACGGCCCGCTGGACCTGCGCCTCAATCCCGAGCGCGGCCGCCCGGCCTCAGAATTTCTTAAGACCGTCTCCCGCGATAAGCTCGCCGCCCTCCTGGAGGAGAACGCCGACGAGCCCCACGCGCTGACCATAGCCGCGGCCATCAAGGAAAGCCCGGCGGCCATCCTCACCACCGCGAATCTGGCCGAAACCGTGCGGGCCGGACTCAAGCGCGCCCACCCCAAGCTGGGCGAGGACGTGGTCAAGAAATCCCTGCAGCGCGTCTTCATGGCGCTGCGCATAGAGGTCAACGACGAGTTCAGCGCGCTGGACCGCTTCCTGGCGGCCCTGCCCTGGTGCCTCAAACCCGGCGGCCGCGCGGCCATCCTGACCTTCCACTCCGGCGAGGACCGCCGCGTGAAGAAGGCCTTCGCCAAGGGCGAGGCCGAAGGTTTGTACTCCGCCGTCTCCCCCGCCCCGGCGCGGCCTTCCCCGGCCGAGCGCCGCTCCAACCCCCGCTCCGCCTGCGCCAAGCTGCGCTGGGCCGTGCGCTCTCCCGCGCCGGCGGCCTGAATACTTGCGCCGGCGGCCCCGAAATATTGTATTCTGTGCTTGGGTAAGGGTTAAGAATAACAACAAGCTTTCCACCGGTCCGCGCCGCGGGCCATAACCCCATTTGAAAGGGGGAGTCATGATAATGAAGAGAGAGGAATTAAAAGCGCTCATGGACGTGAGGACGGGGCCCTGCGTCTCGATCTATTTGCCCACGGAGAAGGGCAGTATAGAGACGAGGCAGAACCCGGTGCGCCTGCGCAAACTGCTCAAGGAGGCCGAGCACAAGCTGCTGGCCTCGGGGACCAGGACGCTGGACGCCAAAGACCTGCTGGCGCCCGCGAGGCAGATGCTGGAAGATAACTTGTTCTGGCAGTACCAGAGCGGCGGGCTGGCAGTTTTCCTGTCCCGCGGGATAAAGCGGGCCTATACGCTGCCGCTGGCCTTTACCGAGATGGCCGCCGTGAACGACAGGTTCTGCGTGCGGCAGCTGCTGCCGTTTTTCGCCGAGGACGGGCGCTATTGCGTGCTGACGCTGAGCCAGCGCTCGGTACGGCTGTTCCAGTGCACCCGGCACAGCGTGGCCGAGGCGGACCTGAGCCAGGCCCCCAAGAGCGTCGCGGACCTGCTGGAGCTCAACGCCGGAGAGAAGCAGCTGCAGTTCCACGCCAACGGCGCGGGGCGCGGCGCGCGCGGCGGCGGGGCCGGCATGTTCCACGGCCACGCCGAGGACACGGACGAGGCCAAGGAGAACATCCTGGTCTATTTCCACGGCGTCAACCGGGCGGTCAACTCGCTGATAGGCTCCAACGGCCCGCTGGTGCTGGCCGGCGTGGACTACCTGACGCGCATTTACGAGAAAGCCAACACTTACCCCCGCCTGGCCGAGGACCGCATCACCGGCAACCCGGCCGAGTTGAGGCCGGAAGAGCTGAAGGACAGGGCCTGGGAGATAGTGCGGCCCGGCTTCGAGGCGGGAGCCAGGGCGGCGGCGGCGGTGTTCGAACAGCTGCAGGGCACGCCGCGGGCTTCCAACCACCTCAAGACCATACTCGCGGCCGCCAACGACGGCAGGGTGGCCACGCTGCTGGTGTCGGCCAGGGACCAGCGCTGGGGCATCTACGACGACGCCTCCGGCGTGATAGATCTCCACGCCAAGCCGGACCCGGCCGACATGGAGCTGCTGGAGCTGTGCGCGGCGCGCACGCTGGACCACGGCGGCCAGGTATACGCCCTGGAGCCCGAGCGCATGCCGGGCCGGGCGCCCGCGGCGGCCGTCTTCAGGTACTGAAGCCGGACAATGAAAAAGCCGGGCCGAGGGGCCCGGCTTTTTTCATGCCCGCTGTTTCAGCGCAGCAGCGCGCCCTTCTCTGCCCAGATCTTCTCCATAGCCTGCCGCGGCGCGGGCCGCGGCGCGTCCAACTCGCGCGCTATCACGCCCAGCAGTTCCACCAGGCCGTGAAAATCCGCCGCCGCCACATGCTCCTGACCCACGCGGGCCTTCTTACCCCTGGCCACGCCGTCGAGATCGGCCATGTTGTGGTAATTGCCCAGCGGCAGGCACAGGCAGGTGGAGCTGAGGCCGTAGAAGGAGAAAGCCGAGGCTTCGCAGACCCCGCCCGGCATCAGCTTGCGCTGGAACTTGAAGGCCGGGTTGGCTTTCTGGTAGGCCGCGGCCGCGTTGGAGACCAGATTGGTCAGCTCCGGCGTGAACACGCTCATCCTGTCGCCTACGCGCACTATGGGCCCGCCGCCGATGGGCGAGTCGTGCGGAAAACTGCGCGAACATTCCAGGCAGATCAGGCGGGTATTCTTCGGGATGGTGCCGCCGCGGGCCGCGCCGATGGCGCCCACGAAGCCCACCTCCTCGGCCCGGGTGAACAGCAGCGCGGTATGGGCCAGTTTTTTGTCCCTCGATATGCCGTCGTAGGCGGTCAGCGCCGCCGCAACGGCGGCCAGGTCGTCGCAGGCCTGGGTGTAGGCCACGCCTTTCTTTATCGAAGCCGCGGGGAACTTCCAGCGCCCGAGACAGCCCGGCTTCAGCGGGGCGGGCCCTGCCAGCCTGGCGGTGACCGTCTTGAAAGGCTTGGCCGCCGGGTCCAGCGAGGTCACCCGGGCGGGGTAGCTGCGGGACAGGTCTTCGGCGAAGATCTCTATGGCCGCGTCCTTGAAATAGGCGTCCTGCACGCCGCCGCGGAATTCCAGCCGCAACTCCCGGCCCTCGGCGGAGAGCACGATAAAAGCCGGGTGGTCCAGATGGGCGGTGATGAACAGCGGGGGGTTGCGGCGGCACGCGCGCTTAAAATCGGCGCGGGTTATCAGCAGGTTGCCGTGCCTGTCGCTCGCGAGGGCGAGGTGGGGCCGGGCTTCGACCCAGGCCCCCACGAAACGGATAACGGCCCCTTCGTGCGCGGCCGCCGTGGGCAGCGAGGTGACTTCAAGCAGGAATTTCTCGCGTCTCTTGAGCTCGGCTGAACTGGTCTTTTTCATAAGCCTCCGTCCCGGGCCGCCGGCTGAACGCCGCGCGGCCAGGTTTAGTTTTAGCATTTTTCACCGCGGCTCCGGAAAGGGGCCGGCCAGTTTTTAATATAATTGAAATATGAAGACTTTACTCTTTTCCCTGCTGCTGGTACTGCCCCTGGCCCTCTCGGCCAAACCCGTGAAGAAGCCCGAAGCCAATATAGAGAAGAGGAAAGCCGCGGCCGTTGAGGCCCCGGTAGTGCTGACCACCTCCGCCCCCAATTTCTGCCTGTTCGGCGGCCAGAGCGGCAAGCCCGCCAAGGGCGAGGCCGCCTTCATGAGCGTGGTCTGGAAGAACGACGTGGTCTACGTCGGCGAGACGCACGACCAGGCGCTGGACCACCTGGCGCAGTACGAGGCGCTCAAGGCCATGAAGATAGCGCGCGGCTCGCGCATCGCCGTCGGCTTCGAGATGCTTAACCAGACGCTGCAGCCGGTGCTGGACGATTACGCCGCCGGCCGCATCACCGAGGAGGAATTCCTCACCCGCGCGGACTGGAAGAAAGAATGGGGCTTCGACTTCGCCATGTACAAGCCGCTGTTCGATTTCATCGTGACCAACAAATTGCGCGCGCTCGCGCTGAACGTGCCGCGCAAGGTGGTGGGCAAGGTGGCCCGCACCGGCCTGGCCAGCCTGACGCCGGAGGAGAAAGCTTTCCTGCCCGAGAAGGTGGAGATCACCGGCCACAAGAAGTACAACGAGTACCTGAAGGCCACTTTCGGCGCGCACGGCGACTCGCCCATGGCCAAGATGTTCACCGTGGAGAATTACCTGGCCTCGATGGCCGCCTGGAACGAGGGCATGGGCGCGCGCGTGGCCGATTTCCTGACGGCCAATCCCGGCTACGCCGTGCTGGTAGTGGCGGGCAACGGCCACCTGCTCTACAACGCCGCCATCCCCGCCTCGGTCAAGGCGCGCGTGAAAGGCGTGCGGCAGGCCTCCTTCTACACCGAGCAGGCCGCCGCCTGCCCCGAGACCATGCCCAAGGAGCACCGCGACATGGCCAACTACGTGTGGTACATCAACCACCCGCCCAAGCCCGAACCCGCGCCGGCCGCCATGCCCGCGGTCAGCACCGCCCCAGCCGCGGCGCAGTAAGCCGCGGCCGGCGGCCGCCACTCCATGTCAAACCCCCTGCGCAGCTACGCCGCCGGCTTCACCGCCTTCAGCTCCAACGCCAGGAATTTCCTGCTGCTGACAGGCCTGATGTCGTTCGCGCAGAGCGTCTTTTCCCTGGTCTTCAACCTCTACATACTCGAACTCGGCTACGACCGCGACTTCCTGGGCGTCATAGGCTCCATCCCCAACCTCACCGTGGCGGCGCTGGCCATACCGCTGGCCGTGTTCTGCGCGGCGCTGTCGGCGCGCAAGGCGCTGCTGGCCTCGCTGGGCCTGAACTTCGCGGCCATGGCCGGCCTGGCCTCTTTCACCGGCCGCGGCCCGCTGATGTTCTTCTCGGCGCTGTCGGGGGCCTCGGCCGCGCTGCTGGCCATCACGGCCCTGCCGCTGATGGCGCGCAGTTCCTCCGAGCGGGAGCGCCAGCATCTCTTCAGCTTCCAGTTCGCGGTCTCCATGACCGCCGCCTTCGCCGGGAACCTGGTAAGCGGCTGGCTGACCAGCTTCTGGGCCTCGGGCTTTTACGGCGGCGGCGAGGGCGCGCAGGCCTACCGCGCCACCATGCTGGCCGCCTGCGCGCTGCTGCTGGCGGCCGTGCCGCCGGCCCTGCGCATCCGCGAGCGGCGGGAAGGCGCTCCCGGCGGCGCCGCCTTCGCCTCGCTCCCCCCGGGCCTGGCGCTGCTGGTGCTGGCCCCCCAGCTCATCATCGCTTTCGGGGCCGGCATGATCATGCCCTTCCTCAACATCTTCTTCAAATCCGGCTTCGCCCTGCCCATCTCCAGCCTCGGCTTTTTCATGGCGCTGATGCCGCTGGCCATGGCCGCCGGCGGCCTCATAGGCCCCTGGCTCGTCGGCAGGCTCGGCCGCGTGCGCGCCATGATAGCCTTCCAGTCCCTCTCCATCCCTTTCCTGGCCACCATGGGCTTCTCCGGCCTGCTGCTGCCCACCGTGCTGGCAACCTTCGCGCGCACCATGCTGATGAACGCCAGCTGGCCGGTCTACAGCGTCTTCATGCTGGGGCATTTCCCCGCCTCGCAGCACCAGGCCGCCAGCGCGCTCTATACCGCCGGCTGGAACCTGGCCTCGGCCGCCGCCGCGCGGCTCAGCGGGCGGCTGCAGATGGACTTCGGCTTCACGCTGCCTTTCCTGATCACTATCACCTGCTACAGCGCGGCCACGCTGCTGCTCTCGCGCAAGTTCTTGAAAGAGGACAGCAAAAAGCCGGTCGCCGCCACCGCCATAAAAGAAGAGGCTGAATAAGGCCGCCTCCCTTGCGGCGTCGGCCCCTTTTTCCTATCATTCTTTCAGGTTTAGGGAGGATAAAATGAAAATATTACTGAACATAGCGCTGGCGCTGGCCGTAGCCGCGCCCGGCCTCTGCCAGGCCGGCGAAGAGGCCGCGCAGAAGAAGAACCTGCTTACCCGCGACGAGGTGACGGTCTTCAAAAAGAAGCTGGTGACCGTGCTGGACGCCATGGGTCTGCCGCCGGCCGGCTTCGCCAGGCAGAAGGACGATTTCAACCTGCCCACGGAATTCTACCTGGAGAAAGGCAAACTGGTCTCCAACCAGGCCGGCGCCAGGCGCCATTTCGCCATCAAGGGCCTGAAGGAGGCCGAGGCGGCCAACAAGCAGGCCGGCGTGGACTACCAGAAAAAGATCCTCGAAGCGCAGGCCAAGGGCGACTACCAGGAGATGACCCGCATCATGCAGGAGATGCAGACCAAGACCAGCCAGACCACGCTGGCCGGCGTTAAGGCCCAGGAAGAGAAGAAGCTGCCCATAGAGGTGCAGGTGGAATTCAACCGCTCCGAACAGACCGGCATAGACCCGGACCTGGTGGTGGTGGAGCAGGCGGGCGTGCTGGGGCTCAAGACCCAGCAGGGCGAGGAAGGAGATCCGAAAGAGACCGTGACCCTCTACTTCCAGCCCGTCACGCTCAAGGATACCAAGACCCTCTCGCAGATAGAGCTTAAGACCGGGCCGGTGCCGGCCAAGACCAGCGTCTCTTCCATAACCATAGAACTGGAAGGTCCCGCGGCCGACGTGGAGGCCTGGGCGGCGCGCGTAGACTTCAAAAAGGTGCTGGCGCAGATAGACGCCACCGTGAAGTAAGGCGGAAGCGCTTTAAAAGGGAAAGGCCCGCTCAGGCGGGCCTTTCCTTTTCGCTCGGCAGGCTGGGCTATTTGGGCATCGGCTGCGTCCAGACGGCGTAGCGTTCGCCGGTGGTCTCCAGCTTCCAGCCGTCGCCGGGGTTCCAGCCCCAGTTGCGGCCGAGCTTGAGGACTACGCGCTTGTTCTCGCCGTCTATCACGGCGGCGTAGAGCTCGTTGGCGGCCTGCAGCACCATCATGCGGCTGGTGGAGGTTATGCCGGCGGCTTTCCTTATATTGATCAGCGCCTGGATGCGGGCGCGGTAGTCGGAGCCCCAGTCGAAAAAATGGGGCCAGAACACCGACGGGATGCCGGGGTGCGTGAGCAGGTAGGCGTAGCCCATCAGGCGCTGCGTGCGGTACTCCTGGGAGGCGTTGGGCAGGAAGTTCACGTCGCGCGGCGAGGTGTCGTGGTTCTCGATGAAGGTGACGGACTTGGCGGGCCACCAGCCTATCATGCCGGAAGGGCGGCCGCCCTCGTTGAGGATCTCGTAGCGCTCGCTCTCCACCGCGGAGACCAGGTTATAGCGGGTGGTAAAGTCGAAGATCGTGGAGGCGTTCTTCTTGCCGGGGCCGTTGTCGGTGCCGTCCACCCAGCTGGCCAGCAGCTGGCGGTTGGAGTCGTAGAATTCGCCCACCGAGAACAGCGGGCTGGAAGCCTCGTTGTACTGCCCCACGTAATAAGGCGGGTAGCCCTTAACCATGTCGTAGCGCCAGCCGTCGAAGCCCACCGTGTTGCGCAGCCAGCGCAGGAAGACCTTGGCGTCGTTCTGCACCGCGGGGGCGCGGTGGTCGAGGTCGCGGCAGCCGAAGTCGCCCTGGCCCTCGTCGTCGTACATGCTCTTCGGGGAGCCCTGCCACTCGTCGTTGCGCACGATGGCGGTGGTGGGCCAGTCGGGGTTGATGAAATCGGCCCAGTCCTTGGTGCCGTTACGGTGGTTGAGGATGATGTCGGCCACCACTTTAACGCCGGCGCCGTGCATGGCCTTCACGGCCCTGAACAGCTCTTCCTTCTTCCCCCACTGCGAATCGAGGTTGTACCACTGGTTTGGATAATAGCTGCCGTTGGAGACCGGCGGGAACCAGACCAGGTCGAAGCCGGCGCGGCCCACTTCGGGAGCCTTGTCCGCCAGCACGCCCCACCAGCCCTTGGGCGGGTGGTACCAGTAATCGTCGGCGTACCAGTGGAAGCCCTGCAGCAGGATCAGCTTGCTGTTATCGGTGTCCAGGCGCTGCTGCTTGGGCGGGGTGAAGACGCCGTCGGCGTAGCGTTTTTTCGCGTCCAGCCAGTAGGAGCGGGGCACGCTGAGCGGCGAGTTCTCAAGCCGGGAGGGTGCCGGTTCGGCGAAGCTGAAATCGCGGGGTCCGGCCTGCTCGCGGAGCAGGTCGGCGGCTGGGCCGGCGTTGAGGGCCGGTATACCGGAGAAGATCAAAGCCAGGAAGGACGGAAGGAAACGGGAAAGTTTGTTTTCTGACAGCATCAGTTCACCCCTGTACCGTGATGTTGCGACAGTATATTATACAACCTGGCGCGGCGGGCGCGAGGGCCATAAGGCCCGTACCGGCCTGGGCCCGTCAGCAGCTGACCAGGTCCACGCTGAAGGCGGCGTCGTTGAGCACCAGGTTCAGGCTCTGGCCGGCGGCCTCCCCGTAAACGTAGTTGCTCTCCTGCAGGGCGGCGTTCCAGCGCTTGAACTCCTCGCGGGGCCAGGCCCAGACGTCCACTTTGTCCGAGTTGCGGATCTCTTTGTTTACGACATCGCGCTGGCGCTGGCCGGCGTGCACGTCTTCCTTCAGCACCACCAGCCGGCCTTCCTTGATGCGGCGGGCGACCTTGACCAGTTTGTTCTCGGCCACGTTGCCGCATTCTACCCAGGTCGTTATCCCGCCTGTGCCGTCCGGCACCAGCAGGTCCGGCACGAAGCCGATATCCGCCAGCACCGGGTCGTTGGGGCCGGGCTCCACCGGGTCCCCGTCGAAGAAGAGGATGGCGGCGGTCAGGCGCAGGGCCAGATGCTCGTGCGTTTCCTCGTCGTTACCTACTATGATGACGCGGCGGTTGCCGCCGTTGATATTGAGATCGCAGCGCAGTGTCATATTAAAGTTTTTCCAGCAGGGCCAGCGCCGCGGCGGCGCGCCGCGCGGCGGCCGGGTTCTTCAGCGGCTCCACGGTCTTCTTTACCCCGAGCGGGCCGGAGACGGTTATCCGGTACGGCTGCCCCAGCCGGCCGGCTATCAGGCCGTAAGCGGCCAGCTCGGCCAGGTCCTCGGCCCAGGATTTCGCCCCGTAGAGCGAGACGAAAGGGCTGCCGGCGAGGCCGGCGTAAACGCCGTCGGCGTCGGAAGCGGCTATCTTCGGCCCGCCGCCGAAACCGTAGAAGGTCAGCGCGTCCCTGAACAGGAAATCGTTGCGCGGGAGAGGCTTAGAGTACGCGCCCCAGGTCTCAGTAAAAAGCCCGCCGTCCGGGCGGCCGGACGGCCTGTAAGCCTCGGGCAGGCCCTCGTCCACCAGCGGGGTTACGCCGTAGATGTAATCCGCGGCGTGGGCGCCCTCGTGGAACAGCGCGTAGGCCAGGCCCTTGTACTTGCTCCCGGCGTCCACCGTTAAGCTCCAGCCCCTTTCCGGAATAAAGCAGCTACGCTCCCGCTCGGTAAGCGTCTCTGAAAGGCTGCGCGCCAGCGCGGCCGGGTTGAGCGTCATGTGGAAGTAAAGTTTCCCCTCCGGGTCCGCCACCCAGCTGGTCACGCCGTTGCCCTGCAGGTTCTCCACGAAATACAGGCCCACGCATTTTTCCCTGAAGACGCGTTCCACCGGCGCCGGCATCAGCCGCAGGTACTCCAGCGTCAGCGCCTTGTCGGCGGCGGTAGGGCTATAGTTGCGGTAGTCGGTACGGCCGTCTATCTCGCGGTAGATCTCCAGCAGCCGCTCCGGCATGGGGCCGATGCGGCTCTCGAAGCTGGCACCGGGAACATAGGCGAAAGTTTGCAGCCTGGCCATCTCCGGCACGGCCGGGGCCGGGCCTTTTTTGGAGCAGGCGGCCAGCGGCAGCAGCGCGGCCGCGGCCAGGAGGAGGGCTTTAGCCGGGCTCTTCACTCTTGCCCTCCAGGTAAAGTTTCATCTCGCAGCGGGCGCAGTCGAATTCCAGGCGGAATTTATGACCTTCCGCGTCCTCCATGAACAGCGGCTCCACACTCTTGCCTTTGCGGCACAGGCCCAGCTGCCGCCGCAGGCAGAACTTGCTGGTCATCAGCGGCTTGCCGGCCAGGCTGGCGCCGCCCTCGGCGGCCATGGCTATCTCCTTGACGCCGTGGCGCTTGTAGAAGGCCGCGGCCAGGGAATTGAGCACGTTGCCGGTATAGTCCAGCTTGTCGACCGGATAAGGATAGTCGTTGGGGACCAGCTTGACCTCCTCGCGGGCCGAGGCCAGCGCGGCAGCGGACTTCTCCAGCGCGGCCAGCGCGTCGCGGCGCAGGTCGTTGAGCGCCGAGACAGGCAGGAAGTACGGTTTGGAGAGCTTCAGCTCCAGCGCCTCCAGGTAGAAATCCGTTTCGCCCAGCTTGGAGAGCTGCTTGCGCATGGTGTCGAGCGCCTGCTCCGGTTTCTGCGCCTGGGATTTGACGCCGCGCCACCTGGCCTCGCCGGCGGCGCCGCGCTCGTCGGAGGCCTTGAGCAGGAAACCGCCGTCGCAGTCCGAGAACTCCAGCCGCAGGGCGAACTTGCGCTGCGCGCCCTCGCGCTCCAGGGCGCGCATGAAATCCTTGTCGAGGTTGCGGTACACCAGCGTGCCGTTCTCCATGCCCTTGAGGTTGTCGGCGCGCACGCGCCCGTCCATCACCCCGTTGACCAGCGACCCGGCCAGCACGCCGGTCTTGTCGAAGTAGCTGATGCCGTCGCCCGGGTGCAGCCGCTCGGCGCCGTGCAGCCGGAACGAGCCGTTCTTGACGTCGGTGGCGGGGCCCAGCTTTTCGCCCACGAACTTGGGCGTGTCGGGCGAGGCCACGTCGGCCGGGTTGCCGTCTATGAAATATTCCGTATACCCGCGGTTGAAGGTCTTGGCCGGGTTGGGCTCGAAGCCGGCGAAGCTTTTGCCTATGGAGGCGCGGGCATAGCCTTTCTTCTCTATCACTTTGTCTAGCTCGCGGCGGTAGAAGGAGACGATATTGCGCACATAGTCGCGGTCTTTCAGCCGGCCCTCTATCTTGAACGAGGTCACGCCGGCCGCGGCCAGGTGGGCCAGGCGCCGGGAGAGGTTGAGGTCCTTGAGCGAGAGCAGGTGCTTGTTGACGGCTATGGCCTCGCCGGAGGCGTCCTTGAGGGTGTAAAGTTTACGGCAGGGCTGGGCGCATTCGCCGCGGTTGCCGCTGCGGCCGCCGAGGTCGCAGGAAAGGTAGCACTGGCCGCTGTAGCAGACGCACAGCGCGCCGTGCACGAAGCTCTCCAGTTCCACGGAGGTCGCGGCGCGTATGGCCTTGATCTGCTCGAGCGACAGCTCGCGCGCCAGGATGACGCGCTTGAAGCCGGCTTTTTCAAGGAAGAGCACCTTCTCGGGCGTGGTGTTATGCGTCTGCGTGCTGGCGATGAGCGGGATGGGCGGCAGGCCGGCCTCGAGCAGGCCCATGTCCTGCACTATCAGGGCGTCGGCACCGGCCTCCCAGATGCGGCGCACCAGCAGCCGCGCGCGGGAGAGCTCCTCCTCGTGCATGATCGTGTTCAGCGCCACGTAGACCTTGGCGCGGTATTTGTGCGCGTAGGCGGCCAGCCGCTCTATGTCGGCGATGTCGTTGCCGGCGGAGACGCGCGCGCTGAAGCGCTCGGCGCCTATGTAGACGGCGTCGGCGCCGCAGTTGACGGCGTCGATGCCGCAGGCCAGGTTCTTGGCGGGAGCGAGGAGTTCTAATTTTTCAGCCATGATATATCCAGTAGGGGAGCAGCAGCGTCAGCGCGATCCAGACCACCTGCCAGGGCAGCGCGCTGCGCTCGGGGTAAAGCCTGTCCGTAAGTATCAGCCAGGTCTTGCGCCAGATGCGCCAGCCGAAGAAGAGCACCGCGCCGCCGGCGGCGCAGCCGGTCAGCGGTTCCGCCAGCCCGCTCCACGAGCCGCCCTCGGCCAGCAGCGCCGAAAGCCGGTAGAGGTTGAGCGCCGTGTAGTGCAGCGCTATCAGCGTCAGCGGCAGCAGCCAGGCCAGGCGCAGGCCCAGCACCAGCCGTACGAATTTGCGCGGAGGGCGCTGGGGTGCGCCGCGCCGCCTCATCCCGCGCTGCCGGACCGCGCGTGCCCGGCGAAGTCCGCGTCGATCTTGTAGTACTTGTAAGTCAGCTTGGCCACGCGCGAGATGAAAGTTTTGGCGCTGGAGTAACTGGGCACCTCCGAGGTGAGCACCGCTATCACGAAATCCCCGCGCGGAGAGAACACGACGCCCACGTCGTGGCAGGCCTTGCGCAGCAGGCCGGTCTTGTGGCCTATCTCCCAGCCGAGCGGCAGGCCGCGGCGCAGGCGGCTGCGGCTCTTGGTATGCTTGAGCACGTCCAGCATGAACTCGCTGGCCTCGCGGTCCACCAGTTTCCCGGCGTAGATCCGCTCCATCAGGCCGCCCATCTCGCGGGCGGTGGTATAGTTCTCCCGGCGCACCGGCCGCGAGGAGAGGCTCATGCCCTCGGGGGTGATGTTGGTCTGCTCCAGGTTCATCGCCCTGAAAGCCCCGGACAGGTAATCCATGCCCACGGCGTCTATCAGCATCTTCGTGGCGGTGTTGTCGCTCTCGGTGATCATCTTGTAGATGATCTCCATCACGGAGAGGGAGGTGCCTTCGCGCACCCATTTCAAAGAACCCGAGCCGCCCACGCGCAGGCCGCGCGTCAGCTTGATCTGCGTGTCCAGGCTGAGCCGCCCGCCGCGGATGCTCTCGAAGACCGCGGCCATGATCGGCACCTTGATCAGGCTGGCGGAGGGAAATCTGCGGTCGGCGTTGTACTCCCAGGACTTGCCGGTCTCGAGGTCCTTGATGTAGATGCCCACGCGGCCGCTGTAGGCGCGCGAGGCCTTCTCCAGGTCCTCCACCAGTTCCAGCCACTCGGCGTCCCGGATAGGGGCCTCGATGACGCGCCTGGGCTCCTGTTCCGTCCCGGCGGCCCCGGTGAGCAGCATGGCCGCGCGGTACACGGCGAAGCCGCCGCCCGCGGCTATCAGCAGGGCCAGCAGCCCCTTGCCCGCGAGCCTGTAAAAGCCGCCGCCCCCCGGCTTGCGCGCGGGGGTCGGGGTATGGGGCTGGCTGTGGGCGCGGTGAGGCTGCAAGCGGTAGTCCCGGGTGAGGGCGCTTACTGGACCTTGAGTTCCAGCGCGTCGCCCTCGCCCTTGTAATCCACTTTCACCACGTCGCCCTGCTTCATCGTGCTGTTGAGCAGGAACTCCGCCATCGGGTCCTCCAGGTACTTCTGCACGGTGCGGATCAGCGGGCGGGCGCCGTAGTTCGGGTCAAAGCCTTTCTTGACGAGGAAGGTCTTGGCGGCCTGGGTGATGGTGAACTTCACGCCCTTGGCTTCGAGCTTCTTATCCACCTTCACGAGGCTGAGCTCCAGGATCTTCTCGGTGTCGGCCTCGGTGAGCGGGCGGAACACGATGACCTCGTCGATGCGGTTGATGAACTCGGGGTTGAAGACGCGCTTCACCTCGTCCATCACCGTGTCCTTCATTTCCTTGTAATCCTTTTCCTTGTCGTCGGCGGGCATGAAGCCCAGGGTCTTGCCCTTGGAGATCAGGCGGGCGCCCACGTTGGAGGTCATGATGAGGATGGCGTTCTTGAACGAGACCTTGTGGCCCAGGCTGTCGGTCAGCGTGCCCTCGTCCATGATCTGCAGCAGGATGTTGAACACGTCGGGGTGGGCCTTCTCGATCTCGTCGAGCACGACCACGGAGTAGGGCTTGCGGCGCACCAGCTCGGTGAGCTTGCCGCCCTCCTCGTAGCCGACGTAGCCGGGGGGCGCGCCGATGAGGCGGCTCACGGAGAACTTCTCCATGTACTCGCTCATGTCGATACGCACCATGGCTTCCTCGTTGCCGAACATGAAGTCCGCGAGCACGCGGGCCAGCTCGGTCTTGCCCACGCCGGTGGGGCCCAGGAAGATGAAATTACCGATGGGCCGCTTGGGGTCCTTCATGCCGGTGCGGCTGCGCTTGATGGCCTGGGACACTATGGTGACGGCCTCGTCCTGGCCGATGAGGCGCTTGTGGATGGCGCCTTCCATGTGCTGCAGCTTCTGCGTCTCGGTCTCCGTCATGCGGGTGACCGGGATGCCGGTCCATTTGGAGGCGATCTGCGCTATGTCCTCTTCCGTGACCTCCGGGAAAACTTTGTCGCGGCCTTCGCGCCACTTCTTCTTGGTCTCTTCGAGGGCCTTCTTCAGCTCCTTCTCCTTGTCGCGCAGCTTGGCGGCTTTCTCGTACTCCTGGCCGTAGATGGCGGCGTTCTTTTCCTTGGCCGTCTCCTCGATCTCCGCCTCCTTCTCCTTGAACTCCGGCGGGGCGACGCTCAGCTTCAGGCGGGCGCGGCTGCCGGCCTCGTCGAGCAGGTCGATGGCCTTGTCGGGCAGGGCGCGGTCGGTGATATATTTGTCGGACAGCTGGGCCGCGGCGAAGATGGCCGGGTCCGTGTATTTGCACTTGTGGTGGCTCTCGTACTTGTCCTGCAGGCCCTTGAGGATCTCGATGGTCTCCTCCACGGTGGGCTGCTCCACCACCACCGTCTGGAAGCGGCGTTCGAGGGCCGGGTCGTGCTCGATGTGCTTGCGGTACTCGTCGAAGGTGGTGGCGCCGATGCACTGCAGCTCGCCGCGCGCGAGCGCGGGCTTGAGCATGTTGGAGGCGTCGATGGCGCCCTCGGCGGCGCCGGCGCCGATGACGGTGTGCAGCTCGTCGATGAACATGATGATCGAGTTCTTGGCCTTGCGGATCTCCTCGATGATGCCCTTGAGGCGCTGCTCGAACTCGCCGCGGTACTTGGTGCCGGCCACTATGGACGCGAGGTCCAGGGAAAGCAGGCGCTTGCCCACCAGCGTGTCGGAGATCTCGCCGGCGGCTATCTTCTGGGCGAGGCCCTCCACGATGGCCGTTTTGCCCACGCCGGGCTCGCCTACGAGCACGGGGTTGTTCTTGGTGCGGCGGCCGAGCACCTGGATCAGCCGGTCCACCTCGTTGGAGCGCCCTATGACGGGGTCCAGCTTGCCTTCCTTGGCCATCTGGGTCAGGTCGCGGGCGAACTCGTCGAGAATGGGGGTCTTGGTCTTGCCCTTGGCGGCGGAGTGGGCGTGGCCCTTGGCCGGCGGGGTCTGGGACTCCTTCGGGGAATCCTTCTGCTCCATCTCGCCGAGGATGCTGAGCACCTCCTCGCGGACGGTCTCGAGCTTGAGGCCCAGGTTCTCCAGCACGCGGGCGGCGACGCCCTCTTCCTCGCGGATGAGGCCGAGCAGGATATGCTCGGTACCGATGTAGGAGTGGCTCATATGCTGGGCCTCTTCCACGGCGTATTCCAGCACCTTCTTGGCGCGCGGGGTGAAGGGTATCTCGCCCAGCAGCATCATGTTGTCGCCGGTGCCCACGATCTTTTCTATCTCGGCGCGCACCTTGCGCAGGTCGATGCCGAGATTCTGGAACACCTGCGAGGCGACGCCCTCGGAGAGGGCGATCAGGCCCAGCAGTATGTGTTCGGTGCCCACGTAGTCGTGGTTAAGGCGCTTGGCCTCTTCCTGGGCGATAAGAATGACGCGCTGAGCCCTGTCGGTAAACCTTGTTCCCATCGTAGTCCTCCGTAAATAAGCAAAAAATCGGCTAAAAAAATAACTTCGGCGAATATACACGCGCCGAACCAATATTATATATAAAAAGGGGGCGCCGCTGGGCGGTTTAAGAGGATAAACCGGCGCGCCCACGTACCCGGGAGGTTACTTGGCGGCGCGGACACGCACCTTGAAGCCTTCCACGGCGGCAACTTCCACCTCGGCGCCGGCGGGGATGTCGCCGGAGACGCTCTCGGCCTCCCACAGCTCGCCTTCCACCAGCACGGTGCCCTTCGGGGCCAGCGCGGTCTTGGCCAGGCCGCGCTTGTCCTTGAGGCTTTCTATGCCGGTCACCACGCCGCGCAGCTGCGCACGCAGGGCGATATAGGCCACGCCGGCCACCACGGCTATCAGGCCGATCACGGTAGTAAGGAGCATGCTCATAGAAATAGTCAGACCTCCCAGGGAGGGCTGGTTGAACAGCATCAGCCCGCCCATCAGCACCGCCGCCGCGCCGGCCAGGGTCAGCAGGCCGTAGCTGACCACCTTGATCTCGGCGATGAAGAACACGAAGCCCAGCAGGATCAGCGCCACGCCTGCGAAATTGGCAGACAGCGTCTGGAAAGAATAGAAGGCCAGCACCAGCGACACCGCCCCCACCACGCCGGGCAGGATCAGTCCGGGGTTGTAGAGCTCTATGAACAGCCCGGCCGCGCCGAGGCTCATCAGGATCATCGCGATATTAGGGTCGGTGATGGTGGCCAGGAACTTCTGCCGGCGCGTCTGCCCGAAATATTCCACGGCGGCCCCGGCGCATTTGAGCGCGCCGAACTCCCCCGCCCTGCGGCCGTCGGCCTTGCGCAGGAACTCCTCTATGCCGGCCGCGGTGAAATCGGCCACGCCCAGCTTGACGGCCTCCTCGGCCGGGATGGAATCGCTCTGGCGCACCGCCTTGATGGCCCAATCGGCGTTGCGGCCGGTCTTCTGCGCTATGGACTTGATATAGGCCGCCGCGTCGTTGAGCATCTTCTCGTCCATCGGGTCTTTCCTGACGGCGCCTTTCTCCTTATCCTTCTCTTTGCCCATGCCGGGCAGGCCGCCCATCACCACCGGATGCGCCGCGCCGATATTGGTGCCAGGCGCCATGCCCACCAGCGGGGAAGCCATGGAGATGAAGACGCCGGCCGAGGCCGCCCGCGCGCCCTGCGGGGAGACATAGACGGCCACGGGCTTTTTGGAGGCCAGCATGGCCTTGATGATCTCGCGCATGGAGGTATCCAGGCCGCCGGGCGTGTCGAGAGCTATCACCAGCAGGTCGGCGCCGCCCGGGGCGTTCACCTTGGCCACGGCGCCGGAGATGAACTCGGCGGCGGCCGGGGTGATGACGCCGGAATAGGGCGCCACCACGACGGTTTTCACCTCGTAGACCGAGGCGGTTTTTTTAACCGGGGCCGCCGCGAGCAGCGGCAGCAGCGAGGCGAGCAGGATAATTTTTTTCATAATATTCCCCATTCGCTAATTATACATTTTGGCGCCGGCCGTAAAAAGAAAACCGGCCGTCAGCGACGGCCGGTATCCGGGCAGGCGGCCGCGGGCGCTCAGCCCATGGCGGTCTGCACCAGTTCCATGAAGTGCTCCACCTTGAAAGGCTTTTCCACGAAGCAGTAATCCCCTTCGCAGCGCAGGTTCTCTATGGCGTAGGGGGTGCCGGTCACCAGCAGGCTCTTGCGCTCGCCGCCGGCCTCGCGGAACAGGCGTATCAGCTCCGTGCCCAGGCCGTCGGGGAACATGAAATCGGTTATCAGCAGGTCGTATTTGCGCTCGCGCAGCAGGACCGCGGCCTCCGCGAAGGTCTCCGCCTTGGACACGGAGAAATCGGTATTCGAGAAGATGCGCTCGTAAAGGCCCAGCATCGCCTTATCGTCGTCAGCCACAAGTATGGTCTTGGACATGGTCCCCTTTCTTCCCCGGACATGTCCCCCCGGAGAGGCCGCGCAGCGGCTCCCCCTCACCCATCAATAGTGTATCAGTTGCGGCATGTGACCGTAAGCGGCGCAGGGCCCAGGCCAGGCCCGTTTTATGGCCTAGGAGTTTTTGGGCCCATTGCCCCCGGCCGGCCAGGGAGGAAAGACGGCCGACGCGTCGCCGGCCAGCAGGCAGACGTGCAGGCCGGAGCGGGACTGGGCGGCGTGCACCGCGCGCGCCGCGCTGTCCAGGTCCGGGCCGCGCCAGGCCGCGGCCGGGAACAGCGGCCCGGCCACGAACACCACCCCGCCCCGGCCGGCCGGGGCGCGCTTGAGCGCGGCCCGCAGCTGCGCGGCTTTGCGCTCGCATTTGGCGGAAAGTTTTTTCACGGCGTCTGCCCCGAAGCCCCCGCTCACCCAGCGCACCTCGAACAGGTACTCCTCGCCGCCGCGGGTGGCGGCCAGGTCGGCCGTACGGCATTCGGAGCGGCCCTGCGGCTTTATGCCGGCGAAGCCCTCGCCCGCCAGGAACAGCGCGGCGCGCAGCTCGGCCAGGGCGGCGTCCAGCCGGCCGGGCGTGGCGTCGCCGGGCTCGAAACCGGTATAAAAAATGGTCTCCCCCGCCAGGCAGCCGAATAAGGCGCCGGCGGAGGAGAGCAATTCTTTCAGTTCTGCGGCCGCTGCCGGATGGCGCCGGAGCGCGGCCCGCAGGGCCGGGCTGGCGGCGCGCAGAACGGGGAGGGCGGGCCGCCCCGCCGCGGCGGGGCGCGGCATCAGGATTCCTGCAGCTTGGCCACGTACGAGGCGTGGAACTTCTTCATCCTGTCCACCAGTTCCAGTATGTCGTCCTTGGGCGGCAGGAAGGTGGTGCGGAAATGCAGCGTGCCGGGCTCCTGGCCGAAGCCCGAGCCGGGTACCACGCAGATGCCGGTGTGCTCGAGCAGGCGCAGGCAGTACTTGTTGTCGCGCGCGGCCTCGTACTTGTGGCGCTCCTCCGGCGTCATCGCGGCCGGGTCGGTGCCCTTCGGGTGCGGCAGGTCGAACTTCACGAAGGCGTACATCGCGCCCTCGGGGATATTGGTCTTCATTCCCTCTATCTCGTTGAGGCCGCGGCCCAGGATGCCGGCCTTCTCCTTGAGATCGCCGAGGATCGCGCCCTTTTCTTTCTCATAAAGCTCGTAGCTCTCGTCGCCGGGACGGGGCGGCTCCACCATCAGGTAGGTCACGATCTGGCCGTCGGTATTGGAGCAGAGGCCTATGGACTGCAGCTTGATGAGCTCCGCGTAAACGTCGTCGGGCATGTTGCGCACTTCCATGTAGCCGCCGCGGTGGCCGCACTCGCCGAGGAAGCCCTTGGAGACGGAATGGAAGCTGAACAGCGTCACGTCCTTCTCGCCCAGCTCGTGCATGACCTTGGCGAAAGAGTGGAACTCCAGGCCGGCGCCGTAGACGTTCTCCTGGTACACCTCGTCGGCCAGGATGGCCAGGCCGTGCTTTTTGGCGAAGCGGACTATCATGCCGATGTTCTTTTTGGACAGCACCGCGCCGGTGGGGTTGCCGGGGTTAATGACGGCTATCGCCACCGGGTCGATGCCGGACTCCCTGCCGTGCGCCAGGCTCCGCTCCAGCTCGGCCTCGTTGAGTTCCCAACGGTTCGCCTCGTCGAGAAAATAGTTTATCTGGCGCGCGCCGTACAGCTCTATCGTGGCGCTGTACAGCGGGTACTGCGGGATCGGGATCATGTAGCCGTCATTGGGCTTGTTGGTCAGCAGCGTGAACGCGGCCTGCACGCCCTTGGAAGCGCCGTCGGTGAGCAGGATGCGGTTGGGGTCGGCCGGGATACCGTCTCGCCGGGAGATGAACTCGGCCACCGCCTTGCGGATGAACGGGATGCCGGCGCTCTGCGTGTAGGCGCCGGTGCCGGTGGGGTTCTTCTCCAGTATCATCCTCGCCCGGCGGATGGCGTCGGCCGGGAAGGCCTTCGCGGCCGCGGCGCCGTCCATCAGCGCCGGATACTCCAGCAGGCTCAGCACCTGCCGCACGAAGGTCAGCGGCTTCTGCCGCAGGGCCTGCGGGTTGCCGATATTGCAGTAAATTATCTTCTTGCCCTGTTCCTCGAGCTCCTGGGCGCGGATCACTATCTTGCCGCGCACGGCATAATGGGCTTTCTGCAGTTTGGCGTTCACATCGGAGAGTTTTACCATGATAATTCCATTATATAAAAAGACGGCGCGCCGGATATCGGCGCGCCGCCCGTGCCGGAACCTAGTAGTCGAAGTCCGCGCCTGCCGCGCCGGGCTGGGAACCCAGTATCACCCAGGCCTTGGCCTCCTTGCCGCCGCGGTAGTAGCCCAGTTCCACCCTGTCGCCCGGCTGGCGGGAATAGATGAAGGAGAGCAGGTCGGCGTCGTCACGCACCTCCTCGCCGTCGAAGCTGGTCACGATGTCGCCGCGCTTGAGCTTACCCGCTGCCGCCGGCGAGCCCGGCACCACGCCGTTTATCAGCGCCCCGGCGGGCAGGCCGAAGCGCGCGGCGGTATAGGTGTCCACCTTGAGCAGCGTGGTGCCCAGCCAGCCGCGCCGGGCCGGCTTAAGGCCCAGGAAATCCTCGTACGCCCGGCGGGCCTCCTGCGCCGGTATGGCGAAGCCCATGCCCGCGAAGGCGCCCGACGGCGAGAAGATGGCCGAGTTGATCCCTATGATCTCGCCCTTGATATTGAGCAGCGGGCCGCCGGAATTGCCCTGGTTGATGGCCGCGTCGGTCTGCAGCAGCCGCGCGTAGCGCCGGCCCTGTATGCGCATGGAGACCTCCGCCGCCGAGACTATGCCCGAGGTCATGGTCTGCCGGAAGCCGAACGGGTAGCCCACGGCTATGGCCCAGTCCCCGACTTTGGCCGGCTCGGCCGCGAAGGCCAGCGCCGGGAATGCGTCCTTCGATTTTATCTTCAGCACGGCCAGGTCTATGCGCTGGTCGCTGGCCGCCAGCTCCGCCATGTAGGTCTTCTCCCGGCCGCGGGCGTCGAGCATGATCACCTGTATGCGGTCGGCCCCGCCGACCACGTGCTCGTTGGTCAGCACATAGCCTTTCGGGTCCACTATCACGCCCGAGCCTATGCCGCCGGTGTCGTAGCGGTAGTACTTCTCCACCGGCACCATGTGGCCGAAATAGAATTCCGGCTCTATCACCCGTTCGACTTCCTCGCGCAGCACGCGGATGCTGACCACGGCCGGCCTGGCCGCTTCGGCCACGGCGTTGAAGGAGCGCTGCACGCCCAGCGCGTCACCCTGGGCGCGCGCGGGAACCGCCGTCAGCGCGGCGGCCAGGCAGACGCAGATAGATATAGTCTTCATATTTGCCTCCCTGTGGGCGGCCCGGTAAGCGGGCGGCCCTGCCGTAAAATTTTACAAAAAAAATCCGCCTGGCCATTGACACCCGGGGAAGCTTGCGTTAGACTATAGCCATGAGAAAATTACGCTTATGGGCGCCGCTGCTGGCCGTCCTGCTGGCCCTGCCGGCCGGCCGGCCGCTGACAGCCGGCGACCTGGAGACAGAGTCGGCCGGTTCGGCCGAATTATTCGACGGCAGCGGCCGCTACGCCGGCACCGCCGCGCAGGCCGGCGCCTCCGCCGAGGGCAAGGCGCAGCTGCTGGCCGCGCTCAAGACCAAGGTCGCCGTCAGTGGCACCCCGGAACAGACCGCCGCGCTGAACAGCCTGCTCGCGCGCGTGCTCGACAGCCCCACCGGCCGCGACCTGGCCGTGAAATTCCTGCGGGAGGACGCCCGCGCCTCGCTTTCCTTCGAGGACATCCCCGGCACGCAGGTACTCGAGATCAACGGCCGCAAGACTTTCCACACCAGCGGCGGCCACGCCCACACCACCTACGATCCGCCCGCCGTGCACCTCAACAGCGCCTACCTGCAGGCCAGGCAGGAGGACGCGCCCGGCACCCTGGCGCACGAACTGTTCGGCCACGTGCTCGAGCGCAAGCGCGCCGAAGGCTACGGAGTGCAGGACTCCTACATCTACCACCAGAACGAGGAGGCCAATGCCGGCCTGATCGGCTGGACCGTGCACGCCGAGCTGGGCAACAAGATAGACAACGGCTGGGCCTGGATCTACATGGCCAACCCGGCCGACTACCACCGCCGCCTGAAGACCAACATGGCCTATTACGCCGGAACGCTCAGCACCGAAGAAATGCAGGACCCGCTGCCCGCCTACCAGACGCGCCTGCGCAGCGCCGAAGGCCTGCTGCTGCGCCTGCCGGTGAAGAAGGAGCAGAACGAGAACTGGCTGAAGATCATAGACCACCTGGTAGCCGCGCATAAACGGTCTGTGGAGGCCTTCCGCACGCTCAAAGAAAAGATCAACGCCGCCATCGCCGGCGTGGCCTCCGACGAGATCCGGCTAAAGGACATACAGACCTACCTCAAGCAGCTGATAGCCCGCTGCGCCGGCGAGACCGGCACGGCCTGGCAGCGGCGGCTGGAGCTGGATTCGGAGAACGCCTATTTCGCCGAGCAGCGGCGCGTGATGGAGGAGCGGGAGAAGGTGCTGGCCGGCCTGATGCTGGGCAAGACCTATGACAGCGAGCTGCCTCCGGAGAGGCCGGGCCAGGTCACGTGGCCCCAGTTGGAAGAGATGTGGCGGCAGGACCAGGACTCCTCCTGCGGGTGGCGCGTATGAAAAAAATATTCCTGATCCCCCTGCTGCTGGCGCTGGCCGCCGCCGGCCCCGCGCCGGCCAAGGACAAAAATATGGAGAAGACAGCGGAGAAGATCTCCGATTTCGCCTCGTTCAAGGCGCCTGAAGGCTGGACGCAGCGGGACTATGTCGAGCAGGGCGACCCGCAAACCCGCCTGGAGAAGGGCTTGCACGCCATCACGGTGCGGCTGGCCGGCGGGCCCGGTTCGCGCTACAAGAACGCCTCAGAATTCCTGGGCGGCTTCGAGGCCCGCTCTATGGGCGGCAAGCCGGCCGAAAAGCTGTCCAACGCCGTCGTCTCCGGCTCGCGGGCCCTGGTCTACCGGCGCAAGGTGCCGCTGGACCTGCCCCCGCCGGACGAGAGCGGCCCCGCCGAGATGGGCACCGAGCAGTTCTGCCTGGTGCCGGCCGGCAAGCGCTTCTTCGTGCTCAGCTACGCCTACGGCGACTCCATCCCGGACCCGGCCTACGACGGCGAGAAGGCCTGGCGCGCTTTCCTGAAGGACTTCAAGGCGAAGAAGCGCTGACCCCGGACGGGCATGAAAAAAGCCGCCGGGCAGCCGGCGGCTTTTTCGCGTCCCGGGGGACGGCTCAGGGCAGTTCCTTGCGGATATGGTCCCAGGCCTTCTTCAACTCGGCGGTAATGCGCTTGAGCTCGGCGGCGCTGACCTTCTCCAGCTTGCCGTAGCGCTCGGCGACGTCGTCCACGATCTTCTCGTAGTCGTCCTTGTCGAGCTTCTTGACCTTCTCCACCTTCTCCAGGACCTCGCCCTTCATCTTGAGCGTCCAGCCCTTTATGGCCTCGCGGTTCTTGGCGCCGCGCTTGCCGGTGAGGAAATAGGCGCCTATAGCGGCCAGAGCCGCTATGCCTATCCCGGTACCTATAGCTTTCTTTTTGTCCATATTGCCCCCTCCAGAGTGAATTAAATCGCTAACGAATACTACCAAATCGGCGGCCCGCCGCGCTAGCAGATGAACTAGCCCAAAACGCTTACCAGTTGCCGAAGGCGTAGTTGAGGGTGACGGCCGAGGCGAAGCCGCCCATGTCTACTTTAAAGTATTCCTCGTTCGGCGCCAGGACCTGGCCGGAATATTTATAAGAGATGGAGTTTTTGTTGCGAGTTATCAACAGGTATTTGGGGCCGTTGGCGCCGCGGGTCAGTTCGTCCGTGCCTTCGCCCAGTATTTCCTTGAGGGAGAAGCGCAGCGAGAAATTCCCGGCGCTTAAGATAAGCCCAGCCTCCACGTGAGGCGCCGTACTCTCCCCCTCGAAAATACCCGCGCCGTCAGGGGTGCCCGCCAGGTTGGAAGGATCGTTCACCGTTATTGCGGTGACGTCCACCCCGCCGCCAAGATAGAGGCCGAAGTGGCGCCCGAAGCGCCGGATCACATACAGCGTGGCACTTTTGGGGGAACCCTCTATGCTGAGGGTGCGGTTGGACATGTCGAGCATGCTTTCCCCGCCCTTAGAGGTCCCTACGGCGAGACCGAGCCCGTACTTCTTGCTGAAATAGTGCTCGTAGAAAAGCCTGAACCGGCCGGTGGTTTTGGTGTAACTCGCCGCCGCGCCCGGGTTGGTGGCCAGCATATCCGCGCTGTCCTCGTTCTTCTCCAGGTTGGACATACCGGCGGACAGGCCGAGATGGTTCTTCTTGAAAGTGGTCCGTTCTTTAGGCTGAAGCTTCACGGCAGGTTTAACAATTTTTGGCTGTTCCGGCGCAGGTTCAGCCGCAACCGCCGGTGTTTCTTTATCCGCCAACCCGGAATTGAACTTCTTCGTTATATCCGCGCCGCTGGTCCCGTCGTAAACCTTGTAGCCGCCTTTCGCGCCCGGATCAGCCACGATAACCGGCCCGCCATTGTTGAGCAGCCCCGCCTGGCGGATATCGGCCTCTTCCGCTGGAATTACCGTTACAGCGTTCCCTTTTGACGAGACATCAGAAGCGACTTTGTTTAGGTCAGCGCGCTGCGCGGAAGACGGGACCAAAACAACAGCATTCTGCCCGCCCATGCAAAAAGCCGGACTTACCATCACTGCAGCAAAAACAACTTGTATATATCTCATAACAAAGCCTGTTCAGATTTCCGAAAAGCCCAAATCCGACCACATTTCGATAATTGACATAGATTTCGTTGCCTACCACATAAGCATCTTTTTTTCAGGTTTAGAGTAATATTTCTATCGACACCAGTTTGGCATCCTCGAACACAAGGCTCATTTCTTCTTTATATTGGGGATTAGAATACACAAGTTTCCTGCTACCATCAGGCCTGGTTTCGGCAAAATATGGCCCGGCATAAATACGCCTCACGTCGGCCTCGCTATCGCCCAATCTCACCCCTTTCGTTGTAGTTATTGGCAACTCCAACTTAAGCGTGTATGCTTTTCTGCTTGGCGCAATATCTCGCGACAGCATTACTTTACGCAAACCAGGAATAGATTCTATTTCCAACCTATAATTCGGTGGGACGAAGATTGAATACTGTCCAGAAACAGAAGGCCCGAATCGTTTCGTCGCCAAGGCGATAAAATTCACAAAAATCTGTTTATCTTCCGGATCGATTATTCCCTTCAGCGAGAAATCACAATATCTAGATATCCGCATCTCCCCCAACTGCACCCTCAGAAGCGGTGATGACGGAATAAAAACAAGGCTTATCGAGAAAGCAACTCCATAAAAGTTCCAATTAGGGAATTTAACTTCACGATTGAATAAATAACGAAAATTATAATATACCCCGACAGAAACATATGTAACAAAGATGAAAAAGCATATCCACAACAATACCGTATCTCGCAGAAAGAACGGGGAATGCAAAAGAAAGTCCACCGATAGGAAGATTACGAACGGCATTTTAGGGATTACTAAAAGCGAGAGCCAAAATATCGTTCTTATAACAAGTCGCATTACTTATCAATCCCCATCGAATAGATTTCCCTGGCCACATCAGAACAGTTGTGGGTGTACAGGTTATATTTTGCAGATGTCATTACAGACATAGCCAGCCCAAAGTTGGTTAACACCTTGTCCCGCGAGGAATCTTGAATCCTAGATTCCAGGACTTTTTGCCCAATTCCCATAAAGTCCTCCCCCGGGAATAAAGAGGGAAATAGACTTATAGGAAAGTAAAAATCAATCGGAATTTGATTTACCCGAGAAGCTGTTACCTTTGCACTAACATTAATCCCAGACAGTGAAACTGCTTCCAATAACCCATTTACTGGCGCGAAACTAAACACGTAGAACTCTCCGGGTTTTTGCGGATCGCTCACATACAAAGTATCGTGCATTAGCCATGGGAGGTACTCTCTAACAAGATAAGCATCCATCCCAGAAGGATCTATAAATTTTAAAGGAGTGTTAAACGCATAGACATAGTGATTGATACCACCACTTCGAAACAGGGGTGGCGTACGCGCCGGTGACGCAGAGCGCCAACGCGCAAAGAAGCAGACCAAAGCTGTTTTTCATTATCCCCAGCGGCTAACCCGTCGTAAGACCACGCGGGAACAATATTACGAAATAACCGCTTGCGCATCAAGCGCTTAACCGTTATTGTTCGGGAAGCGGTCTTCGAGGGCTTTCACCCTGGCTTCCAGCTCCGCCAGGCGCCGCTCGGTCTCGGCCAGCCCGTCGGGGCCGGCGGGTGCGGCGGCCGCCGTAGCGGGCGCCTCGGCGGCGGCGGGAGCCGCGCCGGAGAAAAGGTGGAAATAGCGGAGTTCCTTCTGGCCGGGCTGGCGGGGCTGGCGGCCCACCATGGGCTCGGCGGCGGCGCACAGCTGCTGCAGCAGGGCCTCCACTTCAGCCGTGCCCGTGAACTCGCAGAAGCGCTCGGAGCGGGTCTTGATCTCGCCGGGGGTCTGCGGCCCGCGCAGCAGCAGCACCGTCACCAGGCCGGTCACCTTGGGATCGTCGGAACCCAGCAGGCGGCCGATGTCGTGGCGGAACTTGGGCACGCGCTCGCCCGGGATCTGCTGGCGCTCCACCAGGCCTTTCTCCACGAGCGACTGCACGGCCCGGCCCAGGGCGTCGGCGTCCAGCGTCATCACGGGCTCGCGGCTGCTCTTCTGGTTGCAGGCGTTCAGCAGCGAATTGAAAGTGAGCGGGTACTGCTCTTTGGTGGTCAGCGACTTCTCCACCAGCGAACCCATTACCCGCGCCTCTACCGCGTCCAGCGTAGTCATCATGGCTCCCCCTGTTTATAGCGGCCCGCGGAGCGCTTACTCCACGCCCAGCAGCTCCACGTCGAAATGCAGCACCGAGTCCGGGGGGATCACGGAGCCCGCGCCCCGCTTGCCGTAGCCCAGCTCCGACGGAATGATCAGCTTGCGCTTGCCGCCTATGCGCATGCCGGCCACGCCCTCGTCCCAGCCCTTTATCACGCGCCCGGCGCCCAGCTGGAAGGTGAACGGCTCGTCGCGGTCCACCGAGCTGTCGAATTTCTTGCCGTTGGGGAAGGTGCCGGTGTAATGCACCGTGACTTCCTTGCCGCTTACGGCCGCGGGGCCTTCCCCGACTTCCACGTCAATATATTTAAGCCCGGATTTGAGGGTGATCTCTTCAGCCATGTTAAATCTCCTTGTATAACGTTCCGCCTATGATACCAAAATCAGGACTCCCGGCTCACCGGGCCGGCCGGGCCGCCAGGCGCGGGTCGTAGCCGTCCACGCTGTAGACGCTCTCGAGGGGCAGCCGGGGGGGGCGCTCGTCCTCCGCGGCCGCCTGCTGCGGCGTCAGCGCGCCCTTGTCCGCTATCTTTTTGCCGACATTGACCAGCGTGAGGACCATATTCCCGGCGGGGATGCCGAGCGCCGCCCGCACGGCCTCGTTGTCGAAGCCGGCTATCGGATGCGCCACCAGGCCGAGCTCGGTGGCGCGCAGCTGCAGCGCCCCCACGGCCTGCCCCAGGTCGAACAGGTAGTATTCCCGCTCCTTGATGACGCAGTCGTAATCCTTGGCGGAGAAAGCGGCTATGATCAGCGAAGCGCGCTTTACCCAGTCGTTGTTCTTGCTCAGGCAGGCGTGCACTTTAGCCAGCGCCTCCGGCGAACGGACAAAGACGAATTTCCAAGGCTGGTTGTTGAAGCAGGACGGCATCAGCCGCGCGGCCTCCGCCAGTTCCGCCATCAGCCCGTCGGTGATCTCCACCGGGCCCAGCGCCCGGCAGGCCCGCCTTTTTTCTATAGCCTCTTTTACGTTCATGTTTCCCCCTAATCGCCTGCGGATACCGGCAGAGTTTTTTTAAGCTCGTAAAGCAGCAGCGCCGCTCCGGCTACCGCCGCGGCCCCGCCGGCCTGCAGCAGGAAGGCGGCGGACTCGCCGGTGGAGGCCGCGTACTCCTCCCAGGTCTGGTCAGCCAGCCGCTCCAGGCCCTCGCCGAAGAAGCAGGGGAGGCCCGCGGCGGACGGGTCCCGCTCCATGCGCATGAGTTCGGCCAGGAAATCGGGGTGCATGTTAGCCCCTGCGTGCCGCAGGAACTTCACCAGGTCGCCGATCTGGCGGGGCGTCCCCAGCGCGCTCACGGTCTCGCCCTGAAGGATCACACGCTCCGTGCGCCGCCTGTCCGGCGAGTCGTCGAAGGTCACGTCCGGCTTGGCGAGGTCCAGCGCGTCGTAGTTGGGCAGCACCAGCGCGGTACCGGTAGGGTCGTCCACGAAAAAAGCCCCGTAAAAATTGTCGGAGACGCGGTCCCAGCTGCCGCGCCCCGTGCCGCGCGGGCTGGAAGAATGCTCGTGCCGGTATTCCTCCGTCATCTCGTAGTAGAACACGCAGCTCTGCTTGGCGACCGGCGACTCCATCTGCACCGGAGAGCGCGCCTTGCCGGTGATGAATTGCCGCTCGCGCGGCTTGAGGCCGGAGATGTAGACGCAGGGCAGGGCCCTGATCGCACCGGCGCGCGCCCGGCGCGCGAAACCGACGGCCAGGCCGATGAGCCCGCCGCAGAAGAGTATACCGCCGAGAAGCAGACCGTTCATGTTTTATCTCCCTCCGGTATTAAATAATAAATGGCGAGAAAAACAAAACCCCGCGCCCTTACGGGAGCGCGGGGAAAGAGGCGGCGGGCCGCGTCAGGGGTTGCGGGGATTGTCCTCGTCGCCGTTGATGTGGGAGAGCGCCGAGTTCCCGCCTTCGGCCTGGCGCACGCGGTCCATGACGGTCTGCCAGGAGGGCCGCTCGCCCATAGTGACGCTGCGGAGAAAGGCCACATCCACGCTCGCGCCCACGTCGAAGGCTGCGCCGATGCCGGTGGTCATGATGTCCAGATTTTTGGTGCCCTTGAGGTCGGCGCCGGAGCGTTTGAGGCTGAAAAAAGCGCTGTTATAATAGGCGTAGGTGGAGCAGCCCTGGAAGACGAAGATCTGATACTTGTTCTTCGGCAGCGCCAGCGGCTGCCCGCTGTCGGCCACCAGCCGCTCCGGGTCCAGGTAGCCGCCCAGCCCGGAATGACCGTCGTAGAGGAAGACGTCGGAGGTGCGCAGGCCGCGCGCGGCCTCTGCCGCGAACTCGGCGCTGTTCGGGTCCAGCAGCAGCATCTGCACATGGGTTTTCTTCGCGCCGGTATTATAGACCAGCTGCTTGCGGCGCGGCTCGTCCACCGTGACGCGGAAGCCGGCGTTCCTGAGGCCGGCGAAGGCGTCGCGGAAGGTCTTCTTGCCCAGGTCGCCGTTCTGGAAGTTCTCGTCCACGCCCACCAGATAGGAGACCTGGAGCACGTCGCCGTTGCCGTTCTCGCCGTACAGCCTGGAATACTCGGGGTAGGTGCCGCGCGTCACGGGCAGGGGGCTGAGGTCGGTCTGCACGCCCACCAGGTCGCCGCCGCCTATCGGGCAGCCGTCCTGGTAGGGGTTCCAGAAATACCAGAAGTCGCCTTCGCTGTTGTAGTGCTCGTCCGTGCACAGGTTCTTGCGCGAGGAAGGGGAAGCGAAACCTTTCTTATAGATCGTGACCGGGTCCTTGGGCAGCGCGAAGGCCACGCGGGTGGCGCCGCCGCCGCGGAACAGGCCGCTGGCGAAGACCACCACGTCGTCGTAGGAATAGCTGATCCGCGCGTAGGGCTCGTTGGGAACTTTCTCGGCGCCCAGCAGTTCCACCTTGTAGTCGCCGGACGGGATGCCCGGGTTCTCCGCAAAACCGGGGTGCATGGTGAAGGCGCCGTACATATGCTGTAGCTGCAGGTCCACCAGCTCGCGTATGCTGGCGCGCTGGCCGGGATCGGAAAGGATCCGCGAGACCGGGCCGGAATAGGAGGCCGGCACCTTGTAATGCATATAGGTCGTAAAGCGCATGCGCGCCTGGCGGGAATCGTTGCCGTACCAGCGGCCGTCCTTGTCCGGGAAAGGCGCGGTTTCGGCCAGGGGCTCCGGGAGGCGGGCGGGGGTCTGTAAATTTTTCAGGTCTTGGGCGCTTACGGCGAGGTCGTCGAAACCGGCGGCGGCGGGGCCGGCCGCCAGCAGGAGGGCGGAAAATAGCAGTCGCTTCATGCTGTCTCCTTTTTCACTGGCTATATTATCGGCTTTTCCGGGCGGCCAGGCATGGGCCCAAAGCCCGCCGGGGAGCGGTCTCTGGTACCGCTTTTACTGGGCCTTTAGGCCCGCGGGCAGCGGGCAGCGCGCAAGAATGCTAAAATATCGCGTGGCCCGCCCGGCCGGCCGCCCAAAACATGAAATTCCCCGGAAAAAGAAAAAGCGAGCATTACTTCCCCGTCGCGGAGAAAGTGCGCGAGAGCGCCGACCCGCATTACATCGAGGCGGAGCCTTTCTACCTGGTGGGCATAGACCAGCTGCTGGTGGACATCGAGTGCGCCGTGGACGCGGCTTTTCCCGCCGCGCGCGGTCTGAAGAAGGGGGAGTCCCAGATCCTCGACGACGCCGCGGCCGAGGCCATCTACCGCGAGCTGAAGTCCGGCGGGCGCATCACCGGCGAGTACGCCGGCGGCTCCGTGGGCAACACGCTGCACAACTATTCCGTCCTGTCGGAGGAGCGCTCGGTGGCGCTCGGCGCCATCAGCCGCAGCATCACGGTGGGCGACTACGCCTTCAAATACATCCGCAACACCAGCGCCAAGGTGGACCTCTCCTACCTCCAGCCCTCCGACAACGCGATGGGCCGCGCCATGTGCTTCGTCACGCCGGACGGCGAGCGGACCTTCGGCATCAGCAAGGGCTGCATGAACGACCTCTCCCCGGAGTTCATCCCCGAGGCCGTGGTACAGAAGGCCTCCGCGCTCCTCATCTCAGCCTACCTGCTGCGCGATGACAGCGACCCGATCTTCAAATCCGCGGTGAAGGCCTGCGGGATAGCGCTGGCCGCCAGGGTGCCCGTCGTCATGACCCTGGGCACGGCCTCGCTGATAGAGTCGAAGCGGGAATTCTTCCGCGACTTCATAAAGAAGCACGTCACCTGCGTGGCGATGAACGACCAGGAGGCGATGGCGCTGACCGGCACCCGCGACCCGCTGCTGGCCGCCGAGAACGCGCTGGAACTTGCCGACCTGGTGCTGCTGACGGTGGGTGAGCACGGCCTCTACCTGGCCGGCTGGGTGGACCTGCCGCACGCGCGCCGCACTACGCACAAGCTGCATACCAAGTCCATCGTGGACTACAACATGTACGAGTTCAGCCGTCCGATGCGCCGCGAGGACTGCGGCGAGCCGGTGAAGATCTACTCGCACATCAATCCCTTCCTGGGCGGGCCGAAGATCATCAAGAACACCAACGGCGCCGGCGACGGCGCGCTGGCCGCGCTGCTGCACGACATGGGCGCGCGCAAGTACCACCAGACCAAGGTGCCGCGCTCCCCCAAGAACACGGTGGAGTCGCTGACCTACTCCTCGCTCTCACAGAACTGCAAATACGCCAACCGCGTCAGCTATGAGGTGCTGGCGCAGAACTCGCCGCGCCTGATGCGCGGCCTGCCGGAAAAAGAGGAAAGTCTGCAGGAAGCCTACTGGGACGCCTGACGGCGGCCCTGGAACTCTTCGGGACGGCCGAAGCCCGCCATTGGCGGGCTTCAGCTTTTTATCAGTTTTACCCACACTTCCCGGCTGCGGGGACCGTCGTACTCGCACAGGTAGATCCCCTGCCAGGTGCCGAGCTGCAGCCCCCCTTCCTCCACGAACACCGTCAGCGAAGGGCCCACCAGCACGGATTTTATGTGCGCCGGGGAATTCCCCTCCGAATGCCTGTAGGCCGATTTTTCGGGCACCGCCAGGTCCAGCGCGTCCACGATGTCGCTCTTCACGTCAGGATCGGCGTTCTCGTTTATCGCCAGGCCGCAGGTGGTGTGCGGCACGAAAACGTGGCAAACGCCGCCCTCAAGGCCGTTCTCGCGCACCACGCCCTGCACCTCGCGCGTTATCTCCGCCATCTCCGACTTGCCCGAAGTTTTGATCTTGAATTTATGCACCATCGCGCCTCCCCCTTTCCCCGCGCGGGCCGCAAAGCCCGGTCATTTATATTAGAATATACAAAACTGCGGCGGGCGGGAACATGCAATATAAATACCTGATAAAATTCGAGGACGGGCTGGAGAAGACGGTGGACATACGCCTGAACCCGGCCACACTGGACCTGGCCGGGGCCCCGGCCGTCAACCCGCCGGAGTGGACGCGCCTGGGCTTCTGCCAATGCCCGGTCTGCCCCTACTCCGCCGAAGGGCTGCCCCATTGTCCGGTGGCCGTCAACCTGTCGGAGGTAACGCGCATGTTCTCCGACAAGGCCTCCACGATGCCGGTGGACGTGCGCGTGATCTCAGACCAGCGCGAGTACGCAAAGCATACCAGCCTGCAGGTGGCCCTGAGCTCGATCATAGGCATCTACATGGTCTCCAGCGGCTGCCGGATGATGGAGATGCTCAAGCCGATGGTGCGCCACCACCTGCCTTTCGCCTCGCTGGAGGAGACCGTGTTCCGCTCCGTCTCCTCCTATCTGATGACGCAGTACCTGCGCGCCAGGAAGGGGCTGGAGCCGGACTGGAAGCTGGAGAAGATGACGCTTACTTACAAGGACATCGAGGTCGTCAACCTGGCCATGACCAACAGGATAAGGAAAGCTTCCGAGAAGGACGCCAACTACAACGCCGTCATCATCCTGGACGCTTTCGCCAAGATGGTGCCGTGGAGCGTGGAGCGGGGCCTGCCGGAAAAAGGCTTTCCGCTCGGCACCTAGGCGCCCTACTTCTTAAGACTTTTGTCGCGCAGCCCCACCCGCCCCGCCAGCGGCAGCTTCAACGCCGGCCGCAGCAGGTCCGCCCCGAAATTCAATCCCAGCAGATTGGCCTCCGGCCCGTCAAAGGCCCCGGCCGTCACGCCCAGCAGCGAAAGCTGCGGGCCGGTGCGCGTCTCCGAGACCGCCGCCGCGCCGCCCAGATATAATCTCATGTTTCTCATCATACGATAGCCGCCGAGCGGCCGGAAAAGCTTAGCGGACTTGGCGGAATACCGGAGTGAGCGGCGAGCACATGGGCCTATTGCCCCTTGACTTTAGATTAATTTATGCTATATTTATATTAGTTAGCACTAATTTTACCTTATGCATGGGGGAACAATGCAGAAACATCCCGAAACCGAACGCGCCTCGCTCAAGAATTTCCTGGAGATCCCGTATGACGAGCTGGAGGCCCTGAACCTGGAGGCGGCCGCGGCCGCCGAACGGCTGAGCCAGGCCGAGCTGGAGAAGAAATACTGCGACTACCTGCGCAAGGAAAAACGCCTCAAGGCCGTAACGATCTGCTTCACCGACATCGAGGGCCGCTTTCACATGCTGGACTACGACAAGCAGTTCTTCCTGGAGGCCAACGACAACCTGACCTTCGACGGCTCCTCCATACGCGGCTTCTCCGCGCAGCGCGAGAGCGACCTGCGCCTGGGCGTAGACTGGGGCAGTATAGTCTGGCTGCCGTCAGACGTGTTCGGGCCCGGCAAGGTCATTATTTTCGGCACCGTGCTCAACCGCGACAAGAGCCTCTATGATTCCGATTTCCGCGCGCGGCTGGCAGAGCTGACCCGCGGATTGAAGAAAGGCAGCGGGCTGACCGCCAATGTGGCCGCCGAGGTGGAGGGCTTCCTGGTAAAGGGCCTCAACGCGGAGCAGTCCTACAGCGAGACGGCCGGCTTCGAGCTGATCTCCACCGGCGGCTACTACCATTCCCTGCCGCTGGACCCGCTCAAGAAGTTCATCGATACCGCCGCCGAGGCGCAGCGGGCGATGGGCTTCCGCAACGAGAAGGACCACCCCGAGGTGGCGCCGTCCCAGTTCGAGCTGAACTTCTCGCACGCCCACGCCGTGCGCGCCTGCGACCTGATACAGCTCTACAAGCTGGTCTGCCGCCAGGTGGCGGCCAATATGGGCATGACGGCCACCTTCCTTCCCAAGCCGGTCTCCGGCGTGAACGGCAGCGGCATGCACCTGAACCTCTCCTTCTCCAAGGGCGGCAAGAACATCTTCTACGACGGCAAAGGCGAGGAGGGCCTCTCCAAGCCGGCCTGGGACTGCGTCTCACGCCTGCTCAACCACGCGCAGGAGCTGTCGCTGGTGCTCAACCCCAGCGTGAACGCCTACCGGCGGCTGGACCCGCATTACGAGGCCCCCAACCAGATCAAGGTCTCGGCGGTGGACCGCGGCGCCATGATACGCATCCCCGCCGGCAACGAGCGCTCGGCCCGCCTGGAGATCCGCTCGGTGGCCCCCGACGCCAACCCCTACCTGGCGCTGTTCACTCTCATCGGAACGGCGCTGCGCGGCAAGCCGCTCACCAAGGACGAGGGCAAGCGCGACAGGGTGCGCTACCTGCCCGGGAATATCCACGACGCGCTGCGTTTGTTCAGGGCCAGCGACTTCCTGCGCGGGCTTATGGGCTCCGAACCGCACGAAAAATACGCGCACCACAAGCAGGCTTCGGCCGACCGCAACCCCAAGGAGCTGGGCAGCATAGTAAAGACCTCGGAGGTGCTGTTCCACCACGACGTCACCACGCAGATGCTCTGGCACAAGTTCTAGCCCGGGCACGGCAGGGCGGCGGAGGCCGGAGGGCCCCCGCCGCCCTTTTTTTATTATCATAAAGGCATGACCCGCTCCCTTCTCTTTTTCCTGCTGCTGCACCTGGCCGCCGCGCCGGCCGCGCTGGGCCTGGACCATACCCTCGCCGTCAGGCTGCGCGAACTTAGCGCGGAGGCCTTCCTGGACGCCATCGCTTACGAGCTGCGCAAGGACCCCGCCGCGCGGCCGGCGCTGGATGCCCTGCCGCGGGGCGCCGCGGCGGCGGCCGCCGCGGGACCGGCGAGCACGCAGGCCGCCCTGTTCGACGCCGCGGCGGCCCTGGTGCCCGCGGCCGCCCTGCCGCCGGAAGGCAGGGCAGCCGCGGCGCGCGCCATAGGGGAAGCCCGGGCCTATATCGCCCCCCCGGACCTGCCCGCCTGGCAGGAGAGCCCGCTGCCGGAGAAAAGAACGCCGCCGCCGGGCCTGGCCGTGCACCGCGGCGGGGCGCCGGAGACGGCGGCGGCCGACCCGGCGAGCCTGCGCTGGAAGGACGCCGACGGCTACGCCGCGTCGCGCCTGGGCCCGCTGACCGCCGTGCTGGACGCGCTGGGGCCGCGCGACCGGATAGTACTTTCCAACCTGCCGCCGGAGCGCCTGCCCCTGAACTTATTCGGCCGGGGTCGGCTGCTGGCCCTCAACCTCCCGGTCAGCGGCTACGCCAAGCGGCTCTGGCTGCTGGAAGGCGCTGGTGGGCGCCGCACGCTGCTGCTGGGCAGCTTCCAGGGCGCGTCCTTCCTGCGCCACTTCGAACTGTTGATAAAGCGCCGCTGCGCCGGCAAGAATGCCCCGTCCCTCACGGTGGCCGAGCACCGCGCCGCTTACGAACCCTATTACCGCGCGCTGACCGCCCTGCGCGCCGCCAATCCAGGTGCGCTGGACGGCCTGGAAGGCCTGGCGGCCGGCTACGCCGAATCCTTCCGCGTGTACTGGAGCTCCTACTCGCTGTCTTCCGCGTCCGACGCGGCCGGCGACTGGCGCGTGGACCTGTACAGGCCGCCCGGCGCCGGGTTGTGGGGCGTGGTCAGCGCGCGGTCCTCCTATTACGGAGAGACGCTGGGCATGAATCTCCGCTACCTGGTGGAGGAATCCACCGGGATAAGGACGGTGCTGATAGCCGGCTCGGGCGGGTCGCTGGACCCTCGCCCGCTCTACAGCATGACCTACCCGTCGCACGTGATCGCCGCGGACGGGAGCACGGTCCCCAACGCGCTGGCCTCGCAGGCGGATTACACGGCGCATGTTAGCGTGCACTCGCCGCTGGAAGAGACGCCGGCCTGGACCGCCGCGGCGCTGAGGCGCGGCGCCGGCACCGTGGACGTGGAAATGGCGCAGGCCGCGGCGGCGCTCTCGGGCCTGGGGCTGCGGCTGGGGTTCGCCGTGCTGGTAACTGATTTCCCGGCGGAAAGGCCTGTTTTCGCCCGCGCGCTGGAGCGCGCCAGCCTGGCGCGGCAGGACCCGGCGCTGAAGTACGGCGGCCTGGCCGGTTACGCGAACGGCGTGGAAGAGTGGCTGCGCGGGGGGCCGCCGCCGGGCTGGCAGCCCATAGAGAAGCGCCTCGGCCGGACGCTGGCGGAGCAGTCCGCCCTGAACCTGCGCGGCGCCGAAGCGCGCCTGGCCCCGTTCTCACCGGCCGAGCAGCGGCTGCTGGAGCGGCTGGAGAAATATTTCACGGCCTCGCCGCCCTCCTTCTCGGTGAGGATGAGCACGGCGCGCGCCGCGCGGGCGCTGGAAGACGAGGCGCTGCTCTCCACCGGCCTGGTGGCCGCCCTGAAAGGGAACACCGTCACGCCTTTCACGCCGGGCTACGAGGAAGAAGCCTACGGCGCCTACGATTACATCTTCGGCACCCTCTCCTACTGGGACGGTCCCGAACGCTACGGCCCCGCCGTGCTGCGCCTCGGCCGCGACGCCTGGCGGCGGCGCGCCTGGGCCACCCGGCGTTCGGCCATGCGCGCGCTGGCCGTGGAGGCCGAAGAGGCGGGCCTGGACCTGGAAGCGGCCGCGGCCGACGCCGGAACGGTGGAAAAAGCCGGGGCCAGGTTCGCATCCTGGATAGTGGTTCCCCGGGACCTGCCGGAGGCGCTGGCGCTGCAGGTGACGGAGGAGCTGCGGGCCCTGCCTCCGGCGGCCGCCGCGGATTTCGCCGCCGCGCCGGACGAGGAGATCCCCGCGCTGATCGCGCGCCACGACGTGGGCTGGCTGGAAGGGAAGATCTGGAAGTCGGCCCGCATGGAAGAGCTGGAGCTGGTAAAAGCGCCGCTCCCTTACCCGGCCGGGATCTCCGTTCCCGCCGCCAGGCTGGGACTGCGGCTGGTCCCCGCTAAATAAAAAACCGCGGCCCACCGGGAGCCGCGGCTACGATCCTGTCTCAGGCCTCGCCTAGGCCGGCTTGCGAACGCTTTTGCCGGCCGGCTTATACCCGCGCAGCATGGCCGCAACCCCGGGAAAACGATTCTTCTCCGCCACCGCCGCCGCGTCCAGACCGTCGCGGGTCCTGGCGTGCAGGTCCGCCCCGTGCGAGAGCAGCAGCGAGGCCACGGCCGCGTGCCCGCGCCAGGCGGCCAGGATCAGCGCCGTATTGCCGTCGGAATCCACCGGGTTGGGCAGCGCTCCGGCTTTCAACAGCTGCTCGGCCGCGCCGGCCTTGCCGCGCATGGCGGCCCACATCAGCGGCGTCCAGCCCAGTTCGTCGCGCAGCTCCATGCTCAGGCCGCGCTTGATAAGGCTGACCATCGCGCGCTCTTTACCCCATCTTGCCGCCAGATGCAGCGGCGTCTGCAGCGCCTTGTTGCGGGCGTAGACATCGGCCCCGTTGTCGAGCAGCATGTCGGTTATCTCGCTATTGTCCTGCATCACGGCCATCATCAGCGGCGTCCAGCTGCCGTCGCCGCCCTCGTTAGCGGAGGCTCCCGAGGCCAGCGCCGCCCGGACCCCGGCCGCGTCTCCGGCGCGCACGGCGGCCGTCAGCCGCTCCGCCGGGTCGGCGCGCAGGCCGCAGGCCGCCGCGAGAGCGCACAGACAGAGCAGCGCGCCGTTCAGTTTTTCAGTTCTCACTTGTGCCATGTTCAGCAAGCTTGGGGCGCGCCTCAGGGCTCGTCGTGAAAGGCGGCGTCGCCCACCACTTCGCAGCGTATCGTGTTGGTGGGCAGGCGCTTGCCCAGGGGGCTCGACGCCATGTACACCAGCCGGTCGCCGTTGGAGACCAGGCCGGAGGCGCGCAGTTCGTCCATCGTGCTGCGGGCCACCTCGCTGAACAGCTGGTCGGCCGGGTCGCCGATGAGGAACGGGGTGACGCCCCAGTTCAGCGACAGCTGGTGGCACAGGGATTCGTGGTGGGTGAAGGCGTAGATCGGCACGCCGGGGCGGAACTTGGACAGCGCCTGCGCGCCGATGCCGCTGGCCGTGATCACGGCCACGGCCTTGGCGTTCCAGTCATGCGCGGTCTCGACCACGCTATAGGCCATGATATTGGTGATATTGTCGCGGTCCACGTAGTCGTGCGTGACGCGCGCCATGGTGTGGTAGTCTATCGAAGACTCGGTCTTGTCTATGATGCGGGCCATCATGTTGACGACGCGCGCGGGATGCGCGCCGTTGGCGGTCTCGCCGGACAGCATCACGGCGGAGGTCAGGTCCATCACGGCGTTGGCGGTGTCGGTCACCTCGGCGCGGGTAGGGTAGGGCTTGTCGGTCATACTCTCGAGCATCTGCGTGGCCACGATGACGGGCTTGCCGGCCAGGTAGCAGCGCTTGATGATGTTCTTCTGCAGGCCGGGCAGCTCCTCTATCGGCACCTCGATGCCGAGGTCGCCGCGGGCAACCATGATGCCGTCGGAGTCGCGGATGATGTCGTAGATGTTGGCTAGGGCCTTCTTGTCCTCTATCTTGGCGATCAGCCTGATCGGGGAGTCGGCCCGCACGCTGCGGACCAGCTCGCGCACGTCGGCGATGTCCTTGGCGGTGCGCACGAAGGAGAGCGCGATGTACTCGAAGCGGTTCTCCACGGCGAAGGCGATGTCCTTGCGGTCCTTCTCGGACAGGAACGGGATAGGGTAGTCCGCGCCCGGCACGGCCAGATGGGCCTTGTCCTTGAGGCGGCCTTCATTGAGCACGCGCACGGTCACGGCGCCCTGGTGCAGCTCCGTCACCTCTGTTTCGATGAAGCCGTCCTGCAGCAGCACGCGGGTACCCACCCGCACCAGCTTGTCGATGCGGGGTAAATTGGTGTAGTAATGCCGCTTCTCCGGCGGGAACTCGGCCGCGGCCTCGGGCGCGCCCTCGAAGCTCTCCACGAACAGCCGCTCGCCGGCGGTCAGCGTTACCGGCTTGCTGTAGCCGAACATGCGCACTTCGGGGCCCTTGGTATCGAGCATGATGGCCAGCGGCACGCGGGCCTCGGCCCGGGCCTCGCGCAGCATCTGCACGCGCTTCAGGGCCTCGTCGTACTTGCAGTGGGAGAAATTGATGCGGGCCACGTTCATCCCTTCGCGGATGAGCTCCCGGATGCAATCGGGGTTCTCGGAGGCGGGACCGATGGTGCAGATTATCTTGGTCCTGCGGAAAGTCTGCTGCTTTACGTTGCTGGGCGCTATCATCATATATCCTTTTGGCGGGCGCTGGCCCGCTTACACAACCGCTGTTTTGTCCGGATCTAAAATCGGGGGGATCTTTGCATCACTTCTGCCTATATTATACCTTTTTGCCTGCCTGCTCATAAAGACGGGCCGCCCGGCCGGCCGAGGCCCGGTAATTGATAACATATAGGTACCTTCTATGAAAAAAGACGACCTGACGGACAAGGACGGGGAAAAGGACTACGCGGACAGGGTTTTCTCCGGGCTGGCGCTAAAAGGCGCCGGGCTGGACTCGAAGAGCTTTTACGCCTGCGTTTTCAGGAACTGCGACCTGACCGGCGCCAGCCTGCGCTTCTGCAAGTTCCGGGAGTGCCGGTTCGAGAGCTGTAACCTCAGCCTGGCCAGGCCGCGGGGCGCCGTGTTCGACGGCGTCTCTTTCAAGGATTCGAAGCTGACCGGGGTGAACTGGGGCGACGCCGCCTGGCCGAAACTAAAACTGGCCGGCCCGCTCTCCTTCCAGAACTGCGTGCTCAGCGACTGCGGCTTCCTCGGGCTGCCCCTGGCCGGCGCCTCCATAAAGAACTGCCTGGCCAAGGACGCCGATTTCCGCGAGGCCGACCTCTCCGGGGCGGACCTGGCCGGCACCGACCTGGCCGGCGCGCTCTTCGGCGGCACCGACCTGGCGGGGGCCAATCTGACCGGAGCCAGGAATTACGCGATAAACGTGAAGGAGAACAAGGTTAAGGACGCCGAATTCTCCCTGCCGGAAGCCATGTCCCTGCTCTACTGCCTCGACATCAGGATCGTTTGACCCGGCCGCAGGCCCGGTGGCGGAAGCAGGAGACCAGGTGGTCGTTCACCAGGCCGGTGGCCTGCATGTGCGCGTACATGATGGTGCTGCCTGTGAACTTGAAGCCGCGCCGCTTCAGGTCCGCGCTGAGCTCGTCGGATTCTTTGGACGAAGCCGGCAGCTGCGACAATTCGGCCCAGCGGTTCACCTTCTGGCGCCCACCGACGAAACCCCAGATGTAAGCCGAGAAAGTGCCGAACTCGGCGCGCACTTCCAGAAAGCGCCGCGCGTTATTCACGGCGGCGCGCACCTTCAGGCGGTTGCGCACTATGCCGGGGTCTTTGAGCAGAGCCTCTATCTTTTTCTCGCCGAAGCGGGCGACCTTTTCGGGGTCGAAGCCGGCGAAAGCGCGGCGGTAGCCCTCGCGCTTGTTGAGGATGGTGGACCAGCTCAACCCGGCCTGCGCGCTCTCCAGCGTCAGAAATTCGAACTGCAGGCGGTCGTCGCGCACCGGCACGCCCCATTCCTCGTCGTGGTAGGGGACGTACAGCGGGCTGGAGCCGTAAGCCCAGGGACAGCGCTCTTTCTGTTTCATTTTTCCTCCCGGCAGCCGCGTTCGCGGGCTACGGGCTTTTCTTCAGGCCGCCGATAGTTTCGGCTATCCGGGCCTTTATGGTCTTGTTAGAGGACAGCGCGAGCGCCTTCTCGTAATTCTGCAGGGCGTCGGCCACCTTCCCCGCTTTCTCCAGACAATAGGCCAGGCCCAGGTGGGCGTTAGCGAGGTCGTTGCCGGAATTCCCCGTCAGTTTGGCCGTTTCTATGGCCCCGCGGAAGCGCTCCTGCGCCTTGGGCTCGTCGCCGGCGCGCAGCAGCATGGCGCCCTGCCGCTCGAGCAGGTGCACGGCGCGGGTGTCGCCGGCCGGCAGATAGCCGCCGGCGGCGGCGTATTCCGCCGCGGCGGAGCGGTACTGCTTCTTTGCGGCGTAGCGCCTGGCCGCGCTGAAATGGAATTCAAAATCCTCCGCTGGGGCCGCGGCGGTTGCGGCGGCGGGCGGCATTATGGCCGGGGCGGGGGCGGGCTTGGCCTCGGAGGGCATGACCGGCGCGGCGGCGGCCTCGGCCGGCTTATACTCGGCCGGGCGGGACGGTGCCGGGGTCTCGGTTTTTCTTTCGGGCGCGGCGGCGGGCGCGAGGTCGCTGCGCAGCGGCACTCCGGGCAGGGCGAAGGGCGGCGGCGTGCCGTTGCCGCTCCTGCCCCTGGGGTAATCTATGACGATATCGCTGCTGTCGGACTTCCTGGTCCAGGCGCAGCCGGAAAGGACCGTCAGGCACAATACCGCGGCGAAGGCTTTTCGCATAACCTTATAATACAAAATGAAGGCCCCGCTTAAAACCCTCAACAACCCCTTGACGCGCCCCGAAGGTCTTGACATGTCAACCCCGCCGCCGCTATACTATTAAGGAACATTATGAATCTGCCACAACTCACCCTCCTGACGCTGCTGCTCTGCGCGCCTTTCGGCGCCGCGGCGGCGGGCGAATTCGAAGACCTCGACGGCTCACTTCGCGAGGCCATCCTGGAGCGCAGGCAAGGTACGCCGGCGGCCGCCGAAATAGCGGCCGAGCCGGTTTACGAGAAAAGCGCCGGCGCGCGGCAGCCCAAGGACGACCTGCGGGCAGCCGTAAAGCGGCACCTGGCCCGGACCATAGCGTATTGCGACAAGCACATGGACGACTGCAACGGCTCCGGCAACTGGCTGAGGGATTTCGCCAAGACCATCGGCAACGGCCGCTGCAATAACCGCGGCTACAATTGCGTCAACGGCGTGCTGGAAATGTGCCAGGGCCAACTGGAGGGAGACGAGGTCACCCCCATGTACTACATGGCCTGCGGGGCCATGCTGGGCAAGCTGGGCGAGCGGGACTGCGCCGAAGGCCGGGGCTCCTGCGCCGGCGATCTGCAGGGCTCGCTGTATTTCGGCCTGCGCGCCGCCGCCGGCTGCCACAAGAGCTTCGAGAAAGACAAGGCCGGGCAGGCGGCGGCGGACAAAATGGTGGAGAGGTTCGCCAAGGCCGTGAACCAGGACGTAAAAGGGGTTTACGTAAAACACGCCGAGGAAGCCAGCACCGCGGGGCACCACCTGGCCTGGCACGCCGGCAAGGAAGCCGGCATTATCGGCACCGAGAAAGTACTGGAATTCGCTTTCGAGCGCCTGGCCTGGCACGGCGCGGGCGCGGCGGTAAGCGCGGCCGGCGTGCCCCTGTTCGCCTTCTCCACCGTCATGCTCTTCCACGAGATAGCCGCCGCCGAAATGAACAATCTGGTCTGCCTCGAGTGGAGCCACTACTACAACGGCAGCTACGCCAATGTCAGCGGCTCCCTGGACAGGATGACCCGCCACATAAAATAACACCCTGGATAAGCAAAAGCCGCCGGCTGCCCGGCGGCTTTTTTTGTTTTCCCGCGCCGCGCTCAGGCGCCCGGCTTTTTACGGCGGAACTTCTTCTCGAATTTTTTGGCGGCCTCCACGCGCGACACCGTGGCGGTGCCGGCCCTCACCGAGAAATGCACTTCCCGGTCGCACAGGAAGAATTCCAGCTCGGCCCCCTCCTTCATCTGCGTGGCGTCGCGCCGGTTGCGCGGGTCGTGGCGCAGCGCGCCCGTTATCAGTTCGCGCAGGGCGCAGTTCCCCTCGGTATCGGCCAGGGCCCGCGGCGCCAGAACCACCTCCAGCTCCGGGAAAGCGTGGTCCGGTATCCACCCGGTCTGCGGGGCCTGCGCCGCGTCGCTGAAAGGCAGGTACGGCTTGATGTCCAGGATGGGCGTGCCGTTTATCAGGTCTATGCCGGAGAGGTACAGTGTGTCGCCCTCCACTTTTTCCAGCCTGGCCAGCGACAGCCCCAGCGGGTTGGGCCGGTGCGGCGAGCGGGAGGCGAAAACCCCTATCTTGCCGCCTTTCATGCGCGGCGGATGTATCTTGGGATGAAAGCTCTTGTTGGTGTTCAGGTGGAACCAGAAGATCAGCCAGACATGGCTGAAGTCGGCCAGGCCGGCCAGCGAATGCGCCGGGCTGTAGCGCGGGTATATGCGCAGCCTGGCCGTGGAGCCCGGCACCAGGTGCGGCTGGCGCGGCGTGCCGAACTTCTCCATGAAGCAGGATTCCAGCACCCCGATGGGCTGCAGCCGCGGAAACCCCTCTTCTTCGTGTTGCGTGGTCATAGTTAGCCCCTGCCGGCAGGCGCATGTCAATTCAACTATAATTCAGCCCTCCCCCGCAAAATATAGGGCCGAAGGGCCCTTGAAATCCGCGGTTTCCGGAGCTATATTATATGCAGGATACGGGCCCCACCCAAGTATAAGCAACTCGGAGTGTGGGACCCCGAGAGGGCAGGTCAGCAACCTGCCCCTCTCATTTTATAAGCCTCTTTTTTACCCGAAGGGCCCTTGAAATTCCGGGATTTAGGAGCTACAACATATCAACGGAAGAGGTCCCAGTAGCGTAAGTCGCGGTGAGTAGGGACCCCACAGAGGGCGGGCCATAGGGCCCGCCCCGCTTTTTGCCCGGGACCGCAGGCCGGGACGCATACCCAAAGCGCCCCATATTTCCTAAAATATAAGGGCAGTCACACCGATTTACCGCAGCGGCAGTTTGACGGCGGCCAAGGACAATATATGGACCATAAGAAAGTTCTGCTCATCATACGCGACGGCTGGGGCATGTACCGCCCCGACAAATTCAACGCGGTGCGCAACGCCAAGACGCCCGTCATGCGGCGCCTGCTCAAGCAGTACCCGAACACTGTCCTCGAGCCGGCCGGCGAGTCCGTGGGCCTGCCCAAGGGCTACCAGGGCTCCTCCGAGGTCGGCCACCTGAACATCGGCGCCGGCCGCATAGTCATACAGGAGCTTAAGCGCATCAAGGACATGATAGAGGACGGCACCTTCTTCGGCCGCCCCGCCCTCAAAGCCGCTCTCGACAACTGCGTGGCCAAAGGCAGCGCCCTGCACCTGATGGGCCTCGTCCAGGACGAAGGCGTGCACGCGCACCAGGACCACATGTACTCCATCATGCGCGAGGCCAGAAAGCGCGGCATAAAGAAGGTCTGGATCCACTTCTTCTCCGACGGCCGCGACACCCCTCCCCGCTCCGCCCTGGCTTTCGTGAAGATGCTCGACGAAGTCATAAAAGAAGTCGGCAATGCCGCCGTGGGCACCATCATGGGCCGCTACTACGCCATGGACCGCGGCGAGAAATGGTCGCTCGTGGACCAGACCTATAACGCCATCACCAGGGCCGAGGGCGCCAAAGCCGCCTCCGCCGAGGCCGCGCTGAATTCCGCCTACGCGACGCTCAAGAACCCCAACGGCCAGCCGATAGTTGACGAGTATATCCCCCCCACCATCGTCGGCGATTACCCCGGCGTGGCGGACGGCGATTCCGTCATCCACTTCAACTTCCGCCAGGACCGCGCCATAGAGCTGACCAAGGCCTTCGTGGAGGACAATTACCCCGGCGACCGCTGGAAGAAAATGGACGTGGTCTATTGCGGCCTCACCCGCTACTACGATGAGTTCAAATTCAGCGCCCTGCCCCCCATGGACGAGGGCGGCGGCATGGACAACCTGCTGGGCCAGATCATCTCCGAGCGGGGCCTTAAACAGCTGCGCCTCGCCGAGACGCAGAAGTTCAAGCATGTCACCTCCTTCTTCAACGGCAAGCGCACCGAGCCCTACAAGGACGAGGACCAGGTGGAAATAAAGGGCAGCTGGGACCCGGCCACCTTCGGCGAGCACCCGGAGATGGACGCTCCGAAGGTGCGCGAGCGCGCGCTCAAGGAGATCGCCTCGGAGAAATACGACTTCATCGTGGTCAACTTCGCCAACTGCGACATGGTGGGCCATACCGGCATCTACGACGCCACCGTCCGGGCAGTGGAGATAACCGACATCAGCGTGGGCATGCTGGCCGACGCGGCCCTCAAGCACGGCTATGTCGTGATGGTGAGCTCCGACCACGGCAACGCCGAGGAGATGTGGGATTACAAGATAGACATGCCCAAGACCGCCCACACCACGAACCCGGTAGAATTCATCTTTATCGCCAAGGACGCGGACCGGGTGAAACTGCGCCCGCACGGGATACTCTCGGACATCGCCCCGACCGTGCTGCAGGTGATGGGCCTGCCGCAGCCGGCGGACATGACGTCCAAGTCGCTGATAACCTGATGTTCATTAAGCTCAAGGTGCATCCCGGCGAGCGCCGCGACAAGATCATGAAGAAGGCGCCGGACGCCTACGAGGTCTGGACCAAGGCCCCGCCCGAGCGGGGCCTGGCCAACGCCTCGGCCATACGGCAGCTTTCGCTGCAGCTGGGCATAGACGCCAGGAAGATCATGCTGATAAAGGGCGCCACCTCGCCGGCCAAGATAGTTAAAGTGATATAATTCCGCTATGACAGACCAGAAGAAATCCCGCCTGGCCGCCATAGGCGCGGCCCTAGTTTTCGCCTCCACGATAGCGGTGCTGCTGGCCCGCCAGTTCAACCTGGGACCGGAGCGACCCGCCCCGGACTTCCGCACTTTCGGCCCCGCGGACGCCCCCGTGCAGATACACGAGCACACCGATTTCGCCTGCCCCGCCTGCCGCGGCGCGGCCGGCTTGCTGGAAGAAATGATGAAGGTCTACGGCCCCGGCCTGCGCATCCACTTCAAGCATTACCCGCTGCTGAACATCCACCCCTGGTCGCTGCACGCGGCGGCCTACGCCGACTGCGCCGGCGCGCAGGGCAAGTTCAAGGAATACGCCGCGCTGCTCTTCGAAGGCCAGCAGCACTGGGCCGAGGCCAAAGAGGAGCCGAAGCAGTTCGCGGAATACGCGGCCCGGCTGGGACTGGACCTGGACGCCCTGCGCGTCTGCGCCAACGACCCCGAAACTCTTAAGACCATAAAGCTGGAAATAGCCGAAGCGGACATGAAGGGCGTCAGCGCCACGCCCACCTTCTTCATCAACGGCAAGCGCGCGGTGGGCTCCGGCCAGCTGCTGGACCAGGCCCGCAAATTCGACTCCATGCTCAGGAAGGCCGCGAACAAATGAACTCAAAACCCGGAACCAACGAGATCATAGGCCTGCTCGCCCGCCTCGCCGTGGGCGGCCTGTTCGTCTACTCCGGCGCGATCAAAGCGCTGGCCCCGGCCGAGGAGTTCGCCTACGCCATAGAGAGCTACCGGGTGCTAAACGCGCAGCTTTCCCTGTACGCGGCCTATGTGACGCCCTGGATAGAGCTGTGGGCCGGCCTGCTGCTGGCCGCCGGAGTTTTCGCGCGCGCCAACGCGCTGTTCATAGGCGCGATGCTGGTCTTCTTCGAGCTGCTGCTGGGCCAGGCCTGGCTGCGCGGCCTGCCCATAACCTCCTGCGGCTGCTTCGGCAGCTCGGGCAGCAATTCCATCGGCGCCGAATTCGCGCAGAACCTGGCTTTCCTGGCGCTGGCCTGGGCCGCCTGGAAATTCCCCTCCCGCTGGTCGGCCGACGCCGTAGTGGAGGAAAAATGAAGCGCGGGCTGATCGCCGCCGCGCTGCTGGCGATCTGCGCCGCCGGCCTCTCGGCCTACCGGCCCTACGACCACAAGGCGGCCGCCAAAGCCGCCTGGATGACCGCCTCCTCCATCAAGACCGGCCAGGAATATTACCTGGAAGTGGCGCAGGACGGGCAGGCTATGATGCGCGAGGGGACCTCCCGGAGCATAGTCACCCGGCGCGGGACCATAAAGACTTTCCTCGTCAAGGACTTCTACCGCGAGATCGAGAACTCCGAGATCATCAACTCCCAGAACGTGAAGCAGAGCAAGATGGTCTTCTACCGCGGCGACATTCTGAAGATCTCGGCCTATATCAGCGGCGAGCTGACCCGCACCGAGGCCCCGATGAACAATTTCGGCGAGGCCTTCGCCTACGCCTTCGGAGAAGTGAAAAAGGCCGTGACCGCGCTGCCTCAGGAGGAGAAGTTGAAAGCCTTCCTGCGCGCCGAACCGGTGGAGGGCGACGAGCTGGCCTCTTTCCGCTCCAAGGCCGGCACGGGCGGCGAGGTCAGGGTGATAGAGACGATGGACCTGCAGAAGGTGAAGCCCCTGATGGCAGCCATCAAGGAGCCCTACCGGCTGATACCGATAGAGGACGAAGCCGGGCTCAAGGAACTGCAGGCGTTCGTCCACTCGCGCCAGCTCTACGGTCTGCTGACCGAGTTCTACGTCCCCAGCACGCGCGGCACCTTCAAGTGCACGCTGCTGGACGCAGCGCGCAAGCAGGCGCCGCTGGCACCGGCGAAAAAGGCCCCCGCCAAAAAGCCGGCCAAACGGAGTTAAGCCCCGTTTTTTTGTTAGAATAGCCCCGAGGTCAATATGGCAGATGAACCCAGGATAAAAGTGGTGGCCGTCGACGACGACGAGACCATACTAGAGATCTACGAGACCGGCCTGGCCGCGGCCGGCTGCGAGGTGCGCTCTTTTTCGGACCCAAAGAAGGCCCGCGAGTTCTTCGCCGCCGCCAAGCCCGGCGAAGTCCCCGACGTCATCCTGATGGACATCATGATGCCCGGCGTGGACGGCATCAGCCTGATGGGCGACATCCGCCGCCACGACGCGGCGGCCCACATCCCGATCATAGCCGTCAGCGGCCTCAACGACGCGGCCACCCTCAACGACGCGCTGCTGTTCGGCGCGATGGACTATATGGTGAAGCCTTTCGACCTGGACACGCTCACCGCCAAGATCCGCAAGGCCGCAGAACTGGCGCGCAAGAGGGCCCAGAAGCCCTGACGCGCGGCGCGCGAGCGGAAAAACGGCCCCCCTTCCCAGGGGGGCCGTTTTTTCATCATTTGCAGGTGAGGGCCTATATTTACAATAATAACTGAAGTAACGCTACCTACAGGGGAAATCATGTTAAAAACTCTGCATACCGTATTCACCCAGAAGACCCATGAGGGCACCACGGAGAGGCTGCTGCAGTATTCCTTCGCCTATTTCGCCCTTTATGTCGTCACCGGCTACCTGGCCAAGTATTTCGCCAAGACGCTGGGCATGGGCGGCAACACCTACACCGTCTACAACACCATAGGCGGCATGCTGATCTGCAACGTCATCGTTCTCGCCTGGGGCTGGTACAAATTCAAGTCCAGCGACCACACCACCGTCCTGGGCATCCGGATGCCCCGCGAGTTCCTCTACATCATCCCCTCCGGCGTCTGCACGGCCGTCATCATCCCGACGACCACGCTGATGTACGTGCTGCCCATCTCGGTAATGGTAGCCATGATCATCATGCGGGCCAGCGTCATCATCATCAGCCGCATCATCGACACCATCCAGATAAAGCAGGGCATCCTGCACAAGACCGTGTACTGGGAAGAGAACGTGGCCGTCGTCTTCGCGCTGATAGCCGTCAGCATCAAGATGATCTACGTGAAGCCCGGCGACTTCGACTTCATCCACAACGTGGCCGCCATGACCATCCTGGGCGCCTACCTGACGGCCTACTCCATCCGCATCTATATCTTCAACTACTACAAGAACACCCGCAAGAAGGACGCGATCTACGACACCAAGGGCTTCTTCGCCGTGGAACAGATAGCCTCCACCGTGGCCATCCTCATTGCCGGCGTCCTCCTGTTCTACTCGGTGGACCTGGGCGTCGCGGACCCCAAGACCTTCGGCTTCCAGTTCAAGGACTCGCTGGTCAATACTCCCGCCCTGTGGAAGGAAGGCATCCTGTCGGGCCTGCCGTTCGGCGCCGCCGCCTTCTTCTCGGTGTTCCTGTTCATGTTCAAGGGCCGCACCGCCACCTTCGCCGGCCTGGTCAACCGCGTCACCTCCCTGGTGGCCGGCACCGTGGCCACGGTGGTCGTGTGGTGGCTGATAGCCGGCCAGAAACTGCCCGCCATGGAAGACTGGTTCGGCCTGGCCGCCATCTTCATCGCCATTTACTTCATGGGCAAGGCCGAACAGAAGCGCGCCTGCGAGCTGGCCAAGGCCCACGAGATAGAGCCCGAGAAGGACGACGAGATCTGCCACTCGGCCGAGGGCGAAGCCGCCGCGGCCCCCGCCAAAGCGCAGGATTAAGCGGCAGCCCCTCGACGGGAGCAGACAAAAGAACCGGCCGGAGCGCTAGCCCCGGCCGGTTCTTTATTCTTAACGGCGCGCGCTCAACGGAACATTATAAGTTTCCACATATCGATAGCGGTGGCCGCGGCCTTGAAGAAGTTGTTGCCCACGCCCTTGCTTTCGCCCACACGTTTCTTCAGCGTCACCGGGATCTCTATGACCATCAGGTTGTTCTCCAGGGCCACCAGGATCATCTCGCAGGAAAAATGGTTCCCGGTCACGCGCAGCTGGTCTATGATCTTCTCCAGGGCCGCGCGCCTGATCACGCGGAAGGTGCAGCCGACGTCGGTAAGGCGCACCGCGTGGAAGCGCACCTGCAGCAGCTTGGCCATCAGGACGTTGCCCCAGCGGATGGAGGTGTTGAGCTGCGAGTCGGGGGTATTCAGCTCCCTGGTGGTACGGGTGCCCACAACCATGTCGGCGTTCTCTATATAGGCCAGCATCTTCTTGAGATCGTGGCCGGAAAAAGTGCAGTCCCCCTCCACCAGGCAGACGATGTCCCCGGTCTTCATCGCCTCGCGCAGGGCGCGCATGCAGCAGGCGCCGTAGCCCTGCACGCTCTCCCGCACCACCGCCACTCCCGCCCTGGCGGCCTCTTCCGACGTGCGGTCCGAGGAGTTGTTGTCCACCACCGTCACTCCGGCCACGCGCTCCTGGGCGGCGAAATCCTCCGCCGCCGCGGCTATGGAAAGTTCGTCGTTATACGCCGTCATGCCCACGCCCACCCGGGATTCGGGGAGCGGCGAAAAGATCAGCGACTTCTCGGCGGCGCCTGAAAAGAGCGGGAGGAGGAAATCGGCCGCCACAAGGACGGCGCCCAGGCAGAAAACGCCGTTGGCGCAGATCAGGGCAAAGCGGGCGACCGGACCGCCCGCGCCGGTCAGGCCAGCGTACAGGAAGGCGCCGGCCTGCAGCAGGAAAAACAGCCCGGCCACCGCCAGCAGCTGAACGCCGTAAACCGATAATTTATTGTCTCTCATAAATGCTCACCATTTTACCCGCAGGAATACCCCGATATCGTGCAGCAGCCGCCCGCTCCGGACGCTTTCCACCAATCTCTTGAGTATGTAGCCCGGCCGGAAATAGAATTCCCTGTAAAATTTCTTATAGTACTCCTCGACCAGGTCCCAGCTCAGCGTGGGATGGTCGTAGAGCGTGCTGGCTGGAAAATACAGGTTATACTTGGACCAGTCCCGGCTTTTGATGCGGCCGGCGGCGCTCAGCTCCTCGAAGTAAGGCGTGGCCGGGAGTGGTATCGTAATGGCCGCTTTGGCCATGTCCAGGTCCAGCTCCTTGGCGAAATCAATGGTCGCGCGCATGGTCTTCTCGGTATCGCCGGGCAGGGCCAGCATGAAAAAGCCGTGAACCTCCAGGCCGGCCTTTTTCGCCATGGTCACCGCGGCCCGCACCTGCGCCAGCGTCTCTCCCTTGCCGATGCGCTTGAGCACCTCGTCGCTGCCGCTTTCGATGCCGTAAAAGATCCGGTAGCAGCCGGCGGCTTTCATGAGGTCCAGGAGTTCCTGGTCCACCCGGTCGGCCCTTATGCCGGTGACAGTCGCCCAGGGAAATTTAAGCCCGCGCCCGAGTATGCCGCGGCAGATCCGCTTGGCGCGGTCGAGGTCCACCGTAAAGCAATCGTCGGCGATATGTATTTCCTTGAAACCGCAGCGCAGCATATACGCGATCTCTTCCACTACCCGCTCGGCCGATTTTACCCGGAACCCGCGCCCGAAAACACTTTTATTGCAGTAGACGCAGCCGTACGGGCAACCCCTGCTGGTCTCCAGCCAGCCGGCCGGGTTGGCCCTGGTGAGCAGGCGCGTGGTGCTATAGGAAGGCACATCGAACAGGTTCCAGGCCGGATAGGGCAGAGTATCGAGGTCGCAGATCAATTCGCGCCTGGGATTTACAACTATCTTCCCGCCCTCGCGGTAAGCGAGGCCGGCCACTTCGGGCAAGGGCTTGCCGGAAACCACTTCGGGCGCGGAAAAATCCGCCTCTCCGATGAAAGCGTAATCGATGTCGGCGCAGGAAAGGGTATCCTCGGGCATGCTGCTGGCATGCACCCCGCCGGCCATCACCAGGGTCTTCGGGCTTCCCTTTTTAATGACGCCGGCAAGGCGGCCCGCTTCGGCGGCGAGCACGGTGGTGAAGCTTATGCCGGCGTAATCCGGCGCGAACTCCCGCAGTTCGAGGAGGAGCTCAGATTCCGATTTTTTATTCAGGTCGCAGATCCTGACCTCGTGCCCCGCGGCCAGCAGCGCGCCGGCCACGGCGGCGATACCGAGCGAGGGGGAGTACATGGCACCGGGCTGTATCTTGGCCCCCTGGTAAATGAAAGAATAGGAAGGCGCCACCAGCAATACTTTTTTCATGGTTACGCTCATTTTTTCTCCGCCGCGGCCGTTATCACTCCGCCTCTGCCGAGGGCGCTCTCCGCCAGACTGAGGAGGAACGCGGCCGCCAGGAAAGGAATGGCGAGCAGCGCCGTGGCGGCTATCGTATACGCCCTCCGCCCCGGGCCGCCGGCAGCCGGCCCAACGGAGCCGCGCTTGAGCAGCCTGTAGGCGAAATTGGTCTCGCAGCCTATTATATTGAACAGGGTCTGCCACCAGCCGTAGGGGCCGTACTCCAGTGAGAAGTGGCCGAGCGCCCTTACCTTGAACCCGGCCTGGTCCAGCAGCCTGGCCAGCGTCTCCGGCGAGAACTGCCAGCGGTGGCGCGGCAGGTCGAGATGGAACCAGACCTTGTCGCCGGCAGCGGCCTGCAGGCTGCGTATATTGGGGACCGACACCATCAGCACGCCGTCGTCCCTGAGGACGGCGCGTATACGGCCCAGCTCACCGGGAAGGTCAGGCAGGTGCTCGAGGACCTGCCAGAGCGTGACAACGTCGAAAGCCCCCGGGCCGAACCCGGCGTCTCCCAGCGCGCCTCGGTGCACCCTGAATTCCCGAGCGCAGCCCGCGGCGGCTTCGGAAGGCTCCACGCCGCTCACGTCCCAGCCCGCGCCCGCCATGGTCCTCAGGAACTCCCCGGTGCCGCAGCCCACGTCGAGCAGGCTCCCGGGCCGCTTATGCCGCTCCACGGCCAGCCGCCTCTCCCGGAGGAAGAGCAGCTCGAGCACCCTCGACAGGCCGGTCATTTTCCGGTAATAGGCGGCGGAGTAAAGCTCCCCGGCGGGAGCGGGAACGGCGGGGGTATCCACGAATCCGCAGCCCAGGCATTCATAAAGGGGAAAGCTTTCAGCGGAGAAGGACAGATAGTCCTTCCCGGAACCGCAGATTTTTTTCTCGCGGCCGCCGCAGACAGGGCAGGGAGGTCCGCCGGAGTTAAGATTGGTCAGACCCCGGCCATCCTTTTCAGGAACAGCCTCACGGGGTCGGGGTACAGCAGTATGCCGACGTTGATGGCGCACCACGCCGCCAAGGCATAGAGCAGCGGGCGGCGGGCGGCGGAGTTCCGGTATTTTTCAAACAAAGCGGCCGCGGCCAAAGCCGCCAGCAGGATAAAGTAAGGCCCCACCGAATGCCGGTGGCGCGCGGTGCCGCAAAAAACGAAAGCCACCGGGAAGTAAATGAACATCGAGAACAGGAGCATCGCGTTAGTGTTGCGGGTCTTCAGCACCAGGTAGATACCGTAAAGCCAGAACGGCAGTATCAGGGCGTAAGTAAAATCATATGAGGGCATGAAAGGATGCAGGAAGGTTAAAAAACGGATGACGGACCCGCGCAGCAGCTCCGACATTTCCCTGGTCTTGAGGTAGGCTATCGCCTCCCTGGCGTTCTGGCGGTCCCGCTGCAGTTCCGGAAGATGATCGTTGAACTGCAATATTGCCTCTGGGACGCGGGTATGCTTCAGTACGAAACCGGTCTCTAGGCAGACAGGCACGAAAGCGTGGAAGACCCGGTAATTCCTGACCCACCAGGGCGCCATTACCACGCAGAGGGCGAGCGCGGCGGCCAGCGTATAGCCCAGGGCGCGCCGGGGCGGGTATTTTATGAAAAGCCAGAGGCCGGCGGCGGCCAGGATCACCAGCCCCACCGGCCGGCTGAGCGTGGTGAGCCCCAGCGCTGCCCCGGCGGCCGGGGCATAAGCCCAGTGATCTTCCGTCTTGAGCAGCAGCAGCACGGAGAGGGCGAACAGCGGCGTGAAGACCGCTTCGCTGACCAGGTGGTACGGCTCTAAGACCAGGCCGAAATAGAAGCAGGCGAAAAAACCGGCGACCAGGCCGGCCAGCCGGCCGCCCGTGCGCAGGCCGATATAATAGATCAGCACCGGCACCGCGGAGCTCAGGAGCGCCTGCGCCGCCTTCAGGACCGGGATGGAAGGTCCAAAAATGTAATAGACGGCGGCGGCGAAAAAGGGGTATCCCGGCGCCCGGAACGCCCGCCATTGCCCGTCGGTATAGCCCAGGCCTTTGAGCATGTTTTCCGCGTAGGCCAGGTACTCCGAGGTGTCGGGGTCCGGAATTACGGAAAAGCCCGAGAAATATATATAGGCAAGCCTTACCGCCAGGGCCAGGAAAAAAATAGCGGCGGGTACGGCCCAGGCGGGAAGATGGTTCAGTTTTTCTTTTATCTCCATATAAAAGGCTCGCAGCCGGAAACGATATATTACAAAATTTGCCGCACGGGACCGGGGCCCGGCCCGCCGCAGGCAAAGAAAAAGGGCCGGCTTTTAAGCCGGCCCTTTCCTTCCGCTATTACTCTGTTAAGGCTGGTTGATCCAGGTCACGAACTCGTCCCACTGCGAGGCCTTGGCCCAGGCCAGCTCGTTGTAGCCGTCGCCCATGCCGTAGTTCGGGAAGTAGGCCGCCATGCCCTTGGCCAGGGTGTATTCCTTGGGGCCGCTCCAGTAGCCGCCCTTGTCGTCTCGGGTGCGGTTGACCAGCACCAGCTCGCCGGTGATGAAGTTCATCAGGGCCTGGCCCTTGGCCTTCACATCGGCGTTCTGCGAGCCTTCCACCACGCGGCGGGTGAAGTCGTACAGGTCGCGGTTCTCGTCCATCGCGAAGTTGACCGCGGCGTCGCGGGAAGCCTTGGCCAAGGTCAGCTCGCCGGAGTTCATCACCGCGGCGGTGAAGGCGTCGGTCACGGTCAGCAGCTTGTTGACCGAGGAGGCCTTGGCCAGGCTCTGGGTGTGGCCCTGGTCGATGCCGTCGTAGTGGTCGGCGTAGGCGTTAACGGCCTGCGCGCCGACTTCCCTGGGGGTCATCGCGGGCCGCGCGGCCACGGGACCGAGGAAGGTGTTGTAGGTGTAGCCGTCGCCGGGCTCGGTCTCTTCGGAGCCAACGATGTAATCCACGCTGTCTTTGATCTCGTAGACCACTTCCGCCATCTGCATCAGGCAGGCGTCGGTGCCGAACACGTCCACTTTACCGATCTCCTTGAGGGCGAGGCCGAGCTGCGGCGTGTTGATGTGGTTGCCGCTCTGCTCGTCATAAGAAATGCCCTTGTTCTGGACGGCGCGCTGCACGCCTTTCTCCCAGCCGGAGCCGTGGTTGGAAACGATCAGCATGTACTTCTTGGCCGGGTAGGCCTGCTTGGCCCACTTGCCGAAGGCGGCCAGGTTGCGGTAGTCTCCCTGGTCTATCATGCCCAGGTCCTGCAGCATCTTGGAGCCCATCTTGCTCTTGTCGCTGTCCTTGGTGATCAGGTAACGGCGCACGCCCTTCCAGTCGCCGTCGGAGGAGTCGTAGCCGTCTATGCGGCCCACTTCGGCCACGATGTTGACCTTGGCGTTGGAGCCTATCATCTCCATCTCGTTGAGGTCCTTGAGGAGGTAGGGTTCCAGGTCGTTCTTGGCGCTGGAGAAAACCATTATGGTCCATTCCGCGGGAGCCTTGGGGGCTTCCGGCTTCTTGCCGAACAGCCAGTCGATAATGCCTTTGTCGGCGGCCTCGGAGGTGGCTTCGGGCACGGCCACGTCCATCGCGGCTATCTGCTCGCGCACGCCGGCGTTGCCCCTGCCGTCGAAATTAACCTCGGCGGAGACCGCGGACGCTAACAGCGAAAGGGCTGCGACGGACATATAGATCTTGCGTAACATTGATACCTCCAGGCTGCGGCTGTCGTTGCTTTCCATACTTATAGTTTAGCTCAGCCAGGTTTTTCAACAAGGGCTGGTGGACCCGGCAGGCCCTGGGTCCTTTGGGCAAAAAAGAAAGGGCCGGCTATTAGGCCGGCCCCCTCTTAAGCCCGCACTTTTAAGGCTGGTTGATCCAGAGGGTGAACTCGTCCCACTTGGAGGCCCTGGCCCAGGCCAGCTCGTTGTAACCGTCGCCCAGGGCGGCCTTGGGGAAGTAGGCCGCTATGCCCTTGGCCAGCGAGAACTCCTTGGGGTCGCTCCACATGCCGCCCTTGTCGTTGCGGGTGCGGTTGTGGGTCACCAGGGAGCCGGTGATGAAGTTCATCAGCGCCTGGCCCTTGGTCTTTACCTCGTCGCTCTTGGTGCCGGCCACCACGCGGCGCACGAAGTCGTACAGGTCGCGGTTCTCGTCCATGGCGAAGTTTACGGTGGCGTCGCGGGAGGTCTTGGCCAGCGCTTTCTCTTTCGCGGCCATCACGGCGGCGCCGAAGGCGTCCGTCAGGGCCGGCAGCTGGTTCATGGCGGAGGCCTTCACCAGGCTCTGGGTGTAGCCCTGGTCGATGCCGTCGTAGTGGTTGGCGTAGCCGTTGACGGCCGCTTTACCCACTTCCATCGCGGTCATAGTGGGCATGGCCACCACGGGCCCCAGGAACAGGTCGTAGGTATAGCCGTCGCCCGGCTCGGTCTCCTCGGAGGCCACGATGTACTCCACGCTGTCCTTGATCTCGTAGTTAACCTCGGCCATCTGCATCAGGCAGGCGTCGGTGCCCACCACGTCGGTTTTGCCCAGGGCTTTCATGATCAGGCCCATCTGGGGGGTATTAATGTGGTTGCCGCTGGACTCATCGTAGGAGATGCCCTTGGTGATGATGCGCTCGCCGCTCTTGGTCCAGCCGGCGCCGTGGTTCCAGAAGATCAGCATATAGCGCTTGGCGGGGTAGGCGGTCTTGGCCCACTTGGCGAAGTCGATGACGCTCTGGTAGGCGCCCATGTCCTTGTCGCCCAGGTCCGCGAGCACCTTGGAGCTCACCTTGCGGGTGTCGCTGTCCTTGGTCATGCGATAGCGGCGCACGCCCTTCCAGTCGCCGTCGGTGGCGTCATAGCCCGCTATGCGGCCGGCTTCCACTATGATATTCACTTTATCGGTGGAGCCGATCTTCTCCATCTCGTTGAGGTCCTTGAGGAGGAAGGGTTCCAGGTCGTTCTTGCCGTTGCCGAAGACCATGATGGTCCACTCGGCCGGGCCCTTGGGGGCGGGCTTGCCGAACAGCCAGTCGGTCAGGATGCCTTTCTCATCCACGGCCTCGGCCGCGGCGGGCGCGGGAACGGCGGAATCCATGGCGGCTATTTCAGCCCGGATATCGGCGGCGCCTTCGAAGCTGATCTCGGCGGACGCGAGAGAGGCGAAAAGGGAGACGGCTACCGCGGACAGGGAGAGGCGTATCATGACTTCCTCCAGGCTAAGCAAGTTGAGTTTCATGGTTATAGTTTACGCATCGGGTTGACATTTGTCAAGTAGTCGGAGACCCAGTCCCCACCTAGGCCTTTTGGGGAAGGGTTTGGGGAAGGGGACGCTGCTTCCTAACTTCCTAAATTTAGCGGTTTTTGCGGAGTTCAATACTGGATGGTCGGCAATTAGGAAGTTAGGAAGCAGCGTCCCCAAAAAGAAAGGCCGGCGGTTAAGCCGGCCTTTCCGTTGGGCTGGAGCCGCTTACTTGGCGGTGTACCAGGCTATGAACTCGTCCCACTGGGCGTCGCGGGACCAGGCCAGCGAGGCGTAGGAGGAATTCACGTAGTTGGGCATATATATCGCTATGCCGTGGGAGTCGGAGTAGCTGCTGTTGGTGCGGTTCACCAGCACCAGGGTGTTGGTGATGTAGTCCTGCAGGGTCTTCGCGGTCGCCTTCACGTTCGCGTCCTTGGAGGAGGCGGCGTAGAGGGACAGGAAGTGCCACAGGTCCTTATTCTCGGCATAGGCATAGGCCTGAGCGCCGCTCATCGCGGTCTTGATCAGGGCCTTCTCGTTGGCGGCCATCGCGGCCTTGACGAAGTTGTTGACCATCGGGATGAAGCCGTTCATCGCGGAGGCCAGCACGAGGCTCTGGGTGTGGTCCTGAGAACCGTAATGGTCGGAGTAGGCGTTCACGGCCTGCGCGCCGACTTCCCTGGGGGTCATCGTGGGCTTGGCGACCACGGGGCCGAGGAAGGTGTCGTAGGTGTAGCCGTCGCCGGGTTCGGTCTCTTCGGAGGCGACGATATAGTCCACGTAGTCCTTGATCTCGTAGTTCACTTCGGGCATCTGCATCAGGCAGGCGTCGGTGCCGATCACGTCAACCTTGCCGATGGCCTTCATCGCCATGCCGAACTGGGGGGTGGTGATGTGGTTGCCGGTCTCGTCGTCGTAGGAAATACCCTTGGGGTCGTTCATACCGCGGGCCTTGATCCAGCCGGCGCCGTGGTTCCACACGATGAGCATATAGCGCTTGGCGGGGTAGGTGGTCTTGGCCCAGTTGGCGAAAGCCGCCAGGCTCTTGTAGTCGCCCATGTCGGTCTTGCCGAGGTCGGCCAGGACGGGGGAGGTTATCTTGGAGAAGTCATTGTCCTTCTTCACCAGGTAGCGGCGGGTGGTTTTCCAGTCGCCGTCATTGGAGGCATAACCGTTGATGCGGCCCATCTCCACCACTATATTCACCTTATCGGAAGAACCGACCTTTTCCATCTCGTTGACGTCCAGGAGGCCGTAGCGCTCCAGGTTGTTCTTGGCGTTGATGAAGACCATGATGGTCCATTCTTTCTGCGCGGCCTTGTCCTCGGCGGCAACCGGGGCGGCTTCGGGCAGGGTCAGCTCCATCGCGGAGATCTCCTGCTGCAGGCTGGTGTTGTTGAGGGTGTCGAACTTGATTTCGGCTGACACCAGGGCGGATACTGAGGAAACTAACACTAACGCTAACATTGCTTTCCTGAACATTAACTCCTCCCTATACTGCGGTTTGGTCTGGTTAAACTGTCTGGTCTTTATAGTTTAGCCTATCGTTGATTATAATCAAGACCAAAGGGCCTAGTCAAGTTTTAGTCTTTGGGCCTATTGCTTTTTGGGCCCAAAGGCCTATGGACCTGTCAATACTTCATAGGAGAAGGGCCTATGCCCGGCTTAAAAAATGAAAATATTGTTTTTGGTCAAACATAGCGCTCACGGACTGAAGGGCCCAGGCCCGGCGCCAAACGGGACCAGCCCCGTAGGCCCTTAGCCTCTCTGCCGGCAGGCGGCCTTTTTAATATCCTAGTCTTATAGACGAACGGAGGATAAATGAACATAATTTCTACCTTAGTATTAGCACTCGGCATAGCCGCCCCGGCCGCCGCCGCGGACTTCGCCAGCCTGCAGAACCTGAACGCCGCCGGCATTAGCAAGGTCAACCCCTTCCCCAACCCGTCCAACCCGGACAGCTGCTACCTTACCGGCCTCAATGACGGCCTGTGCAGCTTCAAATGCCGCAGCGGCGAGACCTTCCAGATAAAGCCGGTTAAGCCCGAGGCCGACGGCCTCTACAAAAAATGCGGCGGCGGCGACTACCGCGGCGCCGACAAACAGCAGATCCCGGACGCCGGCTCCATCTGGAACCAGATCAACAACCAGCATAACCCCTTCCCGCAGTCCCCCACAACCCTGGATTACTGTGTTTTCACGGAGTTCAAGAACAATAAGTGCCTGTTCAAGTGCGAGAGCGGCGCCATCCTGGCAGAGCCGGCCCAGAAGCCCGACTTCTCCACCGGCGAGCCGGCAGGCGCCTGCGCCACCCACATCATACGCCCCATAAAGCCGGCCTTCAACAACAAGGCCGCCTCCGGGGAGCAGGTTTACGACAGCTACGGCAAGTACCCCAGCGCCGAGAAAGCCTCCGAGGTCATGACCTGGGCCGTGAACGGCTTCAAGTTCGCCAAGACAGCCGTGACCAACCAGACCGTAGTGGCCAACGGCCTGGGAGACTACCGCTTCCGCATAGCCTACAAGGCCGCCGCCCCGCTCGCCATAGAGTCCAGCCCGCTCTTCCGGGTCGAACTCGACGCCTACGAGCGCATGTTCGAGATGGCCGACCGCCTGGAAGACGGCGGCGCCAGGGTTGCCACGCACGAAGTGGTAAGCTACGAGGAAGGCTTCTACTACGTCATCGGATACTTCGACGGCGGCCGCTCCGCCGACCGCGGCGGCGAGAAGAAGGCGCGGGCCTGCGTTTTCAGCAGCTACGCCAACAATGTCTGCAACTACAAGTGCAGCGACGGCAAGCCCTACACCCAGCCGCTGGCCACCCCCGGCCCGTGGAACAATAACCCCGTGCAGCTCTGCCCGCAGCTGGTTTTCCCCTTCTAAACCAGAAGCGCCTTAACAAAGACAGCCGGCCCAAAGCCGGCTGTCTTTTTTTATCGGCAATCCGGGGGGTGCTATTCCGGAATTTTTAGGCTATAATAAGGCAAGGGGAAACGCATTATAATAAGGCAGCTCGCACCCGGCCAACTGGCCGAGTATTTTCCGCATATGGACACTGAAAAAAACGGTTTTTTTAGCTACGGCCTGCCTACCAGGTTCTTCCTCGGGGCCATGGCCGTCACTTTCCTTATCATAGCCGCCCACGCGGCCTACTCCTGGCGGCTCCGGCGGGGCTTCAGCGACATTTACGCAGAGCATATCGCGCTGGACAGGGACCTGGCGCGCCTGCGCACGCTGGACCAGGCGCTGACGCTCGCGGCCCACATGGCGGCGGTCTCCGGAAATATAGACCACGGCCGGCGCTACCGGGAACTGGAGCCCAGGCTTAAGAGCCTGATAGCCGGCCTGCGCGTCCGCCCCTACGGGCCCGAGCTGGCCCCGGCCCTGGACCGGCTGGACGCCGCCAACCTGCGCATGGCGGAAATGGAGAGAGCCGCGATAGAGCGCAGCGAGAGCGGCGCACGCGGCGCGGCTGCGCCTCTGACCTCGCGCGATTACATACAGCATAAACACGCCTACACGGAAGCGATGAACAGCCTGGACGCCGCCTCAGAAACCCTGACCGGAGAGGACTCCCGCGCCATGCGCCAGTTGCGCCTCAAAGACACCCTGGCCAGCCTGACGGCGCTGTTCCTTGCTTTTTTCTCCTGGCTGGCGGCGATGGCGGCCATACGGCGCTGGCGCCGCGGAGCCCCGGCGACGCCTGAGCTATTGAGGGAAAAAGAAGAGCTGTACCGGCACCTGTACAACAATGTGCAGGAAGTGGCCTATACCACGGACCTGGCCGGCAGACTTACGGACATAACCCCGTCGATACAAAAATACTCCGGCTTCACCAGGGAAGAACTGCTGGGCCGACCGGTACACGAGGTATACCAGGACCCCCGGGAGCGCAAAAAGCTGATGATGGAGCTGCTGGCCAAGGGAGAGGTGGAGGATTACGAGGTAAACCTGAAGACCAAGGACTCCAGGCCGATCGTAGTCTCCGTCAACGCGCACATACGGCGCGGCCTGGGCGGGCTGCCGACCGGAGTGGAGGGCACGCTGCGCGACATCACGGCCCGCAAGCGCGGCGAGGCGGTACTGCGGGAACAGGCCGGCAAGCTGGCGGCGATAATGCAGAACTCCCCGGCCGCCATAGTCTGCGCCACGCCGGACGGCAGAATTACGACCTGGAGCAGCGCGGCGGAGCTGATGTTCGGCTGGAAGGAACGGGAAGCGCTGGGCGGAGCGAACCCGCTGGTGCCTGCCGGACAGGCGGAACGATCCCGGGCTTTCCTCGAAAGGATACTCGCCGGGGAGACGATAAACGATTTCGAGACCGACTGCCTCAGGAAGGACGGGACTTCGCTGCCGGTCTCCATCTCCGGCACCCCGCTGCGCGGCGCCGCGGGGGAGACTTCCGGAGCACTGTTCGTGCTGGTGGACGTCAGCGGCCGCAAGAAGACCGCGTGCCCCTCCGGGGGCTGCCAGATTTAAGCGAACAGCAGGGCCATCAGGAAAGCCAGCACCATCAGCAGGGCCGCCCAGGCGAACCAGTGGCCGTAAGCCGGGAAGAAAGCCTGCTCCACGTATACGGGCGCCGCGGCGCGCAGCACCGTCCTCTCGTTGAGGGCGGTGCGGGCCAGCACGCGGCCCCAGGGGTCTATAACCCCGGAAATGCCGTTATTGGCGGCCCTCACCACCGAGCGGCGCGTCTCCACTGCCCTGAAGATATTGGCCGCGAAGTGCTGGTATGGCGCCGCGGTGTCCAGATACCAGCCGTCGTTGGTGATGTTCACGTACAGGTCGGCCCCGGCGCGGGCGTCGTCCGCGAACAGGGCCGGGAAAATGGATTCGTAGCAGATGGCGGAGCCTATTTTTATCCCGCCGAACTCAGCCAGCCGCTGACGAGGGGCGCCGGGGTCGAACTCCCCCAGCGCGGCCACCGGCCGTATGAATTTTCCCAGCAGACCGCGCAGCGGCACGTACTCCCCGAAAGGCACCAGTTGCCGCTTGTTATAAGAAGAACGCACCGTGCCGGAACTGTCCAGCAGGAAGGCCGAAACGTGCCGCCCCCCGCCCTTGGAAACCGACCCCACAAAATTCCCGCCCGCGCCCGAACCCGCCGCCGCGGCACGCAGCCAGTCCTCGCAGGCCGGCTCGTCTATCCAGCAGGGCAGGGCGTTCTCCGGCCAGACGGCCAGGTCGGCGCCGCGGGCGCCTTCCAGCAGCCCTTCGATATTCGCCTTGATATTGCCGGCTTCGGCGGCGTCCCACTTGGCGTAGAGGTCTATGGACGGCTGCAGCAGGGCCACCTGCAGCGACCGCTCCGGCACGGACCGCGCCTCGGCCAATTCCCGCTGCCCGAAGTACCAGAGCCCGGCCAACAGCAGGACGGCGGGAGAGAAACGCAGCAGCCTGGCCGCCGGCCGGCAGTCAGCGGCCAGCGCCGCGCCGGCCAACGCGCCGGTAAAACAGACGGCGGCGCTGAGCCCGTAGATCCCGGTAAAGGAACAGACCTGTATCAGCGCCAGCTGGTCTTGCTGCGTGTAGCCAAGCATGAACCAGGGGAACCACGCCGCCTTCTGGCTGAGGTAAGCCTTGCCGTACTCCATAGCGAACCAGCCCAGCGCGAAGATATAGGGCCAGGCCTTCAGCCCGGCCTTGCGCAGGCGGTAGCCGAAAGCCGATACGGCCAGGAATTCAGCCGACAGCAGCAGCGCCAGCAGCGCCAGGCCCAGCGCAGAAACGGCCGGCCCCACACCGCCGGACCGCATAGTGGGATAGATCCAGTAAAGTATGCCCAGATAGAACAGGAAGCCGCAACCCAGCCCGCCCAGCGCCGCCGCCCTGAAACTGCGCACCTGCAGCAGATAGTAGGAGAGCGGCGCCAGCGCCCCCCAGGCCAGCCACCCCATATCGAATTTAGGATAAGCGAGGACGAGAAGTAAGGAAGTAAGAACAGGAAAAACTATCAGCGGGATTTTTTTAAGCATTTAATGCTGACCGTCAGACGCAAGCCCGGAGCGGGTGGCAAGGGGGTGCCTTCGCAGGGGCCTCGCGAAGGCGAGGCTTGCGTAAGCGCCGAGCCTGAGCGAAAGAGCGAGGCCACGGTGTGGCCGAGCGTACCCGGAGAAGGCGCCCCCTTGTCACCCGCGAACCCCCGAATGTATCCGCGGCGCTAGGCGTTAGCCCCGTGGCACTTCTTGTACTTCTTGCCCGAGCCGCAGGGGCAGGGGTCGTTGCGCCCCGTCTTCGCGTCCAGGAACTTGTTCTCCGGCTTCTGCGCCGCCGGCTGGCCGCCCAGGCGCGGGGCGCTCTCGGCGGGCCGCTCCGCCGGCTCGCCCTCCTGAACCGCCGGGCGCGCCACGGGGCGCGGCGGCAGCTGAATGCGGAAAACGTACTCCACCATCTGCTCGCGCACGCGGCCCAGCATGGCCTCGAACAGGATATAGGACTCCTTCTGATACTCGATCAGCGGGTCCTTCTGGCCGTAGGCGCGCAGGCCCACGCCCTTCTTCAGGTGGTCCAGCTCGAAGAGGTGGTTCTTCCAGATATGGTCCATGATCTGCAGCAGCAGCACCCGCTGCAGCTCGGCGAAATCCACGTTGCGCTCGGCGAAGTCGGCGAAACGGCGCTCGTAGGCCTCGTCCACGCGCTTGCTTACCTCTTCCTGCAGCACTGGGCGGATCAGGCCGTGCAGTTCGTCGGCTGAATATTCCATGGCGAAGCCGAAGGTCTTGCGCAGGAAGATATTGAGGGCTTCCATGTTCCACAGCGTGGAGGCCTGGTCCTGCGGCGCGTTGAGGTCCAGCTGCTCCTCCACGGCCTCGCGGATCATGCTCCTTATGCGGTCCGTCACGCCCTTCCCGTCGAGGATGGCGTTGCGCAGCTCGTAGATGGCCAGGCGCTGCTTGTTCATCACGTTGTCGTAGTCGAGCAGCTGTTTGCGGGCGTCGAAGTTCATGCCCTCGACGCGCTTCTGCGCGCCCTCTATCTGGCGGCTGACGAGGCCCGACTCGATGACCTCGCCCTCCTCCATGCCGAGCTTCTCCATGATCGCGGAGATGCGCTCGCTGCCGAACAGCCGCATCAGCTCGTCCTCGAGCGAGACGTAGAAGACCGAAGAGCCGGGGTCGCCCTGGCGCGCGCAGCGGCCGCGCAGCTGGTTGTCGATGCGGCGGCTCTCGTGGCGCTCGGTGCCGATGACCCGCAGGCCGCCGATGGAGCTGACGTAGTCGTGCTCCTCGACGATGGGCGGGTTGCCGCCCAGGATGATGTCGGTGCCGCGGCCGGCCATGTTGGTGGCGATGGTCACCTGGCCCTTGCGGCCGGCCTGGGCGATGATCTGCGCTTCCATCTCGTGGTACTTGGCGTTGAGCACCTGGTGCGGGATGCCCTTCACGCGCAGCATCGTGGCCAGCTTCTCCGACTTCTCGATGGAGCGGGTGCCCACCAGCATCGGCTGGCCCTTGCGCCAGTGCTCGTCGATCTCGGCCACGATGGCGTTGTTCTTCTCGCGCTCCGTGCGGTAGATGCGGTCGGGCGTGTCGCGGCGCACCAGCGGCCGGTTCGGCGGCACCTCCACCACGTCGAGCTTGTAGATCTCCCAGAACTCGTCCGACTCGGTCATCGCGGTGCCGGTCATGCCCGAGAGCTTGTTGTAGAGTTTGAAATAGTTCTGGAAGGTGATCGTGGCCAGCGTCTGGTTCTCTTCCTTGATCCGCATGTTCTCTTTGGCTTCGATGGCCTGGTGCAGGCCGTCGGACCAGCGGCGGCCCGGCATCAGGCGGCCGGTGAATTCGTCGACGATGATGATCTCGCCGTCCTTCACCACGTAGGCCACGTCCTTCTTGAACAGGTGGTAGGCGCGCAGGCCCTGGTTGAGGTGGTGGGCCCATTCGCTGGAGACGTCGTCGTAGATATTGCCGACGCCCAGGATCTTCTCGGCCTTTTTCACGCCCTCCTCGGTCATCGTGGCGGTGTGGCCCTTCTCGTCGATCACCGCGTCATAGCCCTTGCCCAGGTCGGCGCCCTCGCGCTTGGCCTCGATCTCTTCCTTCTCGGTCACGAAGCGGACGTTCAGCAGCGGGATGACGCGGTTGACGATGTAATACTTGTCGGTGGATTCCTCGGCGGGGCCGCTGATGATCAGCGGGGTGCGGGCCTCGTCGATGAGGATCGAGTCGACCTCGTCGACGATGGCGTAATTGCGGTCGCGCATGACGCGCTCTTCCTTGTCCATCACCATGTTGTCGCGCAGGTAGTCGAAGCCCACCTCGTTGTTGGTGATGTAGGTGATGTCGCGGTTGTACATCTCGCGGCGGTCTTCGTTGCGCATGTCGTGCTGCACGAAGCCGACGGTGAGGCCGAGGAACTCGTGCACCGGGCCCATCCACAGGCTGTCGCGCTTGGCGAGGTAATCGTTGACGGTCACCACGTGCACGCCCTTGCCGGTGAGGGCGTTGAGGTAGGCGGGCAGCGTGGACACCAGCGTCTTGCCTTCGCCGGTGCGCATTTCGGCGATCTTGCCGCGGTGCAGCACGATGCCGCCGATAAGCTGCACGTCGTAGTGGCGCATCTTCAGGACGCGCCTGGACGCCTCGCGCACGCAGGCGAAGGCCTCGGGCAGCAGGTCGTCGAGGGTCTCGCCCTTGGCCAGGCGCTCCTTGAACTCGGGGGTCTTGGCCTTGAGCTGTTCGTCGGAAAGTTTGGAGGTCTCCTCCTCGAGCGCGTTGATGCGGTCGACTATGGGCTGTATAGTCTTCATCGAACGTTCGCTCTTGGAGCCTATGAGGGTTTCAACCAGTTTCTTGAGCATATCTTCCTATTAAACAACTTTTAAACGCGTTTATAAACCGTGTTGAGGGCCGGGGCCGGCCCTGAAGACGAATTCGCTGCAGCCATGGCCGCTCTCGAGCCGCGAGGCCGCGAGGGAAAAACCGCGCTCCCGGCAGAACGCCTCGACGGCGGCCGGCGAAGCGACCTCGAAGGGCAGGCCGCCAACCCAGTCCACGACGTCGTACCAGGCGCTCATGCCGCGGCGGCTGCGGTAGGCGCGCAGCGGGGAGACGGAGCGCCCGCGCAGCAGGCCCTTCAGAAGCGGGACCAGCCAGAAACGCAGAAAGAAAACCGAAACGTAAACCGGGCGCAGCGGCGCCGGCAGGGCGTTATAGGCCCGCTTAACGGCCAGCCAGAACCGGCTGAGCGCGCCCTGGTCGTTGTAAAGGGCGATGTAGAAAAGGCCGCCCGGCCGGGTCATGCGGGCGGCCAGGTCCACGGCCCGCCACATGGCGCCGGTATGGTGCAGCACGCCCCAGGAATACACGCAGTCGAAAGTCCCCAGCGAGGCGACGAAAGCCTCGTCCAGCACGGACCCGCGCTGTATGGTCCAGCGCGGATCACCCGGCGCGAACCGTTCTTTGACCGCCAGCGAGGCCGCCACGCTGTCGGCGTCGTAGTCGAAGGAGGTCACCCGGGCGGCCCCCAGGCGCAGCGCCGCCAGGGAAAACAGCCCGCTGCCGCAGCCGACGTCCGCGAAGGTCTTGCCTGCCAGCGCGCCCTCCCCCAGCAGCGCCCGCAGGGAACGCTCCGCGGAAAGGATGCGGTCCTCCCCTATGCAGGCGGCGTAAGCCTTCCAATTTTCACCAAAACCGAAACGCGCTTCTTTGGTCATATATGTCTGTTCGCCCGCCGGCAAAGGCCGCCCCCCCGCCCGGCTGCCTATTATTAAACAATTTCCTGACCTCTTTATAAACCGCCGCGGCGGCCGGGCGCGCGGCATATTATATAATTGGACCGATGGAGAACGACGAGAGCCTGCTCAAATGCCCCTACTGCGGCGCCGCCAACTCGGTGGAAAGCGAATTCTGCGGCGCGTGCTTCAAGCACCTGCGCATCCCGGCGGAGGAGCGCGCCGAGGCCAGGGCGCGCCGGGCCCTGGAGGAATTAGCCGTCCCCGCGGCCGCAGCCGGGGCTGAACGCCCGGCCTCCAGGCTGTGGGGCAGGGCCGCGCTGATCGGCGGGCTTTTTGTTTTTTACCTGCAGTGGCTGAGAGAGGAGAATTATTTTTCCTTCCTGGATTACATCAACCTGGCCTTCCACGAGGCGGGCCACGTCTTCCTCGGCTTCTTCGGGCGGTTCATCATGACGCTGGGCGGCACCCTCTTCCAGCTGCTGATCCCGGCCGCGTGCCTGGTCCACTTCCTGCGGCAGGGCGCCAACCTGGGCTGGCAGCTCTGCCTGTTCTGGACAGGCCAAAGCCTGCTCAACGTCAGCATCTACGCCGCCGACGCGATAAAGCAGGAGCTGCCGCTGGTGGGCGGCGGCACTCATGACTGGACCTATTTATTGACGGAGGTCGGCCTGATAGCGCACCCCGAAGCGGTGGGCAGGGCTATTTTCCTGATGGGCTCCGCGATAATTTTTTACAGCTTTTACCTGATAGGCCGCGACGCGGTAAGACGCGAGCCGGTGGTGCTGGGCGACATGAAGCTATACTGACCATGAAAATACGCATCCTTGCGCTGCTGCTGCTCCTGCCTTCCCTTGCCCCGGCCCAGGGCCGCGGCCGGCCGCCCGCCGGGGACAGCCTGCAGTTCTCCTCCTCTTTCTCCGGCAGGGACGGCTTCGACGCCAGGTCGGCCGGGGCGAGCGCCGCGTTCGGGCTGGGCCGGACGGGCGGCTACGCCCTCTCCGCTTCGGCCGGGGTGGAGCATCACCGCACCTGGACCGGCGGCTGGTTCCCGGCAGAAGTCTACGACGCGTCCTTCGGCCTGCGCGCCGCCGGCAAAAAATGGACCTTCGGCGCCGGGGCCAGGAGCAATTCGGACCGGCCCTTCAATTCCGCTTCCGAGACGGACATCAACCTGGACGCCAGCACCGTCCTGCGCCGCCGGGGCCCGCATTCCGTCATGTTCGGCCTGAACTATTCCTCGCGGCGCAGTTTCCTCAAGGGCGTGCCATTCCCCTACCTCTCCTACAGCTATACCGGCGAGCGCCTCACCGTCTTCTTCCCGTTCGCCCTGACCTGGAAATTCTCGGAAGCCTCCTCTCTGCAGGCCTCGTATTTCCCGCCCAAACATTTCTCGCTTTCGGTCTCGCGCAAGTTCACCCGGTCGCTTACGCTCGCCCTCTCCGGCGGGATACAGCTGCGGCAGTACCTGCTGGCCGGGCGCGCGGACAAGGACCAGTCCCTGTTCCTCGAGCAGACGCAGGCGGGGCTGAAAGCCTCGCTGACTCCGGCGAAAGGCTGGGAAGCCGCGCTCTCTGCTGGGTGGGGGTTCAAAGGCCGCTACTACTCGGGCGAGCAGTACGACGAGCACCGCGCCGTAGTCCGCACCGGCGCCGGCCCGCTGCTGGGCCTGAACCTGAAAAGATCGTTTTAAACCGCTCGTTTCCGGCCGTATCAGTTTTTCCGGAGCGGCGCCCTTTGCCCGAACGCCTTACGAAGCGCGGCTTCCAGAAACTCCAGCGTTTTTTTAACCGCCGGGTACGCCGCCTTCAGACGCTCTTTTTTATAGACGAGGCAGTTCCACGCCACCAGCCGCGCGAAAGCCGGCCGGAAACCGCACTGTTTCCCGATAAACCAGAATATTTTCAGCCATTCTTTATAAAGCGTGGCGGCCTGTATGGTATCGGTGTCCCGGTACACCGCGTTATTCTGCAGCGCCAGGGCCTCCGAGATCAGGTAAAGCGGGCGGTCCGGAAGAAAAGAAAAGATCACATAGGCGTGCGGAGCGGCGGTCTTCATGAATCGCTCTTTTTCCGCTACCGCGTCCCAGCGCTCCTTCCTGATTATCAGCGAGGTTATGAAGGTGAATTTGGCCACATCCCATTCGTTGCTGGAAAAGTGGCGCAATCCGTAGCGGACATACTCCCTGCCGCTTTCGAAGAACATATCCTCCGGCAAATTTATTTTTTTCAGGCCTTCGCTGCCCTTCTGTTCGTAGTTGACGTAGAATAAGTCCGGGCGGGGATTTTCAACCAGGATCCCCAGTATTTTCTTCAGGGCGCCTGGCTTGATGAGATCGTCATCGCCCACGAGCCAGAAATATGACCCGCGGGCCATTTTTATGAGCAGCAGGAAATTTTCTATCGGCCCCAGGTCCGCGGCGTTCTCGTTGTACCTTAAGCCGCTGTAGAGCCCCGCGAATTTGCGCGCCACCGCCGCCGTTCCGTCGGTGGAGGCGTTGTTCGAGACGATTATCTCTACCAGTCCCCGGTCTTCCAGCGCCAAGGTCTGGTTTACCAGCTCGGCAAGGCAGGCGGCGAACTGGCTTTCCCTGTTGAAGGTGGGAAGGCAGATGCTTAGTATCGGCTTTGTCTCCATATAAGCGTCCTCGCTACCCTACACCGGCGCCCCGGGGCGCGGCGCCGCCGGCGCCCCGAAAAACGGAGCCGCTTTCTCCTTAAGCATCACGATCAGGCTGTCGTATTCGTCGAACTTGAAGAACCGGGCCAGCCCGGCGAGCAGCAGCAGGCTGAGAAGGATCGGGCCGGCCAGCAGGCAGGCGCGCCCGAGCACCGAAACCGGGGGCCAGAGTCTTTCAGCAAAAGCATATGCGAAATGGGCGAACACCCCCATGACCAGGGCGATAGCGGCGACGCCCCCCAAGCCTTTGGCGATGTACCTGCCGGGAAGCCCCCCGAGCCGCTTCCCGAGAATGTAGTATAACAGGCCGAAGCTTACCGCGTACATTACCGAGGTGGACAGAGCGATGCCGGCCACCGGAGGGGTAACGGTTTTGATGAACAGGTAGTTGAGCGCCGCGTTCAGCGCGACCGTTACGATCGAAACCTTCACCAAAACCCAGATCCCCTGCATGGCGAAAAACACGCGGTGTATGATCGCTACCCCCGTAATGAACACCAGCTGCAGGGAATAGCAGCCTACGGTCAGGGCGATCAGCTCCGTGGCCCTCGTGTCGAATTTCCCGTACTGGAAAAAAAGCTCCAGGGCCGGCCGGGCGAACAGCATTATCAGCACGGTCATCGGCAGGAAGATGAACCCGGCCATCCGGATGCTCCTCGCCAGCGAATATTTCAGCTCATCGTACTGCTGTTTACTGACCTGGTTCACGAAGTAGGGGAAGATCGCGGTCGCCAGCGGGATGGAAAAAATAAGGAGGGGAGCCTGGATAAACTTGGTCGCGTAACCCAGCACCGCGACGCTGCCGGGCGGAAGGTACGAGGTCATCATCTGGTCCACCATGAGATTGGCCTGCCCCGCCACGACCGCGACCAGGAAAACGCACGACAATTTGAAGGTCTGCATTATCTCGGGGTCCCTCCAGTCGAGCGTGAAACTGTAGCGGAAACCGAGCCGCCTGAGCACGATGAAAAGCGCCGCCGCCTGCAGCGCCAGCCCCGCGATCAGCCCGTAGGCGAGAGTAAACACCCCCAGGCTGTCCGCGAACAGGACCACGAGGGCGATAGTAAGAGCGGTTATGAACATCTGCGAGAAAGCGGGCCATACGAAATGTTCGCGGGCGTTCAGTATGCCGGTAGCCAGGTTGACCAGGGAATACAGGAAAAGCGAGCAGCTGCCCAGGACCAGGAGCTTCACGCCAAGCAGGCGGACTTCCTGGGGCAGGCCGTGAAACCCGGTGTTCATGATCGGGCCGGACAGTACAGCTATCAGCGCCGCCATTACCGCCATGATGCCGATGAACCAGTTGGAGAGGGAAGAGATGACCCGGTCGGCCTTCTGCTGGTCCTTCGATTTTATCTTGATGTAGGCGGGGATAAAGACCACGAACAGCGTCGACTGGACTATATTGCCGATAAAATTGGACACGGACAGCGCCGCGTTATACGCGTCCATGCCGGCGTCGATGCCGAAGAATTTAGCCACGACCATTTCTTTGCCCAGGCTGAACACATGCCCGAGCACGCTGGCCGCGATAAGAATGGCCGAAACGTTCGCTATTTTCCTGTTTGTGGTCGTCATTGGTCCTGGAGAACTGTCAGCCTCCCGGCTGCGCCGCCTACTCCGTTTTATCCTCTTCGGACGGAGTACCGAGTATTGAATCAAAAAGCCTCTTCAGGAAGGTTCCCGGACGCGGCGAATAAACGCGCTCAAGCCGGTCCCTGAGCCTGTTCCCCTTTGCCTTGATGCGCTTGCGCACCGACAAAGGCAGCGCCCCCAGCAGAGAGATCCGCATTCGCAGGAACAGGTCCCAGCCGAGGGCTGAAAGGTTAGCCGCGATATTCCCGCTCAGGAACACTTTCCTGAAATATCTCGGATCCCCCAGCAGCGAGACGCTGGTCGGCAGGCGGAAGCTGTAAACCCGGCCGGAGTAATCGTTCAGCACTTCCTGCAGCGGCAGCTCGTGCCGGCATAGTTTAAAATATTTAACCACGGCCGGGCCGCGGGTCTTCAGAAGGTCGTACTGGGCTTTTTCCAGCTTGGGATGCACGTATTTCTCGTAGATAGCCGTTCCGGGATAAGGGGTCATTACGGACAGGCTCAGCTCGTCGGGCCGGATGCGGTCCAGGAGCCGCTGCGTGAGCCTCACGTCCTCTTCCGTTTCCCCCGGGTGGTTGCACATAATGTCCGCGAGGGTCTTAACGCCGTGTTTTTTGCACAAGTCGAAGGTCCTGGTGATCTGCTCGGCGGTCTGCCCTTTCCTTATCCGGGCCAGCACCGCGTCCGAGCCGGATTCCACCCCGAACATCAGCATTACGCAGCCGGCGTCCTTCATGGCGACGATCATTTCCTCGTCGACCTGCAGTATCCTGGCCTGGCAGCCCCAGATCAGGCCGCTGCCTTTTATCGCCCGGCAGAAATCAAGCACCCGCTGTTTTTTAATAGTGAACGAATCGTCGGCTATCAAAAAAGCCTGGATCTTGTATTTTTCCTTTAAAGTTTCGATCTCCCCGAGAACGGCTTCGAGGGGGCGGGAGCGGACCGAGAAGCCGGAATTACATTTCCAGATAGTATTGGCGGCGCAGAACTCGCAGACGGAGGGACAGCCGCGGGAAGTATGGACCAGAAAAGTCCGCAACGAGATCCCCACGAAAAGCTTGGCGAAAGGGCTTAAATAAGGGCCCATGTCGATGAGCCCGTGGTCCAGCGGCGGCAGAACGCCCAGATCGGGGATGAGGTCCCGTTTCGGCCCCTGAAGGAATTTCCCTCCGGGGCCGAGCAGCGCCACCCCGGGAATACCCGCGGGATTCTCCCCCCTGCTTAACGCCAGCGCGAGCTCCGTCAGGCTGACTTCCCCCTCGCCGACGACGGCGTAATCCACCGGGCTGCCTTCATAGATGAAATCTTCAGGAAGCAGCGACGCATGCGCGTTGCCGACTATGATCTTCGCCCCGATCTCTTTTTTAACCGCGGCGGCATAGCGTATAACGTCGTTGAAGTCGCTGGTAAAGCAGGAAAAACCGACATACTCCGGGCGCTGCTCCCGCAGGATCCCGAGCATATCATTTTCAAAATCTTTCGAAGAGGTCAGGTTCAGGATCCCGGCTTTAAGCCCGGTGTTGTGGTTTAAATATGAGGCCAGCGAGAGCAGGCCATACGGCGGATACCAGGTATGCTGGGGTAAGGAGACGAAAGTGATAAAAGGTTTCATGCGGGAACTAGGTTTTAACCCGGGCCTCGAGCTGCCGCAGCCCCTCGTAGAGCGCCACCCCGGCGGAGGTGGAAAGGTTCAGCGACCGCACGCGGTCCGACCACATCGGGATCTTGTACATCCGCTCCGCGTACTTCTCGTAGATCTCGTCGGGAAAGCCCGCCGTCTCCGCGCCGAAGATCAGGCAGGAATCCTGCCGGTACGGCGCCTCCCAGTAGCTCCGCCCGCCCCGCGTGGAGTAGAAGATCAGCGACGGGTTTTCGGGGAGGGTCTTCAGGAACGCTTCAAAATCCGCGTGCACCGAATATTTCAGGAACTGCCAGTAGTCCAGCCCCGAGCGGCGTATCTCCTTGTCGCTCAGGTTGAACCCCATTTTCCCGACGAAGGCCAGCTCGGCGCCGGTGGCCACGCAGGAGCGGCCGATATTGCCGGCGTTCCAGGGGATATCGGGGTTTATCAGCACTATTTTCATAGCTTGAAATCGTCCGCGAACTGGCGGTGCCAGAGTTCCAGCATGAGCAGCGCCCAAAGGCGGTAGCCGTGGTCGCGCGCGCCGCGCTGGTGCTCGTCCCAGAGACGGAACAGCTCCTCGCGCTTGAAATAACCGCGGTCCAGCGCCTTCTGCGACAGGCAGGCTCCGGCCCAGTAATCCTTCAATTCGCCGCGGAACCACGGGCCCAGCGGTATGCCGAAGCCCATCTTGCCGCGCTTGTAGATCTTGCGGGGCAGCATGTCCTTGAAGGCTTCCTTCAGTATCCATTTGGTGCCGGTGAAGCCGCGCAGTTTCACATTATCCGGCAGCAGGTGGGCGAACTCCACCACCTTGTGGTCGAGGATTGGCGAGCGCGTCTCCAGGGAATTGGCCATGGACGCGATGTCCATCTTGGTCATCAGGCATTCCGGCAGGTAGGAGCGCAGGTCCGTATACATGATCTTTTCGGTCAGCGACCCTTCCCCCTCGTTGAACAGCTTGCTTATATAGCGCTCGGGGTAATTGATGTCACGCCCCAGCTCGTTCTTGAAGCGGTCGGACAGCAGCCGCTCCTTTTCCTCGGCCTTGAAAAAAGAGACCGTGGACAGGTAGGTCATGGCCAGGTCCCGCTGCGAGACCGCCTGCAGGAACTTGCGCAGGCGCCAGACGGTGTTGAACGGCGCGGTCTTTTCCGGGAAAGGCTCCATGGCCGCCAGCGCGGCCCGCTTGGCCCAACCGGGCAGGGCCGTGAAATAACCCGCGGCTTTCATCGCCTGGTAGCGGATGTACCCGCCGAAATTCTCGTCGCCGCCGTCGCCGTTGAGGGCGACGGTGACCTCCTTGCGCGTCTCGCGCGAGACGAAATAGGAGGGCAGGGCGCTGCAATCGGCGTACGGCTCGGAATAATGCCAGGCCAGTTTCTCCAGCACCGAGGCCATGTTGGCCTCCACCATGAACTCGGTATGCTTGGTGCCGTACATCTCCGCCACCTGCCGGGCGTAGCCCAGCTCGGAGAACTCGGCTTCTTTGAACCCTATCGAGAAAGTTTTCACCGGCTCAGCGGAAGCCTTGGCCATCAGGGCCACCACCACGGAGGAGTCTATGCCGCCGGAGAGGAACGCGCCGAGCGGCACTTCCGAGATCAGGCGGATCTTGACGGCCTCGGCCAGTTCGGCGCGCAGGCGCTCCTTAAGCTCCTCCACCGGGGTCCCGTCCAGCTTGCGCTGGCCCAGCGGCAGGTTCCAGTACTTCTGCGTGCTAAGCCGGCCGTCCTCGAAGACCAGGGTGCTGGCGGGCTCCAGTTTGCGCGCCGCTTTGAAGACGCTCATGGGGCTCGGGATATACTGCAGCGTAAGATAGGAATCCACCGCTTTGAGGTCTATATCGCGGGGCATGCCCGGCACGGCCAGCAGGCAGCGCAGCTCGGAGGCGAAAGCGATGAACGCCGGGGTGACCGCGTAATATAGCGGCTTCTTGCCCAGGCGGTCGCGCGCCAGCGTCAGGCGCTTCCTGCGCTTGTCCCAGACGGCCACGGCGAACATGCCGCGCAGCTCTTTCGGGAAATCCTCGCCCTTTTCCTCGTACAAGTGCAGTATGACCTCGGTGTCGCTCTTGGTCTTGAACTTGTGGCCGCGGGCGAGCAGGCCCTGGCGCAGTTCCTGGAAGTTGTAGATCTCTCCGTTGAAGACTATGTGCAGCGTGTCGTCCTCGTTGGAGATAGGCTGGTGGCCGGTGGAAATGTCTATGATGGAGAGGCGGCGCATGGCCAGCCCGGCGTTCTCGTGAGCGAAGTAACCTTCGTCGTCCGGGCCGCGGTGGACCATCAGGTCATTCATGGCCTTAAGGCTCTCCCTGGTGACAGGCAGGCCGGAACCGTAATTATAGATGCCGCATATTCCGCACATCAGTCGCCTCCGTATATGTCGAGAAGATCGTCGGTGACGCGCGCCATGGAGTACTTCTCCACGGCGGTCTTGCGGGCCGCCTCTCCCATCCGCACGGCCAGACCGCGGTCGGCCATGTGCCGGCGCAGGCAGGCTTTTAACTCGGCGCGGCTGAGCGGGTCGAACAGGCAGCCGCTCACTTCGGGCTCTATCGCGTCCCTGGCGCCGCCCACGCGGCTGGCCAGCACGGCCACGCCGCAGGCCATCGCCTCCAGCATGGAGTTGGACAAACCCTCCGAGATCGACGGCAGGATGAAAACGTCGGCGGCCTGGTAGTACGGCAGCAGGTCGTCCTTGCGGCCGGCCAGGGTCACGCTGCCGGCTAAGCCCAGGTCGGCCACGGCCCGCTCCAGCGCGGCGCGCTCGGGCCCGTCGCCCACTATCAGCAGCCGGGCCCTGGGCGGGGCGGCCTCCTCGCTGAAGATCTCGGCCCAGGCTTCCATGAATTCCTTCACGCGCTTCTCCGGCGAGAGCCGGCCCACGAAGAGGAACAGCGCCGCGTTGTCGAGCCCCAGCGCCGCCTTGGCGTTTATCTTCTCGTTGTAGAGCGGCGGGGCGTAGCGGCCGGTGTCCACGCCGTTGCGGAACTGCCGCAGCCGCAGCCCGGAGAATTCCGGCGAGCCTTTGAGCCAGGCCAGCACCTCGCCGTTCATCACCAGCAGCTCCGGCCTGGCGGCGCGGAAGAAGGCCAGCTTGAGCCGGCCCAGCAGCGTCCCCTGCGACAGCGTTATCTCGTCGACGCCGCGGCCGCCGCCCAGCTTCACCACGGTTCGCCGGCCGGTCAGGCGCCCGGCCAGCACGGCCGCCACCGCCGGGGAGGAGGCCAGGTGCACGTGCACCGCGTCGTACTCGGAGCGGTGAGCCAGCAGCCAGAAAAAACTCTTAAGCATGAAGAGGGCGGAGTCCACCGCCCGCGGTCCGAAAACGGGCAGGCGCCGCACCAGCACGCCGCCCATGTCCTCCTCGGCGGGCAGACCGCCGGGCTGGCGGGTCAGCACGGTCACGCGCAAGCCGCGGCCGGCCAGCGACCTGGAGAGTTCCAGCGCCTGCTTCTCCGACCCGCCCATCGCCGGGTAGAAGGTCTGGCTGAGCATCACCACGGACCCCACGGCGGGGCTCATTTCGCCCCCCGGCCGGAGGTGAACTCTCCCCACACCTTGCCCAGAGACTGGCCCATCTGGTAGATGAAGAACACGCCCAGCAGCGTGACCAGCAGGTAGCCGGCCACGTGGAAATATGAGGCGTAGGCGAAACCGGCATCCTCGGCTATGCCCCAGGAGACCAGCACCTTGGTCAGCACCAGCTCGAAGTTGCCGAAGTAGCCGGGCATGCCGGGCACGGAGGCGGCGGCCGCGCCGGCGAAGATCAGCGCGACGCCTTTGTAAATGTCGATGACGCCGCTCAGGCCGAAAGCGAAACCCAGCAGCACGAAGTTGACGGCGTCGAGCAGCCACTGCAGCGCGGCCAGCAGCAGGATCAGCGCCCCGCTCTTGAAGGAATGAAAGCCCTTCACCCCCATCGCCACCCGCTCGAAGAGGGAACGCAGCCGCGGGAAACGCGCGAAGAAACCGGAGAACCAGGCGTGCGCCACCAGCTCGTCGGCGAAGATCAGGGCGGCTATGCCGGCGGCCACGCCGCCGAACAGCGCCCACAGCAGGCCGTTGTAGTCCAGGAAGCCGCCGGTGATGCCGCCCAGCCGCGCCGCGGCCACGAACATCAGGAACAGGACTATGATGTCCACCAGCCGCTCCACCAGAATGGTGGCCAGCACGGTCAGCAGCGGGATCTTGAAAAGGCGCGCGGCGAAAGTGGCGCGGGCCAGTTCGCCCAGCCGCATGGGCAGGATATTGTTCAGGGCCAGCCCCGCGGTCTCGAGCCGGAAAGCGTCGAGAACCCGGATCTCCGGGTTGGAGGGCTTCAGCAGCAGGCGCCAGCGCGCGCCGCGCACCACGAGTTCCAGCACGCCCACCGCGGCGAAGGGCAGCAGGTATACCGGGTCCACCCTGGAATAGATGGCCGCCAGTTTGGAGAAATCGATGTTGCGCAGGGCCAGGTAAAGCAGCAGCCCGCTGACAAGGAATCCCGCTACGATGGAAAGCTTCGCCTTCATTCGCTCCTCTCGCGCCAAGCCTGTTCTGCCCCCGGCGCCATAGATATCTTTATTATACCAATGCGGACCGCCCAATAGCCACGCGCCGGGGGCTTGTTTAATCTATATGTATTCCAAAAGGCCCAGACGGGCCTAGGCCCTAAAACTTCCTTTTTTTGGGTCCTCCGCCTCTACTGCCGGGCCCTTCTAAGCGCTACACTATAAGCATGATAAACAAAACTTTCGTTTCCGCGGTACTCTCCGCTCTGGTCCTCGGGACCTCCGGCGTAAACGCCCAGGACTTCAACCTCAACGGCCTCAGCGCCGCCGATGTCCGCGCGATGCAGGCCGACAAAGGCATCCTCGATTTCATCAAGCCCGACAAGCCCCAGCCGATGCCCACGAAAGAATGGACCATCATGGTCTTCATGAACGCCAAGAACGACCTGAGCGACAGCCAGCTGATGGGTCTGGTGGGTAAATGGGCCGAGAAAGATATTAAGGAAATGAAAGAGGTCGGCACTTCCGACAAGATCAACATAGTGGTGGAGCACGGCATCAAGGGCAAAGGCTCCAAGCGCATGCTCATCACCAAGAAGAACGGCGTGCTCTCCTCCGGCGAGAAAGTGTACGGCGAATACCCCAACGCCGACATGGGCGACTATAAGCGCGTCGTCGAGTTCGCCCGCTGGGCCAAAACCACTTTCCCCGCCAAGAAGACCATGCTGGTGCTCTGGAACCACGGCCTCGGCTGGATAGATCCCAAGATGGAGCAGGCGCCCGCCGGCACCGGCACCGCCAACAAGGGCATCCTCTTCGACGACGAGACCAAGAACTATCTCCGCACCGCGCAGATGAAAGAGATGATGCGGCAGATCGGCTACACCGACATCGTCATGCAGAACGCCTGCCTGCAGCAGATGGCCGAAGTGCTCTATGAGATGAAAGACTACGCCGGCCTGTTCGTGGGTTCCGAAGAGACCATGCTGGCGCAGGGCTTCGATTACACCGGCCTGCTGAACTTCATGAACGCCAACCCGGCCTTCACGCATGAGCAGCTCGGCGAGTACCTGGTCACCTGGTACAAGGCTTTCTACGCCGGCGGCATGAACATCGGCCCCATCTCCATGCCCCTCGACGACATGGGCGCCACGCTCTCCCTGGTGCGCCCCGCGGCCCTGGGCGAGCTGCCCGGCTACCTGGACGCTTTCGCCAACGCCGCGATGCGCAATAACGAGGAAGGGGCCGCCAAGGCCGCCGTGCAGGGCGTCATCCGCTTCACCAGCCTCGACCCCGCCAACGACAAGCAGAAGATGATAGCGGCCTACGCCGACCTGGCGGACTTCGCCTCCATCCTCGGCGCCAACGCCCGCTCGCAGGAGACCAGGCAGGCAGCCCAGAACCTGGTGGGCTTCATCAAGGGCGCCCTGGTGCTGCGCAACGTGGGCATCAACGGCGACAAAGTGAACGGCTACGATTACACCAAGGTGGGCGGCATAGCGATCAACACCACCATGAAGATCAAGCAGGTGCCGGCCGCGCTCAACAACCTCTACGAGACCAAGTACGGCGACCTCTCGCTCTCCAAGGCCTCGCAGTGGGACGAGTTCGTGACCTGGACCGACGGCGTCTGGCGCTCCGCCAGGTAAGCCTCTCCAGCGCCCAACGGCAGGGACCCCGGGGAAAAACCTCCCCGGGGTCCTTGTTTTTGCCCTGTGCGGTTGCTACCGAGCCCCCCCTACGGCTATAATACCCCGGGGTCGGACTGAGACGCCAATGCGCTGACCGAGAGGGATTTCATGAAAGCAAAATACAATTCCCGTTTGACTTGGACCTTGCTGTTTATAGCGGTCGGGCTGCACATCGCGATGGTAGGCAGAGCCCTGTATATCCTGGGGCATCTCCGCGGGATCAGCGCCGTTGCCGGGGAAGAGCAGCTGCGCCTCACCAGGGTCCTCAGCCTGACCGACGCCGTCCGGCTGGCCGAAGAGTCCATCCGGACCTGCTCCCTTCGGCCGTCCCGGGACAATCTGGCCGCATACTGCGCCAACCTGAAGGAAGCCGACAAGGCCGCCGCGGAGGCCGGGGCTGCGGGCGTGTTTTCAGACGCTTTCTCGGAGCCGGATATACTCGCTCTGCGCGACGCCATAAAAGGGCACCTGGTCCGCTGCGGCCCGGCCGGGCTTACGCCTGACAAAAAAAGTTCCCAGGAAGAGTTTTCCCGCTTCTATGATACCGCCTCCTCGCTGAGGAAAAAACTTTCGGCGCATTCCCGGGCAAAACTTGACGCAAACTCCGCCCTCGCGCGAGGCGCGAGAAAAGAGACATTGCAGCTGGTGGTCTCCAGTTCCGCTATCGCTACCTTCATACTGCTGCTGCTGGGCTGGGTGGTTTATTCCCTGCGCGCCCTCAACCGCGCCGTAAGCGAACAGCGCGACGAAATCCTGCTGTTGAAGAGCGGCATAGAGGAATCCCCTTTGGGCGTGGTCCTCACGGACACCTCCGGAAACATAGAATACGTGAACCCGGCGTTCAGCGCCATGCACGGCTACGCTCCCGAAGAAGTCATAGGAAAAAAACCGAGCCTGCTTAAATCGGGAGAAATGCCGCTGGAACTCTACCACAGCCTCTGGAAAACGCTGCTCAGCGGGCGCGGCTGGAACGGAGAGCTCCGCAACAGGACCAAGTCGGGAACACTGGTGTGGATACGGGCCAATATCTCCCCGGTGCGCAACAGCGCCGGAAACCTGACCCACTTCATGGCGCTGCATAAGGATATAACGCTGGAGAAGCAGCTGCTGGCCGACCTGGTACAGGCCAAGCGGGAAGCCGAACAGGCGAACCAGGCCAAGAGCGATTTCCTGGCGTCCATGAGCCACGAGATACGCACCCCCCTTAACGCCATAGTCGGCATGTCCGAACTTATAGACGAGGCCTCCCTCGGCAAGGAACAGGCCCAATATCTCTCCATCATGCGCAACGCCAGCGACACGCTGCTGTCGCTCATCAACGATATCCTGGATATCTCCAAGATCGAATCCGGGAAGATCGACATAGAGAAAGCCCCTTTCAACATGGAGGACATCGTCTCCCAGGTCTGCGAGCTCATCTCGGTCCGGGCATTTAAAAAGGACGTAGAGGTGACATGCAAAATAGAAAATGATGTCCCGGTATTCGTGGAAGGGGACGCCACCCGCCTCAAGCAGGTCCTGATGAACCTGATGGGGAACGCGGTGAAATTCGTGGAAGCCGGCTGGGTCTCTCTCAACGTAAAGAAGGGCCGCACAGACGGGGACAGCGTAGAACTTCTTTTCACCGTTAAAGACACCGGCATAGGCATCCCGGAGGACAAGGTCGGGACGGTTTTCGAGAAGTTCATGCAGGCCGATTCGTCCACCACCCGCAAGTATGGCGGAACGGGGCTGGGCCTGCCCATATCCAAGATGCTGATAGAACTTATGGGCGGAAAGATCTGGCTGGAAAGCGAGCCCGGGAAGGGGACCTCGTTCTTTTTCACGCTCCTGCTGCGACCGCAAAAAGACAATGCCGGGGTCTACCTGCCGCGGGCCGATGTAAAGGAATTGAAGGGACGCAGGTTCCTGGTGGTCGACGACAACCTTGTGAATCGCGTAATAACCAGGGAAGTGGCGCAGAGCTGGGGCGCCTCCTGCGAAGGCGCGGCCGACGCGGAATCCGGATTGAGCAAGGTCCTGGAGGAGCAGCGCAAGGGAACCCCTTTCCACGGTGTTTTCGTGGATTTCAACATGCCGGGCATGGACGGGTACGAATTCTGCAAACGCCTGATGTCGGACGCCGCCATAGACCCGAAACCGGCGCTCGCTCTAGTCACCTCCGACACGGTGCGGGTAAAAAAATCCGATTTCCGGGCGATCGGAGTTTCCACGCACATAATGAAGCCGGTTAAGAAACAGGCCCTGCTCGACGGAGCGCTGGAAATGCTGGCCGCCGGCCGGGAGGCGCCGCCGGCCGCCCCCCGGAAGGACTCCGGCTACGCCAAAGAGGACCTGCCCGCGCTATCGCTGCTCATAGTCGACGACGCGGAGGATAACCGCATCCTGATGGGCGCCATGCTGAAAGGCTCGAAAGTAAAATTAGACCTGGCGCAAGACGGCCTCGAGGCGCTGGACAAATTCAGGAACAACCAATACGACATCGTGTTCATGGACATGCATATGCCGGGGATGGACGGGTATGAGGCCACTAAAAAGATAAGGGAATTCGAAGCCGCCGGGAGCCTGGCAAAAACCAGGATAGTGGCCCTGACGGCCCTCGCCACGCGCGCGGACGCCGACAAGGCGCTGCAGACGGGCTGCGACGACTACCTGAGCAAACCCATCAGGAAGAACACCTTTTACACGTACCTGATCAATTTCGCTGCGGAACACGCCTGAACGCGGCGGCGGATCCATATGGATATAAAAATACTTATCGCGGACGACAACGAGGAGACGCTCGGGGCTCTTTCCAGGCTGCTGGCCAACTATGACCTGGTCGCGGCCAGCGACGGGAAATCGGCGCGGGAACTGGCCGCCTCCGAGAGGCCGGACCTGGTGCTGCTTGACGTGGAAATGCCGGGGCTTAACGGCATCGACGTTCTGAAGGGGATGCTGTCGCTGCCGCGCAAACCGCTGGTGATCATGATAACCGCGGACGGCTCCAGGGAAACCATCGAGAAAGCCCTCTCTCTCGGCGTTTTCGCTTATATCACGAAGCCTTTCGAGAAAGACGATATCCTGGGGCAGGTCGGGCGGGCGATCACGTTCATCGAAAACCGCGGCGGAGATTGAGCGCCGCTCCCAAGGGCCGGGGAAAAAGAGAAAGCCGGGGAGTTCCCCGGCTTTCTCTTCGCTAGCGGCGCCGCCTAGCGGAAATGGTCGCGCATCATGCGCACCAGGCCCTCGGTGGCCTTGCCGGGAATCTCCTCGCCTTCCCAGTTGATGGAGAAGTGGGCGTTCTTCTGCGTAGGCTTCACGTAGGTCTCGTACATCGGCAGCACGGTGGACAGGATCTGGTGCTTGATGCCCTCTATGTCGCGGCCGCGCTCGCTGATGTCGCGCTGCACGCGGCGCAGCACGGCGGTCACCATGCCGGTGGAGACGAAGATCTTGTAGTCGCAGACCTTCAGCAGTTTCGGGAAATGGAGCGTGTAGAGGCCCTCCACCACTATCAGCTGCGTGGGCTTGCAGGGCACGCATTCCTGCTCGCGGGTGTGCTGCTTGAAGTCGTAGACCGGCTGCTGTATGGTCTTGCCGCCGCAGAGGTCGGTGAGATGCTTCACCGCCAGCGCGGAATCTATCGCGTCGGGATGGTCGAAGTTATAGGTCTTCCTCTCGTCGAAATCCAGGTGGTCGAGCGGCTGGTAGTAATTGTCCAGCGAGAAGATCTGGCCGGTGATGCCGATCTTGGCGCACTGCTCCACCAGCTTGCCGGCCAGCGTGGTCTTGCCGGAGCCGGAGCCGCCGGCTATGCCGATGATGAAGCGCGATTTCTTGGTGTTGTCCATTATTGGGCCGCTCCTCGAATTTTGCCGAACCTGCCTCTATCATACAAAAAATGGACGACGGGCGCGGCTTGTCTCCCAACAAGTCCTCATAATTTTGTAAAATCATTATGATGTCCGCTACACCCCCTCAGGAGACCCTCATGGAAATGGAAAACGAAGAGAATTTCGCTGAATTATTCGAGCAGAGCTACAAAGAGCCGTCCAGGATGGAGCCCGGCCAGAAAGTCGAAGCCCCGATCGTGAAGATCACCCCCGAATGGGCGCTGATCGAAGTCGGCGGCAAAGGCGAAGGCTACGTCGATATTAACGAGCTGAAAGACGCCGAAGGCAACCTCATCGCCCGCGAAGGCGACACCATCCGCGCCTGGTTCCTGCGTTCCGAGGAAGGCGAGATGCGCTTTACCACCCGCATCGGCACCGGCCCCGCGGCCCGCGCCCAGATGGAGGACGCCTTCAAGGAACACCTGCAGGTGGCCGGCCGCGTAGCCAAGGAGATCAAGGGCGGCTTCGAGATCACGCTGCCCGGCGGCGCCCGCGCCTTCTGCCCCTTCTCGCAGATGGGCATGCGCCGCGACGAGAACCACGAAGCCTATGTCGGCTCCGAACTGGCTTTCTATATCATAGAGCTGGACCGCCGCAACGTCGTGCTGTCCCGCCGCGAGATCGTGGAGCAGGAGCGCCAGGCCAAGGTGGCCGAGCTCAAAGAGACGCTGCAGGAAGGCCATAAAGTGCGCGGCGTCGTGACCTCCATTCAGAAATTCGGCGCCTTCGTCGACATCGGCGGCGTGGAAGGCCTGCTGCCCGTATCCGAACTGGCCTGGGGCCGCACCGAGAAGGTCAGCGACCTGCTCACCGCCGGCCAGCCGGTGGAAGTCATCATCAAGAACCTGGACTGGGACAACCGCAGGATCTCGCTGAGCCTCAAGGACGCGCTGCCCAACCCGTGGGACACCGCCTCCCAGAACTGGCCGGCCGGCTCCTATCAGAAGGGCCGCGTTTCCCGCCTGGCCCCGTTCGGCGCCTTCGTCTCGCTCGGCGACGGCGTGGACGGCCTCATACACGTCTCCCGCCTGGGCGGCGACCGCCGCATCAACCACCCCGAGGAAGTCCTCCAGGTAGGCCAGGAGATAGAGGTGCTGGTGGAGAACGTCGACACGGCCAACAAGCGCATCTCGCTGGTGCCCGCCGAGGTCAGCCGCCAGGAGCAGGAGACCAACTCGACCATCCAGAAGTACCAGAAGCCGGAATCCCACGAGGAGCCGGTGATGGGCTCGCTGGGCGAGCAGCTCAAGCGCCAGCTGGAGACCAAGAACAAGTTAAACAAGTAACCGGAGCAGCCCGTTACGCAGAGCCCCTCCGGAAAAGACCGGGGGGGCTCTTTCATTCGGCGCGGTTCAACAAGGAGACGGCATGAGCCATATAGACTGGGTCAAGGGCGCGGTGATCTACCAGATCTTCCCGGACCGCTTCGCGCGGTCCGCAGCCGCCGGCATAGACGGGGAATTCGAGAAGTGGGAGACCCCGGAGACCTCCGAGGGCTTCAAAGGCGGAAACCTGAAGGGCGCGGAGGAACGCCTGGACCATATTAAAAGCCTGGGCGCTACGGCCGTCTACTTTAACCCGGTCTTCGCCTCCGCCGCCAACCACCGCTACCACACCTACGACTATTATAAGGTAGACCCCATCCTGGGCGGCGACGCGGCGCTGGCTTCCTTCATCCGGGCGGCGCACCGGCGCGGCATCAAGGTAATCCTCGACGGCGTCTTTAACCACGCCAGCCGCGGCTTCTTCCAGTTCAACCACCTGCTCGAGAACGGCGCCGCCTCGCCGTACCGCAAGTGGTTCCACCCGCGGGGCTGGCCGCTGAAGGCCTACAACCTGGGCAAGGACGAGAAGCCCAACTACTCCTGCTGGTGGAACCTGCCGGCCCTGCCCAAGTTCAACACCAGGAACCCGGAGGTGCGCCGCTTTATACTGGACGTAGCCCGGTACTGGCTGGAAAAAGGCATAGACGGCTGGCGGCTGGACGTGCCGCACGAGATCGACGACGACGCCTTCTGGCGCGAGTTCCGCAAGGTCTGCAAGGGCGTGAACCCGGGCTGCTACATCACCGGCGAGATCTGGGGCGAGGCGAAGCGCTGGCTGGCCGGCGACCAGTTCGACGCGGTTATGAACTATCAGCTCAGCGCGGCCTGCATCTCCTATTTCGGCGGCAAGAAGCTCAGCCTCACCCATTCCTACGACGGGCGGCGACTGGAGCCCGGCGACCAGAAGAAATTCATCGCCGATATACACACGCTGCTGGGGCATTACAGCTACGCCACGACGCTGGTGCAGATGAACATGATGTCCAGCCACGACACGGACCGCATGCTCAACACCTACGGCGGCGACGAGGCCCTGGTGAAGATGGCCGTTGTCTTCTCTTTCCTGTTCCCCGGCGCGGTGAACGTCTACTACGGCGAGGAGATCGGCATGGAAGGGGCGCTGAACGCAGGCGCGCGCGACGCCATGCCGTGGCACGACCGCCGGGGGTGGAACACCGGCCTGCTGAAACTCTACAGGCAGCTGGGTGCGCTGCGCCGCGGCAACCCGGCGATAAAGAACGGGAGCTTCGAATTTCTGGAGCAGCATTGCGACGGGGAGATACTGGCCTTCCGGCGCCGCCTCGGCCGCGCCGGCCTCACCGGCTATATCAACAACAGCCCGGCGGCCCGGGAGATCCGCGTAAAGAAAAGCGCGCCGGGCCCAAGCCCGCGCGCGCTGATAAATTCCGGCGTCAAAATAAAGGCCGCCGGCCGGGACCTAATTCTTCGGCTCCCCCCCCGCGGCTTCATCGCGCTGGGCTGACGGCGGCTCGGCGGGCAGGCCGTCGAGCAGCGGGGTCTCGTAGACCTCCAGCTGTACGCGGCGCCGCTTGCCCTCCTGCTCGGCGATGAATTCGTTGAACAGCTCCAGGCAGGCGGGCCGCAGCTTTACGCAGCCGCTGGTATCACGCCAGCGGAAATCATGTTTTTCGGGCCGGCCCTCGTAGGCCGGATCGCCCAGCCGCTCCGGGTCCTCCCAGCGGTCGGTGTGCACGGCGAAACCGTGGCGCCCGTAAGGGCCGCGGTAATAGCCGGGATCGGCCGACAGTTGGCGGGCCCGCAGCGAACCCTGCTCCGGCGTCAGCCCCTGGGGCGGACGTTCGAACACCGGGACCCCCTGCCCCTGCGAACCCGTCTGCGCGTCCGCCGCCCAGAGCATGTCCACCGGCACCGCCAGGGAATTCTTCGGGTACCAGTGGCTCCAGACCGCGCTGAAGCGCCGTTTAACTTTCTTCGGGGTCTTCTTCGGCCTGGCGGTACGGGCCAGCAGCGCCTCGTCGGCCTGGTTGAGGAAATGCACGTCGTAGATCTCGGGCGAGATGTTGCGGATGTCGTAAACCCCGGGCACGGTGGCCCCGCCGGGGAGGCGCATCGGGACGTAATAGATGGTCGCGCCGCCTATCAGGCCGCTCTCCCATTGCTCGCGCGGCTCTCGCGCGGTCTCGCCGCGGCCCAGCGCCTCGCACTGGTAGATGCCAGCGCGCTCGCCTTTCTCTATCTCGAAGCTCAGCGCGCCGGCTCCGGAGCGGTCGCGCGGCAGCAGCAGCAGCGCCCGCGAAGTCTTGTTCTTCCCGTTGAGTCCCAGCGTCGTCAGCCTGCCGCGCAGGGCGGCCGTCAGCTCGGGCTGGGCGGGACGATCCACCGGCAGGTAGGCGGGGGCCAGCGATTCCGGCTTGAAACCTTCCTCCCCGGCGGCGGGGGCGGCGCACAGCAGGCAGGCGACCAGGATTTTCATCATAAGTTCTCCGTAAAAAATAATAGCATGGGCCGGGTCAGAAAAGAAAGGCCATGCCGCCCAGGAAGAAGACCAGCGAAACCAGCAGGTAGCCGGAGGGCAGGCGCCGCTCGGCCAGGCACTCGAACAGCGAGGCGAACAGCGTGCCGGTGATGGCTATGCCAGACACCGCCGCCAGCGCGCCGGAATAGCGGATGGCGCTGAGGTAGAACATCAGCGACAGGTAGGTGCCGGCCACCGAGCCCAGGGTGATCCAGAGCAGAGCAGGGCGGCTGAGCCCCCTGAATTTCTCCGCGAAGTGGAAGGGCTTCAGCCGCGACAGCGCCGCGAACAGCAGCAGCGCGCCGCAGGCGCGGTAGAAGTTGCCCTCGGTGGTGCCTATGCCCGGGCTGTTGTTAAAGGCGTAGCGCGTTATCAGCACGCCCAGGCCGTCCAGCGCCACGCCGCCCAGCGCGAACAGACTGGCCCGCGCGTTCCAGTGGCCCTGCTTGCGGAAGGACTCCAGAGAGAAGATAAAAAGGCAGACCACGAAGAACAGGATGGCGTAGAGCTTCCTGGCGTCTATGGCCTGGCCGAAGGCGAAGTAGCTTACCACGCCTATGATCAGCGGCTGGAAGCCGAACAGCATCATGGTGCGGCCCGGGCCCATCAGCGAGAAGGCTTTTATCAGGAAAATGTCGGCCAGGCCCAGGCCGAGCAGGCCGGAGAGGCCGAACAGCGCCGCGCTGCCCGCGCCCACCTGGTGAAAGCCGCCCTGCAGCAGCACGGTAGCCGCGAAGAGCAGGGCGGCCACCAGCCCCTTGAAGCAGTTCACCCAGAGGCTCGAGATCCTGCGGGCGTAATGCGTGAAGAACTGCACCCCTATGGCGAAACTGAGGTTGGCAGCGAAGGCGAATATATAAGCTTTTTCCATGTTGTGCTTTGGCGGCGGCTTATATTATAGAAAACTAACCCGACACGCCCTTGTCGGGGTGGTCTGCTATGCTAGATACTATGGACCTACAGCGCAAACTTGAAATACTGGCGGATTCCGCCAAGTACGACGCCTCCTGCGCCTCCAGCGGCTCCAACCGCGCCGGGCGGGGCACGGGCGCGGCCCACCAGAGCGGCGTCTGCCACAGCTGGACGGCCGACGGCCGCTGCGTGTCGCTGCTCAAGATCCTGATGACCAACGAGTGCGTATACGACTGCGCCTACTGCGTAAACCGGCGCTCCAACGACACCCCCAAAGCCATCCTCACCCCTGACGAGATAGCCGGCCTCGCCTTCGAGTTCTATAAGAGGAATTATATAGAAGGCCTGTTCCTGAGTTCCGGCATCGTGGTTTCGCCCGACCGCACCATGGAGCTGATGCTGGAGGCGGTGCGCAAGCTGCGCGAGAACTACCATTTCAACGGCTACGTGCATATGAAGGTGATCCCCGGCGCCGACCAGCGCCTGATAGACCAGGCCGGCCTCTGGGCCGACCGCGTAAGCGTAAACATCGAGCTGCCCTCGGACAAGAGCCTGCGGCTGCTGGCCCCCGGCAAGACCAAGGACACCGTGCTGCGGCCCATGAACCGCCTGGCGCAGCAGATAGCCGCCCACAAGGACGAGCGCCGCACCATCAAAAGCTCCCCGGCCTACGCCCCGGCCGGCCAGAGCACGCAATTAATAATCGGCGCCACGCCCGAGACCGACCGAGAGATCATAAAGCTGAGCGAGGCGCTGTACGGCAAGATGGCCCTCAGGCGCGTCTACTATTCCGCCTTCATCCCGGTCATGAAGGATAACCGCCTGCCCGCCCTGCGCGAGCCGCCGCTGTTGCGCGAGCACCGCCTGTACCAGGCGGACTGGCTGCTGCGCTTCTACGGTTTCACCGCCGACGAACTGCTGGACGCGGCCCACCCGCAGCTGGACCTCTCTTTCGACCCCAAAACCGTATGGGCGCTCAATAACCTGGATAAATTCCCGCTGGAGGTGAACAAGGCCTCCTACGAGCAGCTGCTGCGCGTGCCCGGCATGGGCGTCACCTCGGCAAAGCGGATAGTGCGCGCGCGGCGCGCCGGCGCGCTGAAGCTCGACGACCTGAAGAAACTGGGCGTGGTGATGAAGCGGGCGGTCTACTTTGTAACAGCCGGCGGCCGCTACGGCGGGATAAAAAAAGAAACAGAAGCGGCCATAAAGATAAAGCTGCTGGAGCATAAGAACCCCAACGGCCAACTGGACCTGTTCGGCCAGGGAGAGCTGGTAAGGGAGGGCCTGGAGGCCACCGTGACCGGCCAATTATGAGGACCTATCTTTACGACGGCACTTTTGAAAGCTTCCTGACCGCGCTTTCGCTGGCCCTGGAGCGGGATGAGGACTGCGCCATAGCCAGGGAGGCCGGCGCGGAGGCCGGGCTGTTCTCGGAATTCGTGAACGCCGGCAACGACCCGGCGCGCGCCGCCGCCATGCGGGACTTTTTCGAGGAACTCGGTTCGGCCGAGAGCTGGCATCACGCCCGCTGCGCTTTCCTGTCGGAAGCGTCGGGGGCGGAGGACGCCTTGCTGGCCTACGCCCGGCTGATAAAAGAGAAAGGCCGGGGAGCCGACGATATGCTGGCCGACGACCGCGTGAAGCGGGTGCACGGTCTTTCGGCCTCGGTGGGCGGCGAAGCGCACATGTTCAAGGGCTTCGTGCGGTTCAAGGAGCTGGCGGACAAGACCTTGTACGCGCGGATAGAGCCGGACCACAATATCCTGCCGCTGCTGACCGGCCATTTCAAGGGGCGGCTGGGTGAGTTCAACTGGGTCATCCACGACGCCAGGCGCGGGCGGGCCGCCCTGCATTTCAAAGGCAGGCTCGTTTACGCCCCGCTCACCCCGGCCGGGGCGCCGGAGTTCGACGGCAAAGAGGACCGGGTGCAGGCGCTGTGGCGGCACTTCTTCAAGACCGCCGCCATAAAAGAACGGACCAACCCGAAACTCCAGCGGCAGAACGTGCCGCTCAAGTACAGGAAGAACCTTACGGAGTTCGGCGGGTAGAACAGTGTACACTTGGATACAAGTAAACAGCGTCACCTTGCCCCTCCGCCGTGGCTGAGCTACACTCTATATAGAGCTATACGCGGGAGGTAACAGTATGAGACTCCACAAGACCATTCTGGCGGCGGCCGTACTGGCCGTACTGGGGCTGTACCCGGCCGGGCAGGCTTACTGCGCTGAGAAAATAGCGGCGGTCTCCGTCTTCGTGCAAGGCGACGTCACTTACGCCCGGGCGGGGAGCGAGACCTACGCCGAACTAAAAGCCAACGAGCTGCTGCACCCGGGAGACCGGGTCAGGACCGGCGCCGCGGCCAAGGCCTCCCTCATCACCAAGACCGGCGCCGAGATCCGCGTCAACGAGAACTCGGTGCTGGAAATGCCGGGGAAGGGCGGCCTGCGCGAGATGTTCGGCCTGGCCATGGGCCAGGTCTGGAGCCGCATGCTGCACAAGAAGGCCAAGCTGACCGTGCGCACTCCGGCCGCTGTCTGCGCCGTGCGCGGCACCGAGGCCGACATAGAGCAGCGCAGCCTGCTGACCGTCAAGGTTTACGAGGGCCACGTGGACCTGGAGAACGCGCTCGGCAAGCAGTCGCTGTTCGCCGGCCAGATCAGCACGGTGGCTGACCCGAAATCGGCGCCGGCGCCGGCGCGGAGCATGACCCAGGGCGAGGCCGGCAACTGGCAGGAGGCCATAGACGTAAAGGATATCGGCAAATATCTCAAGCGCGTGGGCCTGAGCGACAAGAACCTGCGCGTCAAGATAGCCAGGGACGGCCAGGAAAAGGACGTGGACGTGGGGCTAAAGCCCAAGTAAGCCTCGGCGCCCACAATAAAAAACCCCGGCGGTAACCGGGGTTTTTTATTGTCCTGGCGGGCTATTTTTTAAGCCGTTTTATGGCCTTTACCACGTGCGGCGGCACCAGTTTGGACACATCGCCCTTGAAATGGGCTATATCCCGCACTATGCTGGAGGAAAGGTAGGTGTAGCGCTGGCGCGGCATGAAGAACACCGTCTCTATGCCGGGCGACAGGGTCCGGTTCACCGCGGCGATCTGGAACTCGTACTCCAGGTCCGAGATGGCGCGCAGGCCCCTTACTATCACTTCTGTCTTCTTCTTTTTGGCGTAATCCACCAGCAGGCCCTCGAAACAGTCCACGCTGACGTTCTTTTTACCTTTCAGGGCGGTCTTGAGCATGGCCACCCGCTCCGGCACCTCGAACAGGTGACGCTTGGCGCTGTGTACGAAAACGCTGACTATCAGGTGATCGAAGATCTTGGCGGCCCGGTCTATGATGTCCAGGTGGCCGAAAGTGACCGGGTCGAAACTGCCGGGGTAAACCGCAACGCGCTTTTTCATGATAATTCAATTATACTAATTTAGCCCGGACGGCCCGGACGACAAAAATAGTATTATTGGCCTATGATCAGAACCGCTTTTATACTGCTCATTTCGCTCTGCTCCGCGGCGGCCGCCCAGGAGCTCATACCGTACAACGCCGGTAAGTGGGGCTACGCCGCGCCGGGCGGCAAGGTGGTCATACGGCCGGCCTACGGCTACGCCGAGCCGTTCAGCGAAGGCCTGGCCCTGGTGCTGTCAGGCGGCAAGTACGGCTTTATAGATAAGAAAGGAAAAAAGGTCATAGCGCCGCGCTACCAGTCGGCCGGTTCTTTCAGCGGCGGCTGCGCGCCGGTAAAGAGCCGGGGCCGCTGGGGTTGTGTGGACGCGGCCGGCAAAACGGTCATCCCTTTCGACTACGATGAACTGTTGCCCTTCCGGGAAGGCGCCGCCCCGGCCAAGAAGGACGGGCGCTGGGGCCTGCTGCTCAAGGATTCCCGGGAACTCCGCGGCGGCAGGTATGAGGAGATCTACCCCGTCAGCGAAGGCCTGGCCCGCGTGAAGGTGGACGGGAAATACGGCTACATAGACTTCTCGGGCAAAGAAGTGCTGCCCCCGGTCTATGCCGAGGCCTTCCCTTTCAGCGGCGGCTACGCCACCGCGCGCCTGGGGGATAAATATGGCTTTATCAGCCGGGAGACGCTCTCGCTCAAGTTCCGCGACTATATCTCCATCGGCCCCTACAGCGAGGGCCTCGCGCACGCGCAAACCCTGGAGGGCGAGGGACGCTGCGGCTATATCGATAAGGAAGGGAAACTGGTGATCCCAGTCTCTTTCGCCATGTGCGCCTCCTTCGACGGCGGCCTGGCCCCCGCGCTGAAGGATTTCAAGGGCGGCTGGGGCTACATAGACAAAAGCGGCCAGGCGGTGATAGATTTCAAGTACGAGCAGGCCGGCGGCTTCCGCGGCGGCATCGCCCGGGTGACGCTGGGAGGACGCTCCTTTTACATAGACCAGAAGGGTTTCGAATATAAAAAATAGGCCGCCGGGCCAAACCCGGCGGCAAAAAGTGAAGGGCCCGCATAACCCACTGAAAGGGGCTGCGGGCCCATTCATAGTATAGCAGAAAGTCTTGACTTGTCAAGCCCCCTGCCACCACAGCTTTCAGGCAAATTAAAACCGCCGCTATCTTAGCGGCGGCGGGACAAAAGAAAGGGTCCGCGAGAAACCCACTGAGAGGGGCCGCGGACCCATTCATAGTATAGCAGACGGCAAACAGGTGTCAAGGCCCAAAAAAGTCCTAGGGGACGCTGATCCCTAATTCCTAATTTAATGGCCATCCACGGCGGTTGGGGCATAAAACATAATTAGGAATTAGGAATCAGCGTCCCCATGCCGAAGTAGACGGCTTTGGGGTTGTGGAAGACTATGGCGGACACCGAAGCCTCGGGGTCCATCATATAGCCCTCGGTGAGTTTTATACCGGCGTCCGGCTCCGGCCGCAGGAGATCGAACAAGCCCTTCTGGTTGGCCAGGTCGGGGCAGACGGGGTAGCCGAAAGAGTAGCGCTTGCCGGGATACTTGCTCCGCAGCAGCGGCTTGGCCGGATTCGCTTCGGCGATGCCCCAGGCCTGCCTTATGCGGTAATGCACCACGTCCGCGGCGGCCTCGGCCAGCGTCAGCGCCAGCGCCTCTATCATGTAGGAGCGGACATAGTTGCCCGCCGCCCGCTCCCGCTTAGAGATCTCCAGCACGCCCTCGCCGCAGGTCACGACCAGCAGCGCGGCGTAATCTTTTGCCCCGGCGGAAGCCGGCGCCGCGAAGTCGGCCAGGCAAAGCCTGTCCCCCGCGGCCTGGCGCGGAAAATTAAAAACGGCCGCGCGCTCGCCGCCGGGGCCATAAAAAACCAGGTCGTCGCCCTCGGAATTCACGGGGAAGAGCCGGTAAACGCCGCGGGGCTTGATCAGGCCGCCGGCTATTATCTCGGCCTTCAGGGCGGCCAGCAGCCGCTGCGCCTCCAGCCGCTTCTCCTCCTGCGCCTTCTTCAAACCGAGGAAACGCAGGTTGAACAGGTCCTCGTCCATGTTCTCGAACAGCTCCGCCAGGGACGGTTCGACAAAATGGCGCTCCAGGTCCGCGGGGACCGGTATCCGGTCGGGAGAGAAGCGGCTGGTCACGCGGCGCTTACCTTGCGCAGCGCGTAGTTCAAACCTTCCATCGCGTCCTTGGCGTAGAAGACCTGTCCCTTATAGTTGGGGACGATGTTGGTCTCGGTGAACTTGGGCGTCAGCGCGGCGCCGCCCACCAGCAGCGGGCAGTCCAGCCCCGCCTTGGCGAGTTCGCGCGCGGTCACCGTCATCTGCTCGCAGGAGCGCACCAGCAGGCCGGACAGCCCGATGAAGTCGGGGCGGGACTTGGCGGCCGCGGCGGCTATATCCTCGGGCGCCACCTTGACGCCCAGGTCCTCCACGTCGAAACCGTTGCTCTCGAAGATGATGCCCACCAAATTCTTGCCGATGTCGTGCACGTCGCCCTTTACCGTGGCCAGCAGCACGCGGCCGCGGCGCGGGGCTTTCTGCGCCTTCAGCGCGGGCTCCAGCGCGGTCACGGCGGCCTTGGCCGCCTCGGCGCTCTGCAGCACCTCGGTCACTATCAGGTCGCCGCAGGCGAACTGTTTGCCCACCTCGGCCATGGCCCGCATCACCGGGCCGTTGATGATGTCCAGCGGGTTCTCGGTCTTCAGCAGGGCGGCCACGGCCTCCGCGATGCCCGCCCGGGTGCCGCCCAGCACGGCCAGGCGCAGCGCCTCGGCCGGGGAAGCGTCCGGCGCGGCCGCCGCGGCGGGGCCTTTCTTGGCGTCGCGGTAGCGCGCGGCGAACCTGGCGGCGGCGTCGGGCCGGCGGGCGAAGACAAGGTCCTCGGCCAGCTCGCGCTCCTCGGCGGAGATGCCGGCGTAGCGCTTGAGCTTCTCTATGTTCACGATAGCCAGGTCCAGGCCGGCCTTCACGGCGTGGTGCAGGAAGACGGAGTTGAGCACCTCGCGGCTCGCGGGCGGCAGGCCGAAAGAGACGTTGCTGACGCCCAGAATGGTTTTTACGCCGGGGAATTCTTTCTTGATGGCCTCTATGGCCTTTATGGTCTCGTGGGCCGTTTTAGCGTGCTCGCCGCCCACGGCCACGGGGAAGACCAGGGTGTCGAAGATGATATCCCCCGCCTGCAGGCCGCACTCGCCGGTCAGGAAGGCGTAGGCCCGGCGGGCTATGGCGAGCTTTCGCCCGGCGTCCAGCGGCAGGCCGTGGGTCTTGTCGGCGTCTATGCAGCCGAACACCAGCTTGGCGCCGTAGGTTTTCACCAGTTCGGCGGCGGCGCGGGGCTTGTCCTCGCCGAATTCGAAATTGACCGAGTTGAGCAGCGCCTTGCCGGGCGCCGTCTTGAGCACTTCTTCCATCACGGCGGTGTCGGTGGTATCCGTCATCAGCGGCAGCCGTACGGCGCGGGCCAGCATCGGCGCGAAAGTCTTCACGTCGGCCAGCTCGTCGCGCTCCGGGTTGGCCAGGCAGACGTCCAGGACATGCGCGCCGGCGGCGGCCTGGGCCTTGGCCAGCGCCACGGCGCCGGCCCAGTCCCCGGCGGCCACCATGTCGCGGAACTTCTTGGAACCTATGGAATTATTGCGCTCGCCCACCATGGCGGGCGGCTCTATCTCGTCGAAGAAGAGGGCCTCCACACCCGACACTACCCAGGGGCCGCTGGCGCGCGGCGCGCGCGGCTTAATACCTTTAACGGCTTCCGCCAGGGCTTTTATGTGCCCGGGATCGGTACCGCAGCACCCGCCGGCGGCGTTGAGCAGCCCCTTGGCGGCGTAGTCGGCCATCACGGCCGAAAAAGTCTCCGGCGTCTGCAGGTAACGGCCGTTCTCGTCGGGCAGGCCGGCGTTGGGCATGGCGAAGACGGGGAACTGCGCGCGCGCGGCCAGCCGCTCCAGGCGCAGCCCCAGGCCCTCGGGCCCGGTGGAACAGTTGAAGCCTATGGCCGCCAGCGGAAAATGCTCCACCGCCGCGAAGAAGGCCTCGGCGTCGTGGCCGGACAGCATCTTGTTGCGCTCGTCCATCGTGGCAGAAACTATTACCGGCAGGTCGCGCCCCGCTTTTTTAAAAGCCAGCCGCGCGGCCGCCAGGCCGGCCTTGAGGTTCAGCACGTCGTGCGCGGTCTCCAGCAGCAGCAGGTCCGCCCCGCCGTCTATCAGGCCGGCGAACTGCTCGAAGTAAATATTCCTCAGGTCGTCGAAGCTCAGGCCCCCGGTCACGAACAGGGCCTTGTTGGTGGGCCCCACCGAGCCGGCCACGTAGCGCCGGCGCCCGTCGGAAAATTTGTCGGCGGCCGCGCGGGCCAATTTCGCCGCGGCGAGGTTGAACTCGCGCACGCGGCCCTGCAGGCCGTACTCGGCCAGCACTGCGGCGTTGGCGCCGAAGGTGTTGGTCTCTATGAAATCGGCCCCGGCGGCGAGATAGTCCTCGTGCACCTTGCTCACCACGTCGGGGCGCGATAGGGTGAGCATCTCATTGAGCCCGTCATGCCCGGCGAAATCCTTCTCGGTCAGGCCGAAGCCGGGCAGGTAGGTCCCCATCGCCCCGTCGAAAACCGGTATACGCTCCGCAAAAAGTTTTTTAATTTCTTCGTTCGTCATCTCTTTCCCTTATTTAACAAGATCCCCGAACAGCTCGATGGCGTTGGCGGTGGTCTTGTCCGCCATCTCCCGGTTGCTGGACCCCAAGTGCCCCGCCACCATCGCCGCTATCTCGGGGATGAAAGAGGGGTCGTTGCGCTGGCCGCGGGCGCCCTGCGGCGGCAGGTAGGGGCAGTCCGTCTCCAGCACGATATTGTCCAGGCCCGCGCGCCGCACCGTCTCGCGCAGGCCGTCGTTCTTCTTATAGGTGAAAGTCCCGTTCACGCCCAGACAGAGGCCAAGGTCCAGGCCCGCCCGCGCGTCCTCCCAGGAGCCCGAGAAGCAGTGCAGCACGCCGCGGAAGCGCCGGGCCGGGCGGTAGTCCCAGCCTTTCAGCGCCTCCAGCAGGTCCGCGTAAGCGTTCTCGCCGGAGGTCTTGCCGTTGCGGGCGTGGAACACGGCCGGCTTGTCGAATTTGGAGCAGAGCGGCAGCTGCGAGCCCAGCAGGGCCAGCTGTTCCTCTTTCGTGCCTATATCCCACCAGTAATCTATGCCCACCTCGCCCAGCGCCGCGGCGCAGGGCTTGGCCATATAGGTTTCCAGCCGGCCCATCAGGTCGGCCGGCAGGGTGCGGGTATATTCGGGATGCGCGCCGAAGGCGCAGACCACTTTGCCCGGGTAGGCGGCGCAGAAAGCCTCGCCCTGCGCCCAGTCGGAGGGCTGGCAGGCTATCTCCACTATCCGCTCCACCCCGGCGGCGAAAACCTTGTCCAGCACCGCGGGCCGGTCGGCGTCGAAAGCCTTGTCGTTGAGATGAGCGTGTGTTTCTATTAGCATATGGGAACAACCATGACCACCGGGGATATGTCCTCGCAGGGGCCTCGCGAGCGCGCGGCTTGCGTAAGCGCCGCGCGCGAGTGAAAGAGCCGGGCCACGGTGTGGCCCGGCGTACCCGGAGAGGACATGTCCCCGGCGGTCTTCACCGTCAATCCTCGGAACTGACGCTGCGCTTCTTCCTGCCCCCGGCCACCCAGGAGAGGTAGGAGTGCATGAAGGGGTCCAGCGCGCCGTCCATCACGGCGTCTATCTGCGAGCTTTCCTCTCCGGTGCGCAGGTCCTTGACCAGCTGGTAGGGCATGAACACGTAGGAGCGGATCTGGTGGCCCCAGCCTATGTCGCCCTTGGCGTCGTAGTGGCGCTCCATCTCGGTGCGCTTCTTGTCCATCTCTATCTCGTAGAGCTTGGCGCGCAGCAGGCGCATGGCCATCTCGCGGTTCTTCAGCTGGCTGCGCTCCACCTGGCAGCTCACGATGACGCCCGTCGGGACGTGGGTCAGGCGCACGGCCGTTTCCACCTTGTTGACGTTCTGGCCTCCGGCGCCGCCGGAGCGGAACGTGTCCATGTGGACGTCCTTGTCCTCGATCTTGATCACGATGTCGTCGTCGATGTCGGCGAGCACGTCTATGGAGGAGAAAGAGGTATGGCGCCGCTTGTTGGCGTCGAAAGGCGAGATGCGCACCAGGCGGTGCACCCCCACCTCGCTCTTGAGGTAGCCGTAGGCGTAGCGGCCGCGCACGATGGCGGTCACGCCGCGCACGCCGGCCTCTTCTCCGGAGAGGATGTCGGTGATGGAAAAAGTGAAGCCCTTCTGCTCCGCCCAGCGGGTGTACATGCGCAGCAGCATCTGGGCCCAGTCGCAGGCCTCGGTGCCGCCGGCCCCGGCGTGGATGCTGATGATGGCGTCCAGCTTGTCGTTGGGGTCGGACAGCTTCAGCTCGAAGTCGAGGATCTTCAGCTTCCTCTCCACCGCCAGCAGCCCGTCCATGATGACCTGCAGCTCGCTGGCGTCGCCGGCGTCGCGCGCCAGCTCGAAATGCACCTTGAAATCTTCCAGTTCCCTCGCCACGGTATCGAGCAGCTCCACGCCCTTCTTGAGGTCGTTGAGCTCCTTCATGTGGGTCTGGGCCTTGGCGGCGTCGTTCCAGAAATCGCCCGAGCCGGAGACGGCTTCCTTCTCGCGCAGCTTGGCGCGCTTGTCTTCCAGGCCGTAAAGTTTGCCCAGCGCGGCGAGCAGCGCGTCCAGCTCTTCCAGTTTGTTGCTTATGTCCTTAAGTTCCAGCGTTCCAGCCATTTGACTATTTTACAATTTTATTCCCCGCCGTATTTTAATAGAATTCTATATTATGACGGATAAGCTCGCCGCAGCGCGCGCGAAGATAGACGCGCTGGACCGCAGGATAGCGGCACTGCTCTCGCGCAGGTTCGCGCTGGCCGCACCGCTGCGCGCCCTCAAAGGCCGCACCGCCGACCCGGCCCGCGAGCGACGCGTGCTGGCCAACGCCGCGGCCGCCGTGACCAAAGGCCACGCCCCTTACGCCCGCGCCGTCTTCGCCGAGATCATCCGCCAGTCCAAACGGCTCCAGGCCCCGAAATGAAAATATTGCTCCAAAGCGGTCTGCCCCGCGCCCGGCGCGCCGAGATAGCGCGGGCCGCCGCGGCGCTGCTGCCCGGCTGCCGCCTCTCCGCCGCCGCCGGCGGCTTCAGCGCGGCCCTCCCCCGCCCCGAAAGATCCGCCGACGCCGCTCCCGCCATCGAGAATCTTCCCGGAGTGGCGGCCGTGACCTTCACCGACGCCGAACTCTGCCCGCGCGCCTGCGCGCCCGGCAAAAAAACTTTTTCCTCCCCGCTGCCTTTCGGCCGCGGGCCGGTATTCATCGCCGGCCCCTGCGCCGTGGAGGACGGCCTCTCCTATCTGGCCTCGGCGGCGGCGCTCAAGGCCGCCGGCGCGCACGCGCTGCGCGCGGCCATCTTTAAGCCCCGGTCCTCGCCTTACGCCTTCCAGGGCATAGGCTGGCCCGGCCTGAAAATAATCGCCGCCGCCCGGCGGCTGACCGGCCTGCCGCTGGTCACCGAGACCACGGACCCGCGCCAGGTGGGCCGCCTGGCCGCCGTCTGCGACGTGCTGCAGATAGGCGCGCGCAACATGCGCAATTACGAACTGCTCAAAGAAGCGGCCGGTTCCGGCCGGGCCGTGCTGCTCAAGCGCGCCATGCGCTCCACGCTGCGCGAGTGGCTGCTGTCGGCCGAGTACCTGCTGGCCCACGGCGCGAAAAAAATAGTGCTCTGCGAGCGCGGCGACGCCGATCCGGACGGGCGCGGGCCGCTGCTGGACTTCAACCTGATGGCCGCCGCCCAAAAGATCTCCGGCCTGCCGGTGCTGGCCGATCCCAGCCACGCCGCCCGCGGCCGCGAACGGGCCGCCGTCCTCGCCGTACAGGCCCTCAGGGCCGGGGCCGACGGCCTGCTGCTGGAAGCCAGCGCCGAACCGCTGGCGGCCCGCGTGGACGGCCGGCAGACCGTGGACCTGAAAACTTTCCGCGCCATAGCGGGGACGCCGTGCAAAAACCGCCGCTGAAGGCCGGCCTGATAGGCCGCCCGCTCTCCAAGTCGCTCTCCCCCGATATTTTCGGCGTCTTCGCCTCGCTCACCGGCGAGCGCATCGTCTACGAATTGCGCGAGGTGGAACCCCAGGGACTGCGCCCGGGCATAGAGCAGGCGCGGGCCCAGGGCTGGGCCGGTTTCAACGTAACTCTTCCATATAAGAAAGAGGTCTGCTCGCTGCTGCAGCTGGCAGACCCTGCGGTAAAGGCCGCGGGCGCCGTGAACGCGGTGCGCTTCGGCCGCGGCGGCCTGGAAGGCATGAACACCGACGCGCGCGCGCTGCTGGAAGCCCTGCAGGAACTTTCCTATAACGCCGCCGGGAAAAGCGCCGTGGTCTATGGCGCCGGCGGGGCCGCCGCCTCTTCGGGCTGGGCGCTGGGCCGGGCCATGGCGGCTTCGGTGGTTTTCCGCGCGCGCGACGCAGCGGCGGCGCGGGCGCTGGCCGCCAGACTGGCCGACTGTTTCCCCCGCACCGCTTTTTCCGCCGCCCCCTGGGAGGCGGAAAAGGGAGCGCCGGACATTTTGGTCAACGCCACGCCGCTGGGTATGTACGAGCCGGGCCGCCCGCCCTGCGAGCCGCTCCGGGGCCAGCTCTGCGCCGACCTGGCCTACGCCCCGGCCGGCACCGGGTTCACGGCGGAGGCCGCCAGGGCCGGCGCCATAGTCATCGACGGTCTGTCGCTGCTGGTCTGGCAGGCGGCGCTGAGCCTGCGCTTCTGGGCCGGCCTGCCCACCGGCGATATAGTAAAATTCAAGAGGGAAGCTTTCTCCCTGCTGGAGAAAAAACTTAAAGGGGGCTCCTGATGCTGCGCTACCTGACCGCCGGAGAATCGCACGGCAAATATCTGACCGGCATAATAGAAGGTTTTCCGGCCGGCGTTAAGATCGACCCCGCCTATATCGCGGCGCAGCTCAAGCGCCGCCGCCTGGCCCCCGGCCGCAGCGCCCGCCAGGCCGCGGAGACCGACGAGTTCGAAATAACTTCCGGCCTATCCCGCGGCGCCACCACCGGCGCCCCCGTCTGCGTCCTGCTCAAGAACGCCGGCCGCGACCTGCCCGCCCCCTCCAGCCTGCCCAGACCCGGCCACGCCGACCTGCCCGGCATGCTCAAATACGCCACCCTGGACGCGGTGCTGATCCGCGAGCGCGCCAGCGCCAGGGAAACGGCCATGCGCGTGGCGCTGGGCTCCTTCGCGCTGCGCCTCAACGAACTGCTGGGCGTAGACATCAATTCCCGCGTGATAACCCTGGGCTCCCTGCCCTCGGTCACCGCCGCCTCGGCCGCGCAGGAGCTGCTGAAAGCGCGCCGCGCCGGCGACACGCTGGGCGGCATCTTCGAAATAACCGCCGCCGGCCTGCCGGCCGGCCTGGGCTCGTGCATGCAGTGGGACCGGCGGCTCGGCGCGCGCCTGGCCGCCGCGCTGACCGGCATCAACGGCGTGAAAGGTTTCGAGATCGGAGGCGGCTTCGAAGCCCCGATGCTCACCGGCAAGGAAGCCGCGGCCTGTCCGGAGCTCTCCGGCGGCCTCGACGGCGGCATGACCAACGGCCGCGAGCTGCTGCTGCGCTGCGCCGTGAAGCCCGTACCCGGCCTGCCCGGCGGCGTATTGGCCACGGACCTCAAAACTTTCAGGCAGAAACTCTGTGTCTCCAAAACCTCGGATACCACCGCCGTCTTCGCGGCGGCCGTGGTGGGAGAGCATATGACGGCGCTGGAGCTGGCCGGGGCGCTGCTGGAGAAATTCGGCGGCGACTCGCTGCCGGAGCTGAAGCTGCGGGTGGACGAATGGCGCAAAAAAACATCAAAGATCTTACGCCGCCTGTAGGCAACCTCTATCTTACCGGCTTCATGTGCGCCGGCAAGACCAGCGCCGGCCGGGCGCTGGCGAAAGCGCTGCGCCGGCCCTTCCGCGACGCCGACGCCCTTTTCGTCAGGTCCTCCGGCCGCAGCGTAGCCGAGTTCGTGCGCGCCGAGGGCCTTGCGGCTTTCCGCCGCGCCGAAGCCGCCGTGGTTCGCGGGCTGGCGGCGGGCGGCGGCCGCGTGGTGGCGCTGGGCGGCGGCTTTTACCCGTCGGGCACCAGGGCGCCGCTGCTGAAAAAGTCGGGGACCACTATTTTCCTTTACTGCCCCTGGCAGGAGCTGGAGGACCGCCTGAAGGCGGCGCGGCGCGGCCGCCCGCTGCTGGCCGGCCCCTGGGAAAAAGCCGCCCTCCGCGCCAAGAAACTTTACGAAACGCGTCTGCCCTGCTACCGGCGGGCCGACCTGGTAGTCAACATAGCCGGCCTGAACGCCGAACAGGCCGCCGCCAAGATCAAGAGGTCCCTTAAACTATGAAAACTTTCAGTTTCAACCTTAAAACCACGGGCATCGTGAAAGCGGCGCTCGGCCGCAACATGGAGAATGTCCCGGCCCAGTTCCCGGAGCTGTTCCGCTCGGTGGACAAGGTCTGCCTGGTCACCGGCTCCGACGCTCCGCCCAGCCTGCGCGCGCGCGCGCTGGCCCTGTTCCCGGAGGGCGCGCGGCCCCATTCCTATTTCTGGCTGCCCCCGTCTGAAAAAGCCAAGACGCTGGAGCAGGCCGGCCGGCTCTGCTCGTTCCTGTTCGCCGAGGGCTTCTCGCGCGGCTCGCTGCTGATAGCGGCCGGCGGCGGCGCGGTGACGGACCTGGCCGGTTTCGCGGCCTCCGTCTACATGCGCGGCATACGCTGGGTCAGCGTGCCCACCACTTTCCTCGCGCAGATAGACGCGGGTCTTGGCGGCAAGACCGCGGTGAACCTGGCCGGAGCCAAAAACATAGTGGGCACCTTCCACCAGCCGGCCCTCGCGGTCTGCGACACGGCTTTCCTGGACTCGCTGCCGCACGCCGAGCTGCGCTCGGGAGCCGGCGAGCTGGTGAAGTACGCTATGATAGGCCCCGGCGACCTGTTCCGTACGGTCAAGAAGAACCTTTCCAAAGTCCTGGCCGGCGACCGGGCCGCGCTGACCGCCTGCGTCAGCGCCTGCGCGGCCTACAAGCTCAAGCTGGTGGCCAAGGACGAGCGCGACGAACGCGGCGTGCGCGAGGCCCTTAATTTCGGACATACCGCCGGGCACGCCTTCGAGGCCATGTCCGCAGGCCGCCTGCCGCACGGCGAGGCCGTGGCCCGCGGCCTGCGCTTCGCCTTGATCGCCTCGCGCGGCACGGGCATACTCGGCAAGAAAGACTACGACGCCATGGACGCGCTCGTAAGCGCCCTGCGGCTCAAGCCGGCCCTGGTGCGCAGGGATTTCAGGCATTTCCTGTCGCTGGTCTCGCGCGACAAGAAGGCGCGCGGCGCCGGCAACCGCTTCGTGCTGGCCGCCGGCCCCGGCCGCCTCTGCCCCGCCGAGGACCTGGACGCCGCGCTGCTGAAAAAAGCCTTCGAGGGAGCCCTGAAATGAACCTGCTCGTCATACACGGCCCCAACCTGCACCTGCTCGGCCGCCGGGACCCGGAAGTCTACGGCAGCGCCACGCTCAAAGAGCTGAACGCCGCCATAAAGAAGCATGCCGCCGCGCGGGGCGCCAGGGTGCGCGCTTTCCAGAGCAACTGCGAAGGGGAGATCATCGACCTGCTGACGGCCAACGCGGCCTGGGCCGACGCGCTGGTGATAAACCCGGCCGCCTACACGCATTACAGCTACGCTATACGCGACGCCATAGAGGCGCTGGGCCTGCCCGCCGTGGAAACGCATTTGAGCGACATCTCGAAACGCGAGCCTTTCCGTCGCACTTCCGTCATCAAGCCGGTATGCCTGGCCCAATTCAAAGGAGAAGGCCCCACTTCTTATTTAAAAGCTATCGATTATTGCCTGGGTCTAAAGAACAAGAAAGGCGAATGAGAACCTACAGCCCGCCGGCGGACAAATCCATAACCATACGGGCGCTGTTGCTGGCGGCCATAGCCTCCGGCAATTCGCGCGTGGAGAACCCGCTGATCTGCGCCGACACCGAGGCCGCCCTGGCCTGCCTGGAGGCACTGGGCGTGCGCCACAGCCCGGACGGCAACGCCATCATAATTGAGGGCCGCGGCCTCGGCGGCCTCAAGATGCCGGCCGGGCCGCTGGACGCCGGCGAATCCGGCGCGCTGGCCCGGCTGCTGGCCGGCCTGCTGGCCGCGCAGCCCTTTCCCTCCGGGATCACCGGCCGCGGCACCCTGCTCAAGCGGCCAATGGCCGAGACCGCGGCAGCTTTAACGAAAATCGGCGCCAGGATAAGCACGGCCGGCGGCCTGCTTCCCTTCGCCATCAAACCCGCCCTGATAAAAGGCGGCGCGGTAAGCGGCGTAAAAAGCGCCCAGGTAAAATCCGCTCTGCTGCTGGCCGGGTTGTACGCCATGCGCCCGGTGGAGATAAAGCAGGCCGTCCCCACGCGCGACCATACCGAGCGCCTGCTGACGCTGCTGGGCGGCAGGCTGACCGCCGGCGGCAATAAATTAAAATTGGAAGCGGGGCCTCTCACCGCCAGGCCGGTGACCGTGCCCGGGGATATCTCGTCGGCGGCGCCGTTCATAGCGGCCGCGCTGCTGGCCGGCAAGCCGCTGAAGATAACCGGCTGCGGCCTCAACCCGCTGCGCCTGGGCTTCATCGCCGCGCTGCGCCGCATGGGCGCGAAAATTAACATAAAGACAGACAGAGGCTTCCCCGAGCCGGCCGGCGAAATAGAAGTACTGCCGTCCAAACTCAAAGCGGTAAAGATAAACCCGGCCGAAATAACGGCAATGATAGACGAGGTGCCGCTGCTGGCCTTGCTGGCCGGGGCCGCCGCCGGGAATACCGTCATCGGCGGCGTGGACGCCCTGCGCGGCAAGGAATCCGACCGGGTGGAAAGCGCGCTGGCCCTGCTGGCCGCGCTCGGCGTGAAAGCCGCCTACAAGCGCGGCTCGCTGCTGGTGACCGGCGCCAGAAAGTTCTCCGCCAAGGCGGCCATAGACACCTTCGACGACCACCGCATCGCCATGGCCGCGGCCGCCGCCCGCGCCGCCTGCCCCGGACTTAAAATAAGAAACCCGGGCTGCGTGAACAAGTCATACCCGGGTTTCTGGAAAGATTTCAGGCGAGTCTTCAGCTTTTCTTCTTGAGCAGCCCCTTCACTTTATCCTTCCCGTCCTTGAGCTCGCCCAGATATTTGCCCGGCGAGGCCTTGAATTTTTCTATGGCCGCTTCTCCCGAGAAGAAATAGGTCTTGCCTTTGAAATCCAGCGCCGGGGTTTTCTCGGTGACCGTGACCTTGGCCTTGGTGACGGGACAGGAGACTTCCTTACCCAGCTCGGTCTCGAGCACCTTATGCACGGCCACGGCCGGCTTCTCCGCGGCAACCGTAGCGCCGGCGGCCAGTACGCCCACCTTGGGCATCCGCTCCAGGATCTTGCCGCCGCGGTGTATGCTCTGCGGGGCTTTCTTGTGCAGTTCCTCGCTGAGCTCCGTCCCGGCCTGGTGCATCTTCATGTGCGTGCCGGTCTTCCAGTACTTGGACTTGGTCAGGTCGTAGACTATGCCGTCCACGGCCGCGTAAACCGGCATGCCGTCCTTGCCGTTATATTTTTTCAGTTCCTCTGCGGTAAAGGTACGGGTCTTCCAGGCTTCGGTCCCTCCGGCCGGCTGCTGGGCCGCCGCGGGCGCCGCCAGCGCCGCCACCACCAGGGCTATGTTCAGTATTTTCATTTTTTCCTCCTTACTTCAAAGCCTCGGCCAGCGCCTGGCCGTATTTTTTGGCCGGCACCGGCCCATTGGCAGTTATCAGGTTGCCGTCGATCTCCAGATCGGAGCCGGTATACTTGGCCCCGCCTTTCTCCACCTCGGCCGAGCCGTCCGGGAAGCAGGTCACCGTGCGTCCCTTCAGCAGGCCGGCGTGGGCCAGCACTACGGGCGAGATGCAGATGGCGCCGATCACCTTGCCCTGCGCCAGCGCTTCCCTGAAAAGAGCGTGCACCCTGGCATTGTCCAGGTCCTCGAGCGTGCCGGGCCCGCCTACAAGCGTCAGCGCGTCGTAGTCGGCGGCTTTTACCTCGTCGATAGTTTTGTCCACCTGCGCGGTCAGCCTGAACTTGCCGCGCGCCTCGCCCCTGGCGGTGGAAACCGTGGTAACCGTGTGGCCGGCCGCCTCCAGCGCCTTCTTGGGTTCGATATACTCCTCGTCCCTGAAGCCCTGGAAAGCTATGAACATGGCGATCTTTTTCCCCATATTTCCTCCTCGCGGCGAGCCGTCAGCCGTTCTGCTGCGGCGGTTCTGGCCGGGGGGCCTCTTCCGCTATTGGTGCAGGCGCCGCCGCGGCGGCCGGGGCGGGGCCGTACTTATTGTCCCCTTGATCGCCGCCCAGGCAGAACATGACGAGCAGGGCCACGGGGCCGATAAAGGGAACTATCAGCAGCAGCATCCACCAGGCGGAATAACCGATGTCGTGCAGCCGGCGGACCGAGACGGCGAGGCCAGGTAACGCCACTGCCAGGCCGTAGACCAGGCTTATCGGCCTCATGCCAAGGAACAGCACCTCCGAACCGGAAGTCGCATCCACAAAGCGGGCTACGATGGTGAAGATGAGGTTGAAAAGCAGGAACATCCAGTATTCCCGCCGGCCGGCGCGGCCGGAGAAGACCGCGTATTTGCTGAGCACCGCTAAGTATTGATCCATATTGCCCCCCCTTGTACCGTTAGCTACATATTACCACAGCGCCGCCGGGCCAGGCAACCCTGGCGGCCGATCGGCCCCGGCGGGAAAAGCCGGTAAAAAACCCCGCCGGAAAGGCGGGGTTCTCTATCTGGCGCGTTGCTGGCACGGCGCAGGTTGTTCTTCTGTATATAGCGCTCAGTCGGAAACGGGAGCGGCCCCGTCTTGCAGCTGGTCCAGTGCGGGCGAGCTGGCGTTCCGCAGCTCGGCCGGGTCCCAGGTGACCGAGACCGGGACGAGGCGGGTGAGGGGGCCCTTTTCGGCCAGCTCGCCGGTTTCAGAGCGGATCACCGGCTTGACGGGACCTGGCAGGTTCTTGTCCGGGGCGGGGATGGTGAAAGACTGCGTGCCGGCGGTGGTCAGGTAGATCTGGGCGCCGGCGTTGATCAGGCGGGACAGGGTTTCCTGGTGGGGGTGGCCGTACTTGTTGTTCTGGCCGACGGAGATAAAAGCGTAGTCCGGCCGTACGCGGGCCAGGAAAGCGTCGCTGGTGGAGGTGCGCGAGCCGTGGTGGCCCACCTTGAGGATATTGGACTGCAGGCCGGACTTGAAGTGGCGCAGCATCTCGGCCTCTATTTCGGAATTCGCGTCTCCGGTAAGCAGGATGCCGTTGCCGTTATAATAGAGCCGTATGACCAGTGAGCAGTTATTAGTCTCGTCGTTCTCGTGCATCTGCACCGGCTGCCAGCAGGCGTTGAAGACCTTCACTGTGACCTTTGGATCCCAGTTGAGAATGTCTCCGGGTTTGGGGTAATGGGTTTTGCAGCCGGGTTCGACCGCCGCCAGGTCGCGCAGGTTATTGTCGCCGGCGGCATCCACGTTCTCGGCGCGGGTGTCGTAGTAGTTATCCACCTGGTAATTGGTGAAAACTTTCTTCAGGCCCCGGTAATGGTCGCTGTGCGGGTGGGTCAGGGCCACATAATCCAGCCGGGTCACGCCCCTGGACCTCAGGTAATTATCTATCAGCACCCCCGAGTTGCCGCCGTCTATCAGCGCCTTTTTACCGTTGGGGAACTCGATGAAGATGGCGTCGCCCTGCCCGACGTTCACGAACGTCACGTCCAGTTGGGCCAGGAGGCCGGTAGCGGAGGATACGATCAGCGCGAGGGCGAGAAGAATTTTTTGCATGTGTTCCATGGCCAGGCTGTCTTACTGTCTACTATTATATTAATAGTGTAGGTGAAATAACCGCCCGGGGTGAGGGCCAAAGGGCCCAGGCCGCTGGCGGCAATCGCCCCAAACACAGGCGCCCGAGTATTATTGTAAAATAGACAAGTCGCCGACTTAGCTCAGCTGGTAGAGCAGCTGTTTTGTAAACAGCAGGTCATCGGTTCGAACCCGATAGTCGGCTGAATTTTTGCCGCCGCGGCCCGCTATTTGGTAAAATATTGACTTACGGCCCCTTCGTCTAGCGGTTAGGACGCTGCCCTCTCAAGGCAGAGATCACGGGTTCGAATCCCGTAGGGGCCGCCAAATTTTCTCCCGGGAAAAATTGGCGCAAGAAACATCCGCTAGCTTGCCCAAAAAATGACCGCCGGCTTGTCCGGCGGTTATTTTTTGCCATTACACGCCCGATGAAGAAGGCTTCTTCGGAAACAACAAAAACCGCGTCATCAGAGACGCAGTTTTTAATTTGTCGCTGCTGCCGAGTAACGCTCGTTAAAGCGCTTGTTACACTAATACTTCCAGGTAAGCCGCAGCCTCTACAAGAATAGTCTATTTTTTCTGCAGTTTCTGATCCAACCGATACAAAGGGTGCATCAGGCCAGTTGGAGGATAGAACACATCAGATGTATAGACAAACCCTAGCTTGCCAAGCAGAAGACGGGATGCCTCGTTGTGTGGACTATGCCCGGCGAACAAAGCCTTGGCGCCAATTTTGGAGAACGCATATTCTATGACGCGACAAGCGGCCTCCCACGCATACCCCTTGCCCTGCATGCTTGGCTTGATGTAGAAGCCCATCTCATAACACCCGGGCTCCGGACAGGATTTCAGCCCGCAACAGCCCACGAATTCGCCATCGTCCCGGCGGAACAGTGGCCAGTACTGCACGCCAATGCACTCGCGCGAGGACATTTCGGAACGAATCCGTTCCAAAACCTGCGCCCTGGAGAAAGGCCCGCCTACGTACTTGGTGATATCGGAATCGCCAAAAAGCTCCCAGGCCAGGTCTATGTCCGACTCACGCCAGAAGCCAAAGCACAGGCGTTCGCTACTTAAAAAATTTTCTCTTATAGGCATACTCTCCGTTTCTATTCTACAAAAACATCCCATTGCAATATTTCAACCCACGCTTTGAAGCTGCATATCCCGAATTGCGAATGACCTGTAAACAGGCCATTTCCGGATTGGAGGCATTACTCCAGGGAATGTCTGATTCCCTTTGAAACTAGGTTATCAATAGATCATCTTTTGACCATGTACCAGCCCTCAAATGACAAAAGCCGATGGTTTTGCCAGAGTGACCCTCAAAACTTAATCAAAATCAGCGAAAGCACCCCCGATGCAACTATCAGCGATTTCCGCATCGTTAGTTTTTCCTTGAGCACTAGGATTGAAAGCAGTATTGGCGGTACCATCGAAAGGCACAAAATTCCTTGGACCAGACTTATTGGACCGCTTTCCAGAGATTTCAGCATACAATAGAAACCTATCGCGTTTATTGGCCCTATGATAGCGGCATATCGCCAATACATTGGCCTCAGCATGGCCTCTCCACCGGGGTTCCGGATCTGCTGCCAAGGATGCAGTAAAATCGCGTTAGTGAGCAGATATGCCATGCCGTATGAGACTGTCATAAATTGATATTTCGGAACCGATATGGAAGCGAATTTCGCTGTGAACATGGATCCAGTAACGGCCAGCATAGAAAGAACTGAGAACAGGATCCCAGAGTTCAGTTTAGGAATAGTGCGAATGACACAAACCTCTTTTATTATTAAGAGGACAGTAACCACCGATAACCCGAGCCCGATACTCTGGTAAAATGTCGGACGCTCATTCATGACAAGTATTGAAATCAGGATCACAAGGATGGCACTCATTTTCGTAACAGGAAGCACCACCGCGGTCGGCAAATGTTTCAGTGCTGAGATCTTAGAAGCTGTTCCAATTAGGAAGAGTGAGGAATCCAGACAGGCGAAAAGAATGATGCCCCGGAGCGGGAACTCCTTGGAAAGCCAGCCAAAACAGCTCAGCGAACAACAAAGAGCCGTCACGAGCGTCGAACGCGATAAAACGCTAAGTGGCCGGCACCCAGCGTTTGCCGCATGCTTATAGCAAAAGTCGATTGTTCCGTAACACATAACAGCAATGCCAGCGAACGCAAAGTATCCCATAGAAATATCCCACATAGCACGACGCCAATAAGCAGCACTGATGTGGCGGATCCCTCCTAGTAGTGTTCCTTCTCTAATTTCCTGAGCGCGAGATAATCGTCCTCAATCTGCCCGGGGTTATCGTGCATAAGGAAGACCACCCCCGGGCACGACATCAGATCGATCGTTTTCGGGATAAGTTGCCCTTCTTTAACTGATACATACAGCGAGAAGCAACTTTTCAAAGCGCGGATCTTTTCCTGGAAGTCGGACAATTTCCTGACGCGGGCAGACTCGCCACAAATAAGATTGATCCAGCAAGCGTGACTGTTCAGTTTCGCTTCGTTCACCCGTATCCCGTCAAACGCGCTTTCATTCAAAGCCACATCAAAAGCCGCAGACAGTTGATTAGTCCCCGTACAGGCATCTAGGAGTTCTGTGTTTATCCCCCCCTGTATGCGGGATGCCGTCTCTATAAGAACCGGTCCGTTCCCGGTCATCATGACCTCGGAGTGCGCCGGGCCAAACCGGACCTCAAGCGAATCCAGTGCCCGAAACACGTAATCCTGAATCCCCAGCCGCGAACAATCCGAGACCGGCAACAGGTCCTGCCTATCATAGATCATCCCCGCACCGGGCACGGTCCTTTTCGTATACCGCCAGAAGTCAGTGATGCGATGCCGCCCATCGGAAGAAATCGTGTTCACCACGTACTCCGTGCCCGGGACGAATGACTGCGCAAGAATTTTCGTGTTCGGATTCCCGAACATATCCCGCGAAGCGAGAATACTTTCCGCGTGCCGCCGCAATTCCCCAAGGTCAGATGAAAAAGACAGCCCGTCCGTTCCAGCGCTCTGCAGCGGTTTAACGACGACCGGCCAAGATATCTCGTTCCCAGAATCCTTCTCGATCCAGCCAAGTATCTCTTCGAAACTTGAGGCTTCTATCTGGGCGGGTATACGAAGCCCGCTTTTGCGCAGCGCCATATGCATCCGATATTTGTTCCGCCTTAACTGGGTCGATCCAGGGTTGTTCGTTTTAAACCCAAGAAGAGCGCGTGCTCTTTCCGCAAGCTCCACAGCGGACTCCGTCCCCGGAAAAACGGCCCGTATTTTCCCGGATTTTACCTTGCTCGAAATCAGTTCCCCCAAATCATCCGCATCCTCAAGTTCAAGGACCTCGTCATACAGCTCCCGGCTGAATGTGTTTTTGGCAAAAGAAGGAATCTCCCGCCAGGCGATTACTGCTGTGGTGTTGAACCCGCGTCTTTTCGCCTCTTGGGCGATCTTCGTCCCGGTCAGCACAGGATCTATAATCAGGATCGTTCCTTTCATTTCCACCGTTCCGTGATTCTTGCTCATATTGTGTAGCACCTCCGGCCAAACGTCCGCTTATCTAGTTCAGGTTCAAAACCAGACAGCGCAGGCTTGCCCCGCTCTTTTTGAACTCGCTGACATCGCAGGTAAGGACCTCGAAGTTAAGCTTTTCCAACCGGCGCCTTAATTCGATGGAGCAGTCGTGGAAAATCACTTTCCTGCCGATCACGATGTTGTTGCACACGATATTCTCTAGGACGTCGTAATCATCCGCCGCGATGGCGTGCCGGAACCTGCTGCGGATCTTCTCAGTGTCCGCGGTGGAGAAGGCCTTCGGGTAATAGATGATGGTATCCTCATCCAGCAGCCCTGCGCCCATAGCCAGGTGGAAGAACCTGTCGTCGCGTATTTGAAGCTCCGTAACGACCTGCAGCTGAGGAAAGGTCTTTTTTATCCAGCCCTCTGCATCCTTATGGGATCTCGGCCCATGGCCGAACACCACGCGTTTCCCCGAGATGATCACATCTCCGAGCCCCTCGAAATAAACATCTGCCGGGATCTCTTTTATTTTGTAATTTTTTTTTCGCAGCCAGCTCAGGTAGTGCTCGCGCTCAGGCTGACGCTCAGGATGTTTGAAATTGCTCGCCAAAAAGGTGCCGTCAACCAGGATTCCGCAGTCGCCAGCGAACGTCATATCCGGCAGTCCTGGAACGCCCCGGATGATCTCGACACTGGCACCGTGCTTCTGCAGGACTTCTATCAGCCCCTCCCACTGGGCCGCGGCTTTTTTTCTGTCCACCTTGTTCTTCAGGTCCATCCAGGGATTGATCACGTATTCAATATCATAATACTCCGGAGTACACATCAGGAATTTTGTCGACATATCATCCTCCTCATTTTATTGGTCCAGCTCGTATGCAGGTTGAAAGTGTTTCCGTAACCGGCCGCATCTCCGGACGAGAAACGGTGTCCGTAATTGTAGACAGAAACGGCGCCTTTATACAGCGAGTATGGAGAAGACCTTTTCACTATTTCAAAAGTCTTATCCGACAGTTCCAGCACGATCTCCCCTGTAACGAACTGGTTGAGGCTCGCTAAGGCGGCCTTGACATGCTCCATAACTGGATCGAACCACAGGCCGTCATAGAGCTTCTTCGAAAAGAGCTGATCCAGCGAATTTTTAAACTCAAGCTCATGCTTGTTCAGCACAAGGTGCTCGAGCTCCTTATGGGCAGCGATGATGCATGCGGCAGCTGGATGCTCGTATATGGCACGCGTTTTAAAACCTACAGTCCCGTCTTCGACCAGATCATAACGCCCAATACCGCGCACCCCGGCTTTTTTGTTAAGGGCCTCGATTATCTCATGCAACGGACATCGGCTCCCGTTAAGTTCTACTGGGACCCCGTCGCGGAACCGTATAGAAACAAGCTCAGGCTCAGACACTTCGCCAGCAACACGCCGGCATACCCCGTATGATTCCGCCGCGGCCGGGATCTCTAGGTCCTCCAGAGGCCCGCACTCTATGCTCCTGCCCCAGATATTGTCGCTCACGGAAAAAGGGTTGCATGTGCCGAACTCTTCCGGTATCTTAAGGCTGTCGGCGGTCTTCTTCACTTCCGCCTCATCAATATCGAACGCGGACAGCGCCGGCAGGAAGTCGGTTTCAAGGGCTTGGTATCCCATATTCATCCTGACCATGTCGTTGCCGCGGAACTCGTGGACCACCGTATCCCAGCCGTCCCGCTTTGCGAGCGACGCAGTGATCTCGGCCAGGCACGGCCTGGCTATAGCGGCACTCAGATAATATTTCTCCTGATAACACGCGTTCGCCCGGATAGCCCATGAAATATAATTCTCTGAGAATATTTTACGCCCGTCGATATTGACGACATTCTCCGATCCTGCAGCTCGTATCTCCGCCGTCAGACTTTCCGAACGCGGGAACTCGCCAAGATTGACTATCACCGTGTCGGCTTTGGCCGCCCCGGACTCCAGGAGTTTCCTGATGACGACCGGATGATATCTCCGGTTGTAAAAGAGCACCAAAGTCTTCTTACCGTTCAATTGCGTTGACATTGCATCCCTCCGCCATTGCCGCCGCAACGAGCTCATGGTCTGCCGTTCGCTGCAGAATGGACTCCTGCAGGCCGTGGGCTCTCAACCACTCATCGTCGAAAAGCGAGTCTATGTAGCGGTCCCCGATATCCGGGATGACACCCACTATCCGCTTACCCGGTCCACAACTCGCTGCCAACTTCATGGCGACATGCGCGACTCCACCGCCTGAAGACCCCACCATGATACCTTGCACGCCGGCCAACTCCCTAGACATGCGGAACGCCTCAAGGTCCGAAACCCTATGGACCTCATCCACAACTTTTCTGTCAAGGATGGACGGCACGAACGAAAGGCCTCCTCCTGCAATAAGGTATGGCTTCAACTGCCCCCCGAATATAGCGGAGCCTTCCGGCTCTACCGCTATTACCCGGATTTGCGGATTGCGCTCCTTTAACGCCTGCCCAATTCCGGAAACCGATCCACAGGTGCCGCAAAATATCACGCAGGCATCCAATTGCCCGGCGGTATCCATTAATATCTCCGCCCCCGTTCCGGCATAATGCGCGGCCACATTAGCCTTGTTGCCGTATTGTTCCAGTGTCGCACAGCCTTTAATCCTGGCCGCCAATTTCCGAGCCAGGGCTATCCGAATCTCGACGGTGTCCATACCTTCCGGTGTCGGCGGGATAAAAACTATCTGCGCGCCCAGCGCAAGCAGCCTGTTCCTCTTGCCGATGGGAAGATGCCTATCGCAGATGGCGACAAACCGATACCCTCGTTGCGCGGCCACGATAGCCAAGCCGATAGCGGTGTTGCCGGAAGAGGATTCTATAATCGTCATCCCGGGACGCAGAGCCCCATTTTTTTCAGCTTCTTTGACCATGTTTAACGCAATTCGGTCCTTGGTGCTCCCGCCCATGTTGAACCATTCCAACTTGAGCAGGATCTGCGCAGACGCGCCGCTTAGCGCGAAGTGATTCTTAACTTCCACCAGCGGCGTATTACCGATCACCTCTGTTATGTTTCGAAATATCATTCCCGGTTGTCCTCCTTTGTGTTGTCTTGCGGCGCCGGTTCCTGCCGGTCCAGCCTCAACGCTGCTGTCTGGGCTTTTCTCTCTACAAGCAGATTCCCGAGGGCCAGATAATCGATCCGCGTCTTACAGAACGTATTAATAGCATCATACGGGGAACAAACAATTGGCTCGTCGTCGTTGAACGACGTGTTCAAGACCAGAGGCACACCGGTGATATCGTAGAAATGGCTGATTAGCTTGTGGTATTTCGGATTGGATTCCCGGCTCACTTTCTGTATCCTGGCCGTTCCATCAACATGAACCACGGAAGGGATGACTCCGGCTTTATCTTCCGCGACCGGATTTATCATCAGCATGAAGTAATTTGGGTATGCACCATCTTGAACCTTGAACCATTCGGAGGCCTTCTCTTCAAGCACGCTCGGCGCGAACGGCCGAAAAAGTTCGCGGTGTTTAACCTTAACATTAAGGATCTCGCGTATCTTCTTGTTCCTGGGATCGGCGACAAGGCTTCTATTTCCCAAAGCACGGGGGCCGAATTCCATCGCGCCCTGGAACCAACCTACAACCTGCCCCTCGCTCACTAATCTGGCCACCACCTCTTCGATGTTTTTGTGATAGGTATATGTCAGACCATTTTTACACAAGGCCTCTTCATACTCCCCCTCGGAGAAGTCAGGTCCGTAATAAACCTGCTTGGAAACTGCCGGACTTTTTTCGTTCCTTAACAGGTGGTGCCACACATAACTGGCCGACCCCAGCGAAGTCCCGGCATCGTTGGCGCTTGGCTGGACAAAGACGCTCTTGAACGGCCCATTCTCCAGAAGGTGGCTGTTGCTTACGCAGTTCAACGCGACGCCGCCGGCAAGACAGATATTTGAAGAAGGACAGGCCTTATGAAGTTTCCGGGCCAATCCCAGCACAATCTCGTTCGTCTTTTCCTGTAAGCAGGCGGCCAGATTTTCGTGGTGCTTAAGCAGCGGATCTTTTCTCTCCCTTTTCACGAAACCAAACAGGTTCTCGAGCGAAGTGAAATCCGCGCTTCGGAATTTAAGGATATCGTTATCCATCGAGAATGAACCATCCTCACGCAATTTCAAGATGGCGGCGAACTCTTTTTTATATACTCCTGGATCGCCATATGCCGCAAGCCCCATCAACTTGCAGGCGTGGTATTCGGAAAACCCCAGGAATTTACAGAACTTCTCCCACATAAATCCGATGGAATTCGGATAGGAAATGGTCTCCAGCGTGATTAGAGACTCATTATTACCGTACATCAGCGCTGTTGAATCGCTTTCTCCTATCCCATCCAGGCTCAGCACCGCCGACTCCTTATAGGGCGAATAATAGTATGCCGAAGCGCCATGAGCGACCTGGTGGTCTATCCAGTGTATCTTGGAATTGAAACCCAGTTCCTCAAGCTTGACCTGGACCTTTTTCAGCGAATCCAGAAATACACGCTCCGCTTCGGGAGAGCCCCAATCCATTGCCACATATTCTTCTTTGGGCCACCTGACAGTAGACCTCTTCAGCGGGTTGAAGGAATAGGCGATATGGGCGATATCCTTTGGGGAAGCATTCGCTTTACTCAAGCAGTAACGGATACTGTTAACCGGCAATTCATGCGCATTGGAAGGAAGAGCTTCCTTCCCGTGTTTAATCCGGTTAAAACGTTCCTCTTCCGCAAAGGCAATCAATTTCCCATCCTTCAGAATACAGGCGGAACTCTCATGATAAACCGAATTGATTCCTAATATCAGCATGCCTTTCTCCTTAAATTACGGTACTCACAAAGCCACACGAAACACAGAGCAATTTACATGCCATTCCACGTCCACCCTACCCCAATGAATACGAATAAGTCCCCTTCTGAAAAGATTTTCATACAAAAAAATGTTCTTTATTTGGAGTCTCCTATAAGTCCACGGAAACGTTCCGATTTCCTAAGCAACCGATCAAAAGGCTTCAATTGGGCGACGGCCACCAGGGAGCCAGGCGCGCCCGGCCTGGCCCCTCTCCTTATGGTCCCCGTTCCCGCTCCCCCCGGTGGCTGCCCAACATTAACAGGAAAGACCACCGCGGCGGCCGCAGCAGCGGACGCCGGGGTGGTTTTTCTTTAATACTGCGGCCACCGGTCAGCCTGAGATAGATAACAACAACAGGCCCGAGCCGCGAGCGGTGCGCGGCGCGCCGCTGGCGAGCGAGGGCAGATACTTTATAGAATTAAATCGTTCAATTTGCTCTTTGCAGTGGGCGCGGGAAATAATTTTCTGCGTTGTACGGACGCCGAAGGCGGACGGGAGCGGCCGGGTAAGGCCTGTTTGGGGCCGGCCGGCCGCGCATCGGAGGTGTTGATAAGATGCAGAACACCTTTGGAGCAGGTGCGACGGCGCGTAGTGCCGGAGCCCTGCGAACCCCCTTCCTAGCGGCAAGCATGGGCGGCCGCGCGGCGTGGCCGACCGTGCGGCATCTCGCGGATAAGATCCCCATACCGCAGCTCTAACGGCTAGACTGGCGGTATTTATAAAGTTACCTCGGGATGTTGCGCAAAGTAGTTTCGAACTTCATCCTGAAAGGTCCGCCAAATTTTCTCAGTCTGGATTTGGCGACAAAAAATGACCGCCGGCTTGCCCGGCGGTTATTTTTTTAAAGAACTGCTAGTGTCCCGATTAAAAAGGCTTTTCCCGCAACAGAGCAAAACCGCGCCAGCAGAGGCGCGGTTTTAAATTTTACCCAGATTTCCACAAGAGATCCCGAATTGACCGTCTAGAAGACCCGATTTTGATAAAATTATCGCATGAGATTCATAAGGTTCGCCCTTAAAGGGCGCGAGGGACTGGCCGTTCTCGACGGAAGCGCCGCGCATGGTTTTTTTGGGGACGAACCCGGGTATCCGGGCGGGCTTTCCGCGCTCATCCGGGAGGGAGCGCAGGGCCTGACGCGGGCGGCCGCGCAGCTCCGTAAGGGCGCGGCGGTGAACCTGGATATCATCGATTATCTGCCGCCTGTGGACCACCCGGGAAAGATACTCTGCCTCGGTGTGAACTACCGCGCACACGGCCAGGAGGCCGGCATCGCGGCGCCGCCCCGCCCCACCGTTTTTGTGCGTTTTCCTTCCAGCCTGGTCGGGCACAGTGCCGCGCTGGTGCGTCCGAAAGTTTCCGTCCAGTTCGACTATGAAGGCGAACTAGCCGTTGTCGTAGGCAAGGGCGGCCGTCATATCCCCGTGGAAAAAGCGTTGGAGCACGTGGCGGGATATACCATTCTCAACGACGGTTCCATCCGCGATTACCAGCTTGAGACGCCCCAGTGGACCATAGGGAAGAACTTCGACAGCAGCGGCGCCATGGGCCCGTTCTTCGTGACCGCAGACGAACTGCCGCCAGGAGGCGCGGGTCTTAGACTCGAGACGCGGCTCAACGGCGAGGTGCAACAGAACGCTTCCACCGCCGACATGGTGCACGACGTGGCGCACACCATAGCTTTCCTCAGCCAGGCCATGACCCTCTCCCCCGGAGACGTTATCGCTACCGGCACTCCTCCCGGAGTCGGAATGGCGCGCAAGCCGCCGCTCTACATGAAGGCCGGCGATGTCTGCGAGGTGGCCGTGGAGGGGCTCGGCGTGCTGCGTAACACTGTGAACGATGAAGCCTGATACGGAGACCCACGCCTTTCCAGATAATATCGCCGCAAAAGCTGACCCTCTCCCTGTAAACCCGCCCCCTCATTCAAAAGGTTGACATGAAATCAATTATAGTTCTGTTTTCATTACTGTGTTTTTTCGGATGCGTCAGCCCGGACGTTAAATTTAAAAGCATATCCGAAGATGTCTCCGCCTCTGGACGCAACAGGGATATGGCCCGCATCGCAAAGATCTCCGATTCGATCAAACCTTCACAACTTTCACGGGAGCGCATGGGAACATACTCGGATGCCGCCGTGGAAGGGCTTTTTGAAGCCCTATGGAAAATATCCGGATACCTCCCGGACAATGAGAACTATGCGCTAAAAGCCCGCTCTGTTTTTTACGAAAAACTTCGCAGAAACAAGTATAGCGAAGAAAACCTTGACCGCGTATTCACCGTTTTAGTGAATGCAGGGCTTTTTGACGAAGCAATGAAATTCGCCGAAGAGTTCCCCTCTCATCCGCAACCGACGCTGCCACAAATATCTGTTAACGGAGATCCGGCTGCCACAGGCTGGTGGATTTATCGGATTTCCGGACAGGGAGCCCGGGCGACGCTTGAACGATTGCCACAAAAGGGCGCAAAGATAGTGATGTTCATGCATCCAGAGTGCAAATTTGCCACGATAGCGGCCAAGACGCTTCTCGCGGACGACACTCTTGGCCCGATCTTCCGCTCAAGTGGTTTCATGTTGACCAGGACCTTCGATTCTGAAGGGGTCAAGTCCGCAAAAGAAAGTCTTAATTATGACGCGGTATATATCGCCAGAAAGAACACGGACTTTCCAGGGTTTTCCATGCTTGGAATCTCTCCTACATTTTATTTCGTGAAGGATGGGGGAATATTATACAAGTCCGTCGGCTGGAGTTCGGATGACGCCGGTGAATTCTCCAAGGAAGAATTTAAAAAAGGTCTGGCCGCGATCGGGATATGACCCGCTATTCCGCCAAGTCGATCCTTAAATAACTTTTCAGCGCTCTTCGCGGGCCTCCCCTCAGGTGACGGCCAGGCAATACCAGGAAAGACCACCCCGGCGGCCGCTGCACGGCCGCCGGGGTGTTTTTCTTATGTCTGCGGCCACGGCTCGGTTAAGCAGAAGCAAACAGCGTTGCACAAGCGGGACATCCGGCGAATTGATATAATTTACTCTCAGATTCAACCCGACAAGGACTAAAACATGGACATCGGAATCGTCGGTCTGCCCAACGTAGGCAAATCCACCCTGTTCAACGCGCTGACGCGCGCCGGGGCGGCCTCCTCCAACTACCCCTTCACCACCATCGACCCCAACGTGGGCGTGGTGCCGGTGCCGGACAAGCGCCTGGACGCGCTGTTCGACCTGTTCAAGCCGCCCAAGAAAGTGGCCTCCTACATCAAATTCGTCGACATCGCCGGCCTGATGAAAGGCGCCTCCAAGGGCGAGGGCCTGGGCAACAAGTTCCTCGCCAACATCCGAGAGGTGGACGCCATCGTGCAGGTGGTGCGCGTGTTCAAGGACCCCGACGTGGTGCACGTGCTGGGCGAAGTGGACCCGATCCGCGACATAGAGGTCATCGAGACCGAGCTGATGCTGGCCGACATGGAAACCATCGACAAGGCGCTCGAGAAGAACCAGCGCGACCTGAAGGCCAGGACCAAGGACGCCGAGGAAAAGAAGGTGCGGCTCGAGGCCATAAAGAAGCTGCTGGCCGACGGCAAGCCCGCCCGCGAGGCCGGCTATACCATCGACGAGGTGCGCGACTTCAATTTGCTCACCGTGAAACCCGTTTTTTTCGTGGCCAACACCTCCGAGCAGCCCGACAAGGAAGTCATCGCCAAACTGCGCGAGTTCATAAAGACCCGTGGCTCGATACTGGTGGAGATCTCGGCCAAGATAGAGTCGGAGATAATCGAGCTGCCCGAGGAGGAGAAAGCGGTCTTCCTCAAAGACCTGGGCGAGGACTATACCGGCCTGGAGAAGATGGCCATAGCCGGCTACAAGCTGCTGGACCAGATCAGCTTCTTCACCGCAGGAAGCGAGGACGAGGTGCGCGCCTGGAACCTCAAGCGCGGCCTCAAGGCCCCGCAGGCCGCCGGCCGCATCCACACCGACTTCGAGAAAGGCTTCATCCGCGCCGAGGTTTACTCCTTCGACGACATCATGAAGTACAAGGAGGAGAAGGCGCTGCGCGAGAAGGGCCTGATCCGCTCCGAGGGCAAGGAATACGTGATGAAGGACGGCGACATCTGCTTCTTCAAGTTCAACGTGTAGGCTCGTCGCCCCGGCGAAAACCGGGACCCAGGCACTATTATTGTTTACTGGATTCCGGCGTAAGCCGGAATGACGAAAGGAAAAGCCCGCTCTCCGGCGGGCTTTTCCTTTTTCGCGGCCGTGTCAGGCGGCCTGCAACTCGAAGACTTCGGCGGCTTCCCTGTAACCCTTGAATTCCATCACGCCGGCGCTCTTGTAGGAGAAGGCGCCGTCGGTCTTGGCCTTTACCGCGCCCGAGACGAACACCGCCCCGGCCGGGGCCTTGCCCTGCAGCCGCGAGGCGAAATTCACCGTATCCCCCATCACCGTGTAGTCCATGCGCGACTCGGAACCCACGTTGCCGGCTATCACCGGGCCGCAGTGCACGCCTATGCCCACGCCCAGCGTATGCCGGCCTCCGGCGGCCTGTTCGCGGTTGAAGGCGTCTATCTCGCGCAGCATCTCCGCCGCGCAGGCCACCGCGCGCCGCTCGGCGTCGGTCTGCTCGAACGGGTCGTTGAACACCACGATCAGCGCGTCGCCGACGAACTTGTCCAGCGTGCCGTCGTGGCGGAACACCACGTCCACCATGCGGCTGAAATAGGAGTTGAGCAGCGCCACCAGCGCGCCGGGGTCCATGCCCTCGGACAGCGGCGTGAAGCCGCGTATGTCGCTGATGAGCACGGCCGCCTGGGTGCGGCGGCCCACGCCCATGGCCGAGCCGCCGTCGGGTGAGTCCAGGATCTTTTTGGCCACCTGGCGCGAGACGTAGCGCGACAGGGCGCCCTCGGCCATCTCGCGGCGGGCGAAGTTCTCGGCGAATTTCAGCACCAGGCCGCGCATCTTGTTCACCGCGTAGGCGGAGAAGGCGCCCATCATCACCATGATCAGCAGGTGGATGACGGCCGAATAGGCCGGGATGGGCGTCAGCCGCGGGTTGCCGAAGGAGGTGTACCAGACCGCGGCGTAGCCCAGGGCCGAGAAGGCCGAGGCGGCCAGGATGGCGCGGTAGCTGTAGCGCAGGGCGCAGCCCACTATGAGGATATAGAAGACCGGCACCAGCGGGCCGTTATTGCCCTCCACCAGCACTATGGTCAGCGCCAGGAACAGCGCGTCGGCCGCGGCGGAGACGTATTTCACGGCCCGGCCGTAGAGGCGGCGGCGGTTGACCAGGTACCAGGCGCCGGCGGCGTAGGCTATCCAGGCCAGCATGGTCCAGACCGAGCGCTCGTGCAGCCAGCCGGCCACCACTTTCAGCAGGTAATAGTTGGAGAACTCGTTGGCCAGGAAGACCAGCAGGAAGACCAGCCGCAGCAGGTTGATCTTGCGCTCGCCGGACTGCTCCTCGGACAGGAAAAAGGCGTCTAATCTTTCATTGGTCATGGGTGTTATCCCATGATACAAAAAAGGGGTGCCTGGCGGCCGGGCCGGGCGCCTTTTTATGCCGGCCCACAAGGCGCTCGTAAAATTATAAAATCTTACTCCTGTGAGCCTAGAACTTAACCTTAACCCCGCCCTGTTGCCCAAGCTGGGCCTCAATCCTAAACAATCGGAGGCCGTGCAGTATTTCGCCGGCCCGCTGCTGATCCTGGCCGGCGCCGGCACCGGCAAGACCAAAACGCTCACCTCCAAGATAGCGCTGCTCATCGCCTCGGGCATTTCCCCCTCCCGCGTGCTGGCCATCACGTTCACCAACAAGGCCGCGCAGGAGATGCTGCACCGCGTTGGCAAGCTGGTGCCCTATTCCGGCGGCATGTGGATACATACCTTCCACGCGCTGGGCGCGCGCATCCTGCGGCAGCACGGCCGGCTCATCGGCATCAAGCAGGATTTCGTCATCTACGACGACGACGACCAGAAGAAACTCATCGGCCTGGCGATGGAGGAGCTCGGTTACGAGGCGGAGAAGAACAAGGCCTCGATGTACCTCTCCATCATCTCGCGGGCCAAGGACGACCTGCTGGACGCGGCCAGCTACCTGATCAACGCGCAGGCGGTCAACGACGAAGCCCGCCTGAAGGCGGCCAAGATCTACAGCCGCTACCAGAAAAAGCTGGTGGAGGCCGGCGCCATGGACTTCGGCGACCTGATAGTGCGCACGGTGGAGCTCCTCAACGAGAAAGAGGAGATCCGCAACTACTTCCAGGAGAATTTCCAGTATATCCTCGTAGACGAGTACCAGGACACCAACCACGCGCAGTACGTGCTGGTGAAGACCCTGTCGGCCAGGCACAAGAACCTCTGCGTGGTGGGCGACCCGGACCAGAGCGTGTACGGCTGGCGCGGCGCCGACATCCGCAACATCATGGAGTTCGAGAAGGACTTCCCGGACGCCTTCACCGTGGTGCTGGAGGAGAACTACCGCTCCACCGCCCGCATCCTGCACGCCGCCAACGAACTCATCAAGCACAACCGCAACCGCCGCCCCAAGAACCTGTGGACCAAGGCCGACCACGGCGACGCCCCGGAAGTGCTCGAGTACCAGAACGAGAACGACGAGGCCCGCGGCATCACCGACGAGATCAAGCAGCTCACCGGCCGCGGCAGCTTCACCTATAACGATATCGCCGTCTTCTACCGCACCAACGCGCAGAGCCGCTCCTTCGAAGAGGCCTGCCGCCGCGCGCGCATCCCTTACCGGCTCATCGGCTCGGTGCGCTTCTACGACCGCAAGGAAGTAAAGGACGTGCTGGCCTATTTAAAGCTGCTCGTGAACCCTAGCGACACCATCAGCCTGCTGCGCGTCATCAATACGCCGGCGCGCGGCATCGGCAAGACGGCCATGGACCACGTGATGGCCTACTCCCGCCAGAAGGAGATGCCGCTCTACGACGCGCTGCTATCGGCCGAGCAGGTGCCCGCCGTAACCAACACCGCCCGCCGCGGCATCAAGGAATTCCTGGACCTGCTCGAAGGGGTCAAGTCGGACCTGTTCTCCGCCACCCCGTCGGCGATGCTCACCAATATCCTGGAGAAGTCCGGCTACTGGAAGATGACAGAGGACCTCTCCGAGAAGGAACCGCAGGAATCCATCGCCCGGCTGGGCAACCTGCAGGAGCTCGTGAACGCCGTTAAGGAATTCGAGGAGCACTGCGTGAAGGAAGGCGCCGCGCCCACGCTGCACAAGTACCTCGAGGAGGTCATGCTCTCCTCGCAGGTGGACAAGCTCAACACCGACACGCACGCCGTCACGCTGATGACCGTGCACCTGGCCAAGGGCCTGGAGTTCCCGGCCGTCTTCCTGACCGGCCTGGAAGAGAACCTTTTCCCCATCAACGCCGCCAACGCCTCCGAAGAGGACCTGGAGGAGGAGCGGCGCCTGGCCTACGTGGGCATGACGCGCGCGCGCCAGCGCCTGTTCCTCACCTGGGCCAACACCCGCCGCGTCTACGGCACCACCTATCCCAATTTGGGCTCGCGCTTCATCTTCGAGGCCAAGGTGGCCAAGGAAACCGCCACCCGCAGCGGCGAGGAGGACGTGCAGGTGCTGGCGTCCTACAGCCCGCCGCCCACCATCCCGCGCGTGGGCAAGGGGCGCAAGGTGATGCACCCGATACACGGCCCCGGCCGCGTGGTGGACCAGATCGGCTCCGGCGAGCTGGCCAAGGTGACCGTAGTCTTCGACAGCGGCGTGCGCCAGACTTTCATGCTGAAATACGCCCCGCTGCAGCCCATCTAGCCCGACGCGAAATGACCACCGACAAAGAACATTCCGCCGGCGGCGTGATCCTGGAGGACGGGCGCGTGCTGCTCATACTCATGCGGACCCTGCGCGGCGAGCGGGTGTGGACCTTCCCGAAAGGCCACCTGGACCCGGGCGAGACCCCGGAGCAGGCCGCGGTGAGGGAAGTGCTGGAAGAGACGGGCTGGGAATGCGGAATAGTGTCGGACCTGTATACCGCCCGCTATTCCTTCTCGAGGAACGGCAGGCCGGTGGACAAGGACGTGCGCTGGTACCTGGTGAAGCGCACCGGCGGCGACGGGGTCCCCAAAACCCCGGACGAAGTGCTGGAGCTGCGCTGGGCTACGCTGGCCGAGGCCGGCGGGCTGCTCTCCTACCGCAGCGACCTGGAGATCCTGGAACTCCTGAAGAAATTTTAAGATTTTCCGGCCGTGAACGCGCGGCCGGTTTTTTTATTTGGCTACCGCTACCGCTGCCGCGCGGCCGCGCCGGCTTTTGCCGGCCGCTATGTCCGCTATGGCGAAAGCCGGGCGGAACTTCGGAAGCCCATTACCCGGCAGCACTTGCAGCTCCACCGGCCTGAAGATGATCCCCCAGGAAAAGAACTGCACCGCGCGGTTGTGCGCGGCATAAGCCGCCACGGCGTCGGCGCTGCGCTCCAGCCCCGCCGCGTCCAGGCCGGCCACGGCGGAGATGTCGCCGGCGGCGGCGCCGGCCAGCGCGTCGGCCAGCGGGGCAGCAGCGGCCGCCAGCTCCGCCAGCGCGCGCGGGTAGGGCGCGGCCGGGAAGAAAGCCGCCTGCAGGCGGTACACCGCGTAATCGTTGAAACAGGAGAAGCCGGCGCCCGCGGCCTTGCGCCGCAGGTTCTCCAGCGCGTCGTAAACGGTGTAGCGCATGTACAGCCTGGCGAAAGAGTCTTCTCCTGCGTTGACCAGCCTGGTCAGCTCCGCCAGGTCCGCCCCGCCCGAGGCGGCACGGGCCGCGAGCGCCTCCAGTTTCCCGGCGGCGGCCTGCAGTTCGGCCAGCAGCGCGGCTGCGGCCGCCCCGGCGGCATCTCCGCCCAGCGCGGCTCCGGCTTCCTCCAGCGCGGAGGAGCGCACCCGCAGCGCCATGGCCGAGAGAAGAGAGCGCAGGCGGCCGCGCAGGGCCTCCAGCCGCAGCGCCTCGCGCTCGCTTATGGCGGACCGCCCCTTCAGCGCCGAAGCGGCCACCACGAAATCCTGGTACGAGGCGAAAGCCGCGGCGTACACGCCGCCGGCGTCCCGCCCGCCCTGCGGCCTGGCGGCCGCCAGCCACTCCCCGGCGCGCGACAGCTCCCGCTCCAGCCCTGCCCTGTTCAGCCGGTAATCGGCGTAATCCAGCCTGGCGGAAGCGCCGCCTCCGCCCCCGGCGCCGCCGAAGACCACCGCGGGCGCCTCGTCGAGCAGCTGCGCCTCGCCGTACAGCCGCCGCGCCGCCATCTCCATCGCCTCCTGCGACACCGAGGCGCTGCCGGCGGCGGCGTTGAGCGCCTTTATCGCCGCCAGGAAGGACGGGTTGAATTCCCAGGTCATCTCGCGGGTCTGGATAGAGGTGTGCACCTTGCCGCCGGACCCCTTGATGCCCAGCCAGGTGGCGGCCGCGCGGCCGGGATTGAGGCGTATCCACTCCATCAGCGCCGAGCGCACGTCGGCGTGGGTCTCCAGGCCTTCCAGGCTGATAAAGCGGTCGGCCATGCCGGCGTCCACGATCTTGTCGGCCAGATCGCCGCGGGCGAACAGGCTGGAGGCCAGCTTGTCCCTGACGGCGGCGGCGTCCGCGGGGGCCTCGGCCCTGCCGGGGTCCGGCTGGCAGAAGCCCGGCGCGGCGGGCGCGCAGAGCAGCGGCAGCAGGAGGAGCAGTTTCCTGGTCATAGCCAGGAACGGAAAAGGTAAAGCAGCCTGGAGGCCGCCTTGGCCGTCAGCGGCCGCCGCCGCACGTCCTCGAGGGTGATCAGCCTGGAGTTGTGAAGATCTTCGCGGAAAGCCCTGACCATAGCCGTGCCGAAAGGACGGTCATAGACATTCAGATTCAGTTCCAGATTATAGGACAGGCTGCGGTGGTCCAGATTGTGACTGCCCACCGAGGACCAGACCCCGTCGATCACGGCGGTCTTGGAATGCAATATCGGGCCCTGCCACTCGTAGAGCTTGACGCCGCTCTTTAGCAGGCGGCCGAAGATGGCCCACGAGGCCCAGCGCACATAGGGGTGGTCGGTCTCGCGCGGGCCGATGATGCGCACGTCCACGCCGCGCTGCGCGGCCCGCACCAGCCGGCGCAGCACCAGCTTGTCGGGCAGGAAGTAGGCGTTGGTGATATAAATATACTCCCGCGCCATGTCAATGGCGTAGCGGTAGGCGTGCCGGATGGAGCGCACGTTGCGTATGCCGTTGGCAGAGACCACCGAGGCGGCCCTGGTCCCGGCGGCGGCGGGTTCCGGGGACGGCAGCGGCGCCTGCGCCGCGGCGTCTACCGGAGTGGAAGCCGTCCAGGCCTCCCAGAATATCCGTTCTATGCCGGCGGCGGCGGGCCCGCAGACGCGCGCCTGCGTGTCCTTCCAGCCGCGCCCGCCCATGGACAGCGGGGCGTCGCTCGCCGTGATATTGAAGCCGCCCACGAAGGCGCAACGCCCGTCGACGCAGACCGTCTTGCGGTGGTCGCGTTTGATCCAGTTCCAGTAAGGCTTCCAGTAGATAACCGGCCGGAACTCGGCCACGCTCACGCCGGCGGCGGCCAGCTCCTGAAAGAACCTGCGGTCGGTCAGGATGGAGCCCACCGAATCGTAGACCAGGAAGACCTTCACGCCCTCGCGCGCCTTGCGGCGCAGGATCTCGGCGAAGGCGCGGCCGGCCGAATCGTCGGAGAAGGAATAGAACTCCAGCAGCACGTAACGGCGCGCCCCGGCGATGGCCGAGAGCATCGCCGGGAAAGCCTCCTCGCCGCCCTTGAGCAGCTCTACTTCGTTGCCCTCGAGGACGTCCTGCGGGGAGACGCAGTAACGCTTCCAGTTTTCTTTTTGCCGCATATTTCCTTCTTAAATCTTTCCGCGGCGGGCCGGTCGTAACCCAGCAGCAGCCGCTCGTATTCGCCGCTCGGTCTCGCGGCCGCGTAGGTTCCCGGTTCCTCCGCCGCGGCGCAGGCCTCGGGGTAGCGCCCGGCGGCGGCGTAAACTCCGGCCAGGCCCAGCCGCGCCTCCGCGAAGGCCGGCTCCAGTTGCAGCGCGCGGCTGAAGGCTTTTTCGGCCGCGGCCAGGTCGCCGGCCGCGGCCAGGGCCGCGCCCTCGTCGGCGGCCGCGAAAGCGCTGCGCGGCCTGGCCGCGGCGTCGGCGCGGGCCAGGGCTACGGCCAGCGCGCGGCTGCCACCGGCGCCGGCCTCCAGTTCGGCGGCGGCCAGGAAGGCGCGGGCGCCGGGGGCTTCTCCGGCGGGCAGGGCCAGCAGGCCGGTCACGAACAGGGCCGCCAGCGCGCGCGCCGAGGAGCCGTCTCCGGCGGGCGCGTTCCCGGCGGCGCAGAAACCGAGCGAGCCCCAGTACAACAGCCCGACGGCGCCTGAGTAAAAGATCATGTCGGCGCCGCCCTGCAGCAGCGCGGCCAGCGCGGCCAACGCCAGCGGCAGATTATTCTTCCAGCCCCTGGCCAGCCCGGCGGCCGCGGCGGCCAGGAACAGCAGCGCGGCCGGCAGGCCGCCCTCCGCCGCCAGGTTAAGCGGCTCGCTGTGTGCGTGCAGGGTGGAGTGCCCGAAATAGGAGATTCCGTCCGCGTAGGGGAACTTGAAATACTCGAAGACGTCTCCGAACTGGCCGGGCCCCCAGCCCAGCAGCGGGCTGGCCAGCGCGGCCCGCAGCGCGGCGCCCCACAGGCGCGGCCTTTCATAGGCGCGCGCGTCGTCGAGCTTCAGGAATTCGGCCGGCCCGCCGGGGATCAGCAGCGCGGCGGCCGTCAGCGCGGTCAGCAGGCCCGCCAGCCAGGGCCAGCGGCGCAGCCAGGCCAGGCCCGCGCCGGCGCTCAGCAGCGCGGCCAGCACGGCCCCGCGCGAACCGGAGGCGGCCAGGCCCGCGATCAGCAGCAGAGCCAGCGGAGCGTACAGGGCCCGCTGCCGGCCCGCGTCAGGTGCGGACAGGGCCAGGAGCGCGGCCGGCAGGGCCGCGGCGCAGAAGACGGCCGAGTAATTCGGGTTGGCCCCTATCAGGCCCGTAAGCGCCGCTCCGGACAGGCGCTGAAAGAGGAACACGGCGGCCGCGGCCGCGCCGACAGCGTACAGGGCGGCCAGCCAGCCGCGGGAGCCGTCCTTATAGGAAAGCGCGCCGAAGAAGAAAAGCCCCAGCAGCGCCGTCCTGGAAAAATTACCCAGCGCCGCGCCGGGGTCGGGCGCGAAGAGGGCGGCGGCCAGCAGCCAGCCGAAGAAGAGCAGCGGGCCCTTGAGCCCGGCGGCGGAGAGCGGGGCGGGGCGCAGCGCGTCCCAGGCCAGCAGCAGCGCGCCGAAGAACAGCCAACCGCCCTGTTGGCGCAGCCCGCCGGCGGCCACCGCCAGGAGCAGGAAGCAGGCCGGCATCCACGGCGCGGCTTTTTCCAGCACGGCCCGGTTCATTTATACACCTCACGGCGGCGCCGGTCCAGCCCTTCGGCCCGCGCCTCCAGGCCGGGCGCCGCGTAGATGCGGCGCAGGGCGCCCCAGGCGCCGGCGCAGTAGCGGTTCTCCAGCAGCGCCATTTCATAGTAGACGGCGGAGCGATAGCCCGGCGGGGCTGTTTTGTCGCCCGCGGCCAGGCGGCCCAGGAATTCCAGGGCGGGTCCGCGCAGCAGGCCAGGGGCCAGCGCCGGGGCCAGCGCTGCTTCGGCCGCCGGCAGGTCTCCCGCCGACGCCGCGGCCAGGGCCCGGCCCCGGGCCCGTTCGAAAGCCAGGCTGCGCAGGTCCAGCGCCAGCAGCGCGGCGGCCAGCAGCGCGCCCAGGACGGCCGCCGTCGCCAGCGCCGGGGACGCGGTTTTCTCCGGCGCGGCCTCCTCCGCAGACGAGGCCAGCAGCCAGCAGAAGATCCAGAAGTTGGCCGGCACCGACAGGCCGAAATCCACTAAGGAATGCGCCAGCGCCGCCACCAGGGCGTACTTGGCCAGGCCCTGCCTGCGCCGCACGGCGCCAAAGATCAGCCAGAGCCAGGCCGCGGCGGCGGGCAGGCCGTTCTCGGCAAGGAACTCGAGATAATAATTATGCGCGTATATGGAGTGCTCGCGGAAGGCGCCGTCCGGCTGGAAGGCGGCCTGGGCCCAGGTGTAGGAGGCATGGCCGAAGCCGGACAGCGGCCGGGCCAGGAACATCTCCCAGGCGCTGCGCCACCAGGCCAGGCGGCCAGCCACGGAATCGGCCTGCAGCAGGTAGAAGACGAAGACCGCCAGCGCGCCCAGCACGCCCAGAGGCAGCAGGTTCTCCCGCCATTGCCGCCCGCCCGGACGGGACAGGGCATAAGCCCCGGCGGCGGTCAGGCCGGCCAGCGCGGCCCCGAGCGACTGCGTCCAGACCACGAGTATGCCCATGGCCGCGGCCAGCGCCCAGTTGCGCCGGCCGAGGGCCAGCGGCATCAGCATCACGGCGTAGAGCGCCAGCGCGTTGAGGTTAGTGAGCGGGGGCAGGGCGGCGAAGTTGCGCAGCAGAAAAACCTGCGCCACGGAGACGGCGAAGACCAGCCAGGCCCCGTAGAGCAGGCCGCGCTCCACGCGGTCGCGGCCTTCCTTATCTATATAGGAGGCGAACAGGAACACCAGCAGCCCCGCCGCGTAGTTGCCCCATTCGTTGTAGATCCAGCCCCTGAACGGGCTGAAGACCAGCGAGAGCAGCGTCAGCAGGGCGGCGGCCCAGAGCGGGTAGAATTTCCGCGAGCCGAGCCCGGCGGGCAGGCCTTCGTTATAAGCTTTCAGCAGCAGCCAGGCCGCGACGGCGCACAGCACGGCGCGCTGCAGCGCCAGCTGCAGCGTCAGGTCGAAGACGGCCTGCAGGGCCGGGGTAAGGGCCAGCAGAAAGACGAAGATGTATGCGAACATTTAAAATCGTAGCGCGCCGCCGGGCGCCGCAAGAACAAAGGGCCAGGACGCGTCGCCCTGGCCCTCTATCCTGTACCGCCCTCGGCCTAGTCTTCCAGGATCCTGGGCGTAACGAAGATCAGAAGCTCCATCCTGGTGCGGCTCATGGACTTCTTCTTGAACAGGTAGCCGAGCAGCGGGATATCCCCGAGTATCGGCACCTTGAAGACGGACTCGGACTGCGTGTCGTGTATCAGGCCGCCGATGACGATGGTCTCTCCGTCGCGCACGATCACGTTGGTGTCGGCCGAGCGCGTGTCGATGCCGGGCGCGCCGCCGGCCACCGGGGTGATGGTGGGCGAGGGCTGGCTGACGGTCGGGTTGATCTTCATGGAGATGCGCCCGTCGGAGTTGATAGTGGGCGTCACCTTCAGCACGATGCCGGTGGTCAGGTAGGTGACCTTGGTGGTCAGCGTGGGCGGCGTGGAAGCGGTGGTCTCCGTGGTGGTGTACGGGATCTGCGTGGTGATGTTGATGTTCGCTTCCTTGTTGTTGAGCGTGGCCACCTTTGGATCGCTGAGCACCTTGGCCTTGCCCTTCTTGGCCGCCGCGGTGATCACCGCGTCGAACATGTAGTTGGAGGCCACCTTGCCCAGGCGGAAAGCGCCGTAGACCAGGTTGGCGGGCAGGTTCACGCCGGTGCCGCCGGCGGCGCCGCCGAGCGGCGAGTTCACAGCGTACGCGCCGCCCAGGGCGGTGGTCGGCAGGTTGGAGATGTCCTGCGCGCCGATATAGGAGCCGCTCTTATTGGCGGAACCTGACCAACTGATGCCGTAGTCCAGCGAATTATCCAGCGAGACCTCCACGAGCTTGGCCTCGATGAGCACCTGCTTGGGCACGCGGTCTATGCTGCGGATCAGGCGGGCGGTGGAATCCAGGCCGATCTGCGTGTCGGTAATGACGAGGGCGTTGTTCCCCTCGTCGGCGGTGATGCGCGCCGAGCGCCCCTCGGCGCTGGACACGGCGTCCAGCTGGGCTTTCACGTCCAGGGCCTTTGCGTAGCTGAGATAGAATACCCGGGTCTGCGGCATGGCTTTCTTCTGCTCGGCCTGCAGCGTGGCGGGCGCGGCTATGCGCAGGATGTTGTCTCCGGCCTGCTGGGCGGCGAGGCCCTTCACGCTGAGCAGCGTCTTGAAAGCTTCGTCGAAAGGCACCTTGTTGAGGCTGATCGTCACCGTGCCGGAAACATCGTCGCCGTAGATGATGTTGATGTTGGCCTTGGCGGCGAGCATGTCGATGACCTCGCGCACGTCGGCCTCGCTGTAGTCGAAACTGATCGGGTCGCGCGGCAGGCTCTCCATTATGCCGCCGCGGTAGGTGGCAAAAACAGGGCGCTTCTTCGCGGAGCGGGCGGCCGGGGAAGAGGCGGCTTCGAGCGTCATCTCTATCGGCCGGGCCGGGGCCGGTTCGGGCTCGGGGGCTATCACCTTGACCGCGGCGGGCTGGACGGCGGCGGCGGGGGCGTCCTTGACGGCGGCGGGGGCGCGGCCGCCGAACATGACCACGAGCTCGCTGCCCTTGCGCACTATCTCGTAGGCGGTCTTCTGCGAAAGGTCCATGACCACCCGGGAGATGCTGACCGGGCTGGTCTGGAACTGGCCGGTGCGCACCTTCAGCAGCGCGCTCCCGTTGACCGGTATATCCTGGAGGGTCTTGAGCCTGGCGTCCATCAGCTCCACGACCAGCCTGTCGGGGTCGGCCGTGGTGAAGGACTTGTATTCCACCGGGCGGTCGGTGGCGATGTAGACGCTGTTGGCGGAGACCCGCACGGATTTGACCGTGGCGGCTTCCGCCGCGAACGCTATCGCGGGGTTCTGGCCCAGCAGCAGCGCCGTCACGGCTATGGCTGTGAATTTTTTCATGTTATTCGTTCTCCCGCAGGTTGAGATGGTGGACCTTCTTGTCCTCCGTCATCAGTATCACCTGCTTGCCCTTCACCACCCCGGACACGCCGGGAATGGTCTTCTTCTTCGCGTCGGTTATGTGGCCGGCCCTGAGCGTGTAGAGGTTGCCCGCGGCGTCGCGCAGCAGGGCCTGACGGCCGCTGGAGTCTTCCATGATGCCGGTCAGCGCGAGGCTGTACACGTTGAACGTGCTCGAAACCACGGCCGGCGCCTGGCCCTTGGCCTTCGGCACGGCGCTGCCCTTCGTGTCCCCGGACACGGTGGCCGGGACCAGCGGGTCGCGGCCGTTGGAGGGCCGGTAGGCCTGCTCCGTGGTGAGCGGCACGGCCTGTACGGCCGGAGCGGCCGTGGAGACGGCCACCTGGGCCGCGGCGGGGGCCGCGCTGCAGATCAACAGGGTTATCAGTATCGAGCGCATAATTTAGCCGTTGTACTGGTAGGCGGCCAGGGTGAACGTGCCCGTGGCCGAGGTCTCGGTGCCGACAGTGCCGGTGATGATGAGGTTCTCGGAGGTCAGGATGCGCTCCTCCAGGCCGAGCGCGGTCAGGAAGCGGCCGATATCGTGGTAATTGCCCTTCATCGAGATCAGGTAGTTGACCTTGGTGAAGTACTCAACCTTGGCCTGCCCCGACGGATTGATCGCCGTCACGCTGACGCGGTACTTCTTGCTGAGCCTGGTGACGGTGCGGATCAGGTCGGGGATCTTCTTCTCGCTGGGCAGCTTTTTCACGGCCGCCTCGCGCTCGAGCTTGAGGCTGACGAGCTTCTCCTCGAGGTTCTTGAATTTGGCCTTCTGCTTCTTGGCGTTGTCGATGTCGCGCTGCATCACCTCGGCCTTGGCGGTGTTCTCCGCTATCTTCTTGGCCGTCGGCAGCCAGAAATAGAAGAGGTAGAGGTAAATGAACAGCCCGCCGATCAGGACCCCGCCGGCGATCTGGCCTATCTGCTCTTTGGTCAGCTGTATCTGGTTCATATTATTTGTAGTCGTACTTCATCGAGAGCGGGAGCGTGAACTTCTTACCCATCTCGGTGTCGGTGACCGCTATCGCGCCCACCGTCACGTCCCTGTAGGGGCCGGAGACTTCGAGCGAATTGATCCAGTAAGCGAGGTCGTAGGCGGAATTGGCGTTCAGCGTCATCGTCACGCTGACGACATTGCCGGACAGGGCGGTGCTGACGTTGTTGAACCAGAGCGTCGCGGGCAGGTCGCTCACGAGGTCCTGCAGGAAGCGGGTATAGATGAAGCGGCCCTTGTTGATGCGGGTTATCGAGTCGAGGTATTTCTGCACCTCGGCGATCTGCTTCTCTATCTCCTTGACGCGGTCCACATCCTTCTGCAGCACCTGCATCTCGGCCTCCAGGCCGGCGAGCCGGGACTCGATGGACTTGGAGCGGCCGATGTGCCACAGCGAGACCATCAGAATGCTCGCCGCCGCCACCGCCACGCCAAGGACGATCTTGGCGACGACCACCTTGCGGTTGATCTTCGCGATGTATTCCGGGGGGATCAGGTTTATTCTAATCATTATTCCCAATCCTTCATCCTGCGCAGCGCCAGCCCGGTGGCCACGGCCAGGGCCGGCAGCACGTCCTTGGGCATGTTCTTGGGCGTCTCGGGCAGGAAGGCCAGCGGGTTAAGAACCTCCACCGGCACCTTGAACTCGGCGGCGAGGAACCTGTTGAGGTTCCCGAGGTTGGCAATGCCGCCGGAGAGGTATATCTTGGAAATGGAATGCTCGACGCCCTGCGAGAGGTAGAAGTCGATGGAGCGGGAGACCTCGGTGTAGAGGTCCTTCATCACGCCGGAGGCGGCCTTTGAGACGGCGATGCCCTCGCGGTCGAAGTTCTCTATCGCGGCCTCCTTGTCCTCGTCGGAGACCAGCATGGTGCGGGATTTTTTCGCCGCGTCGGCCGAGGAGACGTCGCACTTGAGCGCCTTGGCGATGGCCTTATCCAGCGTGGCGCCGGCGATAAAGATATCGCGCACGACCCGCGTGACGCCCTGCGTGACGATGGACAGGTTGGTCACCTTCTGCCCGATGTTGAGCAGCAGCACGGAATTGTTCTCTCCGGGCACCGAGAGGCGCTCGTAGAGCGTCTCCAGCGCGAAAGAATCCACGTCGATGATCAGCGGGTCCAGGCCGGCGCCGGAGATGATGTCGATCTTGTCCTGCACGGCGTCCTTCTTGGCGGCCACGAGGACGGTGTCGATCTTGGGCTCCCCCTCCTCGGCCGCCTCATTGAGGATGCTGTAGGTCAGGTTGACGTCCTTGATGTCGAAAGGGATGAACGGCTCGGCCTCGACGCCTATCGTGAGGTCCAGCTCCTTGCGGGTGAGCTTGGGAAGTTTTACGTAGCGCACTATGACGGCGTTGCCTGAAATGGAGGTGGCGGCGTAGGAGGCCTGCAGGTTCTTCTTCTTGATGTAGGCCCGGATCTCCTGCGAAATGATCTCTTTTTTCTCTTCTGGAGTGGTGTCGGGCTTGAACTGGAGCGGGATATAGCCCCAGTCCTTGAGCTTGAGCACCTTCTTCTCCTCGCCGAGACAGACCACTTTAACGGCGTAGTTCCCGATGTCAATGCCAATGACATCCTTGGATGGGAACATCTTTTTTACCAGGTTTGAAAGCATTTAGTTTTTTGCACCCTCCGGCAAATATACCGCCCCTGACTGCCCTACCCGGCCCTAAGTCCAGTATAGAGCATCTATATTAAATAATTATTACATTGAAATCAACGGTTGTCAACACCCTGTGAACAAGTTTTCAACAAAGTTATCAACAAATCCCGCCCACTGGCGCCGCCGGCATTTGTGGCGGGCTCCCTTTTTGCTTAAATATCGGTTATGAAAGGCGCTTTTATAGGCGGCAGAGCCGCCCTCTCGCGATTGGCCGGAACCCTCTCCGCGTCCGGCTTGGAAATTTCAGCCTTCTGCCCGGACGGGGCCGCGGGAGCGGCCCCCCTGCCGCGCGGCCTGCGGCTGCTCGGCTCGGCCGAGGAGCTGTTCGCGGAACCGGGCCTGGCCTTCGCCGCGGTCAGCCTGCCAGCCGGGCGAGCCGCCGCGGTAATAGAGTTCGCGCTGCGGCGCGGCCTGCACGCGGTCTGCGAACCGCCCTTCTGCGCCTCCACCACCGAGTTCGAGGCCCTGCGCGCCTGCGCCGCGGAGGCGGGCCGCGTTGTTTTCCCCCTGCAGCCCTGGGAGCGCTCGCCTGCGCTGCGGGCGCTCGAGAAGGCGCTGGACCGCGGCCTGGCGGGAGAAATAAACTACGCCTGCGTGCAGGAACTGCTGGCCGGGCCGCCCCCGCCGGAACCCGCCGCGGCGCTCTGGCGGCCGTTCTCGCTGCTGCTCTCCTGCGTCCGCCGGCCGCCCGTGGCGGTGGCCGCCAGGAATCCCGCCGGCCCGGCCGCGGCGGTACACGCGCACTTCAACGGGGCCGACGGCTTCGCGCACATCTCTTTCAACGCCTCCGCGCCGCGGCTGAAGATCTCCGTCTCCGGAGCCGGCGGCCGCCTGGAGGTCGACGGAGGGCTGCTGCGCCTCGACGTGGCGGGCGCCCCGCGGGAGGAAGTTGAATTCACCGACGGGCCGGCCGCCGACAAGCCGGAATGGCTGGCCGCGGAGCTGTCGGATTTCAGGAAGGAAATGGACGGGGGCGCGCCGCGCGGCTCGGGCCTGCGCAACGCCAGGTACTGCGTGAAACTTATCAGGAATTCTCTCTACTCGGCGGCCGTCAGATCGGCCGCCGTGCCGCTCTAGGCCCGGCGGGCCGGGCTACTCCGCCTTGTCTTTCGCGGCCGGCGCGGCCGCCTGGGTCCCCTGGCGCAGGGCGCCGATAAGGAAGCGGCTGATCTCCTCGCTGGAACCGTAGATCTGCAGGCCGGCCCTCACCACGAAGAAAAGGGTGAACCCCAGGAAGACCGACTGATAAACCCACTCGAAGCCAGCGATGAACGGGAAGATGGCCTCCTGAAAAGCGTAGTAAGAGAACATCAGCGCCAGGATCTTCACCAGGCTGCGCCCCAGCCTGCCGGCCTCCGGCATGAAGGAGAACATCCCGTCCGCGGCCGGCGAGGCCTCGGCCCCGAACCGGACGAACACGATGACGGCCAGCAGCGAGACCACGGCGTTGAGGAAGACGCTGACGGGCAGGCTGGCGCTCAGGAAGGGCAGCGAGCGGGCGTAAGGCAGGCTCTCCACGAAGATCCCCATGGCGAACAGGGTGAATAGCGCCACCAGCGTTTTGACGGCCTTTACGGCGAGTTCCCACAGCAGTTCTTTTTTACCCATGAACGGACTTTAACAAAAAAGCCGCCGGTACGGCAAACCGGCCCGGCGTTCTATATTAATATGAATAAAATAATATTAATATTGAAAAGGCCGCGGACTTTATGTTAGTATTTTGGCTTAAGCGCGACCCGCTGGGGGGCCAGCGCGTGGAGGAAGACAATTATGATCGTTGAAAGAACCGAATACAAAGGGCAGCCCGTCCTGATACTCAAGCGCAACGAGAACGACAAGTACCCGTTCTCCTTCGGCCTCTCCAAGGCGCGCCTCATCATCGAGGGCATCGAGGACATCAAGAAGTTCGTGGCCGAGAACGACAACAAAGAAGAGAAGAAGTAACTTCCTCTCTTTTTTCCGCGTCATAAATGCCGTCTAAAACCGAGCTGGCAGTCGCCGGGTTTTACGACGGCATTTATCTTTTTTACGAGGCCGCCAACTCCTTCCTGACTTTCGGACTGGACCTCTACTGGCGGCGCAGGGCCGCCGGCCTGGCCCGCGCGGCGGCGCCGGCGGCGCGCAGCGCGCTCGACGCTTGCTGCGGCACCGGGGACTTCTGCGGGGCCCTGCGGCGCGTCTACGGGCCCGGCCTGGAGCTGACCGGGGCCGACCTGAGCGCGGCGATGCTTTCCAGGGCCGCCAAGCGCCTGCCCGGAGTGCGGCTGGTGCAGGCCGAAGCCAAGGAACTGCCTTTTTCCGCCGCGTCGTTCGACCTCGTGACCATCTCCTTCGCCACGCGCAACCTCAACCTCGACAGGGACAAGATGCTGGCCGCGCTGCGGGAATTCCGCCGCGTGCTCAAGCCGGGCGGCGTGTTCCTCAACGTAGAAACCACGCGCCCGGAGAACCCGGTGATAAGATTTTTTATGAGGCTTTACGTGAAGGCGGCCATCGGCGCGCTGGTGCTGGTCTCGCCGAAGAGCAGGCAGTCCTACCTCTTCCTGAGGAACACCATACTGAATTTTTACGGGGCCGCGGACTTCTCCGCGCTGCTGGCCGAAGCCGGCTTCGAAGAGGTGCGCGCCCGCGCCCTCTGCCCCGGCGCCGTGGCGGTGCACACCGCCGTCAAACCCTGAACCTTCCTAAACCCTGAAGCCTTCCGGCCCCCATGCCGGAAAAAGCCTACTGCTTGTGCTTTCGCCTGAACTCCGCCACCTTCATGCGCACGGCGGCGCGGCGCAGCGCGGCGTTGGCCTCGTCGAGGTCCAGGTCCGCCCCGCGTATGGCCAGGCTCTCTTTGGCTTTCTGGTAGGCCTGCCTGGCGCGCTCCTCGTTTACCTCTTTGGAAAGTTCGGCCGCCTCGGCGAGCACCAGCACCTTGTCGCGGTGTATCTCGGCGAAGCCGCTCAGCACGGCGAAGATCTCCCGGTGGTGGCCGTCGCGGTAGTGCATGACGCCCTCTTTGAGCTGCGCCGCGAAAGAGGCGTGCCCGGGCAGCACGCCCATCTCGCCCCCGAAGGCGGGGATCGTGACGGCGTCCACCGGCCTCTCGGAGAGGACGGTCTTCTCCGGCGTTACGATCGTGAGGAGGAGTCTCTTCTTTTCCATGCTTTTATTTCTGCTGCCGGCCGCGTTCTATGACCTCTTCTATCCCGCCGGCCATCCAGAACACCTGCTCGGGCAGGTCGTCGAGACGGCCGCTGAGGATCTCCTGGAAACTGCGGATGGTCTCTTTGAGCGGCACGTACTTGCCGGGGCGGCCGGTGAACTTTTCGGCCACCGAGAACGGCTGCGACATGAACTTCTGTATCTTGCGGGCCCGGTTAACGGTCTTCTTGTCCTCGTCGGACAGCTCGTCGATGCCCAGGATCGCGATGATATCCTGCAGCTCCTTGTAGCGCTGCAGGATCTTCTGCACGCCGCGGGCCGTGTTGTAATGCTCGTTGCCGATCACGCGGGGGTCGAGGATGCGGGAGGTGGAGTCCAGCGGGTCGACGGCCGGGTAAATGCCCAGCTCGGCGATGGAGCGGGACAGCGCCACGGTGGTGTCGAGGTGCGTGAACACGTTGGCCACGCCGGGGTCGGTAAAGTCGTCGGCGGGCACGTACACGGCCTGGATGGAGGTGATGGAACCTTTCTTCGTCGAGGTGATGCGCTCCTCGAGCGCGCCGATCTCGGTGGTCAGCGTGGGCTGGTAGCCCACGGCGCTCGGCATGCGGCCGAGCAGGGCCGACACCTCGGCGTTGGCGAGCACGTAGCGGAACACGTTGTCGAGGAACAGCAGCACGTCCTGGCCTTTCTGGTCGCGGAAATATTCCGCCTGGGTCAGGGCCGTCAGCGCCACGCGCGCGCGGGCGCCGGGCGGCTCGTTCATCTGGCCGAACACCAGCGCGGTCTTGGACAGCACGGTGGAGCCGTCGGAAAGTTTGGACTCCTGCATCTCCAGCCACAGGTCGTTGCCCTCGCGGGAGCGTTCGCCCACGCCGCCGAACACCGAGCAGCCCTTGTGCTCGCGCGCCACGTTGTTGATCAGCTCCATGATGACCACGGTCTTGCCCACGCCGGCGCCGCCGAACAGGCCCACCTTGCCGCCCTTCATGAAAGGCGCCAGCAGGTCGATGACCTTGATGCCGGTCTCGAAAATTTCCGGGGAGGTCTTCTGCTCCGTGAGCGGCGGCGGGTCGCGGTGGATCGGCAGATGTTCTTTGGTGTCGATGGGGCCGCGGTAGTCCTTGGGCTCGCCCAACACGTCCATCAGGCGGCCCAGGCAGGCGTCGCCGACCGGCACTTTAAGCGGGGAGCCGGTATCCTTGACCTCCAGGCCTTTGCCCAGGCCCGTGGTCGGCCCCATGGTGATGGCGCGCACGGTGTTGTCGCCCAGGTGCGCCGCGACTTCGGCCACCAGCGTCTTCTCCTGGCCGTCCTCTTTATATTTTATCTTCAGCGCGTTGAGGATCCTCGGCAGCTGGCCCTGCTGGAACTCGACGTCCAGCACGGGGCCTATGATCTGCACTATTTTACCGGTGTTCATGCTTAGCTCCTTAAATCAAACTTCAGCCGCCCAGCGCTTCGGAACCGCTCACTATCTCGTTAAGTTCCGTAGTGATCATCGTCTGGCGGGTCTTGTTCATCTTCAGCGTCAGATCTTCTATCAGCTCGGAGGCGTTCTTGGAAGCGGCCTCCATGGCGCTCATGCGCGCGGCCAGCTCGGCGGCCTGCGACTCGAGCAGCATGCGGTACAGCTGCGCGCCGATGTGGCGGGGCAGCAGCGCGCCCAGCAGCTCGGCCTTGACCGGCTCGAAAGCGAAGTCCCCGGACCTGCGCCCGTCGACGGAGGCGTTCTGGGCGATATGCATCTTGAGGGGCAGCAGCCGGTCGGTGACGATGCGCTGAGCCAGCAGCGACTTGAATTCGTTATAGATCAGAGTGACGCTCTCCACCGGCTTCTCGCCGTAGAGCTTCAGCGCGGCGTCGGCCAGCAGCTGCGCGTGCACGTAGCCCGCCTTGGGGAACACGCCCACCAGCTCATGGACGATCTCCAGGTCCAGGCCCTTGAGGCGGCGCAGGAAATCGCGGCCCTTGCGCCCCACCGCCAGGGCGTAGATCTTGCGGCCGCGGTTTTCCTTGAGCCAGGCCGCCGCGGCCTTGAGCAAATTAGTGTTGAAGGAGCCGCAGAGCCCCTTGTCGGCCGTGACCAGCACCAGGCACAGGGGCCCGCCGGCGGGCCGCTCGCGGAAAAGCTCGCTGGCGCGCGTGCCCTCCAGGTCCTGCTCGCCCAGCTCGGCATACAGGTCCGCTATCAGGCGGTCCATCTCCACCGCGAAGGGGCGCGAGGCCAGGATGGAGCTCTGCGCGCGCTTGATGCGCGCCGCCGCCACCATCTTCATGGCGTAGGTGATCTGCTTGATGCTCTTGACGGAAGAAATGTGCTTCCGGATGTCGCGCAGTGAGGCCATAGTACCTTAGATCCTGGTCTTCTCCAGTATTTTCACGTAGTCGGCTATGCCGTCGGCCAGGCTCCACTCGGGCCTGTAGTTCAGCAGCGCCTTCGCCTGGCGCAGGTCGGCCTGCGTCTTGTTCTGGTAGAACCCGTAAGGGTTGTCGAAATATTCCGGGGCGAGGTCGGTCTTCAGCGCCTTGTTCAGCGCCTCTATGACCTCGTTGAAGTTGCCGGGCTTGCCGGTGGCCAGGTTGCAGACGCAGGATTTCTTGGCGTCGAGGGCGTTGAGGTTGCCGCGCACCAGGTCCTTCACGTAGACGAAGTCGCGCATCTGCTCGCCGAACTTGAAGATCCGCGGCCGCTTGCCCGCCTTGAGCTGGTTGTAGAGCTGGAAGACCATGCTGGCCATCTTGCCCTTGTAGTACTCGCGCGGGCCATAGACGTTGAAATAGCGCAGGCCCACGATCGTCATGTCCTTGTGCTCGGCCGCGAACTCGCGCGCCACGTTGTCCATGATGGCCTTGGAAAAGCCGTAGACGTTCTCGGGGGTGGGCGTCTGGTCCTCGTGCATCGGGCACGGGGAGTTGCCGTAGACGGCGGCCGAGGAGGCGTAGATCACGCGCTTGACGCCGTACTCCAGCGCGTACTCCAGCACGTTGCGGAAGCCGTCCACGTTGGCGGCCATCATCTTGCGCTGGTCGGCCTCGGTGGTGTCCACCACCGCCGCCTGGTGGAACACCGCGTCCACCTTGCCGGCGCGGGCGAACCAGGCGCGCGACAGGATGTCGTCCGCGATCACGTCCCCGCCGAAGCCGAGCAGGTTCTTGTAATTGCCGGAAGAGAAATTATCCAGCACGGCCACCCGGGCCTTGCGCTCGCCCTCGAGGGCGAACGCTATGTTGGAACCTATGAACCCGGCGCCGCCGGTGACGAGGTACTTTTTCATAAATCCTCTAGGCGAACCGCTTCTTGAAGTCGGTGATCGCGTCGGCCAGGCGCTGCTCGAGGTCCTGGTCCAGCTGCTTCTTCTCCAGGATGTCGGCCAGCAGGTTGGCGTAGGAGTCGCGCATGAACTTCACCAGCGAGGCCTCGAAGTGCCGCACCTTCTCCAGTTCGACGTCGTCGAGGTAGCCGCGCGTGCCGGCGAACAGCACCGCCACCTGCTCGTGGGCGGGCATCGGGGCGTACTGGTCCTGCTTGAGCAGCTCCACCATGCGCTGGCCGCGCTTGAGCAGGTCGGTGCTGGCCTTGTCGAGGTCGCTGCCGAACTGCGCGAAAGCCGCGAGCTCGTTGTACTGCGCGAGGTCCAGGCGCAGCTTGCCGGCCACCTGGCGCATAGCCTTGATCTGGGCGCTGCCGCCCACGCGGCTCACCGAGATGCCAACGTTGACGGCTGGCTTGATGCCGGAGTGGAAGAGGCTCGACTCCAGGTAGATCTGGCCGTCGGTGATGGAGATGACGTTGGTCGGGATGTAGGCCGTCACGTCGCTGGCCTGCGTTTCGATGATGGGCAGCGCGGTCAGCGAGCCGCCGCCGTTCTTGTCGCACAGTTTGCAGGCGCGCTCGAGCAGGCGGGAATGGAGATAGAACACGTCGCCGGGATAGGCTTCGCGGCCCGGGGGGCGCCGCAGCAAGAGCGACATCTGGCGGTAGCTCTGAGCGTGCTTGGAGAGGTCGTCGTAGATCACGAGCGCGTGCCTGCCGTTCCACATGAACTCCTCGCCGATCGCGCAGCCGGTGTAGGGGGCGAGATACAGCATGGAGGCGGGGTCGGAAGCGGAGGCGGAGACTATCACCGAGTACTCCATCGCGCCGTTGTCCTCGAGGATCTTGGCCACGCGGGCCACGGTGGACTGCTTCTGGCCCACGGCCACGTAGATGCAGATGGGGCGCTTGTCGGCGGGCTCGTTCTTCTGATTGATGATGGCGTCCAGGGCCACGGCGGTCTTGCCGGTCTGGCGGTCGCCGATGATGAGCTCGCGCTGGCCGCGGCCTATCGGGATCATGGCGTCGATGGCCTTGAGGCCGGTCTGCAGCGGCTCCTTGACCGGGGCGCGCTCCACTACGCCCGGGGCGATCACTTCCACGGGGCGCTTCTTCTTGGCGTTGAGCGGGCCCTTGCCGTCTATCGGGTTGCCGAGGGCGTCCACCACGCGGCCGATCAGCTCGGGGCCGACGGGCACTTCCAGCACGCGGCCGGTGCGCTTCACGCGGTCGCCTTCCTTGATCAGCGTGTCGGAGCCCATGACGACGGCGCCGACGTTCTCGCGCTCGATGTTGAGCACCATGCCGGACACGCCGCCTTCGAACTCCAGCAGCTCGCCCACCACGGCGCTGTTGAGGCCGTAGATGCGCGCGATGCCGTCGCCGATCTGCAGCACCTGGCCGGTTTCGGACAGCTGCGCCTCGGGGATGAATTTCTCTATCCGTCCCTTGATGATCTCTGTGATTTCCTCAGGTCGTATCATTGTAATCCTCGTTGTCCCGGAGCTATCGAGGCGAAGCCTCGATAGGGCCTATCCTTTCAGCAGGCGGGCCTTCATGGCCTCCAGCCTGCCGCGCACGGTGGCGTCGATAACGGTGTCGCTGATCTTGATCTCGAATCCGCCCAGCACCCGCTCGGCAATCACCTGGCGCAGGTTTATCTTCCTGCCGGCGGCGCCGGAGAGCAGGGCGGTTATCCTCTTCACTTCGCCTTCGGAAAGCGGGTAGCGGCTGTACACCTCCGCCCGCACTATCCCGCAGAAATCGTCGTTGAGGCGCAGGCAGTCCTGCATGATGTCCTCGAGCAGGCCGAACCTGTTCTGGCGCACCAGCAGGTCCGCGAAGCCGGCCGCCGGGCCGAAGTTCCCCTGGCCCAGGATCCTGGCCAGCGCCGCCAGCTTGACCTCGGAATTAACGGCGGGGTGCGTGAGGTTCTTCAGGTGCGGCCGGGCCGCCTCGAAGACCTTGCGCAGGCCCTCGAGCTTGACCTGCGCCGCGGTCTCGGCCGCGGCGGAATGCGCCTTGCCGTCCAGGTCCATGTAGGCCCGGGCGTAGCGCTTGGCGAGGATCCTGACGCTGGAATCCATTATTCTCCCCCGAGTTTAAGCTCGGGGCGCTCCTTCTCCAGCTCGGCGAGGTATTTGGAGGCCAGGTCGGTATTGGCGCGGTGGTCCAGCTGCTTGAGCAGGATGCGCTCGGCGGCCAGGATGGACAGCTCCGCCACCTTGCTCTTGAGCTCGCGGGCGGCGTCCAGCTTCTGCGCCTCTATCTCGCGGCGGGAGGCCTCGACTATGATGCCCGCGCTCTTGCGGGCCTCCTCTATGAGGATGTCCTTCTCTTTCTCGGCCGATACCCGCGCCTCGTCCAGGCGGCGGCCTATCTCGGCTTTCAGCTCTGCCAGCTTGGCGTCCAGTTCGGCCTTCAGCTTTTCAGCTTCCGCGCGGGCGGTCTCGGCGGTATTCCGGTCGTGCTTGATGGCCCGCTCGCGCTCCTCCACGGCCTGCAGCAGCGGCTTCCACGCGGTGCGCGAAAGCAGCAGCGCCAGCAGGACGAAGCAGGTTATAGTCCAGAACGTCAGCCCTATTTCGGGCCTGATCAATGCTTCCATAGTTCACCTCCCGGGCCGCGGACGGCCGCGGCCCGGAGCTTCCCTGAAGACCTTTTAGTGGGTGGTCTGGGTCTGTTCCGCGCCGGGGGCCGCGGGGGCCTTGGGCATCGCCAGGTTCATCACGGCGAAGAAGCAGATGACCAGCGCGAGGAAGCCGAGGCCTTCGATAAGGGCGGCGGCGATGATCATCGTGGTGCGCAGGGCGGGGCCGGCTTCGGGCTGGCGGGCGGTACCTTCGAGGGCGGCCGCGGCCAGTTTGCCGATGCCGAGGCCGGCGCCGATGAGCGTCAGGCCGGCGCCGATGCCCGCGCCGATGTAGCCGAGTCCGAGGAATGTAAGGTCGTTCATTGTACTACCTCCGTTAAGTTTGAAACCAGAAAACTTCCCGCTCAATGCGGGTGCATCGCCGCGCCGGTGAAGATGGCCGTCAGCGTGACGAAAATATAGGCCTGCAGGAAAGCCACCAACAGTTCCAGCAGCAGCGTGAACAGCACCAGCCCGATGGAGATCGGCGCCACGAGGAAACCGAAAGCCGCGTTGAAGGCGCCGAAGATAAAGATGAAACAGATGAAAACGAGGATCACGATGTGGCCGGCTATCATGTTGGCGAAGAGACGGATGCAGAGCGCAAAGGTCTTGATGAACAGGCCCATCACCTCTATCGGGAACATCAGCGGGTACAGCCAGGCAGGCACACCTTTGGGCACCAGGTGGGCGAAGTAGCCTATCAGGCCCTGCTCCCGTATGCCGGTGAAATTGATCAGGGCGAAGGTGGTCAGGGCCAGGCCGCCAGTGACGGCGAGGTTGCCGGTGGCGGTGGCGCCGTAGGGCACCAGGCCGATGAGGTTCATCAGCAGGATGAAGAAGAACAGCGTGGCGAAATAGCCGGTATAGGCCGCGCCCTTGTGGCCCATGTTCGGCACCACCACCTCGTCGCGCAGGAACAGCACCGTGGCCTCTATCATGCCGCGGAACGGCGCGAGCGCCGCGGAGCGGCTGCGTATGATAAGGGGAAAGACCCCCAGCAGGATGAGGGAGGCTATGCCCATCATCAGCAGGTGTTTGGAGAGCGGCAGGTCCAGCGGGCCGAGCGCTATGCGGGCCCAGATCTGGTCCGTGACGTGGTGTTCAAGTATCGCTTTTAGGTCCATGCTTTATCGGGAACGCCTCAAAAATCATCTGCGCCAGTATCATGGGCGCGATAAATAAGACAATAATTGTATAATTTTCCCGGCGCAAAAGACAAACCGCCGCCGCCAGCAGCCCCAGCCTGGCGAACACCCCGCCCACGAAAACCGAATAGAAGACGCTGTCGGAGGAGCGTATAACGCGTTTAAGCGCCAGCCGCGACAGCCAGCCCGCCGCGGCCCCCAGCAGCGAGCCGCACAGGACCGCCTGCCAGCCGGTCACTTCTTCCCCCCGCCGGGCGGCTCTATTTTAAAAAGCTCCCTGGCCACCAGGAAGAAACCGCCGGCCAGGCCGGTCACGGCCCCCGCCAGCGTCAGCCAGGGCAGGGTGTCGAGCCGCCGGTCCAGCCAGTAGCCGCCGAAAAAGCCCAGCAGCACGGCGCCGGCCAGCTCCAGCCCTATCTGGGCGTAACCCCACGGATTTTCTTTGTCAGCCACCCCTGAATTCTACAAATAATGGGGGCGCGCAAACCCTTTTTATAAATGTTAAAATCACAGCATGGACGCCGCAGCCAAGAAGATCCTCCTCGTTGACACAGACGCCCCCGCGGCGGCCGCGCTGACCACTTTCCTGGAGGGCCGCGGCTACAAGGCCCAGACCGTGGCCAACTACCAGCAGGCCCTCACGGCCGTGCAGAACTGGAAGCCGGACCTCGTCATACTCAACATCCTCATCCAGGCCTTCAACCCGCTGGAGTTCATCAACGAACTGAAGAAGAACCCCTTTACCGAGGCGCAGAAGATCATAGTCTTCTCGCAGACCCGTAAGACCGAGATCGTCACCGGCCCGTCGCCCCGCGTCTGCGGCTACCTGACCAAGCCCGTGGATTTCGAGGCCCTCAAGGCCGCGCTGCTCAAGGCCGCCCCCCCGGCGGAGGGCCGCCAGCAGACCGTGGTGGTCGCCGACGACGACACCGAATTTTCCGACCTCGTGCAGATGTTCCTGGAAGCCAACAATTACCGCTCCGTGGTGGTCAACAACCCCGTGGCCGTGCTCGACGTGCTGCGCTCCGAGGAGCCGGACGCGCTGCTGCTCGACATCATGATGCCGGGCAAGGACGGCTTCGCCATCATGGACGAGATGCAGGAGTCGGCCGACACCGCCAAGATCCCGATCATAGTGCTCAGCGCGCTGCGCCTGGACAATTACCAGGAGCGCGGCATCCTCACCGGCCTGCCCGAGATAGTCTCGCGGGATATCCCCGCCGACCTGCTGATCAAGCTCATCGAGGAGCAGACCTCGCAGGGGCCCGCGCCGGCGCCCGAGGGCTCCCCGGCGCCGCTGGCGCCCTCCAAACCGCGCGTGCTGATGGCCGACGACCAGACCGAGCTGCTGTACCTGATGAAGGAGATGGTGGAGTACTCCGGCTTCGACGTGATCACCGCCACCGACGGCGTGGAGGCCATGAAGGCCGTCTTCGAGACCCACCCCGACATCATCGTGCTGGACTACAACATGCCGCGCAAGAACGGCCTGGAAGTGGCGCAGGACCTCAAGAACAACCCCCTGTTCGCCCATATCCCCATCATGATAGTGACGGCCTTCGGCGAGAAGCACGCCAAGCTCAAGGGCCTGAGCATGGGCATAGACGATTACCTGATCAAGCCGGTGGACGCCGACGAGCTGGTGGCGCGCATCCGCATGATCCTCAAGCGCAACAAGCAGGTGCTCGACACCAACCCGCTGTCCCGCCTGCCGGGCAACCCGTCCATCCAGGCCCGGGTGGAACGCGAGATCCAGAAGGGCGGGCCTTTCGCCGTGCTGTACCTGGACCTGAACAATTTCAAGGCCTACAACGACATCTACGGCTTCGAGGCCGGCGACCGCATCCTGAAGGCCACCGCCAATTTGCTGGTCAAGCTGACCATACAGAACGAGAACTCCGAGGATTTCATCGGCCACATCGGCGGCGACGACTTCATCGTGGTCACCACGTACGAGCGCTCGGAGGAACTGGCCAAGCGCATCGTGCACGCTTTCGACGAGATCGCCCCCTCCTTCTACAGCAAGGCCGACCGCGAGCGCGGCCACATCGTGGCCACCGACCGGCAGGGCAATATCAGGAAGTTCCCCTTCCTGTCCATCGCCATCGGCATCGTGCACAACACGGTACGCCCGCTGCAGTCCTTCGCCCATGTCAGCAACATCGGCACCGAGCTCAAGAAGGCCGCCAAGGCCTCCGACAAGAGCCACTACATAGTGGACCGCCGCAAGGACTAAGCGCGCCGCAAAAAAAAGAGCGAGGCCCGGCTGAAAACCGGGCCTCGCTCTTTTATCCTCCCGCGGTTTACGGGATGGCGCCGAACCGGGCCAGGTCCGCACGGCCGGTTGGAATATCGGCTACGGGTACGTTCACCGCAGCTTCGGCATCGCCGCGGGCATCCCCGCGCAGCAGGGCCGCCAGGCCGGGGATCTTGGAAAGCACATAACCCTTCTTGCCGCTGCCGCCGTCCTGCTCCAGGGCGGTGATAGTTTTGCATTTCCCGGCCTTAACGCGGGCGTCTTCGGCCGGCAGGCCGTGGTTGGGAGGCAGCGGTATCTCAACCAGGTCCGGGTCCCAGCTGGCCGTATGCACCCCGATCAGCGCGCCGTCGTGCGCGCTGAAAATACCGCCGCCGGAATTGCCGCCCGAAGTGTCGAGATTGGTGCCAAAGAAGGTTCCGGCCTCGTTCACGAAGCGCACCGAGGCGTCGTTGACCACCTTGAGCGGCAGACCGTAAGGCCCGCCCACGGTGAAGATGGCGCTGCCGGCCTCGGGGAAAGCGCCGGCGTGCAGCCTGGCTGCCGGGGGCCCCTGCACCGGCCTGTCCAGCCGGACCACGGAATAGTCGCCGGCGGCGCCGTTGGCGTAGATCTCTACCTTGGAGCAGGAGTAAACGTTCGCTTTGGCGATGGTGTCGGTGGCCGAGCCCTCGGCGGAGACGGCGTAGCCGAACACGAAACGCGCCCGCTCGCAGCGGCTGGGCGGCTTGTTCTTGTCGCCCATGCAGTGGCCGGCGGTAAGCACCAGGTCGGGCGCTATCAGCGTGCCGGAGCAGAAGGCCGCGCTGCGCTGCTCGAAGAACCTCTGGCCGGGGCAGATGGCGCGGCGCTCGTGCCCGAAAATAGCGCCGTTCACGGCGAAGACCTCGCCGGCGTCGGCCAGCGCGGTGTCGCGGAACAGCGACACGGCCGACATCATGGCCGCGCGCTCCGCGCGGTCGGTGACCTCGTAGAAGTCCAGGCGGCTGTCTCCGCCGTATATGGTTTTATTCTGAGCCGCAGCTTGAAAGGGCAGGGCGAGCGCGAAAGCCAGAATAAGTATAGTTTTCATAACCGCCTCAGATGCGCACCGGCTGGGGCGCGGAGGGCTCGGGCGCGTAGTGGACGGCGGGCTGCACGCCGACGCCCTGGCCGGGAGAGTAGATGGCGGGCACGGCCTTGGGGGCGGCGCTCGCGGGCCGGGAGACCTGGCGGGCGGCCTGGTCCAGCGCGGCTTCGAAGCGGGTGACGGGGATCAGGGCCTGTACCTCGTTTATCAGGGTCACTTCTTCGCCGTCGCCGCCGTCCTGGGCGTAGTAGTTGGCGCGGCCGGGCGCGTACTGGTAGGGGCGGCGGGGGTCGTTCACCACGGCGCCGCTGGAGGTATTGGAAGCGTAGGCGTAATCGGGGTCGCCGCGCACCAGTATGCCCTCGACTTTGTAGGTGTCCAAGTTGAAAACGGGGCTGCCGGAATTACCGCCGAAGGTGTCCAGGTCGGTGACGAAGTAGCCGTTGGCGGTGACGCTCCTGACGCTGGCGCCTTCCTCCTGCACCTTTACGGGCATGCCGCTGGGATAGCCTATGGCGCCCACCCTGGCCCCGGACTTGACGGCGACGCGGCTTATGGCCAGGGGCACACGGTTCTTGACGGGCCTGTTCAGGCGGACCAGGGCGTAGTCGGCGCCCTTGCCGTTCACCGCGAAAGACTGGCAGCTGCCGTTGCGGCAGGTGAAGTGCTCGCCGAAGCCTTCTTTGTCCTGCTCGCGCACGTGCTGCTGCACCACCTCGGAGCAGCCGTAGACGTCCTCGGCCGGTATGGAGACCGGCGCGGCGCCGGCGCGGCTGTAGGCGAAGCCGAAAGCGAAGAGCACGCTGCCGCACGGGCCGCCCTTGGGATGCGGCGCCAGGCAGTGGCCGGCCGTCAGCACCAGGTCTTCGCCCACCAGGACCCCGGAGCAGAAGGCGCCGGAGGGCTGGTCGTTAAAGGTCTCGCCGTCGCGCAGGTTGAACTTCTGCTTCACATTGAGCTTCTTCAGATTGTAGTTGCCGGTGGCCTCGTCCAGGAACAGGTTCCTGGGGGAGAACAGCGCCACTGTGGACTCGGACAGCATGCGCATGCGCTGGCTGGCTTCGTAGGCCTCGCGCAGATCATTGTCGCCATGGTAGGCGGCGGGGGTGACGGAAGGGTCGTCGCTGCCGGCGCGCGCCAAGGAGCCGGCCCCCAGGGCCAGCGTCAGCGTCATCAGCATATTCAGCGCGCGTTTCATAATGTTCACCTGTATATATTATGAAACAAGAGTTGACGAATGTCAATCCCTAAAGACCCAGCCCCATATAGGCCTTTAGACCCATAAGGGGACGCTGCTTCCTATCTTCCTAACCACCCAGAACCGGCCCTGAGCAGCCAAATACATCTAAAAATAGGAAGATAGGAAGCAGCGTCCCCAAAGAAAAACGCCGCCCGTTTTGACGCGGGCGGCGTTAACTCGTGATTACCGGCTTATTTCGCGTTCTTGCCGATGATCTTGGCCAGGTCGAACATCGTGACCTGCTTCTTGCCGGCGAACAGCTTCAGCAGCTTCTCGTCAGCGTTGATGTTGCGCTTGTTCTTCTTGTCCTGCAGGTTGTTCTTCTTGATGTAGGCCCACAGTTTCTTCACGATCTCGGTGCGGGGAACCGGCTTGGCGCCGATAACCGCGGCCAGGGTCTCGTTAGGGGTGATGGGGGCCATGAACTTCGAGTTTGCTTTTGCAGCGGGCATTGTACTTCCTCCTGTGGTATATACTTCTAAATTACAAGTACATATAACCTATTTTCCCTCGGCGGTGTCAATAGAATAGTCGGCGCGCGGCCGGCGGGCGGCCTAGGCCCAGGGCGGCTCCTTGCCGGTCACCTTCAGCCAGGGCAGGCCGGCGAACTTTTCGGGGGCGTGGCCCGTAGTGAGGGTTATGTTGGAAAAGCCCTTTTCCTTCAGCTCCGCGGCCAGCACCTCGCCTTTTACGCCACGGCCCAGCTCGGAATCCAGGTAGAGCGGCGTGTCCCTGGGCAATCCCTCCAGGCCCGCGTACAGTTCCTGCGGGGTCTCGAAGGCGCTGAACTCCACGCCGGCGGCTTTGGCGGCTAGGCGCCAGTTCATCTGCACCAGCATGTCGTCGTCGAGCAGCACCGCGCGCGCGGCGCGCCCGGCCGGCTTGATGCGTATCGGCACCAGGCCGGCCAGCCCCTTAGGGAGCAGGCGTATCTTCAGGCGCTTCGCCTCGTCGACCACCCGCTTTTCCTCGTGCCGGCTGGTCACCAGTATCACCTGGCGGGCCAGCCCCAGCTCCTGCGCCAGGCTCAGGCCGGTATCGGCGCAGTCCAGCAGTTCGTAATCGAAAAGGCACAGCGCGCCGGCTACCTTATCCGGGTTGGCCTTTACCCATTTGCGCAGCCGCACCGGCTCGATGAAATGGATGATGTCTATATCGTGAGCGGCCGCGCCGGCGGATTTGAAGCGCCCCTGCCAGACATGGTGTATGGTGGAATCGTCGTCAAGCACCACCACCGCCCGGCCCGGCTCCAGCTCCAGCCCCTTCACGAAATCCTCCGGCACCTCGGCCCTGGGCAGCCGCACCGTTACCGTGGTCCCCTTGCCCTCCCGCGAAGCTATGGCTATGGAACCGCCCCAGCCTTCCACGGTGGTCCTGGCGTGGTACAGGCCCAGCCCGTAGCCGCCGGCCTTGCCGTGCGTCTCCCCCCGCTGCCCTATCTTTTCCAGCAGTTCCGCCGGTATGCCGCGCCCGTCGTCGGCCACCGTCAGCAGCACGTGCCCGTCGTCGGCGGCCAGGCCCAGGCGCACCTGGCCCGCTTCGCCGAGCACCTCCACGGCGTTGTTGACCAAATTGGACACCACGCGCCCCAGTTCCACCGGCTGCACCCTGGCGAACAGGCCGTAAGACTCGCGGGTCAGTTCGAAATCGATATGTATGCCAGTCCGCGAACCGAACTGCATGCGCTTTTCGGTCACGACGGGGTCTATCAGGCTCGACAGCAGGCGGAGCTCCAGCGGGTCCCCCGCGGCCGCCGCCGGCTGAGGCCTGGTCCGCTCCAGTAGGTTGTTGGCGATGTCGCGGATCCGGTTGACGGCGTGCCGCACCATCACCCGCTGCTCCTCGGGCAGCTGCGCCGCGTTCTTGAGCGAGGCGTCCAGCGCCGCCAGCGGCGAGCGGATGTCGTGGGCTACCTGCGAGGCCATCTGCCCCACCGCCGCGATGCTGGCCACGCGCGTCAGGTCCTCCTGCAGCTTGTTGCGCTCGCGCACCGCGAAGTCCATCTTGGAGGCGGCCAGGTAGATCTGCTCCATGTCCGTCAGCACGATGAAGACGAAGGCGAACAGCACCAGGAAGATGGCGTAAGGGATCCAGTTGGCGCCGGACGCGAGGTCGGCGTAGACCAGGATGTCGTGCGTCAGCGCGGCCAGCAGTATGCCGGTGCCGGCGGCCCGGCTCAGGTAGCCCGGCTGCTCGCGGCGGCTGTATACCGTGTGCCCCAGCACCAGCAGCAGGTTCAGATAGACGAAGAACAGCCAGGCGGCGTAGAAGTCCGAAGTGCCCTTGAGCGTGGGGCTGAAGAGTATGCCGGCCAGGAACACGGCCGTGCCCGCAGCGTTGATGCCGGAGAAGTAGCGCGCCGAGCGCAGGCGGCCGTAAAAATAGGTCAGGAAGAAGTAGAAGAACAGGGCGCCCACCGTGCAGTTGTACTTGTAGATGGCGGCGTAGTCGCTGATGAAAAAATACAATACGCGGCTCAGCGACAGCGAGAACATCGCCCCGGTCAGGCAGGCCAGCGAGAAGGTGCGGTAGCTGGAGAAGGCAGGGTGCCGACGGAACAGGCCGAAGATCAGCACGCCGACGAAAGCGAAGACGATGGAGAGCAGCAGCAGCAGGTCGGTCTGTATATAATTCCGCAGGCGCCCTTTTTTGCGTATCTCGTCCCAGCCGCCTATCTCCATGCCGTCCAGCGGGCCGGAGCCGGCCCGGAAGAACTTGTGCACCTTCAGCGTGGCGGCCGCGCCCTTGCCGACCAGCCAGGGCGGCAGGTAGTAATAGCTGTGCAGCGCGTGCAAGTGCCAGCCGCCGGCCGGGATGCCGCTGGTCAGGCCTATCTTTTTGCCGTCCAGGTACAGCTCGCTGACGTCGCCCACGCGGCCCAGGTAGATGGCGGGATCCTTGAGTCCAGCGAAGTCCTCTTTTTCCATGCGCCAGCTCACGCAATAGATGCCGGTCTTGCCCACCAGGCGGCGCTTTAGCGCGGCCAGGTCCCCGGCCGGCTGGCCGGCGGGGGCCCGGGTCTCGCAGCTGTCGCCGTCGGTAATGTAAAAAGTCCTGTCCGCCAGGCTGGCGGCCGAAACCGCTCCGGGCAGCAGCAACAAGAACAGAAGCCTTAACAGGAGCATCGTTTTCTCCCCCGCCGTCAGATTATCCTTATGATAACAAAAAAATGCGCGCGGTCCCCGGCGGCAAAAAAAAGGCCCCCCGGCGGCGGGGGGCCTTCTGTCGGGGCTGGCCTTATATTTTCGGGCCGGCCCCGTTGATGGCGGCGCTGGTCACGTTGAACTTCTTGAAGTTCGCGGCGAACAGGCCGGCCAGCTCCTTGCACTTGGCGTCGTAGAGGGCCTTGTCGGCCCAGGTCTCGCGCGGGTTCAGCACCTCGGCGGGCACGCCGGGGCACTCGGCCGGGATCTCGAAACCGAATACCGGGTCCTTGGTGAACTTGACCTTGGAGAGGGCGCCGTCGAGGGCGGAGTTGAGCAGCGCGCGGGTATGCTTGATGCTCATGCGCTTGCCCACGCCGTAGGGGCCGCCGCACAGGCCGGTATTGATCAGCCAGCACTCGGCCTTGCTGGCCTTCATCTTCTTCTCCAGCAGCTCGGCGTAGACCGAGGGGTGGTGGCTCATGAAGGGCGCGCCGAAGCAGGTGCTGAAGGTCGCCTTGGGCTCCTTGATGCCCATCTCGGTATTGGCCACCTTGGCGGTATAGCCGCTGATGAAGTGGTACATGGCCTGCTCGGGCGAGAGCCGCGCTATGGGCGGCAGCACGCCGAAGGCGTCGTAGGTAAGCATCACGATGTTCTTCGGGTGCGGGAAAGCGGCGCCCTTGATGGCGTTGTCGATGAATTCCAGCGGGTAGGCCGCGCGGGTATTCTCGGTCAGCGACCCGTCGTTGAGGTCCAGGGCGCGGGTGTGCTTGTCGTATACTACGTTCTCGAGGATGGTGCCGAAGCGCCCGGTGGCGGCGTAGATCTGGGGCTCGGCCTCGGCGCTGAGGTTGATCACCTTGGCGTAGCAGCCGCCCTCGAAGTTGAAGACGCCGTTATCGCTCCAGCCGTGCTCGTCGTCGCCGATGAGGCGCCGCAGCGGGTCGGAGGAGAGCGTGGTCTTGCCGGTGCCGGAGAGGCCGAAGAAGATGGCGGTGTCGTCCTTCTTGCCTACGTTGGCGGAGCAGTGCATGGGCATCACGCCCTTGAGCGGCAGCAGGTAGTTCATCACGGAGAAGATGGATTTCTTGATCTCTCCGGCGTAGGCGGTGCCGCCTATCAGGATGACCTTTTTCTTGAAGTTCAGCAGGATGAACGCGGCGCCGCGGGTGCCGTCCACCTGCGGCAGGGCGTGGAAACCGGGCACGCAGACCACGGTGAATTGGGGGTCGAAGTTCTGCAGCTCTGCGGCCGGCGGCTCTATGAACATATGGCCGGCGAACAGGCTGTGCCAGGCGAGCTCGGTGTACACGCGCACGCTCAGGCGGTTCTTCGGGTCGGAGCCGGCATAGCAGTCGCGCTGGTAGAGCTCCTTGTCGGCCAGGTAGTTCTGCACCTTGGCGTAAAGCCGGTCGAAAGTGGCCTCGTCGATGGCCGCGTTATTGTCCCACCAGATGTTCTTTTCGCTGCCGGGCTCCTTCACTATGAACTTATCGTTGGCGGAGCGGGCGGTATGCTTGCCGGTGCGGGCGCACAGCGCGCCGCCGGCGGTGATCTCGGCCTCTTTTTTGGCGACAGCGTGTTCGTAGATCGCGGCCCCGGACAGGTTCTTGTGGACGGTCTTGGAAGTTTTTATGTCGTTCATCGCGGGTCTCTCTTTGGTTTCTATCATGATCCCTCTCTTAATCCAGGATTTTGCGTATGCGGCTCACGCCTTCGACTATGTCCTTTTCGGCGCCGCAATAGCTCAGGCGCAGGTGGCCTTCCAGTCCGAACTCGACTCCGGGCACGGCCACCACCATGGCCTTCTCCAGCAGCAGGGCGGAAAGCTTCGCCGAATCCTTCTCATAGGCGCTGAAATCGGCGAAGCTGTAGAAAGTACCCTGTGGCTTGTGCAGCTTCACCTTCTTGAGCTTGGCCAGTTCGGCCACCATCACGTCGCGCTTCTTCTGCAGGCCGGCCTTCAGGTTCTCCACGAAGGCGTCCCCCTCGCGCAACGCGCCGGCCGCGGCGGCCTGGCTGAGCGCCGACGGGCACGAGGAAACCTGCGCCTGCACCTTGATCATAGCCTGCGTGATGGCCTCGTTGGCCACGCTCCAGCCTATGCGGTAACCGGTCATGGAGAAGGTCTTGGAGACGCCGTTAATGGAGACGATAGGCGACTCGTTGAGCGGCTTGTTGGAGAAATTAAAGGCCGAAGGGGCCTTGAGCCCGTCGAAGACCAGGCGGTTGTAGATGTCATCCATCAGCAGGTAGACGCCGCGGTCCTCGCAGACCTCCACCATCCTGCGTATGAAATCCTCGCCGTAGACCTGGCCCGAGGGATTGTTGGGGCTGTTGAGCAGGATGGCCTTGGTGCGGCTGGTGATATGGGCCTCTATGTCGGCGGCCTTGGCCAGCAGCTCGCCCTCGCGCGGCCGCACCACTACGGGGTTGCCGTAGGCCAGCTTCACCATCTCGGGATAGCTCACCCAGTAGGGCGCGGGGAAGATCACCTCGTCGCCGGGGTCGACCACGGCGACCAGGAAATTATAGATGGCCTGTTTGGCGCCCGACGCCACCACGATGTTCTTCGGGCCGGGCTTCACGCCGTAATACTGCTCGGTATAGGCGGCTATCTCCTTCTTCAGCGCGGCCGTACCCGACGTGGGAGTGTAGCGCACGAAGCCGGCGTCGAGCATCTTGCCGCTTTCCTCGAGCGCGCCGCGCGGTATTTTTTCTTCGGGCTCGCCGCCGCCCAGGTGGATGACCGGCTTGCCCTCGGCTTTGAGGTTGTTGGCTAATTCGTTGAGTTTAAGGGTGGCCGACTGGCCGAGGGACAGGGCTAATCTGCTGAGGTTCATGGGTGTTCAGGGGGTTTCCCCTCCTCCAGATTATAGTTAGAAAAGAAGGCAGGCGCGGGCGGGAATCGAACCCGCGAATAACAGTTTTGCAGACTGTCGCCTTACCACTTGGCCACCGCGCCGTGAAAATATCTTATCAAATATCCGCGGCTAAAGTTAAGCCGCCGCGCTTTTTTGGTATTATTAAAAACCGTGAAAAAGAAGAAATGCTTCAAATGCGGCTACTGGAACAAGTGGGACGCGCTGTACTGCGGGCTCTGCTACGAGCCTTTCGCAAAGCGGCCGCCCAAGGAGAAACCCGTTCCCGCGGAGGCCGCGCCGGCCGCGTCCCTCTCTCCCTTTAAGGAGAGCTTGCGGCGCTTTGCAGCCGTCGGGGGCATCCTGGCCGTAGCGGTATTTATTTCCATCAGGTTCATGTCCCCGTCCTCTCCCGGGAAGGAGGTGGCGATAGAGCGGGCCAACCAATTTTCGGCCAAGACGGCCGCAGCCGACAAGCTGCTGGAAGATTACACGGCGGCCAAGGAAGCCCTGCTCGCCAGGATGGGGTCCAAGCCGGCCATGGAAGGCTTCGGCATCGCCGGGGAATATACGGCGGAATTATTCAGGATAGAAGAGGAGTACGCCGCCGCCATGGAGGCGCTGCGGCTGCCCGGGCCCGGCGGCCTGGACCCGGCCGCGGACGCCGGCTACCTGCTCTGGCTGGAGACGCACCGCTACAAGGAGAACACCGGCATGGAGGATTTCAGCCGGCGCTACCGCCTCCTGGCGGAAAAGGCCGGCGCGGGCGGCTAAGCCCGGCTAGTTGCCGCAATAGGCTTTTTTCAGGCGCATCTCGGCGTTGGCATAGCTGAAATTGGAATCGAGCAGGTCGTTGTAGAAGACCTGCTCTTCTTTCAGCACCGTTTCCAGCATCAGGCGGTAGCGGTAATCCTGCTGCTCCGGCGTGCCGGTGGCGGCGCAGGCGTCGGAGGTGCTGAAGTCCCCGTTCAGCCCGGCCAGTATCGCGGCGTAGCCGCGCACCTTCCATTCGTGCATGAACATGTAAGTGAGCGGGCGCAGTTTGCGCTTGGTCATATCCCAGGCCGCGCCCACGGTTATGACCGAGCTGAGACTGCGGTACTTGGCGTCGCCGGGCACCTTGCGCGCTTCGCCGGCCTTGAAATCCGCCGCCGCCAGGAAGATGCCGCCGTTGAGCGTGCTGACGCGCACGTAGTCCCCGTTCTGCAACGGCGTAAAGAAAGTGAACTGCCCCCTCGAAGCAGGCAGGTAGATGTCGAACTTCATCCCTTCCTTGAACAGCTCCGAGGTCACGATGCGCTCCCGCGCCGACTCCAGCGTGCCCTCCACTTCCGAGGGCGTCATGGGAACGCGCGTGCGCACGGTGAACTCCCTGTAGTCCACCCGCTTGTTGAAATACAGGTCAGGCTTGGCCAGCAGCGTCGCGTAGATAGAAGCCGACATCACCAGCAGGAAAATTATAGTGTTCTTCATTGTCCCCTCCCCCCGGCCCGCGCCGGAGCAGGTTATATTCTAGCCCTTACGGCCGCCCCCGTAAAGAGGAAAAAGGCCGGGCGTCGCCGCCCGGCCGGGTTCCTCCCTCTTTTCCTACCTTACACCCAATCTTCGTTCTTGATGCCGCCCTGTATGCCGACCACCACGTGCTTCACCGGCACCTTGCGCTTGGCGGCGGCGGCGGCCTGCTTCACCATCGCCAGCAGGCCGTTGCAGCAGGGCACCTCCATGGTCACCACGGTCAGCGTATTCACCTTGGCGTCCTCTATCAGGGCCTGCACCTTTTCGACGTAGATCTCCTGCCCGTCGTCGAGCTTGGGGCAGGCGATGACTATGGCCTTGCCCTTTATGAAGTCGTTGTGGAAATTGCCGTAGGCGAAGGCCGTGCAGTCGGCCGCCACCACCAGGTCGGCCTTCTGGAAATACGGCGCCATCGGCGAAGCCAGGTGCAGCTGCACCGGCCACTGCCGCAGCCGGGACTGGGCCGCCGGGGCGTCGCCGCCGTCGTCGCAGGCGCAGGGCTCGCGGAAATCCATGGTGCGGCCGCCGGGGCAGCCGCAGGGCTCGTGCTCTTTTTTCTTGGCCATCTCTTCCTCCAGGGGGTTAGGGATCTTGTGTTTCTTAAGGTAATCGAAAGCCTGCTTCAGGAACGCCTTCTGCGCGTGGTCCCGCAGGTGCTTTAAATGTGCCTTAATGGTGTTGGGGCCGTGCTTGACCATGCCCTCCATCACCTTCACCTCGTCGTAAGGCGCGGCCTCGCGCGTCTCTATGGTGATCGCGCCTTGCGGGCATTCGCCTATGCAGGCGCCCAGGCCGTCGCAAAGCAGGTCGCTGATCAGCCGGGCCTTGCCGTCTATCACCTGCAGCGCGCCTTCGTGGCAGCCGGTCACGCAGTTGCCGCAGCCGTCGCACTTCTCCTCGTCGATCTTCACCATCTGTCGCTTGGTCTTCATGCCAGGTCCTTTATCGTAACGGCGGCCACCTCGGCCAGCAGCCGGCTCTCTATGCCGGCGATCTTGTGCCGCAGCACGCAGGCCGCGTGCCGCTGGCAGATCTTCTCGCCAAAAACGCAGTCATTAAGCCGCAGCGGGCCCTGCAACACCTCCATCAGCTGCTTCAGGGTGACCTTGTCCGGGTTGCGGGCCATGGCGAAGCCGCCGCCCTTGCCCTTCACGGCGTGCACGATACCGGCTTTATGCAGTTTCTGCATGATCTTGCGCAAGAATGGCCCGCTGACCCCCACCTGCTCCTGCATCTGCGCCACCGAAACGGTGGGTTTGTTGGCTCTGGCCATGAAGGTCAGCGCCCGCGCCGCGTAATCTACGTCCCTGTTTATGAGTTTCATAATGTAGGTTAATGATACCATGCGGGTATCATTCTGTCAAGACCCCTTCCTTGGCTGCGGCCTGCTTTTAACCCTTTTTTCTTTGGTAGAATAGAGAATGGAGGGCCTATGAAATACCTGCTTTATACTATTATCCTTTTTACCCCGGCCGTTTGCCGGGCCGACACCTTCCTGATGCAGGACGGCGCCAGGCTGGAAGGCGAAGTGACCGGCGAGATGGACGACACGCTGCTGGTCAAGACCCGCTACGGCGCCCTGACCATAAAGAAGGCCGACATACAGGAGCGCAAGGCCGCCGAGGCCGCGCCGCTGCCGCCGGCCAAACTGGAGATCTCCTCCGCGCCCGCCGCCGTGCAGCCCTCTACCGCCGCTGCGGTGGAAGTCTCCTCCGCCCAGCCCGCCGCCGTGGCCGAGCCCGCCCCGGCGCTCACCTTCGCCACCGTCTACCCCAGCACCATGACCCGCCAGTTGGTCTACTCCGAGAACGGAGTGGCTATCGCCACAGAAACCTTCGACGCCGCCGGCGGCCCGCTGACCCTGGAAGGGGCGATAAAGGACGGCACCTATACGGAATACTACCCGGAGGGCGGCTTGAAGACGGTAAAGACCATGCTGGGCGGCAAGGCCAACGGCACGCTGAAAGCCTATTACCAGTCCGGCGCCCTGCAGGCCGAGGCCTATTACCTGGCCGGCGGAAAGGACGGCCTGCTGCGCTACCACACCGAGGACGGCAAGTTGCTGATGGAGGCCTCCTACCGCAGCGACCAGCTCAACGGCTGGAAGCGCGAGTACGGCCCCGACGGCGCGCTCTCCTCCGAAACCTATTACGCCGACGACAAGCCCGCCGCCCCGCCCCAGGCGCAGGCCGCGCCCGCCGCTAAGGCCGCCGCCGACGGCGGGCCCGACTCCCAGATCACGGTAAAGACGCTGGAACTGGCGCGCGGCGAGCGCTTCTCCTTCCAGCTCAACGGCAAATACGTGGGCAAGGTGCACCTGGACAAGGCGTACAACGTCATCAGCCAGGGCGGCAAGATCCCCGACGGTCTGGTCAAGGTCTACACCGCCGACGGCCGCCTGGTGAAGGAATTCGTCTTCGAGAAGAACACCCTGCGCGCGCTGCGAGACTACGAGCCCGGCGGCCCGCTCAAGGCCGAGTACGGCTACGAGAAGGAAAAAGCGGTAAAGAAATAAGGCGCCCCAAGGCAATAAAAAGGCCGCCCGGAAAACCAGACGGCCTTTTTATTTGCGGCAAAAACTGGGCCCAGTAGGACTTGAACCTACGACCCAGCGATTATGAGTCGCTTGCTCTAACCAACTGAGCTATGGGCCCGTAAATCTCCTGGTGACTGAACTACCATTCTAGCATTTTAGGGCCCCATTTCAAAGCACGGGAACCCTCTATGTCCAGGACATTTTCCGAAATACCGCCGTTGCCCCCCCCCGCATCGTCATCTGCCCCTTAATTCATCAGACCGGAATTTACTTTTTCCGGCTCCCAAAGTAAACCGATGGCTTTCAGCCCTTTCAGTTTTTCCGCCATACCGGCGGCATCGCCCCAGCCGCCGCGGGAAGTTTCCAGAAGTTTTCCGTCTTTGAAGAAGTAGAAGACGGGTGAGGAATAGACGCCGAGTTCGGGCCAGTCCGACCTGAGGTAGGCGATATAGGCCTTTGTGGCATGCTTTTCGTTCCAAGCCGCCACCGATTTAAAATAACTGTTCCAGGTTATGAACACCCCGTGACGGGAGAACAACTCGCTTAACGCCGGGTCTTTCTCTATGTCGCCAAAAGCCCGCTTGGTGGCGCCGCAGCCGGGAACCCCGGTGACGATGATCTTCGGGCCTGCCCAGGGCTCGAGCTTAGTCACTTCCGCCCGAACACCGCCCGCCTGAACCTCGTAAACCCGGTGTGCCGGACCCGCCGTTCTTTTATTCCGGATCATTTCCGGCACGGGCGGATATTTAAAGTCCGGATATTTTTTCGCCAGCGCGGCCGCCGCCTTAAATTCGCGGGAATCCAGATAGTAGTCGTAGAGATTCTCCGCGATGTTCTTTTTTACGCTTCCGCGGCGCTCCATCTCCGAAAACAGCCGCGAGATCTCTTTCAGCGGCTTCAGGCTGGCGCCATTGATCAAGGCGTCCGCGGCAAGGTAGAACGCAGTTTCGAGAGTTTTGTCCGAAGCTTTCTTCAGCTCCGCCTTTTTCACCTTCGGAGAAAGCAGCGCGTATATTTCACGCCCCGCCGCGACCCTGTCCTCAAAACTTTCCCCGGCGGCCGACAGCGAGTCCGCCGCGTATTTCAGCGTCTCGACGTAACCGTCGAAATCCAGCAGCCCGGCGCGGAACAGCCCCTCGGCCAGGCGCGCGCCGCCGGAGATATCCCAGCCGTCCAGCTGGTAAACGACTTTGCCGTCGCGCAGCATGTATATTCCGGGCGTGCGGCTAAGGTCGAACCCGGCCCACCCCCCCCTGTCGTAGGGCAACCTGAACTTAATGGAATGAGCCTTGTTCCATTTCGCGAGCTGAGCGGGCGCGAAATTATTGCTGAGCGCAATAAAGTTAGAGGCTAACCCCTTCAACGCCTCGTTGCCTTCGATAAAGGCCGCCGAGTTCACGCTTATATTGCAGAAAACGGAGCCGACAAACAGCACCTGGCTGCCTTTGTCCAGTTGCGGAACCGCCGCTGATTTTATCAAGGCCACTTCGGGATCTATCTCGTAGACCTTGCGGCCGGCGGTCGGCCCTGCCGCGTCCAGCACTTCCGGCACGAAGTTAAGGTCGTACTGCGGATATTTCTCTAACAGCTCGCGCGCCTCGCTGAACATCCGCGCGTCTATATAGGCCAGCTGCAGGTAGCCGGCAGCCTCGCGGGAGATCAACTCCCGGGACCCAAGCTCCCTAAATAGCGCCTCGAAAGCCCGGGCGACATCCTTATCGCCGCGGAATAAACCCACATGGCCGAGGGCTTCGGCCAGCAGTTTCAGCTCCCCGTCGTTCAGCGCTTTCAGCGCTTCGGCCGTCAACCGCCCCTGCAGTTCGTTGAAATTTTTTAAAACCCTTTTGCCACCGGAGGCCTTTTCCGCCTTGAATTCCGCGGGATCGTCCATTACGGATTTTATAACCCTCCCGTATTCAGCGAGCGCAGAGGCTCCGCACCAGCCCGGGACCGCCATCAGACACACAGCCAGAATCGCCGCTTTTTTTATTCTCATAGCCCGCCCTTAAAACCCGGCGGCCGCGAGCACCTGCCTGCGGCCGCCGGTATTTGTACTAAAGATTAGCAGTTTTCGGTGCAGTTATAGCCGCTGGCAGGCTCGCAGTTATGGGCGCCGTCGCACTTGCTCTGGCGGACATAGTCGGAGTCTATAACGCCGTCCCCGTTCTCGTCTTCTCCGTTCTCATCCTGCCTGCTCTTCTCTCCGGTTTTAAGGTTGAAGAATTTCAGCACTTCTGACAGGCGGGCCTTGCCGAGAAATTTCTCCACGTCTTCAGTGTAAATGCTGGCCAGTTTTCCGTCCACGAACATAAGGCTGGAGAAGAAGTTGCCCTTCTTTTCGGCGGATAGTTCCTCCACCAGTTTATCCAGCCCGGACAACTCGGGGGCTTTTACGGACTTAACCGGAGCCGCCTTCTTGCCGCAGGTCTTCGTGTTGCAGGACGAGGAGCACGCGCACTGCTCGCAATCCGTGCCGTTACACTTGTTTCCCCTTATAAATACTTCCTGGGTTCCTCCAGGGATCTCATCGTCCCAGGCACGCACCCTCCCCGGCACCTCGGGTACCTGTGAATTTATAGCGACCTCAGCGATCCGCTCCGTGCCAGAATTGGCGCTGTCGAAATCAACCTTCACATCCCCTGCCTGGGCCATGGAAGCCACGGCCAGTACCGCAAACACCGTTATCATTATCTTTTTCATACTCTTATATTCCCCACCTTTTTTAATTTTACCGCCATGACCAGTGCGGAGCAATATTTATGCCAGAAGATAAGCCGCGCTCCCTGCGCTAATTCCCCTATAGCCGCCGGGGCTGCCGGCCTTCTTAGTAGCGGTGGTGTTTTCATTTGAAACATATATTTTCAAAAGAAAAGGGCGGGCCTGCGCCCGCCTTAACATTGATATGGTGTCAATTTAAGCCCAGGGGGGCTCTTTGCCGGTGACTTTCAGCCAGGGCAGGGCCGCGAATTTTTCGGCGCCGTGGCCGGTGGCCATGGTGAGGTCGGTGAAGCCGCGCTCGTGCAAGTCCACGGCGATATCTTCGCCTTTGACGCCGTCGCCAAGTTCGGAATCTATATAGACCGGGATATCGCGCGGCAGCGCGCCCGCGGCGGCGGCGAATTCTTCGGGGGTCTTAAAGGCCTTCAGGTCGGCGCCGGCGGCTTTGGCGGCCATGCGCCAGTTCATGTGCACCAGCAAATCGTCGTCTAACAGCACGGCGCGCAGGCCGGCGGCCGGCTTGGCCGCTGCCGGCAGCTCCATAACGACCGTAGTGCCCTTGCCGGGCGCGGACTCGATCTTAAGACCGCCGCCCCAGCTTTCCGCGGAAGTCCTGGCATGGTAGAGGCCCAGGCCGGTGCCGCCGGCCTTGCCGTGCGTCTCGCCCTTAGCGCCCAGCCTGGAGAGTATCTCCGCCGGTATGCCTTTGCCGTCGTCTTTAACCTCTACCAAAACTTTGCCGTCCGTGGCCGCCAGGCGCACCGCCACGGTGCCGGAGCCGGCGAAAGCCTCGACCGAGTTGTTGACCAAGTTGGAAATTATGCGCTGCAGCTCTTTCGGGTCCACCGCGGCTTTCACGCCGTCGGCGTTGGAATAAAATTCTATCTTCACGCCGGCCCTGTCCTTGTGCTGTATGCGCTTCTCGGCCAGCACCTGTTCTATGAGGCCCGCGAGGGCGCAGGTTTCGGGCTTCGCCTTGGCGGCGGCGCCGGGCGTGCGGTAGCGCCGCAGCAGGTCGTCGGCTATGCCCTGCATGCGCGCGATGGAGCCGTCTATCATGGTGCGTTTCTCGTCGGGGAGGTCCAGCCCCTTCGCGGCGGCCCCGAGCGCCGCCAGCGGCGAGCGTATATCGTGCGCCACCTGCGCGGCCATGTCGGAGACGGCCTTGCTGACGGCCAGTTCGCTCTCCAGGCGGGCGGCCTGGCCCAGGGCTTCGCTCATGCGCGTTGTCATCTGCGCGAAAGGCGTGCCTATGATGCCGGCTGGCAGGCTGGCTATGTTCTTCTTGATCGAATCGCGGATAATATCGCCCTGGCCGGAGTCGGTGATGGCATTGATCTCGTTGACCGACCGCTCGATGGCCAGCAGCGTCTGTATGGCGCCCATATTCGAGAGGATCAGCAGCCCCAGGAAGAAGAACACCACGGTAATGAACAGGATATAGTTCTGCGCGAACACCGACGCGTTCACGTCCACGAGATCTATGACATATTCAAGCCGCCCCAACTCGGCGCCGTTGGAAATGAACGGCACGCTACTGTTCAACTGCGCCCGGGGCCTGTCGTAGAGGTTGCCCACTATCGCTTCTTTGAATATCCAGCGGCTGCCTTCGAACACAACCGGGTGGAAGGTTATTCGCTTGATATTCTCATTCTTGACGCGCCACATGATGCGCTGCGTCTCGAAGACGTCACCCTCGAGGAAGGCTTTCTCGAAATAAGCCGCGTTCTGCCGCATCGCCGTCAGCAGCTTGTCATCAGCCACCCGCACCGCCGAGAATGCGGAGAAAGCCTGCCAGAAAGCCACGAACACCAGCACCGCAAACCCATAGTGGCGCCAGTTATACGCAAGAATGCGGGCAAATAATTTCACCATCGGAAATCCCCCACCTCAGGGTATTCCAAATAGCCCCGGCCTGCTTCAAGATTTTTTATTCCTCTTGGGTAATACAATTTCCCGGCAACCTGATAAAGCGGCAGCGCCATTCTCTCGTTTATAATTACATCTAAAATAGCTTTTGAAATGTCCAGTTGTTTTGAGTGATCATACTCCGATTGCAATTCGCCGTACAAAGCAACGCCTTTGGCCGGCCTGTAATCCACATACGCCTTTTCCCTAAAGAAAGGAGACAGGAAAGCGTTGTACTCCGGACGAACGGCATCGATGGTCATGACCAGTAAATTATACGGCCGAGGCTTACTATGAATAATCCGGGCGAGTTCACTGGGCTGATAGCTTCTTATACGCATCTGCAGGCCGGTCTTAGAATAAAAATCTCTGGCAAAAGCGGCGAGACTTTCCGAATTATCGTTCCTCCAATTGGCAAGCACCACGGGCGGCATTTTGCGGCCCTGCGGAGCGCACGCCTGCCTCGGGAGGCCTGACTTAGCCCCGGGAACCCCCATAGGAAATACGTTTCCTATTTCATACACGTTCCCGGAGTTCGGAAAATATGCTTTTCGAAACTCACCGATATTCACGCAATTGTATATCAAATCCCTGACTTTGATATCCGGGTGGTTTATCACTAAATTTATCGACTTCAGCTGGATGTTGTCAAAGGCCAAATAAGAATCTTTTATCCCCGCCGGTATATCGAAGGGAGGGATCCGATTGTAATCAAAAATCCCTCCTTTACGAAAGACCGCGTCCTTACCGCCTTTGTAATCGTAAAGAACGATCTTTCCGGCCCCCTTTCTTATTCTCCTTTTTCTGCGCAGTACGGCCGCCTCCCGCCCGAGCGACTCAATACTGAATGGCCCCAGACCATCCTCTATTCCAGAGCTATTTGTTACGGTCGGGGCATTTTCATACAGGGTCAGATACTCCAGGAATCCCGGCTGAGGACTTCCAAATTTTATGACCACACAATCCTGTGTGTTTGAAATTTCAACCTTGCTTTTGTATCGCCCTAAAACCGCATCCATATGTTCGGCGAACAGTTTCACGCCAAAACCGACCTCACTATTAAATTTTAATTTTGTGTCAGGGCAGAGTAAATATTCTTTGTCATCAAGATTTCTGACCCACTTATTCAGGATCTTTGAATAATAGTTTTGGCCGTCATCTTTCCTGAATACCGGCTCATGTGTTTGCTTCAGAATGTAGAGAATTGCGTTATGACTGGCCTTTGAAACTGAAACTTCCGCGGGAAGCCCGGGGAAAAGGACCTCCCATGTGATATCTTTCCCGGCATTGAACATCCAGACCCCGGCAGCGATAAAGCAACCGAGTATGGCGAAATACGGGATCATTTTGTCTTTAATATTTGTGCGCATTCCGGCCGAAGCCCCATCTTTCTAAAGAACTTCTGAGACCTGAAATTATGCGAGGCCACAGAGCATTGAACGCGGTCCCGCCCACCCGCACACAACCATAGTCGAAGCTGCCGATGCGCTATTTTCCTGTCTTCCGTTCCTAACGAAGCGGACACCCAGGCCCAAGGCACCCAATCAACAATCTCGTCTTCATAATTTTGAATCTCCACAAGCATTAATAATGCGACAGGGAGTCCGTTCTTTTTTAAACAAATGCGCCTTACCCCTGGCAGGGAACCCTTTATGAAATTTTCGTGCTCACTAATTTGCCGCGGGGTCATCTCTCGGTTGAGCGACCGGTAGTATTCTTTGCGCGTCGCGGTAAACAACTCGGCCAGTTCCCTGTCGGAAAGTATCGCCTCTTGCAGCCTGGCGCCCCGCACAATCTCATTACTGGCGGCCCTGTCCTTTACGGCCGAATACACTATCCAGACCCTTTCGTGTTCTGTTATCCGCCCCAATGCCTCCCACTCCCGTTCAACCGGCTCGCGAAACAGGAGGCAATAAGAGGCGACGCCATCAGGCCATTTCAACTCATCCACAAACGCATCATCTATGGCCGCCAGTCCCGAAATACGGCACAATATTTTGTTTCCAGTCTGCTTGATTGTTTCCATATCGGCGTAAAATTTCAGATCAGGAGGTGAAAATAAAATTGCACAAGTTACACGGCGAGGAGTGTTCAGGCAGCAATCTATTCCGGTCAATCTCTTTCGCCTTCAGAATTTCTCCGAACGTGTTCTTCGAAATAAGTTTATAAAAGCTGCTGCCTGTATGTTCTCCTATCGTACGGTGCACATACCTGGAGGCATTACCCTGCAATGTCAGATACGAACAGCAAACAGTAAAACCCTCACCGCACAGATAGATCATCTTTCCTAAGTTTGGGCAGCGTTTAACGAGGACCTGCTCGTCAAAACTCGGATACCGATATGCCAGATTGTTGTCCCTTGCCGCGCCGATTGGATGAACCGTCTGCAGTATTACAGGAAATCCACCCAAAGCCTTGAGGTCCTTCAACTGAACCAGTTCCAGCGGGGATTGTATTGTCAGGGCGACGTTAAAACTAATGCCCGCCTTACGACATGCCAGATACAGATTTTTGATCTTATAAAGCGGCAAAAATTTAGCGTGATAGGTGTCATACGACAACTGCACAGCCGATAATGATCTGAACCGACCCAGGACCTGCGAAGCCTTGGCGACTGTTTCCGCGAAATAGCCATTCGTAGTGATTCTGACCCGGGGCTGCACGGCAGACTCAACTTGCGAAACTATCTGATTAATATCTTCGATATATAAAGCGGTTTCTCCGCCGACAAAAAAAAGCGCCCGGAGCCGGCGCCTTTTTATAGTGCTGACCAACAATCTTTTTTCTTGTATCGTTAACTTTACTCCACGCTTATCCGCCACGGCACAGTGAGAGCACTTGAAATTACAAGCGTAGCCCACAGTAACGCACAACTCACCGATATCGTTGGTCACGCAAGTGGCTATTTTTGATTTTTATTTTCCTGAAATATTTCCGCCCCGTCCGCCGCCTTGACCGTTCCGGACTGATCGGTAGCGACCGAAATCAAAGCGCCCTTGTCCTTCTCAGAAAGAGTAGACACATATTCCGCGGATTGAGCGGTTGAAAAAAGGCCGACCGAAACCAAAAACGCGGCTATCACTTTATCTCTATTGTTCATTTTTCCCCCTAACCCCTATATTTTACCACTTTTGCGAGTTTTGAGCAATTTGCCGAATAAAAAAGGGAAAGCAAATATTACTTTGCTTTCCCTGGATACATCCGGTTAAGGCCGGATCGTGGATACTCTGGGGCCAATCCCCCAAATTACAAGGCTTTGCCAGTGCCGCTTCAGGAGCTATGCTCAACAAGCGGCCAAGGACGACACTGATAGTTTAACAGAGAACACTTGCGCGGGTAAGTGACCTTAGGCCTAGCCCGCCATAGGGCCTTCGCCCTACAGCAGTATGAGCAGGAAGAGCAGGGCCACGGTCATTATCGTTACGCCCCAGGCGAAACCCTTCAGTTTCTGGGCTTCTTCCTTTTCCTTTTTCGCGGCCTCGGAGGCGGCATTGCTGGACTTAGCCTGACTCCCTATGCCCGGGGCCTTCGGGGCGGAGGCGGCGGTTGAAACGACCGCGGGCTCGGCGGCAGCTGCGGGCTGCGAAGACGCGGCCACGGCGCAAGGGCAGTGCTTGTCGGCATAGACAGGCTGCGGCTTTTCGGCTTTCACGCCGCCGGAGAACAGCTCTGAAAGCAGTTCCCGGGCCTTGTAATTATCCCCGGAAGCCGCGGCGTCGGAAATAGCGCCCGAAACATCAGAAAGCTCCCCCACCGTCACGTTCACGGCTGTCGGCCGCGCCGCCATGGCGGCAGTACCGGCCGCGGCCGGACAGGCCTGCGCCGCCATCAGTATCACCGCCATATTAACCATTATTTTCATATCGCTCCTTAAATCTGGGCCGGCCGTACCCGACCCCCGCTTAAACTTACGGCCGGCTTGACCAATACAGAGCATTTTTAATGCCAATATTAAAAACAAGGCTTTTGTCCAGGGAGGACACAGAACCCAGCCCAATATATTTTCAAATGAAAATATTTAATTTTCCCATGAAAATACAAAAGGCGGGCCGAGGCCCGCCTTTCATATCCGCTCAGGGGCGGTCAGTGGTGGTGCGTATCGCAGGCGTCCATACCGAACAGCGGCTTGCCGTCGGCGAAGGGCGAGATGGCGCGCAGGCGCTCTATTATCGGCGGGAATTCCTTTATGATGTAATCCACCTCTTCCTGTGTGTTATAGACGCTCAGGGAGAAGCGGATGGAGCCGTGCGCGTAGGTCTGCGGCACGGCCATGGACATCAGCACGTGGGACGGCTCCAGCGAGCCGGAGGTGCAGGCCGAGCCAGAGGAGGCGCAGATGCCTTTCTCGCTGATCATAAGCAGTATACTCTCGCCCTCGATGTACTCGAAGCTGATATTGGTGGTGTTGGGCAGGCGCGGGGCCCCGCCGCCGTTCACGCGGGCGTTGGGGATCTTCAGCAGGCCGGCTTCCAGGCTGTCACGCAGGGTTTTTACGTAGGTATTTTCCTTCTCCAGGTTCTGCAGGGCGAGCTCGGCGGCCTTACCCAGGCCGACGATATACGGCACGTTCTCGGTGCCGGCGCGGCGGCCGTGCTCCTGGTGGCCGCCTATCAGGAAAGGAGAGTAGCGGGTACCCTTCTTAACATAGAGCACGCCTATCCCCTTGGGCGCGTGCAGCTTGTGGCCCGACAGGGAGAGCATGTCTATCTTGGTCTCTTTGAGGTTGATAGGCAGTTTGCCCACGGCCTGCACGGCGTCGGTATGGAACAAGGCGCCCTTGGCGTGGGCTATGCGGGCGGCTTCCTCCACGGGATAGACCACGCCGGTCTCGTTGTTGGCCCACATGATGGAGACGATAGCGGTCTCCGGGGTGAGCGCGACTTTAAGGTCTTCCAGATTGATCTGGCCGGTGCCGTCCACGGGCAGGTAGGTAACGCGGTAGCCCTGCGTCTCCAGGTGCTTGCAGACATTGAGCACGGCGGGATGCTCCACCTTGGTGGTGATGACATGCTTCTTCTCGGGGAAGGAGCGCAAGGCGCTCCAGATGGCTGTGGAATCGGCTTCGGTGCCGCAGCTGGTGAAGACTATCTCGGAGGTTTCGCAGCCCAGCAGCCTGGCCACGCGCTCGCGGGCGAGGTCCAGGTACTTCTGGTTGCCGCCGCCGAAGAAGTGCATGCTCGACGGGTTGCCGTAGAGGTCGGTGAAGAAAGGCTGCATCTCGGCGGCCACGTCAGGCGCCACGCGGCTGGTGGCGTTATTGTCGAAATAATAAACCTTGTCCATACCGCCCCCTTATTCCGCTTCGATCTCTATGGCCGGGTCGATGCGCTCTTTGAGCTCTTTCTCGACCACGTTCTTGAGCGTGGCGCCGGAGGAGGGGCAGCCGTGGCACATGCCGAGGAAGCGCAGCTTGACCTTTTGGCCCTGCACGTCCACCAGTTCCATCCAGCCGCCGTCGGCCTTGAGCTTGGGGTTGATCTCCTCGGAGAGCACCTTCTCTATCATCTTGATCTTCTCCACGACGGTCATCGCGGAGAACTTCTTGTGCTCGGCCTCGGCCCAGTAGTCCTTCAGGATCTTCTCGATCTCGCCCTTGCACTGGCCGCAGCCGCCGCCGGCCTTGGTGAAATTGGTGACCTCTTCCACGGTCTTGAGGCTGTTGAGCTTTATGGCCTTCAGGATATGGCTTTCGGTGACGCTGAAGCATTTGCACACCACGCGCTCGGCCACGCCCACTATCACTTTCTCCTGCTTGCCGCCGCGGTAGTTCTTTATGGCCGCCTCGAGGGCCTCCATGCCCATCACGGAGCAGTGCATCTTCTCTCCCGGCAGGCCGCCCAGGAAGTCGGCTATCTCCTGGTTGGTGATCTTGGCGGCGGCGTCGAGCTTCTTGCCCTTCACCATCTCGGTGAGGGCGGAAGAGGAGGCGATGGCGCTGGCGCAGCCGAAGGTCTTGAATTTGGCGTCGGTGATGGTATCGGTGGCCCTGTCTATCCTCAGGGTGAGCTTGAGCGCGTCGCCGCAGACTATGCTGCCCACCTCGCCGACGGCGTCGGGGTTCTCTATCTCTCCCACGTTCTTGGGGTTCTTGAAATGCTCAAAGACTTTTTCGGTATAGTTCCACATAATAGACCTCGTTGGTATCAAAAACCTTCCAGGAGAGATTGGAAGGATGCAGGACAGGATTACTCCTATATTTTATTAAATCCCAGCCCCGCTATCAATGGAACTCGGCCTTCAGCTCCCCCCTGTCCAGCAGCAGCGCCCACCACAGGGTGAGCGCGCCGCAGACGGCCGAAGCGAACCTGGCGAAGAAGGCCGCGGCCGTCACGGCGTCGTTGAATTCAGGGGCCAGCGAGATACTGCCGTACATCAGCGGCTTCGGTATCGCCAGCCAGGGGTGCGCCAGCAGCAGCAGCGCGGCCGCCGCCGTCAGGTACAGCAGCCACACCGCGCCACGGCGGGCCCACTCCCGGCGCGCCCAGACGCCGGCGGCCAGCACCAGGCCGGAGAGCCAGAACAGCAGCAGGAAAGCGAAGAACAGGCGGACATGTCCGATGATGAAGGCGGCCAGCGGCGGCATCTCCACGGGCAGCGTGGCATTCCGCAGCGACAGGTAGAAAGCGGGGGCCGAGAGCACCTGCAGCAGCATCAGCAGGTCCCTGGCGGCCTTTACCGTCATGGCGGCGCAGAGCGCCGCCGCGGCCAGCGAGCCGGCGGAGAGCGCCTTGGATTTTCCCCCGGGCAGCAGCTTCATTCCAAACCGATTATATAACTTTTGTCGCCTTGCCCCTGCGCCCTTAAAAATTATTTAATGGTCTACCGGGCGAACAGCCCCATCCTGCGCAGCCGGAGCCTTTATGTCGGTAAAACTCGTCAAACAATACACCGTGTTCCTCCCCAATGTGCCGGGCGCGCTCTCCAAGTTCGTGGAGCTGTTCGCCAACGAGGGCGTCAACATCATCGGCATCGCCTCCGAGATCCGCGACGATTCCGGCATAGTGCGCATAGCCGTGGACGCCGAGCGCAAGGTCAGCCACATCCTCACCGGGGCCGGCTTCACCACCATAGAGACGCAGATGATCTCCGTGAAGCTGCTCGACAGGCCCGGCGAGCTGCTGCGCATAGCCCGGCTGCTGGGCGAGCACAACATCAATATCACCACCGTCTACGGCACGGCCGACAGCGGCGGCACGGACAGCCTGCTCATGAACGTCTCGGACGTGGACCGGGCCTTTGAAGTGCTCAAGAAGGATCCCGAAGCCAAATAGCAGCGCCGCCAGGCAAAAAAACCGCCGGAGGTCCGGCGGTTTTTTTATTTTCGGCCCTGCCGGCTTAGGGCCTGGTGAGCTTCTTGTACCTGATGCGGTGCGGAGTGTCGGCCGCGGTGCCGAGGCGCTTGTGGCGGTCGGCCTCGTACTCGGAGAAGTTGCCTTCGAACCAGAAGATCTTGCTGTCGCCCTCGAACGCCATGATATGCGTGGCCACGCGGTCGAGGAACCAGCGGTCGTGGCTGATGATCACGGCGCAGCCGGCGAAGGTCTCCAGCGCCTCTTCCAGCGCGCGCATGGTGTTGACGTCCAGGTCGTTCGTGGGCTCGTCGAGCAGCAGCACGTTGCCGCCCTCCTTGAGCATCACGGCCAGGTGCACGCGGTTGCGCTCGCCGCCGGAGAGGTGCTCCACCTTCTTCTGCTGGTCCTGCCCGCTGAAGTTGAAGCGGGCCACGTAAGCGCGCGAGTTGACTTCCATCTTGCCCAGCTTCACCAGGTCCAGCCCGCCGGAGATGACCTCCCAGACGTTCTTGCCGGGGGTCAGCGTGGAACGGTGCTGGTCGGAATAGCTCAGCTGCACGGTCTCGCCCACCCGGAAGTCGCCGGAATCCGGCTTCTCCGAACCGGTGATCATCTTGAACAGCGTGGTCTTGCCGGCGCCGTTGGGGCCGATGATGCCCACGATGCCGCCGGGCGGCAGGGAAAAAGAGACATCGTCGAGCAGCACCTTGTCGCCGAAGGCCTTGCTCATGTTCTTGGCCTCCACCACCAGGTTGCCCAGGCGCGGCCCCGGCGGTATGTAGATCTCCAGCTCTTTGGCGAGCTTTTCGTTATCCTGGTTAAGCAGGTTCTCGTAGGCGGTGATGCGGGCCTTGCCCTTGGCCTGGCGGGCCTTGGCGCCCATGCGGATCCAGTCGAGCTCGCGCTTAAGGGCCTTCTGTCGGTCGGTTTCGGATTTTTCCTCCTGGCGCAGGCGCTCACCCTTCTGGTCCAGCCACGAAGAGTAATTGCCCTTCCACGGAATGCCGGCCCCGCGGTCCAGCTCCAGGATCCAGCCGGCCACGTTGTCGAGGAAATAGCGGTCATGCGTGACGGCGATGATGGTGCCCTTGTATTCTTTCAGGTGATGCTCCAGCCAGGCCACGGCCTCGGCGTCGAGGTGGTTGGTCGGCTCGTCGAGCAGCAGGATGTCCGGCTCCTGCAGCAGCAGGCGGCACAGGGCTACGCGGCGCTTCTCGCCGCCGGAGATGTTCTTTATCAGGGTGTCCGGCGGCGGACAGCCGAGCGCGTCCATCGCGAGCTCCAGGCGGCTGTCCACGTCCCAGGCGTTGAGCGCGTCGATCTTTTCCTGCACCTTGCTCTGGCGGTCGATGAGCTTGTTCATCGCCTCGTCGCTCATCGGCTCGGCCAGCTTCTCGCTGATCTCGTTGTATTCCTTGAGCGCGGCCATGGCTTCCGGGAGGCCTTCCTCGGCGATCTGGCGCACGGTCTTCTCCTCGTCGAGCTTGGGCTCCTGCTCCAGCAGGCCGACGGTGTGGCCCGGCGACAGCACGGTCTCGCCGCGGAAATCGGTGTCGAGGCCGGCGAGGATGCGCAGCAGCGAGCTCTTGCCGGAGCCGTTGAGTCCCAGCACGCCGATCTTGGCGCCGTAATAGTAGGAGAGGTAGATGTCTTTCAGCACGGCCTTCTTGTCGTAGTGCTTGCTGACGCCCACCATCGAGTAAATGACTTTCTTGTCGTCTTTTTCAGCCATATTGAAGTTCCTTTTACCGCGCCGATTGAAAATTTTAGCAAATCAGGGCTGGCCGGGGCGCGCCGCCCGGACGTCATCCACCGCCAGCGCGGCGAAGAAGCCGGCCACGGCCAGCAGCGACGCCGCCAGGAACACCGACTTATACCCGCAGGCCGCCCAGAGCAGGCCCCCCGCGGCGGGGATGGTCATGGAGACCGCGTGGTCTATCGTGACGCCGAAAGAGATGGTGGGGGCGATATGAGACTTCTCCTCGGCTATCCTGTTGAGGTAGGTGGTGCGCGCTATGCGGGTGGCGAACATCAGGTTGTCGAGAATGAAGAAGAAATACAGCGCGGGCCTGAAAGTGGTAAAGGCGAAACCGGCGCAGATGAACAGCAGGATCACGGCGTCGGCCATGAACATGCGGCGCTCGCCTATCCGGTCGGTCAGCGCGCCGAAGGCCTGCCGGAACACCACCCCGGCCGCGGCGGCGGCCAGCGCCAGGGCGGCCATCACCGCCGGGCTGGCGCCGTACTGCGTCACCAGCACCCAGGGCGCGAAGGTCAGGAAGATCTGCTTGCGCGCGCCGAACAGGATGTTGAGCAGGTAATACCATTTGTAGCGCCACCTGAAGACGAAGCGCCGCCCGCCGGGCGCGGTCTCCTCCCCGCCCTTCTTCATCCTCGCGAACAGCGCCGCCGAGGCGAGGGCCGCGGCGGCGGCCACGGCGAAGGACCATTTATAGACGGCCGGCCCGGCAACGGCGGCGAACAGCCACACCAGCCCGGCGCCGGCGATGGCGGCGAAATTGGTCATGCCGCTGATCTGGCCCAGCCGGCGGCCGTGCCCGCCGGCCTTGGCGAAGCGCAGCCCCATCACGCTCTCCACCGTCATGAACAGGTGGCTGCCGGCGCTCCACACCAGCATCCAGACCAGCATAGCGTTGTAGCCCGGGGACAGGAAGGCGAGGCCCGCCACCCCCACGGCGGTGAGCAGGCCGGTGATGACGGCCCAGTGCCGCACCGGCAGGGCGGCCAGCAGGCCGGTCATGAAGATCACCAGGAAGCCCGGCAGTTCGCGGGGAAATTCCAGGAAGCCGCGCTGGCTGGACGTCAGGCTGAAGGAGTCGTTGAGGTAGTTATTGAAAGCCGAAGAGATGACCCCGGCGTTGATGCCCAGGAAAAAGACGCCCAGCAGGAAGGCTTTAAAGGCGGGATCGGCGTCCCGCCAGCGCGCGCGCAGGTTGTTCATAACTGAATTAAAGTCCCAGCTCTTTCGCCGCCTGCTGGCGCCGGTCGGGGCTCAGGAAAGAGCCCTCCACCGCCCAGCGCAGCGTGCGGCGTATGTCTTCGAAGGACAGGCCCATCCGCTCCACGGCCAGGCGGTACTCGTGGTTGAGGTCGGTGGCGAGGATCTCGGGGTCGTCGGCGCCGATAGTGCATTTGACGCCGGCGTCCAGGAAACTTTTCAGCGGGTGCGCCTCCACGGAAGGCACGGCGCGCGTCAGGTAATTGCTCCACGGGTTGGTCTCTATGGTGACGCCGGCCCGCTTCACCAGCTCCACCGTCCGGCCGCTGCGGTCGTCGGCGGCTTTCACTCCGTGGCCGATGCGCCGCGGCGCCAGCGCCTTTATGGTTTCGGACACCTGCGAGTACGGCCCCTCCTCGCCGGAATGCACGGTAAGCGGTATGCCCTCCGCGTGCAGCTTCTTCACGGCGCCGGCGTAAAGGGCCGACGGGTAGTCGCTCTCGCTGTCGGCGAGGTCGAAGCCTATCACCGACTTCCTGTTAGCCGCGGCGAAATCCACGGTGCGGCGGGCCGACTCCAGGCCGTAGCTGCGCGAGGCTATCACTATCACGCCGCAGACCATGTTGTAATCCTTCTCGAACCGGGCGCAGACGGCCGCTATCAGCTCGTGAGCGCGCTGCCAGTCCAGCCCGGCCTTGCCGAGCATGAAGTCGGGGCTGTAACGCAGCTCCAGCAGCCGTATGTTCTCTTTTTTATAGGCGTCTTCGAGAGCCTCGAAGGTGATGCGCTCCACCGCCTCGTAGGAGGCGAAGCAGGCCTGGGCCAGGCCGAACATACCCAGCACTGCCGTGAGCGAGGCGCCGGGGGCGCGCAGGCGGTAAACCCGGTCCAGCTCCGCCGGGTCGGCTGAAGGCAAACTGAACTTGTATTTAGCGGCGAGGTCCAGAATGGTGGAAAGCCGCACGCAGCCTTCTACGTGGCGGTGCAGTTCCGCCTTGGGCAGGGCGAGGATCCGGTCCGCCGTAGTTTCCATGGAGCCGGACCGCTACTTGATATGGAGCGCGTCCACGTACTTGCCGTAACGCGAGCAGATCTCTTTTTTGGAAATGCCGCCCACGCGCTTAACGCTGAAATCCTCCACGGAGAACGAGCTCATCACGGTGCCGTAGCTCATGGCGCGGCGGATCACGTCGAAATTCTTCCAGTCGGGCGCGGCGGCGAGGTAGCCCATGAAGCCGCCGGCGAACGTGTCTCCCGCGCCGGTGGGGTCCACCACTTTCTCGATGGGGTGGGCGGGGACGGAAAGCACGTTGTCCTTGAAGAACAGCATGGCGCCCGCGTCGCCGCGCTTGACCACGATGCCGCGCGGGCCCATCTTCATAATAAGGCGGGCGGCCTTGATGAGGTTGTACTCGCCGGTGAGCTGGCGGGCCTCCTCCTCGTTGACGAAGAGCATGTCCACTTTTTTGAGCAGCTTCAGGAGCGAGGGCTTCTTGAGGCTGATCCAGTAATTCATCGTGTCGCAGGCCACCAGACGGGGTTTGCCCATCTGCTCTAGCACCTCGCGCTGCAGGTCCGGGTCGATGTTGGCGAGGAACAGCACGCCGCAGCGGGCGTGGTCGGCGTTGAGCTTGGGCTTGAACTGCTGGAAGACGTTGAGCTCGGTGGCTATGGTCTCGGCGTTCTTGTAATCCTGGTCGTACTGGCCCACCCAGTGGAAGGTCTTGCCGGGCATGACCTCCATGCCCTCCAGGCAGATGTTGCGGCGCTTGAGGAATTTGCGGAACTGGGGAGGAAAATCCTCGCCGACCACGCCCACCATCTTGACCGGGCTGAACTTCGAAGCGGAAAGGGAGAAGTGCACGGCCGAGCCCCCGAGGGCGTGGTTGGTGCTGCCGTGTATGGTCTTTACCGAGTCGAGCGCTACCGAACCGACCACCAGGATTGTATTTTTCATATGCCTTCTGGCTGCCTTAAAAAATAATAGTCCGGGGAGGACTATGGCTCTATGATACAAAATTGGGAGCGGCCGGACTTTGCGCCGGCTCAAGGGCTGAGTATAATATCGCTATGGCTAAAAACATCCTCGTTACCGGTTTCGAACCTTTCGGCGGCCGCGGCGAGAACCCCTCGCTGCAGGTGCTGGCGCGGCTCAAAGCCCCGGCCGGGGCCAGGCTGTTCAAGGCGCGGCTGCCGGTCACCGGCAGGGCCGTGGGCCCGCGCATAGCGGCGCTGATAGCGCGCCATAAGCCGGACCTGGTGGTCTCGCTCGGCCTGGCCGCGGGCGAAGCCGCCATCCGGGTGGAGCGCTTCGCCGTGAACGTGGCCGACTATGCCATAAAGGACAACTCCGGCTGGCAGCCTGAGGGCATGCGGCTGGACGCCGCGGGCCCGGCCGCCTATTTCGTTACCACCGACCCGCTCAAGCTGGCCGCGGCGGCACGCCGCGCGGGGGCGCCGGCCTACGTGAGCAACCACGCCGGCGGCTATGTCTGCAACACCTTGATGTACCGCGCTCTGGCGGCGTTAGACGCGGCCGGCTGCGGCGCGCGCTACGCTTTCATCCACCTCCCGGTCAGCACCGAGATGGCCCTCAGGGAAAAGCCCGGCAAGAACATCTCCCCCTCCCTGCCGCTGGACCTGCTGGTAAAGGCCGTCGGCGCGGCAATAAAAGAGGCCGCCCTTTAGGCGGCCTCTTTTTCCGCAAAAAAATTATCAGCGCAGCAGCGGCTTCAGGGCCCGCAAGTCGGAGGCGAAGGCGGGCTCCCGTTTCAATTCCTTGTAGAGCGCGTCGGCCAGCGCCTTGCCGGCGGCGGTGTCGGAGGGGTGGTGCACGCCGCCTATCACCCGGAAAAGGGCGCTTTCGTCGGCCTTCGCCATGAATTCGGCGCGCCGGGCCGGGACCAGGTCGGACAGGATCAGGGCGAACAGCCTGGCCATAGCCGAGTGGCCGCTGGGATAGGAAAGACCGGCCACGCGCGGCAGGCAGGGCTTCACGCGGGGGTCGCGCACGAAAGGCCGCTCCCGCTTGTAGGCGTCCTTGAGATATTTGTGGGCCGCCACCGAGTCCTCGCCCACGTTCTTAAAAAATTCCTTCACCGCGGCGGGCGCCGGGCTGCCGAAAGGGCCGATCTTCCCGAAGAAAACCTCGTAATTATGGCTCATCTCGGCCTTGGCGGCCGCGCATTGCGCGGCCGTGCGGCGGGCCTGCCAGTCGAATATTATCCTGAAGTCCTCCCTGTCCTCGTAGGAGCCGTCGGCGGGCGCGGCCGGCACGGCGCGCAGGTCCAGGCCGTCCAGCGATAAATAATGCCCGGCCGAAGCGGCGCGGAGGTCCGCGGCCTGCGGGGCGGCGGGCAGCGGCGGCGGCGCGGCGGGGGCGCCGTTATAAAGTTCGTTTAAAGCGCCCGCCCGCCCGGGGAGGGGCAGCAGCGCGGCCAGGGAAAGGGAAAGCAGAAGACGGCGGAAGAGATTCGGCATTACTAAAGTCTATAAGTAAAACCGCCGCCGCAAAAGGGCCTCAGGGCCTATGCGGGCGGCGGCAAAAGGACCGCGGTTGCGGACCTTAGACGGCGGCTTTCTCTTTCTGGTGGGCCGGGACGGGGTAGCCGAGGGCTTCCAGCGTCTCGTTGACTATCAGGTCGGCCCACTCCTTGCGCAGCTCGGTGGTGGGCGGCGGCAGCGTGCGGTGGTCGATGTTGAATTCGCCCAGCAGCGCGTTGAGGCGGTCGAAAATGTCCTGCTGGAACTCGTGGCTTTTCGCGTCGCGGATGCCGTCTTCCATCAGCTCCCCGACCATCGGCAGCTTGTATATGACGTCGTAGGGGAAGGTCTCGGCGTAGGCCTTCAGGAAGTCGCGCAGCATCCTGTTCTCGCCGCAGCGGCGCTCGAGGTAGACCAGATTGTCGAACACGCTGCGGTCGCAGACCACCACCTGGTAGTTGCGCAGCGTGCCGCGCAGTTCCTCGGTGATATGCTGCATCATGATGTACATCTGCGCGGGCAGCGTGGTGCTTTCGTTTATCGGTATGCCCTGCTCGAAGGCGGAGGCGGCGATCTCGGAGAAGACCTTCACCTTCAGGCCGCGCTTCTTCAGCTCGGCGGCCACCTCGTAGCAGAGGGTGGTCTTGCCGGTGCCGTGCGTGGAAATGAGCGAGATCTTGTAGGGCCGCTTCTTGTTGTGGGGCATGTCAGACTCCGTGGAAAATTAAATTTGAAAAATCGGGATAGACAGATACTACACTTTTTCGCGCCGCCCTCAAAATTTCCCGCCGTTACGCGCGGCCGGGCGCAGCCGCGGGGGCTGGTCCCGGAGTTTTTTGTTACAATTCAGTAAACATGCCCTTGAAATGCGTCATATTCACACAGTCGGACGACGCCGATGCCGTTTTCACTCTGGTCTCCAGGCTCAACGCGGGAGGCGCGGGGCGGGTTACGGCCGTAATGCAGGAAGTTCCCGAAGCCGGGTTCGCCCTCAGAGCCTCCCGGCATATAAAAAAATATGGCCCGTTCTCGCTAGCCTACAAGACCGCCGGCCTGGCCGCGGGAAAAATCCTGGCGGCCGCCGCCCGGGTGAATTTCGCCACGCTGCGGCTGGCCGGGAAAGAAAGGCCCGGGGACCTGGCCGGCCGCTGCGCGCAGGAGAAACTCTCTTTCCTGCGTACGGCCGGCTTTTCCTCTGCGGACTCGATAGCCTTCCTCAAGGGCCTGGGGCCGGACCTGGGCATAGTCTACGGCACCGGCATCCTGAAAAAAGATTTTTTCTCCGTCCCGCGGCTGGGCTCGATCAATATTCATAAGCGGAAGCTCCCGGATTACCGGGGCGGCGGCGCCGTCGGCCTGTGGGAACTGCTCGCCGGTGAAAAGGAAATAGGGATAACCGTCCACAAGGTTTCGGAGAAGCTGGACCAGGGAGAGATCGTGGCGGAGACCGCCGTCCCGATCCACGAGGGAGACACCCTGGTCAGCCTGAAACTAAAGGCGGACCTGGCCGGCGACGAACTTATAACCCGGGCCGCGGGCCTGCTGGCCGCCGGCGCGCCCTGCCGGCCCCAGGTCCCCGGGGCGGGCCGGTTGTACCGCGATCCGTCCCCGGCGCTGTTCTCCTATTACAAAGCCTTGCTTTGTTTCAGGCGGTTGAGCCGCCGGGGGCCGGATCTCAAGGAAATCCTGAAGCGCGCCCTGAAAGTCGCCTACCTGTACGGTTCGCTTACCCCGCTGCGGGCCCTGCTCGCCCGCCTGCGCGGGCGCGCCCCGATAATTATTTTCTACGGACATCTGGTTTCGGACCGGAGCCACTACATGGCGATACGGACGGAACCGTTCAGCAAATACCTCTCCCACCTGCAGCGGCACTACAGCGTGATCCCGCTGGCCGAAGCCGTGCGCAGGGTCAGGGCCGGGCGCAACTACGAGCCGGCCGTCGTGCTGACCTTCGACGACGGCTACGCCGAGAACATGGCGAACCTGCGCGCCGGTCTGTACGGCACCGCGATCAAAGCTGCTTTCTTCATTTCGTCCGGCTATATCGGCTCGGGCGGGGATTTTCCGCATGACGCGGCCAAAGGCGCCGCCGGCTTCCCGGCCTTCAGCTGGGAGGACGTAGCCCTGCTGAAGAGCGAGGGGCACGAGATCTGTTCCCATACCCAAAGCCACGTCAGGTGCTCCCGCCCGGAGGAATTGCCAGAGATCGGGCGCTCCCGGCTGGAGATAGAGGCGCGGCTGAAATCCCCCGTGCGCTATTTCTCTTTTCCGTGGGGAAAGAAGAAGGACATACTGCCGGCGGCTTTCGAAGAGGTCAGGGCCAGCGGTTACGAAGCGGCTTTTCTCGCCGACAGCGGCGACGCCATGGACCACAGCGGCGACCTGTTCGGCATAGAGCGCACCCCGTTGCCCGTCAGCGGGTCCCTGATCGACCTCGAGGCCGTGATCTACGGCTGGAACGAGGTCGCGAAGCTGAAAGAAAGAATACTGAAATATCTCTCCCGTTCCGCTAAATAAGTCCGCGCCCGTGGCCTCAGGCTTTTCCGGCAGGGCGCCGCAATTGCCGCAGCAGCTCCGCCGCCAGGCGCGGCAGGGCCGCGCGCCAGAACTGCGCCAGCAGGGCGCTGGTCGCCGCACCAAGCGCGAAAGTGTCGTCCACGAAGCCGGGAATGTTCACCGGCAGCATTTCATACAGGAACACCGCGGCCGGCAGCAGCAGCCAGCGCCAGCCGGTGGCGCAGCGCTTGGCTATGACCAGGCAGCCGCCCAGCAGCAGCCCGGCCCCGATGAAGGCGGGGGCCGAGAAGACGCTCAACCCCAGGCTGAACGGCGCGAGCGCCAGAGACCACAGCGCGGCGAACACCGCCGGCAGGGCGGCGTCCAGGTAGGAGTAGGTTTTAACGAAGAACAGGTTCACCACGGCGGCGGTGAAGAACAGCGTGAAGACCGCGGCCCCGGCCAGCAGCCCGGTCCTCAGGTCCGCGGCCGCCCAGCCGATGACAAAAGCCAGCCCGGTGAACGGGAAGGACAGGAAGGCTATGGCGAAGCTGCGCCACATACTAGCGCGCCAGCAGACCGGTGATGCCAAGCCGGTCGCGGAAGATCATCGCGGCAAGTATAAGCAGCGCGAAGACCACCGCCGTCGTGACGGCGCCGTGGCTGCGGGCCCCGCCGGGCGGCGGCGGCAGCATCAGATTCTCCTCGCGGCCGGCCACGTAGTCGGCGTAGATGTCGCAGGCCGAGATCAGGTAGATAGGCCGCAGGAACAGCAGTACCAGACCCGCCGACACCATCAGCGGCACGCCCGCCCAGACGTAGAATTTGTAGATATTGCTTTCCACCGGCGCGCTGAAATCCACGAGGTTCGGGAACATGATAAAGAAAAAGATGGTGCCAGCGTAGCCGCCCACGCCCACTATCCAGCACAGCAGCGAATAACCGCCGCGCAGCAGCAGCACGTCCTTGAGCTTCACGCGCACCAGGTCCACCGAGCGCTTGCCGGCGTCCACCAGGCCGCGGCCGGTCACCAGCGCCGGCACTATGCCTATGGTCGCCACTTTCCAGGCGTAATACAGCGCCTCGCTCAGGGCCTTCTGCGCGGCCGTGCGGCGGTCGTTCTTCTTGGGCAGGCGGTCGAGGATGCGCATCACCGTCCACCAGCCGTCTATCCAGTGGAACACCCACAGCTGCCAGGCCTTGGGAAGCACGATGTTCAGGCATTCGTCTATGGTTGATTCCTTGCCCTGCCGGTTGAGGAAATGCACCGCGCCCATGCAGCCGCTGAGCACGCCCAGCGGGAAAGCGGTGACGCCGACACAGACGAAAGACCAGGCCAGCAGTATATAGTCGCCCAGCGAGGCGCTGTCGGATTTGGAGGCGCGCTGCCAGGCCTCTTCGGGGATCCAGCCCAGCATCTGCACCCACAGGTAATAGCCCAGGCCGATGCAGGCCCACTGCAGCAGCGCGAAAGTTATTATTTCCTTCTCGAGGAACATCAGCCTGACGCTGAACTTGGCGCGGCGCCAGAAGTCTCCCAGTGCGTCGCCGCCGGCGGGGTGCTCAGCGTTGCCGGTGATAGCGTACACCTCGTTCTTCACCTCGTCCATCTCACCCAGGTAGGTCATAGACATTCTTCCTCCGCGCTCCATGATAATATCTCCGCCCGGGCCTAGAAGCCGGTGCTGCTGACGAAGTTGAAATCCTTTACCGTGATATGCGGCATGGAGGTGTAGATCATTCTCTTCTCGCGCCCGATATCGACGGTGTTCTCCAGCAGGGCGAACACGCTCTGGTTGAACCTGAAATTATTGACGCTGCCCGCCAGGCGGCCGTCTTTGATCCTGAACAGGCCGTCGCGCGTCATGCCGGTGAACACCGCGTCCATCTGGTCCACCTGCCGTATATACCAGAAGCTGTTCACATAGAGGCCGTCTTCCACGCCTTTCACCAGCTCCTCCGCCGCGCGGTCCGTGCCGGCCAGGATCACGCTGCCCGGCGCGCCGCGACCGGTGGCCAGGGCGCCTTTTTGGGCGGCGTAATAGCGCGAATACCACGGCAGCGCCAGCCTGCCGCCGGCGATCATGTCGAACTCCGGGTACGGGGCGCCGTCGGCCGGCGAGAACGGGCAGGGCGTGACCGGGTGGTCGGGCCGCGAGTAGATGCGGATGCCGGGCGCGGCGATGGTCTTGTCGCGCCGCGAGGACAGGGCGGTGCGCCCCTCGTCCATGGCCTTGGCGTTCATGTTGTAGCGCAGGAATATCAGCAGCAGTTCCTCCACCGCCGCCGGCGCCAGCACCACGGTATACTTGCCCGGCGCCAGCGGCGCGGGGTTGGCGGACAGGCGGGCCTTCTCCATCAGGCCGGAGATGAAAGTGTCCGGGGCGTAGTCGGCCAGGTCCCGCGAGTAAAAAGTGTCCTTGAACGAGGAGTCGCCGGTCATGGCCGTGACGGCCAGCGCGGAGAAGCAGCCGGCGTGCGCGAGGCGCAGCCCGGCGCTGTTGTACACCTCGTTATAATGCGGGTTCACCGACAGGCTGCCCGCCGCCTTCAGCCCGGCCGACCGGAGATCCCCGAAAAGCCGGTCCAGCGTGCCGTATTTTATCTCGTCGGACGGCGGAGAGAAAGGCTGTTGGAGCTGTTTGATCCCGGCGGCCTCGGCCGGCGTGACCGGGGGCATGTATTCAGGGTCTTTGGGCAGCAGGCGCGCGGCCTCGTGCGCGCGGGCCACCGCCCGCCGGAGACCCTCCTCGGAGGTATCGTTGGTCTTGGCGACTCCGGTGCGGCCGTCGTAACCCACTTCCACCCGCGCCTCGCGCAACGGTGCCTGCAGGTTCTCCCTGTTGACCGCGCTGCCGGAGAAGCGGACAAAATGCGTGTCCCCGCCGGTGACGGCTATTACCACGTGGTCGGTCACCGGTTCGGCGAGGATCTTTTCTATCGCGGCGCGGACGGCTTCCATTATTTCGCCCTCCTGACCGTGATACCCCGAAAACGCGCCGGGCTGGCGCCGTGCGTCATCTGCGTCAGCTGCATGGGGTCGCCCTTGCCGCAGGTGATGAACCCCGCCCGCTGAAAATAGCGTTCGTCGGCGATGGCGTCGCAGCTGCGCCAGAACTCGTAGGAGACGGCGTTGTAGACCACGTTCTTGAGCATGCCCGTTATCTTCCCGTTCTTTATCTCCCAGCAGGCGTCCCCGCCGAACTGCATGTTCAGGCGCATCTGGTCTATGCTGAACGAGCCGCGGCCCTCGATGTAAATGCCGCCTTCGGTGTCCGCGATGATCTCCTCCGTGGACAGCGGCCTGGTCCCCGGGGCCAGATAGAGATTGGGGATGCGGGTGATGGGCGCGTCGAAATAGTTGGCGGCCCGCGTGGTGCCGTTGGCGCGGTCCCGCCCGATCTTATGGGCCAGGTCGCGGCTGACGCCGTAGCCCGCCAGGATGCCGTCCCTGACCATATGCCATTTTTGGCACTCCACGCCTTCGTCGTCGTAGCCCCAACTGGCCAGCCCCCCCTCCATCGTATTATCGGCGATAAAATTGACGATCTCCGAGCCGTAGCGGAAGCTGCCGAGTTTTTCCGTGGTGGCGAAGCTGCGGCCGGCGCAGGACTCCTCGTAGCCCAGCACGCGGTCCAGCTCGGTGGGATGGCCCACGGACTCGTGCATGGTCAGCGCCAGATGCTCCGGGTCCAGCACCAGCGCGGTGGGCCCCTCGGCGCAGGGCCTGGCGTAGCAGTGCTCCCGGGCCTGCTCCGCTATGCGCGCGGCGTTGCCGTCGAAATCGATGCTCCTGAAATATTCGTAGCCGGCGTTCCTCGGGTCGGGTATGTAATGCCGGCCCTTCACCTCGCCGTTGGCCCTGGCTATGGCGTCGATCCGCGGCACCACGGTATGGATGTCCGTCTCTATCAGCGAACCGTCGGTGCTGGCGTAGCGGCGCCGCATATTGCGCAGCACCGTCATGGTGCCGGCCTTTATGATGTCCCGGCCCTTGAGGATTTTTTCCGAAACGGCGAGCATGGCGGCCACCGTGTCGGCGGGGCTGACGCCGAAAGGATCTTCTTTTATTTTAGTGGAAAACTTATCGATGTGCCTGGGCTCGGGCGCGAGTTCCACCTCTTCCGTTGCGCTCCGGTCGGCGTGCCTGGCCAGTTCGAGGGCCCTGTCGGCGGCTTTCTTAAGGGCCTCCGCAGATCTCTCGCTGGTGGAGGCGTAGCCCCAGCCATTGCCGCACAGCGCCCTGACGCCGGTGCCGGCCACCTCCTGCTCGGAGATATGCCGCACCCGCAGGTCCTCGGTGTGGATCTCGCGCTCGCGCACGGCCTGCTCGCGCACGTCCGCGAAGCGCGCCCCCCCGCGCCGGAGATGGTCGATGATATCGCTGAGATGGTCCATGTTTATCGTTCGCTGCCTTATAAATGATAGCAAAGAGCGGCGCGGAGGATATAAAAGCGAGAGCCCCCGGTAGCGGGGGCTCTTCACTCTGGCACCGGCCAGACACTGCACACTGCGCTGGGGGAGGACCGGGGGACCGACGGGGCAAGAAACGCCGCCGAAGGGCCGGGACACCCGCCCGGGAGCCGGGCGCCGAACGCGCCGCGGGGAACCGGGCACCCGGGAGACCGCCCTGCCAGAAGCAGACCAGCGGACCGGGGAGGAAACGCGCCAGGGCCGGGGCAACCCCGAACCGACCAAGAACCGGGCCCGACCGCAACCCAACCGAACCAGACCAGACCGCAACCGCACCAGACCACACCAGACCAGACCAGACCGCAACCGCGGGGCCCGAACCGCAACCGGCGCAACCGATATAGAGAGCTGAGCTACATATCGAGTATAGCAGGCGCTCCTTGACTTGTCAAGGGGTGGAATAAAAATATTTTTTTACGTCGGAGGAATTACTTTTTGAGTCCCGGCGGGCGCGCGCCAACAAAGAGGCCCGCTTTTCGCGGGCCTCTGTTTTCCGGCTGGCGGAGGGCTTTCAATACTTGGCCAGGGCCGCGCGGTAAACGCGCCACAGCTGGGCGGTGGAGTGGGTGGGTTGACCGTAAGGGCTTCCCGGCAGCGAGGCCCAGGTCGTGTTGAGTTTGCTCAGCGCCGAGGTGAAATTCTCGTAGACGTTGGAGCGCAGCACGCGGTTGTAGGCGCCGGCGCGGCGGATGATCTCCAGCGTGGCCTTCTCCTGATTGGGCGGCGTGAAGTCGCGCAAGCCCAGGTCGGCGGCAAGCGGGTCCCAGGTCTTGGAGAGGAACTGGTAGCGCCCCGCGGCGGTGGAGCAGAGCTTGCCGGCGCATTTCTTTATGCGGGGGTGGTCGGAGTAGCTGTTGAAGGTAGCGAAAGTAAAGATGTAGTTGTAGTTCGCCTTCGTCCCCTCGGCGTAAGCCAGTGTATCCAGGAAGGCGTGCACGGTGCGGGGCAGCTCCCAGGCGCCGCCGGCGGAGCTGGAAGAAATATGAGGCAGGTACACGTAGCCGCCGTTCAGCGAACAGCCGGGCAGCGGCGCGGCCAGCTGCACGGTCATGTGCTCGCCTTCGAAGCCGGGCAGGGCGGCCGCGGCGTAGCGGGTATGCGGGGTCAGCCCGCACTTGCCGGTGCCGGGCGCCAGGTCTTCCGCCTGGCCGGGGCCGGACTTGAGGAAAGAGGCGGCTGCGCCGACATAGATGAAATGCTCCACGGTGCCGTCGTCGCTCTTGCGGACGGTATCCCACTCGAAGCCGGGCTCGTTGTTATTCGGAGGCAGGTACTGCTCGGGCTCGGCCTCTATCCCGTCCGCGGCCGGCACGGGCAGGGCCAGCTCCGGCAGCGAGGCCGTTTCGGTCCCGCCGTCAGCGCGCAGCAATTCGTCGAGCGCCTGGGCGGAAACGCGCAGCGGCAGCAGGGCCGACGCGATTAGGATCAGGGGGGAAATATTTATTCTCGCCATACCTATAGTATGGCAGGCGGGAGCGGCGGGGTTAAGGGCAGTTGGGCCCGGCCGGCAATAGGTCCTTGGACCCACAAGGCCGGGCAGCGGTTAAGCGGCGAGGAATTTTTTTATGCCGGTCATGATCATCTGCACGGAGATGGTGACCAGGATCATGCCCATCAGCTTTTCCATGGCCAGCAGGCCGCGGGCGCCCAGCAGCCGCGACAGCCAGCCGGACAGGCCGGCCAGGATGACGGCGTTTATCAGCCAGGAGACGCCCACCACGCCGGCCCACATGCCTATGCGGCCAGGGTCCTGCAGCGAGAACAGCAGCACCGTGGTCAGCGTGGACGGGCCCGCTATCAGCGGTATCGCGAGCGGCACTATGAAGGGCTCCCCCTCCGGCCCCTCCGCGAAGGCGGAGTGGTGCGTGGGGAAGATCATCTGCATGGCTATCAGGAACAGCACTATGCCGCCGGCCACCGACATGGCGGTCAGGTCCAGCGCGAGCGCCGAGACGAAATACTTGCCGAACAGCAGGAAGAAGACCATGATACCCAGCGCTATGAACAGCTCGCGGGCTATCACCGCGCGGCGGCGCTCCTCGCCGACGTTCTTGAGCGCGCTCATGAACAGCGGGATGTTGCCCAGCGGGTCCATGACCAGCGTGAGCGTGAAGACGGTGGAAATAAAAAGCGTCGGGTCCATAACACAATGATAGCAAAGCCGCGCCGCCCCGGTCAGTATCCATGCGAGAGCGCCCGGCCCTGAGCGCCGCCGCCCGGCCACGCGGCTCAGCGGGGCTGGTAGTACAGCTGCCCCGCCCAGGCCAGGAACTCGTCCCAGCGGCTGTCCCGGGACAGCCGCAGGTCCTCGTACCTGGTGTCGGTTATCACGTCCAGGTGAGGGTTGATGGCCGCCAGCGAAACAGGGGCGAGCGGTATCATCTTTATCGAGACGCCGCTGATAGCTCTGGAGTAATCCACTTCGCTGAGGTTGAAATTGACGGCCGCGTTGGCTATCACAAGCCGCTTCAGCCTGGCGTACAGCACTTCGGCGGCCGCTTTTACCGCGGGGTCGGCAGATCCGCGCGTCACCCGCCGGACGAAATCCCGGAGATCGGTGAACTGGGAGAAGGACTGGTCGGAGGCTTTCAGCACCCCGAGCCGTACCGTGGACCCCACGCCGTAGACTACCGCGTCCCGCTCACCGGCCGCCATCACCGCACCGGTCCAGGCGTCCAGCGCGGCCGGCAGTTCCGCCAATTCGGAGGCGCGCAGCGCCGACAGGGTGTTCGCTATGTCCTTGGTGACCGTATACGTATAAGTGGAGGTGTTGTAGCCGAAATTCACTTCGTTGCCGGGCTGCACCAGGAGCCGGCGCATTTCCACATAGGCGGCGGCAATGGCCTCCGTCCCCTGCCCGGGATTAGCCGCGAGGTAAGAGAGTCTTTCCCCGTACTGGAAGAAAACGGCCCTGTCCAGTTCCTCGGACGCCAGTATCACGCCGGCGTCCGGGCCCAGCTCGTAGGCTACCTCGGCCATCTGCATTTCGCAGGCGTTCATCACCAGCATGTCCACGGGACCGGTCTCGCGCAGCAGGCGGGCGAGCTCCGGGGTTTTTATGTAATTGCCGGACACCTCGTCGTAGGAGATGCCCTTGCTGTCGCCCTTGGGCTTGTAGGTCTGGTCCAGGAAGCCGCCGCCGTGGTTCTGTATGATCAGCATATAGCGCCTGGCCGGGAAGGAGGCCTTGGCCCAGCGTACGAAGTCGGCCGCGTTGCGCCAGTCGCCCATGTCGCGGTTTTCCCAGGTCTCATAGACCTCCGCCCGGGGCTGGCCGGCCTGCGTCTCCAGCAGGCGCACACGCCTGGTTACCGAGGCCTTCTCCCCGGTCATCAGCGAGAACTCCGCCGCCACGTTCACATCCGGCGTCTCGCCGAAATTAGCGATGGCCCGCAGATCGCCGCGGAAATACGGGGAAAGGTTGTTGGAGCCGTTCATGAAGATCATCACGGTCCATTCCTTGGGCGGGGCGGGGTTTTCGGGGCCGGCCGCGGGGCCGTCTACCGCCTCGGCGCGGGAGACCCCGGGGACTTTCACGTCAGCGGAAAGACCTCCCAGGGAAGCCAGGGCCGGACCGTAATTTTGCGCCGCCGCGCCGACCGCCAAGCCGAAGAAGAAAATCGCAGACATTATCCAGTTCATCATTTCAGTCTCCGTTGTGACCGTTTTAAGCCTGTTAAACCATCCAGAGCATTTTTTATGCCAGCCCACCCGCACCTCTCGGTATCTAGCGGGGCTTTGCCCCTGAAGGCCCGGATTATTTTCAAATGAAAATACTATTTCCCAAAAAAAACGGCCGGGGGAGGTTTCCCTCTCCCGGCCGGTTTCTTTGAGCCGCGGCGGTTACTTCTTTTCTTCGCCCGCGGGCTTGGCGTCCGCGCCGTCGTCCACCACGGGCTCCACGGAGGCTATCTTGTCGCCTTCCTCCATGCGCACCAGGCGCACGCCCTGGGTGTTGCGGCTGATCACGCGCAGGTCCTTGCAGGGCATGCGGATGATCTTCCCCTTCTCCGTCATCACCATCAGGTGGTCCTTGTTCTCCACCAGGTAGATGCCGACCACCGCGCCGTTGCGGTCGGTGGCCTTTATCGTGATGACGCCGGAACCGCCGCGGTGCTGGTGGCGGTACTCGTCGAGGTCGGTGCGCTTGCCGTAGCCGTTGAGGCAGACGGTGAGCAGGGTCTTCTTGGTCTTGGGCTCGGCGACCTCCATGCCTATGACCTGGTCGTCCTTGTCCAGGCGGATGCCGTGCACGCCCATCGCCCCGCGGCCCATGCTGCGCACGTCGCTCTCGTTGAAGCGGATGCTCATGCCGTCGCGGGTACCGATGATGATCTCGTACTTGCCGTCGGTATGTCCCACGCTCGTCAGGATGTCGCCGTCCTCGAGCCCGATGGCGATGATGCCGCCGCGCCGGATGTTGGCGAAGTCCGAGATCGGGGTCTTCTTGATGTTGCCCTTGCGGGTGCACATCACTATGAAGCTCTCCTTGCCCTTGGCCTCGTCGAAGGATTCGACGGCGAGCACCGAGGTGACGCGCTCGTCCTTGACCTGCAGCAGGTTCACTATCGCCTTGCCGCGGGAGGTGCGGTTGCCCTCGGGGATCTCGTAGCCCTTCAGCGCGTACACTTTGCCGCGCGTGGTGAACATCAGGATGGTGGCGTGGCTGGAGGTGACGAAGAGCTTCTCGATGAAGTCCTCCTCCTTCACGTCCGAGCCGATGATGCCTTTGCCGCCGCGGCCCTGCACCTTGTAGGTGTCGGCCGGGATGCGCTTGATATAGCCGCCGTGGCTCATCGTGATCACGACCCTTTCCTCGGGGATCAGGTCCTCGATGTCGAGTTCGGCGGCCTCGCCGGTGATCTCGGTCTGGCGCTTGTCGCCGTACTTGTCTATCATCATCCGCAGTTCGTCCACGATGATCTTGAGGACGCGCTTGGGGTCGGCGAGAATGGCGCGCAGCTCGGCGATGAGCTTCATCAGGGCCTTGTGCTCTTCCTCGATGGCGCCGGTCTCCAGCTTGGTCAGCTGGTGCAGGCGCATGTCCAGGATGGCCTGGGCCTGGATGTCGCTGAGGGCGAACTTGGCCATCAGCTTGATCTTGGCCTCGAGCGCGTCCTTGGCCTTCTTGATGATCTCGACGACGGCGTCGATGTTCTGCAGGGCTATCAGGTAGCCTTCCAGGATATGGGCGCGGGCCAGGGCTTTCTTAAGGTCGTACTTGGTGCGGTTCACCACCATCAGGCGGCGGTGGCGCACGTACTGCAGCATCACTTCCTTGATGGGCAGCACGCGCGGGCGGCCGTCCACGATGGCCAGCATGATGACGCCGAAGCCGGTCTCCATCTGCGTGTGCTTGTAGAGCTGGTTGAGCACCACCTGGGCGTTGCCGTCGCGCTTGATCTCGATGACGATGCGCATGCCGCGGCGGTCCGACTCGTCGCGGATGTCGGAGATGTCCGGGATCTTCTTCTCTTTGACCAGGTCGGCGATGGTCTCGATGAGGGTGGACTTGTTGACCTGGTAGGGGATCTCGGTGACCACGATGCACTCGCGGTTGCCCTTCATCTCCTCGATCTCGGCGCGGGCCTGGATGGTGATGGAGCCGCGGCCGGTCTCGAAGTAATCCCTGATGCCCTTGCGGCCGCGGATGATGCCGCAGGTCGGGAAGTCGGGGCCCTTGATGATCTTCATCAGGTCCTTGACGTCGATCTCGGGCTTCTCGATGACGGCGATGGTGGCCTCGCAGACCTCGGCGAGGTTGTGCGTGGGGATATTTGTGGCCATGCCGACGGCGATGCCCGAAGAGCCGTTGACCAGCAGGTTGGGGAGCTTGGCGGGCAGCACGGAGGGTTCGGTCATGGAGCCGTCGTAGTTCGGAACGAACTTGACCGTCTCCTTCTCGATGTCGGCCAGCAGCTCGCCGGCTATGCCGGAGAGGCGGGCCTCGGTGTAACGCATGGCCGCGGCGGGGTCGCCGTCGACCGAGCCGAAGTTGCCCTGGCCGTCCACCAGCATGTAGCGCAGGCTGAAAGGCTGCGCCATGCGCACGAGCGTGTCGTAGATGGAGGCGTCGCCGTGCGGGTGGTACTTACCCATCACGTCGCCGACTATGCGGGCGGATTTCTTGAAGGGCTTGTTGTGCTGCAGCCCCATATCGTCCATGGTGTAGAGCACGCGGCGGTGCACCGGCTTGAGGCCGTCGCGCACGTCGGGCAGGGCCCGGCCCACGATGACGCTCATGGAGTAGTCGATGTACGAGGACTTCATTTCCTCGCTGATGTCCCGGTCGACGATGTTGACGAACATGTTCTCCGGCTGCTTCGGTGTAAGGTCTTTAGGTTCTGCCATTTGTCGCTCCGTTTATTAAATATCCAGGTTGCGGGCGGCCAGCGCGTTCTGCTCTATGAACACGCGGCGCGGTTCCACCTTGTCGCCCATGAGGGTGGTGAACATCTTCTCGGCCTCGGCCGGGTCCTCGAGGGACACCTTCAGCAGCTTCCTGCGCATCGGGTCCATCGTGGTCTCCCACAGCTGGCCGGGGTTCATTTCGCCCAGACCTTTGTAGCGCTGGATGTGGGCGCCGGCGGCGCCGGCCTTCATCACGTTCTCCATCAGCGTCCTGAGGTCGCGGGCGGAAACGATGTTCTTCTCCGTGATCAGGTCGAACAGCGCGGGCGCCTTCTCGTCCTCGATCTGGAATTCGTTGAGGCTGTGGCCCATCGCCCTGAGTTTGGCGCAGAGGTTATTGAGGCGGGTGAATTCGCCGAGCGTCTGGAACTCCGGCCCCAGCTCCTCGGTGTCCATCTCGGCTTCGGGCACGCCGGCCTTGGCCAGCGCGTCCTTGTGTTTCTGGATGTGCTCGTTCTCGTATTCCAGCCATTCCGCCTCGGTGAAGAAGTAGCGGTAGGTCTCGGGGCCGGTCTCCACGCGGTACAGCGGCACCTTGCCGTCGGCCAGGAACTGCAGGTAATCCTTCAGCGTGAGGTTCTTGGTCTCGAGCTTGCGGCTGGCGTTCTCGGCCGCTATCGTCAGCTCTATCAGTTCCGCTATTTCCTTGGGCTCGAGCTTCTTGCCCTTGGCCTTAACGGAGATGCCGGACAGCGCCTCTTTGAGCTGCCACTTCTGCAGCTTTTCCTCGTTGTCGAAGTAGGCTTCGAACTTGCCCTTCTTGACCTTGTAGAGCGGGGGCTGGGCGATATAGACGTGGCCCTGCTCGACGAGCGGGCGCATCTGCCGGTAGAAGAAGGTGAGCAGCAGCGTGCGGATGTGCTGGCCGTCCACGTCGGCGTCGGCCATGATGACGATCTTGTGGTAGCGCAGCTTCTCGATATTGAAGCCGTCCTCGCCCTCGCCGATGCCGGTGCCGATGGCGGAGATCAGGTTGCGGATCATCTCGCTGGAGATGATCTTCACCAGCTGCGCCTTCTCGACGTTGAGGATCTTGCCGCGGATGGGCAGGATGGCCTGGAACACGCGGTCGCGGCCCTGCTTGGCCGAGCCGCCGGCCGAGTCGCCCTCTACGATGAAGATCTCGGATTTCTTGGGGTCCTTCTCCTGGCAGTCGGCGAGTTTGCCCGGCAGGCCGGAGTCGGTGAGCGAGCCTTTGCGGCGCGCCAGGTCCTTGGCGCGGCGGGCGGCCTCGCGGGCCTCGGCGGCGCCCAGGCCCTTCTGGCAGATGGCCTTGGCGATGGAGGGATGCTCCTCGAAGAACACGGAGAGCGCCTCGCCGGTGAGGGTCTTCACGATGCCCTCCACCTCGCCGTTGCCCAGTTTGGTCTTGGTCTGGCCCTCGAACTGCGGCTGCGGGATCTTGACCGACACCACGACGGTGAGGCCTTCGCGCACGTCGTCGCCGGTGACGTTGTACTCCTTGTCCTTGAGCAGGTCGTATTTCTTGATGTAATCGTTGATGACGCGGGTCAGCGACGAGCGGAAGCCGGTCACGTGCGTGCCGCCCTCGATGGTCTTGATGTTGTTGACGAAGGAGAACATCGTCTCGGAATAATCCGTGTTGTACTGGATGGCCAGGTCCAGCATCACGTCGCCTTCGGATTTGGTCAGGAAGATCGGGTCCTCGTTGATGACCTGCTTGTTGGTGTTGAGGAACTTCACGAACTGCTTGATGCCGCCCTCGAAGAAGAAGGTGTGCTTCTTGCCTTCCTCGCGCTCGTCGATGATGTTGATGCGGCAGCCGGGGTTCAGGAAGGCCAGCTCGCGCAGGCGGTTGGAAATAGTGTCGTAGGAGAACTCGCAGTCGCCGAAGATCTCCGGGTCGGGGTGGAACAGCACCGTGGTACCGTGGGTGTCCGTGGTGCCGACCGCTTTCACTTCGTACTGCGGCTTGCCGCGCTTGTACTCCTGCTTGTAGACCTTGCCGTCGCGGGAGTTGACGGTGACCTCGAGCAGGTCGGAGAGCGCGTTCACGCAGCTCACGCCCACGCCGTGGAGGCCGCCGGACACCTTGTAGGCGCCCGCCTCGAACTTGCCGCCGGCGTGCAGCACGGTCATGACCACTTCCAGGGCGCTCTTACCCTTGAGCTTCGGGTCCTTCACGTCCTTCATCGGGTCCACGGGGATGCCGCGGCCGTTGTCGCTGACGGAGCAGATGTTGCCCTCTTTTATCAGGACCTCTATCTTGTTGCATCCGCCGGCCAGGATCTCGTCGATGGCGTTGTCCACCACTTCGTAGACCAGGTGGTGCAGCCCCTGGATGCCGGTGGAGCCGATATACATGGCGGGGCGCTTGCGCACCGCCTCGAGGCCTTCCATTACCTGTATTTGGGACGAATCGTATGAACCTGCTGTCTTTGTCATGGCTGTCTAACTCCTGTTTTAGTTTAAAGCTTCGTGGCCGGCTTTATGGCCCGTATCCACGGCCGTTTGAAATACTTGTTCAGGCCCTTCACCAGCACGGAACTGCGCAGCGCCAGCTCGCTGGCCGCCGCCGCGGAGGACGGCTTCACCACCAGGACGCCCCGGTCCACGCCGAGCAGCACGCAGTGATCGCCCAGGCGGCCCATCTCCTTCTTCCAGACCGCGTCCAGCACCGCCAGCCTGTCCAGCCCGCCCATGCCCAGCATCTTCCAGGAACTGCAGATGTCCCCGGCGGCGGTCCAGTTGGAACTCTTGCGCTTGAGGAACATTACTGGGTGCGCAGCGGCATCACTATGTAAAGCAGGTCCTCGCGCCCCTTGAGGCGCAGCAGCGCGGGGGTGGCGGGGGTGGTGAACTCGGCGGTCACGTCCCCCTCGCCGGCGGACTTCAGGATGTCCATCACGAACTTCGGGTTGAAGCTGATCTGGAATTCCTTGCCCGTGTAGTCGGTCTCTATCTCGTCCTCGAAATCCATGCTCTGCGAGGCGGAGTTCACCACCAGCGCGCCGGGCTTGAAGGCGTACTTCACGGCGCCGGAGCGCTCGTTGGAGCAGATGGCGGCGCGCTTGGTGACGGCCATCAGTTTCTCCGCGTTGATGTTGATCTCTATCTCGTGGCTCTTGGGGATGATCTGCTCGTAGGCCGGGAAGTTGCCCTCCACCAGGCGGGAGATGAAGACGGTCTTGCCGATGCGGAAGCCGATCTGGTTGGAGGAGAGCCCCACCGTCACCTCGTCCGCGTCCTTGACGCCGGCGCCCTTGATGTAGCGGGCCAGCTCGCCGAGGATCTTGGAGGGCACGATCACCTTGAAATCTTTCTTGGCCTTCACCTTCTTGGAGGAGGCGATGGCCAGGCGGCGGCCGTCCGTGGCCACCAGGGAGAACAGGTCTTTCTCGTACTTCCAGAGCAGGCCGTTGAGGAAATGCCTGTCGTCCTCGGTGGAGGCGGAGAAGATGGTGCTGGTGATCATCTCGGCCAGGAGTTTGGCCGGCATCTTGAAGGAGTTGCTCTCGTCCAGGTCGGGGATGACCGGGTAATCGTTCTTGGGGGCGCCGCCCAGCTTGAAGCGGGACTTGCCGCTGAGGATGGAGATCCTGTTGCTTTCGTCCACGGCTATGTTCACCGCGGAGTCCTCTCCCAGGTTCTGCACTATCTCCATGAATTTCTTTATCGGGACGGTGATGCTGCCTTCGCCCTTTATCTCGACCGGGATATGGTGCTTTATGGCCATCTCCAGGTCCGTGAAGACCACCTTTATACCCTTATCCTCCGTTTCCATCAGGAAGTTCTGGAGTATCGGTATAGTGCCGGTCTTTGAGGAGACGCCGGCCTGGATGGTCTGTATGCCTTTGATCAGGGTTTCACGGTTACTGTTTATTTTCATCATCCTAGTCCTCTCTTAAGATAGCTGTTTATAGTGTCGGCGCTGTTCACATCATTGGGGAAAGTTATCGACAGTCTATCTGATTTTACTGACAGTCCCTACAAAATTTCCGGTTATGAACACCCGGCGGCCTTTTTAGCCCTGGTTATTAACAGCCTTAATCTTGGTGATTATCTGATTAAGGGTCTCGTTAAAATAGGGGTCGGTCTGCACCATGTGGCCTATCTTGCCCTTGGCGTGCAGCACGGTGGCGTGCTCGCGGCCGAAAGCGTCCCCTATGTCCTTGAGCACCATGTCCGTCATCTCGCAGGCCAGGTACATGGCCACCTGCCGCGGGAAGGCTATGTTCTCGTTGCGCTTCTTGGAATTGAAATCGCGCATCTCCACGCTGTATTTCTCGGCCACTACCCGCTTAATGGTCTCTACCGGGATCTTCTTCTCATCCAGGTCGTGGTCGCTGATATGGTCCTTGATGATCTCGCGGACGGCGTCTATGGAAGGCTGGATGCGCATGTTGGAGCAGAAGTTTCCCACCGTGATCAGGCAGCCTTCCAGCTCGCGAATGTTCTTCTTGACGTTCTCGGCGATGAAGGTGATGATGTCGTCAGGGATGTCGTAGGTGTGCTGGTCCCGCTTCTGGCGCAGGATGGCCACGCGCGTTTCGAAATCGGGGATCTTGATGTCGGCCACCACGCCGGAGAGGAAGCGGGAGATGAGGCGCTGCCCCAGCGCGAGCTCGCGGGGCGGCCGGTCGGAGGTGACCACCACCTGCTTCTTGGACTCGAACAGCGAGTTGAAGGTGTAGAAGAACTCCTCTTCGCTGCGCTCCTTGTCGACGAGGAACTGGATGTCGTCGAGCAGCAGGCAGTCGAGCTTGCGGTACTTGCTGCGGAACTGCTCGGTCACGCCGCCGCGCACCGCGTCGATGTACTCGTTGACGAAATTCTCGCTGGCAGTATAGAGGATGCGGGCCGCCGAGTTCTTCTTCATGATGCCGTGCGCTATGGCGTGCAGCAGGTGGGTCTTGCCCAGGCCGGGCGGGCTGTAGATGAAGAACGGGTTGGTCTGGCCCGGGTTATTGGAGACGCCCTCCGCCGAGGCGAAGGCGAAGCGGTTGGACGTGCCCATGATGAAGGACGAGAAAGTGTAGTGGGGGTTGAAAGAATAATAATTGGCCGGCAGCGCTATCGCGGCGGGCGCGGCCTTGGACTGCGGCGGCGGTTCCGACGGGGCCAGCGACATGGAATAGTTTATCTTCAGCGTTCGGCCGGTGAGTTCGGCCAGCAGCGACAGGATCTTCTCCTCGTAGCGCTGCTTGACGGTGTTATAAATTATGGAGTCCGGAACTTCCAGCTTCAGCGTGTCGCCCTCTATGAAAAGAGGCTTTATCGGCCGTATCCAAAGGTCGACCGTCTGAGAACCTATGTCCTCGTTGAGTTTTTTGACTACTTCCGGCCAGATTTCCTTGATATCGGTTAAGTTATCCACAAGTTATCCACAACTGTTAATAAGGTTTTTTGGTGTATATAAAGTGCTTGTTTTATAAGACTTTATTGTGTTAATAACTTCTTTTGCCAGCTGCTGAACCATCAGTTAAAGGTGTAAAAAGAGTTAAAAAAAGTGATAAAAAACAGCTATAAATGAGCCCCAAAAGGCCCCTTTTTTTAGGATATCTATAATATTATATATTTTATAAGGCTGAGTCAATATTAAAGGGCCGCTTCTCGGGAGGGTCCAGAGCCCCCCTCGGAGGCCTGCAGGTGGCGCCGCAGCCGTTCCCTGGCCCCTGCCATGCCGGCGGCGCTGCCGGCCCGCCTGGCCGCGTGCCAGGAGCGCAGCGCCCCGTGGAAGTCCAGCACGTTCTTCCGGTAATCCTCCCCGCTGCCGCCGCTGAACAGCGAAAACAGGGCCTCGCTGGCTATCAGGGGCGCGCTCTCGTCGGCGGAGATCTCTTCTATCATTTCCTCCGCGCGGGCCAGGGCCGCCGCGGAGGACATGGTGTGGTGTTCCCAACCGCCCTCGCCGCCGCTCAACCCTCCCTGCGCGCCGGCCAGCGCCGGTATGCCTGGGCTGCGTATCTGGAACGGCGAAAAATAGACGGTGTCCAGGCCCGAACTCCGGGCGAAAGCCAGCGTTTCGGCCGCGGTACCGCCGGTCTCTCCCGGGTAGCCTACCACGAAATTTCCGTGCGTTCCCAGGCCGGCCTTTTTAGCCGCCGCTATGCCCGCCAGCATCTCCTCCCGGCCGCAGCCCTTGTTCATGGCCGCCAGCAGGGCGTCCGAGCCAGACTCTACCCCGATGAATACCCACTGGCAGCCGGCGCGGCGCAGGGCCTCCGGCAGGCCGGGATGGAGCAGGCTGTCGGCTCTGGCGAAACAGGTCCAGGCGGCGCCGCCGTCCGCCTCCAGGCCGCGGCAGACCTCCAGCGCCCTGGCCGGATCCCCGGCGAAGTCCGAATCGGTAAAGCGAAAGCGGCTTATCCCCCAGCGGTCGCGGTTGCGGCGGATCTCGGCCAGCACCGCGCCGGCGCTCCTGGCCGCGTAGGGAGCGCTGTAGGAGCAGAAGCCGCAGGCGCGCGGGCAGCCGCGCGAGCCCTGTACCGCCACCCCGGACGGAGCGGCGGGGTAAAGGCCCCAGTCCGGAAAAGGCAGAGAATCCATGACCGACGAAGGCGCGGGCGGCGTGGCGGGCGCGGTCCCGCCCGGAGGTATTATCCCCGGCACCGCGGCTGGATCGCGCCCCGCTTTCAGCGCCGCCAGCAGGGCGGGCAGGTTTTCCTCGCCGGGCCCCAGCGCCGTGAAAGCGCCCTCGGGCCGCAGGGCCGGGTTCCACTCCGCGCCCGGGCCGCCGACTATCAGCGCGGTGTCCGGCGCGAGGCGGCGGACCAGGGCGGCTATGGCCGCCGTGGTTTCAGGACGGAAGGTGTGGGTGGTGGAAATACAGGCGGCGAAGGGCCGCCGTTCCAGCGCGGCCGCCAGCCGCAGGGCCTCGTCTTTCCTGGAGAAAAAGTTGTAGAGCGGTTTCGCCGCCCAGCCCCGGAGGTTAAGACTGGTGGCCAGCAGCGTTATGCCGAGCGGCGGCGCGGCGGAGAATTTTTCCAGGGGCAGGGGTTCGCCCTCTAACAGCGGGGCGGTGAAATAGGCGTTCACGCCGGCGTAAAAGGGATGGGTCTCTTCCTGCGAGAGCAGGAGGATGTCCGGGGACATGGGAACGGCTCCGTTTAAAGGGTGCTGTCGCCGGCGGACGGCGCCGGGTTCTCGTGGTTCTTGGCGTGGCGCCGGTGAGGCTTTTTGGCCTCCTGGCGCTGCGCTTCCGTCTGCGGCGGCTGGAAGAGCGGGGAGGCTGCCTCCCTGTTCTCCATCCACTTCAGCAGCGTGTCCTCGCCGGCTATGGCGTAGGTCTCGGGGGTGTTCACCACGGCGAGCTTGTTCTTCTTCGCCCTTTCGGCCAGCGTTTCCGCGCTCTTGCCGTGCGAGAAGCCGGGGGCTTCGAAGATCTTGAGGTTCTGCTGCGTGAGGCCCACCAGGTAGTAGGAGCCGTCCTGGTTGGCGCCTATCGCCACGGTCTTGTCGTTGACGGAATCGAAGGCCTGGTACAGCCATTCGCTCTTGAGCTCGGGCGAGAGGTGGCTGATGAGGATGGCTTTTTTAGCGCCGGTGAAGAACGCCAGCTGCAGCGCGTCCTGCAGGCGCCCCTCGTGGTTGTGGCTCTTCACCTCCAGGAAGCCCGGGTCTTCGGGGTCCAGCCAGGTCAGGTCCGGGTGCCGGGAGGTCTTGGCGTAGGAAAGTATCAGTATGGCGTCGCGGAAATCCTTGGCGAGCTTGTAGGCCGCGGCGATCAGGTCGCTGTTGACGTGGGCGGCCCTTTCGGGGCCGAAGGCCGTCCTGAGCTCGGGGCTGATCTTGTCCGCCTCGGGCGGATCGACCAGGATGATAATGCAGTTCTCTCTGTTTTTCGCCATAGTTGCAAACTTTGTCTTAAGTATAGGAAGTATATTATACTAAATGTAAATTCCCCTATGGCGGAACATAAAAAACCGGTGATAATTTACGGGGGCAGTTTCGACCCGCCCCACCGCGGCCACATCGAGCTCGCCGCCGCCGCGCTGCGCCAACTCCGGCCGGCGGCGTTTTATTTTGTGCCGGGCTTTCTGACGCCTTTCAAGGAGTACAGCCCCGCGCCTTACTCCGGCCGCCTGGCCATGCTGCGCGCCGCGCTGGCCGCCGCGGGGCTCGGGGACAGGGCGGAGGTGAAGATAAGCCCGTTCGAGGCCGGCCGCCGCCGGGTGGTCTACTCCTGGGAGACCGTGGAGCACTTCCGCCGCCTGCACCCCGGCGCGCCGCTCTATTTCCTGATGGGCTCGGACTGCCTGGCCGCTTTCGGCAGCTGGCGCCGGCCGGACTTCATCCTCGCTAACGCCCGGCTGCTGGTGGGGCTGCGGCCGGGACACGCGCCGGGCCGCGGCGGTTACCCCTTCACGCGCCTGTCTGGCCGCTTTCCCGAAGCCGACTCTACCGCGATCCGGGAGCAGCTTTTCCTGGGGCGCAGGCCGGCCCGCCTGCAGCCCGCCGTGAACGACCTGATAGCGAAAAAAGGATTTTACCTCGGGCGGGAGCGGGCGCTGCTGAAGCGGCTGCTGACGCCCGCGCGCTATGACCACTCGCTGCATACGGCCGCGCTGGCCGCGGCCCTGGCCCCGGCAGCCGGGGTGCAGCCGCAGAAAGCGGCCCTCGCCGCCCTGCTGCACGACTGCGCCCGCGACCTCGCCCCGGCGGCGCTGCGCCGCCTCTGCCTCCCGCCGGCCCGGCGGGACGCCGCGCTGCGCGAGACCCTGCGGGAAGCCCCGGTGCTGGCCCACGCTTGGGCGGGCGCGGCCCTCGCGGCCGAAAAATTCGGCGTGACCGACCCCGAAGTCCTGGAGGCTGTGAAATTCCATGCCACCGGCGCGCCGGGGATGGGCACGCTGGCCCGGCTGGTCTATCTTTGCGACCTGGCCAACCAGGGGCGCGCCTTCCGCGAGGCCGGCCTGGTGCGGCGCCTGGCTTTCATCGATTTCGAGGCGGCTTTCAGGGCGGCCAATTATGTTAAACTTGTCTATGCATTCGCGGGCGGCGGCTGGGTGCACCCGCTGAGCGTGCAGCTATGGAACAGCCTTCAGGAAAAAAAGAACGGTTGATGATGGCGGCAGGGGTAGCCCTGGCGCTGGCGCTGGCGGCGTGGCAGTTCTTCTCCCCGGTTTCCCGGGAGCTGATGGCCGGCCGCGACGTGGGCATAGCCCTGCTCGGCGAGCGCTCCTCCGTCTTCCTGATCTATCATCCTTTCTCCGACACCGTCGGGGCCTTTACCGCCGCCCACGCCAGGCCCCGCCGCGGCGTGCCCGCGGAACGGCGGGCCGGCGAACTGGCCCTCGCGGCCGCCGGTCCGGCCGCCGCCGAGAAAGTCTTTTACGTTGAACTTTCCTCCGCGCCCGAGATGGACGCGCTGTGGACCGTGCTTAACGGCTGGCGCGCGGAGCCGCGCCTGCTGTATAAAGCCGCGGCCTGGACCCGGTCCCTGAAGTCCGCGGGCGCCACCAACCTTTCGGGCTTCGACCTTTTCTCGCTTTTCTCGGAGTTCCTGCGGCTGGGCTCGTCCAATTTCATCCTGACCGAGGTGCAGCGCCGCGGTCCGGGCGCCGAGGCGGCCGGCGAGACCCTGTCCAGCGCGGTGCTGGTCGAGGTCTTCAACGCCTCCGGCCGGCCGGGCCTGGCCGCCCAGACGGCCAAGCGCCTGCGGGAGATCGGCTTCGACGTGATCACCGAGGGCAACTACGCCACCGTGGAAAAACACACCAGGATACTCGGCTTCTCGCGGGACACCGCCGCGGCGCTGGCGCTGCGGGGCGCGCTGGGCCTGCAGGAGCTGGAGATCCGCGTGAAGCCCGGCCACAGGAGCGTGGCCGCGGCGGCGGTGATACTGGGAGAGGATTTCGGTTCGGGGAGCGAAAAAAAATAAGGGGAGATTCATTATGGACATGGTGACCATTCTCAAGACGGCCGTGCAGCAGGGGGCCAGCGACATCCACATCAGCGTCGGCAAGCCGCCGCTGATGCGCAAGAGCGGCGAGATCCTGCCGGTGGCCGAGGGCCTGGCCCCGCTGACGGCCGACCAGACCAAGACGCTGATCTACTCCGCCCTCTACGACGAGCAGCGCGCCAAGTTCGAGAAGGACTGGGAGCTGGACTGCTCTTTCGCCGTCACCGGCGTGTCCCGCTTCCGCCTCAACGTGCTGGCCGCCCGCAACGGCGTCGAGGCCGTCATGCGCGTAATCCCGTCCATCATCCCCACGCCGGAGCAGCTCGGCCTGCAGCCGACCATCGTGCAGTTCGCCGAACTGCCCAAGGGCCTGGTGCTGGTCACCGGCCCCACCGGCTCCGGCAAGTCCACCACGCTCGCCGCGCTGATCAACCTGATCAACACCAAAAAGAAGAAACACATCCTCACCGTGGAGGACCCGATAGAGTTCACCTACGAGGCCTCGGCCTGCGTGGTGCGCCAGCGCGAGATCGGCCAGCACACGCGCTCCTTCAACAACGCCCTGCGCGGCGCGCTGCGGCAGGACCCCAACGTGATTCTGGTCGGCGAGATGCGCGACCTGGAGACCATACAGCTCACGATCACCGCCGCCGAGACCGGCCACCTCACCTTCGCCACGCTGCACACGCAGGACGCGCCGTCCACCGTGGACCGCATCATCGACGTGTTCCCCCCGCACCAGCAGACGCAGGTGCGCGTGCAGCTGGCCGCCTCGCTGCAGGGCGTCGTGTCGCAGATCCTGCTGCCCCGCAAGGACGGCAAGGGCCGCGTGGCCGCCCGCGAGATCATGGTGATGACCCCGGCCATCTCCAACCTCATCCGCGAAGGCAAGACGCACATGATCTACAGCGCCATCGAGACCGGCGCCAAGTACGGCATGATGCCGATGGACCGCGCCATGTCGCTGCTCGTCAAGCAGAACCTGGTGGATTTCAATGTCGCGGTCGCCAAGGCCCACGACCAGGAAGGCTTCAAGAAGCTCTGCAGCGCGGGCGGGATCTAAGGGGGACGCATGTCTGATATCGAAAAGCTCAAGCAGATAGCCTTGTTCAGGGGCCTGTCGGACGCCATGCTGGCGGAGTTCTCCGGCTATTTCAAGCAGACCGCCTACGCGGCCGGCGACGTGATCTTCAAGGAGAAGACCACCGGCGATTCCCTCTTCATCGTGGTCTCCGGAGAGGTGGTGATCGAGAAGGCGATGGACGAGGAGGGCAAGGAGTTCAAGACCTTGGCTATCCTGTCCGGCGGCGAGTTCTTCGGCGAGATGGCCGTGATAGAGGGGCTGCCCCGCTTCGCGCAGGCCCGGGCCGGCGCCGACAGCGCGCTCTACGAGGTGGCCCGGGACAAGTTCTTCTCCTTCATCAAGGAGCACCCGGAGACCGGCATCAGCATCTTCAGCCAGATCATGCGCGTGACCATGCGCCGCCTGCAGCACACCTCCAGCGAGCTGACCATGCTCTACGACCTCAGCCGCATGCTGACCCAGCAGCACAAGTCGCCGGCCGAATTCTTCTCCGCCGTCATGGACGAGGCCCGCGTCTACCTGGAAGGCTCCTGGAACGTGACCGGCTACGTCTACAACGTCTTCAATGAGGAATACGAGCAGGTTTATTCAAAGGACGCCTTCCGCCCTGGCGAACCGGTGGCGCTGCCCGCCCGGCCCGAGGCTGGCTGGCAGGGCGACCACACCTACCTGATGCCGTGCTCCGCCGAGGGGCGCCGCCTGGCCTGCGCGGTGTTCGAGCGCTCCGAGCCGCTGTCGGCGGTGGAAAAAAACAGCCTCGCCACCATATTTAATACAATATCCTCTATAGCGGGTTCCGCGATGGTGAACATAGAACACCAGGCGGAGGCCGCGATGCTGGATAAACTGAGGAAGAGCAAGAACATAATATGACGAACCCCAAGAGCAGCTTTAAAGACATAGCCATCCTGGCGGCCCGCGCCGGCGACAGCAAGAAGGCGAGCCCGGTCACCGTTTTCGACCTGGCCAACACGTCCCCGCTGGCCGACTACGCCGTGTTGATAGTGGTGGAATCCGCCCCGCAGCTCGACGCCGTGGAGGAGGAAGTCTCGGTGAAGCTCAAGCACGAGGGGTACTACTGCCTGCACAAGGACGGCACGCGCTCCAAGAACTGGAAGGTGCTCGACTACGGCGGCACGCTGGTGCACGTGTACGACGGCAAGGCCGCCGAATTCTACGCTATAGAGAAGCTCTACGAGAAGTGCAAGCAGGTGGAATGGCAGGAGCAGCCCGCGGCCGCCCCGGTGAAAACTTTGGAGAAAAAAGCCGAGGCCCCCGAAGTTAAAAAGGCGCCGGTGAAGAAAGCCGCCCCCGCGTCCAAGCCCGCCGCCAAAAAGGCCGCCAAGAAGGCGGCGCCTAAAAAGACAACGAAGAAAGCCGCTCCCAAAAAAGCCGCGAAAAAGGCGGCTCCCAAAAAGACCGCCAAGAAAGCCGTAAAAAAAGCCGCGAAGCCGGCCGCGAAGAAAGCCGCCGTTAAGAAGCCCGCGGCCCGCAAGGCACAGGTTAAAAAGACCGCTAAGCCGGCCGCGAAGAAAACCGCGAAAAAAGCCGCTAAAAAGAAGTAAGACCGCCCGGCGCCGGACCCGCCTTCGGGCGGGCCGGCGTTTTATTTTCCCCTCAAAGGCATACCGATGAAGATCTCCGTACTGGAAGCAGACCTCAAAAGCCGCGCCAAGGCGGCCTTCGCTCTGGACGACGCGGCCGTGGCGTCTTTCACGCTGGCCGCGCCCCCGCCCCACATCAAGGCCGACGCTTCTATAGCCTGGCCCATAGCCGGCTCGAAACTGCTCAGGAAGGCCCCCCTCGTTATAGCCGGAGAGCTGAAGGCCGCGCTTGGCGGTTCAGTGGAGGCCGAGGTGGTGCCTCCCGGTTTCGTCAACGTCAAATTCACCCCCGCTTTCCTGTTCGCCGCGCTCAGGGACCTGGAGAAGCCCGGCAGCCTGCGCCGGCCCGAGTACGCCGGAGAGAAGATCAACCTGGAGTTCGTTTCGGCCAACCCCACGGGCCCGATGCACCTGGCCAGCGGCCGCGGCGCCACGCTGGGCGACAGCCTGGCCCGTATCTGGAAGGAACTGGGCGCCGAAGTGGCCACGGAGTTTTACGTCAATAATGTCGGCCGCCAGGTAGAGAAGCTGGGGCTTTCGCTGAAGGCCCGCTTCGAGGGCAAGGAACCGCCGGAAGACGGCTATCAGGGCGATTACCTTAAGGGCGTGGCCGCGGCGCTGCCGCCGGAAGCGGAAGAGTGGACCGATAAACAATTTTCCGACCACGCGGTTACCGAGATGCTGCAGCTGCACCGGGCCGATATGCTGGCTTTCGGCGTGGAGTTCGACCGCTGGTTCCTCGAGAGCGAACTGCACCAGGCCGGCGGCCCCGCCAAGGCCCTGGCCACGCTCAAAGAGAGAGGCATGGTCTACGAGAAGGACGGCGCGGTCTGGTTCGGCGCGGCCTCGGAGCTGGAGAGCGACGACAAGGACCGCGTGCTGGTCAAGGCCGACGGCCGCAACACCTATTTCCTCAACGACATCGCCTACCACCTCAACAAGTTCTCCCGCGGCTTTAAGCGCCTGATAGACATCTGGGGCGCCGACCACCACGGCTACGTGCCGCGCATGGAGGCGGCCGTCAAGGCGCTCGGCTCGGACCTGGGTTCGTTCAAGGTGATCATCCACCAGCAGGTGTCGCTGCTGCGCGGCAAGGAAGTGGTGAAGATGTCCAAGCGCGCCGGCGACTTCATTTCCCTGAAGGAGCTGATGGAGGACGTGGGCACCGACGCCTGCCGCTTCTTCTTCGCCTCGCGCGGCCCCAACACCCACCTGAACTTCGACGTGGAACTGGCTAAGAAAAAGAGCAACGAGAACCCGGTCTACTACGTGCAGTACGTGCACGCCCGCATCTGCTCCATCTTCGACAACGCCGCCGCCAAGGGCGTGGACCCGGCCGCCGGGTTCGACGAGGCGAAGGCCGTCATCAACCCCGAGGAGCGCGCGCTGATGCTCAAGCTGTTATGGCTGGAGAAGACCCTCTCCGACTGCGCGAGGGACAACTCCCCCCACCACCTGACCACCTACCTGAGCGAGCTGGCGGCGAGCTTCCACTCGTTCTACGACCAGCATAAAGTGCTGGACCCGGAGAATAAGGAAGTCACCGCCTTCCGCCTGTTCCTGCTCAAGTCCGTGAAGGGCGTCATCGCCAAAGGTCTCGGCCTGCTCGGCGTCTCCGCACCTGAACGCATGTAGCCCGGCCCGCGCCGCAGAAGAACCGCCCCCTCCGGGGCGGTTTTCTTTTTTGGGGACGTTCTTAACTATCGGAATATTTATTAACAAGCGCTGATCGCCTAATAGTCCGATAGTTAAGAACGTCCCCTCCTCTCTTTAAACAAAGAAGTAAAATACAGGGATGGAAAATGAAGAGGGCCTGCTGCGGCGGATAGCCGCCGGGGAAACGGAAGTTTTCGGCGAGCTGGTGCTCAGGCACCAGGACTTCATTTTTAACGTGGTTTCCAGATACGTGCGGTTCGAGGAGGAGGCCCGGGACCTCACCCAGGAGGTCTTCCTGAAGGCCTACGAGAACATCGAGAAGTTCCGGGGCGAGGCCAAGGTGTCCTCCTGGCTGTACCGCATCGCCTACAACCTCAGCATGAACTGGTCCGAGCGCCGCGCGGGCCGCGAAACGCAGCTCGACGACGTCCTCGCCGACAATCTCCCGGCCCCCGCCGACGCGTCCGAAGAACTCCTCGAGCAGCAGCGGCAGTTGGCCCTGGTAAAGGAAGCCCTGGCCGGGATGCCGGAAAAATACCGGACCGTGATAGACCTGTATTATTTTAAGGAGCGGTCCTACCAGGAGATAGCGGACGCCCTCGCTATCCCCATCAATACGGTAAAGATAAGGCTGCTGCGGGCCAAGGAGCGCCTGCGCGAGAGGTCCGGCGGGCCGGAATGAAACATTTTCCGGCCCCGCGTGTCATATAGGGTGACGGGCGCGAGAACCGCCCGGAGAAAGAGAGACTAGGAGAAACAATATGCTCAAGTTCCTGCTGAAATTATCCATCCTGACGGCCCTCGTGGTCGGCGTCATACTGCTGATGCAGCATGTCGGCCCCCTTAACCCCGACACCCGGGTCATGCTCAAGTACCTGGGCCTCGGCGCCCTGGGCCTCGCGGCCCTGAGCGTGGTGGCCATCACCGTGCTCGGCCTGGCCGGCATAGCGCTGGCCGTCTTCGCCATCAAGCGCGGCTCGGCCGCGGCGGACGGCGTGGCCGGCGGCCTGCGCGGCCTCAGCGGCCTCAAGGGGCTCAGCGCCCTTAGCGCGCTCGGCGGGCTCTGCGGCCTGGGCAGCCTGGCCAAGATGAATTCCCGCACCGTGGAAGTCTCCGTCCCTAAATTCGAGGGCGGCTCCTTCCGCATCAAGACCATGACCGGCGACCTCACGCTGACCGGCCGGGAGGGCGAGGGCGCCAGCGCCACGGTGGAAGTGCTGGAGCGCTCCGACGGGGACGCCGAGGTCAGCTTTGAGGGCGGTGAGCTGCGGGTCAGGACCAGGAGCGGCGCCAAGGCCGCCATCGGCGACGCCACCGTGTTCCTGCCGGCCCGGCTGGCCTCGCTGAACGCGGAGAGCGTCAACGGCGACATCGTTGTCAGCGGCTTCGTGACCGACGGCACGGCCTCCTTCAAGGGCGTCAACGGAGACATCTCCGTCTCCGGCCTGAAGAGCTCCGGCGAGGCGCTGGTCAAGAGCGTCAGCGGAGACGTGGAGATCAGGGAGTCGCAGTTCAACTCGCTCAGCGCCCAGAGCATCAGCGGCGATGTGGAGGTGCGCGACTCGTCCGCCGAGAACGCGGTGTTAAAGACCGTCAGCGGCGACATCGACTATTCCGGCAGCGACATAAAAAACCCCAGCGTAAAGACCGTCAGCGGCACCGTGACCAGGTAATACTTGCGAAAAAGAAAAAGCCCCGGCCGTGACCGGGGCTTTTTTATTTCCGCGGCGGGCTATTTGGCGCAGGAAACGGCCAGCAGGAAGAGGTAGTCGGAGAGGCGGTTGAGGTAGACGGCCGGCTGCTTGGCCTTGAGCTCCCAGGCCAGGATCTCGCAGATCCTCGCCCTGGTCCTGGTCAGGTGGGCCAGGGCCTCGATTTCGTTGCTGCCGGGCAGGACGAACTTTTTCGGAGGCCGCGCGGCGGCGGCGCGGTTTTCTACCAGGGTCGTGAGGGCGGCCGTCTCGGGGGCGAGGTCCGCTTTCATCCCCGCCACCAGGCCGGAAATCTTTATCAGGGCCGTCTGGATGGCGCCGAGCTCCCGCCGCAGGTCCGGCTTTTTAAGGCCGGTCTTGAGCAGGCCCAGCAGGGCGGAAAGTTCGTCGAGCAGGGCGTTGAGCTTTACGCGGGGGTGGGTCTTGGGCACCCGCCTGCCCCCGAGCAGATCGGTATGGCCGAGGTCCCCGGAGCCCAGTTTCGGTTTAAAGTTCTTCGGCATCAGAGTTTATGCGCCTTTAGCTTTTCCAGGACGAAAGCCGCGATGTCCCCGGGTATTTCCGCGGCGGCCCGCTCGAACCGGGCCGAGACGGACGGGGCGTCGAACTTGCCGTCGGCCACCAGCACCGGGGCCGACTTGGAGGCGCCCGGCGCGTGCTCCCCGTCGTCTATGCCGGTATGTTTGTAGCCGTACTGCCGCGTCCAGGTCAGGGCCCGGGGTTTCCACTCGCGGTCATAGCAGAGCTGGAAGCCCCAGATCTCCGAACCCGGCTCGAACCACACTATCAGGTCGAAATACTCGTCGTCGAACCAGCGCCGGCGCGGCTCGCCCTTAACCTGCATCACGTGCATGGCTTCTTTGAGCATAAAAAGATTATATCAAAGGCGGCCTGGCGGCGTTCCAGCCTTCCCTCCCGCCCCTTTCCGGCATGGTATAATTTAATAGAGAGGTATACCTATGAAAGACCAAGTCGCCAAAGTTATAGAGAAAATCAAGCCCATGCTGGCCGCCGACGGCGGTTCGGTGGAGCTCGTCGCGGTAGACGAGAAGAAGGGCATAGTGACCGTGCGCCTGACCGGCGCCTGCGGCTGCTGCCCGCATTCCACGATGACGCTCAAGCACGTCGTAGAGCGCATGATAAGGGAAGAAGTTCCCGCGGTCAAAGAAGTCACCGTAGGCTGACGCTGCCCTGGCCGCGCAGGCCGGGAACGGGCGCCCCCCCGGGGGCCAAGCCCCCGCCCCGGCCCGCGCGCTCTTGATATGGCGCTGATCAACCTCCACAACCATTCCACCTTCTCCGACGGAACGCTGGAGCCCGCGGCGCTGGCCCGCGAGGCCGCCCGGGCCGGCGTCAAATATTTCTCCCTGACCGACCACGACGTGACCGGCGGCTGGGCGGAGATGGAGCCGGCCCTTAAACAGGCGGGCCTCTCCTACTGTTACGGCGTGGAGATCAGTACCGGCCTGCACGAGAACCTGCATATCCTGGGCTACGGCATCAACCTGGCCGATCCGGACCTGGCGGCCAGCCTGGCCGGGTTCAGGGGCCGTCGGGTGGCCCGCATCAAAAAAATACTGGAACTGCTGGGCGGCCTGGGCATAGCCATAGCCTTCGAGGACCTGCCGGTGCCCGGCAACCGCACGGTGGGCCGGCCCCAGGTGGCCGACGTCATGCGCGCCCGCAAAATAGTCTCCACCCGCAGCCAGGCCTTCAAGCGCTACCTGGCGCCCGGCGCGCCCGCCTATGTCAGCCCCAACGGCCCCACGGTAGAGGAAGCGATAAAGACGATCAAGAAGGCCGGCGGCAAAGCCGTGCTGGCCCATCCCGGCGCCGTGGCCAAGGTGCTGGACCTGCCCGCCTGGAAGGACTATGGCCTCGACGGCATAGAGGCCTATTACCCCGCTCATACCGGGGCCGCCACCAGGGAGTTCGTCTCGCTGGCCGCCCGCCACGGCCTGTTCGTCACGGCCGGCACCGATTTCCACGGCCCCGGCACCGAGCGCGGCAATATGGGCGGTTTCGAGTTCGAGGAAGCGCAGTTCTCCGAGATAAAGAAAGTATTCATATGAAAATAATATCGCACCGCGGCGCCTCGGCCTACGCGCCGGAAAACACTATCAAGGCTTTCAAATTAGCCGTAGAGATGGGCTCCAAAGATTTCGAGTTCGACGTGCACCTGACCAAAGACGGCTACCTGGTGGTGCATCACGACTACTCGCTGCTCGGCACCTCCGGGCGGGACGTAAAGATCGCCGACCTGAACTGGGCCGAGCTCAAGAAGATCAACGTGGCGCAGCATTACCGGGCCGACAAGGCCTTTCAGCACGTGCCGCGCCTGGAAGAGGTCATCGACATCATAGGCCCCGCCGCCGACTGGCTGAACTTCGAGGTGAAGAACGACGGCAACGTGTATCCCGGCATAGAGGCCAAGCTGCTGGCTTTCATCAACAGCAAGCCCGGCATGTTCGCTAAAAGCCTGGTCTCCAGCTTCGACCACGGCACGCTCAAGCGCTTCCGCGAGCTGTCCCACGACCTCAAGCTGGCCTACCTGGGCCACGGCCTGAGCACCGTGCTCCTGCTGCCAGCCCTGAAGAAGGCCCGCGCGGTGCGGGCGGTTAATTTCCACCTGGCGTTGCGCATCGCTTTCAAGATCAACGTCTCCCGCATCAAAAAGGCCGGCTTCAAAGTCTGCGTTTACACCGTCAACACAAAAAGGGACGCCCGGCGCATGCAGGAGATCGGCGTGGACGGCATCTTTACCAACCACCCGGACCTGCTGGGCAAGTGGACGCTGAAGGGTTGAACCATGGACCAGGCGCTGACCGAAGAGATAAAGAGACTGACCTCGCTGGGGCTGCACCGGCGCTGCGTGGAGGGCGCGCTGGAAGGCGTAGCCGCCAAAACCCTGGAGATCAACCGGCTGAAGAAAGAGAAGAACGCCGTAATCTGCGCCCATGTCTACCAGACGCCGGACATCATCCTTGGCATAGGCGACCTGGTGGGCGACTCCTACAAGCTGGCCGACGACTGCCGCAAGACCACGGCCGATGTCATAATCTTCTGCGGCGTGCATTTCATGGCCGAGACGGCCAAGATACTCAACCCCTCCAAGAAAGTCTATGTGCCGTCGAAGAACGCCGCCTGCTCGCTAGCCGAAGCCATCACCGGCGCCGATGTGCGAAACCTGAAAGCCGAATATCCCGGCCTGCCGGTGGTCACCTATATCAACACCTCCGCCGAGGTGAAGGCCGAGAGCGACTGCATAGTGACCAGCGCCAACGCCGAGAAGATCCTGCGGAAAATGTACGAGAAGCACGAGCGGCTCATCTTCGTGCCGGACCGCTTCATGGGCGCCAACCTGGCCAAGGCCCTCGGCAAGACGCCGGGCAAGGACATCATCCTCTGGAAGGGCACCTGCGTGGTGCACGAGCGTTTCAACCCGGAGCTGATAAAGGTGTACCGCAAGAATTACCCGGGCCTGGTGGCGCTGGCGCACGCCGAGTGCCCGTCGGAGCTGATAAACGCCGTGGATTTCATGGGCGGCACCGGCGACATGATGCGCTACGTGGAAAGCACCGACGCCGCGGCCTACCTGCTGGTGACGGAATGCGGCTTCGGAGAGCTGGCCAAGCTGCGCTTCCCCGAGAAGAATTTCATAGCGATGTGCCGGCTTTGCCCCTACATGAAGAGCATCACGCTCGACAGCGTGCTGGCCCTGCTGAAGGACCCCTCCCCAGAAGAAGTCACCGTGCCCGCCGACATCGCGGCCCGCGCCAAACACTCCATAGACAAAATGTTCGAACTCGCCGCCTAGCTCAGGCTGGCGCCCGAGCCGACAGCCCGCCCTCCGGCGGGCTGTTTCTCATCCCGACAGGCCCTTGTCGGGTTGACCTGCTATGCTATCTCTGGGTCGAGTCACGGGGGGCACGGCTATTGACAAACATAGCATATGTGCTATAATATGGATAAAGCAAGGTGCAGGATCTATTTCTATCGCTCGGCGGGCGGCAGATGCCAGGCATGCGACTATGCCCGTGCGATGGATATTAACCATCAGGCCAAGGCCAAGCGCTGGTTCAAAGCCCTTGCGGAACTGGGCCCGGACCTGCCGGAGGAATACGGCAAGCATCTGTGCGACGGGGTCTGGGAGCTGCGGTTAATAATCCAACACCACCAGCACAGGTTCCTGTATTCATTCTGGAAAGACTTGATAGTGGTTACGAACGCGTTCCTTAAGAAGTCAGCCGAAGTCCCAAAGGCGGAAATAGAGAAGTCTCAAAAGGCGATGGCTGACTGGATTCTGCGCAGGGGCTGGGAAGACTTATGAAGAAGAAGAGAGCAGGAATTCCTCTGGACGAGGTGTTTGCCGGAGCGGAGAAGGATCCGCGCTGGAAAAAGGCCTATGAAAAGGCCGATGTGGAAGTGCGCTTGGCGCTGCAGATCGCCAAAGCCCGAGCCCGGGCTAAAATGACCCAGGGCCAGTTGGCCCGAGCCGTAGGCACTACGCAGTCCGTCATCTCCCGTATCGAGGCCGGCAACCAGAACCTCACCGTCCGTACCCTCGCCCGCATCGCCGCCGTTCTGCACGCCAGCCTTGTTATCGCCCTTCGTTCCCCCCACGCCCGGTAGGCCTGTCCGTATTTGCCGGCTCCAGCTTGTAGCCGCAGGTCGCGGGCCGGTTTAATGTTTCAGGTCCTCTCGTATCATCACGACTAATTCCGGAAATTCCGGTACCTTGAAGTGGCCGTTCTTGTTTTCGAATATCACTATCTTCGCCTCTTTCAGCCGGCGCGCGTATTTTTCGGCGTGCGCGAGCGGCACTACGGGGTCGTCCTTCGAGAAAAGCAGGACGAGGCGGCGGCAGTTCTTTTTAAGCGGGGCCAGGTCGGAGGGCAGCCGGAAACCGCAGCAGATCTCTTCTTCCGGCAGGCTGTTGTCGAAGGGTGGGCAGACTAGGTAGGTCGCAAGGATCTTCTTCGGGAATTTATTCTCGGAGAGATACCTGGCCAGGAAAATGGCGCCGAGCGAGTTGCCGATCAGGATGATATCGTGCCGGAGCAACGGGAAATGCCGCTCAAGGTGGATCTTCCACTCGGAATAAACCGCCCGCTCGGGGCAGGGCATCTTCGGTCGGATTATTTCACATTTTCCGCCCAAATGTTTGTCCAGATAGGCGTCGTGCCAGCGAACCCGCGCTTCTGCCGATACGGGTCTGTTCTTCAGGAACTTCAGGTAGTCGCCGCGCTTACTGAAAGTGCCGCCGCCGTGTATGTAGAGTATCTGGGGTTTGTTCTTCATTATGTAGCTGGCGCAAATAAAGGGCCCCCGGGTTGATGCCGGGGGCCTTTTATTTGTTTCTTACAGGTCCGTCATGTAGGCTATCTCGTCGTACGGGGTGCGGTACAGCGGCTGCTTCAGGCGCTTCTGGTCGAAGATATGGCCGAAGAGGCCGATGGAGCGCGCCACCACGAACAGGGCGTTGAGGCAGCCCATCTTCACGATGTTCTCTATCTCGTCCTTGGTGAACGAGCCGGTGCTGTGCAGCATGTCCACGAAGGCTATGCCGATGCAACCGTCGACGTTGAGGATGAGGTTGCCCTTCTTGGCGGTGGTGAGCTTCTCCACCTCCAGCGCGAAGTCCAGCAGCGGCGTACTCTTGAAGTTCTTCTGGCAGAAGGCCTTCATGGCCGTCACGCGCATGTCGGGGTTGGTCACGCTCTTGACCTTGTGGCCGATGCCGGGGATGGGCGTGCCCTTCTTCTTCATCTCGGTGATGAACTGCTCCGGCGTCAGCTTGGCGTCGTAGGCGCGCTTGAACTCCTGCGCCGCGCCGTCGATGGCGCCGCCGAAGCGCGGGCCGATGGTGAGCAGGCCGGAGACTAGCGAGGAGATGATGTCCTTGCCGGCGCGGGCCGCCACGATGGCGTTATGGGCGCCGCTCACGGCGGGGCCGTGGTCGGCGGTCAGGATCAGCGCGGTCTCGAGGAACTTGCGCCCGTAGTCGGGCAGCTCGCGCTTGAACCAGAGCAGGCCTATCACGCCGCCTATGCCCAGCTCCTTCTCCAGCACCTTGGAGATCGGGATATTCAGGTATTCCAGTTCTTCCTTCTTCTCGTTGGAGATGGTGTTGATGAAGGTAGTGGCCTTGCGGATCTTCCCTTCCTTCACGGCCTGGGCGAAGTCCATGGGCAGGGCCGGGGCGGCAATGTCCTCGGCGGGCTTTATCGCACCTTTCTTTACCAGCTTCAGGTAGGTCTCATTCACCTTCACGCCGTAGTCGTCGAAGGAATCCGGCACAATGGCGCCGGCGGCCTTGAGCGCCGCGTTCTTGGCGTCGGCGGTCTCGAGGTCGCTGCCGGCCTTGGCGCCGGCATGGCCGAACTGCACTCCGGCCGGGAACATCTTGGAGCAGGTGCCGGTCACCCAGATCACGAGGGGCTTGGTTATCTTCTTCGCCTTCAGGGCTTCGACGATGCGCAGCTCCTCGGTGCCGCCGATCTCGCCCAGCGCTACTATCATCTTCACGGCCGGGATGGCCTCGTAGCGCAGGATATGCTCGAGCAGGGTGGAGCCGGGGTAGGCGTCGCCGCCTATGGCGATGCCCTCGTAGAGGCCGTCGGTGTTGCGGGCGATGATGTTATAGCACTCGTTCGACAGGCCGCCCGACTTGGACACGAACCCGACGGAGCCGGGCCTGTGCAGCTTGGATTCCACGATGTTCTCGTAGGTGCCGGCGGTGTTGGCGATCTTGAAGCAGCCGGCCTTGATGCCGCCCACGGTGGCGGGGCCTATGACCATCTTGTCGAGCTTGGCCGCGGTGGCGGCGAGTATCCTGGCGCGGCGCTCCGGCACGCCTTCGGCTATCACGCAGACGGTGCGGATGTTGGGGTGGTTGAGCGCTTCCATGGAGCTGTCGAAGGCGGAGCGGTAGGAGGCGAAGTTCACAACCACGTCGGCCTTCGGGTGTCTGGCCGCGGCGGTCTCGAAGTCCTTGTACATGGGCAGCAGGGTTTCGCCCTTGCCGAAGAAGACCTTGTGCACTCCCTCGCTGCCGGGGTTGACGATGGCCGCCACCGACGGCACCTTGCGGCCGCAGGCGTAGTCGAAGTCCAGCATGCGCTGGATGGCGTTGACGTGGTAGCCGTAAACGATGGCGGTGGTATCTTTGGTGAAAAGCTCGGGTTTCATTATTTCTTCCCTCCCGCTTGGGCAGGCTTGCAGGCCGGAGCGGCCTTCGCCGCCGGCTTGAGCGCCATCGAAACGACGGCGGTCATGTGGGTTTCGGGGCCGTAGACCTCTATCGGCACGCCGAGGCTCTCGCCCAGCTTGCGCATGTTGGCGAGGCCTTCCTTGTAGTTGGGGCCGCCGCGGCGCACGTAGATCTTCACCTTGCCGTCCACCAGCTTCTGCTTGTACTCGGTGAGGGCCTTGATGATGCCCTTGAAGGTCTTGGCCACGTCGGTGAAGTTGGCGATGCCGCCGCCGATGATGAGCACCTTGCCGCGCGGGTCCTTCTTGCGGGTCATGAGGTCGAGGATGGTCCTGGCGTACTGATAGGTGTCCTCGGCCGAGGGGTCGCCGGAGTACTCGCCGTAGTTGGCGAGGTCCTTGGAGAAGCCCAGGTCGCAGACGGTGTCCGCGTAGATCACGGACGCGCCGCCGCCGGCCACCATGTTCCACACGCGGCCTTCGGGGTTGAGCATGGTGAGTTTGAGGCTCGCGCCGGTGCCCTCGTCTATCTTGCGGATGAACTCCTCTTCCTTGGTGTGCTTCTGGCCGAAGGAGGACGGGAACTGCAGGTCTCCCCAGACCTTGGTGCACTCGAAGGCCGCCGTGTCGTCCACGCGGGCCACCAGGTCCAGCGGCACTATCTCGTCGCCGTGGAAAGTGAAGGGATTGATCTCGAGATAGGTGAAGTGGCCCTCGGCGTATACCTTGTAGAGCGCCCGCACGAACTCCTCTATCTGCCCCTTCCGCTTGCCGAATTCCGGCAGGTTGAGCTTTATGTCCTCTATACGCGAAAGCACCGGGACCTCGGTCTCCTTGACCTTCTCCCAGTTCTCCTCGATGTAGATGCCGCCCTTGTTGGAGAGGTAGATCGTGTCGTAGTCGCGGGTGGCCTTTATCGCCACGTAGCACTCTTCGGAATCCTCGGCGTGCGGCGTGAACGGTTCTATCATGAAGACGTTCAGTTCGCCGGTGGTCTTGCCCACGGTGACCGTCTTGTTCATGCGCTCGGCTATCCAGGCCCAGGTGGCCTTGAAGTCCTTGTTCAGGCACAGGAGGCCGTGCTTGCCGCGCTTGCCGAACAGCTGGTCGGGCTTGGCCACCAGCTTTTCCTTCAGCAGCCACGGGTGGTCCTTCAGGAGTTTCTTCTGGTCGGTGTCCGGCGTAACGAGGGCCAGCTTCTCCGCCTTGCCCTTGAAGGACGGGATGGTCTGCGCCAACCCGTCGAAAAGTATCTTCTTGCCTTCGTATTCCCTTATGCCTCTTTGTGCCATGTTGTGGTCCTTTATTTGCCGGTAGTCTGGTTCAGGAGGCCGCCAGCCGTGAGGATGGCCCTCTGGCGCCCGGAGAGGGCGCAGACGCATTCGATGGCCGCGCCGGTGCGCTCGTTCTTGAGCGTTACCGGCCGGCCCTCGGCTATGGCCGCGCGCCAGTCGCCGCAGGTCAGCCGGTCGCCGGCCTTGACCGTGTCGTAGTCCGCCTGGTTCTTGAAGGTCAGCGGGGCGATGCCGAAGTTGATCAGGTTGGCCGCGTGGATGCGCTCGAAGGATTTGGCCACCACGGCTTTCACGCCGAGGTACATGGGGCACATGGCCGCGTGCTCGCGGCTCGAGCCCTGGCCGTACGACTCGCCGGCCACTATCACGTTGTGGTTGCCGGCGGCCTTGCTGTCCATGCAGCGCTTGTGGAACTCGGGGTCCAGGTTCTCGAACACGTACTTGGCGTAGGCCGGCACGTTGGAGCGGTACTTCAGCCGCGCCCCGGCGGGCATGATGTGGTCGGTGGTGATCTTGTCGCCGGCCACTATCATCACCGCGCCGTTGAGGGCCTCGGGCATCCTGTCGTTCTTGGGCGGCTCGCCTATGTTGGGGCCGCGGAACACCTCGGTGCCCTTCAGCTCGGGCGAGGGCTTGATGAACATGCTGTCGTCCACCAGGAAGGCGGCGGGTTCTTTCACGGCGGGATACGGGATGCCGGCCTTGCGCGGGTCGGTGAACTTGCCGGTGACGGCGGCCAACGCGGCCACCTCCGGGCTCACCAGGTATACCTGGGCGTCCTTGGTGCCGCTGCGGGCCTCGAAGTTGCGGTTGGAGGTGCGCAGGGAGACGCCGCCGCTCTTGGGGGAGAAGTGGTTGCCGATGCAGAAGCCGCAGGCGCTCTCGAGGATGCGCGCGCCGGAATCCAGCAGGTTCGCCAGCGCGCCCTTGCGGGCCATCATCTGCAGCACCTGGCGCGAGCCGGGCGCTATGCCGAGGCTCACGCTCTGGGCAACGCGGCGGCCCTTCAGGATCTCGGCCACGGTGATCATGTCGCGGTAGGAGGAGTTGGTGCAGGAGCCGATGCAGACCTGGTCCACCGGCTGTCCGTCGAGGTCTGCGATCTTCTTGATATTGCCGGGGCTGTGCGGGGCGGCGGCCATCGGTTCCACCGCCGACAGGTCCAGGTCTATCACGCGGTCGTACCTGGCGCCGCGGTCGGCCTTCAGCTCGGCCCAGTCGGCCTCGCGGCCCTGCGCCTTCATGAATTTCTTCGTGACGTTGTCCGACGGAAACACCGAGCAGGTCACGCCCATCTCGGCGCCCATGTTGGCTATGGTCGCGCGCTGCGGCACGGAGAGGGACTTTACGCCCTTGCCGCCGTATTCCAGCATCACGCCCACGTTGCCCTTGGTGGTCAGGATCTCGAGCATCTTCAGCACTACGTCCTTGGCCGTCGCCCAGGGCTGCAGTTCGCCGGTCAGGTTCACGAGATAGACCTTGGGGCAGGTGGTATAGAACAGGCCGCCGCCCATCGCCACGGCTACGTCGAGGCCGCCGGCGCCGATGGCCACCTGGCCGATGCCGCCGCCGGTGGGGGTGTGGGAGTCGGAACCGAGCAGCGTGGTGCCCGGCTTGCCGAAGCGTTCGAGGTGCACCTGGTGGCAGATGCCGTTGCCCGGGCGGGAGTAGACCACGCCGTAGCGGGCAGCCACGGTCTGCAGGTACTTGTGGTCGTCGGAATTCTCGAAGCCGACCTGCACGGTGTTGTGGTCGACGTAGGAAACGGAAAGATCTGTTTTTATTTCTTTGAGGCCCATCGCCTCGAACTGCAGGTAAGCCATGGTCCCGGTGGCGTCCTGCGTCAGGGTCTGGTCTATGCGGATGCCGATCTCGCTGCCTTTTATGAATTCGCCTTCTTTGAGGTGGGAGGTAAGGATCTTTTCAACGATGTTCTGTTTCATGGAGGGCTCCTTAAAACTTCCTGTACCCGCGCGCGTGTTTCCCGCGGTATATTTATATTCTCTCAAAAAAAGAGTGGTTTGCCAATTTGACGAAAGGCAATGAGGCGTTCCCGCGGCTTACGTCCGCATTTTCGGGGGCGGCGGCGGCCGGCTAATTTAATAGAATAGTCCCTTGGCCACCATGAAAGACACTATGAAACCGGACCTCAGGGCTTTGACCCGCCCCGAACTCGAGGCGGCGCTGGCCGCCCTGGGCGAGAAGCCCGTGCATGCGGCGGCGGTGTACCTGGCCGTGCACCGGCTCGGGGCGACGGACCTGGCCGCCCTGCCCGGAGTGCCGCCCCGCGTAACCGCCGCGCTCTCCCCCGCCTATTCCCTCGCCCCGCTGCCCGCGCCCGTGGAAACCCAGGTGTCGCGCGACGGCACCCGCAAGATGCTTTTCCGTTTCCACGACGGCGCGCCCGCGGAGTGCGTGGTGCTGCCCGGCAAGGACAGGGTGATAGCCTGCCTCTCCTCGCAGTCCGGCTGCGACTGCGGCTGCACCTTCTGCGCCACCGGCGCTCTGGGGCTGCGGCGGTCGCTGACGCCGCAGGAGATCATCGCTCAGTTCGAGGCCTGCCTGAAGGAAGCCGGCGAGCTGAACAGCATAGTTTTCATGGGCATGGGCGAGCCGTTCCTGAACTGGGAGAACGTTAAGCGCGCCGTGCGGCTGCTCTCGGACAGCCGCGGGCGCCATTTCCCGCAGGTCAAGATGACGGTGTCCACCGTCGGCGTGATCCCGGTGATAGAGGAGCTGGCCGCTTCGGACCTCAGGGTGCGGCTGGCGGTCTCCGTGGTGGCGGCCGACGAAGAGCAGCGCGCCCGGCTGGCCCCGATGGAAAAAAAGTATCCGCTGCGCCGCGTGCTCGAAGCCGTGCGCGCCTACTGCTCCGCGCGCAAGGCCGCCGTGATGTTCGAATATATCCTTTTCCCCGGCGTCAACGACCGGCCGGCCGACTCGGCGCTGCTGGCGCGGCTGGTCGGGGATATCCCCTGCCGGGTCAACCTTATCCCCTACAACCCCCCGGGCGGCCCGGGCGGCCCGGGCGGCGAGACGCCCCGCGTGAAGGCTTTCCAGCTGGAGCTGATAGAGGCCGGCGTGCGCACCTACCTGCGGGTGGAGCGCGGCGCCGATATAGCGGCCGCCTGCGGCCAGCTCGCGGCTAAAAAGAAAGAACCCCGCGCCTAGCGCGGGGTCCGGCGCCCTGTCCGGGACGGGTCAAATCTTCTTCGCCAGGCAGATCAGCCGCACGCTCTCTTCCGAGTGCGGCTCGCCCTTAAAACCGCCCCAGAATTTCAGCGGCGCCAGGCCCGCCTTGCGCAGGGCGGCCGTCATCTCCGCCCGGCCGTAGAGCCGGTTGAAAAAAGTCTTCCTCTGTATCTTGCCGGTTTTCTTGTCTATGCGCGTCCACTCGTTGAAGATGCCGCCCCGGGCGGCCTCCCGCTCTTCCAGCAGGTAGTGGTCGCCGAGGTCGTGCCAGTCCCTGGGCGTGTAGCGGGTCCTGATGAAATCGCCGTTGATCACGTCTATCAGAAAACGCCCGCCGGGCTTTAGCGCGCGGGCCGCGCCCTTGAGCGTCTTCAGGTCGTCTGAGAACTTCAGGAAATAGCCGAAGCTGGTGAACAGGTTCACGACCGCGTCGAACTCGCCGCGCCAGGCCAGCCGCCGCATGTCGCCGCGCAGCAGCCGCAGCGCCACCTTTTTCTTTTTGGCGCGGGCGGCGGCCTCGCGCAGGTACTCGGCGGAGAAATCGTAGCCGGTCACGGCCAGGCCGCGCCTGGCGAACTCCACGGCGTGGCGGCCGGGCCCGCAGCACAGGTCCAGAAGCGCGGCGCCCTTTTCCAGCCCGAGCTGCTTGAGGACGAAGGCGGCCTCTGAAGGCGCCTTCTCCACGGCGGCCGGGGAGGCCGGGTTGTAGAAGGAGTTCCTGAAGAAACCGTTATGCCACTCTTTAGTTCCGCTCATCGGATCGGACCTCAATTTACCTCGGGGATGGCGCCCGAAGCGTCGTGGCCGGGCGCGGGTTCGGCCGGCTCGGCGGGCTTCTTTTTGGCGGCGGCCTTCTTCTTTTTAGGCGTTTTCACTATGGGGTCGGCGTACTTGTCCATCTTGTAGGTGGACACGCTGTCCACCGCGTCGAACTTGTATTCGGAAACCGCCTTTTTCGCGGCCGCCTTTTTCTTTTTCTTCTTCGCCGCCGCCCTTTCCGCGGCGGCCTTTTTCGCCGACTCTTTGGTTATCGGTTCGGACTCGCGGTCGAACTTGTAGGCGGAGGGCTTGTCCACGGCCCCGAATTTGTACTCGGAGACCGGCGCGGCCTTCTTCTTTTTCTTCGCCTTCTTTTTAGCGGCCGGTTTGGCCGGTGCGGCGGTCTCTTCCTTCGGGGGCTCCTGCTCCTGCGCGGCGGCCGTCAGAAGCAGCGCCGGCGGCAGCAGCAGGGCCAGCGCGAGGGTAAATGTTTTAGTCATGTGAGTATTATCCCGCCTTTTTCTGTTTTAGGCGCCAGTTCGGCCGCGCGCACCGCGGCCTCTATCAGGCAGGCCAGCGTGACCGGCCCCACCCCGCCCGGCACCGGCGAGACGGCGGCCGCCGAGGGTTCCAGCGCGGCGTAGTCCGCGTCGCCGCACATGCGGCCGTTCTCGTCGAAATTTGTGCCCACGTCTATCACCACGGCGCCAGGCGGCAGCAGTTCCGGCTTGAGCCACTTGGCCTTGCCGGCCGCGGTGACCACCAGGTCGGCGCGCTTGAAGACCTCGGCGATGTTCTTCGTGCGGGTGTGGCAGACCGTGACGGTGGCGTCGAGCGCCACCAGCATCTGCGCCAGCGGCCGGCCCACCACGGAAGAGCGGCCCGCCACGGCGATGTTCATGCCGGCCGGGTCTATGCCGTGGAAGCGCAACAGGCGGATCACGGCCAGCGCGGTGCACGGCGAGAAGAAGCCGCCGTTCTCGATCTCCGAGAATTTCTTGGCGATGAACAGCCGGCCCATGTTCAGCGAGGAGAGGCCGTCCACGTCCTTGGCGGCCGGCACGGCGTCCCAGGTCTCCCTGGTCTCGAAGCCGTCCGGCAGCGGCCGCTCTATCATGACGGCGTCATAGGCCGCGTCGGCCCCCAGCCTGGCCAGCAGCGCCTTGAAGGCCGGGTAGCCGTCCTCGGGCTTCGGGGCGAACAGTTTAACGGCGATGCCGAGCTTCTCGCAGGCGGCGATCTTGCGTTTTACGTAGACCGCCGACGGCGAGTCTGCGAAGTAATTGATGATCGCCAGCGACGGGGGCCTGCCCAGGCGGGCCTTCACGGCCTCCACGCGGGCAGGCAGCGCGCCGAGTATTTCGGCCGAGAGGGTCTTGCCTTCGAGTATCTTCATAGGTTGAATGATAATAAAAAAGGGCGGCTTTTTAAAGCCGCCCTTTCAGCGCAGGCGCGGCCTTTACTGCGCGTCCTCCACGTACATCGAGCCGTTCAGGTAGCCGGAGCCGCTGAGGCTGAAGTAGTTAGAGCTGGGCCAGCCGTTGACGGAGATGCTGCCGGTCATATTGGTGGAACCGACCATTTTCCCGTCGCGGTAGAACGTCACGTAGACGCTGGGGCGCACCGTCTCGAAGACGGACTGGTTGGGGCGCACCCAGAAGGAGGCGGTGGCGTTGATATAGGTGTTGTTGCTGGTGATCCGGCCGGAAGAGTCCCGGAAAGTGCCCCAGCCGGTCAGCGTCACGCTGGTGAAGCCGCCGTTGTCGCCGTGCAGCCAGCCGGAGCCGCTGAGGCTGACGTAGCCGGAGAGCTGCACGTAGCTGCCGGTCCTGGCCCTGGCCGGCTTGGGGGCCTCGGGGATCTTCACTTCGGGAGCCGAGGCGACCACCTGGTCCACCAGGCTGGCGCCGTTAAGCCGGAATTCCGCCGCGTTAAGGCTGCCGGCGAACAGGGCGCAGGCGGCCGTTAAAATAATTTTTTTCATTGTACCCTCCATACAGGATTATTATAACAAATAGCGCCGCGGGTCCCGCTCATTTCCTGCCGGCGGGCGCGGCCGGCTGTAAACGGGGCCGCAGGGACTCTTTCCGTTGTTTTTCCATGGGGCACTTTAATATAGTATAGGGAAGTTCTGCGCCGCGGAAGAGAGGCCCCTAATGGAAAGAATAACCGAACACCCCGTACTCCAGCCGGAAGAGCGGAAGACCGTAAAATTCGTTTTCGACGGGAAACCGTGCGAGGCGCTGGAAGGCGAAATGATCTCCAGCGCGCTGTTCGCCAACGGCATCAAGATCTTCAGCCGCCACCACAAGGACGACGCCCCGCAGGGCATCTTCTGCGCCAACGGCCAGTGCGCGCAGTGTTCGGTCATCGCCGACGGCCTGACCCTGAAATCCTGCGTGACGCCGGTGCGCGAGGGCATGCGCGTGGAGACGCTGCGCGGCGAGGCGCGGCTGCCCCGGGTGGCCTGCGTGCAGGAGTTCGGGCGCGTGGAAGAACTGGACGTCGACGCGCTGATCATCGGCGCCGGCCCGTCGGGCCTCGCGGCCGCGGCCGAGCTGGGCAAACTGGGCGTGAACACGCTGATCGTGGACGACAAAGACCGCTTCGGCGGCAAGCTGGTGCTGCAGACGCATAAATTCTTCGGTTCGGTGGAGGATTGCTACGCCGGCACGCGCGGCATAGACATAGCCGGCAAGCTGGAGGCCCAGCTGAAGGACTACCCGTCGGTGAAGGCCTGGACCAACGCTACCTGCCTGGCCGTCTTCTCCGACAGAAAAGTGGGCGTGCTGCGCGGCGACCAGTACTGCCTGGTGCGGCCTAAGGCCATTATCAGCGCCACCGGCGCCCGCGAGCGGTCGCTGGGCTTCCCCGGCAACACCCTCCCCGGCGTCTACGGCGCCGGCGCCTTCCAGACCCTGGTCAACCGCGACCTCGTGCGCCCCGCGAAGCGGCTTTTCATCGTCGGCGGCGGCAACGTGGGCCTGATAGCGGCCTACCACGCGCTGCAGGCCGGCATCTCCGTGGTGGGCCTGATAGAGGCGCAGGCGCGCTGCGGCGGCTACAAGGTGCACGAGGACAAGATCCGGCGCCTGGGCGTGCCGGTATACACGCGCCATACCATAGTGCGCGCCGACGGCAGGGACGGCCTGGAAAAGGTCACGATAGCCGCCGTGGACGAGAAGTTCAAGGTCCTGCCCGGCACCGAGAAGACTTTCGAGGCCGACACGCTGCTGATAGCCGTGGGCCTCAGTTCCGTGGACGAGTTCCACGCTCAGGCCCGCGAGGCCGGCATGGAGGCCTTCGTCTGCGGCGACGCCGAGGAGATCGCCGAGGCTTCGGCCGCCATGTTCAGCGGCAAGATCACCGCGCACAAGGTGCTCAAGGCCCTCGGCGTGATGGCCGCGCCGGTGCCCGGCTTCTGGTTCGACCGGCTCGAGGTGCTCAAGTCGCGCCCCGGGATCACCAAGGCGCCGGCCGCGAAGGATCACGATAAGAAGGTCTACCCGGTGCTGCACTGCCGGCAGGAGATCCCCTGCAACCCGTGCGTGACCGTCTGCCCTAAAAAATCCATCAAACTCTCCGGCGAGAGCATCATGAACACCCCGCAGTTCACCGGGGACTGCATAGGCTGCTATAAATGCCTGGTCATCTGCCCCGGCCTGGCAATAACCATCGTGGACTACCGCAAAGATCCCGCCAACCCGTCGGTAGCCGTGCCTTTCGAGATAGGCCGCGGCCTGGTGAAGAAAGGCGACCGGGTGCGCCTGACGGGCTGGGAAGGCGCCGACCTCGGCGAGGCCGAGGTGCTGGACGTGAAGGATTTCAAGGCCGAGAACACGATGATAGTCGTGGTGAAGGCCACGCCGGAGACGGCCGACAAGGCCGTCTCGCTGCGCCTGTTCGAGACCGAGGCAGGCGCCAAAGCCCCCGCCGACCTGGCCAAAGCCGAAGATGAAACCATTATCTGCCGCTGCGAGCGCGTCTCGCTGGGCGAGATACGCCGGGCCATCCGTTCTGGCATGCGCGACCTCAACCAGCTCAAGGCCGTCACCCGCGCCGGCATGGGCGCCTGCGGCTCCAAGACCTGCTCGGCGATGCTGCTGAACATCTTCCGCAGCGAGGGCGTGGACCCCAAAGAGGTGACCGCCTTCACCCGGCGGCCGCTGTTCGTGGAGGCGCCGCTGGGCGTCTTCTCCGGCGTGAAATGCCGCACCGAGGCGGACGAGAAAGCCAGTTGGAGCGGATTCTGAGCGGATTCCGAGAGGGAACTATGGCTGAAAACAATTACGACGTCATTATAATCGGCGCGGGCAGCGTGGGGACGCCTCTGGCGATGGAGCTGGCGGGCCGCGGGCTGCGCACCCTGGTGCTGGAGAAGGAAGCCTCCCCCGGCCAGGGCCAGAACAAATGCGCCATCGGCGGCGTGCGCGCCACGCATTCCGACGGCTCCAAGATCAAGGCCTGCCTGCGCAGCCTCGAGGTCTTCTCCACCTGGAAGGAGAAGCACGGCGACGACATCGGCTGGATCCGGGGCGGGTACCTGTTCCCGGTCTATACCGAGAGCGACGAGCGCGTGCTGCGCGAGCTGCTGAAGATCCAGAAGGGCCTCGGCCTCGATATCGACTGGATCGGCGCCGAAGAGGTGAAGCGGCTGGTGCCCGGCATCGCCGACAAGGACCTGCGCGGCGGCACCTGGTCCCCCGGCGACGGTTCCGCCTCGCCGCTGCTCTCGGTCAACGCCTTCTGCCGGCGCGCCGTCAAGCTGGGCGCCGAGTTCCGTTTCCACGAGCCAGTGAAAGAAATCCTGAAGGAAGGCGGGGCCGTGACCGGCGTGTTGACGCCGCAGGGCCGCTACGGGGCCAGGTGGGTGGTCAACGCCGCCGGCGCCGACGCCGCCCCCGTTTCCGAGCAGGCCGGCGTGGCGGTGCCGGTGAAGCCCGACTGCCACGAGGCCGGCATCACCGAGCCCGCCGAGCGCTTCTTCGAGCCGATGGTGGTGGATATCCGCCCCGGCGACAAGTCCAAGAACTATTACTTCTACCAGAACTGGGAGGGGCAGATCGTGTTCTGCCTCACGCCGCAGCCGCCCATCTGGGGCCACGACCGGCGCTCCACCTCCGAGTTCCTGCCGGAGATCTCGCGCCGCATGATCTCGCTGATGCCCAACCTGGCCACGCTGAAGGTGCGCCGCACCTGGCGCGGCCTGTACCCCATGACCCCCGACGGCTTCCCGGTGGTGGATTTCCCCGCCGCGCTAGAGGGCTACGTGCTGGCGGTGGGCATGTGCGGCCAGGGCTTCATGCTGGGGCCCGGCCTGGGCGCGGCCATAGCCGCGCACATAACCGGCGCCCCCTCCGCGGAGGACAGGGAAATATTGGCCGGTTTCAGGCTGGAGCGCAGTTTTACCGGCCAGGAAAAGCTGAAGTAAGCCGTTTCCCGCCGCCAATGGCCCGCCGGAGTTCCCGGGCGGGCCATTTTTATTGACGGTAGGAGCGGCAACCGCTATAATTATTTACCGACCGGTAAAAAAATGCAATAAAACCGGCCCCCCGCGCGTTGATATATGGAACGCGACCGTATTTAAAACCTATGACCATTAAAAAACTTATCCTTACACTGGCGGCGGCCCTGGCGGCTTCGGCCCCGCTGGCCGCGCAGGACCTGACCCTGTCCTGGGACCAGGCGCGCCGGCTGGCGATAGAGAACAATCCGTCGGTAAAGGCGGCCCGGGCCGCCATGGAACAGGCCGGCTACAGTTACCTGGCCAGCGTGAACGCCTATCTGCCGCAGGTCAGCGTGTCTCACTCTGTGACCCGCAGCGGCGACGATACTTCCTCCCCCTCCAACCGCTGGGGCGCTTCCCTCTCAGCTTCGCAGGAGCTGCTAAACCTCAGGACCGTGTCCACGGTGAAGAGCAGCCGCATCGCGCGGGAGAAGGCCGAAGCGGACTACCTGGCCGCTTCGGCTTCGGCCAGGCAGACCCTGGCCGGCGCTTTCGCCGACCTGCTCTTCGCCCAGAAACGGGCCGAGGTGCAGAAGAAGATCTACGGCATCAGGCAGGAGAACGCCAAACTGATACGCCTTAAGTACGAGAGCGGCATGGAATCCAAGGGCAACGCCCTCTACACCGAGGCCCTGGCCGAGAGCGCGGCCGTCTCCGTTAAGAAGGCCGGGCGCGACCTGGACAGCGCGCAGCGCGCCCTGCTGGAGGCCATGGGCCTGGAAGGCACGCAGCGCGTGACCGCCGCCGGCGACATCGGCGTGCCGGAATTTTCCCTGGACGAAGCCGACGTGGTCCTGGCGCTGGAAAAATCCCCCCGCATGGTGGCGGCTAAAAAAACGCTGGAGTCGGCCAAAGAGCGGGTCAACTCGGCCCGCTATTACGCCTACCCGTCGCTGAAGGCCAGCGGCTCCTACGGCTGGAGCGGGGACAACGAGTTCCCGCAGGACAAGAGCTGGTCCATGGGCCTGAGTCTCAGCCTGCCCCTCTTCTCCGGCGGCCCCACCTACCATTTCAACAACCTGGCGGCCTACGGCAAAGCCCAGACCGCGGCGGAGCAGGACTATAAGGCCGCGCGCATAACGCTGGCCGCCTCGCTGCGGTCCGGCTACGACGGCTACCTCAGCGCCGCCGAGACCGCCAAAGCCTCGGTGTCGTTGCTGGCGGCCAACGAGGAACGCTATAAAGAAGCGCAGATAAAATACATGGCCGGCAGTATCAGCTTCATCGACCTGGTCAACGTGGAGCAGAATTTCGTGGATTCGGACCTGAACGGGCTGGACTACGCGCGCACCGCGCATAGTCGCAAGAACGCGCTGGAGCAGCTGCTCGGCGTGCCCATGGAGCGGTAAGGATAAGGGTAAAACACTATGAAAAAAATCGTCATCATCCTCGTTATAGCCGCGCTGGCCGGCGGCGGCTGGTACGCCTTCAAAAAGAATAGCGCCAGCAAGGCGCCCGAATACCAAAGCGTGCAGGCCGAATTGCGCGACCTGTCCGAACTGGTGGACACCACCGGCGTGGTGGAGCCCGAGAACCGGGTGGAGATCCAGCCCTCCTCCTCCGGGCGCATAGAGGAGATCCTGGTGGAGGAAGGCGATAAGATAAAGGCCGGCGAAGTGCTGGCGCTGATGAGCTCTTCCGACCGGGTGGCCATCCTGGACGCGGCGCGCGCCGCCGGGGACGAGCAGTACAAGCAGTGGCAGGAGACCTACAAGCCGATCAAGGTCATCTCCCCGATCGACGGCACGCTGATACTCAGGAACATAGTGCAGGGCCAGACCGTGAGCGCCAGCACGGTGCTGTTCGCCATCTCGGACAAGCTGATCGTTTCCGCCAGCCTGGACGAGGCGGATATCGGCAAAGTGCAGAAAGCCCAGCGCGCGACCATCGTACTGGATTCCTATCCGGACAAGAAAGTGCGCGGCACCGTATTCAAGATCCTGGACGAAGGCACCACCAAGAGCAACGTGGTGACCTACACGGTGAAACTGCGCCCCGAGCGCGTGCCGGAGTTCTTCCGCTCGCAGATGACGGCCAATATAAAGATCAAGATCTCCGAGCGCAAGGATATACTTCTGATCCCCGCCGCGGCCGTGGTGACGGACCAGCATGGCCGGACCGCGGTGATAAAGGAGCTGAAGGCCGGCCAGCCGGTGTATGCCGTGGTGGAGACCGGCCAGAACGAGGGAGACCAGGTGGAGATAGTCTCCGGCCTGTCGGCCGGTGAGACCGTGTTCTACAAGGCGGGCGGTTATTCCGCGCAGGTGGATTCTTCCGGCAGCAACCCGCTGATGCCAAAGAGGCCGGCGATGAACAGGCAGCAGCAGCGCGCCGTAAGCGGGCATTGAACGGGGGCCCCGGCGGCCGGAAAACATATGATCGAACTTAAAGGCATCAAAAAGATCTACGAGATGGGCGGCGAGCCCCTCGAAGTGCTCAAGGGCGTGGACCTCTCCATCAAGGAAGGCGAGTTCGTGGCCATCATGGGGCCGTCGGGCTCCGGCAAGTCCACGCTGATGCATATCCTCGGCCTGCTGGACCGGCCGAGCGCCGGCTCCTACAGGCTTTTCGGCCGCGAGGTGTCGGAGCTAGACGACATAGAGCTGTCCTACCTGCGCGCCCGCATCCTGGGTTTCGTGTTCCAGCAGTTCAACCTGCTGCCGCGCATCACCGCGGCCTCCAACGTGGCCCTGCCCCAGATCTACCTGGGCGAGAAGGCCCGCCCGCACGAAGCCTCCAAGTACCTGGCGCAGGTGGGCCTGGGCGACCGCGCCGGCCACAAACCCAACCAGCTTTCCGGCGGCCAGCAGCAGCGCGTCGCGATCGCCCGCTCGCTGGTAAACGACCCCAAGATCATCTTCGCCGACGAGCCCACCGGCAACCTGGCCAGCGACCAGTCCAACGAGATCATGCACATCTTCCGCAAGCTCAACGACGAGCAGGGCATCACCGTGGTGATGGTCACTCACGAGCCCGACATCGCCGCCTGGGCCGACCGCGTGATAAAACTGAAGGACGGCCTGATCATAGAGGACGTGGTGAAAAAAGCCCCGCCCGCCGCCGCCAGGGAACCCAAACGCCTGCATATCCCCAAGACCTTCTTCCTGAGCTGGCGAGAGGTGGCCGAGAACCTGGCTTCCTCCGTCAGTTCCATAGTCAGCAACAAGACCCGCTCGCTCCTGACGATGCTCGGCATCATTATCGGCGTGGGCGCGCTGATAGCCATGCTCGCCGTAGGCACGGGCGCGCAGCGCGCGATACAGAAGTCCATGTCGTCCCTGGGCACCAACCTGCTGGCCGTCATGCCCGGCATGTTCCGCCAGGGCGGCGCCAGCCTCGGCGCGGGAGCCGTCAGCCGCCTCACCATAGAGGACGCCAAGGCCATAGCCCGGATAGAGAACATAACCAGGTCCGACGCCAACGTCTCGGGCAACGCCCAGGTGGTCTACGGCGCCAAGAACCAGCGCACCTCCATCTCCGGGGTCGGCGCGGTCTACGCCTCGATGCGCAACTCGCAGCCCTATTACGGGCGCTTCTTCTCCGACGCCGAGGGAGCGCGCCTGGCCAAGGTGGCGCTGGTCGGTAACACCGTGGTGAAGGAGCTGTTCGGCGGGGAGAACCCGGTGGGCAAGACCATCAAGATCAACCGCAAGAACTTCACCGTGATCGGCGTGCTGCCGCTCAAGGGCGCGCAGGGCCCGCGCGACCAGGACGACGTGGTCGTCATCCCCCTGCAAACCGCGATGAAGATAGTGCTCGGCAAGAATTACGTGGATTCCGTCTGGGTGGAGGTGTCCGACTACAGCCTGATGCCGGGCGTGCAGGAGGACATAAAGGCGCTGATGCGCAAACGGCACAACGTGCCGTCCCATAAGGACGACGACGTGATGCTGATGAACATGGCCGAGATGCAGACCATGCTGACCGGCACCATAAAGACCTTCAGCACGCTGCTGGGCATGATCGCCGGCATCTCGCTCATCGTGGGCGGCATCGGCATCATGAATATCATGCTGGTCAGCGTGAGCGAGCGCACCAAGGAGATCGGCCTGCGCAAGGCCATCGGCGCCACCAGCCGCGCGGTGCTGCTGCAGTTCCTGATAGAGGCCGTCATCGTTTCCGTGGTAGGCGGCGTTCTGGGCATCGTCATCGGCGCGGGCAGCTCGCTGCTGCTCTCCAAGCTCTCGGGCTGGGCCGTCTATATCTCCCCTTTCTCGGTGGCGCTGGCTTTCTGCTTCTCGGCCGGGGTGGGCATAGTCTTCGGTTTCTGGCCGGCGCGCAAGGCGTCCCTGCTGTCCCCCATAGAGGCGCTGCGGTACGAATAGCCGGCTATAATTTGATATATTATCAGGACGCCCGGACGGAAACCGCCCGCGCGAGCGACACGGTCCCCGGAGGTCCCTATGGTAAGCGTACTGGTAAAGTGCCCGCATTGCGGCAAATCGCTGATGAATTCCGCCAAGAAGCTGGATAAGGTTTCCTCGATAGAGGTCAACCTTACCTACGCCGGCAAGCACGCCCCGCTCTACATGAGCTCCCTTTACGGCAGCTACCTCGTCGAGACCACACTTCCGATCCCGGCCGGCAAGGTAGCCGGCTTCCGCTGCCCCCACTGCGCCGGCGACCTCAAGAGCACCCGCAAGTGCGACGCCTGCGGCTCCCACATGGTGGCTTTCGAACTGAAGGCCGGCGGCCAGGTGCAGATCTGCTCCCGCCGCGGCTGCAAGAAACACGTGCTGGAGTTCCAGGACCCCGACAACGAGCTGCAGGCTTTCTACAAGTCCTACCTCAAAGCGCTTAAGTAAGCGCGAGGCGCGAGCCGGAAAGCGGGAACGAAAGGTGCTTTTGATCTTTGCCGTTTCCGCTTTCCGTATTTTTAAGCTATGCCCGAAACCGAGCACAGGAATTTCTTCTTCACCCGCAAGGCGCTGGCCCTGCTGCCGCTGGCGCTGATGGGCGCGGGGGTCTGGTATTTTATCCAGGGCCGCCTGCCCGGGGATCATGAGTCCGCGCCGGCCGCCGGCAGCGCCGGGATCTTCGGCACCGCCTCGCAGGACGCGGCGCCGTCCGTTCTGGCCCCCGCCGTGAGCGCGCCCGCCAGCGTACTGCCGGAGGCGTACGACCCCAAGGCCGGCCTGGACATACAGGGCCCGCCCGAATTCAAGAGCCAGGTTACCAGCGCGCTGAAGCTGATCTGGATGGCCGACAGGGAGACCTTCCTGTTCATCCGCAAGAACATCTACGTGGTCAGGCAGGACAACCTGACGGGCTTCTACCTGGAAGACGGCAAGCCGGTGGCGGCGCTGTCGGCCGACCACGCTTTCCGGTCCCTTACCTGGTGCGCCGGGGTGCTGGCCCACCAGGCCTGGCACGCAGCCTACGAGCGGTCCACCGGCCGGAAGAAGGGCCGCGGCGTCCCGCCCCCCGGAGAGAAGGCCGACTTCGCCGTGGAGGCGAACCCGATGAGCCTCGATTACAAGGGCATGGACGCGATCCTGTACGTCGAAGACCGCGCGATGACCTTCCAGCTCGACGTCCTGAAGAAGATAGGCGCGCCCGCCCGCGAAACGGGGCCGTTGTTCCGCCGCGCCCCGCGGGACTTCCACTTCGCCCACGACGGCAACTACACGATAAAACCGTGACCAAACCCCTGCTCCGGCCGCTCACGGTGGGCGGCGTTAATTTAAAGAACAACCTGGCGCTGGCTCCGATGGCCGGCATCACGAACGCGGCCTTCCGCATCCTCGCGGCCGGCGGCGGCGCCGGCCTGGTGGTCACCGAGATGGTCTCGGCCGACAGCATCAAGTACGGCAACAAGAAGTCCTTCCGCATGCTGGACCTGCGGCCCGGAGAAGGCCCGGTGGCGATCCAGGTGTTCGGCGCCGACCCCGCCACCATGGCGCACGCGGCGCAGGCCGCCGAGCGGTCCGGCGCGGCTATCGTGGACGTCAACGCCGGCTGCCCGGTCCGGAAGGTGCGGCGCTCCGGCGCCGGCGCCGAGCTGATGAAGGCCCCGCTGCTGCTGGGCGACATCCTCGCGCGCATGGTCAAAAGCGTGAAGATCCCGGTCACGGTCAAGTTCCGCGTGGGCCTTGAGGCCGGGGAGAACCTGGGCCCGCTGCTGGCCCGTGTGGCGGAGGAGGCCGGCGCGGCTGCCATCACCCTGCACGGCCGCCCCGCCACGCAGTTCCATACCGGCCCGGTGAACCTGGAGTACATGGCGGAGACGGCCGCCGCGGTGCGCATCCCGGTCTTCGGCAACGGCGGCGTCGAGAACGCCGACGGGGCCCGGGCCGTCCTCGAAACCGGCTGCGCCGGCGTGGCCGTGGGCCGCGCCGCGGTCTTCAACCCGGCCGTCTTCTCGGAGATAGCGGCCGGCCTCTCCGGCGGCGACGTGCCGCCGCCCTCCGACGCCGAGCGCGTCCGCCTTTTCCTGCGCTTTCTCGAACTCAACGCCGGCATCTACGGCGAGGAGCACGGCCTGGCCAGGGCCCGCAAGCTGGTAGGCTACTGGCTCAAAGGCCTGCCCGGCGCGGCCGCCGCGCGCGGCGCCTTCATGACCCTCAAGACCCTTAAAGAGGCGGAAGAGCTTTTGATACAATATACCCGGTGAAAACAGGGGACATAACACCTATTTCGCCGCGAAATAGGTGTTATGTCCCCAAGGCGACTAACTATGGCCCAACAGGTTGAAACTCCAGAGACCCCGCTGATGCAGCAGTACCAGGCGCTCAAGAACGCCTACCCGCACGCCCTGCTCTTCTTCCGCCTGGGCGATTTCTACGAGCTTTTTTACGACGACGCCAGGACGGCCAGCGCCGAGCTGGGCCTGACCCTGACCGCGCGCCAGAGCGTGCCCATGTGCGGCGTGCCGCACCATTCCGCCACCAACTATATCGCCCGCCTGCTGGCCGCCGGCCACAAGGTGGCCATCTGCGAGCAGGTCGCCCCCTCCGGCGACGCCAAGAAGACCAAGCTGTTCCGCCGCGAGGTGGTGCGCCTGATCACCCCCGGCACCGTGGTGGAGGACGAACTGCTGCAGCCCCGCAACAGCCGCTACCTGGTGGCCCTCGAGCTCGACATCGTCGGCTGGGGCCTGGCCTCCTTCGACGTGTCCACCGGGGACTTCCTGGCCACGCAGAACCTCAACGACCCCGATTTTTACCAGCTGCTGTCCTTCGTCTCCAAGACAGGCCCCGCCGAGATCCTGGCCGACGCGCGCACCATGAAGGAGATCGCGCGGCGCGGCCTCACCTTCGGCGCCGTGCCGCTCACCGAGTTCTCCCGCGGCGACGCCGCCCCCCCCGCCTGGGCCTCCCAGGCCGTCTGGCAGAACCACAAGCTGGCCATGAAAACCGCGCTGAAGGCCGCGGCCTACGTGCGCCAGACGCAGCCCGGGCTCAAGGAAGTCTTCGCCCCGTCCTATTACGAGCCGGCCAACCGGCTGCAGCTCGACGAGTCCGCCATCAAGACGCTGGAACTGGTCTCCGGGCCCGACGGCGACGATTCCAAGACGCTCTGGGGTGTGCTGGACCTGTGCCGCACCTCCATGGGCTCGCGCCTGCTGCGCCGCTGGATCCTGGAGCCGAGCACCGACCTGCGCGAGATCCATTCCCGCCAGGCCTTTACGGCCTTCCTGGCCGAGGGCCGCGAAAGCCGCGAGCAGCTCGGCGAGATCCTGTCGCAGGTGCCCGACATAGAGCGGCTGCTCGGCCGCGTGATCAACCTTTCCGCCTCGCCGCGCGACCTGGGCGCCGTCCGCAAGGCCCTCTCGCAGCTGCCGCGCCTGAAGCTGCTGCTGAGCTCGGCCGGCTTCTTCGAGTGCGCCCCCGAGCTGGCGAGCCGCCTGGACGGCGCCTCGCACGCGCTCAACAGCCTGCGCGCCGACCTGGAGCGCGCGCTGGCCGACAACCCGCCGCCCCGCCTCTCCGACGGCGGCGTGGTCCGGGAGGGCTACAGCCCCGAGCTGGACGAGCTGCGCCTGGTGCGCCGCGACAGCCAGAAGCTGCTGACCGACATCGAACTGCGCGAGCGCGAGAAGACCGGCATCGCCACGCTGAAGGTGGGCTACAACAGCGTGTTCGGCTATTTCATCGAGGTGTCCAAGGCCCAGTCGCAGCGGGTGCCCCACTATTTCGTGCGCAAGCAGACGCTGGTCAACGCCGAGCGCTACATCACCGAGGAACTGAAGGTCCTCGAGAACAAGATCCTCGGCGCCGAGGAGAAGATGGCCAAGCTGGAAGCCCACCTCTTCGCCGGCCTGCGCGAGAAGGTCAAGGCCTCGCTCGGCGAGATAAAGACGTTCGCTTCCGGCGCGGCCGAGCTGGACGTCTTCTACGCCCTCGCCGAGAGCGCCGTGCGCTACGAGTTCTCGCGCCCCAAGGTGAATTCCGGCGGCCTGCTGAAGGTCGAGGAGGGGCGCCACCCCGCCGTGGAGCGCTTCCTGCCCCCGGGCACCTTCGTGCCCAACGACCTGGAGATCGGCGGCGAGGGCGCCGGCGTCATCATCCTCACCGGCCCCAACATGAGCGGCAAGAGCGTCTACCTGCGCCAGGCCGCCGTCACGGTGATCCTGGCCCAGATCGGTTCCTTCGTGCCGGCCCGCGCCGCCGAGATCGGCGTGGTGGACCGCATCATGACCCGCATCGGCGCGCAGGACCGGATGTCCCGCGGCGAATCCACCTTCATGGTGGAGATGCGCGAGACCTCGGCCATCATGCGCCTGGCCACCCCCAAGAGCCTGCTGCTGCTCGACGAGGTCGGCCGCGGCACCTCCACCTTCGACGGCATCTCCATCGCCTGGGCCGTGGTGGAGCACCTCTACAGGTCGGAGGGCGGCCCCAAGGTGCTGTTCGCCACCCATTATTTCGAGCTGACCGAGCTGGCCGACAAGTTCTCCGGCATCAAGAACTGCAATATCGCCGTCAAGGAATGGACCAACGCCCTCGGCAAGACCGAGGTGGTGTTCCTGCACAAGATCGCCAGCGGCCCCGCCGACAAATCCTACGGCATCCACGTGGCGCAGCTGGCCGGCCTGCCCGAGAGCGCCATCACCCGCGCCCGCGAGATCCTGCACACGCTGGAGACCAAGGGCAACATCAAGGTGGCGTCCTCCGACGAGAATCAGACCCCCCTGTTCCCGCTCTTCTCCGGCCACCCCGTCCTCGACGAGGTGAAGCAGTGCGACGCCGACAACATGACGCCGCTGCAGGCCCTGTCGGCCATCACCGACTGGAAGCGCCGCCTGAAGGACTAGCCCGGCCGGGTTGTTGACGCATTGGCGCATTTTAATTAGACTAGCCTTGGGGTTTTAAGACAAACGAAGGACCAGGTGCCGGAGCCCGCGGGGGCCGCCGGCCGGGCCTGCCGCGTCCGGGGGGGACCATGGAAGCCATCAAAGAACTGCATATATTCAGGGAATCCGAAAATATCTCGGACAGCATCTGGAAGGGCGTGCTGAACTGGGAGTTGTTTTGCCGCGACACGATAGGCAAAGAGCTGGTCAACAGCATAGACTCGGTCAACGCCAGCATAGCCGAGAGCCACAGCCACCGCAGCCGCCACGGCCGCATGCATTACCTCTACACCGCCCGGGGCCTGTTGTTCAAGACCCTGGTGCTGGTGGAGAAGGCCTCCCGCCGCGAACTGGCCCTGGCGCCCGAGGTGAGGAGCGCGGTGGAGCGCCTGCTGCCGCATATAAACGAATACATAGCCCAGGCCGAGCGCGCGCCCGACTGAGCGCCGCCAGCCTCCGGCCTAAGTGCCCACCGGATTTATGGACCAATGGCCCATACGGCGCCGGCCTTTACTTATTATAATTAGAGGGTAAGCTGGAGGCTAAATGTTTAAGACCGCCGCGTTCCTTTCCGTAATATTCTTTCCCGCGCTATCTTTGGCCGGCTCTTTCGAGCTCGGTTCCTACTCGGCCGGCACCCTGCCGCAGGCGCCGGTGGTGCAGCCCCACGGCCCCGCCCCGGTGACGCCTCCAGGCGTGACGATAGCGAATTATACCACCGAGGAGGAATTCACTTTCGAGAGCGAGGCAGAAGAGGCACTGAGCCAGCGCGTGAACGCGCTGCGCGCCGCCGGTGTGACCACCCTGGGCGGCCGCGTGACTGAGAAAGGCAACGATTATACCTTCGTGATAGAGTACCTGCCCTCGGTAAAGGGCAGCGCCGCCCTGCCGCCCGCCGCGCTGGTGGAGACCTACAAGAACGGCGAGGCCTACTGGCTGACCAGCGAGGCCGAGGAGGCCATGCGGGCCGCCGCCGCCAATTTCCGCGCCGCCCGGCTGGCCGTGCTGGGCTCCTATCTCTACGATTCCGGTAACGACGACGCTTTCGCCGTGGACTACGTGGTGAAGAACCTGCTGCGCCCTTCCCAGGAATACGCGGTGAAATTCGAGAAATATGCCGGCGGCAAATTCACCTTCGAGAGCGAGGCCGAGAAGGCAGTTCCCTCTTACCTGGCGCTGTTCAAACAGGCCGGGCTGCCGGCCATACGCGGCCGCGCCGTGCCCCGCCCCGACCGCGACTACGCGGTGGAAGTGGAATACGCCGTAAAGACCAACGCCTCCGGCCGCCGCCCCCAGTATTCGGTAGCCCGCTACGACGCCCGCACCACCTTCCCCTTTGACAAAGAAGCGGCCAAGGCCGGCAAGGCCGCGCTGCCCGCTTTCGCCAGGGCCGGCCTGCCCCCGCTCTCTTCTGTCGTGCGCCCCGCCGGCCGCGACTACTCCTACGCCGTGGATTTCCTGGTGGGGAATATCTACCAGCAGGGCGGCGTGATCCCGTCGGCCGCCGTGCAGACCTACCAGGCGCCCGAGACTTTCACCTTCGAGCGCGAGGCCGAAGAGGCGCTGGCAGCCAAGACCGCGGCCTTCAACGCCGCAGGCCTGCCCGTGCTCGGCTCCGCCGTAACGGGCTCGCTCGGTTCTTACACCTACGTCCTGGACTACGCCGCCAAGGCCGGCCAGAACGGCCCGGCCCAGCAGCCGCTCTAGCGCCACGCGCGCCGCGAACCCGGGCAGCCAGCCCGGGTTCTTTTTCTTATGGAAGCCAAAAACCCTTTTGAAGGCATCCTCACCTACGGCCATTATGGCCGTCTCTGGGCGCTCAGCGCCGCCGTCATCTTGCTCCAAGCCGGCGCTTCGCTGCTGGCCCTCGCGGCGGGGCGGCGCTGGGGTTTCGAGCTGAATTCTTTCGAAGCTTATATTCCGGCCCTGCTGGCCACCGGCCTGGTTTCGGCCGCGGTGCTGCGCGGCCTCGGGGTTTCATGGCGCAGCGCGCTGGCCGACTGGTACCGCGGCTTCCCCCGCGACGCGGCCCTGGCCCTGAAATATTTCGGCGGTTACGCGTTGATGGGCCTCACACTGGCCGCCGTGCTGCTGGCCCTGGCCTTGCTCGGTGGCGACGGCGCAAGGACGGCCATGGCCCCCATGTCGGAACAGAGCGCCGCCGAAGCCGTGACGCTCAACGGCGCGGTTTCCGCTTCCTGGCTGCGCGCCCTGCCGGCGCTGCTGGCGGCCTTCCTGCTGGGCCCGGCGGTAGAGGAGCTGTTCTTCCGGCGCATCTTATATACGGCCGTCAGGCGGCGCAGCGGCTTCTGGCCGGCCGCGCTGCTCTCCGGCCTGGTGTTCGCCCTTTTTCACGGCGCCTCGGCCCCGGTGATACTGCCGGTGGGCGTGTATTTCTGCTGGGTCTACGAGCGGGAGCGGCGCCTGCCCGTCAACATCATGCTGCACGCGCTGGTCAACGCGGTTTCCGTCTCGCTGAAAGCGCTGCTCTAATTTAGGTAAAATCACCCTATGCCGGAAATAAAAGTTCTTCCCGAAGACGTGGTCTCCAAGATCGCCGCCGGCGAGGTCATAGAACGCCCCGCCTCGGTCCTCAAAGAACTGATAGAGAACTCCTTGGACGCGGGCGCCTCCAAAATAGAGATAGAAATAAAAAAAGCCGGCCGCGGCCTCATCCGCGTGCACGACGACGGGCGCGGCATGGACCGCGAGGACCTGCGCCTGGCCCTGGGCCGCCACGCCACCAGCAAGCTCAGCGTTTTCGACGACCTCTACTCCCTGGCCACCTTCGGCTTCAGGGGGGAGGCGCTGTATTCCGTCTTCGCCGTGTCGCGCCTCAAACTGACCTCATTCAAGGCGGGAGCCGACTCGGGCTATTCCATAGAGGGCGAAGGCGGCCGGGTGATAGCAGACCTGCCGGCCGCGCCCGTGAAAGGCACTACCATAGAGGCCGCGGACCTGTTCTTTAACACGCCGGCCCGCGCCAAGTTCATGAAGAGCGACGCCGCCGAGCGCTCGCATTTGATAAAGACCGTAGAGGAGGCCGCGCTGGCCAACGCCGGCGTTTCCTTCCGGCTGGTGATAGACGGCGCCGAGCTCCTGAACCTGCCGGCCCTGCCCGGAGGGCTGTGGGAGAACCTCAAGAACCGCGCCGCCGCCATCTTCGGCAAAAGCGTTTACGCCGGCCTGGCCCGCGTGGAGGGCAAGACCCCCGGCATGGCCGTGTACGGCCTGGTCTCGCGGCCCGACGCACTGGGGGCCACGCGCGCCAACCAGCATTATTTCGTCAACCGCCGCCCGGTGTCCTCCGCGCTTCTGCGGCAGGCCCTGTACCGCGGCTACGGCCACATGCTGACCGGCCGCCACCCGGCCTGCGCGGTTTTTATAGAGCTCGACCCCGGGGCTTTCGACGCCAACATACACCCGCAGAAGCGAGACGTAAAATTCTCCTCGGAGAACGAGATCTTCAAGACCGTTTCCAACACCGTCTACGAGGAGCTGCTGAAGAAGCAGACCGCCGCGGTGGCGATGGCCGCCCCCGAGGCCGGCAGGCAGTTCACCGCTCCCGACGTGCCCGCCTACCGCGAGGCCGCCGCCCCGCCGGCCCCGGCCGCCGAGGCTCCGGGGCTTTTCGAGGCCCCCACGGCCCACCCGCACGGCGGCCTGCAGCCTGTGGCCGCCGACTGGCGCGCGAGCGACCTGTCCTACCTGGGCCAGCTGGCCAAGAGCTACCTGCTGTTCGAGTCCGACGGCGGCCTGCTGGTGGTGGACCAGCACGCGGCGCAGGAGCGCGTGCTGTTCGAGAAGTACCTGGACGAATTTTCCAGGGGCGCGGTGAAGGTGCAGCCGCTGCTGGTGCCGCTCGAGGCCGAGCTGTCCCGCTCGCAGATGGAGACCGTGCTGAAATGGCGGGACTGGATGAAGTCCGCCGGTTTCGAGATAGACCAGCGCGGCCCCGCGGTGGCGCTGCTGCGCGCGGCCCCCGCCCTCTTCTATTTCTCCCAGCCGGCCTTCGCCGAATTCCTGGGCTATCTCTCCGAGGTGCTGGGCGAGCCCGAGCGCGCCGCCGAGGAGATCAAGCGCAACGTGATCGCCACGATGGCCTGCAAGAAATCCATCAAGGCGCACGACTTCGTCAAGCCGCAGGAGGCCCTGCGGCTGATGGACGACCTCAGGAGGACCAAGGACAGCTACCACTGCCCGCACGGGCGGCCCACGCTGTTCCATCTCTCCGGGGTCGACATCGCACGCCGCTTCCAGCGCGGCAGCGCCGCCTAGTATGATCTCAGATGAAAGACTGATCAACTTCTGCAGGGCGCTCTCCGACGCCGTGCGCAGCGGCCTGCCGCTGAATTCCGCCTTCGAAACCCTGGCCAAATCCCGCAAGCACGGGCGGCTCATAGCCCGCGCCGCGGCCCTCACCTCCGGCGGGGCGATGATACACGAGGCGCTGGCCGCGCAGGGCGGTTTCCCGCCGGTCTTTCTGGCGCTGCTGCGCGCCGGCGAGGAGAGCGGCAAAACCGTGGAATTCCTGGACCTGTACGCTGACTGCCTGGACGTGCGGCTGGAATTCGGGCGGCGCATCCGCCGGGCCCTGCTCTACCCCGCCGTGGCGGTGCTGGCGGCCGCCGGGCTTTTTATTTTCTTCCTCTTTGTCGCGCTGCCGGCAATCACCGCCCCGCTGCGCGAGGCAGGCGGCGGCGACGCCGGGCCGGCCTGGGCCCTGGCCGCCGCGGCCTGGCTGAAGGCCAACTGGCCGCTGGCGCTGGTCTCGGCGGTAGCCGCTTTCCTGATAGGCCGCGCCGCGCTGCGCTCGGCCCTTGGCCGCAAGTCGCTGGCGCTGGCCGGCCACTGGCTGCCGGGTTTCCGTTACGCCCTCGGTCAGGGCCGACTCTCGCAGACCTATACCACTATCGGCCTGCTGCTCAAGGCCGGCCTGCCGCTCGGGATGATGATGGAAGTGATGATACAGTTCGCCCAGGACGACCCGGTGGACCGCCGGCGCTTCGCGCGCGCGGCGGACCTGTTCGCCGCCGGCAAGGGCTTCACGGAGAGCGTGGCCCCGCTGATGCCGGAGGAGGACGCGCAGGGGCTGGAGATGGCCGAGAAGGCCGGCTGGCTCGACGATACCATGCTGCGCCTGGGCAAGGCGGCGCAAAGCCGCCACCTGCACCGCCTCAAGATCCTGACCAACGCTTTCAAGATCGGCGTCATCGCCGCGCTGGCTCCGGCCTGTTTTCTGCTGATCTTCCTGATGCTCAAACAGGTGTTCGCCGCGCTGGGCGCTTCCGGCGCCGGCGGCAGCGCGAGCGCCCCGGAGGAGACGGTGTCCAACCAGCCGCCGCCGGTGGCGCTGCCCTCCCCTTCCGGTACCGACGCCGAGGCCGAGACCGCCGCTTTTAACAGGTCACAGGGCGGCAGAATAGCCGGCATGATGGGGTCTCAGACCATGGGCGGCGGCGCCGGCACGCAGTCCTCCCTGCCGCGCCTTAAACCTATATCGGGCGGGGCGAGGACGGGCTCTTTCGGCGGCGGGCTGAGCACAGGCGGCATAAAGCCCACCGGCGTGCAGCCTACCGACGTTACTCGTTAGGCGCGGCGGGTTTGCGCACGAAGTGCGGCATCTCGGCGGGGATCTCCAGCGACAGTTCCACCAGGCCGGCCGGGCGGCCGTCCTTCAGCCAGGGCGTCTGGTAAATCAGTTTCTTCACGCCGTTCTTCTCTATCGTGTAGGCATTGGTGTAGGGCTCGGCCAGCATCTTTTTCAGCTTGGTCTTCGAGGGTTCCGGGTGGCAGTCCAGTAAATTACCGCCTACCAGGCTCCCGCCCCCGCTTTTAGCGAAGGTGGCGCCGGACTTGGCGTTCATCTCCAGTATTTTCCCTTCAGAATCGCAGACCGTGATGGCGAAGCCTACGCCGTCTTTCCAGTTTTCCATAAAGCCTCCGTAGCGGTCCCCCCGGCGCCTTCTATATTATAAAATATGGCTATGCCCGAATCGCGTTTCCTGGAACTCGCGGCCGCGCGCCGCAGCGTGCGCAAATACAAGGCCGATCCCGTGGAGCGGGAGAAACTGGACCTCTGCCTGGAGGCCGCGCGGCTGGCCCCTTCGGCCTGCAACGCCCAGCCCTGCAAGTTCATAATCATCGACGAGCCGGCGCTCAGGGAGAAGTTCTGCGCCGCCGCTTTCACCGGCGTCTATTCCGCCACCCGCTTCGCCGCCGCCGCCCCCGTCATGGTCGCGGTGGTGGCCGATACCGGCAAGCTCAGCGCCTGGCTGGGCAACCAGGTGCAGGATACTAATTTCCGCCTGGTGGACATCGGCATAGCCGCCGAGCATTTCGTGCTGGCCGCGGCCGAGCAGGGCCTGGGCACCTGCTGGATAGGCTGGTTCAGCGCCAAGGGCGCGGCCAAAGCACTGGGCCTCGGCGCCGGCCGCAAGGTGGAAGTGCTGATCTCGCTGGGCTACCCGGCGGAAAGTCCGGCCCCGCGGCCGCGAAAACCCAAAGAAGCGTTCTGTGCCTACAATAAGCCATGACCAAATACCTCCTTCCTTTGTTGCTGGCTCTCTGTCCCGCCGCCTACGCGGCTGAGAATTGCGCTAAAAACTCCGACGCTTGCGTCGGGACTAAGGTCTCCTCCCCTTTCGCCGCGGCCTCCCTCAGGGAGCCGCTGCCGCCGGCCGCTCCCGGTTCGGGTGGAAAAAAAGCCGCGCTCAGACAGGCCGCCCCCGCGCCCGCCGCCGAGCCCGTACAGGCGCCCGCAGAACCGGAGGCCAAGCCGGCCGGCGAGCAGCTGGGCAGCCCGCTGTGGCTGCTCTTCGTCGGAGGCGTGCTGGCCGGGCTGTACTTCTACCTGGGCGCGGGCCGCAAAAAAGGAAGGCGCAAATGACGCTGGATTTCGCGGACTTCACGAAGGCTTCCAATTTGGCGCACGCCGCGCAGGGCGCCGCGCTGCTGCTGCTCGGAGCGGCCGAGGCCTGGACGCTGGACAACAAGAGCCGGCGCCTGACCATAGCCGCCGCGGCGGCGCTGGCCCTGTCGGGGGCCGTCGTCTTCCTGGCCGTGCTCGGGCTGCCCGGCGGTTGGAGCCTTGAGCGGCTCGGCGAGGCTCTGAACCTGAGGCGCGGCTTCTACCTCTTCATCGCTTTCGCCTTCGTCTACGCCGCCGCCGGCTTCAGCCTGCTCACGCACGAGGCCCTGGAGCGGCGCGGCTCCGGCTGGCAGGCCATTTTCCTCGCGCTGCTGGCCTTCGCCGGCGCGCTGTATTTCGTGATGGCCTGGCGCGTAAACGAGTCGGCCTGGCGCGAGGTGCTGGTCTGGCATGCCGCCATCGGGGCCACGCTGCTGCTGGCCGTGGCGGCCAAAACGGCGTCCCTCTTCCTTCCTAAACGCGCGCTCGGACTGGCCTGGGCCGTGCTGCTGATGATAACCGGGCTGCAGCTGGTCTCCTACCGGGAGAGCGACGAAGCTTTCGCCCCCAGGCTGGTCACCATAAAGGCCGCGCCCGCGGCGCCGCCCGCCGGGGCCCTGAAAAATGCGAAGCCTGCTGATAAAGAACGGACTGCTGATTGATCCCGTCGCGGGCCCGTCCCGCGGCGACCTGCTGCTGGCCCGCGGGCGCATAGCCCGCCGCGCAGCGCGCCTTCCCGTCCCCCCCGCCTGCGACACTTTCGACGCCTCCGGCCTCTGGGTCTTCCCGGGTTTTATAGACGCGCACGTGCACGCGCGCGAGCCGGGCGCCGAAGCCGCCGAGACGCTGGCCAGCGCCGCCGGGGCGGCCGCCGCAGGGGGGATCACTTCCGCGCTGCTGATGCCCAATACCAGCCCCGCCCTGGACAGCCCGGCGCTGCTGCGCCGCCTGCGCCGCCGGGCCGCGGGGCTGCCAGTCAATCTGTTCTTCTCCGCCGCCGCCACGCGGGGCCGCGCCGGGCGCGCGCCCGCCGACCTGGCCGGCCTGAAGCGGGCCGGGGCGCTGGCCTTCACCGACGACGGCGGCTGCCTGCCCGCCGGTCTGCTCGACGGCCTGCTGCGCCGGGCCGCGGCTCTGGGCCTGCCGCTGCTGGACCACGCCGAGGATTTTTCCCGTACCGGCCGCGGCGTGATCAACGCCGGGCCCGCCGCGCGCCGCCTGGGGCTGCCCGGCATTCCGCCCGAGGCCGAGAGCCTGGCCGTGCTGCGCGACATCCTGGCCGCGGCGGCCTCCGGGCCCGTGCACCTGCAGCACTTGAGCCTGGCCGCCTCGGTGGCGGCGCTCCGGGCGGCCAAGCGCCTGGGCTGGCCGGTAACCGGCGAGACTTGCCCCCATTATTTCGCGCTGTCGGACTCCGATATAAGCCGCGACGACGCCGTCTTCAAAATGAAGCCGCCGCTGCGCTCGCCGGCGGACCGCGAGGCCGTGCTGGAGGGCCTGGCCGACGGCACCATAGACCTGATAGCCAGCGACCACGCCCCGCACGAGGCCCGGCTGAAGGCAGGCGGCTTCCGCCGGGCGCCGTTCGGGATCATAGGCCTGGAGACGCTGGCCCCGCTCTGTGTCACGCATCTCGTGCTCAAGCGGCGCCTCACCGCGCAGCGCCTGGCGCAGCTGGCCAGCCTCAGCCCGGCCCGCCTGCTCGGCCTGCGGCGCAAAGGCCGCCTGCTGCCCGGCTATGACGCGGATATTACCGTGCTGGACCCGCGCCGCGGGCGGCGCGTGCCGGACCGCTTTGTCTCCAGGTCGGCGAACTCGCCTTTTTGCGGCCGGGTATTGCGCGGCTGGCCCGCGCTTACCGTCGTCGGCGGCCGGGTGGCGGCGCGGCAGGCACAATAGCCGCGGGCCTTTTGCTAGAATTGTAAAACAACCATGGGCTTCCTCTACCGCAAACTTATCCGCAGCCTTCTCTTTAATTTCAACCCGGAGACGGTGCACGACGCCGTCATCCGCGCCGCCCGCGCGGCGCAGGGCCTGGAAGCGCTGAACTCGGCGGTGCGCCTGATGGCCCGGGCCAAGGACCTCCCCGTCACGGTGGCCGGCATAAAATTCCGCAACCCCGTGGGCCTGGCCGCCGGCTTCGACAAGAACTGCGAGGCCGCCCGTTTCCTGGCCGGCCTCGGCTTCGGTTTCCTGGAGCTCGGCACGGTTACGCTGCGGCCGCAGCCCGGCAACCCCAAGCCCCGCCTCTTCCGGCTGCGCGACGACAAGGCTATCATCAACCGGATGGGTTTCAACAACGCCGGGGCCTGGGAGGCCGCCAAGTCGCTGGAGCGCCTGCTGCCGCTGCCGGTGCCGGTGGGCATCAGCGTGGGCAAGAACGCCGACTGCTCCATGGAGGACGCGCCGAAGAATTACCTGGAAACGCTGAAGGTGATGTACGAGTTCGGCGACTATTTCGCGGTGAACATCAGCTCGCCCAACACGCTGCAGCTGCGCACGCTGCACGGCGGCGACAAGCTGCGCCGGCTGCTGGAGCCCATGCTGGATTTCGCGGCCGGTCAGAAGCGGAACAAGCCTTTCTTCGTCAAGATAGCCCCGGACCTCGACGACGCCGGCCTGGAGGGCGCGGCCGCGCTGGCGGTGGAAAAGGGCTTCGGCCTGATCGCCACCAACACCACGGTCAGCCGCTCGTCGGTCCCGGCCTACTGGAGCGGCTACGAGGGCGGCCTCAGCGGGCGCCCGCTGCGCGAGCTGTCCAACGCCGTGCTGGCCAAGACGGCCGCGCTGGTGAAGGGCCGCGTGCCCGTGATCGGTTCCGGCGGCGTGTTCGACGGGCCTACCGCGCTGGAGAAGCTGAAACTAGGCGCCAGCCTGGTCCAGGTCTATTCCGGCCTGATCTACGAAGGGCCTTTCATCGTGAAGGACATCCTGGAGTACCTGCACCGCCGCGGCTGGTCCCCTTCCCGGTCCTGAATTCCACCCTGCCGCCAAAACAAGATATAATTTAGCCGGCGCTCTCCCGCGCCGACTATGCAAAAAACCGAACTGATAGCCGCGCTGGACGCCGACACCCTGAAGGCGGCCGGCGCCCTCATCGACAAGCTCGAGGGGACCGTAAAATATTTCAAGATCGGCTCCGTGCTCTTCACGGCGGCCGGCCCCGCCGCCGTGGACCTGGTGCACAAGCGCGGCGGCAAGGTCTTCCTGGACCTTAAATACCACGATATCCCCAACACCGTTAAGGGCGCGGTGCGGCATGCCGCGGCGATGGGCGTCTATTCCGTTTCCCTGCACCTCTCCGGCGGCGCCGAGATGCTGCAGGCCTGCGCCGGGCTGGAGAAGCGTCCCAAGCTCTGGGGCATAACCGTCCTTACCAGTTTCGACGAGTATAACCTGTTCCGCGCGGGCTATCGCTGCGGCATAGCCAAGACGGTGCGCAACCTGGCCGCCCTGGGCCTGGCCAACGGCGCCGACGGCGTGGTCTGCTCGCCGCTGGAGGCCGCCGCGCTGAGGAAGCTGCACGACGGGAAGCTGAAGCTGGTGACGCCGGGTATCCGGCCGGCCGCGCTGGGCGACGACCAGAAGCGCGCCCTGACGCCCGCCGAGGCCAGGGCCGCCGGCGCCGACTTTATTGTTGTGGGCAGGCCTATCATAGCCGCTCCCGACCCGGCCGCCGCGGCCGCCGCCATAGCGAAGGAGCTTAAATGATAGAGGAAGCCGAACTCAGGTATTATCTGGCCTCTTCCGGCGCTTTTCTGGAAGGCCACTTTCAGCTTTCTTCCGGGCTGCACAGCCCGAACTACGTGCAGTGCGCGCAGGCGCTCAAGAACCCCGCCTGGGCCGGCCGGATGGGCGCGGCCCTGGCCGAGGGTTGGCACGGCCCCAGGCCGGACCTGGTGCTCTCGCCGGCCATGGGCGGCCTGATAATCGGCCACGAGGTGGCGCGGGCTTTCGGCGTGGATTTTATTTTCACTGAGCGCGAGAACAATACGATGACGCTGCGCCGCGGTTTCTTTCTGCCTAAGGGCGCGAAGCTGGTGATCGTAGAAGACGTGTTCACGACGGGCAAATCGACGCTGGAGACGGCCGCCGTGGCCGCCGCCGCCGGCGCCGAAACCATTGGCGCTATGTCCGTGATCAACCGCATGGGAGAGAAGACGCTGCCGTTCACGGCGCTGAGCCTGCTGCGGCTGTCGCTGACCGCCTACCAGCCGGAGAAATGCCCGTTGTGCGCCGCCGGAGTGCCGATAGTGAAGCCGGGCTCCCGCAAATTCGCCTGAAATAAAACCGGCGCCCGAGGGCGCCGGTAACAGCCAGCCCTCCCGGGCGGCCTAGTTCCAAAAAATAAGCTTATCGAAGAACAGCAGCGCGCCGGCGACGGCCAGCACGGCGCCGGCGGCTATTTCCACGTAGCGCATCGCGCCCTTGAAGCGCGCGACCAGGGCGAAGAAGCGCACCGTCAGCGCGGCGGCCGCCAGCAGCGGCAGGCCCAGGCCGGCCGCGTAGGTGACCAGTAGCGCCGTGCCTTTCAGCGCGGTGCCGGACACGGCGGCCATGCCCAGGATCACCGCCAGGATCGGCCCTATGCACGGCGACCAGCCCAGCGCGAAAGCGAAGCCCATCAGGAAAGACCCCAGCGGGCCCTGCGCCAGGCCGCGGGTGGAGAGCCGCCGCTCGTAATTCAGGAAATTCAGGTTCACCAGCCCCGTCATGTGCACGCCGAGCAGCACCATGACGACGCCGAACACCTTCATCAGCGCGTACTTGTGGTCGGCCAGCAGCTCGCCTATGCCCGAGGCGGCGGCCCCCATCAGCGCGAAAGCCAGCGTGAAGCCGGCGATGAAGATGGCCGCGTTCAGCACCACCCTGCGCGTGGCTACCCGCGCGTCGCCCTTCAGGATCTCGCTGGCGGAGAAGCCGGACAGCATGGACAGGTAGGCGGGCAGCAGCGGCAGGATGCAGGGCGAGAAGAAAGACGCCACACCGGCGCCGAAAGCGGTCAGGAATTCTCCCATTATTTCTTCCCTCCCGCCGGCTTGGCGCCGGTCCCGAGTTCTATCTTGTGAATATCCAGGCCGCCCCACGGGCCGAGCTGCACCCAGAAGAGGGCCGAGTATTTTTTGCCGGCCGCGTCCTTGAAACCGGCCTTCACCGCGCGCGAGCCGTTATCGCCGCCGGCGGCCTTGCGGTCCACCGAGAGCAGCTCCAGCCGCAGTACTTTCCCGGTGGCCTTGTCCTCTATCAGGAAGGCCCCCTTCAGCTGCACGTCCTTGCGTATATAGTCGGTCACGAAAGCGGCCAGGTCCTCGTCGCTCTCCTGCACCAGCGGCTGTTCCTCCTCCTCGTCGCCGTTGCGGGCGGTATCGGTGGAGACCAGCGTTTCCGGCAGGCCTTCTTCCTCGAAGGCGGCCGCCGCGGGGCAGGCCAGGCAGGCGGCTAAAATCGCGAGGGCGACGGTCTTCATTTTTTCCTCCCGCATTCGGACTGCCTCACTATTTTCATGGGGTCTTTTTTTATGGCGGGCCAGTGGGCCGTTTCCACGTAGCCCATCACGGTGTTCCAGTGCCCCTGGCTTTTGAGTATCAGGTCGCAAGCCTCCCGCACGGCGCCCATGCCGCCCTCTTTGCGGGTCACCAGCTGGGCGGCGGCCTTTACCTCGTCGAGGGCGTTGGCCGGGGCGCAGGCCAGCCCGGCCCGCTTCAGCACCGGGATGTCTGTCCAGTCGTCGCCCATATAGGCCACGTTCTCCGGCTTCAGACCGGTGTCGGCCAGGATGCGCTCCAGCGGGTCCACTTTGGAGAGGAAGCCCTGGTAGGCGTAGTTCATACCCAGGTCCTTCGCGCGCTCCTCGGTGCCGGGGGATTCGCGCCCGGTAATGACGCCGGTGGTGATGCCGAACTGGTTGAGCAGTCGCAGGCCTATGCCGTCGAGGGCGTGGAAGGCCTTGAACTCCACCATCTTCCCGTCCCGGCCGGGCAGGTAGTACATCTTGCCGTCGGTCAGGACGCCGTCCACGTCCATCAGGAAGAGCTTTATTTTCTTGGCGCGCGCGGCTGCGTTCTTTGTCATGTGCGTAATTTCCATTTGGCCGCCAGCTCAAGCTCCTGCTTGCGCGAGGCGTAATTTTTCGGGGCCGGCCCGGTGTAGCTGAACAGGTACCAGTTTATGCAGGTCTCCAGCCAGCCGGCCGCCGGAGTGGAGGTCCAGCCAAGGTCCCGCTCGGCTTTGGACACGTCCAGCACGAAATCCCCCCCCATCGTGAACGGGGAGGCCTCGAAGTTGAAGCCGTTCTCTTTGAGCCAGGCGTACTCCGGGTAGAGTATCTCGGCGTCGCGGTGCATGATCCTGGCCGACACCTTCACGAAATCTTCCAGCGTGAGCGCCTGCGAGTCGCCGAAATTGTAGGCCTGGCCGTAGGGCGAGTCGGCGTAGACCAGAGTTTCCAGGGCCCGGGCCAGGTCGCCGGAGAAGATGAAGCGGTTGCGGTGGGAGGCGCCAGGCAGGAACAGCGGGCCGCCGTCGGCCAGGCGCAGCCAGTACGAGTAGGCGCGCAGCGAGGGGTCGTTGGGGCCGATCACCACCGGCGGGCGTACTATGGCGGCCGGAAATTTATTTTCGGTAAAGGCCCCCAGGAAAACCCGCTCCGCGGCGTATTTGCCCAGCCCGTAGGCGTATTTTTCCTTGAGCTGCCCCTTGAGCTGCAGCAGTTCCGTCTGGTTCTCGCGGAAGGGAGAGGTTGCGCCTTCCAGCAGCGGGTATACCGACGCGGAGGAGGTGAAGATATACAGGCCGGTCCTGCCGTTGAAGACGCGCACCGCTTTCTCGGCGTCCTCGGCCGTGTAGCAGATATTGTCTATGATGACGTCCCAGGGCTCCACGGACATGCGCGACAGGTCTATCTCGGCCGTCCGCTCTCCCCGGGCCTGGCGTATATCCAGCGGCAGGCCGTCCACCGGGACGCGCCTGGAGAAAACGGTGACCTCGTTGCCGGCCTTGTGCAGGCGTATGGCGGCTTCTTTGCCGAAGAAGCTGGTGCCGCCGAGTATCAGTATGCGCATAAGGTATTAATAGTATATAAATTTTTCGGCCGGGCTTCTGTTTCCGGGATGAACCGCCGGCAACTGCGGGGCCAGTGGGTTGTTCAGGGTTTTCTTTGCGCCGCGTTAACACAGGTTAACATTGTGCCCATGTGTGGTTTGGAATCTGCGCCATCGCTCCTTGTGTCTGGCCGGTATTGTAAAAAAGGTTAACATAAGTTAATATTCTGTATGGCCCGGGAGTATTATTCATTGCCCGAAGTTGCCGCTTTGCTCGGCATCAGCCGCATCGCGGTGTTCAAGCGGGTTAAAAAGGGCCAGTTGCAGGCCCTGCGCATAGGCCGCAACTGGGCGGTCCCGGCTGCCGCCGTGCCCGTTCCTCCCCCCGCCGCCGCTTTTTCTTCCGTTTCCCCTGCCGCTCCCCCGGTTCCCGCAGTAAAGGACGGGGAGTCCACAGGCGCGGCCGCCGCCGACGCGGAGATGGATTCGATGGGCTGGGATTAAGGTTGCCCGCAGGTGGGTATATAGATATAATCTTGCCATGGCTAATTCTTTTTTTGAGGACTTGAAGGGTATTTTCGACGAGCTTGGCAAGCAGGATCAGGGAGGAAAAATGGAAAAAGATTATATGGGTAAACTGTTGGTGCCGGTAATCCTTGTGGCGGCGGCCGTTATGGGCCTGTCCTCCTTCTTTATCGTTCCCCCCGGCGAGGTTGCCATCAAGACGCGCCTGGGGTCCATAGTCGATTCCTACAGCGAGGGCATGCATTTCAAGATGCCTTTCCTCGAGAGCGTTACCAAGTTCTCCATACAGATACAGCGCGCCGACATCAAGACGCAGGCCTTCTCCAAGGACCTGCAGACGATGAACTCCCACCTCGTCGTGAACCATCGCATACAGAAGGAGACGGCGGTCAGTATTTACCGCAACCTCGGCCCCCGCTACGTCGAGAACATCGTGGACCCGGCGGTGCAGGAGGTCTTCAAGGCCATCGCCGCCCGTTATTCCGCCGAGAAGATCATCTCCGAGCGCAGCCTGCTCGTGGAGGAGATCAACACCGAAGTGAAGGAGCGGCTTAACAAGAAGGAGATCATCGTCACCGATATTTCCGTCACCGATCTGGATTTCACCGACCAGTTCCTGAAGGCCGTGGAGGACAAGCAGGTGGCCGAGCAGCAGGCCAAGATGTCCGAAAAGCTCGTCGAGAAAGCCAAGCGCGACGCGGAGCAGCAGATCGCAAAATCCCGCGGCGAGGCCGAGGCCCTGCGCATGCAGCGCGAGCAGGTTACCCCCGCCCTCATCGAGCTGCGCAAGGTGGACGCCCAGCTTAAGGCCATCGAGAAGTGGAACGGCGTCCTGCCGGGCTACGTCGGAGGCGGAGTGCCTTTTGTCTCGCTCGACGCCAAACGTTGACGGGGCAAGTGTTAAAAGGCCCCCGGCGCAATAGGGCGTAAAGCGCCCGCGCGCCGGGACCAAAGTCCCCCGCCCGGCGGGGGATTTTTGTTAAAATAGTTTTATCCTGGGAGGGACATGATGAAAAAATTGTTTATCGCTTTTTTGCTGATGTTCTTGGCGCTGGCTTACGGCACCGTTAGCGGCGCCGGCCTGCTCTGCGGCAGCGCCTACGCCGCCGACACCATGCCCGACGGCGACGACGATCCCGACGGCGGCGACTCCGACGACAGCGGCAACGGAGGCCCCGACGACAGCAGCGACGACGGCGGCTGCGGCGGCGGCGGTTCTGACGACAGCGGCGGCGGCTCGGACCCGGACGGTTCCGGAGGCGGCACTGATTTCTAAGCCGCACCAGCGCGCTGAAGGGGCCCGGTTTCCGGGCCTCTTCTTTTTTTGCCGTGTTCCCCCTCACATCCCCCAGTCTTTCTTTCGGGCCTGAATTTTTCCCATCCGCGGTTGCGTCCGCATGGCGGTAAAGGGGTCTGGGAGGTCTAAGGCTGGTTTTTTGGCCTCCTGCCTGCCTCTACCCTTTTATTTTTATAAAAACGCGCCAGCGTTGACTTGTGGCGTTTTTTGAATTATAATTTATAATTAGTCGAACATTGATAAAGTCAATAAACAGGTTAATAAAATGAAAATGCCGATAAAATGCCCTTCTTGCGACGGGCGCCTGATGATTACCGAAGTTTGCTGCTCGGATTGTAAAACCATTGTGCGCGGAGGGTTCGACCTTTCGGAATTTTCAGCCCTGCCAAGGGACGAGGAAAATTTTCTGCGAGTTTTTCTGACAGCGCGCGGCAGCGTGAAGGAAGTAGGCCGTCAGCTCGGAATTTCCTATCCTACCGTAAAGGCCAGGCTGGAAGCCTTGCTGAACGCTCTGGGAATGGGTTCTATGCGCGCAGCCGCCAGGCGGCGCCGGCTGGAAATTCTGGAGCGCCTGGAGCGCGGCGAGATCAAGGCCGGGGAGGCCGTCGGCCAGCTGCGCCGGCTCGAGGAATAGGGGGGGTATGGAATCGGATAAACTGAAGACGCTTGAATTGCTGGAAAACAGGTTGATCTCCGCCGCGGAGGCGCTGGAGTTCCTGGAGGTCATTGATGCGGCGCCAGGCGCGGCCGGCGGCGTCAGTCTTCGCGTGCGTGTTTATGCCCGGGGTCAAGCCGAGCCCAGGGCTAATATTAAGGTGCCTCTGGCTTGGGCCAAGTTCCTGGCCCCGTTCATAGAGGGGAAGATAGCCGGGGACCTGGCGTCCAGGGGGTATGTTCTTGATACCGGCAAGATACACGATGCCGTGCAGGCGGCCAGGCCGGCTGGCCTGGTGGATGTGCGGAATGGCGGGGACAGGGTGGAAATATTCATAGAGTAGCTCCTGCGGTGTTTCACGTGAAAACAATGCCCCGCTAAAAACACCATGAAGCAGGCTTCGGCCCCCAAAGTGAATGCTTTGGGGGTCTTTCCATATATTTGCTATGTTTCACGTGAAAACATTTAGTGCGCCCTCTATTCCTCGGGCACGAGTGGGGGGCGGGTTGCAGAGGGGATGTCTTGCCAGGGTTATCGCCCTGTGTTTTCACGTGAAACGTAGCGGGGGGAATTGACAGGGCACTGGCAAAACTATAGAATAAAGAAGCCCCAATATATAAGGGTGGCTGTTTTCACGTGAAAATAGTGTAACGTTAAGGGAGCATTATGGCTGAAATAGTAGCTGTAGCTAACCAGAAGGGCGGTGTAGGCAAGACTACCACGGCTATCAACCTGGCTGTGGCCCTTGCCGCTTTCGACTATGAGACGCTCTTGATAGACTTCGACCCCCAGAGCAACTCCACTTCGGGCCTTGGGGTGGACATTACCAAGAACAACAAGAATATTTACGACGTGCTCTGCAGCCGCGCCCCGGTGGAGTCGGCTATACACCAGACCTCGGTGGAGTGGCTGGATATTATCCCTACCAGCCACAACCTGGCCGGCGCCGAGATAGAGCTGGTGAGCGAATTTTCCCGCGAATCCGTGTTGAAGCGCTCCCTCGATAAAATAAGGGGGATGTACAAATTCATTATCATAGACTGCCCGCCGTCGCTGGGACTGCTGACCGTGAACGCCCTGAACGCCTCCGACTCCGTTATTACCCCGGTGCAGTGCGAGTATTACGCTATGGAAGGCCTGGCCTATTTCATGAATACCGTGGACAAGATACGCCAGGCCATAAACCCCGGCCTCAAGGTGGACGGGGGGGTTATAACCATGTACGACTCCCGCATCAATCTGGCCAACCAGGTCAGGGAGGAAATAGGCAAGTATTACGGGGACAAACTCTATAAGACCGTTATCCCCCGCAATGTGCGCCTGGCCGAGGCCCCCAGTTACGGCCAGTCCATCTTCGTCTACGATCCCAGCTCTCGCGGCGCCCTGGCCTATAAAGAGCTTACGATCGAGTTCCTCGCCCGGCGCGGGGTGGACGTCTCAAGCTATAAGAAGTCCGACCTCTATGTCAACGAGGAAGAGCTGGAATACGACCTCGGCGGCTGAGGGCCCCTATATATAAGGAGAACATTATGAGGAAAGCTTTAGGAAGGGGCATAGACTCCCTGATAACCAAGGTTCAGAATAACGATATTTCCGGGGACATGGTGCAGAAGATCCCGCTGGGCCGCATAAGGGCCAACCGGTACCAGCCCAGGCGCATTTTCGACGACGCTGCCCTGGCCGAGCTGGCCGAGTCCATTAAGGAACGGGGCCTGCTGCAGCCTATCTCGGTATGGAAGGATCACGGCGACGACCATTACGAGCTGATAGCCGGCGAGCGGCGCCTGCGCGCCTCCAAGCTGGCCGGCCTGGCCGAGATAGACGCCATAGTCAAGCGTGACCTCGACGACGAGCAGAAGCTGGGCCTGTCCCTGATAGAGAATATACAGCGCGAGGACCTCAACGCCGTGGACACCGCCATGGCCTATCGGCAGCTTATGGACGCTTTCGGCGTTTCCCAGGCGGACCTGGCCAAGCGCGTGGGCAAGTCCCGCGCGGCCGTTTCCAACACGCTGCGCCTGCTGGAGCTGGACACCGACATCCGCCAGGGCATACAGTCCGGAGCCATCAGCGAGGGGCATGCCCGCGCGCTGATCTCCATCCCCGATTCCTCCAAGCGCCGGGAGTTCTACCAGCGTATCATGGCCGAGAAGCTGAGCGTGCGCGACGTGGAGAGTTTCGCCCAGGGCTTCCACGCCCAGAAGCCGCGGGCCCAGCGGACCCCCCGCGCCGGCTCGCGCCGCACGCCGGAGGCGGTGGAACTGGAATCCACTCTTGAAAAGACGCTGGGCACCAAGGTGGAGGTCTGCCCCGGCCCCGGCCCGCAGAACGGCAGGATCGTGATACATTATTTTTCCCTGGACGATCTCGACAGGGTGACACAGATTATAAAAAAGTAACACAGAAGGGGAGTGAAGATGCGCAATTTACTGGCTGCGGCCCTGCTGGCTTACTGCTGCGGCGCCGCCGGCGCCCAGCAGGCCGACGCGGGCAAGGCGCCGGCCTTTTCGGCCGCCGCCGCGGCCTTCGTGCCGGCTTACGTGGCGCCCGAGAAGAATCTGGGCAGGTACTACCTTTACGCCGACGGCGGCTTCCACGCCGACTGGTACGTCGGGTACAACAACTGCTGGATAGTGAAACTGCCGCCGTCCGCTACCGGCGGCTACGCGCGCGCCTTCGTCGGGGCCAAACTGGGGCGGGCCAAGATAAAATCCTGGCCGGGCTCCTGGGATACGGAGCCTATTCCGGGCAAGATCTACATGGCGCTCAACCAGGCGCCCACCTTCAACTCCGACCACACCTATTTCCTGGCCGAGGCGGCCGATCTGCCTCGCGAGCCCCTGCCCAACGACTCGCTCGACGGGGTGGACTCGGCGCGCTGGATCTGGGCCGAGGTGCCGCTGTCCCGCATTTCAGCCGAGAAGGATAATTACCTGGCGCTGTGGTCGTCCTCGCGCTTCTTCACCTCCGCTTCCAGCGCGCCCATCATAGCGGCCGCGATGGGCGCCCCGGGCGAAGAGAACGTCTGGCTGAACCGCTCCATACGCGGCAATTCCCCTACGGGCGCCGGCGTGCTGGAAACGCCCATCTCCGGCATCAAGCCGGCCATGGCCATAAAGCTGGTGCCGCTCAACGAGTACAAAGTTTTCATAAAGGGCTTCGCGGCCGAACTCAGCGCCGGGGAGATAGAAGTTTCCTTCACCGCCATAGGAGAGGACGTGCGTGCCGCCTGGCTGGAAGTCTCCTACGATAAGTTCGACTGGCAGCGGGTGACGCGGTACTTCTACCGGGCACCGTATTTCTGGACTTTCGGCCGAGACGCCATTTCGAGGGACATGTTCTACCTGCGGGCGGCCGCCGTGGACAACCTCGAGAATATCGGTTACTCCAAGGAGATAACCGTGCCGGCCATACCGGCCGCCCCTGCGGCCCCGGCCTCCGAAGGGGAGGAAGGCGGGCAGGCGCCGGAGCCCGGAGAGTAAGGCATGAAAAAATACAATATCGCTGTGGTGGGCGCTTCGGGCATGGTGGGCGGGGAGCTGCTGGGCCTGTTGGAGAGCCGGCGTTTCCCCGTCGCTGAATTCTACGCTTTTAACTCGGGCCGCAAGCCGGCCAGGGTGGTTTTTCGCGGAAAAAAGTACGCCTGCTCCGCCCCTACTTTCGGGGCGCTGCGCAGGGCCGACATCGCTTTTTTCGTTTCCAACGAGGAAGTCTCCGAGAAGTTCGCCCCGGGGCTGGCCGCCGCCGGCGTCTGGTGCGTGGACGATTCTTCGCAGTTCCGCCTGGCCCCTGACGTGCCTCTGGTGATCCCGGAGGTCAACGGCGGGGAACTGAGGTCCTCGCGCCGGCTGATAGCCGGCCCCAACTGCACCCTTACCGGCGCCGCCGTGGCGCTGGCCGGCATACACCGCAAATTCCGCGTGACCGAGCTGCGGGTGGCCACCTACCAGGCCGTGTCGGGCGCCGGCAAAGCCGCCATGCGCTGTCTGGAGGAGGAGCTCAAGGGTTATTTCAGGACCGGCCGCGTTCCCGCTCTGAAGGACCGCAAATTCCCGCATCCCATAGCTTTCAACCTGTTCCCGCAGGTGGGCGGTTTCGACGCCGAAGGGAATACAGGCGAAGAGAACAAGGTAGAGGCGGAACTGAAGAAGATCTGGGGCGACAAAAGACTTAAAATCAGCTGCACCTCGGTGCGCGTGCCGGTGTTGCGCGGCCATTCTCTGGCCGTCTGGTTCAAGACAGCGAAGCCGTGCTCTCCGGCCGTCCTCCGGGCTGAGCTGCGGCGCACCGAAGGCTTGCGCTTCTTCGAGAAGCCGGAGGATTATCCGACGCCGCTGACGCACGGCGACCGCACCGACATCGTTTACGCCGGGCGCCTGCGCCGGGCCAAGACCGCCGCCAACGAGTACCAGCTGTGGATAGTTTCCGACAACCTGTACAAGGGCGCCGCGCTGAACTCGGTGCAGATCGCCGAGCGCATAGTTAAACTCTAAGGGGGGAATATGGGTAAGATACTCGCCGTACTGCTGATAGCCGCTTTTGTCGCGGGCTGCAAAAAGAAAGCGCCAGAGCAGATACCGCAGCCGAAGGCTGAGGCCGCCGCCGTCGCGGCGCCTGCCGCCGAACCGGCCACCCCGGCCCCGTCGCAGAATCCTCTGACGGCCCCCGGGAATTACCTGAAGACCACCGTCGGTCAGGTGCAGAAGGCCAAGGCCGCCGCCGCGGTTTACGAGGACGCCGCCAAGAACAGGGCCGACGCGCTGGACTCTTCCAAGCTGGGAGGGGAATAATGGACCCGGTTTTTCTTCAGACCTATACCATACCGATCGTCATCGGCGGCGTGGCGCTGGTGATATTCCTGGTCTTCTGGCTGGAGCGCAAACGCCGCAACGACCTGATGGCTCTGGCCGCCTCCATGGGCCTGCGGTTCTCTCCGGAGGGGCCCGACGTTTATTCCCTCGAGGGCACGCAGCTGGAGCTGTTCCGGCTTGGCCGCTCGCGCAAGGCCGCCAATATGATAGAGGTCTCCTCCGCCGGCGGGCAGATCCGGGTTTTCGACTACCGCTACACCACCGGCTCGGGGAAACACTCGCAAACCCATAATTTTACCGTGGCGCTGATCGCCTCCGGCGGCAACGTGCCGCAGTTCGACCTGAAACCCGAGACTTTCATGTATAAGATCGGCGAGCTGGTCGGTTTTAAGGACATAGACCTGCCCGCTTTCCCGCTGTTCTCGGAGAAGTACCGCCTGACCGGCCCCGACGAGGCGGCCGTGCACCTGTTCTTCACGCCGCGCCGGGCCGCCTGGTTCGAGTCCCGCCCGGGACTGCGCGTGCAGGGCGCCGCGGGCCACGCGCTGCTCTTCAAGGAAAACCGGCGCCTGCCGGTGGACGACTGGATGACCTTCATAGAGGAGGCCAAGGCTTTCGCCTCCGAAGCGCTTAAATAACCCCCAGCTTCCCCTCCCGCTGCCGCCGGCCCCGCAAGGCCGGCGGTTTTATTTCGGCTCCCGTCGGCGCCGCGGACCTTGGCCGTCCGAAGAGCATGGCTCCTTACGGCACCGCGTAGGCAGGCTTGACAACTAGTTTAGCATCTGCTAAACTACTATACATGAACAAAGCGATGCTGGCCAAGGCCGAGGGTATAGCGGGCATGCTCTCCTGTATCGCGCATCCCTCCCGGCTTATGATAATTTGTATGCTGTTGAAGAGGGAAATGTTCGTGCACGAGCTGATAGAGAAGCTGGGCACGACCAAGGGGAACATCTCGCAGCACCTGCGCGTCCTTGCCGACCGGGGCCTCATCCAGAAGCGCCGCGACGGCAACCGCATCTTCTATAGCATCAAAGACCCCAACCTGGCGGAGCTGATCTCCAGGATCAAGAAGCTCTATTGCCCGAATTTCGACTTTTAGAGTTAACGGAGGAAATATGGACCTTAGCCAGATAAAACCCGCGAAAGTTGTGGATGCCCGCTCTATGGCCTGTCCCGGACCCCTGCTCGAAGCCAAGAAAGGCATAGCCGGCGTGCCGGTGGGCGGCGTGCTGGAGATACAGTCCGGCGACAAGGGCAGCCGCGAGGACATCCCCGCCTGGTGCGGCAAGTCCGGCCACGAGTACATGGGCGTGCTCGAGCGGGACGGCTACGACAGCCTCTTCGTCACCCGCAAGAAGTAAAGTTCCACAAGCGTGGCCCGGCCGGCAGTACGGGCCCGTCGTGCACGGGGTTGCGCACACCGTGCGCCCCCCTCCTCTCTCGGCCTCGGCGCTTACGCAAGCCTCGGCCTCCGAGAGGGCCCGCCGAACCCATACCGCCGGTCGGGCCTGAAAGGCAGGCCCGCATATTTCTCGCTTATGACTCATCGGAAAATATTAATTATTACGACTAATCATAGTTCTTATCCGGGGGCGGACGCGGTGGGGCAGGCCCGGATGGCGTACAGCGCCAATACCTACGTGATACGCGTGCCCGACCCGGTGATGTTCCCGGAAGATTTCTATATGAGGGCCTTCGACAAGGGCATCGGCGGCATCATCATCATGTCCTCCGGCTCCGACTGCCCTTACGAGGGCGCTTATGAGCGGCTTTCAAAGCGCGTGGCCCGCGTTTACGAACAGATGAGAGCCAAGGGGATAGCCCCCAACCGGCTCAAGCTGACCACCATCTGCACCGTCTGCCGCGCGGCCTTCCTTAAAGAGATCTCCGAAATGGAAAAGGCGGTGGCCGCTGTATGAGAGAACTCGAAAAAATAGAAGTGGACACCCTCGTGGTGGGCTCCGGCATAGCCGGGCTGCAGAGCGCGCTGGACCTGGCCGACCAGGGCTTCTCGGTGGCGATAGTGGAAAAAGCGCCGAGCATCGGCGGCAAGATGATCTCGCTGAGCAAGGTGTTCCCCACCCTGGACTGCGCGAGTTGCATCACCACCCCGCGCATGGCCTCGGTCTCGCACCATCCGCGCATCACCACCCTCACCTACAGCACCGTGGACGCCATCCGGCGCGACGGCAAGACCTTCACCGCCTCCGTCACACGCAAGCCGCGCTATATCGACGAGAAGGAATGCATCTCCTGCAAGCGCTGCGAGGAAGTGTGCCCCGTCTTCGTGCCCGACGAGTACGAGGTTGGCCTGGGCGCCAAGAAGACCATCTCCATACCTTTCACCAACGCCATACCGCAGTACCCGGTGATGCACCCCGAGCACTGCATACGCTGCGGCGCCTGCGCGCGCGCCTGCCCCAAGGACTGCATAGAGTTCCTGCAGGAGCCGGCGCCCGTGGAAATAAAGGCCAAGGCCGTAATACTCGCCACCGGCTACGAGACCACGCCGATGACGGCCAAGAAGCAGTACGGCCTGGGGAAACTCCCCAATGTCATTTCACCGATGGCGGCCGAGCGCCTGCTGGCGCCGCACGGCCCTTACGGCCGCGTCCTGCGCCCGTCCGACGGCATGACGCCGGGTTCCATCGCCTACGTGCAGTGCGCCGGCTCCCGCGACAAGAGCATCGGCATCCCCTATTGCTCGCGCGTCTGCTGCATGTACGCCATCAAGCAGGCCATTTTGCTGTCCGGCTCGCTGCCCATAGCCGATATCACCATCTATTACATGGACATCCGCGCTTTCGGCAAGGGCTACGAGCAGTTCTACAATAACGCCCGGGCCATGGGCATCAACTTCGTGAAGGCTAAGGTGGCCCGCATCACCGAGGACGAGAAGCATAACCCCATACTGCGCATAGAGCGCCAGGAGGGGACCTCCGGCCCCGACGAGGTGAAGCACGAGCTCGTGGTGCTGTCGCAGGGGCTGATCCCCGGCCACGACGCCTCCGCTTTCGGCCTCGGCACGGAGAACAACGACTTCGGTTTCGTGAAACTCTCCGACGAGATGGTCTCTTCGGCCGTCACCGCCGGCGCGGGCGTGTTCGCCGCCGGCGTGGTCAAGGGCCCGCGCGACATTCCCGACTCGGTGGTGGACGCCGGCTCGGCCGCCATGGAAGCCGCCAGCTATATGAGGAAACTGTGATGGACGAGAAAACACGGGACGAAGCCTCCAAGGATAATTTCCGGCAGGAGCCGAAGGTCGGGGTATATGTCTGCCATTGCGGCGGCAACATCTCCGACATCATCGACGTGAAAGCGGTGGCCGCGGCGCTGGCCAAGTATCCCGGCGTGGCCGTGGCCCGCGAGTACGCCTTCATGTGCTCTTCCAACGGCCAGGACCTGATTACCGAGGATATCAAGAATCTCGGCATCAACCGCACCGTGGTGGCGGCCTGCTCGCCCAGCCTGCACGAACTCACCTTCCGCAACGTGCTGCAGCGCGCGGGCGTTAACCCGTACCTGCACGAGCATATCAATATCCGCGAGCAGGCCAGCTGGGTGCACAAATTAGACAAGGCGGGCGCCACCGCCAAAGCCATCAAGCTGGCGCAGGCCGGCGTGGAGAAGGTGCTGCGCAAGGACGCGCTCAACGCCATCCGCGTGGCCGCCGAGCAGCGCGTGGCCGTGATAGGCGGCGGCGTGGCCGGCATGCGCGCGGCCCTCTCGGCCGCCGGCAAGGGCCTGGAAGCCGTCATTATAGAGAAAGCGCCGCGCCTGGGCGGCAAGCTGCTGGAGCTGGGGAAAATATACCCTTCCGGAGAGGAGGGGGCCGCGGTGGCGAAGAAACTCGAAACCCTGGTGCTCGCCGAAAAGAAGATAACCGTGCATACCGGCGCGGACATAGACTATGTCAGCGGCTTCGTCGGGAACTTTAAGGTCAATTTCAAGAAGCCAGACGGCTCTTCGCGGCAGGTGAAGGCCGGCGCCATAGTTATGGCCACCGGCTACGAGCATTACAAGCCCGCCCAGGGCGAGTTCGGCTACGGCGAGGACGCCAATGTGGTCACGCTGCCCGAGTTCCTGGCCCTGATGAAGAATTCCCCGGCCGGCAGGCTGGAACTGGCCGGCAGGGAAATAAAGAGCCTCGCGCTGATACACTGCGTGGGCTCGCGCCAGGTGGAAGGGGTGCATAAGCCCCAGGCCGACGGCAAGATCAACGATTACTGCTCCCGCGTCTGCTGCTCCTCCGCTCTCTACGCCGCCAACCAGGTGAAAGAGAGATATCCCGGCGTGCGCATCTACGACGTGTACCGCGACATCCGCACCTACGGCATGCAGCACGAGGAATACTACGACAAGGCCTCCCGGGACGGCGTGCTGTTCTTCCGCCATAACGACACCGACCAGCCCGCGGTGACCTCGGACCGCACCGGCCACACCGTCAAGGTGAAGGACGTGCTGACCTGGGGCGAGGAACTGGAGGTGAAGGCCGACCTGATAGTGCTGGTCACCGGCATGATGCCCGCCGACATCTCCTTGATCAAATCCCAGCTGAAGCTGCCGTCCAGCGCCGACCGCTTCCTGCAGGAAGTGCATTTGAAACTGCGCCCGGTGGAGCTGGCCAACTCCGGCATCTTCGTGGCCGGCACGGCCCAGTACCCGATGGACGTCACCGAGGCCATGGCCTCCGCCGGCACCGCGGCCGCCAAGGCCGCCATTTTGCTGGCCGAGCCGGACATCCCGCTGGAACCTTTCGTCGCCGTGGTGGACGAGGCCAAGTGCACCGGCTGCGGCCTGTGCCCCGCCGAGTGCTCCTACGACGGCGCCCTGATGATGGGCGAGCATAAAGGCAAAAAGGTGGCGATCGTGAATCCGGCGCTGTGCAAAGGCTGCGGCGCCTGCGTGGCGGTCTGCCCGACCCGCGCCATCAACGTGGCCGGCTGGACGCTGGACCAGTTCGACGCGATGGTAGAAGCCATCGCCAAGGAATAATATGGCCGACGCTAAGAAACTCGCCGAACAACTGAAGAAACTCAACGAGCTGCGCGGCCCGGTGCCGCAGGAACTGCGCGACCGTGTGGCCGCGCAGAACAAGGCGCAGCGGGCCATCCTCGACGCGCTGAAAGAGGGCCCCAAGACCGCGCCCGAGCTGGCGGCCGCCGCCGGCCTGCCCCACGACCGGGCCATCTGGTATGTGTCGGCGCTGCGCAAGTACGGCAAAATCGCCGACGTGCCCGGTAAAGGCGACTATCCTAAATACGAGCTGAAGGGAGGGGAAGCGAAATGAAGGTAAACCCCGAGCTCATAGACGAGATAAAGAAATACGGCGCTTTCGACATTTCCGCCTGTTTTAACTGTGGCAACTGCACCGCCGTCTGCCCGCTGTCAAAGGAAGACGCTTCTTTTCCGCGCAAGCTGATCCGTGCGGGCCACGTGGGCATGGAGGAGAAGATAGGCTCCGCCCTGGAGCCCTGGCATTGCTACTACTGCGGCGAATGCTCCGCCACCTGTCCGCGCGAGGCCCAGCCCGGCGAGTACATGATGGCCCTGCGCCGCTACCTCATCGCCAAATACGACATCACCGGCCTGTCCAGGATCTTCTACAAGACCGGCTGGCTGCAGACCTGGCTGGCGCTCGGCATGCTGGGCTTCTTCTACTGGCTCTACGCCTCCTACACCGGGGACTTCGGCGCGCTGGCAGGAAAGATAGAGCTGGCCTTCCCGGTCTATGTCACCATAGCGCTGGGCGGCTACATCATAAACATGTACCGCCACGCTATCGTAAAACCGCTGGGCGGCATAAAGGCGTCGCTCAAGCCGGCGCACGTCTACGAGACCCTGGTGCACGGCTTCACGCAGAAGAACTTCAACGGCTGCGAAGAGACGGACCTGGTGCGTTGGGGAGCGCATCTGCTGGTGATGAGCGGCTATGTGCTGACGCTGCTGATCTCCAACCTGCATTTGCTGTCGCCGCTCGACAAGCATTACGGCGCTTTCCACCCGGTGAGCCTGCTGGTCTGGTACGCGGGCTTCGGCATCCTCGTCGGCGGCGGCCTGATGTCCCTGCGCCGCGTGTTCAGGAGCGCCGAATCCAGCAAGTTCTCTCACCCGAGCGACTGGCTGTTCGTGGTGACGATGTTCCTGATAGGCGCGAGCCTGCTCTTCACCCATTACCTCAACGTGGCCTATGGCCCGGGGGACCCGCTGCTCGCCAAGGTCTACCGTCTGAACATCGCCATAGAGACGGTGTGGATCATCCTCATAGTGCCGTTCACCAAATGGATACACATCTTCTTCAGGCCGCTGGCTGTCTACTTCCAGCACGTTAAAAAGGAGGCTGAGGCCGGCACGGCTTTCAGTTTGTAATGGACAACAACGAAAAGATAGTTTACGTGGCCACGCATTTCAAGGATTCCCCGGAGAAGGCCCTCATCCCCTTCGTACTGGCCAACGCCAGTTACGCCATGGACGTCAACCCCGTGATCATAGTGCAGGGCGAGGGAGTGAACCTGGCCGTGAAAGGCCGGGCCGCCGAGATAGTGCACGCGCCTTTCGACCCGCTGGAAAAACTTTTTAATTCCTACGCAGAGCAGGGCGGCCAGCTGCTGGTTTGCTCCCCGTGCCTTAAAGCCCGCGGCCTCGACGAGAAAGACCTGGTGCCCAACGCCAGGATAGTCGGCGCGGCAAAGGTGATAGAGGAAATAACCTCCGCCAAGACGGTGCTGTCCTACTAAAATGAAAAAAGCCGGAATAATACGCTGTCAGCAGACCGAAGATATCTGCCCGGGGACCACGGACTTCAAGTTCGCGCAGCTGGGCAAGGGCGCTTTCGCCGAAACCGGGCCGGTGGAGATAGCCGCCTTCGTTTCCTGCGGCGGCTGCCCCGGCAAGCGGGCCGTCATCCGCGCCGAGGAGATGGTTTCCCGCGGCGTCGAGGTCATCGCCCTGGCGTCCTGCGTAAAGAACGGCAACCCGCTCTGTTTTCCCTGCCCCCACGCTGACGCGATGAAAGAGGCGATAGTGAAGAAGGTGGGGGACAAAGTAAAGATCCTGGATTACACGCATTAAGGGGACATAACACCTATTTCACGAAATAGGTGTTATGTCCCCGATTTAAGGAGAATTATGGCTGATATCAAAGAACTGGAAGCGCAGGTGGCGGCCCTCAAGGCCGACGTGGAGGTCCTCAAGGCCAACGCCCCCGAGGACAAGCTGAGCATGGTGGTGATGAGCGGCGACATGGACAAGCTCCTGGCCTCTTTCATCATAGCTACCGGTGCGGCCGCGATGTTCGAAAAGGTCGTCATGTTCTTCACCTTCTGGTCCATACCGGCCCTCAAGGACCCCAAGAAGACCGTCTCCAAGGATACCGTCTCCAAGATGTTCGAGCTGATGCTCCCCAACGGCGCAGCCGGGACCAAACTCAGCAAGATGAACATGGGCGGCATGGGCAAGATGATGATAGAGTCCATCATGAAGAAGCACAACGTGATGAGCCTCGAGCAGCTGATAAAGACCGCCGCCGACTCCGGCGTGCAGATCTACGTCTGCCAGATGAGCATGGACCTGATGGGGTACAAGATGGAAGAGATGATAGACTACCCCGCCATGAAGAGCGCCGGCGTGGGCAAGTTCCTCGGCGAGGCCGGCACCAGCAAGTCCACGCTGTTCATATAATTTCGGAAAATTAACGGAGGTTAAATGAAAAAAGTAAAACTGTTAGCTGCGGTTTTCTCTCTGGCCGTTCTGGCCTCTAACGTTCACGCCACCAACGGCGACAACCTCATCGGCGTGGGGCCCACCTCGCGCGCGATGGGCGGTACGGGCATAGCCGCCCCGCAGGACGCCATCAGCGCCATCTTCTCCAATCCGGCCGCGCTCTCGCAGCTGCAGGGCTCGCAGTTCAACTTCGCCGGCACCTACTTCTCTCCCGAGGTTAAAGCCACGGTCGTCTCTCCGGCGCCGGCTTTCGGCGTGGGCAACTGGAGCGGCAAGAGCCAGGACGCGGCTTACGCCGTGCCGGCCATCGGCCTCTCCACCCCGGTCAATGACAAGATGACCTTCGGTATAGCCGCCTACGGCGTGTCCGGCATGGGCGTGGACTACCGCAATAAGGACGTGAACGGCTCCATGAACACCAAGGTGTCCGTGATGAAGTTCGTGCCGGCCCTGTCCTACAAATACGGCGCTTTCTCCTACGGCGCCGGCCTCGACATAGACTACCAGGCCGCCGACTTCGGCAAGGGTCTGTCGCATAACTACGCTCTCGGCCTGCGCCTCGGCGCCGGCTACGAGTACGGCAAGTGGAACTTCGGCCTTACCTACGTCACCCCGCAGAACGTCGAGCATGAGCGCGTCTACGACTTCGACATGGACAGCGACTTTGACGACCTGAAGCTGGAGAACCCCGCCCAGTACGGCGTGGGCGCCTCCTATAAGGGTCTTGACAGGTGGGTGCTTTCCGCCGACGTGAAGTACGTGGACTGGGCCAACGCCGACGGTTACAAGGACTTCGACTGGGAGAGCCAGACCGTATTCGGCCTGGGCGTACAGAACAAGACCACCGACAAGCTGACGTTGCGCGCCGGCTGGAACTACGGCAAGAACCCGCTGAAAAAGCACGATTCTTTCAACGCCGCCGGCAACACCGTGGTGCAGGGATCCACGATGAACAACTTCAACTACGAGTACTTCCGCGTCATCGGTTTCCCCGGCATCGTGGAGCACCACATGACGCTGGGCGCGGGTTACGAGTTCTCGCCCAAGTTCGCCCTGAATGTGGGTTACAAAAAGGCTTTTGCCAAGAGCATCCGCGAAGTTAGCAGCAACGGGATGTATGACATAAAGTCCGAGCTCTCCGAGGACGCCTACGACATCGGCCTCACCTTCAAGTTCTAACAAGAGCCTGAACAAAGAAAGGGCCCCGCGATCGCGGGGCCCTTTCGCTTTATGCGGCCGGCCGCTACCCTATCGCTTCGCGGATCTTGGACAGGAGTTCGTGCAGCAGGAACGGCTTTTCGAAGCAGGCCGCCAGGCCGTAGCGCAGGGCCAGGGCTTCCAGCTCGTCCCGCTGCACTGATCCGGTGATCAGTATGGTCTTTATGCCGCGCGCTGCCTCCATTACCGCCGCGCCGGTGCCGTCCCCCAGTTGAAAATCGGTGATCACGAGGTCGTAAGAGCCGCTCGCGAGCAGGGCGCAACCATCCGCCGCGCCTTCGGCTAGGGTGAGGTGGTAGCCCTCTCCGCCCAGCACCTTGGCGTAGAGTCGCCGCACCTGACTGTCGTCCTCGACTACGAGTATGGTTTTGACCATATGTCCTCCCGCTGTAGGTGCAGACGCGCGGCCTGTCGGAAAGGTTTAGCCGCTTTCTTAATATAATGACCTCTGGGACTAAACCATACGAGACCGACAGGCGTCAGTATTGATGTGGAAAACTTAATGGAGAACGTTAAAAAGACCGGGCCGGAAGGCCTTGCCGGGACGGACCCGGAAAGCGCCTTTGCCCTGCTCATAGAAGAGCAGCAGCGGCTGGTCTACTCCGTGGCCCTCCGGCTTACCGGCAATACGGCGGCGGCCGAGGACATTACCCAGGAGACTTTCATAGCCGCCTGGCGGCACATTAAGGATTTCCGCGGCGAAAGTTCTTTGAAGACCTGGCTGATGCGGATAGCGGCCAACAAGACCCGCTCCTACTGGCGCTGGAAGCGGCTGCGTTCCTGGGTGGGGCTCTCGGACAAGGGCGAGGATGGTGAGGGGGCGGCCCTCGAGGACCTGCTGCCGGACGATCCCGCCGGCCGCCCGGAGCAGGCGGCGCTGGCGGCCGAACTGGAGCGCCGGGTGCAGTCCGCCATAAACGCTCTGCCTCCCCGCCAGCGTGAAGTGGCCGTGCTGAGGGCGCAGGGGCTGGGCCTGGCGGAGATAGGCGCCGCGCTGGGCATGGCTGAGGGCACAGTGAAAGCCCACTGGTTCGAGGCCAGGAAGAAGCTGGGGGCCTCGCTGGGGGAATATTTATGAACGAAGAGAAAGAGAGCAAGCTTGTCTCGCTGCTGGCGGCGCGCCGCAGCGAAGCCTTCTGGCGCCGCCAGAAGGCGGGCATTCTGCGGGCCGCCGTAGAAGAGCGCGGACCGCGCCGGGCCTGGCTGCTGGCCCCGGCCGCGGCGCTGGCCGCCCTGCTGGTGCTGGTACTGGTCCGCAATCCCAGGCAGCCCGTCCTGGACGAGCCGCAGGCCGTTAGCGCGGCTTTCATCGAGCACCTGGACCTGCTGGACGACATGGACGTGCTGGAAGCCGTACCGGAGGAAGAATTATGAAAAAGCGGTTTTTAAGTTTCTGGCTGGGCCTGGCGCTCACGGCCGCGGCTATGGCCGCGGCGGTAAGCGCGCCGGCCGAAGTCCTGGATAACCTGGATTTCTTCAGCGATTTTGACCTGTTGTACAACCTGGAACTGATAGAAAGCACGGAACTGGAGAGCGGCACGGTGGCCGTTTCCACGGCGCCGGCCGTCTCAACGGCCGCGGCCGTTGTCCTGTTCTCCACCGGAACCGTAACGGCGTCCACCGCCGCCTGGGGGTCTTATGAAAAGCGTTAATTTGCTGCTGCTGGGACTGATCCTGGTTACGGCGCCGGCCGCAATGGGAGAGGATGCGCGGCAGGCCGACAAGCGGGCCGCCTGGGAAAAGCTGCCCGAGGCCGAAAAAAAGCGCGTACTGGCCAACTACGAGAAGTGGAAGGGCATGGAAGAGGGTAAGAAAGAAGAAATAAAGGAAAAGTTCGCCCGCTTCCGCGCCATGCCCAAGGAGAAGCAGGCCGAACTCAGGGCCCGCTGGGCCCGCTTCCAGGCTATGCCGCAGGCGGATCAGAAAAAACTGATGAACAAATTCGGCAAATGGAAAAAACTGTCAAAGGAACGCCGCGAGGAACTGCGCAAGGAATACCGGCGGGATAAATCAATAGAGCGACGCAACGGGCACGGCGGCGCAGGCCGGAATCGCCGTTGACCGGGCTAAACCCTTTTCCGGCCAGCGGAGTCAGTACATAAGAGGCGGAGCGCCGCCCCTGACAAGGAGGAGTTATGAAAACCAAAATAATGATAGTAGCCGCCCTCGGTCTGGTTTCCGTTTTTTTGTCGACGGCCGCCGTAAAAGCCGAGGACGCGGTCAAGGAGCAGGATAAACTGCAGACGCAGGACAAACTGCAGATCCGGGACCGGGAGAAGGTCCAGGACAAACTGCAGACCGGGGAGAAGCTGCAGATAAAAGAGCAGCTCCGCCTCAAGGACGGCGAAGGCGCCGGCGAAGAGAAGAAGACCGGCCTGGACCGGGCCGACGAGGCTGCCGGAGACCATGGCCTCCAGGGCCGCGAGAAGGCCCGCGAGATGCAGGGCGCGGACAAAGCCAAGGGCGACACCGTCAGAAAGATGGCGGAGAACGCCGGCGAAGAGAAGGCCCTGAAGAACCAGGAGAAAGCCGGCGCGAACGGCGAGAAGGCGCTGAAAAAGCAGGAGCGCAAGCAGGAGAAGAAAGAGGTTAAGGAGCAGCGCAAGGAGCAACGGGAGGACCGCAAAGAAATGAGGTCCGAGAAGCGCCAGAGCCGCGGCGGCAACGGCGGCAATGGCGGCGGCAAGCGCGGCCGTTAACAGCGAGGCAAACCGCCGCCCCGGCCGGGGCGGCGGAAAAACGGGGAACAATATGAAAAGACTGATTCTGTCGGCCTTGTTTTTTTTATTCGCCGCCGTCAACGCGGCGGCTTATACCGATACGGGGGCGAAATATACCGCCGGCCCGGACGGTTACGGGGGCGTGAGCGCCTTCGCCGAATGGGGTGACGACGCGTACTACCTGCGCCCCTCCGTCAATACCTACAAGAGCGACCTGGCCGACAGGTTCTCCACTTATTCTTTCGGCGCGGGGCTGGATCGCGAAGCCTGGAGCGCGGGAGCCGAGCTCTCCCTTACCCCGGAGACCGGCGGCTACAAAAATACCGCCCTTTACGCCGACTTCAGCTATAACCTGCTGCGCTCCCCTTCAGAAGATGCCGCGCTGCAGGCCGTCTCCCTGGGCGTGTTCGCCGGGACGACCAGGCATGAGGATACGTACGCCGCCTCCACCGCCACGGTTTCCGTAGGCCGCCGCGGCACCTCTGTCGTCACCCTCACGGACGCTTTTAAGCTCAACCAGACCGACTACGGCGTCACCGCCGCCGTTAAACTTTACGGCGTGCGCGCTAGCGGCCGTTTCACCAAGACCGCCTACGATAAGGACGTTACCGCCGAGGCCCGCGAGCTGCCGCTGGACATCGGCGGCATAGGCACCAGCGGCTTCCCGGACACGGCGGTCTCGGCCCGCCTCGGCGTCCCCGGCCTGCCGCTCTCTCCGACGGCAGGCTACACAAAGACCGCGTATCTGCTGGACCAGCCGGCCTCGGAAAGTTTCAGCCTGGGCCTGTCCGTCGAAGCCGGCCGGGCGGAGATCTCGGCGGGCTGGGAAAATTTGAATCCGGGCGGCGGCGCCGCCAGGAGCGACTATTGGTCGCTGGGCCTCACCCTGTCCTTCTAAACGGCCGGAACTGAAACTTTCCGCCCCCCGGCGCATCTAAATTATCCGGGTAGAAAATCCGGAAAAAATTGGTATATTTCTTTTGGCGCTCCAAACGCCGAAAGGGGGAGACTAAAATGAAAAAACTGATAGTACTGCCGCTGCTCGCGGCAATGTTCGCCGTTCAGCCGCTGTTCGCCGAGGGTATGCCGCTCATCGGGGACGACGCCCCGGCCTTCAAGGCCGTTACTACGCAGGGACCGATAGACTTCCCGGCCGATTACAAAGGGAAGTGGGTGATATTGTTCAGCCATCCGGCTGACTTTACGCCGGTGTGCACCACCGAGTTCATGACCTTCGCCAGGATGATGCCGGAGTTCAAGGCGCTCAACACCGAGGTGGTGGGGCTGTCCATCGACAGCATCTATAGCCACGTGGCCTGGCTGCGGATGATAAAAGAGAAGATAGAGTATAAGGGTATGAAGAACGTGGAAGTCACGTTCCCGCTTATCGAGGACATAAAGATGGAGGTGGCCAAAAAGTACGGCATGGTGCAGCCGAACGCCTCCGGTACCCAGGCCGTGCGGGCCGTGTTCTTCATCGACCCGGCGGGCAAGATCCGCGCGCTGATATATTACCCGCTCTCGGCGGGCCGCAACTTCGACGAGATCAAGCGCCTGCTGATAGCCATGCAGACCGCCGACAAGTATAAGGTGGCCACGCCGGCCGACTGGCGCCCCGGCGAAGACGTGATAGTGCCTCCGCCCAACTCCTGCGGGGTAGCCAAGACGCGCGTAGATACCCAGAAAGAGAGCGGGATGCACTGCTACGACTGGTTCATGTGCTTCAAGCCGATGCCCAAGGACGAGCCGAAAAAAGACGGGAAATAAACAGCCCGGCTGAAAAAGAAGGCCCCGGGATCCCCGGGGCCTTCTTATATCCTTCTTTCATACTATTGTGTAGAATAGTATGAATATGAAGAACAAACCGCTGGACCGCTTCACTGTCTGCCTGGAGAAGGGGCTGTTGGCCCGCCTCGACGGGATCTCCGCGGAGCGCGGCTACCCCAGCCGCTCACAGGCCATGGCCGATTTCATCCGCCGGGCGATAGTCAAAAAAGACTGGCGCGCCGGCCGCGACTGCGCGGCCACGGTTTCCGTGGTCTACGACCCCGCCGATCCGCGCCCCGGGCGCGGCCTGGAGAAGCTGCTGCGCGCCAGCGCCAGGTACGTGCTCTCCTCCCAGAACCACCAGTTGCGCGGCGGCCGCACCCTCTGCACCGTCACTCTCACCGGCCGCCCCGCCGACCTGCAGCGCCTGGCCGACGCCGTCCGGGCGCTGAAGGGCGTCACGCATGGCGCCTTCTCAATAGTGGCCCCGGTATAAAGTTTAGCCATGAAGACCGCCGCCGCGCTGCTGGCTTTCTTGCTTTGCCCCGCCGTTAAGGCGGCCGATATAGACATTACAGTGGTCACGCCGGCCAGGACGGCGCGCGCCATAGGTGACGTGCCCGGGGCGGTGGAGGTCCTCACCGGCGAACAGCTGCAAAGCGCCCCCGGCGGCACGCTGAACGACAAGCTGGCCGCCCTGATCCCGGGCGCGGCTACCAACAGGGCCAACGGGATATACTCGTATACTTCGGTGCTGACGCTGCGAGGCCTGCCCGCCAACGAGCAGGGCCGCACGCTGATACTGCTCGACGGCGTGCCGGTGAACACCAGCGCCACCGGAGCCGCCAACTGGAACCGCCTCGCGCTGGAGAACGTGGACCGCGTGGAGGTGCTCAAGGGGCCGGCCTCCGCTATCTACGGCTCCAACGCAGCGGCAGGCGTGATCAACATCATCACTGGAAAAAGCGCGCCGGGCTGGCGGCTGGGTTCCGCTTACGGCACTTACAACACCTTGCGCGCCAACGCCGGGGCCGGAGTAAAGCTTAAAGGTCTTTCCTTGTCGGCCGACGGGAGCTACCTGGCCAGCGACGGCTACAATTCCACTCCGGACTATTCCCCCGACCGGCCCTATTCCATTAATAAATACGTCAGGGAGAAGAACGCCGCGGCCAGGGCTTCGCTGGAGCTGGGAAGCGGCACGGCCGAGGCGGCATACTCCCGGACCGAAGGTCTGCGCGGCGAGGGCTATAAGATAAGGACCAACGGCAACAGCCGCCGGTACACAACGGATTCGGCCCGCGCCGCATGGCGGGGCCGTAACGGGGAGGTTTCCTGGCTGGCGCAGGCCCATTACCAGCTCGAGGATTACGAGCGGCAGAGCGAGTCCGCGAAGAGCGGCTATACCAGGGCCGATACGGCCGCCCTGCGCGAAGACGCCGGCGGACAGGCCGCGTTCTCCGCGCCTTTGGCCGGGCTGACCGCAACGCTGGGCGCCGATTATAAGCTCGGCTCGGTGGATGCCACCGACACTTACACGGCGCCCTCCGCGTACGAGGCCAAGAACCGCGGACGGACCGCCCTGTACGCGCCCTACGCGCAGGCCGAGAAACAGTATTACGGCGGCCGTCTTAAACTGCTGGCGGCCCTGCGTTACGACAACGCCGTTTACTTCGGCGGCTATTTCTACAACCCGTCCAACCCCGCCTACGGCGCCGTCAACGGCCCCCAGCGGCGCCATTACTGGGACAGTTTCTCGCCGAAGGCGGCCGCCTCCTGGCGCTACTCGGACCAGGTAGAGCAGTATCTCTCCTACGGCAGGGGTTTCAGGCCGCCGGCGCTGGAGGACATGTGCCTGACCCTGAAAAAGGGAGCCGTGCTGTGGGTGGCCAATCCGGGATTGAAGCCTGAAACGGTGGATACCGCCGAGACGGGTTTCCGGCTGGCGCCGCTGGCCGGGCTGTATATCGAGCCGTCTGCCTACTACACGCTGGGCCGCCATTTTATCTATCCCACCCTGCTCGGCGCCGCGCTGGGTAAAATGCAGAATATAGAAAGGGTGCGTATATACGGCGCGGAGCTGCCGGTGAAATACTACCGCGGCGGGCTGTCGCTGGCGGCCGCCTACGGCTGGTCCGAAAGCGGCATAGAAAAGTACTCGGCCAACCCCGCGCTGGAAGGCAAAACGCTGGTCAATTCCCCGCGCCACACCTTGTCCGCCAACATCGGCGTAAAGACCGCAGCGGCCGACCTGAACCTTGCGTGGACCTACAAATCCAGACAGTACACGGCCGACAGCAACGGTGCCTGGGTCCGAGGGTATCACAACCTCTCGGCGTCGGCTTCGCGGGCCTTAACCGGGAGCGTCAGGATCAGCCTGTCCGCCGAGAATGTTTTCGACAAGCGCTACCAGGAGAGCTCCGCCGACCTGGCGCCGGGGCGGACCTTGACCCTTTCGGCGGAGGCCGGGTTCTGATGTCAGGCCGCGCGCTGCTCTGGCGTAAGGCGGCCGTGATAGGCAGCCTGTGGGCTGCCTCGGAGATAGTGCTGGGCAGTTTCCTCAAGAACGCGCATATCCCTTTCGCCGGGCTGCTGCTGACCGGCATAGGGGTAGCCATACTGGTGGCGGGCCACCGCCTCTGGCCGGAAAGAGGCCTGCTCTGGCGCGCCGGACTGGTCTGCGCCGCCATGAAATCCATATCTCCGAGCGCGGTGCTGCTGAGCCCCATGGTGGCCATCTTCGCCGAGGGCGTCTGCGCCGAGCTGGGCGTGCGGCTGCTCGGCGGCAATGCGGCGGGCTACCTGCTCGCCGGCGGCCTGGCTATGAGTTGGGGGCTGCTGCATAAGATCGGGAAGATATATATTTTTTACGGGCCGGAATCGGTGGGCGCCTACGCGCGGGGATTGCGGAAACTGAGAGACTGGCTGGGTAGCCCCGGCGGGATCTGGGAGCCTCTGGCGGCGCTGCTGGCGCTCTATTTACTGGCCGGCGCCTTCGCCGCCGCTATAGGCATGCGGGCGTCGCGCCGGGGCGAGACCGTGCCGGTCAAAGAGCGCGGCTCTGAAATTTTCAGGCCGCGGCCAGGCGCGCCAGCCGGTTATAACTCCGTGCTCATCCTTGCCGCCCATCTGGCCGCGGTGGCGGCGCTGATGGCTTCCGGAAATGTGCGCCTGGAATTAGCAGCCGCGCTCTCGGTCGTCTACGGCCTCCTCTGCGCCATCTTCTACCGCCGCTCTTCGGCGCTGCTGGGCCGGGGCGGGCTCTGGGCCGGGCTTGCGGCGGCCGGAGTGCTGGCCGGCTGGCTGTTGGGCGACTGGGGTTCCGGCCTGCGCATGGCCGCCCGCGCTTTCGCGCTTACGCTGGGTTTCGCCGCGATAGCGCAGGAACTGCTGAATCCCGCCGTGCGGCGCGGCCTGGAGCGCGCGGCGGGGCAGGCTTTCTTCGACACGCTAGAGTACGCTTTCGCCTCGCTGCCGCTGGTGCTGGAGGCGCTGCCATCCGGAAAAGACATGCTGCTGCGTCCCGCGGCCTCGCTGCGTACCGTTATTTCGCGAGCTCCTTGCCTGCTGGAGAGGAAGCGGCGGCGGGTGTATATTATCTCCGGCGGCCTCGGCGCCGGCAAATCCTCTCTGGCCGCCGCCCTGGCCCGGCTGCTGCTGGAAAAAGGGAAAAAGCCGGCCGGTATGATCGCCGAGGGGTTCTGGGCCGGCGGCGTGCGGTCCGGTTTCGACCTGCTGGACCTTTCCGCCTGGGCCAGGACGCCTCTTTGCCGCCGCGGGGCCGGAGGCGGGACGCGCGCGGGGGAATTCGGGTTCTTCGAAGAAGGGCTCGCCGCCGGCCGCGCCGCCCTCGCTGCGAAGAAGACCGCCGGTGCCGCCGCCGTGTTCCTGGACGAAGTAGGTTTCCTGGAATTGGATGGTGGCGGCTGGGCGCCGCAGCTTGCCGCGCTGCTGGGCGAGGACGGCCCGCCCTTGGTGCTGGTGATCCGGGACTACCTGCTGGAAAGAATAATCTCCCACTGGCGCATAAAGCCCGCCGCCGTCTGGACGGTCCCGGGCACCGAGCCCGAAGCGGCCCTCGCCGCGCTGACCGCCCGCGTTGACTAATAGGCCGCAAGTTGTTAGGATGTGGTTATTGGCGTACGCCAATAACTATGCCCCGTCCCAGAAAATGCAGAAAGGTCACCGCCGAACCCCGCGCCTATTATTTTAAACCGCGCGCGGTGCCGCTTTGTGAACTTGAAGAGGTGACGCTGCGGCTGGACGAACTGCAGGCGCTCAAGCACGCAGACTTGAAACGGGGGGACCAGGCCTCCGGGGCCGCGGCCATGAAGGTGTCCAGGCAGACTTTTGGGAACATACTCGCTTCCGCCAGGCGGAAGCTGGCCGACGCCGTAGTTAACGGCAAGGCCCTCAAGATAGAGCCGGCCCCTCCCGCGGACAGGAAAAGCTGATGGAAACAAAAAAACAGCAGCATACCGGGCATAAATCCCACGCGGCCTGCATAGCCTGCGGCCCCGCCAACCCCGTCGGACTGCGCTTGAAATTCGCGCGCCAGGAGGACGGCTCCGTGCGCGCCGCCGTCTTCTGCCGCAGGGAGATGTCCGGTTATGACGGCTTCCTGCACGGCGGCGTAGCCGCGCTGATGCTCGACAGCGCCATGACCAACTGCCTCTTCTCCATGGGTATCGCCGCCCTGACGGCCGAATTTAACCTTAAGTACAAGGCCCCGGTGATCATAGGCCGGGCGGCTGAAGTAAGCGCCAGCCTGGTTTCCGACCTGGCCCCGCTGTATGTCATGAAAGCCGAGCTTTGCCAGGACGGCCAGCCCAAAGTGCTGGCCGAGGCCAAGTTCCTGAAAAACATCTTCCTTAAGGAGGGAGAATGAAACTGGGTATTATCATAACGCAGACCGAGCCGGAAAGCGTCTACAACGCGCTGCGGCTGGCCCTCTACTCCCGCAAGCAGGGCGACGAGGTAAAGGTCTTCCTGTCGGGCCGCGGGGTGGAGATAGACAAGATCGAGGACGCCCGGTTTGACGTTAAGGGCGAGGCCGAAAAACTCCTGGCCGCCGGCGGACGCTTTTTCGCCTGCGGCACCTGCCTGAAGATCCGCAACTCGGGAGGCTCCGAGATCTGCCCGCTGTCCACGCTGAAGGACCATTACGAGATAGTGCGCGACTCCGACAGGCTTATTACGGTCTGAGGGGGGCCAGCCTCCCGCTTGACAGGTCCCCGATGTTAATTGTACTATTGAGAATAGTTCTCATTAAGTATGCGCAACCGCAAAGACCATGATCCTGACTGCTGCTGCCGCCGCATCCGCGGCGACGGCCGCCGCATGACGCCGCCGCGCCACGCCGTGCTGGACGCCCTCAGCGAGCGGGGGGAGCATTTGACCGCGGAGGAGGTTTTCAAGAAAGCCTCCCGCCGCTGCCCCAATATCGGCCTGGCCACCGTCTACCGCACGCTGGAGCTGCTGACCGGCCTGGGCCTGGTCAGTAAGTTCGATACCGGCGACGACAAGGCCCGCTATGAGTTCGCCGACCCCGCCGGAGAGAAAGGGCATCATCACCACCTGGTCTGCAGCGGCTGCGGAAAGATAGTCGACTATAAGGATTTTATCGGCGAGGAGATGGAGCTGCTGCACAAGACGGAGCAGGGACTCTCTAAAAAATACGGCTTTAAGATCAAAAGCCATATCATACAGTTCTTCGGCCTCTGTCCGGATTGCGGGCGCTGATTTTTTTTAAGATTCTATTGAGAATACTTCTCATTAACGACCACAAGGAGACACAACATGGCAAAAAAGATAATTCTGGCGGCGGCTTTCATGGTTTTAGGCGCGGTGCTGGCGGCCTTCGGGGCGTATAAGGCGGCGCCGGGACTGATGATCGTTTCCGGCGAGACCGGCCTGGGCTTCGAGGAGAGCGTGGCGGCCCTGGAGAAAAGTATAAAAGGCAACGGCTGGGAGCACGCCGGCACTTCGCGCCTGAGCGACTCGATAGAGAAAAAAGGTTACGGCATAGGCCGCAGGGTGGCCGTGGTCAAGCTCTGCCATCCTAAATACGCGCAGGAGGTGCTGGCCTCTGACCGCTACCTCTCGGCGCTGATGCCCTGTTCGGTGGCCCTGTGGGAGGGAGACGACGGCAAGGTGCGCTACTCCAAGATGAACACCGGCCTTATCGCCCCGGTCTTCGGCGGCACGGTACGGCGGGTGATGGGGGGCAGCGTGGCGGCGGACGAGCACAAGATCCTTTCGGTGTTCTGCGGCGCAGACGCCTGCGGAAAATAAATTTCAGGAGGTACTTATGCCAAACAGGAACGGAACGGGTCCCATGGGAATGGGGCCGATGAGCGGGAAGGGGGGCGGGCGCTGCGGCGCCGGCCGCGGCAGGGGCGCGGGCATGGGGATGGGGCGGCGCGGCATCTTCCAGGCTCCCGCGGAACCGACGGACGACGACACGCGGTCCATAAAAGAGCGCGTGGCGGAACTTGAGCGGCGCCTTAAAGAGGGAAAGAACTAGCGGAGCAAGTATTTAAGCGGGAGGGGTTAGCCCCCCCCCGCCGGTTAAACAGGAGACAAAAATGAAAATCGGCATCACATTGAACGACGACCAGGGGCTGAACAGCGAAGTCTGCGCCCATTTCGGCCAGTGCTCTCACTTCCTCATAGTGGAAGCGGAGGGGGACAAAATAAATAAATCCACGGTAGTGGTCAACGCGGCGGTGCACGGCGGCGGCGGCTGCCAGGCCGTGGGGGAGATCCTCAAGTACGGCATCACGCACGTAATAGCCGGCGGCATGGGCATGGGCGCGCAGAATAAGTTCGCCGCCGCCAATGTGCCGATCTTCGGCTACTGCGGCAAAGCAGGGGACGCCGTGAAGGCGCTGCTGCAGAGCAAGCTGGGCGGCATAGATCCCTGCAAAGACCACGGCCACGACGGCAATTGCGGGCATTAAATGAAACTGGCTGTCGCTAGCGGTAAGGGCGGCACGGGGAAGACCAGCCTGGCCTGCGCTCTGGCTCAGGTGCTGGGGCCCCGCGCCGCGCTGCTGGATTGCGACGTGGAGGAGCCCGACTGCGCGCTTTTCCTGAATCCTGAGATAAAATTCGAAAAGGACTTCACGGTGGAAGTGCCGCGCATAGACCCGCAGAAATGCAGGGGCAGCGGGCGCTGCCAGGAAGTCTGCGAGTACAACGCCATAAAGCTGTTCAACGGCAAGCCCTACCTGTTCGGGCATATGTGCCACTCCTGCGGCGGCTGCGCCATAGCCTGCCCCGAGGGGGCCATCACGGAAATGCCGCGCAAGGCCGGGAAACTGCGGTCGGGCCGGGCCGGCGGGATCTTCTTCGCCGACGGCGTGCTGGACATAGGCGAGGCCAGCCCGGTGCGGCTGATAAAGGCCGTGAAAAAGCTGGCGCCCGACGGCCTTGACGTCATTATAGACTGCCCGCCGGGGACTTCCTGCCCCATGATAGCCTCGGTTACCGGGGCCGACTTCTGCCTGCTGGTCAGCGAGCCCACGCCGTTCGGCCTCAGCGACCTGAAGCTGGCCGTGGAAACCCTGGAAAAGATAAAGGTGCCGCATGCCCTGGCGATAAACCGCGCCGACCTCGGCGACGGGGAGATGGAGGCCTGGTGCGCGCGCAAAGGCCTGCCTATACTGCTCAAGATCCCTTTCGACCGGGAGATAGCCGCCGCCTATTCCCGCGGCCAGACCATGCTGGAGGCCCGCCCCGAATACCGCCCGGCCCTGCGGTCCATGTTCGAGGCGATAAGGGCGGAGAGGGCCGCATGAAACAGGTACTGATACTCAGCGGCAAGGGCGGCACCGGAAAGACCACCGTGGCCGGAGCTTTCGCGCGGCTGGCGGCGCCCTGCGTTACGGCGGACTGCGACGTGGACGCGGCCGACCTGCATATCACGCTCTCCCCGGAGCCAGCGGAGCGCAAAAAATTTTTCGGCGGGAAAAAAGCCGCCATCGACCCGGCCAGGTGCGACGGCTGCGGCCGCTGCCTGGAGGTGTGCCGCTTCGAAGCCATACTTCCCGGGCCCTTCCGGATAAACGCCAACTACTGCGAGGGCTGCGGGGTCTGCGTCTGGAACTGCCCGGCCGGGGCTATAGATTTCCGGGAAGTGCTGAGCGGTACCTGGGCCGTTTCGCCCTGCCGCTTCGGGACTTTCGCCGGGGCGCGGCTGGAACCGGCCGAGGAGAATTCCGGCAAGCTGGTGGCTCTGATTAAGACCGAGGCGGTGAGGGTCGCCGAAGCCGCCGGGGTGAAGTATCTGATCCTCGACGGCTCCCCCGGCATAGGCTGCCCCGTGCTGGCTTCGCTGGGCGGGGTGGATGCCGTGGTGGTGGTGGCCGAGCCCACCGTTTCCGGCCGGCATGATTTCCTGCGCCTGGCCGAACTGCTGAAAGCGCAGAAGATCCGCGGCTTCCTGCTGGTGAACAAGTGGGACCTGAACGGCGAAGAAACCGCCAGGCTGGAAGCCGCCGCGGCGCAATACGGTTTTCCACTGCTCGGGCGCGTCCCTTTCGACGCCGCGGTAGTGAAAGTGCTCGTTGACCGGAAGACCCTCGGAGAGGAAGGGGGCGGCGAGGCCGCCGCCGCCGTGGAGTTGGCCTGGAACAAGCTGAACCTGGGACTGGAGGCTTAATGGAAGACAGGAAAATGAAGATAGAAGACGCGCTGAAAGAATATGCCGGCCGCCTGAACGACCCGGACGCCTCGGCCAGCGTCACCGGTCCCTGCGGCGACACGATGGAGTTTTATATCAATATCGAAGGGGACAAGATCAGCAAGATAAGGTATCACGCCGAGGGCTGCGGCGTCACGCAGGCCTGCGGGGCCGTGGTTTCATTTTACGCGGACCAGCGCCCGCTGGCCGAGGCGTTCTTCGTCTCTCCGGGGCTGGTGCTCAAGACCCTGGGGCAGGTGCCCGAAGACCATAAGCATTGCGCCATACTGGCCTCCACCGCTTTTTACAGGGCGCTGGCCGATTACCTGATAAAACCCTGATGGAAGTCCGACTTCTCCTGCTCAGCCTGGCCGGCAGCGTGCTCAGCGTCGCGGCCGCCGGTCTGTTCCTGGTCTTCCCGGAAAAGACGCGCGGGCAAATGGTGCCTTGCCTGGTCAGCTACGCCACCGGCACTCTGCTGGGCGCGGCCTTCCTGGGCATGCTGCCCAAGGCCCTGGGGATGGGCGCGCCGGCCTTACAGGTACTGGCCGCCGCGCTTGCCGGGCTGTTCCTCTTCCTGGGCCTGGAGAAGACCCTGCTCTGGCGGCATTGCCACACTGAGAACTGCGAAGTGCATTCCTTGGCCGGCATCATGATAACGGTGGGCGACGCGCTGCACAACTTTATGGACGGCGTGCTGATAGGTTCGGCCATGCTGGTCTCGCCCGCGCTGGCTTTCAGTTCCACCCTGGCGGTGGTGGCGCACGAGATACCGCAGGAGACCGGGGACTTCGCCATAATGCTCTCGGCGGGCTGGTCCGTGAAGAAAGCCATGGCGGCCAATATCGCGGCTTCGCTGGCCACCCTGCCGGGGGCTTTCGGGGCCTATTACCTGCTCGACTCTTTCAGGCCGGCGCTGCCCTATGTGCTGGCCGTCTCCGCGGCAAGTTTTATTTACATAGCGCTCGCAGATTTGATACCGGCCGCGCACCGCCACCCGAAGCAGGGAAAGCCGGCGCTGCAGTTCCTGCTGGGCCTGGCCGGCGTGGGTACCATAGCCATTTTCGTTTTGAAACATTAAGGGAGGGAATATGAAAATATGCGTATCCGCGATGGGCGGTTCCATGGAAGCTAAGGTGAGCGAGCGCTTCGGCCGCGCGCCTTACTTCGTGATAGTGGAGAGCGACGACATGAGCTTCTTGCCGGTGCTTAACGGCGCGGTCAGCATGCAGGGCGGCGCGGGCCCCGAAGCTGTGCGCCAGGCGGCCGAGCACGGCGCCAAAGTTGTGCTGACCGGAGAGCTGGGCGGCAACGCCAAAACGGCTGTTGAAGCCGCCGGCATAAAAGGCGTTACCGGCGTTTCCGGCACCAAGACCGTGCGGGAAGCCGTGGAAGAGTTCCTGGCTAAAAAATGAACTCCTTCAAGTATTGTTATGGCCCGGTGGGATCGTGGCGGCTGGGAGTATCGCTCGGTATAGACCCGGTTTCGCAGCCGGAGAAGATCTGCACCTTCGACTGTACTTATTGTCAGTTGGGAACGCGTGCGGCGCAGGCGGCGCGCCGCCAGGTGTACGTGAGCCCCGCTGACCTGGGGGCGGAACTGGACCTGATAAAAGCCCCGGCAGATTACCTGACTTTTTCGGGACGCGGCGAGCCCACCATGGCGTCCAACCTGCCGGAACTGCTCCTGGAGTGCGGCCACCGCCGGCCGGAAAAGACCGCCATAATCACTAACGCTTCTATGATGTATTCGGAGAAGGTCAGGGAGGAACTGGCCTCCTTCGATTTTGTGCTGGCTAAACTGGACGCCCCGGACAGCGGCCTGTTCGGGAGCATAAACAGGCCCGGCCCCGGCGTATACTTTGAAGAGGTACTGCGCGGCCTGATCCTGTTCTCCAAAGGGCGGCGCGGCCGGCTGGCGATACAGACCATGGTCCTAGCCGCCAATAAAGATCAGGCCAAAGGCCTGGCGCGCCTTTACGCGGATATCGGCCCCGACGAGGTGCAGCTGAACACGCCGCTGCGTCCCTGCGCCGAGCGGCCGCTGCCCAGGGAGGAACTGGAGGCGGTGGCGGCCGCGGTGTCCGCCGAACTGTCGCGGCTCGGGGCCGGCGCCATAAGGGTAATAAACGTGTACGGGGAAAAAGCCCCGGAGGTGGAGCCGGTCAGCGCGCCGGACACGCTGCTGAGGCGCGGCAAAACTCGCGGCGGCAAGGAAGGAGGAAAATGAACACCCAGGAAGCCATGAAACAGCAGGGCGAAGAGATCTCCGCCAGGATGAAACTGGTGCGCCGCAAGGTGCTGGTGATGAGCGGCAAGGGCGGGGTGGGCAAGAGCACGGTGGCGGTGAACCTGGCCGCCGCCATGGCCGCAGCCGGCAAGAAGACCGGCCTGCTCGACATAGACCTGCACGGCCCCAACGTGCCGCGGATGCTGGGCATAGACGGCATGCGGCTGGAGTCCGACGGCGAGGACATTCTGCCTTACGCCGCCGCGCCCAACCTGTGGGCCTGCAGCATGGCGCTGCTCGGCGTGGATACCTCCACGGCGCTCATCTGGCGCGGCCCGCGCAAGACCTCCGCCATCAAGGAGCTGCTCGGCGGAGTTAAATGGGGAACGCTTGATTATCTTTTCCTTGATTCTCCTCCCGGCACCGGCGACGAATCGCTTACCGCTGCCCAGTCCATCCCCGGCCTTACCGGCGCGGTTCTGGTGACCACCCCGCAGGAGGTGGCGCTCGACGACGCACGCCGCAGCGCTTCTTTCGCCGCCAGTATGAAGTTGAGAATACTCGGCGTGGTCGAGAACATGAGCGGTTTCGTCTGCCCAGGCTGCGGCCTGGAGACGCCGGTGTTCAGCAGCGGCGGCGGCGAGAAACTGGCCGCAGAGCTCAAGACCTCGTTCCTCGGCCGTATACCGCTGGACCCGCTGGCCGTCAGCCGGGCCGACGCCGGGCGCACCCTGTTCGATATCGAATCCGGCAAGACCCGCGAGGCCGTGCGGGCCATAGCCGCTAAGTTCGAGGAGGCCTGCGCCGGCCTATGAGCGCGCTCGGCATCAGGCTGTAGGTCGATCCTGGCCAGGCCCGGGCCCTGCAGCACTAAATCGACCACCTCAACGACCTGGTCTTTACCGAGCGCCTCTACCTGCCGGATAACGCCGGGGAGATAGTTTTGACAGGTTAAGGCCGCCTTTTTGTGGCTGACGGTCTCGGCCGTTTCGCTTTTCGCCATCCTGCGCTTCGGCCTGCGCGCCTGAGCGCGGGCGGCGTGTTTCGCCGGCCTCATGGCGCGCTGGCCGTTTTGACCTCCGTCTTAGTAATGTGTTATTATTTCCATAAAGGTAACACATGAACAACAAGCTCGTCAGGTTCGGCGTCTCGCTGGAGGGGGAACTCCTCCGTCGGTTCGACGCCTTTATAGGCGCCGAGGGGTATGATAACCGCTCGCAGGCCATAGCCGGGCTGATCCGCAAGGAGTTCGTCTCCGACTCGTTCGCGCACGGCGGCCCCGTGGCGGGCGCCGTCACCCTGGTGTACGACCACCACAAGCGCGAGGTAGTTAACAAGCTGATGGACATCCAGCACGACCACGGCGGGATCATAATCTCCTCGCAGCACGTGCACCTGGACCACGACAACTGCCTGGAGATCGTGGCCGTGAAGGGCCCCGGCGCCAAGGTGAAGGCCCTGGCCGACGCCCTCAAGTCCGTGAAAGGCGTCAAGCACGCCACGCTCAGTGTGACCTGCTCGGGCAAATAATTTTTTTGCCTTTTAGTGTTACGAATATAGCAATAGTGCCACAAAAGGAACCCGTCATGAACACCGCCGCCCTACTTCCCCTGCTCCTGCTGGCCCTGCCGCCCGTCCGCGCCGCGGCCGAGACCGAGGTCTGGGCCGGGCAGGTGGTGGGCGTGGCGGCCAGGGGGCCGAAAAGCGCGCGAAAAAATCCCGGCTCGGTCAGCGTGGTGGCCAGGCAGGACCTGGAGGCCAAGACCGTGCAGTCGGCCGATCAGGCGCTCAACGCGCTGCCCGGGGTGTTCAACCGCCGGGGCAAGGGGCTGATGGACACTTCCTCGGCGGTGACGCTGCGCGGCGTGCCGGAGCAGAAGCGCACGCTGGTCCTCTTCGACGGCGTCCCCATGAACGACGCCTATACCGGCGTGGTCTCTTTCGGCGGCATGCAGGCCGACGACATAGAGCGCGTCGAAGTGGGGCGCGGGCCCTTCTCCGGTCTTTACGGCGGCAACGCCATGGGCGGGGTGGTGAATTTCGTGCCGCGGCGGCCGCTCAAGCGGGAACTGACGCTCAAGCTGGGCGGCGGGGGCGCGCTGGGCCCCGGGCCGGCCATGGAACGCATGGCCAAAGGCTACCTCGCCTACGGCGACCGCCTCGGCCGTAAGGTCAGTTTCCTGGGCAGTTACGGCTACAAATACACCTCCGGGTTCCCGGCCGACCTCAACGTGCAGAGCGCCGCTCCCACGGCGGGCCTCTCCGGCTGGGAAGGCACCACCAGCAATACCGGCGCTCCGCGCTACCTGATAGGCGACAAGGGCGACAACGGCTGGCGGGAAGCAAACTTGGCGCTGCGCGGCTGGTACGACCTCAGCGACGCCGACAAGCTCAGCGTCTCCTTCACGCACACCGACTATTCCTATTTCTACGGCGACCCCCACACTTACCTGCGCGACGCCGCCGGCGCAGAAGTCTGGACCTACGGCAGCGTGAAGGAAGGCACTTTCCTCGGCGGCGGCGGCGGGCGCCTACAGAACAGCTTCTCCTCCGCCTACGACAGGAAAGGGGAAAGCTATGCGCTGCGGCTCTCGGCGGGCTATATAGATACCCTGAAGAGCTGGTATGTCACTCCGGCTTCGGCTTCGGCGCTGCGCTCCGGCGGCGCCGGAAAAGTGTCCGATACCCCGGCTTCCTCGCTTAATTCCGAGGCCCAGCTGACGCTGCCCGAGGTCCTGCCCCGCCACTCGCTGACCGGGGGGCTTTCCTACCGCTTCTCTGAAGCCGAGACCAGCGAGAACAATCTGGCCGACTGGCGCGACGAGCAGGCGAAAGGGGCGCTGACCTACCGCGCCGGCGGCAAGAACGCGGACGTCGGCGCCTACCTGCAGGACGAGATCCGCCTGCACGACAGTCTCACCGCCTACCTGGCCGCCCGCGGCGACTGGTGGCGCACCTATGACGGCGCAGCGCAGCAGCCCGGCACCGCCGGCTACCCGGTTGCTTACGCCGCCCGCACCGGTTCCGCCTTAAGTCCCAAGGCCTCGCTGGTCTATAACCCGATAGAGAAGACCACCCTGCGCGCCTCTGCCGGCCGCTCTTTCCGCTCGCCCACCGTCTACGAGCTTTACCGCACCTGGACCTCAGGCACCAAGGTCTACCAGGGCAACCCCGACCTGGACCCGGAGACGGTGGACTCCTGGGACGCCGGCGTGGAACAGCGCCCCTGGCAGGGCCTCAAGCTGGGCGCGGTGTATTTCGAGAACCGCATGAAGGACCTGGTGTACAGGCGCACGGTGAACGCCAGCCTGCTGATCTACGAGAACGCCGGAGAGGCCTTCGGAAAGGGCTGGGAGTTCGAGGCGGAACAGGTTTTTGGTACGGCGGGGCGACTGTTCGCCAACCTGACGCTCAACGACGCGGAGATCACCAGAAATCCGGCCAGCGCCGCCAGTGTGGGCAAGCGGCTGCAGGACCTGCCGGAGAAGATGTATTCCTTCGGCGGCGACCTCAAGGCGGGCCGGTTCAGCTTCGGAGCGCTGGGCCGCTACGTGGGTAAGCGCTGGACCTCCGACGCCAACACCGATACGGTGGACGGGGTTTACAGTTCCCGCGACCCGTATTTCACGGCGGAGGCCAGGGCGGGCTGGAGCCCGCTGGAAGGCCTGGAAATCTCGCTGGCCGTGCAGAATCTCTTCGACAAGGTCTATTACGACTACTACCTCGCCCCGGGCCGCAGCTGGTTCGCGGAGCTGGCCTGGAACCTGTAAAGCATGTTGGCGCCTGAAATTACCAAAGCTTTCTCCGGCGGAACAAGCTTCCTGCTGCGGATGCTGCCCGTCTTCGCGGCCGCCGTCTATGCGGCCAACCTCGCGGGCAGGCTGGGCTGGCTCTCCGGCCTGGCCTGGCTGGCCGGACCGGTGATGCGGCTGGGACGGCTCAGCCCGAACTGCGGGCCCGGCTTCGTCACCAGCATAGTGTCGCCCACGGCGGGCCACGCCCTGCTGGCCGACCTGCGGGTGGCTGGAAAGCTGGACCGGCGCGAACTGACCGTGGCCGCCGTGGTCAATAACCTGCCCGGGGAGATCGCTACTGGAAAGAGCGTGCTGCCGCTGGCCTTGCCGTTGCTGGGTTTCTTCGGGGCGGCCTATTACGGGGCGCTGCTGGCCGCCGCCGCGCTGAAAGCGCTGCTGATGCTGCTGGCCGGGCGGTTGTTGCTGCCCCGGCGCCCCCGCGCGGCGGCCGCCGCCCTCCGCCCGACGGGCGTGCCGCTGCGCGCTGCGGCCGCGGCCTCGCTCAAACCTTCGCTGCGGACCATGCTCAAGGTGCTCAAGACCATGGTCCCGGCGGCTTACCTCGTCTATTTCCTGCTGGCCGCCGGCTTTTTCGACAAGGCGGCCGGGCCGCTGGCTTTCCTGACCGAATACCTGCCGCTGAACCCGGCCGTGCTGCCGGTGGTGGCGGCCAGGCTGTTGAGCCCGGCCGGCGCTTATACCGTGGCCGGCGGGCTCTATGCCGCCGGCGCGGCCACCGGCTGGGAACTGGTGCTGGCGCTCTTCGCCGGCGCTTTCGCGGCTACCGCCACCAGCCTGCGCTATACCGTGCCGTATTATTTCGGCATCTTCGGCGCCGCCGACGGCACGGCGATAATTGCGGCGTCCCTGGCCTCGCGCCTGGCCGCCTACGGCGCGGTGCTGCTGGCGCTGGTATTCTTTATCTCCTGAGGAGGCGCTATGACTGAAAATCCGCAAACTAAGGACAGTTATCTGGAAGGCCGGCGGCTGGAGTCCGTCGCCAGAAAACAGAATTCTCCCGGCGCCTGGCTGAAGTTCGCGGCGGTCAAGGCCGCCAAGGGCAGCTACGCGCTGGCCGCTATGGGCTTCCTGAACTCCGGTATCTTGGCCGAAGCCGGCGGCGGGGCGCCGGCGGCCGCGGCCTATGAGCGGGGCCTGGCGGTCTGTTTGAAAGGCGGCCTCAAAGAGGTCGCCCTCATTCTTGTTTCAAGGCTAGCGGCCCTGCGCGAACGCGCCGGTGACTTCGCCGGGGCCGCGGCGGCTTATGAAAGTTTTGCTTCCTTCTGCGAGGGCGCCGGTGCTTTTTTCCTGGCCGCGGACGCCGGCGAGCACGCGGCGGAGCTGCGCCTGGCGGCCGGGGAGGAACTCTCCGCCTACACCAAACCGGCGGAATTGTGGCTGCGCAACGCGGAGTACTGGAAAGACAAGAACGCCGGCGACGAGGCCTGGAGCCGCCGTCGGGCGGAGCTCTACCTGGAGGGTGTAAAGAAATGACCGGCGTGCTCTTTCACGGCCCGGAGGTGTTCGACAGCGGCTGGGCGGCGCGCTTCAAGCGCGCCTTCCCGCGCGGCCGCTTCATGCTGGCCGGCACCATGTCGCGCACTGCCCTGCACGACAGCGGCCTGGAAGGGGTGGCGGCGCCGGGGCTTCAGCCTTCGGCCTGCCTGAAACTCCTCGGTAAAAAATGTTCGGCGCTGCTGATCGTCACCGCCAGCAAATCGGAGAAATCCGGCCTGACCTTCGGCGGGCTGGTGACCGGCCGGGCGGGGCTTAAGCTGCCGGTGGTTCAGGCCGAATGCGCCGGTCCCGTCTACGCCGCGCACGCCGGGGCCTGCCCACCGCGCCTCGCGGCCGCGTTGGGCAAACTCGGTTTTTTGAGGACCCGGGCCCCGGAGACGCGTATCGAACTTTGGAACGAGGGCGGCGCGCTCTGCAGACGCCTGACCACCTGCGCGAAAGGGGATTTCATTTTAGTCGACGGCATAGTTGTAGGCCGGGCGAATGGGACGGAAGTCGTCCTGGTGGCGAGGGACAGGGCGATAACGGAGCTGCGCGGCGTCACCGTAAAACCCCACGGCCTGGAGAAAGTGAGGCGCCTCGGCGGCGTGGACCTGGCCGCGGCCAAACTGGCCTCTACCCGCACCCTGCGGCGCGGCGGCCGCGCGCGGATACTGAAAGCCGCCGGCAAAGGCGTGGTCTTTATCGATCATGCGGGCATGCACGTCTACGCGCTGGCTGAAAAGGCGGCGGGAGCGGTCACGGTGGGGGATGACACTACCGCAGTGGCCGGGGATATACTGCGGCGCTACGGCGTCCCGGTGGTGGGGATAGTCGACGGCGACGGCGACGGAATACATCAAGGGGGGAGCCTGGCTCCGGGTTCGGTAGTGCTTACCGTAAAAGCCGATGATAGGGAAGGCCTGCGCGTGCGCCGCCTCATTTTCCGCGGCAGCGGCAGGACTGGGAAAAGTTTCAGCAGGGTAAGGTCGGAAATAGAACACCTGCTGTCGGGCGTATTGTTAGGTCGTCGCCAGGTGATGGAAAGTTGTAAAATATGTTCATGAAGTTCCGGGCCGTTAAAAATGTGCTGTGCCTCGCCTTCGCGGTAGTCGCCGCGGGGGCCTGGGACCTGCATATGCTGGGCCCCGCCCACGAGGCGGGGGAGAGCTGCCAGGTCTGCTCCGTAGCTGGCTCGCCGGAACTCAACGCCGACTGCGGCGGCAGGCTGCTGGTCCGCCCCGACAATTTTGTGCTGAACGAGGCCGCCCTCCCCGGGCTGCCGGCTGAAACTCCATTCATAGCGGCCTTCCTCGGCCGCGCCCCTCCCCGCTAAAAAGGTAGTTGCTGCCTGCAATTAATAACCTGTCCTCCCAAAGGTGCCTGGTACCTTTGGGGGTGTGCGGACATAATTAGAAGGGAGATTTATGAGAAAAATAATAGCTATAGCTTTGGTTTTTGGCGCTTGCGGCCTGGCCGCGGCGCAGGAGGCCGGCACGCCGCCGCAGGGGATGCGCGGTACGGCGGCGAACCTGCCGGACATCAGCGCCTTGGCCAATATAACCGGTTATCTCAGCGACGATAAGAACGACAGCGCCCGCAACGAGCTGGGAGTGAACGAGGTCGAAACGGCCTTCCAGGGCTATATCTACCCTGAAATGCGCGCCGACATCATTCTGGCCATACACAAACACGATGGGGAATATGAAAGCGAGATCTGCGAGGCCAAAGCGAGCTTCCTGAACCTGGCGCCGGGCCTGTCCGGCGAACTGGGCAAGATCCACCTGGACTTCGGGCGCATCAACAAGCTGCACACCCATCACCTGCCGATGGTGGATAAGCCGGCCGTGCTCACGAACTTTTTCGGCGACCACGAACTGGCCGGCCAGGGCGGCACGCTGAAGTACCTGCTGCCGTTCATGCCGTTCTACACGCAGTTGCAGGCCGGCGCCTGGACCATGGCGGCCCATGAGCACGGGGTCACGGCGGATTACCCGGAGGACGTGCTGACCATAACCGGGTCCACGGTCTCTGTGCCTTCGCTGGTGCACGCGGATGAGGACTTCTCTCCGGCCGGGAAAACATACACGGCCCGCCTGAATTCCTCTTTCGAAGTGGCCGACAAGACCGAACTGGAGCTGGGCGTGAGCGGCCTGAAGGGGCGCGGCGCGCATTACGAGGAGCACAAAGATAACGTGGAAGTTACCGGCGCGGACCTCACCCTGCGCCTCTGGCCTTCCGCCTATAAGCGGTTCACCTTCCAGAACGAGTGGATGCACCTTAAGCGCGTGGTGCCGGCCGGTACCCTTCACCGCGACGGCTTCTACTCTTTCCTGAACTACCGCGCGGACAAGTACTGGGACTTCGGCGCGCGCTTCGACTACGCCGAAGGCGCCTGGCCCACGATAAGCTATGAGCGCGCGCTGTCGGCCATGGTTACCCGCCACCTCACCGAAACCTCGTACTGGCGCCTGCAGTACAAGCACCGCAACCTCGACGGCGAGAATGTCAACGAGGGCTGGGTGCAGGTGTCTTTCGGCATAGGCCCGCACAGCCACGAGCTGGAGTAAGGCTATCATGAAAAAAATAATACTAACCGCCGCCGCACTGGCCTGCTGGGCCGGCGCCGCGCGCGCGGAAATAAAAGTGGTGACCGCCTCCAGCGACCTTAAGTATATCTGCGAACGGGTGGGTGGCGCGGAGGTGAAGGCGGAGAGCCTGGCCTCCGGAGACCAGGATCTGCACATGGTGGAGCCGCGCCCCAGCCTGGTCTACAAGCTCAAGAAAGCGGACCTGGTGGTGCGCGTGGGGCTGGACCTGGATATGTGGGTGGACAGCCTTATAAACGCGGCCCGCAACAAGCGGCTGTTCTACGGCAAGGAAGGCTATGTGGACGCCTCGGCGGGGGTGCCGCTGCTGGAGAAGCCGGAGGGAAAGGTTGACGCCTCCATGGGCGACATACACATCTACGGCAACCCGCATTACTGGCTGGACCCGGCGAACTCGAAAATAATGGCTGCCAATATCCTGGCCGGCTTCAAGCGGGCCGCTCCTGACAAGGCCGGCGTCTTCGAGGCCAACTACGCCGCCTTCGTGAGGGAGCTGGACGAAAAAATGGCCGGCTGGCAGGCCCGCATGGCGAGATATAAGGGGCTGAAGGTGATAACCTACCACAGTTCCTGGCCCTACTTCGCCAGGCGCTTCGGTCTGGACGTGGCCGGCCACGTGGAGCCAAAGCCGGGCATACCGCCTACCGCTGCGCACCTGGACGGCCTGGTGAAGAAGATGAAGGCTGAGAACATAAAAGTAATACTGACGGAGAGCTACTACCCGCGCAGGGGCCCCGACTTCCTGGCCGGAAAAACGGGCGCGGTCGTGGTCCCCGCGGCGGTCAGCGCCGGAGGGGCGAGGGACGTTAAGACCTACTTCGACGTGTTCGACCGGGTTATCGAGGACCTGGAAAAATCCGCCGGGAATAAATAAGCTAAGCTCCCGGGGCGGCGGGGCCGCCCCGGGGCGCTTTCAAAGGAATTTATGCTCGAAATAATGCTGCCGGCCATAGCCGCGGCCGTGATACTGGTGGGGATACACGCTTACCTGGGCATACACATACTCGCCCGCGGTGTGATCTTTGTGGACCTGGCCCTGGCGCAGATAGCCGCGCTGGGCGCCATCACCGGGGTGCTGTTCGGCCTGCAAATGCATACTACCGGCTCTTACCTGGCGTCGCTCTTGGCCACGTTCCTGGGCGCCGGCGTGTTTGCCCTGACGCGCGGCAAAAAGACCACGGGCGCCATGCAGGAGGCAGCCATCGGCATAGTGTACGTGGTATCGGCGGCGCTGGCCGTAATGGTGCTGGACCGCCTGCCGGGAGAGGCCGAGCATCTAAAAGGGATGCTGGTTGGCAATATCCTGTTCGTCACGTGGCCGCAGGTGGCCAAAACCGCCGTTCTTTACGCCGCGGTGGGTTTGGCCCATTACCTGTTCCGCGCGCGGTTCACGGCCATCTCGTTCTGCCCCGCCTCGGCGGCGGCCGGAGGCCTGGACGTGAAACTGTGGGACTTCCTCTTCTACGCCCTGTTCGGTTTTGTGGTGACGAGTTCGGTGGAGCTGGCCGGCGTGCTGCTGGTGTTCACCTTCCTGATAATCCCCGCGGTGTCGGCGGGTCATTTCGCCTCTTCACTGAAAGGGCGCATCTGGCTGGGCTGGGCGATGGGCGTTATAACCAGCCTGGCCGGCATAGCCGCCTCGGCCGCTTATGATCTGCCCACCGGCCCCGCCATAGTCTGCGCCTTCGGTGCGCTGGCGTTGTTGTCTTTCTGCGCGGGCAAGCTGCTGCGACCGCGCGAACCGGCGGCCGCTGACGGGGAGATGGTACAGGCTCCCGATCCCGGCCTGCCGCACTAAATGTTATCATAGTGGTCTGCTCTCCGCCGTAAAGACGGCTGCGGGGACTACCGCCATGGCCATACTAGTCAGCTGCCAGCAACTTTCCAAGAGCTTCGGGGTGCGCCCGCTGTTCGAGGGCCTGTCTTTCGGCCTGTTCGAGGGTGAGCGCACGGGCCTGATAGGGCCCAACGGCACCGGCAAATCCACACTTTTAAAAATACTGGCCGGCCAGGAGACGCCCGACGCGGGCGGCCTGGCGCCGCGCCGCGGCCTGCGCGTGGGCTACCTCGCCCAGCAGGACCGCGTGGAGGACGCCCCGCCCGGCCTGACGGTGCGGCGGCGCCTGGAGCAGGCGCTGGAGGACCTGGGGTTGGAGGCCTACGAGGCGCAGGCTCGCATCGACTCCGGCATGGAGCGGGCCGGCTTCGACGAGCCCGATAAAGAAGTGGCCACGCTCTCTGGCGGCTGGCGCAAGCGCCTGTCCATCCTGGCGCAGACCGTGCGCGAGCCCGACCTGCTGCTCTTCGACGAGCCCACCAACCACCTGGACCTGGAAGGCGTGCTGTGGCTGGAGAAATTCCTGACCGGCCTCACCTTCTCTTTCCTCGTAGTGACCCATGACCGCAATTTCCTCGAGCGCGTCTGCAATCGCGTGATAGAGCTGGACCGCCGCTATCCCGACTGCCATTTCAGCAGCGCCGGCAATTACAGCAAGTTCCTGGAGAACCGGGAGCTTTACCTGGACGCGCAGGCCTCGCGGGAGGACTCGGTGCGCAACATCGTGCGCGGCGAGATAGAGTGGCTGCGCAAAGGCCCGCGCGCCCGCACCACCAAGCAGAAAGCCCGCATAGACCGCGCCGGCAAACTGATAGGCGAGCTGTCGGAACTGGAGTACCGCAACGCGCAGGGCCGCGCCACTACCATAGATTTCACGGCGGGCGACCGCCAGGCCAACCGCCTGGTGAACGCCGTCAACATCAGCAAGACGCTGGGCGGCAGGAAGCTGTTCGGACCGCTGGATCTGGCGCTGCGCCCCGGCGACAAGCTGGGCCTGATAGGCGCCAACGGCAGCGGCAAGACCACGCTGCTCAAGATCCTGGCCGGCCAGGCGCAGCCCGACTCGGGCACGGTAAAGCTGGCCGACGGCCTGCGGGTGGCCGTCTTCGACCAGCACCGCGACCAGTTGAACCTCGACCTGACGCTGCGCCGCGCGCTTTGCCACGCCGGCGAGCACGTGGAGTATAAGGGCAACTTCATTCATATCAACAGCTGGGCCAACCGCTTCCTGTTCCGGCCCGAGCAGCTGGATTTCCCGCTGCGCCGCCTCTCCGGCGGCGAGCAGTCGCGCGTGCTGATAGCGGGGCTGATGCGCACCACGGCCGACCTGCTGCTGCTCGACGAGCCCACCAACGACCTGGACATCCGCTCGCTGGAGGTGCTGGAGAACAGCCTGCGCGACTTCCCCGGCGCCATCGTGCTGGTGACGCATGACCGCTACCTGCTGGACCGGCTCTGCGGCACCATCGTGGGCCTGGACGGCCGCGGCGGCCAGGGCTTCTTCGGCGGGCTGGAGCAGTGGGAGGAGTGGCAGGCCGGGCGCGACGCCCGGGCGGCGGCCAAGACGGCCCCGGCCGAGGCCAAGGCCGCGCCGGCGCTCAGCCATAAAGAGGCCGCGGAACTGCGTAATATAGAAAGTTCCATCAGGGCGGCCGAGAAAAAGGCCGAGGCGGCCGCCGCCGCCCTGGAAGATCCGGCCATAGCCACCGACGCCGGGGAGCTGCACCGCCGGCAGGAAAAACTGGACGCCGAGCGCGCCAAGGTTGAAGCCCTATACGCCCGCTGGGAAGACCTGGAAAGCCGCTCCCGCGGTTAGGCCTCTTCTTGATTGCGGTCCGCTCCGACAAATATTAGAATTGTCCCATGATATCCCCCGCTCTTTGCGTCCTGCTGGCGCTGTTCACCAGCCCCGCCGTTGCCGCGCCTGGCGCCGTTGAAACTGCCATACGCGGCCTCTACTCCGAAAAAAACGAAGTCAGGGCGGCGGCGCTGCGTACCCTTTCTTCAGTAAAACCGGGTGCGGAGACCAGGCAGGTGCTGGACGGCTTCAGCGCCGATCTGGCCTGCGCCGCCAAAGAGCCCCGTCCGGCTAAATGCCACGCGCCGGAGTTCGTGCGCGGCGTGCTGCTGGCGGCTGGAGCGCTGGCGAAGAAGGACGATACGCTGCCCTGGGATTTCCTGGTGGGCCTGGCCAGTGGGCGCTCGTCTACGGATGGCTCCTTTTTTCAGGACAAGGACGCTCTCGGGGAGCAGGATTTCAGGGACAACGACTATTACAGCCCGCCGGACGGCGACGGGCAGCGGGCGGAACTGCAGAAACTGCTGGATGAAGTCATGAAGGGCGCCGGCATCGTGCCCTCTTGCGACTGGCCGCTGGAGCGGGTGCGGGCGCGAGCGAAGAAGGCGCAGGTTCAAGGCGGGTACCAGGTGTATTCTTATTCCCGGGATTATTCGGGCGCCGGCCTGCAGGAGCAGTACGGCGTGACCTATGCGCAGAACTGGATCTACCGCGGCGAGGAGCGCGCCTACTGCGGGCCAGCTTCGCGCGTCATTTCCTTCGGCAAGGCGGGCCCGCTGGCCGCCGAGATCATAGACCTGTCCGGTGAGGAGCCGGCCTACAGTATAAGCCTCTACGACCTGGCCGGGAAAAAGACGTTGTGCTCCTACGGCGTCAACGTGGATTCCACCGAGGCCGGGGAGCTGTTCGACCTCGGTGAACTTGGCCCGGATAAACTGATAGCGGCCCTGTTCGCGCTGGACAAAGGCTCGTGCCGCCCCCGAAAGCTGAAGGGCTGCCTGTTCACGCCCAATTAACCACTAACATTCCTTGAGCCCGAGCTTCCGGAAGAACCAGATGGCCGGGCACCACCGGGTGAAAGCCGACTGCAGCAGGTTCAGCCCGACGAAGACCGTCAGCCAGTACCAGCGCGGGTCGGCGTAAACCGCCAGGCCCACGCTCAGCAGCACCATCGTTCCCGCCAGCAGCCTCAACGCGTCATTTAATTTCATCTCATCCTCCTGAAAACTAGTGAAAACTAGGGACAGCGCCCTATTTAAAAACTAGGGACAGCGCCCTGTTTTGCCTCGAGAAGTTCTTGTTAAAACGCACTAAATTAATAGGGCGCTGTCCCTAGTTTGTTCCTGGTTTATTCGCCGGTGGCGCCGAGCAGGTCTTCGCGCACTTCCGGCTCGGCCTGCCGGGGCTTCAATTTGTATTCCTGGTCCTTGAAGGCCAGGAAGTAGAGTACGGGTACGGCCACGCGGCTCAAGAGCGTGGCGGCTATCTGGCCGGCTATCAGCGAGATGGCCAGGCCCTGGAAGATGGGGTCGAACAGTATGACGCCCGCCCCGACGATAACGGCCAGCGCCGTCAACAGCATGGGGCGGAAGCGCACCACGCCGGCCTCTATCACGGCCTCCTTGAGCTCCATGCCCTCGCGCACCTTCAGATTGATGAAGTCCACCAAAATGATGGAGTTGCGCACCACGATGCCCGCCGAAGCTATGAAACCTATCATCGACGTTGCGGTGAAGAAGGCGCCCATACCCCAATGGGCCGGGATGATGCCGATGAGCGCCATCGGGATGGCGGCCATGATGATGAACGGCGTGAGGAAGTCCTCGAACCAGGCCACTACGAGGATGTAGATGAGCACCAGCACCATGGCGAAGGCCAGGCCCAGGTCCCGGAACACCTCGTAGGTGATATGCCACTCGCCGTCCCACTTGATGGCCGTCTCGGCATTGCTGAGCGGCTGGCGGGTGAAGTACTGCTTCACTTCGGCCCCCCGGGTGGCGGACAACTCGTCTATCTTCTTCTTCAGGTCCAGCACCGCGTACACCGGGCTCTCCGTGCCGCCGGCGATGTCGGCGGTGACATAGGCCACGCGCTGCAGGTTCTTGCGGTAGATGGGCCGGTTCTCCAGGCCGCTCTCGGCCCGCACGAAGCTGGCCATGGGGATGGCCGTGCCGTTGGGCGAGAAGAACTTGATCTCCTTAAGGGTGTTCAGTTCCCGGCGCTTCTCCGGCGAGAGGCGCAGGCGGATGTCCACGGCCTCGTTCTCGTCGTCCACGTGGGCCGAGTCTATGTCGGCGCCGTTGAGGGAGAGGCCGGCGGTCTGAACTATGTCCGCGGCCGCCACGCCGTTAAGCGTGGCCTTCTGCCTGTCCACCAGCAGCCGGGTTATCGGCTGGTCCTCGGGGATGTAGGAGTCGACGTCGACTATGCCCTCCGTATTCTTGAGGATGTTCTTGATCTGCTCGGCCAGCGCGCGCTGGTTCTTGGGGTTGGGGTCGAAGACCTCCACCAGCAGGGTGGCCATGACGGGCGGGCCCGGCGGCACCTCGGCCACCTGCAGCCTGGCGCCGTATTTGTCGGCAATGGCCTTGAGCGGCGGGCGCACGGCCACGGCGATGTCGTGGCTCTGGCGCTTGCGGTCGTGCTTGTCGGAGAGGTTCACCTGTATGTCGGCCTGGTAGGGTTCGCGGCGCAGGAAGTAATGCCGCACCAGGCCGTTGAAGTTGTACGGGGCGCTGGCGCCGGCGTACACCTGCAGGTCGCGCACCTCCGGCACCCCGGCCAGGTAGGCGGCCATTTCGCCCGCGGCGCGCTCGGTGCGCTGCAGCGAGGAGCTCTCGGGCATGTTAATGACCACCTGGAACTCGTTCTTGTTGTCGAAGGGCAGCGTCTTGAAGATGACCAGCCTGAAGGCCACCATGGCCAGCACCACGGCCAGCAGGCCGGCGGTGAACCACAGGAATTTCTTGCCGTTGGCCGGGTTGTAGATGAGCTTCTTCATCAGGCCGCGGTACATCCTGTCGAGAAAGCCCTCGCGTTCGTTATGGCAGTGCTTGAGCGGCCACTTCTCCACCACGCGTGCGTACAGCCACGGCGCGAAGGCGAAAGCCACGCCCAGCGAGAACAGCATGGCCACCGAGGCGCCGATGGGGATGGGGCGCATGTAGGGGCCCATCATGCCGCTGACGAAAGCCATGGGCAGGATGGACGCGATCACGGTCCAAGTGGCGAGTATGGTCGGGTTGCCCACCTCGTCCACGGCGTTGAGGATGTTGCGGTACAGGGAGTTCTTCCTGTTCATCACGCAGTGCCGGTTGATGTTCTCCACCACCACGATGGCGTCGTCGACGAGGATGCCGATGGAGAAGATCAGCGCGAACAGCGTGATGCGGTTGAGGGTATAGCCGTAGAGATAGTAGACCAGCAGCGTGAGGGCCAGCGTGACCGGGATGGCCACCAGCACCACCGCCGCCTCGCGCAGGCCCAGCGTCAGGGCTATCAACAGCGTTACGGAGAGCGTGGCCAGCAGCATGTGGTAGATCAGTTCGTCGCTCTTGGCCTTGGCCGTCTCGCCGTAGTTGCGCGTGACGGTGACGTTGATGCCGTCGGGGATCTCGCGGCCCTTCATGGCCTCCACCTTGGCGAGTATTTCGCGCGAGACCTCGGTGGCGTTGGCGCCGCGGCGCTTGGCCACGGAGAGGGTGACGGCGGGCGAGGCCGCGGCGGCCTTCACGGCCGAGGCCGGGCCCTGCAGCATGGTGACGGAGCGTTCGTCCTCGTCGGGGCCGTCCGTGATCTTGGCCACTTCCGAAAGCTTCACGGGCCGCCCGTCGTAAACGCCCACCACTATGTTGCGCAGGTCGTCGGCGCTGCGGATGAAGGCGTCGGTCTCGGCCAGCAGGCGGGTGTCGCCCTTGTTGTAGTGGCCGGCCGGCAGCGTGGCGTTGGACATCTTGATGATGCCGGCGAGCATGGGCGGCGTCAGGCGGTGGCGGGCAATGGAGGCCGGGTCGAAATGTACTATGAACTGGCGCTTATGGCCGCCTATGATGCGGGTCTCGGAGACGTTGGAGACGGAATTGATCTCGGTCTGGATGCGCGCGGCCGCCCGGCGCAGGGCGTAGCCGTCCCTGCCCTCGCCCCACAGCGTAAGGGCCAGCACGGGCACGTCGTCGATGGCGCGGTATTTTATCAGCGGCTCGCCGGTGCCGCGGGGGAAGATATCCTTATTGTCCAGCGTCTTGGTATAGACCAGGTTGGCCGCGGTCTCGGGGGCGGTGCCCACCTTGAAGCGCACGGTGAACATGGCGAAGTTGGGCTGGGCTATGGAGTAGATGTATTCCACGCCCGGGATCTCCCAGAGCTTGCGCTCGCCCACCTCCACCAGGTGCTTCTCTATCTCGTTGGGCGCGGCGCCGTAGAACGGCACCATGATGTCGAACATGGGCACGTTGATCTGCGGCTCTTCCTCGCGCGGCAGCTTGAACGTGGAGAATACGCCCAGGAGTATGAAGGTGATTATCAATATGGGCGTCAGGCGCGAGCTGATAAAGCCCTCCGCCATTTTGCCCGCCATTCCGTATTTATGTTCGTTGTTCTGCATTGTATGCTCCTAGAACTTGCCGCTTTGAATGTATTCTGTGCAGCTCTTGTCGGTCCGGACAGGGTATGCCTTCGTAGGGGCCCGCCAAGGGTACGCCTTCTCCGGGTACGCTCGGCCACACCGTGGCCTCGCTCTTTCGCTCCGGTTCGGCGCTTAAGCAAGCCTCACCTCCGCGAGGCCCCTCCGAAGGCATACCCTCGGCGGGCCTTGGGATTTTTTATTTAGCTACTCCTAACTTATCCGAGATATCTTTTACGGCGGCGGCGTCCAGGGTTTCGGAGGCCAGCAGGGCCTGGGCTCGGTAGAGGTTCAGTTTGTAAAGGGTCTCGTAGTAGCCGGCCTCGGCCTGCAGCAGCGAGGCCTGGGCGCGCAGCACTTCCAGCACGCTCTGGCGGCCCTGGCGGTAGAGGGGGCGGAACAGCTCCAGCGATTTCCTGGCCTTGTCCACGGTCTCCTGGGCCACCGGCAGGCCCTCCCTGGCCGCGGCGTAGTTGCTCAGGGCTTCGGCCAGCTCTATGGAGGCCTGGCGGCGCGCCTCCTGTACACGGCTTTCGGCCATGGCGGCCTCGGCTTTGGCCGCGTCGCGTCTGGCGAACCAGGCGGGGTCGCCTATGGGCATGGTCAGCCTTATGCCCAGCAGCCGGTTGTCCCTGAATTCGGACAGGCTTTCCGAGTTGGTCTCCCAGGCGCCGAAGGCTTCCACCACCGGCAGCACCGAATTCTTCTGCATGGAGGCCGATACTTTGGAGATCTCCGCCATCTTTTCCAGGGCCTTCACGTCCCTGCGGCCGGCCGAGGCCGAGGCGAGGGCCCCGCGGTCCAGGGGGCCGTAGCCGGGATCGCTCAGGGCGCCGGCCGCGCCGGCGCCGCCGGGCAGGCCCACGGCTATACCGAGCCGCTCGCGCTCCAGGCGCAGGGCGCTGTCCCAGTTGATCTGGTAGCCTTTCAGCGTGGAAAGAATGGCCTCGGCGCCGAAATAGTCTGAGCCCAGCACCATGCCCTTGTCCTTGAGCATCTGGGCGGTCTTCAGTTCTTCCTCGGCCGCCCGCACGCTGTCGGCCGCCAGGGCGGCCAGGCGCTCGCGCAGGGCCACGGTCAGCCACTGGTAGGTGGTCTTAAAGGTTATGCCGGCCCGGGCCCGTTCATAGCCGCTGCTGGCCGCTTCTACGCCCAAAGTCCCCATTTTGGCCGCGTTGGACAGGGCGAAACCGGTGAAAAGCGGTATGCCGGCCTCTATGCCGGCCATGTAATTGCGGGCCGGGTCGGGATCGTTTATGGTGGCCATGGAGGCCATGCTGAAGGTGCCCTGCTTCATGGCGGTAGCGAAAGCGTAAACGGGATCGTTGCCGTCCGTGTACATGCCTTTGAGCTTCAGGCCGCCAAGGCGGCTCATTTTGGCCTGGCGCAGGCCGGCCCGGGCCCCGCTAACGCGGTCGGCCTCGGTCTGAACTATATTATCGGTCTTGAGCGCCCGGTTTACGGCCTCCTCCAGAGAGAGATCCGCCTGCGCCAGCGCCAGGGCCGGCGCGGCCAAAATCATAAGGGTTGTAAGTATAAGCTTCATGCTGTCTCCTTTGCCTGCCCATATGAGATGCGGCCGGGGGCGGAAAGTTTCACCCTGTAAAAATCCGCGTAAGTCAATACTGGCGCCCTTGACAAGTCAAGATATATGCGTATAATATTAGGGCGACGTCGATGCTCCCAATGAGAGGTTTGGTTGTATAGGACTAAGGGCCTACTGCGGCCTGGGGCTTAAGACCTTTGATAAATGTCAACCGGCGACGCAAAATATAGTTGAGGATCTATGAACAAGGCGCTGTTGGTAACTTTCGCGGCGATAGCCGCACTGGCTTCCGGGCTGCAGGCCCAGGACGCCTCCCTTGATTCATTCTCCAGGAGCCTGCAGCAGCCCTCCGCCGTTACCATCCCAGAGGTTTCCGCCCCCGCCGCCGTGGAAATGCCCAACGCCGGCGCCGCCGCCGGCGAGCGCGAGTGGCTGGTGCTGGTCTTCATAAACGGCGTCAACGACCTGGGCATACTCGGTTTCGCCAACAGCGACATAAACGAGATGGAGGCCGTGGGCTCCACCGAGCGCATGTCCGTGGTTGTGGAATATGGCATACTGGGCGAAGACGGCTCTGGCGACCGCAACCTGCAGTTCCAGCGCGGCTCCAGCACCATCTTCGTCACGCGCGACGCGGACGCCAACCGCATAAATTCTCCCGTGGTCTTCACCTCCAACGACGCCGACATGGGCAGCGAAGCCAACCTGGTGCGCTTCGTCAAGCGCGCCCTGCGCAACGGCCACAGCGCCCGCAAGACGGCCCTGGTGGTCTGGAACCACGGCGCCGGCCGCCTGGGCATCTCCTACGACGACGTCAGCAAGAACCATATGGAAGTGGATGCCCTGGGCCGTGCGCTGGGCCAGATCAAGCAGGCCCTGGGCAAGAAGATAGACGTCTTCGCCACCGACGCCTGCCTGATGCAGATGGCCAGCGTGGCCTACGAGTTCCGCGATTCGGCCGAGGTGATAGTGGGCTCCGAGGAAGTCATCCCCGGCAACGGCTATCCCTATACTCCCATACTCACGCAACTGGCCACCAACCCCGGCATGAGCGCCGAGCAGCTGGGCCGGACCATCGTGACCGCCTACGGTGCCAGCTACCCCAGCGACGCCACCCTGTCGGCCATACGTACCTCGGCCCTGGACGGTTTCAAGGACGCGGTGAACAACTGGGTGGGCGCCGTGCGCTCCGACCCGCAGGCCTTCGCTGCCGCCACCGACGCCTCCGTGGTGGACTCGGTTTCCCGCTTCGAATATAAGGATTCTAAAGACCTTATAGATTATTTAGATAAGGTGGAGGCCCGCCTGGCCGACAACCGCGCGGTGAAGGACGCCGGCGCGGCCGTCAGGGAGCAGGTGCGGCGCATGCTGGTGGCCAACGTGGCCAAGCCCGCCCGGGGCAACAAGTATACCGCCGCCAACGGCCTGGCCGTCTACATCCCCGACCTGCGCTACGCCTCGGCCAACTATGAACGCATGGCTTTCGCCGCCGATTCGCTGTGGGACGATTTTCTGCTGGACATGATGAGCGAGAGGCTCAGGTAATATGAAACTCTTGGCCGCCAAAACGCTGCGCCTGGCCGCCCTTACGGCGGGGCTGCTGCTTTGCGGTCTGCCCATCTCGGCGCAGGAGCCGGAGGAGAAGGACGCAACCGAGCGCCTGGCCGCCTATGAAGTTTCCATAGCCAGCGCCGACCCCGCAGCGGCCGTGGCCTACCTCAGGGACGGCGAGGCCCGCGAGCTGGCGGAGGCCGATCCCCGCAAGGCCGCCGCGCTGCTGGGCAAGGCCGAGGCCCTGAAGGACCTGAAAGACCTGATGGCCATGCGCTGGGACGCCGCCCGGGTCAACCAGCTTAACCAGGCCCTGACCATACGCCTGGATGCCGGCAAGCCGCTGGTACGCCTGGGTGTCGGCCCCGAGCCCGAGAAATTGCTGACCTGGCTGAAAAATTACGCGCCCTCCTACAATGAGGAAAAGACGGCCGTGGTGAAAAAGGCCATAAGGCAGTGGGAAGTAGTCTTCGGCACCATGACGGACACCCGCTCTATGAGCTGGGGCCAGGCCAACATGGGCGCCGGCCGCGGCGTTACCGTGACCAAGGCCGCCTGGGAGGCCATGGTGCTGCGCGAGCGCAACGCGGTCATCGAAAATATCATAGCGCAGGACCCCCGGTTCCTGGTCTATAACGACGAGCGCCTGGCCTCGGCGCGGCAGAACAGCACGCTGAATGTGGACGTGAGGAGCTTCATCAACTCCGGCGCGCTGACCCCCGACCAGAAGTCGCAGCTGGCCGGCAAATCCTTCAACGACCAGCTCTACCTGCTGGGCAACATGTTCGACAACAGCAATGTGGCCGTGGACCCCGCCCTGCGTTCCAGGGTGGACGCCGCCCGCTCCTCGCTGCCCCAGGAAGTGCTGCCTTCCGGGCAGCGGCAGGTGCTGGGCACCATGCTCAATACCGCGGTGGCCAGGGAGCTGGCCGGCACGCAGGCCGGCGACAGGGCCCTGGCGGCCTTCCCGGGCGGCCTGCGGATCACCGTGGCGCCCGTGGACGGCGGCTACTCCCGCTACGACGCGGCCACCGGCTCGGTGGTGCTGGATTCCGAGACCATACAGCAGTACATGCGCCTGAAGGGTTATACCGCCTCTTCTGTGATGGGCAATCAGGCGCAGCTCTCCGAGATAGCCAAGTACATGAGCCCGGCCGTGGTTTACGAGGCCGCGCACAAGTCGCAGGCCGACTGGGCCGCCAGCCGCGGCGTCTATATGCCCCGTACGCAGGAGAACGAGATAGAGGCCATGTCGCTGGAAGGCCTGTTCACCACGGAGAAAATGCGCGGGGACCCCGAGTTCAACAGGATCATGACCTCCAGCCGCGATTTCTCTACCTACGCCTCCAAGCGCCTGGATGTGGGCACCGAGTTCGAGATGAACGGCTCGAAGAAATTCGCCACCTCGGTGCGCCAGCGCTACTATGCCGGCCTGCCCTCGCTGGACGCGGCCGCCGGTCAGGTGCTGGGCGCCGTCAGCGATGAACTGGAGCGCCGCGGCTCGATGAGCGCCGCCGACCGGGCCGCCATAGATTCCAACGGCCTGAACCTGGCCGAGACCATGGAGATGTCCCCCGACGAACTGGCCTCCTCCGTGGCCGAAATACAGACCCCCGTTCTTGCTAAAATACAGGGAGACCTGTCCAGGATGGGAGTTTACCGCAGCCGCTACAGCGCCTCGGACAGGCAGACCCGCGGAGCCCTGAAGTCCCTTTCGGCCGGCGGGAGCGAGGCTGCCGGCAGCGCGGCCAAGAACGCGCCGCCGCCTATTATATGAAGAACCTGGTGCTGACCTTAACCATGCTTTCAGTCCTGGCCGCCGCGGCCTGCGCCGGCGCGCAGGCCAAGGGAGACCGGTTCAAGCTTTACGCCATGGACAATAATTATTTCTCCTGCAGCGTGCCCTCAGCCTGGACGCTGGAGCGCAATAAGGAGCAGGACGAGGAATACAGGATCTACGAGGTACAGTTGCTCGCCCCGCAGGCCGCCAAGGCCCCTACCAGCATAACCGTCTCTTATTACGCGAAGGATAACGAGGATTTCAACGGCCACGAGGACTTTGTGAAACGGAATTCCCGCAACGTGGCCGGCGAAACCAAAAGCCCGCGCGAGAATTATCAGCCGGTAAAGAAAACAACGCTGGCCGGCCGCGCCGGCTTCGAGCTCGCCCGCGAGCGCCTGGTTTTTCTGCACCCCAACAGCAAGTCCGACGAGAGCGTGCAGCTGAAAGAGAAACTGTACGTGCTGCCTGCCAAGGCCGGCTTCTACGTGCTGCACTTCAGCGCCGAGAAAGCGGCCTTTACTGCCAACAGCGCCGTCTTCGAGCGGGTGGCTAGATCTTTCAAGGGTCAGCCCTAGGGGCCTGTGTTCGGGCAATAAAAAACCGCGCCACGGCGCGGTTTTTTATTTGGCGGCGGTCCGCGCTATTTCTTCGCTGCCCTCAGCGCCGCAAGGTGCTCCACCAGGGCGGCCGGGTAGTCGGTGATGATGGCGTCCACGCCGGCGGCTATCGCCAGGTCCCATTCCTTTCTGGTGTTGATGGTCCAGGGCGCCACCTTGATGCCGGCGGCCTGCGCCTCCTTCACGGCTTCTACGGTGATCCACTTGTAGTTGGGGCTCCAGATGTCCACCTTGGAATTCTTGAGCGCCGGCACTATGTCCACCAGCGACTCGTAGGTCAGCTGCGAGGTGCGGATGGCGGGGGCGAACTTCTTTACCGCCCGCAGGGTGCGCACGTCGAAGGACTGCACCATCACGCGCGCCTCCATGCCGTGCTTTTTCACCACGTCCGTCACCAGGCGGGCGAACTCCTCCGGCGAGGGGGAGAGCTCCGGCTCGTAGGGGAAGATCTTGGTCTCTATATTGAATTCCACCTTGGGGGCGGCCGCGTAGCCGGACTTCTTCACCAACTCGAAAACTTCTTCGAGCGTGGGCATCGGCGTGCCGGGCACCTCTATCTGCTGCGGGAACTTGGGGTTGAGCAGCGTGCCGCAATCGTATTTTTTGAGCTCGGCCAGCGGGAGTTCCCTTATCGCCACGGGCTTGTCCAGTTTGTTCCCGTCGGCGCCCAGGCAGCGCTCCGGCGTGACCTTGGGCTCGTGCGAGACTATCACCACGCCGTCTTTGGTGACGCCCAGGTCGAATTCCAGCACGTCGGCCCCGGCCAGCAGGGCGGCCTCGAAGGCCGGGAGGGTATTCTCGGGCACGGTGCCGCGGCTGCCGCGGTGGCCGTGCACGGCGGGCAGCCGGAGGTCGGCGGCCAGCGCCGGCACAGAGGCCGCTATCAGGGTCAGGAAAAGGATCTTCTTCATGTGTTCTCCTTGGAAAACCGCCGGGTTCAGTAGTTATAGGTTACAACAAAAAACAGGGTTTGATAAAGAGCCGCCCGCCCGTCGGCGGCGCCGGTTTTGCTATTATTGACAAGGCGTATGGAATACTTTGACGCGCATAACCACCTGCAGCTTTACCCCGCGGACGCCGCGCTGGACGCGGCCATGGCCGCCGCCGCGGCGGCCGGGGTGACCGGCATGCTGTGCTGCGGCACCAGCCCCGAGGACTGGGGCCGCGTGCTGGAGATCTCCTGCCGGTACTCCGGCGTCACGCCCTGCTTCGGCCTGCATCCCTGGTTCTCCGGCGAGGACGGCTGGCAGGGCAGGCTGGAGGAATTCCTGCGTCGCTCGCCCGCCGCCTGCGTCGGCGAGATCGGCCTCGACGGGGTGAAGGACCGGCCCGGCCAGCGGGAGGATTTCGCGGCGCAGCTGGAGCTGGCCCGGTCTTTCGGCCGGCCGGCGGTGCTGCACTGCGTGCGCGAGTGGGGCCCGCTGCTGGAAAGTGTGAAGAAGGCCGGGCTGCCGGTCTTCATGCTGCACGGCTACGGCGGCTCGCCGGAACTGGTAACGGACTTCGCGGCTCTCGGCGGTTACTTCTCTTTCGGCGCGGGGATAGCGGCCCCGGGGCGGGAACGCCTGCGGGCCGCGCTGGCCTCCGTGCCCGCCGACAGGCTGCTGTTCGAGACCGAGGCGCCGGACACGGGCGGTCCCGCCGGCATAACCGCAGTAGTGGAAGCCGCGGCCGCGGCGCTGGGCCGCCCGGCCGAAGAACTCGCGGAACTTAGCGCCGCCAACGGCGGCAGGTTCGCGAAAGGACTGATATGAACGAGGACAGGCTGGCCCGCATCCGGCTGATGCTGGGCGAAGAGAAACTGGAGCGGCTCAAGAAATCTTTTGTAGTGGTGGTGGGCATGGGCGCCGTGGGCAGCTACGCCGTGGAGGGCCTGGCCCGCTCCGGCGTGGGCCGGCTGCGGCTGGTGGATTTCGACGTGATCCGGGCCAGCAACATCAACCGCCAGCTCTACGCGCTGGGCTCTACGCTGGGCCGCCACAAGGCCGACGCCGCTGCCGAGCGGGTGTTGGACATCAACCCGCATTGCCGCGCCGAAAAGATGAACGCCTTCGCCGACGAGAGCACTTTCGAGGCCATACTGGAAGGCAGCCCCGACCTGGTGATAGACGCCATAGACTCGCTGGGGCCGAAGGCCGGCCTGATAGCCGCCGCGGTGAAGCGGGGCCTGCCGCTGATAGCGTCCATGGGGGCCGCCCTGCGCACCGACGCCTCCGCCGTGAGGGTGGGCCCGATAAAGGAAGTGGTAGGCTGCCCGCTGGCGGCTAAGGTGCGAAATTTGCTGCGCAAAAGCGGCACACACCTGGACTTTACCTGCGTCTACTCCACCGAGCCGGTGGGTGAACTGAAGAAGAAACGGCAGGTGGACCCCGAAACCGAATATTTTGAAAAGGGCCGCCGCCGCGCGGCGCTGGGCAGCCTGCCCACGCTCACCGGCATCTTCGGCCTGACCATAGCCAACGCGGCCATACAGCTGCTGGCCGCCGATAAAAAATAAAACCGCCCCGGCTACAGGCCGGGGAGCCAGTCGAGCAGGGCTTTAATGAAACCGGGTGTGGAGAACATGCCGGAGCCGTGGCCTTTGGCTCCGTCCAGGAAATCGGAAAGGAACTTTTTTTCTTTAGCCGCTTCATGCAGGCGCAGGGAGCTCTGCCACGCGTACTGGTCGGTAGGGGCCGCGGCTATCAGCATTTCCGTCCGTATATAAGGCAGGCTGCGCACGCCGGCGTAATCCAGCCCCGGAGAGAGCAGTATCAGCCCGGCCGGCTTTACGGCCCCTTCGGCGGCGGCCTTCATGGACAGGTTGGCGCCTATGCTGGCGCCGCAGAAGACCAGGCGCCCGGGGGCGTAGCCTTTCTCCCGTAGCCACAGGGCGGCGGCTTCTATGTCGCGCCAGGAGGCGGCCCAGTCCGCCCTGGTGAATTTGCGGTAGTTAACCGGCTTGCCGTTGCAGCTGCGGCTGCCGCCGTGGCCGCGCAGGTCCAGCGACAGGTAGCCGTGCGTCCGCTCCGCGGCCGCGGTCTGCAGCGGCCCCCATTCGCTCCTGTTGGAGCCGAGGCCGTGCGTGTTGACCAGTATGTAGGAACCTTTCGCGGGGGCGGAGAATACAGCCTCTATGGCGCAGCCGTCGGCCGTGCGGAAAGTGACCGTGCTCTCGGCCGCCCCGGCCGGAGCGGCCAGCGCCAGGCCGGCCGCCAACATTAGATGATTCACGTAGCCCCCTCGCGCGGCCCGGCCGCGCTAATCCTTCTCGTGGTGCTTTTTCCAGGTCAGGGCCAGCAGCACTATGGCCAGCACGCAGGAGACCAACAGCAGCTTGAAGCCGCCGTCCCAGCCCCAGCGGTCCACCACGCGGCCTATGCCCACCTCGGCGATGACCGCGCCGAACATGTAGCCGAAGAAACCGGTAAAGCCCGCTGCTGTGCCGGCCGCCTTCTTGGGCACCATGTCCACGGCGCTGACGCCGATGAGCATGACGGGCCCGTAGATCAGGAAGCCGATGACGAACAGCGACAGCGAGTCCACCCAGAAGCGCCCCGCCGGATTCTGCCAGTACACGTAGACGGCGACGGTGACGAACAGCATGTAGATCACCGAGACGGGCCCGCGCCGGCCGTGGAAGAATTTGTCCGACGCCCAGCCGGCCAGCAGCGTGCCGGGGATGCCGGCCCACTCATAGACGAAGAACTGCCACCGCGCCGTGTCCTGCGGGCAGCCTTTCACCGCGGTCAGGTAGGTGGGGGCCCAGTCCAGCACGCCGTAGCGTATCACATAGACGAAGATGTTGGCGATGGCGATGATCCAGAGCGGCTTGTTATTGAGCACGTGCTCGAACAGGATCTCCTTGGCCGTCATCTCGCGCTCCGGGTCGGCCACGCCGGTGTCGGGGTTGTCGCCGGTATGCTCCTCGATGGACGGCAGGCCGCAGCTCTGCGGGGTGTCGCGCAGGAAGGTGGCGATGAGCAGGCCCATGCCGATGGCCATCAGGGCCGGCACGTAGAAGATCAGGTAGAACGGCAATTTTCCGTCGCCGGTGACGGCCGCCAGGCCGGCTATGGCCGCCAGCGCTAGCGCGCCGTTGATGATGGGGCCCACTATGCCGCCGCCCACGTTGTGCGCCAGGTTCCAGAAAGCGAACTTGGTGCCGCGCTCGTCGTCGGAGAACCAGTGCGTCAGCGTGCGCGCGCAAGGGGCCCAGCCCATGCCCTGCGCCCAGCCGTTGACGAACCACAGCGCGAACATGGCCCACAGCGAGCCGGCCAGCGTCGGGAACAGCAGGTTCACCGCTCCGGAGAGGATCAGGCCGGTGGCCATGAAGTAGCGCGGGTTGGAGCGGTCCGAAACGTTGCCCATCACGAACTTGCTCAGGCCGTAGGCGACGGCCAGGCCCGTGGCTATCAGGCCCACGTCGCCCTTGGAGAAGCCGTACTCGTTGATCAGGTAGGGCTTGGCCAGCGAGAAGTTCTTGCGCACCAGGTAGAACCCGGCGTAACCGAAGAAGATGGAGAGCATCATCTGCCAGCGCAGTGCCTTGTAGCGGGCGGCATGCCGTTCTTTGGGCAGTCGCTCTATGTGCGCCGCGGGTTTGTAGATGCTTAAGAGTCCGGAGATCATGTTGTCCTTTATTTTCCAGTTTCGCAGGCGCATTCGGCCTTGTCCTGCTCCTCGCCGCCGCCGAAAGAGAGGATGAGGTTCAGCGCCACGGCCAGTACGGTGCCGAAGGCGATGCCGGCTATGTTGAGGCCGTTGACGGTGAAGCCTTTCACGCCGAGGCCGGTGGCGACGATGATGGAGGAGCCCGCGATGATGAGGTTCTTATGCGAGCAGAAGTCCACCCGGGCGTCCATCCAGATCTTGATTCCCATCACGGCTATCAGGCCGTAGAGTATCACCGTCACGCCGCCCAGCACCGGGGCCGGGATGCTCTGTATGACCGCACCGAACTTGGGGCAGAGGCCGAGCAGCAGGGCTATGCAGGCCGCCGCGATGAAGTTATACACGCTGAAGACGCGGGTGATGGCCATCACGCCCATGTTCTCGGCGTAGGTGGTCTGCGGCGTGCCGCCGCCCAGCGCGGCGACGAAGGTGGCCGCGGCGTCGCCCAGGTAGGCGCGGCCCAGGTGGGGGTTGAGGTCGCGCTTCATGTAGCCGCCGATGGCCTCGATATGGCCCTTGTTCTCGGCCACCAGCACCACGAACACCGGCGCTATCACCAAGATGGCCTGCCAGTTGAAAGCGGGCGCGGTGAAAGGCGGCAGGCCTATCCAGGCGGCGCTGCGCACGGCCTCCAGGCTGGCCAGGTCTATGAGGCCCAGCGCGAATGCGAGGGTGTAGCCGGCCACGACGCCGGTGAGTATGGGCAGCAGGCGGATGAACCCCCTGAGGTAGATGGAGACCGACGCGGCCGTGACGAAGGTGACCGCCGCCACCAGCAGGCGGACCGCGTCGTCGCGGGTGGCCAGGCGGAAGTCGGCGTTGAGGAAGTTGGATACCGCCGAAGAGGAGAGGTTGAGGCCGATGATGGCCACCACTGCCCCGGTCACTATGGGCGGCATCAGGCGGTCTATCCAGCCCGATCCATAGCGCACGGTGGCGGCGCCCGCCAGGGCGTACAGCACGGCCGCGCCGGCTATGCCCGAGAGCGCCAGCGGTATGTTCTCGGCCAGGCCGCCGGTGACGGCCAATACGGGGCCGATGAAGGCGAAGGAGGAGCCGAGGTAGCTGGGCACCTTGGCGCGCGTGACGGCTATGAAGATCAGCGTGCCTATGCCGGAGAAGAAAATGGCGGTCTGCGGGTTGAAGCCCATCAGGATGGGGGCCAGCACCGTGGCCCCGAACATGGCCACCACATGCTGCATGCCCATCGGTACCAGGCGGGCCAGCGGCAGCTTGTCCTCAGGGTAATAAATCTTTTGCATGAATCAATAATAATATTAATAGGTCTGCAGCGTAAAGCGGGTTTTACGGCAGGGCGGGCTATATAGTAAACTCTAATTCGGGGTATGAAAAAATTAATTCCGTTGATATTTGCGCTGGCTTGCGCCGCCTGCCTGCCGCCGGCCAAAACTCCTCCTCCGCCTCCGATAAAGACGGCGGCGCCGGCGCGCCTTACCCCCGAGCAGGCTAAGAAAGTGGAGCAGCTGTATTACAAGGCCGTGGGCGCCTACAGCCGCAACGACATGGCAGCTGCCGAAACCTACCTCAAAGAGATACTCGTCCTCAATCCTTACCACAAGCCCGCCCTTGAATTGCGGGAAAAAATACGCCTTGCCACCGGGCGCAACTAAGGCCGCCGGGAATATGAAACTCAAACAGTACAGGGAGACCGTGGTAAACGTCGTCCTGGCGCTGTCGCTGCTCATCCTGCTCGTGATCGCCGGCGTCTCGGGCCTTATCCTGGAATCCGAAAAGAATTCGACCTTCGACGCCATGCGCCAGCGCGCGGACCTGTTCGCCGCCAGGGCCGGTGCGGCCCTGTTCCCGCGCACCGATCCCTTCGCGCTCCACTTCCTGGTTAACACGGTCATGCTGGACAAGGCGGTCGGTTCCGCCGCAGTGCACCGACAGGACGGCACCATCCGCTCCCACTCGGACCCGGAAAGGATAGGCGACCGCGACAAGGGCCCGGAGAGCGGGGCGGCCAGGAGCGCCAAGGGCGCGCTCACGCAGGCCTACAAGGACGCCGAGGGCCGCGAAGGTTACTATTTCTCCAGCCCCATAACGGTGGGCCAGCGGCGCCTGGGTACCGTCGCAGTGACGGTGTCCGAGGAGAAGCTGGACGAGCTGCTGGGCCCCATCAGGCAGAAACTGCTCTTCATTTTCCTCGCGGCCCTGGCGGCCATACCGGTGTTGCTGCAGCTGCGCTACCTGCTGCGCGCCGAGCAGCGCTCGGCCGCCATGAAGTCCGCCATGATGCGCACCGTCAGCCACGAGTTCAACAACGCCATCACCGTCATAGACGCCGCGGTGTTCATGCTCAACGAGACCGAGCCGGACAAAAAAAACTCCCGCCGGGCCGGCCTCTACGACACGCTGAAGTTCGAGACCAAGTCGCTGGGCCGCTACGTCAAGAATATTCTCAACGAGGCCAGGATGGAGTCGGGGCGCTTCAAGGTGGAAAAGAAGGAACTGGCGCTGCGCGACCTGGTGTCGCGCGCGGTCAACTCCATGGAAGGCCTGATGCGGCAGAAGAACGTCACTTTCCGCCTGGACATCCCGGGCAAGCCGGTTCCGGTCTTCGCCGACCCGGAAGCCATGTCTCTGGTCATCTCCAATCTGATTGGCAACGCGGTTAAGTACGTGCCGCCCGGCGGCAGCGTGCTGGTGCGGTTGGCAGCGGACCAGGCCAGCCCCGGCAGTGTCTCGTTCTACGTGGAGAACAGCGGACACGGTATAAAGCCGGAAGATATAAAGAAGCTGAAGCAGGAGTTTTACCGCACCGAGGACGCCAAGGCCGCGGCCTCCGGCTTCGGCCTGGGCCTTCGCATCTCCAACGAGATGCTGCAACTGCACGGCAGCGAGCTGGAGATAACCAGCGAGGTGGGCAAGTATTCGGCTTTCTCCTTCACGCTGCCGGCGGCGGAACAGGTTTTGCGGCCCGCCGCCGCGCCCGCGCCCGTTCTCCCGGCGCCGGCGAAGAAGAAGGGGAAAGGCTAGAAGCCAAGCAAATGGCGCAAGGCCAGCAGCGGGCGCCGGAGCGCCAGGCGCGGCCCGGCATAGCGCATAACCTCGCGGACGCGCTCGCGCATGGCCGGCGAGTAGCAGTGGACGGGGCAATCCTTGCAGGCGGGCTTGGGATGCTGCGGGCAGAGCCGCAGCCGTTCGGCGGAGTACTCCAGCAGTTCGCGGCAGCCTGCGCAAAGCGGCCGCCCGCCGTGCGCGGCGCGGCAGTAGAGTTGGAGCATCTTCTCCAGGGTTTCCAGTTCTGCGCGAACGCTGCGCTTCATGCGGCCTCCGTGACTATCTTATAAAACCTGAGGGCGGGGAAAATATATGGCTAACGACAAAAGGCGCGCCCGGCGCGACCGGCACGACTCGGTGATAGAGATCTTCGGCGCGGACGGCCGGCTGGAAGGCACGGGACGCCTGGCCGATTTCTCGGAGTCCGGAGTCTCTTTCTCTTCGGAAGAGACCTTCCCGAAAGGGGAAAAGGTCAAGGCCCGCCTGCGCTTGCTGCACAAGGGCGTACTGGACGTTACCGGCGAAATAGTCTGGGTGCGCGGCGAGGGCAAACGCCGCCAGTACGGCGTCAAATTCGACAAGGTGCAGAAGGTCTACCCCACCGGGGAGAAGCCCGCGTGGGAGTGACCGGCGCTGGCGGATCGGCGGCGGCGAGGGACATACTGCTGCTCTCGGCCTTCGAGGAGGCGCGCGCGGCGGCCGCGGCCGCCGGTGTGGAGGTGGTGCCGCTCAAGGGAGCTGCGCTGCTGGAGCTGGGGCTGTACGCGCCCGGCGAGCGCGGCATGACCGACGCCGACGTGCTGGTGCGGCCGGCGGCGCTGGAGACTTTCGAGAAGATACTCGGCGGCCTGGGCTACCTGCCCATGCCCCACAGCGCCGACGCCTGGTACAGACCGGCGCCCGGCGAGGCCCCGCCCGTAGTCATAGACGTGCATACCGGCCTGTGGCATATCAAAAATACCGGAGAACTGTTCGACTGGGGCCTGGAGCCGGGGCCGGCCGGCCTGTCGCTCAACCTGGCGGACCTGTTCCTGCACGCCGCGGCGCACCCGCTGCTGCATCACGGCGAGCTCACGCCCCGCGCCCTGGAGGACTGCGCCCGCATAGCCCGCAGCGCCCCGGGCGACGGCTCCAAATTCTGGGCCCTGTGCGCGCGCAAGGCCGAGGTGTACGGCCTGCGCCCGGCGGTGTGGCCGGCCGTGTCGCGGCTGGGCCTGGCCGAGGGCCCGGCGCTGGAAGCGCTGCGCCCGCGCGGAGCGGAAAAAATAAAAGCGGCCCTCTTCGAAAGGGCCGCCAGAAAACATTCTACGGCGCTGGAGTACCTGCTGCCGGCCTTGTACCGCCCGGCGCTGCTGGCGCGGTACGCCGTGCCCGACCGGCGCTTTATGCTGCGGCGCTACGGCTCTGCGGGCGCCGCCGCCTACGCGCTGCGGCCGCTAAGGCTGCTGCTCTCCGTCCCGCGCCGGCGCTAGGCCGCGCAGCAGCGTCACCATCTTCAGCATATTCGAAAGCCGCTCCAGCCCGGGCGGCTTGATCACGAAATCGAAAGCGCCTTCCTTGACGGCCTTGGCCGCCATGTCCACGTTGTCTATGCCGGTGATGAAGATGACGCAGGCGTTCTTGTTCTTCTCCAGGGCCTTGAAAGAGAATTCCAGGCCGCTGGCGCCGCGCAGGTAGATGTCGGTGATCACCACGTCGAAGGGTTTCTCCTCCAGCAGCGCGCGCGCCGACTCGGCGTCGTCGAGGCGGGTGACCTCGAAATGGGGGAAGGCGCGCAGGATCTCCTCCACGCGGGCCACCACGTAGCCCTCTTCCTCTATGAACAGCAGTTGTTTCTTGTCGCCCATGGCCGGCTCCGCTTACCAGTCAGTCCACCAGCGGGAAAGCTCCAGCTTGCCGGCATAGACGGGGTTCATTTCTTCCAGCTCGGAGAAGGTCAGACCCCGGTCTATGGAGACCAGCGGCTGCTCGCGCAGGTCGGCCAGCTGCGGCGCGGCCTCCGAAAAATCGGGGGCCAGTACTATTTCCACCACCGGGCGGCTAAGCAGGCCGCGGTTGACCTTGAGTACGCGGGCGGTCTCGCCTGTGGAGAGCGTTACCAGCGAGCCCGGCGGGTAGATGGAGATGACGGCTATGAGCATCTTCACGGCCGAGGCGTTGAAGCCGCGGCCTTCCTTCTCTATCAGTTCCTTGACGGCCGCCGGCGGGTCTATGGCCTCGCGCCAGGCCCGGGGATGGGTCATGGCCTCGTAAGCGTCGGCTATGCTGATGATCTGGGCCAGCGGGTCCAGCTCCTCGCCGGTAGCGCGGTCGGGGTAGCCTGAGCCGTCGGCGCGCTCGTGGGTCTGCAGGATGATGTGGCGCGCGCGGTCCTTTATGCGGTGGTCAATGTCCACTATGCGGTCCAGCTTGGCGGCGCCGGCCTCGGCGTGCAGCGACATTTCGGAGAAGTCGCCGTCGTCCAGGCGGCCGGCTTTGTTGTAAATGGGGGCGTATTCGGTCATGCCGGCGTCGTGCGCCATGGCGCAGAAGCCCAGCAGGCCCAGTTCCCTGCTGTCCAGTCCGCCCTCCAGGCCCATCGCCAGGGCCAGGATGAAGGTGTTGAGGGTATGGCCGCGCAGGTAATCGTCGGCGGTGGACTGGACGGTGCAGCCTAGGAAAGCCGGGTTATTCTTTAGCGTCTCGGCCGCCAGCGCCGAGGCGGCGAGTACGGACTCGTATTTTTCGCAATAGGGCTGGTCCACGGCTTTAAGGAACGAGATGGCCTGGCCCATCAGGCGGGAGTAGATCTCCTTGGCCTTGGCTTCCGATTCATGGAAGGGGATTTGCGGCAGGGGCTTGGGTTTCGGGGCGGCCTGCCTGGCCGGTTCGGGCGCGGCGGGTGCCGGGACGGCTGCGGGAACGGCCTCTCTCGCGGGCGGAGGCGCGGGGACAGGCACCGGCGCGGGCGCCGGCGCCGCTAAGACGGGAGGGGCTTCACGGCGCGGCTGCGCGGCGCGCGTGTCGCTTTCGGCCGCGGCCTTTATCTTTTTAAGGTCTGAGAACCGCATAGTATTATTATAGCGGAAGGGGATTAAATAAAGATTACGGAAACATTAAACCCGCGCGGGGCTAAAGCTTCTTTTCGAAGACGCGGTACTTGCGGTAAACGCGGCCGCCTATGGCCTCGATCACGCTGTTGATCTGCGCGTTGTCCTCCAGCGTCCAGGACATCTCGCCGTAAACCCACTTCATCTTCTGACCGGCCTCGAAGCCCTTCTTGATCAGCAGCATCTCCAGGCCGCGCCCGCGGAATTCCTTTTTTACGCCCAGCGTGAGCATGCGGCCTGCCCGCATCTTGAAATACAGGCGGTACAGAAAGGGCAGCAGGTTCAGCGGGTTCAGGCTGCCGCGGGCCGCCTTGAGGGGGATGTTGAGATCCGGCAGCAGCAGCACGAAGGCGGCCGGCTTGCCGTCCACGTCGGCGAAATAGAGGTATTCGGGCTTGAGCACCGGCTTCATGGCCGCGGCCATGTCGTTGAACTCGGCGTCGGACATGGGCACGAAGCCCCAGTTCTTCTCCCAGGCGGAGTTGTAGATCTCTTTGACTTCGGCGATGGCCTTGTCCAGGCCGCCGGCGTCCACATGGCGGACCTTTATGTCCTTGCCGCGGGTGAGGCGCTGCACTATCTTCTCGAAGCGCTCGCCGAAGCCGTGGGCCACTTCCACGCGGAAAGCCAGCAGGTCCTTGGCCTTGGCGAAGCCTGCCGATTCGGCCAGCCCCAGGTAATATTCTGGGGTGTAGGGCATCATCACCATCGGGGGGCCGTCGAAGCCCTCCAGCAGCATGCCGCAGGTCTCGTTGGTGGAGGGGTTGACCGGGCCCACGGCCGAGTCCATGCCCTTGGTCTTGAGCCAGGCGCCGGCGGCGGCGAACAGCGCGTTCGCGACTTCCTTGTCGTCCTCGCAGTCGAAGAAACCGAAGAAGCCGGTGCGGTCGCCGTGGAAATTATTGTGGGCCTGGTTGACTATGGCGGCTATGCGGCCTACGGGCTTGTCGCCGCGCCAGGCCATGAACAGCTTGCGCTCGCCGTGGCGCCAGAACGGGTGGCCGGTCTCCAGCAGGTGGCGCACGTCCTTCTTCAACTCTCCTACCCAGTGCGGGTGGGCCTTGAAGAGGCTGTAGGGGTAATCTATGAAGACGCCGAGGTTCTTTTCGGCGATTTCCCGAATTTCCAGTGACATAAATTGGGGTCGCGGGGGAGCGGCCGCTTACTTTAAGGCGGCGGCCGGCTTCTTCTTCAGGACTTTCTTTATGCAGGTCTCGAAGATGTCCAGCGCGCGGTCCAGCTGCTCCCTAGTGTGGGTGGCGGTGGCCACCACGCGCAGCATGGCGCGCTTAGGCGGCACCGCGGGGCTCACTACCGGGTTGGTGAACAGGCCGTGGTCGTAGAGCATGCGCCAGAGCATGAAAGTCTTTTCATTATCGCCGATGATGACCGGGATGATGGGGGTCTGCGTCTCGCCGGTGTTGAGCCCCATCTCCTTGAAGCGCTTCATCAAGTAAGCGGCGTTGTCCCACAGCCGCTTGATGCGCTGGGGCTCTTCGGTTATGATGTCCAGGGCCTTGGAGATGGAAGCCACGGAGGCCGGCGGCAGCGAGGCCGAGAAGATCATCGAGCGGGAAATGTGCTGTATGTAGTGGAGGATGTCCGCGTCGCCCACCACGAAGCCGCCCACGGAGGCGAAGGACTTGGAGCAGGTGCCCACCACCAGGTCCACGTCCTTACTGCTCAGCCCGAAATGTTCCATGGTGCCGTGGCCGTGCTTGCCCAGCACGCCGGTGGCGTGCGCGTCGTCCACCATCAGGCGGGCGCCGTAGCGGCGACAAACTTTGGAAATCTCCGGTATGGGGGCTATGTCGCCTTCCATGGAGAACACGCCGTCCACTATGACGAGCTTGCCGTGGTTGGGGCCGATCTCCTTGAGCACCTTTTCCAGGTCTTCGGGATTATTGTGCTTGAAGCGGCGCAGCTCACCGTGGGAGAGGCGGCAGCCGTCGAGGATGCTGGCGTGGTTGAGCTTGTCCACTATGGCGAAATCACCTTTGCCCACCAGGGCCGAGACTACGCCGAGGTTCATCTGGTAGCCGGTGGCGTAAATGAGGGCGGCTTCGCGGCCCTTGAATTTAGCGAGCTTGGTCTCCAGTTCGGTGTGGAGCACGGTGTTGCCGTTGAGGAAGCGGCTGCCGGCCACGCCGGTGCCGAATTTCTGCACCGCGTCGATGGCGGCCTTCTTCATGCGGGGGTCGTTGGCCAGGCCCAGGTAATTGTTGGACCCGAACATGATGAACTTCTTACCCTTGATGGTGATCTCAGGGGCCTGCTCGCTCTCGAGTTCCTTGAAATAGGGGTAGATGCCGGAGGCGATGAGCTGTTTTACAATGTGGAAATTGCGGCACTTATTGAAAATGTCGGTCATATTATCCTGATATTTTATCATTTAAGGGGACGTTCTTAACTATCGGACTATTTCAACTGCTCAGTATCCATGAGACTCGAGTTTTAAAAGCTAAGGGGCAATAATCGGCCAAATAGTCCGATAGTTAAGAACGTCCCCTATTCAGCTTGCGGGCCAGGCTGGTGGTGGAGCGGCCTTTCAGCAGGGGGATCAGGGCGACCTTGCCGGCATATTCGGCGCCGACCACGGTGCCGTTGCGGTAATCGGCGCCCTTGACCAGAATGTCGGGGCGCAGGGCTTTTATCAGCTTCAGCGGGGTGTCCTCACCGAACACGACTACGGCGTCCACGGCCTGTAGGGCGGCCAGCACCAGCGCGCGGTCCCCCGCCTTGTTGATGGGGCGGGAGGGGCCTTTGAGGCGGCGCACCGAGGCGTCCGAGTTGAGGCCGAGGAACAGAAAATCCCCCATAGAACGGGCTTTTTCCAGCGAATAAATGTGGCCGGCGTGCAGCAGGTCGAAGCAGCCGTTGGTGAAAACGGCCTTTTTTCCGCTTTTTTTAAGGGAGGCGCGCAGGGCCAGGGCCCTTTTTAACGAAACTATCTTGCCTTTGGTTCGCATGAGGTCAAAAGTAAAGACCTGACCCCGTCAGGCTTTGACGGGGTCGGCCGGGGCCAGCAGGCGCTCCATGAAGCCGGTGTCGGTCTTGCCGGCCTTGAAATCCGGGCTGTCCACTATCAGCTGATGGGCGTCTATGGTGGTCTTCACGCCCTTCACCATGAATTCGGCGAGCGCGCGGCGCGAGCGCTCCACCGCCATCTCGCGGGTGGGCGCCCAGACTATGAGCTTGGCCAGCATGCTGTCGTAATAGATGGGCAGGTTGTAGCCGGCGTAGACATGCGTGTCTATGCGGATGCCGGGGCCGCCGGGCAGCAGCCACTCTTCCACGCGGCCCACGGAGGGCGCGAAGTTGCGGCTGAAATCCTCGGCGTTGATGCGGTGCTCGATGGAATGGCCCTGCAGCGGCACGGTGTGGCCGCCAGTGTAGGTCAATTTCTCGCCTGAGGCGGCCAGCAGCTGCTCGCGCACCAGGTCGAAGCCGGTGACGCACTCGGTGACGGGGTGCTCCACCTGCAGGCGGGTGTTCACTTCCATGAAATAGAACTCGCCGGTCTGGGTGAGCAGGAATTCCACGGTGCCCACGCCCACGTACTTGGCCGCCTCGGCCAGGTCCACGGCGGCCTTCTCCAGCTTGGCGCGCAGCTTTTTGTCCACGGCGGGGCTGGGGGTTTCTTCCACCAGCTTCTGGTGACGGCGCTGTATGGAGCAGTCGCGCTCCGGGAAAGCTATCACGTTGCCGTGCATGTCGCGGGCGAATTGCACCTCTATGTGGCGCGGCAGCTCGATGTACTTCTCGAAATAGACCTCGCCGTTGCCGAAGGCGGCCTTGGCCTCGCTGGAGGCCATGTTCATCTCGTTGGCCAGCTGGTCGGCCGAGCGCACTATGCGTATGCCCTTGCCGCCGCCGCCGGCGGCCGCTTTGATCATTATCGGAAAGCCGATCTTGGCCGCCGCGGCGGCCGCTTCCTTCACGGAGACGCAGTCCTTGGTGCCGGGCGTCACGGGCACGCCGGCCTTAACGGCCATCTTGCGGGCCTCGGCCTTGTGGCCGAGCTGCTGTATGGACTTGGGGGAGGGCCCGATGAAAGTAATGCCGTTGTCGCGGCAGGCGGCGGAGAAGTCGGCGTTCTCGGAGAGGAAGCCGTAGCCGGGGTGGATGGCGTCGGCGCCGGTCACCTTGGCGGCCGAGATGATGGCCGGGATGCTGAGGTAGCTTTCTTTGGCCATGGCCGGCCCTATGCAGACGGCTTCGTCGGCCAGTCGCACGTGCAGCGAGGACCGGTCGGCCTCCGAATAAACAGCCACCGAGTTCACGCCCAGTTCGCGCAGCGTCCTTATGACGCGCACGGCTATTTCGCCGCGGTTGGCGATCAGAACTTTTTTAAACATCTTTCCTCCAATTGTAATACCCGCGCCTGGCGCGGGGGGCTGTCAACTTATCTCTTGCCGGGCGGCGGCGGAGCTTTTTCCACCTTGGCCTTGCCGGTCCACAGGTTGATCAGGAATATGAAGACGTCCTGCGTTTCCGGCTTGCGCGTCTGCGAATTGTGTCTTTCCTCGCGCAGGAAAACCCGGTACTCCGGGCCGGCCACGTGCACGGCGAGCCACTGGTCCTTGGGCAGCAGGCGCGCGTTCCTGGGGCCGACCCGCTTCTTGAGCTCTTCGAGCTGCAGCCGGCGCGCCTCGCCGATGGGGGGCATGCCCTGCTGGAGGCGGGATTTCTGGGCGAAAGAGACAGCGTCGTCCCCGGCGGCGCCGCTCATGTAGCGCAGGCGCTTTTTGGCCTCGTCCTTGGCGGGGTTTTGCGAGCAGATGCCCTCGGCGGTCATGACTTCCTGCAGGGCCCGGTCGTACTCTTTGAGGTAGATATAGGCGTCGGCGCGGTTCAGGCGCACCGGGCAGGCCTCTTCGGCGGTGATGCCGGGCCATTTCAGCAGTTTCTCGTATTCAGCCAGGGCCACGCGGTCGCGCTGCAGGTAGCGCAGGCTGTCGGCGTAATGCGACTGGTACTGGAACAGGTCCTTGCTGGTGTAGCCCACCGGGTAGCTGGCCGCGCTGTCGAGGGTGCGCTTGCAGGACTCGGTGGCCTTCTCGTAAAGGCCCATGAAGAATTCCACCTCGCAGAGGTAGGCCGAGGTGCGCGGGTCTATGGGGTCTGTCAGGTAGAGTTTCTGGGCCAGGAACAGGGCCTGCGGCAGGTCCTGGCGCTTTATGGCGTCGTCGATGGGCTGGAACAGGATCCAGATATAGGGCCTGGTCCAGCGGTTATGCTCGCGCACGAAAGAGATATAGTCGTTCTTCCACTCGCCGTCGCCTTCTTTGAGCTGGTAGCGGATCATCGCGGCGGTGTCCGTCATCGCCATCACCTGTACGTCCTTGAACTGCCAGACGGGGGCCTTGGCGTAATAGTCCTGGCTATTGCGTACGTAGTCGCTCATCGTGCAGGCGGCCTTGGAGTTGGTGGAGAGCAGGTCGTAGGCTTTTTCGAACTCTCCCTCGGAAATACTGGCCAGGTAGGACTTGGCCGTCATTACCAGGCGCAGGCGCGGCAGCGACGGGGCTACTATCATGTAGAGTATGCCCAGCAGCACGGCCGACAGGAAAGCGGTGATCACGGGGCCGGCCAGGCGCTTCATCAGCGGCGGGCGCGGCTGTTTAGGCAGCGGTGCCTGGGCCGGCAGCCGGGCGGAGTCGGGGGTGAAAGCGCTGGTCACCTTGCCGGGGGGCGGTTGCTCCGGGGCCTTTACAGGGGCGCCGGGAGGGGGCGGCTTGGGGCCGGAACCTGACGGCGGCGGTTTAGGGGCCTCCGGGGGCGGTACGGCCTTGCTCCTGAAGGAGGTGGCCCTGTCCGCGACGGTGTCCTGTATGGACTCCATCTCCACTTTGAAAGGGCTGGGGGCGGGCCGCTCGTGCTGAGCTTCCGGGGCCGGGCCGGGCGCGGCCTTGGGCGGTGGCTGCAGCGCCAGCACGGCGCCGCACTGGTCGCAGTAGTTCTTCTCTACCGAGTTGGCAAAGCCGCAATCGCCGCAGACCTTCTCCAGGCGCGTATTGCACTTAAGGCAGGTGTCGCCCAGCATGTTCGGCAGGTAGCCGCACTTGGGGCATTTGATTATGGAAGGCTTTGCAGTCATGTTCACCGCTTTCCGTCGCCCGGCGTTGCCGCCGGGCTGCCGCGTAGTTCCGGGTTTTACCGGGGCTCGAAGAAGAAGAGGGGCTGGCCGTATTCCACCGGCTTGCCGTCCTCTATGGAGATGATCTTGAGCAGGCCGTTGGAGGGGGCCGTGACGCTCTTGAAATCTTTGCCCACTTCCACCACGCCCAGTTCCTGGCCGCTCTTCACGGAGGAACCTTCCTTGAGGAGGTTCGTCTTGCCCGGGCGGGCGAAGCGGAAGATGCCGATAGAGGGCGCCAGCACCGGCTCCATCGAGGAGGCGATGGTGGCGCTATGCTCGGGGTTATTGTTGATCTTGAGGCTTATCTTCTCGTCGCCGCTTTTCCAGGTGATCTCTTCCAGGTCCGTAGTTTCCATCCACTTGGTGAGTTTAGTCAGGGTTTTGACGTCCATTTTGTTCCTCCAGTAAATTTTAGAGACCCGCTTCCGACGGGTCAAAGGCCTGCGGCAGCAGGCGGCCGGCGCGCGTGCCGGTGATCTTGGCTGTCTTCGCCTTGGGGTGCCAGTCCACGTAGAAGACCGGCGCGTCCTTGGGTGCGAATTCTATGATGACCTGGCGGCAGGCGCCGCAGGGCTTGGCCGACTTGGCGGACACGGCGAGGGCCATGACCTTCTTCTCGCCGGCGCTGACGGCCTTGAAGATGGCCACGCGCTCGGCGCAGATGGCCAGGCCGTAGGAGGCGTTCTCCACGTTGCAGCCGGTATAGATGGCGCCGGACTCCGTCATCACGGCGGCCCCTACCGGGTAATGCGAGTACGGGCAATAGGCGTTCTTCTGGGCGTCTTTGGCCGCTTCTATCAGCCGGCTCTTCCAGCCGGCGCTCTTCTTCTGAACGGGCTTTTTAGCCATTTTTTACCCCAGTATCAGCTTGAGTTTTTTGTACGTCGCGGCCGGGAAGTTCTCTTTATGCGTGAGCAGGGAGTTCTTGATGAACTCCGGGCAATTGCCGCGGCAGCCGGCCCCCGCCACCAGGGGGATGATCTTCACGAGCAGGCGGCGGATATTGTGGATGTTCTTGGTCATGGTCTCGGAGACCTTGTGCTGGTCCACTTCCTCGCCTTCCTTCCAGCAGTCGTAGTCGGTCACCAGGGAGACCGGCGCGTAGTGGAAGCCGGCCTCGCGGGCCAGCTTGGCCTCGGTGGCCATGGTCATGCCGATGATGGAGTAACCCATCTTGCGGTGGAAATTGGATTCCGCCTTGGTGGAGAAGCCGGGGCCTTCCATGCAGCAGTAGGTGCCGCCCTTGTGGGCCTTAATGCCCAGTTTCACGGCTTCCTTGTACATCATGTCGGAGATGGCCATGCAGAAAGGCTCTGCCAGCGGCACATGGCCAACTATGCCGTTGCCGAAGAAGGTGGAGGGGCGGCCCTTGGTCTGGTCCACGAACTGGTCGGGGAAGACGAAATGGGTGGGGGGCAGCTCCTGGCGCAGGGAGCCGACGGCGCTGGCCGAGATGATGGTCTTTACGCCTATGGACTTGAGGGCCCACATATTGGCGCGCTGGTTGATCTCGCCGGGGAGCATGGCGTGTTTGCGGCCGTGGCGGGGCAGGAAAGCCACCTTGATGCCGGCCAGGGTGCCGAGTATGATCTTGTCGGAAGGGTCGCCGAAGGGGGTTTTGATCTTTATTTCTTTGAGGATCTTGAGTTCTTCCATGGCGTAGAGGCCAGTTCCGCCAATAACGCCTATTTCCGCGAGTACCTTGTTAGCCATTTATGCAGCTCCTTGCCTTATATGTAAATCGTCCTGCGCGACCGCCCGGAAAAGGGGCAAACCGCCATTATTAAGTATTTTATAATAAATAGAAGCCAAAAACACCAGGGGACGCTGCTTCCTATCTTCCTAACAAGAACCTTGGGCAGCAAAATAGGAAGATAGGAAGCAGCGTCCCCTTCAGAAACTTCAGAAATAGAAGCGGGCGGCGGCGTAGAGGGAGCGGTCGTATAAGCCGAATTCCGAGGCAGGGGAGGCCGACAGGCCGTTGTAGCGGGCTCGCCGGCCGGAGGGCAGCAGGGCTCCGGCGCCGATATAAAGGTTCTCGGCGGCGTTCCAGTCCAGCGAGGGCGTGACGTAGAGGGACCCATCTCCCAGGTTCAACATCGCGGCCAATCCGGCCGAAACCAGTGCCGAAACCTGGGCGCCCGCCCCGCCGGCCAGGTAGTGGCGGCCCAGCAGGTACACATTGGCCTCGCGATAGGCGGTCTTGGCCGCCAGGGCGGCATAGCCGGCGGGCCCGGCCGCACCGGCCCCGTTATAATGGTATTCCAGCCAGGCGTCTGTGCCGCCCAGCAGGCCGAAATTATACTCGGCCCCGGCTGTGAGCCTGTCGAAATCTTCGCCGGGGACACGGCCGCCGAAGCTGCCGGTCCAGACCCGGGCGGCCTCGGCCCTCAGCATGGCCCCGCCCCATTCCCGCTCTATATCCGCCCCGGCCATTAAATTCCCCCTAAAGGCCGCCGCAAGTAGTGTCAGATCGGCGTCGGCCAGCCTGTCGCGGGCGCGCAGGAAACCGGCCCCCTCGCCGGCGGCCCAGCGCCGGCCGGGCAGCCAGCCGGCGTCGAATTCTCCCATCTCGCCGTTTGGTACTTTCAGCCGCAGCGCGTCCACGCCGCGCCGCTCCTCGGTGTCTATGGTGCCGAAAGGGTAGGGTGCCAGGATGTCGGTGGGGTTTACTGCCCGGCCGGAGCCGAAAGCCAGGGGCTGGCGGCCGGCGTACAGGTCGAAGGCCGGTGGCGACCAGGTGAGGTAGGCCCGGTCCAGGTTCTGGATCAGCGCGGCCGGCCTGTCTTCTCCTCCGGCGGCGGGGGAGAGGAAAGGTTCCGGGTCCGAGACCCGGTAGCCGTAGCCGGCCGTCAGCGGCCGCGCGCGGGCCAGCTCGCCGGGCCTGGCGCTGTATACCAGTTCGTAGGCGGCCTCCGCTTTCAGGCGGCCGGCGCCCCAGCCTGCTTTCAGGCGCAGCTTGTTCTCCAGGGCGGCGTAGGGGCCATCGGGCTGATCCGCGGGAGAAGACCGGAGATCGGCCGGCTCCACGGAATAGGCGTAGGTCTTGAAATAGCCTTTGAGTGAAAATTCCGCGCACAGCGCCGGAGCGGCCAGGCAGAGCGGCAGCAGCAGGGCCAGCTTTTTCATTTCAGCGTGTCGGCCTCCACCCGGCCGTCCTTTAGGGTGATCAGGCGCGAGGATTTATCCATGATCATGCGGTCATGGGTGGAGAAGACGAAGGTGATGCCGCGCCGCTCGTTGAGCTCCTTCATCATGTCCATCAGGGCCGAGCCGGTGGCCGAGTCCAGGTTGGCGGTGGGCTCGTCGGCGAGGATTAGGTCGGGCTCCGGCACCATGGCACGGGCTATGGCCACGCGCTGCTGCTGTCCGCCGGAGAGCTGGGAGGGGAAGCGGCCCCGCTTGCCGCCGAGGCCAACCTCGTCGAGCACGCGGCGCACCCGCTCGGCTCGCTCGCCGGGCGGCACGCCGCGCAGCAGCAGGACGTATTCCACGTTCTCTCCGACGGTGAGCACTGGGATGAGGTTGTAGGCCTGGAAGATGAGGCCGATGTGGTCGCGGCGGAAGTCGGACAGCTCGCCCTGGCTCATGGCGCTGATCTCCCGGCCGGCCAGCTTTACCCGGCCGGAGGTGGGCAGGTCGAGGCCGCTGACGATGTTGAGCAGGGTGGTCTTGCCGGAGCCGCTGGGGCCGGCGATGGCGGTGAACTCGCCGCGCCGCACGGCCAGGTCCACCGGGTGCAGGGCGTGCACCTTCACCTCGCCCTCGGCGTAAGTCTTGGTGACCCCCTTGGCTTCTATCACAAATTCTTTTTCCATAAAATCAAACCTCAGTATCGCGCTGGATCGGGGGCGGCCCCGGCACTCGCTCATAGAGCGGGCGCGGCGGAAGAGGGCCTGCGGACCTCCGCCGGCGAAGAACTCGCCTCGCACACAGTGCTCGGCTCAAACATTCTTCGCCGCGGCCATGATGATAGGCCGTCCGCTGCGGCCCTTGGCCCTGCGCCCTAAAATCGCTCGCGCCGGGCCCGCCCCCGCTCCTCTCCCCGGCAGCCCCCATTACGGCTGCTGAATGTTGAAATGGCGACGAGGGTATGCCTTCGGAGGGGCCTCGCGGAGGCGAGGCTTGCGTAAGCGCCGAGCCGTAGCGAAAGAGCGAGGCCACGGTGTGGCCGAGCGTACCCGGAGAAGGCGTACCCTCGTTGCCATTCATAAGCTTTTCCTCATCGCCTTTATGGGGTTCATGCGGGCGGCGTAGAGGGCGGGGTACAGGCTTACCAAAAGGGTGAAGAGGAAGAGGCAAGCGGGGTAGAGCCAGTACTGGAGGGGGCGGAACTTGGGGCGGATGGGCTCCAGGATGGTGACGCCGGCGAAGTCCACGCCGGTGTAGTCCAGGCCGTAGATGCCGGTCAGTTGCGAGGCCAGCCAGCCTATGGCCATGCCCACCGCGGCGCTGAGCAGGGCCAGCACGGCGGCCTCGGAGACTATCATCAGCGCCATGCGCGCCGGCCGCGTACCCACGGCGCGCAGCACGCCGAACTCGAACATGCGCTCGTAGAGGGACATAAAAAGGGTGTTCGTGATGCCGAGGGCCACTATGCCCGACAGGATCACGGCGGTGATAAAGATGCCGAAGGCCGACATGCCGCGCGCGGCGCCCAGTTCCGGCACCAGCTGCGGCCAGCCCTGCGCCTCGTTGCCGCCGGCGCCGTACTCCGTCCAGAAAGGCAGGGCCGCGTTCTCGGCATGGTCTATGCTGTGAAAAGCGACCGCTATCTCGTGGAAATTGCCGCCGAGGTTGAGCAGTTCCTGCGCCTTGGCCAGGCGGACGAAGGCCAGGTTGGAATCCATCGCGCGCGAGCCGGTATCCAGGATGCCGCCCACCCGGAACATGGCCTGGGCCAGGTCGCCGCCGCCGGCGGCAGCCGCGGTCAGCACCACCTTGTCGCCAATCTCCACCTCCAGCGTGGAGGCCAGCGCGGCGCCTATGACTATGGTCGCGGCGTCGCCGGCCAGGTACTCCCCGGCCTTCAGAGCCCGGTCCAGGCGCGAGATGCCGCGCTCGGCGGCCGGCTCCAGGCCGTAGAGCAGCACCGAGGCGGAGTTGGACGGCGAGGCTATCATGGCGAAAGAGACGGTGCGGGGCGCGGCCCTGGCCACCAGCGGGTCGGCGGCCAGGCGGGCCAGCAGCGCGGGCCCTTCCGCGACGAACAGGTCCGCGTCCATCGTGTCCTTGAAACTGCGGCGGTGCACCTGCGCCTGGCCCATGAACGTGCCGGTGGCCGTGTCCACTATGCCCGAGAGCATGCCCACGGACAGCGCGTCGGTGAAGATGAGCGCGGCCAGGCCCAGCCCGACGGCCAGAGCGGCCAGGCCGGTGCGGCGTTTGTTTCGCAAATTGTTGCGCCAGGCTAGTTTCAGGTAAAAGTTCATCTGCTCCCCAGGGCCCGCACCGGCGTGATGCGGGCGGCTTTCAGCGCCGGGAAGATGCCGACTATGAGCGCGGCCGCCAGCACGGTGACGGCCGGCTGGGTGAAAGTGCGCGAGGTCACCGCTGAGAGCATGCGCGTGAACTTCACTCCGCCGTAGCTGACGGGGTCGGGTATCGGTATGCCGGTCCCGGACAGGTAATGGTTCAGTCCGAGGGCGGCCAGCGCCCCGGCGGCGCAGGAGACCAGGGCCAGCAGCAGCACCTCGGCCATGATCAGCCGGAAGATGGCGGCCGGCCGCGTGCCCAGGGCCTTGAGCACGCCGTATTCCCTGGTGCGCTCCAGCACTGCCATCAGCAGCGTATTCAGCACGCCCACGGCCACGATGGCCATGATGATAAGGTTGGTGATATCGCCGCCTTTCTTGTCGAGCAGCATGGCCTGGTAGAACTCCTTTTCGGTCACCTGCCAGGGCTGCACGTCGAGCGCGGGGTCGGCCAGGGCGGCCGCGGCCAGGGCGGCGTCCTCGCGGGCCTTGCGGTAGTCGGTGAAGACCAGCGCTATCTCGTGGGCGCGCCCGCCCAGCGCCATGAACTCGCGGGCCCTGTCTATGTGCATCAGGCACCACGGGGCCTCGAAAGCGGATTCGGTGGCCGACAGCACGCCAGCCACCCTGAAATTGTCGTTGGCGATAGAGCCGTCGGCCCCCTGGCCTATCAGCGAGAACTCGTCGCCGGTCTTTATATTCAGCGCCGAGGCCAGCCGCGCGCTGATCACCACGCCCGGCGAGGGGGCGTCGGCCACGAAAGCTCCGTCGGCCAGCTGCGTCTCCAGGCGCATGGCCCGCCGCTCGCGGGCCGGGTCTATGCCCATCACCTGCGCCCCGACGGTCTTGCTGCCGGCGAAGGCCAGCGCCGGCGCGTAGACGCGCGGGGCCCAGGCCTTTATCTCCGGCAGCCCGTCCAGCACGCGGCCGGCGCGGCCCATGTCGGAGATGGCGCGGTAGAGGGAGGGTTTCTCCAGGTAGCCGGCGGCGTGCACCTGCGCGTGGCCGGTGCGGCTGCGGGTGAACATGTCTATGATGGAGCCGTAGGTGCCCTCGGAGAGCCCGATGGTGGCCGAGAACAGGACGAAGCCGCCGGCCATCATCAGCCCGGTCAGCAGCGAGCGCCGCCGGTTGCGCAGGACGTTGCGCAAGGCCATCCTGAAGGTCAGCATTATTTTACCGCCGCGCGCTGCAGGTTGCGCAGCGTGAACGTGTCGGCCGGCAGGGCGCCGTCGAAGCCGGCGTCGAGGTAGCGTATCGTGGTGCTGTGGCCGGCCTTGGAGAGCGGCACCATGCGCATGACCCGCGGCATGGTCCTGCCTCCCAGCGGGGCGATGTCGGAGAATTCCATGTAGCGCTGCAGGCGGCCCTTCTCGTCGTAGTAGTCCTCGCGCAGCGGCAGCAGGTCGGATTTGCGGATGACCAGCTCGATGGCGGCCCACAGCGAGACCGTCCCGGCGGCGGGCCTGAGCCGGAGATAATGCAGCGCCGGGTCCGGCTTCTCCGGGGAGAAAAATTCCCCGTAATAGTCGTCCATCAGCGTGCTTTCCTTCACCAGGTCGTCGTTGGTGAAGTCGGAGCCCATCCACGAGCCCATCATCATCGACGGAGGAACCTTCATCACTTTGTTTATCTTGGGGAAGTAATTCCACATCTCGGCGCCCTTGCGCAGGGTGGCGGCGCCGGCGTCGCGGGCCGGGGCTTTGACGCGGATGAAGGTTTTGTCCAGTCCCTCGGTCCAGAAATCCATGGTGAGGGTCCGGCGCCAGTCAGGGGTTACTACCTCCATTTCTATGCGCGCCCAGGAGCGGGAGCTGCGGTAGAGCCGGTCCACTTTTTCCAGCAGCGCCCGCACCTCGGGCGAACTTTGCCGCGGCGCGGCGTCCGGAGCGGCTCCGGCGGCGGCGGGCAGCAGCAGGGCTAAAACCAGGAAAGCGGCTTTCCTCATAAGCCCATATTACAAAAAAAGACGTGCTTCCGGAGGCGCGCCGCCGCCCCGCCGGACCAATGCGGCGGTATTTTTTTGTAAACTATCATTTCTATTAATATGGCGAAGAATAAACGCAAAGAAACCGCGCGGCAGGCCGCCGTCCCCGCCCCCGCCGGTTCCGGTCTTGCTGCCTGGCTGTTGCCCGCCGGTTTCGCGGCCTGGACCCTGGCGGTGCTGATCAATTACAAGGCCCAGAATAATTTCTTCCGCCTGCCACCTTTCGATCCGCCGCTCTGGCTGGCCAACCTGAACAGGGCCGGCGCGCTGCTGCAGTACCTCCCGCAGTTGGGCCTGCTGGCCGTTTTTACGCTGTTCGCGCTCTCCGCCGGCGGTTTGCTGCTGCGCGCCGCGGCGGGGCGTGATAATAAAGATATCGGCGCGCTGGACTGGCTGCTGTTCTCCCTGGGGCTCGGTTTCGGCGCGCTCTCTCTGCTCACGCTGGGGCTGGGCGCCGCCGGGCTGTTGAACTCCTCCGCGCTGATAGCGCTGCTGGCCTGCGGCCTCGCCGCCGGGGCCGCGCGCTTCCGCGCCGATCTGGGCCCGCAGCTGGCCGCCCTCCGGGCCGAGGTGAGGGCCATAAAGTTCTCGGGACTGGACCTGGTGCTGCTCTTCGTGCTGTTCCTCCTGGGCGCGTCCACCCTGGTGTTGACGCTCGCGCCGGAGATCTTCTTCGACTCGCTGGTCTACCATCTGGGTACGCCAGCCTTCTATATCAACGAGGGCCGGCTGCTGGCCGCGCCGGATAACCTGCACTCCGCTTCGCCGCTGCTGATGCAGATGCTTTACGCCGCGGCGCTGCTGGTCTCCGACGACACGCTGGCCAAGCTGCTGCATTTTACCTCCGGGGCCGCGCTGTGCGGCACGCTGTTCGCCATGGGCCGGCGCTACGCCGGCGTGACGGCGGGCCTGGCGGCCTGCGTGATCTTCCTGGGCATGCCGATGACAGGCCTGAACCTGGGCACCACCGGCGTGGAGGTGGGCGCGGCCTGGTTCAGCCTGCTGGCGGCTTACGCCCTGTTCCTGTTCACGGCCCGCGAGACCGCCGCCGCCGGTCCCTTCGACCGGACGCTGCTGCTGGCCGGCATCCTGGCCGGCCTGGCGGGGGGCACCAAGTACACTTCTCTCTTCGCCGTGGTGGCCGGTCTGGCCTTGCTGCTGCTGCGCCGGCCCGCCGAAGGCGGCCGCGGCCTGCCCGCCGTGAAGCAGGCGCTGGTCTTCGGCGCGGTGGCCGGCCTGGTCTTCTCGCCGTGGATGGTCAAGAACCTGGTCTTCCACGGCAACCCGCTGTACCCTTATTTCCACGGCCTCTTCGGCGGCCAGGCGGTGGAGCCCTTCAAATGGGGCGTGTTCAACTCCGACTGCTTCGCGCGCGACCTGCGCGCGGCCTTCGGCAGCCTGGCGGGCTTCTGGCAGTTCCTCTTCCACCCGTGGCGCCTGACCATGGCCGGCGCCGGCAACGCCGATTTCATCGGCCCGTTCATCCTGCTCTGCGCGCCGCTGCCCTTCGTTCTGCGCCTGGAGAAAGCCGCGCTGCGGCACCTGGCGCTGTTCTCGGCGGTGATGTGGGCCCTGTGGGCCCTCTCCACCACCATGCCGCGCTACCTGCTGCCCGGCCTGGCCGTGATGAGCGTGCTGTTCGCCGCGCTGTTCACCGGCGCCCGGCAGCGGGCGCTGCGCTGGCTGTTCCTCGGCCTGCTGCTCTTCTCCGGCCTGTACGGCGCGCGATGGCTCAGCATGTTCGCCGAGTCGCAGGAGGGCTGGCAGGTGGTGTTCGGCCTGCAGAAGCGCGCCGATTACCTGCGCGTGCAGCACTCCACCTACCCCACTCCCTACTACGCGGCGATGGAATATATCAACGCCGAATTGCCGCCGGACAGCCGCGTGCTGTTCGTCGGCGAATCCCGCGGCTACTACTGCGGGCGCAAGTTCTCGGCCTCCTCCGTCTACGACGACAGCCTGCTGGTGCGGGCCGCCGCCGGATCCGCCACCCCGGAGGAACTGCAGGCCCGGCTCAAGGCCGCCGGTATCACCCATGTTTTCCTCAACCTCGGCGAGGCCCTGCGCGTGGGCGAGACCTACCGCCTGTTCCCCTGGAACGAGCGGTCCATGGCCGTGTTCTCGGCCTGGTGGGACCGCCACGCGCGGCAGCTTTGGGCGGACATGCGCAACAGCAAATGGGAGTACCGCCTGCTGATGGTCTACAAGATCGAGGACGCGCCCGGGCCCGGCCCGGCGCCGCAGAATTATCTCCGCGAACTCTACCTGAGGAGCCAGAAAAAATGAGCGATACCCCTAAAGTCATAATCATCATGCCGGCCTACAATACCGGCCACATACTGGAGACCACCTTCAACGATATCCCGAAGGCGGGGATCAGCGAACTGATCCTGGTGGACGACGGCAGCAGCGACGATACGGTGGCCGTTGCTAAACGGCTGGGCATTACCGTGGTGAGCCACGAGAAGAACGGCGGCTACGGGGCCGCGCAGAAGACCGGCTATCGCGAGGCGCTGAAGAAAGGCGCCGACATAGTGGTGATGGTGCACTCCGACCACCAGTACGACCCTACGCTGACGCCGAAGTTCATAGAGCCCATCGCCGCCGGCCGGGCCGACATGGTGACCGGCTCGCGCATGCTCGAGGGCGGCGCGCTGGAGGGCGGCATGCCGCTCTGGAAGTACATCCCCAACCGCTTCCTGACCGGTCTGGAGAACCTCTCCTTCGGCACCACCCTGACCGACTACCACAACGGCTTCAGGTCCTATTCCCGCGCGGTGCTCGAGGCGGTGCCGTTCGAGCGGTTCTCCAATAAGTTCGATTTCGACACCGACATCATCCTGCAGGCCGCGATGCGCAAGTTCAGGATAGCCGAGGTGGCCCACCAGACGCGCTACCGCGACGAGAACTCGCAGATGCCGTTCGGCAAGGCGGTGGTCTACGGCCTGAAGATCCTTAACACCATCCTCAAGTTCAAACTGCACCAGCTGGGCCTGCGGCGCGACGCGCTGTACGAAGCGAAAGCGAAGTAAGGGGGAAACATGGCAGACAAGAAGACCAGCCTTATCACCGGCGGCGCCGGCTTTATCGGTTCGCACGTGGCGGACGCGCTGCTGGCAGCCGGCCACCGGACCGTGGTGCTCGACGACCTGTCCGGCGGCTTCAGGGAGAATGTCGGGCCGGGCCATATCTTCGTGAAGGGCTCCGTCACCGACGAGGCGCTGCTCGACAAGGTTTTCGCCGAGCACAAGTTCGACTATGTCTACCACCTGGCCGCCTACGCGGCCGAGGGGCTGAGCCACTTCATCCGCAAGTTCAACTACGAGAACAACCTGACCGGCTCCATCAATTTGATCAACCGCGCGGTGCGCCACGACGTGAAGCATTTCGTCTTCACCTCCAGCATCGCCGTCTACGGCGCCAACCAGGTGCCCATGACCGAGGACCTCGCCCCGCTGCCCAAGGACCCGTACGGGGTGGCCAAGTACGCGGTGGAGCTGGACCTGAAGGCCGCGGCCGAGATGTTCGGCCTGAGCTACACGATCTTCAGGCCGCACAACGTCTACGGCGAGCGCCAGAACCACGGCGACCCGTACCGCAACGTGCTGGGCATCTTCGTGAACAATATCATGAAGGGCGAGCCGCTGCCGGTGTTCGGCGACGGCCTGCAGACCAGGGCTTTCAGCTACGTCGGCGACGTGGCGCCCTATATCGCCGCGGCGCCGGACCTGCCCGCCGCCCGCAACGAGGTGTTCAATATCGGCGCCGACCAGGCTTATACCGTGCGCGACCTGGCCGAGCGCATAGCCGCCGCGATGGGCGTCAACTGCGACCTGAAGTTCCTGCCCGCCCGCAACGAGGTGGTGCACGCTTTCTCCAGCCACGACAAGTTCAGCCGCGTCTTCAAACCCGGTCCTCAGACCGGCCTGGACGAGGGGATAAAGCGGATGGTGGACTGCGCCAAAAAGCTGGGGCCCATGTCCTCTGGCAAATTCAAGAATATAGAGCTGACGCGCAACATGCCGCCCAGCTGGCAGCGCCTGACCGAGTAGTTGCGGCGGGGATTAAAAGTTAGAATGTAGCGGTCCGGTTCCGGCTGTCCGGCCGGAACCGGAGATTCCAAGAGGAGACTGGCGTAACCCTATGATAAATTGTCCTAAATGTGCTTCCGAGGTTTTGGTGGAGACCCCCGCGCTGGGAAATATCCCGCTCGACGTCTGCCCTGGCTGCTCCGGGATCTGGTTCGAGAAGGGCGAGCTGGAAGCCCTGCTCAGGCAGTCGCAGGGCGGCGCCCAGGCCGACCTGGCGCTCATCGATCCCAAGCCCGAAGGCCACGACTGCCCCGCCTGCAAGGCGAAAATGTCCCGCGGCGGGCTGGTGAACCCGCTGCTGCTGGTGGATAAATGCCAGGTCTGCGAGGGCGTCTGGCTGGACGCGCGCGAACTGGCCCTCGTGAAGAAACTGCTCGGCCTTGCCGGCGGCGAGTCCTCGGTGAAGGTGGACAGACCCGCTCCGGCCCCGGCCGCGCCGCAGGGGAAGGACGCGAAGCTCATCCTGGTAAAAATGGTCGCCGCCGTCTGCGCGCTCGCCGGCCTTGCCGGCGTGAGCTACCAGATGTACCTTTATTTCAGCCCCGCGGAGGCCGTGTCCCGCGCGCCGTCCATAGGCATGGGCGTGCTCAGCGTGTTGCTTTTCGCCGGCGGAATTTTAGCCCTGAACTGGGGCAAAGAGGACCGCTGGCGCTAGCCGGCGCTCCGCCCTAAATGACGAACCGCCGGGCTCTCCCGGCGGTTCTGTTTTGTGCGGACAAGTCCGGGAGCGGCGCCTAATTGATCCAGTCCTTCACGACGTGGCCGGAAACGGCGCTTATGGCCTCCCCCGATTCCACTCCGGCCATGCGGACGTTCAGCTCCAGTTTGTTTCCCGGCAATTCGGCCAGGGTGCCGATAACGATGAGGTCCGCGCCCAGCATGCTGCCGATCTTTTTGGCTGAAGCCTGGTCGATGGCCCCCGCGCTCTGCAGGCGCAATTCGCCCAGAACTTTCTGTATCTCCTTGCGCTCCACTACTTTAAGCCTCTTCGTCTTTATGAGCTCCGTGGTGACGCGCTCGGCGACCACGTTGCCGTCCGAGGAAACCCGGCCGTCGGCGTAGGAAAAGCCGGCCACGGCGATGGTCTTGCCGCCGCCGCTGTAGTCCTTGAGCAGCGCGCCCACTATGGGGCCGTATTCGCCGGCGTTCCTGGCTGTGCCCGTGGTCAACCCCAGCCTGGAGGAGATAGCCGACTTAAGGAGTTGGGCCACGACCGTGTGCCCGCGTTTCTCGGCTACCTGCAGCGGTGAGCCCTCGTCCCCGTCCGGCTGGCTGTAGCGGCCTCTCACGCAGATGCCGGGCCGCGGATCCGGGTCGGCGCCACGCTCGAGCAAGAGTTGCACCATGGCGGTCTGTCCTTTGCAGGCCGCGTACATGAGCGGCGTGCCAATTAACGAGAAATGTCCCAGAATGTTGGTCGAGGCCTCCGCGTTGGGATCGGCCCCGTGGTCGAGCAGGTATCTGGCGACTTCCAGGCGGGAATAGATGACGGCTTGGTGCAGCGCCGTTTCGTTGGCGTAGAGTTTTGTGTGCTCGTTGGGGTCCGTGCCCGAGGCCAGCAGCGCCTGCACGCGCGCCAGGTCGCCCTGGCCGGCCGCGTTGTAGATAGCCGGCGCCGCGCAGCCGCAGCCCAGTGCCGTCAGCAGAAGCAGTAAATATTTTTTCATCGGGTCCCATCCTTGTCCCGGCGCTAAGAAAAGCGCGCCGGGTTCCCATATTATAAACAAATTCCGCCAAGGGAGGTGGGAGAAGGAGCTCTGGTTTCCCGCAATTAAAAAAGAAAGCCGCGCCCGTGCGCGGCTTTCTCTTTTCTGGCTTGGAGTTTAATTCTCGAAGCCGGGGTACATGGGGAAGCCGGCGCAGAGCTGCTTGACCTGCTCCTTGATCCCCTTCAGGGCCTTGTCGTCGGAGGCGTGGGTGATGGCCTCGTCGAGCAGGCCGGCCACGAGGGTGATCTGCTTCTCCTTCATGCCGCGGGTGGTGATGGCCGGGGTGCCCAGGCGGATGCCGCTGGTGACCATCGGCTTCTGCGGGTCGAAGGGGATGGTGTTCTTGTTCACCGTGATCCCGGCCTTGTCCAGCGCCTTCTCGGCGTCGAGGCCGGTGATGTTCTTGGCCCGCAGGTCCACGCTCATCAGGTGGCAGTCCGTGCCTCCGGAGACGATGCGGTAGCCGCGGCCCTGCAGCTCGCGGGCGAGCTTGCGGGCGTTCTTCAGGACCTGCGTCTGGTATTCCTTGAACTTCGGGCTCATCGCTTCCTTGAAGCAGATGGCCTTGCCGGCGATGGCGTGCATCAGCGGGCCGCCCTGGTTGCCGGGGAAGTTGGTGCGGTCTACGTTCTTGGCGTAGCAGCCTTTGGAGAGGATCAGGCCGCCGCGCGGGCCGCGCAGGGTCTTGTGGGTCGTGGTGGTGACGATGTCGGCGTATTCCACCGGCGACGGGTAGATGCCGGCGGCGATGAGGCCGGCGTAATGGGCGATGTCGGTCACGAGGAAAGCCTTCCAGGTGTCGGCGGCGCGCTTGATGCGGGCCCAGTCCCAGCGGCGGGAGTAGTTGGAGGCGCCGGCCATGATCAGCTTGGGGCGGTGCTTCTCTATGAGCTTCTCCATCTCCTCGTAGTCTATCAGCTCGGTCTCCTGGCTGACGTTCATGGTGATGATCTTGAAGTAGCGGCCGGAGAAGTTTAAGGGGTGGCCGTGGGAGAGGTGGCCGCCGTGGGAGAGGTTGAGGCCCATCACGGTGTCGCCGGGGTTGATGAGGGAAAGATAGGCGGCGATGTTGGCCTGGGTGCCGGAATGGGGCTGCACATTGGCGTGCTCGGCGCCGAAGAGCTTCTTGGCGCGGTCGATGGCCAGTTTCTCGGCCACGTCCACGTGCTCGCAACCGCCGTAGTAGCGCTTGCCGGGGTAGCCTTCGGCGTATTTATTGGTGAGGACGGAGCCCAGGGCCTCGAGCACGGCCTTGGAGGTGTAGTTCTCGGAGGCGATGAGTTCCAGGTTGTTCTGCTGGCGCAGCACTTCGCCGCGCACGGCCTGGTAAAGCTGAGGGTCGTTCTTCTTTATCTCGTCGTACATATTGGTCTCCTTTGTTGCCGCTAAATCCAAATCTATTTTACTTCTTTTTCAGCTTTTCCAGCGCCGCCCTGACCGCGGTCTTGATCAGCTTGAAGATCTCGAAGTAGAAGAACTCGTCGCGGCCGTACGGGTCGGCGATGTCGTCGCCGCCGAAACCGGCGTATTCTATCAGCGTTTGCGTCTTCTTGGCCGCGCGCGGGTAGCGCTTTATTATCTCGGCCTTATGGGCCGCCGTCATGGCCAGCACCAGGTCGTGGCTTTTTATCAGCTTGCCGGTCAGCCTGACCGGGACATGCCTGAAGTCCTTCACGCCCTCTTTGGCCAGCAGGTCGGCCACGGCCTTGGGCTGGGGAATGCCCGCCTCGGCTTCGAGGCCGGCGGAGAAAAATTTGAATTTGAGTTCTTCGTCGGCCGCGATCTTGGCGGCGTAATAATGGGCCAGCACGGAGCGGCAGGTGTTGCCGGTGCAGACGAACAGGACCTTCTTCACGGCAGGTCTCCGGGCTGGCCGGGTTCGTCGTCGGCCTCGTCCTCGGCCGCTTCCGGCGGCCGCAGCAACAGCACGATCTCGCCCTTTACCTCGCCGGCGGCCTCTATCTTCGCTATGGTCTCGTCTATCAGCCCGCCGGTCCATTCCTCGTAGATCTTGCTGATCTCGCGGGCCACCAGGGCGGTCAGGCCCGGGCCGAACTCCTCCCGCGCCATGGCCAGGAACTTCTTGAGCCGGTACGGGGATTCGAACAGGATGACGGTCTTGTTGAGGGTGAACGCGGCGGCGAGGGCCTTGACTATCTTGCCGCGAGAGCGCGGCAGGAAGCCCAGGAAGACGAAAGAGTCGCAGGGCAGGCCGGAGCCGGCGGCGGCGGTTATCACGGCGGAGGGGCCGGGCAGGGCCGTCACCTTGATGCCGGTAGAGCGGGCCAGCGCGACCAGCTTGCGGCCGGGGTCGGAGATGCAGGGGGAGCCGCCGTCGGTGACCAGCGCGGCGCTTTTGCCGGAGCGCAGCCAGGCCATGGCGCCGGCCACGGAGCGCTCGTCGTGCTCGTTATAGCGGAACAGCTTCTTGGAAATGCCGAAATGGTTGAGCAGGTTCAGGGTGCGGCGCGTGTCCTCGCAGAACACCGCGTCGGCTTCCTTGAGCGCGTCCAGCGCGCGCAGGGTGATGTCCTTGAGGTTGCCTATCGGGGTGGGGACGATGAAGAGCACGGCTTATTTCTCGAATTCCGGCCAGCCGCCCTTCTCGAGTTTGAGGAAAGCCTTGACTACGTCGGGGTCGAACTGGCGGCCGGAGCCTTTTACCAGCTGGTCCTCGGCTATCTCGGTGCTGAGGGCCTTGCGGTATGGGCGGTCGCTGCGCATGGCGTCCCACGCGTCTATGGTGGCCACGATGCGCGCGCCGAGCGGGATCTCCTCGCCTTTGAGGCCCTCGGGGTAGCCCATGCCGTTGAACCACTCCTGGTGGTAGAGCACCATCTGCGAGACCGGGCCGAGGAAATGGATGGGGGAGAGGATCTGGTAGCCGATGGCCGGGTGCTTCTTTATTTCCTCGTATTCTTCGTCGGTGAGTTTGCCCGGCTTGGAGAGGATGGCCCCGTCGATGCCGATCTTGCCGATGTCGTGCAGCAGCGCGGCGTATTCGACGTAGCGGATCATCTGCGCCGGCATGCGCAGTTCTTCGGCGAGGCGGCGGGCCTTCTGGCGGGCGCGGCCGGCGTGGTCGCCGGTGTAGGAGTCCTTGGCGTCTATCACGCGCGCCAGGGTCTGCACCATCTCCAGGTAGAAGTTCTCGAGGCTTTCGTAAAGCTTGATGTTCTCGAGCGTGATGGCGGTCTCGCCGGCCAGCAGCGTGAGGAACTTCAGGTCGTAGTCGGTGAAGGATTCCTTCTCGCGCGAGAGGTGCAGGTTCAGCACGCCGAACGGCTTGTCCTTGAGCTTGAGCGGGATGGCGATGAACGGGTCCTTCTGCTCTTCCTTGCCGATGAAATCCTTGTACTGGTTGTTCTGGGCCGGGTCGGTGACGAAGATGGTCTCGCCGGTCTGGAAGGCGCGGCCGGCGATGCCGAGGCCGGGCTTGATGCGGGTGGTGTCGATGACTTCCTTGGAGATGTTCTTGGAGGCGCAGATGCGCAGCTCGTCGGCCACTTCGTCGTGGATCATCAGCGAGCCGCGGGGGGAGCTGATGAGCTCGCAGGCGGATTCCACCACGGTCTGGTAGAACTCCTCTTTCTTGATCTGCCCGGCGTTGACGATGCCGATCTCGTGGATGGTCAGCAGGCTGGTGAGCAGCTCGTCGAACTTGCCCCAGGTGGTGCGCAGGGAGGCGTCGGCGCCGCCGGTGTCCGCCGAGGGCTTGTCCAGGCGCAGGTCATAGACCTTCCGCAGCAACGCGCCGATGATGAAAAGGAGAATGACTATAGCCAGCGAAAGCAGGTATATCATTATTAAGAAGAATAGCAAAAGACGGGCGCCAAAGCCAATAAAAAGGATATCGTTAGCGCGGCGCGGCGTTGTTGTGCAGCCAATCCCATAAAGTTTATAATTGAGGTCATGAAAAGCCGTCCTCTGAAAGTGCTGGTCTGCGGCGCGGCCGGCCGCATGGGCCGCGCGGTGCTCTCCGAGATCGAATCCTCTGAAGCTTTCGCCTGCGCCGGCGGCGTGGACGCCAGGCCCGGGCCCGGCGCGGAGCCGCCCGACGCTTTCACGCGCCTGCTGGCCCTGGCCGACGCGGTGGTGGATTTTTCCTCCCCCGGCCCTTCGGTCGCGTACGCGCAGGCCTGCGCCGCGGCCCGCAAACCCTTCGTGTCCGGCGTCACCGGCTACGCCCCCAGGCAGCTGGCCGCGCTGAAGGCCGCCGCCCGCCGCACCGCCGTCTTCCATTCCCCCAACATGAGCCCCGCGGTCAACCTGACCTTCGCGCTGGCGGCGCTGGCCGCCCGCCGACTGAAAGATTTCGATATACACGTGCACGAGGCCCATCACAGCGCCAAAAAGGACGCCCCGTCCGGCACGGCGCTGCGCTACGCCGAACGCATAGCCGCCGCCCGCGGCGGCGCGCTGCCGCCCATCACCAGTGTTCGCGCCGGGGACATAGTGGGCGACCACACGGTGCTGTACGCCGGGCCGCACGAGCGGGTGGAGATAGCCCACCGCGCCCACTCACGCGCGGTTTTCGCCGCCGGCGCGCTCAAGGCCGCCGTCTGGCTGTCCGGGAAGAAGCCCGGCTTTTACGACTATTCCGACCTGCTGGACCTTAAGAGCTTCTAGTCACGGAGACCTATGAACAAGGCTGAGATCATAAACTGGTTCCTTTTCGCGCTGGCGCTGTTCGCCGCGCTGCTCGTCTACCTCTCTTATTCCAAGAGCTCGGAGATCATCCAGCCGGCCCGCAAGGCGGGGCTGGCCCATACGCCCGACCAGTACAAGCTGGCCCACGAGGTCGTAGAGTTCTCCACGGCCGACGGCGTGCGGCTGAAGGGCTGGTTCATCCCGGCGCCGGGCGGCGAGAGCGGCCGGACCATAATCTTCTGCCATGGCTGGGGCTCCAACCGCGGCGAGGCGCTGCGCGACACCTGGTTCCTCTGCGAGCAGGGTTTTAACCTGTTCTACTTCGACTTCCGCGCCTCCGGAGAGAGCAAGGGGAACGTGGCCAGCGTGGGCTACCTGGAAACCCGGGACTTCGACGCCGCCTACGAGTTCCTCAAGCACAACCGGCCGCACGCGGCCGAGGCTGTGGGCGTGTTCGGCACCTCGATGGGCGGCTCGGTGGCCGTCTACGCGGCCGCCAAGTACCCGGAGATCGCCTGCCTGCTGTCGGAGAACACCTTCCTCTCCTACGAGCGGGTGGTGGCCAACTGGAGCTGGCGCCGGCTCAAAACCCCGTATTTCCCGCTGGTCGCGATGACGCTGTTCTTCGTGCGGCACAAGCTCAAGAACGACCCCGAACCCTACAGCCCGCTCTACAACGCCCCCCGCGTGAAGTGCCCCGCCATGTTCATCAACGGCGACCACGACGACCTCGTGCCGCTGCCCGACGCGGAGCGCCTGTTCGGGCTGTGCGGCTCGGCGAGCAAGCAGATGTGGGTGATAGCCGGGGCCTCTCACGCCAAGTGCGCCGAGGTGGGCGGCGAGGTGTACCGCAACAAGCTCTCGGCGTTCTTCGCCGGGGCCCTGCCCGAACCGGTGCAGGAGCAGCCCGCGATAAACTCTAAAAAATAAATGTCGGTCGCCTGGTGGACGCAGCTCCTGATGCGACACAAGAAAGTGTCCGTAGCCGCATTGAATGCGTAGTCCACGTATAAAAGTCTTGCATTCCCCGTCGGCATAATGTAGTATTTTCCTATCGCCCCCGACGGGTGCGAAAATACGCCCCGACGATAACAGTGGGGGGAAGTTAACGGAGGAAAGTGAAAATGGCTGAAATGATACAGAAAGTTGGTCTGAAGCGCGAGAAGGGTTACCTTTATTTCATCGACAAGAAAGGCGACATATCCTGCGCCCTGATGGCCCGCGGCAAAAAGAAAGGCGGCAAGGCTAAGGTTGCCGTGAAGGTCGGCCTCAAGAAAGAGAAAGGCTACCTGTACTTCATCGATAAGAAGGGCAACGTCTCCCGCGCCATCATGAAGAATTCCGGCAAGAAAAAGAAGTAATCCTTCTTTTTCCTGACGAACCGCCCGGCCGCAACGCCGGGCGGTTTTATTTTATCCCGCGGCGACATGCCGCCGGGGAAAATGAGGGCGGCCCCCCGCGAGGAGGGCCGCCCATTTTTTGCGGAAGAACGGCGGGCCTTAAACTTTTTTACCCTTCTCTTCCAGCCGCTCCCTCATCTTCTCCACGCGGGTCTTGCAGTCGTCGGTGAGTTCGGACGCGTTCTTGATCAGGCAGTCGCGCACGCGGCCTTCGCCGGGCTTCACGTCCTTGCAGAGCTGCCGCGCGTCGGCGGCGCAGACCTTGGCGCCGCCCTTGCGCCCGCCCTGGCCGAGGCCCGAGCGCATCTTGAAGCCGCTCTTGAACCCCGAGGAGTAGCCCTTGCCGTACTCGCGCATGCAGCCGTTGGCGCCGCCGCGGCCCGCCCGCTCGCCGCGCTTGCCGCGCTTTTCGCCGGCCAGCGCCTTGCGGTCCTTGCAGGCCTGGGACAGCTCCGCCTCGTGCTCCTTGAGGCAGGCCGCCACGCGGCCCTCGCCGGGCTTCACGTCCTTGCAGAACTTCGCCGCGTCGGCCGCGCAGGGCCCTTTCCCCTTCTCGGCCGAGACCGGCAGGCTGAGGGCCAGTCCGAGTCCGCCGCCGAGAGCTAAAACCGCTAATATGTAGTTTTTCATAACCTTGCTCCTTTCTTCCGCCGCTGTCTATACAACGCGGCGGCCCCCGGTTTTATTGCGCCGGGGGGGGCGGGGCCTCTTATATTAAGGAAGGTCTACGTAGACGGCGCCGTTCTCCACCTTGACCGGGTAGGTCCTGAGGGAGCGGGTGGCCAGGGCGGGATCGGCCGGGTCCGGATGCTTGCTGGCCGGCGCCTTGGGGGCGGGGCCGCTGAGGGCCTCGCCGCTGCGGATATCGAATTGGGCGTAATGCAGCGGGCAGGTGAGGATCCAGCCGGTCAGCGCGCCGCGCTCCAGCCTGGCGTTGGCGTGGCCGCAGGCGCGCTCCACGGCGTAGAAGGCGCCCTCGTAGTTGCAGAGCACCAGTTCGCGGCCGCCCAGCGTTACGGCCCGCATACCGCCTGGGGGAACCTCGGCGGCGTCAGCGGCTTTTATCAGCATAGAAGACGGCCTCTGGGATCTGTTTGAGCTTGTCCGGGTCCGTAACGTCCTTGTGCACGAACAGGCCGCACCAGCAGCGGCGCATCGCGTCGTAATGCTCGCGGTGGAAAGGGATGCAGGGGCAGACTATGCGCATGTTCTCGGCGCGGTCCCTGGTGCGGGCCTGGCAGGGGCAGTAGGGCACGCCGGTTTCGGCCTCGAGGGCCGCCTCCTGCTCCAGCAGGAAATCGGCGTCCTCTTCGGCCGGCGTGAATTTGTAGCCCAGCGCGTCGGCCAGCGGCGCGAACAGGTAGCGCAGCGCGCGCTTGCGCGGTTCGAAGGTCACTTCTTCTCCAGCAGCTTCTCGAACCCTTCCGGGTCGTAGCCCTGCACGCAGCTGTCGCCGATGCGGGTGAACGGGAAGGAACCGGTGCAGCCCTGCCCCTTCATCTCCTTCATGATCGCTTCCTGCTTCGCCTCGTCCTGCTTGTCGTAGTCGATGCTCTCGAAAGGCAGGTTTTTATCCTCGAAGAATTTCTTGGTCTTCTTGCACCAGAGGCAGGTGGTGAGCGCGTAAATAACTATTTTTTTCATCGTCATATCCTCACGCGGACTTTTCCGCCCGAAATTTCCACCGCGTAAACGCGCGCTTTTATTTCCGCCGCGTTTGAAAATTTTCCATCGCGGATATCGAAGCGCCAGTCGTGGCACGGGCAGGTCAGCGTGTAGCCTTCCAGCGAGCCCGCGGCGAGCGGGCAGCCCATGTGCGGACAGCGGTTCTCCAGCGCGAAAACGGCGTTTCCACGACGGACGAGCAGCACCGGCAGGCCGCGGGGGAAAACCGCGAGGGGTTTTCCTTCGGCCAGTTGCGCGAGCTCGCAGACTACTTCGGCGGCGGTCATTTTTTTATTATATAAAACCTTGCCGGAGCCGGCGCGTGAAAAATATTTTTAAAAAAACGAAAAAAACTGTTGCATTTACTAATGACAATATATAGAATCAATTTCGCGCAGTTACTGCGCAAGGAGATACAATGCCTAAAGCTAAAAAGCAGGTTGCCAAGAAAGCCGTGAAGAAAGTCGCGAAGAAAGCCGTGAAGAAAGTCGCGAAGAAAGCCAAGAAGAAGTAATTCTCGGCTCACGGAATAAAAGGCGGCGCAGAAGCGGATGCTTCCAGCGCCGCCTCTATTTTTATACGCCCGCGGCCCCGGCCCCCGGGCGGAATTTGTAAAATCAATACATACCATGCCGGGCAACTATTTTATAATCAACCCCGCGGCGGGCCACGGCCGCGCCGGGCGCTTCTGGGCGGCCCTGAGCGCTCCGGCGCTGCGCCTCGCCCCGGGTTCCTCCTTCGCGCTGACGGCGCGCCCCGGCCACGCGGCGGAGCTCGCCCGCGCGGCGGCGCTGGCCGGCGCCGAAAAGATAGTGGCCGTCGGCGGCGACGGCACCTTCTGCGAGGCGCTGGAGGGCGTGCTGGGTGACCCGGAGGCCGCGCGCCGCCGCCCGGCGCTGGGCGCCGTGCCGGCAGGCTCGGGCTGCGACCTGGCCCGCCACCTCGGCTGCCCGCGCGACAGGGACGGGCTGATAGCCATGCTGGCCCGCGGGCGCACGCGCCTGATGGACGCCGGGCGCCTCACCTATGTGCGGAACGACGGCTCCTCCGGCGTGCGGCATTTCATCAATATCGCGGCTTTCGGCCTGGCCGGCGACGTGGCCCATCACATAAAGGAGACCGGCAAGCCGCTGGGCGGCACGCTCTCTTACGCTTATTCCTCGCTGCGCGCCATCTTCACGGCGCGCGCCCGCAGTCTGCGGCTGAAGGCCGACGGCCGGGATATCTCCGGGCGCTACCACCTGGGCGTGCTGGCCAATACCTCGTCCATGGGCGGGGGCATGCTGATAGCGCCCGGCACGCGCGACGACGACGGCCTGATGGACCTGGTGCTGGTGGCCGACATGAGCCGCCTGGAACTCGCCCGCAATATGCCTTCGCTGTACAAGGGAACGCATGTAGGCCGCCCCGGCATCACGCTGACCCGGCTGCGCCGCCTGGAGGCCGACTCCGACGAGACCGTTTATTTGAATATCGACGGCGAGGCGGAAGGCCGCCTGCCAGCCGTCTTCGAGGTGCTGCCGGGGGCCGTAAGGGTGGTGGAGCCGTGAAGACCGACGAGGTGCTCAACAGCGTCACCCATATCGTGGGCGCGGCGCTGGCGCTGGCCGGGCTGGTGGTGCTGGTGGTGTCGGCCGCGCAGCGCGGCGACGCCTGGCGCGTCACCAGCTTCTCGGTCTACGGCGCCACGCTGTTCCTGCTCTACCTCTCTTCCGCCCTGTACCACAGCTCCGGCGGCCGCGCTAAGAAGCTCTTCCGCGTTATAGACCACCAGAGCATCTACCTGCTGATAGCGGGCACCTACACGCCGTTCACGCTGGTGACGCTGCGCGGGCCCTGGGGTTGGTCGCTGTTCGGCGTGATCTGGGGCCTGGCGGCCTTCGGCGTGGTGCTGGACGCGGTGCACAGGAGGGGGCGGCGCATACCGCAGCTGGTCATCTACCTGCTGATGGGCTGGCTGATCACGCTGGCGCTGGGGCCGCTGCTGCGCGCGCTGCCGCTGGGCGGCTTCCTGCTGCTCATGGCCGGCGGCGTCTTCTACACCTCCGGCGTGGCCTTCTACCTGATGGACCGGCGATTCCCGTATTTCCACGGCATCTGGCACCTGTTCGTGCTGGCCGGCAGCGTCTGTCACTACGCGGCCGTCCTGTTCTACGTGTAACCGGCCGGTTACGGCCCGGGCCGGAAATGTGGTAAAATTATAAGGTAGTTTAGCGGGTGGTTAGCTCAGCGGTAGAGCGCTGTCCTCACACGACAGATGTCACAGGTTCAAATCCTGTACCACCCACCAGATTTTTTTGACAAGGCGGTAAGCGGGTCATAATGATGACCCGCGGCAGGATTTGAAAGGCGGAGCTGCGAGGCCAGCGGGCCGCAGCAGCGAGCCGGGGTCGCGGGCCGAAGCGAGCGACGGCGAGCGAAGGACCCGTGACCAAATCCTGTACCACCCACCAGATTTCAACTCGCGAAAATTGCCGCCGCTGCGCGGCAATTTCGTTTTCAGGGGCGGAAATGGAAATTCTCTCTACTCTATTCGGCTATCTTGTCCACGCCTTCGACGTGCTGCTGCACCTGGACAAGTACCTGGGCGGCGTCATACAGGACTACGGCGCCTGGACCTACCTGATACTCTTCCTCATCATCTTCTGCGAGACCGGCCTGGTGGTCACCCCGATCCTGCCCGGCGACTCCCTTCTTTTCGCCATCGGCGTCTTCTGCGGCCTGGGCGACCTTGACCTCTTCAAAACGCTGGCCCTGCTGTCGGTCGCGGCCGTGCTGGGCGACACCGTGAACTACGCGGTCGGCAATTATATCGGCCCCAAAGTCTTTCACTACGAAAATTCCCGCATCTTCAGGAAGGAATACCTGCAGAAGACGCACGCCTTCTACGAGAAATACGGCGGCAAGACCATCATCATCGCCCGCTTCGTGCCCATAGTGCGCACCTTCGCGCCCTTCGTGGCCGGCGTGGGCGCGATGACCTACGGCAAGTTCCTCTCCTATAACATCATCGGCGGCCTGCTGTGGGTGTTCTCCATCACGCTGGCCGGCTACTTCTTCGGCGGCATCACGGTGGTAAAGAACAACTTCACCGCGGTCATACTCGCCATCATCTTCATCTCCGTCCTGCCGGGCGTGATAGAGTACGTCAGGCATAAAAGGGCCTCCAGGCCCGGTCCGGCGGTCTAACAAAATCCGCCGCGCCTACGGAAGATCCACGCATTTCCGCCAGGACGCAGTCCCGGGCTTTGCGGCGCAGCAGTTGACCGCTCCCTCGGCCTTTGTGGGAAGCCTGACCGGCCAGTTGAGCTGTTTCAGCGTCCGGAATTCTTCCCGATGAACAGCATGGTACTGTCTAACGCCGCTCTCGGTCCTGTCGTACACGTAAAACCCGCTTCGGCACATCAGCCTTACCAGCGCCGCCCTCTCTTCGGAAGTGAAGCCGCCGCCGATATCCGCCGATATCCCGTAGGCGTGGTGCATGTTGTCTGGCTGCCAGTCCCCTTTCGCGTCGAACGCCCCGCCCCACGGCAGGCTGATATTGCCTATCTCAAGAAGCGGCGACGAAGGGTGTCCGCTTTTCCACGCGGCGGCCAGGTCGGTCAGCCCGGCAATGGCGGCGGTCGAAGCGTAATGATTCTCCGGATGCGCCGCCGTGGCGCCGGTCAGTTTGTACAACCGGTCGTTCGCCGGCATCGGGCCGATCCCCGGCGTTCCTACGTCCAGGAAATAGGTGAGCGTCGGCTTGCGCGTCGCGCCGTGAACAGACACGGTGAACGCTCCCAGCACCTTCAATCTGACGGCGTAATTTACCGGAGCCATATGAACCCGGAAACTTTGGTCCTGGGTAAGCCGCGGCGAGCGCACCGTGGCGCCATCGAACCTAGCTACGGTCTTCGTATCGGGCCAGGCGGGATAATAAAACAGCGCGGGGGGAGGATCATTATGCCGGTGTCCGGTTTTCACGGCATCGATCTCAACGGTAACATCCGCCGTCCAGGTGTACACACCTGATGACGGCACGAAGCCGAACTTAAAATCCCATCCGCTCCCCGGAAGGGCTGAGCGGCTGGCGGTCACGTGGCGGGACGTGTCCGCGAACGTCGAAGTGGAAGATCGGAACTTCACGGTTCCGCTGTCGAGGATATGCAGCATGTCAGCGCGGGCCGGCCCCGGCAGAACGCACAGAACGAGCAGCAAGAACAGTTCTTTCGTCACAACTCCTCCCTTACCTCCGGACTTCCTTCCATTCCAGGCGGATTTCCTGGAACCGCCGCAAACTGGCGATGAAGCCCATGATCAGGAAATACCCCCACAGTACGGTCGAATATCCGCGGGAAAACAAATTGTCCGCCGAGCCGGACGCCTTTGCGAACCTCTCCGGGATACCCGTTAACCCGAGGCCCAGCCGCCATAAAAAATAAACCGAAAAAGCCGTAAACGCGGCAAAGTATACGGTGCGCACGATTCTTGTCAGGCGGTTTTTTGAGAATGAGCCCTGCAAATCCTTATAAAGCCAGTATCCGTCCGTCTTGAAAAACGGGTTGAGATTGAAAAACACCAGGACCATTATCCAGCGGACAGCTTCGGCAAACACGAAAGCGCCGGTAAGGGAAGCCGCGATCAGCAGCAGAAGCAGAAATATCCCCTGGAAAATAAAACCGCCGCAGTCTATAAGCGCTTTGTCCCGGAGCGGAACGGTTTCAATGCCGGAAACATTGGTGTAAAAGACGGGAAAGATCAGGTATACGGAGAGCCCTATCGGCCTGAGACCTATGCCTGCTGCGGCTGCCGCAAAAGAATGCCCGAGTTCATGGGCCAAACCGCCGGCAAGCATCAATAGAAACACGTAGATCAGGTCCGGGCGCCCTGTCAGCGGCGCCGGGATCGCCTGGTTCCCGGCCAGGGCAAGAAATGAGCCCCACAACAGCCCGACCAGGGATAACCCCGCCAGGATCGAGGTCCGGCGCTTTTTGTCGCCGGGAATAGTCACTCTTAAAAAGGAAAGCGCCTTTTCCTGGATCTGCGGAGTAATTATCTGGATTCTGGGGTTAAGGAGCCTCTTTAGAATAGACGTCGGACCCGGGCGGTGTTTTTCCTTCAAAGCGCCGATCGCGGCAAGATGGATGAAGATCTCCTCCGGCGCGTTAAGACCTAATTCCGACAGGTGTTTCAAAAACAGGCCGCGGGGGCCTTCGGCCGGGAGTTCTTCTATGAGCCCCGCCGTTTCAGCGCTTAAGCGATAGAAGGAAGTCGCGGTAATGGCAAGGCGCTCCCCGCCCGTGCCGGCCGAGTAGGCGGATTTCAGGTGATTATCGTAAATAACTTCGGGCATGACATTGCCGCGGCCGGCCGCAGTTACGCGAGGCGCGGGGCGACGGGGCGCTCTTTCTGGGGTATATCCCGCCCATACCCGCGCTTAATGGAATCCAGTATGACGCTTTTAAGGTCATCGCATTTGACCTTGAAAAGGTCTCCCGTTTTTAAACGGCATTGTACGCCGCATTGGCCGCCGCAGGCCAGCGCGACGGAGCAGCGCAGGCAGTCCGGCAGATTCTCGAGATGCCTGCGTTTATAGAGCTCCCGCTGCGGCAGGAATTTTACCCCGGCTTCGCCGATGTGGCCCACCCGCAATTCCGGGTTTCCCGCCTCCTCCGTGCACGCGTAAATGTCCCCGAAAGGGTCGATTACAAGATAATTCTGATAGACCTGCATGCAGCACGCCGTGCGGGTCAAACCGACGCCTTTCGTCAGCTTGTAAAGATGGCGGACATCCGTGGCTCTCAGGGTGCTCGGGCAGTCCAGTTCAAGTCCCATGTCGCATATTTCCCGGGCCATCTCGGCAAGCCCCATGAAATGGGGGGATTCCGCCCTGGAGATGCCTTCATGCAGGGGATAAGCGTAAATATGGGTAAGGGGATTGCCGGCGATCTTTTTGGCTCTCAACTCGTCGAACAGGCCCGGTAGATCCCCTATCTTGTCCCTGTCCACGTTAAGGCGGAGGTCGATCGATGTCCCCCTGTCCAGCAACAGGCGGATATTAGACAGTATCTTGTCGAAGGTGGGGAGGCCGTTGGCCGGAACCCTGGACCTGTCATGCGTCCGGCGCCAGCCGTCGAGAGAGATCTGCGTCTTGTTGACCTTTCCTCGGCCGGGGCCGAAAATATCCGGCATGGCGTCCACGGTGGTGCCGTTAGTGGTCGCGACCACCGGAACGGGCCTTTTGCCCACGTGCCAGAGCGCCCGGCGTATTACGGCTTCATTCGCCGGCAAAAACGGCTCCCCGCCGTAAAGCGAAAGGGAGAGCTTGGATATTCCGGGCAGCAGCGACGGCAGATGTTTGTCAAAGATGTCGTCGACCAGTTGCGGCGACATTATCTTCCCGAAGTTTTTCTGGCGGTGGTTCCGCTGAAAGCAATAGCCGCAGGCGAGGTTGCAGGTGTAGCTGGGGAGAAGGATTATTCCGCCGGAAGAGGGCTGCTTTACCTGGCTGTTGTGCAGGCCGGCCGCGAGCTCCCTGAATTGTTTCAACTCCGCTTCCGGCGGCAGCGCGGTGATGTGGCCGCGGCCCGCAAGGAAATCCAGGTTGTTCGGGGAAAGTTCGCGGAGGCGCGCGTGTTCGCCGGATGCCAGGATCGCCCCGAGCGCTCTCGGCACCTCGTCGAGGCAGCCGTTGATGCCGCTGAAAAGGAGGTCCCTCTCGCCGCAGTCCAGGCCGATAACGTTGAGATACCTGCTGATGTAGTACTCTGGTTTCATTGATCTGTACTCTGTTTTCCGGTTTTACTTCGCGGCGGGGGAGAGATTCTCGCAGGCCTTGACCTTGTAGCCCTGGCTCTTGAAGTTCTGGCAATAGATCTCCGTGTGCTGGCTGCTCATGAAGATATTCTTATCCATGGCATAGGCTTTGTCCGCTGCGGCGGCGGCTTCGGCGTACCTTTTCAGCCAAAGCAAAGTCGACGCCTTGGCGCGAAACAGCTCCGGCGACTCGACCAGGCGCTGCGCGCGGTTCAGATCGGCCAGGGCTTCCTCATGGCGTTGCGACTTGGACAAAGCCTGGAACCTGAGGATATAGACGTGGTGTACGGTGTCCCTCTCGTTCTTGTTTTTGAAATCGACCTCGTAAGGTTTTTGCGGCGCGAAGGCCTTTTCTATCCTCGCCATTAGGTCGTCGGCTTCGGCATAAGCCGACGGATAGTCGCCTTTCGCATAGGCGAGCTGGCTTTTCGCGATAGCGTAGGCCTCGTCGTTCTTTTGGTCGGGAACGTCCTTGCCCCTGTTTTCCAAAAGCTCTTCGGCGGTTTTGGTGTCCCCCTTTTTAATAAGCCTGGCCAGCCTTATAAAAAACTTGTCGCGGCGCGTCCTGGTCAGGGATTCAAGCATGCTCGCCGCGGCGTCCGAAACGTCCCCTTCGAAATTCCCGCGGTCCGGACCGGCTATCGACGCGGTATTGCCGGGACCGGCGCCCGCGGCTGCCGCGCCGGCCGGGGCGATCCACAAAAAAAGGCAGATCAAAAAAGACATAGACGTTTTATTGTACATATTTCACTCCTGTTTATCTCCGCGGGTAACCGGCCGGGATTGCCGCCATGGCCTTACCGCCGCGCCCCCGCGCCGGACTACAGCGGCGTCTCTTGGGGCTCCGTATCGGGCTCCGTATCGGGCTCCGTATCGGGTTCCGTATCAGGCTCCGTATCTGGCGTATGCGGGCACGGAGGCGGCGGCGGCACATCCGGAACATCGCCTGGGTCTGGCGAGGTGGGGAAGCAGGTTTTCCCCATGTTGCAGCCCCCCTTGTCGAACAGGTCTTCCGCCAGCATTTGAATCGATACGGCCTCATACTCGACGCGGTCTTTTTTCTTCTCGAGCGTGAGAACCGCGACCCCGGAGAAATTCAATGATCTGATCAGGTATTCCTTGCGCGTTTCCGCTTGTTTCATAGATATTCCTGCCTATATAGTCTTTAGTGCAACTTTGCCATTACGGAGCATTTATTATGCCAATGGCGTCTTGGGTTTTATATTCCTTAGCCCCGGTGAACATGATATTAGGAGCGACCGGACGGCCTTGCCGTGGAGACAGGCCCTTTTCATTTTGTATTAAGCAGCTCTACCAACTTCCAGCGGAAAGCATCAGCCGCCACGGCAAGATTCGCTTTTTTAAATGAAAATTCAATCCCTATTTCGGAGTCGGAAGAATCGCTGGCGCGGTACTCGGAGGCGTGTATCGCTATAACATAAGGAAGTTTATCCTCGAAGATAAACATGGGGCTGCCGGAAGAGCCGCGGCTGTTGCTGCAGTTGTGCAGCCACTGGCCGAAGCTGGTAGGTCCCGAAACGATAGTGCAGCCAGTTTCAAAGGAGGCGGACGAACCGGAGTAGAAATCCTCGCTATAACTGACGGCATAGAGCTGGGCAATGCGCGGATCGGGGAGGGCCTTAACGCCCATCCATCCGAGATTATCGCCCAAAGGCTTTGCCAGGCGCATGAGTGCCCAATCCCCGCTTTTATCGGTGGGGTATGAGCCCCACCAGGCGAGGGTGACACCGCTGGAGTAAGCCGAAGCCCCATTGGTAAGGTTCGGACGGAACACAAAGGCCCCGGCCATTAGCGTATTCGTGCTTTTGTCCAGTATGCAGTGGGCATTGGTGAGGATGAGGTCGCGGCTTACAAGCGCGGCGGTACAATGGCCTCCATTCGGCAAGTCAAGGCGGCCAATGGTATTCCATGGGTATTGGGTGCTGGTAACCTTGCCCCTCTTGTTCCCGGTAAAGACATTTTTGCCGATCATGCCGCTAGGCGAGAAAGGGGAATCGGCGAGGGCCGAGTTCGGGTTATATCCTTTGGTAAAGCCGCCAGCCTGCTCCGGCACGGACGCCGGTTCGGACGGGGAGACGGCAGGCGCGGCGCTGTTCAACGCCTCGAAAAAAACAGGGCTGGCGGTGCGGCGTTCCCCGGTGAAATCCGGGGTGTATTGGCCGGCCGAAGCGGTTGCGACCGTGAGCATCCAGAAAACATTCAGCGCTGAAACGAATTTCATACCAGGTATCTCCTTGAGCTTTTCTTAAGCGGCTGCCGGCGCTATTCACGTCCGCTGCCGTATTGCCCAAACAGGGCAATTTTTATGCCGGTCCTGGCGTATAGCGGGATTCGCGTGGTTTTGTGGGTAAAAACCCTGTTTTTCGGGGGGGGCGATGATAGCCTCGCGTATATTTCCTACAATTAAATTATAACGACCTGGCCGGGAAGATAATTAAATCCGCTGGCGCGGAGATCGGTGTCGAAAGTTTCTGGGGGGAGAGGCGCCCTGCCTGCGCCTTACAGCGGGCGCGGGCTCCGGCCGGAATCAGGATCCCCGCTGTGGTGTAATAAAACCGGGGCTCCCGCGTAATAACGTTGGGAAGCGCCGAAAAATATATGGGCTTTGAAGAGCTGTACGACAAATACTTCCGGCGGGTATACAACTATATCCGCTACCGCGTCCTCGCGCGCGACGCGGCTGACGACCTGGTCTCGGCCGTGTTCGAGAAGGTGCTGGATAAGTTCGACGCTTTCGACCAGGGCAAGCCCGTGGAGCCGTGGCTGTTCGCCATAGCGCGCAACACGCTCAACGACTATTACCGGCGGCGGGCGGTGCGCGTCGGGCTCTCCCTGGACGGCTTCGAGGAGAGCATAGCTTCGGGCGAGTCGGTGGAACGCGCGGCCGAGCGCGGCGAAGAGAACGCGCAGCTGTTGGCCGCGATGAGCGGCCTTTCGGAGGCCGAGCGCGAGCTGGTCGCCATGAAATACGCGCTGGACCTGAGCGCCCGCGAGATAGCCGCGCAGACCGGTCTGACCGAGAGCAATGTGGGCGTGACGCTGTTCAGGGCGATGAAGAAACTGAGGGACCGGCTGGGGCCGGAGGTCATATGAAAGAGGAAAATTTCGACGAGAGGGAATTCGCCGGCCTGGAGCGCCGGCTGCGCAGCGCCGACCTCGGCGCGGACAGCCGCGTGAAGGATGCGCTGAAAGCGCGGCTGCTGGCCAGGGCCCGCCGCCCCGCGCGGTTCGTGCCGCTCTTCGCCTGGCTGATGCCCGCCTTCGCCGCGGCGGCGCTGTTCGTGACTTTTGGTCCGCGGCCGGAGCCTCCCCGGGCGGAGCCCGCGGCTTCGGCCTCGCCTTACGCTTTGCCCGACGACGGCTACGGCCCTTGCGGGCGGCGCGGCCTGGGCGACTTCATGGCGTCGGAGCGTTTTTAAGGAGAAAATATGAAGAATATTATTTTTCTGGCCATCCTGCTCTCGGCCTGTCCGGCCGGATCTCTCGAAATAAAGAGTACGGTCAACGCTAAAGGCGAGCTGGAGGACGACATTAACCTGCCTTTCGTGAACGATCCGGCCGCGATAGGCAGATGGGAATCGGTGGACTTCGTTGAGGAACCGGGGGAATTCACTCCGGGCGAACGCGCACGCGGCGGCGACCTCTACTTCAAGGAGTTGGTGCTGCTGCCGGAAGGCAAAAGCCCCAGCGGCTGGTGGACCTGGACGAAAGGCGCGGTGATGCACACCAACGACCATACCGCCAGCCGTTACGAGATAAAAAAAATAAGCGGCGCCGACTACATGTTCTTCGAGTGGAAGAGCGGCGACTACACCATCCGGCACCAGAAACCGAAATATTATGTGCTGAAGAAGACGGCCGAAGTGCGGCGCGATAAGATCGACCTGCCTTTCAAGGACGACCCCGCCGTGACGGGAGCGTGGGAGAGCGTGGATTTTGTGGAAACTCCCGGGAAATTCGATCCCGCGGTCAGGGCCTGGAAAGGCGACCTGTATCTGAAAGAACTGGTCTTCCTGCCCAAGGGCAAGGGCGGCAAGCCCTGGTGGACCTGGACCAGGGGCGTGGTCATGCACCAGGGCGACAAGACGGCCAGCAAATACGAGATAAAGAAGATAGGCGGCGCCGAGTACCTGTTCTTCGAATGGAAGAGCGGCGACTACGTCTTCCGCGGGGCGAAGCCGTTCTATTACGTGCTGAAGAAGAAGTGACCGGCCCCGCCGCGCAGGAAAGCCCCCGCAAGGGGGCTTTTTTGTTTGTAATAAAACGGGGGGCGGCGCGTATTAACGGGTGAGAGGGAAAACAAGGAGGCGTTATGAAATTCAGGATCGCGGCGGTCACAGCGTTGCTGGCGGCGGGGGCGGCCTTCGCGGCGGCCGAAGAGGTGAAGATCAACACCACCGAGATAAACGGGCGCCTGGTGGACGACACGAACCTGCCGTTCGTGAACGACCCGGCGGTGCTCGGGGAGTGGCGCAGCGTGGACTTCGTAAGGGAGCCGGGGCGCTTCGTGCCCGGGAAGAAGCAGTTCGGCGGCTCGCTGTTCCTCGAGGGCCTGACTTTCCTGCCGGAGGGGCGGACGGCGGTACCGTGGTTCGGCTGGACCAGGGGGGTGGTAATGCACCTCGGGGGAGATCACACGGCCTCCCGGTATTCGATAAAAGAGCTGAACGGGGCCGTCTACATGTTCTTCGAATGGAAAAGCGGGGACTACATCATCCGCCGCAAGAAACCGCAGTACTACGTGCTGAAGAAGGTGGTGCCCGGCGCCGGCCCGGGCGGGCTTGCGCCCACGCTGATCAGGACGGAGAAAAATTGAGGCGATCAGGCGGCGAGGAGCCCCCGGCCGACCGGGGGTTTCTCTTTTTTGCGGGTTTAAACCGGGGCCGGCGAAGATGTAATATATAGGAAAGAGATTTTGCGGCAGACTTTACGGAGGGAAATATAATGAAAGAAGTTTTTATCGTTGAAGGCGTGAGAACTCCAATAGGCAGCTTTTCCGGCGCCCTGGCGGACATCAGCTCGGTGGAACTGGGCAAGGCCGTGGCCAAGGCGCTGCTGGACCGCTCCGGCCTGAAGCCCGAGAACGTGGACGAGGTGGTGCTGGGTAATATCTACCAGGCCGGCATGAACCAGAACGTCGCGCGCCAGGTGGAACTGGGCGTGGGCATCCCCGAAGAGAAGACCGCGATGACGATAAACATGGTGTGCGGTTCCGGCCTGCGGGCCGTGGCGCTGGCCGCCCAGGCCGTGAAATGCGGCGACGCCGAGGTGGTGATAGCCGGCGGCACCGAGAGCATGACCAACGCCCCGTACCTGCTCAAGAAAGCCCGCGCCGGCTACCGCATGGGCAACGGCGAGCTGATAGATTCCATGATCAACGACGGCCTGTGGGACGTCTTCAATAACTGCCATATGGGCATCACCGCCGAGAACCTGGCGGCCAAGTACAACCTGACCCGCGAGGAGCAGGATAAGTTCGCCGCCGCCTCGCAGAACAAGGCCGAAGCGGCCCTTAAGGAGAACCGCTTCGCCGGCGAGATCGTCCCGGTGCTGATACCGCAGCGCAAGGGCGACCCGGTTGCTTTCGCCAGGGACGAGTATCCCAAGGCCGGCGTTACCCCCGAGGGCCTGGCCAAGCTGCGCCCCGCCTTCAAGAAGGACGGCTCCGTGACGGCGGCCAACGCCTCCGGCATCAACGACGGCGCGGCCGCCGTGCTGGTGGTCTCCGGCGAGGCGCTGAAGAAATACAATCTTAAGCCGATGGCGAAGATAGTCTCCTACGGCTGGGCCGGCGTGGACCCCGCCGTCATGGGCATAGGCCCGGTGGAAGCCGTGCGCCTGGCGCTCAGGAAGGCCGGCTGGTCCCTCAAGGACGTGGAGCTGATAGAGGCCAACGAGGCCTTCGCCGCGCAGGCCATGTCGGTGGCCAAAGAACTCGGCTTCAATATGGACATAGTCAACGTCAACGGCGGCGCCATAGCGCTGGGCCACCCGGTGGGCTCCTCCGGGGCGCGCATTCTGGTGACGCTGCTGCACGAGATGAAGCGGCGCAACGCGAAGAAGGGCCTCGCCACGCTGTGCATAGGCGGCGGCATGGGCATAGCGATGTGCGTAGAGCGCCAGTAAGCGCGTTCGGAAATAAAAAAAGAGCCCCGGCAAAAACCGGGGCTCTTTTGTTTTCAGCTTTACTGTATGACGGCGACGGTTTCCGTTTTGCCCTTTTCCATGTAGGCTTCGGTGAAGCCTTCGCCCTTGACCTTGAAGCCCCAGTTCACGAAATACTTCTTGGCCTTGGCCCGGAAGTCGGCGGCGTCCTTGTCGGAGGGGAAGTCGCTCTCCTTGAAGACTATCTTGAAATCCTGCCGCAGCCAGTTCAGCGGGAACTCGAAGAACTTGGTGCCCCTGGACGAGTCGAACAGCTTGTCCTGCACCAGTTCCACGCCGATATGCACCTTCCTGCCGTCGTATTCGCCGGTGAAGCCGTTGCGGATGGTCAGCGTGAACTCCTTGCGCACGTCGTCGTAGGAGAAACCGCCGAGCTGCGCCAGGGCGGCGTCGGGATTCTGCGGCTTGCGGGCGCCGGGGTAGAGTTCCACGGTGTAGAGGGACTCGCCCTGCTTGTCGCGGTAGGTGTAATCGAAAGGGGTCTGCCTGAGCGCGAAAGACCCCTTCTGGGCCTTGAAGTCGTAGCAGACCTCTATGCGCTCCTTGTCGAACTGGCGCAGCTGCCGGGCGTGAATGACCAGGTTCACGTAAGCCGTATACCACTCGGTGCGGTCATGGCAGTTGGAGGCGGAGATGTACTGCCCGTTGACCATGGCGCTGGCGTTCTCGCATTCCTGCCAAGAGTAGGCCGCGTCCAGCGAGACCTGGCGGTTGATGGCGGTCCCGTCATTGGAGTCCAGTTCGACGACCTTGCAAATCTTGCTCTGCTGCCAGCCGCGGGCCTTTACGCCCGTGCCGATGTCCGAGACCTTGACCTCGGGCGCGGAGACCTTGACCGTTTCTACCAGGCCCCCGGCGGCCGCTGGCGCGCCGCGCCCGTCGAATTCCACGGCCTGGGCCCCGGCCGCCGCTGTCAGGGCCATCGCCGAAAATACCGCCATGAGCGTCTTTTTTATCATATCTTTATCCACCCCTATGTGAAATTGCTTCATGCCCAATACGGAGCAATTTATATGCCAGCGGCGCCATCCGGGACATTCCCATTGGGAAGCCGGCACTTTTGAGCCTGCCGGAGCCAAAGTGTTTTCATTTGAAAAGAAGTAGTCCCGATTGAAAAGCGATTGCGCGGGTTGACATTCGTCAAGTCGTGCTGTAGGCTATATACAGATAAATACTATGAAACCGTTGCTGTATCTCTTCCTCTGCTGCCTGCCGGGCCTGCCAGCCTCGGCCCAGGAGGATTTTGCCGCCGCGCTGGGATCCATCCGCCAGGACATGGCGGCCGCGCAGGACAATACGCGCGTGCAGCGGCCGCTCCCGCCCCCGGCCCTCGCTGAGCGGGTGAACCAGCCCGGCTCTGCGGAGTACCTTTTTAAGTTGTACGGCCAGGACTTCAACCGGCACGCGGCCTGGCACATGGACCTGCTGTCCCTCTACCGCCGCGGCGGCGCCACCGGCGCCAGGCCCCCGCTGCGGGACGCGCTGGCCTCGGTACGGGCGCTGAGCGTGCTGGGCGCCGGCGCGCAGCCGCTGGTCTCCGGAGACACGCTCTACTGGCTGCCCAAGGAACTCTCCGCCGTAATGAAATACTCCCCCGACGCGGAGGCGCGCGGCGCCGCGGCGCTGGCGCTGGGCGTGTCGCTGGCGGCCAAGGACGAGGCCGCCGCCCGCGAAGCGCTCGACGACCTGGCTTCCACCGTGCGCTACGAGTCCGAGGAATTTGAAGTGCGGCGCTTCGCCGTGATGGCGCTGGCGGGCTCCGGCCAGAAATACGCGGTGGAAAAACTGAAGGCGGCGGCGCGCAGCCTGGCGGCCTCGCACGACTTCATAGGCCGCGGCAAGTTCCGCTACGAGGAGGACGAGACCTCCTGGTCGCTGGAGGCCGCCATCATAAAGGCTTTCGAATCCATGCTGGGCGGCCCGGCCGGCGCAGAGGCGCTGGCGGCGCTGAAATACTTCGCGCACCTGTACAATTCCACCTGCGGCAATTTCACGGTGATCAAGCTGCCCGACGACGAGGGCATAGACGAGACGCTGCTGGTCAACGCCCGCCTGGCGCTGGCGCAGAACGGCGGCGCCACCTGGCGCCACCTGAAGTCCAACCGCGACAACCCCGAGACCGGCTCGGTGAAGTGCCTGCTGCCGCTGATAAACGACGGCGACCTCTGCGAGCTGCGCAAGACGGCCGGCACGCTGTTCCGGCAGATACACGGCGACGTGATCTACGCCGCGGGCAGCTACATAGAGGGCCGCGCCGACTGCAACGAGCTGATCACCAACAAGGTGATGCTGGAGTTCTCCAAGATCTACCTGACGGGCCTGGGCACGGGCGCGCTGGTGAAGGGCGCCATCAGCGTGTCTGTCAAAGGCCTGCGGGCCGTGGCCGGCATACAGCACGCCGCCAAGGTGGCGCAGTACAAGAAGTTCATGGATATGGCCTACGGCTACTACGACCGGGCCGACCGGATAAAGGATTACACGGAGTACATGGCCGCGCTGAAGAAAGCCTCGCGCTGACGGCGGGCGGCGATAAAAAAGCCCCGGGCTGTCCCGGGGCTTTTTTGTCGTACGGCCCTACTTGCCGGCCAGCTGGCCGCAGGCGCCGTCTATGTCGCTGCCGAGGCTCTTGCGGATGGTCACTTCGAAGCCGTATTCTTCCATCAGCCCGGCGAACACCTGCACCCTGTCCTTGGCGGGGGCCCTGTAAGGGCCGCCGGTGCGGTTGTAGGTGATCAGGTTGACGGTGAAGTATTTGGGGGCCGCTACCGAGCGCAGCCAGGAGCTGAGCCTGGCCGCCTGCGAGCGGCTGCTGTTGAGGCCGTCCATCAGCACGTATTCTATGAAGACCTTCCGCTTGGTCATCGCGATGTAGTCGTTGACCGCCTTGGCCAGCTGCGAGAGCGGGTAAGTGCGGTTGAGCGGCACCAGGTCGTTGCGCAGGTCGTCCTCGGTGGCGTGCAGCGAGAGGGCCAGGTTGCACTGCGGGAAGTCCTTGGCGAAGCGCCGGATGGCCGGCACGTGCCCGGCGGTGGACACGGAGACGTGGCGCTGGCCCAGGCCGATGAGGTCGGGGTCGGTGATGGTGTGAATGGCCTCGCTCAACGCCTCGTAGTTGTAGAAAGGTTCGCCCATGCCCATGAAGATGACGCTGGCCACCTTGTGGTTGCGCGTCTTCTTGAGATAGGAGGCCGCGGCCAGGTACTGGTCCACGATCTCGTCCGGGGAGAGGTTGCGCTTGAGGCCTTTGCGGCCGGTGGCGCAGAACGGGCAGCGCACCGGGCAGCCCACCTGGGTGGAGATGCAGAGGCTCCACTTCTCCGGCATCAGGTTCAGCAGCACGGTCTCTATCTTCAAACCGTCCTTGAGCTCGAAGAGGAATTTTATGGCGTCGTTCTTCTTGCCCGCCTGGGTTTTGAGGGTGTCGAGGCTGTGGATGCGGAACTCGCCCTTGAGTTCTTCCCTGACCGCCGCGGGCAGCGCGGGGATCTCGTCCCAGGAGGCGGCGAAATTTTTATAGACGGCGTCGCGCACCTGCTTCAGGCGGAAGGCCGGCTGGCCCTTCTCTTTGAGGAAAGCTGCAAGTTTTTTTAAGTCCATACTATATTATCCCAAATCTGCGGCCATAAAGAACAAAGCCCGCCGGAGGGGCGGGCTTTAGCGGCGGTTCTGGCCGGTTCAGGGCTTGCACATATTGGCCGCGGGGGTCTTGTTGCAGTCCACCACCTGCGGGGCCAGGGCCGGCCTGAAGACCTCCACCGAGATCTCTTTCTCTATGGATTTGAGCGAGGCCTGGTAGTCGAAGAAATAGGCGCTGTGCCAGGCCTTGATGTCGCGGATCTTGAACAGGTCCTTGCGGGCCTCTTTGCGCAGGGGCTTCTTGTGCAGGATGATGTCTATCAGCGTGGGCTCCACGTTCTCCACGGTCTCGTCGGCCATGTAGTTGGAATCGGCGGCGGGAATGGCGTTGGAGTAGGCGTCGCGGGCGGCCCAGAAATTGCGCCACGTCCCGACTATGGCCGGCTTGCGGACAGTCTTTTCAAGGCCCTCTTTTTGGGTCTCCAGCTTCACGAACATCTTTACCACGATGTTGCCGGGCACCAGGGGCGAGCCGGCGGTGATCAGCTTTTCTATGCGCAGGTCCGGGCGGGCGGCCGCCGCGCGGTGCAGGGCGGTATGGGCCAGCATGGAGCCCCAGCTGTGGGCGAGGATATAGACCGGGCGGCCGGAACCCTTATAGGCGTCGCAGACCTCGGTGATACGGGCCTGCAGCTGCGGGATCACGGCCTTGCTGTCGCCGGGATCGCGGGACCACGCGAAGGGGATGACTATAACGTCGTGGTTCTCGTAGCCCGGGATCTCCTTGAGCTTCTGCTCCAGATAATTGTCGTCCAGGCGCACGTCGCGCACCGGGGCCACGGCGTCCGGGTCGGGGAAGAAATACCGCGGGCTGAAGCCCACCAGGCCGTTTACGATGTCGGCCTCGGTGATGTCCTTGTTGCGGAAGAAGAATTCGAAGACCCGCAGGATATTGCGTATCTCCAGGGAGCCCCAGCCGATCTCGCCGAACTTGAGGCCGGGCACGGTGATGACCACCGGGTCCAGGCCGTTCTTGGGCATGATCGTGTCCGCGAAGGCCAGTTTGGGGGCCGGCGCCTGCAGGTCGGCGGTCAGTTCGCGCACGTCCGCGGCCGACAGGGAATTCAATTCCCGGGCCTGGACGGCGGCATTGAGGGTTAAAACTGCTAAAACGGTGAGAAGCGCGGTCTTTAACGTTTTCATAAGTGGTAGAATGACATTGTGCTAGTATTAAATCTAGCAGTTATAATTGACTATTGTCAACGACGGGCGTCAACATGGCCGCAAAAACCGACTTTAAAAGATTTTCAGCCTTCCTGGGGCTGAATTTCGTCCTTTCCCTGCTGATCTGTTCCTATTTCCTGTTCTTTACCGGCGGCCACCCGCTGGAGCTGGGTTTCGCGGCCGTGGCCCTGGTCTCCAACACGGCCATGCTCTATGCCGCCGCCGCCCTGCTGGCGGCGCCGCTGTACCTGCTGGCCAGGGGCCCCGCGGCCGCCGGCGCCCTGCTGGCCGCCCTGCAGCTCTGGCTGGTCCTCGACGCGGCCATCTTCAAACTCTTCAAGTTCCACATGAACTCCATGGTGCTGAACCTGTTCCTGACCCCGGGCGGCCTGGAGTCGCTGGACCAGGGCTGGGGCACCAAGGCGCTTTTCCTGTTCCTGGCGGCGCTGTTCGGGGCCCTGCAGTGGCTGTTCTGGCGGCTGGCGGGGCGCTGGTCCGGGCTGGTTGGCGGCCGGCGCGCGCTGCTGGCGGCGGGGCTGCTGTTCGCCTTCCTGCTGGCCGACAAGGGCCTGTACGCCTGGGGCAGCCTTTACGATTCCACCTATATCACCCGCGTCTCGCGCCTGTTCCCGCTCTACCAGCCGCTGACCATAAAGAAGTTCGCGGTAAAGCATTTGGGTCTGCGGGTGGACCAGGAGGTGCGTGGCGGCATAGACCTGCGCTACTCCGGCCTGGACTATCCCAAGGCGCCGCTGGCGGTTAAGCCGCCGGCCAAGCCCCTGAACTTCCTATTTATAGTGGTAGACTCGCTGCGCGCGGACATGCTGACCCGCGAGGTGATGCCGGAGACCTGGGCTTTCGGCAAAAAAGCGCGGGTCTTCACGAATCATTACAGCGGCGGCAACGCCACCCGCTTCGGCATCTTCTCCATGCTCTACGGCCTGTACGGCAATTACTGGTTCCCCATGCTGGGCGAGCGGCGCGGTCCGCTGTTCCTTGAGCAGCTCAAGGCGCAGGGCTACGATCTGCGGGTGTACGCCAGCGCGGCGCTGACCTTCCCGGAGTTCGACAAGACCTGCTTTGTGGACGTGCCCCGGGCCGGCTACTACGACAGGCCCGCCGGCGCCAACGGGATAGAGCGCGACAGCGATATCTCTGACAAATTCATCTCTTATCTCGGCGCCCGCGACCCCAAAAAACCGTATTTCTCTTTTATCTTCTACGACGCTTCGCACGGCAATTACGACCCGCTGCCCGGCATGGAGAAATTCCAGCCGGCCTACGGCGTGAGCTACCTCGAGGTGAATAAGGGCAATATCGGAGGGCTGTTCAACAGGTACAAGAATTCCGTGTACTCGGACGACCACCTGGTGGGCCGCATCCTCCGCGCGCTGACCGCGGCGGGCGGGCTGAAGGATACCGTGGTGGTCATACTGGGCGACCACGGCGAGGCTTTTCTTGAGCGGGGCCGCTACGGCCATAACCAGGGTTTCAGCCCCGAGGAGCTGCGCGTGCCGCTGGTGCTGTACGTGCCGGGCGCCGCCCCCGCCACGAAAACCTATCCCACCAGTCACCTGGACATAGTGCCCACGCTGCTGCCGCTGGCCGGCGTGAAAAACCCGGCCGCCGATTATGCCAGCGGCATAAGCCTGCTGGAACCCGCCGGCCGCCCGTACATCACCGCCGCCTCCTGGGACACGGCCGGCCTGCTGACCGGCGAGCGCATACTGGAAATGCCGCTGGCGGCCTACAGGGGCGGGCTGAAGGTGTTCGACGCCGGGTACCGGGAACTGCCGGGCCGCGAGGCCGCCGCGCTCTCGCCGCTGATCGTAAAATTCCAGAAAGAGGCCAAGCGCTTCACTAAATAGGCGGCCTTTGGTCCTAGCCGCCGCCGGCCCAATGCCTTCCGGGGCTTGGGCCTTTCGTTTCTATCGGCCCCGGCCGGGTTTTCATAACATTATCTTATGAAGACCGCAGCCCTTTCCCTCCTGCTCTGTTCCCTGCCTGCCGCCGCCGCCGCCCTGCCCCCTGAACTGGAAAGGCTGCGGGCGGACGACATGGACTTTTCCTCCCAAGTGCCCGCCGTCCCGGCGCCCGCCGAAGACGAGCTGGGCCCGGAGTACGACGATCCGGCCGTGGCCGGGGAAGAGCTGGCCCGCCTGGCCTCCGCGCAGAAGGGCAGCACCGGGTCGCTGGGCTTCATGGAGCGGCGCATAGTCAGGATCATGGCCCGCGCCCACGCCAAGGGCAGGCTGGAGCCAGCCCTTGAGCGCATGCTGGGCAGCCGCCTGATGCAGCGCTTCATCCCCGCGCCCCCCGCCAAGAAACAGGACTATATCAAGAAATTCCCCAAGATGGTGGCCGCCCAGGTGGAGGGCACCGGCCTCGTGGACGGCGTGGACGGTTTCGAGGCCTGGCAGGAAATGTCCAGGCGCCATATAGCTCTGGCCAAGGCCTCGGCTTTCGCGCCGCGCGGCGCCGGGCAGCCCTCGCTGTTCACCGAGGCCGCCTTCGCCGGCGAATGGGAAAAGCTCGCCGGCGCGGCTTTCCGCCCCGGCAATCTGGTGACGCCGCTGATAGACGGCCCGGCTTCGTTCGGCGAGCGCGAGCGGCTGATCAGGTCCGCCCGGAAAAGCGTGCATCTGATGGTCTGGGGCTACTACGACGACCTGACCGGGCAGCGCACCCGGGACCTGCTGATAGCCAAAAAACGCGAGGGGCTCGACGTGCGCGTGATGGTGGACGGCAATATTTCCAATTTCATCGGCATGGAATCGCTCGGGGCGCTGGCCGCCGCCGGCGTGGAAGTGGCGCGCTTCCGCGACCCCGCGCGCAAGTACGACGGCATGCACGCCAAGCTGCTGGTGACGGACGGGGAGTACGCCATCACCGGCGGCATGAACATCGGCGACAAATATTCACACCTGAACCCGGAGGCGCATCACTGGCGCGACACGGACGTGCTGTTCACCGGCCCGGCCGCGGACGACGCGGCCCGGATCTTCGCCGCGGGCTGGAACGAGGTGGCCCCGCTGCAGGGCCTCTCCCGGCTGCCTGAGGGCAAGACCCTGACCCCGGAGAAAGGCGGCGTGAGGGCGGCGCTGGTGTACCAGCGCGCGGACCTGGAGCCCGCCATCTACCTGGCGCTGCTCAAGGCCATGTACGGCGCCAGCTCCCGCATCAACATCGAGAACGCCTATTTCGTCACCATCCCCTCGCTCAAGACCGCGCTGACCGACGCTATCAAGCGCGGCGTGCGGGTGGCCATCCTTTCCAACTCGGCGCAGAGCAACAACGAGCCCATCCTGACCGGCATCATGATGGAGAGCCTGGCCGAGATGGCCGAGGCCGGCGCCGAGGTGTACGTGCGGGAGGGCGAGACGCTGCATTCCAAGTTCATGACGGTGGACGGGGAGTTCGCCGCGGTGGGCTCCTACAACTTCCATCCGAAGAGCATCCGCCACGAGCGTGAGATCACGCTTGGGGTGCTGGACCGCGGCTTCGCGGCCGAAATGGAAGAGGTTTTCAGGCGGGACCTGGGCCAGGCCCGGCGCGTCGCCGACCCAAAGGAGCTGGGCGACTACAAGTCCCCGCTCAACTTCATAGTGCGACGCTATATGTTCAGCCAGCTGTAGGATTATCTCCGCCTGAAGGCGGAACGGGGCCCGCGCCGCGCTTGCGGCCGCGGGCCTTTTTTTTGCGGATGCGGGAAATTTCCTTCAGGCGTTCGGAGGTCTCCGGCGAGATCCGGACCTCCACTTCGTCCACCAGCTCGCGCAAGGCCAGGAAGCGGTTCAGCGAGCGCTTGCGCTCGCGCTGGCATTTCACCACCAGGCCCAGCGCCGGGTAGCGCAGCTGCACCGCGTTGGAGGTCTTGTTGATCTTCTGCCCGCCCTTTCCGCTGCCGCGGGTGAACTGCTCGTCCACCAGCCGCAGGTCCAGGCCCAGGCGCGCTATGCGCTCCCTGAGGGCCTGCACCTTGGCGGGGGTGATGTCTGAGAGCTCGGGGAAATTCACTATTCTTCGGGCTGGCCGTGCTCGCGCAGGTACTTGCGGATATGGGAGCGGGCGCCGGCGGTCTTCACCGAGGTCAGCCAGTCCTTCTTCGGGGCCGAGTTCTTGCGCGTGATGATCTCGCAGATGTCGCCGCTCTTGAGCGCGTGGTCCAGGCGGACCATTTTGTTGTTGACCTTGGCGCCTATGCAGCTGTTGCCGATGTCGGTGTGGATCGTGTAGGCGAAATCCAGCGGGGTGGCGTCCACCGGCAGCGGCTTCACGTCGCCCTTGGGGGTGAAGATGAAGATCTGGTCCAGCTCGAGGTCGGTCTTGAAGCTCTCGATGAATTCGCGCGGGCTCGAGAGGTCCTGCAGCCATTCCATCCACTGCCGCAGCCAGTTCAGCTTCTCGTCGAGGTGCTTGTCGGCGCCCTTGTCGCCCAGCTTGTAGCGCCAGTGCGCGGCGATGCCGTATTCCGAAGTGCGGTGCATGTCCTCGGTGCGGATCTGGATCTCTATGATCTCGCCGGTGCCGGCCATCACGCTGGTGTGCAGGCTCTGGTAGAGGTTCATCTTGGGCACGGCGATGTAGTCGGTGAAGGAGCCGGCCACCGGCTTGAAGACGGAGTGCACCACGCCCAGCAGCGCGTAGCAGTTGATCACCGTGTCGGTGATGACGCGCACGGCGAGCGCGTCCTGGATCTCCTCGAACGGCTTAGCCTGCCGGAGCATCTTGCGGTAGATGGAGTAGAGGTTCTTGACGCGGGCCAGCACGCGGTGCGGCACGTTGGCTCCGGCCAGGTGCTTCTCCAGCTCGGTCTTGAAGTCCGCCAGCAGCTTCTCGCGCATCGCGTAGCGCAGCTGCACCTTGGTCAGCAGGCTCTGGTACTCGTCGGGGTGCAGGTATTTGAACGACAGGTCCTCCAGCTCCGATTTCAGGTGGAAGATGCCCAGGCGCTGCGCCAGCGGGGCGTAGAGGGAAATGGTCTCGTGGCTGATCTCCAGCTGCTTCTCCTTGGGCATGAAGTTCAGCGTGCGCATGTTGTGCAGGCGGTCGGCCAGCTTGATGACGATGACGCGGATATCCTTGGCGGTGGCCAGGATCATCTTGCGCCAGTTCTCTGCCTGGGCCTCGTCGCGCGAGGAGAATTTCAGCGTCTCTATCTTGGTGACGCCGGAAACCAGCGTGTAGATCTCGTCGCCGAATTCCTTCCTGAAGGTCTCGTGGGGGATCTTGGTGTCCTCCAGCACGTCGTGCAGCAGGCCCGCGGCCACGGTCTCCAGGTCCATCTTGTAGTCCACCAGGATCTCGGCCACGGCGGCGCAGTGGACGAAGTACTTCTCGCCGGAGGCGCGCTTCTGCTCCTGGTGCGCCTCGCAGGAGTAGTTCCAGGCGTATTCCAGCAGCGTGGTGTCCTGGGAGGAGTATTCGCGGAATTTCTTGAGCAGTTCGTCGAGTTCCATTTGTTATTCTCCGAAATAGTGTATCAGCATGACGGTGGCGAAGCCCAACGGGAAAATGACCGGCGCCAGCCGGTCGTAGGCCTTGTGCAGGCGCGGCAGGATGTCGGCCATGGCGATATAGAGGAAGGAGCCGCCCGAGAGCCCCAGCGCGAAGGCCTCGGCGCCGGGCGGGATGTCCTTGATCAGCGGCGCGGCGATGAAGGCGCCGGCGGGGGTGGCGGCGGCCAGCAGCAGGCTGTACGTGAGGGCCTGGCGGCGGGTCTTGCCGGCGTGCAGCAGCAGCAGCACCAGCGTGACGCCGTCCGCGAACTTGTGCAGGATCACGCCCAGCGCCACGTTGAAGCCGGCGGCGGCCCCCGGGGTGAAGCCCACCGCGATATTGAAGCCGTCGAGCAGGGAGTGCAGGGTCATGGCCGCCAGCGCGAAGGCGCCGAGGTGGTGCACGTGGCAGTCCTCCATGAACTCGCTGCAGGCGCTGTGGGCGGCGAAGCTTTCGAGCGTGAAGAGGGCGGCCAGCGCGGCCAGCACGCCGTAGGAGAGAGCCTCCGCGTTAAGCCCGAAGCCGGCGGGCAGGATGTCCAGGATGGCGGCCGCGGCCAGCACGCCGGCGGCGTAGGCCAGGGCCCGGGCCAGGAACACGCGGCTGACGGAGCCGAAGCGCAGCACCGCCCCGGCCCCCGCCAGGGTGAACAGCACCGCGATAACGCTGAAAAGTGTGATCATAAATATAAAAACCCGTAAGGATCTCCGTTTGCACGCCCGTCTCGCTCATAGAGCGGGCGCGGCAGAAGAGGGCCGGCGGGCCTACGCCGGCGAAGAACTCGCTCGGCACACAGTGCCTCGCTCAGACATTCTTCGCCGCGGCCTTAATGATAGGCCGTCCGCTGCGGCCCTTGGCCCTGCGCCCTAAAATCGCTCACCGGGCGCGCAAACGGAGGCTCTAGGTCTGCGCCTCGTACAGGCCCTTGTAGACGCCGCCCAGCTCCAGCAGCTGCTCGTGCGTGCCGGTCTCGGCCAGCCTGCCCTGCTTGAGCACGAAGATCTTGTCCGCGTTCTTCACCGTCGAAAGCCTGTGCGCCACCATCACCACCGTGCGGCCGCCCAGGATGCGCTCTATGGCGCCCTGCACCGCCTGCTCGCTGGCCGTGTCCAGGTTGGAGGTGGCCTCGTCGAGCAGCAGGATCTTGGGCTTCTTGATGATGGCGCGGGCGATGGCCAGGCGCTGCCGCTGGCCGCCCGAAAGTTTCACGCCGCGCTCGCCGAGCACCGTATCGTAGCCCTGCGGCATGGCCTCGATGAAGGCGTGCGCGTCGGCGGCCTTGGCGGCCTCCACCACGTCCGCCATCGTGGCGCCAGGCGCGCCGATGGTGATGTTCCTGTAGACCGTGTCGTCGAAAAGGATCGTGTCCTGCGTCACCAGGCCCATGTGCGCGCGCAGGTCCTTGGTGTCGAGGTCCAGCATGTCGTGGCCGTCCATCTCCACGCGGCCGCCTACCGGGTCGAAGAAGCGCAGCAGCAGGTGGATGATGGTGGTCTTGCCGGAGCCGGAGGGGCCCACGAAGGCCGCCACCTCGCCGGGGTTGATGGTGAAGGAGAGGTTGTCGAGCACCTGCGTGTCGCGCGCCGGGTACTTGTAGCTGACGTCCCTGAACTCGATCCTGCCGTCGAGCTGGTCGATGTTCTTAGTGGTCTGCTTGATCACCACGGCGGGCTTCTCCTCCAGGATCTGGTAAATGCGCTCCCAGGAGGCCATGCCCAGCTGCAGCTTGGAATTGAGGTTGCCGATGTTCTTGAGCGGCACGTAGGCCGTCACGTAGGCGGCGGCGAAAGAGAAGAAATTTTCCACGGTCATCGTGCCGCTGAAGATGGCTTTGCCGCTCAGGTAGATGATGGCCAGCAGCACCATGCCGCTGATGAACTCCATGATGGGCCCGCTCATGGCGGTGGCGCGCAGGTAGCGCATCATCTTCGAGAAATAGGCGTCGTTGGAGACCCTGAACTTGGCTATGGCCTGCTCCTCGTAGTTGAAGGCCTTCACCACGGTGATGCCCTGCAGGCTCTCCTGGAACTTGTGGGAGATCTCGCCCACTATCACGTTGCTCTCGGAGCTGGCCTTGCGCATCTTACGCCCCAGCACGCCCAACAGCGCGCCGATAAAAGGCAGCACCAGTACCGCTACCAGCGCCAGCCGCCAGTTGAGGTAGAACAGCAGGCCCACGCAGGCCACCACGGTCAGCACGTCGCGGATGCCGTAGAGCGGGATGAACTGCACCGTGCTCTGCACGTTGTTGAGGTCGTTGATGACGCGGCTCATCACGTCGGAGGAGCGCTTGCGCCAGTAGAACTCCAGCGACAGCCGGTGGATATGCTCGAACAGGTCCTCGCGGATCTTCTGCACCACGCGCTGGCCGATCCAGCTCATCAGGTAGCCGTTGATGTACTCCACGATCATGCGCAGAACGAACAGGGCCGGCAGGCCGAGGACGATCAGGCGCAACAGGTTCATGTTCAGGTCCATGAACACGCCCTTGATGATGGGGCCGGAGATGTAGATGACCGCGTTCTTGATCGCGGCGAGGATGATCATCGAGACGGCCGCCTGGGCCAGGCGGGTCTTGTGGGGCTTGAGGTATTGCACCAGCGCCCGGGACAGCACCTTGAACCTGGCCTTGTCGGACACGGCGCGCGCTTCGGCGGTTTTCATGGTCAGCTCAGGTGCGCCAGGATCCTGGCGGCGGCGCGCTCGGCGGCGCCGCGCTCGCCCAGCATCGTCCTCAGGCCAATGAGTTCCTTGCGGGCGGCCTGCATGCGCGGCGGGTTGTTGATATAGGCGAAGGCGTCCTGCGCCAGGTTGTCCACCGTGGCGGCCTCCTGGATCAGTTCTTTGACCGCGGGCTTCTTGAGCAGGATGTTGACCAGCGAAATGTACTGTACCTTGGCCACGCGCTTGGCGATGGCGTAGGTGAGCTTCTGCATCTTGTAGGCCACGGCCATGGGCACACCCAGCAGCGCGTTCTCCAGCGTGGCGGTGCCGGAGCAGGTGAAGGCGAAGTCCATCTGGGCACGCATTTTGTAGTCCTTCTCGCGCACGATCTCGATATCCTTGGACCAGTACTTCTCCACGGCCTCGAGCTCCGGGACTATCCTGTCGTCCGGGAATTCCGGCACGGCGAACAGGTAGGCGCGGGCCTTGGGATGAGACTCCTTGATGCGGTAGAAAGCCTTTATGAAGAGCGGCAGATGGCGCGAGATCTCGGTCTTGCGCGAGCCGGGCAGGATGCCTATCTTCCAGGCGCCGTCGGCGGGCGGGAAGTCCTTCTGGCCGGGCTCCGGCATCAGGTCCAGCAGCGGGTGGCCGACAAAGGTGGCGTTGCCCTTTACTTTCTTATAGATGTCGGCCTCGAACGGGAAGATGACGAACATCTCCCTGGTCAACTTGGCCAGTTTGGCGGCGCGGCCGGGGCGGCTGGCCCAGACCTGCGGGCTGATATAGTAGAAAGCCGGGATCTTGCGGTGCGCGGCCAGCCCCAGCACCTGGTGGTTGAAGCCGTAGAAATCCACGGCGATCACGCAGGCCGGGCGCTTTTCTTCGAGGTAGCGGCGCACGATCTTTATCAGTTTGAACCACAGGAAGAAATTCTTGAACGGCTCGGCGAAGCCGACGGCCCCGACCGAGACCAGGTTGTAGATGAAGTGGGTGGAGACTTCCTGCATGCGCACGCCGCCCATGGAGGTTATGGAGATCTCCGGGTCCTTGGCGAGCAGCTCTTTTATCAGGTTGGCGGCGTGCAGGTCCCCGGAGGGATCGCCGGCTATCACCAGAATGTTCTTGTTAGTGGGTGCAGTTTTAGCCATAAATAGGGTAGAGGGCCGGCGGTCGCGCGCCGGCTCGCTTCTGGGAACAGCGCCGGTCAGTGCTTGTCTATGCCGGCGTTCTTGAGGCCCTCTTCCACCAGGACCTTCGTGACCTTGCCGATATCGGCGAGCGTGCCGGCCAGCGATTCGGAGGCTTCCTCGGTCTTGGAGCCGGACACCTCGTAGCGGCGCATCTGGTTGGTGATGTCCAGCGCCAGGCGCAGCGCCTTCAGCCCCTTCTCTCCGCTCGGGGTAGGGGTCTTGGCGGTGCGGATGCAGTCTATGAAATGCGCGATCTCCTCGCGGATAGGCTGCTTGGGCGCGAACTTCGGGTAGGTGATCTCTATGTCCTTGAGGGAGTTCACCACCGGGGTCTTCTTGGTGTAGATCTTCAGGCGGGAGCTGACGTAGTCCACCGAGATGTAGGCGTCCTGCTGGTAGATGCGCATGCGGCGGGAGGCTTCCATGGTGGCGCGGCTGGCGGTGATGTCCGCCACGCAGCCGTTCTTGAACTTGATGCGCACGTTGGAGATATCCTCGTGGCTGGACAGCATGCTGGCGCCGATCGCCTCGAACTTTTCGATCTCGGAATCTATCATCAGCAGGATGATGTCGAGGTCGTGGATCATCAGGTCCAGCGTGACGCCGGTGGCGGCCACGCGGGGGTCGTACGGCCCCAGGCGCTCTATGGTGACGTAACGGGGGTTCTTGACGTGCTTGAGGGTCTCCACCACGGCGGCGTTGAAGCGCTCCGAGTGGCCCACCTGCAGCACTACCTTGTTCTTCTCCGAGAGTTCCAGCAGCTTGCGGGCGCCCTCTTCGGAATTGGTGATCGGCTTCTCCATAAGCACGTGCACGCCGGCCTCGAGGGCCTTGATGCCCAGCTCGGCGTGGTATTCGGTGGGGGCGGCTATCACGAGCGCGTCCACCTGGGTGAGGAGTTCCTCCACGGTCTTGTAGGCCACGCAGTTGTGGCGCCAGGCCAGCACCTGCGCGCGCAGCAGGTTGGGGTCGGAGACGCCAACGAGCTCTACTTCGGGCATCATGGAAAGGGTACGGGTGTGGAAGCCGCCGAGTTTGCCGGCGCCCACTACGCCAAAACGGAGTTTCTTGTCTTTTTCAGCCATAGGTAGTCCTCAAATAGACCGCGGGGCGGGGTAGCCGCCTTAATATAGTTATTTTACTAAATATAGGGCCCTAGTTTTGGCGGCGGCGGGATAAAAAAAGACACGCGCTTTTCGGGGCGCGTGTCCTTTTGGGGCCCGTAGGGTTTATTTTGCCGCGGGCTTGCTGTCCTGCTTCGCGGCCGCGCCAGCGGCGGGGGCCGCGGCGGCCTTGGCCCTGGCGCCGGCGAAGTCGCCGGCCTGAACATAGACCAGGCTCTCGGGCTTGACGTGGCGGGCATAGGCCTCGCGCACCTGGGCGGGGGTCAGCGCCGCCGCCTTCTTCTCCACCTCGCCCTGCCAGGCCATGTTGCGGCCCAGGTATTCGTTGGAGGCCAGGCGGGACGCCAGCGGGCCGTCCTGCGCGCGGCCCATCTTGCGCTTCTGCAGCCAGCCGGCCCGGGCCTCGGCCACTTCCTTGTCGGTGAAGCCTTCGGCTACGGCTTTCTGCAGTTCCTCGCGGAAAGCCGCTTCCAGTTTGTCGGCGTTGAGCGGGTTGAAGATGGCGTAGCCGGTCAGGCTGGCCACTTCGTCCTGAGGGTCGGCTTGGAAATAACAGCCCACGCCGTAGCTCAGGCCCTCTTTCTGCCGTATGCGCACCGCCAGGCGGGAGTTCAGGAAGCCGCCGCCCACCATGAAGTCGGCCAGCAGCATGGCCGGGTAATCCGGGTGCTCGTCCTTCATGGGGAAGATTAGGCCGGCTAGCATGTTGGCGTTGGCCTTGTCCGGGGCTTCCAGCGAGATGCGCTCGGGTTTCACGGGCAGATATTTGTCCTCGATGCGCTTGAACGGCTTGACGCTGGTCCAGCCGCCGAACAGCTCTTCGGCCAGGGCCTTGAACTCGGCCGGGTCGAAGTCGCCCACCGCGGCCAGCTGGCCGGCGGAGGCGCCGTAAAAGTCCCGGTGGAAAGCTTTTACTTCCTCCAGGGTGGCGGCCTTTACGCGCTCTATCTCCTCTTCGGGGGTGGGCGTGTACCTGGGGTGGGAGGCGGGGTAGGGCTGCATATGCCTGGAAAAGGCCACGTTGGCCATGTTCTGCGGCATTTTGCGGTTTTCCTCTATGCCGGCCAGCCACTCCTGTTTGAGGGTGGCGAACTCGTTCTCGGGGAAGGAGGGTTCGCGCAGCACCTCGGCGGCCAGCCGCAGGGCGGCGGCCAGGTTGGCGCGGTCGGTCTCCAGCGAGAGGCCGCTTCCGCTTATGGAAGCCTTGGTCTTCAGGCGGTCGAACTCGTCCTTGATCTGCTGGCGGGTATGTTTGGTCGTGCCGCGCATCAGCATGGCGCCGGCGGCTTCGGGAACGGCGCCGAGGCCGCTCAGCGACTCCTCCGTGCCTTTCCTGATGGACAGGGTCACGTTGACGGAAGCGCCGCGGGTCTTCTTGGGCAGCATGGCCAGCTTCAGCCCGCCGATCTCGGCGCGCTGCGTGCGGCGGTCGATGTTCTCGGGGGAGGGATCGAAAACCTCTCCGGCGGCCAGGGCCTCGCCGCCCTTATAATCCTTTACCAGCGCGGCGACGTCCGGCACGGCCGGGATCTCGGCGCGGTCGGGCTTCTCGGTGGGATAGAACAGGCCGGTGGTGCGGTTCTGCGGCTTGAGGTACTTGGCGGCCACGCGTTTCACGTCGGCGGGCGTGACGGCCTTCAGGCGGTCGCGCTGCAGGAAGAACATGCGCCAGTCTCCCTCGGCCACGGATTCTGACAGGCTGACGCCGAGGCGGTCCGGGGATTTAAGCGCCAGTTCCACGCCCTTGAGCATGGCGGTCTTGGCGCGCTCCACGTCCTCGGCGCCGATCTCTGAGGCGGCGGCCTCCTCGGGCAGGCGCAGCACCAGGTCGCGGGCCTCCTCGAGCGAATTCTCCATGCGCACCACGGCGCCGAACAGCATCAGGCCGCCCTCGCGCATGGAGTAGTTGAACCCGTAGGCCGCGGCGGCCTTCTTGGTTTCTACGAGGGCCTTGTACAGGCGCCCCGACGGGGTGTTGCCCAGCACGTGAGCCAGCACGTCCAGCGCCGGGCTGTCCTCGTGGGCAGAGGAGGGCACGTGGTAGGCGGTCATCACGGCCTGCGTGTCGCCGGGGCGCTTCAGCGTCACGAAGCGCTCGCCGTCCTGCGGGGGGTCCTGGGTGTAAGTCTTCTGTATGACGCGCTTGGGGCGGGGGATACCGCCGAACTTCTTCTTGACCAGCGCCAGCGTTTTGGCCGGGTCGAAGGCGCCCGCGACCACGAGCACGGCGTTGTCGGGCTGGTACCAGTTGCGGTAGAAGGCCTGGAGGCGCTCTATCGGCACGTTCTCCAGGTCGGCCTTAGCGCCGATGATGGACTTGCCGTAGTTGTGCCACAGGAAGGCGGTGGACATTACGCGCTGCATCAGGATGGACTGCGGGCTGTTCTCTCCGGACTCGAATTCGTTGCGGACCACGGTCATCTCGGTGTCCAGGTCCTTCTTGGCGACGAAACTGTTGACCATACGGTCGGCTTCCAGGTCCAGCGCCCAGTCCAGGTTCTCGTCGGTGGCGGCGAAGGTCTCGAAATAGTTGGTGCGGTCCTGTGAGGTGCTGCCGTTGGGGGAGGCGCCGTGGGCGGTCAGCTCCTGCGGGATATTGGGGTGCCGCGGCGTGCCTTTGAACACCATGTGTTCCAGGAGGTGGGCCATGCCGGTCTCGCCGTAGTTCTCGTGGCGCGAGCCGACCAGGTAGGTGACGTTAACCGTGATCGTGGGCTTGGTGCTGTCGGGGAACAGCAGCACCTTGAGGCCGTTGGAGAGCGTGTACTCGTCGATGCCCTCCACCGAGGCGCCCCTGGCAACGCCCGGGGGCAGGCGCGTTTCGGCGCAGAAAGCCCCGGCCGGCGCCAGCAACGCCGCCAACACGAGAATGAACAAACTCTTTTTCATTAGTCCTCCCGCCGTCCGCCGCCGCGCGCGGCGCGGCGTTAAAGGTATATTATGTGATAATAGGGCCGGCCCGGTAAAGCCCCGGCGCCCGCTGAAAATTTATAGAATGGGAGCCGGAGAGATTTATGGCAAAAAAGACAAAGAAAACCCCGCCCGCCCCCCCGCAAAGCGTCCTGCTGGCCAGCATCCTGGACTATATCGGTTCTCCGGTGTTCGCCAAGGACAAGGACCACCGCTGGATCTTCGTGAACAAGGCCTTCTGCGACTCGCTCGGCTGCGCGCCCGGGGCGCTGCTGGGCAAAAGTGACTACGAGTTCTTTCCCAAGGAGCAGGCCGACGTTTTCTGGGAGCGGGACAACGAAGTCTTCCGCTCCAGGAAAGAGGATGTCAACGAGGAGCAGATCTCGTGGCCCGGCGGCGAACCCCGCACCATACTGACGCGCAAGCGCGTCTTCTCGGACGCCTCCGGCCGGGACGTGCTGGTGGGCGTAGTGAGCGACATCACCGAACTGAAAAAGACCAACACCGAGCTGACCATCTTCCGCCGGCTGCTGGAGAATTCCAACGACGCCATTTTTATAGTGGACCCGGCCTCCGGCGGCTTTATCGACGTCAACGAGACCGCCTGCCGCAGCCTGGGCTACCGGCGCGAGACGCTGCTGCGCATGGGCGTGGAAGACGTGGAGGAGGCCGCGGCCGGCCGCGGCGGCTGGAAAAAATTCAGGGAGCGCTTCACCGGCCGCGATACCGCGGTGATGGAGGGGCGGCACCTCAGGGCCGACGGCACCTCTTTCCCGGTGGAGGTCAGCATCAGCCGGGCGGAGGTGGAGGGGCGGGTATATGTGCTGGCCAACGCGCGGGATATCACCGAGCGCAAGCGGATGGAGGCGGCTATGCGGGAAGTGGACGATCTGCGCGGCCTGATCCCCATCTGCGCCAAGTGCAAGAAGATACGCGACGACAAGGGCTTCTGGGAAAAAGTAGAGATTTACCTGGAGAAGCATTCCTCCGCGCGCTTTACGCACGGGCTATGCAAGGACTGCATGAGGGACCTTTACGGCAAGGAGAGCTGGTTCAAGGAAGCGAAATAGCGCCTACCATTTCAGGGCTTTCAGCACGTCGCGGCGGTCGTCGGCCCACGGCTCCCAGCCCGCCGGCACCGGCGGCTCGGTCCAGCCGGCCGCCGTCAATTTAGAGAGATAGGGAAGGTTGTCCGTCACGACCAGCCATTCCGAGCTGAGCCGGGCCGGGTCCGACGGGTCGAAAGAGACGGCCTTGTAGCGGGTCTGCAGGCCGGCCGCCCGGGCCGAGAGGGCGATGACGGGGGCGATATCGATGAAGTTGGCCGAGACGTGGAACAACATGGCGCCGCCCTGGCCGAGGCGCGACTTGTACAGGGCCAGCGCTTCCCGGGTGACCAGGTGGAAAGGCACGGCCCCGCCGGTGAAGGCGTCCAGGTAGAGCAGGTCGAAGCGGCCGGCCGGTTCCCGCTGCAGGTTCACCCTGGCGTCGCCGGTCACCACGCTCACACCAGCCTTGCAGGTCTCCAAAAAAGTGAAATACTTGCGCGCTATCATCTCCACGTCGGGGTCCAGTTCGTAGAACACCCACTCCGTGCCCGCCTTGGCGTCGGCGCAGGACACACCCACGCCCAAACCCACCGCGCCCACCCGTTTGGCGGGGAAAGAGTCCAGCACCTCGCTGACCGGCGAGCCCTTGGCGTAGTAGACCGTGGTCTGCAGTTCCGTGCCGGCCGCCAGATGTTGTATGCCGTGCACGGTGGCGCCGTGGATGAAGCGGCGCAGGCCATGTTCCTTGTCGTCCTCCACCCGGTACACGCCGTAAAAATTCCGCAGCCCGAACACGCGGCTCTCGCCGGAGACCTTCATGCCCAGCGCGAACAGCCCCGCCAGCAGCGCGGCGGCGGCCGCCAGCGTGCGCGGGCCCTTTTCTTTGCCGGCGGCGTAGGCCACGGCCGTCACCAGCACGGCCAGCGCTATGTAGAGGTCGGCGAAGCCGAAGGACAGGCGCAAGGCGCCCACCGGCGTGACCAGGGCGGTGCCCAGCACGCCGCCGAGGCCCATCATCAGGTAGTAACGCGGGGCCAGCGCCGGGGAACGGGGCCGGGCCTGGTACAACTCGCGGTGCACCACCAGGCAGGCGAAGAACAGCGCCCAGTTGAGCAGCGCTATCATCACCGTGGTCACCGGGCTCTGCAGCCGCCACAAGAGCAGCCCTATCACGCCCAGCAGCGTGAAGAGCGCCACGCGCAGGGTGTTCACCTTGAGGTCGCGGCCGGAGAAGAGCAGCGCGTAGGAGAGCAGATAGACGCCGAGCGGCAGCATCCAGGTGAGCGGCATCGAGGCGGTGGCCGAGCTCTGGTAGCTGGTGACGGCGGCGAGCAGGGCGGAGCTGCCGGCGGGCAGCAGCAGCCACAGCAGGTAGCGCGGCTTTTCTTCGGTAGCGGCGGCGGCCGGCTGCGGCTCGGCGCCGGGGGCTCCCATGCGCAGCGCGGCGAAGAAGAAGCCGGCGTAGACCAGGAAGCCCAGCCGCCAGGTCAGGGCCGCCCCGCCCAGCGACAGCCGCGGCTCGAGCAGGAAGGTATAGGCCAGCATGCCGGCCAGCGAGCCGGCGTTGGACCAGGCGAAGACGCTGAAGGCGCGGTGCTTGTCGCTCTCGGAGAGCAGGCGGTGGCAGAGCGTGGTGGAGGCCGAGAGTACCAGGAAGGGCGCCCCGATGAAGAGCAGGAGGCGCCAGAGCAGGTCGGCGACCGGGCCGGAGAAAACAGGGGCGGGAAAGACGCCCGAGTAGAGCAGGAAGGCGGCGGCCAGCGCCGCCAGGTGCAGGCGCAGTATGGCCCGCGCGCCCAACCGCTCGGCCAGCAGCAGCGCCCAGGCGTAGCCTGCCACCAGGACGGCCTGGTAGAAGAGCAGGCAGACGGTCCAGACGTAGTAGCTGCCGCCGAAATGCGGCAGCACGGTGGCGCCGGTCATCAGCTCCAGCTGGAAAAGCAGGGCCGAGCCGAGGAAGGCCGCGCCGTTGAAAACAACTTTAGGGAAATTTAACCGGTCAGTCAGCCGCATCAGTCGCCCGCCGCGAGGAGTTTTTCGGCCTCTTCTGTGAGGGCGTTGAGACTGTTCTCGAGTTCGAGAGCCTTGGCCGCCACATCGTCGGTGGGCGAGACATGGATGGGCTCGCCGTAGACGGCCTCTATGCGGCCGAAAGGCAGGGGGAACTGGTACTTATCCCAGCTGCGCAGTATCAGCTTGCGCGACAGGGCGCAGGCGGCGGGAACGATGGGGATGCCGGCTTTCTGGGCGGTCAGGACCAGGCCCGGCTGGGCTTTGAAGATGGGCCCCTTGGGGCCGTCGGGCGTGATGGCTATGGAGTAGCCGTCGCGCGCCGCCTTGATCAGGCCGCGCAGGGCCATGACGCTGCCGGAGGAGGTGGAGCCGCGGACGAAAGAGAAGCCGAAGCGCCGCAGGATGCGGGCCATGTACTCGCCGTCCTTGCTCTTGCTGACCATGCCGCAGAGGTTCATGCCCCGGTGCAGGTAGATCATCAGCACTTCCTGCCGGTGCCACAGGGCGTAGGCGGCGGGCCCGGCGTGCGGGCGTCCCTTTATAGTGATGCGCGAGGTTTTGCCGACCAGCTGCATGTACAGCCAAGCCAGGAAAGAGAGTACCGCGTGGGCGGGAGAATTCTTGTAGAGCAGTTCGTTCATTTTTAATGATGGCTGAGCGCGGATTTATTATAAGAATAAAGCGACGAGGCAAACAACAACCGCCGAACAATCAAAGAAGCGACACGCCCTTGACGGGTTGGCCTGCCAGATTGTTTTTCACGGGGTGGCGGGCATGTGCGCTGTGGAATTTCCGGTTAAGCCCGGCGGCAGGCCCGCCGGTACCAGCAATTGCGACGCGCTGCGTTATAATTCCGCGCGCTACCGCTGCCCCGAATGCGGGCACGACGTTTATGTGGCTTTCCCATGCAAAGCGGGGGCCTGTGCCCCAGCTGTGACGCCAAGCGCTCGGCCATAGTAGTGGCGGCAACGCTGGACCGCCTGCTGCCGCCGGCGCACTGAAGCGCGCTTAAGCGGCGCCCGCCTCCGTAAATTTCCACTAAGAACGCATAATTACCGTCAAGCCGGTTCCTTGGCTATGGAACCGGCTTTTTCACTGCGCCTTCCCCATATGCAGGCATCAGTTGCTAAACCACCATACCTACCGCTATAATCTACACGGTGGGCCAAGTACCAGGGGAAATATCTTGAAAAAAATCTTTATACTGCTGTGTTTTGGTCTTTCTTTATCGGGCTGCGTCGCAAACAGGCCGCCGGCCCTAAAGCAGGCCGGGGCTCTGTTCCAGGACCCATATGACCGTATAGTAAAAGACTTCCTGGCAAATAAAGGAAATATCCCCGGCAAAAAGATAGTCGTTTACGAATTCCAGGACCTTTCCGGGCGGGTGACTCCCGAGGGCAGACTGGTGGCGGAGAGACTTACCACCCGGCTGGTGCAGACCGGGGAATTTGAGGTAATAGAGCGTAACCGTCTCGAAACTGTATTAAAGGAGCTGAAGCTTTCGGCTTCCGGCGCAGTGGATGAAAATACGGCCATGCGCGCCGGCAAGATACTTGGAGCTGCGGCCGTCGTGACAGGCACCCTTGCTCAGATGTCGAGCGGCTTTGAGATCAACGCCAGGGTTATCGACGCGGAAAACGGAAAAATACTGGCTGGCGCCACGGCGGCGATTTTGGAAAATTCCCTGAACGTTAAAAAAACAGGAAGCCAGCCGCACATCTATGCCCTACAGGCAAGCGTAAGCCAGAGCGCTAACAGGCCAACCCCGGTTTCGACCTCTCAACTGCCTAGATCACCCAAAGGATGGGAAATCTGGGAAGGCTGGAATAATTCCTACGGCAGTTTCAGCTTGGCCGGCGGGAGACTCCTGTACAGTCTCGACACCAGGCAGCATGACCACGCCTGGGCGGACGCCCCTAAGGACGGCTATTATCCCGGGCTGCTTCTGGCTAGGCCGATAAGGGGTGATAAATGGACCATCGAATTAAAGGCGAACTACACCATGCCGGATGCCGGCGGGCGCTGGTTTTCGACGTGCGTATGGATAGGGAAGAAAGGGATAAGGCCCAGCCTGATCAACGCGGAAGAGAACCTGGGCGTATGCTTTTTCAGGCGCGCCGACCAGGCCGGCTATGGTAAAAATTCCGAATGTGTTCAGGTTAATTACCAGAGCGGCGGAAAGCTGTTGAAAACAGCTACCGTGCCGGGGGACCACAAATACTTGCGCTTCAAGCGGGATTGGACGCGCTTCAGGCTGGCCTACAGCGACGACGGAAAGAACTACAAAGATCTGCTGGACCTGCAAGCCCCGGAATCGCTGCAAGGCGAAGCTCAAAAGCTTGTATTCGGAGGCCAGTCATTCGGGCACCCGGCGGGTTCTTACGCGGAATACGAGGACATCAGGATAAACGGCAAGAAAGAATTGTTTTAGCGTTTGGCGCCCCGTTCAAATCAAACAGCCGGCCTTCTTTCGAAGACCGGCTGTTTGAATTATGGAGGTGCCGGGATAACATTCCTGTGGTTTCCCTTCGATCAGCCGGCTAAATTTTCCGTGTTCGGGCCGATTATCTATAATATACGGATGAATCCCGGTAAAACCCTGCTCCTCGCGCTGGCGGCGCTGGCCGCCCAGCCCGGTGCGTTCGCCGGCGCTGACCTGCAGCGCCTGACCGCCGCCGAACTGCGCGGCGGGGCGGCCGCACCCCCCGTTCCGCGCCCCTCCGCCCCGGCCGTGAAAGAATGGACCGTCATGGTCTTCGTCAACGCCAAGAATAATTTGGAGGAATTCGGCCTGCGCGACCTCAACGAGATGGAATCGGCCGGCTCCTCGGACCAGGTCAATATCGTCGCCGAACTGGGGCGCGCCCGGGGGTATTACTCCGGCGACGGCGACTGGACCGGCGTAAGGCGCTATTTGATCCGTAAGGACGCGGACCCGGCCAGGCTGGCCTCGCCGGCGCTGGCCGACCTGGGGCCCGCCGACATGGGCGACTACCGGAGCGTCGTAAGTTTTGTCCGCTGGGCCAAGGCCGCGTACCCGGCAAAAAAATACCTGCTGGTGGTCTGGAACCACGGCTCCGGCTGGACCAAGGCGGCGGGCCAGGCGGCCAGAGGCATCTCCTACGACGATGAGACCGGCAGCCACATCACAGTCCCCCAACTGGCCGAGGCGTTGGCGCAGGCCGGCGGTACCGATGTCTACGCCTCGGACGCCTGTCTGATGCAGATGGCTGAAGTGGCCTGGGAGCTGAAAGACCAGGCGCCGTACGTGGTGGGCTCAGAGGAGACCGAACCCGCCGACGGCTATCCCTACGGCGCTTTGCTGGGCGGACTGACGGCCGACCCCGCCATGTCCCCGCGCGCGCTGGCCGCGCTGGCGGTCTCTTCTTACGCCGCTTATTATTCCGCGCAGGGCACCGGCGCCACGATGAGCGCGCTCAAAACCTCGGCCCTCCCGGAATTTCTCAGGCTGACCGGCGCTTTCACCGCGGCCGCGATGGCGGCCGGGGACAAGGGCGTTGTAAAGCGCGGGCTGTATTACGCCCAGCACTACGCCTACGAGGACAATAAGGACCTCGACAGTTTTGTGAGCTATGTGGTGCTGAGGTCGCAGGACCGGGCGGTCCGGGAAACCGGGACGGCGCTGCTGGCCTGGCTGCGCGGAGAACTGGTGGCGCATAAGGCCGCCGCCAACTACGAGCAGACTCCGGAAGGGCTTGAGCCGACAGACTACTCAAAGGCCGGCGGGCTGGCGGTTTACCTGCCTGGCACCCCGGCCCCGGCCGCTTACGACGAACTGCGCTGGGCGAAAGACTCCTCCTGGGACGACTTCCTCGACTGGATAGCTCCGCCGAAACCGTAGCCGCCTTTCATTCCCCTATATATCCCTAACCTGGAGCCGCCGCAAGCCCACAGGGGGGAGGCCGAAGCCCTGGGAAAAGTTTCTCCCGGACAAAAAGCCTGTTCGGAGCGGCGGCAAAAACCGCCTCCCCGCTCCTGTTCGGGGATATGATCGTTTTTGCCGGCAAAGTGGAACGTTGCGAGGGCGGCATGTCCGGGGGAAGGGGGAAAAGGCGGGGGGAACTGACGATAACTGCGCTTATGTTTCCTGCAGGTCAGCCTAAAGGTTGAACGAGGCGTCGTCGGCGCCGAGGACGGTGACGCCCGTCTCCTTGGCGGCGGCCAGGAACTCTTCCATGCCGAGTATCAGCGTCTTGCCGGCCTCCAGCACCAGGGTGGAGGCGCCGGCTTCCTTCATCACGTGCAGGGTGCGCGCGCCGGCCACCGGCAGGTCGAAGCGCATGTCCTGGCCGGGGCGGGCCACTTTCACCACGGTCAGGGATGAGCCGCCGCGGCCTTTGGTGAGCTGCCCGGCGCGGCGGATGCACTCGTCGGTGCCCTCCATGCCCTCGGCGGCTATCACGGTCTGGTCGCGCAGCACCACGGTGAGGCCTATGTCCAGGTCGGCGATGGCCTTGGCGGCGCGCCAGCCGTAGGCGGCGGTTTTAAGAGTGTCGGCGTCGGGTTTTTTGCCGGTCAGCAGGCCGGGCTTGATCAGCAAATGGCCCAACAGCGTGGCGGAGCTGACAATCTCGATGCCGTCCTTGCCGAGCTCCTCGGCCACGGCCGTGAAGATGGCCCCGGCCTTCTTGTCGCGCAGTTTGAACAGCAGCTTGGCCGCGCGCAGGTCGGGCACTATGCCGCCGAAGATGTTGACGTGCGGGATCTGCCCCACCATCAGGGCCTTATGCACGCCGCCGTCGCGCAGGAAGTCGATGGGGCCGCCCACGTTGCCGAGGCGGAACCAGCGGGTCTGCGCGGCGTACTGCTCTATCTCTTTGGGGGTGATATCGTGCAGGCCCACGACGTAAACGTCGAGGCCGGCCTTTTTGGCCTCGGCCGCGAACAGCAGCGGGAAGCTGCCGCCGCCGGCGATGAGCCCGATTTTCTCGGCCATTAATCGTTGCCCGCGGTTTCCAGGTCGCGCGCGGTGCGGCGCGGGCGGGCTATGCCGCGCTTGGAGGACTCGACGAAATCCAGGATCAGCGAGGCTTCCGGCGGCAGGTTCTCCGAGCGCAGCTGCGCCACGGCGTCCTTGAGCAGCAGGCCGCGGAAGAACAGGGTCTTGAAGACGTGCTTGATGGCTTTTATCTGTTCGGGGGTGAAGCCGTTGCGGCGCAGCCCGACGATGTTGAGCGTTACCGGCCGGGCCCTGTCGCCCTGCGCTATCACGTAGGGGATGATGTCCTGGTTGACCATGCCGCCGCCGGAGACCATGGCGAATTTACCGATGCGGGTGAACTGGTGTATGCCGGCGAGGCCGGAGATGGTGGCCCGGTCGCCTATCTGCACGTGGCCGGCGGGCGCGGAGGAGTTCACGAGGATGACGTTATTGCCCACGCGGCAGTCATGGCCGAGGTGCGAGTTGGCCATCAGCATGCAGCCCGAACCCATGGAGGTGAGGTTGGTGGCGTGGGAGCCGCGGTGCAGCGTCACGTTCTCGCGGATGACGTTATTGTCCCCCATTGTAAAACGGGTGTGCTCGCCCTTGTAGGACCAGTCCTGCGGCGGCATGCCGACGTAGGCGGCCCCGGTGAACAGATTGTTCTTGCCGACGGTGCAGAACTCGAAGATGCAGTGCGGGCCTATCTTGGTGCCGTCGCCTATCTGCACGTCCTCGCCTATCACTACGAACGGGCCTATCTCCACGTTCTCGCCTATCTGGGCCTTGGGGTCTATTACCGCGGTGGGGTGTATCTTCGTGGGCATAATTTTCCTCCGGAAATTAAACGCTTAACCTAGGGCGAAAGTCAGTTCGGCTTCGGCGGCGGACTCGTCGCCCACCCAGGCCTCGGCCCTGACCTTGCCGAGGTGGCTCTTCATGCGCAGGATCTCCACGTGCATCTTCAGCACGTCGCCGGGCACTACCTGGCGGCGGAACTTGGCCTTGCTGATGCCGGCGAAGAAGCCCAGGCGGCCCTTGGTTTCGGGCAGGGCCATCATCATCGCGGCCGCGGTCTGGGCCATGCCCTCCAGCATCAGGACGCCGGGCATGATGGGCTTCTCGGGGAAGTGGCCGTGGAAATAGAGTTCGTTGGCGCTGACGCATTTGACGCCGACGCAGTACTTGCCTTCCTCGACGACCTCGACGCGGTCCACCATCATGAAGGGATAGCGGTGGGGAATGATCTTGAGTATTTCTTCGCAGGGGATGACGCGTACGGGCTTGTAGGGGCGCGGGGTTTCGGTCATGGTTTAGAGGGCCTTTTCCAGTAATAGTTTAGCAAAATTGACGTTGGCGGCGTGGCCGGGGCGCTCGGCCTCGATATAGATATCCCTGAGCGGCCGGCCGGCCAGGGCGAGGTCGCCTATGAGGTCCAGCAGTTTGTGGCGGGCGAATTCGTCGGGGTAGCGCAGGCCGCCCTTGGCGAGGATCTCGTTCTCGGCTATGACCACGGCGTTATCCAGCGAGCCGCCCAGGCCCAGGCCGGCCTTCTTGAGCGCCTCGAGTTCGTGCGAGAAGCCGAAGGTGCGGGCCGGCGCCACGCGGACCAGGTATTCTTCCGGCGACAGCATGAATTCCACGGTCTGCCTGCCCACCAGCTTGTGCGGGTAGTCGTAGGTGAGCTTGATGAGGACGCAGCCCTTCATGGGCCTGGCGAGGAAACGGATGTCGCCCTTGGCCATCTCGAGCTGGCCGCCTATCGAAAGGGTTTTGCGTTCCTGCTCCGGCTTTTCGGCGAGGCCGGCCTTATGCAGGGCCGTGGCGAAAGGCAGGGCCGAGCCGTCGGCGGCCGGCGGCTCCTCTCCGGAGATCTCTATATCCAGGTCGTCTATGCCCAGGCCGGCGGCGGCGGACAGCAAATGCTCCACGGTGTAAATATTGTTCTTGCCGTCGGTGATATTGGTGCCGCGCGCGGTGCCGGCTATGCGGTCCAGCGTGGCGGGTATCGGCTCCGCGAACAGCGGGCTGAGAAAGCGGTACCCGGTCGGCCCCTCCGCAGGCAGGAAAGTCACTCTGGCGGGTTTCCCCTTATGCAGGCCGATGCCCTCTATCGTCGCAGCAGTCTTAATCGTTGTTCTCATCAGGTAAATGTGTCGCTGAAAGTTTTACTGAGGCCCGCCAAGGGGACGCCTTCTGCGGGTACGCTCGGCCACACCGTGGCCTCGCTCTTTCGCTCCGGTTCGGCGCTACGCAAGCCTCACCTCCGCGAGGCCCCTCCGAAGGCATCCCCTCGTCGGGCCATTGCTCGTAAAGTAAGCCGGAGGAACCATGCCGGCCGGGAGCGATTTTAGGGCGCAGGGCCAAGGGCCGCAGCGGACGGCCTATCATTAAGGCCGCGGCGAAGAATGTCTGAGCGAGGCACTGTGTGCCGAGCGAGTTCTTCGCCGGCGGAGGCCTGCCGGCCCTCTTCCGCCGCGCCCGCTCTATGAGCGAGCGGTCGGCATGGTTCCTCCTGCCCGTCTATATCCCGAGATGCTTCTTTATTTTAGAGAGCGTGCGGTGCATTTCGGGGAGGCGGCCGAGCAAAGCTTCTATCTTCATGGCCTGCAGGCGCGGGCGGGCGGTGTGGCCGAAGACTATCTGGTTGGGGCCCAGGCTCGACATCACGCCCGTCTTGCCCATCACCACGGTGTTCTCGCCGATGGTGAGGTGGTCGGAGACGCCGGCCTGGCCGGCGAGGATGACGCCGTCGCCCACCGCGGTGGAGCCGGCCACGGCTACCTGCGCCAGGATCAGGCAGTTCTTGCCGAGCTTGACGTTGTGCGCGATGTGCACTAAATTGTCCATCTTGGTGCCCGCGCCGATGACCGTGGTCTCCAGCGCCGCGCGGTCTATGACGGCGTTGGCGCCGATCTCCACCTTGTCCTCTATGACCACGCGGCCGAGCTGCGGGATCTTCTCGTGCGTGCCGCGGGGGGAGGTGTAGCCGAAGCCGTCGGAGCCGATCACCGTGCCGGCGTGTATGATCACCTCTATGCCCACCTCGCAGCCGTCCAGGAGCTTGACGCCGGGGTAAAGGCGGGAGCGGGCCCCGATCCTGGCGTTGCGGCCCACGTAGCATTGCGCGCCGATCACGGCGCCGGTGCCTACGACGGCCCCGTCCTCCACTACGGCGCAGGCGCCGATGTGGACGTTCTCGCCGATCCTGGCCGAGGCGGAAACTACGGCGGAGGGGTGCGCGCCGGGCGGGGGCAGCGGGCGCATCTCTTTCTCCACGACGCGCAGCGCCAGCATGAAAGCGTACCTGGGGTTCTTGGTGTAGACCACGACGCCGGGGAAGGCCTTGAGCGCCTCCTCGCAGCCGCGCGGAGCCAGCAGGCAGCCGGCCCGCGAGGCCAGCGCGGCGGGCGCCAGCGCGGCGTCGGCCAGGAAAGCCAGGTCGGCGGGGCCGGCCTGCTCCAGCGGAGCGGCGGCGAAGAGCGGGGTGGCCCCGTCGCCCTGCAGGTCGCCTTCGGCGAGGCGGGCTATATCGGCGGCGGTCAAATTCATAGGCCGTTCTCCTCGAGTTTCTTGAGCAGCTTGCCGGTCAGGTCCACCGCGTTCTGGCCGTAAAGGATGTTGCGCTTGTCCACCACCACGCTGACCTCTTCCTTGATGGCCAGCTCGCGCAGGGCCACGTAGATGCGGCCCAGCAGCAGCTCGCCCTTGCGGCTCTCGTATTCCAGCAGCTCACGCTCGGCCTGGCGCTGCGCCTGGCGCAGCTCGGCTTCTCGGGTCACCACTTCGGCCTCTTTCTTCTGCAGCGCGGCGTCGATCTCCGGCACGGAGGTGGAGACGGAAAATTTAAAATGGGTCACCGGCACTTTGGCCACGCCCGGCATGTCTATGCCGCCCATGCCCGGCAGGGCCTCGGGCAGCGCGGCGGGGGCTGCGGTAGAGAGCGTCAGCTCCGCCCCGGCGGGGGCGGAGGTGGAACCGGTCACCGGCTGGGTCGAGACCGCGGCCGCGGCCAGCGCCGCGGCGGCCGCCCTGGCGTCGGCGGCTGCCTGCTCCACGCTGCGCTGCGTCTCGAGGAGCGAGGGCAGCGTCAGCGCGAACTCGCGCTCCTGGCGCAGCTTGGCCATCTCGGCCTTCAGCGTGAAAATGGCGGTCTTCTTGGCGTTCAGCGCGTCTTCCTTCTTCTTGATCTCGGAGAGGAAGTCCTCGCGGGCGCCGGCGGTGCCGGAGTAGTCCTTGAAGACGCGGTCTATGTCCACGTAGCCTATGGTGCCGGACTCTCCGCGGTTCTCCTGCAGCAGCAGTTCCAGCGCCCCGGCGCCGGCGGGAACCAGCGCGAGGATAGCCGTGATGATCAGTTTTTTCATGATAACCTTCCGTTGTCTCCGGCGGCCCCGGGCCGCCGTTCTTTAGAACAGGTTGCCGAGCGTGAAGTAAATGTCCGAGCGCTGCTCGCCGGTCTTGTGGTTGAAACCGTGGCCCCAGTCCAGCCGGATCGGGAAGGCCGGCGTGGTGAAGCGGATGCCGAAGCCCGCGCCGGTCTTGAGGTTCGTGGTGCCGGTGCCGACGCGCGTGCTGATGTCGTCGAAACCGTCCCACGAGTTGCCGATGTCGAAGAAGAACGCCCACTGCACTATGGTGCGGCGCCGCTCGCGCGCGAGCGGGAACTTGAACTCCACGTTGGCCACGTCGTAGACGCGGCCGCCGTTGAGCGGGCCGATCTGGCCGTTGTTGGAGTAGCCGCGCACCGTCTCGGCGCCGCCGAGGAAGTAGCGCTCGTACACCGGGACCGACTTGGTGTCGCCGAAGCGGCCCACGAAGCCGAAGCGGTTGGCGAAGGACAGCACGAAGGGGTAGTCTTCGATGGAGAACAGCTTGAGGTTGTAGCTGTAGGAGAGGGTGGGCTTGTAGTAGTTCACGTCGCCCTGCAGCGGGCCGCCGGCGTATTCCACGCCGATGGAGGCCTTGCTGCCGCGCGTGGCGTCCCAGATATTGTCGCGGGTGTCGCGGGAGATCTCCACGAAGACGGACGAGGTGACGCTGGTGCCCTCCTGCAGCTCGCCGAGGTAGAGGGCGTCCACCTCGCTGATGCGCACCTTCTCGTAGGTGTAGGAGGTGCTGAGGCGGTACTTGTCCTCCTCGAACCGCGGCCCGAGCGAGATCTTGCCGCCGGTGCGGCGCTCGGTGTAGGCCGAGATGGTGTCGCGGTAGGGCTTGTAGTGGCGCGTGTTGAAGATGTCGGCGCCCAGCGAGGTCGGGTGGTCCCCGATCCACGGCGTGGTCCAGCTCAGGTAGTAGTCCTGCACGCGCTTGCCGAAGTTCCACGACAGCGAGGTGCGGTGGGCGCGGCCGAACAGGTTCATGTGGGACAGCGACAGCGTGCCCACGAGGCCGTCGGTGGAGGAGATGCCGGCGCCGGCGGTCAGCATGCCCGGCTTGCCCTCGGCTACGTCGAAAACGAGGTCCACCTTGTCCGGGTCGGCGGTGGGGTTGATGACGGGGCTGACGTCGTCGATAAAGCCCAGGTTGAAGATCTTTTCCTGGCTGCGGCGGATCTTGGAGGCGCTGAACACGTCGCCTTCCTTCTGCGTTATCTCGCGGCGCAGCACGTAGGACTTGGTGGCCTTGTTGCCCTCCACGTCGATGTGGTCCACGAAGATCTGGTTGTTCTCGACGATCACGTAGGTGATGTCCGTCTCGCCGGTCTTCTCGTTGAGGACCCGCTCGGGGGCGAGCGCGGCTTTCAGGTAGCCCTTGTCGGCGTACTTCTCCTGGATGCCGCGCACGGTCTCCTCGAAGCGCTCCTGATTGAACAGCTTACCGCGGCGGTAGGCCACGGCGGGCAGCAGCTCGCTGGGCAGGTAGACGGTGTTGCCGGAGAAATAGGTGGCGCCGAATTTCTGCTTTACGCCCTCGGAGACCGCGATGCGCAGCGTCACGCTGGAGCGGTCCTCGTTGAAGGTGACGGACGACTCGGTGACGCTGAACTCGCCGTAGCCGTTGTTCTTGTAAAAAGCCTCCAGGGCTTTCAGGTCGGCGTCGAGGTCCTGCGGGGAGTAGATCTTCTTGGGGCGGTTCTTGAGCTTCTTGACGAGCTTCTTGTGCGGGAAGCCGTTAGCGCCTTCCAGCACCACGGCGGCCATGCGGGCTTTGCGGCCCTCGGTCACGGTTATCGTGACGCGGCAGGAGGACGCCGCGGTGTCGAACTTCACGTCGTAGTCGGCCCGCGCGTCTATGAAGCCCTTCTCGCGGTACTTGTCGGCGATCTTGATGACGTCCTCGCGCAGCTTCAGGTCGTCGAAGAAATCCTTCTCCTTGAGGGTCATCTCGTCCTTGACGGCCGTCTTGGACAGGCCCTTGGCGCCGACGACCGTGACCGTCTTGACCACCGGCTTCTCGGAGATGATATAGGTGACGCGCACCGGCACGGAGGAGCCGGCGGCTTCCGCCAGCTTGGCCGAGACGGCGAGGCCGTGCAGCGGCTCGATATCCACCGAGACCTTTTCCACGCTGCCCAGCGCCAGGATGGACTCTATGTCCTGCGCCACGAAATCCCTGCGGTAGAGTTTGCCTTTCCTGGCCTTGCCGGCCCGCAGGATCACCTTGGGCTTCAGGTTGATAGTGCCTTTCACGGCGGCTTCCGCGGCTTCCCACGGGCCGAGGCCGGAGTCGTCAGAAACTGACGGGGCCGGGGCGGGGGCCGCGTTGTCCGCCGGGCCGCTCATGCCGGGCAGGTCCTGCGGGGTCTGGGCCGAAAGGGACGAGAAAGGGAGCGCGGTCAAAAGGAGCAGTAACTGGAGTTTTTTCATATATAAATAAAAATACGCTGCGCGGGCGGGGCGTTGCGGCCGGCGTACGCGCGTTATCCTGTATCTTACTATTTTTACCCGCGCTTATAAATCCGCCTTTTCCGTTTTTTATGCTAGAATTAGCGGAGTTTAACGAGGGCAGCCGTAATAATACGGCGCAGGGGCGCCGGCGGTTGCGTCCCGACCCCGGGCCAACGGAGAAAAAATGAAAAAAGTATACATCCTCGACACCAACGTGCTGATACACGATCCTCTTTCCTTCACCAAGTTCGAAGACAATACCGTGGTGGTCCCGATCTCCGTCATAGAGGAGCTGGATAACTTCAAGCATACCGCGGACGAGCGCGGCAAGAGCGCCCGTATCGTTTCGCGCAAACTCGACGAGTTCCGCATGAAAGGCAAACTGAACGCCGGCGTGAAGACCGAGGCCGGCGGCACCCTGATCGTGGACCTGGACCACGTGCAGGTGCTCCCCAAGGAGTTCAAGCTCCTCGAGATGGACAACCGCATTCTCAACACCGCCTACTGGTACGAGCAGAAGAAGCACAGCGCCATCCTGGTGACCAAGGACATCAACCTCCGCCTGAAGGCCGAGGCCGTGGGTCTGACCACCGAGGATTACGAGGCCGGCAAGGTTAACGTGGACGAGCTGTACCCCGGCCTGGTGGCGCTCGACTTCCCCTCCGCCTCCGTGGACAAGTTCTACAAGGACCACGAGCTGAAGAGCCCCGAGGAGCTTTCCCCCAACGAGTTCGTGGTGATCCATTCCAAAGAGGACCCCAAGAAGTCCGCGCTGGGCCGCGTGGACCCGAACGACCCTACCAAGATCCGCGCCCTCAACCCCGAGCCTTCCCCGTGGGGCATCCGCCCGCTCAACAAGGAGCAGCGCTGCGCCATGGAGCTGCTGCTGGACGATTCCGTCAAGCTCGTCACGCTGCTCGGCGCCGCCGGTACCGGCAAGACGCTGATGACGCTGGTCTGCGGCCTGCAGAAGGCCGTCGAGGAAAGCGTCTACCGCAAGCTGATCATCTGCCGCCCGATCGTGCCCGTCGGCAAGGACATCGGCTTCATCCCCGGCACCAAGGAAGAGAAGCTTTCCACCTGGATGGGGGCCATCTACGACAATCTGGAATACGTGATGGACAAGCGCCACCAGGAGAGCGCGATAGAGAAGTTCGAGTACCTGCTGCAGAACGAGAAGATAGAGATCGCCTCGGTGACGCATATCCGCGGCCGCTCGCTGCCCAAGCAGTACATGATCGTCGACGACGCGCAGAACCTGACGCCGCACGAGATCAAGACCATCCTGTCGCGCGCCGGCGAGGGCACCAAGGTGGTCGTGACCGGCGACCCGTACCAGATAGACAACCCCTACCTGGACATCGCCTCCAACGGCCTCACGTACATCGTCGACCGCATGCGCGGCCAGAAGATCTACGGGCACCTGACGTTCACCAAGACCGAGCGCAGCCCGCTGGCGGCGCTGGTGGCTGAGCTGCTGTAGGCGGGAGACCGCAAAAGAAAGGGCCGGCGGCGTCGCCGGCCTTTTTCTTTTTTGCGCCGCGGCGGGCCGGCCGCGGCGGTTTTGCGGTCTGGGCCGTAAGGCCCAGCCGCGTCTGGGCCTTTAGACCCTCGGCAGCCCGCGCGAATATATTACACTATAACTGTGCGACTGTCGGTAAATCCAAAGAACAGATAAGGAACCGCAACATGATGAAAAAAATGTTCAGATTAGCGGCCATGCTGGCCCTGCTGGTGAATTCCGCCCCTATTTTCGCCGCCGAGACCGCGGTTAAAACCGCCCCCGCGCCCGTCGCGCTCGGCGAACTGCTCAGCGGCTCGCTCTCCGGCCTGGCCGTCCTGCCCGCCCCCGAGGAGATAAAGATCCCCGAGGCCCTGCCCGTCAGGCAAGACAAGGCCGCCGGCATGGCGCCCAAGCCCGGCAAGGATTTCACCCCGGTGGTGCAGGACAAGGCCCGCATCAAGGCCATCATGCAGCTGGTCTCCGACATCTATAACGGCAAGCCGCTGCCCTATTCCCAGGACGGCACCACCTTCAAGAACAAGGAAGGCAAACTGCCCTCCCAGCCCGCCGGCTTCTACAAAGAGTACACGCTGCTCACCGGCAGCGCCCCGCACACCGTCACGATAGGCGGGACCACCTACCAGGTAGCCCCTGACCTGAGCGCGCGCGGTTCCGAGCGCGTGATCATCGGCGGCGGCGAGAAGATCTATTATACGCCCGACCATTACGCCAACTTCATACTGCTGACGGTAGTGTACTGACGGTGGCCCAGCCCGGGGAAGAAGGACTTTTCCTGGACCTGAGGGCTTCAGGCGCGGCGGAGGGGATCGCAACACGGTTCCCTCCGCCGGCTTATTTCACGGCCTTCATAGACGGCGAAAAAGCCCGCGACAAGGCCGGGCTGATGGAGCAGATCGGGCCGGCTTTCAGGTTTCCCTCCTATTTCGGCAAGAACTGGGACGCGCTGCTGGACTGCCTGCGCTCCCTGCCCGACTCCGTGCCGGCCCGCGGTTACGTGCTGGCGGTGCGCAATTCTTCTTCTTTCCTCCTCCTGTCCGCCAAGGACAAGGAGGACTTCGCCGATATCGCCGGCGAGGCGCGGGCCTTCCTCAGGGAAAAATACAGCGCGAACCTCGTTGTCGCCCTTCTTTGACCCCTTAAGGGTGCCGCCAGGACCTCCCCGGCACCCCTTGAAATCCTTAATATTATCTGTTAGACTATAAACGCTATAATAGTCACTATATAGCGAGTGCCCGGGCTGCGTTTCTGACGGCACCCTTTCCGGCGTTTCAGCGGGCGGAGTACCTATGAAAACCAAGGAAATAACTTTAAAACTCAAGTTCAACCGGCATCAGGCGGCGGCCCTGCTGGCGGTTTTTTTTCTGGCCTGGCATCCGGCTTTCCTGGGCTCTGAAACCCTTACCCTTACCACCTATTACCCCGCCCCGTACGGCGGTTACGTCAGCCTGCTGACCACTCAGCAGACCCTGCTGGCCCGGGATGCCGGCCGGGTGGGCATAGGCACGGCCAACCCGGTGGACAAACTGGGTATTGCCGGCGGCGGCATCGACGTGGCCGGCGGCGGCATTATGATAGACGGCGGACAGACCATACAGAGCCGGGGCCGCATGCACCTGTTCGGTCAGGAGTTACTGTACCTTCTCAACAGGTCCGGGGTCGTGATCGGCCGGGAATGGGGCGGCAACGGCAATCTCAGCGTCCAGGGAACACTTAGCGGCCTCTGCACCTGGCGGGCCATGGGCGGCGGCGGCTGGTCCTATTGCGCGGCGGGAGAGAACCTTGTCAACACCAATTTCACCAGCTGGACCTCGGAATGGACCTGCATAGGTCGCGGTTTGGCGAACTCTCCCACCGCCACGATGTGTGCGCAGGGTTTTAAGACCACCGGGGTCAGCGGCAGCATGCTGTGCTGCCGCATCCAGTGACGGGGCGGCCTGCCGCCGGGAAAGGCACCAAAGTTCTTCAGAAGGGGATGCGGCGAGTGATGATAATTCCAATAGACCCTAAAAAATATTCTTTACCAACGATAAGGTACGCGGCTTACGCGCTGAGCGGCGGAAATCATGTCCTGCTGGCGTTAAAAAAAGGCAAGGTAGAGGCGGCTTTCTCCCCGAAAGCCGGCGGCTCGGCTGCCGGCCTGAAGAAGCTTTTCCTGAGGGAGCTGGAGGACGAAAAGTTCCGGGAACGGCTCTTCGCGGAGAATAGCGAACTCCATTATTGGATGATCAAGCGGGCCATCAATTACGTGCCCGCGGAGAACAAGCCCAGGGAAGAGTTCGGGCTCACCCCGGACCAGGAGAAGGAGCTGGAGCAGCTCATCGCCCAGGTGGAAAGCGAGATCAAGCTGGGCAAGGACGATCCCAAAGGGATAACCAAGACCTGGGAACAGAAATATGGCAAGAAAGCCCGCCGTTAAAACAGCAGAGGCCCCGGATTTCCGGTTCAGACGGCTCGACGGCGGGTTCCTGGTCACCAATGATTTCGGCGGCCACGCCTTCCTGTCAAATTCCGATTTTTCGCGGTATTCCACCGGCCGGCTGGCCCCTGGGAGCAAGGTCTATGACGGCCTGGCCGCCGGAGGTTTCGTCAAGGACCGGCTGAACTTCGAAAGCCTGTTCGGTAACTGGCGGTCGCGCAATGAATCCGTTTTTTACGGCACCGGCCTGCACATCTTCGTGCTCACCCTGAGGTGCAACCACAAGTGCGCTTACTGCCAGTCCTCTGTCGCCGGCGAAAAGGCCGAGAATCTGGACATGTCCCTGCCGATAGCCAAAAAGTCCGTGGACCTGGCTTTCCAGAGCCCAAGGAGCGCTATCACCATAGAGTTCCAGGGCGGCGAACCCCTGGCCAACTGGGACGTGCTGAGCGGGACGATAAAATACGCCAGGCTCAAGGAGAAGCGGACCGGCAAGAAGCTGACGCTGGCGCTGGTCTCCAATTTCAGCCTGATGGACGAGGCTAAGGCCGCCTTCCTGCTCGAGAACGAGGTTTCCATCTGCACCTCCCTCGACGGCCCGGAAGCCCTTCACAACGCCAACAGGACTTACGCCGGCGGCAATTCCCACAAGCAGACCGTCAAATGGCTGAAGCACTTCAATGCCAGCCACGATTCGCAGTACGGCCTGAAATACCGGGTCTTCAAACCCAGCGCGCTGCTGACGGTCTCGAAACGGACCCTCGGCCGTGGCAGGGAAGTGGTGGACGAGTATATCGGGCGCGGGCTGGAAGAGATCTTCCTCCGGCCGCTGGCCCCGATAGGCTACGCCAAGAAGCACTGGGGCGCGATAGGCTACACGCCCGAGGAATTTCTGAAGTTCTACAAAGAGGCGCTGCGCTACATCCTGCGCAAGAACCACGCGGGGGTGAAGATCAGGGAGAAGTTCGCCGTAATGCTCCTCTCCAAAATTTTGAAGTCCAGGGATTCCGGCTACCTGGACATGCGCTGCCCCTGCGGGGCCTCCACCGGGCAGCTGGCCTACAACTATAACGGCGACGTCTACACCTGCGACGAAGCGCGCATGGTGGGCTGGGGCGGGGACGACATCTTCAAGGCGGGAACGGTCAGGGATAAATACGAGGATATAATTTCCTCCCCCACTACGAAGACGCTCTGCGCCTCCTCCAATCTCGAATCGCAGCCGCTCTGTCACCGGTGCGCCTACAAGCCCTACTGCGGGGTGTGCCCGGTCGTCAATTATGAAGCGCAGAGCAGCATCTGGGGCCAGATGCCCGCCAATTACAGGTGCCGGCTGCTGACGGGGCTCTTCGACTTCCTGTTCGGTCTGCTGCGGGACGCGAAGAGCCGGTCCGTACTTGAAACGTGGGTGAACGCTGGAGCGAGCCGATGAAAAAAGAATTCAAAGTCGATCTGGCGCTGTATTCCGAGGAAGCCCTCGGCCTGGCCGCCAACGTGGCCGGGAACGCGCGCGTGGCGCTGAAGAAAGGCCGCGGGGGGCTGGCGGTGGAAGTCGAGGCGGGGGAGCCCGAGGCCGCCTTCCGGGACTTCATGAACGAGGCGCTGAACCAGCAGTGCAGAATAGACCTGGTGAAGAAGAACTTTAAAACGTCCCAGCTTATACTCGCCAATGCTCTGGTCTCGGCTCTGGGACAGAAGAACTCTAGGGAGGGGTGATGAGAAAGTACCTTATTCTGTTCGTTATCGGCAGCCTCGCGCTGGTCCTGTACCTGCGCAACAGGGATACCGCCGTCAAGACCGATCTTCTGCCCGTCCCCGTCCAGGAAACGGGCCTGCCTGCCGGCGTGGCGCTGCCGCCCGATGCCGGCAAGATCCAGCCTGTAGAGGCCTCCCGGTCAACTGACTCGCAGCTCCCGCCAACGCCGCCTGCGCCCATGCCGCCGGCCCCGAATCTGCTTATAAATTCCCCCGCGGACACCTGCGCGAGGGAGACCAAGGTGAAGGACGTTCTAGCCGGCCACGAAAAGACCTGGGGCTACCTGAGCAAGGACAAACTTAAGAGTTACGCCGTGCTGCAGTCGGTGGGGGAGCAGGGGATAAAGGACCTCTCCGCCCTGGTGGGCAAGTACCAGGCCTGCGTGTCTCTGGCGCGCGACAAGGACCTGTGCGGCAGCCTGCCCAAGGTGGACGGCAAGGTGGACTACGAGATGAACAGGTCCTGCATTGAAACCCTCTACCCCGTGGGCTTCTCCGGCTACACGATGAACAAGTCCGCCTACCTGTATTGCTCCGGATATTTCAAGAATAACCTCAAGGGCGCCAGCGAGTTCACGTCGGAAGGAAACTTCTGCGGCATAGCCAGGGAGGGCCTGCCCACCCTGTCCGCCAAGTTCTGCGGCAGCGTGCCCGCCGGGGTCAGGGCGACCTGCCTTGGTTCCTTCCCCAAGGACCCCGCGGGCTGCAAGAACGAGGTCTGTTCTTTGATCTGGAGCGTGCGTGTTGCCGTCGAGAACAACGCCCCCGGTATGCTGGGCCCGGACATGGGTTCGCTCGCCGCGGTCCTGCTGGACAAGAAAGAGGACTCCTGCCGGCAGCTTGGCGATATGGTGGTTCAGCAATACTGTTCGGTGAAGTACCGGATCGAAACGAAGGTCCAGGAGCTGGAGATAAACAAGAATCAGGAGCAGCTTAACAAGCAGATGCGGTCCGGCCGGGAAATCAAGTCCGAGGATTGAAGAGGTCTTATGCCTAAAAAAACTAACGGGAAGATCAAAAGATTTCTTAGCAGCGAAGAAGGGAAGATGGTCGATTCCGATGTCCTGAAAACCGCCATCGCGCTCGGGATCATCGGCGCCACGGCGCCCGAGGACCTCTCCGCCCAGATCGTGCATTCCAACTTTACGACCCAGACGGGCCATTACAGTCACGGCAGCCACGGCTCCCACGCTTCGCACGGTTCCCACGGCTCCCATGGCTCGCACGGTTCCCACGGCTCCCACTCGAGGGGCGGCTGGTGCTGACCCCGGTTCGGCGCTGAGGTTTCAGCCAGCCCGCCCACAATCCGGTGAACAAAAAGATATACCTGGCCGGCGTCATAGCCTTTGCTGTCGCCGTCTTTTCGTATTGCTACGGCGGCCGCGGCCCGCTTTCGGAGGGCGGCCAAAAGCCGACAGCCGGTCAGCCGGCCGGGGACGGCTACGGCATCCCGGAAGATTGCCCGGCGGACAGGGGCTATATAGAGGCCCTGATACAGCCGGAGGCGGAGTGCGCGAAAAGCGCCGACGTCGCGGGGGTGGCGGCCGCCTACGAGAAGACCTGGGGCTATTTTCGCGGCGATCCGGAACTCTCCTATTTAGCTGCCAGGGCGGCCGCCCCGGCGGAAGTGGAGGAGCTCAAGGCCCTGATAGGCTACTACCACGCCTGCCTCTCGCTGGCCGAAGGGCGGGACCTCTGCGGCCGACTGGTAAAGAAGCGGGAGGGCGAAACGGGCCTCTACGACATGATGTATCTTCGCTGCCGCAAGACCTCGCTGCAGGTCGGTTTCGCGGCTTTCGCCGCCGGCTACTCTGACGATGAGGCCTACTGCGCTGAAAGTTACAGAAGCTTCCTGTTCCGGGACATAGCCGGGACCGTCGATGAAAAGCAGTTCTGCTCGACCGCCAGGAAGGGGGTGGACGGGCTCGGCGCCATCTGCAGCGGCGGCGCGGGGTTGTTCTGCTCCGGCGTATTCCCGGCCAATGGCCGGGAATGCAGTCTGAGACCGTACGACAGGACGGATCCGGGAGACGCCAACGAGGCCTTAGAGGATATGCGGGACTGTGGCGCCTACCGGGATTTCTCCCGCGCTTTCCGGACCGGCAGCCCGGCTGGACTGTCTCCGGAATACGGGGCGCTTTACGCGGCTTTCGTTTCCCGGGATGCGCGCTCCTGCGAGGCGCTGGGGCGCGCGGCAGCGAAGAGCTACTGTTCTATCAGGCACCGCATGACGTTTCAGCAAAAGGCCGAAATGATCCGGCTATCTTTTCTTGAGCGGGACGGCAGGCTGAAGCGCCGGAGCGCGGAGGCCGGCCGGTGAGCCCGCGGTCGAGATGATAAACAAACCGTTCAACCTGTATTTCGAGAACGCCGCGCGGGGCCTCTTCCTCGCCAATGCGTCGGGTCAGGCCGCCTACCTGGAGGGGGCCTCCTCGCGCCTGCTGCGGCCCTTGCGGCTGGGCCGCCGGACGGCCGCCTGGCTGCGCGACAACGATTTTTTCTCCGGCCGGCTGGACTTCGGCCGGCTGGAGGAGCGCTTCAGGGAACATTACTTCGCCTCTTACGCCGGTCCCTCCATCCACATAGTTACCCTCACCAACAGGTGCGACCTGGCCTGCTCCTACTGTTCGGCCAGCTCCAACTCCTCCTCGGCGGATATGTCGAAGGCCACCGCCGACAGGCTGCTGGACTTCGTCTTCGCCATTAAGAACGAGCGGCTGGTGCTGGAGTTCCAGGGCGGCGAGCCGCTGCTGAACTTCGGGGTGCTGAAGCACATCGTCGTGAAAGCGAAGCGGCTGAACCGCCGGGCCGGCAAGAAACTGCATTTTTCCGTGGTGACCAACCTGCAGGGCATGGACGCCGCCAAGCTGGACTTCCTGGCCGGCAACGGGGTCTCGATCTGCGCCTCGTTCGACGGGGTGCGCGGCGTGCACGACAAGAACCGGGTCTCGCGCAACGGCTCCAATTATGACAGGGTGACGCGCTGGCTGAAGGAAATACAGGGGCGCATCGAGCGGGGCGAAAAACTGGAAACCCCCAACGCCATCTGCACCGTTACGCGCGACCTGCTGCCTTTCCCCGTGGAAACGGTGGACGCCTTCGTGAAGAACGGGCTGCGCCGGATACAGCTGGGGCCGCTGGATCCGGTGGGCCGCGGCGCCCGGCTGGAGCCCTATCCGCAGGCGGAGTATTTCGACTTCTACCGCAAGGCCCTCGAGCGCATGGGCGAACTGACCCTGAAAACGGGCCGGGCCGTCTACGAAAAAGGCGCCTTCAATATACTCAAATCCACCGAGACCGCCGAGAGGAGCCCCCGGCGCAACCTCGAACTGCTGCTCAGGCTCGCCTATGACCACAACGGCGATATCTACCCGAGCGACGAGGCCCGGATGCTGGCCGGCGCCGGGGACGACCTCTTCAAGCTCGGGAACGTACGGCGGGAGCGGCTGCCCGACGTGCTGGAGAACCCCATGGCCAGGGCCCTGATCTCCTCCTGCTTCGGGGAATTCTCGCAGCCCTACTGCGCCCGCTGCCCGTACAGCTATTACTGCCGTCTCTCGCCTGTCTACAATTACATCTTCCAGGGTTCGTTCTGGGGGAACCTGCCGGCGAGTCCCCGCTGCGCCTTCTACAAGTTTATGTTCGGCCTGGTGCTGCGGCTCAAGCGCGAGCGGCGCTGGCGCGGCATCTTCGATATCTGGCTCAGGGAGGGCGTGAACTGATGCTCATCAAAGAGGCGGCGAAAAAATTCGGCTGGCCGAGGGCGCGCATGAAGGTCTGCGAGCTGACCCTCAATTACGCCTGCAACGCCCGCTGCATCTTCTGCTACAGCTCGCCTGACCTGGAGCAGTGGAAGGGCAAGGACGACCTGCGCGCGCGCCGCGCGGCCGACTACCTGCTGCTCTCCTACAAGAGCGGGTCGCGCATGGTGCAGTTCATCGGCGGCGAGCCGACCATCTACCCCGAGCTGCCGAAGCTGCTGCGCCTGGCGAAGAAGATAGGTTACCCCGCTATCCAGGTCATTTCCAACGGCATCAACCTGGGCGACCCGGCTTACGCGGCCGAGCTCGCCGCCTGCGGCATGAACACCGCCAGCATTTCCCTGCACGGCGACAACGCCGCCACCCACGACGCCATCACGGGCGTCCGGGGCTCCTTCGACAAGGCGGTCAGGGCCTGCGCCAACCTGCGCTCCCACGGTGTTTACATCAACATCAACACGGCTGTGACCGCGATAAATTACAAGAACCTGCCGGCCTTCACGGGCTTCGCCCTCGACAGCTTCGGCACCGATTCGGTGCACCTGATCGCCACGCATTTTACGGGCGCCGCGGCCAAGGCGCCGGAGAAACTCATCGTCCGCTACTCGCTGCAGGCCCCGTACATCAGGGCGGCCGTGGACGCCTTCAGGGCGCGCGGCGTGCGGCCCGCGTTCAGGCTCCTGAGCAACTACGTGCCCTGCCTGCTGCCCGAACACGCCAACCTGATGAAGGACTGGGAGCTGCCGAAGCGCGACGACGACCTCTTCCTGCCGGACGAGACCCACGTCGGGCGCATGTACACCATGGTCACCGACAAACTGCGGGCCAAGGCCGAGAGCTGCCGGGACTGCGCGTACAACCGCGTCTGCGCCGGCTTCGAGCGGGACTACGCCGCCTATTTCGGCGGCGGCGAGTTCAAGCCGGTGCGCAGGAAAAGGACGGCTTTCGGGGTGAAGGCGGTCTATGGCTGAGTTCAACAAGGAGATACAGAAGCTCAAACTGGCGCTCACTTCCGACTGCGTGCTGCGCTGCGCCCATTGCTTTATCGACAAGTCCGCCGGGCTCACGCTGCGCTTCGCGGACGCCGCCCGCGCCGTGGACCTGTTCCTCGGCAGCCCCGGCGATTACAAGCGTCTGGAGCTTTACGGCGGGGAGCCCTTCCTGCGCTACGACCTGCTCAAGCGCATAGTTGCCTATGCCCGGCGCGTCAATAAAAAAGCCGGCAAGCGGCTATTCATCACGGCCGCCACCAGCGCCGTGCCGCTCGACGAGGCCAAGCTGGCCTGGCTGCGCGCCAACGGCGTCGGCCTGGCCATCAGCTTCTCCGGCGGCCGCGCCACGCACGACCATACCCGCGTCTTTCCCGGCGGGGCCGGCTCCTACGCCGTGGTCAGCAAGAAGTGCGCCCTCGCGGTCCGGGCGCTGGAGGGGAGCAGCCTGGTGGCCCTTCTTTGCGTGCACCCGGCCCGGGCCGCCGGCGTCTACGAGGATTTCAGGAAGGTGCTGGCGGCCGGTTTCAGGACCGTGGATATCGAATGCGTCCACGGCCACGGCTGGGACGAGAAAAGTTTCCGCCTCTTTAAAACCGGCTTCGACAAGGTGCTGCGCCGCGTGGACGCGGGGATCCGCTCCGGCGACCCCGTCTTCCTCGAAAATTTCATCGAGCTGCTGGTCTGCACCGCGCGCGGCAAATTCGCCTGTCCCGTCTACAGGGACCTCGAGATGTACCCTGACGGGAGCTACTCGCTTTATCCGTTCGGTTTCGTGGACGGCGCGGCGGACGCGGCCAGGGTGCGCATAGGCAGCGGGGCGAAGGGGCTGAAGAAGAAGTTCCTCGCCTGCTCCTACCCGTCCCGGGCCTGCCGCGGCTGCGCCGGCGACTACTATGTTCTGGACCGGCTCCGCGACGGCCACGCCCCTTACACCTACCGGACCGCCAGCTCCGAGCTCTTCTTCAAGGGCGTGCTGGAAAAAACCGCGTCTGACCGGCGCTATCTCGGCTACGTGCGCGAGATCCGGACCATGAGGGAGGCCGCCTACCTGCGCTGACGCGCCGGTTCCGGCTATCATGAGGAAATACAGGCGATTCGAGCTCTACCTCAATCTGAACTGCAACCAAAAATGCCTGCATTGTTTCAACGGCAGGGCCCTGCGGGCGGCCGGGAAAGAGCTTGGCTTTTCGCGGCTCTGCGCCGAAATGCTGCGGATGAGGGCGAAAGGCTTCGACTGGCTGTCGCTCCTCGGGGGAGAGCCCACGATCCACCCGGAGATACAGAAGCTGGTCGCTTTGGGCAGGAAGATGGGCTACAGGCGTGTGATGACCTACAGCAACGGCCTGAAATACGCCGACCTGGAATTCACGGCGGGGATGAAAAAAGCCGGGCTTACCGACACCTGCCTCAGCGTCCATGGCCACGACAAGCGGCTGCACGAGACGGTGACCGGGGTGCCCGGCTCTTTTGAGAAGGTCCTTCAGGCCATAGAGAACCTGAAGCGCCGCAAGGTGGAGATCACCCTGATACTCGTGCTGAACGCCTTGAACAAAGACAAGCTCAAAGAGATGCTGCGCTTCTACGCCTCGAAGAAGATAAAGCGGTGCATGATCTTTTTCCTCAAATATCAGGGCAGGCTTATCGAGAGCGGCAGCGCGGCGAAAAAATTAATGTTCCGGGTGTCGGAGCTCGGGGAGACGCTGGCGGAGATCCCGGCCCTGGCGGCGGCCGAGAAGATAAAAATACAGAATATCGAGCACGTTCCGCATTGCGTTGTTCCGGAGAATTGCCGCGGGCTGATAGCCGGGAACGACTACGGGGGAGCGGAAATGGTGATACAGAGCGGGGAGCTGCTGGAAGTTTCCCGCTCTCACAAGGGCTTTCTTTTCAAGAGCGCGTGCCGGGCCTGCCGGTACTACCGCGCCTGCGCGGGGATAGACCCGGAATACGCCAGGGTTTTCGGACTCGGGGAATTCTCCCCGGTTAAATAATTATTCTTGCGCCTACCAGTAAACCGGCTGAAAAAGCTGCGGCGCCTCTTTTTTCAGCGGCCGGAACTCGCCGTCCCCGTAGCGCTCCAGGTACAGCCTGTCCACGCCGTAACAGCGGTCGGCGTACACGCAGGTGCGGCAGGCGGGGACCTGTGTTTTGCGGTCGTCGTAAATATTGGACACTTTTTTGCTGGCTTCGCGCGTAAGCACCGCGTTGTTGCGGTTCTTGTGGTCCGCGCCCCAGTCTATCATCACGTTGGCGCAGGAAGGCAGCAGGCAGGGCACGAAATTCCCCAGGAAGCGCCAATCTATCCGCAGGCGGTGCTTCCGGATCAGCCCCAGGGCCACCTGGAGGTAGGGCATCAGTTCCGTGTAGGAGAGCTGCAGCGAAACGGCTTCGGAGAATTTGCCGGAGTAGAAGCCGAAGAAAAAACAGAAACCGGTCAGGCCCAATTCGCGGACGAAGAAATCCGTGTAGGCGGGGAGCTGGCGGTAATTCCGCCTGTTCACCGCCATGTTGGTGGACGTATAGACACCGAGGGCGTTGAGGTTGTTTATGCCTTTGAGGGCCGCCGCGAAAGACCCTTTGACCCCGGTCAGGGCGTCGTGGGTTTCCGGGTAGGCGGCGTGCACCGCCACCTTGGCCATAGTGAGGCCCGCGGCGGCCATGTCGCGGCTGAAAGCGGCGTCGGCGAAGCGGATGCCGTTGGTCATCACCTCTATTATCCTGAAGCCGGTCTCCCTGGCCCGCGCGGTAAGCGGCAGTATGTACGGGCAGATCGTCGGCTCACCGCCGGAGAACACGATCATCGACATCCTGCCGGCCCGGGCGCGGGCCATCATCTCGAAAGCCCTTGCCCGCGGCAGCCAGTCGCCCATTTTCTCGTGGGCGCAGCAGAATACGCAGCGCGCGTTGCAGGTGTCCCCGAGAATGATCTCGCTGGTGCGCACCATGGGCGGCTTCGGCCAGCGGTCCCGCTTCGTAACGTCGAAGAGGTCCAGGCGGCGGTTGTAGCCGCCCAGGTAGGCGGCCCTGTCGAACGATGGCTGTGACTTGACCATACAATCATTTTAACATATGGCCTGAAAATTCCGGACCGGGCACCGGCCCGCGCGCGGCCGGGCGGCGCGGCCAATTTTGATATTATCTATCTATATGATGACGCTGCCCGGAGCAGCCGGGCCGGGCGGGAAAGGCCGCCAACCTGGCGCTGCCGGAGAGGCTGGGCATAAGCAGGGGCAGGATCTGCCGGAACTGAGGTCGCGTCTGTTGCCGCCAGGCCCGCCCTACCGGGCGTCGGGCCTTGTTGTATAATATTTATCTGCGAGCGGACCAAGAAATGAAACCTATAAAAGCCGTGGTAATGTACAGCGGGGGCAAGGACGGACACCTGGCCCTGCTTCGCGCTTTGGACGACGGCGCGGAGATCGCCGGACTCCTGTACCTGGACGGCGGCCGGAAACATTTCGAACTGTTCCACGACAGCCGGAAGGCGGACCTCGTCAGGGAGCTCGCGCGCGCTAACGGCTACAAATTCTACCGAGTCAAAGTCCGGGAAGAGATCAAGAGCGACGCCTTTCTCGAGTTCCTGCGCGATTTCGTGGTTGAGAAGGTCGGCGGCGCAGAGGCTCTTTATATGGGCATAACGGACGAGCTGCCGGAAGAGAACTCGATGCATGAGCGGATGGAGAAGATCTTCCGGAAGCGGGGCCTGCGCTGCGTTTTCCCTCTGTTAAACCTGACGTTCAGCCAGGTCCTGGCCGAGCTGCCGCAAAAAAAGGTGAAAGCCGTCATCATGGGGGCCGTCGGCCCGGATTCCTACGGCTTCCTCGGCAAGACCCCGGATAAGGCGTTCCTCAGGCATGCCGCCAAACTCAAGTGCGACGGCAATCAATTTCAAACGCTGGTCGTGGCTAGTCCCGCCTTCAAGGCCGGGGTCAGGATAAAGAAGACCAGGCCCGTGGACACCCCCGAAGAGGGCCGCTATCTGGAACTGCTCGACTGGGAGGTCGGGTGAGACCCGCGCGGCCGCCGGCGGAAAAGAAGCCGGACGACGGGTCCCTGAAGGCCCTGTTCGCGGAAGTGGACAAGCTGATGCTGCCGGAAATGCCGCCGAACTATCCCCCGATGATGCTTTACGACGGGAGGGTGAACTCCGGGAAGACGGCGAAGCTGCTCGACGGGTGGCGAAGCTCCCTGAAGGAGTTCCCGGCGGCCCCGGTCGTCTACGTGCACGTGCCCTTCTGTCAGCAGGTCTGCGATTTCTGCGGTTTCTACAGGAAGAAGCTTGGTTCCCCCGGGGAGGCCGACGCCTTCCTGGACCGGCTCTCCGATGAGGCCTCGCTTTTCGCGGACATTTTCAGGAAGACGCCGCTGAGGTTCCTCTGCATCGGCGGCGGCACGCCCAGTATGCTGTCCCCGGACCAGCTCTCGCGGCTGTTCCGGATCCTCAGGACTAATTTCATCGTAGAGAAAAACGCCAGGATCGCCTTCGAGGCCAGCCCGATGACCCTGAACCGGGACAAGCTGAAACTGCTCAAGGCGGAGGGCGTGAACTTCCTGGCGATAGGCGTGCAGAGCCTCAACGACCGGCTCATGGCCTCGTTTTCGAGGCGCCAGAGCAGGGAGAAGGTGCTGGAGGTGCTCCGGCAGGCCAAGGAGATCGGCGTGGAGAACGTCGAGGTGGACCTTATGGTGGGCCTGCCCGGAGAGGACCCCCGGGATTTTCTCGCCGACGTCAGGACCATCGGCGCCCTCGACGTGGAACGGATATATCTCTTCGACTACCAGCCCAAGTACAAAACGCTGGACCCCAGCCAGCGGTCCTCGCTGCCGGCCGGGGAGATGGCCCAGGCCAGGAAGTACAGGCGGCAGGCCATGGACCACCTCCTCGCCAACGGCTATAACATGCGCTGCGGGCACTGGGTCTACAAGCGCGACGGCGACAAGTGGCCGTACAGCTACGACCAGCAGGAGGACGGCGGTTATTCCATCCTGGGCCTGGGCCCCAGCTCCGTCAGCTACGCGATGGGCCGGCTCCGCTACGAGAACGTCAGCGACACGGGCGCGTACTCGCGGTTTACGGCGGCGGGGCGGCTGCCGGTCCTCAGGGGGAGATTCCTGACGGAGCGGGAGGAGCTTATAAACAAGGTGCTGCTGGACCTCCTCCACAGGGGCGAGGTCGCGCGGGCGGAACTCAAGGGGCGGTTCTCCGCCGCGGAGGTCGGGTTCGCCGAGGGCAGGTTCAAAAGTCTGAAAGCGGCCGGGGTCCTGGTGGAGAATGCCGGCGCGCTGGCGCTGGTGAACAGGGAACGGGGCGTTTTTGAACTGAGGAAAGAATTCTTCGAGGTCAAAGCGATGGCGGAGCTTTCCGGGCTGACGGGGATAACTCAGAGTTCGGCCGCGCCAGCGGCGGCGCATGAAGCGCCCGCCCGCGACCTCATTCTTTCGAGGGGAGACAAATCGGTCAAGGAACTTTTGCTGACGGAAGACTGCGCCCTGAACTGCTCTTTCTGCCGGCACGCCGGCCGGCGCGGGGGCGCGAGGGAGTTCGGCGAGCTGACCAGGGAGCTGCTCCTGCTCTCGGAACAGGAAGTCAGGGAACTGATCCTCACCGGCGGAGAACCGCTGCTCCACCCGCGGTTCCGCGAACTGCTGCGCCTGGCGGGCAAACTGGGTTTCGAAAAACTTTCCCTCTTCACCGGCGGGAGCGCCGGCACCGAGGCCCCCGGCTTCTGCGAAGAACTGCGGCGCGAGGGGCTGGACGCCGCCTACCTCAGCCTGCATAGCCACCTGGAGAAGGTCCACGACGGCCTCACCGGCGGGAAAAATTACGCGAAAGCCCTGAGAAGCGCCGAAAACCTGGCCGCCGCCGGGATAGAACTGAACCTGGTCACGCTCCTGCGCGGGGAGAACCTGGCCGGGGTCCGGGATCAGCTCCGCTTTTTCCGGCGGAAGTTCGGGGATATACATTTTCATTTCGTCTTTCCCAGGCGGCAAAAACGCGGAGCCGGCGCCGTCAGGTACCTGGACGCCGACCGGCTGTATTCGGAGATAGCCGCGGAGGAAAAAGGCCTGCGCGGGGTGAAGTTCTACAACGTCCCGCCTTGCAGGACCGGCAAGGACGCCTCCGTGACCGGCGATCTGATAAAGGGCTACAAGGGCGACGGCAGGGAATCGGCGCTCAACGAGGACATGGTCAAGCTCACCGAGTGCAACCTCTGCAAATACCTGCTGGTCTGCCCCGGCCCCGGGCCGGACTACCTGGCGGTCTTCGGCGGCGGCGAAATAGCCGCGATAAAGAACCTCGATACTCCGGCGGTTCCCCGCCCGCCGGCCGTCCCGCGCCCGCGGGGAAAAATGCGATAATTAAGCTTGCGTCCTAAGCCGCCCGGAACCGGAACAAGAAATGCCCTTAACTGACATCCTCGCCGACCGCCTGCTGGTCTACCGCTTTTTCCTGGCAGCGTTCTTCCTCTGGTGGGGCTGGACGGTCGCGGCGGGGGACCTGAAGATAAAGAAGATCCCGAACCGCAAGATACTGGCCGGCCTCGCGGCCGCCTTTACGGCCCTGCTGCTTTACGCCCTCGAGACCGTTCTCGGGGGGGCGGGCGTCTCGACCGATTATCTGCGCTGGAGTTTCTTCGGTTACTACTTTGCCAGCCTGGCCATCTCCTCGGCGGTCGGGATCTTCCTCTGGTACGGCGAAGTCTGGCCCGCCGGCGACGCCAAATTCTTCATGGCCAGCCTGGCGCTCCTGCCGCTGATCAATTACCAGATCAGGAGTTTCCCCAGGACCCTGTGGCTCTCCGTCCTGATCAATTCTTTCGTCCTGGGCGCGGTGTACTATATCTACAGTTTCCTGGTCCAGACGTACCGCGGCTGGAAGAGCGGGGACCAGGACAGGCTGCGCAAATGGGAGGGGATCAGGCGGGACCTGGCCGCCGGACTGGATTCCCTGCGCGGCGGGAATTCCGGCAAGGCCGCCGTCTTCGGCGTCTCGCTTTTTCTGATCTTCTTCCTGTACAAAACCGTCGGTTTCGCGCTCACGGGGCGCCTGCAGCACCTGGTCCCGGACATCAACCTGGTCTTTTTCCTGCTGTTCATCGGCTGGGACAAGCTCTCCAGGTTCATCGCGGGGGTGAAATTCAAAAGCCTCGTGGGCCTGCTGGTCCTGGGCTACTTCGGTTACGGCCTGCTCAATTTCAGGAGCGAGCTGCTCCTCAGCGTCCAGTATTCCGCCTGGAACGTGCTCAAGTTCAGCGTCATACTGGGGGCGGGGCGCTTCGTCCTGGTCTACCTGATGGAGAAATTCAGCACCGTCGAGGTATCGGCCGCCGAGGTGGCGCCCGGGATGATCCTTTCGCAGCGCTATTTCAACATAATCCGGCGGGATTCGTTCTTCAAGGGCAGCTTCGAGGATTCCTTCCGGGACGGCATCACCGATGAGGAAGCGGCGCAGCTGAAGGAGTGGGTCGCCAGGATACCGCACGAGAGCCCGAAGATAGAGGTGATGACCGGCACGCCATTCGCGGTCTGGATCTTCGCGGGCAGCCTTTTTCAGCTGGTCTTCAACGGGAACGTTTTCACTTCGCTCGGCCGGCTGGCGGGACGGGTCGCTGGTCTATGAACGCAAAAAAAAGCGCGGCCCCCGGGAAATGGATAAGCAGGCAGGAATGCCTGGCCGACGCCTCGTATACCTGCAATCTGTTCTGCAAATACTGCCATAATCCGCCCTCCGGCGGCAGGACGGAGATAGAGAACGTTATCGCCAGGGTGCGGCGCGGCAAGGTGAAGGCGGTCAGCCTCGAGGGGCGCGGCGAGCCCACTACGAACCCGCGGCTGCCGGAGCTGATCTCCGGGCTGCGGGCGGCCGGGGTTAAGAACGTCATGCTTTCCACCAACGCCGTGGCCCTGGCCGATAAAAAACTTTGCGCCAGGATAGCCCGGGGCGTGGACTTCTTCACGGTCAATTTCCCGTCCCACGTAGAGGAAGTCTACAACGGAGCGACCAGGAGCGTGAAGTACCGGCAGGCCGTGAAGGGGCTGCGCAACCTCGCCGCGCTCGGGCTGGAGGGGAAGGTCCGCTTCTTCCATATAATCTTCAGGGATAATTATAAGCTGCTGCCGGGGTTCGTCGAGTGGGTGCGGTCCGCGCATCCCGGCTGCTCGCTGGTGAACTTCACGTTCGTCAGGAACAAGGGCCGCGTCAACGACGAGAGGGCCATAGTGCCGAACTACGCCGAGGCGGCGCCCTATATCAAGATCGCCCTGGCGAAGGCCAAGCTGGCCGGACTCCGGGCCGTCATCCAGAATATGCCGCTCTGCGCGCTTAAGAGTTTCGAGGGATTCTCGTTCGAGTACCAGCGCTGGCGCCGCGGCGACGAGCCGCTGGAAGAGGGGATAGAGCGGCCCGCGCCGTCGGCCGCTTGCCGGAAATGCGCGCTGTCGCCGGCCTGTTGCGGCGCGCGGCCGGATTACCTGAGAATTTACGGCGACAAGGAATTGAAGCCCTCGTCCGCGGCCCCGGCTTCGATAAAGCCGGAGAGGTTCTGATGCGCCTGCTGTCCTGCATAACCGACAAGCGGGAACTGCCCGTCTTCCGCAAGCTCGGAGTGGACGAGGTCTACTTCGCCGTGAACGATATCCCTAATTACGCCAGCGCCGGGGCCATCGGGACGGCCGCCGGCGCCCGCGAGATCGTACGCGCCGCCCACGCGCTCCGGCTCAAGGTCTTCCTGGCGGCCAACGGGCGCGAGACCAAGCCGGAGGGCTTTGAGAAAGAGGCGCTGGTCAGGAAGATAAAACTTGTCGCCTCCGCCGGCGTGGATGCCCTCATAGTCTCCAGCCCCGGCCTTTTTTTTACGCTCAGGGAGGAAAAGCTGGGGGTTCCTCTGCACCTCAGCTCGGTGCAGCCCTGCTTCAATACCGGAACGGCCAAATTCTTCGTGGAGAACTTCGGCGTCTCGCGGATCATCCTGCCCAACCAGCTGGCGGCCAGGGAGGCGGATGGCATACTGAAGTACTGCAAGAGCGCCGGCGTGGAGACCGAGATCTTCTTCTACAAGTTCTTCGGCTGTCCTTACATCAACGGCGCCTGCTATCTGCACCGGCCAAGGTACTATACCGCGGTCGGCGCTCAGCCGGAGGGCGGCATGTGCCGCATGGGCTCCTGCGGTTCTCTGGCCAGGGTGTCTCCGGAGCTGGTCTTCAGGCGGGAGGCCGCGGCGATAGCCCTGACCGCGGCCAGGCTGAGCGTCAGGCTATCGCGCGGCGGCGCTCCGCGGCTGCTGAACGCCGCGGCCTTCTTCGATTATTGTCTGGCGGGAGTAGATTGCGTCAAGTACGGCACCAGGACCGACGATACCCCGACTAAAGCGGCCAACCTTAAAAGAATAAGGACGGCGATGGATGTTTTCGGGAAACTGGCCGGCCGCTTCTCGCCCGCCGAGGCCAGGCGCAGGTTCGTGGAGGCCGCCGAGGGCTGATGGAAAAGGGACTCAAGCTGGGCCCGGGGGCTTTCCGGGACAAGACCGCTCTGCGGCGCTCGCTGAAGGCTTTCGACTGGGCCTATTTCGGCCCGGAATTCTGCGAGAATCTGCTGGAGCCCGGGCTGCTCGAAGGCCTGCGCGTCCTGAGCGGCGAGCGGAAGAACGTCTGCCTGCTGACGCCTATGGTCACCGATAAGGGGCTGGCGGCGCTCGAGGGCCTTTTCTCCGCGGTCCGCAAGCTGCGGTTTAAAGGCCGCTTCGAGGTCAGTGTCAACGACTTCGGGGTCCTGGACCTTATCAGGCGCAAGCGCTGGGACGTGCGGGTGAACTTCGGCCGCCAGCTCGCCAGAAACTTCGTGCTGGTCGGCCGAGACTCCGTCAATATCCTCAACCAGAGCGGCCTGGCCCTGCTGGAGGAGTTGAAGGTCGGCCGCCTGGAGACCGCCCTTTTCTCCCGGCCGCCGGGTCCGCGGCTGTCCGGGCCGGCCGGCGCTCTGCGGTTCACGGCTTTCTATCCCTACCTGGACGTCACCGTAACCAGGACCTGCCTGGCCGGAATGCCGGAAGTGTCCCCTTATGACTCCCCCGAAGGGGTGCGCTGCGCCAGGGAATGCCTGAATGCCGCCTACCGCGTCGGCAGCGACAGGATAAAAGAGGACATGATCGTCGGCGGCAACACGATCTTCGTCGACTCCGGCGGTCCCGTGACCGCGGCCATGGGGAAATCCCTGGGCGTAGACCGCCTGGTCTTCTGTCCGGACACCTGAGCGCATGAAAAACGAATCGCCTGAACCCAACGTTTTCATCTGCGGCGCCTGCAACCAGCGCTGCGTCTTCTGTTCCGCGGAAGGAGAGGACCGGCGGATGTCCGAGCGGGAAAAACTGGCCGTCCTGCGGATCCCTTTCGAGACCGTCTCGCTGGAGGGCGGGGAACCCCTGCTGGACCCGCGCCTGGAACTGATGGCCGCCGCGGCCAGGCGGGCGGGATCCGGGAACGTAATGCTTTTCACCAACGGCCTGCTGCTGAGCAAGGAGCGGCTGGGCTCGCTGCTGGCCGCCGGCGTTAACGGCTTCAATTTCAACCTGCCCTCCCATCGCGCCGCCACCCATGACGCGCTGACCGGGGTGAAGGGCCGATTGCCCCGTAAACTGGCGTTGATAAAAAAGACGATAGAGCTCGCGCCGCCGGGCAGCGTGGTGCTGACTTTCGTCGTGACGGCGAAGAATTTCCGCGAAATGCCGGCCTATGTCCGTTTCGTCGCGAGGGAACTGAAGGGCGTATTCTATGTCTCCTTCAATTTCATCAAGATCAAGGGCAGGGTTAAGAAGGACTTGAGCCTGGTCCCCCGGATCGCCGCCGCCGCGGCCAGTCTGCGCGCCGCCCTGCGCGCCGCCCGGGAAGCGGGCCTGCGGGTCATAACCGACGGCTTCCCGTTATGCCTGCTGAAAGGCTTCGAACTTAGCAGCATAGACCTGCAGAAAGCCCTGCGCGCCAGCAGCCTCTATTCCGGTGAAAAGGCCAAGGGCAAGCCCTGCGGGTCCTGCTCTCTCTCCTCGTTGTGCTGGGGGCCCCGGGAGGATTACCTGCGCCTGCGCGGCCCGGGCGAGTTCCGGCCTCTTAAGAAAGATCCCGCCGCTTTCCTCAAATCCCTCGCCGGGCCCGGCCCCGCCGCCCGCGGGCGTTCCGGCCGGGGGAGGCGCTGATGCGCGGCATGAAGCTGCAGGTGGGGATCGGCTCCCTCGAGGAGCTGGACTACTACCTGGGAGAGGGGGCCGACGAGCTCTACTGCGGGCTGTATTCCATCCCCAACCACGTGGAAGGCGCCAGGAACTTTTCCGCCCCCGCCGAGGTCATCGCCGCCGGGGAGAGAGCGCGCCGGGCGGGCCGTAAACTTTTTTTTGCCGCCAACGAGGTGCACAAGGAGCTGCTCGGGCGTACCGCGGAAACGATAAAGGAACTGGTAGAGGGCGGCATAGACGGCGTTATCATAAAGGACCTCGCGCTCCTGGACGCCCTGAGGGAAAAAAAGGTCAGGACGCATTACATCCTCAGCACGCTCTCCTACTGCATGAACGCCGAGACGCTGGCTTTTTACTCCGGCTACGGCATAAAGCGCGTGGCCCTCCCGGAACAGCTCGCGCCCGCCGAGGCCAGGGAGCTGCTGCGCAATCCTTACGGCGTCCAGGCCGAAGTGTTCCTCAAGCACAGGGAATGCTGCATCAATTACAACGGGCTCTGCTTCCTGGACTGCCACGGCGGGCTGACCACTTTCTGCAAGCGGCCCTTCCGGACCGGGAAGGACGAATACCGCATGGCCGGCCCGGGCGCGGCCGAGCGCCTGGCCGAGCTTTACGACTACCGCCGCCTGGGCGTAGAGGTGCTGAAGGTCGGCAGGAGCCCGGTCAAGGAAGCCTCGAGGCTTATTTTCCGGGAGGCCAGGCAGATAGCGGCGCTGCTCGGCCTCGGGCTGCCTAAAGAGAGGTTCGTGGCGCGCGCCCTGCGGATAAAGGCGGGGTTCGACGCGCTGTACCGCTACCTCGGAAAAACCATATGACGGAAAGAGCCGTATCCATAACACCCCTGGAACTCGGGGCCCTGACCAGGAAAGTCCTTCAGGGCTATGAACGGGTCTACCTCGGCAGCGAGTTCTGCCAGCACCTACTTCCCTCCCTCGATGAGGTGCGCGAACTGAAGGACAAAGGCGTGAAAGAACTCACCGTCCTTACCCCGCTGCTGCCCACCGCGCAGCTCAGGTCTTTTCTGAAACTTTTCGACCGCATTCTCGGGCTCTTCCCCGGCGCCGAGCTGAGCCTCGGCGACCTGGGCCTGATGCGCGCCGTTAACCGGGCCTACGGCGGGTCCGTGCCGCTGCTGCTCGCCAGGCCGGTGTCGGCGGATTTCATCCGGATGGACGAGCGCTTTCTGGCGCGCTTCTTCTCGGAGAACAACCTGCGCCTGCTGGAGACCGACGAGCCGGACAGGATCGCGGCGTTCCGGGGCCGGGGCGTAAAGTTCTCTTTCCATTATCCGTTCAAATACCTCTCCATGACCCGGCTCTGTCCTTTCATGAAGGGCGGCGTCTGCTCCAGGGCCTGCGCCGGCAGGACGCTGAAAATACAACAGACCGCCCCGTACCGCGGCTCCTTCTTCCTGAAGAACAATTTTTACTTCGCCGAGAACCGCGGGCTGCCGCCAGAGGGGGTGGCCCGGACGGTCTTCGCCCTGGCCGCCGGGCCCCGCAGGGAAAAACTGCTATCATTAAATGCCGCGGCACGGAAAAAAAAGGCCTGAGCCGCCCGACGATGAAACGAATAGACCTTAAGATAGGTTTCGCCTGCAATAACTTCTGCGACTTCTGCGCGCAGGGTTCGAAGCGCGCTCTCTCCGGCGTGAAGAGCCTGGCCGGGATAAAAGCCGCGCTGGAACGGGCGAAGAAGGACGGCGCTACCGGCGTGGTCTTCACCGGCGGCGAGCCCACGCTGCACCCGCGCCTGCCGGCGGCGGTGCGGCTGGCCCGCAAGCTGGGCTACACTTCCGTGCAGGTGCAGACCAACGGCCGGCGCTTCGCCTATTACGATTACTGCCTGGAGCTCAAAGAGGCCGGCGTCACCGAGGTCAGCCCTTCGCTGCACGGCTCCACGCCTGAGATCCACGAGGGGCTTACGCACGCCGCGGGCGGTTTCGCCGAGGTGGCGCGGGGGATACTGAACTGCAGGAAAGCCGGCTTTTACGTGCTGACCAACTCGGTGGTGACCGCGAAGAACTACAAAGACCTGCCGGCGCTGGCCAGGCTGCTCGTCCACCTGAAGGTGGACCAGTTCCAGTTCGCTTTCGTGCACCTGGTCGGCACGGCGTGGGAGAACCGCGCCTGGCTGACCCCCAGGAAAACGGACGCCCTGCCCTACATCAGGAAAGCGCTGGACGTGGGCCGGGCGGCCGGCCTGCCCTGCTACACCGAGGCCATCCCTTTCTGCCTGATGAAAGGCTACGAGGACTGCGTGGCCGAGCGGGTGATCCCCGAAGGACCGGTCTCCGACGCGGACCTTTACATCGAAAGCTACGGTGACTACCGGCGCGGCGAGGGAAAAGCCAAGCGCGCGGAATGCCGGGCCTGCGCGTGGTTCAGGATCTGCGAGGGGCCGTGGCGCGAGTACACGGACCTTTACGGCTGGGACGAGTTCAAGCCGGTCGCGCCGAAGACCAGAAAGGCGAAGGGGAAGCCGCGCGGACGGCTGTCCGGAGAAGAATGAAAAAGCCGAACACAGGCGAACCTTTGGAGCTCCGTTTTGAAAGGGACGGCGGCAGCTATCTGGTGTCGGGCCCGGCCGGCCGGCTGCTGCGGCTGACCGCGGCGGAGTTCGCCGCTTTCAGGGCGGGCAAGGTTAAAGAAGGGACGGCCCTGTTCGGCCGGCTGGCCGGGGCCGGGCTGCTGCGCCAGAGGCTGGACTTCGACGATATCGCCGCCAGGCAGGCCGGGCTTTCCGCCGGCGCCTCCAGCGGCCCCGGGCTGCACATCCTCGTGCTGACGCTGCGCTGCAACCATTCCTGCGTCTACTGCCGGGCCACGGCCGCCGGCAACGGGGCCAGCGGCCTGATGACGGCCGCCACGGCGCGCCGCGCGGTGGACACCGCCTTCAGTTCCGCCAACCCCGAGATAACGGTAGAGTTCCAGGGCGGCGAGGCCCTGCTCAACTGGGCCGTCCTGAAGGAGGCCGCCCTCTACGCTAAAAAACTCAACCGCCGCGCCGGCAAGGACCTCAAGCTGACCGTGGTGACCAACCTGTCCGTGATGGACGAGGAAAAGTTCGCTTTCCTGGTGAAGGAGGGGATCTCCGTCTGCACCTCGCTCGACGGGCCGGCCGGCCTGCACAACGCCAACCGGCGCTGGTCCGGCGGCTCCTCCCACGCCACGGCCGTGCGCTGGCTCGGCCGGTTCAAAGCCGCCGCCGCGCGCGACGGCAGCGCCGACTCGCTGCCTTCGGCGCTGATGACCACCACTCGGCAGTCCCTGCCCCTGGCCGCCGAAATAGTGGAAGAGTACCGGGCCCTGGGCCTGGGCGGTATCTTTCTGCGGCCGCTCTCGCCGATAGGCTACGCCGCCGGGGTCTGGCCCGAGATCGGCTACGGCCCGCAGGAGTTCCTCGCTTTCTACCGCGCCGCGCTGGACCGCGTGATGCGCATCAATTACGCCGGTGAGCGGTTCGTGGAGCGCAACGCCGCGCTGCTGGCCCGCAAGCTGCTGCGCGGGGAAGACCCCAACTACCTCGACCTGCGCTCGCCCTGCGGCGCCGCCATAGGCCAGCTGGCCTATAACTGGGACGGCGGCGTTTACACCTGCGACGAGGGCCGCATGGTGGCCGCCTGCGGCGACGAGACCTTCAGGCTCGGGCGAGCGGGGGAAACCTGCGCCGCGCTGCTGGCCAGGCCCGCCGCGCGCGTCTGCGCCATGGCCTCCTGCCTGGAGGCCCAGCATTACTGCGCGCGCTGCGCTTTCAAGCCGTTCTGCGGCGTCTGCCCGGTGCACAATTACTGCGTCCAGGGCTCGCCGGCCGGCGACATAGCCGCCGGCGGCTGGTGCGCCCTGCAGAAGGGCCTGTTCAAGACCGTTTTCAAGCTGCTGGAGAACAAGCGCGCCCGCGCCGTAGTGGAAGGCTGGCTGGGCGGGGGGAGCGCCGCTTAGCGCCCGCCATGCCCGACATAGCCCTCTGGAACAAGTGCAATAACAAGTGCGTCATGTGCACCAACATGGACGAATTCGCCCGCCAGGACGGGGAGCAGTACGGCCTGAAATGCCAGATCGAGAAGCTCGAGCGTTACCTCAAGGGGCTCTCCCCCGTCTACCTGAAGAACGCCGATAAAGCCGACTTCATCAGCCTCACCGGCGGGGAACCGACGCTTCACCCCGAGTTCTTCAAGGCCGTGGCCTATTTCCGCCGCCGCCTGCCGGCCGTGCCGATCACCCTGCTCTCCAACGGCCGCACTTTCGCCAACACCGCTTTCACTGAAAAATTCGCCGCCGTGGCGGCCCCGCCCTTCTCGGTGGCGATAGCGCTGCACGGCCCCACCGCCGCCGCCCACGACCCGGTGGCCGGCGTGCGCGGCAGTTTCGCCCAGACCGTAAAGGGGCTGCGCAACCTCTTCGCGCTGCGCCGCGGCCAGCAGGTGGAGATACGCCTGGTGCTGCATAAAAAAAGCATAGCCCGCCTGCGCGACACCCTGCGCTTCCTGCTCGAAACCTTCCCTGACACCTCCGCCTACCGCGTGGTGGCCATCCATTACGAGATAGAGGGCATGTCGGAGCTCAACCATAAGTCGGTGGGCCTGAAGTACTCCGTCTCCGCGCGCAAGGTGGGCGCGGCGCTGCCGCTGATCCGCCGCTTCGCCGACTTCCGGCTCTACCATTTCCCGCGCTGCCAGGTGCGGCCCGAGCTGCGCCCGCTGTGCCGCGTCACGCTGCCGGCCGAGGACCGGGTGTACCCGGCGGCCTGCCGCGGCTGCCGCCTGCGCCGGGGCTGCCTGGGGCTGATGCTCGAATATTACAGGAAGTTCGGCGACGCCGAGCTGAAGCCGGTGCGCGCATGAAGCCCGGCGGCAAGAAGCTCAAGATCGTGCTGTTCACCGGCTACGCCTGCAACAACAACTGCGCCTTCTGCATAGACGCCGACAAGCGGGACCTGCCGCAGAAGAGCACCCCGCAGCTGCTGCGCGAGGCGGCCCGGGCGGCCGCCGCCGGGGCCGACATCCTGGAGATCATAGGCGGCGAGGCCACCATCAGGCCGGACTTCGCCCGCGTCGTCGGCGCCGCCAAGCGCCTCGGCATCCCCGAAGTGATCTGCGCCACCAACGGCCGCATCTTCTCCGACAAGGAGGCCGCTCGCCGCATTCTGGCCTCCGGCATAGACTCGCTGGTCTTCTCGGTGCACGGCCCCGACCCCCGCGTGCACGACGCGCTCACCCGCGCGCCGGGCAGTTTCGCCCAGCTGCGGCGCGGCCTGCGCAACCTGCGCGAGCTCGGCTTTAAAAGCGTGAACGGCAACACTACCGTAGTGAAGCGCAACATGGCCTCGCTGCCGCGCATAGCGGAGTTTTACATCGCCCACGGCGTGCCCAACGTGGAGTACATTTTCGTGGACCCGAATTACGGCGGGGCGAAGAACGATTTCGACGCGCTGGTGCCGCGCATCTCCCGGGCCGCGCCCTACATGCGCCGCGCCCTGGCCGCCGGCCGCCGGGCCGGCTTCGATCAGTGGAAGGCGCGCTACGTGCCTCTCTGCCATTTCAAGGACTGCCTGAAGCAGATCAGCGAGACCAACGAGCGGGGCCTCTTCCTGACCGAGCACTGGGCCCCCGATTTCACCAATAAGGACGCCATCGGCTCCCGCGCCGCCGTGGGCCGCCGCAAGACGGCGCGCTGCCGCGGCTGCGCGCTGTACGGCGACTGCGAGGGCATCTGGACCGAATATCTGGCGCGCTACGGCGACGCCGAGCTGAAGCCGGTCAGGCGGAGGCCCGCGTGAGCCCCGAAACGCCGCAGGCGCCCAACCACCTGGTAGTCTACCTCAGCGGCCGCTGCAACCTGGCCTGCGGCTACTGCTATTCCCGCGCGCCCGGCGGGCCGGTGATAAAACAGGACGCGCTGCTGGGGGCCGTGGGCGACTTCCTGCGCTCCGCCCCGCGCGGCGCCAAGATCTCCTTCCTCGGCGGCGAGCCGCTGCTGCACAAGCCGCTGCTGCGCGCCGCCGTGCGCCTGGTCCGGGCCGAGGCCGGCGCGTCCTTCCCGGTGGCGGTGTTCACCAACGGCCTGCTGCTGGACCGGGCCGAAGCCGCTTTCCTGAAAGAAAATTCCGTGAAGACCGTGGTCAGCCTCGACGGGGACCCCGCCGCGGCCGGCTACGCCCGGGGCCGCGCCCCCGACCTCTCCCGGCTGGACGTCTCCTCCCTGTCCGCCAGCGCCGTCGTCACCCCGGCTACCGCCGGCCGGCTGGCCGAGAACGTGGCCTGGCTTTACCGGGCTGGCTTCCGCTCCATAGGCTGGGCGCCCGACGTCAAGGCGGTCTGGGACCGCGCCGCGCTGGCCCGGCTGGCCGCTTCGGCCGCCGCGCTGCGCAAATTCTACCTGGGCCTGCTGCGCTCCGGCCTGCCGCCCTACGAGCTGGCCAACGCCTATGAGGCGCTGGACGCCGAGCGCGGCCGCCCGCCGGCCCGCGGCTGCCTCAGCCTGACGCTGGGCCCGGACGGCAGGATCTACCCCTGCGACAAGCTGGCCGGCCTGGGCGCCCCCGGTCCCGGCCTGCCGCAAGACCGCGCCGCTTTCTTCTCGGCCGCCGCCGCCGCCGGCTTCCGTCCCTACGGCCTGATGTGCCCGGTGGCGCCGTGGGCCGCCGCCGGCTGCCCTACGGGCAAGGCGCTGGCCGCCCGCCGGAGCTACTTCGCCGGCCAGGCCGCCGCGCGGCTGCTGGTGCGCCGCTGGCTGAAGGGTCTGGCCGCCGCGGGGCTGCGTTTCCCGGCTTTCCGGCGCGTTCACAATATAAGGTAATATCTACCCATGAAATCCCCGGGAACAGGCCGCTGCTACGAGCTGATACTCAACTATAACTGCAACGCGCGCTGCCGTTTCTGCTCCCAGGGGGATTTCGACAAGTCGCTCAACGCGCCTTTCGAGGACATAGCCCGCAACCTCTACTCCGCCTACCGCGCCGGCTACCGCCGGCTGGGGCTCACCGGCGGCGAACCGCTGATCAGGCCCGACATACTCAAGGTGATAGCCCTGGGCAAGTCGGTGGGGTTCCGCTTCATACGCGTGCAGACCAACGGCATAAAACTGGCGGATCCTGCCTTCTGCCGGGCGCTGGCCAGGGCCGGCCTGACCTTCTGCAAGTTCTCGTTCACCACCGACCGCGCCGCCGAGCACGACCGGCTGGTGGGAGTGCCGGGCGCGCTTAACAAGGCGCTGGCCGGCCTGGAGAACCTGCGCAAACTGAAGCTGCGCCTCGGCACCAATATCCTCGTCAACAGGCTTAATTATGCCCGCCTGCCGGAGATCGTTAAGTTCTACCTCGGCCGGGGCATCACCAATTTCGTCGTCATCTACCCGGTCTATATCGGCGCCATGGCCGACAACTGCAAAAAACTGGGCGTGCGCCTCTCCGACTGCGAGCCGTACTTCGCCGAGACCGTTAAGGTCATGGAGGCTGCCGGCCTGCCGGGGGAGATACTCTTCCTGAACACGCCGCCGTGCTTCCTGCGGGGCCGCGAGTCGCTGGCCATAGGGCTGGACCTGTTCAACACCGTGGTGACCGATCCCTCCGGCGGCCGCACCGACCTTGACGCCAACGCCGCCGCCTCCAGGGTGAAGGGCCCGCCCTGCCGCCGCTGCGCGCTGGCTAAAAAATGCCGCGGCGCGGACGCGCATTATATCGAGCGCTTCGGCTGGCGCGGCTTCGTGCCGGTGGTCCGGGCCGGGAGCGAAAAAAAAGCCGGCCCCGGGGGCCGGATCTATCTTTCCGATAACGAGCGCTGCCTCGTGGAGATACTGCGGCGCAAGCCGGGGGCCTCTACCCGGGAAGTGCTGGCCCTGTCGAAAGACATTGTGCTCTGCCGCGACTGTTCCGACGGGAACACTGTCCTCGCCTCGGCCTCCTCGCTGGCGGCCAAGGGGCTGGTGACCAGCAGTTTCGCGAGGGGCGTATACCGCTGGTCGCTGGCCAAACCTTATTCCGAAATAAAAAAACTGCTTTAACCCCGCTAGAAGAAGCGGCGCACGAACCTGCCCGGCCGTTCCGGCGCCGGCAGGGGCGCGGCGGGCCGCTGCTGCTCAGGGGCTTCGGCGCGGACGGCCCCGCGCAGCAGGTCGCTGATCTCCTCCCTGTGCGCGTTCTCGCGCGCCAGCTGTTCCCGCAGGCTCTCGCGGCGGTTCTTTTCCTGCTCCAGCTCCCTCCGGAGCTCGAGCTTCTCTTCCTCCTGCTTGCGCAAATCTTCGCGGGCCCGCTCCAGGTCGCGGCCCACCTCGCGCAGGGCCGACAGCGAGGACGCGGCCAGCACGTTCTGCTCGGTAAGCAGCGTCCTGGCGGCCTCCAGTTCGTCCTTGAGGTCCGCGCATTTCCGGTGCAGGTCCAGCACCTCGCGGTTCAGCTGCCAGCTGTCCCGCCCGGCCGCCGGCCGCGGCTCGGCCGTGCTCCCGGGCGCGCGCTCGAAAAGTTCCGCCTCGATATTGCGCAGCGCGCGGAAGCTGTCATCGGAAGGGTTTTGCGCGTTATTCATAATATCCTCTCTGTCGCGAAGGTATATTAGATTTTTGCCCGCCGACCTCCCGTAACATTCAGGAAAAGCTCAGATTTTCCTCAAATCCCGGGCGGTTCCTTTATACAATATGTATCATGCCGCTGATACATTTGTTCAGGCGCTGCGATCAGCGCTGCGTGTTCTGCTCCTACCCGGCCGACGCCGGGGAGGACGCCCCCGCGGTCTTGAAGGACTGGCTGCGCGAGATAGCGGCCATGCCGCCGGGCCCCGTGCAGATCTCCGGCGGGGAACCGCTGCTGGCCGGGACGGACAACCTCTGCCTGCTGCTGGCCGCGGTGAAGAAACTGGGCCGCAAGGCGGAACTGCAGACCAACGCGATAGCCGCCGCAGCCCTGCCCGCCGCGGAATTGGCGCGCCTGGCGAAAGCCCTTAACGCTGCCGGGGGCTATTTCAACGTCAATTTCCCCGCCGCCTCCCCGGCCGCGGACTACAGGATCACCAAAACCCGCGGCGCTTTCGCCAAAAGGCTGGCCGGGGTGCGGCGGCTCCTGAAGGCCGGCGCCGCCGTGCGGCTCACCTGCGTGATCAGTTCTTTGAATTTCAAGCGCCTGCCCGCCTTCGCGGCTTTCGCCGCTAAAAAACTGAAAGGCGTCGCCTGGCTGCAGTTCAGCTATATCAAGGGCGTCGGCCGCGCCGAGGCCCGCTATTTGCCGGCTTACGGAGAGGTGAAGCCGTACCTGCTGGAGGCGCTGGAGCTGTGCCGGACCGTCGGCCTGCGCTGCGACGTGGACCATATCCCGCCCTGCTATCTCGGCGGCTTCTACCGGCTCAACGTCGATATTGTTAAAATGAAGGAAGGCCGTCCCGGCCCGCACCTGCGGGAGAAGGCCCGGGTGCCCGCCTGCCGCGGCTGCCGTTTCCTGGCCCTGTGCCCGGGCCCGCGCAAGGATTATATGGCCGCGCATAAAAAACTATGAACCCGAAAATAGCCGCCCTCAGGAAGGAATTTCCCGCGCTGGACGAGGATTTCGGCGGGCGCAGGCTGGTCTACCTCGACAGCGCCTGCACCGTGCTCAAGCTGCGCTGCGCGGCCGACGCCCAGCGCCGGCACATGCTGCTGCTGGGCGGCTGCGGCGGCAGGCGCTCCATGCACTCGCTGGCTTCGGCGATGGAGGAGGATTTCCTCGCCGCCCGCGCCCGGGTGGCCGGTTTCATGGGCGCCGCCTCGCCAGAAGAGGTCATCTTCTGCTCCGGCGTCACCGACGCGGCCAACCTGCTGGCCAACTCCTTCCCGTTCACGCCGCGCCGCAACGAAGTGGTGCTGTCCCCGCTGGAACACAACGCCGTCTTCCTGCCCTTCGAGCGCCTGGCCGCCGCCGGCCGGATAAAGCTCCGCGTGGCCCCGCTGGACGGTTTCCGCGTAGACCTGCGCGGCCTGGCCCGGCTGATAGGGCCGCGCACCGCGCTGGTCTGCGTGAACCACGCCTCCAACATCTTCGGCGGCGTGTCGGACGTGGCCGCCGCGGCCCGCCTGGCGCATGACGCCGGCGCCTATCTTTTCTGCGACGACGCGCAGTACGCCCCCACGCACGGCGGGGGAGGGGCGGCGCTGGGCGCCGACGCGGCGGCCTTCTCCGGCCACAAGCTGGGCGCGCCGTTCTTCACCGGCGGGCTCTACGTGCGCCGGGCGCTGCTGGAGCGGCTGCGCCCGTGGCGCGTGGGCGGCGGCACGGTGGAGAAAGTGACCGGCGCCGGCGGCCGCTACTCCGCCACCTACCTCGGCGGCTACCAGGGCTTCGAGGCCGGCGTGCAGAACTATTCCGGCGCGGCCGGCCTGAGCTCGGCCATAGCGCGCCTGGAGCGGGCGGGTTTCGCCGCCATCAGGGAACATGTCTCTGGCCTGGTGGCCGGGGCCCTCGACGAGCTGGAAGGCGTGAAGGCCGTGAAGGTGCTGGGCAGCCGCGAGGACCTGCTGCGGGGTTCGCTGATCACGCTGGCTCCGCTGAAGAAGAGTTTTTCGGTGCCGGACTTCGCGCTGTACCTGAACTCCGCGGTTAAGGGGCGCATGGTCGCCGTGCGCACCGGCCGCCACTGCGCCGATCTGGCCTGCCTCAACTCCGGCTACAGCGAGACGGTGCGCATTTCGTTCTTCGCCTACAATACCCCGGCCGACGCCGCCTGCTTTACCGCGGCCCTGCGCAAATACCTGCACCTGGCCGGCTAACGCCCCGAAGCGAGGGCCTGCCCGCGGGCGATTTACAAAGCCGAGGGCTATTGGATAGAATATGAACAGCAGAACGGAGGAAAAACAATGAACAACGCCGAACTTATCCGCAAAGCAGCCGACAAATACAAGAAGGACATAGTCGCTTTCGCCCGCAACATCATCCGCACCCCCAGCTTCTCAACCCAGGAAGGCAAGCTCGTGGAACTGATCAAGAAGGAAATGGTAAAGGTCGGTTTCGACAAGGTCAAGATCGACGCGATGGGCAATATCATCGGTTTCATCGGTCACGGCAAGAAGAAGATCATGATGGACGCCCACATCGACACCGTCGGTATCGGCGACCCCAAGGCCTGGAAGATCGACCCGTTCGCGGGCATCTACAAGAACGACACCATTTACGGCCGCGGCGCCACCGACCAGAAGCTGTCGATGGCCTCGATGGTCTACGCCGGCAAGATCATAAAGGACCTCAAGCTCGAAGGCGACTACACCCTGATGGTGGTCGGCTCCGTGATGGAAGAGGACTGCGACGGCCTGCCGCTGCTGCACATCATTAACAAAGAGAAGATCCGCCCCGACTTCGTGGTGATCACCGAGCCCACCGACCTGAAGGTCTACCGCGGCCATCGCGGCCGCATGGAGATGAAGGTCGTCACCAAGGGCCGCTCCTGCCACGCCTCCGCTCCCGAGCGCGGCGACAACGCCGTCGTGAAGATGGCCGACATCACCAAGGAAATTACCGCCCTCAATAAGAAGCTGAAGAACGACAAGTTCATCGGCAAGGGCACCGTGGCCGTGACCTCGATAGAGTGCAAGACCCCCTCGCTCAACGCCGTGCCCGACGAATGCACGATCTACCTTGACCGCCGCCTGACCATTGGCGAGACGCTCAAGAGCTCGGTGGCCGAGATACAGCGCCTGCCCTCCGTGAAGAAGGCCAAAGCGAAGGTGGAAGTGCTGCATTACGACGCCGTGGCCTGGACCGGCCTGAAGGTGGGCCAGGAAAAATATTTCCCGACCTGGGTGCTGCCCCGCGCTCACAAGCTGGTGAACGCCGGCGTGGAAGCCGGCAAGGTGGCCCTGAACAAGATGCCGGTGGTAGACAAGTGGGTGTTCTCCACCAACGGCGTGGCTTCGGCCGGCCGTCTGGGCATCCCCACCATCGGTTTCGGCCCCGGCAACGAGGTGCACGCGCACACCGTCAACGAGTTCATGCCCGCGGAGGACCTGGTGAAGGCCGCCGCGTTCTACGCCGCGCTGCCGCAGTATCTGTAGGCTCAGCTCCGCGCCGCTGGAGGAAAAGCCGCCGTCCAAAACCTGATGGACGGCGGCGCACCGGGCATGAAATCAAGAAAGCTCGACGTCTTATTTATTCATGTAGGACGGCGGTCCGCGGACCATTGCGATACGCTGATAATGCCGGTGGGGCTGGTCATGCTGGCCGACCACCTCGAGCGCCACGGTTTGGCCGCCGGAGTTCTGAATCTTTCCGTGGAGCTGCTGGAAAACCCTCGGTTCAATGTGGAGAGATTCATAGAGCGCTGCGGACCGGGGGTGCTGGCTTTCCCGCTGCACTGGCATTCACAGCTGAAAGACGCCCTCGCCTGCCTGGCGCGCCTGAAACGCCGCTTCCCACAAAAAACGACAGTTGCCGGGGGGTTCTCCGCCTCTCTTTTCTTCCGCGATATTCTGGCCCTGCCCGGCGCCCCCGACTTCATCATCCGCGGGGATGCCGAAAAGCCGCTGCTGGCGCTTTGCCGTTCGCTGCTGCGGGGAGTTCCCGGGCTGGCGCGCGTGCCCAACCTGGCCTGGCGGCGCCAGGACGGGACCGTAGAGGCCACCCCGCAGAGCTACGTAGCGACTGGACGGGACCTCTCCGGGCTTTCTTACGCCAATCTCGACCTGATCCTGAACAAAGAAAACGTAATGAAATATTCTGATGAGCAGGAGGCGCCGCTGCGCCGCCGCCCTGGGGAGCGGCCGCCGGACTGCGGCAAAGTCTTTTACGTGGCGGGCCGCGGTTGCGCCAACGAATGTTCTTTCTGCGGCGGCGCCAGCGGGACTCAGGCGCTGGCCAACGGAAGGCGGGGCGCTATTTATAAGCCAGCCGGCACGGTGGTGAAGGACTTGCGTCTGTTGTTGGCCGCCGGCGTCAGGAAGGTGCATTTCGCTTTCGATCCTCTGCCCCGTGCCGGCTATTATCCGGACCTGTTTTCCCGGCTGCGGCGGGCCGGGCTGCGGTTTAAAGCCACTTTCGAGGCCTTCGGGCTGCCGACGGAGCGTTTTCTGCGCGCCTACGCCGAAGCGCTGCCGGGGTCACGGGTGATCGTCTCCCCCGAGTCCGGCAGCGAGCGCGTGCGGCGGCTCAACCGGTGTGACTTCTACAAAAATCCGGACTTGTTGTCCCGGCTGGCGCTGATGAAGTCGCTGGGGCTGGAGCATACTGTCTGCTTCAGCGTCGGACTGCCGTTCGAGACGCGCCGGGATTTTTTGGCGACCCTGCGGCTGGCCGGCAAGGTCAAAAAACTCTGTCCGAAAGGGGAGGTCTTTATGAGCCCCATACAGCTCGAGCCCTTCTCTCCGCTTTACCGGACGCCGCAGAAATACGGCGCCTCGCTTGATTGGACCTCGCTGAAGGATTTCCTTGAGCAGAAGCCGCGGACGCTGGGCTATTCCGCCGGTCTGATGGGGGAGCGGGAAGTATGGGAGAAGGCGGCGCTGTTCAACCGCGCTATGCGTTGACGACCAGGCGGGTGACGCGCCGGGGGCCGGCCGCCAGGCTGGCTCGGGCGGTCTCTTCCGGGCAAACCCGCAGATAAGAGTTGCCGCGAACGAACATCCTCTTCACCACGGCCGATTCCAGCGGCTGCGCCCGGCCCGCGCACGCGGCGCGGCATTCCGAGCAGAAGCCGCCGGCCAGGCGGCAGTAACGGCTATGCGCGAGGTAAATGTAGGGCGCGTACAGGTGGCAGCGGTAGTCCGGTCCCGGCGGCAGGTAGCCGCAGCTTTCGGCCGAGTCCGCTTCGAACGCGTTCACCGCGGTCCGTTTCAGGAAAGCCAGGAAAAAAGGTGAGCGCAGTGAGTGCTGCAGAGACTGCACCAGCACTCGTCCCAGCGTCAGCCGCGGCCGCCGTCCGCTGACCGCGGCCAGGCGGCGCAGCAATCCGATATCGTTAACTATCACCTCTTCGCAGAGGCGCTCGGAAAGGGCGGCTTCCGCCGCGCCCAGGCCGGCCTGCGTCAGCAGCGGGGTCAGCAGGGCCAGACGCTTGCCCGGATGCCTGCGCGCCGCCTGCCTCAACCGGGCCGCCGTGGGCAGCCGCGCCTCGCAGAACTCGTCGCCTATGTAGAGCAGGTCCGCTTTCGCGAGGGCCGCCTTCTCCGGCTCGGGACCGGCAGGGTTGAGCACCAGCGCGAACTCCATGCTCAGGCCTCCTCCGAAGCGCGCCGCAGGAACTCCTTGCGGGAGACGCCGGCCCGCAGCGCTTCTGAAATCCGCAAGACGGAGCGCAGCACGCTGCGCTTCTCTTCAAAAGTGCCGTCCCGGGGCATCTTTATGTGGCGCACGCCCAGGCGGTAGTAGTCCCGGATCATCTCCAGGCGCGCGGCCCAGGGGGGTTTAGGCATCCGCCAGGAGCGGCCCGCCAACGCGTGGGGCGCGGTGCAGTTTCTGGGGCTCTCGGTCTTGTTGATATCGTGCAGCGGGCAGACGCCGTCCACGTTGGGACAGAAGCAGTCCGGAAAATAAAAGATCTCGTAGGCCGGTCCGCGCACCTGACGCAGCACCGGGGAGAATTCCGCGGGCAGTACGTGTTGCGGTACCACTATTCGCGCGAGGCGGAACCTCGCGTAAAAACGCGCCGCCTCCGCGTTGAAGCAGCCCGCGGTGGAACTGAGCACCAGCTTGGGGCCGGGCTCGCGGCTGGTGAAGTGGTCCAAAAGGAAGAGGTCCCTGACGATCAGGCCGTCCACTCCCAGGTCCAGCAGGCGCCGGATACTTGCAAGCACGCCCGCGTAGGCGGCTGGGCGGTAGATCTCGTTGGCGGCCAACAAGATCCTGCGGCCCATCGCGTGCGCGGCCCGGACGGCCGCTTTTACTTCGGCGGTCGAGGCGAATTGCTGGTTCGCGTACCATTTGCGGTGGTTTTCCACCTGTGGTACGCCGAAATACAGCTCTTCGGCGAATTCCGAAAAGTATTCCGCCTCGCGCGGGCTGACCACGCCTGCCACGATCTTCATGCTGGAATTATACAATAAGAGCGGAAACGGAGGGGGCGGCCGGCCGGTTCAGGGGGGCGCGCCGATGCGCATGCGGCCGGGCCGGCGCCCGCGGGCGAAAGGGCCGTTGCCTGCCTACTTGGCGAAGCCGGGGTAGAGGCGCCGCGCGCAGTCCGGGCAGAGCCCGTGCGGGAATTGCGCGTCGGTGCGCTCCTTGATGTGCTTTTCCACCGGCTGCCAGACGCCCTTGTCGTCGAGTATCTTCTTGCGGGAGGCGCAGATGGGCGGCATGCCTCCCAGGGTCCCGACCTTGGCCAGCGCGGCTTCCAGGGCCGCCTTGTTCTTCTGCGGTTCGCGGGTGGCGTTGACCGGTTCGTCGTTGATGGCCGACATGGAGGTCACTGCCCCGCTCTGCAGCAGCATGCTGCGTTCGCCGACGAGCAGCGCGGCGCCGGCGGCGCCGAGCGGCAGGCAGTCCGGGGACTGGGTGCCGCCCATGCCGTCGGAGAAATTAAGTCTGCCCCGGTCCGGCGGGGTTTTCAGCCGCCAAAAGTACTACTCCCCGGTAGGTCCAAAGACGATTGCGCCGGCCGCGCGGCCGCGCTACACTACATTCGTGGTTAATTTTAATGAGGTTTATAAAAAACGCGGAAAATGGAAAATACCCCCAACGAACGCCCCTTCCTCCTCTCTAAAGATATACTCGATACGTCTAATTCCTTTGCCTGGTTCTTTATGGACGCCTTCTGGATGCTCGGCCTCAACGTCGCCGGGCTCGCCTTCATCGTTCCCACCGTGCTGACCGGCCTCGGCCTGCTCTACATAGAGAAGCGCCCGGCGGTCTTCAGGATAAACCTGGCCATCAACTGCTGGATCTGGATGAACACCGCGTGGATGCTCTCCGACGCGCTGGGCAGGCCCGGCCTGCTGGTCTGGGCGAAGGCGATGTTCGCCGCGGGCGTGTTCTTCATCCTGGCGGCGCTGTTGTGCGCCGGCGGGTTGCGCGAGACCTTCTCCCACTTCCGCCGCTTCAGGACGCCGCGCTGGCTAAACGATAACGCCTGAACCCCGCCGCGGCGCAAAAAAAACGGGCTCCCCGCGGAGCCCGTTTTTCTTTTGCGGCGCGCCTTTTACAGCACGCGCTTGCCCTTGGCTTTGAGCAGTTCGGCGAGGACCTTGGCCGGCTTCTTCTTCGAGCAGGCGGCGATCATCGCGGCGATGACGAAGGGCTTGTAGCCGGCTTCCTTGTAGGTGCCGATGCGGGCCTTCTCGAAAACGCTCGCGCTCACTTCGCCGGCTTTGCAGCTGACGTCGGTGATGTCGGCGGGCAGGCAGTGCATGTACACGGCCTTGCCGCCCTTGGTGAGCTTCATCTTCGCCTCGTCGCACTCCCAGCTCTTGAACTTGGCGTTGTTGGCCAGGCACTCCTGCTCGAGGCCCTTGAGGCCCGCGTGGTCGTTACCTTCGAGCAGCGCGGTGCGGCGCTCCATAACCTTGAACGGCGCCCAGCTCTTGGGATAGACGATGTCGGCGTTCTTGAAGGCGCTCTCCATGCTGTTGGAGACCTTGAACGAGCCGCCGGACTTCTTGGCGTGCTTCTTCGCCACTTCGAGGGTCTCGGGCAGCAGGTCGTACCCCTCGGGGTAGGCCAGCTCCACGTCCATGCCGAAGCGGCTCATCAGGGTGATGACGCCCTGCGGCACGCTGAGCGGTTTGCCGTAGCTGGGAGAGTAGGCCCAGGTCATGGCGATCTTCTTGCCCTTGAGGTTCTTGAAGCCGCCGAAGTGGTTCTTGATGAACAGCAGGTCGGACATGCTCTGCGTGGGGTGGTCGAGGTCGCACTGCAGGTTGACCACCGGCGGGCGCTGGTTCAGGACGCCCTGCTTGTAGCCGTCGTCGAGGGCCTCGGCGACTTCCTTCATATAGGTGTGGCCCTTGCCGATGAACATGTCGTCGCGGATGCCGATGGCCTCGGTCAGGAACGAGATCATGTTGGCCGTCTCGCGCACGGTCTCGCCGTGGGCTATCTGGCTCTTGCCCTCGTCGAGGTCCTGCACCGCCAGGCCCAGCAGGTTGCAGGCGGAGGAGAAGGAGAAGCGGGTGCGGGTGGAGTTGTCGCGGAAGTTGGACACGGCCAGGCCGGTCTTGAACATCGCGGCGGGGATATTCTGCGCGTGCATTTCCTTGAGGATCTCCGCGATCTTGAGGACCGCGTGGATCTCCGCGTCGGATTTCTCCCAGGTCAGCAGGAAGTCCTTGCCGTAGAGGTCGGCGCCGAGTTTTTCCAGTTCTTGTATAGATTTCTTAATATCCATGTTATTTAATATCTCCAGAAGTATCGCTGTCGTTGGGCGCTTTGCGCCGATGACTATCAATTAAAGGTATTTCCCCGCGGTATTGTCAAGGCGGCGGGGTGTGGCGGTTGCCGGCGCGGCCGGGCCCGGTTTCTTGCGGCGGCCCCATTTTTTATATGATATTCAGACCCGGGGATACCCGGGCGTTTTCATCATGAGAAACCTCCTGCTCCTGCCCTGCGCGGCTTTACTCCTGGCGGCCTGCGCCCCCGGCGCCTCCGTGCGGCGCGGCGGTGACGTCTACCCGGATTTCAACGCCATGCTGGCAGCCCATACCGAGGGCCTCGATTATTCCCGCGAGGTCTACTACCGCGGCTCGCCGGTCACGGTATTCGCCGTGCACGGGGGAGACATAGAGCTGGCCACCTCGCGCCTGGCGCGGCGTACGGCCGGCCGGGACTTTAACCTTTATCTCTTCAACGGCTGGCTGGGGGGCGACAGCGGCCGCCTGCACGTCACTTCCACGCGCTTCGCCGACCCCGCGGCCGTGGCCCTCTCCACTTCCAGCCTCCTGGGCCTGGCTTTCCACGCCCAGGCCGACCGCGGCGCCTGGGTCTGCGTGGGGGGCTCCAATACGCGCGCGGCGCAGCTTGTGGCCCGCCGCCTGCTGGACGCCGGCTTCGAGGCCGAGACCCCCTGCCGGCGCCTGCCGGGCACCTCCCCGAAGAACATCGTCAACCGGCCCGCGCTGGGCGGCGTGCAGCTGGAGATCACCCTGCGCCTGCTGGCCCGGCTTGAAAAGGACGGGGAGTATTTATCAAAATTTACGGAGGCGGTGCGCCAGGCGGCCCTCGAATTTGTCAGTTCCGTACCAAGCACAGCACAGGAGAAGCAAAAATGAAAAAGATCAGGATATTCGCTTTCGGCGGTAACGAGGTGGCCCCGGTCGGCCTCAAGGACAAGGACGGCAAGACCATCAACCCCGACATCGCCATGCAGTGGCAGCGCACCGCCGAGACCGGCAAGCTGGTGGCCGATATCTTCGAGAAGCACCCCAACGACAAGTACGTGATCACCCACGGCAACGGCCCGCAGGTGGGCAATATCCTGATGCGCGCCGAGATGTGCCGCCCGTCCATGTTCCCGCTGCCGCTCGACGTCTGCGTGGCCGACACCCAGGGCGCGATGTCCTTTATGATGGCGCAGCTCAACAACGAGCTCAACATCCGCGGCATCGACAATATCCTGGCCGGCATCGTGACGCAGGTGGTGGTGGACAAGGATGACCCCGATTTCAAGACCCCCTCCAAGTACGTGGGCCAGTCCTATACCGCCGACGAGGCCAAACAGCGCATGGCCGACGGCTGGACGATGAAGATGTATAAGAAGGACGCCAGCGGCAACGAGATCTGGCGCCGCGTGGTGCCCTCCCCCGTGCCGGTGGACATCGTGGAGATAGATGCCATAGAGGCCCTGCTCGACAAGGGCATAGTGCCGATCACCGTCGGCGGCGGCGGCATCCCGGTGCGCGAGGTGCCGGCCGAGGTAAAAGACGGAGTTGAGACCTACACCACCAATTTCGGCGTGAAGTTCAGCAAGCCCCACAAGGGCGAAAAGGCGCTGAAGATGTATACCGGCGTGGAGGCCGTCATCGACAAGGACCTCGCCAGCGCCCTGCTGGGCTGCATGCTGATGAAGCGCGCCAAGGCCCGCGGCGAGGAAGTGGAGGTCAGCCTGACCATCTTCACCGGCGAGGACGGCGCCAAGCTGAACTACCAGAAGCCCGACGAGAAGAGCCTGCGCGTGATAAAGGTCTCGGAACTGGAGGCCATCTATAACCAGGTGCCCCCGCCTTTCCCGGCCGGCTCGATGGGCCCCAAGATCAAGGCCGTCATAGAGTTCATAAAGAACGGCGGCAGCGTGGCCTATATCTCCAAGACCGAACTGTTCGAAGAAACCCTGGCTGGCAAGGCCGGCACCACGGTCATCCCCGGATAAGCGAGGGGACGCTGCTTCCTATCTTCCTAACCGGGGAGGAAGGGGCGGCGTCCATGGCGGCTCATTTTTACAGTTAGGAAGATAGGAAGCAACGTCCCCATGAAAAAAATTAAGACTTTGCAGTGCATACGGTGCGGGAAAGACCATAAACTGGCCGAGACCAATTATAACTGCACGGCCTGCGGCGGCAACCTGCAGGTGCTCTACGACTACAACCTCATCAAGAAGCGCCTTAACTACGAGGTGCTCCAGGACAACCCCGAGCGCAGCATCTGGCGCTACCTCGATATCCTGCCGGTCTCCAGCATCAAGCACGTGCCGCCGGTGCAGGTGGGCTGGACGCCGCTGTACCGGGCCGAGAAACTGGGCGACGAGGCGGGCGTGAACCATCTCTACATCAAGGACGAAGGGCGCAATCCGAGCGCTTCGTTCAAGGACCGGGCCAGCGCCGTCGTGACGGCCCGCGCGCTGGAGCTGGAGGAAAAGGTCATAACCTGCGCTTCCACCGGCAACGCGGCCTCGTCGCTGGCCTGCATGACCGGCAGCCTGGACATGCGGACCATGATCTTCGTGCCCGAGACCGCGCCGCAGGCCAAGGTGGCCCAGCTGCTGGTCTACGGGGCCACCGTCATCATGGTGAAGGGCACCTACGACGACGCTTTCGACCTGTGCCTGAAGGCCTCGCAGGAGTACGGCTGGTACAACCGCAGCACCGGCGTGAACCCGTTCACCCGCGAGGGCAAGAAGACCTGCGCCTTCGAGATCTGCGAGCAGCTCAAGTGGGAGACGCCGGACAAGGTCTTCGTCCCCGTGGGCGACGGCAATATCATCAGCGGCATCTGGAAGGGTTTCGTGGAGTTCCACCGCCTGGGCATCATCGAGCGCCTGCCGCAGCTGGTGGCCGTGCAGGCCGAGCATTCCGATTCCATCAAGCGCGCCTTCGAGAGCGGCACGGACGTGCAGCCGGTGTCCGGCAAGACCGTGGCCGACAGCATCTCGGTGAGCCTGCCGCGCGACGGCATGGCCGCCGTGATGGCCATCAAGGACTCCGGCGGCTTCGCCGTCAGCGTGACCGACGCGGAGATCCTCGCCGCGATACCGCGCATAGCCCGCGGCTCCAACGTGTTCGCGGAGCCCGCCGCCGCCGCCACCTACGCCGGCCTGCTCAAAGCCGTCAAGGAGGGCAAGGTGAAGGAGAACGAGTCCGTGGTGCTGCTCATCACCGGCAACGGCCTCAAGGACATACAGAGCGCGATGAAGTCGGTGGGCAAGCCCCACCTCATCACTCCCACCTTGGACGACCTGAAGAAGCTGGTGGCGGACAACAAGCTGGCTTAAGCCGGCGCGCCAGAGAGAGCCCCGGGCACGCGCCCGGGGTTCTTTTTTTGCCCGGAGTGCCCAGGCGGGCGTAGGCCCTAATACGGGCCGGAGCCGGGCCTTCGGCCCTTATATAAGGAGGGGGTTTGTATTAAACTTTAACTGTGAAGTCATGTTCCAAAACAATGGAGGCACAAAGAATGACAAATAAACTTGTCGTAGCGCTCGCATGCCTGGGCCTTGCCGCCAGCGCCGGCGCGGAAGTGAAATTCGACCAGGGCGTGGATATTAAAAGCGCCATAGAGCAGGCCGTCAACTCCGACGTCAAATCCCCTTATCCGCAGTACGGTCCCCACCGCGTGCGCTTCAGTAAAGAATGCAAGGGTTTCTCCTTCGGCGCCGGCGGTTTCGCGCAGTCCTCCGAGCGCGCTTACCTGAGCAGCACCGAATATATCGAAGAGTGCCGTTTCGTGCCTAACCCGCCCCCGCCTCCTCCGCCGCCCCAGGTTAATCCCAACGGGCCCAAACCGCCCAACCCGAACGGCCCCAAGCCGCCCAAGCCGGGCAATCCCAAGGCCGCGGACGTGAAGGATTATTATCCCGGCCAGCCCGGCTATGACGACAACGGCCCGCACGGCAACTACTCCTACTCCGGGCATTACGGCAACCAGCAGGGCACTTGGTACTGCCACGAGCGCCGCGGCCGCGAGTATCGCGCCACCGCGCAGGTGAATGTCGCCGCCCGCCAGATGTATCCCTGGGAGAGCGAGCGCTTCGAGGTTTGCATGCAGGCCGACCGCGTGGAGCTGGAAACCAGGCACTCCCCGTACCGCTATTACGTGGACCGGCAGGGCCTCTACGACGTCACCTTCAACCTGACGCCCAACTACCGCACCCCTACCGCCCCGGATGAAGCCGGCCTGTACAGCGCCGCGTTCGCTTTCCGCGACGGCAAGTTCGTGCTGAGCGTCAACGACCGCTGGGCCAGCGAGTACGCCGGCGAGAAGGTGGCGATAAAAGTTGAGCTGATGAAGGACGGCTTCCTGTTCTTCAACAGCAGCCAGGGCGAGAAGGAATTCACCTTCGACGCCGCCGGCAATTACGAGCTCGCCTTCGCCGAGGGCGACCTGCAGAAGACCGCGGCTTACGTGGACACCTCGAGCGACATGCGCGGCCCCAAGAAGTTCTACGTGAAGTGGGGCTTCCGCCGCCTGGGCAGCGTCTCCACTAACGAGTACGTCAACAAGGGCAGCACCGACAAGATCACGAAGTAAGCGTCCTCAGTATAAAAAAATACCCGCCGCTCGGCGGGTATTTTTTTGCGTCCGGACGGGCTAGCCGGGCAGCGCTATGGTGATGGCGGAGCCCTTCTGCAGCTGGGACTTGGCGAAGACGCGGCCGCCGTGGGCTTCCGCTATCTTCTTTACCAGCGCCAGGCCCAGGCCCCAGCCTTCCACCTGGCCGGTGAAAGCGGCTTCCACCTGGTAGAACTTCTGGAAAATGTTCTCGAGCTCTTCGCCGGGTATGCCGGGCCCGTTGTCGCCCACGGAGAGCAGCGCGAAACCGTCCCTGGCCTGGGCGGAAAGGATGACCAGCTTGTCCTTGGCCGGGTTGAACTTCACCGCGTTGTCGAGCATGCTCTTCATCGCCGATGCCAGCAGCTTGCGGTCGGCGGTCAGGCGCACCGGCTCCGGGGCCACCACCTTTATGCTGACGCCGGGGGTGTCCTTCAGCCAGATCTTGGCCGCCTCGGCCACCTCGGACAGGAACTCGCCGCCGTCGAACTCTATCTTTTCCAGCGAGGACTGGTCCAGGCTGTCCACCGTGACGAAATTAAGCAGGCTCTCCACCAGCTTATTGAGCTTCTGTCCCTGGTTGTGGATGGTGGCGGAAGCCTTGCCCACCACTTCGGGCAGGTCCGAGCCCTTGTCCGCCTCGTCCTTGAGGATCTGGGCGAAGCCGTTGATGGACGCCAGCGGCGTCTTGAACTTGTGCGAGATCAGCGACAGGAAGTTGCGGGCCATGTACTCTTCCAGCTTGCGGTCTGTGACGTCGGAGAGTATCCAGAGGCGCCCTTCCGGGGTCTGGTTGCCGTCGGCGTCATCCTTGAAGAGCAGAATAGCCGTGCCGTCCATGAAGAATTTCTTGGGCTTGGCGCGGAACAGTTCGAAATTGCAGACCGGCGCGCCGCACTTGATGAAGGTGTCCAGCGCCGGCTTGATCTCGAAGTCCTGGAACGCCCCGCCGATGTTGGTGAATTTGTATTTCTCGTGGCCCAGGTAGGTCATGGCCGACTGGTTGATGAGCAGGATCTCGCCGTCGAGGCTGGTCAGGATCGCGCCTTCCTTGATGCGCTTGAAAACGATCTCCATTTTGCGCTTCTCTTCCTTGACGGTGGAGAAGAGCCGGGAATTCTCTATGGCGATGGCGGCCTGGCTGGCGAAGGCCTCGAAATTGTTCTTGTCGGATTCGGCGAAGGTGCCCTCGATGCGGTTGACCGCCTGCACCACGCCTATCACCTTGCCCTTGATGATCATGGGGCAGGTCAGCAGCGAGCGCGTGACGAAGCCGCTCTTGGCGTCGGCCTTCTTGGAGTGGCGGGGGTCGGTGGCCGCGTCGGTAATGATGATGGAGCGGCCTTCCTTGGCGCAGGTGCCGGCTATGCCCTCTCCCAGCTTGAAGCGCATCTTCTGCACTTCCTCGGGCAGGCCCAGGGCCACGTCGAAATAGAGCTCCTGCGCCTTCTCGTCGAGCAGGTACAGCGAGGCGCGCTCGGCCCCTACCACGCGCGAAGCCAGGCGCATGATGGTGGTGAGCAGTTCTGAAATATCGAGTTTGGAGGAAAGCAGCCGGCTTACCATCACCAGCATTTCCAGGCTTTCCTGCGATTGGGTAATCATCCGTTCGTCCTAAAAAAACAGCTGCAACAGCAGTTTGTAGTAGCTCTTCCAGTCCGTCCCCTGGGCCTTATAGGCGTTGTAGGCCAGGTCCAGGGTGCTTTTTTCGTTAAGGTTCAGCTTGAGGCCCCCGACCAGGGAATTGGCGTGCCCCGCGTCCCTGAAAGATATTTTACTATATCCCGCGTAAAGATGGCTGTCGTATTCCGGCCGCATGTTGCGGGCTATCTGCGCGGCCAGCACCCATTCCGGGATGGCCGTGATGTGGCGGAAAGTTCCCAGGTGCGCGAGTTCGGCCTGGTCCAGCACCGGCGTGACCAAATTAGCGTTGGACGCCCCGTTGCCGGGGGCGGTGAAGCCGGCGGCGGAGGCCAGAAAGAAGAACTGGCCGTAAAAGGCTTTCTCTGCCTGCAGTTCGAAAGCGTACTGGGAAAACTCCTTCCGCTCCGGAGCCGCTGCATCGCCGAAGAAGGCTTTCTGCCTGGCCCAGGCGCCCGAGAATACCAGATGCGTGAAGCTCTCGTCGCCGCCCTCGTCCAGCGAGACCAGCGCGTACAGCTTGCCGCCGTAGGCCCCGGAGCGCGTGCTGGGGGCTACCGGGTAGAGGAAGGGCTTGAGCGAGACGAAATAAGTGGGGCCGGAGTACATCAGCGGCAGGCGGGCGGAATAGATCCGCTCATCGTAGGCGGCGTTGTCCTTGTAGAAAGAGACGTTCAGGCCGGAGGTGAAGGCGCGGGAGGTTTTGCGGAAGACGGTGAGCGAGTTCTTCTTCAGGCCGTTGGAGCCGAAAGCGTAGTCGTTCTCGAGCCACCAGACCGCGCCGGCCTGCGGGATGGAGACGGCGAGGAGGGCGGCGGCGAGCAATAGGCGTTTCATCGTTTATATTATATATTAAAACACCCGAATGAACGCGCGAAAATAAAAACCCTCCCCTGACAGCGGGGAGGGCTTTTTTGGGGTCCCGGGATCAGAGCGCCGGGTTCTTCAGGAACAGGAAGAAGTACTGCAGGAAGTCGTAGATGTCGCAGTTGACCAGGTTCACGTCCACGGGGCTGTGGTTCATGGCGCCGCCGAGGTGCCCGTTGACGCCGTTGAAGGTCAGGTCGACCGGGGCGTGCCCGGCATAGCCCTTTATGGAAGTGATGGGGCCGGCGAAGCCGTCCTGCCTGCCGAATTCCAGCCTGACCGGGGAGTTGTTGGCGTAGCCTTCCAGCAGGCCCTTGTCCCAGTTCACGGTATAGTTCACGGGGCTGTGGTTGGCGCCGCCGTAAACCTTGACTTCCCTGGTGCTCCAGTCGAACTTCAGGTCCACCGGGGAAAGGTTGGCGCCGCCGGTGATGGTCTTTTCGTCGTGGTCGATCTTGACGTCCACAGGGGAGTGGTTCAGGCCGCCGGTGATCGTCCAGTCCAGCTTGTTGATCTTGACGTCCACAGGGCTGTGGTTCATGCCGCCCTTGATGGTGCCCATCTTGACGGCGTAGGTGGACTTGTTGTTGAGGCCGAAGAGCTGGTCGTGCGTCCGCTGGCCGACCTTCACTTCGGTCACGTAGTAGTAGCGCGCCAGGCCCACGGCCAGGTCGGCGGCGTTCTGGCCTTTCACGTCCACGATGACCATGTAGCCGCCGGTATTGTCCTGGTAGGCGGCGGCTTTAAAGCCGTTCTCGCTGAGTTCTTTGACCGCCTTGTCTATGTCCATGCCGCGCACGATGCCGATCAGGGCGTCGTCGTTTTCGGGCTGGGCGGTATTGACGGTTATTTTGCGGAGGGTCATCCACTGGTTGGCCTTGGGGGCCTCGGGCGACGGCAGCTCTACGGCGGGGAGGGAGAAACCGGCTTCTTTCAGTACCGCGCTGTCGGCGGCGGCGGCCGGGAGCAGGGAAGCGGAAAGCAGGACTGCGGCTATGAAAGGCGTTTTTATCATTGGACAATGACCTCCTGTATCTTTATATATTATGCCCGAAACGGCGCGGCGGCGCATCGGGCGCAGGGCCTAGCCGGCCCGGGTTTTTTGGCCCTGCCCGGCCTGGGTCTTGCGCCCGCCCGGCCGCACTTGACAGGTCAAAGCCGTCTGCTATACTATTAGCGTAAGTTACCGGCAGGGAGAGGGAATATGAAAAAAATATTTATAGCGGCGTTAGTGGCGGTGCTGACCGCCTCCGCGGCATTCGCGCAGGAAGCGCGCACGGACCTGGAGGGCAGGGGCCAGCGCGGCCGTGCCCCGGGTTCCGACATCCCGGCGGTTTCCGCCCCCACGGCGGTGGAAGCCCGCGCCGCGGCCAGGGCCGAGGACAGGGCCCCCAAGGAATGGACGGTCATGGTCTTCATCAACGGCAAGAACGACCTCGAGATGGCCGGCCTCTACAACGTCAACCAGATGGAGAAGGTGGGCTCCTCCAAAAAAATGAATATCGTGGTGGAGCAGGGCCGCATCGCCGGCCATACCGACCTGGACGGCGACTGGACCGGCAGCCGGCGCATGCTGATCAAGAAGGACAAGGACGAGGAGCGCATCACCTCGCCGGTCCTGATGGAGACCAAGACGGTGGACATGGGCGACTATAAGCGCGCCGTGGACTTCGTGAAATGGTCCAAGGAGAACTTCCCGGCCAAGCGCTACATGCTGATCGTCTGGAACCACGGCAGCGGCTGGATGGACCCGCGCAGCGCGCAGAAGGGCATCTCCTTCGACGACGAGACCGGCAACTACATCCGCACGCCGCAGATAGGGCAGATCCTCAAGGAGGCCGGCAAGGTGGACATCCTCGCCTTCGACGCCTGCCTGATGCAGATGGCCGAGGTGGCCTACGAGGTGAAGGACTACGCCGAGGTGATCGTGGGCGCCGAGGAGACCGTGCCCGGCCTGGGCTTCCCCTACGACATGTTCCTGGGCGCGATGGCCAAGAAGCCCGACATGAGCACCGAGGGCACCGCCGCGGTGGTGGTGGAGGCCTTCAAGATGTTCTACGACGCGGTCAAGAAGGGCGCCAACCTCTCCGCCATCAGGGCCTCCAAGGTGGCGGGCCTGGGCGGGCACATGGCGGGCTTCGCCTCGCTGGCCAAAGAGATCGGGGACCTGGAAGCCCTGAAGGCCGCGCGCAACGGCGTCATACGCTATGACGCGGTGGGCGCCGGCTCGGACCCGCAGATGACGGTTTCCTTCTACGGCGACGTGGCGCAGTTCGCCAAGCTCACCGCCGACAGCCTGAAGGAGCACCCCAAGGCCGCAGAACTCAAGACCAGGGCCGCCGCGCTGGGCGAGTACATAGATAAGGAGCTGGTCATACACAAGGGCGCCTCCGGCAAGAACCGCGTGGGCCGCGACCTGTCCGAGAGCAGCGGCATCTCGGTGTATATCCCGCCGGTGGAGACCCGCATCACGCAGGAGCGGCTGGAGGGCATCTTCGAGGCGCCCTACGCCGACTTCGCGTTCGACAAGGCCACCAAGTGGCACGACTTCGCCACTTTCGTTTACGGCGCAAAGTAGAGAGTGAGGGAGGCTGAAAAAAGTACCCCGGCATAACGCCGGGGTATTTTTTTGCCGCTGACGCTCCTCAGGGCCGCGGAGCCTATTAATTTGTTAGAATTCTAAAGTAATCCCACATTCCATACGGGTCTTGAGGTAAACACTTGGATCAGATCCTTATCTTGGACTTTGGCAGCCAGTATACCCAGCTCATCGCCCGCAGGCTCCGCAGCTTGCGGGTTTATTGCGAAATACTTCCCTATAGCGCGCCGGTGGAGGATATCCTCGCCCGGTCTCCGAGGGGAATCATCCTTTCCGGCGGGCCGTCCAGCGTTTACGACGCGGACGCGCCGAAGCCGGACCCGGCGGTCTTCAACCTGGGCGTGCCGGTGCTGGGCGTCTGCTACGGCATGCAGCTGCTGGCGCACGAGTACGGCGGCAAGGTTTCCAAGGCGGCCTCCCGCGAGTACGGTTTCAGCAAGCTGAAGATCCTGAAAGGCTCGCGGCTGTTCAAGGGCATCAAGAGCCCGGTCAGCGTCTGGATGAGCCACGGCGACGAGGTGAAGCGGGTCCCGCCCGGCTTCCACGTTACCGCCCGCGCCGACGGTTCGGATATCTCCGCCATGGAGAACCCGGCGCTGAACCTCTACGCGCTGCAGTTCCACCCCGAGGTGCACCACACCGAACAGGGCGCGCGGATGATAGAGAATTTCGCCCGCGGCGTCTGCGGCTATAAGGAACGCTGGACCCCCGCCTCCTTCCTTGCCGGCAGCGTCGCTGAAATTAAAAAACAGGCGGCGGGAGGCGCGGTCATCTGCGGCCTTTCCGGCGGCGTGGACTCTTCGGTGGCGGCCGTGCTGGCCCACCGGGCCATCGGCAGCAAGCTCAAGTGCATCTTCGTCGACACCGGCGTGCTGCGCCATGGCGACCGCGAGCGCATGACCGAAGTGTTCAAGAAGAAATTCGGCTACAGCCTCAAGATCGTGGACGCCTCGGCGCTGTTCCTGGGCCGGCTGAAGGGCGTCACCTCGCCCGAGAAGAAGCGCAAGATCATCGGCCACACCTTCATAGAGGTTTTCGACAGGGAAGCCAAAAAGATAAAAGGCGCGGCGCATCTGCTGCAGGGCACGCTCTATCCCGACGTGATAGAGTCCGTTTCCGTGAAAGGTCCTTCCGCCGTCATCAAGAGCCACCACAACGTGGGCGGCCTGCCGGCGCGGATGAAGCTGGGCCTCATCGAGCCGCTGCGCTATTTCTTCAAGGACGAGGTGCGCGAGCTCGGCCGCAGCCTGAAGATCCCCGAGAGCGTGCTGATGCTGCACCCCTTCCCCGGCCCCGGCCTGGCCATACGCGTACTGGGCGAGGTCACGCCCGACAGGCTGAAGATCCTGCGCGAGGCAGACCGGGTGATGCGCGAGGAGATACAAACGGCCGGCTGGTATTCGAAGATCTGGCAGGCCTTCTGCGTGCTGCTGCCGGTGCGCTCCGTGGGCGTGATGGGCGACGAGCGCTCCTACGAATACACGATAGCCGTGCGCTGCGTCAGCTCGGTGGACGGTATGACGGCCGACTGGAGCCGCCTGCCGCACGACCTGCTGCAGAAGATCTCTTCGCGCATAGTCAGCGAGGTGCGCGGCGTCAACCGCGTGGTCTACGACGTCACCTCCAAGCCGCCCGCCACCATCGAGTGGGAATGATGAAAAGAACCCTGCCGCTCCTGCTGTCCGCCGTCTTCTTGGCCGCCTGCGCCGGACAGCCCCGCGCCGCCGCGAAGCCGCAGCGGGAGCGCCCGCCCTGCGAGCGCAGCGCGGCCCTGCTGCCCGGGGACGGCTTGGAGCCGGCTCTGGACCCGGCGCGCACGGCCGCCGCCAACGAGCTGCTGGCGAAGATAGCGGCCTGCGCCGCGCTGCCTTTCGCGGAGGACCACACGGTCTTCGGCAACCGTGAAGGGCGCCTGCCGCCCCGCCCGCGCGGCTACTATCTCGAGTATAGTTTCCCCGTGCCCGGGCGCGATATCGGGGATGTGCCGGCGGAGGTGATGGTCGGTACGGTGACGCTGGTGAGCGGCATCATCAGCAGCCCGAGGGGGCCGGAACGCCTGGTCATAGGCGGAGGGCGGGAAATATACTATACGCCGGACCACTACCTGCATTTCGTGGAGCTGAAGATAAAGAGATAGGGGATAAGGAGACCGCATGCTTCAGGACAAGATAGAGTTCGGCCTTACTTTCGACGATGTGCTGCTGCTGCCGGCGAAGTCCTCGGTGATGCCGCGCGAGACCGATATCGGCACCATGCTCACCCGCAAGATAGCGCTGAACCTGCCGCTGGTCTCGGCCGCCATGGACACCGTGACCGAGGCCGGCCTCGCCATGGCCATGGCCCGCGAGGGCGGCATCGGCATCATCCACCGGGCCATGCCCGCCCGCGAGCAGGCCGAGGAGGTGCGCAAGGTCAAGCGCCACGAGAGCGGCGTGATCTCCGCCCCGCTTACCGTCTCTCCCGACGAAAAATTGAGCGACGCCGTGGCCCTGATGGCCAAGCACGAAGTGTCCAGCGTGGCCGTAGTCTCCCGCGGCCGGCTCGTGGGTTTGCTCACCAACCGCGACCTGCGTTTTCTGAAGAACCTGGACCGCAAGGTCTCCACCGCCATGACCACCGACCTGGTCACCGCCCGGCCCGGCACCACGCCCGAGCAGGCCGAGAAGATACTGCAGGAGCACCGCATAGAGAAGCTGCCGCTCGTGGACCGCAACGGCGTATTGAAAGGCCTGATCACCGTGCGCGACATCCTCAATAAAAAGCAGTACCCGAACGCCTGCAAGGATCGTGCCGGCCGGCTGCGCGTGGGCGCCGCCATAGGCGCCGGCCCCGACGCCGTGGAGCGCGCCGGCGAGCTGGTGAAGGCGGGGGCGGACGTGATCTCGCTGGACTCCGCGCACGGTCATTCGGCCAACGTGCTGCGGACCCTGCGGGAGGTGAAGCGCCGCTACGGCTGCGAGGTGATAGCCGGCAACGTGGCCACCTACCAGGGCGCGCTGGACCTCATCAAGGCCGGCGCCGACGCCATCAAGGTGGGCATCGGCCCCGGCTCCATCTGCACCACGCGCGTGATCTCCGGCGTGGGCGTGCCGCAGCTGACCGCCGTGAAGGACTGCTGCCGCGCCGCCGCCCGCAGCAAGACCCCCGTCATCGCCGACGGCGGCATCAAGTTCTCCGGCGACATCACCAAGGCCATGGCCGCCGGCGCCAGCGCCGTGATGCTGGGCACGCTGCTCGCCGGCACCCAGGAAGCCCCCGGCGACATCATTCTTTTCCAGGGCCGCAGCTACAAGGCCTACCGCGGCATGGGCTCGGTGGGCGCCATGGAGGCCGGCTCCAAGGACCGCTACGGCCAGAGCGGCGTGCAGAAGGATAAGCTGGTGCCGGAGGGCATAGAGGGCCAGGTGCCCTACAAGGGCCCGGTAGCCGACATCGTGCACCAGCTCACCGGCGGCCTGCGCGCCGGCCTGGGCTACTGCGGCTGCAAGGACCTCGCCGAACTGAGGCGCAAGGCGCGCTTCGTGCGGCTGACCAACGCCGGGCTTAAGGAAAGCCATGTGCATGACGTGAAGGTGACCAAGGAAACCCCCAACTACGCCAGCAACGATTAAGCAGGACTAAAAAGGAGACAGCATGAACCCCTTACTCTCAGGCGCGGAACTGCCCAGGTACGACGAGATACAGCCCGGCCACGTGGCCGAGGCCGTGGAGCGGATGATAGAAGAGGTGGAGAAGGGGCTCGCCCGCATCGAGGCCGACACCAGGCCCCCGTCCTGGAGCACCGTGGTGGAAGAACTCAATACCCTCGAGGAATGGTTTACCCGCGTCTGGTCCCCGGTGGGCCACCTCAACACCGTCAAGAACAGCCCCGAGCTGCGCGAGGTCTACCAGGCCGCCCAGCCGAAGGTAGTGGCGCTGGGGCTGAAGATGAGCCAGTCAGCCGCCGTCTACGCCCGGCTGCTCGCCATCAAGGACGGCCCCGGCTGGAACGCGCTGGACAAGGGTCAGCGGCGGGCCATAGAGAAGAGCCTGCTCTCCGCCAAGCTCTCCGGCATAGCGCTGGAGGGGGCGAAGCGCGAACGCTTCAACAAGATAGCCGAGGAGCTCTCGCAGCTCTCCACCAGGTTCAGCAACAACGTGCTGGACGCCACCAAGGAGTTCAAGCTCACGCTCACCTCGCCCGCCGAGGTGGACGGCCTGACCGACTCCGCGAAAGAAATGCTGGCCCACTCCTACGCCCGGCAGAACCCGCCCGCCAAGCCCGACCCGGCCAACGGCCCCTGGCTGCTGACGCTCGACGCTCCGGTGTACGTGGCCTTCATGCAGTTCGGCAAGAACCGCGCCCTGCGCGAAAAATTGTACCGCGCCTTCGTCTCCCGCGCCTCCGCGGGCGAGAAGGACAATACCCCGCTGATGGCCGACATCCTGCGCCTGCGCCGCGAGGAAGCGGAGCTGCTCGGTTACGCCAATTACGCCGAGGTGTCGCTGGCCACCAAGATGGCCCGCAGCCCCGCCGAAGTGCTCGGGCTGCTGGAGGAGCTGCGCCAGGCCTCGCTGGAGCCGGCCCGCGCCGAGCTCGCGGAGATCACCGCGCTGGCCAACGCCGAGGGGCACCCCGGCGCGCTGAACCACTGGGACGTCTCCTACTGGGGCAAGCGGCTGGAGGAAAAAAAGTACGGCTACACGGACGACCAGCTGCGCCCGTACTTCTCGCTGGAGAAAGTGCTGAGCGGGATGTTCTCGCTGGTGGGCAAGATCTTCGGCGTGACCGTCAAGCCGGCCGACGGCGAGGCCCGCATCTGGAACCCGGACGTGCGCTTCTTCAAGATGTTCGACAAGGCCGGCAAGCACATCGCCTCGTTCTACCTCGACGCCTACTCGCGCCCGGAGAACAAGCGCGGCGGCGCCTGGATGAACGACGTGGTGGGCCGGCGCGTGGCGCCCGGCGTGGACCGCCTCCCGGTGGCGCATTTGGTCTGCAACTTCACGCCCCCGGTGGGCGACAAGCCCTCGCTGCTCTCCTTCGACGAGGTGACCACGATGTTCCACGAGTTCGGCCACGGCCTGCAGCACATGCTGACCCGCGTCACCTATCCCGACGTGGCCGGCATCGGCGGCGTGGAATGGGACGCCGTGGAGCTGCCCAGCCAGTTCATGGAGAACTGGTGCTACCACAGGGAAACCCTGCTGGGCATGGCCAAGCATTACCTGACCGGCGAGACGCTGCCCGTGGAGACCTTCGAGAAGATCCGCGCCGCCAAGACCTACCGGGCCGGCATGATCATGCTGCGCCAGCTGAACTTCGGCCTCACCGACATGGCGCTGCATACCGCCAAGGACCCGGACATCAAGGCCGTAGAGGCGGAGGTGGCGGCCAAGACTTCAGTGATCCCGCCGCTGCCTGAGGACCGCTTCCTGTGCGGGTTCACGCACGTCTTCTCCGGCGGCTACGCCGCCGGCTACTACAGCTACAAGTGGGCGGAGGTGCTCAGCGCGGACGCCTTCGAGGCCTTCGAGGAGGCCGGCCTGGACGACCCCGAGGCGCTCGCGGCCACCGGGGCCAGGTTCAGGGAGACGGTGCTCGGGCTGGGCGGCAGCGAGCACCCGGCCGAGGTGTTCAAGGCGTTCCGGGGCCGCGCCCACAGCGCCAGGGCGCTGCTGCGCCACAACGGCCTGCTCAAAGAATAAACCCGCGCGGCGATAAAAAAAGACCGCCGGGCGACCGGCGGTCTTTTTATTTCCGGGCGGGAGTTTTACTTGCCCTTGAACTCCGGCTTGCGCTTCTCCATGAAGGCCTTGATGCCCTCCTCGTAGTCGCCGCTGTTGTAAACCTTGCGGCGCAGCGCCTGAATGCGCTCGAACGACTCGGGGCTGATGGGGTGGGCCTCGGAAAGTATCCGGAACTGCTCCTTGACCACCGACACGGCCAGGGGGGAATTGCCGGCTATGGTACGGGCCAGGCCGAACGTGAATTCCTCTATCTCCCTGGAGCTGACGAGGTGGTTGAGGATGCCGAAATGGTAGGCGCGGTCGGCCTTCACCGGCTCGGCCGTGAAGAACATTTCCTTGGCGATGTTGCTGCCCACGCGGTTGATAAAGTGCATGATGCCCGAGGCGTTATAGGGCAGGCCCATCTTCACCGGCGTGATGGCGAAGGACGAGGTCTCGTCCCCCACGGCCAGGTCGCAGGTGACGGCTAGGTCGGTGGCGCCGCCCCAGACGCTGCCCTGTATCATGGCTATCACCGGGCCCGGGTAGCTCTGTATGGCGCGAAAGGCGACTTCCATCGGGCTGTCGTAGGCCAGCGGGTCGTGGTGCACCTTGGGCAGCTGCGTAATGTCGTGGCCGGCGCTCCAGACGCGCGCGCCCGGTTCGGCGCGCAATATGATGACCGGCACCTTCTGCTTCTTCATCGCCTCGAGCGAGACTACCAGCTGCTTGCACAGCTCCAGGCTGAGGGCGTTGCGGCGCGCGGGGTTGTTGAGCGTCAGCACGCCGATGTTCTCTTTGATCTCTTCGATAATAAGTCTGTCCATGCGGTAATCCTCCTCGCCGGTGCGGCGCCGTGACTAATTGTATAATTTTGGGATGAAAAGTCTATTCTTCTTTTTCGCCCTCGCGCTGGCGGCCCCCGCCGCGGCGGGGGTGGACGAGGCCGCCCGGGCCGCGGCCGCGCTGGCGGCCCCGGAGCCGCGCGGCGCGGAGAGTCTTTTCGACAGCGAATTCTTCGCCCAGATCTCGCTGGAGAAGCTCAACGCGATGTTCTCCGGGCTTAACGCCGAAAGGGGGGCCGTGACCGAGACGCTGCTGGTCAGCTCCGGCGCCTGGGCCGGTCACTATTTCTACGACACGGCCGGCGGCTGGCGCGTGCCGGTGGCGGTCTCGCTGAACCCGCGCGGCGGGAAGATCAAAGGGTTCTTCCTGGGCCAGCCCTACCGCAAGAGCGCCGCGCTGGCGGCGGCGCGCGGCAGGCTGGCCGCGCTGCCCGGCCGCAAGGGACTGCTGGTGCGCCGCCTCGGGAAAAGTCCCGAGACGCTGGAGGCGCTCAACGAGGACGAATATTTCGCCGTCGCCTCCGTGTCCGGTCTTTACGTGCTGGGCGCTATCCTTGAAGGCGGAACGCCCTGGCGGAAAGTTTTCCGGCCGCGAGCCGGCGGCAAGCCGCCGCTGACGGCGCAGGCGCTGGCCGCGCTGATGATCTCGGGAGACGACGATACCGCCGCAGACGCGCTGATAGACGGCCTCGGCCGCCGCCGGATAGAAGCCCTGCTGCCGGCGCTGGGTCACGGCGCGCCGGAGCGCCTCAGGCCTTTCCTGAAGGCCTCGGAAGTCTCCAGGCTGAACTCCGGCACTGAGGCCGCTCTGGAATACCTGAACCTGCCGCCCGGGGGGAAGTACGGCTTCCTCGACGCCCTGGCCGCCGCGCCGCCGGCCGCCGGGCCGGCGCAGCGCTCCCCCTTCGGCGTGGGCAGGATCGGCTGGCAGGCTTCCCCGGCCGACCTCTGCCGGCTGATGGCTTATTTCTCGGCCGGCGCGGACGAACGGGCGCTGGGCCTATTGGCGCCGGGCCGTGGTCTGCCGGCCGCGGCGGGCTTCGTCTACGCCGGCTACAAGGGCGGCGCCGGGCCGGGCGTTTTGTCCGCGGCCTGGCTGCTCAAAGACAAGAAAGGCCGGTGGACTTGCCTGGCCGCCGCCTGGAACGACGGGGCCGCGGACCCTGACGCCGCGGAGTTCGAGCGGGCGCTGGGCGGCGCCCTGGCGGCGCTGGCCGCGGCGGACTAGGACCGCCGGACCCTTGACAACTTCCGCCGGGGGGATTACAATTCATTTGCGGGATTTCCCCGTTCCCTATGCGTGGCTTCGTGAGGAAAACAGCTTGAAAAACAAACTTAAATTACTCTCCCTGTCCGTTGCGCTGCTGCTGCCGCAATACCTGCTGGCCGCGGCCGGCCCCGCCGCCGACCTGGTGCAGAAATGCCAGGACAACGTGGACAAGGCCAAGAAACAGCTCTCGCCGGCGGTGGCGCAGGAATGCGTGCAGAAGCTTACCGGTCCCGCGCTCACCGAACTCAAGAACGCGGACCCGGAAAAGGCCGCCACCATAATTTCCTACAACAACGCGCTGGTGGACTTTAAGAAGCTCACCTCCAACTACTCCGGCAAGTCGCTGGCCGAAGCGCTGGCGCGCGAGATGGAAGCCAGCGCCTGCGCCCTGTGCGACCTGGGCCTCGGCCCCCGGCCCGAGGCGGCTTTCTCCTGGCTGGAGACCAATTCCGGCGGCCGGCTGGAGACCGTGAAGCGCGCCGTGCGCACCTGGGACGCGCTGGGCAACACCCGGACCTCTTCGCTGGCGGCCGAGACCGAAAAATATTCCAAGGACGCCTGGAACGGGCAGAAGATCATGGCGCGCTACGAACGCCTCTCCGCCTGGGCCCGCAAGAATACCGACATCCTCACTCGCGCGCCCGCCGCCGCGGCCGCCAAGCCGGATTTCGCCGCGCTGGCCGACACGCTGCGCACCGACCTGGTGATGGACGGCGACGACTATTACGTGGACCAGCTGGACTCGCTGGCCCTCAACGCCGCCAAGGCGGCCCCGGCCGGCGCCGCCGCCGCGGCCAAGAAGGACAAGGCCACGGCCGAAACCGCGAAGAAGACGGCCGCCCTCAAGGGGCGCAGCGCCTCCGAGCAGAAGGATTACCTGGACGGCACTTTCGACAACGCCAGGCCCGGTTCGGGCGTGCCCGCCGTGGAGACCGGGGGCGGCGCCAAGTTCACGCCGGTGCCGATCACGCCCGAGCAGGCGGCCCAGCTCTCCGCCAAAATGGGCACCGTGAAGGACGGCAAGTTCACCGGCTACCTGGCCGACGAGGTGCGCGGCACCAAGGCCGGGGACGAGGTGTCAGCCTTCTTCGCCGATAAGACTTACGCCAAAAAAGGCAGCAACGCGCTCAACCTGAAGTTCGAGAAAGGCACCGGCGACCTCGCCGGGGCGCTCGGCTGGTGGAGCGGCGACAAGAAGACCACCACCGTGAATACCGACCTGGTGGACGACTACTGCGCCGGCAAGAAGATCACTCCGGCCCAGATGCTCAAGAGCGACGAACACCTTAAGGGCGTGGCCCGCTACGTGGCCCCGAACTTCGTGCACGAGACCACTCACCAGCGCCAGGACGCCTGGGCTTCAAGCAACGGCCTGGACTATATAAAGTACCGGGGCGGCAGCACCGGCCAGCCCTACCAGATGGAGATGGAGACCGAGGCCTTCTCCATGCAGGCCGCTTTCTCCGCCGAGAAGGCCAAGAAGGCCGGACCCGCCTACCTGGCGCAGATCTCGCCATCGCACCGGGCCAACGCCGAGCGCTTCATGGAAGACGGCGTGGACGCCATGCGCGTCGAGAAGCATAAGCTCTATACCGGCATCTCCTCCATGGAAGGCGCCTCGGCGCAGGAGTTCAAGAAAGCGCAGGGCGCCGCCTCGTACGTGAAGCTGCTCGAGGACAAGAAGCGCTCTAATCCCGCCGGCATGACAGAGAAGGAACTGGCGGACCTGAAGCTCTACCGCGAGGCCATGGACAGCCGCTTCAAGTGGTACACGATGGTGCAGCAGAAGTCCGCGGCCGACGAGCGCAAGCTGCTTGAGTGGCGCGAGGGCTTCGACGCGCCGGCGGTTTCGGTCGTGCCCAAGCCGGGCGCCTGACCGCGGTTTTAAGGGAAACAACATGAGAAAAATACTGGCACTGGCAGTTCTGCTCGCCCCCGCGGCGGCCCTGGCGGCCGACGCCGGCAAGGAGGCCGGGATGACGCATACCGAGAGGGGCTATTTCGAGGTCCGGTTCCCGGCCGGCTGGGAGAAGACGGAAGCGGCTTTCGGCCTTTCCGACGCCGAGAAGAAGGTCTACGGCGCCGAATGCTCCGGCGAGCGCGACGCCGACGGCCTGGCGCCCAGGATCTCGGTGCGCTACTACGCGCCGGGCAACCTGCTGCACAAGACCGCCGAGAAATTCATCCGCACCCATTCCCGCCCGGCCCTCGGCGCGGCGCTGGACGGCCAGCAGTACGGCCCCGTGAAGAAGGGGTTGGCGGGCCGGCAGTACGCGCAGGTCTTCGACCGGAAGATCTTCGAGTTCACGCCGCAGGAGAGCCTGAAGCCCAGGAAGATCGCCGTGTACGAAAAATTCCACGTGGTGCCAGTGAAGGACGGCTTCTTCGTGCTGCGCTATACCGCGCCGGCCGCCCGCGCCAAGGCGCACCTGAAGGACTACGAGGCCGCGGTGGCTTCGTTCAAACCGCTGAACCGCTAGCCCGCGCCTGACCCGCCGCGAAAACCCCGGCCCTGCCGGGGTTTTTGTTTGCCCCTTTTGTATAATTGGGCTATGCCGCCAAAGAACCAGGAAAAAGAGATCTCCGACCCCAAGGCCCAGGCCGAGGCCCAGCTCCGGGCCATGTACCGCAAGACCTTCGGCCGCGAGCCGGAGAGCTTCGAGCCCCTGCGCGAGGACGGTTCGGCGCGCCGCCTGTACCGCATGCGCGACGGGAGCCGCTCGGCGATAGGCGCCTACGGGCCGGACAAACTGGAGAACCGCGCCTTCCTGGAATTCTCCCGCCATTTCCGCGCCGCCCGGCTGCCCGTACCGGAGATCTACGCCGAGGACCAGGCGCAGGGCTTCTACCTGGAAGAAGACCTGGGCAGCACCACGCTCTTCGAGTTCCTGTCCGCCGAACGCAAAGGAGCCGAGATCCCCGCGACGGTGGAGGACGCTTACAAGAAGGTGCTGGGCTGGCTGCCGCGCTTCCAGGAGCAGGTGCGGCTCGGCCTGGACCTGAAGTTCTGCTATCCCCGGGCCGCCTTCGACCGGCAGAGCATCATGTGGGACCTGAACTATTTCAAGTACTATTTCCTGAAGCTGGCCAAGATCCCGTTCAACGAGGCCAAACTGGAGGAGGACTTCTCCCGCTTCGCCGATTTCCTGCTGGAGGCGCCGGCCGAGTGCTTCCTGTACCGCGACTTCCAGAGCCGCAACATCATGCTGCGCGGCGGGGAGCCGTGGTTCATAGACTACCAGGGCGGCCGCCGCGGCGCGCCGCATTACGACGTGGCCTCGCTGCTCTACGACGCCAAGGCCGACCTGCCGCCCGAGTTCCGCACCACCCTGCGCAAGGCCTACGTGGAGGCCGCCGGGCTGAAAGAGAAAGAGTTCATGCGGCATTACCACGCCTTCGTCTATATCCGCATCATGCAGGCGATGGGCGCCTACGGCCTGCGCGGCTTCTACGAGCGCAAGGCGCATTTCCTGGCCAGCGTGCCCTACGCCGTGCGCAACCTAGAATGGCTGCTGCGGCAGGCCGAGCCCGAGGTCAGCGTGCCCGAGCTGACCGCCTGCTTCAAGCGCATCGCCGCCTCCTCCTACCTGCGCCAGTTCGGCCGGACCAAACTGGGCCTGACCGTGCGGATCATGAGCTTCTCCTACAAGAACGGCGTGCCGCTCGACGACCGCGGCCACGGCGGCGGCTATGTGTTCGACTGCCGCGCGCTGCCCAACCCCGGCCGCCACGCCGAGTACGCGCAGCTCACCGGGCGCGACAAGCCCGTCATCGACTTCCTGCAGAAGGAGCCAGAGGTGGCCAAATTCCTCGAGAACGTGTTCGCCCTGACCGACATGAGCGTCGAGAACTACCAGTCGCGCAATTTCAGCTCGCTCTCGGCGGCCTTCGGCTGCACCGGCGGGCGCCACCGCTCCGTCTACTGCGCCGAGGCGCTGGCCGAGCGGCTGAAGAAGAAGTACGGCGTGCGCGTGGAGCTGTCGCACAGAGAGATCGGGGCGGCCAAATGAAAGCCATCGTGTTCGCGGCGGGCCTCGGCCTCCGCCTGCGCCCGCTGACCGACAGCCTGCCCAAGGCCCTGGTCGACGTGAACGGCGCGCCCATGCTGGAGCTGGTCATCCGGCGCCTGGCCGCGGCGGGCGTGACCGGCCTGGTGGTCAATACCCACCACTTCCACGAAAAGATCGCGGCCTTCCTCGCGGCCAGGAATAATTTCGGCCTGGACATAGCCTTGTCGCGCGAGGAGGGTTTTCCGCTCGAGACCGGCGGGGGACTGAAGAAGGCGGCTCCGCTGCTGGCCGGCAGCGAACCGTTCTTCGCCTACAACGCCGACGTCTACTCCACGCTGGACCTGCGCGCTCTTTACGCGGCGCACAGGGCCTCCGGGGCCCTGGCCACGCTGGCGGTGCGCGAGCGCCCCTCCCGCCGCCGTCTATTGTTCGATTCTAACCTGAACCTGAGGGGGCGCGAGGGGGAGGCGGCCCCGGCCGGCCTGCGGCCGCTGGCCTTCAGCGGCATACAGGTGATCTCTCCCGCCTTCCTGGGAAAAATGACGGAAAGCGGCGTCTTTTCCATCACGCCGGTACACCTGCGCCTGGCCGCGGCCGGCGAACCGATAAAGGGTTTCGAGGACGCCTCGGATTTCTGGTGCGACATCGGCGACCCGGCCCGCCTGGAGACGGTGCGCGAGCGCGCCTCGGTTGACTTTCCCCGGTAAGATATATAGATTAAGAATATGACCAGCCTGCTATCCGCGCTTCTTTTGACTTTCTTCGCCGCCGCGGCCGCCGCTATGCCGGCTCCCTGTTTCGACACCGCCGCCCCCTGCCTGGCCGCGCAGGACGCGCCCGCCCCGGCCCCCGAGGCGTCCCTGCCCGAGGCCCAGGGCCGCGGCCGGCCCGTGGTGATCTCCATCGTGGGCGTGGACTTCGCCGAGGTGGGCATAGGCAAGCTGGAACTGGCCTATTTTAAAAAGATCATACAGTACTTCAAGCCGGGCAAGACCGTGGACGCCGCCCTGTTCGACTCGCGCATGGCCGCCGTGCGCGAGGACGAGCAGCTCAACGAGGCTTACAAGCGCCTCCCCGACGATTACCTGGACGCCCGCCTGCGCGAGACGCTGCCGCCCGGCGGCTACGAGATAGTGCCGGTGCGCTGGTCGCGCGACCCCGACGAGAGCGAGGCCGCCGTGCCGCTGGTGGAGGCCGCGATAAAGCGCATCTGCGCCTCCGCCAAAGCGCAGGGCCGCCCGGTCTACCTGGTGGCGCACAGCTGGGGCACCGTGCTGGCGCATACGGCGCTGCACCGCCTGGCCGCCGCCGCCCCGGAGGCGCACGTGGACAAGTTCATTACGCTGGGCTCGCCGCTGGTGCCCGGCCACTGGTGGCTGCAGATCTTCGTCGACGCGCAGGTGGGGGCGGGGCAGCTGCAGCAGTACGTGAAAAAGCCCGCCAACGCCGGCTACTGGCTGAACCTCTGGGCCGGCAACGATTTTTTTTCGAACGAGATCGGAGCCGCGGACCGGAACCTGCGGCAGGACGGTTTTACCTCCGAGCTGGAGCGGCGCGTGAAGAAGGCCGCCGAGGCGGACCACTCGCTGCGCCCGGCCGCGCTGCGCGACCTGTTCTTCCTCAAGAGCCTCAAGACCTGGCATTTCGCCTACATCTACGATTTCAAGATCTTCCTGAAGACGCTGCGCGAGAACCACGAGCGCGCGATCTTCGGCCCCGCGGTCTCCGCCGAGCTGGCCCGCCCATGATAGCCGTGCCCCTGGTCCTCGCCGACAGGCAGGCCCCGGCGCTGCCCGGCCTGGACCTGGCGCTGGCTTTCCTGCGCCGCCCGGACGCCGCCGGCCTGCCCGACGGCAGGTACGAGATAGACGGGGAGCGGGTCTTCGCCCTGGTGCAGCGCTACGAGACCGCGGCAGGCGAGCCGCGCTTCGAGGCGCACCGCCGCTACGCCGACGTGCAGTACCTGGCCGCCGGCTGCGAGGCCATAGCCGCCGCGCCGCTGGCCGCTCTGCGCGTGACCGAGCCGTACGACGCGGGCCGGGACATCTGTTTCGGCTCCGTGCCGGCGGACCGCGCCTCGCGGCTCACGCTGGCAGCCGGCGAGCTGGCCATACTTTACCCCGAGGACGCGCACGCGCCCCGGCTGGCCGCGGGAACTCCCGCGCCGGTGACCAAGATAGTAGTCAAAGTGGAGATAAAATGACCCTTAAAGAACTGGTACGCGCTTCGATATGCGGCGAGATGGAAGACATAACCGGCTGCGAGACCGACGCCGAGGCCTTTCCCAAAGCCGTGGAAGTAGCCGCCTATCTGAACGCGCTGGCCGCGGAGAAGCGGGACCGCCTGCCGGACCTGGGCAGGATCTTCAAGGAGGGCACGGGTTTCCGCCAGCGCGCGAAGCACGTGTCCCGTTCCGTCGAGGCCGCGCTGCGCGCGCGCGCCCTGCGCGCCGAGAAGGCCACGGCCGTTTACGCGGCCCTGGTGCGGGTGATGAACAAACCTGAATACAAGGAAGCCATGAACGTGCTGGCCAATCGGGAGCTGGCCATAGTGGCCGAACTTAAGAAACTGCTGGCGGAACTGAAGAAACCCGCCTGATCCAAAAATCGAAGAGCGCCGCGCCGCGGGCCGTCCTTTAGGGGCGGCCCGCCGCTTTTGCCGCCTCCGCGCGCGCCAGGTTGGCGGCCGCGCTGGCCAGGCCGGGGGAAACGCGCAGCGCCCGGCGGAAGAGGCGCGCGGCGCCCTCGTAATCGCCGCGGCGGGCGAGCAGCACGCCGTAATCGTTGAGGGCCTCGGTGTTGGCCGGGTCATCGGCCAGGAGGCGCTCGTAAAGGGGAGCGGCCTCGGCCGGCCTGCCGGCGGCGGCGTGTTCGCGCGCGGCCGCGAGCAGCGCCGGCGCGTAGCCGGGGTTGAGGTCCAGCGTGGCGCGCAGCGCCGCGGCGGCCTCCGCGCTCCGGCCCGAGCCGCGCAGCACGCTGTAGCGGTTGAAAAGCAGTTCGGGATCGCCGGGCCGGATGGCCAGGGCGGTCTTCAGCGCGGCCAGCGCCCCGTCCGGCTCGCCGGTCTTCCAGCGCGCCAGCGCCAGGCCGCTGAGATAGAGGTGGTCGCCGGGGGCGGCGGCGCTCACGCGCTCGAACAGCGCGCGGCTTTTGTCGAAGCGTCCCGCCAGGTAATACTCGCGCGCCAGGTTGTAGAGCATCGGCTTCGACGACGAGCGCAGCGCGGCGTGCTCGTAGAGCTCCAGGTCCGTGTCGCGCCGCGTCGTGTTCACGGCCGAGGCGGTAGCCAGCACCAGCGCGGCCGCGGGAAAAAGCTTGCGCAGCGGGTGCAGGGCGTTCGCGGCCCACAGGAACAGCCCGGCGTTGGCGAGGTAGACCCAGTGGTCGAGCATCAGGTCGTTGGCGGCCAGCAGCGGGAACTTGGGCGCGAGGTTGAGCAGGTACCAGCCGGCGCAGAACAGCGCGGCGCGCGAGCCGCGCCGGTAGAGGAGGGCGGCCGCCGCTGCCAGCAGGACCGGCGCGGCCCAGGCCAGCAGGGCCGAATCCGGCTGCATACGGTGCGAGTGCATGCCGAAGGGCAGCAGCGCTTCCTTAAGATATACCAGAATGGCGGCCGGCACCTTGAGCAGCAGGCCGGAGGCCACCGGCCGCAGGCCGTGGGAGAACAGGCCCATGCCCAGTGCCGCGTGGCGGATAAGGAGGTAGGCGGGCACTACCGCGAAAAACGGCAGGAGCTTTTTATATTCGGCCCGGTTTTTCCCCTGGTACCAGAGGCACAGGGCGGCCAGCGCAGGCGTGATCACCCCGTTCTCCTTGAAGCCGCAGGCGGCGAGGAAAAAGAGGAAGGAGGCCGCCGCGCGGCCCCGCACGAACAGCAGCAGCGAGGCGGCCGTGCAGGCGGCCGAGGCCAGCTCCGCCCTGCCCGCCACTATCAGCAGCTGCTCGACGGCCGCGGGGTGCGCGGCCAGCAGCACCGAGGCCCAGAAGGCTCCGCCCCGGGGGAAGCCCAGCGCCAGCGCGAGGTAGAAGAAGAGGATGGCCGCCGCGGCGTGGAAGGCCAGGTTGGTCAGGTGGTAGCCGAAGGGGCGCAGGCCCCAGACCGCGAAGTCGGCCATGTTGCTGACGGTCTGCAGCGGCCGGTAATAGTTCAGCCCCTGGGCGAAAGGGTCGCCCTTGAAAGCGGAGGCCAGGTTGGCGGAGCTGACCGTCATGCGCGGGTTCTGCTCTATCATCCGGTGGTCGTCCCACAGGAAGCCGGCGCCCAGCGTGAGGCCGAAGGCGAGCAGGGCGGCCAGCGCTATGCCGGCCGGGGCCAGCGCGGCCCTGAGGTCGAGGTCTTTAGGCACGATGAAATTATACAAGATGTCCCCGGCGCCCGCTCCGCCCGGCGGGCCCGGGATGTAAAAAGGTAAAATATCTACATGACAAAGATCGCCGACGGCTCCGAGATCTACTGGGACGCGAGGCAGTACGACGCCTTCAACGCGCCCGGCGCCGACGATACGGCCTTTTACCTGGCCGAGGCCCGGCGGGCCCGCGGGCCCGTGCTGGAGCTGGCCTGCGGTACCGGCCGCCTGACACTGCCGCTGAAAAAGGCCGGCGTCGAAGTAACGGGGCTCGACGTGGCCGCGCCCATGCTGGCGCTAGCCCGGGCCAAGGCCGCCGCCGCCGGCCTGCGCATCTCTTTCGTCCTGGCCGACGCCCGACGTTACGCGCCGCGGCGCAAGTTCGCGCTGGTCTTCATGGCCTTCAATTCGCTGCAGCATTTCGCCCGCCGCGCCGACCTGGAAGGGCTGTTCGCCTCCGTCCGGCGCTGCCTGGCCCCCGGCGGTAAATTCATTTTCGACGTGTTCAATCCCCACCCGGGCTACCTGGTGCGGGACCCCGACGAACTGCTGCCGGTGGCTTATTATGATGACCCGGCCGGCGGCGGCAAGATGCTGGTGAACGAGCAGTATAATTATGACAAGGCGGCCCAGGTGTCCCGGCTGACCTGGCATTACCGGCGCGAAAAAGACGGCCAAACGCTCAAAAAGACCTTGAATTTGCGGTGTTTTTTCCCGGAGGAGCTGCTGGCGCTGGCGCATTACAACGGCTTTAAAGTGGTAAAGAGGTACGGGGATTTCCAGCGCGCCCCTTTTACCGGCGAAGCCATGAAACAGGTGCTGGTCTGCCGCCCCTTATTGTAAACCCGGCCCGGATTTGCTACTATTAATCTACTATGAATACCTATGAGTTAATGCTGATAATCAACCCCCAGCTCACGGACGCCGAAGTCCAGGAAGCTGTGGAAAAGGCCAAGAAGACCCTCACCGACGCAAAAGGCGAGGTTCTGGCCGAGGACAGGCTGGGCCGCAAGAAGTTCTCCCACGCGGTGGGAAAACAGCGCGACGGCTTTTACGTCTATATGAAAGTGAAGGCCCTGCCCGAGACCGTGAAGGACATCAATCACAGCCTGAAGCTCCAGGAAACCGTGCTTCGCGCCATGATGATGAAAGCCACGGTAGAACCGGTTAAGAAGCCCTAATTACCCTTTTCGGGAATAACATGGACTTGAAAATTCCGGATCTCAACCAGGTCATAATAGCCGGCCGCATAACGCGGGACCCGGAACTCCGCTTCACGCAGAAGCAGCAGGGCATGTGCTTCTTCACGGTCGCGGTCAACCGCCGCTACCAGGACCAGGCCTCCGGAGAATGGAAAGACCTCACGACTTTCGTGCCGGTCACCGTCTGGGGACCCGCCGCCGAGCGCGTGAAGGAAAAGTTGCGCAAGGGCAGCCCCGTAATGGTGGAAGGCCGCCTTACGTCCTCCGAGTACACGGACAAGGCCGGCCAGAAGCGCAAAGAGCTTAAGATCACCGCCAGCCGCGTGCAGTCGATGGCTTTCGAAGGGCCCGCCGGCGAGGCCGCTCCGAAGGCGGAGCAGGAAGAACCCGCGGCCGAAGCCGAAACCAAGGGCGACTCTTCCGGCATAGAAGAAGTACCGTTTTAAAATCAGGTAGGAGCATAAAACTATGGAGAACAAAGAAAATACCCCCAAGCCGGCCGAGACCGCCGCGCCGAGACCCCAGGGCGCGCCCATGGGCGGACCCCGCCGCCCCCCGGGTGGCCGCCGCTTCGCCCCGCGCCGCAAGGTGTGCAGGCTCTGCGCCGAGCACATAGACCTGGTGGACTACAAGCAGGCCCAGATCGTCCGCAACTTCACCACCGACACCGGCAAGATCCTGTCCCGCCGCATCACCGGCGCGTGCGCCAAGCACCAGCGCCAGATCATGCGGGCCGTGAAGATCAACCGCAACCTGTCGCTGATGTCCTACAACGGCTAAACGGAGCAAACCATGAAAGTAATACTTAAAAAAGACGTAACGAACCTGGGCCGCTCCGGCGAGATAAAGACCGTCAAGGACGGCTACGCCCGCAACTTCCTGATGCCCCGCGGCATGGCCGAGCTGGCCACCGAGGGCGCGCTGAGCGCCTGGAAGAACAGCGCCGACAAGCGCGCCAAGCGCGTCGCCGCCGAGGACGCCGGGATGAACGAGCTGGCCAAGCGCCTCTCGGCCATCACCCTTTCCTTCTCCCGCCCCGTCTCCGAGGACGGCGTGATGTTCGGGTCCGTGGCCAAGAGCGATATTATAAAGAACCTGGCCGCCGCCGACATCGAGATAGACAAGGACATGATACGCCTGCCCGCTTCCATAAAGGCCGTCGGCACCTTCGAGGTGGAGATAGCCCTCAAGCAGCATATCACGACCAAGATAAAAGTGGCCGTGTCCGCGCAGAGCAAGTAACGGTACTTCCTTCGAGCCCGGGCCAAGGCCGCAACGCCGAAGCCCGGGCTTATCACATACGACAACCCGACAGGGGGGCAGCATATGACCTATAACAAGGTACCTCCGCATTCCAACGAGGCGGAAATGGCCGTGCTGGGCGCCATGCTCATCGAGAAAGAGGTCATCGACGGGATCATGGAGGTCCTGCAGCCCAAGCATTTCTACAGCGACATCCACGGCCGCATCTACGAGGCCATCCTCGAGCTGCGCCAGCGCAACCTGCCGGTGGACGTGGTCACCCTTTCCGAAGAACTCAAGAAGACCAACCGCCTGGAGGAACTGGGCGGCCAGAAGTACCTCGCCGACCTGATGGAGAAAGTCTCCACGGCCGCGCATACCAACGCCTACGCCAACATCGTCCGCGAGAAGGCCCTGATGCGCGACCTGATCCGCGCCAGCACGCAGATCGTGGAAATGACCCAGGCCGGCGCCGAGAGCGTGGACAAGATCATCGATTTCGCCGAGCAGGAGATCCTGCGCGTCGCACAGACCAAGACCGACCACGGCTTCGCCTCCTCCGCCACGCTGGCGCAGGAGACGCTGGGCCGCATGGAGAAGGCTTTCTCCCAGCACTCGCCCATCACCGGCGTTCCGACGGGCTTCATGCGCCTCGACGACATGACCGGCGGCTTCCAGAAGTCCGACCTGATCATCATCGCGGCCCGCCCGTCCATGGGCAAGACCGCGCTCGCGCTGAACATGGCCTACCACGCCTGCGTGGAGCAGAAGATCCCCGTGGCCGTTTTCTCGATGGAAATGGACAAGCACTCCATCATGCAGCGCCTCATCTGCTCGGCCGCGCGCGCCAACCTCAGCGGCGTGCGCAAGGGCCAGCTCAGCCGCGACGTGTGGCCGCAGCTGACCCGGTATACCGGCATGGTGGCCGAGTCCCCGCTCTTCATCGACGACACCCCCGGCCTCAACATCCTCGACATCCGCAACCGCACGCGCAAGCTGATGAAGCAGCTCAAGAGCGAGAACAAGACGCTCGGCATGGTGGTCATCGACTACCTGCAGCTCATCCGCGGCGCCGGCCGCAGCGAGAGCCGCCAGCAGGAAGTGGCCGAGATCTCGCGCCTGCTCAAGGACCTGGCCCGCAGCCTGCAGCTGCCCGTCATAGCGCTGTCGCAGCTCAACCGCCGCAGCGAGGACAAGGGCCGCGTGGACAACCGGCCCCAGCTCTCCGACCTGCGCGACTCCGGCTCCATCGAGCAGGACGCCGACTTCGTGGCGATGATCCACCGCGAGGAGTACTACAAGCGCGAGGACCCCACCGTGAAGAACCAGGCTACGCTGATCGTGGCCAAGCACCGCAACGGCCCCGTCGGGGACGTGCCGCTGGCCTTCTTCCACGAGTACACCAAGTTCGAGAACCCCGCCGTGCAGGCGATGGAGCCCATCTCCGAAGCGGCGGTGTTCTAGGCCGCTATGGCCCTGACGCTGCGCCCCACCGTCGCCGAGATCCGGCTCTCCGCCGTGCGGCGGAACCTGCAGAAGTTAGCGAAAACAGCCGCCCCCGCGCGGCTGCTTTTCGTGGTGAAGGCCAACGCTTACGGGCACGGCGCCGTGGAGCTGGCGCGCCTGGCCGAGGCCGAGGGCCTGGCCTGGGGTTTCGGCGTCTCCTGCGTGGAGGAGGGCCTGGCGCTGCGCGCCGCCGGCCTCAAGAGCCCGGTGCTGGTGCTGGGCAGCCTGTACCCTTTCGAAAGCTTCGTCGAGGCCATCAACGCCGGCCTCATCGTCACGATAGCCAGCCTCGACGCCGCCCGCCAGGCGGTGGAGGCGGCGAGAAAGCTGGGCAAGCAGGCTCTCTGCCACATCAAGCTGGAGACCGGCATGGGCCGCATAGGCGCCCGCAAACCCTCCGTGCTGAAGATCTACGACGAGCTGGCGGCCGGCCCCGGCGTGCAGGTGGGCGGCCTCTATACGCACCTCTCAAGCGCCGACACCGACCCCGACTACACCGGCGCCCAGCTGGCCATCTTCAGCGAGACCGCCTCCGAGCTGGAACTGCGCGGCGCGCGCGGCCTCCTGCTGCACGCCGCCAATTCCTGCGCCGCGATGAACTACCCGGTCAGCCGCCTGGACATGGTGCGCTGCGGCATAGCCGCCTACGGCCAGGCCGAGGGGTTCGAGCCGGCGATGACGCTCAAGACCAGGATCGTTTTCATAAAGAACGTGCGCGAGGGCGCCTGCATCAGTTACAATAAGTCTTTCAGAGCGGACCGCGCCATGAAGATCGCCACGATCCCGGCCGGCTACGGGGACGGCTATATCCGCCGCTTCTCCAACCGCGCCGACGTGCTGATAGGGGGGCGCCGCTGCCGCGTGCTGGGCAACGTGACGATGGACATGACCATGGTGGACGTGACCGGGGTGAAGGACGCCGCCGTGGGGGCCGAGGCCGTGCTGCTGGGCCGCCAGGGCGCGGAGGAAGTGACCGCGCGCGAGCTGGCCGACATCGCCGGGACGATAAGTTACGAGCTGGTGACGCTTATTACCGCCCGCGTGCCGCGGGTATACCTGGAATGAAATATTGCCTGACAGAAAAGATCGGCGGCGGCGTGATGAGCCTGGCCCAGGCGCTGGGCCAGACGACCCTGATGTTCAGGTCCGTCGTGTTCTGGTTCTTCCGCTCCCGCCTCGAAGTCTCCGAGACCGTCAAGCAGTGCGTCAAGATCGGCGTGGACTCGGTCACCGTGACCGCGCTGACCAGCTTCTTCACCGGCATGGTGCTGTCGCTGCAGACGGGTTATTCCTCCCGCAACCTTTTTAACGAACCGCTCTATATCGGCACCATGGTCGCCTTCTCCATGGTCAAGGAACTGGGCCCGGTGCTGACCTCCGTGGTGGTGGCGGGCCGCGCCGGCGCGGTGGTGACCGCCGAGATCGGCACCATGCGCGTGACCGACCAGATAGACGCCCTCTACACGCTGGGCACCAACCCCACCCGCCACCTGCTGGTGCCGCGCTACATAGCGTTCATGATCACCCTGCCGCTCCTGACCGTGCTGGCGGACTTCCTGGGCATAGCCGGCGGCGCCATCGTGGGCGTCGTCAAGCTGGGCATCCCGACGTCGGTGTTCATGAACGACATCTACACCTACCTCGAGATCTCGGACTTCATGCACGGTTTCCTGAAGACCTTTTTCTTCGCTTTCATGATCGCCACGGTCTCCTGCCATAAGGGCATGCATACCAAGGGCGGAGCGGAGGGCGTGGGCAAGGCCACCACCGAGGCCGTGGTGGCCAGCATGGTGCTGGTGATGGTGCTGGACTACTTTATCAGCGCGCTGCTGGTGGCGGTGGGCATATGATAGAAATTAAGGGTCTCGGCAAAGCTTTCGGCGAGCGCTGTATCCTCAAGGACATCTCCGTCGACATCAAAGAGGGGGAGTTGTTCAGCGTGATAGGCCCTTCCGGCACCGGCAAGAGCACTTTCATCAAATGCATCATCCGCCTGCTGCGGCCCGACGCCGGCAGCATCATGGTGGACGGGCAGGAGATCGCCACCACCGGCAGCGAGTTCCAGCTGGCCAAGGTGCGCCGCAAGTTCGGCTACCTGTTCCAGGAGGGAGCGCTGTTCGATTCGCTGACGGTGATGGAGAACGTGGCCTTCGGCCTGAAGTACCTGACCGACCTGCCCAAGAGCGACTACCCGCGCATCGTCAAAGAGAAGCTGGCGCTGGTGGGCCTCGAGGACGTGGAGCACCTAAAGCCCTCCGAGCTGTCCGTCGGCATGAAGAAACGCGTTTCGCTGGCGCGGTCCATAGCCGCCGAACCCAAATACATACTTTACGACGAGCCGACCACCGGGCTGGACCCGGTGACCACCGGCATGGTCAAGGACCTGATCACCGACATGCGCGCCAAGCTGGGCGTCACCTCCGTGGTGGTCACGCACGACCTGAAACTGGCGCTGGAGATCTCCAGCCGCGTCGCGATGCTTTACGAGGGGGCGTTCGTGGAAGTGGGGGAGCCGGCCAAGTTCAGGCAGTCCGAGAACAAGGAGGTCAGGGAATTCATGGAAATTTCAGACCTCTCCAGGAAGTAGCCCCGCCCCTTCCGCCACTAGTGCTGTCCGGTTTACTTTTATATAATGGATATCGATATAGTAATATAGATATCATTGGCCAAGGCGTCTAAAGGAAGTCATGAACGGCGAGATGAAGGTCGGTTTGTTCGTTCTGGTCGGTTCCATCCTGTTCGGAACCGCGGTGTTCCTGCTTGGCGACTACTCCTTCCAGAAATTCTACCCCGTGTACATCGAGTTTTCCGACGTGGCCGGCCTGCCCGACAAGGCCGTCGTCAAGCTGTCCGGCGTGGACGTCGGCAAGATAAAACAGATCTCTATCCGGGACGAAAAGGTGATCGTGGAGCTGGCCGTCAGGGACGGCGTGAAGATCTACCGGGACTCCCGCTTTCTGGTGGGCTCGACGAGCATGATAGGCTCCAAGTTCCTGCAGGTGGACCAGGGCAAGCCCGCCGCCGGCGTGATCAAGGCCGGCGACACCATGCGCGGCGACGACGCGCTGCCCATGGACCGGGCCATCGCCAAGGCCGTGGAGAGCCTGCAGAAGATGGCCGAGGACATAAACGGCGAGGGCCGCCTGGCGCGCGATATCAACGACATCATGCAGAACCTGCGCGAGGTCACCGCCAACCTCAACGACATGGTGGCCAACAGCCAGCCGCACGCGGAGAACGCGGTGGCGCGGCTGGATACCATCACCGCCAAGCTCGACGCCATGCTGGACAAGACCGACGCGATCGTGCAGAAGATAGACCGCGGCGAGGGCGTGGCCGGCGCGCTGGTGAGCGACAAACAGATGAAGGCAGACGTCAGCGAGGCCATCAGCAATATCAAGGACGCCAGCGTCTCCGTGAAGTCCGCGCTGGGCCGGGTGGGCGGCTTCCGCACCTACCTCAAATGGGACTACAAGTACGAGCCCGTTTCCCGCTCCTCCAAGAACAATTTCGGCGTGAAGATCTACCCGCGCGAGGGGCGCTACTACTACCTCGGCGGGGCCAACATGATCAACGTGAAGGACTCCATCCGCGGCACCGACTACGAGACGCTCAACACCGTCGACGCGCAGCTGGGCTGGGAAGTGGGCCGGTTCGACCTGTACGCCGGCGTGCTCCGCGGCGCGGGCGGCGCCGGCGCCCGCTGGCGCCCGTTCCTGAACTCCAAGTGGGACCGCCTGGCCTTCTTCGCCGAGGGCTCCGATTTCTCCCGCGACCGGCGCATCAAGGGTCGCAATTTCAACAGCCCGCGCTACGACGCCGGCGTGGACGTGCGCCTGAACAAGTACGTGGAGGCCGGCGTGCGGCTTAACGACATGGCCGAGACCAAGCGCGTGAACTACACCACGCGCGTGCTGTTCGAAGACAAGGACATCGCCTATCTTTTCGGTTTCGCCTCGCTGGGGTCGCTCGCGAAGTAACATGAAACTCAAGACCATCTACCGCTGCCAGGAGTGCGGCCAGGCCTCCCCCAAATGGGCCGGGAAATGTCCCGGCTGCGGCGGCTGGAATACCCTCGTGGAGGAAGCCGAAGAGGTGCTGACCAGGGCCGCCGCGAAGGCGCGCGGCCTGACCGATTTTTCCGAGCCGGCCGTGAAACTTTCCGAGGCCCGCGCCATGAAGTGCGAGCACGCCAGCACCGGCATCACCGAGCTGGACCGCGCCCTGGGCGGCGGCCTGGTGAAGGGCCAGGTGGTGCTGCTGGCGGGCCCGCCCGGCATAGGCAAGAGCACCCTGACGCTGGAGAGCTGCACGGCGCTGGCCGCCGGGGCCTTCTCCGCCGGCAAGATCTTATACGTCTCCGGCGAGGAGTCGCTGGCGCAGGTGGGCTCGCGCGCCGAGCGCCTGGGCGCCAAGCCCGACAACGTGTACCTGATGAGCGAGACCAACCTGGCCAAGATCATAGAGGAGTTCCGCAAGCTCAAGCCGGCCTTCCTGGTGATCGACTCCATCCAGACCGTCTACCACCCGGAGTTCGTCGGCTCGCCCGGCTCCGTCGGCCAGATCCGCGAGTGCGCCTCCGAGCTGCTCAAGATCGCCAAGGGAGCGGGCACGCCGCTGTTCCTGCTCGGCCACGTCACCAAGGAAGGCTCGCTCGCGGGCCCCAAGGTGCTTGAGCATATCGTGGATACCGTGCTCTATTTCGACGCGGAGAAGAGCAACGTCTTCCGCGTGCTGCGCCCGCACAAGAACCGCTTCGGCCCGGTGGACGAGACCGGCATCTTCGAGATGACCTCCAGGGGCCTGCGCCCGGTGGACGACGCCGGGCTGCTGCTGGCCGAGGCCGACCGCGACCGCGCGCTCGCCGGGCGCGGCTTCGCCGTGGCCTTCGAGGGCGCGCGGCCGATGCTCGCCGAGATCCAGGCGCTGGCCGGCAAGTCGTACCTGCCCTACCCGCGCCGCACGGTGACCGGGATGGACCTCAACCGCGCGCAGATGCTGATAGCCGCGCTGGAAAAGAACCTGGGCCTGCGCTTCGACGAAATGGACGTTTTCGCTTCGCTGCAGGGCGGCATCAAGCTCAGGGACACCGCGCTGGACCTGGCTTTCTGCGCCGCGCTGATAAGTTCCGCGAAAGACATAGCGCTGCCTCCCGACTGCGTCTTCATCGGCGAGGTGGGCATACTGGGACAGACCGCCAGCCCGGGCTTCATGGACCGGCGGTTGGCCGAGGCCGAGCGGCTCGGCTTCACGCGGGCCTTCGTGCCGCGGCAGCCCAAGAAGGACGAGGGCCGCTACAAGACCCTCAGGACGGAAGTGGTGCGCGACATTGGCGCGCTGTACTCGGCTTTAGCCGGATTAACCCCCGCCAAGGCGGGAAAGTAACAAGGAGCTACACATGATAGTATGGATCTTCAGGGCCGTGGCCCTAATCGGAACGCCGGTGCTGACCTGGTTCGCGGTCTCGCAGGACCTCAAAGGCCTGGCCTTCGGCGTGCTGATAGGCCTGGTCATCATAGGCGTGGAATACGTCTTCGAGAACGTAAGTCTCTTCTCGCTGATCATCGGCATCATCGGCGCCGTGGTCGGCATCATCCTGTCGAAGCTGCTGGACTACACCGTGTTCCAGATAGACAACGACATCTTCAGCGCGATGTGGCTGCGCTACAACATCATCGTGCGCTACGCGCTGGCGCTGCTGGGCATGGTGATCAGCGTCAAGAAGATCCCCGAACTCGACGACCTGGACAAGAACATCCTGTCAGTGGGCCGCCGCGGCGGCAAGAACATGAAGGTGCTGGACCTCAGCGCCATCGTGGACGGCCGCGTGCTCGACATCTGCGACACCCACTTCATCACCGGCGGCATCATTACCCCGCGCTTCGTGGTGCAGGAACTGCACTCGCTGGCCGAGAGCGCCGACCATATCGGCCGGGCCAAGGGCCGCCGCGGCCTCGACATCCTGGCCCGCCTGCAGGAATCGCGCGACATCCCGTTCCGCGTGATCGACCGCGACATCAAGGAGAGCACCGACAACCAGATGAAGCTGGTCACCATCGCCAAGGAGCTCGGCGCCTCCATCATCACCATAGACTTCAACATCAACAAGCTGGCCGCGCTCGAGAACGTCACCGTGCTCAACATCAACGACCTCAGCATCGCCCTCAAGCCCGTGGTGCTGCCCGGCGAGGATATGAGCGTGTTCGTGATGAAGGACGGCAAGGAAAAAGAGCAGGGCGTGGGCTATCTCGACGACGGCACCATGATCGTCATCGAGGACGGCCGCGACTTCATAGGCAAGAAGGTGGACGCCGTGGTGCAGTCCATCCTGCAGACCTCGCAGGGCCGCATCATCTTCACCAAGGTCAAGGGGAAAGCCGCGACGCAGGGGCCCAAGCAGCCTTAACAGGCCATGCCCGGCAGGAAAGCCAAATTACCGTCGGCCGAGGCCATCATACTGGCCGGAGGCGCGGGCGAGCGCATGGGCGGGGACAAGCAGTACCTGCCCCTGGCCGGCCGCCCGATGATAGAGCGGACGGTGGAGGCCTTCGCCTCCAGCGGGCTCTTTTCCGGTATCATCCTAGCTCTGGGCCCGGAGAACCTGGCCCGGCACGGCGCGGCCTGGCAGGCCGCGGGGGTTAAGGCCGTTCCCGCCGGCGCCACCCGCACCGGCTCGCTGAAGAACGCTTTCGCCCTCGTCAGCCCGGGCGCCGAACTGGTGGCCGTGCACGACGGGGCCCGCCCCTTCGCCGGCGCGGCGCTCATACGGGCCTGCCTGGAGCGGGCCGCCGAGGCCGGCGCGGCCGTGCCGGCCGTGCCGCTGAAGGACACCGTGAAGACGGTGTCGGCCGACGGTAAATTTTTCGAGCGCACCCCGCCGCGCGCGGGGCTGATGGCGGTACAGACGCCGCAGTGCTATAAGCGGAGCGTGCTGGCGGACATAGTGGCCGCCGCCGCGGACAAGGATTACAGCGACGAATCCCAGGTGCTGGAGGGGCTCGGCATCAGGGCGGCGGTGGTCCTCTCGGACTACCGCAATATCAAGGTGACTACGCCAGAGGACCTGGTGATAGCGGAGGCTTTCATGAAAGACGAAAAGACGGCGAGCACCAGGGTGAAGATCCCTGTGGCGCGCTCGGGGTTCGGCTACGACATCCACCGCATGGTGGAGGGCCGCCCGCTGATCCTGGGCGGCGTGAAGATAGAGCACGCCAAGGGCCTGCTGGGCCATTCCGACGGCGACGTGGTGCTGCACTCCATCTGCGACGCGCTGCTGGGCTCCATCTCCGCCGGAGAGATCGGCGTCTACTTTCCGCCCACGGACCTGACCATCATGGGCATCTCCAGCGTGGAGATAGCCGCGAAGACCATCGAGATCCTCGCCTCCAGGAAGGCCCGCATCATCAACGTGGACGCCACGATACTGGCCGAGGAACCCAAGCTTAAGCCGCATTACGAGGCCATCCGCGACTCGGTGGCCAGGATCCTCAAGCTGGACAAGGCCGACGTCAGCATAAAGGCCAAGAGCCGCGAGGGCCTGGGCGACATCGGTCACGGCGAGGCCATGGTCTGCTACGCCGTAGTGAGCGTGATCAAATGAGCAAGCTGGCGCTGCTGGCCGCCGCCGTAGTTTTCTGCGCCTGCGCCGCGCCGCGCGAGGCCGCGCAGACGCCGCCGCAGAAGCCGGCGGGACCGGGGGCGGCGAGCGTCTTTGAGAAACGCAATTTCAAGCTGGTCAAGACGCCCGACCCGGACCTGGAATTGCAGCTCGAGAGCCTGCTGTCGGCCAGCTACGACGCCGCGGTGGTGCGCCACTCCGGCGCCAACCCGATGGAAATAGGCTTCACTTATTCCCTGTCCCCCAGGGGCGCGGTCTACCCCTTTTCCGAGATCGAGGTCTCGTGCATCATGCAGGATAAATTCGCCCGGCGCCACGGCCCCGGCCTCTGCGCCGATTTCTTCGCCGAACTGGAGCGCAAGATATCCAAGGCGGTAGCGGGCAGACAGTAAAGAGGAACACCGAATGAACTTCAGGGTCTACAACACGCTTACCAGGCAGAAAGAGGTTTTTAAACCGCTCAAGGAGTGCGAGGTGGGCATCTACACCTGCGGCCCCACCGTCTACCATTACGCCCATATCGGCAACCTGCGCACCTACATCGCCGAGGACGCGCAGGTGCGCGCGCTGCGCTTCCTGGGCTGGCGGGTGAAGCGCGTGATGAACATCACCGACGTGGGCCACCTGGTCTCCGACGCCGATACCGGCGAGGACAAGATGGAACAGGGCGCCCGCCGCGAGGGCAAGAGCGCCTGGGAGATAGCCAGGTTCTACACCGAGGCCTTCTTCAAGGATTTCTACGCGCTCAACTGCGTCAAGCCCGACGTCACCTGCCCCGCCACCGAGTATATACAGGAGATGATAGGCCTGGGCCAGACGCTGGAGGCTAAAGGCTACACCTACCCCATCCCCGGCGACGGCGTCTATTTCGACACCTCCAAGCTGCCGGACTACGGCAAGCTGGCCGGCAAGGCGCACGTGGAAGGCATCAGGGAGGGCGCGCGCGTGGAGGCGAATATCGCCAAGCGCAACCCGGCCGACTTCGCCGTGTGGAAGTTTGCCGCCCCCGGCGAACAGCGCCAGATGGAGTGGGACTCCCCGTGGGGCAAGGGCTTCCCCGGCTGGCACATGGAGTGCTCGGCCATGGCCATGAAGCACCTCGGCGAGACCATGGACATGCACTGGGGCGGCGAAGACCACGTGGCCATCCACCACACCAACGAGATAGCGCAGAGCGAGGCCGCCACCGGCAAGCCTTTCTCCAACTACTGGCTGCACGCGCGTTTCCTGGTGATGGGCGACCTGGGCAAGATGAGCAAGAGCTCCGGCGATTTTCTGACGGTCTCGACGCTGCCGCAGAAGGGCTACGAGCCGCTGGCCTACCGCTACTACTGCCTGCTGACGCATTACCGAAAGCAGCTGGAGTTCACCTGGGAAGGCGTGGAAGCCGCCGCCCGCGGCCTCGACGGCCTGCGCGCCCTGGCGCAGAAGATAAAGCAGGAGGCCGGCACGGCCCCGCATTCCCTCGACAAAGACTCCAAGTATTACAAAGATTTCTGCGAGGCGCTGGCCGACGACGTGAATATGCCCGCCGCCATGGCCGTGCTGTGGGAGACGCTCAAGGATAATACCATCCCGGCGCCGCAACGCCTGGCCTTCGCGGCCGCCGCCGAAGAAGTGACCGCGCTGGACCTCTTCAAGGCGAAGGAAGCGGGGGAACTGGCGCCCGAGCTGCTGGCCCTGATCAAGGAGCGAGAAGCCGCCCGCAAGGCCAAGGACTGGAAGAAGTCCGACGAGCTGCGCAAGGCGCTCTCCGACAAGGGCGTGCTGATAGAGGACGCCCCCGGCGGCACCAAGTGGAAGCTGGCTCGCGGCTGAGCCGCGCGCGCACGTTAAAGGGATAAGGCGGAGGGTTAATGGCCGACAACAACGCGAAAGCTCCTTTTAAATACGAGTGGTTCACGATGGGCGACATCAACGGCTTCTTCGGCCTGATGTTCGACAACATGACCGTGCTCTCGTTCATGGCCGGCATCCTCATCTTCGCCTTCGGCTTCCCCGCCGAGATAGTCTACAAGCGGATGTTCCCCGGCACCGCCTTCGGCGTGCTGTTCGGCGACCTGATCTACACCTGGATGGCCTTCCGCCTGGCCAAAAAGACCGGCAACGAGAAAGTCACCGCCATGCCGCTCGGCCTGGACACGCCGTCCTCCATCGGCATAGCCCTCGCCGTGCTCGGCCCGGCCTTCCTCGGCTTCAAGGCCAACGGCATGAGCGAGTACGACGCCGGTATGGCGACCTGGTACCTCGGCATGGCGACCATGGTGCTCATCGGCGTCTTCAAGTTCGCCTTCTCTTTCATCGGCGGCTGGCTGCAGCGGCAGATCCCGCAGGCGGGCCTCCTCGGTTCCCTCGCCGGCATAGGCCTCGCGCTCATCGGCTTCTTCCCGATGCTCGAGGTCTTCAAGATGCCCATCATCGGCCTGGTCGCCCTGGGTCTGATCATGTACACGCTGGTGGCCGGCATAAAGCTGCCCAAAAATTTCCCCGGCGTGTTCGGCGCGGTGGCTATAGGCACCGTGCTCTACTACATACTCGCCCCGCACGGCCTCGCCGGCGGCGAGCCGAAGCCGCTGCCCGAGCTGTCCCTCTACCTGAGCCTGCCCATCCCGACGCTCGAGTTCCTGAAAGGCCTCGGCGACGCGCTGAAGTACCTGCCGATCGCCATACCGTTCGCCATCCTCACCGTGGTGGGCGGCGTGAACGTGACCGAAAGCGCCCGCGTGGCCGGCGACGACTTCAAGACCCGCGACATACTGCTGACCGAGGCCGTGGCCACGCTGGTGGCCGGCGTCTGCGGCGGCGTGGCGCAGAGCACGCCCTACATCGGCCAGCCGGCCTACAAGGCCATGGGCGCCCGCGCCGGCTACACTCTGCTGACCGGCCTGTTCATCGGCCTGGGCGGCTTCCTGGGCTACCTCGGCTTCATGGTGGAGCTTATCCCAGCGGCCGTGATAGCGCCCATCCTCATCTTCGTCGCGCTCGACATCATGTGCCAGGCCTTCCACGCCTGCCCCGTCAGGCACGCCCCCGCCGTGGCGATGGCCTACTTCCCCACGGTGGCGCGCATGCTGCAGATAAAGCTGTCCAATCCCGGCATGGTCCCCACCGAGCTCTTCAACAAGAACCTGGCGGCCGCCGACAAGGGCCTGCCCGAGCTGCTGGTGACGGTGGCGCTGGGCAACGGCTTCATCCTCACCGGCATGCTGTGGGGCGCCTTCATGGCCAAGCTGATAGACCGCCAGGTGCGCGCTGCCGCCTTCTACGTGGCGGTGTGCGGCGTGTTCACTTTCTTCGGCATGATACACTCGGCCATACCCGACGGCAACATGTACCTGCCTTGGCAGCTGGGCGACATGGCGCGGCAGGTGCCGTACCAGTTCACCATCGGCTACCTGGCGCTGGCCGCCCTGCTGCTGGCCCTCTCCTTCAGCAAGGAAGTGAAGGAAGGCCACGCGCCGGAACATTATTGACCGGAAATTTTGCAAAAGCAGGAAGTTTTTTGTAGAATATTCAGGTAGTAACGCCTAAGCGGGCGTGGTTCAATGGTAGAACGGGACCTTGCCAAGGTTCAGACGAGGGTTCGATTCCCTTCGCCCGCTCCAAATTTTAAATGTGTAGGCCATCCCTCCGGGATGGCCATTTTCTTTATCTAGGAGCGGGCGAAGGGAATCGTTCCTAAGGGGAGAGCTCGCTGCAGCACTTTTAACGCCGCCGGTCTTCCTTCTTGAGCAGGTATTCATCCATGTCCGACTGCTGTTTATCAGTAACAAGCGTTTTCCAGCGCCCGTCCAACTCCACAAACCTTTCCGCGGCTGAAGCGCAGACCCGGCAATCCCGGCAGGCGTTGCGGCAGAAATCCGGGGTGTACCAGGTCGCCTTTACGAAGCCGTCCAGCCGGCGGTTGTCGATATACACGGCCGCGCTTCCGCGTACGGGAGGGCCGCTGAAAGCTTTTCTCGTTTCCGGATAGCTTTCCAGCAGCAGGTGCAGAAGATTGCCTTCGTGCCGGCCTTCGGAATAGCGGCTTGCCCTTTTGATGTTATAAGACGATGATTTGTCCCGGCCGTCAATTTTAATCCACGCCACCCCGGCTTCCTCGTAGAGGCCGGTGTCCTCTGGGCGTATCCACGGCATCTTGATGAATTCCTCCGGGGAGGAAACGGCGTAAAGCCGGCAGTTATAGAACTGGTCATAGACGCCTGCCTGGCCGGCCTGCCTCGCGTCCCCCTTCTTTTGTGAAAGATGAGCGGAAACCAAACCATGGTAGGATGTTTCCTGACAGTTTAAAATGCATGGCGAGGTGGCAAGCACTTCCAGTTCAAGCCCGCTGGTGCGGGCCGTTTCGCGCAGCAGCCGGAAGTCCCGGTTTGAGTCGCGCGAGAGTACCACCCTGTCGGCGCCAAATTCCTTCCATTGCTTAAGCGCATTGCCAGTGTCGGCGCCAGCCACGATTGATACGGACACCCTGCAGTCGGGAAGGTGTGCGCGCACCAGTTGGGCCAGGAAAGGCAGTGAGACCGTGAAGCGTCTCACCCCGCAGGCTGCCAAACTTTCGATATGTGCAAGCAGGGCGCGTCGGCCTTCCCTTCTGCCTTCCAGGCCACCCAGCCAGGGAGAATTGAGCGTATAATTGAACTGGATGCCGCGGTTCGCGGCGTCTTTGATGTGCTTCTTCAAGCCGCAGAGGTCGGTGTTCGGCAGGGTGTCAGGCTGTCGCAGCGAGCCCACAGGGGAGACGGGCAGGCAACCGAAAATCTCTCCTACGCGCAACCTGCCACCTTGAGCTGAGTTTATTGCGCACAGGGCGTCCAGGAAGCCTTCTGTGAAATCAGTGGGTACGGTTATTTTCATGACGGTTTCCAGTGTCCACGGCCTGCATCACGATTATCACGCTGCTTCCCCCGCTTTCCGGTTTTCATTGCGTCGTGGTCTTTTTGATCCTCGCTCCGGCGGAAGGGGTAAGCCTAAATATGTCATTATTGCGCCCATGTTCCCTGCAATTTGTGGCGGCGGTTTCCATGGTGTGGAATCCACGGATCCGGTCCTGGGAATTAGCGCGGATCCGATACGACCGTGGGAAGGATCATCCCCCCGCTGCCGACGTTGGTAACTGATTTCGATGAGATCCTGGTGATTAATCCTCTAGCCGTTTCCTGAATGACATAACAGGCATGATTTATGTAGACCGTGCTTCCTTTCCGAAACGGCGAGGCGCCCGGATATTCGAATATTTCGGGGGGCTCGAATTGCTGGACGACATGTTCCCCGGAAGAAAAAGTTTCTTTGAGTTTTGCGTCCCATTCCCCCTGCGGCATATCCTTGCCGGTAAATATCCCTGTGCCGCGGGTCTCAATGCACTTTTTTATTATAAAGTTATCCTTGTTGTTTGAGATCTTTTCCAGTTCAGCCACGGAGAGCCGCCGCAGGTACCGGGTGTATGGGACCATCTTCCCGATAAGCTCTTTTTCCGCTTCTGAAAAGAACCGGGCGTTGTCAGGATCCGACATGAAGGCCAGCCAGCCCTTGCTCTCCATGCCGTAAAAACTTGTCAGGCTGTTAACTCCGAAAAGTTTCCCGGAAGACAATGCTGCTATGTAGGGCGCGACCTCCGCCCTGGTCCGGCTGAACGGCACTTCGAACTCTGGATTGAAGCGCGGGTAGAACTTGTGATACGCGGCGTCAAAGGGGATACCGTGCAGCATCGGTGTGCCATCAGGCCGGTAGGAGAGGTCTTCGACGTGCCCGCGGACCACCGGAATCTTCTCCTCCCTGAAATCCTTCTCCAGCAGGCTCAACTCGTTGTTCAGTGTGTTGTATTTGCTATTTATGAGGCCTATGCCCTCGGGCCGACGTCCGAAGAATCTGCTTGCGTTTGCAATCAGTTCTTTAGCGAAAAAGCGGGGGGAATAGAACGGGTCCTCGTGCCTTACCGGCAGGATCTTGGAGAGTTCCCTGCTCGCTTTTGTCATCCCGAAAGCCAGCCGCTGGAAGTGCGTGAAGACCACCCCGGCGGGACCGGCGGTGTTGATTTCGTATATCCTAGGGGCCCCTTTGGCGTCGAAAGTGAAATCGTAGCGGCAATAGTATACTGCCGGCCGGTAAGGGGGTGGGGGCATAATCCCGTGTAGGGACTGCGGGAGGGCGTGATAGTCCCTTACAGCTTTTTCCGCGGTGTACAGGTCAGGCAGACGGTTGACTATCCGCGTAAGAAGCTCAAAGGATTTAGCGAGTTCGTTATGTTTTTCACTTGAATAAACATATGGCAGCGGGAGGAATGGGACTTCTCTGGAATCCTCGAAGAGTACTCCCGAAGCCTGCATCTGGCCGGAGCAGAGCCGCAAGTCTTCTTCAAGAGAGTCAGGGGATATCGAGTGGAACCATTCTCGCCCGTCTGTTTTGATGCTCATCAGTGTCCTTTGCCGGCTTGTAGGGGAGTCCAGCCAGATTCGTTGGTTAAATAAAAGGCTTTCCTTTTACGAACTTGATTTGCATGTTTTTTGAAACCTCGGAAGGGTCCAGTCCCTTCAGACATATCTCCCGTTCAATGTCATCCTGCGCGCGGGTTATGGCTTTTCGCCTGGCTGTTGGAGACATATCGGCAAGCGAGATGGAAACCACGGTTTTCGATCCTTTCATGGAGATGTCCACCTGAGGCGGGACCACGGTCCTGTCTTTGATTATCCCTCTGGAATACTTGGAGAAGCCCTCGGCCGGATAGTATAGTCCGGGGGTTCCGTCCAGTGCTTTCTTAAGGTCCATCCAACCGAATGACCGGACCCCTGTTTCATAAATGATCTGGGACTGGCGCCCCTGGAAGAATAGCCGTCCCGCACCATCGAAATATCCGCAATCTCCGGTCGCGTACCTCAGCAGAGGCTGTCTCAGAGTGAAGGGCACCAGGTGCGAGAAAATGAACTGCCCTTTTGTGAAGGGCGCAGTAATAACGTTGCCGTTGAGGTCGGCGAGTTCAGGGATCATGTTTGGGGGCATTTTAACTCCGCCGTCGGAGTCGACGGGGGAGTTGGACATGGGGAACTCGGATATCCCGTAGGTCTCCCGGGTTTCTGCGTCGGGGCCAAAGACGCGTTTAACCCGGTCCTGCCAGTAGCGGCTTATCTTGCGGCCTATTTCCACTACGACTTTCGGTCTTCTGCCGTATTTCATGCCGGTTTCTTCCAGATAGCAGAGCAGTGTCCTGGAATATTCCGGATAACCCCTGAAAACTATTTCGTCATAGGAATCAAGGTTCCTGTCGCTCACGAGGAACTGTGCCAGCATTTTTACATGCGGGCCTATCTGGAAGGGGGCCTGCAGCCGCGTCTCGTGACCGCCTGATCTTTCTATTACCCTTAACCCGTGGAAATGGTCCAGCAGGCGTATCGCCAAGACCTTTTTTTTACTGCGGGGCCGTATCAGGCTGCGGTAGTGGTCCCACAGAAAAAACTCCAGGTCGCAGCGCTGGACAAATTTCCCGCCTCCGCTGATGGTGCCGCCTGTCGTGATGAAGAAGTCATACGGGAAAGATGGATTGCAGAAGCGTTCCGGGTCTTTCCAGAAGACTGGCTTTTCCAGGATGTCGAGGTCTGCCCATTTCCCGCCTTTGGCGAGGTCCTTGTAGGCCGGGATCTCCTTCCTGCAATATTTAAGCGTCTCGTTTTTTAGAAACCCAGCTCTTTCCTCGTCTGACCGCATTCCCGCGAGTTGCTCGATAAGGTTTGATGAGTAACGGATGATTTCGGGGCGCTCCCGGGAGAAGACCAGCCGGGAGAAAAAGCCGAAGTTGTCGTTTTGAGATAATTTTGTTCCGATTAACATTTTTACCTCTTTTCCAGGAATATCGCCCCGAAGGTATAGGGGAAATTGTTGCGGCGTCTGTTTACCAGATAGGTTTTTCCGTTGTCGTGGAAGTCAGTATTTCCGCGCAGAAGGAAATCTCCGGTGGAAAGGAAGGCCCTAGCGATGTCTTCCCTGGTGCTCAGCTGGTTTTCCGGCCTTACATCCGGGCCGGTGGGGAAAACGTCGGGAGCGGGGTTCTTGTAATCAAAGGTGATGGAAAGAGTGCCTCCCGGCTTTAGGCACCTGGCGATTTCTTTCAGCGCCCGCTTTTTAGTCTCGAAGTCGAGGTGCTCGAAGACGCATATGGAATATGCCCGCGAAAAACAATTGTCCTCGAATTGAAGCTCTGACATGTCCATGCAATGAGATGCCATGTTCCAGCCCATCCCCTTGCTCAATCCGTTCGCGTTGCGTATCAGGGCGTTATTGATGTCTATCGAGTGCAGTTCGGGGCCTAGTGATGCCAGGTAGCTGCTGAAAAGCGATGAAGTCCCTCCAGCGTCAAGTATTACCTCGTCTTTGGATATAGGGGCCCCGGCGCTAAGCACGGCGTAGGCTTCCCAGTACAGGAACCACGGAAAACGGCCGTCGTCCACTGCTCCGGGCAGCGGCGCGTAGTCGGGGCTTCGGTTGTTCATGCCCACCCCGGCCCGGCTTTCCTCCTCTCTGTTGTCGGAGATATATCCGAACCAGTTGGTGATATTCAGTCCTTTGGCGTAGATGTCACGGATGATGGTGTTAAGTCCGTCAACCGTGTGTGCCGCTTCCTTTGTCAGAAGCTCGTCCCTGTCCATTGTCCTGTTTAGCGCGTTCATTGTCATCGTGCTCCTTTGTCGCCGCCGGGATCGGTTCTCCGCGCGGGCTGAGGGCCAAATTGGTCTTCCTCGAAAGGGAGCTCGTCCCATAACCGCGCGCAGTAGCGATCGGTCAACCAATCGCAGAATTGGAACAGTTCGCCGCTGGACGGCGTCGGGTGCGAGTTCTTCCAGTCGGATATCCCGGCATAGATCTCGTTCGCGAGCGCCCCGAAATATCGCCTGTTCTTTGCAAGCAGCGAGGGGTCGTTTATGCAGGGGAACAGTACGTAATATTCAAGGGCATACCGCCTTACTGGCGCGAAATCTACGCTTTCAGCCAGGGAGTCTACGTACGCATATCTCCCCTCGCTAGCCTGACGATAATCCTGCCGCAGGTCTCCCAATTGATCGTAGTTCTGCAGCCCGAAGAACTTCTCCGGGGCGCACAGGAGGCGCCGTTCGCTGTTTATCATCTCGATGTCCGGGATGAACTTCAGCCTCGCGCCGTTACGAAGGAGACTCGCGTAAAGGCGCCAGGTGGGCCCGTCGAGCTCCCTGCCTTCATGGGTGAATTCCCTCCTGTAGCCGCCTGCCGCTTTGTAGGCGGCTAAGCGGACGGAATAAAAACCTCCGCTGGGGGGCCTTGTGAAATCCGAAAAGATCCTTGGGGTGAGTTTTACTTTTGTGCCGCCGGCGGCATATAGGCGCCGCGTCTCTTCCGGAAAGAACAAAGTGCCAAGTTCGGACAGGTATCGCCTGGCCAGTCGCGGTACCCGGATCCAAAAATCGTGCGGAAAGGCCCCGTTGTAAGAAAGGACATCGGTGTCCTTTCCCTCGAAGTTGGCCAGCATGGAATTTATCCATCCGGGAGGTATCGCCACATCCGCATCACAGAAGGCCAGGATCCTGGTCCGGGAGTAATCTGGGTTCTGCTCTACCTCCCTGACTCCTGCCAGCCTTGCCGATATGATGTTGCGGCAGGGCTCATGGACCTGCCTTATCCGGATGCGGCTTTCCTTAGCGACTTCCTCCGTAATTTCCTCGGTCTTATCCGAACTTCCGTTGTTGACCACCAGGACCCGGTAGTCGTCGACGGGCAAAGGTTTTCCCGCGGCGTCGGTTTGACGCTCCAGGCTGCGCAGGGTTTTGCGGATGTTCCGCTCTTCATTGAGCACGGATATTATTATCGTGATTGACATGTTTCAGGCTCGGTCCGGGCTGTCCAGGGCCAACTTGCGCGCAGTGGCTTCCCATACCCTTTGGGTGAGGGGGAGAAATTTTTCACGCAGGGACGCCTGCTGGCCGTCCGGCAGACATGATATAAAAAGCCGTGCAAGATCAGAAACACTTTCTGCTTTCTCCAGTCCTGCTGAAACGGATGGGTGCTTTGCCGCGGATTCGAGCTCCCGCAGCCAGGGGGAGAGGAGGCCTGTCCCCAGGAGTTCTTTCAGGAAGACCCCGCGAGGCCGGGATCTGAGCAGCGACTTGAGTACTGCCGAAAGAAAAGAGTTGAACTGCCAGCCAGGAGGAGGGCTTTCTGTTCGCAGCAAGTCGGCGAGCCTCGAGACGGTATCAGCATGGCGCGGCCCAGTCAGGCTGATCCTGTACTTGGCAGCGAGATGAATAAGCCTTGCTGCGGTCAAAAAAGCGTTCTCCTCGGAGAGCTCCCGTATCGGCCTGATAAGCCCTTCTTTTAGCCCCGCAAGGCATCCGTGGTCATCCACAACTTGCATCGACGGATACGTTATACGCAGCGAGTCTATATTGAAGAGTCCCAGAGTAAGGGGCGCGGGCATGAAATTGGCGTCTATGGTTAGGGCCCCTTTGCGTATATAGGTGGTAAGGACGTCTATCCTGCGCAATATTTTATAGGGTCTGCGCGCGCAAAGAATGGCGTAGCCGTTCTCCTTTGAGGCTTTTTCAAACCCGGTCAGGAGAGTGTCGGACAGGCCCTGAACGGCGATGTCTACGTCGTTCGGGAGCGCTTGCTCAGATCTCTCGGAAAGCAAATCTATCGGAAAGCCCCCGAAAAGGACGAATTCCTCCAGCAGGGTGTCTCTTGCGATAGCCCGCGCTGCGCCCGAAAGCTCTTTATTCCGCGCGATATACATGCTTGTCAAAGAAGCGCTTATGCGCGACGATTTCCTTCGCGGCCTGTTCCGCGTAAAAAGGGCTGAAGTGCGGGGAGACTGGGTAGAGTTTGATGCTGGATAGTTCTGCCCCGTTCGGGAGGGTGATGTAGCCGGAGCTGAAGGAGTACTCTGTCGCCTCTCCGGCTTTCCGCCGGTTCTCCAGCCAGGAGAAGAATTCTTTCATGTACGCATTGACGCGCTTGCTGACGGCGAGGGTCAGCGGGGACGGGGCGTCCAGCTCCTCGCCGAGAGGCCCGGCTGGGGCTGGCCCCGGGGGATAGAGGCGGAGCATTGTTACAAAGCCGAGAGAGGATTCCTTGTGGCAGACCTTGATGTCTTCATTTTGCTCCAGCAATCTTCGCATCGTACAGGTCTGCTGTGTTAGATCGGCGAGATTCCGTCTGTAACCGTCAAGTCCCAGCAACTGCAGGGAGACCAGCGCCGAGAGAGCCGGGCCGCCGGACCGGGAAGTCTCCAGGGTATAGTCCACGGGAGAAGTGAAGCTGTACTCTTCCGCCAGTGGGTGCATGGGGACGGAGCCGTTCTTTGAAATATGGGCAAGGTCTGCTTTGTTGTTTAGCATGAAAACGCTTGAATGGACGGGGCAGCCTCCTACGCCTTTGTGAAAATCTACCCCCCATGAGTCCGCCTGCCAAACAGAGGAGATTCTCTTGTATTGCTCCTCTATCATCCCAAGGGTCTCCGTACCTATTCCCAGCGGATTTTTCCCGAAATCATAACCGCGGAAGAAAAGCCAGGTCCAGCCTATAACGGAATCCACGTGGATGTGAGGGAGATATTTAAGGGAATATTCCCGCGCCAACTTATTCCTTAGTTTTACGAAGCCGGCGATGTCGTCGATGATGTGGTTGTAGGTGGTGCCGCCGTTTATTGAAATGGAGGTCAGTATGCCTCCGGACCCCAGAATAGTCCGCATCTTTTTCTCCGCGTCACGGAGATCGCTTCTCCTGTCAAATCCGGGCTCGATGATAACTACGTTGTCCCTGCCGATGCCGAGCCAATCCGCCGTGACGGCGTGACAGAAATGGGCGTCGCGCGTGACCATGGCCTTGGCCTTGCCACGCAGGCCTTTCCGTGAAGCGTCCGGCATCGATTTGGCTATGCCAATCTTTTTGGCGTAAAGGTTTGTCGCCGTGCCCCCGAAGGTGAAGATCCCTTCGGAGCGGCTCTTTGCCCCGCTCAGTCCGGAAAGCATATTTGAAACCGCGGTTTCGGCTGCCAGCGTGTTGCCTGCCAGTCCGCTGTTTATAGCATAGATGTTCTTGTCCAGGGCCAAGGCGTATATGGCTGCGGCGGCGGTGCTCACGCTGGTGCCGACATTATACTGCAGTTTCGGGCTTCGCCAGACCGGGATGCCGGAGAAGAGGTCGTTGATTATCGCCCTGAGTATCCTGGCGGGCTCTTTGCCTGTTTGCGGAATTACGCCATAACGCCGGGCCAGCAGGTTGAATCGGGCCTTCGTTGTAGACCCGGATAAACGCGGAGAGTCGGGGGCTTTGGCTTTATCGGCCAGTATGGTTAGCCCAAGTTTCAGATATTCAGGGAGAAGATCGTCTTTTGGATCAAGCGGGAAGTATTTCCCAATTCGGTCGTAAATTTTTTTCAATCTCATTTTTTGATGGCGATAGCAACGGCTCGGGCGGATGATTTATTATAATAAATAAATCGCTGGCGGGAGGTAGTCAATGTCGATATACGGAAAGCGACCCGGCCCTCAGGCCTGTAAGGATCCGATGTACATAAAAAAGCGCGCGCTGAAGATTCTGCTGGCGTATGCCGGAGTGGCGTTCTCCTGCGTTACCTGCGCTATTTCCGCGCCTGAGCGGGAGCTGGTCGTCCTGTTTACGCACGATATGCATGGCCACCTGGATTCGTTCAGTGTGCCGGGATCCGGGGAGCGCGGTGGGTTCCCTCGTGTCGCGCGCATCGTCAGCAGTGAGCGGGAGGCTGCCCCAGGAGGGACGCTGCTGCTGGACGCCGGAGATTTTTCCATGGGAACCCTTTTCGATACTATTCTTGCAGAGGAGTCCCCTGAGCTGACCGGAATGTCCCTTCTCGGCTATGATGCCATAACTTTTGGGAATCATGATTTCGAGGCTGGGGCGGGGGTGACGGCTGCCGAGTTAGGGAACCTGATTGGCCGGCCCCGCCGACCGGAGATAGTGACGACAAACCTCCTTCTGGACGAGAGCGCGCCCGGTGTTCCTGAACTCAGGCATGTTCTCGACACCTGGCCGGTCAGGAAATACGCCGTTTTTGAAAGGAGAGGACTGAAGGTTTGTGTTTTTGGGGTTATGGGGCGGCAGGCGGCGGAATATAAGTATGCCCCCGGGATATCGTATTCCGATGGGGTCTCCGCCGCGTCCGATACCGTCAGGGAACTTAGGGGTGAGGCGGGATGCGACATGGTCATAGCGTTATCCCATAGCGGCACATCTTCTCGCAGTGAAGTTTCAGAAGACCAATTACTTGCCGCCGCGGTACCGGGGATAGACCTAATTGTTAGCGGTCACTCTCACACGGTGCTGGAGAAGCCGATCAGGGAGGGGGGCGCTCTGATAGTCTCCGCGGGGAGCTGGGGGCGCTGGCTCGGTAAGATTCGCCTTCGAGAAAGGCCGGGGGGCGGCTTCTCTGAGGCTGGGTATCAGCTAATCGAAGTGGGCCAGGGGCCAGAAGACATGGGGGTTCGCGTGTTTGTAAATAGGATGAAGGAGCGCGTGGAGGAGTCGTACCTTTACGGGTTTGGCTTCGACGAAGGCATCGCTTTTTCCTCTGTCTCCTTCCCTTCTCCGGTTTCGGTCGGGTATAGTACCGCTCCCCTGGCCATGGGGGACTTGGCGGCGGATGCTTTCCGGGCCGCCGTGCGCGCAGCAGAGGGGCCCGGTTCTCTCCATGTGTCTGCGGCTTTTGTGCCGCTTGGAACGATTAAGACCTCGATCCCGTCCGGGAGGATACGGGTTTCCGATGTCTTTTCCGTGTTTGCCGCGAATAATGGCCCCGACGGGCGCGCCGGAATGCCGCTCGCAACATTTTTCCTAAGGGGCAAGGATATCAGGCGATACCTTGAATCCGAGGCGACGATAGCGAGGGCAAATCCTGCCGCCAGGCTTATGGTTTCCGGGATCCGGTTTTCCTGGGACCCGTCCACGCCTCCTTTTTCCAGGGTGCGTGCGGTGCATATCGAGTCCCCAGAGGGGGGGTACGTCCCTCTGAAGAAGGACGGACTTTACCGGGTGGTAATGAGCGTGCTATCCGCCTCCTATATGAAAAAATCTTTTAATCCGGAGATACTCCCGCTGGACTGCGACGGCTTGCCGCTCGGGGAAATCTCCCGGGCTATCGTCAGGACATCCGATGGGGAAGTGAAGGAATGGGCAGCGCTGGCGGATTTCCTGCGCGGATTTCCAAGGACGGGGGCGGAAAATATCCCGGAAATCCCCGAGAGGTACGGGACGCCGAGAGATTTTGAGCAAGTCCTTCCCTGAGCCGATTTCTGCGCTATCTGGCGCTGAAGATGGCTGAGAGGTCCGCCGGCGTAGTTACTTTGTCTTTGAACGCCTGGAGGGCGGCTTCATCGAGCCTGGCGAACAGGACTTCGGGCGGGTTGACCTTGTGTGACGGGCCGGCAAGCATCTCAGCCGCGGAATCCCAATCCCCATCCTTGACCGGCTGGAGGTTTAGCTGATAGAGAATTCTGTCGGACGTGTCCGGAAGGTACGGTTTTGACAATATCGCCAGGGTCCTGCAAAGGCTCGCGCAGAGGAAAAGAATGTGGGATGCCCGTACTTTGTCTGTCTTTATCTCCGTCCAGGGCTTGGTGTCATCGAAGAATTTGTTGCCGTCGTTGGCCAAAGCAAGCATCTCCGCAAAGGCTTCCCTGATCTTGACGGCTTCCATCAATTCCGTTATTCTGGCCGCCCGTTCCCTGATCCCGGCGAGCAGGATCTTGTCTGGCTCTCTCATGGCTTCGTCGGCGGGGCGTGATACTTCGCCGTCCAGCCGTTTATAAATAAAGTTGATCGTGCGGTTTATCAGGTTCCCGAAATTGCCGATAAGGTCTGAATTCACGCGCCGCTGGAACTCTTCCCATTTGAACTCCGTATCTCCGGTCTCGGGAATCATCGGGGTCAAAGCTCCGCGCAGTATATCCGGAATAATGCCGGCTTCCGGCAGCTTTTCGCAGAAGACGCCGTTCTTCTGGCTCTTGGAGAATTTGGTCCCCTCGTAATTCAGATACTGCAGCCCGATAATCTGGGAAGGCAGATTGTATGTGCCATTGGCAATGAGCATGCCGGGCCAGAAAATAGTGTGGAAGGGGATGTTGTCCTTCCCCAGGAAATGGAAGACCCTGGAGTTTTTGCCTCTCCATATATCTTCCCAGCTTTCCGGGAGCAACTCGCGGGTGAAGGAAATGTATCCTATCGGGGCGTCGAACCACACGTAGAACACTTTCCCCTCCATCCCCTCCAGCGGGACGGGAACGCCGTGCTTGAGGTCCCGGGTGATGCAGCGCTCGCGCAGACCGTCGCGTATCCAGCCGAGGGCGATTCCGGTCACCTGTGAGCGCCAGCCGCTCGAAGCCTTTATCCAATCTTCAAGCTTGGGGCTTAGGCGGTCCAGGCACAGGAACAGGTGTTCCGTTTCCCTTAACTCCAGCACATCCCCGGAAATTACGGAACGGGGTGAGATCAGTTGCGTGGGCTCCAGGACGGAGGTGCACTTCTCGCACTGGTCACCGGTGGCGCGTTCGTATCCGCATTTCGGGCAGGTGCCGGTGATATACCGGTCTGGCAGGAAACGTTGGTCCTTCGGGGAGTAGAAGACCTTGATGGTCTTTTTTGCGATATAGCCGTTTTCAAAGACCTTCTTAAAGAAAGCCTGAGTAGTTTCGTAATGGATGCCGTTGGGCGTCCGAGAAAAATTATCGTACGAAATCTTGAACCACTCGTAGATGCGTTTGTGTATGGCGTGCAGAGCTGTCCCGAATTTAGCGACGTCGACTCCGGCCTGGGCTGCTGCGATCTCAGAGGTGGAACCATGCTCGTCCGTGCCTCCCACGAATATGGTTTTGTACCCGCGCAGTCGGCAGAACCTGGCAAAGATGTCCGCCGGGAGGTGCGAACCGACGATGTGGCCCAGGTGGGGGACATTGTTGATATAAGGCAGTGCGGCTGTAATAAGGCGCGTTTCTTTCATCTTAGAAAATCTCCGGAGTGTGTGTCCGGCTCGGGTGCAGCGGACCGGCATGGTGTGACACTTTTATCAAAGTATATCTTTAATCCGTGCGGCCTGACAAATCAAGCGACAACCACGGCTGCCAGTCGCCATGTATGGAATATTGTGCGTTCAAAATGCCCGCGTTCAACATTCGCCTCCGCACTTTTAAATAATGGTGTTCATGATTTCGGCGGCGTAGTGAGGGGATGTTTAACGAGATTCTCTGCTGCCCCCGGGCCCTTGGCCGGCCGCGGACCGTCTGTTGCATATTATGGTAGAGGGCTAAAGGAACTGCGTGAAAGATCTGTGTCTGCCGATACAGCTCGCCGCGTCGCTGGCGGCCGCTTATCCCGCTCCGTCCGCGGCGGAGGAGCAGAGCTCCGGATTGTTCGACTGCGCCGGCAGCTGCAAGGCGCTTTTGTCCGGCGACCAGCGCGGGGGCGCTCTATTCCGGCAGCAGGGAGACGGACATCCAGTAGGAGCTGAACTGGCCCATCAGCGCGTGGTAGCCGTCGAAGGAGTCGGGTTTGGTCAGGAACGAGGCCGCGCCGCACTCGTAGCTGTGCGAGACGTCCTCGCGCGAGGCGGAGGTGGTCAGCATCACCACCGGGATCTTTTTGAGCGCCTTGTCGGCCTTCATTGCCTTGAGCAGAGAGAAGCCGTCCATACCCGGCATATTGATGTCCAGCAGCAGCAGGTCCGGCAGGGTGTTCTTGCGGCCGGCGAACTTGCCAGCGCAATTCAGGTAGTCCAGGGCGGCCAAGCCGTCCGTGACCACCTGCATCTGATGCGGTATGGCCAGTTTGGCGAAGGCGTGCTTTGCCATCAAGGCGTCGTCTTCGTTGTCGTCCACCAGCAGGATGCTGAGCTGCGGGCCAGAGGTACTCATATTCCCTCCTTGTCAGGAACAGAAACGACTTTGCAGCCTAACGACCAAGCCCTGCTTGTCGTTACGGCCGCTGCCCCTCAAGGATAATATAGCAGGCCTATTATAGATATCAAGGTGATAGTGTATACACTCACTATTCCTCCGTCGGTGTTTTTATGGGTCGCCCCGCTGGCGGGGGCGCGGGCCAGAAGACCCAGGCCGGGGGGCCGGGGGGGCCTACGTGGGCCTGGGCATTAATACAAAGCCGGGCTGGGCACTTGGCCTCTTATGAAAAAGCCTTATTTGCGATAAACTATCTGTAATGAATCACGAAAAAACCACCACCATCAAATCCGCGGTAGTTTTCCTCTCGCTGGTCTGCGCGCTGAACGCGCCGGCCCGCGCTAATGACTTCTCTTCCTTCTTCGAGGGAGCCGACAAAGGCTCCATGGCCGACCTGGTGAACGGCCTGCGCTCCGGCGCCGCCGGCGTGCCGGATCCCAAAGCTCCCGAGGCCCAGCCCTCCCAGCCCCAGCCCGGCAACAACGAGCTGCTGCACTTCTGGGAAGACCTCAAGAGCGACGTTTTCGACGACATCTGTAAAGACGTGGAGATCCCGATCGAAGCCGGCTTCGACATTGCCGACATCGCCGGCGTGGAAGGCAAGTTCAAGCGCTACATGAAGCAGTACCCGGACAACAAGATCGCCGTGATCGACGAAGTGGGCGTGAAACTGAACGCCGGTCACACCTTTACCGACATCTTCAACGTCAACGGCAACGCTTTCAACATCGGTTTCTCCGGCGGCCTCGAGGGCAAGTCGGTGGTGGTGCGCAAGACCGAAGAGAGCAAGTACTGCAAGAACCTGCTAAAGCTGGCCGACCTGCGCAAAGTAAAGACCATCCTCCCCATCAACGAGAAGCGCATAGGCGAGATGAAGGTCAATGAGATCTGGAAATTCCCCGCCCGCATGTACCTGGGCGTCAGCGGCGGCCTGGGCTACCCGGTGCAGCCCTGGCTTAACGTGGCCTTCTCGCTGGGTACCTCCAAGGAGATGAAGCCCTCCGTCACCCTCTTCAAGATGGACGAGAACCGCCTGCGCATGCGCATCCGCCTGGACCGCATCACCGTCAAGAGCGCCGGCGCCTCCGTGGGCACCTCCTTCGACGCCGGCATGATAGGCCTGCCGGAAGCCGAATCCTATTTCATCGAGGCCCTGGGCAAAGAGATCAACAAGAGCATCGTTAAGGAATTCAACAAGTACATAGCCCTCAAGTTCGGGGTTTCCCACAGCCGCGCCAAGGGCAAGAAACTGCTGCTCGAATTCATCATCGACCCCAAGAACCCCCAGCAGGTCGCCAAGCTGGTCGACTTCCTGAAGGGCGACCTCAGCATCATCAAGCGCCTCATCGAGATGGGCGTGCGCTTTAACGACTTCACCGACATGGACGACAACGCCGCCGGCGCCGCCGCCATGCAGCAGGTGGACGAAGTCGCCTCGCAGGGCCTGGGGCTTAACTCCACCTTCGCCGGCGCCAACCACTTCAACGGCACCTCCAACGGCATGAACATCGTGCTGCCCGTGGTGATGCACAGCGAATCCAATTCCGGCCAGCGCTACGACCGCTACCAGACCACCGACAGCGACCAGGTGCTGCACGTGCACAACGCCTCCAAGAACCAGTCGGTCAGCAACATCAATATCCCGATAGTGGGCAAGATCTTCAAGCACAACACCAACCAGAACTTCTACGTGGTCAACTACGAGGACAAGGGCGGCAAGGTGTCCGACGCCGCCGTGGTCTACCAGCGCTACGAGGGGTACATCAAGCACGACGAGCGCGACGCCCGCGGCATGGTGGAGAACATGAACGAGATCCTGAAGTTCGCCGGCGTGCAGGGCAACGGCGTCAACAAGGACTTCATGGTGGACGCGAACTCGCTGTTCCCCAGGCTCGACCCGGCGAATTCCACCGAGACCGACGAGTGGGGCAACCCGGTGCTCGACAGCAAGCGCTATAAATCCGCGCTGATGTCCTTCTCCCTGGTCTTCACGCAGAAGGCCGTGAACTCCATCCTGGTGGCCCCCGCCATCAGCGTGATGAAGGCCGTGCTCAACGTGATGGAAGGCCTGGACCGCGAGATCCTCGAGAAGGTCCGCCACCTCTTCAAGATGGACAAAGAGGGCAAGGTGGATTACGACTGGAAGGCCGCCCGCAAGATCCTCAGCGACTACGAGCGCCAGGACGACAGCTTCGACCCGCTCTCCGTGGTCAATTCCTTCTGCACCAACGCCTCCCGCATCATCGCCGACATAGCCAGCGTGCGCGAGGAGGGCGACCAGAAGGCCCGCGCCGCGCGCCTCTCCCAGGTGCTGGGCGGCAAAGGCAAGAGCCGCGTGGGCTACGAGAACATGATGCAGGTGCTGATACAGCTCGTGGACGTGAAGGACATCTACGCCAAGATGGACCTCCGTACCGACAAGCGCATCAAGGGCGAGGAGAACATCGCCAACAGCTACGACATGTACAACAATAACCTGCAGGCCGGCTACGGCGAGCAGCTGGGCAACGCCAACGCCCTGCGCGACCGCTTCGCCGACCCCACCGTGCTCAGCGACTAAGCCCAGTCGGCCCGATAAAAGAAAGCCCCCGGCAAAACCGGGGGCTTTTTGTCGGGGGCGGCGTTAAGGGCGGCGGAGCGCGGCGCGGTTGCAGGTGCCGGCTGCTCCTGTCCCGGCATAGGCCTCCCGCGCGACGGCCTCCACCTCCAAAGCGTTGTCGGGATAGGGGAGCCTGGTATAGCAGGTATAGACCACGTGCCTGGCCCCGGCGAACAGGAAGGCGGACCTGCCGGTGTCCAGGTACTGCAGCGCAATGCCTTTGTCCCGGAGGTAGGCCGCGTCGACCACGGCGGCGGGGTATTTTCCGAGGGCGCGGTTCATCTCCTCCAGGGTGCCGAACTCGCGTTTTTCCTTCAGAGGGCCGAAGACTGTGCCGTAGGGGTAGACGTAGAGCAGGTACCTGCCGCCTTCATGCGTGGCGAAAACGTCTACGCTTTTGTTGAACTGCAGGACTTTTCCCGTGTACTTGGGATTGAATGGCACGGGCCTGGAAAGGTCCTTGTCGGTCAGCCTGAACGCGCCAGGCATTCTCGGGAACGCGGAGGTGTCCACAATATACGCCCGTCCGTCGGAGGCGGCGGCCTCCACCACCGCGTGGCCGCCGTCAGGGCGGTCGGAATTGAAGGAGTCCAGGTAGACCAGCCTGAATTTCGGATAAGCGGCCCGGGAGAGGTCGAAGAAAGCCTTTGCCGCCTCCACGCAGCCGTTAACGGTGCCGGCCTCGATCACCTCTCGCCCCGTCCAGGCATGGGGCTCGCGCTGGAAGGGAACGTCCGGATCAAGGACGAGGCTGTGCCGCATATATTTCAGGACATTGATGACGGCCTGTTCCGGTGTACCGGCAGGCTGTCTCCGCAAGGCGGCCACGGCGTCGCCGAAGCGGCCTTCTGCTGCGGCCGCCGACGGCATCAGCGCCGCGGCCAGGAAAAGCGGTAAAAAGAAGTTCTTCATGTTTAAGCGCCTCCTAAACCGGAACTGCAAGGTCACATATAGCTTAGCAGAGAAACCCGAGAGAGTTAGCCCCGCGCGCGGCTTTTTATTGGGGACAGCGCCCTAGTATTGAGATAACAGGGCGCTGTCCCTATTTTAGCGGATCTTGCCGTCCACGCCGAAGATATAGGCCATCAGGGCCGCGCGGGCCCACATGCCGTTGCGCTCCTGCCGCCAGAACACGGCGCGCGGGTCGTCGTCCACGCTCACCTCTATCTCGTGGCGGCGCGGCAACGGGTGCATGATCACGCAGGTCTTCTTTATGTCCTTGAGGTGCTCCTGTCTGAAGTAGAAGGGGGAGTAATCCACGCCCTTGCTTTCGCCGGACTTGTCGTGCTCGTCCTGGATGCGCGTCATGTAGATGGCGTCGGCCGTCTTCATCACGCCCTTGAAGTCCTCGGTCTCCTGGAACGGGATATTGTGGCGCTTGAGGAAGTCGAGGATGTCGGACTCCATGCGGAACTCCTTGGGCGAGACGAAGGAGAGGGAGATCTTGTTGTAGTTCTTCATCAGGTAGGAGAGCGACCGCACGGTGCGGCCGCGCTTGAGATCGCCCACCATCACGATATGTTTGCCGTCCATGTCGCCGTTGAAGCTGCGGTAGAGCGTGTAGGTGTCGAGCAGCGCCTGCGTGGGATGCTGGTCCTTGCCGGAGCCGCCGCTGATGATCGGCACCGGGCGGCCCGTGCGGTTCATCAGCCAGGCCGTCTTCTCCACGAAGCCCGGAGTGGGGTGGCGCATGATGATCATGTCCACGTAGCTCGAGAAGGTGCGCACGGTGTCCTCGGGGGTCTCGCCTTTGACCTCGGAGGAGGTGCTGGTGTCGCGGATCTCGGAGGTCTTCACGCCCAGGATGTGGCAGGCGTTGAGGAAGGACATGAAGGTGCGGGTGGAGGGCTGCGCGAAGTAAAGCATGGCGCGCTTATCGGAGAGCAGGCCGGAGATGTAGTCGGCGCCGTCCTTATGCTGAGTCACCTCGCGCAGGCGGTCGGCCGTGCGGAACAGGAGCGTCAGCAGGTCGCGGTTGAGCTGCTGGGCGAACAGGCAGTCGTAAACGCGCCCGTCGCGCGAAAAGAAGGGCGTTTTTTCAGAGATGGGGCGGGGATAGAAATTCTCCCAGTCCGGCTGCACGCTGGTCATTTCCTGTGTTCTCTGCATGAGGGCTCCTTTATTTAGGCAAACCGCCCGGGGCGGTTGCGCCAGCGGGCGGTAACGGCGGTAGGGCCGGCTGGCGGGCTAGATCTTTTTGACCAGGTCCAGGAGGTCGAGGCGGCGGCCGTGGCCGATCTTTACCTTGGCCACTACGGTGCCGCTGACGGCGTCCTTGCGCGGGTCGTTCTCGTTAAGGAAAAAGCGTTCAATGCCGTAGAGGGCCGTCATTCCGCCGAAACCGTGCTGCAGGCTGGCGGCCGCCCAGCCGGGCTCCTGCGGGGGATTGGCGCTGCAGTCCACGGCCTCGTAGACCGGCACCGGGCCGTCGGCGGTGTTCGCCGTCCCGCCCCGGTGCTCAAGCTTTACGAAGACCGGTCCGAAATTACTGAAGTCACGGCAATCGCCGGCCGTGGGCCGGGAGATGTCATAGGTGAGCGCGACGTAGGTGCCGCTGATGAGGTCGCGGGGGTCCACCGGCGCGGTCTCAAGGTAAAACTCGGGGGAATCGGCGTTGCGCGAGGAGAGCAGCCAGCCGCCCCAGGCGCCGAAGAAGGCCAGCTGGGCAAGAAGGATTATGCGGAGTTTGCTCATTTCTTCACCGACTCTATCAGGGCCTTGCGGCCCTGGTTGACGAAATAGGCCAGCGCCCCGAAGGCCAGGCCGGTAACGATAAAAGCGACGCCGCTCTTGAGCAGGCCGCCGAAGAGGTCCACGAAGCGGGTAATGGCGGTGAGCGTGATCACCAGCACGCCGCGGTTAATGAGCTTCTCGTTGGCCGTCCTGGCGCCGCTGATTATGCAGCCGGCGCCGTAGGCGGCCAGTATCACGTTGGCGATCACTGCCAGGATCTTGGCCGAGCCCTCGCTGGCGTCGAACAGCAGGAAGGCGCCCAGCATGGAGGCCGCGAGCAGGGCCTTGGCCAGGTAATCCTCGGTGGCGCCCTCGGGGAGCAGCCGCTGCTTCCTGAACAGCGCGCTGATCAGCGCGCCGGCGAAGAGCAGCCAGGCTATTGCGCCGCCGGCGGCGGTGTCCGAGGAGGAGGAGCCGTAACCGGAGTGGCCCCGGTAATGCCAGAAGAAGGTCATCAGGTAGACGGCGGCTGTCCAGGCGGTGAGCGGCAGGCCGGCTTTTTCCTCGGCGGTCTCGCGGCCGTAGGTGAGCCACAGCACGGCCAGCGACATGCCGGTCAGCAGCACCAGGGCCTCGGAGCGCACTTTTATGGCGGTGTCGGCCACCATCATGACGAAGAGCCAGACCACGCCGGCGCCCAGCGGCAGGCCGAGGCGCTTGCCGGGGTACAGCGCCGCGCCGGCGCCCAGCGTGCCCAGCGCCAGCGCCCAGTGCCAGAGCGGCTGGCTGCCCGAGTTGTAGCGGGCCGTCAGCGAGAGCATATTGGCGGAGCCCATGGTGCCCCAGTACAGCACGGTGAACAGCAGGATGGCGCACAGGTAGGCGGCCAGCGGTCGTTTGGAGAAGACGGCCAGCGGGGCGGACAGGGCGGCCCACACCAGGTAGGGCTTAACGGGGTCGCCGCTGAGATTGAAGATCTGCGCGTACAGGCCGATGCCGAGCACCGGCATGAAGAACCAGAGGGTTTCCAGCGGTATGGCGGCGGCGGGCTTGCTCTCCAGCCGCAGCACGGCTTCGCCGATGCCGTAGAAGAGCAGCAGGAAGGCGCCCATCTTGGCTATGGCGCCTATCTTGTCCCAGTTGCTGGCCACCACCAGGATCAGGCCCAGCGCCACGAACAGCCCCGCGGCCGCGCCTATCCAGTGGGCGGCCTTGAAAGAGGCGAAGGTGCGCATGGAATAGGAGCGCTCCCAGACCTTGTCGGCCTGTTCGGGCGTTATGAGGCCCGCCGCAGCGGCGCCCTGCAGGTCGGTTTTGAGTTTGGAATGGTAAGACATAGCCCCGCTGAAATTATACGAAATTAAACCGCTACCTGGAGCCCAGGACGAAAGACAGCAGGAAGGCGGCGCTGACCGCGTACATCAGCGGGTGGATCTCCCTGAACCTGCCGCGGATCAGCCGCATGGCCGTGTAGGTGATGAAGCCGAAGCCGATGCCGTAACTGATATTGTAGGTCAGCGGTATGCCGACTATCGTCAGGAAGGCCGGCAGCGCCTCGTCGAATTTGTCCCAGTCTATCTCGCGCACCGTCTTCATCAGCAGCGAGCCCACTATGATCAGCGCGCCCGCGGTGATGGGGTAGACGAAATAGTCGCCGTACCCGGGCGCCAGCACGTCGGGCGGAGCGGTGAAGCCGCCGTCTACCAGCAGGCAGTATTGCCGCGCGTTCTCCAGGCGGAAGCCGCCGCCTATCATCTGCACCAGCGGCGAGAAGAAAGCGCAAAGGGCGAAGAACAGGCCCGTGACGATGGGAGAGAGGCCGGTGCGCCCGCCCTCGGCCACGCCGGCGGCCGACTCCACGTAGGTGGTGATGGAACTGGCCCCGAACAGGCCGCCCGTGACCGCGGCGGCGGAGTCTACCAGCAGGATCTTGTTGATATCCTTCACCGAGCCGTCCTTGTTGACGAAGCCGGCCTGTTCGCCCACGGCCACCACGGTGCCCATGGTGTCGAAGAAGTCGGTGAGCATGATGGCGAAGATGACGAAGCCCAGCGCCGGCGTCAGCGCCTGGAACAGGGCGGGGCTGCCGTTGACGTACTGGAAAGGGGCGAAGAAGGTGGAGAAGTCGGGCGCGGCGAAGGCGGAGGAGGGGGCGGAGGTGACGCCGAACAGCAGCGCCGCCAGGGTCGCCGTCAGTATGCCCCAGAGTATGTCGCCTTTGATTTTGGCGGCCATGAAAAAAGCCGTGGAGAAGAACCCGATGAGGGCTATCCAGACATAGGGCTGCGAGAAATCCCCGAGCGAGACCAGCGTCACCGGGGCCGGGCGGATGAGGCCGCCCTGGTTGAGGCCGATGAGGGTGATGAACAGGCCGATGCCCACGCCGATGGCGCGCTTGAGGTTGAGCGGGATGGCGTTCATCACGGCCTCGCGGAAGCCGGTAAGCACGAGGCCCAGGATCAGCAGGCCCTCGATGAAGATGACCGACATGCCCACCTGCCACGGCACGTTGGCCTGCCGGAAGCCGATGACGGAGAAGGTGATGACGGCGTTGATGCCCATGCCGCTGGCCAGCGCCAGCGGCCGGTTGGCCACCAGGCCCATCAGCACGCTCATTACGGCCGCGCCGAGGGCGGTGGCGGTGACCGCGCCGGCGAACGGCACGCCGGCGGCGGACAGGATGCCGGGGTTCACGAAGATGATGTAGGCCATCGTCAGGAAGGTGGCGGCTCCGGAGAGGAACTCGGTCTTTAAATCGGTGCCGCGCTCGGCGAATTTGAAGAATTTATCCATAAGGGTAATTTAGCATTTTCCGGCATTTCCGGGGATTGATGAAAGTCGCTCGGCCGTATTTTATAGAATTACTCCATGAGAGAGATCATTGGAGAACTGAAAACCCACCCGCTGGCGCTGTTCGCCGACTTCCGGCGCCTGTTCCTGGGGCGCATCATCTCGGCCGTGGGCGACAAGTTCTTCTCCATAGCGATCGCCTGGTGGGTGCTCTCCACCGCCGGGGAGCGCTCCAAGTTCCATCTGGGGCTCATCATGGCGGTCAACGTGCTGCCGGTGGTGCTGTTCGGGCCGCTGCTGGGCACGCTGTCCGACCGGACCAACAAGCGCCTGGTGATGCTGGCCGCCGACGCCGCGCGCGCCGCGCTGGTGCTGGCGCTGGCGCTGCTGCTCTGGAGCGGGCGGCTGAACCTGTGGCTGCTCTACGCCATCTGCTTCCTGATAGCCGGCTTCGGGCCGCTGTTCGAGTCCGCCGTGGCCGCCTCCATCCTGCGGCTGACCTCGCCGGAGAAAATGCCGCAGGCGGTGGCCGCCGACGCCTCCGTGCTGCAGCTGTCCAACGTGTTCGGCTCGGCGCTGGGCAGCGTGCTGATGGCCGCGGCCGGCGTGGCCGGGGCTTTCCTGTTCAACGCGGCCGGCTACGCCGCTTCGTTCGCGGCCGTGCTGGGCATTAAGACGGACCTGGACCCGGAGCAGAGGACCGAGAGCTCCTTCATAGCCGAGTTCAAGGAGGGGCTGGCCTACACCTTCGGCCACAGGCCCATCCTCTCGCTGATCCTGGCTTTCGCGCTGTTCAATTTCTTCGTGTCGCCTATACTCATACTGATACCGATGATAGTGAAGTTCCGCCTCAACGAGTCGGTGACCTGGCTGGCCGTGTTCGAGACCTTCTTCGCGCTGGGCTCGGCGGCCCTGGCGGCCTCGCTGAGCTTCAGGAAGTCCTACGGCAACATCTACGGCTGGCTCTTCGCTTCCGTGCTGCTGATGGGGCTGAGCTTCGGCGGCCTGTATTTCGCGGGCAACAGGTACCTGGTCTGCGCGCTGCTCTTCGGCGCGGGTGCGGCGCTGGGAGGCGGCAACACGCTGGCGCTCACCCTCTTCCAGGCCACCGTGCCCGACGAGATGAAGGGCCGCTTCTTCTCGGTGCTGACCACGCTGGCCTACGCGGTGATGCCGCTGGCCTTCATGGTCAACGGCGTGCTGGCCGAGCGGCTCTCCGTGGATTTCTGCATAGCCATGAACGCCGCCGCCGTGCTCCTGCTGTCCTTCGTGATCCTGCTGCTGCCGCGCATAGACTATAAGCCGGCCTAGGCCCGGCGGGAAATAAAAAAGGCCGCGCGGGCGGCCTTTTTTATTTGCGGGGGAACGCTTTAAGCGGGGTTGGGGATGTCGATGAACTCGGTCCGCACGCCGAACTTCTTCTCCAGCACGCCCGCCAGCGCCTGCACGCCGGGCTTCTCCGAATTGTAGTGGCCTGCCGCTATGAAGTTGCCGCGCGTTTCGCGGGCGTATTCCTGCGTGGGCTCGCTAACCTCGCCGGTGAGGTAGAGGTCCAGCCCGGCCGCCGCGGCCTGCTCGAACATGCGCGCCGCGCCGCCGCTGACCGCGCCTACGGTGCGGATCTTCTCCGTGCCGAAGCGGAAGCAGAGCGGCTCCGCGTCCAGCTTGATGGCCAGGGCCGCGGCTATGTCGTTTATGGTCAGGGGCTTGGGCAGGGTGCCGCGCCAGCCTATGGTCTCGCCGTCGTAAGAGCCGAACGGCTTCAGGCCTTTCGCGCCGAGCAGGGCCAGCAGCCGGGCGTTGTTGCCCACCACCGGGTGCTTGTCCAGCGGCAAGTGCCAGGCGCAGAGCGAGAGGCCGGAACCGAACAGCGTTTCCAGTTTGCGCTTGAGGGGGCCGGTGAAGGTCTGCGCGCGGCGCTCCCAGACCAGGCCGTGATGCACTATCAGCATGTCGGCGCCGCAGGCCGCGGCCCGCTTTATGCATTCCAGTGAGGCCGAAACCCCGAAGGCTATCTTCTTCACTTCGGTCCGGCCCTCGGCCTGCAGGCCGTTGAGCGAGGCGTCCTTGATGTTCCGGGAATCCAGGTAGGAGTCCGTGTATGCGATTATTTTATCCCTGTCGGCCATGGCGCCTCCTGAGGCTGTGTCCTGCGTTTACCGCCTGCCGGGGCGTACGGCGTAGATGTAGCCGTTAGAGACGTCCTCGGCGATATGATCCGTGATCGTGTAGCCGCCGTCCGCGGGGGCCAGCAGCAGCGCGGCGTAGCCCCAGAAGCCGGGAGTGCCGCGCATGGCGGCGGGGGGCACCAGCACCTTTATCCAGCCCTCTTCCGCGGTTACGCGCAGATTCGCGGTCTTGGCCGGGCCCCGGGGCGTGAGCTTGTGCAGCGCGGCCCCGGCCGGCGAGATCTCCAGGGCGTACTCCCAGGCGTTCTCGGGGAAAAGCCTGAAGGGACGGCCCTCCAGCGTGCGCGTAACGCCGGCGCGCGGGCGGTGGTTGACGTCCATATAGAGGTCGATGAGGAGGTGGCTGAAACCAGCGGCGTTCTTGTGCGCGTTGTCCAGGGCGCCCGGCTTGAACTGGAACAGGGTGCCGTCCGGACCGGTGGAGACCTTGAGGGCGGACAGTTTCCAGATCCTGGCCGGGTCGGAGGCGGCCGGCAGGCCGGGGGTGGCGGCCGGCGGGACGGCGGGCCTGTCGGAGTTGCTGATCAGGAAGCCGCCGGGGAATTTTTCCACGGCCAGTTCCCCTGCCGCGGCCGAGCCGGAGGCGGCGTCGGTAAGGCTGGAAAAAACCCAGGCCGGCGGCTGCTTGTTCATCAGGCGGTAGGCGCTGGCCAGCGCGCCGCGCAGGCCGGTCTCGGCTTCGGCGGCCGCTTCCGGCTCGGAGGAGGCCAGCGCCAGCAGCGTGGCGCCGTCCTCGGCCGAAAAATATTCTTCAAAGGCCGGCGCGGCCTTACGGTAGTCGCCCTGGGCGGCGTTCAGGTGCAGCATCAGGTCGGCGCGGGTGCGGGCCAGCGCCGCCAGCGCGCCGGCCTGCAGCCGGGCGGAGGCCAGGCGGGAGTAATCCCCGGCCCAGGGCGCGGCCGCGGCCGAGATCTCGCCGGCCACGGCGGAGGTGGAAATCGCGGTCCTGAGGGCGTCGGAGACGGTAAGCCTGGCCTGCGGCACGAGAGACTTCAGTTCCGCCGCCAGCAGGGCGCGCAGGGCGGCCGGGTCGGCCGCCAGGGTTTCGTCGAAAACCACGAAGGGCCCCGCCGCGGCGGCCGTGGAGTAAGGGGCGAAAGGCACGGCGTAGACGCCGCCGGCCTGCATTACGGCGGCGGCCGTGGAGGCCAGCGGGCCGCATGCTATCCATTTTACACCCAGCGCGCGGGCCAGCGGGAAATAATCGGCGGCCAGCCCGCCGGGCGGGGACACCAGGCCGGCCGGGGCCTTGCCCAGGTCCTTGAGGGCGGCGTCCCTGGCCAGGCTGAGCCGCAGCGAGAGGAAATACTGGTCCGACTGCATGGCGGCGGAGGAGGGCTTGCCCTCCCACTTCACCTCGCCGGCGCCGGGGTAATAGAGCAGCGGAAGCGGGGGATCCCCGGCCGGGCGCAGGGCCAGTTCCAGCCGGCCTTCGGCCTCCAGGGCCTTCAGGCGGGGGGCCAGGCCCTTGGGCAGCGAGGCGAAGGCCGCGGTGAGCCGCAGGGCCTTGTCCGCTTCCAGGGCGGCCGTCACTTCTTCCAGGCCGGCCTCGCCGGAGGGCACCCAGAGGAAGGCCTGCTGGGCGTACGACGGGACCGAACCAATAAAGAATGCCGCGGCCAGCGCGAGGAAGAAGCGATTTTTCTTCATGTTATTTTACGGTAAGCACCGAGACTTTGCGCCCCGATTCCATGTCCGTGTCGGGGTTAAGCGGGTCCAGCACGTCCTGGCCGTCTATGCGGCAGAGATATTTGTATTTGCCCGGGGGCAGCGGCACTATGGCTTCCCAGGTCCTGGCGTCCTTCCTGGAAAGGACCAGGGCGTCGGGGTTCCACTTGTTGAAGTCGCCGGCTATCCGCACGTCTTTGGCGCCGGCGATCTTTATGGTGAACCGGGCGAAGCGCAGCTCGGGCTGGGGTGCTTCGGGGGACTTGTCGGCCCGGGCGTGCATGGACGGGATGACGGCGGTGCGCGAGGGTTTTATCGTCGCCACGTTCCACTGGCCGACGAAGCTGAAATATTTCTTGATCGCGTTGTTGAAGATGACGCTGGGCACGCTGACGAGGACGAACACCGCCGCCGCCAGCAGCAGCAGCATGGACTTGCGTTCCATCATTTGCCGGCCTCCGTCTCGAGGCGGGGCCGCACGCGCACTTCGGCCCCCAGCCGCTCCGCCAGCTCGCGGAATTTGGCCAGGTCCACGTCCTTGTCCTCCACCACCGAGGCCACGGCCTCCGGCAGCAGCAGGGACGCTTCCCTTATGAATTCCTTGACCTTCTCGAAGCCGGTGTCGGCCCACGGGTCCATCGGGCGCATGCGCTCGCGCCACTGCGCCGGATCGGCCGAGTTCAGACTGACGTGCACGGAATCTATGAGGCCCTTCATCTCGGGCACCACGTTGCGGCCCCAGACGGCGTTGGCCAGGCCGTTGGTGTTGAGCCGGATGCGGAGGTTTTTGGGCAGGGGCTCGGCGCGGCCGTTGCGTATCATGCGCGCGCAGGCCAGCAGGGCTTCCAGGCGCATCGTGGGCTCGCCGTAGCCGCAGAAAACGAATTCCTTGAACGGGGCCGCGGCCCATTCGGCCTTGGCCAGCGCCAGCACTTCGGCCGGCGAAGGCTCGGCGCCCTGCAGGTTCAGGTCGCTGCCGCGGTAGTCCATCTTCCAGGAGTTCTTTACGCAGAAGACGCAGGCCGTGGGGCAGCGGTTGGTGAGGTTCACGTAGAGCCCCTCCCCGTAGCGGTAAACGATGCTTGGCTTGTGTTCTTCCATAGGTACGGCGTTCCTAAGCGCGCCTTTATTATTCTATCATTTAGAGCGTGAGAATTCTGGTAGCTCCCAACGCCTTCAAGGGTACCCTGACCGCCGCGCAGGCCGGTGCGGCCGCGGCGCGGGCCCTGGCCCGCGCCTGCCCCGGCGCCAGGCTGGAGGTGCTGCCCATAGCTGATGGGGGGGACGGCCTGCTGGAGGCGCTGGCCCCGGCGCTGGGCGGGCGCTTTATGAACAATTCCGTGGAAGGGCCGCTCGGCGGCCGCCTGAACGCGCGCTGGCTGCTGGCGGGCCCCACCGCCGTCATAGAGATGGCCGAGGCCGCGGGCCTGCGGCGCCTGAACGGTAAAAAATTGCGGCCGCTGGACGCCTCCACCCGGGGCGTGGGACAGCTGATGCTCGCGGCCGCGATCGCCGGGGCCAGGGAGATCGTGGTGGGCCTGGGCGGCAGCGCCTCCAACGACGGGGGCGCCGGCTGCGCGCAGGCTTTCGGTTTTTCTCTGACGGACGCGGCGGGGCGCGAGATAGGGCGGGGCGCGCGCGGCCTGGCCGCCCTGGCCGCGGTGTTCCCCGGCCGCGCCAGGAAATTGCTGCGCGGGGTGCGGGTGCGCGGCCTGGCCGACGTCAAAAACCCGCTATGCGGGCGCCTGGGTTCGGCCCGCGTTTTCGGCCCGCAGAAGGGAGCCGGGCCCGCAGAGGTGGCTTTCCTGGAGCGGACCCTCGTGAATTACGCCAAAGTCCTGAAAAGCTCCCTCGGGGTAGCCGCGGCCCGCCTGCGGGGCGGGGCGGCCGCCGGCGGCCTGGGGGCCGGGCTGGCGGCTTTCTTCGGGGCGGAGCTCGACGACGGTTCGGCCTATGTGCTGGAGCGCTCCGGTTTTTACCGGGCGCTGGCCCGGGCGGACCTGTTGGTGACGGGGGAAGGACGCTTCGACGAGCAGACTTTCTACGGCAAGGCGCCGGGGGCCGCCATCGCGGCCGCCAGGAGCCTGGGCATACCGGCGATCGTGGCCTGCGGCAGCTCCTCGCTTCGGAGCGGCGCTCCGCTGGCCCGGCGCGGTGTGCGCGGCGTCATAGAGGCCGGGCCCGCCGGCCGCCCGGCCGCGGCGCTGGAGGCCGCGGTATTCAGGGCCGCCCCGGCCCTGCTGTCCGCGCTCCGGCCGCGCCGGGTTTGAGTTCTCCCCTTAATTTTATTATTATATATATCCTTCGGAAGGTTCCGGCCGAGGCCGGCCTATCGGTATAAAGAGAGGACTGCATGAGCTCCCACCAGGTAAACCACGTTTCTTTCGGCACGGACGGTTTCCGCGGCATCATCGCCAAGGATTTCACCTACGACATCGTGCGCAAGACCGCGCAGGGCATGGCCGACTATGTCGCCTACAAGTACATGCGCACCGAAAAACCCACCATCGCCGTGGGTTACGACCGGCGCTTCATGTCGGACCGCTTCGCCCGGACCTTGGCCGAGGTGCTGGCCGCCAACGGCCTGAACGTCACGCTGAGCTCCACGCCGCTGCCCACGCCGGCCGTCAGCCTTCTGACCGCCAAGGGCTACGGGATGGGCGTGGTGATCACCGCCAGCCACAATGACCACCACTACAACGGCATCAAGGTAAAGCAGAACGGCCGCTCGGCCCCGCCGGCCGTCACCGCCGACATCGAGAACTACGTGGCCAAGGCCGTGCCGATGAAGACCGCCGGCGCGCAGGTGGCCGTGAAGGACTTCCGCCCCGCCTATCTCGAATATCTCAATTCCCGGATCAACGCCGCCAAGGTGCTGGCCAAGCTGCCCGGCCCGGTGGTGATAGACTTCATGCACGGCGCCGGCGCCGAGACCGCCTCGCTCTTCAACTCCAAGAACATCATCAAGATCCGCGAGAGCCACGACCCGCTGTTCGGCGGCATGGCCCCCGAGCCGGTGGAGAAGAACCTGCAGGAACTCGTGGCCGCCGTGAAGAAGCATAAGGCCCTGTTCGGCGTGGCGCTCGACGGCGACGCGGACCGCTTCGCCCTGGTCTCCGACAAGGGCGTCTACATGACCCCCTGCCAGATCGCGCCGCTCATCCTGGAGCAGCTGCTCGCCACCGGCAAATACAAGGGTAAGGTGGCGCAGGCCGTCAGCATGGGTTACCTGACCAAGCGCATCGCCCGCGCGGTGAACCTGCCTTTCGAGGAGACGCTGGTGGGCTTCAAGTATATCGCCGAGAAGATGCTCAACGAGGACGTCACCTTCGGCGTGGAAGAGTCCGGCGGCTACACCTGGAAGGGCAACCTGCCCGAGCGCGACGGCGCGCTGACCACGCTGTTCTTCATGGACATGGCGGTAAAGACCGGCAAGAGCATCTCCGAGCTGTACGCCGGGATAGAGAAGAAGTACGGCAAGTCGGCCTTCATCCGCCGCGATTTCAGGCTGGAGAAGACCATCCCGAACAAGCACTCTTTCGCCGTGAAGATCAAGAAGAAGCTGCCCAAGATCCTGCTGGGCCACAAGATCACGGAGACCAACACGATAGACGGCCTGAAGATCGTGCTCGACAACGACTGGTGGGTGCTGATGCGCCCGTCCGGCACCGAGCCGCTGCTGCGCACCTACGCCGAGACCGACACCCAGGAGAACACCAGGAAGTTCCTGGACCTGGCCTTCAAACTGATAGAGCAGAAGTAGGGGGCGCCGCGGGGAAATTGGTATAATTCAAGGATAATTTAAGGATAACGGAGGAAAACACATGAACTTTAAAGGCAAGCGTTTCGTAAGCTCGGAGTCGGTGACGGAAGGGCACCCGGACAAGGTCTGCGACCAGATCTCGGACGCGGTACTCGACGAGATCATGAAGAAGGACCCGGCCGGCCGCGTGGCCTGCGAGACCTTCATCACCCGCGGCATGGTGGTGGTGGGCGGCGAGATAACCACGAAGACCTACGTCGACATCGACGAGCTCGCCCGCAGCGTCATCAAGGACATCGGCTACACCCACACCAAGTACGGCTTCAACTACGAGACCTGCGCGGTCATCAACGTCATCGGCCGCCAGAGCCCCGACATCGCCCAGGGCGTGGACACCGGCGGCGCCGGTGACCAGGGCCTGATGGTGGGCTACGCCTCCGACGAGACCCCCGAGCTTATGCCGCTGCCGCTGCAGCTGGCCCAGCGCCTCTCCATGCGCCTTACCGAGGTCCGCAAGAAAAATATCCTCCCCTACCTCGGCCCCGACGGCAAGACGCAGGTGACCGTGGAATACCACGACGGCAAGCCGGTCCGCATCGAGACCATCGTGGTCTCCTCCCAGCACACCGAGGAGATCCTCGACAAGAGCGGCCACCAGATCACCGAGAAGTCCCGCCGTGAGATCATCGAGGCCGTCATCACCCCTATCATCGACAAGCGGATGATGGACAAGAACACCAAGGTCTTCATCAACCCGACCGGCAAGTTCGTGGTCGGCGGCCCGCAGTCCGACACCGGCGTGACCGGCCGCAAGATCATCGTGGACACCTACGGCGGCGTGGCCCCGCACGGCGGCGGCGCGTTCTCCGGCAAGGACTGCACCAAGGTGGACCGCTCCGCGGCCTACATGGCGCGCTACATCGCCAAGAACATCGTGGCGGCCAAGCTCGCCCGCGAGTGCACCGTGCAGCTGGCCTACGCCATCGGCGTGGCCGAACCGGTGGGCCTCTACGTCGACACCCACGGCACGGGCCTGGTGGCCGACGAGAGCCTGGTCAAGATCGTGCGCTCGCTGTTCAAGCTGACGCCCAAGGGCATCATCGAGACGCTGAAGCTGCGCGCCCCGGTGTTCCGCAAGACCGCCGCTTACGGCCACTTCGGCCGCGCCGGCTTCGCCTGGGAGAAGACCGACATGGCCGCCGCGCTGGCCAAGAAGGCCGCCGGTACCGCCAAGGCGGCCTGCGACTGCTGCTGCTGCTAGTTTAAAGGTTCCTGCGCGCCTGGGGCAAGCGGGGGTTTGGCCCCGGCGCGTTTTACCCTAAAGGGGGGAGTATGAAAGTGCTGCTCGTGGACGACAACGCGCTGACGCGCTATACGATAAAGTCCCTGCTGGAAAAGCTGGGGCATGAGGTGGTGGGGGAGGCCGAGGACGGCGCGGCCGCCGTGCGGCTCTACGGTGAGAGCAAGCCGGACGTGGTTTTCCTCGACCTGATCCTGCCCGGCCGTTCGGGCGTGGAGATACTCGGGGACCTGCGGGCGCTGGACCCGGCCGCCCGGGTGGTGGTGGTGACGGCGGTGGAGCAGGACGAGATAGACCGCCGGCTCTCCGACAAGGGCGTGAGCGCGATACTGCGCAAGCCGTTCTCTTTCGACGATTTCAAGATCCTGATGAAAAGCCTTGCCTGATGGGACAGAAAGCCGGGAAAATACTGGAGCGCGTGGCCAGGGAGAGCATGCTGAAGTGCGTCTCCAGGCTTTCCCGCCTTTCCACCGGCAAATGGAGCGTGGGCTCCGTGGCGGTCACGACGCGCAGCATGTCGGAGGCGGCCCGCGAGCGCGCCGCCGAGGCCGAGCGCGTGGGGGCCGCGGTCTACTTCGACGTCAAGGGCGACTATCCCTTCAGCGCCATGGTGGTCTTCAGCCCCGACGAAGCGGAGACGCTGTCGCGCGCTTTTCTAGGTTTTTCTTTTTCCAGGCTGCCCAAGCTCAGCCAGGCGCACGAGCTGCTGCTCTCGGAGATGGGCAACATCATCCTGAATTCGCTCGCCGGGTCCCTGTCCGCGGCGCTGAACCGGCAGTTCCTGCCCTCGGTGCCCAGGTGCGTGCAGGGCGAGGTGCCCTCGCTGCTCGAGGCCCTGTGGGCTTCGATGGAGAAGCCCGGCCGGCACGGCGTGATAACCGTGTCTCTTAACCTCGATTTCGACGGCAGCGAGGCCGGCGCCGAGGTGATCGCGGTGATCCCCGAGGAACTGGAAGCCGCCCTCGAGGCCTCGCCCGAAGCCGGCTGATCCCTTTTTTCCACAATTACGGAGAACAACATGATAAAGAACCCGATGCCGCTCCTGCTCTTCTGCTCCTTACTGCTGTCCGCCGCGCCCCTGGCCGCCCAGGTGGAGATCCTTAAGATCGACTGGGAGATCTCCAAACTGGTCGGCAAGGACCGCACCCCCTACGCCCCCGTCGCGCAGCTGCGCGCCGACCCGGCCGTGAAATTCACCGACTACCTGCGCGCGCTGGTCACGCTGCGCAACAAGTCCCCCAAGGCCGCCGAGGGCGTGGTGCTGCGCTACGTGCTCAGCCTGCGCCTGCTCAAGGACGGCGACTCCGCCGACAAGGCTTTCTGGTGCGTGCCCTACTACGTAGAGGAGGTGCGCGTCTCCAAGGTGGGAGCCGCCTCCGAGCGGCAGGCCAGGGTCATCCGCTTCGAGCTGCAGAACCAGCTGAACAAGCTGAAGAACAGCGGTTTCGCGCCTACGGCCCTCAAGCTGGAGGTCATGGCCGGCCCCCGCCACGGGGACGAACCCGCCGCCATCATCCGCGAAGCGGTCATCGAAATAGCTAGGCCCTGACCCCGGTTAGCCGCGGGCAGGCCACGGAGCCACACATGCTGGACATTAATCTCATCAGGACCAATCCCGACAAGGTCAGGCAGGCGCTGCTCAAGCGCCTCGACGTCGTGGACCTCGAGCCGGTGCTCGCGCTGGACCGCAAGCGACGCGAGCTCATCGTGGAGGCCGACGCCCTCAAGATGAAGAAGAACGCCGCCTCCGCGAGCGTAAAACAGCTGGCGAAGGAAGCGCAACAGGCCGTCTTCGCCGAGATGAAAGAGATCTCCGCCAGGGTGAAGGCGCTCGACGCCGAAGCCGCCGCCGTGGAGGCGGAGCTCTCGAAATTGATGGCGGAAATGCCCAACCTGCCCGCCGACGACGTCGTTGCCGGCGGCAAGGAGAACAATGAGGTGCTGCGCGAATGGGGCGCTAGGCCGGAATTCGCTTTCGCGGCCAAGGCGCACATAGAGCTCTGCAAGGACCTCGGCCTGGTGGACTACGAGCGCGGCGCCAAGCTGGGCGGCGCGGGCTTCTGGGTGTACCGCGACCAGGGCGCCCGCCTGGAATGGGCGCTGATGAACCTCTTCGTAGAGACGCATCTGGCCAACGGCTATTCCTTCACGCTGCCGCCGCATATCCTCAACTACGAGTGCGGCTACACCGCCGGGCAGTTCCCCAAGTTCAAGGACGACGTGTTCCTGCTGGCCGGGCCCGAGGATAAGACGCAGTTCCTGCTGCCCACGGCCGAGACCGCGCTGATCAGCCTGCACCGCGACGAGATCCTGAAAGAAGAGGAGCTGCCGAGGAAATATTTCGCCTACACCCCCTGCTATCGCAAGGAGGCCGGCGGCTACGGCGCCAACGAGCGCGGCATGATACGCGGCCACCAGTTCAATAAGGTGGAGCTGATCCAGTTCGCCCGGCCCGAGGACTCTCAGCGCTGCTTCGACGAGATGGTCGGCCACGTGGAGGCCGTCATGCGGGCGCTCGGCCTGCACTACCGGCTGGTAAAGCTGGCCGCCAAGGACTGCAGCGCCAGCATGGCCCGCACCTACGATATAGAGGTCTGGATCCCCAGCATGAAGGGCTACAAGGAGGTCAGCTCGGTCTCCAACGCCCACGACTACCAGGCCCGCCGCGGCGGCATGCGCTTCAAGCGCGCCGCCACCGGCAAGAACGAGCTGCTGCACACCCTCAACGGTTCGTGCATGGCCACCAGCAGGCTGTTCCCGGCCATCCTCGAGCAGTTCCAGCAGGCGGACGGCACCGTGACGGTGCCCGAGGCCCTGCGTAAATACATGGGCGCGGACAGGATAACGATATGAGGAAAATACTGGTCACCGCGGCGCTCTCGCTCTGCGCCTCCGCGGCCCTGGCCGCCACGCCCAAGTCGGAACCTCTGCCCGAGGATCTCAGGGTCCTTTCCAAGAGGGGCATAGAGGCTATCTACGCCGTGGACATCCCGGAGGCGGTGAAGAATTTCTCCGCCGCCCTGGAAAAGTATCCCGAGCACCCGTACCCGCATTTCGGCATGGCGATGACCAAGTGGGCCACCCTGGAATACCTCGAGGACGAGTCCGACCCTAAACTCGAGAAGGAGTACGAGGCGATGACCGACAGGGCCATCGATACCGGCAAGGCCTGGCTGAAGAAGCATCCCGGAGACGCCAACGCCAACCTGTGCCTCGGCGGCCTGTACGGCCTGCGCGCGCGCCTGGCCGTGCTGCAGCACCGCTGGATCAAAGCCTATTTCGACGGCCGCAAGGCGCTGGCCTACATGCACCGCTCGCTCAAGATAGAGCCGGAACTCTACGACGCCTACCTCGGCCTGGGCATGTACGAGTACTACGCGGGTACGCTGCACGGCGCCATCAAGGTGCTGGCGAGCGTGCTGATGAAGGGTGACGCCGCCAAGGGTATAGAGATGCTGGCCGTCTGCAAGGAGAAGGGCTATTTCAACGCCCTGGCCGCCAAGCTGCTGCTGATAGAGATCTACACCACCACCGGCAGCCCTTACGTCAATTCCCGGCTGGCCGTGAAGTGGTCCAAGGAACTGCGCGCCGCCTACCCGAACCACCCGCAGATGCATTTCGTGCAGATCGTCTCGCTGTTCGAGGACAAGCAGTACGCCGAAAGCCGCCGCGAGGCGCTGGACTACCTGAAGTCCGTCAACGAGGGCCGGGCCCCGTACCGCCGCCGCTACCTGCCGCGCGTGCTGACGGCCATCGGCACTACCTATTTGGTGGAGGGCAAGCTGGCCGAAGCCGCCGACTATTTCGGCCGCGCCGCCGCCACGCTGAAGGAAGACCCCAAGGCGCACCCCGCGCGCTGGGGCGTCTGGGCCATAGTGCGCCTGGGCAACGTACACGACCTGATGGGCCTGCGCGGCAAAGCCACGGTCTTCTACAAGGAAGCCGGGACTTACAAGGACGAGTGGGGCTTCTCGGAATCCATCGAGCGTTATCTCAAAAACCCTTTCGCCGCGGCCGAGCTGCCCGGCCAGATGCCGCCGCCCTAGTAGCCGTATGGAACTCTCTACCGTAATTTTCCTGCTGCTGGCCATCCTGGGCTGGGGCATGGGCGCCTTCTTCGACAAGGCCTGCCTCAAGCACATGGACCCGTCGGGCGCCTTCTACGTGCGCTCGCTGTTCATGATCGCCTTATTCGTGCCGCTGGTGCTGTGGAAATACGCGCAGACCAAACAGGCGCTGCTCGGCTCCGACAAGCTGGGGCCGATCTTCGTGGTCTCCAGCGTGGTGGTCTCCATGGGCGGCGTCTTCTTCTACCTGAAGGCGCTCTCCGGCGGCTCGGCCACCAAGATCGTGCCGCTCAGCTCCACCTACCCCTTCGTGACCTTCGCGATGGCCGTGCTGTTCCTCGGCGAGAACATCACGCTCAACAAGATGATAGGCACCCTGCTGCTCTCCGGCGGCATCTATTTTATCTCGAAGTAGCGGTGGTATCGGATACCGATCCTGCGCGATACGGGGGGACTATGAGAGTTGAGAAAAATGCGGACAAAGCAGATTCGGGGCTAGAGGCTCACCCGCGGAAATTCCCCCTCCTGGAATACACGCTGGCGGGCTCGCTCATAGCGATGCTCTCCATGTTCCTGGGTTTCTACGCCTCCGCGGTTACTTTCGCGGCGCAGTCCTACCCGCAGCTCGAGCCAGCCCTGATAGACCTCATCCACCAGCGGATAATCTCCAATCTGGCGCTTACCGTCGCGGTCGCCCTGCCGTTCATCTCCGGACTTTTTTACATGCTGGGCCGGCGGTACTCGGCCATGACGCGGGGCGGGGGGGGCTGATATGCGCGCCGGGGGAACGCGCCGCGGCTTCGGCCTCGTCGAGGCCATGATGGCCATTTTTCTGCTCGCGATACTGGGCCTGAGCCTCGCCTACATGCTCCAGTATCTCGCCGTGGTGTCCGTGAAGACCAGGGAGAACAGCTATACCTCAAGGGTGGCTTCGGCCATCTTCGCCAAGTTCAAGACGATGGAATACTACTACGTCTTTGACGCCGATTCGGCGCTGCCTGGTTACGGCATTTCCGGAACTTTCGGCCCGGTTACGCTGCAGAAGGCGGCCTACCCGTATCTGGGCCTGCTGCGCGAGGCGACACGCCTCGCTTCCAGGTATTCGGTGGACCGCTGGACGCTGGATGTGAAGTTCAAGCTGCGCGACGTCTCCGACGCCAATGGCAACGGCCTTTTCAGCGACCTGCGCGATTTTGTGGATTCGGACGGCAACGGCCGCGACGATTATGACGAGGGCGTGCGCTATTTTAAGGCCAATTCCGACGCGGATTATTTCGACACCTACGTCTCGACCGCGCTGGACAAGACGGCCAGCGAACTGCCTGACACGAACATGAAGGAGGTCACGCTGAAGCTGTACCGCCGCGGCAGGGTGATACACACGCAGACCGACCTGATCTCCCTGGAGATGCTCTCCGGCATCGAGAGCCGCTCCAGCGGGGCGGACCTGAAAATGTTCGTCAATCAGCCGGCCAACGATACCTGCCTTTACGACCTTTCAGACCCCGCGCGCGCGGCCTCTTTCGCGCTGCCGTTGTTCAGGACGTATCCGGCCGAGGTGGCCGCCTACCGGGCGGATTCCACGCATTTCCTGCGTCTCTGGGGGGAGACCGTGCCGCTGGCCTCGGTGAAATTCCACGTGAATTCCATGACCGCCGTGGCCGACACGCTGCAGGCCGACGCTTCCGGCGGTTTCGACCTCCAGTCGCTGGCCGTCACTAACGCGCTGCAGGAGGGCGAAAACACCATCTATGCCCAGGCCACGAAGGACACCTATTATTCCCCCTACGCGCCCCGCCGGGTCACGCGCGACCTGAACCCTCCCGCCATTTCCGCCCAGGCTCCGTCCGGAGCGGTGGCGGACCTGATGCCGTACGTCGGCGCGGTGCTGGCCGACGCGCCGCTCTTTTCCGGCACCCCCTGCGGCATCTGCCGCGAGGTGATCACGATGCGCGTGAACGGGGCAGAGGTGCCGTATGAGTATTCAGCGTCCGACGGGAGGATACGCTGGACGGACACGGCTACGGGGCTGCCGGCCAAGCTCGCCGACGGTTCCGAATATACCGTCTACCTCGAGGGCGGAGACAACGCCTATTATAAGGTGAACTCCACTTGGACTTTCACGGTTTCCGTAGGCGCTGAGGATCATTCGGCGCCCTCCGTGGCCAACAAGACGCCGCTCGGGGCCTCCGCTCCGGCCCAGCCGGAGATATCGTGCAGGCTGTTCGACAACCAGTCCGGCATAGACCCGTTCAGCATCACCCTCAGGGTGGACGGCGGCGTCGCGGTCTCCTCGGCCAATATCGCCTCGTGCTGGGACGCCGAGTCCGGGACGGTTTCTTACACCCCGCCATCGTCTTTTCAGCCGGGTTCCGCCCACACCGCCGAGATCACGGTCAGCCACTGGGCCGACTCGCCGGCGGACAAGAAGACGAGCGTGGAATCCTGGGGCTTCACGGTGGAGGACTAATGGCGGCAAGGACCTCTTTTCTCTCGGGGCGGCGTCGCAGGGGCGGGTTCACCCTCGCCGAGGTCGTGGTTTACACCGCGGTGCTCGGCATCGCGGTTGCGGCCTTTTCCCGGTTCTTTTTCGGTTTCACCCGGGCGGCCGGTAAGGCGGAAACAGAGATGAAGGGGTCCTTCGGGCTGCGCCTGCTGCTGGCCAAGGCGGAGAGCGACCTCTACGAGGCCAACCAACTGGAGTCCGTTTCCGCCTCGTCGGTCACCTTCCGCTGCGATATCGTCAGGGCTCCGGGCTACGGTCTGTACTCCGATCTGGACGGCGACGGGACCGCCAACATCAAGGATACTGACGACGACGGGGACGCCGCCGCACGCTTCTCTCTGTCCGCCGCCGACCAGTGGCGCGCCGGTTACGACCTGGAGGACGACGATGATGACAACGACGGGAACGTGGACCTGCGGGTTTCCATCTATTATTCCGCCGCGGAGCGGAAGGTCTACCGCTCCGTGTCGGTGAACGGGGGTGCGCCGGTCGTTTTCGAGCTGGCCGCGGCCGTGAGTTCTTTTACGCTGACGTGCTACGGGGCGAAGCGCGAGGACCTGGGCAGGAAGATAGACCTGGGGGGCGACGGCGCCGCCGCCACCGGCGACGAGGGCGAGGAGGACGGCGTTATCACCGAGCGGGAGATAGACTGGACGACGCCCCCCGTAGGGCACGGCGACAGGAGCGGCGGGCTGGACACGGCCGGAGAATTGAAATACGTGACCTCGGTAGCCGTTTACGCGGAAGCCGATACCAACTCCGACGGAAAGCCGGATTCCATGCTGGGCGCCGAGATCATGCCGCCGCTGCTGGCGCTAAAGAGGAGGCGCTGATGACGCGGAAGACACGTCCGGGGGTGGCCATAGTGCTGGTCAACATGATGGTCCTGGTCCTGGTGCCGCTGGTCATCTACCTGCTGATATACACAACTTCCGCGCTGAAGCATTCTAGCAAGGAAAAACAGCTCGGGATGGCGGGGGCGCTGGCCAATTCCTCCCTTGTGGACCTCATGCGGCAATTCTCGCAGAACTATTACGATGGCCATTATGATCCTCAGGAGCTGGCCCGCGACGAAGCGTTCAGGTCCGCCGGCTTCGCGTCGTCCGTAACGGAAGCCGACGCGGCGGCCCACAGGCTGTATATAGAGGCTTCCGGCAAATACGGAGGGAACGCCGCCAATCCGCTGTCCGATAAGAAACTGCACGCGGCCGTGCAGTTCATCTCCGATCTGACCGACTTCGGCACCATGATCGACGGAGCCTTCACGATCAGCGCCAGCAATATCACCTATTACGGGAAATGGTGGATAACAGGGAACCTTTCCATCACCGGTTCCAATGTGCGCTTTGCCGGGGGCCCGCTGATAGTGGGGGGGAACCTGAACGTCAGCGGCACCAACGTCGCCGTGGACGGGGATGTCTACTACTCGGGCACGCTCTCCGGCAGCCCGGACGTGAGCGGGGCCACCTTTAGCTTCTATCCTTCCGACATGGTTTACCCTTCGCTGCGGGAGGACTACTACAAGGTCAATTACGCCTACAGGCTGACTTCGGACAGGACGCTGCGCTTCAACGCTTATCCGTCTTCGGGCACGTTCACCGTGGTCGGGACCACCATCACTGTCCCTATCGTCGAGTCCGGCATGATAATACTGGGCGAGAACGCCAACCTGACCGTATTCGGCACCGTCCGCGGCCGGGTCACCGTGGCCACCACCAATACCAGCGGCTCAAAGGGGAAGATAACGGTGGGGCAATCCTCGGCGGCTTCGGACCTGCTGTACTACGATCCGCTGACCGGCGCAACCACCACGTCGGCGATATACGGCAACTCCATCGCCCTGCTGGCCTCCAACGGGATAGCGCTGCAGGGGAAGACCAGTTCCCCGGCCCAGGACCTGACCGCCTGCGGGATATTCTTTAACAGGGGGAGCCAGAACATCAGCGCCTCCGGCGGCTCCTCGAAAAAACTCTACATTTACGGCACCAGGAACAAGCCGGTCACGCTCTCCGGCTTCGGCGGCGGCAACGCGATGGCTTACGACGTGTGGTTGAACGTCAACCCGCCTCCGGGTCTGCCGGAAAGGCCGGTGCTGATGACCTGGCACATGAGGTGATATGGAGGAGATAGGCTTCGACAGGTTCATGGAACTTGGGGCGCGGCACGTGGCCGGCGGGGATCCCGACAGGGCCATCCATTATTACAACTCGGCCATCCGGACGGAGCCGGGCTCCGCGCCGGCGTATATAGGCCTGGCCAGGGCGTTATCGCTGAAAGCCCGCGGCGGCGGCGCGGTGTTCGAGACGCTGGCGCTGGACGCGCTGCGCAAGGCCGAGCTCGCCGATCCTTCCTCCGCGGAGGCGCACGCCATGCTCCTGGCCTCCGCGCTGCGCGCCGGGAGGCTGGGAGACATGGCCGCGGAATACAGGGCAAAACTGAGGGGCGACCCGGGGAACGCCGCACTGAAGGCGCGGTTGCGGGAGATATACGCGCTCTCGCTCATGGATACAGGCGTCAAACTGCCGCCTGTCGGTTATAAGCCTGTGCTGTGCCTTAAGGTGCTTTTCGACTGCGTCCTGCTGCCGCTGGGCAGTTCGATAATAATAGCCGCCAACGTTATTCCTAAAGCCAGGCCCTCACTTATGATAGGGGTGCTGATTTTCCTGTGCTATGGGATTTATCGGGGGCTTATCTGGTTCTTTAGCCGCGGACAGCGTCTTTTTTATGGAAATTGAGGGGTTTGAAAAACTCGTGGAAGAAGCCGTGAAAAAGCTGCCGCGGGAATTCCGCGCGCGCCTCGACAACGTGGTGATCGCGGTGGCGGCCGCGCCCACCCGGGCGCAGGAGCGGCGCTTCGGCCGCGGGCTGTTGGGGCTCTACGAAGGGATACCCCTCTCCGGGCGCGGCACCTCTTACAGCGGCGTTATGCCGGATAAGATCACGCTTTTCATGGATAATATAGCGGCAGGGCGCGCGTCGGAGGCCAAGCTGCTCGGCGCCATCCGTCACACGCTGCTGCACGAGATCGCCCACCATTTCGGCATGGACGACGACGAACTTATAGAGAAGGGGCTCTACTAGGAAAGACGGGGGAGGGCGCTTGTCAGGGCAGGGCCCTGGCCTTGCGCAGGTAGCCCACGGCGCCGGTTATCTTGACCTTTACCAGGTCCCCGGCCTTGAGCGGCCTGCCCGGCAGCGCTTCCACTTCCACGCGGCCGTCTATCTCCGGCGCGTCGCGGTAGGTGCGGCCGAACAGCGGCGAATCCATCAGCACGTCCAATTTCTTGCCTTTGAGGTCCAGGTTGACGGCGTCCAGTACCCGGCTCTGCGCCTGTATCAGGGCTCCGGCCCGCTCTTCCTTCACTTCCTCCGGTACCTGGCCGGGGAAGCCCGCGGCCGTGGTGCCGGGCTCCCTGGAATACTTGAACACGCCCACGCTGTCCAGGCGGGCTTTCTTGACGAAGCCGAGCAGCCGGTTAAAATCCTCTTTGGTCTCGCCCGGGAAGCCGACTATGAAGTTGGTGCGGATGGCGATGTCGGGCATGGCGCGCTTCAGCTCGGCGATCTTGTCCTTGATGGACTTCTCGGTGGAGGAGCGGTTCATGCGCTTCAGGATGCGGTCGGAGACGTGCTGCAGCGGCATGTCCAGGTAGCGCACCACGTTTTTGTTGCCCCGCATCACCTCTATCACGTCCTTGGTGAGGCGCTCGGGGTAGACGTACATCAGCCGCCACCATTTCACGCCTGGGGTCTGCAGCAGCGTGTTGAGCAGCCAGGGCAGGCGCGGCCGGCCGTACAGGTCGGCGCCGTAGGAGGTGGTGTCCTGCGCTATCAGCGAGATCTCCACCGCGCCGCTCGCGGCCAGGTTGCGCGCCTCCTCGGCCAGGGCCTCCACGGGCTTGGAGCGGAAACCGCCGCGTATAGAGGGGATCAGGCAATAGGCGCAGCGGTTGTCGCAGCCGTCGGCCACCTTGAGGTAGGCGCTGTGCGGCGCCGTCAGGCGCGCCTTGAGGCGGGGGGAGTCCAGCGGGCCGGCGGCGGGCAGGATATAGCTGCGGCCTTCTTCTATGGCCTTGGCCGCGCTGGCCAGGGCGTGCACTCCCACGGCGGCGTCCAGGCCGGGGAAGCGCCTGAGCAGGCCCTCGCGCTCGCGCTCCACCAGGCAGCCGGAAACTATCACCTTGGAAAGCTTGCCGCGGGCCTTCAGGCCCAGCAGGCGGCGTATCTCGCCCTCGGACTCCGCCACGGCCGAGCCCAGGAAGGCGCAGGTGTTGACCAGGGCGGCGTCGGCGCCCTCCTCGTCCGCCACCAGCTCCCAGCCGGCGGCGGCCAGTTCGCCGGCCATGACCTCGGCGTCGGAGAGGTTCTTGGGGCAGCCTAAAGAAACGATGAACAGTTTTGGCATGGGGACGTTCTTAACTATTGGACTATTTCAGAATATTTCGGGGCGTTCAAGAGCGCTATCGGAGCGAATAGTCCAATAGTTAAGAACGTCCCCTCTAATGCTTCTCAAGGCGCTTGATGAGGATGAAAGTGGCCGAGCCTACCAGCAGCATCGCGGTCATGAAGATCGCGTAGGCCGCGCCGGTGTGGCCTACGCCGATGATGGACTTCAGTTCGGACATGCCGCCCACGCCGGCGAAGAAGCTCGGCACCGCCACGGCGATGACGATGGCGTTGAGGTTCTTCATCAGGATGTTGAGGTTGTTGGCCACGATGGAGGCGCGGGCGCCCACGAGCGAGGAGAAGATGTTGGAGTAGATCTCGGCCTGCCGGTAGCACTGGTTGTTCTCGATGATGATGTCGTCGAGGAACTCCACGCTCTTCTGCGTCAGCTCCATCTTGTCGGTGTTATGCTTGAGGCGGTCGATGACGTAGGAATTGGCGTTGATGGCGTTGAGATAGTATACCAGGCTCTTCTCGAGGGTGAAGAGGTTGAGCAGGTGGCGGTTCTCCATCGAGTGGGTGATCTTGCTCTCTATCTCGTCGGCTATCATGTTGATGACCTTGAGATGTTCCATGAAATGGAAAATGGAGTTATAAATGAGCTTGAGGAACACTTCGCGGATGCCGGTGACCTGCTTGAAGTACTTGCCGGAGAACATGTTGATGTCCTCCGACAGCGCGAGGATGAGCTTGTCCTTGAACAGGAACAGGCCCATCGACGTGACCTTGAACATGAAATGGTCTTTGGAGGAGTAGTTCTTGGGGCGCTTGAAGATCAGCGCCAGGTGGTCCGGCTCGAACTCCATGCGGGCGGGTTCTTCCGGGTCGAAGGCGGAGGCGAAGTTGTGCTCGTCGAGGTTGAAGTTCTCGACCAGCCATTTCTTTTCGTCGTCGTTGGGGCTGACCACCACCCAGATCTGGGGCGTCTCCGCCTCTACGGGTTTTATCTGGTGGCCTTCTATCTTGTAGCGCTTTATCATTGTTCCGCGTCCGCCTCGCCGTTCTATCGCTCTGCTAATTCTACTATTTCCGCGCGGCCTTTGCCTTCGCCTTCGGGGCCAGCGCTCCGGCCACCGCCGCGCCTATCTCCGAAAGGTTGTCCACCACCGTGGCGCCGGCGGCCGCCAGGGCCTCCACCTTTGAGGCGTGCGTGCCCGCCCCGCCCTCCACGATGGCGCCCGCGTGGCCCATGCGGCGGCCGGGGGGCGCGGTCTTGCCCGCGACGAAGCAGAACACCGGCTTGGTCATCTCGGCCTTGATGTAGCGGGCCGCGTCCTCTTCGGCCGAGCCGCCTATCTCGCCTATCATGATGACGGCCTCGGTCCGGGGATCGCCCTGGAAAAGCCGCAGCGCGTCCACGAAATTCATGCCCTGCACCGGGTCGCCGCCTATGCCCACCACGGAGCTCTGGCCCAGGCCCTGGCAGGTGACCTGCCAGACGGCCTCGTAGGTGAGCGTGCCGGAGCGCGACACCACCCCGACCGAGCCGGGCTTGTGGATGTAGCCGGGCATGATGCCCGCTTTGCACTCGCCGGGGGTGATCACGCCGGGGCAGTTGGGCCCCACCAGCGTGACCCTGCGGCCGCAGGCGTTGACGGCGGCCAGGCGCTTTTTCACGCGCACCATGTCCATCACCGGGATGCCCTCGGTGATGCAGATGACCACCGAGACCCCGGCGTCGGCGGCTTCCAGGATGGAATCGGCCGCGTAGGGCGGTGGGACGAAGATCAGCGAGGCGTTGGCGCCCGTGTCCCTGACGGCGTCCTTGGCCGTGTTGAAAACCGGCACGCCCAAATGTTCGGTGCCGCCCTTGCCGGGCGTGACGCCGCCCACCACTTTGGAGCCGTATTCCATGCACTGCCCGGCGTGGAAGGAGCCCTGCGCTCCGGTAAGGCCGTGGACGAGGAGCTTGGTGTTCTTGTCTAGGAGTATGGACATATGGTTTACCTCTTGGCGGCGGCCACGGCTTTCTGCGCGGCTTCCCACAGCGAATCGGCCTGCTCTATCTTTATGCCGGACCTGGCCAGGATGGCCTTGCCTTCCTCCACGTTGGTGCCTTCCAGCCGCACTATCAGGGGCACCTTGATATGCACGTTCCTGGAGGCTTCCACCACGCCGGCGGCGATGTTGTCGCATTTCATGATGCCGCCGAAGATGTTCACCAGTACGGCCTTCACCTTGGGGTCCTTGAGGATGATCTGGAAGGCCTTGGTGATCTGCTCCACGTTGGCGCCGCCGCCCACGTCCAGGAAATTGGCCGCGTCGCCGCCGGCCATCTTCACGGTGTCGAGCGTGGCCATGGCCAGGCCCGCGCCGTTGACCATGCAGCCGATGTCGCCGTCGAGGCCGATATAGTTGATGCCGATGCCCTTGGCCTCTTTCTCTATCTCGGAGGCCTCGTGGTCGGGCTTGGCGGCCTGGTCCTTGTGGCGGAACAGGGCGTTGTCGTCGGTGACTATCTTGGAGTCCAGGGCCAGCAGGCGGCCGTCGGACGAGATGATCAGCGGATTTACCTCCACCAGGCTGGCGTCCATCTCGACGAAGCATTTTACCAGCTGCCTGGCGAAGACGGTGAACTCGCAGAAATTCTTCTGGGGGATCTTCAGGTCGAAGGCCAGCTGCCGGGCCTGGAAGTCCAGCAGGCCGCTCTCGGCGTCCACCGCCACGCGCACTATCTTCTGCGGGTGGGACTGGGCCAGTTCCTCTATGCTCATGCCGCCCTCGGCCGAGGCTATGACGGCGGGGGCGCCGGCCTTGCGGTCCAGCACCACGGAGATGTAGATCTCGCGGTCTATGCCGCCGGCGTGCTCCACCAGCACCTCTTCCACGGTCAGGGCCTTGCCCTGGGTCTGGTGGGTGACGATCTTCATGCCCAGCATCTGCCCGGCCAGGTCGCGCGCCTCGGCCGCCGTCTTGGCCAGCTTCACGCCGCCGGCCTTGCCGCGGCCGCCGGCCAGCACCTGGGCCTTCACCACCCAGGGCCCGGGGCCGTCTATCTTGAGGTTTTCGGCGCTGTCGCCTATCCTGAGCACGCCGCAGCGGGGCAGCATCGGTATGCCGTAGCGTTCGAAAACTTCCTTGCCTTCGTATTCTAAAAGCTTCATTAAATCTCCTTGGGAAAGCCGGGCGCGGCGCCTGCCGCGCTATAGTCAATTATAAGACAATTTGTAGTATAATTTGGGCTTCAAGGTAAAGCCGAAAAAAAGCGGCGTTTTCGAGCCTCTTTTTCGGGTCCTGAGAGGTACCAAAATGAGCGAAGCGGGGAAAGAAAGAAACGTAAACGTCAGCGAGCTCAGTTCGGTCACCGTGCGCTTCGCCGGGGACTCGGGGGACGGCATACAGCTGGTGGGCAGCCAGTTCGCCAGCGCCACCGCGGTGGCCGGCAACGATCTCAGCACCCTGCCGGATTACCCGGCCGAGATCCGCGCCCCGGCCGGTTCCCTGTCGGGCGTCAGCGGCTTCCAGATCTCCTTCGGTGACGACTCCGTGATGACCCCCGGCAACCGGCCCAACGTGCTGGTGGTCATGAATCCCGCCGCGCTGGCCGTGAACCTGAAGAACCTCGACAAGGGCTCCGTCATCATCGCCAACTCCGACGCCTTCGCGCAGTCGGCGCTGGACAAGGCCGGCTACAAGGCCAACCCGCTGGAGGACGGCTCTCTGGACAATTACCGCGTGATAGCCGTGCCCGCCAACGCGCTGACCGAGAACGCGCTGAAGGATTCCGGCCTGCAGAAGGCCCAGGTCCTCAAATGCAAGAATTTCTACATGCTGGGCATCCTGTTCTGGATGTACGGCCTGCCGCTGGGCCCCACCAAGGAGCGCATCGGCGCCAAGTTCGGCAAGATCCCGGCCCTGGCCGCGGCCAATGTCCTGGCGCTGGAGGCCGGCTACGATTACGCCGAGACCACCGAGATCTTCGACGCGCGCTTCCAGACCAGGAAAAGCTCCGTCGCCCCCGGCAAATACCGCAACCTGACCGGCAACGAAGCCGCCGCCTACGCGCTGATCACCGCCGCCAAATTGCTGAAAAAGAAGCTGTTCTACGGCTCCTACCCCATCACCCCGGCCACCGAGATCCTGCAGACGCTCTCCAGGCACCGCGCCAACGACGTGGTGGTGTTCCAGGCCGAGGATGAGATAGCGGCCATGTGCGCCACCGTGGGCGCGGCCTTTGCCGGCGAGCTCGCCGCCACCGGCACCAGCGGCCCGGGCCTGTCGCTGAAGATAGAGGCCATAGGCCTCGGCGTTATAACGGAACTGCCCATGGTGATAGTGGACGTGCAGCGCGGCGGCCCTTCCACCGGCCTGCCCACCAAGACCGAGCAGAGCGACCTGCTGCAGGCCGTGTTCGGCCGCCACGGCGAGAGCCCGCTGCCGGTGCTGGCCGCCAGCTCGCCGGCGGACTGCTTCACCACCACGCTGGAGGCCGCCCGCCTGGCCGTCAAGTACATGACCCCGGTGATAGTGCTGTCCAATTCCTACCTGTCCAACGGCTCCGAGCCTTTCCGCATACCGAAGCTGTCCGAGCTGCCCAAATTCGACCTGCCGCCGCTGCCCGCGCCGGAGGACTTCAAGCCTTACCGGCGCGACCCGGTAACCCTGGCCAGGCCCTGGGCCTGGCCCGGCCTGAAAGGCCATGAGCACCGCATAGGCGGCCTGGAGAAGGCCGAGGATACCGGGGCCATCAGCTACGACCCGGAGAATCACCAGCGGATGACGGACATCCGCGCCGCCAAGATAGCGGGGATAACCCGTGAGATCCCGCCGACAAAGATCAACGGCCCCGAGGCCGGAGAGCTGCTGGTGCTGGGCTGGGGGTCTACCTACGGCGCCATCACCGAGGCCATGGGCGAGGCCCGCAAGGCCGGCCTGGCCGTCTCCTCGGCGCATATCCGCAACCTCTGGCCGCTGCCGCCGGACCTCGGCGGCATCCTGAAGCGCTTCCGCCGGGTGCTGGTGCCCGAGGAGAACACGGGCCAGCTGCGCCTGCTCCTGCGCGCGGAGTACCTGGCCGAACCCATAGGCCTCAACAAGGTGCAGGGCCAGCCGCTGAACTCCGACGAAATACTCGCCAAGATAAAGGAGGTCCTGGGGAAATAATATGGAACTCAAACTTACCGCCAAGGATTTTTCCTCCAACCTGCCCGTGAAGTGGTGCCCCGGCTGCGGCGACTTCGCCATCCTGAACATGATGCAGAAGGTGTTCGCCGGCATGGGCCTGCCGCACGAGAAGTATGCCGTCATCTCCGGCATCGGCTGCTCCAGCCGCTTCCCGTATTACGTCAATACTTACGGCTTCCATTCCATCCACGGCCGCGCGGCCGCGGTGGCCTCCGGCGTGAAGCTCTCCAACCCGGACCTGGCGGTCTGGGTGATCACCGGCGACGGCGACGGCCTGTCCATCGGCGGCAACCACATGATGCACGCCATCCGCCGCAACATCGGCCTCAAGATAGTGCTGTTCAACAACCGCATCTACGCGCTGACCAAGGGCCAGGCCTCGCCCACCACCCAGCCCGGCACCAAGACCAAGAGCACGCCGGCGGGGTCTATAGATTACCCGTTCAACCCGGCCCGCTTCGCCGTCGGCCTGGACTGCACCTTCGTGGCCCGCGGCATAGACAACGATATCCCCGGCACCACCGCCATCCTGGAGCGGGCGGCCCGGCATAACGGCACCACCTTCGTGGAGATCTTCCAGAAATGCGTGCCTTTCTCCGACAAGGAGTTCGACCCGCTCAAGGACCCCGCCACCCGCGAGGACGTGCTGCTGCGCGTGGAACACGGCAAGCCGCTGGTGTACGGGACCAAGAAGGACAGGGGGATAGTCTTCAGGAATTTCCGGCCCGAAGTGGTGGCCTTCGAGCCCGGCCGGCCGCCGGCGGACATCGCCGTCTACGACGAGACCAACGCCGAGATGGCCTACCTGATCAGCGGCCTCTCCCAGCCCGCTTTCCCGGTGCCGCTGGGCGTCTTCCGCGCCACCGGCAAGCCCTCTTTCGAGGAGCTGTACTACGAGCAGGTCAAGCCCGTGGGGAACACAAAGGAACACGAGCTGGAGACCCTGCTCTCCGGCCCCGACGCCTGGGAAATAAAATAGGGGACGCTGCTTCCTAACTTCCTAATTTTCAGCGCCCCTAATGTAACGCTATGGGTTAGGAAGTTAGGAAGCAGCGTCCCCTACTTCTTAACGTATTTGATGCGGCGGATGTTGGTGCCGGGGAAGTAGAATTCCAGGATATCCTTGTAGCTCTTGTCGTACTTACCGGCCAGGCCGGCGGCGCCGCTCTGGCACAGGCCGATGGCGTGGCCCCAGCCGCCGCCGTAGATCCAGTAGTTGCGCACCTTGCCGTTCTTGTGGCGGTTGACCTCTATCTCGAACAGAGTGCTCTTGAGGGAACTGAAGCCCAGCAAATTGCGGATCAGATGCTCGCGGGTCACGTCCACGGTGCGCCGGGTGCCCACCACGCGCAGGCCGTTGACGTTGCCCGACGGGCTGCGGCGCAGCGGTATGATGTTGATTATCTCGCCCACCGAATAATCCTTGTTGATGCGGAAGGTCATGTCCTTCTGGCGGATGATCTTCATCCAGCGGTATTCCGAGGCGCGTACCCGGCCGGGGTAATTGCAGTTGGCCGGCGGGTTGCCGGTTATCCATAAATGCCATTCCCAGGGGTCGCGCGGGGCTTCGGCCTTGCCGGGGTCGCCGTCGGCCTTGGTGACCAGGTAGGGGGAATCGCCCCAGCCGGTGACTTCCTTGGAGGCCTGTATCCAGCCGCCGCAGTTGGAGTGGTAGAAGGTATAGGCCGGGCGGCCGCGGTAGGTGAGGATCTCGCCCTCGGTGTCCACCACCGCGCGGGTGGTGGTGTTGGCTTCTATGGATTTGCCCTTGTAGGCCTGGCAATGCTGGCCGTCGCAGAGATGGTAGCCGTCCTTCTTGTGTATGCCGCCGCGCGCCCGGCGGATGAGCACCTGCGTGCGGGCTATCACGGCCTGCGCCTTGAGCGACTCGAACGGCCATTGCGGCGCCACTTCGCTCGGCACCACGCCCAGCAGGTACAGCTCGTTCTCCACCACGTTGACCACGCCTATGCCGCGGCTGCCGTTGGGGTAAAGCTCAACGTAGCCGCGGTACTGCCGGTCCGACCAGCGGAAGAAGGGATTCCTGGTCTTGGCGGAGGCGTCGAAGATCACCGTCCCCTCCGGCTTGCCGGGTTTAACCAGTATGGGCCCCGCGAAGCGCCCGTATACGGTGCCGGCCGGGTCCTTGAGCGCCACCTTGCCGTCCTCGGCCTCCACGGTCCAGGCCTGGTCGGGCGGTATCGTCGCGAAAAGTTTTCTGCTGGCCTTGCCGGTCACGGTGAGGCCTTCGAAGGATTTTATTTTTAGCAGGTTATTCGCGCCCTGCTTGCCGGTGGCGGTGGTGCCTATGCCCACGCGTATGCGCACCGAGTCGGAAAGGCTCGCCAGGGCGTCCACGGGCTCCATCACCAGCGGCTTGGTGATGCGGAAGGGCGGGCGTATCTCCTCGGGCTGCTTGCTGAGCTTGCCCTCCAGCACCTTCATCATCTTGGAGGCCACCGGGTGGCCGGGCGCGTAGGAGAGCACGCGGTGGTACTGGTTCCAGGCCTCGTCGAACTTGCCCTGCCGGGCGTAGATGCCGGCCAGCGGCAGGCGGGCCTCGGTGAAGGACGGGTCCTTGCGCAGGGCCTCTATCAGGGCTTCCTCGGCTTCCCGGTGCATGTTGAAATTGGTGTAGTTCCAGGCCAGGATATAATCCACGCCGGAAAAGTCGGGCCTGAGCTGGCGGTATTTTTCCAGATGCTCCAGCGTGCGGGTTTTGTCCTCGAGGTTGGCGTAGACGCTGGCGAGGCCCAGCTCGGCGCGGGCGTGCAGCGACTGTATGCGGATGGCCGTCTCGAAGGCCGAGCGCGCGCCGTCGTAGTCGGCCTGGTGGAAGCGCAGCCAGCCCAGCTCCGAGTAGATGTCGGGGGCGTGCGGCTCGCGCTCCAGGGCGCGCACCAGCGCGGCGGCGGCTTCGGGGTAGCGGCCGGCCTGGCGCAGCGACATGGCGGCGTTCTGCAGCGGCCTGGCGTCGGCGGGATTTTCCGCGGCCAGCGCCATATAGGCCGAGGCGGCCAGGCGCAGGTCTCCTTTGAGGTAAAGGGCGTAGGGGTCCGGGGCGGCGAAAACGGCCCGGGATTGTAACAGGAGAAATAAAAGAATAAGATTGATTTTCCGCACGACGATATATATCGTATGAAATTATGGGGAGAGTATAGAATAAGGGAGTATACTGTAAGGCAACGCTGGCGGGGCCACGATAAAAGGAGCGGCCGCCGTGTTGTTTAACCGCGGCCTATAATGTCCGAAGAAAACACCGATCCCGAACTGGTCTCCGCCTTCAAGGCCGGGGACGCCGAGGCCCTGGGGCTGCTGATGCAGCGCCACCAGGCTGCCCTGTTCGGCTACCTGTTGCGCCTGACCGGCCGCCGCGACGCGGCCGAGGACCTGTTCCAGGAGGTATTCCTGAAGCTGGTGCGCAACCCGGGCGCCTACAACGAGCGCGAGAAGTTCAAGGCCTGGCTGTTCACGGTGGCCCGAAACGCCGCGATGGACCATTTCAGACGGGGCTCCGCGCGCGGCGAGGTGTCGCTGTACGGGGACGGGGACAAGCCCGGCCCCGCCGACTTCACGGCCTCGGCCGAGCCGGGGCCGGCAGAGGCCTTCTACGGCAAGACCGAGGCGGCCCGCATAGACGCCGCGCTGGCCTCCCTGTCCCCGGACCAGCGGGAGGTCTTCTACCTGCGGCATTACTCGGAGCTTTCTTTTAAGGAAATAGCGGAAACGCTGAAAGTGCCCATAGGCACGGTGCTGGCGCGCATGAGCCGGGCCGCGGCCAGACTCAGGGAAAAACTGGGCGGGGACGCGCAATAAAAACGGGGGCCGGCGCGTTGTATATACGGGAGACGGTTATGAACTGCGAATACGGCGAGAAACTTATACTTTACACCTACGGCGAGGCCGGCCAGGGGCTGGCGGCCGAGGTGGAAGCGCATTTGCCGGGTTGCGCCTCCTGCCGGGCGGAACTGGCCGCGTTGCGGGCCGCCGGCGGCGCCCTTTCCGCTTTCAAGGCCGAGCCTTCCCGCAATACCGTCCTGGCGGTGCTGCGGGCCGCCCGCGCCGCCGCCGAGGGCCGCCGCGGCTTCAGGTTCAGCTGGGGGGAGGCGCTGCTCTCCGGCGCGCTGGCCTCGGCCATGGCTTTCGTTTTCGCTTTCTCCGGCCGCACGGCCGCCGCCGACCTGGCCTGGAACAGCGGCCTGGACTCCGGCCTGGACTCGGTGGAATATTCCGTGTACCAGGCGCAGGCCGACGCGCTGTCGGCGCAGGGCGACTGGGAGTACGGCTTGAGCGACCTGGAGGATGAGAGCCTGGATTTCAGTAAAAACGTTTAGCGAGGGGTTTTAACAAGGAGGCGGTATGAACAAGAAACTTACGTTATGGACCATGGCGCTGGCGCTGCTCTGCGCGCCGGCTTTCGCGGCCGCGCAGGAAGGCCCCGGGCCCGAGGACGAGGAAGAAGTGGAGATGATGGAAGACGGCCCGGGCGAGTCCGGCATGCGCCCCGGCATGGGCGGCCGCGGCCAGATGGGTCCCGGCATGCAGCAGCGCGGTCAGGGCCAGGACATGGACCAGGAGCGGATGCTCGTAAAGAAGCGGATGATGATGCGCCAGGGCAAGGAAGGCGGCTCCTTCCCCGAGGAGAAGGTACTGGGCGTGATCAAGAAGCACGATCCCGCCTTCGCCAAGAAGGTGGAGGATCTCAAAGAGACCGCTCCCGCCAAGTACAAGATGGTCCTGCAGATGTCCGGCAAGCTGTTCGCCATGGCCAGGATGCAGCAGGACGAGACCATCGAGAAGGATGCCGTGCGCGCGCTGGCGCTGGAGTTCGAGAGCAAGGAGCTCTCCCTCAGGTACAACAAGGCTTCCGACTCTGACAAGAAGAGCATACGCGAGCGCCTGAAGGTGGTGCTGGGCGAGCTGTTCGACCTCAAGAGCAAGGGGCAGGAAATGCGCGCCAGGCACATGGAAGAAGAGATAGGCAGGCTCAAGAAGAACCTGGAGAAACGCAAGGCCAGCAAGGCCAAGATAGTGGAGCAGCGCCTGGAACAGCTGACCGGCGAGGGCTACGGCTGGTAAAAAGTACCGAAGCTCGATAAATAAAAAACCCCGCGGCCTGGCCGCGGGGTTTTTGTTTGCGCCCCGGAGCTTACTTTATCTCGTAGTACCAGAGGGCGTTCTCCTTGATCTTGCCGGCGTTCACGAGGCCCGCGCCCTGGTCGGTGGGCTTGAGGTTCGGCAGCGGGACCGCGGCGGCCTTGAGGGCCGCGCGCACCGCGTCGGGACCCTCGGCGCCGGCGCCCACCGCGAGGGCGGCCAGGCCGGCCGCGTGCGGGCAGGCCATAGAGGTGCCGGACATGCTGGTGTAGCCGCCTCCTTTCTTGGTCGAGTAGACGCTTACGCCGGGGGCGATGATGGCTATCTCGGCGCCGCGCGAGGAGAAAGAGGCTATCCTGTCGGAGGAATCGGAAGCGGAGACCGCTATGGCCTCCGGGTACTTGGCGGGATAGTTCACCGGGCCGGAGTCGTTGCCGGCAGCGCAGACCACCGTCACGCCGGCCTCATGCGCCTTCGTCATTACCTGCTTCATCGCTTCGGTGCCGGAACCGCCGCCGAGGCTCATATTGATGACGTGCATGCCGTTCTGGATGGCCCACTCGATGCCTGCGACTATCCAGGAGTACTGGCCGGAACCGTTCTTGTCCAGCACTTTCACGCCGTAGAGGTCCACGGCCGGGGCCACGCCCACCACGCCGTTATTGTCCTTTACCGCCGCTATGGTGCCCGACACGTGCGTGCCGTGCCCCTGGTCGTCGAGGGGGGAGGCGCCGGGGGTGACGGCGTTGTAGCCGCCTTTATAGTTGGGGGCCAGGTCGGGGTGGTTGTAGTCCACGCCGGTGTCCACAACGGCCACCTTCACGCCCCTGCCGGCGGTGAGGTCCCAGGCGCCGGCCGCGTTGACGCGCCGCACGCCCCAGGGGATCTCCTTCTCGGAAGGGTCCACTTCGGCGCGTATCTCGCCGAAAGCGGGGGCCGCCCAGCCTTCGCTGGTGCGTATCATGTCCAGGGCGCCCGCCAGGGTGGGGAGCGGCACGGAATTCATGGAGGCGGGGGCCGAGATCCAGCGTATGTAGCGGTCCTCGTCCACGTTGGTGACGCCGGGCAGGGAATAGATGCTGGCGTCCTTGGTATCGTCGGGGAACACGGCCACCACGGCGTCCACCAGGGCGAACTTCCTGGTGACCTTGCCGCCGATGTTGGCGATGCCCTTCTCGATGGCGCTCTTATAGGCGCTGTCGAATGTTATGATCTTCTGCGACGCCTGGGCGCTTACCGCCGCGGCGAGGATGATGGCTGCGGCTAGGGTTAACAGTTTGTTCATTTGTCCTCCAAAGTGTGCAAAGGGCCAAGAGGCCTATGCCCAATATAGGACTTTTGGTTGATTTGTGTCAACAGGCCACCGAGGCTTCGCCTCGATAAAGGGCCGTCATGCTTTAAGGACCGGCGCGGGTTGGGAGTTACTTGGGGTTGAAGCCGCCGCCCGTTCCGCCGCCCAGGCCCGCGGCCAGGCCGGCCGTCTGCGGGTTGTTCATGAGGGCGGTCATAACGTTGGGGTTGGAGAGCAGCTGCATGACCTGCGGATTGGTGTTGGCCAGCTCCATCAGCGCCTGGGGGTTCTGCATCATGCCCTGCACTCCCGGGGAGGAGAGTATTGCGCTGGCCATGGCGCTGCCGGCGAAAGCGCTCACCAGGGCCGGGTTGTTCATCGCGGCCTGCACCACGCTGTTGCCGAGGAAATTATTCACGGCATTGGTGTTCTTAAGGTAGTTGTTGAGGCCCTCGGGGCTGCCGAGCGCGCCTTTTACCGTGGACCGCCCCATGAAGCCTTTGACCACCCATGAATTGTTCATCAGCGCCGCCACGGCCTTCGGGTTGTTCATCGTTTTTCCCACGGCGTAGGTAAGGTAGCCCTTCTGGTTGCCCAGGCCCATCTGCTCCTTGGCCCTGGTGTCCGCGGATTCCAGCGCTGTCTGCGCGGCCGGCTTGGCGTTGTAGCCCTGCTTGCCGTCGGCGGCCTGCTGGCGCGCCGCGGCCGCCTCGCGGGCCTTCTGCTGCTCGTCCCTCGAAGCGCTGCCGCCTCCGGAGCCGCCTTCGGCCTCGCCGCCGCTGCGGTAGCGCACCGCATAACCGATGTCCGTCAGGCCGGGGTCGTAGTTCTGCTGCTGCTGGCGCTTCTTGACCTCGCCTTCGGAGGCGTTGAAGACGTTGTATTCCTCTTTGGAAAGGCCGACTTCGCCGGAGTTGATCTTGTTGATCCACATCAGCAGCGGTATAGCGATTATTATGTAAACGGGAGTAAGGTATACCCAGATCTTCCAGCCCGCTCTTTTCTCTTCGTCAGCCATACCCATAATATAACACCGAAAAGGCGCAGAGTCAACAGCGCAGCGGCGGCCTCTTGCCTTAATACGCCATCATTTGTATTATAACGATATCCATAACCGGGGCCGGGGGGGGGCGGCCGGCGGGTCTGTTCTGTATGGGAAACTTTATATTAACATTGCTTTCCAACCTGGCGCAGCTATTCCTGCTGCTTACCGGCCTTTTTTATCTTTTCCTGAGCTTCCGGGGCTTCGGGCGCCTGCGCGCGCCCGCGCGCGCCGTCTCCAAACGGCGCTTCGCCCTGCTGCTGCCCGCCCATGACGAGGAGGGGGTGGTGGGCCTGGCCGTGCAGAGCCTCGCGGGGCTGAAGTACCCGCGTGAACTGTTCGACATCTACGTGGTGGCCGACCACTGCAAGGACGGCACTGCCGCCGCGGCCTCCGCCGCCGGCGCCGTAGTGCTCGACCATTCCGGCCCCGGTCTCAAACCGGGCAAAGGCCGCGCGCTGAAGTGGGCCACCGGGCGCGTCTTCGCGGCCGGCAGCTACGACGCTTTCTGCTATTTCGACGCCGACTCCCTGGCGCACCCGCTCTTCCTCGAGGCGATGAACGACAGGCTGGAGGCCGGCGCCGCCGCCGCGCAGGGCATGCAGCTGGCCAAGAACACCGGCAACCTGCTCGCGAAGATCCTCGCCGGCGGGCATATCGTTTCCAACAGGTTCTTCCAGCTGCCCAAGCAGGCGCTGGGGCTCTCGGCCACGCTGCACGGCAAAGGGATGTGCTTCACCGCCGAGATCGCGCGCAGGTTCCCCTGGGACGAGACCTGCCTGACCGAGGACCTGGAAATGCAGATGCGGCTCATCCGCCACGGCGTACGCATAGAGTGGGAGAGCCGCGCGGTGGTCTACGACGAGGAGCCGGAAACCCTCTCCCAGTACCTGTGCCGCACCATCCGCTGGACCCGCGGCTCGCTGGACACGGCCCGCCGCCACCTGCCCGCCGTGGCCGCCCGGGCGCTGCGCCTGCGCGACCCCCGCGCGTTCGAGGGCGCCCTGTATTCCGCGCAGACCTACCGGTTCGCCATCGCCGGCTGCGCCGCCGGCCTGCTCTGGCTGAGCCGGGACTCGTTCAATATCGTGCTCTGGGCCTACGCCGCGCTGCCCGGCGTGGAGCACGCGATGAAATTCCTTTCGCTGGTGCCGCTGCTGCTCTACCCGGCCACGGCGCTGCTGCTGGAGCGCGCGCGGCCCGACCTGGCCGCGGCTTATTTCCTGCAGCCGGCGCTGGGGCTGCTGCGCCTGCCGGTGTTCGTGGCGGGGCTGCTGCGCGGCACCGACTTCTGGGGCCGCACCGAGCATACCAGCCGGGTGGCCATAGCCGATTTGGTTGACTAGAGACTCGCTTCGGAGGAGAACGTCCATATGATGAAAATGATCATTTCCGCGCTGCTGCTGCTGCCCGCCGCCGCTTATTGCCAGGGGCTGAGCAAGACCGACCTGGAGGCCATGCCCGGCCTCGGCGAGCCCAGGGGCGAGGCCGTGCAGCGGCCGGACGCCCGGAAAATAATGTCCGAGCTCTCCTCCGCGCTACGGCTCAGCTCCAAGCAGGAGGACCGCATAGGCGCCGCGGTGAGGAAGAAAACCGCCGAGTTCGAGAAACTGATGAAAGAATACGACAGGAACGCCGCCGAAGAAAAGAAGTGGCGCTTCAAGATGAACGAGAACCGCTACGCCATGGTCAAGATCAACAAGGACATGCCCGACCTGGTGCGCGAATTCCTCGACGACGAGCAGCGCGAGGCCTACGACGCCGTGCTGGAGGCCGCCAACAAGCCCGCCGCCGAGGCCGAAGAGGCCGCCGCGGCCCCGAAGCCCGCCAGGAAAAAGGTGCTGGTGAGGCGCAAGAAGGGCGCCGCCGCCGTGGCCCCGGCGGGGGAGGAGGAGGCCGGCCAGGTCATGGTGGACAAGGAAGCGCCCCGCCCCGGCATGAAGAAGAAGCGCGTGCTGAAGAAGAAGGCCGCTCCGGCCCCCGCTCCCGCGCCGGCCCCCGAGCCGCCCGCCGAGCCCGAGGCCGAAGAGCCGATCGAGGATTACGGCGAGGAAGCCGGTTCGTATCCGTAAAATTTGACCTGGATTTGAGCATTTTCTGACCTTTTACGCGGCCCTGACCGCGTAAAATATAAGATGGAAAAACACCCTGCAACCAGAACCGCGGCCCTCCCGGCCCCGTCGCGCCCCGGCATTACGCTGGTGGAGCTGATGGTGGCCATGGTCATCATGTCCGTGGGCGTGCTGGGCATGGTGGGCGCGTTCAAGTATTTCAACGTGGGCATACAGTCGGCCAAAACCCGGTCGCTGGCCAACAACATCGCCCAGGAGCGGGTGGAATACCTGAAGAACCGTTCCTATTACAGGGTGCTGGTGACCACGCAGGCCGTGCCCGCCGACACTAATTTCAACCCCCCGATGCTCTACGACCACGCCCCGAACGGGGAGGAGGTTGTGAACGTAGGCGGCATCAACTTTACCCGCAGGGTGCTCATCCGCAAGGTCAATGAGAACTCCGGCGGCGACCTGGCCTACCTGAACTGGAACGACCCCGACACCGGCCTCAAGGAAATCAAGGTTATAGTGGCCTGGTATGAGCGCGGGGAATGGCGCAAGCTGGAAGTGACCAACCTGCGCGAGAACCCGGCGCGCATCAACAAGACCTCGACTATAAGGGGCAAGGTGCAGGATTCCGGCGGCGACCTGGAGGGGGTCGTGGTGCGTGCCCAGGAGCGGCCTTCGATGTACGGCGAAACGGACGCCAGCGGCGAATATTCGTTCTCCATAGAGGCCGGCAGCTACACGCTGCTGGCCGTCAAGGACGGCTGGTTCCCCGGCACGCTGCCTCAGTTCAGCCTGGCGGCGGGCGAAACCTCCCCAGAGAAGAATTTCCTGCTGACGCAAATGTCCAGCGGCACCGTGACCGGGAAGCTCTATGTTACCGACCACCTGGTGATCAGCCAGATAGTGGGCAGCACGACCACCGCCACCGGCAACGCCGAGTGGGTGGAGGTATACAACCCCACCACCTGGACCTGGACTATGGCCACCGGCCTGGGCACCGGCGCCAACGAGCTGGTGCGTTTCGCTTATAAAGAGTCGGGGGTGGACCTGGTCCTCCCGGACATAGACTACCGCGCCGTCAGCCTGGCCCCCGGTTCTTATTTCCTCTTCGCCAATACCGGCACCGTGACGGCGGCCGGCCTGACGCTGCAGGCCGACGCGGTCTATGACAGCGATTCCAACTGGGGCAACCAGGACGACGTCATTCTCACCGGCAGCCCCAGCCCGGCCGGTTACGTGGTGCTGCGCGGCACTACGGAATTGCCAGAGTATGACAAGGTGGGCTGGAGCGCGACCAACAATATCAACGTGGGCAAAAAGAACCCCGAGGGCTACGAGGGAACCCCAATTATGCAGACGATCGGCTTGCAGGACGGGGAGTCCTACACCAGGCTGACCGGGCCGACCGGCATATTCTCGGGAGAGGGCCGCTGCTTCGATGCCCAAATTAACGACAGCGATTTCGTGGACGAACCGTCGATCCCGCGGCAGCCGCGCAACAGCGCGGTGTCCGAGCCCTGCAATTCCGGGACCCCCGCGGCGGGAGCGCTGGTGTTCGCCGACGACGGCCTTTCCACCCCGGTAGCCGCCGATTCGGGCGGCGGGTTCAACCTGACCAACGTTTCCACGGGCGCGTGGACGGTCTACGCCTCCACCGGCCTGTCCTTCTCCAGCGTGACCGCCGACGGCGGGTCGTCCAACGGCTTCGTGGTCAACGCCGGGAATATCCGCCTGTCCACGGAGACGACCTACGGTTATGTCACCGGCCTCGTGCTTAATACGGCCGGCACCCCCCTGCCCGGCATCAAGATGTTCTCGGCCGGCAGCGAGCAGGTCAATACCAATTCCTCCGGCAGGTACACCCTGCCCGTGGCTACGGGCGTGATAACGGTGGTGGCCAACTACCTGAGCCAGAGCCCCAGCTACGTGGAGCTCTCCTCCACGGGCGTCAGCGTGGCCCTGGGCGAGGTGGCGCCGGGCGTGGATTTCGTCCTTTATTACGGCGGCCGGATCAGCGGCCGGGTCACCACCAACGGCGTGGACCCGCTGCCCGGCATCCCGGTGGTGGGCCTCAAGGACGACGTGGAGCAGGGCAACGGCATCAGCGACGACGATGGCTACTTCACCATCTCTGGCTCCGGCATTTCCACCGGCACCTACGTGGTGGTGCCGCAGCTGGAGACGGGCGAGGCCGCGTCGCCTTCCAGCACCACGGTGACCGTGGCCGCCGGGGCCACCGCTTTCTCTTCCACTTTCAGCGTGACCGGCGCTTTCGGTTACGTCACCGGCAGCGTCGTCAACGGGGCCGGGCGGCCCATAACCACCGGCGTGCTGATCTACGTGACTACCTCCACGCTGGGCGCCGGCTCCTATCCCCCGGACATAACGCCGGTCCTGCGCGCCGGCACCGGCGTCTATTACGCCGCTTCCAGCAACGCGCTGGGCAATTATAATATCCCGGTCAAAGGCGGCTACACCTACAACGTGTACGCCTGGTACACCACCTGGAACGGGTCGACGCCCAGCACCGTGCCCAAGCAGGCCCTCGGCGTTGCGGTGACCCCGGGGCAGACGGTGGTCAGGGATTTCAGCTGGTGACATTATGAAAGGCCTGAAGATAAAACGCGGTTACACGCTGATGGAGATGATGCTGGTCGTCGCCATCATGGGCGTGCTGATCCTCGCCGCGCCGCGCACCTTCATCAAGACCTACCAGTTCGTGCAGCTGCTGACGGCCAGGGTGGAGATACAGAAGAACGCCCGCGGCGCGCTGGCCAATATCAACCGCGACCTGCGGCAGGCCATGGGGGACACCATAGAGGTATATGAAATGCCGGGCCAGCCGCCGCATTCCCTCATTAAATTCAAGAAATACGATTCTTACGGCGGGCAGAAGTGGGTGTACTACTATCAGCAGGGGACCCAGCTTTACCAGGCGGCCGGAGACCTGAATGGCGTTATGCTGGCGGGCAAGCTGATAGCCAATAACCTGCGCTACATCGCCTTCACCTACCCCCGCACGGACGACGACGGGATCATCTCCATCTCCATTACCTTCGAGAAAGCCACCTACGAGGGCGGCACGAAGGCCCTGCAGATGGCCGTGGAAAAAGTCAGGATAATGAACTGATATGAAAAAACACTTCCCGCCGCGGCGCTCCGGGCAGATGGCCATCTCGATGGTCATCAGCATTCTGTTGTTCCTGCTGCTGATGTTCCCGGTGATGGACCTGTTCGTGCAGAACGAGGGAAAATGGTCGGTGAAGGAAAAGAAGTCCACCACCGCCTTTCACCTGGCCGAGGCCGGCGTGGACAGGGCGCGCTGGAAACTGCTCGAGAGCGACGATATGTGGATCATGACCGGCACGGGAACCATCGCCGGCTACAATTTCGACCAGGTCTACACCGCCGAAAGCGGCGGCACCTATGCCATACAGATCACCTCCCACCCGACAGACGCCGACATGCGCGTGGTGGAATCCGTGGGAAAAGACAGGACCGGGGGGCAGCTGCGGCGCATAAAGGCCATACTGCGCAACGACAACGCGGCCGACTTCGCCACCCGCGCGGCCAACATGGTCTCCAATACCGGCGGCAACGACCATATACATTGGGGGCCGGTAATTTCCGGTAACTCCATAGACGCCACCGGACGTACCTACCCGCGCTACTACAGCGCCGGCCACGTGACGCCGCAGGACGGCGGCTCCACCTCGGCCTCTACCGACAACGTCTACTGGTGGTCCTATTACGATATCCCGGCTTTCCCCAAGATAAAATTCTCCACCTACCTGAGTTCGGCCCAGGCCAGCGACCTGGCCTTCGGCGGCGCCCCTAACGGCTGCGGCAACGGCAACTCCTCCACCTATTACCACATCGGCAACGCCGAGTTCAAAGGCTGTCACGATACCAGCAACAGGACCTACTATATTACAGGCGACGCTACCTTTAAAAGCGGCGGCACCGGCAATTTTATACGCGGTACGGTCATTATTCTTGGTAACGTTATAATTTCCGGCAGCGGCGGCGCGGATGGCAATTATGACGCCGACCTGCCGCCGGAGGCCTGGAAGGAATACGGCGCTGAATGGAGCTATTATAAAAGCGAGTATGACCCGGGCTGCACGCATGCTACCTACAACGATGCTGTGAGCGCTAATTACCAGGCCACAGGAATAACTTATGAGCTTGACACGGTGATGCTGCACGGCTTCATGTATACCGGCGGCAGCCAGGGCCTGCAGGGCGGCGGCAACTGCACACTGCACGGGGTGTTGCTCAGCAATCAGGACGCCACGATGGGCACGTCCACGATGGATATTTACTACGATAACAATGTGGCAAAGGATATACTGATCCAGGGCGTCAACATAAAGCTGCATTCCTGGTACGAGGTGAAAGCCGAGTGGCCGTCAGGCCTGTAGCGGCTCGCGCCGCCTGCCTGGGCCTGTCCATCGGCGGTTTTGGGCTGCGGCTTAAATCGGACTCGGCGGGTATCATTTCCATTTTGAGGGGCAGGTATGGCAATTTCGCCCGCCGTGCGGCGCGCAGTTTCAGCTTCGGCGTGCGGGAGGCGGCGGGCGGGGAATCCCCTTTCAGGCCCGCGGTTCTTTTAAAAGGCAACAGGCTGGAACTGAAGCGGGGAGACTTTTCAGCCGTCCTGAACCTGCGCTCCGGGACCGGCGAACTCTCGGCCGCCCCGTACGAGCAATGCCTGGACGCCTTCCTGCGCTCCCTGCTCAGTTCTCTGTTGCCGCGCCGGGGCGGCTTTATGCTGCACAGCGCCGGGATTGTGAAACGCGGCAAGGCTTACCTGTTCCTGGGCAAGTCCGGCGCCGGCAAATCCACCCTTTCAAAACTGGCGGCAGGCGCGGGGTTGGAAGTTGTCAGCGACGAGATCAATCTGTTGCGCCGCGAAGGCGGCCGCTACCGGGTATACGGCTCTCCTTTCTGGGGCGAGATGCGCTGCGAGGGCCGGCCGGGCTCCTGGCCGCTGGGCGGCATCCACCTGCTGGGCAAGGCCCGGGTCAACAGCGCGGCGGCCTGCGGCGGGAGCGAGGCCCTGAAACTGCTGCTGCGCTGCCAGCTGAACTTCGAAAAGGGCCCCGGCACCGCCGGCCTGCTGCTCGGCAACGCGGCGCGCCTGCTGGCCTCCGCCAAATTCGGCCGGCTCGAATTTTCAAAGCGAGACGCTTCTTTTCTGGACCTGATATGAAATTAAAAACCCGCAAAGACCTGGCCTGGCGGCGCATAGCCGGCGAGATCTTTATCGTGGACGCCGCCGGTTCCCGTATGCACGAGCTTAACGGCGCGGCCGCCCTGGTCTGGGAGGGTCTGGCGGCCGGCAGGCACGAGGCCGCTATCGCGGCGGCCCTGGCGGAAGAATACGAGGTCGCCGCCCCCGACGCCGCGGCCGATACGGCTGAATTTATCGGGCAACTCTTTAACTCTGGGCTTATTGTCGACGCGGAGAAATGAATATGAAGAAGAAAAAAACTTACGAGAAACCCGCCATGAAGACCGAGAAGATCTTCGAGACCGCGGCGCTGGCCTGCGGCAAGTGCATCACTGGCCCCATCAGCCAGCTGGCCTGCAAGACCCTGAAGAAATTTTCCTGACATGAAGGTTTTCAGACTGGAAGGCTCCAGTATGCTGCCCCTGTTCCGCCCGGGCCAGGCCGTGGCGGTAGGCCCGGGCCGTCCCCGCCCGGGGGATTGCGCCGTCTACACTTATGGCGGACGCAATTTGCTGCACCGGGTGGCGGAGGTTTCCCGGGGTGGCGCCGTGTTCGTGGACGATGCCGGCAGGCTGGAGCCGCACTATGTCGCCTGGGCCGAAGTGCGGGGCACCGTGCTCGACGGCGGCCCGCTGGCCGGCGGCCTGCCGGGCCGGTGCTATTCCAGCCTGCGCCGCGCCCTGTACGCCGTGAACCCCTTTAACTGATGCCCGCCTGCCAGCCTTCCGCGCGCCTTAACGAACTCACGCTGGATAGGAACATCCCGGTTTCCGCCACTATCGAACTGACCCGCCGCTGCCTCCTGTCCTGCCGCCATTGCTACCTGCCGGAAACCCGCGGCCGCGCCAGGCCGGGTCGCGAGCTCAATACCGCGCAATGGGCCGGGGTGCTGCGCCAGTTGGCGCGCGCCGGGGGGCTATACCTCGTTTTTACCGGCGGCGAGCCGCTGCTGCGGCCGGACCTGGCGGAGTTGTGCCGCCTCGCTAAAGCCTTGAATTTCGACGTGAGGGTGTTCTCCACGGGGCTGGGCCTGACGGCCGGCCTGGCCGAGGAACTTAGGGGCGCCGGGGTCTCGGGTTTCGAGATCAGTTTTTACGGCCGTCCGGCCGTCCATGACAGGATAACCGGGCTTAAAGGCTCTTTCCGGCGCAGCCTGGCCGCCGCGCGGCTGCTGCGTAAGGCCGGAGTGAAAGTTAAGATGAAAGTGCCGCTGATGACGCTGAACGCGGGGCAGGCCGGCTGGCTTGAGGGGCTTTCCGGCGCGGAAGGTTTCGGCCTTTCCTTCGATCCGGTAGTGACCCCGGCCAACGACGGGGGCAGGGCGGCTCTTTCTTACCGGCTTTCCGGCGCGCGCCTGGCAGGGGCGCTGAAGGGGCTTCCGCAGGCTTCTCCCGGTTTGGAAAAAGCGGCCGCAGCTACGGCCGCTTCGGCTCCGGATCTTCTCTGCGGGGCCGGACGCAATGTCTGCGCCGTGGACCCGGCCGGCAACCTTTATCCCTGCCTGCAACTGCCGATAAAACTCGGCAGCCTGTCCCGCCGGAACTTCTCCTCCATCTGGAGGAACAATGCCTGGCTGAAGAAATGGCGCAAGGCCGGCATTAAAGACCTGGCGGTCTGCTCCGTCTGCCCCGACCTTGAATTCTGCAGCCGCTGCCCCGGCATCAGTTTGATTGAGGAAGGGGATGTTTTCGCCCCGAATAAGCCCGCCTGTGAGCTGGCTGCGGCCCTGCGAAAAAAGAGCGGCAGCGCCTGACAATTTCCCTATTGACTGTCATAATAGGACTGGTATACTATTAGTAGATATTGCGGCATGCTTTGCGGTGCCGCTTTTTTGCCCCCAGCCATTGGACAGGAAGTATCCAATGGCCTTTGGTCGCTGTTAAAATTAGAGCGGCTGGTAAGATTTCGGTCGGTTTCTATCGGTATGGTTTCTGTATGAGAATGAACCGCACTCTCGCTTACGGGCTGGCCTGCCTGCATTACCTCGGCCAGCACAACGGAGGCTCCTGGAACCAGGTGGCGGAGATTTCGCGTTTCCAGGGCCTGCCCGCGCCGTACTGCAACAAGGTGCTCCAGGCGCTGGTGCACGCCGGCTTCGTGGAGTCCCAGAAAGGCAAAGGCTGCCGCCTGCGCCGTGAGCTGGATAAGATAAGCGTCTGGGAACTTATGGAGGCCTTCACCTTCAACGGCGCGCCGGCGGCCGAGCGGGAACAGATCCCGGGCAAGCTTTACAAGAAGCTGCGGGAAGAGGTCAACCACTGGCTGGTGGGCCTGACGGTGCAGGACGTGGTGGATATGAGCGCTGAAGAAGAGAAGAAGGACGCCCGCGGCCGGGAATACGGCGGGGCGGCTGAGGATTAGGAGAAAGCTTATGAGCAAGATCATCACTTTAACCCTGGGGCTGGCGCTGGCGGGAGCCCTTTCCGCTTCCGCGGCCGTGCCGGGCCTGCTGAATTTCCAAGGCCGGCTGCTGGACTCCAGTAAATTGCCCAGGAACGGCGATTACCTGATGAGTTTCAAGATCTGCAACTCGCTGGCCGCCACCTGTTCGGCGCCCTGCGCCGTGGGCAATCCCTGCCTGTGGACGGAGAACCAGACCGTCACCGTGACTAACGGCGTGTTCGCCGTGCAGCTCGGGGCGGTGGCGGCTATAGACGGCGCCGTCTTCGCCGCGGACGCGCGCTATCTGGAGATAGCCGTGGCCGGCGAGACCCTGAACCCGCGCGAGCGGCTTACCGCCGGGCCTTACAGTTTCAAGGCCTCGGTGGCCGACACCATTACCGACAACGACGGCTCTGCCCTGCTCAGGATCTCCTCGGTGGCGGTGGGGGCCATAAACAATGAGAACCAGATAGTCGATGGCATAATAGGCAACGCCGACATAAGCCCCGCCGCGGCCATAGCCATAAGCAAGCTGGCCGCCACCGGTACGCTGGGAGCCAATGTCATAGTGTCCTCGCTGGCCGTGGCCTCCGCCAATGAGAACGTGCTGTCCCTCTCCGATACGGTCACCGGCAACGTCTCCACCCTGCGCCACGGTTTTACCCCCAAAGCCTCCGGTTCCACCACGCAGTTCCTGCGCGGCGACGCCTCCTGGGCGCCGGCCGCCACCATGAAGTTCGTCATAAAGGAGGCCGACGAGAACGTGCCCAGTGGCACCACCCTGCAGAACGACGATGCCCTCTCCTTCGCCGTGGCCGCCGGCGAGACCTGGATCTTCGAGTTCCGGCTGCTGGTCAATAATAACAACAGCGCTACCCCCGACTGGAAGGCGGCCATACTGGGCGCGGCCGGCTGGACCTGCCAGGTATTGCAGTCCGGCTCGGAGCCGGCCGGCACGGCTTTCCTGCAGGATGATACCACTGACTGCGACGCCGCCCCCACGGCTATGACCAATACCGTGATAAGCGGCAGCGCCATCCCCTACAACGTCTACCTGCAGGGCTGGATAACGGCCAGCACAGCCGGCAATGTGACGCTGCAATGGGCGCCCAATACCAGCGGCAGCCTTACCGTACTGAAGGGCAGCTATGTTATAGCGCAGAAGGCGGGCGGCATATAAGGAGCGGAACGGAGCTTTAAAGTCTCTATGAATATAAGGTCAGGGCTTAGCGCCGCGCGCCGCGGCCTGCCTGCCGGCATATTGCCGGCCTGGCTCTGCCTTGCCCTTTTATTCCCCGCTTACGCCGCGGCCGGCTCTTTCTCCGGGCCCACCCAGGACCTGCGCCCGGCCGCGGTGGACTCCGGCGGTTCCTCGGCGGCTTCAGCCAGCCATAATAGCCTGTCGGTGCTGGGGGAAGCCGGGACGGCGGCCTACACTTCCGGCAACTACACGCTGCAGCCGGGCTTCGGCAACCTGGCCGCCTGGCCGGAGACCATCCTGAACCTGGCCGCCTCCGGCGGGACCTCCGACGGCGGCCTGGCGCTGGCCTGGACCGCCCCCAAAGCCGACGGCTCTACCGGCACGGCGGCCGCCTACGATCTGCGCTATTCCACCTACCCGGAAGGTTCGCCGGCCCTCGGCGAGGCACAGTTCCTTCTGGCGCGCTCCGCCACCGATTTTATCACGGTCCCTTCGCCGTCAGCTTTCGGCCAGCCGGAGCAGTTGTTTCTCTCCGGGCTTGTTGGCGGCGGCACCTATTATTTCGCCATAAAGGCGCGGGCGGCCTGGGACGGCTGGAGCTATCTCTCCAACGGCACCACGGCGCAGGCCCGCCTGTATTCCCCGTCCTTCACGGCTTTTTCCGGGATAACCGAAAGCTCCATCGGCATTTCCTGGACAGCGGCCGGCAACGCGCCGGGTTCCCGTTACCGGGTGCTGGTCTCCACCGCGCCGGACCCCATGGCCCCGGCTGGCGCCGCGGTGTCCTCCTCCGACACCTATAACAACTCGTTGAGCACCGCCGGCCTGGCCGCCAATACCACCTACTATTTCCGCGTGGCCGCCCTGGCCGCCGCCGGCGATACCGTAAGCTATTATTTCGCGCCGCAGGGCGCGGCCACCCTCGCCCGTATCCCCGTCCCGGCCGGTTTCTCCGCGGTGGACGCGCTCTCCATGGTTTTCAGCTGGGGCCAGAACGGCAACCCTGCCGGCACCCTGTACCAGGTGCTGGTTTCCACCGCGCCTGACCCGGCCGCGCCCGATGGTGCGGTGGTCGCCTCCTCCAGTACCTACGCCCTCTCGCTGGCCACGGCGGGGCTCGCGGCCAATACCACGTATTATTTCCGGGCCGCCGCGGTAAACAGGGCCGGCCAGTACACGGCTTATTCCGCCGCCGCGTCCACCGCCACGCTGGCGCTGCAGCCGGCCGGCTTCTATTTCACCGGCGTCACGGAGAGCGTCCTGCAGCTTAACTGGGACGCTTCAGGCAACTCCGACGGTACGCTGTACCGGGTGGCGGTCTCCACCGCGCCTGACCCGCTCTCGCCCGCCGGCGCTGTGGTCTCTACCCATGAGACCTACTCTATCTATCTTAGTACCGCCGGCTTGGAGCCGTATACCGATTATTATTTCCGCGCCGCGGCCGTTAATCATAACGGCGCAGCCACGGTCTACGCCGCCGCCGTCACGGAAAAAACGCTGAGCCTGGGCGCCTTGGGCTCGCCGGCCGCCGGCTCGGTGACCGACGTTTTCGTCACCTCGGTCACGGCCTCCTGGTCGCTGGTGAGCGGGGCCACCGGCTATGTGCTGGCCGCCTCGCTCTCGCCGGCCAACCCGCCGGTCTCGATCTATACCTCCAGCGAGACCGCCGGGCTGAGCGCGTCGCTGTTCGAGGGTCCGGCGCTGTCGCCGGACACCGTCTATTACCTTTTCGTGCGCGCCGGCGCGGGTGGCGTGGCCGGTGACTGGTACGCTTACCCCGGAGTGGCCACGCTGGTGGAATTCCCTCCGTCGGCCCCGGCCCTCTCCGGGCTTTCCACCGATTCCATGATCTTCGGCTGGAGCGGCGGCGGCAATCCTGCCGGTACGCTGTACAGAGTGGCGGTTTCCACCGCGCCGGACCCGCTGGCGCCCGGCGGCGCCGTGGTCGAGTCTTCCGATACTTATAACCTGTCGCTGTACGCCTCGGGCCTGGCGGCCGATACCACCTATTATTACAGGGTGGCGGGCCTCAACAAGGACGGCGTGTCTACCGCCTATACCCCGGCCATAGGCTCGGCCACGCTGGCCAACATGCCCTCCCTGTCCGCTTTCACGGATATCGGCTCCGCGGGGCTGCGCGTCAACTGGACGGCCAACGGCAACGCCGCCGACACCCGCTACCGGGTGCTGGTGTCCGAGGCGCCGGATCCGCTGAACCCGGAAGGCGCCCCGGTTATATCCGCCGACGTGACCGGCCTTTACTACGACACCTCCGGGCTGGACCCCGATACCCGCTATTTCGCCCGCGTGGCGGCGCTCGGCAAGGGCGGGCTGGAGACCGACTACACCGAACCCGCCGACGCGGTGACCCTGGCCAACGCGCCGGCCTTCTCCGGTTTCAGCGAGGTCGGGGCCGCCTCCGCGCGCTTCGACTGGACGGCCAACGGCAACGCGGCCGGCACGCTGTACCGGGTGGCGGTCTCCACGGCGCCGGACCCGCTGTCGCCCGCGGGCGCGGCCGTAACCGTCGCCGACACTTATAACCTGTTCCTGACCACCGCCGGGCTGAACCCGGACACTTTCTACTACTTCAGGGCCGCGGCGGTGAACTCGGTGGGGGCGGTTTCGGCGTATGTCGCGGCGCAGAGCACGGCCACTACGCTGACTGGGGCGCCGGTCTTTGCCGGTTTCACCAGCGTGGCCGCCGACAGCCTGCGTTTCAACTGGACGGCGAACGGCAACCCGGCCGGCACCTTGTACCGGGTGGCGGTCTCCACGGCGCCGGACCCGCTCTCGCCGGCCGGCGCCGCGGCTACCGTTACCGATACCTACGACCTGTTCCTCGCCTCGGCCGGGCTCAGCGTTAACACCACTTACTACTTCAGGGTGGCCGGCGTAGGCGTTGCCGGCTCGCTGACCGCCTACACTGCCGCGGCCGGTACCTCCACGCTGCTGGCCTTCGACCCGGTTTTCGCCGGTTTCAGCGAGGTGGCCGAAGGGAGCATGAAGTTCAACTGGTCGCCCAACGGCAACCCGGCCGGTACCCGCTACCGCGTACTGGCGGCGGCCGGCGGCGACCCGCGCGACATCCCGGAAGCCGGCGTTTACGATACCTATGACCTGTTCCTGGCCACCGCCGGCCTGGCGGTCAACACCACCTATTATTTCCGCGTCGCCGGCGTGAACAATAACGGGGTGCTCACCTCGTACTCCGCGCTGCAGGCCACCGCCACGCTGGCCAATCCGCCGCTGTCTGCCGGTTTCTCCGGCCTCACCCCGGAGAACATAACTTTCGGCTGGACCGGCAACGGCAACCCGGCCGGGTCCGGTTACCGGGTGGCCGTCTCCACCGCCGCCGACCCGCTGGTCCCGGGCGGGGCCTCCGTCACCTATTCCGGCGTCTACGGGCTCAGCGCCTCTTCGGCGGGCCTGGCCGCCAACACCACCTATTATTTCCGGGCCGCGGCGGTGAACCATAACGGCGTGCTTTCGGCCTACAGCGCGGCGCAAGGCACCTCCACGCTGCTCGCGGGAGAACCTGTCTTCTCCGGTTTCTCCGGCATGAGCAGCGACGCCGTGACCTTCAGCTGGACCGCCGGCACGCTGCCCGGCGGCCTGCGCTACCGGGTGCTGGTCTCTACCGCTCCGGACCCGCTGGCTCCCGACGGGGCGACGGTAAGCTCTTCAGACACTTATAACCTCTCGCTGGCGAGTTCCGGCCTCGCGGGCAACACCACCTATTACTTCCGCGCGGCCGGCCTCAACCATAACGGCGCCGCCTGGTCCTATTCCGCTCCGGCGTCCACCTCTTCGCTGGCCGTGGCGCCGGTCTTCTCCGGTTTCAGCGACGTCACCTACGGCTCCATCCGCCTCAACTGGACGGCCGGTGACAACACCTACCCGGACACCGCCTACCTGGTGGCGGCCTCCACCGCGGCCGACCCGTTGAACCCTTCCGGCGCCGACGTGATCACCGGCGAGACCGGGGAACTGAACCTGCTCCTCTCCGGCCTGGCCACGCAGACCACCTACTACTGCCGCGTGGCGGCCCGCAATAACGACGGCGTGGTCAGCGCTTACACGGCGGCGCAGTCCACCGTTACGCTGTTCGCTAACGCCACCAAGCTTTATTTCCAGGACTCCGTCACCCCGGTGGACGCGGTCAATTCCCGCTACCTGACCCGGGCCGCCGGCTCCGCGGTGGTCACCTATACCAAGAACACCTTCTCCGGCCCCGTGACCCCGCCCCTGGTCACTACCCAGTTCAGCGAGGCGGCCGGCGGCAGCGCTGTGACCTGGTATACGCCGCCGCTGGATGAAGTCACCGTGGCCGGCAACGTCATCTTCAACCTCTGGGCGAGAGAGAGCAACTTCAGGGCCAACGCCACTATCACCGCCGAACTGCTGCGCGCCGATAGCGGCGGCGTCATACAGTCCGTCATCTCCTCCGTGGTCCTGGGCCGCTCGGAGCTCTCCAGCTCCGTGCTGCAGTTGCAGAACTGGGGTAAAACCCCGGCGTCCACCATGCTCTCTAACGGCGACAGGCTGGCCGTGCGCTGGCATATAGACGACGGCGCCGGCGGTACGCTGGGCAGCGGCTATAACGTCACCGCTACGCTGGGCGGCGCCACCCCCGGCCTCAGCGGCGACGCCTGGGTGCAGACGGCCGAGCCGCTGGCCCCGGCCAGGCCGGCCCTGGGCGCGTTGAGCGGCGTTACCGCCGCGGCTGCTTCGGCCTCCTGGTCGCTGGTGGAGGGAGCTACCGGCTATACCCTGGCCGCGTCCGTCAGCTCCCTGAACCCCCCGGCCGACATTTATGTTTCCAGCACTGTGCACAATACAACTGGCGCTACGCTGGACACCCCCGCCCTGGCGCCGGATACGCTTTATCATCTCTTCGTGCGCACCAACGGTCCCGGCGCCTCCAGTTCCTGGGAGGCCTACCCGGCCACCTATACGCCGCTGGCCTACCCGCCGGCCGCCGCCAGCATTACCGGTGTAGAGGCGGCCTCGGTCACCTTCTCCTGGTCGGCAGGCGGCAACGCCTACCCGGGCACCCAGTTCAGGGTGCTGGTCTCCACCGCGCCAGACCCGGCCGCCCCGGCCGGCGCCGTGGTCTCCGTTCATGACACTTACAACCTTTCCCTCTCCTCTGCCGGTCTGTCCGCGGATACCACCTATTATTTCCGCGCGGCCGGCCTGGGCAAGGGCGGAGGTCTTACTGCCTATACCGCCCCCGTCGGCATAGCCACGCTGCTGCCGTATGTGCCCGAGGCGGCCGGTTTCAGCGAGGTGGCGGAGAGTTCCATGAAGTTCAACTGGACCTCCGGCGGCAACCCGGCCGGCACGCATTACCGCGTGCTGGTTTCCACGGCGGCCGACCCGCTGGCCCCGGCCGGCGCCGCGGTTACTTCTTCCGACACCTATAACACCTGGCTGATCTCTTCGGGTCTCGCGGCCAACACCACCTATTATTTCCGCGTGGCCGGCCTCAACAAAGGCGGTGTGCCGACGGCTTACGCGGCGTCCGCGGCCATGGCCGCCAATGCCGCGCAGCCCGCTTTCTCCGCCTTCTCCGGCGTGACCTCGGCGGCGGCCGGCTTCAGCTGGACCTCCGGCGGCAACCCGGCCGGCACGCTGTACCGCGTCTACGCCTCGCTGGCGGCGGACCCGCTGGACCCGCAGGGCCTCTACACCGCCTACGCCGACACTTATGATAGCCCGGCCGTCTTCACCGGCCTGGCCGCCGACACCACTTATTACTTCCGCGCGGCCGCCATCGGCCATAACGGGACGGCCAGCTCCTACACTGCCGCCGTCGCCACGGCCACGCCGCTGGCCTACCCGCCGCTGGCCGCCGGCTTCTCCGCCGTGGAGGCCGGCGCGCTGACCTTCGACTGGTCGGCCAACGGCAACGCGGACCCCGGCACGCGTTACCGCGTGCTGGCCTCTACCGCGCCGAACCCGCTGGCTCCCGCCGGGGCGGCGGTGACCTCGTCGGACACTTACAATACTTACCTGAGTTCCTCGGGCCTCGCGGCCAATGCCACCTATTATTTCAGCGTGGCCGGCGTGGGCAAAGGAGGAATGATAACCGCTTACACGGCCGCGGCCGGCACCTCCACGCTGCTGGGCTACTCTCCGGCCGCCGACGTCTTTACGAACGTTTCCACCGGGTCCATGGTATTCTCCTGGACCTCCGGCGGCAACCCGGCCGGCACGCTGTACCGCGTCTACGCCTCCACGGCCCCGGACCCGCTCGCTCCCGCCGGGGCGGCGGTCACCTCTTCGGATACCTATAACTCCTCGCTGAACCTGGCGGATCTGCCCGCCAATACCACGCATTATTTCCGGGTGGCGGGCCTTAACAACAACGGCGTGCCCACCGCCTACAGCGCGGCCGCCGGCACTTCCACGCTGGCCGCCCAGCCGGCGGGCCTCTACATCACCGGCGAGGCCACGCACGCGCTGCAGTTAAACTGGTACCCCGACGGCAACCGCGACGGCACGCTGTACCGCGTGCTGGTCTCCACCGCGCCGGACCCGCAGGCCCCCGACGGCGCGGCCGTGACCTCGCATGGCGTCTACGACCTGTTCCTTTCCACCGCCGGTCTGGAATCCGACAAGACGCATTATTTCAAGGCCGCGGCGGTCAATAATAACGGCATTTATACGGCCTACGCCGCGCAGAGCGGCGTTACCCTGGCGATAGGCCAGCTGGGTACTCCGGCGGAGGGCGCCATAACCGGTGTGTTCGTGTCCTCTATGACGGCCTCCTGGTCGCTGGTGGGCGGCGCCACCGGCTATACACTGGCGGCCTCTCTCGCCCCCGACAACCCGCCTACCGTCATATACGCCTCCAGCGTCACCGTGGGCAACGGCGCCGTAGCCGCCGCGGTCTTCAGCCCGGCGCTGGCGGCGGACACGGTGCATTACCTGTTCGTCCGGGCCAACGGCGACGAGGTCTCCGGCCCCTGGTTCCAGTACCCGGCCGCGGCCACGCTGCTGGCCAAGGCGCCGGTTTATCTGTCCTTCGCCGACGTGGACTACAACTCGGCGCGGTTCAACTGGTCCGCCAACGGCAACGCCGACCCGGGCACGCTGTACCGCGTGCTGGTGTCCACCGCCTACAACCCGCTGGCCCCCGCGGGCGCCGTGGTGAGCAGTTCCGACACCTACAACACCTACCTGAGCTCCGCCGGCCTGGACGCCAATACCGCCTATTACTTCCGCGTGGCCGGCGTGAACAAGGACGGGGTACTGACGGCTTACACCATCTCGCGCTCCACCACTACGCCGGCCCGGGCTCCGGCCGCGGCCGGTTTCTCCGGGGTGGGGCCGCACGCGCTGACCTTCAACTGGTCCGCCGAGGGCAACCCCTTCCCGCGCACCCGCTACAGCGTGGCGGTCTCCACCGCCCCTGACCCGCTGGCGCCCGGAGGCGCGGCGGCCACGCTTTCCGAGACCTACGACCTGTTCTTCTCCTCGTCGGGCCTGAATCCGGATACCACTTATTTCTTCCGCGTCGCGGCCGTGGGCAATAACGGGATCACCACCGCCTATACCGTCGCCGGCGGCACGGCCACGCTGCTGGCCTACCCGCCGGTGGCCGCCGGCTTCACCTCCATGGGCCCGTCCTCGGCCACCTTCAACTGGTCGGCGGGCGGCAACGCGCCGGGCACCCTGTACCGAGTCTATTCCTCCACGGCCCCTGACCCGCTTAACCCCGGGGGGGCGGTGGCGGTGAGCTCGGACACCTATAACCTCTATCTGAGCTCCGCCGGCCTGTACGCGAACACAACCTATTACTTCACGGTGGCCGGCCGCAACCGCAACGGCGTGGCCACGGAGTATACCGCGGCAACCGGCACGGCCACGCTCGCCAATATGCCGTTCACCGCCGTGTCCACCTTCAGCGCCGTGACCAACGCGGGCTTCACGGCGGCCTGGGAGCATAATGGCAACCCGGTCGGCACCCTCTACGAAGTGCAGGTCTCCAGCGCCCAGGACTTCAATCCGGGCGTTATCTATCAGGCCTCGGCCGCCACCGCGCCGGTTTACGGCGCGTCCTACTCCTTCACGGACCTGGTCTTCTCCACCACCTATTATTTCCGGGTAAGGGCCGCGAACCGCAACGGCCTGCGCACCGCCTACGCCGAACTCGGCGCGGTGAAGACAGCGGGTCTGCAGGCCCCCGCCGTCCTCCCGATAACTTCGGTCTCCAATAATTCCATGACCGCCGGCTGGAGCCTTGTCTCCCAGGCCACCGGCTATACGCTGGCGGCCTCGGTTAACCCGGGCTCCGAGCCCTCGCCGGTCTACGCCTCCAGTTCTACGGCCGGGTTGTCCGCGCTGCTGTCGCCGCTGGCGTTGAACTCCACCTACTTCCTCTTCGTGCGCGCCGACGGCGCGGGCGAGTCCAGTTCCTGGTCCGCTTATCCCGCCACCGCCACGCTGGCCAACCCGCCGGTCTCCGCGGCTTCCACCTTCAGCGCGGTGGGCTTTGAGGGCTTCGCCGTGAACTGGGGCGCCAATTCCAACCAGCTCGGCACCACGCGCTACCAGGTGGAGGTTTCCACCGCCTACGACTTCAACGCCGGGGTCACCGACCGCGTGAGCTTCTCCACCGTGCCGGCCGAAGGCCCGGCCGCGACCTTCTCCGGCCTCAATACCGATACCTACTACTACTTCCGCGTGCGCACGGCCTACCACAACGGCAACTTCAGCGACTGGGTGAACCTGGGTGTCAAAAAGACGCTGGCCCTGCCCATAGTGCACGCGGCCGGCGACGGCGTAATACTCTACGGCAAGGCCGGCACCGCCATGCCGCAGTTCCGCCACTATTCTTCGGCCTCCAACAGTTTCGGCGGGGTAGGCGACATGGAGATGGGCGGCAGCGGCTCGCTGTTCGTCATCCGGACCAACCCGCTGACCACCAAGCAGGAGGCCGTGGCCGGCTACGTGAAGGACGGCACGCTGCACGTGCTGTGCACCGACGGCACCAACTGGACCGAGGAATGGACGCAGGCCGTGGGCGGCAACGAAACTACCCGCCGCTTCGACATCGCCTACGAGACCAACAGCGGCGACGTGCTGGTGCTTTACTCACGCAATACCGCCGCCTCCGGCGAACTGGGCTACCGCACCAAGCCCGGCGGCGCGGCCTGCGGCGCGGCCAACTGGACCGCCGAGACGCAGCTGACCGCGGCCCGCACCACGGGCATAGTGCAGTGGGTCAAGCTGGCCTCCGACCGCCGGGCGACTTACGACACGCTGGCCGCCCTCTGGGCCGACGCCAATTCCGACCTGTCGGCGGCGGTCTGGACCGGCGGCGCCTGGGAGAACGAGCCCGCGACCGCGCTGGAGACTGCGCTCGAGACCGTGGCCGCGTCTCACGACGTGGAGGACTTCGACCTGGAGTTCGAGTCTCTCTCCGGGGATATCATGGCGGTCTGGGCCAACTCGGCCGGCGGGGCTACTACGAACGGCGTGCGTTACGCGGCGGCCGCCTGGACGGGCGGCACCCCGCTGCATACCTGGGGAGCCGTGACCACGCCGCCCACCTTCGCCAATGACGCGACCAACCTGGACCTGGCGGCCAACCCCGCCACCAACGAGATGATCTTCGCGTCCATAGGCAACGCGGACAACGCTCTCCAGATAGGGTACTGGTCGGGGACGGCCTGGACGAATACCAACTCGGACACCAGCGCCCAGACGCCGCTGGCCGGTACGCGGCTGGTGTCGGCGGTGTGGCTGAGCTCCGGCGCGGCCACGCGCTGGGTGGTGGCCTACAACGACTCCGCCGCCACCAACATAGGCTGGTATTACGGCACCACCGGGACACCTACGACCGTGGCGGACTCTTCCCCGGCGCCCGCTTTCGCCAACCCGCAAAAACATTACCAGCTGCACCAGGACCCGGTGAACAGGGACCGCGCGATACTGGCGGTCTCGGACAACAACTCCGACCTGATCGTCAAGCGGCTGGTGATGACCTCGGTCCCGGCCTTCACCTGGAGCGACGCCGGCGGCGGCGCCGCCCTGGAAACCTCGCTCTCTTCGGTCACCGTGGGCGGGCATTCCTTCTTCTTCTGGCCGGCGCCGCCCGAGACCACCTACGTGCAGAGCGCCTACAAGTTCTTCGCCAACGCCGACTCCACCGACGTGGGGGCGGCGCTGGCGGCTCAGGACACCCCCGGCGTCATCCTCTCCTCGGGCGCGGCTTTCCGGCTGCGGCCGCTGCTGCACATAGACCAGGTGGACCTTGCCGCCGGGGGGGAGAGCTTCAAACTGCAGTTCGCCGGCCGCGGCGACGGTACCTGCGCGGCGCCGTCCGGCGGCGTCCCCGCCGTCTACACCGACGTCGGCGCGGCCACGGTGATAGCTTTCAACAATAACTCCCCGGCCGACGGGGCGGCGCTGACGGCCAACGCGGCCGATCCGCAGCACGGCGCCCACGTGACCGTGGCCCAGGCCTACGCGGAGTCCTCGCCGGCGGCGACGCTGGCGCTGACGGCGCGCAACCGCGACGCCATGTGGGATTTCGCGCTGAAGGACAACGGCATGTCCGCCGGCACCTCCTATTGCTTCAAGCTGGTCAGGGCCGCCGGCACCGACCTCAACGCTTACGATATCTACCCCGAGGTCATGCTGCAGCCGGCGGTCTACCTTAACGAGATCTACGCTTCCGGCGCCGCGGGAGAGGACTGGGTGGAGCTCTATAACAACTCGGCCAGCACCGTGTCGCTGATCGGCTGGCGCCTGGACTACGTGGAGAACACTCTGGACCTGGGCGGCACCCCGATCACGATCTGGGCCGCGCAGGCTTCCGACGTCGTGAACGCCTATTCCACCTTCACGCTGGCCGGCCTGGCCACCGACCTGGTGGGCGGGCAGAGCTATCACCTGAAGCTGATGAACAACACCGGCGCCATCGTGGACCAGGCGCAGTGGCCGGTGCTGGGCGCCGGCCAGTCGCTGGCGCGCGTCACCGACGGGGACCCCACCTTCTTCTGGATAGACCCGTCCCCCACTCCCGGCTACGGCAACTCGGTCTCCACCGACGCGCTGAAGATCAACGAAGTCGCCTACGGCGCCGCCGACCGGCAGTTCGTGGAACTCTACAACGCCTCGCCGGTCTCCACCCGCACGCTCGCCGGCTACGCGCTCAGGAATTCCGTTTCTTCGGCCAACGGCCTGGCCTTCAGGTTCACGCGCAAGATCTATCCGCTGGACTACGCCGTTATAGACTTCTCCTCGCTCAGCGACGATGGTTATACCTTCTCCGAGGTGTTCGGCGCTGGCGGCCTGACCGCGGCCGGGGATTTCCTGGCGTTGGAGAACTCTACCGGAGCGGTGGTGGATTGGGCGGTCTGGCAGTCGGGCACGGCCTATACGCTCTATAATTACCGGGCGGCCAAGGTGTCAGCCGGCAACTTCGCGCCGGCCGGCGCCTCCTCCTCTATCGCCCGCGGCCCCGCCGAGGGCTCCGACACCGGCAGCGACACGGCCGATTTCTCGGTTTCCGCCTACGCCACGCCGGTCTCCAGGAACAACGACGCCGGGGCGGCCGCCGCGAACACGCTGGTCTATCCCGTCAATACCTCCGCCCCGCAGTTCCTGGCCAGGACCTTCCCGGTCACGCTGGCGCTGGGGACCTCTTCCGGCGGGGCCGGCAATAACATCCTGTTCCAGCGCACCGGCGGCGCGGCCGACCCGGAATCCCCGCACCTCTACCGCATGGAGGACATGGGCTTCGACCTGACTTCAACGGCCCAGCAGAGCGCGCAGCAGACCGGCCTGACCTTCTACGACCAGGACGGCGCGCCGCTGGTCTCCAGCGCCGTCTACCGCGTCACCTTCAATAGCGCCGCCGGCGCGGCCTCGGCCCCGCTCATAGAGCTGGGCACGGCCACCTATTACGCCGGCGTGCACGGGGTCTCCGTGAGCAGTTCCGCCCCGGCCTGGATGAACGACGCCTCCCGCGCCGGCGTGCTGAAGCTGCAGGTGGCCAACAACAACCCGGCCGGCTTCAATCCCGTGCAGTTGGCCACCGTGGCCTTCTCGCTTTACGATTCCGGCCTCGCGCCTTTGACGCAGCAGCAGGTCCGGGACCTGTTCGAGGCCGTCATGCTGGTGGCCGATTCCGCCTCCGGCTTGCCCGGTATTTACGAGCCTGGCATCGACGTGAGTACCCTGTCCTACGTGCCCATGAACTCCATCCTGGTGGATGCTAACGGCCTTTCCACTATGACGGTGGGGAGCGCCTGGCTTGCGGCGGCCTCGGTGCCTGCCGCTTCCACCGGCACCTTCTTCATAGTGCTGGAATCCACCGCGGACGCTTCGGACCGCTCTCCCAGCGTTTTCCGCGCCGGTTTCTCGCCGGTGCGGGCGACGGTGCTGGACGGCCCCGGGACCCTGGCGCAGGAGTTCGCGCCGGCCGCCGCCGCCAATACGGACGCGGTAACGCTGATCTCCCCGGCGCAGCCGCCGCCGGGCACCTCCTGGCCCTATGCGCTGCCGGCCGCCGCCGCCACCGAGTCGCCGGTCTCCTACTATACCAACGAGGGAGATACCGCCGTGAGCTCCGCCGTCTACGTGGCCTCGGCCGACGGCTATCTGCGCGCCATAAAGAAGGACGGCACGTTCAAGTGGAGCTACGCCACCGCCCCGCTCTCGCCCATCCGCACCAGCCCCAACGCGGTGGTGGAGGGGGCCGACGTGGTCATCTACTTCGCCAACGACAACGGCGACGTCTACAAGGTGCGCGACGACGAGACTTCGGCGGGCTTCGTCTGGAAGCGCGCTGTTGGCGCGCCGGTCAGGTCCAATGTTATGTGCTCCGATCTGAGCTGCACCGGTCCCAATATTTATTTCGGCGTCAACGACAACACGGTGCGCTGCCTGGCCAAGTCCGACGGCCAGCCCTGCTCCGGCTGGACTTTCGCCGCCGCCATCACCGCGCCTGTTTCCGGCACCATCTCCATAGACGACCGTGATACCATAAAGACCGGCTGGGTGGGCCTGGCGGACGGCAAGGTGGTGGCGCTGCAGACCGCCGACGGCGCCTCTCCTACGAGTTTCACCACCGGCGGCGCGATAAAGTCTTCGCCTTATCTGGACGCCCGTTACGCGGACGCCAATAACGTGATCTACTTCACCTCCACGGACGGCAAGCTCTATGCCAGGGTTTCCTCCAACCTCAGCGTCATACCCGCCGGCTGGACGGCTGATTACCCGCCCGCCGGCGCCGCTGCCATATACACTTCGCCTTCGGTGACCTTCGCCGGGACTAAGTACATCTTCTTCGGCGACGACGCCGGCCGGCTGCACAAGGTGGACGCCACCGGCGCCAGCGCGCCCGGCTGGCCGCTGCAGGCCGGCGGCGCCATAAGATCCGGGCCGGTCTGGGTGCCCGGCAGCGCGGTGGGGATAGCGGAGAATTATGTGTATTTCGGCTGCGACGACGGCTATATCTACGCTTTCGACGCGGACACCGGGGCCCGCCGGGCCGGCTGGCCGGTGGCCACCGGCGGCCCGGTGCGCGCAGACCTGGTGGTGGACCCCGACGACAGGACGCTCAAGGTGGGTTCCACCGACGGCAAGACATATACCCTGTATATAGGCGGCCCGTGAGGGGCGCCGGCCGGCGCGCGGCATAAGGCGGTTTTATGAGTATGCTGAATAAAGAAATATCTGTAACGGAAAAGCGGGCGTTGGCCGCCGGCTTCGCCCTCTTCTTCGCCCTGGCGGCCGGCGCGGCGCCCCGGCTGGCGGCCGCCGACTGGCCCATGTTCCGCGGCAACGCCGGCCGCACGGGTTTTTCCGCCGAGCAGGCCTATCCGCCGCTGACCAAGGCCTGGGAGTTCAGGGCCGACGGCCCTGTGGCCTCGGGCCCGGTGACCTACGACGGCATGGTCTTCTTCGGGGCCAGGGACAACCGGCTTTACGCCCTGTACGCCGACACCGGGGCGGAAGCCTGGCGCTTCCAGGCCGGCGGCTGGATCGACGCCTCTCCCGCGGTCTCCGACTCGGCGGTCTACGCCGCCTCCACGGACGGCACGCTTTACGCGCTCAGCCGGCGCACCGGGGCCTTCATCTGGAAAGCCGCGCTCGGGGCCCCGTCCTTCTCCTCTCCGCTGCTGCTGGACGGCAAGGTCTATGTCGGCGTGTCCGATCCCGTAAAAAAATTGAAGGCTTTCTCCGCCGCCACCGGCCTTCCGGCGGGTGAATACGCGGTTTCCCAGCCGGTGGACTCCGCGCCCTCGTCCGACGGGACGAGAATCTATTTTGGCGCCAACAACGGACAGTTGTACGCGCTGTACAAGGATACGCTGGCGCAGGCCTGGTCCTACCAGGCTACGGGCGGCCGCTACGGCAGGAACGCCGCCGCCGTGAAAGCCGGCGTGGTCTACGCCCTGCCAGGCTACGATGAGAACACGCCGCTTGCCCTGAGCGCCACTAGCCATGTGCTGCTTAATCCGCAGACGGGCCCTTTTGAGGAGAACCTGGCCCTGCCGGATGGCAGCGTGGGGTGGCGGCAAGTCGGCTCACCCGTAGTTTCCGAAGACCGGTTTTTCTTTTCCGGTGGTTCTTCGGTCAACCTGCTGCACGCCCTCACGGCCCCGGCCTCCGGCCAGGCGCAGCTTTATGTCTGGCCCAGCACGCCCACGCTGGGCGCGGTCTCCCCGGTGGGGCTGCTGTCGTCGCCGGCCATGGCGGGCGACGTGCTTTACGTCGGCACCGTGGGCGGTTCTCTGGTAGCTTTCAGTTCGGCCGGAGTCTCCATCCCGCTGGCCGCCGACGTGAGCTTCTCCAGCCCGGTCTACGCTTCGCCCTGCGTTTCCAACGGCATGGTCTTCGCGGCCGGCATGGACGGCAAGGTGGCCGCCTACAGGGCGCAGCGGGTGGCGGCCATCTCCGAGCCGGCCGACGGCGAGGTGGTTTCCGCCTGGGTGGACGTCAACGGTTATATCTCCAACCCCGACCTGGCCGGCTACCAGGTGGAATACAGCACCGGCGGTGAAGCGCCTCAGTGGAGCCTGGTGGCGTCCAGCGCCACCGCCGCGCCGGTGCACGGCCGCCCCCTGGCGGTATGGGATACCACGGCCCTCGAGAACGGTATCTACACCTTGCGGCTTACCGTCCTGGAGAACGGCGCAGGCGGCCCGCCCAACGTCTCCAGCGTGCTGGTGCGGGTGAACGCCGTGCCTGAGCCTCCTTCCGGGCTCACGGCCGCCGACGTGCCCGCCGACGGCGGCAACAGTATAGCCCTGGCCTGGACCGCTTCCCCCACGGCCGCCGTCACCGCCTACCGCGTTTACCGGGACGGCGAGGCGGGGCCGGCCCTGCTGAGTTCCGTCAGCTCGGAGACACTGGCCTACGTGGACCCCTCCGCCTTGACCGGCACCACCTTTACCTACACCGTGCGCTCTTTCGACGGCTATGCGGAATCGCTGAATTCCGAACCGGCCGAGGCCTTCTCCGTGAACGATACCGGTGATTCCACCCCGCCGGCCGACGTGACCGACCTCTCCGTCTCCACCGGCCCGGCCTACGGCATGCTGACGCTGTCCTGGACCGCGCCCGGCAACGACGGGGCATCCGGTCAGGCTTCGAGTTACACTGTCAAGCGTTCCACCATACCGGACTTTGACTGGGGCACCTTCGACACCGCCGCGCTGGAGGGCGGCACGCGGCCGGCGGACGGGGCGGCCGGAACCGCGGAACGCGAGGAGGTGGGCGGCCTCTACGGCGGGGTCACCTATTATTTCGCGCTGAAGGCCGCCGACGCCGTGCCAAACCTCAGCGGTCTTTCCAACGTGGCCTCGGCCTGCGTGCCGCGGGACCCGACGCCGCCTTCCCCGCCTTCCGGGCTGGCGGCCGCCGATACGCTGGGCGACGGCGGCGGCAGCATAACCCTCTCCTGGGCTCCTTCCCCGGACGACGGGCCCGGCGGCGACGTGTACGGTTACAAGGTGTTCCGCCGGCTGGCCGCCGCTTCTTTCGACGCGGCCTCCCCCTACGCCTCGCTGGCCGCCGGCGCCACCACCTACATAGACGCTTCCGCCACGGAGAACGTGCGCTACTACTACGCGGTGGCCGCCTACGACAGTACTTCCGACTCGCGGCTTTCCCCGGAAGCCTACGCCGTTTCGGCCAATAATTGGCGCTTCTTCGACGCCGGGTCCGGGGTTTCGATACGGCTGCAGGACGGGGCCCGGTTCGAGATCCCGGTGGGCGCCGCCTCGCAGAACGACAGTATCATGTTCACGCGCCTGGACCCGGCCACCTACCAGCCAATGTTCCGCGCCTCCGAAGCCGGCTCGGCTAATCCCACCGGGGTGGTCTACGAGGTCAAGTTCCTCGGTGCGGCCACCAGGCTGCTGACCCCGGCCTCGCTCTCGGTGCCGTACACCGACGCGGACGTGGCGGGCATGGACCTGGAGAACGTCAGGCTGTACATGCGTTCCGGAGGCGGATGGGTGCTGGTGGATAACTCCCGCGCCGACTCCTCGGCCATGCGCGTCACGGCCGGGGTGCTGCAACTCGGCGTTTTCGCGGTGATGGAGTATGTGCCCAGCGGCGAGCTGTTCAGCCGCGACGAGGTCTATACCTATCCCAACCCTGCCCGGGGGGACACGCTTACTTTTAAATTCCGGGTTTCGGAAAAGACTTCCGTCAAGATAGAGGTGTACAATGTGGCGGGCCAGCGGGTGGCGAAGCTGGGCAAGTCTAACTGCCCGGCCGGAGTCACCTCCGAGATACCGTGGAACATAAAGAAGATAGCCAGCGGCGTGTACCAGTTCCGGTTCGAGGCCTTCGGGGCCTCGGGCAGGAAAGCCGTGATCAAGCGGCTGGCTATAGTGCATTAACGGGCGGCTGACATTATGACCGGAAAAGGTAAAGGTTCAACCATATGTCTGCTGGCGGCGCTGGCCGCCCTGGCCGCCGCCGTCCCCTCGCCGGCGGCGGACATCTATCCGTCGGCGGGTTCCACTTCCGCCACCTTTCTCAAGCTCGGGGCCGGGGCGCGCGCGCTGGCCCTGGGCGGGGCCTTCACTTCTGTCTGCGATCCTTACTCCGCGTACTGGAACCCGGCCGGTCTCGCCTGCCTCGGAGCGGAGAAGAATCTCAGCTTCTTCCATAACGAGTATTTCCAGGGGCTGGGGCAGGAGTACCTGCTCTACACCGTGCCGGCCTCCGGCGGCAAGGCGCTCGGCTTACGCCTGCCGTCCAAAGGGACTTGGGCTTTCGGGCTGAACTATTTCTACGTGCCGCGCGACCTGGAGCGCCGCAGCGGACTCTACGAGTCCGATCCGGTCGCTCCCATCTCCCCGGTGGAAGGTAAGTTCGGAGCTTCGGACGCGGCGGTCTCGGCCGCCTATGGCCGCGGTTTGGGCCGGGGCTACAGCGGCGGCCTGGGGCTCAAGGTCATAAGGCAGAGCATAGACGGCTTCTCCGGCGCCACGCTGGCGGCCGACCTGGGCCTGGCCCGCGACTTCGTCTGGCGCGGCCAGCGGCTGCGCGCCGGCCTGGCCCTGCTGAACCTCGGCCCCGGCATAAAGCTCGACGAGGAACGCTTCGGCCTGCCGCTCTCGCTGCGCGCCGGTCTGAGCGGGCGCCTGGAGGAATTCGGCGCGCTGCTCTCCGTGGACGCGGAGAAGCCGGTGGACGACTACCTCTCCGTAGCCCTCGGCACCGAGTACCCGCTGACCTCGCGCCTGTCCCTGCGGGCCGGCTACCGCGCCCGCCACCACGGCAACGAGCTCGGGGCCTGGTCCGGTTTTTCGGCCGGTGCCGGAGTGGCCTTCGATAAGCTGACCTTCGATTACGCCATGACCCCGTTCGGGGACCTGGGTACCGCGCACAGGTTCTCGCTGTCGCTGCGCTTCGGCGGCGCCCCGCCCCGCCCCCGTTCTCCGGCGGTGGAGCCGCTGCCGGGCGGAGTCCCCTTCGTCTACGGCGTGGCGGCGCGCCCGCTCGCCCTGTACAGGACCGGGGTGAAATACGAGCTGCGCGCCGAGTCCCCGGCTTCGGGTCTGGCCGCCATGGCTTTCAAAACGCTGCTGCGCGAGGAGCCGCCTGGGGCCATTTCCGTGCTAGAAGGGCCGGTGCCGCCAGGCCAGCCGCTGCCGGAAGGCCTGACAGGGCTGAACGCGTGGCAGACCACCGGTTTCCCCGGCCTGGTGCAGGGGGAAGCCTCGTTGTTGTTCAGGCTGAAAGCCGAAGGGCTGGACAAGGATAAGGTGGTTTTTCTTTACCGCGACGGGCAGGACTGGAAGGAGGCGGAACACCAGCTGCTGCGAGAGGAGAATGGTTACTGGTATTTCTCGGCGTCGGCGCCCTACTCGGCGTACTACGCGGCCGCGCTGCGTCCCTAGTATTCGCCCAGCGTGCCGGCGCGCCGGGCCCGGCGTACCGCCAGGCCGAACAGCCAGACCGAGGCGGGGATCAGGACTATGTCGAAGGCGGCCAGCGCCAGCAGGTCGCCTTTTATTTCGGTTAAGCCCGCGCCGCGCAGCACGGCCGACTGGAAGGCGCGCACCGCGTAGGTTACCGGCAGCAGCGCCGAGACCGGCAGCAGCCAGGCCGGCAGCACCGCCACCGGGAAGTATACCCCGCCCAGCAGCCCCTCGAAATTGTTCAGCACCCAGGCCACGGGGTTGCCCCGCTTGAACAGCATCACGAAACAAGAGGAAAGTATTCCCAGCGCCGCGAAGCAGCCGGCCGACAGGGCGAAGACCAGCGCCGCCGCGGCCCAGTTGGCGGCGGCGAAATCCAGTTTAAAAACTAAGGCTCCGGCCAGCGCGTAGATCCCTAATTCGAAAGTGGCGAACAGGAAATTCCAGGCCGTCAGCGCGGCCAGGAAAGGGACCGTGCCCAGCGGCGTGGACAGCGCGGCCTCCAGCGTGCCCTGCATCTGCTCCTGGCGCAGCCGTCCGGAGTAGGAGCCGGCCCCCGTGCCGATGTATCCGAAGAAGGCCAGCGCCGTGAAGACATAGGTGAAATAGTCTTGCCCGTAGGGTTCCAGTTCCGGGGCCAGGGCCGCCCCGAACAGCCTGCCGATAAAATAAAAGACCGCCAGATTGGCGAGCGTGGCCAGCGCGCCCAGCGCGAAGGACAGCCGGTAGCTGCTCTCGGCCAGGAAATCCCTGCGCACGAAGGCGATGACGATGCGGGCCCAGCTCATGGCGTACCGCCGGTACGGCCGCGCTCCAGCCTTATGATCCTGACGGCCGCCTCCCGCAGCAGTTCCGGGCTGTGGCTGGAGACCAGCACGGCCGAGCTCCGCCCTGTTTCGGCTATCAGGTCCTGCAGGCCGCGGCAGGCCTCCGCGTCCAGGCCGCGGAAAGGCTCGTCCAGGAGCAGCAGCGGGGCGCCCCGGGAGAAAGCCCGGACCAGCGAGACCTTCTGCATATTGCCCTCGGAAAGGCGGTCGAAACGGCGGTCGAGGTCGGCCCGCGCCAGGCCCAGCCTGCCGGCCAGGGCGGCCGCTTTCTTCAGCGCCAGGCCGGCCGGCAGCCCGGCCAGCGCGCCGAAGAAGCGCAGGTTCTCGGCCGGGCTCAGGCGGAAATAGAAAGAGCGCGGGTTGGCGGGGCAATAGGCGGCCAGCTCGCGCAGGCGGGCCGGGGCCGCGGGGGCCCCGTCTGCCAGCACGGCGCCGCCGTCCGCCTCCAGTATGCCGGCCAGAGTTTTGAAAAGGGTGGTTTTGCCGGAGCCGTTGGGCCCTTCCAGGCCGGTGACGCCCGGGCCGGCCTCCAGGGAGACCCCGTCCAGGGCCCGCAACGGCGACCCGCCCGAAAACGGCGGGGCGGGGAAGGTTTTGACCAGGCCGCGGGCTTCTATCCTCATCAGCACTATGATAGCATAGGGGACGCTGATTCCTAATTCCTAATTGAGCCCCGTTTGAAAGTGGAATTTGCGGGTTTGGGTGTCTTTCTGTCTCCCTGGAAGATGCGTTCCGATGCCTGAAATTAGGAATTAGGAATCAGCGTCCCCTTTTTTTGATAAAATATAATAATAAGGCTTCCCGCCAAAAGCGTAGAAGTCCCTGTTTTAGCCGTTACGGAGGACCCACAATGAGAATACATATAGTTGCCCGCAAGATAAAGATGACCAAGCCGATAAAGGACTTCATCGAGACGAAGCTCGCCAAGCTTCACGACTACCTCGAGAACATAGTCTGGGCGCAGGTCATAGTTTCCGTGGAAAAGAAGATCCACGCCGCCGAGGTGATCGTGCACGCCGGCCACCAGACCATGAAGGCCGCCGCCAACTCCGATGAGATGTACTCCGCCATAGACAAGGCGATGGACAAGATGGAAGTGCAGGTGAAGAAGTACAAAGAGCGCTTCACCGACCACCACGCCACCGAGACCGTCGGCCTGGACGAGTTCACTACTCTGGTGGGCCCCGAGATCCGCTTCTCCGTCGTGAAGGACGTCCCCCTGAAGCCCATGAACAAGGAAGAGGCCGTCATTGAAATGGAAAAGATCGGCTACAACTTCTGGATGTTCCAGGACAAGGGCTCCAAGCAGCTGCAGGTCGTCTTCAAGCGGCTCGACAGCACCTACGGGCTGCTGCAGCCGGTGAAGAAGTAAGAGGCCGCAGCGCTCCATGCCCGAGGCGTCCAAAAAGCCGGCCAAGTCCGTAACGGTCAGGGAACTGCTTAAGTCCCGGGGAAAGATCCTCGGGCTTAAGACGGTTTCCGGCGTTAAGAACCTCGCGCGCCACATCACGGTCAGCGAGATCAACCGGCCCGGCCTGGCCATCGCCGGGCATATGGAGCAGTTCCGCTCGGAGCGCATACAGATCATCGGCCAGGGCGAGTACGCCTACTGCCAGAAGGAAGACGCCCGCAAGGTGCTCGCCAACCTGCAGAAGATGTTCTCCTCGCCCGATATCCCCTGCGTGATCGTCACCGGCGGCGCCAAGCCGCTGCCGGTCATCAAGCAGGCCTGCGACAAGGCGGGCATCCCGCTGCTGCTGACCACCTCCGACACGTCCACCTTCATCCGCGAGATCACCACCTACCTCGACGACCAGCTGGCCGCGATCACCTACGCTCACGGCGTGCTGGTGAACGTCTACGGCCTGGGCGTGCTGATCCAGGGCGACTCCGGGGTGGGCAAGTCGGAGTGCGCGCTCGAGCTCCTGAAGCGCGGGCACATTTTGATCGCGGACGACGTGGTGGAAGTGAAGCGCCGCATCGGCTACATGCTGGTGGGCAACTCGCCCAAGAACATCAAGCATTACATGGAAGTGCGCGGCCTCGGCATCATCGACGTCGAGCTGCTGTTCGGCATCGGGTCCATCATGGACCAGTCGCTGATAGAGATGCACGTCAAGCTGGAGAGCGTCGCTACCGGCACGCTGTCGAGCTACGACCGCACGGGGCTTTCCACCGCCGAGGTGCATATCCTCGAGGTGCCCGTGCCTTCCCTGCGGCTGCCGGTCACGCCGGGCCGCAACCTGGCCGTCCTCATAGAGGTGGCCGCGCTGAACCAGCGCCTTAAGAACCAGGGCTACTTCGTGGCCAAGCGCTTCAACGAGAGCCTTATAAGGGAGATGGGCAAGAAGTAGGCGGCCCCGGCCGCCTGCCCGCAGCCCCGCCGACCCAATGACCCAGAAAACCAAGGGCAGGATCTTCATCATTACCGGCATGTCCGGCGCCGGCAAGAGCCAGGCGCTCAAGTCCTTCGAGGATCTCGGTTTCTACTGCATCGACAACCTGCCGATAGCCCTGATCCCGCAGTTCGCCGGCCTCGTCGGCGACCGGCGCTACCTCAAGAACGTGGCCCTCGGCATAGACATCCGCGAGGGGCGCTTCTTCAAGGATTTCATCCTCACGCTCGACAACCTGGGCAAGCTGGGCCTGGACTACAAGATCATCTTCCTGGACGCCTCCGACGAGGTGCTGATGCAGCGCTTCTCCGAGACGCGCCACCGCCACCCGCTCGGCAAGAACATCGCCGCCGCGGTCAAAGAGGAGCGGCGCATGCTCTGGGACCTCAAGTCCCGCGCCAACAAGGTGATCGACACCAGCAAGCTGACGCTGGGCGAGCTCAAGGAAATGCTCTCCGCCGCGCTGGAGCTGCGGCGCACGGCCGAGATGAAGCTGTCCATCATCTCCTTCGGCTATAAGTACGGCATCCCGCTCGACGCGGACATCGTGATGGACGTGCGCTTCCTGCCCAACCCGTACTACGTGCCCGCGCTGCGCAAGAAGACCGGCCAGGACGCCCCCGTCGGGGCCTACCTGCGCCGCCAGCCCGGCTTCAAGGCTTTCCTGAAGACTTACACGGAGCAGATCAAGACGCTGCTGCCGCTCTACATCAAAGAGGGCAAGTCCTACCTGACCATCGGCATCGGCTGCACGGGCGGCCGGCACCGCAGCGTCTATATCGCGGGTGAACTGGCCCGGGGGCTGGCCGCCGGCGGCTTCTCGGTTTCAGAGTACCACAGGGATATACGCAAATGAGGGACGGGGACGTTCTTAACTATCGGACTATTTTGAAAGACCAGCGGGCCGATATGCCGCGTGTTCGGCTGAATAATCCGATAGTTAAGAACGTCCCCTGATTTTTATGATCAACATTATCGTCATTACGCACGGCGAGTTCGGCGCCTACCTGATAGAGGCCGCCGAGGGCATAGTGGGCACGCAGAACGCGGGGCTCAAGAACGTCTCCATCTCGCCGCGCATGACGCTCGAGCGCGTCAAAGAGGCCGTGGGCGCCGCCATCGAGGAGATGCGCTCCGAGGACGGACTGGTCTTCCTGATAGACATGCCGGGCGGCACGCCGATGAACGTCGTGCTGCCGCTGGCCAAGGACATAGAGAAGAGCGCCGTGATCTGCGGCGTGAACATCAACATGATGACCTCCGCTTTCGCCTACAGGGGGTCGCTGGATTTCGACAGGCTGCAGGCCAAGATCGTGGACGACGGCCGCAAGGCCATCTGCGAGGTCAAGAGCCTGCTGATGAAGAAATGAGGACCGGCCGATGATAATTCTTTACAGGGTTGACGACAGGCTGGTGCACGGCCAGGTGGTGGAGGGCTGGGTCCCGCACCTGAAGGCCGAGGAGCTGGCCGTGGTGTCGGACGAGATCTCCGGCGACGAGATGCGCCGGGCCATCATGCGCTTCGCCACGCCCGAGGGCGTGGACCTGAAGATCATGACGGTGGCCGAGGCTTCCGCCTACCTGCCCGAGGCGGCCAAGTCCCCGCGCAAGGTGCTGCTGCTGCTGCCCGGCCTGGCCGAGGCGCTGGCGCTCTCCGGCAATGGCCTGCCCATCCCGTCGCTGAACATCGGCGGCATGCATTATTCCGCCGGCAAGAACCTTTCCATCGGCAAGGCCATCTTCCTCAACGACGAGGACTGCGCCGCGCTGAGGGCCCTGTCCGCCTCCGGCATAAAGATCGAGGGCCGCGGCGTGCCGTCCGACAGCCCGCTGGACCTGATGGAGGCCATAGCGTAGTTCCGCTCCGACCTCAATGGTAAAACTGGTACTCGCCATCCACAACCACCAGCCGGTGGGCAACTTCGACAGCGTGCTCGAGGAGGCTTACCGCCTCTCCTACGCGCCGTTCTTCGACGTGCTCGAGCGGCACCCCGGCGTGCGAGTGGCGGCCCATTTCTCCGGCATCCTCTACGATTGGCTGGAGAAGGCCCATCCCGACTATCTCGACAGGCTGGCGGCGCTGGTGAAGGCCGGCCGGCTGGAGATCCTGTCCGGCGGTTATTACGAGCCCATCCTGGCCCTGCTGCCCGAGGAGGACCGCCGCGGCCAGGTGAACATGATGCGCGACTACGTGCGCAAGCGCTTCGGCGCGGACCCCGCCGGGCTGTGGCTGGCCGAGCGCGTCTGGGAGCCGGAGCTGGCCGGATCGCTGGCCGGCCTGGGCGTGGGCTATACCGCGCTCGACGACGTCCATTTCTTCTCCGCCGGTTTCGACGAGGCCGCGCTGACCGGCCGCTACACCACCGAGTACGCCGGCCGCCATCTCGACGTGTTTCCCATCAACCACCGCCTGCGCTACCTGATGCCCTTCGCCGAGCCGCACAAGGTCATAGAGTACCTGAAGGGCTTCGAGGGCAAGGACGCCGTGCTGGTGATGGCCGACGACGGCGAGAAGTTCGGCCTGTGGCCCGGTACGCACGAGCACGTTTACGGCAAGGGCTGGCTGGACCGCATGTTCACCCTGCTCGAGGAGAACGCCGCCTGGCTGCAGACCGCCCGCTTCTCCGACTGCCTCGCCGGCCCCTCCAAGGGCCTGGCCTACCTGCCCACCACCTCCTACCACGAGCTGTCGCAGTGGGCGCTGCCTCCCGCCAAGTCCCGCCGGCTGTCCGGCCTCTGGGAGGACTCGCCGGAGGATTTCCGGCAGTTCCTGCGCGGCGGCTATTTCCGCAATTTCTTCTCCAAGTACCCCGAGGCCAACCGGCTCTACCGCCGCATGCTGCGCGCGAGCCGCAAGGTGGCCGCCTCCGGCACCAGCCACGGCCGCACGGCGCTGTACAAGGCGCAGTGCAACTGCGGCTACTGGCACGGCGTGTTCGGCGGGGTATACCTGCCGCACATACGCATGGCCGTCTACAGGAACGCGCTGGAGGCCGAGGCCGCCCTTCCCGCACGCCGCGGCGCGCCGCGCTTCGAGGTGGCACGCGAGGACTGGGACGCCGACGGCCGGCCCGAGCTGCTGGCCGAGGGCGAGAACGCCAATTTTTATTTTTCTCCCGCCAAGGGCGGGGGGCTGTGGGAGTGGGACTACAAGCCGCGCGGCGTGAATTTCGGCTCCGTGGTCTGGCGCCACCCCGAGGCCTACCACGAGGGCGAGGCCCGCGGCATCTCCGGCGAAGCCCGGCGCGCCGCCGAAGAGGCGCTGAAGAAGGACCTGGTCTACGACTGGCACCCGCGCATGTGCCTGCTCGACCATTTTCTGCGGAGCGACGCCACCCCCGAAACTTTCGAGCGCTCCACCTACGGCGAACTGGGAGACTTCGTGCTGGGCGAATACGCCGCCAGCCACTCCGAAGTCCCGGAAGGCCTGCGCGTCAGCCTGGCCCGCGACGGCCACGCCTGGACCGGCGGTTCCGGCCACCCTTTCCGCGTCGAAAAAGACGTGCTGCTGCGCCACGACGGCTCCTGGCGCGCCTCGTACCGGGTGATCAATACCGGCCACTCGGCCTCGGACCTCTGGTTCGGCCCGGAGCTGGCGCTGGCTTTCTCCGAGAAGAAGCATTGCCCGCCCGGCGAGCGCCGCGGCGTAAAAGAAATTTCCTTCCCCGACCCCGTCTACGGCGGCGTGGCCCTGCAATTCTCCGAGCCGCTGGACCTGTGGGTCATGCCGCTCGAAACGGTCTCCCGCTCCGAAGCCGGCGCGGAAAAGACCTACCAGGGCTCGGTGCTGCTGCCCAATCTCAGGCGCCGGCTGGAAGCCGGGGCCGCCCTGGAATTCTCGGTGGAGGTGCGGCCGCTATGATCGCCGCCGTGAAAGCCCTGCTCTCCTCCGTCCTGGCCGGACTGCTGGGCCTCGACACCGTGCAGGCCGGGCAGTTCCTGCTGTCGCGGCCCGCCTTGGTGGGGCCGGTGCTGGGCTGGCTCAACGGCTGCCCGCTGGAAGGCGCGCGGCTGGGCATACTGATAGAGCTGATCTATATAGATTTCATCCCGGTGGGGGGCGTGGTGCCGCCCAACGGCGCGGCCGCGGCCGCCGCCGCGGTGCTGGCCCACGCCTACGGCGGCCTCGCCCCGTCCCTGTCCTTTTTCCTCGGCGTGCTCGCCGGCGCGGCTTATTCCCCGGTGGAGACCCGGCTGCGCGCGGCGCGCTCCGCCTGGAACCCGGTAGTGGAGTCGCAGGCCGCGGCCGGCACGCTGGAGCTGCGGCGCTGGCTGGCAAGGGCCATGCTCGCCGAGAACGCGGCGCTGGCCGCCTACGCGGCGGCCTGGACCGGCCTGGCCGCGCTGCTGGCGCTGCTGCCCGGGCTGGCGCGGCTGTACCCCGGCACGGATTTCGCTTATTCGCTGATGCCCTGGCTGGGCCTCAGCGGGCTGTATTTCAGGTTCAGGACGCAGATCTATAAAAAGGGCTGACATGTTCTTGAGGATGTTCCTGCGGTCTTTCTTCATTCAGGCGGGTTGGAACTACGAAAGGTTCCAGAACCTGGGCTTCGCCTTTTGCCTGCAGCCCGCGCTGGAGAGGATATATCCGGACAGGGAAAAGTACAAGGCCGCCCTGCTGCGGCATCTGCAGATCATAAACACGCAGCCTTATATGGCCTCTTTCGTGCTGGGCAACGTGGCGCGCATAGAGGAGACGGCGGCCGCCGCCCCGGACCCTGCCGCCGCGCTGAAGAACATGCCCGGCGTGAAACAGGCCCTGGCCACCAGTTTCGCCTCCATAGGCGACCGCATCTTCTGGGGGCGGCTGAAGCCGATGACAGCGCAGATCTGCCTGCTGGTCTGGAGCGCCGGCGGTTTTCTGGGCTGGCTGTTCACCGGGCTGGATACCCCGGCCCCGGTCTGGCTGCTGCTCGCCGGCCCGCTGGCCGGGATAATCTTCTATTCGGCTTTCGCCGTCTACTGGCGCTGGCGCGGCCTGAAGACCGGTTACGACTGCGGCGGCCAGGCCGCCTGCGGCCTGGGCTGTTCCGACTGGACGCGCATGATCAGGCTGCTGAGCACCGCGGGTTTCTCCATGTCGCTGGCGATAGCGCTGCTGGCCGTGGGCCTGCTGGCCGCCATGAACTGCGGCTCCTGCTCTCCCTCCGCGCTGGCACTGAAGATCGGCCTGCCGCTGGGCGTGCTGGCGCTGCACCGCGTGACACGGGCGCTGGGCCGTTCGGTGTTCTTCGCCGCGGGGGTGGTGCTGGGCGCCTCGCTGCTCGCTTTCAGCGTACTGGGACTGGAGCCGTTCAAACTTTACCTATGATAAAAAAAGACATCACGATAGTTAACGAGCTGGGCATACACGCGCGCCCGGCGGGCATGATAGCCAATACCTCTTCCAGGTTCTCCTGCGACATCAAGCTGGTCAAGGACGGGATGGAAGTGAACGCCAAGAGCATCATGGGCATCATGACGCTGGCCGCCGGCAAAGGGACGATCATCGAGATCACGGCCCGCGGCAAGGACGAGGCCGAGGCGGTGCAGGCCATAGTGGACCTGTTCTCGCGCAAATTCGACGAGGATTAGCACAAGGGATATATGCTGATAAAAAAAGGAGTCCCGGCCAGCCTGGGCATCGCCATCGGCAAGGCGCATATCGTTAAGGAAGAGAACATCCTTATCGAACAGAAAGAGATCCCGCCGGAGAAGATCAAGGCGGAGGTCAAGCGCTTCAAGGAAGCGCTGGAGAAGACCAAGCTGGACCTCGACGGGATACGCGCCAAGATCCTGACCGTGCTGGGCAAGAACCACGCCAAGCTGATAGACGCGCACCACCTGATCCTGCAGGACCCGATGATCACCAAGGACGTGCCCAAGCTCATCGTGGCCAAGGGCATGAACGCCGAGTTCGCCCTGTCCGAGATCCTCGACAAGGCCGAAGAGCAGTTCGAGAAGATAGACGACGAGTTCTTCCACGAGCGCAAGCACGACGTGTTCGACGTGGGCAAAAAGATCATCTCCAACCTGGTGAACTCCGAGAAGGTGTCGCTCAAGGACCTCAAGGAACCGGTCATCATCGTCGCGCACAACCTTTACCCGTCGGACACGCTGCATATCCGCGAGTCCAACAAGGTGCTGGGTTTCTGCATGGACCTGGGCTCCAAGTCCAGCCATACCTCCATTTTCGCCCAGAGCATGGGCATCCCGGCCGTGGTGGGCCTCTCCGACATCAGCCGCCAGATCCAGAGCGGCGACACGCTGGTGGTGGACGGCGAGCAGGGCATGGTCATCATCTCGCCCTCCCCCGAGATCATCGAGAAGTACAAGGCCCGCAAGGAAGAGCTGCAGAAGCAGGAGCATTTCTTCCACCGCCTCAAGGGCCTGCCCGCCACCACGCGCGACGGCCACAAGATCCACCTGATGTGCAACCTGGACTCCGCCGAGGACGCGCCCGAGCTGACGGCCGTGAAGACCGAGGGCGTGGGCCTGTACCGCACGGAGTTCCTGTACATGAACCGCGCCTCCGTCCCGACGGAGGAGGAACAGCTGAAGGCCTACGCCTCCGTGGTGAAGGCCGCGCCCGGCATCCCGCTGACCATCCGCACCGCCGACATCGGCGGCGACCGGGCCACCGAGCTCGGAATCAAGGGCCTCAAGGACGAGCGCAACCCGTTCATGGGCTTCCGCGGCATCCGCCTGTTCATCAAGTACCCGGAGCTGCTCAAGACGCAGCTGCGCGCCATCTACAAGGCCAACACCGAGGGCAACATCAAGATCATGATCCCGATGCTGAGCTCGCTCGACGAGCTGCTGACGGTCAAGAAGATAGCCGCCGACGTGAAGACCGAGCTCTCCGAGGAGGGCTTCCCGGTGAAGTCCCATCCCGAGTTCGGCGTGATGGTGGAGATCCCCGCGGCCGCGATCATCCTGGACTCGCTGCTGCCGGAGATAGACTTCGTTTCCATCGGCACCAACGACCTGGTGCAGTACACGCTGGCCGTGGACCGCATCAACCAGTACGTCTCCGAGCTCTACGAGCCGTTCCACCCCGCCGTGCTGCGCCTCATCAATCTGGTGGTGCAGACCGCGCACAAGAAGGGCAAGCCGGTCAGCGTCTGCGGCGAGATGGCCAGCGACCCGTACGCGATCCCGCTGCTGGTCGGCCTGGGCGTGGACATCCTCAGCGTGCCGGCCAAGATGTACCTGCGCTCCAAGCACTCGGTGCGCTCCATGAATTTCGAGAAGTTCTCGGGCCTGGCGCAGCGCGCCCTCAGCCTGCCCACTTCCGACGAGATCCGCCGCCTGATAGAGGAAGAGGTCAAGTGATGAAAGGATGGGGACGTTCTTAACTATTGGACTATTTAGGGCTTTGGGCTGATTTTTGGCACGCTACGATATGAAATAGTCCAATAGTTAAGAACGTCCCCTGAAGACACCATGAAAATACGCAACTTCTGCATTATCGCCCATATCGACCACGGCAAGAGCACGCTGGCGGACCGCTTCATACAGCTGACCGACACCGTGCCGGACCGCCAGATGAAGGAGCAGTTCCTCGACGGCATGGAGCTGGAGCGCGAGCGCGGCATCACCATCAAGGCCAAGGCCGTGCGCATGCTCTACCGGTCCGAGGACGGCGAGGACTATATCCTCAACCTCATCGACACCCCCGGCCACGTGGACTTCTCCTACGAGGTCAGCCGCGCCATGGCCGCCTGCGAGGGCGCCATCCTGCTGGTGGACGCGTCGCAGGGCGTGGAAGCCCAGACGCTGGCGCACGCGCACCTGGCGCAGTCGCTGGGCCTGAAGATCATCCCGGTCATCAACAAGATAGATCTCGAGCACGCCAACCCGGACGCCACCGAAGAGCAGATCTGGGAAGTGCTCAAGAACCCGGTGGACTCCTCGCGCATCAGCGCCAAGGACGGCCGCGGCGCCCGCGAGGTGCTCGAGCGCGTCATTAAGGAGATTCCGCCGCCGGTAGGTTCCGCCGGGCGCCCGCTCAAGGCGCTGGTCTTCGACTCCTTCTACGACGTCTACAAGGGCGTCGTCATTTACACCCGCGTGGTGGACGGCGCCATTTCGGCGGGCAAGCACATCACTTTCCACTCGAAGGGCACCAGCTACAAGGTGGAGGAAGTGGGCTACCTGACGCCCAAACTGGTCAAAGGCACCTCCATCAATACCGGCGAGGTGGGGTATATCGTGGCCGGCATCCGCGACATCCACGAGATCAAGATGGGCGACACGATCTTCGAGAAGAACGCGCCCATCGACGCTCCGCTGCCGGGCTACAAGGAAGTTAACCCGGTGGTCTTCGCCGGCTTTTACCCGGTCAACACGACCGACTACACCGCGCTCAAGACCGCCATCGAGAAGCTCAACCTGACCGACTCGTCGTTCAACTTCCAGGGCGAGACCTCCAAGGCGCTGGGCTTCGGCTTCCGCCTCGGCTTCATGGGTCTGCTGCACCTCGACATCATCCGAGAGCGCATCGAGCGCGAGTTCGACATCCCGATCATCGCCACCAACCCCAACGTCATCTACAAGGTGCAGGCCAAGGACAAGCAGGGCCTGAAGGGGAAATACGTGGAGGTGACGAACCCCGCGGACTTCCCGCATTACGGCGACGTGATGGACATCATGGAGCCCTACGTGCTCGCAACCATTATCGCCCCGCTGGCGTATATGGAAGGGATCATGAACCTGCTCAAGGAGAAGCGCGGCGAGCATATAAAGATAGAGTATATCTCCACCACCAGGGTCATCGTGGAGTACTACCTGCCGATGTCGGAGATCATCATAGACTTCTACGACAGGCTTAAATCCGTCTCGCGCGGCTACGCCTCCTTCGACTACGAGCCGCACGAGTACAGGTCCTCGGACATGGTGAAGATAGAGATCCTGCTGCACGCGGAATCCGTGGACGCGCTCTCTTTCATCACGCACAAGACCAAGGCGCTGACCAACTCGCGCAGCATCTGCGAGAAGCTCAAGGGGCTCATCCCCAAGCACATGTTCGAGATAGCGGTGCAGGCGCAGGTGGGCGGCAAGATCATAGCCCGCGAGACCATAGGCGCGCAGCGCAAGGACGTGCTCGCCAAGTGCTACGGCGGCGACATCACCCGCAAGCGCAAGCTGCTGGAAGCGCAGAAGGAAGGCAAGCGCAAGATGAAGCTGATGGGCTCGGTGGAGATACCGCAGGAAGCTTTCATGTCCCTGCTCAAGATCAGCCAGGACAAATAAAGGACCGCAACAATGGAAGAGAAATTATTCTGGATAGGCGTACTGATGGGCGCGCATTTGTTCCTGTCGCACCACTTCAAAGAGAAGGGCAAGTTCAAGGCCGACACGCGGTTCACGCGCGCCTGGCACTCCGTCTTCGCCGCCCTGGTCTCTTTCGTGGTCGCGGTGCTGCTGTCCGTGAGCCTCGATAACCGCCGCGGGGACGTGGTGACCTCCCTGCTCTTCAGCCAGCGCCAGCTGGCCTACGGCCTGCTGGCCGCCGCCGCCGGGGCCGCCTACGCGTGGTGGCGCGGCGCGGCGCGCGCCGCCGTGAAGGACGGCCTGAACGTCTCGATGAAGGAGGACATGGAATGGTCTGAGACGGTGTTCTCCGCCGTGCTGCTGGCCTCCGTGGTGATGTACCTGTTCATCCAGGCCTTCAAGATCCCGTCCGGCTCGATGGAGAAGACCTTCCTCATCGGCGACCACCTGTTCGTCAACAAGTTCATCTACGGCTTCCGCATTCCCTACACCAAGACCAAGCTGCTGAAGTTCAGCAAGGTCAAGCGCGGCGATATCGTGGTCTTCCAGTTCCCGTCCTCCGACCCGTCCGAGTTCCAGTGCGGCGGCAGCCAGTACGGCAAGGACTTCATCAAGCGCGTGGTCGGCATGCCCGGCGACGTGGTGCAGGTGATGGAGGGCAGTCTGTTCGTGAACGGGGCGCTGGTGGAGAACGAGCCCTACACGCAGTACCTCGACAAGTCCCGCTACCCCCGCGCCACCGACAAGGTTTCCGCCAGCGACTACCAGGTCTACTGGGAGAACCGCGTGCTGGGCAAGATGTTCTCCGAGTACATCCGGGATAATTTCGGGCCCGTGAAAGTCCCCGAGGGCCAGTACCTGGTGATGGGCGACAACCGCGACCGCTCCTGCGACTCCCGCTACTGGGGCGCGGTGCCCGAGGGCCTGATCAAGGGCAAGGCCTGGTTCACCTACTGGCCGCCTTCGAGGATGGGCTTCCCGCGCTGATGAAGGTGACCGAAAGGCTCAGGACCGGCGAGAAGGTCTACTCCTTCGAATTCTATCCGCCCAAGACGGCGGAGGATACGGCCAAGCTTTTCAACACGGCGCTGGAGCTGAAGGCCCTGTCGCCGGATTTCGTTTCGGTCACCAATTCCTCCAGCGGCGTCATGCCGTACCGCACCGTGGCGCTGTGCGGCGTGCTCAAGTCGCAGTTCGGCCTGGAGGTGGTGGCCCACCTGACCTGCCTGGCGCACACGCGCGCCGAGATCGCCGAGATCTGCTCTGGCTTGAGGAAGATGGATATCCTCAATGTGCTGGCGCTGCGCGGCGACCCGCATAACGTGGCTGACGGCGCGCTGCGCCGGGACTACAGCTACGCGTCGCAGCTGACGGCGGACCTGGTAAAGGACGGCGGCTTCGACGTGGGCGGCGCCTGCTACCCGGAAAAGCACCCGGAGTCTCCCTCGCCGGAGGCCGACATAGCCCGGCTGAAGGAAAAGGCCGACGCCGGCGCCGGCTACCTGATAACGCAGCTGTTCTTCGACAACGATTTTTACTTCCGCTTCCTGGACCGGGCGGCCGCAGCCGGGATAAACCTGCCGGTGCTGCCGGGCCTGATGCCGCTGACCGGCTACCGGCAGATGCAGAACTTCACGCAGATGATGAAGGTCACCATCCCGGAGCGGCTCCGGGCCGGCATAGAGCGCTGGGAAGGCGACAAGGACGGTATGTTCAAGTTCAGCGTGGAGTACGCTTCGAAGCAGGCCGAGGGGTTGCTGAAGGGCGGCGCGCCGGGGCTGCACCTGTACACGCTCAACCGCAGCCGGGCGGCGATGGCGATTTTTAAGAACCTGAAGGGAGCGGCGCGGCCTTAGGCCGGCCGGGGGGACAATGGAAACCATATACACCGTAGAGGCCAGGGCGCTGGTCGAACTTCAGAAACGCGACACCGCCCTGGACGCCCTGCGGGCCAGGGCGGCCGACATCCCGCGCAAGATCAAGGCCGCGGAGGCCGCCTTCGCCGGCAAGAAGGCCGAGATGCTGGGCGCCCGCGAGGCCTACCTGGCGCTGCAGTCGCGCAAGAAGGACCTGGAGCTCAGGATAGCCGAGGCCGAGGAAGGCATACGCAAGCACCAGGTGCAGCTAAACCAGGTGAAGGACAACAGCGCGTTCAAGGCGCTGCTCGCCGAGATCGAGACCGACAAGGCGGCCAAGGACGAGCTGGAGACCGGCGTGCTGACGCTGCTCGAAGAAATAGACCGGGCCTCCGTGCAGGATAAGGCGCTGCAGGCCGAGGTGAAGAAAGTTGAAGAGGCCAAGAACGCCGAGGTGGCCGCGCTGCAGGCCGCCGCCGCGGCCAACGCCGCCGCGCTGGCCGAGGGCGAGGGCGCCAGGGCGGCGGCCGCCGCCGCGCTCAGCGCCGACCTGGTGGAGCGCTACGAGGCGGTGCGCGCCAACCGCGCCGGCCTGGCCGTGGTGGCCGTGCACGAGGAGCCGTCCACGGGCAAGCTGTCCTGCGGGGGCTGCCACATGGCGGTCACGCCGCAGAAGGCGGTGGACGTGAAGAAGCCGAACACGCTCACGTACTGCCCCGACTGCCGCCGGCTGCTGTACCTCGAGAAGACGCTTTTCGGGCAGGGCTGATACAGCCGCAAAAGATTTTAGACCGCGGACGGAGGGCCGCTCTTCCCGCAAGGGAGGGGAGGAACTTCCGAACTTCACAGGGCAGGGTGCCGGTTCAAACTTCGCAGCATTATATGAGCGGAGCATAGGCCGGGAGGCGGGGGCCACATCCCCCGCCGACGGACAGCGCCACAGAGAACATACCGCCCGCAAGGGTAAGGGTGAAAAGGTGCGGTAAGAGCGCACCGCGTCCGCAGAGATGCTGACGGCAAGGCAAGCCCCTCCTGAAGCAAGGCCAAAGTTGCGCGACGGACTGCCCGTCCGCCCCCTCCGGGGGGGCAGCGCAGAGTGGGCCGCAATAGATAAATGGTCCTCCAGGCGCCGCAAGGCGCCGGACAGAATTCGGGGTACAGTCCGCGGTCTAAAAGATTTCCCCGTCGCGTCTCCCGCCGTGATTCCCCGGGCTTTTTTTTGTATCATCTTCTCAAGCCGCCGGAAGCCGGCGGCGGGACGGTGCGCCAGGGGGAACAACATGCGTGAGCTTCAGATCTACGTGATAGCGGGTTTCGTGGGCGGCCTGGCCAGGGGGCTGGCCGGTTTCCTCAAAAAGCGCAAAAGCGGCGGTACGGTAAAGTTCGACTTCCCTTATTTCTTCACCACGGTCTTCTTCTCCGGCATACTCGGCGGCATAGCCGGGGCCCTCGCCGAGAGCAGTTGGAAGACCGCCTTCCTGGCCGGCTACGCCGGCATAGACTTCCTCGAGAACATGTACAAGTCCAGCCCGCTGTCCGGATTGCTGCGCGGCCGCTCCTGAGGAGGCCGCTCTTTCCCTTGCTGTTTGCCTGGCCCTTTATATTTGATATTGTCTTTGTTCCTGTTTAACAAGGGGTGACAACATGCGGATACTTATCGTGGACGACGACGCTGCCTGGGTGCACATGCTGTCCTGCTATTTCGTCGGCGGCGGCCACGAGGTCCTTTCCGGCCGTACGTGGGCGGCGGCGCGTTCGCTGGCCGACCATGCCGTTCCCGACGTGATACTGCTCGACGCCTCGCTGCCCGACGGCGAGGCGGGGCCGTTCTGCGAGGCCATCCGCTCCGACGTCCGCTACGGCCGGACGGCGCTGCTGCTGCTCAGCGGCACCGAGCCGGAGGCGGGGTGCGGAGCGGACCGCTTCGTGCTCAAGGGCCTGCCTATGGTTGAATTGGAGGCCGCCATCGCCGCGGCCAGGGCCACCCGCGGGGCGGCCGGCGGGGGGAAATAAGTGCCGCTCTACTTCATCATCTATTCCGCGCTCTTCTGGCTGCCGGTCTGCCTGTTCGTGCTGTTCTTCTTTCACAAGCTGCCTCCGGGCATCAAGCGCTCCTACTGGCTGACCACGCTGGCCATGGCCGTGATCTCGGTGATCATGGAGTATTTCTACCTGAAGTTCGACACCTGGACCTTCTCCGAGCGCATAGATCCGCTGCTCGGCATCTGGTTCGGCAAAGCGCCGATAGAGGAATACGTCTACTGGTTCGGCGCCACGCCGTTCTGCCTGTCGCTTTACCTGCTCTACGGCCGCCTGCTCGGGAGGAAAAATGCCTGAAGCCCCGGTGAACCCCGAAGAAAAGAAGCCCCAGGGCGCGGCCGTAAAGAAATGGCCCGCCAGCGTCCTGCTGACCCTGCCGTTCTTCTTCATAGTGCTGCCGCTCTATAAGGCCTCCCGCGAGTCCGTGAACTGGCGGGCCGCCGGCCTGATGATCCTCACCTTCTCGTCCATCGCCTTCGTCGCGGGTCATTTCTCGGTGCTGCGCGAGCACTGGATCTGGAACCCCATGCGCACGCTCGGCCCCACCGTCTGGGGCGTGCCGATAGAGGAGCCGCTGCTCTACTACTGGTTCCCGCCGATGTTCACCGTCATACTCATGCACGCGATAGACAACTGGCTCGGGAGGAAGAAATGAAGCTCGCCATACTGGAAGCGTGGTTCTACCTGCAGGTGCCGGTGACCTGGTACGTCTTCAGGCGCTTCGCCCGGCGCAACGTGCTGGGAGAATTGATGGCCGGCACTATAATCGGCTGCTTCATCGAGTTCGCCACCGAGCCGCTGTGGGACTACCACTTCTTCTTCACGGTCTACAAGGACGTGCCGCCGTGCATAGTGCTGGGCTGGGGCGTGATGTTCACGCTGGTGGTCTTCGTCTCGGAAAAGATCTTCAAGGCGCTGTTCGGCGCGACGCCGGCCCTGACCGACAAGCGCGTCTTCCTGACCGACGTGACCAGCGCCGCGCTGATCGCCTTCCCTATCGAGACCGTGGCCCTGAAGCTCGGTGTCTGGGACTACAATTACCATATCCTGAACTGGGGCTGGGGCGAGGTGCCGTTCTTTAAAATGCCGTACGAGGCGCTGTTCGGCTACTGCCTGCTGATGCTGATAGGCCCCACCTTCGTGCGCTGCTGGGAGCGGCCTTTCGAGGCATGAACCCGCTGCTGGTCTTCCTGGAGGCGCTGGGGCTCTCCCTGCCGGCCGTCACCTGGTGGCTGTTCCGCCGCTATGCCCGGCGTAACGTGGCCGGCGAGCTGCTGGCCGGCGCCATAGTGGGCGTGGTCTGGGAGATAGCCACCGAGCCGCTGTGGGATTACCACCTCGCGCTGACGTTCTACCGCGACGCGCCGCTGGCCGTGGTGGCCGGATGGAGCGTCATGCTGACACTGGTGCCTTGGCTCGCCGAGAAATTATATTGTAAAGTGTTGGGCCTTTCCGCGCTGCGTCCGCGCGACAAGCGGGTCTTCGTTTTCGACATGGCGAGCGCCGCGGCGGTCTGCCTGCCGCTCGAGACGCTGGGCGCCAAGAGCGGCGTGTGGACCTACAGGCAGGACCTGCTGCAGTGGGACTGGGGGCTGATCCCGCTTTTTAACATGCCGTACGAGCTGCTGTTCGGTTATTCGCTGCTGATGCTGGTGGCGCCGACCTTCGTGCGCTACTGGGAAGGGAGCTTCGAGGGGAAAAGATGATATCCAAGGGCGACAAACAGGGGCTGGAGCTGATCTCCATCTCGGCGCTGCGCAAGCAGTTGCTCTACACTTCGGGACTTTGCCTGCTGACCTTCGCGCTGGCGCGGCTGATGCCGGATTTTCCTTTCCGGGCCGGTTTCGGCTGGCTCTGCCTCGCCTCGGCCGCCGCCTACGCGGCCGCGGGCGCGGTGGTGACGCGGCTGGCCCGCGAGCGCTATTTCCTGCTGCTGTCCGTGATGACGGTGCTGTCGCTGGCCATGCTGGGCGGCATGGTGCACTTCACCGGCGGCATCACTTCCCCGTTCCTCTTCTTCTACTTCGCCATCATGCTGGCGGAAGCCGCCTACGGCGTGGAGAACTATTCCACCATTTTCATGGGCATAGCCAGCTACCTGTTGGTGACGCTGGGTGAGGCTTTCGGCTTCGTTCCCAGCTACAGTTCGGCCTCCGACATCATCTACGCCAACAAGTGGGTGGTCTTCTGGCTGACGCTGTCCACCTCCTCGATAATGCTGATCACCGGCTTCGTCGGCCGTATCGTCATGGCCGGTTACCGCGCCACCGCGGCGCGCGAGAGCCAGAAGGCCAGGGCGCTGTCGGCTGAGGTCGGAGAGCTGGAGAGTTATTCTCAAATAGGCATGGTGGCGCACCGCATAGTGCACGATATTCGCACGCCTCTGGCCACGGCGTTGGGCTACCTCGAGCTGAAGGAGAAGGACCAGACGGCCGCCGCGGAGGACGAAGGCCTGCTGAAAGAGGTGCGCGGCAGCCTGGAGGAGATCTCCTCCATGCTCGCCGACATAACGCGCTACGGCCGCCGGGCCGAAGCCAAGCGCGAAAAAGTCTGCCTCTCGTCCTTCCTGAACACCATGCTGACGCTGATGGTGTTCTACCCCGGCGCCAAGGGCATAAAGTTCCGCAGGGATTTCCGCGACGCGGAGGAGCTGTGCGTCGCGGCCTCGCTGCGGGAACTGCGCCAGGTCTATTTCAATCTGCTGAAGAACGCGGTGGAGGCCGTGGCCGGGGCCGCCGAGCGGGAGATCGAGGTGGGGCTGCGCCGCGACGGCGATTGGGCGGAGATCTCGGTGGGGGACAACGGCCCGGGCGTGCCGCCGGAGTCGCGCGCTACGCTGTTCCGGGATTGTCATACCAGCAAGGAGAAAGGCACCGGCGTTGGACTGCTGATAGTCAGGGATCTGCTTACGCATAACGGCGGCGAAATAAAATATAAGGAAAAGGGGGGCGGCGGCGCCGAGTTCATAACCAGGCTGCCGCTGTTCGCGGAAAAATGAAAAACATCCTGCTTGTCATAATGGTGCTGGCCGCGGCGCTGCCGCGTGAGGTGCGCTGCTCCGGCTACGAGTTCGACGGCGTGGGGGCCGCGGCCGTGGCCCGCGGCGGGGCCGTCATCGCCGACGCCGCCGACTGGACCGCCATCTACTGGAATCCCGCCAACCTGTCCGACGTAAAGGCCCGCGAGGCCGGCCTGGAGCTGAAGACCGGGGTAATGAGCCCGAAGGACGGGAATTCCTTGAACACCCCCGTCGGCAACCCTTTCGACAAGACCCGCGAGAATTCCTCTTTCCTGTTCGGTTCGCTGGGCGCGGCCGTGCCCCTGGACGACAAGTCGGCGCTGGGCTTCGGCCTGTACCTGCCGCTGCTGCAGGGTTCCAAGTTCAAGGACAGCGATCCTACCCCGAGCTTTTACAACAGCATAGATTACGAGGGTTTCGCCGGCCTGGCGGTGTGGAACCTCTCCTACGCCAGGAGGCTGGGCGAGAGGTTCTCCGCCTCCGCGGGCGCCAATTTGATCTACGCCAGGCTGGAGAGCGAGGCCACTCACGATTTCGCGGTGTCGCCGCTGCTGGCGCTGCTCAGCATGCCCGGTCCCGACGTGGTGCGGCAGAAGCTGGACGGAGACGGCTACGGCCTGGAGGGCGTGCTGGGCCTGAAATACCGCCACAGCGAGAGGCTGGCCTTCGGCGCCGTGTTCCGCGGCGGCAGCCGGGTGATGCTGCACGGCTCGGCCACGGCCACTTCGCAGGTGCTGCCCGCAGAGAAGAGCGATTTCAGGTTTAAGCTCAAGCAGCCGGCCACTTCCGGCATCGGCGCGGCCTGGCAGGCGCGCCGGACGCTTAAGCTTTCCATGGACCTCACGCAGACCTGGTGGAGCGGCTTCTCCAATAAGACCGTCTACGAAACCCCGGGCCTGCTGATAAACAGCAACGAGAATACCTACGACTGGAAGAACTCCTTCAAGTTCAGGGCCGGCGCGGTCTGGGCGCGTTCCGAGAGCACGGACCTGCTGCTCGGCTACGCTTTCGACACCCCGGCGCTGGATAAAGGGAGCGTGGACTTTTCCACCGCCGTCGATGTGCCCATGCACCGCCTGACCGCCGGCCTGACCAGGAAATGGGAGGCGCTGCGCGGCACGCTGACCGCGATGACCGGCTACGGCCGCCGCACGGCCGGAGGGGTGAAATATTCCCTGTACGGTTTCGCTCTGCTGGGCGAGGCCGCCTACAGTTTCTGACCGCATGGAAACCGCCGAAAAGAGGACGCTCCTGGCCGTAGCCGCGCTGCTCGGAGTCACGGTGCTCGCCTCCACAGTGCTGCACCACGCCTTCCCCGGCGTGTTGGACGTCCCGTCCAACGCCGGGGTGCCGCACACCGGCCTGTTCTCGATATTCCTGCTGGACCTGGTGCCGTTGCTGCTGGCGGGGCTCTGTTTCGTGCACGCCTGGCGCCGGCTGGGGCCGTACCTCGCGGTCATGTTCCTTGCCGGTTCCTTCTTCTTTACCGGCCTGGAGGAGAACGTCTGGATCTTCATCGGGCGTTACATGCACCTGCTGGCGGCGGCCTCGCCGGAGCTGGGTTCCGGGGCCGGCACCTACTACTTCACGCGCGGGGGCCTCTGGTGGTTCGAGATACCGGTCTACATCTGCCTGGGCTGGTTCTTCATAGCCTACTCCTGCGTGCACGTCTCCAACCTGCTGCTGCGCGGCAGGGGCATAGCCGCGCGGGCGGCGCTGGGCGGCTTTCTCGCGATGAACTTCGACCTGTGGCTGGACCCCGTGCAGGTGCACCCGGCCTGGCGGTCTTGGGTCTGGCTTACCAACGAGCCGGTGCGGGTGCTTTCCATTCCGCTGACCAATTTCGCGGGCTGGTTCATGCTGGTCTTCCTGTTCGCGCTGGTTTTCGACGGGCTGCCGGGCCTGCTTGAGCGGTTGGGGCCCGCCAAGGCCGCCAGGCGCTTCTTTCTGACGCTGATAGGCCTGGAGGCGGCCCTGCTGGCCGGTTTCCTGGTTTACGGCGCGCTGGCGCTGAAGTTCATAAAGACGCCGGTCAACCTAACGCTCTGGGGGATATAGTGGAAAGGAAAGACAACTGGACTGATTATCTGCCGATGCTGGCCTTCCTGGGTTACTGGCTGTACGCCGGCCTGCTGGCGGCCTTCATGACCGGGGACCCGCGCCTGCCGCGGCTGGGCCTGATAACCCTGCCGGTGCTTGCCGCGATGGCGGAGGCGCTGCGCAGGACGGCCGCGGCGCGCCGCCGCAAAGAATAGGAGGATACATGGACTCGCTTGCAGCAAAAATACCGGAGATAAAGTTTTCGTCGGACGCCAACGAGATACCGTGGGACAAGGCGGTGGTGTGGACGATGATGCCGCGGGTGGGGCCGCGCGTCTACGAGTGGATAGACGCCGAGCATATACGCTACGTCTCCTGGAGCAACGGCATCGTCAACATCATGCCCGAGTACAATTCCATTCTCAGCTCGCATTGCCAGTGCATCGTGCTGCCCTCGGCCTTCATCTGGATAGGCAAGGAAGTGAAGGTGTCCTAGGCCCGCCTTACTTGCCGGACGGTAATTTTTAGTAAAATATAGGCATATCCCTTTTAGTTCAACGGGGGGGAATACGGAGGAAACAGTAATGAAGAAAGCTATATTCGCGGCGCTCGTGATAACGGGCTTTGTCGCCGCGGCCAACGCCCAGGTGAATTTCGACAAGGGCGTCAACGTTAAGGACTTTGTTTCCCAGGCCGTCAACGCGGACCTGGCAGTACCCGCCGCCCCGGCGCCCAAGTTCGGCCATTACAGCCGCGACTGCGCCCGCTTCTCTTTCGGCCCCAGCGACAAGGAGCTGGTCAGCGAGAGGGTTTACCTGCGCAGCACCGAATACGAGACCGTCTGCCACACGCAGATGGTGCAGCAGTGCCACACCGTGATGGTGCCCGGCCCCAACAATACGCAGGTGGCCCAGCAGCAGTGCCACATGGTGCCGCAGCAGTACTGCTACGAGCGCCCCGGCATGACCTGGACCCAGACCGGCCAGATCAAGGTCAACCCCCGCAAGCTGCTGCCCTGGGAGCGCGAGAGCTTCGAGATCTGCATGCAGGGCCCCTGGCTGGACCTGTACGTCAACGCCGCTGCCTATAAGTACACCGCCCGCCGCGAGGGCAATTATGACACGCTGTTCGAGCTGGCCCCCCAGTACAAGATAGCGATGAAAGCCGACGAGAACGGCCTCAACTACGGCGACTTCTCCTACGCGGGCGGCAAGTTCACCTTCAAGGTCAACGACCGCTGGGCCAAGGAATACGCCGGCGAAAAGGTGGCGATAAAGATCGACCTCTACCGCGACGGCGCCTGGATCTTCAACGGCTACAAGGGCTCCAAGGAATTCACCTTCGACGCCGCCGAGGGCTACACCATGACCTTCGACGAGAAGGACCTCGAGAAGGCCGCCGACGAGGACGGCACCTACCGCGACGGCGACGACCGCGGCGCCAAGAAGTACTTCCTGAAATGGGGATTCAAGCGCGTGGGCGCCATCTCCAAGGACAACTTCGTCAAGAAGGACAAGACCCCCACTATCGAAGCCAAGTAAGCTTCGCCAGCGGCAAAAATACCCGCCCTCACCGGCGGGTATTTTTTTGCCATGAGAGGGGCTGACAAGGGTACGCCTTCTCCGGGTACGCCGGGCCACACCGTGGCCCGGCTCTTTCACTCGCCCCTCGCGCTTCGCAAGCTCCGGGGCTCGCGAGGCCCCTGCGAAGGCATACCCTTGCCAGCCCCCTGCCGGCAACAGGATTCCCCCAATATATACCGGTTCTGTAGGATATTGCTATAATAAAAACAAGATTTTCGCGAAGATTACTCCGGAGGAATATTATAATGGCTAAACTTAAAGTTAATCCCGTCATCGTAAAGCGCAACGCCGCCCTGTGCCGCAAGCGCAAGATCGTCATGCCCACTTTCGCGCAGATGAAGGACCCGAACCTCATCCCCGACAAGGTCAAGAAAGCCCTCAAGCCCGTCGGCCTCTGGGACGTCAACCCCATCAACCTCTTCCGCATCAACTGGCATAACGACCACAAGACCGGCGGCTTCGGCCCCGTGAACATGCTGGAGATCCCCCGCGAGATCACCGGCATAGACGCCCGCGTGATCGGCATCGTGGGCAAATATTTCCCCACCGGCGCGCACAAGGTCGGCGCCGCTTACGGCTGCCTGGCCCCCCGCATGGTGACCGGCGAGTTCGACGCCGAGGCGCAGAAAGCCGTCTGGCCCTCCACCGGCAACTACTGCCGCGGCGGCGCCTTCGACTCCAAGCTGCTCGGCACCACCCCGGTGGCCATCCTGCCCGAGGGCATGAGCAAAGAGCGCTTCGACTGGCTCAAGGAGATCGGTTCCGAGGTCATCGCCACCCCCGGCACCGAATCCAATGTTAAAGAAATTTACGACAAGTGCTGGGAGATCAAGAAAACCCGCAAGGACTGCGTTATCTTCAACCAGTTCGAAGAGATGGGCAACCCCACCTGGCATTACCACGTGACCGGCGCAGCGCTCGAAGAGGCCTTCAACGCCATAAAGGGCCCCAAGAGCCGCCTGGCCGCCTTCACTTCCGCCACCGGCTCCGCCGGCACCATAGCGGCGGGCGACTACCTCAAGAAGAAGTTCCCCGGCATGAAGATCACCGCTTCCGAAGCCCTGCAGTGCCCCACCATTCTTTCCAACGGCTTCGGCGAGCACCGTATAGAGGGTATCGGCGACAAGCATATCCCCTGGGTGCACAACGTGCGCAATACCGACGTGATCACCGCCATAGACGACGAGGCCTGCGTGCGCATAGCCCGCCTCTTCAACGAGCCCGAAGGTAAGAAAGTGCTGGCCCAGTACGGCGTGAAGAAAGAGGTCATCGAGAAGCTCTCGCTGCTCGGCTTCTCCGGCATCTCCAACCTGCTCAGCGCCGTCAAGACCGCCAAGTATTACGAAATGGGCAAGGACGACGTCATCGTCACCGTCTTCACCGACTCCATGGACCTCTACGGGTCCCGCATAAAAGAAATGGAGAAGGAAATGGGCAAGTACACCCGCGAGAACGCGCTGGTGGACTTCGAGCGCCGGCTGCTGGGCGAGAGCGTCAATTATATGAAGGAGCTCACCTACACCGACCGCAAGGCCGTGCACAACCTGAAGTACTTCACCTGGATAGAGCAGCAGGGGCGGACCTCCGACGAACTGCGCCAGCTCTGGGAACCGTCCTACTGGGACGAGACCTTCGGCCTGGTGGAGGAATACGACAGACTGATAGAGGCCTTCAACCGGGAAGTGGGCCTGTAAATGGCCACCAAGGGTATCTTCAGGGTCGAGTGCCCGCACTGCGGCGAGGGTTTCGACGCGGACTTCTGGACCGTGGTGCGCGGGGACCGCGACCACGAGGTTAAGGAGCTCATCCTCAGCGGCGAGTTCGACCTGCTGGTCTGCCCCAAGTGCGAGGAGATGGTGCAGCACGAGGAGCCTTTCCTCTACATCGACCCGCACCGGGACCTGCTGGCCTTCGTGATGCCCGAGAGCTACGAGAAGGAAAAAGAGAAGTGGGTGGCGCGCATGAACGCCGACTACGAGCCCGTGAAGGCCTCTCTCTTCGCTGGCCAGGGCCTGACCGCCGACCCGCTTTATCTCTTCGGCCTGGGCCAGCTCACCGCCAGGCTGGAGAACGACCGGGACCGCGAGGAAGAGACCGATGTGATGGAGTTCATGGCCCGCGAAGAGGGCCTGAACCTGCTGTCGGTGAACCCGGTAGCCGCGCGCGAGCTGGATATCCCTTTCACGCTGCCCATGCCGGCCGGCCTCTTCAGCCGCGCCGCCGGCCTGAAGGCCGCCGAGGGCCTGTACGCCAAGAACGACGCGCTGCCCCGGCTGAAGAAGCTGGTGGAAGCGCTGAAAGCCGGCAAAGACGATACCATCCCCTTCGTAAAGATCTGATGCTCCTGCGCCCGCTCAACGACCTGCCGCTCCTGGAAAAGGCCGCGGCCCTGGCCGACGAGGCGGGGCTGGAGCTGTACGCCGTGGGCGGCTGCGCGCGCGACTGGGCGCTGGGCCGCGCCAGCGAGGACATCGATTTCCTCGTCGGCGGCGACGCCGCCCCGCTGGTGGCCGGTCTGGAACTGGCCTACGGCGGCAATCACCGCAAATTCACCCCTTTTCTTACCGTGCGCTTTTTCTCGGCCGGCGGACGCCGCCTGGATTTCGCCAGGTTCCGCAAGGAGATCTACGCGCGGCCGGGCGCCCTGCCTACCGTGAGCGAAGCAGCCTCCGCCGCCGAGGACCTGGGGCGCCGCGACTTCGCCTGCAACGCCATGGCCGTGCGCCTCAACGGCCCGGAGCCTTTCACCCTGCTGGACCCCTACGGCGGCCTGGCCGATATAAAGGCCGGGGCGGTGCGCGTGCTGCATGGAAAAAGCTTCGAGGACGATCCGACCCGGCTGTACCGGGCGGCCCGTTTCACCGGCCGTTTCGGCTGGCGGCTGGAGGCCGGCACGCGCGAACTGGCGCTGGCCGCGGTAAAGGGCGGCCTGCCCGGCCTGCTCAGCCGCGAGCGCCTGCGCAACGAGCTGGTAAAACTGCTCTCTGAGGAGAACCCGCTGCCGGCCCTGGAACTGCTGCGGGACCTCGGCGCGCTGGCCTTCATCCACCCCGCCTTCGCCTTCGGCCCGTCGGTGGCCGCGCAGGCCGGGGCCCGCGCGCGCATAGCGGCCGCGGCCGCCCTTATGGGGGCGGCCGGCGAAGAGTTCCTGGCCGGCTTGAAGTTTTCCCGCAAAGAGACGGAAGAGCTGCGGGCTTTGTCGGTATCGCTGAGGGGAGCCTGAACTAGGCCCCGTCTTCTTTCTTCTCCCCCGGCTTGCCGGGGTTTTTTATGTCCGGATTCCTGGCGAAATCCTGGAACTTGGACGTGAGGACGGCGGCGCGCTGTACGGCCTCCACTATCCTGGAAATTTCCTTCTTGATCGGGCTGGAGGCGGGCAGGTCCTCGTCGATCAGGGTGGCGTAGCCGTTGATGGCGGCCAGCGCGTTGTTGAAGTCGTGCGCCATCGGCCTGGCCACGTTGCTCACGGCCTCGGCCGCGTGGGCAAGGGCCAGCTCGGCCTCCATGCGCTTGAGGTCGGTGATGTCGCGGGCTATACCCAGCAGTCCTATGGTCTCGCCGCGCACGTTCTTGAGCGGGGTTTTGATGATGTTGACGTGCCGGCTGCCGCCGGGGAAAGGGTGGTAGTTGTACAGCGAGAGCGTCTTGCCTTTCAGCACCACCTCGCTGTCGGTGCGGAACACGGCGGCCGCGGTCTCTGGCGGGAAATAGTCGGAGTCGGTGCGGCCTATCATGGCCTCGGGGGTAGTGCCCATCAGGTCGGCGCAGGCCTTATTGGCCTTCACGTACATGCCGTTCATGTCCTTGATGAAGATGGAGTCGGCGGCCGTGTCGAAGACCATGCGCATCATGGTCTCGCTTTCCTTGAGCAGCCGCTCCGTTTCCTTCTGGCCGGTCACGTCGCGGATGACCCCGGTGATGTAGACCGGCTTGCCGCTTTCGGATACCACGCCGCTTTTCTGCTCGGCGTAGGCGTAGCTGTTGTCCTTCTTCCTGAGGCGGTAGGGGAGAATAGGCAGCGTGCGGCCGGTCTTAACCGCGTTGGTCCAGGCCTTATGTATGAAGTCCTGGTCGTCGGGGTGAGCGAACTCCAGTATGGAGCGGCCCAGCAGCTCCTCGGGGGCGTAGCCGTAGTCGGCGGCCTGAGGGCTGATATAGGTAAGGCGGCCGTCGAGGTCGGCCGTGTAGATGGTGTCCTTGGTGGAGGAGATGATGGTCCTGAAGCGGGTGTCTTCGTCGCGTTGGCGGTCCTCCGCCTCCTTGCGCTGCAGTATCATGGCGTAGACGCGGGCCAGCTTCTGCGCGGCGTCCAGGTCCTCAGCGCCGAAGTCCCGCTGAGGGTTGGCCAGCGCCAGCATGCCCAGCAGCCGGCGGCCGGACAGGGCCGGCACGCCCAGAAATTTCTCTATCTTCATATGCCCCTGCGGCAGGCCGGCGGCCCGCTTGTCCAGGGCCGCGGCGTTGGTAAGCAGCGGACGCTTGCGTTTGAGCACCCAGCCCCACAGGCCCCGGAAATCCCTGAATACCACCGGTTTGTCTTTGACCGGGCATTTCTCCCAGGCGTCCGACGTGAGCGAGGCCATCGCCATGTTTCCGGCGGCGTCTATGCAGCCGGCGAAGCCCAGAGCGCTGCCGGTCAGGCGGCGGGCCTCGTCGAGCACGGCGCGGGAGATCTCCTCTATGGAGATGCCGGGGAAGGAAAGATAAAGTTCCTCTATATGTTTAAGCGAGGACGACAGGTCCTTTTCGCGCCGCAGCTCGGCGTCGCGGGTCTCGTTGATCAGGCGGGCGCCTATCACCTTGGCGGCCAGCTCTATCAGCGCGGCGGCGGCGAGCGGGTTGGGCGGCGGCTTGGAGAGCAGTACCGTTATGGTGCCGGCGCGGGTGTTGCCGGTCTTGATGGCGTGGGAGAAAAAAAGGCCCTTGCCGGAGTGGGAGGCGGCCTGCGCCATGCGCTCCAGGTCGGCCTTGCGGCAGGCGGGGCAGACGCTGAGGGCCGGGCGGCCGCGCACGCCTTTCAGGCTTATAGCTACCTTGGCGCAGCAGCAGATGCCGTCGGGACCGGCCAGCATGCGCGCTATTTTCTTGAGGAAGGGTTCCAGGTTGTCCGGGGCCAGCGCCGTCTCCAGCATGGGCGGGAGGGCCTTGCCGAGGGCCTCCATATCTTTGCTGGTTCCGGTTTTCTTCATGGCTATTCGAACTTGTAACCGTGTCCGGGCACGGCCTTGATGCGCTTGCCCAGGGCGCCTGTCTTGCGGCGCAGGTTGGAGACGTGCACCTCCACGGTGTGGGGGTCGTTGTAATCGGCGGTATTGTAGCCCCAGACCGCTTCGAGCAGGCTGTTGAGGCTGAGCACCTTGCCCGGCTTGGAGGCCAGGGTGTGCAGCAGGTCGAATTCCTTGGAGGTGAGCTTTACCGGCTTGCCCTTTATCTTTATGGTGCGGCCTTCCAGGTTCAGCTCCAGGTCTCCGGCCTTGAAGACGGAGGCCTTCTTCTTGCCGCGGGCGGCCCGGCGCAGCATGGCGCGCACCTTGGCCAGCAGCACCGGGTAGGAGAAGGGCTTTACCACGTAATCGTCGGCGCCGTAGCCGTAGCCGGCCACCTGGTCGGCCTCGGAGATCTTCTTGCCGGTCATGATGATGACCGGGATGTCGGCGAGTACCTTGTTCTCTTTGACGCGGCGGCACAGCGTGAAGCCGTCCATGCGGGGCATTTCCACGTCGGTGATGATGATGTCGGGCTTGCCGGAGGGGGCGGCTGCCAGGGCTTCGGCGCCGTTGGCGGCGGAGATCGTCTCGAGGCCGTGGTTCTCCAGGTATTTCCTGAGGATGCCGAGCAGCTCCGCGTCGTCGTCCACAATAAGCGCGCGCTCTTTCATAACTGAATTATAATAAAAGGGGACGCTGATTCCTAATTCCTAATTAAGAGAACTCGACAGGCCCTTGTCGGCTTGGTCTGTTAGAATATTGGTATATACAGGGGGGATTATGCCAAGACAAGCCAGGGTAGATGTGCCGGGACAGTATTGCCATGTGATGTCCAGAGGGATAGAGCGCGGGGAGATCTTCTCGCAGAACGAGGACTACACTGATTTCCTCGGAGGAGTATCGGACGGCATCCTGTGCGGGGACGACCTCCTGGCGCATTACGGCGGCGGGCCGGGAGCCTGCTCCAGGTACATGGCGGCCATGAGGGAGAGGGCCGCGGCGCGTGCGCGTGCTATCTATTGTTATTTATGCAGGGAGCAGGGCGGAGTAGGCGGCACCGAGCTTATGGAGGAGTTGAAAATTAACCAGAGCGCGGTCTCCAAGCTCATATCCAAGGGCCGCGCTTTGCTAGGCGCTATAAATTAGGAATCAGGAATCAGCGTCCCCTAAAAAAAGCGCCCCGCCGGAACATTCATGGTGAGATACTGTTGCCTTACGAAGGAGTCTTACCTGTTGTCGCCCGGCGGGGCTGAATTTAGCCAGCGCTGCAGGTACTAGAGCACGGGGCCGAAGCCCTGTGTCTTGGGGGTTTGGGTTAGGGGGGCGCACCGTACAGCGCTGGGGATCGTTGTGCCGCTAGGGACTTGCCTTCGCGGGCCTTTATAAAGAGCTTGCTGCTACACTTAAAGTATATGAAAAGCCGTTCAAGAAGCGCTCAAATCTGTTTCAAGAGCCGCTCAATAAAAAAATAGGCCCCGCCGGAATATCTGGTCGCCTGACAGGGGCCTTATAGAGGGAGAACACTGTTGCCCGGCGGGGCATTAAATTAGACCAGCGCTGCAGATGCTAGAGCACGGGGCCGAAGCCCCGAGTCTTGGGGGGTTTGGGTTAGGGGGGCGCACCGTACAGCGCTGGAGATCTGTTTGCCGTAAACTTGCTGACTACGGCTTGTTTAAAGAGCTAACCTGACACTTAAAGTATAATAAAAGCCGTTCAAGAAGCGCTCAAATCCGGCTCAAGAGGCGCTCAATACTGTAAAAGGCCTTTCTCCGACGGGCGGGGGAATAATATAATAGTATTTTAGTCCGAATATCATGACCTCCATACAGTTCCTGAAAGGCGTGGGCCCGAAAAAAGCCGAACTTTTCGGCCGCCTCGGCATAGAGAGCCTGGACGATCTGCTCTTCTATTTCCCGCGCGGCTGGGAGGACCGGCGCCTGCCCGCCCAGCGCGAGCCGCTGCCCTGCCTGGACCCCGCCCCTATTATTAAAGGAAAGATAAAGTCCATCCGGGACCTCTATACCTCCAGCCAGCTGCGCATCTTCAAGACCGTGGTGGAGACGCCCTATGGCGAGGCCGAGGCCAGCTTCTTCAAGCGGCACAGCCCGCGCTTCGACGTTTTCGCCCCGCTGCGCAAGGACCTTAAAGAAGGGCGCACGGTGTGGATCACCGGCACGCCCGAGGACCCGCTCTTTGTCAGCCGGCTCCGGGCCGACGAATATTATGCCGACGACGACGCCCGCGCCCTCAGGATGCACGTGGGCCGCATCGTCCCGGTCTACCCGCTCACCGAAGGGCTGACGGCCCGGTTCATGCGCGAGGCGGTCTACGAGGCCGTGCAGGCGGGCCACGAGGCCGTGTGGGATTTTCTGCCGCCGGCCCTGGCCGCCCGCAGGGGGCTTATCATGCGCCCGCTGGCCGCCCGCGCCATACATTTCCCCGAGAATAATTTCGAACTGGCCGCCGCGCGCCGCCGCTTCATCTACGAGGAGCTGCTGCTGATGACGCTGGCTTGGGCGCTCAAGAAGCGCCAGACCAAGAGCGTGCAGAAGGGCTTCGCCTACGAGGTAAAGAAAACCCTGCTCACGCCGTTTCGGGCCAACCTCGGCTTCCAGTTCACCGCCTCGCAGGCCCATGCCATCAACGAGATCTTTACCGACATGCAGGCCCCAACCCCGATGGCCCGCCTGCTGGAGGGCGATGTGGGCAGCGGCAAGACCGTGGTGGCGCTCAGCGCCATGCTGCTCGCGGCCGAGAACGGCGGCCAGAGCGTGTTCGCGGCCCCCACCGAGATCCTGGCCGAGCAGCATTTCCTGACCTTCGAGCGCTTTCTCAAGGGCCTCGGCCTGCGCTTTGCCCTGCTGACCGGCCGGATGAAGGCCTCCGAAAAGAAAAAAATACTGGCCGACCTGGCCGACGGGAAGATAGACATACTGCTGGGCACGCACGCCGTCATCAGCGACGGGGTGAAGTTCAAGAACCTGCGGCTGGTGGTCATAGACGAGCAGCACCGCTTCGGAGTGCGCCAGCGCGCGGCCCTGCGCGCCAAGGGCGACCGGGCCGACATGCTCATCATGACGGCCACTCCTATTCCCCGCACGCTGTTCCTGGCCATGTACGGCGACCTGGACCTGAGCGTGCTGAAAGAACTGCCGCCCGGCCGTAAGCCCATAAAGACCACCGAGGCCGACGAGGTTACGGCCTTCGCCGCGGCCAAAGAAGAGGTGGCCAAGGGGCGGCAGGCGTACATCGTCTACCCCGTCATCGAGGAGACCGCCGAGGCCGACATGAAGTCGGTTAAATCCGAGTTCGAGCGGCTGAAAGCGCTTTTCCGCGGCAAGCGGGTGGACATGCTGCACGGCCGCATGCCCGGCGAGCTGAAAAAGCGGGTCATGGACGATTTCGCGGCAGGCCGCACCGACATTTTGGTCGCCACGCAGGTGATAGAGGTGGGCATAGACGTGCCCAACGCCACGCTGATGGTGATCAACAACGCCGAGCGCTACGGCCTGGCCAGCCTGCACCAGCTGCGCGGCCGGGTGGGCCGCGGCCGGCACGATTCCCGCTGCCTGCTGGTGGCCCACGCCCGCGCCGGGGACGCGGCCGAGCGGCTGCGGGCTATGGTGGCTAGCTCCAACGGCTTCGAGCTGAGCGAGAAGGATATTTACATACGCGGCGCCGGCGAGATCCTGGGCGTGCGGCAGCACGGCGACATGGATTTCAAGATAGCCGACATGTCCCGCGACGGCGAGGTCCTGGCTCAGGCCATGGAGGACCGCGAAACTATTTTGACCGCCGACCCGGAACTCGCCTCCGCGGAGAACCGCGGTCTGCATAAAAAACTCCGCGACCTCTACGCCGCCCGCTGGAACCTGATAGACTTATCGTAGGGGACGCTGCTTCCTATCTTCCTAACTTCTCTTTTTAAGGTGTTGGAAGCAATGTCCCTTGTTGTTTGAGTCTAATTAGGAAGATAGGAAGCAGCGTCCCCTCTACACTATGAAAAAAATTGAATTTACGATCATCGCCGTGCTGGTCCTGCTGGTGGGCTGCGCCGGGCCGGAGAAGCGCATAGGCAGAACGCTGGAAGCCGTGAACGCGGCACAGAAAACCAGAGATTTGCAGGCTTTCGGCAAACTCGCCGAGGATATCCCGGAATCCTACCTTACCCAGGAGCGCCTGAGCGCCTATCCGGCCGATACCCTGGACCGGTTGTGTTTGTCGCTGGGGACCATAGCCTTTTATACCCCGGACAGCGAGGTCAACGCCCTGAAGATGGAGAAGGCGGTAAAGGAAAAGGTTAGGCGCGGTACTTTTGAGGCCGATGACATAGAGGATATGTATTCCGTGCTGCTGGCCGCCCGGCTTTTCGACAAGGCCAGGGCCCTGAAAGAGCGCTACCCTGCAATAATTACCGAAAACCTGCCGGAGATAGTGGTTCCCGAGCCGGCCCCTAAGGGCAACTGGCTGGCCTACGAGCTTTCGGCGGACGGGAAAACCGCCAGGCTGCGCTCTCTGCGCCTGCACCGCGGGGCGCATATGATAATGGCCATGTCCCCGGGCTGCGGAGTTTCGGCGCGGGCGGTGAGGGAAATACTCGCCGACCCGGGCCTCGGGCCGGTATTCCGGGACGGCGCCTACCTGGTGTCCCGCCGTTTCGACGCCGCCGGCGTCCTGGAGACCAGGAAAGAGACCGGGCTGGACCAGGTGTATATTGCGCATAAATGGGGGGATTTTCCCGGGGTAAGTTTTATGTCTTCCCCGTGGATCTTCTTCGTGAAGGACGGCAAGGTGGTGTCCGATATGCGCGGCTGGGCCGACGAGGGGGAGTATTCCCTGCGGCGGCTGCGCAAGGGCATGGAGAGCATAGGGCTTAAGCCGGGGCCCTCCAACTAAGGGGGCCCTCACTTCAGGGCGTGAAAAAGGCCCCGCGTCATGAGACGCGGGGCCTTCTCCTTCCCTCCTTTAGAAGGTAGACCAGGGCGTGAACAGCGTATCGCTGCTGCGACCCTTTATGTCTTCGTGCGTGCACCTGACCTGCAGGTTGCCCCAGGTGACGTTCTCTTCGATGTCGTTGTAGTAAGCCCAGCCGCCGCCGTCTCCGGTAGCGCCGCTGTCGGCGATGCCCGTAACGGTACGGATGTCGGCGTGCGTGGTGCCCGGCAGTTTGGCTACCGGGATCTCGCCGATGTATTTGGCGTTAAGGGTCAGGCTCTCCAGCGTGTCAGCCGGGAACCAGCCCTCGTTGTCGCCGTAATACACCTGTATGGCGCTGCGCACCGACGAGAGAGCGCCCTTGGTGGCGCCCTCCTTGGACTTGTTGATGAGGTCGGCGAACTTCGGTATGGCTATCGCGGCCAATATACCGATGATCGCCACTACTATCATCAGCTCTATCAGTGTGAACCCCTGCTTCATCTTTTTCATAACACTACCTCCTGCGGCGCCTCCGGGGATAATATATGAATGATGCCCCGGCGCTTCCTCCGCACTTATAGTCTAACCGCTTTTGTCCGGTTTATCTACCACCGGACGGTCACATTTGACCATGGATACAAGTAACCAATAGACCATTCAGCCGTAGGGGGTAAAGACGGGTTTCCGGGGCCCGAAAGCGGCGGTCCTGTTTTTTTTAAAAGATGTCAAACATTATTTTTCCCAATGAGAAAACATTAAATTCTTGCGCCTAAAATCAGATATGGTGTAAAATATCCTCGCTACTACTAATAGTGGTGAGGGTGGTACAAAACACAACGTATGGTAGTCTGGCGAGTGTCTAGTATAGTATAGTCAAGACACAACGCCCGGGGGCTTTTCGCCCCTCAGGAACAGGGAACAGCACGATGAAATGTCCATTTTGCGGCGCGGAAGACACCAAGGTCACCGACAGCCGCGACTCGTCCGAAGCCTTCGAAATAAGGCGCCGGCGCGAGTGCGAAAAATGCGCCAAGAGGTTCACTACCTATGAGCGCATAGAAGCGCACCCGCTGGTGGTCATAAAGAAGGATGGCCGGCGCGAGAGCTTCCTCAAAGAGAAGCTCATGAACGGTATCATCAAGTCCTGCCAGAAGCGGGACGTCAGCGTGGAGAAAATGGAGGAGGCGGGCAGGGATATAGAGAGTTCCCTGCGTAACGAGGACACCTACGAGATCCCCAGCAGCAAGATCGGGGAGTTCGTGGCGAAGAAGCTGAAAGCCCTCGACAAGGTCGCGTATATCCGGTTCGCGTCGATTTACAAGGATTTTGAAGACGTGACGGATTTTGAGAAAGAGATAAAATCCATCAAGAAATAAAATTAAGAGGGGACAAGACATAAAATGAACGAATTTTTTCCGAAAGTGATCAAGAAGCGCGACGGCAAAGTGGCGCCTTTCAACCTGGAGAAGATAAAAGCCGCCATCTATAAAGCCGCCTACACGCTGGGCGGCCGCGACGAGGAGAAGGCCGTGGAAGTAGCCAACGACGTGGCCCGCCGCCTCAACACCGAATTTACCCTCAAGAACGTCATCCCCACCGTGGATGACAGCAACTCCATGTGCGTCACCGTGCTGCGCGAGAAGAAGTTCGACCGCACCGCCGACAAATTCGAATTCTACGCCCTGGACCGCAACCGGGTGCGCAAGAGCGGCCTGACCGTAAAGAAGAAGGCCGGCAAGGCCGACATCACCGACCAGATGCTGCTCGTGCAGAGCATCACCAACGAGACCATCGAGCCCTTCGACCGCAAGAAGCTGGCCGAGGCCCTGGAGAAGGAATACGCTCTGACCTCCGACCTGGCCGCCATGATAGCCAAGGAGACCGAGAACAACGCCTACGAGCTCTCCGAGAAGTACGGTACCAAGTCTTACGACACCCAGTTCCTGCGCCGCATCGCCGAGAGCCACCTCTCCATGATGGGCATCCCGCTCAAGAACTCCGCCCTGGCCATGCCCATCTCCACCGTCGAGAGCCTGGTCATCGGCAACAGCAAAGAGAACAGCAACATCACCTCCAACAACCCCGAGGCCGTGAACCTGGGCATCGCCGAGTACGTGCTGAAGCAGTACAACCTGCGCAAGGTGTTCTCCGAAGAAGTGGCCGCCGCCCACAACAACGGCACCGTGCACGTGCACGACCTGGGCTACCCCCAGCGCGTGTACTGCTCCAGCCACTCCGTCGAGTACATCAAGAAGTACGGCCTCGACAAGATCGTCTCCAACCTGCAGAACAAGAGCAACCCGGCCAAGTCCGCCATGGTGCTCAACGGCCACATCCAGACCTTCCTGGCCTCGATGCAGAGCCGCTACGCCGGCGCGCTGGGCTTCGGCTTCCTTAATATACTGTACGCCCCCATGCTTAACTGCCCCGAGATCCTCGTCGAGGGCGAGCTGGAGGGCAAGACCGTGCGCATGAAGAAGGACGCGCTCGAGGCCATGGTGGAGGCCGGCAGCGTCTCCTACCAGGACGGCACCGCCGTCCCCTACTTCCGCAAGACCGGCGAAGTGCGCGTGCTCTCCAAGCTGTCCAAGAAGGAAATGCGCCAGATCGCCCAGAACCTGATCTTCTCGGCCAGCCAGAACGCGTTCAGCCGCGGCGGCCAGACGCTGTTCATAGACTTCAACATCCACACCGGCGTGCCGCAGTACATGCATAACGTCCCGGCGATGGGCCCCGGCGGCAAGTACATACTCGAGGACGCCGCCGGCAACGTGGAGCTGGTGGACGACGCGCCCCGCTTCAAGGGCGTCGAGGGCGATTCCCGCAACGGCGACGTGGTGCACCCGACGGACGGGCGCAAGTATGTCACCTACGGCGACCCCCGCATGGTGAAGACCTCGCAGGAGTTCGCCATAGAGCTGATGAAGGTGTGGGAGGACGGCGACAAGTACGGCATCCAGTTCGCTTTCCCCAAGTGCGACCTGCACGTCAGCAAGGAAGCCCTGGAGAACCCCGACGAGCGCGAGGTGTACGACTACGGCTGCAAGCTGGCCACCAAGAACGGCTCCACCTACTTCATGTTCGACCGCGACGGCGCCGGCGCCACGCTGGCCCAGTGCTGCCGCCTCAAGGAGAAGGTGACCGACCCGTTCCTGCTCAAGCACCCCGAGTGCATCCGCTTCACCGGCTTCCAGAACGTGACGATCAACCTGCCGCAGGCCGCCTTCAAGGGCAAGACCCTCGAGGGCACCGTGAAGGAGATCGAGAAGGCCATGGACCTGGCGATGAAGGCCCACCTGCAGAAGAAGGTCTACACGCAGACCCTGCTGGACACCGACGGCTCCCCGCTGCGCTCGCTGGGCCTGCCCTCCGACGACGGCACGCCTTACGTGGACCTCAACAAGGCCACCTACATCATGGGCCTCATCGGCCTCAACGAGGTGGTGCAGTACCTGACCGGCAAAGAGCTGCACGAAAGCAAGGACGCCTACGAGACCGGCCTGCAGATCATCGACCGGATGTACCAGAAGGTCAACAGCCTGCGCGCCGAGTTCAAGCTGAAGATCACGCTGGAAGAGACCCCGGCGGAATCGGCCACGCAGAAGCTCGCCAAGGGCGACATGGCCCGCTTCCCTGAGGCCAAAAAGGTGGTCAAGGGCGACCTGAAGCGCGCCCCTTACTACACGAACTCGATACACCTCAACCCCGGCGCCAACATCAGCATCCTCGACCGCATCGAGCTGCAGTCGAAGTTCCACGACATGATAGAGTCGGGCTCCATCATCCACGTGTACTGCGGCGAGAGCCAGATCCCGGCGGAGAGCATCGGCGCCCTGGTGGAGAAGACCTACCGCAACACCCGCGCCTCGCAGGTGACGGTATCCCCGGAGTTCACACACTGCAACGGCTGCCACACCAACTACTTCGGCTTCAAGGACAAGTGCGGCAAATGCGGCAGCACGGACATGACCAAGCGCACGAAGATCGTGGGCTACTTCTCCAACCTGCCCGGCTGGAACGACTCCCAGCTGGAGATCAGCAAGGCCCGCGAGGCGGTGGCGCAGCATTACGCCGACTTCACGCCCCAGGTGCCCTGGCTGCACGAGAAGGACAGCTCCAAGAAGGTTATGGTGTTCGGCAAGGAAGGCTGCGCGATGTGCGAGGAAGCCAAGAACAGCCTGACCAAGGCCCTGAAGGAAAAGGGCATGGAGATCCCGGTGGAGTTCTACGATCTCAGCAAGCCGGAAGCCCGCCTGGTGGCGGCCCGCTGGAACGTGCCGCTGGACCCTATCCCTACCGTGCTGGTGAAGAACAACGGCACCATGGGCCGCTACGAGCTGGAGTTCAAGCGCGGCAAGCCGGTGCACCGCAAGGAAGTGGAATACTATAAGATGGTGGAAGGCGCCTACGCGGTGAAGTAGGCGTAAGCCTTGCGAGTGTGTGCCCTCTCCGGGTACGCGGGCCCACACCGTGGGCCCGCTCTTTCACTCGGGCCCGGCGCTTACGCAAGCCGGGCCCTCGCGAGGCCCCTCCGAAGGCACACCCTCGCGAGGCTGCGGTTGCGTCTGAGGCGTTTTACACACTAAAAATGAAAATTGGAGCGGCGCTCGGTTTTAACCTGATAGACTATCCCGGCAAGATCGCCGCGGTGGCCTTCACGCCCGGCTGCAATTACCGCTGCCCGCATTGCCACGCCGCGCCGCTGCTGGCCGGCGCCAAGGACCTGGGCGACCAGGGCTTCCTGGAGTACCTGGATACCGTCAGGGAATGGGTCACCGGCGTGACGATCTGCGGCGGGGAGCCTACGCTGCAGGAGGGGCTGATCCCCTTCATAGAGCAGGTGCGCGCTAAAAATCTTGCCGTGAAGCTGGACACCAACGGCAGCAACCCGCGGGTGCTCGAGCGCCTGCTGGGGGAGAAACTGGTGGACTACGTGGCCATGGACGTGAAGGGGCCGCGCTTCCTGTGGCCGGCCACCGCCGGCGTGGAAGGGCACGAGGACGCGATGAGCGAAAGCCTGCGCCTGGTCGCCCGCTTCCCGGTCTACGAGTTCCGCACCACCGTCGCCCCCGTGGTGCGCGGCGACGGGGAGATCTCTTTCCTGACCGTGCAGGAAATGTCCGCGGCGGCCCGCCTGGTAGTGCAGGCCACCGGCAGCGACGTCCACAAATATTACGTGCAGAAGTTCGTGCCCCGCAAGGACGGCCTGCTGGACAAGCGCCTGGAGGAGTTCCCCGAAACCCCCGTGCAGCTGCTGCAGGACATACACCAGGAAGTGCTCAAACACCTTCCCAATACCCAGTTAAGAGGCTGACATGTCAAAAGTTGAAATAGCGATACAGAAGATACACCCCGAAGCCAAATTGCCCGCCTATGCCCATCACGGCGACGCCGGCGTGGACCTTTTCTCCACCATCGACCATACCCTGCAGCCCGGCGCGCGCGTGCTGGTGCCCACCGGCCTGAAGATGGCCATCCCCGAGGGGTACGAAGGCCAGGTGCGCCCCAAGAGCGGCCTTGCCCTCAAGCACGGCATTTCCGTGCTTAATACCCCCGGCACCGTGGACGCGCCCTACCGCGGCGAGGTCGGCGTCATACTGATCAACCTCGACACCAAGACCGCTTACGAAATAAAGAAAGGCGAGAAAGTGGCGCAGATGGTTTTCGCCCGGGTAGAGCACGCCGCTTTTACGGAGACGCCGGAGCTGGCCGCCACCACCCGCGGCGAGGGCGGCTTCGGCAGCACCGGAAAACATTAAGCTTTAGCTGTCAGGGAGGATAAAATGGGAACACGCGGACGTGAAATTATCGGGATGGACGTGGATAAGCTGCTGGAGATGCTCAACAAGGCATTCGCCAGCGAGTGGCTGGCCTATTACCAGTACTGGTTGGGCGCCAAGGTGATCAAGGGGCCCATGAAGGACGCCGTGGCGGCCGAGCTGACCCTGCACGCCACCGAGGAACTGACGCACGCCACCATGCTGGCCGGGCGCATCATACAGCTTGGCGGCACTCCGGCCCTCGGCCCCGCCGACTGGCTGACGCTCACCCCCTGCAAGTACGACGCCCCCGCCGACCCTTACGTGGCCGTGCTGCTGGACCAGAATATCGCCGGCGAGCAGTGCGCCATCAGCGCCTACAAGGCCCTGATGGACGCCACCAAGGACAAGGACATGGTCACTTACAACATGGCCCTGACCATACTCGAGCAGGAAGTGGAGCATGAGGAAGACCTGCAGAGCCTGCGTGAAGACCTGGACCTGATGGTCAAGCGCGGCGACAAGTAGATCCTGTCCGCGCCAGGAGAGACCGGAGGCAGCCCCTCCGGTCTTTCGTTTTATTTCGGGAAATTGTAGACTTAAAAAATGAATTTCATAGACATGCGCACCGTCGTGCTGAGTCTGGCGGCTACCGGTTTCATCTGCGCCCTGGTCATAGGCCTGCTGTATTGGCATAACCGCCGCCGCTACGCCGGCCTGGGGCTGTGGCTGGCGGCTTTTTCGCTGCAGTCCGCAGGCATGGCCCTTATACTGGGCCGCGGCAGCCTGCCCGACGCCGTCTCCATCGGCGTGGCTAACATCACCGGGATGGCCGGCCTGATGCTGTTATATTTTGGACTTAACAAGTTCTGGGACCGGGCCTGCGGGAAAGTACTGCCGGCGGCGCTGTTTCTGATCTTCTCTGCAGTGCACTTTTATTTCACCTTCGTCGATCCCAGCCTGCCGCCCCGCATCGTTAACCTCAATGCCTTCATTATGCTCTTTTACGCGCTCTGCGCCAGGGCCGTATATTACGGCGCCCCGGCCGGGCTGCGGTCCATGGCCAGGTTCCCCGCCGTGGTCCTGGGCCTCTTTTCGCTGGTAGGGCTGATACGCGCCGCGTTAGCCGTTCTCGGCCACCCGGCCGCCGATTTCTTCCGCTCGGGAGCGGTCGATACCTCCCTGGTTTTCGCTTTCCAGCTGCTGGTGGTAGCGCTTACCTTCGGCCTGTTCCTGATGGTGAACCGCCGCATTCTGGCTGACGCCAGGACCGATTTCGAGGGCAGGGTGGAGGCGGAGCGGGCGCTGCACGGCGCGCTGAAGGTGGCCAGGCTCGGCACCTGGAGCTGGGATATAAAAGCCGACCGGCTGAGCTGGTCGGACCAGATGTACAACATCTTCGGGATGAATCGGGACAGCTTCTCCGGCAACCTGGCCGATGTGGTGGCGCGCGTCATACACCCCGATGACAAGGTCCTGGTGGCGGCGGCCAACCTGGCCGTAGCGGAGAACGGCCTGCCCAAGGCCACCGAATACCGGGTGCTGCTGCCCGACGGCGGCGTACGCTGGGTGTACGGGGAGGCCTCGGAGCTGTTAACGGACCGGGAGGGGCGGCCGTCGGTGCTGAAGGGTTATGCCCAGGACATAACCGTGCGCAAGGAGGCCGAGGAGCGCCAGCGCGAGAGCGCCGGCAGGCTGGAACTGGCGGTGTCTTCCGCCGGGATGGGACTGTGGCAGTGGGACATAAAGGCGGACCGCCGCCATTTCGACGAGCGGGTCTGCGGGCTGCTGGGTATAGACCGGAAAAAATTCACCGGCCGCGCCGAAGAATTCTACGCCGCCGTGCACCCCGAGGACGCCGCGGCGCTGAAGGCGGCGATGAGACACGCGGTGGAAACGGATACGCTGTATCACCCCGAGTACCGCGTGGTCTGGCCTGACGGCAGTGTGCACTATATCAGCTCGCGCGGCAGGCTGCGCCGGGACGAAAAAGGCGAGCCCTGGCTGCTGGACGGCCTGCTCTGGGATATAACGGAAAAAAAGACGGCCGAGGCCGCCATGCAGTCGGCGCAGCGGCTGGAGTCGCTGGGCTCGCTGGCCGGCGGCATAGCTCACGATTTCAACAACCTGCTCACCGGCATCTCCGCCAATCTTTCGCTGCTGCGCGACAAGCTCCGAACGGAAGTGGAACTGCCCGAACTTGTGTCGGAGGCCGAGGTGGCCTGCCGGGCCGCCAGGAACCTGGCCAGGCAGCTGCTGACTTTTTCTTCCGGCGGCGAACCACAGCGCAAACCACTGGACCTGGGCAACCTGGTCAGGGAAAGCATGGAGTTCTCCCTGCGGGGTTCAGGGGCGCGCGCGGAGTTCTCCGGCGGTGAGGGCGTTTTCTCGCTGGCCGACCGGGACCAGGTTTTCCAGGCGGCGCAGAACCTGGCCATGAACGCCGCGCAGGCGATGGGCGGTACCGGCGTGGTAAAGGTGGATACGTCCGCCCTGGACCTGCCGAATGCTGCCGTGCCCGGCCTTGCGGCCGGCCGCTACGCCGCCGTTACGGTGCGGGACAGCGGCCCGGGCATACCGCCGCAGATCCTGGACAGGATCTTCGAGCCCTATTTCAGCACCAAGGGCACCGGGCGGGGGCTGGGCCTGGCTGTATGCCGTTCCATTGCCGTCAGGCACGGCGGGCAGATAGCCGTAGCCACCGGCTCCGGCGGCAGCGTTTTCACCATGTACTTGCCGCTTACCGAGGAGCGCCCGGAGGTTTCCAACCGGCTCGCCACCCCCGCCGCTAACGGGGCCGTCAGGGGACGGGTGCTGGTGATGGACGATGAGGAGATAGTTTACAAGGCGCTGGCGCGCATGCTGAAAGAACTCGGCTATGAAACGGAGATCACCACGGACGGCGACATGGCCCTGGCGGCCTGGAAAGCGGCGCGGGAAGCCGGCAAGCCTTTCGATGCCGCCATAATGGACCTTACGATCTCCGGAGGGATGGGCGGGGTGGAGGCCATGCGGCGGCTGCGGGAACTGGACCCGTCGGCCCGGGCCATAGTTTCCAGCGGTTATTCAGAGGACCCGGTGCTGGCCTCCTACCGCGACTACGGCTTCTGCGGCGTGCTGCCCAAGCCTTTCCGTGTGGACGACCTGATCATGGCACTGGAGGAACTGCCGGCGGCCTAAGTGCCGCCGCGGGAGAGACCGGAGGCGGCCCCTCCGGTCTTTTTTTGCGCCCGGCCGCCGGAATATATATAATATCACTTGAGCAATCATTCAAACGAGCGCTGGAGGCGGCATGGCGGGAAAGGCTGTTTGCGCGGAGTTCTGCTCCAACAGATCGAAGGTGGCTGCCGCCAGGCGGCGCCTGCCGCCCGCGGCGCGCCTGCGCGCGGCGGCCGACCTGTGCGGCCTGCTGTCCGACCCGGGGCGCCTGGCCCTGCTGCTGGCGCTGGCGGGGGACGAACTGTGCGTCTGCGACCTGTCTCAGGTGCTGGGGGCCGGCGTATCGGCCGTTTCCCACCAGCTGCGCCTGCTGCGCGCGGCCGGCCTGGTGCGCTACCGCAACGAGGGCAAGCTGGCTTTCTATACTTATTGCGGCGGCGCGGCCCTGCTTAAGACGGCGCGCGGCCTGGCGGGGGGCAAATAATGGAATACCTCTACGCTTTTGGCCGGGAATTTTTGAAGCTGACCTGGGACGTGCTGCCTTATTTCCTGGGCGGCGCCGCTTTCGGCGCGGCGCTGGACGTTTATCTGAAACCCGAATTCGCGCTCAAGCATCTGCGCGGAGGCTGGCTATCCATGGCCAAGGCCGCGGCGCTGGGCATGATCATGCCCGGCTGCTCCTGCGCCACCATGCCCATGGCCGAAGGCCTGCGTCGCAAGGGCGCCGACCTGGGCACGGTCACCAGTTTCTTGCTGGCCTCGCCGCTGGCCAGCCCGCAGACGCTGGTGCTGACCTGGGCCCTGCTGGGCTGGAAGTTCGCCGCGGCCCGGACGCTGGCGGCCCTGCTGGGCGGCATCATGATAGGCGCCATCTTCCTGTGGCTGGAGCGCAGCCGCCCCGGCTTCCTGGACGTTCCCGCGCCGGCGCCGGAGAAAAAATGCTGCTCCGGCTGCGGCTGCTCCGGCGGCGAAGAGACCGAGGGGCCTAAAAAGTTCTGGCCGGTCTTTATCGACATACTCAAGGACCTGGGCAAGTATTTCGCCCTGGGCATGGCCATAGCCAGCGCCCTGGTGGTGCTCCTGCCCGCCGACCTGGTGACCCGCTATATCGGCTCCTCGGGGCCGCTGGCCTACGTCGCGGCCGTGCTGTTGGGCGTGCCGCTGTATGTCTGCGAGGGCGAGGAGATACCGCTCACGCTGTCGCTCTTGAAGCTGGGTCTCGGGCCCGGCCCGGCCTTCGCCTTCCTGCTGGGCTCGGTGGGCACCTGCATACCTACCATGATCATGTCGCAGAAGCTCATCGGCCGCCGCGGCCTGGCGGTCTACGCCGCCTGGTGGCTGCTCTTCGCCTTCGGCGCCGGCCTGCTGTTCAGCCTGGTATAAGCCCGCGGGGCGCAAAAAAACCGGAGGGAGGCCTCCGGTTTTTTTGTTTATCGAGGCTTCGCCTCGATAGGCTGCCGCTATTTCTCCAGCATGAACGGGTAGCGGTAGTCGTGCGGGGGGGTGAAGTTCTCCTTCACCGCGCGCGGCGAGGTCCAGCGCATCATGTTGATGACGGAACCGGCCTTGTCGTTGGTGCCGCTGGCGCGGGCGCCGCCGAAAGGCTGCTGGCCCACCACGGCGCCGGTGGGCTTGTCGTTGATGTAGAAGTTTCCGGCCGCGTTGCGCAGTGCGTCCTCGGCCTTGAGCACGGCGGCGCGGTCCTGGGCGAAGATGGCCCCGGTGAGCGCGTACGGCGACGTCTCGTCGCAGAGCTTGAGCGTCTCGTCGAATTTCCCGTCCTCGTAGACATATACCGTCATCACCGGCCCGAAGATCTCCTCTTCCATCGTCTTGAACTTCGGGCTGCCGGTCTCTATCAGCGTGGGTTGTATGAAGTAACCCTCGGAGTCGTCGCAGCCGCCGCCCGCCAGTATCTTGGCGTCCGGCGCGGTTTTAGCGAAGTCTATATAGCCCTTTATGGTCTTGAAAGCGCCTTTATCTATGACAGCGTTGAAGAAGTTGGTGAAGTCCTCCGCCGGGCCCATCTTGATCCCTTTTATCTGCGAGACCAGGTCGTCCTTGATGGCGTTCCAGACGGAGCGCGGTATATAGGCGCGGCTGGCCGCGGAACATTTCTGCCCCTGGTACTCGAAGGCGCCGCGTATCAGGGCGCATTTGAGCGCCTCGCGGTCGCAGCTCTCGTGGACGAAGATGAAATCCTTGCCGCCGGTCTCGCCCACCACGCGCGGGTAGCCGCGGTACTTGCCGAAGTTGCCGGTGATGGCGGACCACATGCCGTTGAAGACTTTCGTGGAGCCGGTGAAATGCAGGCCCATCAGGTCGCGGCTGGCTATGACCGGGTCGCCCACCTCGCCGCCGGAACCCGGCAGCATATTGATGGCGCCGGCGGGCAGGCCGGCCGCCTCCCAGAGCTTGTTGAGGAAGTAGGCGGAGTAGACGGCGCTGGAGGCCGGTTTCCAGATGACGGTATTGCCCATGATGGCGGGGGCCGTGGGTAAATTGCCGGCTATGGAGGTGAAGTTGAACGGCGTCACCGCGAAGACGAAGCCCTCGAGCGGGCGGTAGTCCACATAGTTCCAGCTGCCGGAGGGGGAGAGGGGCTGCTGGTCGTGGATCTGCTCGGCGAACCAGGTGTTGAAGCGGTAGAAGTCCACCAGTTCGCAGGCGGAGTCTATCTCGGCCTGGTAGGGGTTCTTGCTCTGGCCTATCATGGTGGCGGCGTTCAAGGTAGAGCGCCAGGTGGTGGCCAGCAGTTCGCCGGCCTTGAGGAAGATGGCCGCGCGCGCGTGCCAGGGCATGCGGCCCCAGGTCTGCCGGGCTTCGGCCGCGGCCTGCACGGCCATTTCAACCTCTTTCGGGCCGGCCTTGTGGTAGCGGCCTATGACCTTGTTGTTCTCGTGCGGGATGACTATGTCGGCGGTGCGGCCGGTGCGCACTTCCTTGCCGCCGATGATGAGCGGAATGTCGATCACCTGCCCGCGCAGCTCGGCGATCTTGGCCTTGAGCTCGGCGCGCTCCCGGCTGCCAGGGGCGTAATTCAGTATCGGTTCGTTCACCGGTTCGGGGATCTGGAAAATGGTGTTAAGGGTGTTCACGGGGCCTCCTTGGTCTTGAGATATGGTAACAATCGGCGAGACATTAGTATAATTCATAGTGTTCATGTCGGTTATGAATTGAATTTATATGCCCCTGGACCTCTACCAGCTCAGGACCTTCTTCGCGGTGGCGCAGACGCTCAGCTATACCGGGGCGGCGCGGCGCCTCTATGTCACGCAGCCGGCCGTCAGCCACGCCGTGGCCAAGCTGGAGCGCGGCCTCAAGGAGGAGCTCCTGCGCAAGGAAGGCGGGGCGCTGGCCCTCACCGAGGCCGGCAAGATCCTCTACCGCTCCTGCGAGACCGTTTTCTACGAGCTGGAGCGGGCCGAGGAGCGCCTGGCCGCCGCCGGCCGCGCCGCCGGCGTCATCCGCCTGGGCGCCACGGTGGAGTTCGGCACCACGCTGCTGGTGAAATACCTGAAGGGCTTCATCAACAGGAACCCGGACGTGCACCTGGACTTCCAGTTCCGTCACGAGCTGCTGGCCCCGCTGCTGCGCGACGAGCTGGACGTGATCATCGACTGCCGCAGCCACAAGGCCGAAGGCCTGGAGAAGACACCGCTGTTCCGCGAGGACTACGCCGTAATAGCCTCGCCGGAATTCGTGCGCGCCCGCCGGCTCAGGCAGCCGCGCGACCTGGCCGCCTGCCCGGTGCTGTCCATGGACAAGGCCTGCCTATGGTGGGGCAATTTCCTCAACGCCCTGCCCGCGGCCGAGCGGCCCGACTTCGCCAGCGTCACCGAGATGAACCATATCCGCGCCATCATCAACGCCGCCATGGAGGGGCTCGGGGTGGGCTTCGTGCCGCGCTACTGCGTGATGAAGGAGCTGAAGGCGCGCACGCTGGTCAACGTCTTCCCCCAGCTTAAACTGCTGGAGGACAATTTTTACGTGTATCAGAAGGCGGGGCGCGCCGGGCTGGAAAGGCACCGGGCGCTGCTGGCCTACCTTAAACAGATAAAGGCCTCGCAGCTGGAGCGGGCCTGACGGGGGGGAAATGAATAAATATTTATTTTTGGCGGTGGCGCTTACCGGCCTGGCCTTCGGCTGTCAGAAACAGGCCCCGCGGGAGATAGTGCGGCTGGCTACCACCACCAGCGTGCGCGACACCGGCCTGCTGGATATGCTCAACGAGACTTTCGAGCGGGACGGCAAGTATACGCTGCAGGCCATCGCGGTGGGCTCCGGACAGGCCATGCAGCTGGGCCGTACCGGCGAGGCCGACATACTCTGGGTGCATAGCCCCGACGACGAGGCGAAGTTCGTGGCCGAGGGCTACGGCATTGAGCGCACCACTTTCCTGTACAACGACTTCGTGATCCTGGGCCCGGCGGCCGACCCGGCCGGGGTCAAAGGCGAGAATAAAGCCGCCGACGCTTTTAAAAAGATAGCCGCCGCGGGGGCGCAGTTCATTTCCCGCGCCGACCAGAGCGGCACGCATAAGAAAGAGCTGAAGCTCTGGGCGGCCGCCGGCATAAAACCGGCCGGGGCCTTCTACCTGGAGGCCGGCCAGGGCATGGCCGGCACGCTGTCCATAGCCGAGGAGAAGAAGGCCTATGTGCTGGCCGACCGCTCCACCTACCTGTCCATGGCCAAGAACCTGAAGCTGGTCATAGTTAACGAGGGGGACGAGGCCCTGATCAACCGCTACAGCCTTATCCTGGCCAACCCGGCCAGGTTCCCCAAGGTCAATGCCTCCGGGGCCCTGGCCTATTACGACTTCGTGCTGTCTAAACCCGTCAAGGAGACCATAGAGAAGTTCGGGGTGGAGAAATACGGGCAGCAGCTGTTCTTCTACGACTACGAGCCCAAATAAGGGCCGCTGGTCCGGAGCCGGGGCCGCGCGAGGACTGGTTCCCCGACGCGCAGTTTCATAAGATATAAAGGCGGTCAAGCGGGATCTGACGATGGAATTCATCTTCGAGGGCTTCAGGAAAGCCGTGCACATAATCCTCTCCGGCAACGCCGAGGTGCTCTCCATAGCGCGGCTGTCGCTGACCGTGTCCCTCTCCGCCACGGCGTTGGCCGTGCTGGCCGGCGTGCCGCTGGGGGCCTGGATAGCCGTAAAAAGATTCCCGTTCAAAAAATTGCTGATAGCGCTGGTAAATACCGGCATGGGCCTGCCGCCGGTGGTGGCCGGCCTGGTGGTCATGCTCTTCCTCGCCCGCAGCGGGCCGCTGGGCTTCCTGAACTGGCTCTATACCCCGAAGGGCATGATCATAGCGCAGTTCATCATAGCCCTGCCTATCATCACGGCCCTTTCTATCTCCGCCATGCAGAACGTGGACCCCAAGTTCTATAACCAGATCCTGGCTCTGGGCGCCAGCGAGCGGCAGGTCGTCTGGGTCTGCCTCAAAGAGATACGGCTCACCATGGTGGCCGCCGTGATAGCGGGCTTCGGCCGGCTGGTGGCCGAGGTGGGCGCGGTGATGATAGTGGGCGGCAATATACGCCACCAGACCCGCATGCTGACCACGGCCACCGTTATGGAAACCCAGATGGGCAATTTCGACATGGCCATAGCCATCGGCCTGCTGCTGCTCGCCGTGGGCTTTGCCGTCAACCTGGCGCTGACGCTGATACAGCAGAACAAGGTGGTGGCCAGGTGATAAAGCTCTCCGGCCTGCGCCTCTCTTTCGGTACCGGCTTCTCGCTGGCCGTGGACTCGCTGAAGATCCGCGAGGGCGAAGTGTATGCCGTCATAGGCCCCAACGGCGCCGGCAAGACCACCCTGCTCAACGCCATGGCCATGCTCAACGCCCCGTCGGCGGGCTCGCTGACCATCATGGGCCGCGACGCGCTGGCCCCGGCCAACCGGCTGCTGCTGCGCCGTGCCATGTCCGTGGTTTTCTCCCAGCCCTACCTGACCAACGACACCGTTTTTGATAATGTGGCCCTGCCGCTCAAGCTGCGGGGCCGTGCCGCCGCCGCCGCCGTGGCGCAGGCGCTGGAACTTTTCAGGATAAGCCATCTCAGGGACCGCAACGCCAAAACCCTCTCGCAGGGCGAGTCCCACCGCGCCGCGCTGGCGCGGGCCTTCGTGACGCGGCCCCGGCTGCTGCTGCTCGACGAGCCCTTCGGCTCGCTGGACGAGCGGGTGAAGGACGCCATTACGCGCGACCTGCGCCGCGTAGTTAAAGAGTCGGGCGCGGCCGTGGTGCTGGTGACGCAGGACCAGGCCGGAGCGCTGACCTTGTGCGACACGCTGGCCGTGCTGGTGAACGGGCGCATACTGCAGCAGGGCGAGCCGCAGGAGATCTTCTCCAGGCCGGCCTGCAAAGAGGTGGCGGATTTCGTGGGCGTGGAGACCATACTGCCCGGCAAGGTAATCTCGAAGGCCGAGAACCTCTGCGCTGTAGAAGCCGGCGGCCATACGTTGATGGCCGTTTCGGCCTGCGAGGCCGGAGACAGCGTCTTCTTCTGCCTGCGGCCCGAGGATATTTCGGTGTCGCCAGGTCCCGAAGCCGGCGGCCGCCGCAACAATTTCAAATGCAAAGTGGCGTCCGTGGCCCCGTGGGGCCTGGAGTATAAAGTGGAGCTGGATTGCGGTTTCACCCTGCAGGCCGCGGTCACCAAGCAGCTGGTGGACGGCCTGGGACTCAAGCCGGGGGCGCAAGTGTACGCCTCGTTCAAGGCCGTGGCCGCCCATCTGATAAAGAGGAACTTATGATAACTTTCGAACAAGCCATAGCCGCCGTGCTCAGGGCGGCCAAATCCCTGCCGCCCGTACCGACGCCGGTGGAGCAAGCCGTGGGCCGCGCGCTGGCCGAGGACGTGCGCTCGGCGGTGGAGATGCCGCCTTTCGACAAGAGCGCCGTGGACGGCTACGCCGTGCGCGCCGCCGAAGTGAGCCCCGGGGCGCGGCTGCGCTGCCGCGGCCTGGTGCAGGCCGGCCAGAGTTATAAGGGCAGGCTGAAGCCGGGCGACTGCGTGAAGGTGATGACCGGCGCGCCGGTGCCGGCCGGCGCCGACGCCGTGGTGATGGTGGAAGAGACCGCCGAGAACGGCGGCCTGGTGGAATTCTCCAGAACCATGCGCTCGGCCAATATAGCCCGGCGGGGCGAGGATATCAAGAAAGGCCAGCTTATTTTGCGCCGCGGCACCATGATCACCATCTCGCATATAGCCGCCCTGGCTGCGGCGGGCCGGGGCAGGGTGAAGACCGGAGCGCTGCCCTCTGTGGCGCTGGTCAATACCGGCGGGGAAATAGTGCCTGCCGGCCGGCCGCTGGGCAAGAACCGCATCTATAACAGCAACGGCCCCATGCTGGCGGCCATGCTGCGCGCCGACGGCATAAACACCGCGCCGGTTATCGTGCCCGACGTAGCCGCTAAACTGAAAGCCGCGCTGGCCAAGGCGCTCAAGTCCGACATCGTGCTGATCTCGGGCGGCGTGTCCATGGGCGACTACGACCTGGTGCCCGGCCTGCTCAAAGAGCTGGGCGTGAAAAAAATCTTCCATACGGTGCGCGTGCGCCCCGGCAAGCCCATGTTCTTCGGCTTGAAGGGCAAGAAACTGGTGTTCGGCATACCCGGCAACCCGGTGGCCAATTTCATGGCCTACCTCGCCTATGTCAGGCCCGCTATACGCAAAATGGCGGGGCGGCCGGATTACGCGCCGCTGTTCCTGGAAGGCGCCTGCGAGGTGAAGTTCGACCCGCGCACCCCGCGCCGCGCCATGGTGCTTTCCACCGTGCGCGCCGCCGCCGATTTCTCGCTGACCCCGGTGGCCAATAACGGCTCGGCCGACATCCTGGCGCTGGCCGCGGCCAACGGTTTCACCATGGTGCCCGAAGGCGGCGCCTTGCGCAAAGGGGAAAAGACCAAGTTCATCTCATGGCTGTAGACTATCTCCGCCTCTCGCTCACCGACAGGTGCAACCTCAACTGCATCTACTGCACCCCCATGGAAAAGTCGGGCTTCCTGGCGCATGACCAGCTGCTGCGCCACGAGGAGCTGGCCCGCGCGGCGGCGGCCTTCGTGCGCGCCGGCGTGACCAAGATACGCCTGACCGGCGGCGAGCCGCTGGTGAAGAAGAACATCGTGGGTCTGGTCAAACTGCTGCGGGACATACCGGGCCTGCGCGAGCTGGCGCTGACCACCAACGGCCTGCTGTTGCCGGAATTGGCGGTGCCGCTGCGCGAGGCCGGCTTGACCCGCCTGAACATCAGTCTCGACACGCTGAACGAAGAGACCTTCAAGCGCATCACCGGCTCGGCGGGCCTTTCCAAAGTGCTGGACGGCATAGCCGCCGCGCTGGCGGCCGGCTTCGAGGATACCAAGCTGAACATGGTGGTTATAAAACGCGTCAACGACGGCGAGGTGCCGGCTTTCGCGCGCCTCTCGCTGGACCGCCAGCTGACGGTGCGCTTTATAGAATTTTATCCCGCCAACGCGCGCTCGGCGCGGCTGGGCGACGCGCTGGTCACCACCGCCGAGACTAAGAAACTCATTGAAGATTCCGTCGGCGCCTTGCGCGAGCTGCCGCCGGAGTACGGCGGCGGCCCTGCCCGCGTTTACGCGCTGGCAGGGGCGGCGGGCAAGATAGGCTTTATCAGCGGCCGCAGCAGCTACTTCTGCGGCGCCTGCAACCGCGTGCGCATGGACTGCACCGGCAAGGTCTACCCCTGCCTGTACTCGCCGGCCACTCATGACCTCAAGGCCCTGCTGCGCGGCGGCGCCAACGACGACGCCCTGGCCGACTACCTGAAAAAAGTATTTATAGTAAAATCTAAATACCGCAAAGACTCTGATACCGCCGGCCACGTGGAGATGAGCAGCCTGGGTGGCTAAAGGAAAATATGATAGACGTGGGAAATAAGAAAGACACCAAGCGGACGGCGAGGGCGCAGGCCTACATCAGGCTCAATGCCGAGATCATCGGCCTTATAAAGGCCGGCAAGTTGCCCAAGGGCAATGTGCTGGAAGCCGCGCGCTTCGCCGGCATACTGGCCGCCAAGAACACCGCCGGCCTGATACCGCTTTGCCACAACCTGCCGCTCAACTACGTGGGCGTGGAGTTCAAGCTGGATAAAGCCGGCATTTTGGTGACCACCGAAGCCCGCTGCGCCGGCAAGACCGGCGTGGAAATGGAGGCCCTGACGGCCGCCAGCACCGCCGCCCTGACCATTTACGACATGTGCAAGATGTTCGCCCAGGACCTGGAGATACAGGACATCTTCCTGCTCGAGAAACTGGGCGGCAAAAGCGGCCACTATAAAAGGCCGGTCCCGCGCTGATCCGCCCGTACAGAACGCAGTCGGAGAAAAAAATGGTACCGATATCAAGGTGTCTGAATACCCTGGCGTTTGCCGCCGCATTCGGGCTGCTGCTGTCGCCGCCTTCCGCGGTGGCCGCCGTGCTGAGATCCTCCGACCGCGCTTTTTCGCTGGACCTGCCCGGGGAATGGGTGGCCGGCGAAGCTGACAGCGCGGCGGTGGTGCTGCAGGCGGAGAACGATCACGCCGAAATAACGGTACGGGCCCTTCCCGCGCCGCTTGCCGAAACGCAGCAGAAGACGCGGCTGCGGGCCACCCAGGCGAAACTTAAAAAGAAGGGCGTGGCGGCGAAAAAGATCTACAGCATAGCCACGGCTTCAGGGTTGCGCGTCTCCTTTATCGAGTTCGTCTCGGAAGGCCGGAGATACCAGTCCGGCTATTTTAACCTCGGCGGCCGCACTTACAGCCTGCTGGCGGCCGACTTGTCCGCTAAGGAATTCAAGGCCATTCCGGCGTCGCTGGGCCCCCTGGCGGCCGAAGAGCCGGCGGCTCCCGCCGCGCAGGCCGCCGCCGCTCCCGCCGGGGAGCCCGTGCCGCCGGCCGTCTCCCAGCTTTCCGCGCCGCCGGAGGCCGCCGACGGGGCCCTGGCCGCCCCGCCAGCGGAGACGCCGCCGGGGGAAGGCACGGCCCCTGAGGTCCCGGCCGAACTGCCCGCCCTGCCAGAGCGGAACATGGGCAGTTCCCTGATGCTTGTCCTGATAGCCTTAGGGCTTTCCGCCGCCGCCCTGGGCTACCGGGCCGTAGCCAAAAAGGACCATGAAACAGTAGAGACGCCTCCCGTTCCCGGCTCACTTTTCCCCCTGCATATCGAGAAGCGCTATTTATCTTTCAATACGGTTTTCGATATCAAGGACGCGGCCGGGCAGGAGTACAAGGCCGTTTCCCCCAGGGTGCCTACCCTGATGCTGGGCACCGGCCTGGTCCTGTATTTCCTGCTGAAGGCAACGGTGCAGGGGATGCTGTTCGCCGGCGTGGACCTGGAGACCGTCCCCATGGCCGTCCTGCAGCCTATCTCCAGCCTGCTGTCCCTGTCCAATCTCCTGATAATGGTCGGGGCCGTGCTTTTCGTCTTCTTCCGCAAAAAGATGAAGCTGTACGACGCCTCCGGCAAACTGCTGCTGGACGTCTGCCAGAAGCGCTTTTCCTTCGGCTCCCTTTATTTCATGATCCGCGACGCCGCCGGGGTGGAAGGGGCCAGGCTCAAGCGCGTGGGCTTCGTCCTGATCCGCAGGCGCTGGCAGCTGCTGGACCTGGAAGGGAACGTGCTGCTGGACATACAGGAGGATTCGGCCGGCAGGGCCATAGCCAGGAAGTTCTTCGGACACCTGTGGGGCCTGCTCCGTACCAATTACGTCGTGTCGGCCGGCGGCGCGGAAGTAGGCGCCATCAAGCGCGAATGGTCCGTCTGGAACCGGTATAACCTGGACATTGCGCCTCTGACGAAAGTGAATCCGGAACTGGCGCTCGCGGCCGCTCTTTTTGTTGACATAGCCGATCCCGACAGGTGGCACCCATGGCACGGATAAGGATATTTTTGCCGGCGCTGGCCCTGTTGCTGGCCGGCTGTTCCGGGGTCTGGGTACCCGAAAAAATAGAGAACCGCGTGGGCGAGCTGACCACGCGGGCCGTCCTGGAGCAGATGCCGTTGCACAAGGACCCGGCCTGGCAGACCTACCTGGAGAAGCTGGGCGGCAAGATCGCCGCGGTTTCGGAGCGCCCGGCCTACCATTACCGTTACTATATCGTCGAATCCTCCACCGTGAACGCTTTCGCGGTCCCGGACGGTTCCGTCTTCGTGACCACCGGGCTGCTGAAGTACGCCGGGCAGGACCCGGCCGCCCTCGCCGGGGTGCTGGCGCACGAGATCGGGCATATAGCCCGCCGCCACGGCGCCGAAACCCTGCAGGCGAAACTGGGCTACGGCCTGATCACCTTTATAGTCTTCGGTTTCGAGAACTCGGCTGCCAAGCAGGCCGGCGCCATGTCCACGCAGATCATGGAACTGGGCTACGGGCGCGAGATGGAGCTGGAGGCGGACCTCTGCTCGGCCCGCTACCTGGTCAGGCTGGGCTATCCGCCGGACGCGTCGCTTAAATTCCTGAGGATACTGCTGCCGCTGCAGAAGGGCGGGGAAGACCTGGCGCTCGCTAAATACCTGCGGTCCCACCCGCAGACCGGGGAGCGGATCAGTTACGTGGAAAGCTATCTCGCCGGCAGCCTGAAACCGCCGGGGAATATGCCGAAATAGGACAATATGGGAAAGATCTATTCTATAAACGTCAGCGCCGGCAAGGGCGTGCCTAAGGAGAACGTGGCTAAAGCCGTTCTGGTCAAAGGGCACGGCATAAAGGACGACGCGCATGCCGGCACGCCGGTGCGGCAGGTCAGCCTGCTGGACATGGAGAGCGTGCGCGGCCAGATAGCCGACGCCGCCGCCAAAAAGGCCACGGTACAGATACGCCCCGGCATCTATGCCGAGAACCTCACCACCGAGGGCCTGACCCTGGCGGCGCTCAAGATCGGCGACCTGCTGCGCGTGGGCAAGACCGCCGTGCTGCAGATCTCGAAGATAGGCAAAGAATGCCACAGCCGCTGCGCCATCTACCACCAGGTGGGCGACTGCATCATGCCCAAAAAAGGCATTTTCGCCGAAGTCCTCGAAGGCGGCGAGATAGCCGTAGGAGACTCCATTGAGCTTTATTGAAATAGCCGTACTCACCTCCAGCGACCGCTGCTCGCGCGGCGAGGCCGAGGACGTCAGTGGCCGCCTGATAGCCGAGATGGTAAAGACCATAGGCGGCCGCGTGGCCGCCTACGACATAGTCCCCGACGAGATCCCCGCGCTCAAAGAGAAGCTGCTGCATTACTGCGACAGCCTGGCCGTCAACGTGGTCATTACAACCGGCGGCACCGGCTTCAGCGGCCGCGACGTCACCCCCGAGGCCACGCTGCAGGTGATCGAGAAGAATATCCCCGGCCTGCCAGAGCTGATGCGCGCCGAGGGCCTGAAGAAGACCAAGAAGGCCGTGCTCTCGCGCGGTATCTGCGGCATACGCAGGAACACCCTTATCCTCAATCTGCCAGGCAGCCCCAAGGCAGTGCGGGAATCCCTGGAAGCCGTGCTGGACCTCATCCCCCATTCCCTGGAGATGATGCGCGGCGGCGGGCATTAGCCTGCCCAAGGGTCCCTTGACAGGTTTTAGCGCCTGCATTATCCTATCTTTAGAGACGAAAACGAGGAAGGTTGGCATATGAAAAACAGTCTGAAAGCACTTTTTGTCCTGACCCTGGCGGCCCTGCCCGGCGCGGCCCTGGCCGGCGATCCCGGCACGGACCTGCGCGGCGACTGCGGCAATATACGCCAGGTAGCCACTTACGGGCAGGACAACCGCGAGGATTACTGCTCGCAGAACGTCATCCTGCGCGACCTGGCCGATTCGGTGGCCGGGCTGTTCACCGACGGCAGCACCGAGCCGGCCCGCGGCGAGTACGTTTTCGGCACGCGCACGCTGGGCGACCTGCACTCGCTGTCCGAGGGCCAGCGCTTCGTCAGCCAGCCGGCCGACGCCTTCTGTACCGGCTTCCTGGTGGGCGAGGACCTGATAGCCACCGCCGGCCATTGCGTGAAGGACCATCACAAGAACGACGCCTCGGCCCCGAAGGACCACGACGGCGCCTGCCAGGAGAACCTCTACAAGGGCAAGTATTGCGAGGACATCAAGTTCGTCTTCGGTTTCCGCAAGGAACTGGGCGGCTGGATACCGCGCTCCGTGCCGGCCGACAACGTTTATAAGTGCGCGAAGATCGTGCGTCACAGCCTGAAGGGCGGTCCGGATTACACCATAGTCAAACTGGACAGGAAAGTGGCCGGCCTCAGGCCTCTGGCCATAAACAGAAAGAACGCCGGTCTGTCGGCCAGGACGCCGCTGCTGGTCATAGGCCATCCGAGCGGCATACCGCTTAAGCTGGCCGGCGACGCACGCGTGATATCCGCCAGCACCGACGTGTACGTGAACGACGCCGGCATGAGCGTGAGATGGGTGGACAAAGGCCACGCCTTCCTGACCAATCTCGACACCTTCCATGGCAATTCAGGCAGCCCGGTGATAAACCTGGACACGCTGCTGGTGGAGGGCATTCTGGTGTCCGGCGACATCGATTATGAAGGCGACCCGGCCAACCCGGGCAGCAACCGCGTGACCAACTTCCCGCAGGACGCCGGCGCCGCCGACCTGGGCAAGGGCGTGGGCGAGGTCTGCACCAAGATCTCCGTGCCCGCCGGCAGCATACCGGCCAACAGCCGCGAGGCGACCATGCTGGACATGAACCGCAAGGCCAAGGGCAAGCTGTACCCGGTGATGCTGGAAATGCTGCGCAAGCGCGCCGCCGACCAGGAGAGCCAGCAGCCGGCCATCATCCCGATCCCGAATTACGTGCCCCCGCAGAAGCCCAAACCGGACGTGCAGTGGATCTAAGCCGCCGCGCTTCCACTACCCCCGCCAAGGCAAAACCTGGCGGGGGTTTTGTTTTAGCGGCCGGCGGGTTCCATTAATTAATTTAAAAGGGTAAAATCTATTATCTTTAAAAGCTATCCGAGGAGGCTTGCATGAAAGGCTGGACCGGCTATATACTGAGGGTGAACCTCACCGACAAGACCTGGAAGAAAGAATCCTTTACCGAAGAATTCGCCCAGAAATGGGTGGGCGGGCGCGGCTTCGCGTCCAAGATCCTTTTCGACGAGCTCAAGCCCGGCATAGACCCGCTGGGCCCGGAGAACAAGCTGGTGGTGGCCCTCGGCCCCATAGCCGGCATCCCGGCCCCCAACACCGGCAAGGTGGTGGTGGCGGCCAAGAGCCCGCTCACCGGCTTCTACGGCGACGGCAATCTGGGCTCCAACGTTTCCAGCCAGCTGCGCAAGGCCGGCTACGACGCGATGATAGTAGAGGGTATGGCCGACAAGCCGACCTACCTCAACATCGAGGACGACAAGGTGGAGTTCCTGCCCGCCGACGAGATGTGGGGCAAGGGCACCTACTTCTCCAACGAATGGATATATAAAAATCACGGCAAGGGCGTAGGAGTGCTCAATATCGGCCAGGCCGGCGAGAACAAGGTGCTGTTCGCCGTGATACGCAGCCTCGAGGGCCGCGCGGGCGGCCGCCCCGGCATAGGCGCCGTGATGGGCTCCAAAATGCTCAAGGCCATCGTCGTAAAGGGCACCAAGCAGATACCGCAGGCCGACCCTGACCTGATGAGGAAGCTCGGCATAGAAGGCCTGAAGAAAGCCCGCGATCTGGACCAGGCGAGCGGCTGGAGCAAGCAGAGCACCGACGCCGTGCTGGCCTGGTGCAATGAGGTCAACGGCCTGCCCGTGCAGAATATGCGCAAGACCGCCCACCCCGAAGCCTGGAAGCTGGACGGCGAGCGCCTCAACGACGCCCGCATAGCCACCTACGGCTGCCCCAGCTGCACCATGCACTGCGGCATCACCATCCACGACAAGGAAGGCCGCGAGAGCGAGCTGGACTACGAGAACATCGGCATGCTGGGCCCGAACATCAACGTGTTCGACCTCAAGCAGGTTGGTTCGCTGAACTACCTGTGCGACGACTACGGCCTGGACACCATCTCGGCCGGCGCGGTGCTGGGGTTCTACGGCGACGCCATAGAGCACGGCGCGACGAAGGGCGACTTCAAGTTCGGCGACGCCGAGAAGGGCAAGACGCTGCTCTGGGACATAGCCACCCGCAAGGGCGAGGCCGGCAACTTGCTGGCCGACGGCGCCCTGCGCGCGGCCAAGGCCTACGGCAAGAATTCAGCCGACTACGCCATGCAGGTCAAAGGCCTGGAGATGGCGGCTTACAACTGCAAGTCCATCCCCGGCCAGGCGCTGGCCTTCGGCGTGGCGGCCATAGGCGGCCACCACCGCGAGGCGTGGATCATCACCTTCGAGCTCAAGCACAGCAAGCGCGAGAGTTACGGCCCCGAGAAGGCGGCCAAGGTGATAGAGCTGCAGCGCATCCGCGGCGGCCTGTTCGAAATGCTGGTGGCCTGCCGCTTCCCCTGGGTGGAAGTGGGCTACGAGCTGGACAACTATCCCAAGTTCTTCAACGCCGTCACCGGCCTGGACTGGACGCTGGATAATTTCTGGACCGCGGCCGACCGCGCCTACTCCATGATCAAGCTGCATTACCTGCGCGAGTTCCCCAATGTGACCCGCAAGGACGACTACCCGCCGGCGGTGTGGTTCGACAAGGCCAACGCCGACACCGACGGCCCGCAGAAGGGCGTGGTGCTGGAACACGACAAGTACGACTCGCTGCTGCAGCATTACTACGACCAGCGCGGCTACGACAAACGCGGTATTCCCACCCTGGAGACCCTGAAGAAACTGGGGCTCGAGGCGGAGGCCGCCGCGGCCGCCAAGGTGGCGAGCCTGAACTGATGAAAGTCACCGTCAAGCTGATCGGCCCGCTGATCTACGAGGGGGGCTTCAGCGAAAAGGTGGTGGAGCTCCCCGGGCCGATGACGGCCGGGGAGCTTTCCGCTTTCGTGAAGATAGACAGGAAGCGGCCCACCATCATGACCCGCAACGGCCGGGCCGTGGGCGGCGACGAACGGATAAACGACGGGGACCGCGTGGTGATCTCGCATATCTATTCCGGCGGTTAAGGAAAAATTATGGCGCAGTTGGACAAGCTCATAGAGAAACTGCAGCCGGGCCAGGAGATCATCCTGGAGGCCGGCAAGCCGCCGGCCCTCATCAGCGCCGGCTCCTCCTCGCCGCTGCTGGCCCAGCAGCTTACGGCCGCGCAGGTATACGGCCTGACGGGGGAAATAGCCCCGGCCGACGTGCGCGAGCAGATAGCCCAGAGCAAATCGGTGAAGTTCGAATATGTCTGCGCCTCCAAAACTTTAGTGGTCACTTTCACCATAGACAACGGCCTGGCCCTGACGCGCCTCTCCCAGTCGGCCAGGCGCAGCGACGCGCCGCTTCCGGCGGCGGTGGCCGGCGAGCCCGAGATCAACGGCCTGCTGCGCAAGATGGCCGCGCTGGGCGCCTCCGACCTGCACCTCACCTCGGCCCACCGCCCCATGGTGCGCGTCAACGGCGACATGCAGGAGCTGAGCGACCAGGCCGTGCTGCGTCCCGAGCGCATGAGCCACCTGCTCGGCGACATCATCCCCACTTTCAACACGGTGGAGTTCGAGAAGACTCACGACACCGACTTCGCCTACGAGATACCGGGCCTGGCCCGCTTCCGCGCCAATATCTTCATGGACCGCTTCGGCATGGGCGCGGTGTTCCGCCAGATCCCGGTGGAAATAGTGACGGCCGAGAAGCTGGGCCTCTCCAAGGAAGTGGTGGACCTCTGCTACCTGTCCAAGGGCCTGGTGCTGGTGACCGGCCCCACCGGCTCGGGCAAGTCCACCACGCTGTGCGCGCTGGTGGATTTCATGAACCGCCACCGCAAAGACCATATCATCACCATCGAGGACCCCATAGAGTTCGTGCACCAGAAGAAGAACTGCCTGGTGAACCAGCGCGAGGTGCACGTACATACCAAGTCCTTCTCGCAGGCCCTGCGCGCGGCGCTGCGCGAGGATCCGGACATAGTCCTCGTCGGCGAAATGCGCGACCTGGAGACCATCTCCATAGCCATCGAGACCGCCGAGACCGGCCACCTGGTGTTCGGCACGCTGCATACCACCACGGCTGCCTCCACGGTGGACCGCATCATAGACCAGTTCCCGGCGGACCGGCAGTCCCAGATCCGCACCATGCTGGCCTCCTCGCTCAAGGGCGTCATCTCGCAGACGCTGTGCAAGAAGATAGGGGGCGGCCGCGTGGCCGCCATGGAGACGCTGTTCGTCACCAGCGCCATCTCCAACCTCATCCGCGAGGGCAAGATCTACCAGATCCCGTCCACCATGCAGACCGGCCGCAAGCAGGGCATGGTAGTGCTCAACGACGCCCTCTTCAAACTGGTGACCGACAAGATCGTGACGCCGGAGGAGGCCTACATGAAGGCCGTGGACAAGCCCGCCTTCGTGGCCCTGCTCAAGTCCAAGAACATCACCCTGAAACTCGCCGGCATAGAGGAGTAGTGAGCGAGTCACTTTGCCGCGGCCACTGGCCGCCCCCCTTGACAATGGCCAGCTTGCCCCATATACTATTGCCGTCGTACTAGTATGAATTCCGGGGCCAGGGCGGAAGACGTGCGCGGGTGGTAAGTTTTAAAGATTTTGTTCACTTCACGGGGTTTGGGGATATGGGTTCAATTGTCAGTCATCATTCGCGCCGGAGCATGTCTGCTCTGTGTTTCGGCGTGTTATGCGCGCTCGAAAAACCGTGTACCGGGGCCAATTCTGGCCTTGGATTCCTCTCGAAACAAACTATCGCATTCCAAGCGGCTGCCCGGCAGCCGTCTTTTGTTGTTGCCTGTTCAGGAGAAGACTATGAAAACCCGTAACCTGATATTCTTACTGGTGTCGGCTTTATTCGTGGGTGGCGACTTGTGGGCCATCCCGGCCGGGTTCAATATACAGGGCCGTCTTACCGACGCCAACGGCGTTAATAAAGATGGCACTTTCCAAATAAAATTCTCCGTCTTCGCCGTAGCTGAAGGCGGCGCAGCGGTCTGGGAAAAGGCCATGCCCACGATAATGGTGAAGAATGGCAACTTTCAGGTAATTCTGCAAGGTGATGGGGACATCGGTGGTCAGCTTGAGGACGCCGTGAAAAATCTGATTGCAGCTTATGTCGAGATAAAGGTCGGAGCTGAGCCGCCACTGGTCCCCCGGCAGCCCTTGCTCCGATCTCCCTTCGGTCCCCCTACAGTAAACCTTGTAGGCGCCGTTATGTTTTTTGCCGGGCCGACTTGTCCGTCAGGGTGGGTGTTGGCCAATGGCGCGGTTCTTCCTGGCTCCGGTATATATTCTGAATTAGTGGCATATCTTCAGGACATTTATGGCGTAGTCGGACAGTTGCCGAATATGGTAGATGGCACATTTATCCGAGCCACAGGTGGTAATTCTGCTGCCTTGGGAACTAAACAAGGCGACGCATTTCAAGGACACACACACGAGTACATTTATCCGGCGGCAGCGTGGACTGGGACAGGAGATGCGGTTTACATGGGGAGAAAAGCCGGGGATGCTAGTTGGTTGGGGATTACAGCTAATCGAACAACAATTCAAAGCATGCCTGGCTATGGAACAGCACGGGCCAATACTGAAACCCGGCCGTTAAACTACGCCATGACCCCATGTGTAAAATATTGAGAGCGTAGAAATCTTGATATAAAACCGGCAGGGAATGTAGGAGAAACTTATGGTAATCTATCGCATCTTTGGCGTTATTGGAATTTGCTTGGGGCTTGCCTTTTCTTGCTTTGCCCAAGAGAGCGTTATGCCGTTTATTCCTGCTGTGTTCTGGAGTGATCAAGCTGAAAAGGGTGTAATACTTTCTTCTCCAAATGAGATGACCACTGTGGATGTTAAGGGAACAAAATACCCAAAGATAACCTCGAGTGAGCCAGTGGCAAATGCTTCCCTGTCGCCTGATGGGAAAAAAATAATATACTCCACCGCGGCAGGACTTTGGATTGTGTCACTGGATTCGCAAATTAGCACTAAGGTCTATACGGGCATGTGTGATGTGCCGCGTTGGAGCAAAGACGGGGCTGGCTTTACTTTTGCAGCGTATGAGAAAAAAGCCGGGGGAAATGGGGAGTTTATTGTAAAACTCTTCTGGGCAGATAGCGACGGCAAGAACCTAAAGCAGGTTTACCCGTAAGCGAACTCTATTCGGATGGCGGTGTCTATAATTGTGTGGGATAGATAATGAGGCAAACCGGAATTAAATTCATCGTTGCGCTCGCACTTTTACTGAGCGCGATGGGGCATCTATGGGCTCAGGAAGCGGTTCTTTTAAAAACCAAGCAAGGATTTATCCAGTTGAAAGCCTGGAACAGCAGTTCCGGAGTGGCCAGCAGTTCCACCTGTGTTTCTGATGGGTGTTCGTTGTCAAACGAGTATGTTCTGGATCAGAACAGTACCAGATTGGGGCATCAGGCATTGCTTTCGGCGCAGAATTTCGCCATTTCAGCCAAGCATCAATACCAAGGAGCCACCCGCAATGGCGCCTCAGAATCTGATTACACCGTGCAGTTGTATTCTCGGGTACTACCGGACGCCAAGTTGCGCATTAAGGTGGACGGCAATACCGGGCTAGAATGGCACAATTCTTACGCCTATGACGCATATTGGAGTAACGTGTCGGTAACTGCGGGTTTTTCATTTAGCAATAGCGACTTTGGCGGCGCCACATCCGCCTCAGACGGCGCCGCTTCCACTGGGAATCCGGGCGGCGCTATAACAAAAGCCCTGTCCATAACGGTTTCCACTTCGGCTTTGCCACAGTCCCCGGTTTTATCGGATGGAGGTACGTATTATTATATCGGGACCGTCAAACTTAATGGAAAAGTGGAAATACAAGCGACTTGGTGGTGGAACGGGCCAACTCCAGCGGCGGACGGAAGCTTTACTGCAAGCGTGGGGAACATAGATGTCAGGTATATCGGGAATGCGCTGTCGAAGGTGGATGGTGATACCCAGACGTGGCGTGTGAACGGGACGCTCCCTAAACCATTAAAAATAAAGGTTGCGGACGGCGTAACAGGAACCCCGTATGCCAATGCACCGATAACGTTCTGGCTTGCCGATCCGGGGAAGGGCGGGGAATTCGTAAATGGCGGGGTATCTATCACCACCCATACCAATGCCAGCGGCTTCGCTAGCGTACTGTTTACTCTTGGCCCGTCAACAGGCACCTATCTAATCAACGTCACCTGCCCGGCGGATGTCTGTACTTCCGGTGCCAGGCAGGTGACGTTCACCGAGACGGCGAAGGGGACTAAGCTTGCCTGCTTAAACTGCGAGTGGTACGACAAGGTCGGACGGGAACTTGCCAACCCCTTCAAGCTCCAGGTCGTGGACGGTTTAACGGGGGCACCAGTAGCGGGCGCCAGTATTGATTATGAAGTCATAAGCTTCACCGACGGCAACACCACTATACACGGTCCCAATCCTCACGGCGCCTGGATAACGCGGTTCTACCCTCCGGCCAGCGACAGCGACGGCAAGAGCGTAGCGTATATGGTGCTTGGTACCGAACCGGGTGTGTATACGGCGCGCGCCCGGTGCGAAAGCTGCGTAAGCGGCCAGGAGCAAATACTTGTGGGTATTGCGCGCACCCGCAATATAGAGATACATGCCAAAAAGACCACCAAGGCCGACCCCGAGGACACGCCGATAGTGCAGATAACGCTGGTGCAGCCACCTAACGACGACAAGTCGTTCACCACGGCCGAGGGTGAGAACCGCGTTGTCCTTCAGGCACGGCTGCTGCCGGCCAATCTGGACCAGAACCTCATACACTGGGATACTGAAGACGCCCCGGATGACTTTATAGACAGCGGCATAGCGCAGATGGAGGAGAATTACGGACCAGAGAACGCTTTAAAATTGCGCCTGACTACGGCAGGCGGCGGTGTCCCCGTGGCGGCTACCGGGCGTGCGCTGCCGCTGGGATATGTGGTTACTGCCGGGGCTAATGTGCCCGGCAAGGTGGTGGTCCCCTCGGTAATAACAGTGAGGCAGGACCAAATAGACAAGTGCCGGCAGGAGTATGTGGATATGGGTGTGGGGCTTAGAAGTGAGATAATGCGAAGTGCTTTTACTTTGGGGCTGCATGAAGAATATGCTAATCCGCTGAAAATCAAGGATTGCTACGCGTATATCTATCCGCAATTGCAGGCGCAAAAAGTCGGAAATTTAAGGGCCGCCGGGCATAAAGTAAAAGTAACGAGCGGATATAGAAGTCCAAGATATAATGCAGTCTATTCTTCAACGAATAGTACGCATATATTTGGGGAAGCTGTGGATATAAATCCGGTTGATTCTGAAAAAAATGCGGCGGGGTGGGAAACCTTGTGGGAAGACAATAATAATGCGGGGTGTCCAAAGTCGTTAGAAAAGATAAAGCCAGATGGAAAAATTGGTGTTATGATGTGGTGTAATGGAAGTCAGCAGCTGCCCCAAAACGCAGGTTCTTATCCTGGTTCTGAAAATCTTATGTATAACCAAGCGTACTGTATCCACCTTGGTAATGCAGGAAAAGATTTAGAGAATACGCCAGATAATTAGGAGTGTTTGTATGCCAAAAGCGCGCATGGTTATAATTTGGACTTGTGTCCTGGGTGTCTGTTTGACTTCACCGGTAGTTCCGATGGAATTGAATTGGGATGATATTAACCATTTTCCTTGGCCAATTGCCGGAGCTGAATGGGTAGCCAAAAATGAGAGTCAGAAAGCCGCATATTTGGAATTAGTATACAGTGGTATTCAATATTGCACAAAGAATGCAGGGAAACGCCCCAAAGAATTGGATTTAACTCAAAGTGGCCCATATATTGTGAACTTTCCCAGAATTACCCCTGAGGTGATAGCTATGTACTATCGGATATATGGCGACCTCCAAAAAGCTGCCGAAACAAAGTATAAATATTGGGCTGACTCAAAACATAATCCAGCTTTAGGATCTGCTGAGGAAGACCCGCTTGGGTTTGTTATGAATGGATATGAGGAAGCCGGTATGTACCAGGAACTGCTAAGTCTTTTCCCTATCGCATATGAGGACATGTTACAAAGGATATCTATCGGTACAGATACAAAACTCGTAAAGACAAAGTTCACTGAGTATGAGCGTAATTGGCCGACGGAAGCTGGAATATATGCGCGGTTTATGAAAAGTTGGGACAGGGCCAAAAAGCTATCCAAAACCGCAAAACCCAAACCACTCGACCCCGCAGTTCAGAACCACGAATGGTTCTACAGCGACAAGCAGGAAGAGGTCCTGAAAGCGCTGGAGTATTATCACAAGCACGACGTCCGCTTCATGCTGGAGAAGGCTGCTAAGTTCAAGGACCCCGTAATAGCGGCCAAAGCCAAAGAGTATCTGGATAATCCGGTCAAGGAAACCGTTGAACCGGAACCGGCAAGCGACAAACCGAACCCGGCGATGACGAAATCGCCCCCTGACAGTCCTGTCAAGGATACTGGCGATGAAACGAGCAAATGACGGAAGAACCAAAGGCATGAACGCCTCCTGCCCGGCGGATGTCTGTACTTCCGGTGCTAGGCAGGTGACGTTCACCGAGACGGCGAAGGGGACTAAGCTTGCCTGCTTAAACTGCGAGTGGTACGACAAGGTCGGACGGGAACTTGCCAACCCCTTCAAGCTCCAGGTCGTGGACGGTTTAACGGGGGCACCAGTAGCGGGCGCCAGTATTGATTATGAAGTCATAAGCTTCACCGACGGCAACACCACTATACACGGTCCCAATCCTCACGGCGCCTGGATAACGCGGTTCTACCCTCCGGCCAGCGACAGCGACGGCAAGAGCGTAGCGTATATGGTGCTTGGTACCGAACCGGGTGTGTATACGGCGCGCGCCCGGTGCGAAAGCTGCGTAAGCGGCCAGGAGCAAATACTTGTGGGTATTGCGCGCACCCGCAATATAGAGATACATGCCAAAAAGACCACCAAGGCCGACCCCGAGGACACGCCGATAGTGCAGATAACGCTGGTGCAGCCACCTAACGACGACAAGTCGTTCACCACGGCCGAGGGTGAGAACCGCGTTGTCCTTCAGGCACGGCTGCTGCCGGCCAATCTGGACCAGAACCTCATACACTGGGATACTGAAGACGCCCCGGATGACTTTATAGACAGCGGCATAGCGCAGATGGAGGAGAATTACGGACCAGAGAACGCTTTAAAATTGCGCCTGACTACGGCAGGCGGCGGTGTCCCCGTGGCGGCTACCGGGCGTGCGCTGCCGCTGGGATATGTGGTTACTGCCGGGGCTAATGTGCCCGGCAAGGTGGTGGTCCCCTCGGTAATAACAGTGAGGCAGGACCAAATAGACAAGTGCCGGCAGGAGTATGTTGATATGGGGGTGGGGCTCAGGGCTGAGCTCGTGCGAAGCGCTTTCACAGTAGGTCTGCACGATGAGTATGCGAAAAGGGTACGGGACTGCTATGCGTATATTTTTCCGCATCAGGAGGCGCAGAAGGTGATGAGCCTGCGAAACGCCGGTCATCATGTTAAGGTGACCAGTGGGTATAGAAGCCCTAGGTATAACGCCTCGGTCAACTCATCTACAAATAGCGTTCATATTTTCGGCGAGGGGGTAGATATAAACCCCAGTGACAGTGAACTAAATACGGAAGGTTGGAAGGCATTGTGGGTCGCAGATCAGGCGACATGTGCAAAGTCTTTGGAATTGTCTCCAACACAGGTTATGCTAGGGTGCTGGGGGAATGAGGCCGCCCCGTCTAAGTGGGGGTCATTCCCAGTGGGTGTTACTCCCTCAAATTATGATGAGCTCGTATATGGGCAGGCTACATGCATCCATCTTGGGAATCCATGGAAGCGATGATTAGTGGATAATTTATGAATAAAACAAGCCTTCTATTTGTGTTATTGATTGTCTCTCAAAGTGCGCTAGCGACTGAATTGCGGTGGGATGATGTCTATTACGCTTCTGGACCTTACATCGGTGCTCAAAAGACACCATGGGCAGATAGAGATGAGAGCCAGAAAGCTGGTTATCTGGAGCTTCATTACAAAGCAATAATTTACTGTTTGCAAAATCTTAATAAATCACCTGCAGCCTTAAGACCAGAAATAAGTGGCCCACAACTAAAAAGCTTTCCATTAGTCACCCCGGAAGTAATTAGTTCATTGTATCGAGAATATGGTGATTATAAGAGAGCCGCCGAGGTTGGCTACAAGTATTGGGTGGATTCAAAACACAAGCCGCTTTTGCAAAGTCCGGAAGGAGACCCAATAGATTATGTAATTTTCGGTTATAAGCAAGCCCAAATGTATAAAGAGTTAGCGGCTTTCTATGCCCAGGCGCATAAAGAAAAAATGAAATGGCTTGCTGGATCTACAGACGTTACACTATTAAAAAACGATTTTAATAAATACAAGCAGAACTGGCCAAGCCAAGCTGAAAACTATCAGCAATTTATGAACAATTGGGCGAAGGCAAAAAAACTCGCCAAAACCTCCAAGCCCAAGCCCCTCGACCCCGCTGTGCAGCACCATGAATGGTTCTACAGCGAGAAACGGGAGGAGGTGCTAAAGGCTTTGGAATATTACAACAAACATAATGTCGTCTTCATGCTGGAGAAAGCCCTTAAACACAAGGACCCCGTAATGGCGGCCAAAGCCAAGGAATATCTGGATGGGTTGGGGAGGGTTCGAAATAATGCGGAGAAAGTTAAGTAAACTCGCGCGTTCAATCGCTTTGCTGCTGGCCCTCGTACCGGTCGGTGGATATTCTTTGGGAAGCGATTCAGGGAGCGTTGAAATCGGGGATACCGGCACGTTCTATATCCCGATAGAGAATCATGAAGCCAGTCAGAAAATAATTAGCAATGCACGCATAACTGTTTCCGGCGTGCCAGCCTGGATGGATATCGAACCCACATCTTTTCTAGGGTCCATAGATATTTATCCGGGAGAAACCGTAACTTTTACCGTGGATTTTACGATAAATTCTTCTTACAATCCCACTAGTCCCAATGCAGAGGTGGTGGTTCGTTGCGCTTCCGATAGCCCTTCTTTTGTGCCGTCAAATATGGCTTGGAGTTTTGCTACCACGAACGGATTTAAAACCTCGCAGGGAAAAAGCTCGGATGATACCGGCGTGGCTTATAATGAGTACCGCTCTCCAGACATTCTGCCTCCGAACACATACCCCAATTATGATGGTGCGGTTTATCTTGATGCACAGGAAAGAGTCTACATCTCAACCCAGACGCAAATCTATTTCGAAGGGGCAGACGCTTATGAAATTGATTCTGAAATAGTCGGTGTCTCGGTAACCGGGCATTGGGTCGGTTCCGTTCCGGCTTCATTTGGAGTGCTGGACTTTTCAACCATGCCAGTATTGCTGTCGGAGGGAGGTCACACCCTGTATTATGCCAGCCGGGACAATGCCGGGAATACGGAAGTGATACGGTCCTCTACGGTTATCGTTGATGGCCGCGCCCCGGCCGCGTCGATAGATCTGAGCGTCGATGACTCAGGTTTGGTTAGTCCATGGAAGAACGTCCGGGAGTTCAACCTTTCATGGGGCAACCCGTCAGAGGTTTCCGGTGTGGCAGGGGTTCGCATCAAGCTCGGTGGCGCTCTTCCCCAGTCTAATGACGAGGGCGATTTTTATCCTGCGGATAATGCGCTGGTTTATTCTTCTACGGATATAATCAACGGGGAAAATGCGGTATGGCTCTGGCTTGAGGATAATGTGGGCAACGCGGACCCGTCTACGGCGGGGCAGTTGACGCTGCGCTACGACGATGGCGCGCCCGTGTCCACCGCCGCGGCGCCGGCGGTAGCGAGCTCGAACGCTGTGCCGGTATCCTTCGGCTCCAGTGACGCCGTCAGCGGGGTCGATAAAACAGTGCTTTGGTGGCGGCATAGCGGGGCCGACTGGTCCTCCGGTACGTATCTGTTGTCCGGCAGTTCCGGCACGTTCAGCTTCAATACAGAGGGGCTTGCGGGGAACTGGGAGTTTTACACCCAGGCCTTCGACAACGCCGGCAACAGTGAGGTTTTACCGGCTTCGACAACTCCTGCGAAGGCCGCGGTTTATGTGGATGCTACGCCGCCGGTTATCTCCAACGTGCGGGTGACGGAGATAACCTATGACTCGGCGCGCATCTCCTGGGATACCAGCGAGGACGCCACCGGGCGCATAGAATACGGCTTGAACGGCGGATATGAAAACAGCGTTAACACACCCGATGGCGGCGTGTCTCAAAGTCTATACCTGAACGGGCTGCTCTATCCGGCCAGCTATACATTCAAAATAATCGCGACCAACAGAGCGGGGGGAAGCTCGTTCTATACTAACGGCACGTTCTATGTGCCGCCGAAGATGACCACTATAGGCGACTGGGGAGTGATAGACGCGGGACAGCCCATAGTTATAGAGGTGTCCAATCCTTCTGTTTCATCTATCTCCTATGTGCTTAATGGCCAGACGGTAACGCAGGAGGTCAGCGCTGGTACGCCGCTAGAGATATATCCCCCGTCCGGCCAGGCGCAGGTGAATCTATCGCTCAATGTTGACGGGTTCACATATCCCTCCAGTTTTGTCGTGGACACGGCAACAAGGACCATCAGGCTGGCCAGACTGGTGATCGACACCGGCGGTTTAATGAGCGCGCCGCAGGCCGGGGTTTCCACCGTGGACGCTACCATAGGGCAGGCGGCGCAGGAGGAAATGTCCAACGGCAGCAGCAGGCTCTATCTTGGCTACTATGCTGGCATAGACCCCGCCGCCCCGGGCAGGATCACGAACCTTGCCGCCGCTTCCGGGCCAAGTACGGATCAGGTCGCATTGTCTTGGAGCGCCCCCGGTGACGATGCCTATGCGGGCACGGCGGTGAAATACGATATACGCTGGTCGACTTTGGCCATAACCAGCGCGGCGGAGTTCAGCCGTGCGGCAAAAGCTTCCGATATCCCGTTCCCGCAAATCGCCGGCTCCGCCCAAACGGCGCTTATTTCCGGGCTTACCAGGCTTGTCACTTACTATTTCTCGATCAGGGCCGAGGACGAGTTGGGCAACCTTTCGGAACTTTCGAATGCGGCTTCGCTATTCAAGGGATATGTGCTGGCGGGCACGGTGACGGTTAATGGCGTATCCGAAATCTCGTTCGTTTCCCCTGTGGCGCCAAGCATCGCTCTTATCGGCACGGTTTCCGCTTCGGGGGCCGCGGCCATAGGTTCTGCGGCCGCAAGCGGCCTGACCCTGGCCGGCAATATGTATGAGATAGGTCCGGAAGGGACCTTCGACCCGCCGGCCATGCTGACCTTCTCTTATTCCACCGCCACCCTGGCCGCTCTCGGACTACAGGTGGCTGATATTGCGGTGTACGAGCATTTCCCTGTGGAGGGCTGGGTGAAATTGCCGGGCCAGGTGCTGGATGAGGAGAAGCGCCAGATTACGGTGCCGATAAGCCGCATCGCTTCGCTGTTCGCCATCTTTGGCCCAATAAAAGACCGTGCCGCGCCGGTGACTGAAATTTCTTATGCCGGGGTCAGCTATCAGGCTGGCGGGAATGTGTACATAAACGCCGGGGCCAGTGTTACTTTGACGGCCTATGACCCGGTAGTATACGCCACGTCTACCGGAGTGGCCTTCACCGAGTACAGGATCGACCCCGGCACGGCCTCGGCTTTTGTCAGCTACGGCGCGCCGTTCGGCCTGACTGAAGGCTTCCATCGGATAGAGTTCCGCAGCAGTGATATTGCCGGGAATCTGGAAGAGGTCCGGCGGGGCGAGGTGTATGTGGATGTTGCGGCGCCTTTAACCGAGGCGCTGGCAGCCGGGACCACTGGCCAGGCCGGCTGGTATATTTCAGCGGCTACGGTTACACTGGTTTCCACCGACAGTCTTAGCGGCCTGGCTACTACTTATTACCGCGTTGGCGCTTCCAGTGAGCCCGCGAAATACGGCCTCCCGCTGCTGATAAGTTCCGAAGGCGTCTCAACGGTTCATTATTTCGCTGTGGATAATCTGGGCAACGTAGAAACAGAAAAGACCGCGGAACTAAAGATAGACCTCACTGCTCCAGTGGTTGTTGCTGTAAGCTCCCCCGCGGCCAATGCAGCTGGTTGGAACAACACGGATATATCCGTGACGTTTTTCGGGACTGACGCGGTATCGGGTACGGCATATTGCAGTTCAAGCGTTACTGTGGCGCTGGAAGGCTCAAGCAGAACTGTATCCGGCTATTGTGCGGACCATGCCGGTTGGTCCTCCACAAAAACAGCGACGGTCAATATAGATACTACTGCGCCCTCCATCTCGTACACGCAGGCGCCGCCCGCTAATGAATTCGGGTGGAACTCATCCAGCATTACGCTGAGGTATGATTGCGCCGACGCTTTATCCGGCGTAAAGGTTTGCCAGCCGGATATCGCGCTCTCCGCTGAAGGGGTGAATATTTCCACTCTGGCGGCAGCAACAGACTACGCCGGCAACATAACTTCGCTCACGGTTTCTGGCGTAAATATAGACCTGACTCAGCCGGTAAGCAGCGCCGCCCTGGCTGGCACGTTCTGGAACGGCTGGTATTCCTCGCCGGTTGCGGTTACGTTGACCTCTACCGATGCATTGTCGGGGATTCGGGAAACGCTGTATTCTCTGGACGGGATATCCACCGCCGCTTACCAGCAGCCGTTCAGCGTTAGCGCGGATGGCGCGCATCTTGTCGGCTATAATTCCGTGGACAGGGCCGGGAACAGCGAATTACAAAAGAGCCTCTCTTTCTCGGTGGACAGGACCGCGCCGCAGACCGGGTATGCGCTCTTGCCGCGGCCCAATGCCGACGGCTGGAATAATACTGCCGTGAACGTTGTTTTCAGCGGGACGGACACTTTGGCCGGTGTCGAGGCTTGTTCTACCGGCGTCGTGGGCGCTAACGGGTTAAACCAGCAGCTAGCCGGCTGGTGTCGCGACAGGGCCGGGAATACAGGATACTCTACGGCTACCGTCAGTGTGGACCTGCTGCCTCCTACGGTAAGGGCCACGCGGGTCCCCATGCCCAACGCCGACGGCTGGAATAATGTGCCGGTCAGGGTAGGGTTTAGCGCCGAGGACGCTTTGTCCGGGGTGGCCTTCTGCACAGCGGATAAGACGATCGCGGACGAAGGACTGAATCAGACCGTGAGGGGCACTTGCGCCGATAAGGCCGGGAATACCGGTGCCGGCGGCGCCGCTGTAAGTTTAGACTTCACCGCGCCTGCCATCACCTACACGCGAACACCGGCCCCCAACGCCGCGGGCTGGAACAACGCCGAGGTTACTCTTAAATTCGCTTGCACGGATGCTTTGTCGGGCATTAAGTCCTGCCCCGCGGACATTACGTTTGACGTCGAAGGGGTTGATCTCTCCACAGCGGCAAAGAGCTTTGACCTCGCCGGCAATAGTACCCAAACTATCATAAGCGGGATCAATATAGACAGGACCGACCCGGTGATAGTTGTATCCTCTCCCGTGGCTGGGAATGTCTTTGTGGCTACAAAGGATGTCATAAGGACGTTCTTTATGGCCAGGGACAATCTGGACCCGGCTCCGGCTCTCGCGGCGTTCCTGGTGCAGACCGAGGACAGGGGCAGCCCGCGCGGCGGAAGGCCTGACAAGATCGTTGTCAGCAACGGCCAGGCCATCGAGCCGCTGGATATCGACGACGGCATCTGGCGGCTGGCTGTGAGCGCCACGGACTTCGCCGATAATTCCGCCTATCTTGAGGGCGGGGCCTTTGAGGTAATACATGATGTTCTGCCGCCGGCAAGCAACCTCGCGGTAAGCGGCCCTCGCTTTGACGGCCCCGGGATCATTTACCTGACCAGCGCCACCGGGCTAACATTGAACAGCCTTGATGACCTTGTTCAGGCCGGCGACAGGATAGGCCTTGGCGTCAGGAAACAGGTTGTTAAAGTGGGGCTTGAAGGTTCTGCGCCCCGGGAGACCACCTTTGAAAATCCGTTCCCTAAGCAGGGCGAGGCCTTCGTCTCCACGTTCACGCTGGGTTCGGTCTGGAATCTGCCTGACGGACGGTACAACTTTGATCTTGCCGCCGAGGATATCCTTGGCAATGTGGAAACCTGGAAGCATAGTTTCCTTGGCCTGGACAACACGCCGCCGGCGGCCGGCGCTGCGCTCGCCGGGATTGCCGGCGAGAATGATTGGTATATCTCCACCGTTACCGTTACCCTTACGGCCGTAGACGCCTTGTCCGGCGTTGAAGGCATCTTCTACCGGCTGGATGGCGCGCAGGGGGATGCCTTTGCTAAGTACGCCGGCGCAATTGAGGTCGCGTCCGAGGGGCAGCATACTGTGTGGTATTACGCAAAGGATAACCTTGGCAACACCGGCGCGCAGAAGAGCGCGGCCTTTAAAATAGACCTCACCAGCCCGACCATCAGCCTGGCGCGGTCTCCGCTGGCCAATGCGAATGGCTGGAACAATAGCGATGTCAGGGCTGTGTTCACCTGCTCTGATAACCTGTCAGGCGTGAAATCCTGTCCGCCCGAAGTGCTGTTCGCCGCGGAAGGCGCGGGGCAGGGGACAAGCGGCACGGCTTTCGATCGTGCCGGCAATTCTTCAGTCGCCGCAATAACTGGGATTAACATAGACAAAACCGCGCCAGAGAGCTCACTGGCCATTCTCGGCGACCTCTGGCAGGCGGCGGGGAATAAGTATCTTAGCCTGCGTTCGAGGATAGCCCTCACGGCGGAGGATACGATTTTCGGCGGTACGGCCAGCGGCATGGAAATTCTCGAATACCAGATCGACGCCGGCGCCTTCGAGACCTACTCTTCATCTTTCACCCTGGCAGAGGGCGTGCGTACTCTCGGCTTCCGCGCTGGCGACAGGGCCGGCAATATCGCGATTGCCGCGCCGGAGAAATTTTATGTGGACGGGACCGGGCCGGTCAGCGCGCTTTCCGTGTCCGGCGACCAGTACCACGGCGCTAAGACCTATGTAAGCCTGCGTTCCGATATTATGCTGACCGCCGCCGACCCCGTGGTTTCAGAGGTGGCTTCCGGCGTTAAGGCGACCAAGTACTCAGTGGATAACGGGGAGTTCGGCGATTATTCGGCTTTCAAGCTGGCTGCCGAAGGCAAACGCCTGGTTTCGTTCTACTCAACTGACCGGGTGGCGAATGTCGAGGACGTGAAGACCTCCGAGCTGTGGGTGGACGCTACCGCCCCCGTCACCGAGCTCTCTATCAGCGGCGCGCGCCATGATGCCGATGGGCTTATCTATATCACCAAGGATTCAGGCATAGTGCTGACTGCGGCCGACCCAGTCAGCAACGAGACCGCCTCCGGCGTATTGCTGACGAAGTATCGCGTTGACGGCGGCAACTGGCAGGTATATGCCGGCAGCTTCACGATAACCGCTGAGGGCCGCCATACGCTGGAGTTCCACAGCCTCGACCGCGTACAGAATACGGAAGCAATGAAGATCGCGGCCCTGGCGGTGGATAATACGCCGCCCGCCACGAACGTAACACTTGGAGAGCCTAAATTCGAGGCTTTCGGTCTGCCGGTGCTTACGCCGGCTGCGCCCATAACCCTCGCCGCCGCCGACGTGGTATCCGCCGAAGTCGCCTCCGGGCTTAAGAGCATATCCTACGAGACCGTAAATGTCGCGTCGGGCGATTCCTCGGTACATAACTACACCGCGCCGTTTACTCTGCCGCAGGGCACTTATGACCTGCGCTTCTGGTCGGTGGACAACCTGGGCAATACAGAGCAGTACAAGCAGATACGCTTCTCCGTGAGCACGTTCCAGAACGACTCTTTGCAGGCGGTGGGCGGGTTGGATATGTCCGGCACGGCCGATATTTCCGGCGCGGTAAAGTCCAACGCCTCGGTCGAGTTGGGCGGCAATGCCCGCATCCTGGGAGACGTAGAGGCCAGCACCATAACGCTTACTGGCAAGGCGCAGATAACCGGGCAGCAGTTCATCGGCCAGGCTGTGCTGTCGCCTGAGCCTATATTCCTGGGGACGATAGCCGGCAGCGGCGGCAATTCTATCCCCGCGGCATACCTTGTCGACGGCAAGCTTGTGGCAAGTTCACAGGCGGAATTGACGCTTACCACCGGCACCTATTACTTAAAAGGCATAGAGCTCTCCGGCGGCAGCAAGGTCCGCATAGAAGGCCAGGTAGATATAATGGTGGCCGGTGACATCAGCCTAAGCGGCGGCAGCTCGCTGAACGCCGGCGGCACGGCGTCGAAATTGAACATCTTCGTCAATACTCCCTCTTCTATTACGGTTACCGGCGGCGGCGACCTGTTGGCCAGGGTTTATGCGCCTTACGCGCATATGAAGCTGGCCGGCAACGGCCTGCTTGGCGGCCACTACTTCGTCAGGACGGCGGTATTGAGCGGTACAGGCAACATCATTCAGGCCGGGGAGACCTTACCGCAGACGACCGCGGCAACAGGCGACAGCGGCGGCAAAAAGAGGGTATCTGCCATGGCCGCCGGGGACGGTTCTTACTCGGTGCTCTCCGGCCCCGATTCCGCTTTCAGGCTGGGCGAGGTCTATGTGTTCCCTAACCCCGCCCTGCGCGGTGCCGCCCCGGTGCTGCATATAGAGACCGGCATCGCCGACAGGGTGAAGATAACGTTCTACACGGTGTCCGGCCGCCAGGCGCATCAGACTACGCTGACAGGTGCGCCCGCAGCCCTCGACGATGGCAACGGCCTGAGCTATGCCTACGAGTACATCTGGCGTGACAATATCCCGAGCGGCGTCTACTACTACCATATCGAGGCGGAGAAGGGCGGGCAGAAAATTAAAAAGTCGGGCAAATTCGGCGTCGTAAGATAGGGGGGATTATGACGGACAAAAACCCTCATCATGATATAGCCAACCGTGTGGTTTACCTGCTTGCGCGGCCCTGGGTGCTTGCGCCCATGCTGCTGTTCGTATTGCTGCCGTCGGCAAAGATCAGCATGGCGCTGGAAAGCGGCGCCGAGTTCCTGCGTATCGATACCGACGCCAGGGCCGGGGCCATGTCTTCGGCGGGGGCGGCTTCGGCCTCCGGGATAAGCGCGCTGAACTATAACCCGGCCGGCCTCGCCTCTATGGTAAAAGGCGAGGCGGCGCTCAGCCACAGCGCCTGGTACCTGGGTTCTTCGCACGACTTCGCCGGGGCTGGTTTCACCTTGCCTGGTTCGCAAGGGTGGAAAATGGGTCTTAGCTTCACAAGACTTTCCAGCGGCGACATCGAGGGCCGCTCCGCCAGCCGCGGTCGTTCAGGCGGTTATGCCGCCTATGATCAGGCCGCCGGCTTGGCGCTGGCGCGGAACTATGGGCCCTACAGCATGGGCGGCACGGTAAAGTATATAGAAAGTTCCATCGCGGGCATAAAGGGCCGGGGCTACGCGGTGGACCTGGGCATGAAACGCGGGCTTAAAGGCATTCCCGCCTCGGTGGGGCTGTCCGTGCAGAATCTGGGCACCGGCATTACATACATTTCCCAACGGGAGAAACTGCCGCTGAGCGTGAACGCCGGCATAGCCTTCATGCCGGTGCAGGGCTTTATGCTGAATTTCGACGCCAAGCGCTATGTCTACGATAAATATACCGCCTATAGCGTGGGGACGGAGTATGTGCTGTTCGGCGGGCCGGGCAGCATGTCGGGCTTAAGTCTGCGCGGCGGCATTAACGGTGGTGCCCGGCAGGGCGCGGCGGGGTCGTTCAGCGCCGGGGCCGGCGTAAGGGTAATGAACGCGGAATTGGATTACTCCATGTCGCCGGAAGGGGCCCTGGGCGGCATCCAGCGGATCACGCTGAAGAAGAAATTCTAATCGACGAGCTGCCTTATAACTGAAAAAGCCCCGGGACGGCCCGGGGCTTTTCTTTTTGAGGCTTTGGCTTAATCCACGTACAGGCAGAGGTAGGCGGTATCTTCGGCCACCTTCAGCTGGAACTTGGACTTGGCGGGCACGGAGAAGGTGCCGCCCTTGGGGAAGTCCATCCAGTCGGCTTCGCCGGGCAGCTTTACCGTCAGCCGGCCGCTGACCACGGTCATGATCTCCTTCTTGTCGGTGCCGAACTCGTAGTCGCCGGGGGCCATCACGCCCACGGTGGCGGGCCCGCCGTTGGCGGAGAAGGCTATGGACTTCACTTTACCCTCGAAGTATTCATTGGTCTTAAACATTCGTGTTCCCCTTTATTGTCGTTAATGCTGCTGCAAATTATGCGGTACTAGAAGCCGTACAGGCCCGAGTACTTGGTCTTTATGTAATCCACGAAAGGCGCCACGGACAGCCGCTCGCCGATGGCCTCCTGCAGCAGATCTTCGGGCAGCAGCGCGCGGCCCTTGGAGTGTATGGTGCGCCGCAGCCAGGCCAGCACCGGGGCGAAGTCGCCGTGCTCTATGCGGGCGTCCAGGTCGGGCAGGTCCTTCCTGAGCGCGGCGAACAATTGCGCCGAAATTAAATTCCCGATGGTGTAGGACGGGAAGTAGCCTATCATGCCGAAGCCCCAGTGCACGTCCTGCAGTATGCCCTCGGAGTCCTTTGTAGGCTTTACGCCCAGGTACTCCTGCATCTTGGCGTTCCAGAACTCAGGCGCGTCCTTCACCTTCAGGCCGCCGTCGAGCAGCCGGGTCTCGATCTCGTAGCGCAGGGCCACGTGCAGGTTGTAGGTCACCTCGTCGGCCTCCACGCGGATCAGCGAGGCCTCGGAGCGGTTGGCGGCGCGGTAGAGGTCCTCGGCGGAGTACTTGTCGAACTTGCCGGGGAAATGTTTGCGGTACAGCGGCAGCGCCCAGGCGGCGAAGGGCCGGCTGCGGCCTATCAGGTTCTCCCAGAAGCGCGACTGCGACTCGTGCACGCCCAGCGACGCGCCCGAGGCCAGCGGCGTGAAGGCGTACTCGGCCGGGAAGCCCTGTTCGTAGAGGGCGTGGCCGCCCTCGTGCATGGAGCCGTAGACCGAGGCCGGCAGCCAGTCGCGCTGCGTCCAGGTGGTGATGCGCGCGTCGTGCGGGGCCACGATGCCGGTGCTGAAAGGGTGGGCCGACTGGTCCAGGCGGCCGCGGGAGAAATCGTAGCCCATCGCTTTCAGTATGTCCTCGGAGAGGCGCAGCTGGGCCGGCAGGTCGAAGTCGCCCTTGAAAGGCTCGCTCGACACCCGGTCGGCCCTTTCATTGATGGCCTTTATTACCGGCGTCAGGCCGGCGGCCAGGTCGGCGAAGACCTTGTCGAGCTTCTCGCGGTTGAGGCCGGGGTCGTACATGTCCAGCAGGGCGTCGTAGGGGGACTTGGCGTAGCCCAGGGCCTCGGCCTTGAGGCGGCTCAGCTCCAGGACCTTCTCCAGGTGCGGGGCGAAAATGGAATAGTCGGAGGCCTGCTTGGCCTTATGCCAGGCCTCGAAGGAGGCGGTGGAGGCCAGGGAGAATTCCTTTACCAGCGCGGCGGGGATCTTGACCTCGTGGTCGTAGTCGCGCTTTACCGCGCGCAGGAAGGAGGCCTCGAAACTCTCCAGGCCCTTGGCCTGGGCCCAGTCGTAGACCTCGGTGATCAGCGCGCCGGTCTCGGGAGCGGTGAACTTGAGGTGGGCCACTTCGCTGACCACGGACTGCACCTTGCCCCTGGCGGCCGCGCCGCCGGGCGGCATGAAAACGTTCTGGTCCCAGCCCAGCAGGGCGCCGGCCGCGCCCAGGGCCGCCACTTCCTCGTAACGCCTGCGAAGTTCGTCGAATTTGTTCTGCATGTTTCCCCCGGCTTAAAGAAAAGCGCCGGCAGGGGCCGGCGCGGTTAAGACTAGTGGCCGCAGCAGCCGTTGCACTTGTGGCCGCCCGGGTTGATGGGGCAACCCTCGCCGGCGGACGAGCCCTTGTTCAGGCCCGGCACGTCGTCGGAGATCTTCACCACTTTGCCCAGCTTTGCGTCGTAGACGTACTTGCCGGTCTTGGCTTCGGTCTTCTTGGTTTCTTTCTCTTCGGCCATATGGTCTCCCTAATAAAAAGAAGGCAACGCTGTAAGTTTCTGGTTCTTACTCTCGTTGCCTTCCCATCATGCTGAAATCTGGTGCGCTCGACAGGAATCGAACCTGTATAACCGCCTTCGCAGGGCGGGACTCTATCCGTTGAGATACGAGCGCTTCAAATACTGCCAGAACAATATTTTATGATTTATCTGGGGTGGATAACAATACCGCTCTACATCCCGAGCAGCTTTTTCCACCACGACTTCTCTTCCACCGCCGTCTGCGGCGGCTTCTCGAAAACGGGCTGGTCCACCTGGCCGGTGTACACCGGCATGCCCACCCGGAACGTCGAGCCGCGGCCCGGCTCGCTGTCGAGCGACAGCTTGCCGCCCTGCAGCACCACCATGGCCTTGGTGATGGCCAGGCCCAGGCCCGTGCCGCCCACTTTCTCGCCCGAGACGGCCTGCACGAACTTCTCGAAGATCTTGGCCTGGTCCTCTTTCTTGATGCCGCAGCCGTTGTCCTTGACCGAGAAGAACACCGAGCCGGCCATGGCTTCCTTGCCGACGTCGGCGGATACCTCTATGGCGCCGCCCTGCGGCGTGAACTTGATGGCGTTGGAGATGAGGTTGATGAGCACCTGCACGGTGCGGCGGCGGTCGGCGTAGACCTTGGGCAGGCCCGCCTCCGTCCTGGCCTCCAGCGCCACGCCCTTGGAGGTAGCCCAGGCGCGCATGGCGTCCACGGCCTCTTTGGCTATGTCCTCTGGGGATTCTTCCTCCTGGTGGAAGACCAGCTTGCCGGACTGCAGCTTGGAGAAATCCAGGATGTCGGTGATGATGGAGTTGAGGCGCTCGGTATTGCGGATGGCGGTGTTGAGCACGCTCTTGCCCGAGGCGCTGGCCTCGGCGTCGAGCTTGAGCATCTCGAGCGCGGCCTTGATGGAGGTCAGCGGGGAGCGCAGCTCGTGCGTCATGTTGGCGATGAAATCCTGCTGCAGCTGCTCCGCCTGTTTCAGCTTGGCCGCGTCGGTGGGAATGGACACGGTACCGACTATCTTGCCGTCCTCGTTCTGGATGATGGCGGTGGCCTTCTTCACCGTCTCGGCCAGGTCGGCCGAACCGGTCTTGCCGATTTCCTGGGAGACGTCGGTCTTGGAGTCGGAGGTGATCTCTTTTGCCAGCGAGACTACCTGGTCCTCTATCTGCGACAGGTCCACGATCTTCTTGCCGGACAGCTGCGCCAGGGGTTTGCCCGAGATGGCCTCGGCCTGGGGGTTCATCATCAGGATGTTGCCGTTCTTGTCCACCACCACCACGCCGTCGGCCATGCTGGTCATGACGGACTGCGCGCGCACCATGTCGTTCTCAACCTTCTTCTTCTCGCCGCGCAGGCCTTCCAGGGCCCGGTTGACGGTGGTCTCCATCTCCTGTTTGAACTTGGAGGTCAGGAGCTCCATCAGGCGGCGCTGTTCCGCCGGGTCCGGCGTGACGCGCGCCACGATGGCCATGAGGGCCGACTCCAGCCCCAGATCTATGATCTTTTCTGAAATCTTCTCCTCGGCGGGCGTCTCGGCCGCCGGGGCCGCCTGACCTGTGCCGCCGCCTGCGCCGGCGCCCTTGCCGGGGCCGCCGCCAACGCCCGCGCCCAGGCCGGGACCGGAGAGGCCCGGCGAGGTCTGGGAGCCGACCTTGGCGTAAATGGCTTCGTCGAGCTTCACGCGGTCTATGCCGCGCTCTTTCAGGTAATCCTTGGCCTCGCCCTTATGGGACTGCACCTGGCAGAGGGCCAGCAGGTCGTCGCCGGTGACGCCCGGCTTGAAGGTGATGGTCTGGATGCGGAACTTGGTGAACAGGTTGCGCAACGAGTTGGGCAGCTTGTCGGCGGCCAGCAGCGGCGTGCCGTTGATGAGCAGCTTGTCGTGGTCAATCGTGACCGAGAAATCGGCCCCGGCGAGCGAGCCGGCTATCTGCGCCAGCAGCGCCTGGCCCTCGTCGAGGGCCTGGCGCACCTGGGGGTGGTCGGGCTTGTAGAGATTTATCTGGGTCAGCGCGCGCGTGAAGGCCTTAAGGAAACTGAACCACAGCATCTTCGGGTCCTGGGTTTCTGTCATAGGCGGAACAGGTTCTTTCCTTTGAGGCCTTTGGTGGCGTTCCTGGTGTCGAAGACTAAGCGGGCCCGTTTAACGATGTCGGCGTAATCTATGCAGGAGTGCGGCGTCACTATCATCACGCAGTCGTACTCCTTGATCTTCTTGAGCGCGTCCTTCCGGGAGCGGCGGGTCTCGCCTTCCAGGTCGGTCTCGGAAACATAGGGGTCGTAGTAGTCGGCCCGGGCGCCGGTCTTTTCGAGCAGTATCAGCACGTCGTGCGCCGGGCTCTCGCGGTGGTCGGCGATGTCGGGCTTGTAGGCCATGCCCACCATCAGGATCTTGGACTTGCTAAGCGCCTTGCCCTTGGTGTTGAGCAGCTCGCCCAGCCGGGACACCACGTGCCCGGGCATGGAGGAGTTGATGGCGCCGGCCAGCTCTATGAAGCGCGGCTCGAAGTTGAGCGTCTTCATCTTCCAGCCCAGGTAATGGGGGTCGAGCGGTATGCAGTGGCCGCCTATGCCGGGGCCGGGGTAGAAGGGCATGAAGCCGAAAGGCTTGGAGGCGGCGGCGTTGATGACTTCCCATACGTCGAGGCCCAGCTTATTGCACATCAGGGCCATCTCGTTGATCATGCCGATGTTCACGGCGCGGAAGGTGTTCTCGAGGAGTTTTACCAGCTCGGCCGCTTCGGTGCTGGAAACCAGCAGCACCTTGTCTATCACGGCGGCGTACAGCGCGCCGGCCAGCCGGGTACAGGCGGGGGTCAGGCCGCCTACCACCTTGGGGGTGTTCTTGACGCCGTACTTGGGGTTGCCCGGGTCTACGCGCTCGGGCGAGAAAGCCAGGTAGAAATCCCGGCCCGCCACCAGGCCGCCCTGTTCCAGCATGGGTTTTACCAGTTCCTTGGTGGTGCCGGGGTAGGTGGTGCTCTCGAGGACGATGAGCTGGCCGCGCTTCAGGTACTTGCGGGCCTCTTTCACAGAGGAGATTATGTAGGAAACGTCGGGGTCCTTGCTCTTGCGCAGCGGGGTGGGCACGCAGATGATGACGGCGTCCATTTTTTTCAGGAGCGAGAAATCCAGGGTGCCGGTGAGCAGGCCCTGCTTGTTGAGGGCGGCTACTTCCTTGGTGGGCACGTCGCCTATATAGGAGACGCCGGCCTTGAGGTCGCGCACTTTCTGCGAGTCCACCTCGAAGCCGGTAACCGGGAAGCCGCCCTTGGCGAATTCCACCGCCAGCGGCAGGCCCACGTAGCCCATTCCCACTATGCCGATGCGGGCCTTCCTGTCTTTAATGAGTTTTTCGATCTTTTCCATTTTGCTCCATCCCCTCAAATCCAGCGGAAATTATACTAAATAGATAAATATATTGTAGGGGACGCTGATGACTATATGACTTGTTTTTTTCTGACAGGCGGCTATAATATCCCAAGGGGTACGACTACTATAATATAAATCGGGCGTCAGCCCCCCATATCCGCCATGAACCAATCAAATAGTCATATAGTCATCAGCGTCCCCAATTCCTCTTTCATGAAAAGATTTCTAGCGATTCTTGCGATTATGATTGCAACTTCAGTTGCGTATGCGGCGGATAACGCTGTTGTGAAGCCCGGCGCAGATGCGAGCGGCCCCGGGGCCCATGGCGCAAAAGACAAGCTGAAGGTGCTTGACGCTGCGGCGCGCGCCGATAAAAGCGAAACCCGGGAAGCGCTGACGGCGCTTGCCGGCAGGTTGGACAAGGAAACCTCCGGGCTGGAGGTGGACGGGAATCTGTTAAAAGCCGCGCGGGACAAGTCCCTGGATTGGAAAACCCGCTACCTCATACTGGAGCGGATAGAGCGCGGCGCCATAAAGAAGATCAGCAAAGACGAGGAACTATCGTTGTATTCGGATATTCTGCAGGATGGCGGCGAGCACAAAGAAAACAGAAAGCGCGCGGCGCAGGCCCTGATGGAGCCCGCTCGCAGCGAGCCTAAAGCGCGTAAAGCGCTGGAAAAGGCCGCCAAGGACAAAACCCTGCCGGACGACGTGCTCTGGAGCGTTATGGTCAGCGTCGGCTCTTCAGGCATAGACGACGTTGATACGCTGGCCGGGTTGATGGAGCGAAAGCCAAAGACCGGCAACGACATCGGCATAAATCTAAACGCCGTGCGAGCACTGGGGCAGTCAAAGGACCCCCGCGCGGTAGGGATGCTGTTTAAGATACTGGATGAAAGTGAGCCAAGTTCCTTTTATAATGTTACCGCATTGGAGCAGCTTTCCAGGCTGACGAAGGACCCCGAAAAACTTAAAAGGATGCGTCCAATGCTTGTTCCGAGATTAATGAAACTGTTGGATGACCGTACTTCCCATCTTGGGGCGTCTAGGCAACTCGCTGGCAGGATGCTGCAAAGAATGGATGAGCGGAAAGCTATACGCCCCTTAATGAAGTGGCTTCAGCCCAGGGAGGAAGGGGGTGGATGGGGATCAGATGTCGTTTGGGCTGCCGCAATACTGGCGGAGTTTCAGACTAAAGAAGCTATCCCGGAACTTCAAAAAACTATTGATAACTTTGCTGAAGACTCTCGCTGGGAGTCATATAAGCGAAATGCCGCGAGGGGGGGGTGGAAATTCCCAGAGGAAACGCATCGATTTAAGCAATTGCAGGAATGCCTGAAAAAACTTAAAGGCGAGAAATATGACAAGTCAATGGTGCTTTTGCCGTTTAAATATCAGTAAAAGTTATGTATTTGTCAAAACCCGGTAAGTTTGATGTGACTGTTGTCAAAGGGCTGCTCTGTTGCGGTTGTTTCTTCATTTGGCAACTTGTATCCCCGCTGTATTCTTTGGCCCAGGGTTGTACCAGTCTGGTTTGTGGAGATAGGGGACGTAGATGACTATGTGACTATTTGCGCGTGGTTCTGGTTTTAGCGGCCTTCCTGTTCTAAAAATTTAAAAAACAACAAAAATTACCCCGACAATACGGTGTCGGGGACGTCTGCTATTCTATTCTTACGGGAAGAAGGGGGGAATATGCCCAGACAAGCGAGAATAGACGTGCCGGGACAGGTTTATCATGTGATGTCGCGCGGTATAGAGCGCGGCAGTATCTTCCTCGGAGAAGACGATTATGTGGACTTCCGGGAGCGTATCGGCGTATGGCTTAACAAGTCGGGGGCCAAATGCCTCGCTTGGTGCCTGATGCCGAATCACTTCCACTTCCTCGTCTTGCGGGGCGAACGGCCGCTTTCGGAGCTGATGCATCACGCGATGACCGGCTATGCCATTAACTTCAACCTGAGGCATCGCCGAGCCGGGCACTTGTTCCAGAACAGGTATAAGGCCATTATCTGCGATCTTGAGGAATACTTCATGGAAGTTGTGCCGTATATCCACCTCAATCCGTTGCGCGCCAAGCTGGTGGAAGACCTGGACGGCCTTGCCGCCTACAAATGGTGCGGGCATTGCGCGGCGGTCAGCGGAGTTGAGGATGGAATCCTTAACCGGGACGCGCTTTTATGGCACCTTGGGGACAGCGAGGGGGCGGCGGTCGCCAGGTACCTGCAGGTTATGCGTGAAAAAGCGGAAGAAATGCGCCAGAAGGATCTCTCAGGAGGCGGACTATTGCGCAGCCTGGGCGGAAAAGGCGCCGTTCTGAGGGCTATGCGGGCCGGGGAAAAAGTTTTGTCCGACCAGAGGATACTGGGAGAGGGGGATTTTGTGGCGGCCGTATTAAGGACCGCCGGCGAAGCCATGCAGAAAGAGAAGAAAAGCCGCGCGGAAGTACTGGGCGAGGTAGCGGCGGCCACCGGAATATCCAGCGAGGATATATTAAGGCGGACCCGGGAACGCGGCCCCGCCAGCGCGCGGGCAATTTATTGCTACCTGTGCCGGGAGGCGGCTGGCGGTTCGGCCGTGGAATTGACGGGGGAATTGGGAATAACGCAGAGCGCCGTCTCAAGGTTGGCGTCCAAGGGGCGCATACTGGCCGAAAGAATGAAAATAGTCATATAGTCATCAGCGTCCCCTCCATATTTAATATAATTGAATATATGGAGTGGATTTTACAGCTTCCGGTGCTGTTTTTTTCGGTCGTTTTCCATGAATTCGCGCACGGCTTCACGGCCTACAGGCGCGGGGACGATACCGCTTACCTTTCAGGCCGGCTTTCTTTTAACCCGCTGCCGCATATAGACCCCGTGGGGACCATACTGCTGCCGGCGGCCTGTATTTTCCTGAATTTCCCGGCCATAGGCTGGGCCAAGCCGGTGCCGGTGAACCCTTACCGGCTGCACAGCCCCAAGACCGACATGGCCTGGGTAGCCCTCAGCGGCCCGCTGTCCAATATAACGCTGGCGCTGCTGGCGGCGGTGAGCTTCAAACTGGTGGGGATGTTCATGGGCGGGGACCTGGCCTATACGCTGCTGCGCATGCTGGGCTTTGCGGTGGTGATAAACCTGCTGCTGGCCGTCTTCAATATGATCCCCGTGTTCCCGCTGGACGGCAGCCAGGTGGCGCTGGGGCTGCTCAAGGGCCGCGCGCTGGAAATTTACGGAAAACACCTGCCTTACGGCATGTATATCATACTCGGCCTGGTGGTTACCGGGGCGCTGCAGGTCATACTGCGGCCGCTGCTGAACCTGGCCATGCTGCTGTTCGCGCCTATAATGGGAGCCTTCTGAATATGGACAACGAAAAAAAGCCCGTGGTGGTTTCCGGCGCCAGGCCTACCGGCCGGCTGCATCTCGGCAATTACTGGGGCACGATGAAGAACTGGCTGGCCCTGCAGGACAAGTACGACTGCTACTTTTTCGTGGCCGACTGGCACGCGCTGACCACCGGCGCCGACAAGAGCGAGACTATCGCCGGCAATTCCCGCGACATGGTGCTGGACTGGCTGACGCTGGGCCTGGACCCCGCCAAGTGCGTGCTGTTCCGCCAGAGCGACGTGAAGCCTCACGCCGAGCTGGCGCTGCTGCTGGGCATGGTGACGCCCATCAGCTGGCTGTTGCGCAACCCCACTTTTAAGGAGCAGCTGCAGGAGCTGCATAAGGCCAAGTACAAGGGCCAGGAAGACAAGATGAAGAAGGCCGAGGGCATCACCAAGCAGCTCGCCGAGGCGCACGGCCACGACGCCGAGGAACTGGCTATCAATTCCGACATGGCCGTGCTCGGCTTCCTGGGCTACCCGGTGCTGCAGGCCGCCGACGTGCTGCTCTACGACGCCAAGCACGTGCCGATAGGCAAGGACCAGCTGCCGCACCTGGAGATCTCGCGCGACATAGCCCGCCGCTTCAACCACACTTTCGGGACCAGCGTGCTCTGCGAGCCGGAGCCGCTGTTCACCAGCGCCCCGCTGGTGCCCGGCATAGACGGCCGCAAGATGAGCAAGTCCTACGGCAACACCATAACGCTCGGCGAGGACGCCAAGAGCCTCGAGACCAAGATCAAGAAAATGTACACCGACCCGCTCAAGGTGAAGGCCGACGACCCGGGCCACCCCGAGGGCTGCGTGGTCTGCGCCTTCCACAAGCTTTACAACCAGGACTGGAAAGCGCAGGAGGACGCCTGCCGCACCGGCAAGACCGGCTGCGGCGGCTGTAAGAAACTCCTGATAGAGCTGATGGAGAAAGAGATAGGCGCCTTCCGCGCCCGCCGGGCCGAGCTGGAAGCTTCGGGCAAGGTGGACGAGGTGCTGGCCGCCGGCGCGGCCAGGGCGCGCGCCGTGGCGGACAAGAAGATGGCCGCGGTCTCCAAGGCGGCCGGGCTGATATGAGCGCCATAGACATACACCTGGAGAATTTCGAGGGTCCGCTGGACCTCCTGATGCACCTTATCAAGAAGAACAATCTTGATATTTACGACATCCCGATCTCGCAGATCACCGCCGAGTACCTGCAGTACCTCGAGGTGATGAAGAGCCTCAACCTCGACGTGGCCGGCGATTTCCTGGTGATGGCCGCCACGCTGATGCAGATCAAGGCCAAGATGCTGCTGCCCGCCCCCGAAGTGGCCGACGGCGAGAACGGCCCCGACCCGCGCGGCGCGCTGGTCAGCATGCTCGAGGAGTACCAGCGCTACAAGGAAGCCTCCAAGGAGATGAACACCCGCTTCTCCAAGTTCAAGGACGCCTTCTACCGCGGCTCGCCGGTGTTCACCAGCGAGGAGAAGTACCTGGACCTGGATTTCTACGCCCTGATGGACGCGGTCAAGCGCGCCTTCGAGCGCGCCGAGCCCAGCCGCGAGGTGGAGGCCGACCAGTTCCCCATCGAGTCGCGCGTGGCCAAGATAGAGAAGATGCTCGAGGGCCGCGACTGGCTGATCCTCGACGAGATCTTCGCCTCGGAGAAGAAGCGCCTGGGCGTGATCACCTGCTTCATGGCCCTGCTCGAGCTCATCAAGCAGCACAAGATCGTGGTGTCGCAGGACGAGGCCTACTCCGAAGTGCGCATCTACCCGGCGCCGGTCTCCGTGCCCGCCCCCGAGCCCGCCGCCGCGCCGGAGCAGCCGGCCGCCGAAGCCGCTCAGCAGCCGGAGAGCCAGGAGCCGCCGCCCGGTTCCCTGAATTGAATTTTAACTTTAGCGAGGTAATATGGAAGACGTAGAACTGAAAAAAGTGCTCGAGACCCTGCTCTTCATCACCGACGCGCCGCTGCCGGTGACCCGCATAGCCCAACTGTGCGAGATCCGCAACAAGGAGCGCATAGAAGGCGCCCTGCAGGAACTGCGCAAGACCTACGACGACGAGGGCCGTACGCTGCAGGTGATGCAGGTGGCCGGCGGCTGGCAACTGGCCACGCGGCCAGAATACGGCATCTGGGTGCGTAAGCTCTTCCATAACAAAATGACGGTGCGCCTGACGCAGGCCGCGCTGGAAACCCTCTGCATCATCGCCTACAAGCAGCCGCTGACCCGCGCCGAAGTGGAAGCCATCCGCGGCGTGGAAGTGATAGGCCCGCTGGACACGCTGACGCAGCGCAGGCTGATCACCGTGGTGGGCCGCCGCGAGAGCATAGGCCGCCCCATCCTTTACGGCACCACCAGCGAATTCCTGCGCCAGTTCGGCCTGAACTCGCTCGACGACCTGCCCAAGTTGGAGAGCTTCAATATAGAGAATATGGCCGCCGCGGCCCAGAGCACCGCCGTGGAGCTGATAGAGCAGGATTCGATGCCGGAGCCGGTGGCCGAAGGCGCGCCCCCTCAGGACCCGGCCCAGGCCGCCCTCGAAGGCGACGCTTTCGCCGCCGGAGAGGCCGCGGGCGAAGCCCTGGCCGAAACGCCGGCCGAGACCGAAGTTCCTGCCGAAATCGAGGTCCCGGTTGAAACCGAATCCGCGGCCGAGCCCATGACCGAACCTGAGCCCGAAGTCCCGGCCGAACCCGCCGCAGAAACGGCCCCGGAGCCGTCCGAAGAGATCATGCAGGAGCCGCCCGCCGAAGAGCCGGTGCCCGAGGCCCCCGTGGAGGCCGCCGTGGCCGAGCCCGAAGCCGCCCCTGAAGAGCCCAAGGACAACAACTAAGCCCAGATGCCTGAAATAAGAAAGGACCCCGTCTTCGGCCGGTGGGTCATCATAGCCTCGGAGCGCGGCCTGCGCCCCAACGAGTTCCGGCCCGGCGCCGGGCCCGACGGCAAGAGCTATGTCTGCCCGTTCTGCCCGGGCAACGAAGACCTGACCCCGCCCACCATCTATTCCCTGCCCGACGCGCGCGGCTCCTGGCGCCTGCGCGTGGTGCGCAACAAGTACCCGGCCCTGACGGCCGAGAGCGCCGCCGGCAACCGCCGCGACGGCATTTACGACAGCATGGACGGCATGGGCTTCCACGAGGTGGTCATAGAGACCCCCGGGCATGACCGCGTGCTGGAGGACATGCCCGCCGAGAGTGTGGCCGACGTGGTGCGCACCTTCGTGCTGCGCATGCGCGAGATCAAGAAAGACCCGCGCATCAAGTACGTCATGATCTTCAAGAACCACGGCCGCAACGCCGGGGCCAGCCTGCTGCACCCGCACTCGCAGATCATCGCCATGCCCATGGCGCCGCTGCGCGTGCTACAGGAGATAGAGGGCGCGGCCGAGTACCATCTGGAGCGCGGCACCTGCGTGTTCTGCGACATCGTAAAAGAGGAACAGGCCTTCAAGCGGCGCATCGTCGCCGAGAACGGCGACTTCCTGGCCGTCACGCCCTACGCCAGCCGCTTCTCCTTCGAGACCTGGATCCTGCCCAAGGCCCATAACAGCCATTTCGAGGACATGCCCGGCGCGGCCGCGCAGCCGCTGGCCGAGATCATCAAGACCGTGCTCTCCAAGCTCTCCGCCTCGCTGCCGGACCTGTCCTACAATCTGATCGTGCATACCATGCCCCCGCAGGACCCCGCGGCCAGGCATTACCACTGGCACATAGAGATCATGCCCAAGCTGACCCACGTGGCCGGCTTCGAGTGGGGTACCGGCTTCTATATCAACACGGTGTCACCGGAGGACGCCGCCGACATGCTGAACTCCGGGAAGAGATACAAGGTTTAGGGAGGCCCCATGAAGATCCTTATCGCCGCCAGCGAAGCGTTCCCTTTCTGCAAGACCGGCGGGCTCGCCGACGTTACCGGCGCGCTCGCGCAGGTGTTCGCCAGGACGCCCGACGCCGAGGTGGTGCTGTTCCTGCCGCGCTACCGCAACGTGGGCGGGGGGGCTTTCTCGCCCAAGGCCTGCGGCGGCAGCTTCCTCATCCCGGTGGGCAACCGCGTGGAGACCGCCACCATGAGCCGCGTGCAGTGGGGAAAGGCGGCCGTCTACTTCATCGAGAACCCCAAATATTTCGACCGCCCCGGCATGTACCGCACCGCCGCCGGCGACTATGAGGACAACGACGAGCGGTTCCTCTTCTTCTCACGCGCCGTGCTGGAAGGCGCCAAGTTCATCGGCTTCAAGCCCGACGTCATCCACTGCCACGACTGGCAGACCGGCCTGGTGCCGGCCTACCTGCGCACCCTCTACCGCATAGACTCCTTCTACGCCAAGACGGCCTCGGTGTTCACCATCCACAATATCGCCTACCAGGGCATGTTCCCCAAGGAGACACTGTTGAAGGCTGGCTTTACCTGGCTGGACTTCACCCCCGAGAAGCTGGAGTACTACGGCGGCGTCAATTACATGAAGGCCGCGCTGGCCTACGCCGACCTCATCACCACGGTCAGCCCCACCTATGCCAGCGAGATCCAGTACCGCCCCGAGTTCGGCCACGGCATGGAGGGCCTGCTCAAGCACCGAACCTCCGACCTGTTCGGCATCCTCAACGGCATCGACGAGGAGATCTGGGACCCCGCCACCGACACTTTCCTCGAGCGCGGCTACGAGCTCAAGAGCTTCCAGCGCGGCAAGGCCGCCTGCAAGAAGGCGCTGCAGAAGGAGCTGGACCTGGAAGAGAACAAGGACCTGATCCTGGCCGGCGTGGTCAGCCGCCTGGACCACCAGAAGGGCCTGGACACGCTGCTGCGCGTCGCCCCCGAATTCGCGGACAAGATGCAGTTCGTGGTGCTGGGCTCCGGCGACCCCGGCCTGGCCGACGGCTTCACCGCGCTGGCCGCCGCCAACCCCAAACGGGTGGCCTTCCGCAGCGGCATGGACGAGGCCCTGGCGCACAAGATCTACGGCGCCGCCGACATCTTCGTGATGCCGTCGCGCTTCGAGCCCTGCGGCCTCAGCCAGATGATCTCCATGCGCTACGGCACCCTGCCCGTGGTCACGCGCACCGGCGGCCTCAAGGACACCGTCTTCTACAACGGCGAGCCCAAGGATTCCAACGGCTTCGCCATCGACCACGCCGACGAGGGGCAGCTGCGCTCCGTGCTGGGCCATATAGTCTCGCTGTACGGCTGGCGCGAGAACTGGAACCTGATGGTGCGCAACGCCATGCGCGGCGACTATGCCTGGCACAAGTCGGCCGAGGCCTATATAAAGCTCTTCAACATAGCCATACAGCGCCGCCAGCTGTAGCCGGGGCAACCCCGGAGGCCCAGGCGCGTCTGGGCCTATGGACCCTCGCGGTCTATGGCGGTTTAAGCGATAATTATATAGATGCGCAAATACATCAAGAGCTGCTTCTATGCCCTGCTGCTGGCCCTGCCTTTAGTTAATGCCGGCGCGCAGACCATCCCCTTCTTTCCGCTCGACGGCGCCCCGCAGGTGCCGGCCGTGCCCGCGCCCCAGGTCTCTACCAGCCCTTTCGTCCCGCTCGAGATCCCCGACTTCGCTTTCTCTGGCCAGGCCGACATAGAGGCCCTGCTGGAGAGCGCCATACGCGGCTCCAGGACTTCCGTTGAAGTGGCCTTGTACGGCTTCACCCTGCCCCGCGTGGCGCAGGCGCTGGTGGACGCCAAAGAGCGCGGCTTGGCCGTGCGCGTGCTGGTGAACGAATCCCATGTGCATACCGCCCGGATCAGCGAGGAGCTGCAGCTGCTGATAGACAAGGGGCTGGACGTACGCACCCTGCGCGGCGTGGGCAGCTACGGCATCATGCACAACAAGCTGGGCATCTACGACGGCAAAATGGTCTCGGCCGGCTCTTTCAACTGGGCCGTCACCGCCAATCTGGCCAACAGCGAGAATATCGTTTTCAGCCGCGACAAAGGCGTAGTGGGCGGCTACCGCAAGTATTTCGCCTGGATGTGGGGCTATGCCAGGCCGGTCAGCCAGGGCCCGGGCCAGCCCATAGCCAGCTACGACCCGCCTCCCGAAGACCCGGCCCGGACCATCTTCTACAACGGCGCGCTGCTGCCGGCCTATTCCTTCTCGCCAGCCGGCCGAACCGAGACGGATATCCTCAACGCCATCAATTTCACTCGCGAGAGCGCGGACATCGCCGTGTTCAGCTTCTACTCGCTGGATATTGGCAACGCGGTGGTCAACGCCCATAAGCGCGGGGTGAAGGTGCGGGTGCTGGTGGACAGGGTGCAGGCCAGTCAGTCCGAGGTGGGGGCGCTGCTGCTCAAGAACGGCGTGCCTTTCCGCTGGAGCCAGGGCTACGCCGGCAAGGGCGTGATGCATAACAAGTTCGCCGTGCTGGATTCCAAACTGCTTATGACCGGCTCTTTCAACTGGTCGGTGAACGCACAGCAGAACAATTTTGAGAACATGTTCAACACGGCCGACAAGGCCTATACCGCCGGCTACGCCGCGCAGTTCGAGCGCCTCTTCTCGGCCGCCGAGACGCCCACCGCGGCCGATCTTGAGAAAGCCCGCCTGCAGTATCGCGGCGCAGTCTCGGAAAGGTAATAAAGAGAGAGGACGCTGCTTCCTATCTTCCTATTGTAAACAGTTACAAGCGGAGTTAGGAAGATAGGAAGCAGCGTCCCCTGGTTACTCCAGTACCAGAGCGCTGTCACCGAAAGATAAGCCGGGCACCGGCAAAGGAAAAGGGAGGCTCTCGCCTCCCTTTTTTAATTCGGGGACATAACACATATTTCCCGGAAATATGTGTTATGTCCCCGATTTGCCCTAAGCGGCGGGTTCTTCCTTTTTCTCGCCGCCCATGTATTTCTTCCTGAACCAGACTTCCAGGTCGTCCATCAGCGAGTAGGTCACCGGCGTCATCAGCAGCGTGATCAGCAGCGACAGCGTCTGGCCGCCGATGATGACCATGGCCATGGTGCGCCGCGTGCCGGAGCCCGCGCCCGTGCCCAGCGCCGTCGGTATCATGCCGGCTATCAGCGTCAGCGTGGTCATCAGGATGGGGCGCAGCCGGGTCTTGTTGGCCTCTATCATGGCCTGGTGGCGCGGCATGCCCTTGGCCCGCAGGGTGTTGGTGTAGTCCACCTGCAGGATGGAGTTCTTGGTCACGATGCCGAACAGCATGAACATGCCCATGATGGCGAACAGGGTCAGGTTCTGGCCCGTGATGAACAGCGAGATGATGGCGAACGGTATGGTCAGCGGCAGCACGATCATGATCGAGACCGGGTAGACGAAGCTCTCGAACTGGCTCGCGAGCACGATGTAGATGAAGATGAAGGCCAGTATGAAGGCGATGCCGAATTCCCTCAACATCTTGCCGAGCTCTTTGGCCCTGCCGTAGATGCCGGCCTTGTATTCCGGGGGGGCTTTCAGTTCTTTGAAGGCCTTCTCCGCCTCGGCTATCAGCCGGTTGACCGGGATGCCGTCCACGTTGGCCATCACCTGCACGTTGCGCTGGCGGTTGTAGCGGGCGATCTGGGTGGGGCCGATGCCCTCCACCACGCGCGCCACGCTGTCGAGGCGCGTCACGCGGCCGCCGTTGGCCGGCACCATCAGCGCCTCTATGGCCTCTTTCCGGTCGCGGAAAGCTTCCTCGGCGCGCAGGCGCACCTGGTACAGTTCGTCGCCGTCCTTGAACTTGGTGATGTCCTCCTCGCCGCCTACCAGCGTACGCAGGGAGGTGGCGATGTCCTCAACCTTGACGCCCAGGTCGTGGGCGCGGCTGCGGTCTATCTCTACGCGGTATTCGGGCTTGGCATAGGAGAAGGAGGTGTCCACGTCCACCGCGCCCTTGATGGTGCGCAGCTTGGCGGCTATCGCGCTGGAATACTCGTTGAGCTTCTGCAGGTCCGGGCCGGAGATGTTGTACATCAGCTCGGCGTCGCCGCCGCCGAAGCCGCCCGCCGGCATCACGGCCACGCGCAGGCCCTTGTACTTCGACATCATCTCGCGCGAGGCCAGCAGCAGTTTCTGCATCGGGAGGTCGCGGTCCTCCAGGTCGTCGAGTTCCACCAGCACGTAGCCCTCGTTGGCGGAGGATCCGCCGAAGTGGCTGCCGGTGCCGGTGCCGATCGAGGAAAGGATGCTCTTAACGTGCGGCAGCTGACGCGTCTCGGTCTCCACCTGGGCGAAGATCTGCTTCATCATGCCGAGGCTCGTGCCTTCCGGCGCGGTGATGTTTATCTGGTAGAGGCCGGTGTCGTCGGCCGGCATAAAGTCCTTGCCGAGGAACATGAACAGCGGCACCATGGAGATCATGATGAGCACGCCGTAGACCATCATGCGCTTGCGGCGGGCGAGGGCCCACTCGAGCATCAGGATGTACTTGTCGGCCAGGTACTCGTTGATGCGGTCGGTGAATTTCTCCAGGCGGGTCTTGGCGCCCGGCTTTATCTTGAGGAACAGCGAGCAGAGCATCGGCGTGAGCGTCAGCGCCACGAAGACGCTGATGGCCACGGCGAAGGCGATGGTGAGCCCGTAGCTCTTGAGGAAGCGGCCGATGATGCCGCCCATGTACGCCAGCGGGATAAAGATGACCAGCAGGGCCGCCGACATGGCCACCACGGCGAAGCCGATCTCGCGCGAGCCATCGAGCGCCGCCTTCAGCGGGCTCATCTTGTGCTCTTCCATGTGGCGGTAGATGTTCTCCAGCATGACGATGGCGTCGTCCACCACGATGCCGACGGCGATGGTGAGGCCCAGCAGCGTCATGGTGTTGATGGTAAAGCCCGCCGCCTGCATGAAGATGAGGGTGCCGATGAGCGAGGTGGGGATGGCCAGCGACGAGATGATGGTGGAGCGGAAGTCGCCCAGGAACAGCAGCACCATCAGGGCGGCGAACACGGCGCCCAGCACCAGGTGTTCCGTCACGGTGTTGACCGAGTCCTTGATGAAGAGGCTCTGGTCGCCGATGATGGTGGTCTCCACGCCGGGGGGGATGGTCCCCTGCAGTTCGTCGATGCGTTCCTTGATGTTCTTCACCACGGCCACCGTGTTGGTGCCGGACTGCTTCTTGATGACCAGCGTGACCGAGGGCTTGCCGTTGTAGTAGGAAGCCGTGGTCATGCGGGCGCCGGTGTCCTCCACGCGGCCGATGTCGGAAACGCGCACCTGCGCGCCGTTGATGGTGGCGATGACGATGTCGTTGAAATCCTTCACGTCGGCGATGCGGCCCAGCGTGCGCAGCACGAACTCCTTCTCCTTCTGTTCCACCTTGCCGCCGGGGATCTCTATGTTCTGCTGGGTGATGGCGTCTTTGACCTGCCGGATAGACAGGTTCATGGCCGAGAGTTTGAGCGGGTTGACCACCAGGTGGATCTCCCGCTCGCGGCCGCCCACGATGTCGATGGCTCCCACGCCGCTGACGGTCTCGATGTTCTCCTTGATCTTCTTCTTGGCGATCTGCGTCAGGTCGATGAGGTCCCTGTTGCCGGAGACCACCACGTTGAGCACGGCCTGGGCGCCGATGTCGAGCTTGCCTATGACCGGCGGGTTGGTGCCCTGCGGCAGCTGGGCCAGCACGGAGTTCACCTTGTCGCGCACTTCCTGCGCGGCTATGTCGCCGTTCTTCTCCAGCACGAATTTGATCATGACAAGGGACAGGCCCTCGAAGCTGGTGGAGTTGATGTCCTCGATGCCGGAGATGGTATTGACGGCCTCCTCGAGGGGCTTGGTGACGGAGGATTCTATCTCCTCGGGGCCCGCGCCGCGCAGGGAGGTCTGCACCATCACGTAGGGGAATTCCACGTTGGGCATCAGGTCGATGCCCAGGCGCAGGTAGGCGGCGGCGCCCAGCACCACCAGAGTGGTGATCATCATGGTGGTGAAGATGGGTTTATTGATCGAGATCTCTGTGATTTTCATGGTTAGCTCTTTATTACGGCGCAACGAAAACTAGTCTGCCGGCCGCAGCCGCCGGCCGGAGCGGCGGCGCTTCAGTTCTGTACCTTTATCTTGCTGCCGTCCTTTAGGCCGTACAGGCCGAAGGTTATGACGTCGGCGCCTTCTTTTACGCCGGTGACCTGCGTGTACTCGGAGGTTTTTATGCCGGTTTTAACGGGAACGCGTGTGGCCAGGCTGCCCGCGGCCGGCACAAAGAGGTAATCGCCGCCGTCCTGGCTGACCACGGCGCCGGCCGGCACGGAGAGGGCCGCGCCGCGAGAGGCCACTATCAGCCGCGCCTCGGCGAACATGCCCGACTTCAGGCGGCCGTCGGAGTTGTCCACCAGCACTTCCACCAGGGTGTTGCGCGAGCGCGAGTCCACCACCGGGCTGACCCGGTAGACCTTGCCGCCGAAGCGGTGGTCCGGAAAAGCGTCCACCTTGATGACGGCGCGCTGGTCGCGGAAAACCTTGCCGACGTATTTTTCGGGCACGTCCACCGCCACGCGCACCTGCGCCTGGTTCACCACCATCGCTATAGGGGTCTGCGGGGTGACGTTGGCGCCCACATCCTGGTAGACGCGGCCTATCACGCCGCTCAGCGTGGAGGGCACCGGGGCGGGTTCGTAGACCACGCCGGGCTCGTCGCGCTCCACCAGCGCCACGGTCTCGTCCTTCTTTACCGGGTCGCCTTCCTTGAGCACGTTTCGCAGCAGCTTGCCCGAGGTTCGGGGATAGAGGGTGGCTTCGTCCAGGGCCTTCACCGAGCCGGTGAGGAGGATGTATTCCTCCAGGTTCCTGGTCTGCGCTTTCTCGGTCTTCACGAGGAAGCGGTCTTTCTCCAGGTTATTGAGGGCTTCGGCGGCCTTGTTCTTGCAGCCGGCCGGCAGCAGGGCCGCGGCGGCCAGGGTCAAGATGAATATTTTTGAGTTGAGGTTTTTCATAAATTCGGTCCGTTCTTCCTTATCTTATTCTCCCAGGGTCCACTTCAGCTCCGCGTCCGCGGAGCAGACGTCGTGTTTGGCCTGGGTGTAAAGCGTCTGCGACCTGTTCAGGGCCAGGGTGGCGTCGTTGAGGTCCAACTGGCTGGCCAGGCCGTTCTTGAACCTGACCTCCGTGGCCGAGAGCGCCTTGCGCGCCTGCTCTACCGCGGTGGTCTGGGAGGCCAGGCGTTCCTCGGCTTCCCTGCCGCCCAGCCAGGCCTTCTTGACCTCTATCTTGATCTTGCGTTCCAGCTCGGCCAGGTTGTTGCGCGCGATGTCGGCCTGCAGTTCGGCCTGCCTGACCTTGGAGCTGGTGGCGCCGCCGGCGAAGAGCGGCACGGAGAGCTGCAGGCCGGCCACGGTGCTCCAGGTCCGGTCGTCGGAGGAGGGGAAAGCGTCGTTGTTGGCGCCGTAGTACTGGCGGGAGGCGTAGGCGCCGAGATACGGCAGGTGGGCGGCCCGCTCTATGGAGACCATCCTGCCGGCCAGGTCCAGCTGCTGTTTGAGGTTCTTGTACTCGGGGCGGGCGGCCAGGGCTTTGGCGTAGAGGGGCGAGGCGTCCGAGGGGACCTGCGCGGCGCAGTCTAGCCCGCCGGCAAGGGAAACTTCCGTCTCCGGGTCCAGGCCCAGCAGGTTCTTCAGTTCTATGAGGCCTTCCTCGTAAAGGTTGCGGGCCTGCGTCAGCGCCGGCTGGGTGTTGGAGACCTCCACCTGCTGGCGCAGCACGGCCAGGTCGCTGGCCACGCCCTGCCGATACTGGCTCTCTATCATGCCGAGGTGCTGGCGGGCCAGGTCCAGCGTTTCCGCCTGTATGCCGGTCATGTCTTTGGCCAGCAGGACGTAATAGTACAGCTGCTTGACGGCCTTTGTTATGGCGTTGCGGGCGGTCTTGTACTGCTCGTCGCTGGCGTCCGAGTAGATGCGGGCCATTTTTATGGCGTTGGCCACCTTGCCGCCGGCCCAGATCACCTGGTTGAGGTCCAGCGAGCCCGTGTAAACGTTGTCCGTCTTGCTGCCGAGCAGGGCGACGTTGGGCTTGCTGAGATAATTGGTATACGTCAGGGAGGCGCTGAGCTGCGGGTATACCGAGCCCCAGTATTCGGTCACCTTCTCCTTATATATACCGCGGGAGCTTTCCGCGTTGAGCATGGTGGCGTTGTTGCGCAGGGCGGCGCTCACCGCGCCGTCCACCGTGAGATCCAGCGGGGCGGCCAGGGCAACCTGGGCCAGCAGGCCTGAAAGGGCCAGGGCCGCGGCCAGGGCCTTCATGTGGCGGGCGCCGGCGCAAATCAGGCGGGAGAGGCGGCCCGGCAGCCCCTTGTCCAGGCTGGCCACGCCGTTCTCGCGGGCTTCGATCATGAAATAACCTATAACGGCGCTGATCATGTGGATGATGTTGTCCGCGCCGTGGCGGGGGAGGATCTCTTTCTCCATCATCACGCGCAGGGCCGACCTGTTGCGCTGCTTGAGCTCCCTGGCCATGGCCGAGAGCACGCTGTCGGTGGGGGAGGCCATGATCTTCAGCGCGCATTTGGGCATGTCCGGGTAGCGCCTTATGAATTCCAGGTGGTTGGAGAAGATCTTTTCAAGGCGCTGCTCCAGCGTCAGACCGGGCTTGCTGATATGGTCCTGCAGTTCCTGGAAATGCTTGGTGCCTTCCAGGAAGGTGGCCTTTATCAGCTCGTCCTTGTCCTTAAAGTAGTAGTAGAGCACCGGCTTGGTGATCTTGAGCTTGGCCGAGATCTCGCGCATGGAGACCGCGTCGGGGCCTTTTTCGGCCATCAGTTCCACCGTCGCATCCAGTATGCGCTGGCGGGTCTTGTCGCCTTTGGTGATCTTGGTCGCGGGTTGTTTTGTCATAAGAAACTTACCTACCGGTAAATAAATTATACCAGACCCCCCCGCGCGGTGTCAACCTGCCCAAAAGACCCAGATGCGGGTGGGCCCTTTAATTGTTTTTGTCTGGGCCCTATGCCTCTATTGTCATTCGTCAAGGTTGTATAGAATAGTAACGTAGTCGCAGCCCTTGTAATCCCCCGATCAGGCGGGGGAGCATCCACCGGCGGGCCTTAACCCGCTGTAACCAGGGGAAACGAACTCCGTTCGTTTCTCTTTTTTATTTTGGTCGGATGAACAAAAGAATGAACAAAACCCTGCTCTTCTCCCTCCTCTTCCCGGCGCTGGCCGCCGCCGCCTCCGCGCAGGCCGGCCTCTCCGCCGGCGATCCGCTGGCCGGTACCGGCCCCTTCTCAGACCCGGCCTTCCAGGACTGCCTGGAAACCTCCGAGGACGGCTACCTGAATTCCAAGAATACGATGAACGTGCGCACCGACTTCCGCGACCTGCGCGACGCCGTCATCTCCGCTCCCGCCGTCTCGCTCAAGACGCCCCCGCCCGCCGCGGCCGCCCGCACGCGGCCCGAAGACAGGGCGGATCTGCCCGCGCTGCCCGCCGGCCACTACAAGGTGACTTTCGCGGGCGAGAGCGGCCCGGTGGGCTCTTATGTGCGCCCGCTCAGCGGCGCCGGCGCGCGCTACGCCAGGGAATACGTGCTGCTGGGCGTTTCCGTGAAGGGCGACGCCTACGATAAATTGCTGCCCAAGCTGGAAGCCGCCGGCCTGCGCTTCGCCGGGGAAAAGACGTCGTATTCCGCCAGGAACAAGAGCACCGTGATCCTCGGCTGGGCCCCTTACGCCAGCATGCACCGCATCTCCAAGGTGGAAGGCGTGGCCGGCGTGGTGGTGGAGAAGCGCAGCTCGGGCGTGCCGCTCAAGGCCCGCGTGCGCTTCACCCTCAAGGTGCCCTACCAGAACCGGCCCAACGCTTTCGTCCCGGCCTTCCTCAAGCGCCTCGCCGACGAGGGCGGCTTCGCCGCGGAGAACTGGTTCCGCCTGCCGCAGAAGGGCGCGGACTCGCGTTTCAGCGTGTTCGACGTGACCGGCACGATGCCGGTGGATATGATAGGCGAGCTCTCCCGCTCCCCGTTCGTCGCCTCCGTGGAATTCAACGACAATTCCCTCTGACCCGGGCGCGCGCAGCGCCCCGGCGGGACGCTCCGGCGTCCCGTTTTTTTGCCCTGCCGATAAAAGTTATAATTAGCTTTCGGGCATGGCCGGCGAGGTACCGCCGCCGGCCGCCCCGGTGCAATTATGGACGAACACAAACATTCAAACGACGCGCGCCGCGCGCATAAACCGCGCAAGGGCTACCGGGTGGTCTTCCTGCTGGCCTTCTCCGCCGGCCTGCTGGCCGAAATGCTGTTTTTCCTCCAGGCGCAGATGCGCGAGATAACGGTGCTGCTCAAAGAGGATTTCCGCATCGTCGTGGTCAAGGACCAGCGCTCCAAGGAGTCCCCGGAGACCGTCACCGCCGCCCTCGTCGCCATCCACGGCACCGAGCAGGCCGTTTTCGTCAGCCGCCAGGACCGCCTGGCGCGCCTGAAGGCCGAGGAGCCCGAGCTGGTGGCCTCGGTACTGCCGCCCGGCACCAACCCGATGCCCGATACCTGGGAAGTGATCATCCGCGAGGAGGCGCTCGGCGACATGAACGCCTGGACCGACGCCGCGTGGCGCGTGCCCGGCGTGGGCGACATCAAGTATAAACCCCTCGAGGCCTACGCCATCATGCATTCCGTCTTCTACGGCCACCTGATCACGCTGGGCCTGGCCCTCTCTTTCCTGGCTTTCATGGTCATGGCCGCGATGACGCTGACGCACGGCCATACCCCGGCCACGCTGGCCGCCGCGCTGGGCGCGGACCGCAACTGGTTCCTCGCCGGGGCCGGCGGCGGCGCCCTCTCCGCGCTGGCCGCCTACGCCGTGGTGTACCCGGTCAAATACCTGAGCCCGGTCTGGGTCTGGCCCAACCCGGTGTGGCAGCTCGGCGTAGTCTTCTCCGGGGCCCTGCTCGGCTGGTCCCTCTGCCAGTGGAAGAACGACAAATACTAAAAAACATGAGAACAGCAAAGCGCGTACCGGCCTGGCGCGCCGCCCTCCCGGCGGCCCTGGCCGCTTTGCTGCTGGCCGCCGCGTTCCCGGCGCCGTCCCTGGCGCAGGCGCAGGTGGACGCCAAGAAGAAGAACCTCGAGGAGATCAACCGGCAGCTCGACGAGAAAAAGTCCGAGCTGGAGCGCCTGAGGGTGGAGGAGGAGCGCATCTCCTCCGAGCTTTCCGGCCTGAAGAAAGAGGAGAAGCAGGCCGCCGCCCGGCGCCGTGAACTGGAGGGCCAGCTGGCCGGATCCAGGGCGCGCGCCCGCGAGGCCCGCCAGAAGTACGAGTCGCTGGACAAGGCTAAGAAGACCCTCTCCGGAGACATTTCCGGAGAGCTGGTGATGTTCTCCCTGCAGAAAGATTTCTATTATCCGTATTACGGCGCGCGCGACATTTCCAAGGACATGCTGATGCGCTCGGCCATGTACAGCAAGCGGGCGCTGCTGGCCCGCATGACCGGCGAGAGCGCCCGCGTCAACAAGGACATCAGCTCGCTGGGCCGCAAGGGCGAGGAGCTGCGGTCCCGCCAGGAAGTGCTGCGGCGACAGGGCACGGAGCAGAAGATGCTGATGCGGACCAAGCAGGTGGAGCTGGAGCGCGCGCGGCAGCGGCAGGCCAGCCTGAAGCGGGAGCTGGAGAACCTGCAGAACGCGGCACTCGGCCTCAACCGCCTGGTCAAGAAGCTGCAGAAGCAGGCACCGTACCGCAGCACCGATTTCAGCGCCGACCTGCCGGTGCAGCCGGGCTCGCTGGCTTGGCCGGCCGCCGGCCGGGTGATCAGCCGTTTCGGCCGCGAGCAGATCCCCGAGCTCAAGACCTGGATCGTGCGCGAGGGCATACGCATCGCCACCGACCCCGCCGCCCCGGTGCGGCCCGCGCTGCCCGGCAAGGTCATCTACGCCGGGCCTTTCCGCACCTACGGCAACGTGGTGATAGTGGACCACGAGAAGGGCTTTTTTACCATCTACGGCCTGCTTAGCCGCATAGACGCGGCCAAAGGGCAGGCGGTCACCACCGGAGCGACGCTGGGCCTGGCCGGCGAGGATACCCAGGCCGTCAGTTCCGGCTCCAAGGCCCCCGGCAGCGCCGTCTATTTCGAGATCCGCAAGGGCGACCGCGCCATAGACCCCCTGAAGTGGCTGCCAAATTAGTTATAATAAATTAAATATAGATAGCCCGGCCGCCGAGGCCGGACTGCGCTTTGCCATGCTTCCAAGGAGCAATATGAAGAACGCCAGGAAACTCGTTTTCATCACCCTGTCGGCGCTGGTCATAGGGGCCGTGTTCCCCTATGTCAACTTCGCCATGGACAAGACCTACTCCCAGCTCAAGGTCATCGTGGACGTGATGGAGCTCATCAAGGACAGCTACGTCGACAAGATAGACCCGCAGAAGCTGGTCTACGGCGCGGCCAAGGGCATGGTGGAGGAACTCGACGATTTCTCCCAGTTCATGGAGCCGGACGTCTACGAGCGGGTCAAGAGCGACACCGAGGGCGAGTTCGGCGGCATCGGCATACGTGTGGACACCCGCGAGGGCTGGCTGACCGTGGTGACGCCGCTGCCCAACACCCCGGCCTGGAAGGCCGAGATGCTGCCCGGCGACAAGATCATCAAGATAGAAGGCGTGTCCACCAAGGACATGATCATCGACGAGGCCATAAAGAAGCTGCGCGGCAAGCCCGGCACGCCGGTCAAGATCACCACCGCCCGCGAGCCCGCCGACAAGGAAGCCGAGTGGATAACGAAGGACCTTACCCTGGTGCGCGAGCTCATCAAGTCCGAGAGCGTCAAGTGGCGCATGCTGGACGCCAAGACCGGCTATATCAAGATCGTGGACTTCACGGGCCACGCCACAGAGAACTTCAATAAGGCGATGACGGAGCTGAAGGGCAAGGGGATGGAAGCCCTGGTGCTGGACCTGCGCTACAATCCGGGCGGTCTGCTCTCCTCGGCCGTGGACATCTGCAAGCTGTTCATGAACGACAACAAGATGATCGTCTACACCAAGGGCCGCAAGCCCGAGAACTACCAGGAATTCCGGGCCGGCGGTTCCGCGCCCTACGAGCTGCTGCCGCTGGTGGTGCTCGTAAACCGCTATTCCGCCAGCGCCAGCGAGATCGTGGCCGGCGCCATGCAGGACAACAAGCGCGCCGTCATCGTGGGCGAGCGCTCGTTCGGCAAGGCCAGCGTGCAGAGCATGATCCCGCTCTCCGACAAATCGGCCCTGCGCCTGACGATAGCCAAGTATTATACGCCCAGCGGCAAGTCCATACAGCGCGACGAGAAGGCCGAGACCGGCGGCATCACGCCCGACATCGAGATCAAGGTGCCCGTCGAGACCGAGAAGAAGCTGCTGCAGCAGGCCGAAGAGGTCTATTTCCCCGGTAAGGACGAAAAAACGGAAAAGAAGAAAGACGCCGCGCGCGACGAGATGCTGGAGCGCGCCGTGGAGCTGCTCAAAGCCCGCGAGGTGCTGGGCAACCTGAAGCGCGCCTAACTTAAGAGGGGTCAGGTCTTTACTTTTGCATGGTTTAGACCTGAACCCCGGCGCCACTCGCGTGCAAAAGTAAAGACCTGACCCCCGATGAGGATACTGGCTTTCGAGACCACCTGCGACGAGACCTCCGCTGCCGTGCTGGAGGGGGGGCGCCTGCGCTCCAACGAGGTGTTCTCTCAGATCAGTCTGCACCGCAAGTACAGCGGCGTCGTGCCCGAGCTGGCCAGCCGCGCCCACCTGGAGAAGATACCTTTCGTGATAGGCGGCGCGCTGCGCCGCGCCGGCGTCCGCGCGCCCCTGAAGAAGGGCGCTTTCGACGCCGTGGCCTTCTCCCGCGGGCCCGGCCTGCCCGGCGCGCTTATGGTCGGCCGCGTGGCCGCCGAGGCCGCCGCCGAACTGGCCGGCGCGCCGCTGGTCGGCGTCAACCACCTGGAAGGGCATTTGCTGGCCTGCGAGTTCGCCGGCGGCCGTGCCAGCGAGCCTCTTGAATTCCCCCTGGTCGCGCTGCTGGTCTCAGGCGGCCATACCGAGCTGTGGCATGCCCGCGGCTACGGCGACTACCGCGTGCTGGGCCGCACCCGCGACGACGCCGCCGGCGAGGCTTTCGACAAAGTGGCCAAACTGCTGGGGCTGCCCTATCCCGGCGGGCCCGCGGTGGAGAAGGAAGCCGCCCGCGCCGCCGGCAAGGTTCCGGACTTCCCTCGCCCGCATATGCCCGGCACCCGCGATTTCTCTTTCAGCGGCCTCAAGACCGCCGTCAGCTATTACCTGGCCGGCAGGCTGGGTCAGGATTTTTACAAGCGCGGCCTGCGTCTGCCGCCGGGCGACAGGGCCCGCGTCTGCCGGGCCTTCCAGGACGCCGTGACCGAGACGCTGGTCAAGAAGACGGCCGATACCGCCCGCTCGCTGGGGCTCAAGCGCATAGCGGTGGGCGGCGGGGTATCCGCCAACGGGGCGCTGCGCGCCGCTTTCGCGCGGCTGCAGGGCTTCGAAGTGCGCTTCTCGGAGCGGGCCTACTGCTCGGACAACGCGGCCATGGTGGCCCTCTGCGCCTTGCGCCGCCTGGAGGCCGGTAAATACCGCAACAGCCTCAGGGTGGCCCCCGGGCTGGCCGACCCCGGGTGGTAGGGGACGTTCTTAACTATTGGACTATTTGAAGGAATACTATGCTTTTTGACTCTAAAATTTCATTGGAGACATCGGGCGGCTAAATAGTCCAATAGTTAAGAACGTCCCCCTTTAAATAAAATGCTGATCTGGCTGCTTTCGGATTACGACCACAGGAAACACCTGGCTTTCAAGAGCCTGCTGGGCCGCTTTTCCGCCGCTTATCCCGAGGTGCGCGCCGAGTTCGCCGTGAAGAGCCGCCGCAGCATGTGGGAGAGCCTGTTCGCCCACCTGCGCGACCCCAAGCGCAACCCGCTGGCCGACGTGATAGAGCTGCCGCAGAACTGGACCGAGCTGTTCACCCGGCTGGGCATGCTGGCCGAGCTGAGCGGCGGCATAGACGCGCTGGCCCGCCGGCGCTACCCCGACTTCGTGCTCAAGGAACTTTGCCGCCACGACGAGGCACGCGCCTATTCCGCCCCCTGGTGGCTGGAAGCCCCCGCGCTGTTCTATCGGCCGCAGGCGCTCAAGGGCGCCGTCACCGACCCCGCCCGGGAGCTGGCCTCCTGGGAGGGCTTCAGGGCCGCGCTGGACCGGATCAAGGCGCCGTCTCGCCGCGCCGGCTTCCGCGCGCTCTCCGTGCCCGGCTCCTCCGGGTCCGTCTCGGTCTCAGACGTGCTGCCGCGCATGTGGGGCCGCCGCGGCGGCCTCTTCTCCGACGATTTCAACCGCGCCACCTTCAACCGCGAGGAGACGGTGGGCGGCGCCGAGGACTGGCTGGAGCTGGCCGTCAGCGGCAAGATAGAGCTGTTCAGCGGCGACCGCTTCGAGAACGGGCCGCAGCCCGCCGAGGACTGCGCCTTCCTGATCTCGGCCCGCAAGCTGCCGGGCTACGGCCGCTCCGGCCTGAAGATGCTGCCGTATCCCGGCAACCCCACCGGCGGCGGCCTGATGCTGGTCTACAACCTGGCGGTCTCCGCCTCCACGCCGGACCAGGCCGCGGCCACGGCCTTCGTCTCCTGGATGATGGAACCGCGCAACGCCTCCTATTTCGCCGAGAGCTTCGGCGTGTTCCCCTGCCTCAAGCCGGTGTTCGAAGAGCGCCTGCGCGAGGACAAGGAGGGGGACGTGTACCGGCGGCTGTTCCTGGCCCCGGAGCTGATGCCCAATATCATGGTGTACCCCACGGCCGAGCTGCTGCTGGAGCGGGCGCTGTGGAACCTGTCGCTGAAGATAGCCAGGCACGATTACGAGAGGGAGGACCTCACGCGCGAGATGATCATGGCGCAGGGCGAGGCCGACTACCTGCTGTCGCTGTACTAGACATGAACAAGAAGAGCGCCAAAAATCTGTTCGGGCCCGAGCCCGCCAAGGCCGTCTACGACGGCCGCGACGCCTTCATGAAAGGCGCCTTGGAGGCCGTCTCCGCCGCCTTCGCGCTGGACGCGGCCTCCTTCTATGAGTATGACGAGAAGACCGGCCTGCTGCGGCTGAGCCTGCGCCACGCCTCGGGCGTGACGTTCGAGCACGAGGAGAACCTGCGCCCCGCGCCAGGTTCCGCGGCCGCCCGCGCTGTGGAGACCGTCGAGCCGGCTTCGGCCAGGGGGCTGGGCGGCAGCTTCCTGTATTCCCCTTTCCGCTTCGACTACTGCGACCCGGCCGGCGGCCGCGGCGTGATCCCGTGCTTCGGCCTGTTCCGGCTGGAGCGCGCCCCGCGCCGGCGCGGCTTTACCAAGACCGAGGCGGCCAAGGCCGACGCTTTCCTGCGCTCCTACCTGCGCGACTACTACAAGGCCGAGTTCTTCTCGCTGCACCGCAAGTACGACAAGAACGTCACCGCCATCACCGAGCTGACCGAGGTGTTCGCCACCGCCCTGCGCGTCAGCGAAAGCTTCCGCCACATCCTCTCCGGCATCCAGACCTATTTCGGCTTCGACCGCGTGCGCCTGTATCTCATCGACGAGAAGAACCGCCGCCTCAAGGGCGAGCTGTCCGCCGACATCCGCGGCCAGATCAAGAGCATCGCCTACGAGGAGATCCCGCTGGAGCCGGGCGCGCACCGCTTCGCGGACATCGTGCTGGGCCGCTCCTCCGGCGCTTTCATGGAGCGCTACAAGGACTGCGTGCTGTACATGCCGCTGGCCGTGCAGGGCGTGACCATCGGCCTGCTCATCGTCGATAACCTGCTCAGCCAGCAGCGCATAGAGCCGCAGGAGCTCACGATGCTGAAATCCTTCGGCGGCCAGATCGCCCTGGCCGTGGACAACTCCCGCCTGTTCGACAAGGTCGAGGAGCTGTCGCTTTACGACGAGCTCACCAAACTGCCGCTGCGCCGCTATTTCAACCAGCGCTTCCAGGAGGAGTTCTACCGCGCCGAGCGCTTCAAGCAGCCGCTGGCCATGGTCTGGGCCGACATCGACTTCTTCAAAGAGGTCAACGACACTTACGGCCACCAGATCGGCGACAAGGTGCTCAAGGAAGCCGGCCGGGTGATCCTGTCGAACCTGCGCAAGATCGACTTCCCCTGCCGCTACGGCGGCGACGAGATCATCATTTTGCTGCCGCAGGCCACCGGCGAGGAGGCCCGCCGCCTGGCGCAGCGCCTCAGCTCCGAGCTCAGCGAGCTGCGCATCCCGGTGCCGTTCTCCAAGACCAAGGAGCTGCGCGTGACGCTTTCCATCGGCGTGTCCACCTTCCCGCAGGACGCCTCCACCATGGAGGCCCTGCTGGAGAAGGCCGACGACGCGCTGTACTGGGTGAAGTCGCACGGGCGCGGCAAGATAGCCCTTTATTCCGACGTGGCCGCTGAGAAGGCGCAGGCCGAAGCGGCCGGAGGCAACAAAGATGCAGCAACACAGTAAGACCATTCTCGCCGCCTGCCTGCTGGCCCTCGCGGCGCCGGCCGGCGCCGTCTTCGAGGACGTGCCCGCCGGCGCGCGCCAGCTGGGCTTCGGCGGCCAGGCCGCCGGCCTGGAAGACCCGCTTTCTTTCTACGCCAACCCCGCCCTGCCGGGCTCGTCGCGCAAGTTCGAGACCGGCGGCCATTTCCTCTCCTCGGACCGCACCACGCAGGGCCCCGGCGGCTTCTCGGCCTACGGCGCCTGGGCGCTGCTGCCGCGCATGGCCTACGGCAAGATGGGCACCATGGCCATAGGCGGCGCCTACCGCGAGGACGGCTCCGGCGTCAAGCAGAAGGCCCTGACGCTGGGCTGGGGCACCTGGCATTTGTTCCGGGGCGACTCGGGCGTGCTGGACCTGGGCGCGAACCTGAAGATCCTTTCGGCCTCGCTGGACTCGGCGGGGGAAAGCGCCTCCGGCGCCGCGCTGGACCTGGGCGCTGTCTTCCGCCCCGACGACAGGCATTCGCTGGGCTTCTCCATTCTCAACCTCAACAACCCCGCCTTCAGCCTGGGCAACAGCGAGGACAATGCCCCCAGGGTGATCCGGCTGGGCGTCTCCGAGCGGCGCGAGGATTACACGCTTTCGCTGGACCTGGCGCACCGGTCGGCCTCGGCCGGGCGGCACGGCAACGTGAGCCTGAACCCCGGCCTGGAGCATGCCTGGCGCACGCAGCGCGCCGGCCTGCTGTATTCCAGGGCCGGCCTGAACCTGGCCGCGCGGGCCTCGGCGCTTTCGGCCGGCCTGGGCTGGAAGCATCTGGCCTCCGAACTTTCCTACGCCATAGCGGTGCCGCTGACCGGGCCCATAGTGCCGGCCCATTCGCTGACGCTGGCCATGCGCTTCGGCGACCGCGACGTGGAGGCCGAGTACGAGCGGCTGATCAAGCAGGAGATCAAGTACCGCAAAGACCTGGTGGAGGCCCTCGACGAGTCGGCCCGCCGCGAAGGCATGCTGAAAGAGGAGCTGGCCTCGATGAAGGCCGAGATAGATTCGTTGACCGCGCGGCTCAAGGATACGCAGCAGCAGAAGGCGGCCGAGAGCGGCGAGAAGGAGCGGCTGGCCTCCATAGTGCGGCGGCAGGCCGCGGCCGAGTCCGAACTGAAGGCCATGGCCGAGAAGCGCCGCGCCGACAAGCTCAACCAGCTGCGCTACGACTACAGCGTGGACTGGCAGGCCTACCTGAAGCTGAAAGGCGGGGGGGCGCCGGCCGACGTCCTTAAAAGCTCGCTGCAGCGCATGATCTCCCAGTACCAGGACTCGGGCATAGACATCAGCCAGGCCACGATGGAGCTCCAGGGCTTAGTGAGGTAGGGGAGGCGGGCTACAGAGGGCATGCCTTCTCCGGGTACGCTCGGCCACACCGTGGCCTCGCTCTTTCACACTGCGGTGTCGCTACGCTCCACCCAGGCTCGGCGCTACGCAAGCCTCACCTACGCGAGGCCCCTACGAAGGCACGCCCTCTGCATCCCGCTAACGGAACAGCTTTGGGACCGGGCCTGACGCGGGCACAGGGGGCGGCAAAAGCCTGTCGGAGGCCCGAGCTTGCGTAGCGCGAGGGCCGAGACGGGCAGCGGCAAGCACGGTGTGCGCGACCGCGGTTTTGACGACTCCTGTGGCCGTGGCAGGCCTCACGGCAGCCGGTTCTGTAACAGTTTGTTAACAATTCCTTCACTGGCGGTTAATACCCTCCTGTTAAACTTAATACAGAGAAATAGCGACTGGGCCGGGAGCCGGCCGGGCGGGACTTTCAATTATGGAAAGCAAAGACATAGACAGGCATTTGAACGAGATGTGGAAGAAGGTGGCCGGGAGCGACTACGCCCCCGAGAACTCGCCGCTTCCCCCCGACATACGCCAGTCCAACATGGAGACCGTCAGCTTCCTGCGCAATAATTTCTCCAAGGCCGAGAGCGACTGGAAAGCCCTGCTGGGCGCCAAAGACGCCCAGCTGCGCGACCTCACCGCCCAGCTGGAAGAGACCCGCGCCCACCTCGGCGAGGTCAAGCAGCATTACCAGGAAGCCCGCGAGCGCGCGCTCAACGAGGAGATGGCCACCGCCCTGAACCTCGAAGAGTCCCGCAAGATGATAGAGACCCAGAAGAAGAACCATGGCCGCGAGATCACCCTGCTCAAGGAGATCCTGGAGCGCACCAAGGTGGAGATGGTCAGCCTGCAGGGCCGCATAGACGCCCTGCGGATAGAGCGCGACGAGTGGCATAAAAAATTTACCGGCCTGTCCGTGGAGAAAGCCGACCTGGCCGACGCCAGGGCCGGCCTGGAGGCCAAGCTGGCCGATTCCAAGGAAGCCGTGGAGAAGACCCTCTCCGAACTGCTGGCCGAGCGCAAGAACCGCCGCGACGACGCCGCCAAGCTCAAGGACCAGGACGCCCGCATCAAGGACCTGAGCGGCCGTCTGGAGGCCGCGCAGGCCAATTGGGACGCGGAACGGACCCAGTGGCGCGAGCTGTGGGACCGGGAGCGCTCCGTGTGGGAGACGCACCGCCAGGAATTCGCCGTGTGGGAGGAGCGCCTGCGCTCCGAGCGCGAGGCCTGGACCCTTAAGATGCGCGAACAGGAGGCCAAGGGGCTGGAGAGCGCCGCCGGCCTTACCAATATCCTCAAGGAAAGCAGCCAGTGGTCCGAGAAGGTCACCCAGATCCTCAAACTTTACGCCCTCAAGGGCGTGGAACTGCCCAGTGTGTTCGTCTCGGCTTCGCCAGACCAGGGCTTCATCCGGGCCCGCCGCAATGTTTCCCGCGCGCTGGCCATGGGCCTCGCCGGCCTGCTGCTGATGTCGGTGGCCGCCTGGCAGCTCTACTCCTACCGCGCCAAGGCGCATTATAAACTGCTCTCCTCTACCCCGCTGGACCTGCCCAACCCATCCGGCCTGGCCGTGACGGACGAAGGCGTCTGGCTGGCCGACTGGAACAAGGGCCTGGCCCTCAAGGACCGCAAGGACCTGGCCACGCTGCGGGTGTTGCCCGCCCCGGCCGGCGCCCCGCTGCGCCACGGCGCCATCACCGCCGCCGGCAGCGGCCTCTGGACGCTGGACATGGCGCAGCTGCGCTACGCCAGACAGGCCTACGCTGACGGCGCCGTCACCGAGTCCGTCAAAACCCCCGGCCCAGCCCCCCAGGGCGCGGCCTGGGACGGCTATTCGCTCTGGGCTTTCGACGCCTCTTCCGGCCTGGTCTACAAGTACGGCCTGGACCCGGCCGCCGGGGCCTCGGCCACCTATTCCCTGCCCGGCCTCAAGAGCCTGGCCTCCATGCAGTGGGTGGACGGCCAGCTGTGGGTGCTGGACGGCGCCAACCGGCTGCGCCGCTATGCCCTGAAAGAGACCGGCTTTAAGGAGATCTCTTCCCAGGCCTTCGGCCGGAACAAGGCCGCGGCTTTCTGGGCCGAGGGCGGCACGCTCTGGAGCGTTGAAAAGGCGGGGGAACTGGGAGGCGGATACGAGCTGAAGAAGTATTCGCTGAAGACATATAAATAAACGCCTTTATTTATATTGATTTATTATGAGCAAAATGGCAGAATTTGAAAGTAATTTTTGGCGCGCCGCGCTGGCTGCGGCGGCCATGTTTTGCTTTTCCGCGGTTTTACGCGCGGAGCGGGATAGAGGAAGATTATGCTAAACAAACTTAAAAAGATTTTCGGCGCTCTGGCGCTGACGGCCGGCTTTGTCTCCGCTGCCGCCGCCCAGCAGCTGTATATCAAGGACATGCAGGTGCGTTACCCCACAGGTTCGGCCACCGACCATTACTGCGAAAGCGGTTATCAGGCGGGTGACACCAGCGTCTCTTTCATAACGCAGATTTCCGGGAATGATGTGGAACCCGATATCTGGTCGGCCAGGATAGAGACCGAGCGGCCCCGCCTGAGCGGCGGCAATAACGTGTACCCCGGCGGCTGTCTTAAACTCTGCGTAAAGATGGTCTGCGTCAGCACGGCCGGCGCCTTCGGCATAGACGAACTGTCTTTCGAGGTATTCAAGTTCGGCGCCGGTTCCAACCCGCTGGACCCCGCCTCCACGCCCCCGATACGCACCATCAACATGTACAATATCGGTACCTGCAGCGACAGCACCTATCCCAGCGAATGGTACATACGCCCCGGCAGCGACGGCACCGATAACGGTTATTTCCATTGCGCCTCGTGGGACGGGTCGTATAACCTCAACGGCACTTTCGGCAAGACCAACGGCTCTTTCGGCTTCCGCGCCAAGGTGCGCACCAACCAGGTCAGCGCCACGGCCGGCAACATCTCGATAGAGCAGACCTCGGCCTACCCCGGCCAGAACCAGAAGCCCATAGCCGTGGACGTGGTCAACGTGCACGCCGTGCGCTCCAGCCCCACCGTGACCGGCAAGATCACCGGCGTGGCCGTTCAGCCCTACAATATCCTGTACCGGCTTTCCAAGGACGCCAGCGCTACCATCAAGATCTTCTCCGCCGATGACGCCCTTTTCGACACGCCCGTCAGGAACATCCTTAACGAAGTGCCCAAGGTGGGCGAAGGCACCCCCGACGGCACGCTGACCAACGGCGACTTCTGGGACGGCCGCGACAATACCGGCGCCATGATGCCTTCCGGCGTTTACGTGGGTTTTATCAACGCCCAGGCCTACGACTATTTCGGCCCCGACACCTCCTACGGCACCACGATCTACCTGTCGCTGGACCCGCTGCAGATCACCGACGTGGCCATCAAGCCCCTGGGCGCCTCGGCCACCGATACCGCCCTGCTGAGCTACTGGCTCACAGAGGCCGCCACCGTCTACGTGGACATCTACTCCCCCGGCACCACGTTCGCCAACATCAACACCTCGCCTCCCGTGCTGGCCACAGGCACGCTGCTGCGCAGTTTCAGGGAACAGAAGGATTCCCGAAAAACGGTGTCCACGCTCTGGGACGGCCGCGACAGCTCCGGCCGCCCGGTCTGCGACGGCGACTATGTCTACGCCCTGTACGCCGAGCTGCCCTCGCCCCGCGGCGCCGGCGGCAAGATCTATACCCGCAAAACGCAGGTAGGCGTGCTGCCGGTCTCGCGCGGAGTCATCATCGCTAACATGACCCCGTCTTCAACCGTGATAGGCTCCACGCAGCAGGTGGCCGGCCTCAACCCGTTCTATTTCCGCTATACCCCGGCCCGCGACGCGTCCGTCAGCCTGAATATCAAGCGGATGGACGGCACCACCGTGGTGCGCAACCTGGTGGTCAACGAGGAGCGCTTCGCCAGCTTCACCAACCGCGAGGTCTGGGACGGCAAGGATAATAGCGGCTACTACGTCTCCAGCGGCACCTATCTGGCCGAGCTGGTGACCACGGACCCGTACCAATGCTCCCTGATGAAGACCTCCACCCACACGGTCTCCTTCCCGGTGCATATGTTCCGCACCGTGGACCTGTATACCACTCCGCTGATGGGCGGCACCTCCGACATGGCGCGCATCTCCTTCGAACTCTCGCAGCCGATGTACATGGAGTTCGACATCTACCCGCCCAGCACCATCATCGATCCGTCGGTCTGGCCGCCTGCCGTCGGCGTGACCCCCAAGTATTCCGTAGAAGGCATGCGCCCCGGGCGCTACCGGATAACCGAGTACTGGGACGGCCGCGACACCGGCGGCCGCATGGTGGAGGACGGGCGCTACCCGTTCACCCTGGTGGCCTACAGCACCGGCACCTCGCAGATCATGTACGCCACCGACAGGACCTACGGCTACGTGGACGTCTCGCGCGGCAAGATCATCTTCACGGCTTTCGACGTGATCCCGACGATCCCGCAGATGTACAACTCCTCCGACACGGTCAAGCTGCCCCCGTACCAGATCGACTACGCGCTGACCCGGCAGTCCCTGGTCTCCGTGGAGATCCTCGACGCCAACGGCGGCGCGCAGCACGGCCAGACGGTGGCCTACGTGGTGACCGAGGACCGGGGCGTGCGCGACGGCGACATGCTCTATAACGACTTCTGGGACGGCCGCTACTCCGAGCTGGACGGCGACGGCAATATCATCAGCGGCGACTTCGTGCCCACCGGCTCCTACGACGTGCGCATCACGGCCAAGGACATCGACATCGACCCGGACCTGAACTCCATGGCCACCGTGCAGATGACCATAGACGTGGACCCGCTGCGCATCTACGACATCTCCATAGTGCCGCTGACGCTCGACAACATGGCCGTGGTCTCGTACCAGGTCTCCGAGCCCATGAAGGTGGTCACCAAGGTCTACAAGCCCGGCAGCGTGGTGCCGTCGGGCGACCAGGACCCGCCCGTGGGCCTGGTGAAGCGCATCATAGGCGTGCGCCCCTCCCGGACGCAGATCTCCGAGTACTGGGACGGCACCGACCTGACCCTCTCCAAGGTGGGGGACGGCAACTACGTCTTCAAGATCTACGGCTCCACCGTCACGGACGCCATCAGCACCATCGACGGCGCCCTGACGGGTTCCACCTCGCTGCTGGCGCCCGACGTGATTATCGCCAATATCCCGGTCACGCGCAGCGGCACGGCCGACCTGTGCGGCGACTTCGCGAAGGAATCCTTCTTCGCCCCGAACCCCTACGCGGGGACCAGCGGCTGGTTCAAGATCCCCGTCATCATGAACGGCTGGGTCAGCCTGCGGGTCTATAACATAGCCGGCGACCTGGTGTACAAGCGCAACTACGGCGACGAGGGCAGCCCGCGCGAGGGCGGCAATAATATAGACGGCAGCGGCAGGTGCACTGTGACGCAGACGCACGAGGCCTGCTGGCCCAAGGTCAACAGCAGCGGCCGGACGGTGGCCCCCGGCGTCTATTTCGCCGTGCTCCGCTTCCAGGCCACGGACGGCACCAGGGACGTCTGTCAGACGGTGAAGAAGATACTGATCCCGTAGTGCCCGGCGGCCCGGGCGCTTAAGAGGAAAGTCTATGAAAACCAAGAAAAGTTTAACGCTTCTCGCCGCCGCGGCGCTGCTGCTGGCGCCGCTGCCGCGGGCGTACTCGGCCGACTCCGATATCGGCATGGACGGCGCCGCCTTCATGAAGATCCCCACCGGCAGCCCCAGGGTGCAGGCCCTCGGCAACAACGGCGTCTCCCTGGTGGAGGGCGGCGAGGCCATGAACGTCAACCCGGCCGGCATCGCTTCGGCGCAGATGCGCGAGGCCTCCTTCTCCTACCTCAGCTGGATACAGGACTATTCCGGCCAGTACATGTCCTACGTGCATCCCATAGGGCAGTCCGTCATCGGCGTCAACCTGGCCTATTACGGCATCAAGGACTTCGACGTGCGCGACACCGAGGGCAAGCCGCAGTACGGCGCCGACGTCAAGGTGCGCAACGGCTACGCCTCCATCTCCATCGCCAAGGGCTTCTTCCTGGAGAAGTTCCTCGTGGGCGTCAGCGCCAAAGAGGTGCTGGAGGACAACTACACCACCGAGTATAAGAACCTCGTTTTCGACGTGGGCGCCGTGCTGCGGCTGGGCCGCAAGCTGTCGCTGGGCTGGGCGGCGCAGAACATGTCGGGCAAAAAGCACCAGGTGGTCAAGGTAAACCGTCTCGGCGGCGCCTTCGCCTTCAACCCTTTCGTGACGCTGGCGCTGGAGCAGAAGTCCTACTCGGACCGCAAGGGCCGGCTGGGCGGCGGCGTGGAGCTGAACCTGCCCGAAGAGCTGCTGCAGGTGGGCCGCGTGGCGCTGCGGGCCGGCTATTCTCCCTCGGACAGCATGGGCAAGAACATGACGGACAAGACGCTGGACAGCTTCGGCCTTAACGACGTCTCCGGCTGGTCCTTCGGCGTGGGCCTTTACAGCGCCCAGGCGCTGGGTTACGGCATAGGCTTCGACTACACCCTCGCCCCTTACGGCGCGCTGGGCAAGGCCAGCCAGATGGCGCTGCGCTTCCAGTTCTAGGGACAAGCATGACCGTCGCGCGCGGGAAGAAAAAAGGTCAGACGACCATAGAGTACCTCCTGGTGACGGTTTCGCTGTTGGTGGTTTTCGTGGTGATGTACAAGGCCCTCGCTTACGCGCTGGCCAACCAGTTCAAACGGGGCGGCATCGTGATCATACGGATGTACACGGAGTCGCCGCATTAAGATTTCGGATCGTTCTTTCCCGCCAGAGCCTAACGGCCGCGGCGGGATAAAATACGGAGGAAAAGTAAAATGAATAAGATGTTCAAGAACCGCAAAGGCCAGAATACCGTGGAATACCTGCTGATGCTCGCGGTGGTCGTGGGCGTGGTGCTGGTGGCCGGCATGGCCCTCAAGAAGTACATGCCCACCCTGTTCTCCAGCATTCAGGGCATGATCAACGGCGCGGCTTCCAGCCTCGGCGCTTCCGGCGGCAACCAGTAAGCCCCCGGTTCCCGGGCCGCGGCGTTTTAAGCGCCGGGCCCAGGCTTTACAGCGGTCTTACCCGGGGCAGTACCCGGGAAGGTTTGCGTCTTTATGGGTATTAAACGGTTCCCGGCGCGGCCGCGGGCTGCCGCGGCGTATCTGGCCGCCCGCCTGAAGAGGGCAGGGCAGGTCACGGTCGAGCTGCTGCTCGTGCTGCCGGTGTTCATGCTGCTGCTGTTCTTTATCATGGAGATGGGCAACCTCGGTTTCCACACCATACTCGCGCACCACTGCGCCTATGAGATGGCCCGGGTAGGCTCGCTGGTGGCCGGCCCCAACGCCGGCAACATCTCCGCCGGCAGCGACAAGAGCCGGGCCGACGCGAAGATGGGGAAGGTGCTGGAGAAGATGTTCCCCAACACACCCGGGGTCAAGGTGGAGAGCTCCATCCTGCAGACGCTCAAGGACCCGCAGTCGGAGCAGATGGGCGAGGACCTGCTGGTAACGCTGACCTACCCGGCCACGCTGGTCTTCCCGGGCTCGAGTTACGTGCTGTCCGACCCGCCCAAGCAGGCGCGCAAGAAGAAGATCATCGTGAGGGTCAGGATGCCGATAGAAAAGCCGTTCTACAAATAAGGTTTATAGATTTAACACGGATTTAACGGTAAGTTAACAGGTTAATTGGAGAATATAGATATGGAAAAGAAAGGCATGCTCATTCCCGTGCTGCTGGCCCTCGCGGCGGCGGCTATCTACTGGTGGGTCCTGACCTCCAAGGAACGTTCGCTGGCCGCCCAGCACGAGCGCGCCACCGTGCTCTACGCCCGCTTCGACCTGCCGGCCCGCACGATCATGAACGTGGACCTCGTCGAGACCCGGGAAGTCCCGCGCATGTACATGGAGCAGGACGCCTACGAGGTGAAAAGCCAGTCCGATATCAAGCTTGTGACCAACCTGGTCACCGCCGTCCGCATCCCCAAGGGCAACCAGATCACCCAGAGCGCGCTGGTGTCGCTCAGCCCCGAGGCCGGCCTCTCGGTCAAGGTGCCCCCCGGCTACCGCGGCTGCGTGCTGCCGCTCGAGAACGACCTGCTGCGGCTCATCAAGCCCGGCGACCGCGTGGACATCCTGGTGACCTTCGACGCCGTGCTCGGCGACGCCCGCAAGGAGAAGGTGACCGCTACCATCCTGCAGAACGTGCTGGTGCTGGGCGTGGGCACGAACCTGGGCCAGGGCCTCAACGCCGCCCAGGCCAAGGCCAAGGACGCGGCCGCGGCCGCGGACCAGTCCTTCTCCGAGAAGGCGGCGCTCAGCCTGGCGCTCAACCCCAACGAGGCGCAGTACCTGGCGTTGTCGATGAAGCAGGGCGAGCTGGCCGTGGTGGTGCGCGGCCTCGGCGACGTGGAACTGCACCCGATGGAGATCGCCTCCTTCAAGCGGCTGATAAAATAAGGACCCTTATATGAAAAAAATCCTTTTCGCCCTGAGCGCGCTGCTGCTGCCCGCCGCTGCCGCCGCGCAGTCCACCCAGATGGTCGCGGTCAGCGCGGACATCGTGGAGATCAGCGGCTCGATACAGAAGACCCGGGGTTTCTCCTGGAACCAGTTCTTCGACTTCAGCGAGAAGAGCATCCCCGGCATCATCACGCTGGGGGACTTCGAGCGCAAGACGCAGCTGGCCGCTTCCCTGAAACTCCTCGAGACCGAGGGTAAGGCCCAGCTGCTGTCCAATCCCAAGGTCATTACCAAGAGCGGCACGCAGGCCAACTTCACCGTAGGCGGCGAGATCCCCGTGCCTTACTCCAACAACCAGGGCGTCGGCGCCGAGTTCAAGAAGTTCGGCGTGATCCTGGTGGTGCTGCCGGTCGTGCTGACCGAGAAGAAGGACACCGTGGACGTGCAGATACAGCTGGAGGTCTCCAACCCCGACTATTCCAAGCCGGTGGTGGCCTCCGGCACCACGATCCCGTCCATGATCACCCGCCAGATCCAGACCGAGGTGGAGATCAAGAGCGGCGAGACGCTGGTCATCGGCGGACTCAAGCGCAGCAGCCGCAACGTTTCCAAGAACCGCGTGCCGATCCTGGGCAGCCTGCCGCTGATCGGCGCCCTGTTCAGCTCCACCGACATCGTGGAGGAGCAGAGCTCGCTGTTCCTGTTCGTGACTTTCGACATCATCAAGTAAGCGGCCGGCGGCCGCCGCCGGGGCGGAAGCATTCTATGGATGAACAACCGAATATAGCGCCAAGGGTAATAACCTTCTCGGGCCCCAAGGAGGGCGTGGGCAAGACCTCCGTCGTCATGAACCTGGCGCTGGCCTGGGCCAATTACCAGAAGCGCAACGTGCTGATCATCCCGCTGGACCCCATGTGCCGCGCCGAGCATGCGCAGCTGCTGGGCCTCAACCCGCCTTCCATGGCCGAGCTGATCCGCTCGGTGGGGCGCGAGTCCGTCAGCGCGCTCGGCGCGCTGCTCAAGGGCAAGGTGCCGATCTCCCAGTGGGGCGTGGGCGTGCTGCCGCTCGCCAAGCGCCGCTCCGACGTGGCCAAGATGTCCCCCGACGTCATCCTGCCCATGCTCTCGCGCCTGTCGCAGAACTTCGACATCTTCATAGACGTCGACCCCTATTTCCCCATGCAGGTCTTCGCTTTCGACATCTCCGACCTGGTCTTCTGGGTCTCCAATTCCAACGTCGCCTCGCTCAACGCCACGGCCGGCATCTTCCGGGAGATCAACGAGCTGCACTTCCCGATGAGCAAATTCGAGGTGGTGGCCAACCTCTTCGACATGCCCGGCGCCGTGGGGCCCAAGGAAGTGGAGAAGTTCTACAAGCAGATGGGCAAGGACATCCTGGCCTTCATGCCGTGGGAGGACGCCCTCCCCGCCCTGGCAAACCAGAACAAGATCCTGATCACCGAACAGCCCAATACTCAGTGGGTGCGCATCCTGCGCGTGCTGCTGGGCCGGCTGGCCGAGGTCAAGCCCTCCGAGAAGCAGTGGGTCTCCAACGTCTCCACCGCGGAATTCGCCCACGGCTCCGACATGCTGTGGCGGCAGACCGAGAAGGAGGCCCCGGCGGCCCCTTCGGGCGGCGGCCAGGCGTCCGCGCAGGCCAGCACCCCGCGCGTGGACGTGCCCCCGTTCTGGGAAGAGCTCAAGATGAAGGTGCACCGCAACGTGGTGACCTCGCTTGAGACCGAGCGCATCAAGATCTCCGACGACGCCGGCCAGAACGCCGAGACCCGCAAGAAGGTGGACGGCATCATCAACGGCCTGCTGGCCAAGGAAGCCGCCATGCCGCTGACGCGCGAGCAGCGCGTGAAGTTCATCAACGAGCTGCTCGACGAGATCCTGGGCCTCGGCCCGCTGGAAGAACTGATGCGCGACCCGTCGGTCACCGAAATCATGGTGAACTCCTTCGACAAGGTCTACATCGAAAAATCCGGCAAGCTGACGCTGACCAAGTATAAATTCCGCAACGACGAGCAGATCATGCAGGTCATGAAGCGCATCGTGGCGCCCCTGGGCCGCCGCATCGACGAATCCGTGCCGCTGGTGGACGCCCGCCTGAAGGACGGCTCGCGCGTCAACGGCATCATCCCGCCGCTGGCCGTCTCCGGCCCCACGCTGACCATCCGCCGTTTCTCGGCCAAGCCGTTCACGGACGCCGAGCTGATCAAGAAGGGGTCCATCTCGCAGACCGGCGTGGACTTCCTGAAAGCCTGCGTGAAACTGCGCAAGGACATCATCATTTCCGGCGGTACCGGCACCGGTAAGACGACGTTCCTGAACATGTTGTCGAGCTACATCCCCGAGGACGAGCGCATCGTCACGGTGGAGGACACCGCCGAACTCCGCCTGCAGCAGGACCACTGGGTCCGCCTGGAGTCCCGCCCGCCGAACATCGAAGGCAAGGGCGAGGTCAGCATCCGCGACCTGGTCAAGAACTGCCTTCGTATGCGCCCCGACCGCATCGTCGTCGGCGAAGTCCGGTCCTCCGAGGCCCTGGACATGTTACAGGCCATGAACACGGGTCACGAAGGTTCCCTCGCGACCATTCACGCCAATACCCCGCGCGACGCCCTGACCCGCATGGAGGCCATGTGTCTGATGGCCGGCGCCGACCTGCCCATCTGGGCCTTGCGCGAAATGATCGCGTCCGCCGTGCACATGATCGTGCAGCTGACGCGCTTCTCCGACGGTACCCGCAAGATTACGGCCATCACGGAGATCACCGGCCGCGAGGAGAACCAGATCCTCATCCACGACATTTTCCGCTACCACCAGACCGGCATGGACGAGAACGGCAAGGTGGTGGGCTATTTCAGCGCCACCGGCGACCCGCCCAAGTTCTACAAGGACTTCGAGACGCACGGTCTGCACGTCCCGGTGGAGATGTTCTGGACGGAGGAGCAGCGGCGGCAGCGGGCCGGCAAGTAGGGCCCCAGCCTTCAGGGAATTCATGCTCGTATGAAAAAACTGTTAGCCATATCGCTGATACTGCTGGGCTTCGCGGCCGCCCCCGCGCGGGCCGGCGTCTTTACGCAGGAGGAGATGGACGAGATCTCCTGCGCGGCGCTGAAGATGCAGCTCTTCTATTATTACCTCGCGCCCGAGAGGGACGAGAAGGTGACCAACTACACGATGACCTGCAAGGGCGCCAAGGTCACCTACGTCATGCCCAAGTGGCTGGAGACGGGGGTGCCGGAGATGCTGGGCCGCAAGGTCTGGCGCGACCCCGAGGAGGGGGAGATCTCCGAGGCGCAGCTCTGGCAGACCCCGGTCTCCATCATCTACGAGTACCTGGAACTGACCCGCAAGACCTTCCCGCCCGAGGCCGGCGGCGCCAATATCCAGCCCGGCCTGCTGGTCAAGGAATACGCCGACATCCGCATCCGCTTCCAGATGGCCATGGACCGCCTCTACCGGGCGCGCACCCGCGACGTGAACATGGGCGACTCGATGGAGGGCCGCGGCCGCACGATCATGGCCCAGTTCGCCATCGTCCTCAAGGAGATGGAGTCCATCTCCGACGCCATCTCCAGCACCAACCAGCGCCGCTACGCCGAGGCGGTCACCGCCTCGGCCGTGCTCTGCCAGGACTCCTTCCGTGTGGTCTTCCGCTCGCCGCGCAAGTACGTGGCCCCCTCCAAGGAGCCGGGTTCCGTGAAGGTCATCAACATGGCCCTCACGATCCTCGGCATCTTCCTGGTCTTCCTCGCGGTGCAGGCCTTCTTCGCGATGAACGACTCCAAGACGAACGCGCTGATGGGCGATTACCAGCGCAAGGTGGACGTCTTCAGCGAGGCTTTCTCCCGCCAGTTCATCAATATCAACGTCAAATACCTGGTGCTGGGGCCGGCGGCGGCCTTCGCTTTCGTGGGCATGCTGACGATGAACATCCTGGTCTTCCTGCTGATGAGCGTGGTGGGCCTGGCGGTGGGCATGCGCACCCCGGCCTTCGTGCTGAACACGATGAAGGCGTCGCGCGGCCGCAAGATAGACGCGCAGCTGATGGACGCGCTGATCCTGCTCTCCAACTGTCTGCGCTCTGGCCTGGACGTGGTGCAGGGCTTCGAGATGGTCTCCAAGGACCTGCTGCCGCCCATCTCCGACGAGTTCGCCCTCGTCATCAAGAATTACCAGCTGGGCATGAGCTTCGAGAAGGCGCTGGGCGTGATGGAAGAGCGCGTGGAATCCAAGATGCTCTCCTACATGATCCGCGCCATCGTGCTGCAGCGCCAGATGGGCGGCAACCTGACCAAGGTCTTCGAGCGCATCGTCGTCGACATCCGCGAGGAGTCTAAGCTGGAAGAGAAGACTCAGGCCATGACGGCCCAGCAGAAGATCCAGTCCATCGTCGTCGGCATTATGCCGTGGATCATGGTCGGCGTGATGTTCATGTTCCAGCCCGACGTGATGATCAAGTTCTACGGCAGCCCGCTCGGCATGGGCGTCTTCATGTTCTGCGCCGTCTGGATAGGCATCGGCATGAAAGTGGTCTCGAGCCTCGGGAAGATACGCGTATGAGCCCTGACAAGATCACCAGCGCTTTCCTTATCATCATCTCCGTGGTGGGGTCCTTCGCGGCCTTCACGGCGGTGCAGCGCTTCTTCGCCCCGCGCGAGGAGGAGCGCTCCCCTATCGGCGACATCAGCGACATGGAGGGCAAGGAGATCTCGGTCTTCTCCAAACTCGAGAACAGCAAGAACATGTGGGACAAGCTCGACCTGTTCTTCGCCAAGACGCTGGGCCTGGAGAAGAAGCTGGAAGAGACCTACATGCTGCTGGGCCGCCCGGCCAACACCGACCCGCTGAAGATGCTGCACCTGAAGCTGATCCTGGCCGCCGCGCTGCCCGCGGTGTTCTACGTGATGAGCGGTTCCTTCTTCGTGCTGATCTTCGCGCCGCTGGGCTTCGTGCTCCCCGACGCCGGCATCTACGCGGGCCGCATCCGCCGCCGCCAGGAAGACATCATCCACAACTTCCCGACTTTCGTCGACCTGGGCGCCCTGATGATCGAGTCCGGCCTGGACTACATGACCGCTTTCGACCGCATCGTGAAGATCGCCCCGGTGAAGACCGGCCTGGAGCTGGAGATCGAGCGCACCATCAACGAGGTGCAGCTGGGCTACTCCCGCCGTGACGCGCTGCGCCGCCTCTCCATGCGCACCGGCCTGCAGGAGGTCCGCTCTTTCGTGGGCCTGATCGTGCAGTCCGACGAGCTGGGCACCAGCCTCGTAGAGCTGCTGCGCAACTACTCCGCCGACATGCGCTTCCGCCGCCTCAACAAGGCCGAGAAGCTGGCCGCGCAGGCCTCCACCAAGATGCTCATCCCGCTCTTCATCTTCATTTTCCCCACGGTGTTCATCCTGATGCTGTCCCCGATGGTAAGCGACCTGATAAGGGGCGGCATGCCGTTCTGACGAGGCTCTTATGACCAACCTTCTTACCGCCCTGATATTCGCCTTCGCGCTGAGCGCGCAGGCCGCGACCTCCAAGCCGGTCAAGAGCGAGGAGTCGCTGTTCCTGGACCTGCAGAAGACCGGCCTGGGCGCGCTCAACGAGCTCGACGAGAAGCGCAAGTTCCTGGAGACCGTGAAGCTGGAGAAGCAGAAGATCCAGGGGAAGATGCTCGACGCCATCTACGAGAACGCCTTCGAGTACTACAAGAACGGCAACTACGAGGACGCCAAGGACCTGGCGGTCAAGATCCTCTCCATCGACCCCAATTACGAGGACGCGCAGATGCTGCTGGAGGCCTCCAACCAGCTGCGCGGCAGCGCCCGCCCCGGCATGAGCGAGAAGATCATGATAGAGGACCGCTTCAAGGCGGCGCTCGGCTACTATACCGAGGGGCGCATCGTGGAGGCGCACGCCAAGATGCAGGAAGTCGTCAAGCTGTCCCCCAACAATATCAAGGCCAAGTACTGGCTCACCCGCATGAAGGAAGACCTCAAGGGGTATTACTTCGAGGCCGGCTCCGACGCCTACCGGCAGCGCGACCTGAAGGGCGCGCTGGACCACTTCTACAACGCGCTGCTGATACGGCCCCGCGACGGGCTGCTGATCGAGTGGATCACCCGCGTGGAGGACGAGCTGCGCCAGCAGAAGGCCAACGACAAGCTCAAAGAGGCGCTGGAGTATTACGCGCAGGGCAAGCTGCTCGCCGCCTACAAGGGCCTCAAGGGCGCCCTCGAGGTGCAGCCCGGAGATTCCAAGGCCGGCAAACTCCTGAACGAGGTGAAGACGGAGATCGAGAACGGCTTTATCGCGGCCGGCAAGAAGTTTTACGGCGTCAGGAAGTACAACGAGGCCATCGGCGAATGGGATAAGGCTAAGCCCTATACCGGCAACATGTCCTATCTCAACAAGCTCATCGCCCGCGCCCGCGAGCAGATGAAGCGCGAGACCGACGAGAAGCGGCGCAAGTCCGAAGAGGCCGCCGCGCGCGCCAGGGAGGAGGAGGAGCGCCGGGCCAGGGAGGAGGAGGAGCGCCTGAAGGCCGAGGCCGAGGCCAAGCGCAAGGGCATGACAGTGGCGGAGGTCTCCAAGAAGCCCGCCGGCGTCAGCACCGAGAACCGGCTGGCCGCCCAGCAGCATTACCTGGAAGGCCTTAAGTACTTCCAGAACTCCAATTACGAGAAGGCCCGCGACGAGTGGACCATCGCCAGGCAGCTGGACCCGGAGAATGCCGACACGGCCTCCGGCCTGAAGCGCATCGAGCAGATCCTCGCCGGCGGCCAATAGGGGTCGCGGGTCCTGGCAAGGGGGCGGAACGCAAAATCGGCGTCGCGCACACCGTGCGCGCGCCTGCCGCTCACTGCGGTGTCGCTGCGCTCCACCCAGGCTCGGCGCTACGCAAGCCTCGCCTTCCGGGGGGCTTTTGCTTATCCACCCCCTTGCCACCCGCTCCTAACTGAATTTAATAATTAAGAAACACTCTGTTAACAGGGGTTTTGTAAACTATTACCGCGGGCTGCGAAGCCCGCCAGATTTGGGCAAGGAACTTATCTTATGCGGCTAACGATCAAATGGTTGATGTGGTTCGTGGGCATCGGCGTCTACGTGATGTTCCTCGGCGGCGTCTTCTATTACAACCTGTTCAAGTGGACCTTCGACGAGAAGCTCAAACAGGACGTGATAGACAAGGTGAAGACCTACGCGCCCACCATGCGCACCGGCCTGCTCAACAACGCCAACGCCATCTCCTTCGAAGAGTACGACATCATGACGGAGCTGTCGAAGGACGAGCGCATCACCTCGATGATCTACCTCAGCCGCCAGGGCAAGGTGCGCTGGCACAAGGAATCCCGCTTTATCGGCGTGGGCTGGGACGAGCTGCAGAAGCAGGTGCCGCCTCCCACCGACGCCATCAGCCAGGCCTATCTGTCCAAAATGCCCAAGGTGCGCCAGGTCAAGAGCGAGCCGTTCTACGAGATCGCCATCCCGTTCTCGGTGCGCGGCGACATCATAGGCATCATAGACCTGCTGGTCTCGCGCGCCGGCGCCGAGGTGCTGATAGGCGCGGCCATGCGCAAGTACATGTTCGGCGCGGTGGGCGTGCTGTTCCTGCTGGGGCTGCCGCTGTATTTCTTCTTCCACCATTACGTCATCTCGCCCATGGACTCCCTTCGGGAGAGCGTGGAGGGGGTGTCGCTCAAGAATTTCGACCTGCGCTTCCCGCCGCGCACCGACGAGTTCGGCGACCTGGCCGGCTCCATCGTGCGGCTGATGGGCAAGATGAAGGTGGAGATCGACGGCATCTCCAACCGCGACCGCACCTACAAGGAGGCGGAACAGCGCTGGTGGCGCTCGCTGCTGAACATCATCGTGCCCGGCAACAACTACGTGATCGTCGTAGACGAGAACAACAGCATCCTGTACGCGAATTTCGAACTGACGCAGGGCATGGACGCCAAGAACATCCACCTGCTCGACGTGGTGGACAGCCAGCAGCAGACGCTGCTGCGCCTGGTGGGCCAGGCCTTCGAGATGCCGGACCAGCCGGTGGAGGGCGAGGCCGTGTTCAAGGGCCAGAACCTCAACGTGAAGGTGCTGCACGTGGGCCAGACGGCCGAGACCAACCGCACCCTGATCCTCTTCTACCCAAGAGCCGGCGTCAGCATGTAGCCAGCGGGTCCGCGGACTCCGGGCCAGTCACGGGTAAGCCACATAGCGGCCCGAGGGCGCTCCTTCGCTGCCTGCGCTGCGGGGTCCGGCGCACTGCATTGGCGAGGGCTCCGCCCTGCCCTAGCCGGATTTGCTTGGATGACTCCCATCATAGGCCCTTTGGCCCATATCATAAGTTCCCTAATAGCACTTGTTCGTCTGGACTCTATGTGCCATCATATTGCGATAGCGTAGTTTCCTTGTAATTCGGGGAATTGGCCCCGGGGTATCCACGGTCAGACCGTAATCTGACGCATCCAGGGAAAGCAAGAATCAACTTGCTTTCCCTATTCTGTTTGGGGAGTGGGGAACACAGAGCTAGTCTCTGAGGAAGGCAAATCATGAACAAATATCCTGTCAAAATATTCGTCTTTAGTTGTGTGAGTTTCTTTTTTGTCACCAATCCTTCCGGTATTCAGGCAATAGACAATCAAGACCGATATAATTCCGCATTTTTAGAGGTAGCCTCCTATCTTGAAGATACAAAACAAGGAACTCTTCCTGCAGCGGATGGTCAGGATGTCCCTCTAGCCCCGGAGTACATTGGGTTCAATGCTGACTTGTATGAGATGTTGATCAATGGCGCGATAAACCGCAATCTTTCGGGGCATGCATTATATGTGAAACTCCTGTTTCTGCGCGGTAATTATGATTCTTATACGCAGACGTATAAAAGCGTTCCCGCAGTGTCTGTAAATGATGCGACCACCGAGAGAGTGGGGGCACGTATTCTGTCTGGCGAGAGTAACAATTTTACATTTAAGAATTTGAGCCTCTATGTCGGTTTTGCGGGCAAGACGATTACATTGAAGAACAACAATGTCCCTTCTGAGTCAGTCACCCTGCAATATGAAGATCTGCTTTCGGCCTGGGCTGCTAATGCAGAGAAGCATTGCTCCGTGCATTTAGCCGCCAAGTATTGTTTTATCCCGCAATACCATTGGGATGGAGCGCGTCATTACGGATTTGTCGTTAGTGCGAATACCCCGCTATATTACACCACCGGACTTCCACAGGACTTCGTCGAGCTTTATAAAACAGAAAACGGGGATACAAGTTTTAAGCCTATCGCTTTTTCCCTCTCCTTGCGCTCCGCTTTTGTCCTGTCTCCTGACCAAAAGTATCTTTGGGAATTCCGCCCAATGACAGCGGAAGAGGTAGGCGAAGCTATGATAGATCGAGCGAAACTCTTTGTCGGTGCGTCTGCCAGCTTGACAAGCCCAACAATCCCGAATAGGGATTGAGCGCAATAAGAGATTCACGGGATATGCAGTCAAAGATTGTCCTGTATTATCATAAGCACTCTACAGCAATTGGCATTATTCTGATTGGTCTGGTTCTTGTTGTGGGAGCCTGGGGTTTACGTGTAAAACTTGCTTCTTGCAGGGGAATGCTCCCAACGGATAATCTTGGCCGGTAGCCTTCCGGCCAGTAGTTGTGGGTAGTATGACTGCGATAAAAACAAATATTCCCGCGTTTGTGTCGATCGAAAACCTATCCAACGGAATTTAGGAGATATCTTATGACAACATTTGGCGAGAATCCGAAAGCCTCGGAAGAGAATAAGGGGTTGTTGAAATCTCATCCTAAAACGTCTGTTTTCTTGTTCGTTGTATTGATTCTCGCGATTGTTTATTGGGTGCTTTATTGTAAGTTAACGCCCCTTAGGGAATATTCCGGGTTGCGTGAGCAACCTGTGCCGTTGGGGGCATCTACCGGGAACAACTAGAGGGAATTATATGCGATTCGGAATTCTACTCGGCTTGCTTTATGTGCTGATTCCCTGCAGTTTTTGCTGCCGGCCTATTTATGCCGCTGAATCGGCGATCGAAACATTGGATGGTCTCACAACTGCCGCGGCACTGGATTCGTTATCTATTCCGGAACCGACACTGATCTCTGTCGATGGGACTTCCAAGGGCGCGACTAATAACATTACCTTGCTTATCCTGAAAGAGTTGGGGAATCCTCCTAGCCGTGAAGAGGAGAAAGTTATAAAGAAGGCTTTGGAGGCATTGAATATCTCAAAGGTCGGCAAGGAAATTTGTAAGACGATTGGGGCTGATGGCTGCACATTGAGTAATTTGCAGGCTGCAGGTGTTCAAATTACTACCAGGGATTTGAAGTATCACTTGCCTAAGCCGCTCGAATCGATTCTTAGTCCGCTGTTCGGTGGCGAAGATCCATCTGCCGCCGCTCCGAACCCAAGCCAGGCGAATGGGAAGACATTCTTATGCTTGGATCAGGAACTTGTCGGGGAGAATTCCGCGGAATATGTCGCCACGTTTATCCTTCATGAGATTTCACATATCTCGGATAATCGCAAATTGGGAGAAGTGTCGAGTCGTGCGCAGAAATACGCGGCTGAATATAAAGCACATTTTGTTCAGATGATGATTTATGACGAATTTCTCCGGACTGGTAAACTAAAGGGGAATACAGCCACAAACGGCATTCAATTTATGCTGTCTGTTTATCGGTGGCGCAATGGCGGTCCAAGGCCGAATGTGGATTACTCGGTTAAAGTTAATGGCAAAGTTTATTCGGCCGAGGAGCTTATTGGCTTATACGGGAAGCCGGGTGACAATGGCCTGAAGGCGTTATGGCGTTTAACCGGATTTTACATACAGCGCCCGGAGGTTATGGCAACAGACGGAGACGCGAAATTCTTGCAAGGGATTCATTCCGCGGTAAAGAGTTCGGAATCAAAGTATGTTAATTGGTTCCCGCCGCAAGTTGTCCCTTCTAATCCTGGGCCGTCTCCGCAGCCGCAGCCTAACCCGCAGCCGCAGCCGAACCCACAGCCGCAGCCGAACCCACAGCCGAACCCGCAACCGAATCCACAACATCCGCCGAGCGACGGGGGTGATGGCGGCGATAACCCCGGCGGCGGATCGGGTGGCGACGGTGGCGAGTGGACTCCGCCTTATAATCCGAATCCAAACTTCCCTCCTGGCACCTGATTTGTCACCGGGACTGAACCGGCAAGAGAAAGAGAATATGAATGAGAAGGTGAAAAAGATTTTTTGCATGATCGCGGATTGGCTGCTGAATCTCTCTATTGTCCTGACGCTTGTTCTGATGGGTTTCTGTGTCTGGTTTGTAGTCGGAACCTGCTTTGTCGGCAAAAATTACTGGATAAGAATTGCACGACCGCCGGAATCGGTTCAGCCTAATCCTGAGATGATGAAAATCCTTGATGAATTGGAAAAGAAAGATGGAAAGAATTAGACGATTTGTTGTATGGGGAAGGGCTAACCGGCTTAAGGCCAAATTAGTTGTATTGGCGGGGCTTTGGTTGATTATAATCTTAATGTTTGTTGCGGTTAAATTATTTCATTGGAATGAAATATGGTGGCCGTTTTCAGGGGGTCCGGGTGGGGAGATGTTGTATGACCGTAGTGGAGTCAATTAATAGCCAATCTCCTGATAATCTCAAGATGGTTCCCCGCTGTAGACCATAGGGGACGCTGATGACTATATTCCTAATTGCCGACAATTTTTTTCTCCGCCGTTACTAAATAGTCATATAGTCATCAGCGTCCCCTCTTATGGTTTCTATTAAATAATTATGTATTATATGACAACGGGCGTTTTGTCGCGCCCGCGGGCGTTATTTTTGGAGGAAAAACATGAAACTTGAAGTGCGCAATATCGGCGTCGGCTCCCTGGTGGCGTCCTCGCTGCCCCTCGTGATCTTCTGTCTGGCCCTGCTCGGCGGCGTGGTCACCTTCATGGTGATCCCCAACGCGCAGCTGGTGCCGATGAGCTTCGGCCAGAAGCTGCTCAGCGTGGGCCTCTACGCGCTGCTCTACGTCGTGATCGCCACGGCGGTGCTGGTCTTCACGGCCTTCGTCTACAATATCCTCACCGGGGTGCTCGGCCTGCGCGGCGTGACCCTGGACATCGAAGAAATACACCAAGACTGACCGGAGCCGGGCTTGCCCGGCGCGGCGCGCGGGCGGAGGCTGAGGCCGCCGCCCGCCGCGCGCGCCAGGGGCGCCCGCCCAGGAGAACTCTGTGAAAATAAACATCATTTTTGCCTCAAAGGACCTCTCAAGGGCTTCCCTGATGCTGGAGATGCTGTCGCGGCAGGGCTACTCGGTAGCCACGGCCCAGCGCGCCCGCGAAGTGATGGGCATGCTGGCCGAGAAGTCCTTCGACATCGTGATGGTGGGGCAGAACCTCGCCGACGAGGAGGGCCTGACCTTCCTCAAGAACCTCCGGGCCAAGAACAAGAACATCCCGGTCATCGCGGTGCTGGAATCCCCCGACACCTACCTCGACCACATGCCCTCCGGCCTCACCGCCGAGACGCTGATCCCGCACGGGCACGGCGGGCGCGAGACCCCGAAGATCTCCTACAAGCTGGCCTTCTTCCAGCTGGGCGCCGACGAGGTGCTGGCCTACAGCCAGGACCTGCACGAGGCGGTCGCCCGCGTGCGGGCCGTAGTGCGGCGCACGGTCAGCGCGCAGCCCGACGAGGTGCTCAAGATGAACGAGGTGGAGCTGAACATGTCCAGCTACACCGTGCACATCGCCAAGAAGGAGATCACGGTGACGGCCAAGGAGTTCGACCTCCTGTACGTCTTCCTGAGCTCCCCCAACCGCGTGCTTTCCAGGCCTTACCTGATAGAGCGCGTCTGGGGCTACAACTATTTCGGCTCCCCGCGCACGGTCGACGTGCACGTGCGGCGCCTGCGCTCCAAGATGGGCAAGGCCGCGCGCTACGTGCACACGGTGCCCTGCGTGGGCTACAAGCTTGTGCCCGGGATCAAGTAGGGGTACGGAGGATTTAACTATGGCCAACAAAATTCTGGTAATCGACGACGACAACCACCTGCGCGAGAGCCTGGTGGAGGTGCTGGACCTGGAGGGGTTCTCCTGCAGCGAGGCGGCCAACGCCAAGAACGGCATAGCCTCCGCCAAAAAGCACAAACCCGACGTGGTGATCATGGACATCCAGCTGCCCGACTCCTCGGGCTTCCAGATCTGCCAGGAGCTGCGCAGGTTCTCTAAGGAGTTCATCCTGATCATGATGACCGGCCGCTTCCTCTCCGCCGAGGAGAAGACGCAGGGCCTCAGTCTGGGCGCCGACGAGTATATCACCAAGCCTTTCGACATCCAGGAGCTGTCCATCCGCATCCGCCAGCTGCTCAGCAGGAAGGGGAAATAAGATGAGGAAGTTAACACTGCTGCTTTCCGCACTGCTGCTCGTTTCTCCGGCGCTGGCCCAGAACAAGGCCGCCGGCGGCAAGATGGCGCTGTACCTCGAGGCCATGGACGGCCAGGGGTGGCAGTGGTTCTTCCTCGCCGACACGGTCCGCCGCGGCCTGCCCGCCGCGGAGCTGAAGGTCTACCCGCTGGTGACCAGGGCCGAGGACGGCTCCTTCGCCTCCAGGCGCGGCGAGAACGAACTGGCCGAGGCCGCCCGCCTGGCCGTGCTGGCCAGGGTCTGGCCCGCCAGGATGCTGAACTATCTCAACGCCCGCTCGCTCTCCCCGGCCGCCGACGGCTGGCGCGACGCCGCGCTGTTCGCCGGCGTCAACCCCGACGAACTGGAGCGGCGTGCGACCGCCGAGGGCAAGGCCGCTCTCGAGGAGGCCTATAAAAAATCCTCCTCCGCCGGCGTGGACGCCACCGCGCTGCTGCTCGACGGCAGGCGCTTCGAGGGGTCCCAGCGGCTGATGCCGCTCTACAACGCCGTCAACGCCGCGCTGCCCGCCGCCAAGCGGGTGCCGCCGCCCGCCGGCTACGTGGCCAAGCCCAAGGCCCCGCCCCCCGGCTTCTGGGTGGTGCTCTCGAGCGGCATGCAGAAGAACGACGCCCTCGTGGGCGTGTTCGACAAATATTTCGAGGGGATAAAGGCGGAAACGCTGGATTACGACTCTCCCGCCCGGGCCGCCCGCTTTCCGTCGCTGGCCTTCGTGCCGGCCTACGCCGTGGCCGCCACGCCGGAGTCCAGGGCCAGGCTGGAAGGCGAGCTGAAGGCCGGCCTGTTCAAGGACGCGGGCGACTACCTGGTCTACGAGGACCGGCAGCGCCGCGGCCTGTACGCCGGCCGCGCCGAGCAGAAGAACAGGCTCGAGGTTTTCGTGATGAGCCAGTGCCCTTACGGCGCGATGGCCGAGACCGCGCTGCTCGAGGCCGAGAAGAATAAGCTGCTGCCCGAGGGGCTGGAGCTGAAGATCCATTATATCGGCGAGGCCAGGAAGGACGAGAAGGGCGGCTGGCAGTTCTCCAGCCTGCACGGCCAGCCCGAGTGGGAGGAGAACGCGCGGCAGATCTACATCGCCGCCAAGTTCCCCGCCAAGTTCCACGCGTATCTGCTCGAGCGCAACAAGGATTACAGTTCCCCCGACTGGCAGAAAGCCGCCGCCGCCGCCAAGGTGGACGTGGAGGCCGTGGAGAAGGGATTCGCCGAGGGCAAGGAGCTGCTGGCGGCCGACTTCGCCGCCACCGACGCGCTGGGCATCTCCACCTCCCCGTCGTTCATCGTGGACGGCCGGCAGTTCATGGTGGGCCTGGGCGAGCTGATGAAGCTGCCCGGCTTCGAGAAGGTCTCCCAGCCCGGCCAGCCGGCGGGCGGCTGCGCCAAGTAGGCGTCTTTAACGGGGGCGTAACAATTCCGTAACAGTTCTTTGGGATAATATAGTTATCCCAGGGAACACGGACCTAATATGACAGAAGCCCCCAGAAAACGCGGAAGACTTTTCTACAAACTGCTGCTGATCTTCCTGATCGTTTCGCTGGTGCCGCTCGGCATCGTCGGGTATTACCTCGTCAGCCTCAGCCAGGTCACGCTCAACCGCGCCATCTCCAGGGACCAGGAGGCGCTCGCGGTGGGCTTCGCCGACACCGTTTCCAGCTACATCGTCAATTTCCGCAACGTGCTCAGCGACGCGGCCCACCTGGCCGACTTCGCTTCCATGGACACCGCCAAGCAGCGCGGGCTGGTCAGCCACATCATGCAGCTGCACCCCGCTTTCCTGGAGATCTCCGTGGTAGACACCTCCGGGGCCGAGACCGTGCGGCTGGGGCGCTTCGTGCACGACACCAAGATGCGCGACTTCGCCTCCGACGCGCAGTTCGTGAAGGTGATGCGGGCCGGCGAGTTCGTGGGCGGGCTCGAGAAGTACATGGGCTCCTACCCCGCCATCACGATGGGCGTGCAGATCGTCAACCCGGTTACCAACCAGCCCATGGGCGCGCTGCTGGCCAAGATGAGCCTGACCGCGCTGTCGAGCCTGCTCAAGACCGGCTTCCCGGAGAGCACGCACACGCAGGCGGCGGTGATAGATTCCAACGGCTTTTTGATAGCGCATTCCAATTCCAAGGAGATCTTCAAGCCCGACGCCAAGCTGCCCGACGACGTGCTGCGCATCCTGCTGCAGAACGACGCCAAGACCGGCGGCGGCGAGATCATCCTCGAATCCACCAACGAGCGCGTGCTGGGCGCCTTCGCCGAGGTCTCCGACCTGGGCTGGGTGGTCTACATCCAGCGCTCCGTCGCGATAGCCTACAAGGCCTCCGACGACATGTTCAACCGCACCTGGCGCATGATGCTGTTCGTCTCCGTCTTCGTGCTGTTCCTGGGCTACGCGGTGTCGCTGGTCATCACACAGCCCATCCAGGCGCTGCGCGAGGCCGCCATCAAGCTGGGCGAGGGGGACTTCGACTACCTGCCCGACCTGAGCATGCCCAACGACGAGATCGGCGAGCTGGCGCACACCTTCGTGCAGATGAGCGAGAGCCTGAAGATCAAGACCGCCGAGATCATGAGCGCCAAGGAAGAGCTGGAGCGCCTCAACCGCAGCCTGGAGAACCGCGTGGAAGCCCGCACCAGGGAGCTCAAGAGCGCGCAGGACGAGCTGATCAAGAAGGAGCGCCTGGCCGCCATCGGGCAGATGTCCTCCGTAGTAGGCCACGAGATCCGCAACCCCCTGGCCGTCATCAACAACTCCATCTATTTCATCAAGACCAAGACCAACGCGCAGCCCAACCCGGAGCCCAAGGTGCTCAAGCACATCTCGATCATCGAGTCCGAGATCCGGCAGGCCAACGGTATCATCGACGAGATCCTGGGCTTCGCCCGCACGCGCGAGCTCAACCCCAAGGTGATGAGCCTCAACAACTACCTGGAAGACCTGACCATGAGCTTCCCCGTGCCGCCGCACGTGGAGATGGTCAAGAGTTTCGCGCCGGAGAACCCGTACGTCAACATGGACCCCGACGAAATGGCGCAGGCCGTGCGCAACCTCATCAAGAACGGCATAGAGGTCATGCCCGAGAGCGGCAAGATCTACGTGCGCAGCGAGATGGTGGACGCCGCCACGGTGCGCATAGACGTGGAGGACACGGGCTGCGGCATGCCCAAGGAGACCGCCGAGAAGATCTTCGCCCCGTTCTTCACCACCAAGGCCCGCGGCACCGGCCTGGGCCTGGCCGTGGTCAAGAAGGTGGCCGACCGCCACAAGGGCCGCGTAGAGGTGAGCAGCGTGGTCGGCAAGGGCACCTGCTTCATGATCTACCTGCCCGTCACGCAGACCCCGCCGCCGCCCCCGGCCAGGGCCTGAAGTTTCCGGCCGGAACCGCGGGCTAGCGCGAGCTGCCCGCGGTTTTTTTATTTGCCGGGAATGGAACATGGAACTTTATCCCGCCATTTTATAATAGCGCCGAATCACCGTACGCCAGCAAATATGCCGGGCCCTGCTGTTTTTTGTATAGTTGAGTAAGAATATCGGGGGATGTTAGGATTCGATACGGGCAATTCATTCTTCTGTTTGTTCAGCCAATTCAAAGATATCCGCGCAGTCGTATTGCCGCTGATTTCAATCTTGCTGCTTTCCGCTTGTTCCACGCTTCCCGACCGGATGATGGGGCTCAGGGCCAACGCATATAGAGAATTCCAGGGGCTACATGCGAAAGAACGGAAAGAAGTCACAAGTGAGCTTGTTATGAGCGCTAAACACAGCGACGCCGATGTAAAATGCTTGGCGCTGTACGCATTAAGCAAGATCCCGAACGAATCCAGGGCTTATGCGGTCGAAATTGCGGATATGCTTGGAGACACGCGCTTGCGTGTGAAATCCTGCGCAACGCAAGCACTGGCCAATATGGGCGGGGAAGCGGCGCCGGTTTTTGTGAAGTATTTAAATGACAGTGACCCGGATGTAAGACGGTATGCGGCGCGCGGTCTTGCCTCGATATGGCGCAAACAGAACGATTCGCCGCGGGAGAACCGGCATTCTGCCGCGACCTTTGATGAAATGGCGGGATATGCTGTTCCAGGTCTTATGCCGCTTGTCCGTGATGCCGACCAGACCGTCGCCGAAGCCGCATCTGAGGCTTTGATCGCCATCGGCGCGCCGTCCGTGGGCGCGCTGCGTGAATTGCTGACGGCTGCTGAAAAAGATGAGGACAGGAGGCGCGTGGCATATATACTCGATAAAATTGGCCCGGCTTCAAAGAATGCCATTCCCGAGCTTCTTCTGGTTGCTGCGGCGGAAGGGCCGGTGAATGCTGAGGCGATCATCGCGGTGATAAACTCCGGACATGAATTGGCGGAGATAAGCCGGATCCATGAAATTCTTTCTGGAGATTATTCGGGTAGTATGGGGAAGGTCGCTTCCGCATTGGCCAAGAGAGGTGGGGAGGCGGTCCCGTACTTTGTTGAAATGCTGGGGAGTAAAAATCCGCGGGTGCGGTCGCTGGCGGCGGCCTCTCTCGGTTTTATGGGTGTTCAGGCAAGAACCGCAGTTCCGCTTCTTCTCGGCACGCTGACAGACGCGGACATGGATGTCCGGTGCCAGGGCGCTAGAGCGATGAGTTTTATTGGCCCGGATGAAAGCGCCGTCCCTGCCCTGCTGGAAGCTATCCGGGATAATGACGGTCTGGTGATCGTCGGGATCGAGGATACGATAAAAAAAATAGGAGCTCCGGCCGTCCCATTTGTCCTTGATGCGATAGAGAAGAACCGCGTCGATGCGGGATACGATCCCTTGGCGAGCGGATGCTTCTGGCCGGCCTCGATCCATCCGGCGTTCGCGAGATCCATGTTCCGAAAGCCGAAAGAGTGTTCATGGTATTGGTATGCGTGGATGCTGCGGCATGTTCTTCGCGAATTGCGGGGGGATGAGCGTCCCGGCATGCCGGCGGGGGTGCTGTCAAAAGATGAAGCCGCGCGCCAAGAAGGGATCCTGTCCGCTTTCTCGGGGAGCCCAAGACTTGAGGCCGCCGAAAAACTTGCCAGGCATTCTCCGGATTCGTTTCCGAAGGTCATCCCTGTTTTGATGGAACTGTCGGAGAGTGACCAGCGCTATTTTAAGCTGAAAGCGATCGAGCTGCTCGGGGAAATAGGATCGCCTGCAAAGGCAGCGGTTCCCGCGCTGCGGCGAAAATTACGGGAAGATCAGAGCGTGAAGGTATATGCCGCCTTTGCGTTATGGAAGATCGAAAAGTCACGCAAGGCGGTGGCCGTACTTGTCGCTTCGCTGGGAAGCAAAGACGACGATGTTAAGCTGTATTGTATGGAAAAGCTTGAGGAGATCGGGGCGAACGCCGGTGAGTTCCTGCCGCAGATTCGCAAATTGCTGCGAAGTGAAAATTTCTTGGTTAAAAATGGGGCACTGAAGTTACTGGCCAAGGCGAAAGGGAATCTCGGAAAGGCCTTACCGGAACTGATAGGGCTGCTGGATTACAGGAATGACTCCGGTATCCAGGAAACGGCCGCGAAACTGATCGGCGGAATGGGCGCCAGGGCCAGTAGCGCGATTCCAAAACTTACGGAAGGCCTGAACAGCAAATACGGGAATGAAATAGAGCGCTCCGCTTCAGCTCTGGCGGGGATCGGGCTTCCTGCTGTCCCAGGGTTAATAGCCGCTCTCCGGAGCGATAAAGAAAATACCAGTGAGGGAGCGGCGCTAGCTCTTGGGAAGATAGGGCCTTCCGCAAAAGACGCGATCCCCGCCTTAATTGAGGCCATCGGGGAATCCCGGAACTTGCGGGTAAGAGGAACTTTTGAAAGATCCATGCAGCAAATCGACCCTGTTCCAGCGGGGGAAACCGGTAAATAGTCGCTCGTGACGTTCCTGTTATGTGGTGAGCGGACCAGTCGTGTGTTTCGCTGGATGCCGGCTTTCGCCGGCATGACGATGGCGGGGGGCGCCGAAGCCTCCCGCGGTTTTCTTTTCCCTTGTAATGACGCGTTTAAATTAATATAAATATAAGAGCGAGGGCGCGGGCCGCCCGCTGATCATACATGGACAGCAAGATACTCATAGTCGACGACGACGCGCATCTGCGCGAGACCCTTCGCGACCTCCTGGAGATGGAGGGCTACAAGGTTTTCGAGGCCGCCTCCGGCGCCGACGCTATGAAGATGGTCGTCTCCGACTTCTTCCATGTGATCCTGATGGACTTCAACCTGACCGACAAGACCGGCATAGAGGTCATCAAGGACATCCGCAAGCTCAACACCGACAGCCAGATCCTGATGATGACCGCGCACGCGTCGCTCGACACGGCGGTGAAGGCCATCCAGGAATCCGTCTACGATTTCCTCATCAAGCCCGTCGATTTCAACTACCTGCGCCGCGCCATCAAGAAGGCCGAGGAGAAGCTGTACCTCGAGCAGGAGAACAAGCGCCTCATCGACATGCTCAAGCATAACAACGAGGAGCTCGACCGGCTCAACGGCATGAAGAGCAAGTTCATGTCCATGGCGTCGCACGACCTGTCCAACTCGCTGATGACGCTGCAGATCAGCTTCGAGATGCTGGCCGCCACCATCACCCCCAACGGCGACCAGAAGAAGAAAATGGATTTCATCAGCGCCAGCATCACCCAGATCTCGCGCCTGATAGGCGACCTGGTGGACTGGGCCTCGATAGAGCAGGGCAAGTTCCGCCTGGAGAAGAATTATTTCGAGATGGACAAGATGGTGGAGGAGATGGTGGTGGGGCCCCGCGGCCGCGCCCAGCAGAAGAACATCGAGATCGCCACCGGCACCGCGCCCGGCCTCAAGATGGTCTGCGCCGACAAGCGCCGCATCGGCCAGGTGCTGCTCAACCTCCTCGAGAACGCCATCCGCCACACCCAGCGCGGCGGCAAGATCACCGTTTTCGTCAGCCCGCTCGAGGACAACGTCTGCGTGTCCGTCACGGACAACGGCGAGGGCATAGACCCGGAAGTCCTGCCCAAGCTGGGGCAAAGCTTTTACCAGCCCGCCGGCGGCAAGTCGCCGCACGGGCGCCTGGGCCTCGGCCTGTCGATCTCCAAGGAGATCGTGCAGAGCCACGACGGCCGCATCATAGTGGAGAGCGAGGGAGTGGGCAAGGGCTCCTCCTTCAAGTTCGTGATACCCTTCGCAAAAGAACCTCCCCCTCCGGACGCGCAGAAGGGCGCGCAGCAGGCCGGCGGGGAACAGCATTAACCCCAAAGACACGTACAAGGAGCTAATTATGGCCGTTGCCAAGAAAAACGTTACCGTGCTGATAGCGGACGACCAGACCCTTTTTCGCGAGGGCATCAAGGACCTGCTCGAGGACGAGAAGGGCATAACCGTGGTGGGCGAGGCCTGCAACGGCCCCGAAGCCGTCGCGATGGCCAAGAAACTCAAGCCCGACGTGATCCTGATGGACATTAAGCTGCCCCAGATGGACGGCGTCAGCGCCACCCGCATCATCCGCAAGGAATGCCCCAACACCAACGTGCTGATCCTCTCCTCCTACGAGGACGAGGCCCACATCACCGAGGCCATCCAGGCCGGCGCCAACGGCTACCTGTCCAAGATGCTGCCCGCCAGCGAACTGGTGCACGCGCTCAAGACCTTCACGGCCGAGGGCGTGATGATACCCCAGCCGATCATGGGCAAGCTCATACAGGGCCTGCGCCAGATGGGCACCCCCGGCTACGACAGCGCCCCGGACTCTTTGACCGCCACCGAGATAAAGGTGATGGCGCTGCTCGGTAAGGGCAAGAGCAACAAGGAGATCGCGGCGGAGCTGAACTGCTCCGTGAAGACGGTGAAGAACCACCTCAACAGCATCTTCCAGAAGCTCGGCGTCAACAACCGCACCGAGGCCGTGGTCAGGGCCATAGAGAAAGGCCTGATCTCCCCGGAAGACGGCCGGTAAGGGGAAAAAACAGAGGAACGGCCGGTCCCGCAAAGGCCGGCCGTTTTCTTTGCCCGCGCCCTTAACAATAAAGAAACAAAGTTCTTATATACTATTGTCACTTGAAAAAGCGCTGTTTTGCTGGTATAACATGGGAGAAAATGAACCTTACCGGACTGCGGGATAGCTTGCTGTGCGCCGCGGCCAAGGCGGCGGCGGGGGCCTACAGGCCTCCTTTTTTCGCGCGCCGGCGCGGCCAGGCCACCGTGGAATACCTGCTGCTGCTGGCCGTGGTGGCCGGCATGGCGGCCATGATGGTGGTGCTGTTCCACAAGAAGATGCTGGGCGGCTTTTTTACGATAGTCGGGGCGGTGATCGGGGCCGGTCAGCCCAAGTAGCGGCCAGTCTTATGCCTATCAAGAGCGAAAACAAGGCGGTCTGCGGCGGGGGGGCTTCCGGGCGCCCGCTGTTCGCGCTGGCGTCCCGCGCCGGCCAGATCCTGCTCCCCTCGCTGCTCGTGATCCCGTCGCTGATGCTCTTCGTCTACCTGCTCTACGAGACCACCAAGATCTCCCGCGCCAAGATCCAGCAGCAGTTCGCGGTGGACTCCGCGGCCTTCATCCAGATGACGGACTACGTCAACCTCTTCAACCGCACCGCCTACGTCAACGGCGCCTTCCCTTACCGCATCTTCAAGGAAGCCTACGAGTGCCCGCCCGAAACGCCGATGCAGATGGCCTCGGGGTCCGGCGAGAAATGCCCCTACGACATGCTCTTCGAGGCCGGCGCCATCCCCAAGTCCAAGAGCGACGTGAAGGGCGCCCAGCCCGACACGCTCGACAAGAGCGGCAAGTGGGAGATCGCCTTCGACGAGACCGCGCGCCCGGAATTCAAGGACAACCCCTCCGGCAAGACCGACACGCCGATGTTCAACCTGATCACGCAGGACCAGGGCGTGAAGATCATGCTGGAGTGGGGCTCGGCCATAGGCTATTACAAGTTCTACTCGCAGGTCTACAGCCTGCTGGGCACCGTGGAGACGTCGCAGTACACGGTCTTCGAGCGCCTTACGGACGGCTTCAGCTTCTTCAAGAAATCCTATTTCCTCAACTCCGGCACCTGCGAGTCCGAGCAGGCTCAGAGCTGCGGCAACGACGGCATCTACAGCCCCAACGGCTTCAACTCCAACAAGATCAGGGACGGCAATAACTTCCACATGCATTACATCCAGAAGATCATCTTCTACGCCAAGGTCTTCACCGGGAGCACCCTGCCTCCCTATTACCTGGGCAAGAGCAACCCGCCCATGGACATGACCACGATGGACCCCAAAGGCCTGTTCCAGCTGGCCACCGTGGAGAACGGCCCGCTTCAGACGTTCGGCGAGGGCCTGGACGTATACCAGGGCTGGGACGCCCCGAGCAACTATTTCAACATCAATTTCAACCAGCTGGCCAAGTGCAACGAGACCGGCCGGCCCTGCGTGCACGCCAAGATAGCCGCCCAGTGCCCGCAGTTGAAGACCGACGGCAATAACTGCGTGTGGCCCAACCCCACGCCCAAATACCAGACGAGGCTGTACCCCTGATATGAGGACCGTCCTCAGGACCTTCTCCGGCCGCCTTGCCAGGGCCTCCCGCTGCCTCAGGGCGGGCCGTCCCGGGCAGGCCATGACCGAGGTGGTGCTGCTCTTCCCGCTTTTCCTGCTCATCGTCTTCATCACCGCCAAGATCTTCGCGCTGCTGGTGCTGATGCAGAAGCTCGAGATCGCCGCCTATTACGCTGCCAGGCGGTGGCAGCTGGAATCGCACCTCAACGCCGACCATTCCAGCTGGGACCAGACCACCCTGCTTAAAGACTCCAACCAGGGCATAGAGGCCGCCGTCAGGGGCTATATCGGCTTCGATACTCCGGCGGTAAAGAAATTCCTGAACCTCAAGGACCTCAAGATAGAGGTGGTGCGCACGCAGGTCTGGAACGTCATCACCATTACCGTCACCACCGATCCGGCGGGGGTAAAGATGCTCTGTAAGTACCCCAAGCAGGCCGTCTGCACGCAGCCCTACGGCGCCGCCTGCATGAACGGCCACGACTACCTCTGCCAGGGCGGCAAATCCATGGAAGTCATCAAGTACGTGCCCAACCGCGACCGGCCTATACAGTTCGTGCTGCCGGGCCTCAAATAATTTCCTATGCTCTGGTTCAAAATTAAACTCTTCCTGCGCGATCATTGGCTCGGTCTCTCCATAGCCGCCGTTACGCTGGTGGCCGTGCTGTTCCCGGTCTGGTACCTGGCCGGCATAGAGGAGAACACCCGCCGTTACATCATCAGCATGAACGTGGCCAGCATGCCGTGGATGGTGCTCAATACCGTCATTTTCGTGGGCTTCCTCTACCTGATGCAGAGCGGCGGTTTCAGCGCCCTCAAAAAGACCAAGATCGACGCCGGCCTGGTGAACATCAAGTTCACGGACGTGGTGGGCCTGGGCGAAGCCAAGCGCGAGGCCTGGGAAGTGGTGCAGCTCATCAAGGACCGCACCCGGGTCAAGGCCATAGGCGGCAAGATACTCAAAGGCGTGCTGCTGGTAGGGCCCCCGGGCTGCGGCAAGACCATGCTGGCCAAGGCCGTGGCCACCGAGGCCGGGGTGCCGTTCATCTCTATCTCCGGCTCGGAGTTCGTGGAGGTATTCGTGGGGGTGGGAGCCAGCCGCGTGCGCAAGCTGTTCAAGCAGGCCAAGGAGTACGCGCAAGCGCACGGTTCCTGCATCATTTTCATAGACGAAATAGAGGTCATAGGCCGCAAGCGCGTGCTCTACGACGCCTTCGGCGGCGGCTCCGAGACCAACAGCACGCAGAACCAGCTGCTGGTGGAGATGGACGGCCTGGAATCCGAGGCCAACATAGTGGTTTTCGCGGCCACCAACGCCATCGAGAATATCCTGGACGACGCCCTGCTGCGCCCCGGGCGTTTCGACCGCAAGATCTTCGTGGGCCGCCCCAACCTGGAGGAGCGCGAGGCCCTGTTCGCCTACTACCTGGGCAAGGTGAAGTACGCCCCGGAGCTGGAGGTGGCCCGCCTGGCCAGGAAGGCCGTGCACAAGACCCCGGCCGAAGTGGAGAATATAGTGAAAGAGGCCGCTCTGATAGCCGCCCGCAGCGGCCGCGACCAGGTGACCTTCAAGGATTTCAGCGAGGCCATAGAGCGCGTGGAGCTGGGCGTGGCCCACCGCCTGAGCCTGAACCCGCGCGAGCGCGAGATGACCGCTTTCCACGAGGCCGGCCACCTGCTGGCCCTGTACCTGACCCATCCCACCAGCGATGTTTTTAAAGTGTCTATCCTCAACCGCGGCGGCGCCCTGGGCGTGGTGCATTCCACCCCCACGGAGGAGATCTACGCCGCCGACAGGGACACGCTGCTGGCGCACATCCGCACCGCCCTGGGTGGCTACGCGGCCGAGAAGATCAAGTACGCCGTAACTACCGAGGGTGTCAGGGCCGACTTCGCCAAGGCCACCACCATAGCCCACGACATGGTCTGGCGGCTGGGCATGGGCAAGAGCGGCTATATAGGCGATTTTACCGCTATCCCCAAGCATGAGCGCTCCGGGGATATGAGCGACGAACTCAACCGCGAGGCGCAGGGCATACTGAAGGACGAGTACGCCGCCGTGGACGCCCTGCTGAAGGACAACTGGCAGGTGGTGGAACGTTTTGTGAAGGAACTGCTGGCCAGGGAAGAGCTGGATTATGACGAGATCGCGGCTATTTTTTCGGAATACGGCAAGCCGCCCCGGCCGCTGAAGAGCGCGCCGGCAGTGCCGGCCCCGCCCGCGGCCTAGCGGCCGGTTATTTAAAAGATACCAGTAAGGTATCATTAGTAAAAGTCCGCTCGGGCTGCCTTTGCCCTGGCGGTCTGCCGGGGCAGCCCGGGGGCAGGCTGTGCAGGGGGGGGCTTGAAATTCCGGGTTTCCTCTGCTATAACATTACCGTAAAGGCCTTGGAGATGGCTGCCGCCAGTCCCCGGACCTTGGTTTTTATTTATTGTCGGCCGCCGGAGGGGAAAATATGTCTTCCGCTGAAGAAAACAAAGAAAACGAGCAGGAAGAGAGCGCTGAAACCGGCGCGGAAAAGAAGGAGCGCCGCTATTGGCCCGCGGCTCTGGGGCTGACGCTGCTGCTGCTGGCCGGCGGCGGCTATTATGCCATGACCGGCATGCGCCAGACGGCCCATAAACTGGGCGGCGGGGCCGATTATGACCAGCTTTCGGCCAACAGCACCGTCTATGAGGGCGGCGCGCGCGAGTACAAGGATATAGATATTTTTGCCGGCGGGAGCGATACCGAGGCAGCTTCCGGCGAGGAGTCCCAGGCCGCGGCCGGCAGGCTTAACCCCGCTTTGACCCGCAGCGGGAAGGAACTGGCGCGGGAGGCCGCTCTCTCGACCGCGGTACAGGACGGAATACAGCCTGAGGGCGAGGAGGGCGCCGCGCCCGGTCAGGCGGCTGGCCAGCCCGGCCGCTCCGGAGAAGGCTCCATGTCCGACAAGCTCCGCTCCAAGGCGGGTTTCGGTTCTAAGGCTTCGGACGCCAAGAAGCCCGGCACCGCTGTTACTGTAACTCCTTTCAGCGGCCGGGCGGCGGCCGCCCCGAAGATCTCGCAGCAGACCGACACTGCTGCCGCAGGCCGGGCTAAGGCCGGCAAGGGCGGCGTGCTGGACGCCCTTAAGGGGACTTTCAGGGCCTCCTATTATGGGGCCCGCCTCTCGTCCAAGGACGCGGCCAGGGGCTGGATAGCCAGGACTTTCGACGCCACGCCCGAAGCCGACACGGCCATAGAATACGACCCCCGGATGCGCACCGAACTCGACAAGATAAACCCGGATTCCATTCCCAAGTTCCTGCGCGAGCAGGACGTCAGCGCGGCCGAGGCCAAGACCCTCGCCACCGCGGATGTCTCCAAGCCCAAACTGGACAAGGACGGCACCTATGACGCCCTGAAAAAAGACAAGGATTACCAGCAGAAGAAGCTGGCCAGCGACTTCGCCGGCAGCATGCTCAACGGCGTGTTCGCGGGCATCTCTGGCACGGGCTCCGAGGATGACAGGGGGTTCACCGACCCCGATGACAGGGATGACATCACCTCCCTGGGCCTCGGGGAGTATCTGGCTTCCCAAGGCAACGGCGAGGAATGCGGCTGCAGCGCCGCCGCGGCCTGCTGCTGCCTGCCTCAGGACTATTTCAACTCGCAGAACGACTGTCCCATGTACGGGCCTTTCCTGCCGGACGACCCCTGCGGCCAGTCCTTCGGCGGAGACGGGGCCGGCATTGTAAATTAACCCGTTCCGGCCGGGCCCGGGCCCGGCCGGCTGACCTTACGGAGCCTACATGAAAAAACTTCCGCTTCTCCTCCTTTGCGCCGCCGCCTGCTCTGGGAAACTGCCAGAGACCCAAGTACAGAACATCTTCGCCCGCCACAGTTTCGAGGCGCACGCCCCGGAGAAAATTTCTGCCGCCCTGAAGAAGGGGGGTGGCGCCGGTCTGGCCGAACTGGACCTGCGCGCCGCCGTGCTAAAGGACAAGCTGCCGCTGAAGGCCCGCCCCGCGGACAAGAACATCTCCTCCGGCCTGCTGCTGGGCGAGCGCGGCGGGCAGGTGGTCCTGCTGGCCGTCTTTCCAGGCTCTCCGGCCTGGGAGGCCGGTTTCAGGGAGGGCGACGCTGTGCTGGCTGTAAACGGCGCCGAGCCGTCCGCGGCGGCCGTGGGGAGCGCCATCGGCAAGAGTACCCGCTTTACGCTCAGGGCGCAGCGGCCGGGGCGGCCGGAGCCGCTGGAGGCCGAGGTGGAGCGCGGCGGCTTCTTTTTTCCTAAAGTCTTCTCATTTTGCGACAGGGAAAGCCGCGCGGCTTTCCTGCGGCTGGGTCTTTTCTACGAGGGCTCGGCCGAGGCCGCGCTGGCCGCCCTCAAGGCGGCCGCAGACTGCGGGGCTGAGCGGTTGGTCATAGATCTCAGGGATAATCAGGGGGGGGTGCCGGCCGAGGCCGCCGGGGTACTGAAGGCTTTCGCCCCCGGACCGGGCCCCCTGCTGGAGCTGCGTTCCAGGCATGCCGAATACGCGGCCCTCTACGGGGCCGAAGCCAGGGGACGCCATGCCGGGCTCAGGCTCGCGGTCCTGACGAACGCCAGGACCTCCATGGCGGCCGAGGTTTTCGCGCTGGCCCTCAGGGAGAAAGCCGGCGCGGTGCTGGTGGGCGGCCGTACCGCCGGCAGCGTTTCGCTGACCCGCGTCTTTGCGCTGGGCGACGGGCGCGGCCTGCGGCTGACGGTGGCCCGGCTGCTGCCTCCTTCCGGCGCGAATCTGGAGGGGGCCGGTGCCGCGCCTGATGCGGCGGCAGGAGAGGCCGGCGGCGCGGTGTGGGACAATTCCCGCGAGGTCGCCCTGTTCGGCGACCCGGCCTGGCAGAAGGCGCTGGAGCTGCTGCGGCCCGGCGTCTCTCGTCGGTAGATTCATTGATTGACATGTCAATGGGGCCCACTTGACAAATCGCCCATATCTGCTATAATATGATTGCAGCGCGGTGTGGTGCGGTGCGGTCGTTGCTTGGTGTGGCGCGGTGCGGTTGCGGTGTCCCGCCCTTTTGGCTCGGTACGGTGCAGTAGCGGTGCGGTCGTTAGCAGTGCGGTAGCGGTCGCAGACAGACGCGGTGTAGCAAGCGGTGCAGCGGTGTGTGTCCCAAAAGGGCGGGACGTTTACTTAAGAAGTATCCGATAATAGCAAAGCCGGCTAAAGCCGGCGGCGCAAAGCTGTGACCCGTTATGTTCACGGGGGTCAGGCTGCCGAAGAAAGAACCGACCGGTTTCGTGCCGGCGTTGCGGAACGGATTTAGGCCGTTTCCGCTGTCTTCGGGGTATCAGCCCAGTACCGGGTTGAGGCGAAGAGAGCGGAAACGGTCCTTTTTTTGGTTCCGCGGCCTGGAGGAAGGATGTCTTCTACCGAGCGGGGGATCTGGTTTGTAAGGGCGTGCCAGAGGCGCCTTGTTCTCGCGCGCCCGGCCGGTGGCGCCCTGTCATGGCTTTTTAATGTTTGCGAAACAATTAATTTATATTATAATGGTTTAATATCCGTGCTTTGCCGGGAGAAAATTCTTCCCCGGCAAGGCCTGGCTGTATTTTGTTTGCCTATGCCGAAACTGATTTTATTGATAATAATAGCGGCCTCTACCGCGGCTTTCGCCGCTGACGCGGCGGCGCAGGACCGCGGCGCCGCGGAAAGCGGCTTTGCCGACAAGGATTTCCGCAACCGCAGGAAAGCCCTGGAAAGCCTCGGCGAAGTGAAAGAGCCGTGGAAGATGGACCTGCTGAAAAAGTCCCTCTCGGATGAGGACCCCGTTATCAGGGAAAAAGCCGCGCGGCTGATCGGCAAGTCCAAGGACAAGGCCGCCTACAAACTGCTCACCGATTCCCTCAAGTCTTCCGACAATGACACGCGCCTGGGCGCGATAGACGGCCTGCGCGATCTTGGCGACAAGCGGGCCGCCGCGCCCTTGGCCGCCCTGCTCTCTCATCCGGACCGGAATACCCGCTGGAAGGCGGCCGAGGCGCTTGGCTCGCTCAAGTCGGACAATGGCGTGGCCGCCCTGCAGAAGGCCGCCGCGCAGGATAAGGACGAGTTCGTCAGGAAAGCCGCGGTGGAGAGCCTCGGCAAGATAGGTTCGCAGCGGGCCCGGACGGCGCTGAACGCGCTGCGCGCCGGGGCCGACAAGCGGCTGGCCGGCTGGGCCGGTAACGTGCTGAAGGCGATGGGCGCCAAGTAAATATATGAACGGGCACTGGACAAAAAAAGGAGCCGCGGGCCTCAGGGGCCTGGCCGCGCTGCTGCTTTTTGGCCTGCTGCCGGTACTTCTGCCTGTCCAATCCGGGGCTGCCGCCGACATAGAGCTGGGCGCCGGCGATACGGCGGTAGGCAACCAGCGCAAGGTCATTTTCGTTCCCGGGTGGGGTTACTGGGCTTTCTATACGGACGAGGCGGCCGAGCCGGTTTGGAGTTTCTCCGCCTCCGGCTCCGGCGGCACCTGGAGCGCCGCCGCCAACGTCTTCGCTGGTTCCGGCGCCGTGGACTATTCTGGCCAGCCCAGCGTCTGGTTCAATACCGTCTCAAGCTATGTTTTCGTCGCGGCAGGGCCTTCCTCCAGCGGCGAATTGAGCACCGCCGACCAAAAATTACATCTGCGCAAGGGCCAGCTCGGCTCTGACGGCTCCATCACCTGGCTGTCTTACAATAATCCCGACTACGACGAGGGGACCTTTAGCACTACCAGTGACGAGGATATGGTGAACCAGGCCGGCATATCGCCGGCTACCACCATCACGCAGAACCGCAATAACTACACCTGGGCCGCCACCATAGGCGGCGAAGGCACCGCCGGCGGCAACGACGACTTTACCACGCTCATCGGCATGAGCAACAGCATCAATAATATCGACATAGCCAACTCGCACCGCGAAGTGGGCGGCCTCGAGGACGACAGGATAGAGGCCATTTCCCTGGTCCTGCCGCATGGCGGGGCCAACGACCAGGTCTGGGTGTTCGCCCCGTCCGGCAACGGCACGGATGTTCTCCTTTATAGGGTGAACGAGACCTATACCGTGAGTTCGGTCGGTACGGTGTTCGCCAACCTGCTGACCGGCATGGACGATTCCAAGAACGTCTCGGCCGTGGTGGACTCGTCCGGCCGCATGCATATAATCGGCACCACCCCGGGCACCGGAGAGGTGCGCTATAACAGCTGCTCCTCGGCCAACGCGCTGAGCGGCGAAGCGGCGCTTACTGCCGGTTATACCGCTATGCAGGCCTCGGTAGGCATAGCCTATTACCCGGCCACTAGCCAGGCCAAGCTGATAGTGGTCTTCGAATCGCTGGGCAACCTGTACTTCATGGACAGCGCCCTGTTCACGCCGGGCAACACCCCGGGTTCCTGGAATGCCCCCGTCCTGTTCCGCTCCGGAGCCGCCAAGCCCTCGCTGGCCTACGAGGTGAGCACGCCCTACCCGATGCCGCTGATCTACACTGATTCTCTCGGCAAGGTGATCTTTACGCGCATTCCGATTTCCGCCAACCCCGACCCCACCGTCTCCTCCATAAGCCCGGTCACGGTGGGCATAGGCGCCGGCATAGAGGACGCCTCGGCGGATGCTACTTACGATATAGCCATAAATGGCTCCGGTTTCCTCAATAACCCGGCCCCCGGCATCACCTTCGAGCGCGACGGGGTGCCTGTGGACGGGGTTACGGTAACCAGCGTCACCTATGTCACGGCGGCCAGCCTCTCACTTCATTTTACGGTGGCCCAGAGCGTCTCGGCGGGCCCCATGGATCTGCGGGTGGCCAATTACGACGCGCGCGAGGCCTTTAAGACCGGCATCGCCACGGTGACCGTTCCGTCCTCCGACCTCAACTATCCCGTGGAGCCTATCGCTTATTCCAGCGGTATAGCCTCGATATCCGGCGTAGCCTCCTTTGCACCTTCGGCCGGCCAGTCCGCCCTCGCGCCGCAGATCCGCGTCACCCGGAATTCGGACGGCTACCAGTGGAACGGCTCGGACGGCTATATCAACCCGGCAGTTTACGGCCAGCAGTGGTTCCCGGTTTCCAGCGGAGTGACCAGCTGGACGCATACCGGCTGGTACAACAACGACAGCGGCCAGCCGACCGGGCAGACCTTCACCATAGAGTCCCGGGGCCGCACCTCGGACCGCGGTTACGGCAACCCTTCCAGCGCCGTGGTATTGACCATAGACAAGACCGTCGCCGCCGGCAATTTCACCTTCCCGGCTCCCAACGCCAGTTATAGCGCCATTCCCTATATACAGGGCAACGCCGCCGACACTGCCTCCGGTCTGAAATACGTGCAGATGCAGTTGCGCGACTCGGCGGATAATATCTTCGACGCCAACGACCAGTACTGGACCGGCTTCGACGGCACCGGCTTCGATTCGGCCGCCACCTGGTATTACATGGTGCGCATCGTGCCCCAGCCGAACACCATCACCAACTTCACCTGCGGCATCGAGTGCACGAACAAGGACCTGACCTCCATAGTGAAGAACGTGCCGGACCTGCCCGCCGACCCGAAGCTCCCGGCCTGGACGGACGGCCGAAAGTACCGCATCACCCAGCGCCAGTACGACATGTTCGACCAGGGCTCGCTTTCGAACAGCCGCGACTTCTATTACGACGTCACGAAACCCACGGTAACGCTGACCGTGCCCGAGCAGCTGATGTCCGAAGAGCCGATAGTCCTCGAATCGCCGTCCAATATCTGGCGCAACAATATGGCGCTGATGACCGGCGCTATAACCGACAATGTCGTGGACCCCGTTATCGGCAAGAGGCGCCTGAAGTATTGCGTCTACAAGCAGGGCGGCGATTCCAAGTTCGGCACCGCCTGTTCGGACCCCGCTCCCGTTTTCGCCAGCGTGGAATACGGCCCCGCCGTGGAGACCTACAACTACAGCGTCGACATTTCGACGGACTGGGCGGACGGCACCTGGTACCACCTGGCGGTCTACTCCGAGGACGCCGCGGGCAATTCCACCGGCACCGCCACCGCCCCGGCGATAGCCGGCTATTTCCTTTACGACGGCGGCGCGCCCACCAACCGGATCTCCTACCCCGTCAACGGCGGCAATTACGGCACCGCCTCGCTGGACAGGCTGCTGGGTACGGCCAACGACCCCATTTCCAGGGTCGGCAGCGTGGAGTACACGCTTTCCCACCCGCCGCTGGCCAAGTGGAGCAAGACCCTCAAGGACTGGGTCGACCAGACCGGCAGCATCTGGAACGTGGCCGACACCACCACCACGGTCCCCTTCGAAGTCTGGCAGTCGTCGGAGACCCAGGAGAACAATAAGTGGCGCAGCGGCGAAGAATATACTTTTATCGTGAAGGCCCGGGATAAGGCCCTCAACTACTCGGCCGTCTATTCCACGGTGACGTTCAGGTACGATGCCACCGCGCCCGACACGGTGGTGCTCAACCCGATCGAGAGCGCCACCTATGCCGATACCGCGCTGACCAATATCGCTGGCACGGCCAAGGATATGCCCGACACCACGCGGCAGACCGGCCTGAACATGACCTGCATCGGCGTGCAGCGCCAGTCCGACCTGAAGTGGTGGAACGGCACGATCAACGGTTGGGAGGCGGCGCGCAACGATTCCTGCCAGTCGCCGGCCGCCGACTGGTCCCACCAGAGCATGGGCGGCTTCTGGACCGGAGTTCCTACCGCCGAGGAGTTCAAAGTGTATGCCTGGTCGAAGGACAACGTCGATCTGCCCGACGAGAGTTACCGGAACCTCGGCTCCTCTACCACGCTGAAGAAGTCCTTCAAGTACGAGGTGCAGCCGCCCACGTCCACGATACTCTCCCCGGCCAACGACGCCTGGTACAGCAACATGCCCGGCTACCAGTTAACCGCGGTGGTCGGCACCGCCGTGGACCTGCCGCTTGCCGGCCTGGCCTCGGGCGGCACCATCAGCGGCATGCAGGTGGAGGTGCGCGACGAAGTGCTGTTGACCTGCTGGAACGGCACCGACTTTACCGGCACCTGCGGCAGCGCCGCCACCTGGAAGGACATGGCGCTGGTGGAGGGCAGCACTTACTCGTACAACACCTCCACGCTGTTCGCGGCCGCCGTAGAGGGGCGCCCCTACCGCACCCGCGTCCGCTCTATGGACAACGCGCTCGACAAGGACAACGCCGCCAAGCCCAACGTCGAAGCGCTCTTCACGCAGGGCCGCAACCAGAACACTTTCAGGCCCGACCGCACTCCCCCGGCGGCGCTGATCCAGGCGCCTTCTATTAAGGACGTCTACGTCTTCGATACGGTGTCCGGCACCGCGCAGGATTCCTACACCGCTATAAAGAAGGTCCACGTGGCCTACTTCGGCCTGACCGAACGCAAATGGTGGAATCCAGCCACGGCCGGCACTTTCGACCAGGGCGACGATGTCAACCCGCCCCCGGACAGCGTCTTCGTGGAAGCCTCCACCAACACGGCCACTCCGGTGCAGTGGTCCGTCAGCGGCACTAAGGTGCCCGTGCTGATAAACGGGCGCAGCTACCTGGTGTTCGCGCGCGCGATGGACGCTCTGGAGAATAAAACCGCCTTCCCCGGCTATACCGGTTTTACGGAGGCCCCGACGCTGTCGGCCCTCATAAAGATAAACAAGATAACGCCGCTGCCCGACACTACTATCACCACGCCGCCGCCCGGCATCCCGTACTACAGGCCCACGGACCTCAGTGTGATCAACGGTACGCTGTCCGCGGCCAATACCGTGCAGGTGATGATCACCAACCTGAGCGTCACCCCCAACCAGGTCTGGACGCCCGGGGGCTGGATCTCCACGGTCACCTATCTCGCCGGCTGCACCGACGAGAGCTACGTGGTCGGCGCCTCCTCCTGCGGCTATTTCGGCGTGGACAATGTGGGGCCGACCGACTGGTCCAAGAACATAGCCGGCATCTGGCCCGCCGGCACCAACAGGTTCAGCCTGAAATCCAGGGGCGCCGCGGACGAAAGCCTGGAGACCACGCCCTTCGCCGAGCGCTTCTTCTATGTCGACGGCGACGACCCGGACACCACCCTCCTCGAGCCCAGCGCCGAGTTCGAGCGCAGCCTGCCGTCCATCTTCGGCACGGCCTCCGACACCGGCGAGGGCAAGGTGTCCAAGGTGGAGGTCTCCATCTCCACCACGGCCGGCACCTATTACTGGGACGGCGACAGCTGGGAATCCGGCGAGATCTGGCTGACCGCGCTCGCCGACGACGCCGCTTTTGATTCGGGTTCCGAGGCGTGGCATCTGGACGCCTCGCTGCCGGTCTTCGAGAACAGCATGACCTACGAGGTGCAGGTCAAGGTGACGGACAAGGCGGGCAGGACCAAATTCTACCCCACGCCGTACCGCCAGTTCACTATAGACACGGCCTCCCCTACGGCCAGGGTGCTCTACCCGACCGGGGCCACGGGGGTGAACAGCATCCCGGCCCTTTCCGGTACCGCTTACGACAACGGCCGCAACGAGAGCGTTCAGGTGGCCGTTCAGCAGTGGGGCAGCCCGCAGCTCTGGTACGACGGCGACGGGTTCGACCTGCTGCAGGACAACCCGCACTGGATGCCGGTCTCCGCCGCCAACGGCTTCCTGTCGCCGGACGCCACCAGCTGGATTTACGCGCCGGCCGACATGGACACCGACTTCTCCGGCGGCCTCAGGTACCTGCTGCTGTTCCGCTCCACCGACGTGGCCGGCAATCTGCAGGAAACGCTGGCCGTAAATATTTCATCGCGCGTGATCTACGTGGACAGGGCGCCCCCGGCCTCTTCCGTCTCGCTGCCTCTGGACTACGGCAACGGCGTCAGCGGCCGCTACAAGTCCGCCAATATCGGCAAGTCCGTCACTTCCTCGCGCTTTTACGGCTCGGCCTCCGATACTTTCTATTCCGCGAATAACGCCGGGGTTGAACTGACGCAGATAAAACTGTCCTACCTGGCGGCCGGGGATACCTGGTACTGGCTCGGCGCGTCCTTCAGCTCGGGCGCGGTAGCCGAGTCTTCGGCCTGGCTGAATACTTCCGGCGCCGGCAGCTGGATCTACGTCAACGACGTGATCTGGCCGGCCGGCGACAGAGAGTACAAGCTGGAGGCCCGGTCCATGGACGCCACGCGCCCGGCCGGCGGCGGCGGGGCCGGCAACTGGGAGACCCTTTTCTCGGTAGGCGCCGACATCATGCGGTTCATAGTGGACGACACCCCGCCGGAGGTCGCGATCACCACGCCCACCGAACTCTCCCTCACCTCCAACACGGACATCTACGGTACCGCCAATGCCGATATCTCCGGCTTCAGCAAGGCCCAGGTGCGCATTTCCACCGGCACCGGCGCGGCGATAAAATTCTGGAATGCCGGTTCTTCTTCCTGGGTTACCGAGCCAGAGACCTGGAACGATTCCATTAAACTGGGGCCTACCTCCTGGTACTACACGATCTCCCCCGCGCTGCTGGTGGAAAAGACCACCTACACCGTAAACGCCCGCGCGCTGGACTACGCCGGCAACTACTCCGTGGTCTACTCTACCAGGGATTTCCTCAACCAGCGCCCGGTCAGCCGTGTGCTGGTCCCCTCCCTGCCGGCCTACAGGACGCTGCCGCAGCTTTCCGGAGAGGCGGAGGATAATACCGGAATAGCCGCCGTCGCCTTCACGATCTTCAACTACGACCAGAACAAGTGCTACGACCCGTCGCTGGCCCCGGACCCGTGGAAGACCGCGGGCTGCCTCTCCGACAACGACGCCGCCTGGGTGACGCCGCCCACCGAGTTCTGGGCCTCTTCCGCCTCGTGGACTTACGCTATCGCGGATTCCACCTGGACCAGCGGCGCCCATTACCGGGTGCGGACCAGGTCGAGGGACAAGGCCGGCAACTGGGACGTCACGTACTCCACCAAAGAGTTCCAGTTCGATACCGAGATCCCCGTCTCGGGGGTCACCTACCCCGCCGACGGGGCGCACCTGCCCTTCTCCGCCAAGCCTATAACCATAACCGGCAACAGTTTCGACGGTTTCTCCGGGGTCAACGAGGTGAAACTCCATTTCAGGCGGTCCAACGGCGATTATTGGAACGGCATCGACTGGCAGCCGGGCGCCGCCCCGCTGGACGCGATAGCGCCGTACGCCAACTGGAACCGGCCTATCGGCGATGCCGCGGCGGCCTATGTGGACGGCGAGCGTTATACTATAGAGACCTGGGCCGGGGACCTCGCCGGCAATACCGAGTCGCTCGCGCTGAAGTCCACGTTCGTATACGACATAACGCGGCCCACCAACGCCGTCTCCTACCCGTACAACAACGGCTACATCAGCCAGACCGGGCGGGTGACCGGCGACTCCTATGATAAACCCTATGGCGTGACCGCTGACGTAAAGGTGCGAGTCAAGCAGCTGACCGGGCCCAAGGCCGGCCATTACTGGCGCGTGGCCGACTCCAGCTGGACGGTGGAGAACGCCCCGGCGGTCTGGAACGGCGTCGCGACCTATGGCACGCTGAGCCCGGCCGCCACCTGGTGGCAGCTCAATACGTCGCCCTGGCAGACCGGCGAGACCTACGAAATCAACTCCTACGCCGTGGACAAGGCCGGCAACACCGAGCTGGTCTATTCCACCGCCACCAATATCAAAGCCGACTTCACGGCTCCCAGTTCCACCGTCACGCTGCCGGGCGAGGGGCTCACCTACGGCGAAGTCCCGCTCCCCCAGGTTAGCGGTACCGCCTTCGACGAGGCGCCCGGCGAGCTGAACAACGTCTTCCTACAGTTCGGCTACACCCCCACCGGAGAGGCCGGCGCCATCACCTGGACCTTCGACGGCACGGCCTGGCAGAACAACGACTCGACGTGGCTGCCGGTCTCCTCCGTCACGCTGGCAGGGGGGGACTGGAACTACGCCGTGCCCGACTCCATCTGGAACTGGAACAATTCCTGGTACGCCGTCAGGGCTTATTCCCGCGACAAGGCTAACAACACGGAGTCCGTGGTCTGGCGCAAGAATTTCAAGTACAGCGCCCCGTACCCGAATACCTGGATCAACGTTCCGGCCAATAACAACTATACCAACGCCAAGCCGCAGACGGTGTCCGGCGGCGCCACCAAATTCACGTATTCCAATCCGGCGGGCATCCGCCTTTCCGTGGAGCGCAAGAGCGACGGCTACTACTGGTACGGCAGCTCCTTCTCCGCCCCCGGTTACATCCAGGCGGCGCCGCGCGTCTATTTCAACGCCAGCGACGTCAGCGTGCTGGGCGACTCCAGCCTGTATTGGGAATGGACCGCCAACATTTCCACCGAAGCCTGGACGGACAATACCTCGTACTATTTCCTGTCCAAGGGTTTCGGCACGGCTGGCGAGGAGCAGCCCGGCGACCTGGCCGGCAACCTGGTTATATATGACATAACGCTGCCGAACTCCGTGGTGTCCGCGCCCGGCCCTAACATCTACCAGGTCCTGCCGCAGATCTCCGGCGGCGCCTCCGACGCGGTCCCGGGTCTGCTCGAGAAGAACGAGATCACCATACAGAACCTGGCCTATCCCGCCACGTACTGGAACCCCGTGCTCACGGCCTGGCAGGAGGGGATAGTCTGGGCCACCACCACGCTGACCGGCGGCGCCTGGTCGCTCGGCACCGGCCTGCCCGTCTGGGCCGACGGCGCTTCTTACCGCGTAACGGCCAGGGCCACCGACAGGGCAACCAACGCCCAGACCGGCTCCGCCGTAGATTTTCTGATAGACCGGACCACGCCCACCGCCAGGATCACCGATTTCACCGCCGTAAATTCCACCGTGGCGGCCGCGAGCGGCCAGGTCCGCTCCTCGCTGGACTCCATCATCGGTACGGCCTGGGACGTGGCCGGCCCCGGCGGCGGCGCCGGTAAACTGGACAAGGTGCTGGTGCATATCAAACGCCCCGCTCAGGGCTTAGACTTGCTGCGCTACTGGCGCTGGAATTCCGTGCCTCCCGCCTGGGATGCCTCCGAGGGTGAGGAGAACGACATCTACTGGGGCACCTCCACGATCCACGTTCCCGGAGTAACTGTCTCGTCCTGGACGCACCCGGTCATGCCCCCGCCGGCCGCCTTCACCCACGGGTACTCGTACATACTCCGCGCCAAGGCCCGCGACACCTCGCTGCCAGCCGGCAACACGCAACAGATCTTCACGCTGGGAGAGTCCTCGTTCACCTTCGTCTGGGACTCCCAGGCCCCGGCCGCCGCGGTCACCGGCTTCGAGGACTCCGACGGCAACGGCAGGGTGAACCCCGCCGGCGCCCTGGTCATCACCGGCAGCGCCTCCGACGTGCCCGCCGGCGTCTCCGGCGTCGGCAACATCAAGCTTCAGATAGGCAGGCTGGAGGGTGCGACCACCTGGTACTGGACCGGCCTGGCCTGGTCGGAGACGCCCTCCGAGTTCGGCCCGGACGCTTTCACGCCCCCGAACTGGGACTACACGCTGGCGGCCGCGAATATCGTTTCCGACCAGAAGTATATGCTGAAGGTGCGCGGCATCGACAACGCCAACCCGCCCAACTCCGGTTCTTTCGGCGCGTCCTCGGACGTCATCATCGACACCACGCCGCCGTCCGTGCTGATAACCACCCCGGCGGCCTCCGTAGTGGCGCAGCGGGCCGCGTTCACCGTCTACGGCACCGCCAACGCGGACCTGGCCGGACAGGACCAGACCTACGTTCGCATTTCCACCGGCGCCGGTATAAACCTGAAGTACTGGACGGGCTCCGTCTGGACCGGCGACGTTAATGACCCGGCTATCTGGATACAGTCAGTAAAGCAGGGGCCGACCTCCTGGTATTACGCCATACCGCCAGCTATCCTGTCCTCCGACAGGGGCTATGTCGTCTCCGCCAGAACCCTGGACTACGCCGGCAATTACTCCGCGCTGTATTCCACCTACGCTTTCACCTACGACAGCGTGCCGCCCTACGCCGCGGTCTCGTTCCCTGTCGACGCCGAGACTTATTCCCGCGTGAAGCTGTCCACTCCCATAGCCGGCTCGTCCAATCAGAACGACCAGGTCGAGGCCTACTCCCAGGTAACTGCGGTGCTGGTGCAGATAAGCAGCGGTACGCTCTGCTTCGACGGCGCGGTCTTCGGCGCCTGTCCGAACTGGCTGCCCACCTCCGGCTCGCCGGCCGCCTGGAGCTACAACGACGCGGACCTGGACTTCACCGGCAATATGCAGTACGTCGTGAAGGCCAAGGCGCTGGACTATGCCGGCAACGAATCTGTCCAGGCCCAGGCGACCATCAAATTCGACGTGAACAGGCCGACCTCCACGCTCACCTACCCGCTGACCGGTTTTACCACCGGTTTCTCCTACATAGCCGGCACCGCGGCCGACGCGGCCGATACGTACAAAGCCGACCTCGGAACCTATTCCGTGCGGGTGGCCTTCAAGCGCGTCAGCGGCCCCGGTACCGACTATGGCTGGTGGAACGGCACCGATTTCTCCGCGCTCAACACCGACCCGACCTGGTTCGAGGCCGCCCTGAACACTTCGGACGGAAAATTCACCTACGCCCTGCCGGCCCTTCTTAAGACTTATCTGGAGAATCCGGTCAAGCAGAACTCTGTCTACCGCATAGTGCCCTGGTCCTATGACCTGGCGCTGAACCCGGAATACGGCCCGGCGCCGGGCCTGCCCCAGAGCGCGCATATACCGGCGGGCGTCGGCCTGGTAGTCAACTTCGATAACGAGAAGCCCGTCAGCGTCATTACGCTGCCGTCCCAGCCCGCTTACAACTCCCTGCCCGTCATCGGCGGCACCTCGAAGGACAATATAGCCATCGCCGAGACCAGGATAACGGTGTACCTGGTCGACACTGACCGGTATTACGACCCTTCGCTCCCCGGGGCCTGGTCGCCCACCGGCCAGAACGAGAACCTGGCGCCGTGGCTGCCGGTACAGGAGACCATCCACACCGATTCCTCCACCTGGACCTACGACATACAGAATTCCTCCTGGAGCAGCGGTTTCACGTACCGGATACGCGCCAAGTCCCGCGACACCGCCGGCAACTGGGACAACGTCTATTCCACCGCGTCCTTCGTTTACGATACCCAGGCCCCCGTCTCTTCCGTGACCTTCCCTTCCAACGGCCTGCATGTGAATTACTTCCCCGGGAGCCTTACCGGCACCGCCGTCGATACCGGCGCCTCGGGGGTGAACCAGGTGTCGGTCTATTTCCAGCGCCAGACCGACGGCTGGTACTGGAACGGCGCCGGCTGGGAACTGAACCCTACCGCTTTCAACGCCACGCCGCCGTGGAACGGCTGGACCAGGGCCATCTCCAACACCATGTTCACGGACAACGACGGCGAGCTCTTTCACGTCTGGACCAACGCCCGCGACGCCGCCACGAATTCCGAGGGCTACGTGCGCAGGTCGTCCTTCGTCTACGACGTAACGCGCCCCACCGCGGCCATCTTTTACCCGTACGACAACGGCTATATCAGCCAGACCGGCAAGGTGACCGGCGGTTCCTACGACAGGCCTGCCGGCATCGTCAGCGACCTTAAGGTGCGCATCCTGCAGACCGGCGGGCCCAACGCCGGCAAATACTGGAGCGTGGCGGGCTCCTCGTGGGCCGTAGGCGCCATAGAGAACAGCGTGCTGGCCTACGGCGCGCTGAGCCCCGCCGCCACCTGGTGGCAGCTGAACACCGCGCCGTGGCAGAGCGGCGAGACCTACGAGGTCAACGCCTGGGCCGTGGACAAGGCGGGGAACTACCAGCTGGCGTACGCCACCGCCGCCGCAGTCAAGGCCGACTTCACCAGCCCGGTTTCCACCATCACCTACCCGCAGCATGGCGTGGACGTGACGGTGGAGCTTACCGCCATACAGGGGTCCGCCTCCGATTCGGCCCCGGGCACGCTGGACAAGGTGCAGCTCTCTTACTTCAAGTGCAACAGCGATACCTGCGTGGACGGCTTCTACTGGAACCGCGCGGCGATGGCCTGGAACTCGGCCTCGGAGCTCTTCTACGACGCGGCCATAACCGGCGACACCTGGCAGGCGACAGGCGCCTCCACCCCTACCTGGGTCTACCACACCGACGGCCTGCACTACAAGGTCTTCGCGAAAGCCGTGGACCAGGCCGCCAACGAGGTGGCCAAGCCCGGCGCCGCGCAGTCGGCTTCGCCGCTGATACAGTTCAAACTGTTCCCGCCGCCGCCGGTCTCGCGCGTGAACACCCCGCCCGCCGGCGTGCCGCATTACAGGCTGGACAATATCCCGGCCATAGCCGGTACGGCCGTATACGCCACCACGGTAGCGCTGCGCATAACCGATTACGGCCCGGACCTCAAGGAGATGGAGGGCAACGACAACCTGGCCTGGAACGGCGCGGCCTGGGTTTCCACCAACGCCTTCACCGGGTATGCCGGCGTGGACACCTTCCCGATGCCCGGCTGGACGATGACCCTGCCGTCCTGGAACGGCAACCGCCGCTACCGCATCGTTTCCAAGGCTACGCAGGAGGGCTACGGGCTGCCCGAGGTCCCGAGTTCGGAACGGGAGATGATCATAGACGCCGCGGCGCCCACCGCCGGCGTTACGGTGCCGGACAAGGTCTACCTGCGCGCGCTGGCCACGCTCTCCGGCACGGTGGCCGATACGGCTCCCGGCAGCGTGATTTCGGCCTATTTCCGGGTGAAGCGCCAGACGGCCGAGGAGTACTGGAACTGGCAGGCCTCCACGTTCACCGCCGACGCCGGCCAGTATACCCGCCTGACGGCGGCGCTGAACTGGAACGACGAACTGAAGACCGGCCTGGTCAGCTACACCACCGATTATTTCGCCTCCGGGGCCGCCTTCGAGCCCGGCCACACCTACCTGGCCGAGCTGACGGCCTCCGATAAGGCCGGCAACAGCGGGTCGGCGGCGGCCTTCCAGTTCACCATAGACGTGGCCTCGCCTACCGCCCGCGTTCTGGTGCCCACCGACCCCAACAGCAGCGGCGTGCGCCAGATGCTTTCCATCTCCGGCACCGCGACCGACGATTTCGCCAATTCCGACGTTTACATCGCGGTGCAGCAGCTCGCCAGCCCGCCGTACTGGTACGACGGCAATACGTTCAGCGGCGGCGGAGCCAGCCCGCTCTGGATAGCGCTGAAGGGCAACACCAGCGCCTACCTCTCCTCCAACGCCACCTACTGGGCCTACGCCCCGGCCGGCCTGGACAACCGCTTTACCGCCGGGACCAGCGGACTCGGCTACCTGGTGCTGGCCAAGGCGCGCGACGTGGGCACCAATGAGCAGGAGACTTTCGCCGTCGGGATTTCGTCGCTGGTGATCAAGATAGACAAGGCGCCGCCCTCCTCCCTCTTCACGTTGCCGGCGGACGACCTGGACGGGGTCAGCGGCAGGTATAATTCCGCCAACATAGGCCAGTCCGCCACCAATACCCGGCTTTACGGCGCGGCGACCGACAGCTTTTACAGCGTCAACAACGCCGGAGTGGCCTATGGCCTGATGCGGCTATCCTACCTGGCGGGCGCTACCACCTGGTACTGGGACCCGCCCGCTTTCACCACCGCGGTTTCTTCCGAGGCGGCCTGGCAGCCGGTTTCCGTCTCCTACGTGGGGCCTGGCTGGAGCTGGGCCTATCTGCAGGACGTCGCCTGGCCGGCGGGGGACCGCGAGTATAAGGCCGAGGTAAAGAGCATGGACGACGCCCTGCCGGCCGCCGGCTCCGGCGACGGCAACTGGGAAGACCCGCAGACGCGCGGAGCCAACGTGCGGTATTTCGTAATAGACGATACCCCGCCGTCGGTGCTGATCACCACCCCGACCGCGTACGCCGTGCGCCACCTGCCCGGCGTTGGCGGCACCGCGGCGGCCGATATTTCCGGCTTCAGCCGCGCCGAGCTGCGCATCTCCACCGGCACCGGCGGCGCCGAGCGCTGGTGGAACGACGAGACCGGTGAGTGGCAGGCCACGGCCAAGTGGATCACCGCCACCACCCGCCTCGGAGACACTTCCTGGTATTACACGATACCGCCCGCGATGCTGCGCGACGACGCGGCCTACACAGCGGTGGCGCGGGCGCTGGATTACGCCGGCAACTATTCCTCCGCCTACTCCACGTATACGGTAACGTATGACATAACGGGCCCGCTGGTCTCGTTGTCCCATCCGCTCAACGCCGTCACTTATTCCAGCGTGCTCAAGTCCACGCCCATGGCCGGCACCGGTTCCAATAATCAGACAGCGGCGTATACGGGCCCCAGCACCGCCGCGGTGGCCATAACGGACCTGGACGCCTCGCAGTGTTTTGACGGCGCCTCTTTCACCGGCTGCGCCGCCTCGCTTTGGCTGCCCGCGCAGGGCACGGCGGACAACTGGAGTTTCAACGACGCGGAGCTGGTCTTCGTCAGCGACCACCGCTACAAGTACGAGGCCCGCACCTCCGACCCCGCGGGGAATAATTCCGCCGTAGTTTCCGTGACCACCAGGTTCGACCTGGACAGGCCCACTTCCACCGTGCTCGCCCCGGCCGCCGAATTCGTGAACGCGCTGACCTCCGTCTCCGGCGACGCCAACGACGAGCGCTTCGGCCCGAGGGTCTACGAGGCCGGCCTCGGCACCTACACCGTCAAAGTGGCCGTCCGCCTGGTGGGCGGCGATTGGTGGAGCGGTTCGGCTTTCGACCAGCCGGCGCCGGCCTGGTTCGAGACCTCGGTGGACACCTCGCCCTACAGCATCGGCAAGTCCACCGTGGCCTGGGCTTACGTGCTGCCGGCCGGCCTGCAGACGGCTATCGTCACGAACAGGCGCCAGGACTACCGCTTCGTCACCTACGCCTACGATCTGGCCCTGAATAAGGAATTCGGCCCCCTCTCCGGAGAGCCGCTGGGCGCCGACATCCCCGCAGAAGCCGGCAGGATAGTGCAGTTCGACAACGAAGTGCCGGTGGCCGTGGCCACCTTCCCGGTCAACACTTTCGCCTACTACAGCGCCCCTTACGTTTACGGCGTGGTCACCGACACCGGCACCATCGAGGGCGTCAAGGTGCTGGTCAAGGCCCGCGGTAATTATAACGCGGTCTGGAAAGGCACCTTCGCCAACGAGATCGGCGACTGGGACACCAGCCCCGTTACCAAGTACGACCTCTGGCACGACGCCGTGTACGCTAACGGCGCCTGGCGCATACAGCTGCCTTCCCTTTCCCCGGTGAACAACTCCAAGATCTCGGTCTGGGCCCGCGGCTACGACCGGGCCGGCAACTGGCAGGCCCTGCCCACCAACGTGCAGATAGACAACAATCTGAAGGCGGACGGCACGGCCGCCTACTACTTCACCTTCGACAATACCACCCCGCTTACGGACGTTACCGCGCCCGACAATTACGCCGTAGCCGCCGCCACCGGCATGCTGCGCGGCACCGCCTACGACCCCGTCACCGGCGGCGAACCCAGCGGCGTGAACACCGTGAAGATCCGCATGAGCCGCTCGGACGGCCTGTACTGGGACTACTTCGGCGGCGCGTGGGGAGCCGCCAGCGGCTACCACGACGTGGAGACCCTGGTCGCCGGGGACTGGACCAAGAGCCTGCCGGTTTCCTCGCAGGGCGACGGTTACCAGTACTACATCAACCAGTACGCGGTCGACCGCGCGCTGAACAACCAGTCCGGAGCTTACGTCTCCACCTTCACGTTCCTCGTGGACCTGTCCACGCCGGCCTCCAAGATCACCTTCCCGGCCCACAACAGCTTCATCGGCGCCGTGCCGGCCATCACCGGCACCGCCGACGATTCCGTCGAGAACCTGAAAGGCTGGGGTTTCCCGCAGAATTACGAGGTCGGCATCAGCACCTATAACACAGCCGTGGAACTGGCCATGCAGCGCCTGACCGACGGCCTGTGGTGGGACGGCGCCAACTTCACCCAGGCTTCCCGCCAGTGGAAGACGGCCGCTTTCACCGGCGCCTCGTCCGGCACCTGGACCTACAGCCTCCCCGCCGGGGCCATAGCCGACGGCACGACCTATTACGCGATGAGCAGGGTGCGGGATATCCTCAGTCACCTGGAGACGCAGTACACCACCACCTACTTCACCGGCGACACCACGCCCCCCGTCTCCAAGGCGGCCTTCCCCAGCGGCGAGATCGGCGGCGTGCCCTCCATTTCCGGCACGGCTTTCGATGCCCCTCCCGGCGAACTGCTGACTTCCGGCGTGGTGTGCGTATCCATGAAGCAGGTCACCGGGCCCGGCAGCCCCAGGTGCTTCGACGGCGGCCCGACCCCGACCGGCTGCCCCGGCACGCCCGGCCTCGGCAGCAACGATTTCGTGGCCTGCCCCGGCGGCGTATACCCGAATAACCGCATCTGGTTCGCCACCGCCACGCTGGCCGTGAACGCGGACCCGTCTCAGGTCAGCACCTGGACCTGGAACACCTCCGGGATAAGCTGGACCAACGAGAGCCAGTACAATGTCATCGCGCTGGCCAAGGACAAGGGCGGCAACCAGCGGCCCGCCGGCGCGCTGGAGACGGCCGACACCAGCTTCCTGCTCAAGACACCCCAGGCCGACGCCTCCATCGACACGCCGATGGGCCCCGACGACAGGAACTACCGCGCCTCGGACATGCTTAATATAGTCGGCAGCGGCTCCAACCTGAGGGCCGTGGACAGCGTACAGATCAGGCTGCAGCGCCTGATGCATCCCACCAGCTGGTGGTACGAGCCGACGCTCTCCTGGGTGGACCATGATACCTACACCTGGTACAGCAGCGCCGACGGCTCCTGGGTACAGGCCATTGACGGCCCTTCGGCCTTCACCGTGGACAACGCCTCCTACACGGTCACCGTTACGGCCTACAACTCTTCTAATGAGCCCGACCCCTCGCCGGCGGTGCGCCGGACGGTGATAGACAATACCAAGCCGGTAGGCTTCGTGCAGGTCCCCAACAGGGCCTACGTCAACGCCATGCCAGCCATCTCTGGCACCGCTACCGACCCCGGCAATATCACTCTGTATCCGCTGCAGAAGGACTCTGGCGGCAATGTCTACATACGCATAAAAGACCTCGAGAACGGCTACTACTGGACCGGCTCCAGTTTCTCCGTCAACGCCTCCAATATCGAGACTGAATACGTGCCGGCCACGGTCGTGGCCTGGTCTACGGCCACGGCCGTCAACGCCGCGCTGCAGGACGGGCGCCGCTACCGCGTGCTGCTGCTGCCCAAGGACAAGGCCGGGAATATAGAGAGCAACGAGAGCATTATGGCCGCCTACCAGGTGCTCTTCGACACGTCGCCCCCGGCGGCTTCGTTCGCGTACCCCGGCGACAGGCAGGTGCTGCGCAACCTCGCCTCTATCACGGGCACCGCCTATGACCCGATAGGCGTCTACTCGCCCAACTACAAGTCCGACCTGCGCGTGGTCGAACTGCAGATCTACGACGAACAGGCCGACAAGCGCTGGGAGAACGGTTCAGGCGGTTTCGGCATCTCCGCCTCCAGTTTTAACGTGGTTTCCGGTACCGATACCTGGAGTTACACGCACGCCAACCTGGAGACCGCGCTGGCCTCCGGCAAGTATTACGTGGTCCAGGTCAGGGCCGCCGACTTCGCCGATAACACGCAGCCGGGTTTCACGAACGTGGTCTCCTCGCGCGCATTCATCTGGGACAGGACCCCTCCCACCTCGGCCATCGCGCAGCCGATCAACCTCGGCAAGTACAAACCGGCCGGCCTGACCGGCAGCAGCGCCTTCAACGGCAGCGCGGCCGACGCGGCGCTGCCTTTCGTCGGCATGCTGCTCAGCACGACGCAGGTGCACCTGAGCTATCTGGAGGGCGCCACCACCTATTACTGGACCGGCTCCGCCTTCAGTTCCTGGACCGTCACTTTCGACGGGGCCTGGCAGACGGCCGTGGGCAGCGATACCTGGCGCTATCCTTTCGACGGCGCGAACTGGGTGTCGGACAGGAACTACACGCTGCGCGTCCGCGCCTTCGACAAGGCCGAGCCGATGGGGGTGAACGGCGGCAACGAGCAGAACCCCTGGACCGTCCACTCCTTCATCGTGGACGGCACCCCGCCCGTTTCCAGGGTCTCCACCCCTACCGCCGGCAGCTATATACAGAATTCGCTGGCGCAGATCTCCGGCACCAGCTACGGCGGCGTTTCCGGCCTGGCCGCCGCGCCCGCCGGCCTGCGGGTCAGGATCTCTCATGTCTGGGCCGGCGACACCTATTACTGGAACGGCACCGCGGCGCTGGGCTGGAGTTCGGGCACCGTGGTCGACCTGCCGGTGGCTTATACGGCCTCGGCTTCCACTATAAACTGGAGCTACCCGCCCGCCACCTACGACCCGCCGAGCGTTTCCACGGACAACCACGTGTATTCGATAGCCGTCGCGGGCCTGGATAATGCCGGCAACCAGGAGACCTACGCCTCCGTCAGTGTCACGTCCGACTTCAGTTATCCGACCATAAGCATCTCCACGCCCATGGCCGCCGTGAACGCCTTCTACGGCGGAGACAGGCCTACGGGCCAACTGTTGGGCAGCTACACGGACGCGCCGGCCGGGGTGCTGCTGCCCATACGGACGCAGATCTCCAACCTCTCGGAGAGCGGGGCCGTGAAACCCAAATGGGACGGGGCCGCCTGGCAGGTGGTCGCCTCCACCTGGCTGGCCGTGACCGACTCCGATCCCTCGTGGTCCTATGCGCCGCCGGCCTGGCCGGTCAATAAGCGCTTCCGCGTCGAGCTTTCCGCCGCCGACAACGCCGGGAACCAGACACCGGACGGGGCCTTCGTGCGGGAATTCATCTACGACGTCAACAAGCCGTCCACGACTATCGCTTATCCGTCCTCGGCGTTCCAGAACGCCGCGCAGGCCGGGGTTTTCTCAGGCTCGGCCTTGGACTGGCTGGTCTACCCCGCCACCGAGGCCATGAGCGGTCTTTCCCCGGCCGGGATAGAGGTGCAGGTGGCCGACCCCTCCGGCAACACTTTCAACGGCACCGGCTTCGCTTCCGGCTCCTTCTGGCGCCCCGCCCTGGTCACGCCTTCGGCGGAGGTCACGGACGCCGTGCTGGGCGTAAACATCATCTCGGCCGCCAACTGGGCCTACCCGTCCGGTGCCGACCTGTGGCCGCCCGCCCTGGTGCAGGGTTCCACTTATACGGTACGTGTTCGCTCGCTGGACCGCTCGCTCAATCTGGAGAGCTACCAGCAGAGGGCTTTCTGCTACGACGCCTCGGCCCCCACGGCCACGATCACGCTGCCCGGCAACTTCGCCTACACCGCCCTGCCGGTTATCTCCGGCACTTTCCTCGAAGAGTACAGCAATATGAACCCCGGAGACGGCGTCCAGGTCGTCATCCAGAGCGATTCGCTGCTGGAGTACTGGAACGGCTCCGGCTGGGACGCGGTCTGGAACGCCGCCACCCACTGGCGCAACGCCACTACCGTTGGCGGGGGGGTCTGGAGCCTGGCCGACGCCGCGCTGAACGCCGAGTTCGAGAGCCTCAAGGCTTCCAACGCCTCGCTCAAGTACCGCCTCTATCTGCGCGCCAAGGACCTGGCCGGCAACCAGTCGCGGCCCGGGACCTCCGCCCCGGCCAACCCAGAAGTGGTCTTCACGCTGGACCCTGTTATACCCGTTTCCCAGGTGACCAGCCCGGCGGACGGTGCCAACCTCAGTGCGACTATCTCATCTATCGGCGGCACCGCGTCCGACGCCAGCCTGGGCGTGCCTTCGGACCTGGCGCAGGTCAAGATACGCCTCTCGCGCCTCAACGGCTCCGCTACCCGCGGTTATTACGACTGGGGCCTGAATACCTGGACCAGCGCCGAGGGCGTCTGGGTTTTCCGCGCCGTGGACGGGGCGCTCAACCCCTGGACGAAGTCCGTGCCCTCTTCCGCCTTCACAGGCGCCAATAACGGCGACGGCTACCGCTTCGAGGTGCAGTCCGAGGCCCGCGACAATACGCAGCCGGTCAACGGCGGTCCCAACACCGAGGTGCTGTACGCCACCTCCACTTTCCTGATCGACTACAGCACGCCTACCGCCTCCATACAGCAGCCGGCGCACGCTTCCTTCCTGCGCTCGCTGTCCCTGCTGTCCGGCCTGGCCGCGGACCCGGTGGTGGGCGGCGGCATACCTGCCGGGCTGAATACCGTGGAGTACGAGCTCGCCGACACCGACCTGGTTCCGAACAAGTACTGGAATTTCAATACCCGCCAGTGGCAGGCCAGCTACGTGTCCAGTGTTACCGCCGCTTCCGCCAACTGGTCCAACGCCGCGCTGCCGTACAATAACCCGGCCGGGGCCGATACCTGGGCCGTCGGCCGCTCCAGCGCCACCTTCGTGCTGAAGGTGAAGGTCTCGGACCGCGCCGGCAACTACTCGGCGTTCTCCGTGAACCAGTCCACTTTCACGCTGGACCTGCTGCCGCCCGATTCCCTGATCTCCTCGCCGCCCGCGGAGAACGGCTTCTATCTCGAAGTCAGCAGTATTACCGGCACCGCCTACGACTACAACGCCGGCATAGCCGCCGTGCAGCTGCGCGTGCAGCAGGACATCTCGCAGGCTCCGGAGAATACCTGCTCCGACACCGGCAACAACGGCTATTACTGGAATGGCGCCGGCTGGCAGAACGGGGAGTTCTGGCTGTCCGGCATCCCGTACAACTCCGGCGACAATTCCTGGAACTTCGACGCTTCCGGCGTGGTCTTCAGGGCCTACTGCTACTACGTGCTGAAGTCCAGCGCGTCCGATAATGTGGCCAACGGCGAAGCTACCTGGGGCTCGCGCCGCTTCCGCTTCATGCCGCCGCCCGCGGGCACGCGCGTGCTGGTGCCGGATAATCTGAAATACTACAAGAGCCTCACCCAGGTCAGCGGTACCGCCAACGCGGACACCAAGCGCCTGGGCCTTGAGGTCCGCCGCCTGACCGACAACTGGTACTGGAATTTCGGCAACTCCTCCTGGCAGGTCGGCCTGTCGAGCGTCTCCATAACGCCCGCCGGCGGGACCTGGAGCCTGGGCGCCTCGCTGCCGCCGCTGGTCAGCGGCTCCTCCTACACTTTCCGCTCCGTGGGTATCAGCTATTCCGACATCTACGAACTGGGCCCGGTGGTGAATCTGGTCTTCTTCGATACGGAAAAGCCTTCGGCCGGCGTGCTGCTGCCGGCGGCCGCGCAGGCTTACTATAACTCCCTGCCGCGCCTGGGCGGCAACGCGCAGGACCCGCCCGGCGTAACGCCGCCCGCCGCGGGCGTCAGCAAGGTCTGGGCCGAGCTTTGCGCGCTCAACGGCGGCGACTCCGGCAAGTGCTGGGACAACGCCACCTCCGCCTTCACGGCCTCCTGGAACCAGGCCGGCAACCAGGCCGTCTATTACGTGGCGGTCTCCTCGTGGGAGTATACGGTCTCCTATCCCACCGCGGCCTACGTCAACGGCGTGCAGTACAGCGCGCGCGCCAAGTCGCTGGACAACACCTACGACAACAGCGCGTTCGCCGGCACCGAGTCCGATTTCTCCGCGCCCAGCGTCTTCAGCTACGACGTCACGGCCCCGACCGCGGTGATCACCTCGGTTTCCCCGGGCCAGCGCCGCTCCGGCGTCAGCGTGGCCAGCGGCACGCTCTCCGAGGAGGCCGTGCTGGCCAACAGCGCCGGCTACCAGCCCGGCATGCAGGTACAGGGCGTCAAGGTGCGCCTGCGCGACAACGACCTGAACCTCTACTGGGACGGCTCCGGCTGGGGCGGCGACCCCGCCGTCTGGGCCGCGGCTGCCGTGCACCAGTCCTCCTGGTCCATGGCCGCGATGCCTACCTGGGCCCCCTCCGGTTCCTACACCCTCTGGGCCGAGGCGACCGACAAGGCCGGCAACGTGCAGACCGGCTTCGCCGGCAACGGTTCCTCCGTCACCTTCACCACCGACCGCACCGCGCCGCTGGTGGCCGTGCTGCTGCCCGCCGCCGACGGTAAAATAGCTTCCGTGGCCTCCGTCTCCGGCACCGCCAACGACCCGAACTGGACCACCAACTCCGGCATAGCCGGCGCCGCCAACGTGCAGGTGCAGGTCTCCTACCTGTCCGGCACGGTGACCTACTATTACGACAACGCCAACTCCTTCACGGAGACCGCGGCCTGGTGGCCTGCCAATACCTGGACCCCTCTGGGCCCCTCCTCCGGTACCTGGGTCTACAACCCCGCCGGTCTCTCCGCGGCCATGGTGCCCGACAAGGTCTACCGCTTCAGCGCCCGCGCGCAGGACAACGCCATCCCGGTGCCCAACCCCGCCGCGCTCGGCGACAACGCGGTCAGCAACGCGAACGTGATCTATGACGTCACCAAGCCCGTCTCCCGCGTCACCGACCCGCTCGACGGCGCCAAGCGGCGCACGCTCGCGCTGATCTCCGGCACCGCGCAGGACAACCTGGCCGGTATCTCCACGCTGGGCCAGATCCGGGTCAGCATCTCGCAGCTCTCCCCGGGCACAGACAAGTGGGACGGCCTCTACCCCGGCTCCTTCGCTCCCGGCGTCGAGGCTTTCCGCCCGCTCAGCGCGCCCTCGCTGGCCGCCTCCTATGACGGCACAGCCTGGGCCTTCAACGCCCCCACGCTGCAGGACGGCTACGTCTACCGCGTCGGCGTGCAGGCGCTCGACGACGTGACTCCGCCCAACACGGAGACGGCGGTACAGTACGTCACCTTCACCTATGACACCACGCCGCCCGCGGCCGCCATCACCTACCCGGTGGCGCTGCCGGACTCCCGCGGCAACCTGAAGGCGCTGGCCGCCGTTTCCGGCACCGCTTTCGAGCAGTTCACCATCAAGTCGGCCTCGGTCTCCGTGCAGGAGGCCGACACCCTGTTCTACTACGACATTCAGACCTCCACGTTCAGCTCGGCCGCCCCGAAGTGGATAACCGCTACGGTCTCCGGCTCGGGCCCCAACTATACCTGGAGCGTCGCCGCGCCGCCGCTGACGGACAATAAAAACTACAACATGCAGGTGCGGGCCGACGACGCGGCCGGCAACGAGCTGGTCCCGCCTTCGGCCACTACGATACGCTACGACGTGACCCCGCCGGTCTCGCAGGTCCTTGCCCCGGTGGACGGCGATTTCCTTAACCACCTGGCGGCCGTCACGGGCACCGCCTACGACCAGAAGTCCAACCCCTCCGGCCTGGCCGGTACGCAGATCAGGATACAGCGCACCAACGGCGACTACTGGAACGGCTCGACGTGGGGTTCGGAGGCCTGGCTGACCGCCGTCTCCGGCGCGCCGTGGATCAAGGCCGCCCAGCTGCCGCCCTCCGATAATTCCGCGGGCCTGCAGGACGGCGTGCTCTATACGCTGACCGCGCGCTCTTACGACGTGGCGGGCAACACGCAGAGCGTGATCCTGGCCGGCAATTCGTTCCGCTTCGACGTCTCCAGCCCCACCGCTAGCGTGCTGCTGCCGCAGAACGGGACCAGGTACGCCTCGCTGCCGCTGGTGAGCGGCACCGCCAGCGACTCCTTCAACGCGGACTTCCCGCGCCTGCGCGTTTACGACATGCCGCTCAACAAGTACTGGATGGACGGCACCGGCGACTGCGGCGGCATAGCCCTGCCCGGCTGGGTGGACTCGGCCTGCCCCGCCTTCCCGGAGATCTGGAACGTGGCCCTGGACTCCTCCTCCGTAGCCGGCGCCTTCACGTGGCGCTATGACTCTTCCGCCCTGCCCTGGCCCAACCGCGACAGCGAACTGCGCGTGGAAGCCAAGGCCCTCGACCGCGCCGGCAACTACTCGGTCGCCTCCTCCACGTTCAGCTTCGACGACGTGAGACCGGCCTCCCGCATCACCTACCCGCCCGCCGACGGGGTGTTCTATTCCTCCATGGCCGCCATCACCGGCACCTCGTACGATCTGACCTCGGCCATCAACGACGTGCGCATCCGTATCTGGTATCTGGCCGGCTCCGCCACCTATTACTGGCAGCCCACCGCCCCGCACTGGTCCGCCTCCGACACCGGCTGGTGGTCCATCTCCGGCGCCCCCGGCTCCAAGGACACCACGAACCCGTGGTCTTATACCAACTCCGACTTTACTAACCCCGGCGCCAACAATTTCGCCTGGCGCGAGGGTACGCACGACGGCGGCAACGGCAAGACCTTCTACGTCGTTACGCGCGCCGCCGACGCCACCACCAACCAGGAGGTGACGCTGAGCACCCGCAACTTCGTCTTCGATAACCTGCCGCCGGTCTCCGCGCCGGTGCAGCCCGGCGTGGATACCGCCTATAATAATCTGCCGCTGATCTGGGGCACCTCGGTGGACGCTTCCACCTCCGTGGCCTCCGTCAGGATCTCGATCCTGAGCGAGGACCATGCCGGCGGGGCAAAGTACTTCGACGGCTCGGCGTTCGCGGCCGCCGGCGAGACCTGGCTGCCCATCGTGCAGTCCAACCTGTATCCCTCTTCCTGGACCTACACCAACGGCCTGCTGGCCTTCTCCACCGGCCAGCACTACGTGATCAAATCCTCGGCCACGGACTTCATCGGCAACGTGCAGAATATCCTCGGGGCGTCCCGCTTCCTTTTCGACCAGACCGAGCCTCAGTCCTCCGTGCTGGTTCCCGCCAACTCGGTAGTGCGCGAGGACGACGCCACGCTGGTGGGCGGTTATTCCGACCCCGGCTTCACCTCCGGCATAGACGGGAACGGTTCCGGCGTGTACCCGAGCCTGCCGTGGCACCGCGGCGAGGTGGAGATAGCCGTGTTCCGAGACACCGCTCCCTACATGAGCGGCTCCGGCCCGCTGATCTACGGCGCGGGCACCGGCTGGGACGATTCCGGCTACTTCTGGAACGGCTCCACCTGGTCCGCGGTCTCCGGCGGCCCCCTGTGGGTGGGCGCGCAGTTCGACCCGCCCAACTGGCAGTACGCCGGCCTGGTCTGCGACGACGACGTCGAGCGCGCCGCGCATACCTGCTGGCGCCGCGGCGACGCCTACGTCTCCTGGGTAAGGGTCACCGACAACGCCGGCGTAACGCAGACCAGCCTGGTGCAGGGGCCTAAGTTCTACATCGCCGCCCCGGCCAAGAGCTTCCTCGTCAGCGTGGCGCCCGCGGACAACCCGATGGACGCCGGCGAGATCGTCAACGTGACCGTGGAGGCCAAGGACGCCAACGGCGGCGCCGGCGAGACGGCCCGCGCCTATATCGGCACGGTCACCTTCCACATGGACCTGCCCGCCGACGGCCCCGAGGTGATGGGCAGCGACGACGCCAACGCCATCGACGAGGCGCACGGCCTCCCCGTGCAGTACAAATTCGAGACCGGCGACTACGGCCTGCGCACCTTCCAGATGCGCCTGCGCAAGAGCGGCAACCGCGTGATGAGCGTCGTGGACCTGTACACCCCCAGCATCAACGGCACGCTGGCCGCCATGGTCAACACGATACCGGCCGAGAACGTCCAGGTGATAGCCGACTACGACCCCGCCGGAGAGCTGCCCGCGCCCGGCACCCAGAGCGGCAAGACCGGCGCGCCCCGCGGCAAGCTGGCCGGCGCCAGCGTCCCCTTCCTGGTGCAGGTGACCGACAAGTACTGGAACCTCGTGCCCTCCTCTTCGGTCGTGCTGAACGTTTCCGACACGGACAACAATAATTCCGCGGTAAGCCCCGACGGTCCGCTGTCCTTTACCAGCTCCGTGACCGTCAACCGGATCTTCGTCTCGGCCGACGACGTGGGCTGGAACCTGGACGTATCCGGAGCCGTCTCCAGCAAGGTGAGGATAACGCCCAACACGGCCAAGGGCCTGCTCGCGCTGATGCCCGGAGAGACCCGCAACCAGGGTAAGTACACCGTGGAGCCCAAGGGCAAGGACGGCCAGGTGGCGGACCAGCTGGCCGGCTCCACGTTCACCGTCCGGGTCTACGCCGTGGACGCCTACTACAATACCGACGTCTCCACCTCCTTCCCGGTCACCGTCGACATCGTCACCGACCGCTACGAGATCAACCCCGCCACCGGCACGCTCCTGACCGGCGCTACGGAGTTCGTCTTCTCCCCGGTAGTGGCCGGCACGCACACCGTCAAGGCCCAGAAAGCGGCCCCGCAGTACCTGGCCGGCGGCACCTCGTATTACATTACGCCGAATACCTTCAGGGCCTGGTGGAACCGGCCGGCCAACCTGCACCTGCTCGCGCCCGGCCAGTACCTGGAGCCCGGCCTGCCCCCGTACACGTCCGACCCGTCCGGCGGCGGCAAGACCGGCTCGCCTACCGGCCTGGAGGCCGGCGCCACCGTGCAGATGCGCGTCTACCTGACCGACAACTACTATAACGTTGTGAGCGGCACCACGCCTTTCATGGCGGTCTCGTCCAATACGCCGCAGGTGCAGATAGACTTCCTCAACGACCCCAACATCCAGCTGCGCGGCGTGCCCCCGTATCCCACCGGCTACCGCCGCAGCCTTATCGCCGGCGCTACCACTTTCAGCGTCGTGCCGGTCACGCGCAACCAGGCCCCCGGCCTGTCGGTCAGGGTGACCGATACCGGCCTGACCGGCACTTTCTTCAGCACCGATACGGTGACCGGCATCGTGGTCGACCCCGCCCCCGCCAGGCACCTGCTGCTGCTCGTGCCTACCGAGACCCCCGCCGAAGGCGAGATAGGGGGGGAGAGCGGAACGGCCGGACCCCTGACGGCCGGCACCACCTATACCCTCACGGTGCGTTCCGTGGACGATTTCGGCAACCTGGCCAACGACGGGCGCGAGGTCAGGATCTATTCCAACGACATTTACGCGGTGCACCCGCCGCCGCAGTCCCTGGCCAACGGCATCGCCATCATAGCCGGCTTCGTGCCCAGCGCCGCCACCTCCAACCTGGTGATCGACGCCGTGGACAACGGCAATACCGAGCCGAAGCTCTCCACCAGCACCGATTCCGGCATCATCGTGACTCCGGGGGCGGCTTCGCGCCTGATCGTGCTGCTGCCCACCCAGAGCCTGGTGCCCGGTAAAGTGGTCGCGCCCTACGGAGTGGAGGGGGCCATCTCCACTCAGACCGCCGGCGTCTACTTCGACGCGCAGATCTACGCCGCCGACTCGCGCTATAACAGGGTGACCGACAGCGCCCTGGACAAGACGATGGTCGTCACGACCAACGATCCTTTCGCGGCCTCGCTCGGCACCTACAGCATGATAGACGGCAGCGCGACGGTGAACAATATCGCCCTGCGCACGGCCGGCGCCAGGGTCATAACGGCGGCCGACCAGAGCGGCGCGCTGGGCAGCACGCCCAGCGGCGGCTTCCTGCTGGTCCCGAACACGCCCACCAAGCTCCGCGCGATGATAGAGGGGGAGGACCGGGAGCCCGGGTCCACCGGAGACGGCCGCTCAGGCTCGCCCGAAGGCCAGCAGGCCGGCTTCCCGTTCACGGTCACGGTGGACATCACCGACTCTTTCTGGAACCTGACGCCCGGCGCCAGCCAGGAGATACGCCTCATCTCCGACGACCCCGCGGCCACGATCGTGCCCGCCTCGCAGATCATTACCGGCTCCGCCACGTTCACCGTCACTCCGATCCGGGCCGGCAGCACCGTGCTGCGCGCCGAGGCCGTATCGCCCGGCGTGCCGGGCAGCCCGCTCGGGACCGCGGTTTTCGACATAGCCACTACCGTCAGCGTGGCGCCCGGCGTGCCCAAGCGCCTGCTGCTGCTGCTGCCGGGAGAGTCCTTCAGCCAGGGCTCGGCCACCGGCAAGTCCGGAAACGCCGAGGATACCACGGCGGGCAGCACCGACTTCAAGGTGCGCGTCGGCGTGGTGGACGACTATTTCAACCTGGTGTCGGGCAGACCCGTCGACGTCAAAGTGAACACTCCTACGGACGCCTACGCCCCCGCGGTCAGCACGGTGGCGGTGGATACGGCTTTCGGCTATACCGACCTGATCTACTTCCAGATGCGCAGGGCCGCCACTCATTACCTGACCGCGTCCGACTTCGGAGCTTCCGGCCTCTCGGACGATCCCAAGTCCTCCACGTTCACCGTGCATCCCGCGGCCCCGCTGGGCCTGCAGATAGTGCTGCCCGGCGAGATCGCGCTGCCGGGCTCCGGCGCCTACCCCAACGGCGGCAAGGCGCTCACCGCCTCCACGCAGACGGCCGGCACCGGTTTCAGCGCCACCGTGAACCTGGTGGACCAGTATATGAACGTCTACCAGGGGCTCTCGGTGGGCCCGACCGTCTACCTCGTCACCTCGGACCTCTATGACATAGACCCCGACAGCGCCCCGCTCAATTACGGCACGCTGCAGGTGCCGCTTAACCTGGTCACGCGGGCCAGTGCCGCCAGCGTAAAGGCCTACCCCGTCTCCGGGGCCGACAACCTGGTCTGCAGCGGCAACCCCGGCGGGCTCTGCCGCAACGACGACGCGGCGGCGAAGGACTCCTTCAAGGTCTACACCTCCACCGCGGTGCGGCTGGAGGTCGTGCTCCCCGGCCAGACGCTGGTGGAGGGCAAGTGCGCGGTCAGTCCGCCGTGCAAGAGCTCTGCCCTGACCTGGCCCGGCCGCAGCGGCCCTCCTGCGGAGCATACTATCGGCGCCGGCGCGCTGTTCGCCAACGTTTACCTGACCGACATGTTCTACAACAGGGCCACGGACGCGGTAGGAGCGGCCCAGAACACGAACCCGGTGGCCGTGATGCCGGAGGTCCGGCTGACGATGCCCAGCGACTCGAAAACCACCGCGCCCGCGCCGCAGACCCTTTCCAACGGCAGCTCGGTCTTCTCGCTCGACCCGCGCACCTCCATCAGCACGTACACCGTGCTGGCGGCCACCACGACGGCTTCCGCGGCCGGTTACAGCGCCGGCATCTCCACGCTGGCCGTCAACCCCGGTCCGGCGGCCAGTATGGCGATGACCGTGGCCTCCACCTACGCGGTGGCCGGCGTGCCGTTCTCCGCCCAGCTCTACGTACTGGACGCCTACGGCAACGTCTGCTCCACCGGCCCCAACGTCTACCTGGGCACGGCCACCTTCGTCGTCACCGACCAGGTCAGCCTGCTGCAGGACCCGGCGCTCGCCGCGCCGACCACGGCCTATTACTCCTACGACTTCGGCGTCAAGACGCTGACCAACTGGTTCACGCTGAAGAAGGCCGGCCCCGACACTGTTTCCGCGCACGACTCGCTGCTGCCGGCCATCGCCGTGACCCCGCCGCTGGAAATGTACGTGCTGCCCGGCCTGCCCAGCGTGTACCGCGTTTCTCCCACCAGCGACCTGGAGGTTCCCGCCGGTACGCTGCTGTCCCCCGGCCTGCAGGAGCTCACCGCGCAGCTGACCGACGCTTTCGACAACAACATCTCCTCGGCCGGCCTGCCGGCGCAGGTCATGATGGGCGAGGTGTACGGCTCCACCGGCACGCTGGTCTATTATGACGGCGCCGCCTGGCTGGATGTCGGCGTTTCCACGCTGGTCTACACGGATAGCCAGGGCCGCGTGGGCGTCTCCACGGAGATCGCCTATCAGGTCTCCAGCAAGGCCGGGGACTGGGCCAGGGTCTGGATCGGCACCACCACGCTGAATCCCGCTTCTTACGCCACCTACGCGTCGGCCAGGCAGAACATCAGCGGCCGGCTGACCACCACCGGCGGCACGCCCACCAAGCTGGTCTATATTTCCAGCCAGGCGGAGGCGCTGGTCGGTATACAGGAAATGGCGGCGGTGGGCGCCGCGTTCACGGTGGAGCGCCGCGACGACTTCGACAACATCACCAAGCAGGGCGAGACCGGCGTCTACCTGAGCATCCCGTCCGAGCAGCAGACGGTGCATACCGGCCTGGGCCGCACGCTGGCCACTTTCGGCAACATCGGCGACTACGGTTTCCGCGACGAGTTCGACACGCAGTTCGTCAACGCGGTCATCATCCCGCCCAATAAGACGTCCGCCAAGTTCCGCTACCACGACAGGACCTCGTCCTATTCCGGCACCTCGCCGGCCGCCAATACCTACGAGGACGGCAGGCCCGGCTACTGGCAGCTGGAGGCCCGCTCGGGCACGATGCAGCCGGCCATACACCAGCTGCGCGTCAACCCGGCGCAGGTCGCCCGCGTGGCCTTCGGCAACGACCCCAGGTCCATGACGGCCGGCAAGCTGACCGACAGGTTCGGCGAACTGCAGGTCTTCAGGGCCGAGCTGCGCGACATGTTCGACAACCCGTCCGTCTCCACCGCCGCGGTGCAGGTGCTGCTGTCCACGTTCACCCGCCAGCCCTCGCTGATCAACGATTCTGTCCATTTCGCGTCGGCCAGCGCTCTGTCCGGCGCCTTCCCGCCGGTCTTCGCCTCCACGGTATCCGTGGTCGATATCCCGCTGGACGGCTACACGGCCACGTTCTACTACCTCGACACCACCGCTTCTTCGGTCTACGCTTCCTCGATGACGCCGGTACGCCCCATAATAAAAGTTGAGGTGCCGGAGCGCGAGGGCTGGTCCTCCTCCACGCAGTCCGTCACCGTCATGCCGGACCTGACCTACCGCGTGAACGTAAGCTCCAACGCCGGGCAGACCCTCACGGCCGGCGCGACGTCGCAGGTCTTCCTGCTGTCCGTGGAGGACCATTACGGTAACCCGACCCCCGTGGCCAGCGGCCAGGAGGACGCCGTCGGGGCGGGCATAACCTTCTCGCTGATCTCCAACTCGGCCGGCCAGGTGAAGTTCTCCTCGCCGGACCCCGGCGCCTTCGCGGCGCAGCCAGGTTCGGCCAAGATGCAGCTAGGGGAGGCCACCACCAGCTTCTACCTTATCGACACGCTGGTTTCCGCCCCGACGCACCAGCTCTCCGTGAACACGGTGCAGGCTAAGGGCTGGCTGCCGGCCGTCTCGTCCTACACCGTGACGCCGGCCGCCCCCGACCACGTGGTCTTCCATACCCCGCCCCGCCGTCTGGTGGCCGGCACCACCGTGCAGTACGCCAATTACACCATCGGCCTCACCACCCCGACGCCGGTCACCGTGGCCCTCAAGGACGCGTACGATAATAACACGACCACCAATACGCAGGTCACCGTGCGCCTGTCGGCGGCGCGCAACAGCACCTACGGCGGCATAGACCCGTCCACCACCACCGTTTCCTCCAACCCGAGCTGGAAGCTGCTGAGCACGAACCCGCTGGACCTGGACATCCCGGCCGGCTACTCGTTCGCCAACTTCTACGTCTGGGACACCATAGTCGGCACCTCGGTGGTGAACGCCAACTCTTACATCGCCGCGGACAATATCACCCTGCCGCAGGTTTCCCAGGACGTCTATATCACGCCCAGCACCGCGGCCTATTTCTCGCTGCACCACGGCTACACGCTGGCCAGCCCGCTGCGCGTGCAGACTCCCGGCTATGTTACGCTGCGGGCCAGGGACCAGTACGGCAACGTGGCGGCCGGCGACCCCGTAAACGGCAAGTATTATACGGGCAAGATCAACATGGTGACGAACTCCAAGGGTTCGGCCGACCTGCGCGACTATATAACCAATACGACCGACTACACCTTTGTGCCCGCCGACCGCGGCGAGCGCACGCTGATGATCTACGACACGATGGTGGAGACGCTGCGCGTCAACGTCACCGACTACAGCCTGCCGGGAGTCTTCGGCCACACCGCCGACAGTTCGCGCGGCCTGCCGCAGGGCTCCAGCGAGGACCTGGTCCTCTCCGGCCTGGTGATCACCCCGCGGGATTTCGCGCCCGAGGACCCGCTGCCCGTCTCGAAGACCTCCATCGGCATCAACAAGACCGCCATCTACCAGGGCGACGGCGTCATCGCCGACATCCCGGCCCCGGTGCCGATGCTGCGCCTCACCGTGCAGGCCCAGCCGGCCGGTTCGCCGCCGGCCTACCTGAAGTCGATGCAGCTCAAGAGCTCCGGCACGCTGGCCTATTCGGATATCATAGAGATCGGCATGTACGCCGACAACCCGTCCGCCGGCCAGCTGGGCCTCTTCGACGGCGAGACCGTGCTGGGCGGCGCGCCCGTGGACATCTTCATGTCGAGCGGCACCTGGGACTCCGGGCTGATGGGCTGGAAGTTCGAAGACCTGAACACCAAGGTCTCCACCGCCGCGATAGTTTCCGACGTGGCCAGGAACTTCTTCTTCGCGGTGCGCATGTCCACCGTGGCCGCCACGCCGCGCAGTTTCGCCATCGCGCTGGATAACCCGTCGTTCGTGGTGCTCAGCTCCACGTTCGTCGGCGTCGCGTACAACAATTTCCCGATAGTCACCGCCACCTCCCCGGTGCGGAACCAGCCCGCCACGATCATGGTGCAGGGCGAGGATATCGGCGCCTGGTGGCAGGCGGGCGTGGACGCCGGGCAGTACGATTACGTGGAACAGGGCACCGAGCGCGCCGGCTTCCTGGCGATCCGCGCCTGGACGGATAACTTCATCGGCACGATCAAGTCCTTCAAGATCATTAAGACCGGCACCGGTTCCGGGCAGGACCTCAAGAGCGTGCGCCTGTTCCTCGACGACGGCGACGGCGAATTCGGCCAGGCCATCGATAAAGAGGTCACGGACCCGGCCAACCCGCCCACATTCAACCCTGCCGACCCCGGCACCTACGTGCTGCCGCTCTATAACCCGGGGGTGGACGGAGCCATATCGATAAGCACCCGCACTTACTTCGTGGTCTACGAGTTCCAGCCCGACGCGGTCCCCAACATGACGCACGGCGCGCGCCTGGAGAACTCAGGCATCAGCCTGATAGACGGCGTCGTCGGGGCCTTCACGCCGGTGGCTTCTTCCACCGTGCCGCTGTACGCCACCGCGGACCTGGTCTACCTGGTGGACGTCAACAGGTCGGCCCCGAACGACTTCAGCAAGCCTTCTTTCGTCACGCAGAACGACATCAATAAGCCGGTGGCCCGCCTGACGATGAAGATCACCGATTCGATCGGTTCCGCGGTCTGGCGCGGCCTGAAGCTGGACCGCTGGGTTACCGCCGCCGAGAATGGCAATACCGAGGCCTGGAACATGGTCACCGACGTAAAGCGCATCAGCCTCTGGTATGATTCCACCGGAGACGGCCTGCTGCAGACCACCACCACGGTCAAGGATACCGAGGTGGTGCTGCTGGGCGCCAACACCCGCAACTTCCCGTACGACACCCTGAAGGCGCCGCTGGTCTCCACCGACACGGTCATCCGCGTCACCGACATACAGAAATTCTTCCCGTCCGACAGCCCGTTCCCGATGGCGCCCGGCCGCCTGATCATCAACGACGCCCAGCCCGATCCCGCGCAGAAGGAAGTCGTCTACTACGGTTCCGTGGACGTGCTGACCAACTCCTTCGGCAATCTGACGCGCGGTGCCGAGGGCACGGCCCAGGTGGAGTGGTCCAGCGGCACCGTGATCTCGGGCCAGGCCGTGCTGCCGCTGATCGGCGACGGCAGCAGCCTCGACGGCCAGGTGATCTTCTCCGAGTCCCGCGACTACTTCATCACCTACGATATAGACCCGCTGGCCAACGTGTCCAACTTCTCGTACCTCGGCATGGCCATACGCAGCACGGACTATTTCCTGATCGACGCGCCCAAGATGATGAGCCAGTCCAACGTGGGCGTGACCGCCCCCGGCAAGACGCTGTCGCTGGTGGGCCGAGTCAATGAGTACGCCGACTCCGTCATCGTGACCGCCTCTGACACGTTCACCGGCGACAACCTGCAGCAGCAGGCCGTCAACCAGCCGATACTCGACTTCACGATGTCCACCGACGTGTCCGACGCGATGTGGCGCTGGATGCTGGTCTACGCCACCGGCACGGCGATCAAGGACGGCACGGCCGTGCCCGACGTCTCGGCAGTGAAGATCTGGTACGACAAGGACAATAACGGCTTCCTGGGCGGCATAGACGAGCAGGTGGGCACCGGCACCTTCGGCAACACTATCTACGGCCCGCTGGTGGCCAGGGTTTCGCTCTCCCAGGAGCAGCGCATCGTGACCGCGCAGAAGGCCGCGATCGACAATATCTCCAGGCGCTACTTCCTGACCTACGACATCAGGGACTCGGCCATGCCCAACGACGCGCTGGGCAACCCGCGCTACCTGGGCGCTTATCTCAAGGCGGAGTCCTTCCCGCAGGGCAGCCCGAGCTTCGACGACGCGTCCAAGAACGCGCTGTCGCTGCCCAACAAGTTCCTCCCCGACGACTCCAACCTGACCTACGTCTCCAGGGTCCGCGAGATCATCTCCTCGCCCAGCACCGTTACGGTGAATACCGAGCCGGTCTTCGCCTTCGAGGGCGGCGCCTCTTTCCCGAACCTGCGCCTGACGCAGGACGTGGTCAGCCCCGGACCGATGGACGCCGCCTGGCTGGTGACCTCCACCGCCGGCATCCCGTCTTCGGGTTACGCGATGGTGGACAACGAGATCGTGCAGTACGCGGGCACCGCGGCCGGCGCGCTGACGATGGTCACGCGCGGCGTCTTCAGCACGCCGGTGGTGGCCCACTCCTCGGGCGCCGCGCTGGGCGGCATGGTGCGGCAGGGCTGGGGCAACTACCCGTTCATGAAGATGACGCTGCTGACGGCCGGCTACGGCGTGCGCTGGCGCGGCTTCAGGCTCTCGCGCAGGCAGCCTTCCGGTCTGAACGGTTACGACTCCGACGTCAGCATGGTCAAGGTCTGGAAGGACAACGGCAACGGCATCTTCGACCGCGACCCCGTGACCGGCATGAACACTTCCGACGTGCTGGTGGGCAGCGGCCGCTTCGGCGAGGCCGACCCGGTGGGCAAAGCCACCATTTACGTGGCCGACCCGGCCCTGGCCAACCAGGACTACGTCGTGGTCAGCGCCACCCCGACCATAGTCTTCGTCACGATGGACGTGGACCGCGCCTCCAGGTTCTCGCACGAGCTGCTTACGCCGCAGAACGACGTGCTGGGCGTGGAGGTGCCGTTCGAGAGCAACTTCCTCTTCGGGCCCGACAACTCCGGCCACGTCGCCGATTTCCTTAATCCCGCCGCCAGCGCCATGACCGCGGTGATGCCCACGCTCAACGACGTCACCCTGGAACCCGAGGATATCTCGCCCGTGGCGGCCGTGCAGAACGACAAGAACGTCGGCCTGCTGGCCCTGCACATGAAGGTCGACAAGACCTCGGCGCTGCTCGAGGCTATCAAGCTGCGCCGCCTGGGCACCGCCGCGGACTCCGACATAGACCTCATCAAGGTCTGGAGGGACTCCAACGACAACTGCATCCTGGACTCCGTGGACGTGGCCTCCACCTCGGCCGGCCTGTATCCGAACCTGATGAGCTACGGCAACGAAGCCTACTCTTCCAGCACCATCAATATTGCGCTCAAGACGCCTATCGTCATCACGACTACGCCGTCCTGCGCCTTCATCAGCTACGACCTCTCGCAGTTCGCCATCGTGGGCTCCACCACGGCGCTGAACCTGGGCGGCATCGCGGACCTGACTATCGGCATCCCCAACACGGTCACGATGACCACGTGGCCGGTGAATACGATGCCGATCAAGATAGAGGAAATCCCGTCCGACGTCAAGCTGGGCGCCAACGACATGGCGGCCGCGCTGCTGCAGTCCGGCGGCGTGGGCCAGGCCCAGGTGAGCGTGCCGATGCTGCGCTTCAACCTGACCACCGAGGCCGGCAACGCCCGCTGGAGCGCGGTCAAGGTGCAGCGCACCGGCGCCTCCAACGACCCGAACGCGCCTTTCGGCAAGAACACGGACGTGAAGTTCGTGTCCATCTACCAGGACTCCAACCAGAACGACACGCTGGACGTCAACGACATCAATATTTCCGAGGCCCGCACCAAGCTGGCGGTGCCGCTCTCGTCCACGGTCACGGTGCCGTTCCAGCTGGTGCTGGACTCGACCGCCGGCTTCCCCGTCTCCGGGCGCCTCTACGTCAGCGACGCCGAACTGATGACCTACAGCGGCAGCGGCCTCTCCGCCTCCGGCAAGCCGTACCTGAACGTCACCTACCGGGGCGAGCGCCTCGGCGACTTTATCACGCCGCTGATCAATCACCCCGCCGGCGCCCGGGTGCGCAAGGTGGACCTGTTCGACCAGGATAACGCCCTGAACACGCAGATCACGGTCAGTCTGGCCCAGACGCAGACGCTCAGCCCGCTGGCCCAGACCTTCTTCGCCGTCTACGATATCGGCGAAATGGCCGTGAAGGCCAACAAGGTGGGCCTGATGATCCGCGACCGTTCGTGGCTCACTGTCAACGTGCCGCACGACATTTCGCCGCAGGTCTACATGAATATCGACAAGGCCCTGCCGCAGGGCACCTATACCGGCGAGTACCCCGTCGCGTCCAGCCTGGTGCCCATACGGGCCATCACCCTGGCCGTCAGCGGCACCAACATCTCTCCCAGGTCGGCCCAGAAGGACACCAAAAACGTCCCGCTGGTCACGCTGGACCTGGCCACGCTTTCCGACTTCGTGGCCATAGGCCAGGTCAATTTCACGCAGGGCGGCACTATCAGCAGCGCCACGGTGGGTCTTGGCGACGGCGACCTGACCCGCGTTTCGCTCTGGAAGGACGACGGCGACGGCGCTTTCAGCCCCATCACGGATTACCGCCTGGGCTCGGCCGTGCATTCCTCCACCAACCCCTTCGAGAGCGTCATCTCGGTGCCCATCATGGACGGCAACCTGCCCTACCTGATCGTCTCCACCTCGAGCATGATCCTGCACCTCTCCTGCGATATCAGCTCCTCCACGGACCTGTCCGGCGCGGACACCCTCGGCCACCTGGCCAGCGTATCGCTGGCGGCGTTCTCCGACCTGCGCGGCCTCGGCGGCCTGCCGCTGGCCGCCGGCCAGAACTTCTCGGACGTCTATCCGATCGCCTCCAACGAGGTGCTGGTCGCGCCGGCCATCATCCCGCTGACGCCGGTGTATAAGAACATCATGCTGGCCTCCAACGGCTACCCGGCCTACGCGGTGACCGACTCCAGCGGCAACGTGCTGCTGGGCGCCGGCAACCTGCCCGTAGCCGACCCGAGCTACTGGATCTACAACTACACCGCCTCCGGCTGCCGCGCGGACGAGCCGCTGATAGACGTCAACGGCGACGGCCGCCCCGACAACTACGACTTCTACGGCTCCGGCAAGTGCCTGAACGTCACGCTGAACAACTCCGGCCTGCCTTCCTTCGACATCAACGGCGACGGCCTGCTGGACTTCGAGTCCAACCTGGACTACGTGCCCGACAAGATCGTGGACGACGGCACCGGCAAGCCGCTCTACTTCATCGGCGACTTCGTGAAGAACGCCAACCTGCTGCTGGCCGTCTCCGACCTGGGCGCCGTGCCCTCGGCCTGGTCGGCCAAGACCACCGAGCTGCCGGCCCTGTGGAACCCCGCTTCCGGCGCCGTGGACTCCTACGAGGTCTCGCTGGGCGGCAACTTCGAGGATCCGACCGGCATCAAGAATTCCTGGCAGTCGGTGGGCGCGGCGCTGGCCGGCAGCGTGACCAACGTGGCCCTGTCGCCGGGGCATATCACCAAGCTGACCAGCCGCATAGAGGTCAACACCTCTTCCTTCACGGTGCAGTCCACCGAGGGCTTCGCCACCGAGGGCATCATCTACGTCGGCAACGAGATCATGCTGGTCCGGAAGCTCGACGGCGTCACCTTCGCCGTGCAGCAGCGCGGCGTGCAGGGCTCGTTCAAGGGCCCCCATACGGCCTGGGGCGAGTCGGTTTCCGACCGCGCCTATGTCATCTCGGTGCGCGGCAAGATGGCCGACGGCCGCTATGTGCCCAGCGAGAACGGCGTGCCGGTACTGATCTACCGCATCGACACCAGCTACCCGAGCGTCCCCGGCGCCCCCGAGCCCCAGGTGGCCAAGGGCGTGGCCTCTGGCCAGGTCTTTACCCTCAAGTGGAACGCCGCGGAGGACACCGAGTCCAATATCATGTCCTACGAGGTGCAGGAGCGCGAGGGCACCAGCCCCGTCTGGAAGACCATAGCGGCCATCCCCGGCTTCAAGACCGGCGGCGCCATAAACAATATCTACTCCGTGGGCGATGTCTCCGTGCCCGGAGAGACCCCGCGCAAGCTCGGCACCTATTACACCTACCGGGTGCGCAGCTGGAACTTCGCCGGCATCCACTCCGAGTGGTCCACCATCTCCACCCCGGCCGGCACCACGATAGGCGAGGAGCTGATCAGCAAGGTGTCCAGCTTCCCGAACCCAGTGGACCTGCGCAAGGGCGGCGTGGAAGGCAGGGTGGACATCACCTATACCCTCAACGACAACGCCGAAGTGACCATGACCATCTACGACCTGCTGGGCTACGTGGTCAAGGAATTCCGCTTCACCAGCGGTTCTGACGGCGGCAAGCTGGGCCCTAACCACGTCCTCTGGGACGGTAAGAACGGCCTGGGCGGCACGGTCTCCAAGGGCGGCTATATAGTGCGCGTGAAGGCCTCCAGCCCCAAGGGCAGCAAGGTCATACTGCGCAAGATAGGCGTTATACATTAAGGGTTATTAGTATAAGTGGGGGCTGGACAAGCGGTCCGCCAGGTGGTATACTATAGGTGTTGACATGTCAACCCCCTCCCCTTGACAAAGCCATTTAATCTGCTATAATATTAATGCCGTAAATCTGTAACGAGTTTGTAATGCAGTAGTGTTACGATAATAGCAAAGCCGGTGAAAACCGGCGGCGCAAAGCTAAGACCCGCTAAGTGAGCGGGGGTCAGGCTGCCGAAAACAATGAAACGCAATCTTTGTATTGCCTTTGCCCCCTTGGCTATATGGGCTGAAACGAAGCGTGTTATACGCTTCAGCCTCGCCATGGGGTTTTTTATTGCCCTTTCGGCGGCGACTGCCCTGGCCCAGGGCGGCGGCCAGCCCGGCGCCTTCATGAGCTACGGCGCCGGCGCGCGCGGCCTGGGCATGGGCGGCGCCTTCTTCGCGGTGGCCGACGACGCCTCCGCCTCCTACTGGAACCCCGCGGCCCTCACCCTGCTCGAGCGCAAAGAGTTCACCGCCATGCAGGCGACCCTGTTCGAGCAGACCACGCTTAACTTCTTCACCTACGCGCACCCTACCAGCACCAAGGGCACCTGGGCCATCAGCATGACCCAGCTGCAGTCCACCGGCTTCGAGAAGATCTCCATCACCGCCAACCCCGGCGGCGACGAGATCATAGACATCAAGACGCTCGGCACTTTCGACAGCACCGAGCGCGCGCTGGCCTTCTCCTGGGGCCGTGAGGTTTCCGACAAGCTGGCCTTCGGCATCATGGCCAAGAACATCTCCCGCACGCTGGACACCTCCGTGGACTCCTTCAACGCCATCGACATAGCGATGCTAAACAAGTTCTCCAAGACCTACCGCGCCGCGATCGGCATCCAGAACGTCTTCTCCATGGCCTCGGGCGATACCGAGGACAAGCTGCCCCTGACCCTGAAGTTCGGCCAGGCCCTGAGCCTTTTCAAGGGCAGCCTGCTGTTCGGCTTCGACCTGAACAAGCCCCAGGGTTCCTCCATGAACTGGCGCTTCGGCGGCGAGTACTGGCTGATGTACTGGGCCGCGCTGCGCTTCGGCGTGCAGGGCGCCCCCGAGATCCAGGAGGCCGATTTCGGCCTCGGCATCAAGTACAAGAACCTCGGTTTCGACGTGGCCCAGGGCGTGCACGCGCTGGGTTCCACCACCCGCTTCTCCGTGACGCTGCGCATGGGCCAGAGCAACAAGGCCAAGCACGACCGCGAGGTCCGCGAGCTGGTCCGCCAGGCCCTGCAGTACTTCAAGTCCGGCTACTTCAGCCGCGCCATGGAGAAGCTGCGCGCCGCCATGGACGCCGACCCCGGCAACCCCGAGATCCGCCGCATGGTCACCCGCCTGCAGGGCGCCATAGACTACGTGCCGGACGCCACGGGCGGCGACGAGGTGCCTACCCTGACCCGCCGCGGCATCATCTCCTACGTGGACGGCAAGGACCTGAAGGCCTCCGTGAACGTGCTGCGCCACGCCTTCAACAAGGACCCGAAGAACGACCGCCTGCTCTCCCTGCTGAACATGGTGGAGCGCGAGGCCGGCGTGAGCGAACTGACCCGCAAGCCCGAGGGTCCCGAGATCTTCACTTACATCGACCAGCGCACCTACGACGCCCGCCAGGCCATCTACGACGGCAAGTACGACCTGGCCATGAAGCGCGCCCAGGACATCCTGGACCTCGAGCCCAACAACGAGACCGCCCTCGAGATCATGGGCAGCTCGTTCTACCTGATGGACCAGAAGGAGAAGGCCAAGGTCATCTGGGAAAAGGTCGTGGAGATCAACCCCAACAACACGATGGTCAAGAACTTCCTGCGCCAGGTGAAATAATAGTCCCAGGCGCAGGCGGGGGGGCGGGAGAGCGGGCTGGTGAGGGTACGCCTTCTCCGGGTACGCTCGGCCACACCGTGGCCTCGCTCTGTCACTCGTGCTCGGCGCTACGCAAGCCTCGCACTCGCGAGGCCCATCCGAAGGCATACCCTCACCAGCCTGCCATTGTCCCGCAACAGGCAGTCTCATGGTAGAAACGGGCGGAAACCATATGGGCAGGGTTAGCAAAACCCTGTCGGGGTGGAGCGAAGCGACACTTTCCCCGCCCCGAGCTTGCATAGCGCGAGGGCCGAGACGGGCAGCCGCGAGCACGGTGTGCGAGACGGCGGTTTTGCGTTCCTGCCCATATGGTAAGCCGCCAAAACATCAGTCGCGGCAAACTGCTAAAGCCTGATGGGGTAGGCGGCCTGAGTGGTCAGGTTTTAATAAGTGAATGTTTTTGAAACTATTCTGTAATACGTTAAAGTTAGAATAATTGTGATATGAAAAGGCTTTTCGCCGCCCTCGCGCTCGTTACGAGCCTGTGGACGCCCCGGGTATCTGCCCAGAGCGCCGCGCTCGATAATCCCATGATGGAGACCTCGCTGATGCAGAAGCAGGACTCCATGCGCCGCGAGGCGGAGACCAAGGTCAAGAAGGAGATCCTCGACCCCATCCTCGGAGCCGACAAGTCCTTCGTTTTCGCCGACGTGGAGCTGGAGGTCATCTCCAAGAAGGCCGAGCAGAGCAAGGAAGGCCTGGGCGTGATGCAGAAGTACAAGGAGAAGGGGGGCAGCGACGAGGCGGCCGATACCGACTTCATCCTGCCCGGCATCCCTAAACCCAAGAGCGTGCTGGGCGGCGAGAACAAGCGCCCCGAGGCGGCCCAGGGCCAGCAGGCCCAGCAGGCCAAAGGCGTGCAGGAGATACGCTACGGCCTCGAGACCGAGATCACCCGCTTTCAGCTGACCGTCATCCACGACGAACAGCTCTCCCCGGCTTCCATAACCCTGGCCCGCGAGCGCATAGACGATTTCCTGGTGCCCTACAAGATCCGCAAGACCGGCGCGCCCACCGTGGTCTTCAAGCCCACCAAGTTCAAGGCAGGCAATCCCCTGGACGACCTTAAGAAGCCGTCCGTGTACCTGCCCCTGCTTTACGCGCTGCTGTTCCTGCTGCTGCTGCTGTTCCTGTTCGGCCCGCTGTGGGGCTTCTTCCGCAAGTACATCAAGGCGCTGATGGCCAAGCCCGGCGCCGAGGTGAACATAGAGGACAAGCGCGAAGAGGGCGGGGGAGGGAGCGGCGAGGACGAGGGAAAGCAGGAGACCGAGGGGCACCAGAGCATAGATATGAACTTCCTTCAGAAGGAGGAGGAGAAGAAGGAAGACGAGGACGACCTTATGAAGAAATTCGAGCCTTTCACCTATTTGAACGAGGAGAACCTCAAGCGGCTGATCTATCTGTTCCTGCTCCGCAAAGAGGACCCGTGGGTCATAGCGGTGGTGCTGAGCTACCTCAAGCCCGACCTGTCCCGCCAGGCCCTGAGCATGCTGCCGGTGGAGATGCAGAGCCGCGTGGCGCTGGAGGCCCTGACCGTGCGCCAGGCCACCCGCGAGCAGATAGAGGCCATCGACAAGGATATCCGCGAGAACGTGGATTTCGTGATGGGCGGCATAGAGCGCCTGATAAAGATGCTCGACGACTCCGACCCGGCCACCCGCAAGAACATCATAGAGTACCTCAAGACGCAGAAGCCCGACGTCTACGCCAAGGTGCGCCAGATCGTGCTGATGTTCGAGGATATCGTAAATTTCGCCGACCGCGACATGCAGTCCATCATCCGCAACCTCAACAACGAGGACGTGGCGAAGGCGCTGGCCAAGGCCGACCCGGCCATCGTCAACAAGTTCTTCACGAACATGTCGCAGGGCGCCGTGAACTCCGTCAAGGAGATCATGGAGTACTCCGGCGAGATCAGCCTGGCCCAGTCGGACGAGGCGCAGATGAAGATCCTGGACGCCATCAAGACGCTGGAGTCCGAGGGCAAGATCGCCTCGCGCGGCGGCAATTCGCAGGAAGTCTATATGATAGAGGGTGGGGAGATGTCCTCCGGCGACGAGCGCCGCAAGAAATTCGAGAGCCTGTCCGCTTCCGCCCCGGCCGCCGCCGGCCCCACGCCCGAGCAGCTGGAGCAGGCCAGCCAGTACGCCGCCGCCGGCGCCAATATGTACAACCAGGGCCAAGTGCAGGAGAGCCTGCAGTACCTGGAATATGCCTCCTCGCTGAACCCCGGCGACGCCTCCACGTGGCAGTACCTGGGCGCGGCCTATTACGGCCTGCAGCGGGTGGACGAGGCGGTGGCCGCCTACGAGAAGTACGCCGCCCTGTCCGGCGACCCGGCCGCCTCCGAATGGCTGGCCGGCTTCAAGGCGAGCGTAGGCAGATAACTGGTTGTGCCCGGCATGGGGCTGCCCTCTCCGGGTACGCTCGGCCACACCGTGGCCTCGCTCTTTCACTCAGGCTCGGCGCTTACGCAAGCCTCGCCTTCGCGAGGCCCCTGCGAGGGCAACCCCCTGCCGGACACAGCGGATAAAGAGCACCCTTGCCGGTCCCCCATGGGGGATATAAAGTTGTTAATAATCTTGTAACGAAAGTGAAACCGCGTTTTTTTAGAATATAGTGGCAGCAAGACGGACTGAGCTTAACCTTAAATTTATGTCAGACGAGAAGAAAATACCTAAGATGCCCCCGCTTCCCCCGGGGATGCTCAAGCCTGGTATGCCGCCGGCCCCTCCTGCCGGCAGGCCTCCTCTGCCGTCCATGCCTGGCATGTCGCAGGCCGGTTTCCCCACCATGCCCCAGGGCTTCGGCCAGCCGGCCGCCGCCCCCCAGCCCGCCGCCAAGGACGACGCCGAAGAGCGCCGCCTGCAGGAAGAGAAGGACAAGCTGGAGCGCAAGATCGCGGACATGGAGAAGCTGCTGTCGGCCGAGAAAGAGAAGGCGCTGCTCGCCACGCTGAAGAACCAGCAGGACGAGGCTCTCTCCTCCCGCGTGGAGTCTTCGCTTAAAGATATACAGGACAAGATGCGCCGCGACCGCCGCGACCACGAGGTCGAGGAAGAGCGCCTCACGCTGAAATCCAAGATCAAAGAGATGGAGACCCGCCTCGCGCAGGAGCGCGAGACCTGGATGACCACGCTCAAGAACCAGATGTCCGAGCGAGAGGTGCAGGGCCGCGACGTGGAAGGCCACTTCATCTACAGGCTCCAGGAGATGGAGCGCCGCTGGCTCGACGAAAAGGCCCAGTGGCAGAAAGAGATCACCTCCCGCGAGGAGACCATCCGCTCGCTCAAGTCCGCCGCCGAGAAGCTGCGCGACACCGAGGACGAGCTGCGCAAGATCTCCCTGGAAAAGACCATGTCCGACCGCGAGGTCTCCCGCCTGCGCGACGACGTGGCCCGCGCCGAGCGCGAGAAGGCCTCGGTCGAGACCTATATCAAGATGATCCCCGAGAAGGAGCGCGAGATCGCGGACCTCAGGAGCGAGAACATCTCGCTGCGCGGCCGCGAGGAGAAGGCGCGCCTCGAGGAGAAGCACAACGCCGAAAAACAGGCTTTCGAACTGGAGAAGATGCAGAAGGAGATAGGCCGCCTGCAGGCCGAGATCGGCGCCATCTCCGACCGCAAGAACGAGGAGAAGAACGAGGCCCTGCGCAAGCAGGCCGAGCGCTACGACGCCTCCCTCCTGGAGAAGGAGAAGGCCCTGGCCGACGTGAACGGCGAGAAGGTGCGCGCCATCTCCGAACTGGTCAAGATCAAAGGTTTCGTGTCCCGGGTGCAGGCCATCAACGCCGTGCTCGACAAGGAACGCGGCCAGCTGAAGCTCGAGAAGATGCAGCTCGCCCAGAACATGGCCGCGCAGCTCGAGGAGATACGCCGCCAGAAGCAGGAACTGGACACCATCAAGGCCGCCCACCAGAGCGAGCTGGAAGCCCAGGCCACCGGCTACAAGGCCGAGATAGCCAGGGTAAAGAACGGCTACGGGGCCGAACTGGCCGCCAGGCACGCCGAGGAACTGGCCGAGGCCTCCCGCAGGAACCAGGAGGAACTGTCCAGGCTGGCCGCCGTGCACCAGGCCGAACTGGCCAACGCCGCCTCGTCCCACCAGGCCGAGCTGTCCAGGCTGGAATCGATACGCCGCGAGGAGGCCTCCAGGGCCGCCGCGGCCCACCAGGCCGAACTTACCAAGCTCGCCGACGAACGCCAGGTGGAAGTATCCAAAATTTCGGCCGACGCCCAGGCCGAGGTCGCCAGGATCTCCGCCGAGCGCCAGGCCGAGCTGGACGCCAAGGTCTCCCAGCTGCGCATGCAGTACGAGTCCTCCTCCGAAGAGGAGAAGACCGCCGTGCGCAAGCAGCTCGAGGCGGCCCACTCCGCCCAGCTGGCTACCGCCCGCGCCGAAGCCTCCGCCGCGATGGATTCGCTGGTCAGGCTGGAGGCCGAGAACCGCCGCCTCGCCGCCGAGAGCGCCGTGTTCGAGAAGACGATCGCCGCCAGGACCAAGGATTTCGAGGATAGGCTGGTCCGCGCCGAGGCCGAGGCCAAGCGCCGCGACGAGCAGGCCTCCCGCGCCGAGGCCCAGCTCTCCGAGTCCCTGGCCCGCGCCGCCGAAGCCGCCAAGGCCGCCCAGGCCGTGGAGACGGAACGCCAGCGCCTGTCGGCCGAGTACGCCGCCCTGCGCGAGAAATATTCCGCGATAGAGTCCCGCCGCGCCGCCGAGGAGGCCGAACTGGCCCGCCTGACGGACAGCTTCAAGGCCCAGGCCGAAAACCTCAGGCTGGAGAGCGAGAACCGCACCCGCTTCGAATCCGAGCTGCTCTTCCTCAAGCAGAAGGTGCAGCAGATGGAACTGCAGGCCCAGGAGACCGCCTCGCTGCTCGACGACGAGCGCAACGCCGCCGCCGCGCAGGCGCAGGCCGCCGCCGACCAGGCCGCCGCCGACGCCGCCCGCCTGGCGGAGGCCTCCGCCGCGCTGGAAAAATACCGCTCGCTCGAGGCCTCCTTCTCGGAGCGCCTGAAGTGGGCCATCAAGGGCAAAAAACAGGAAGAGTGACTCTCGCCCGGCAGGGTGCGTCTGGCGGGGGGAACCAAGGTTGCCGCCGCCCGCGCTTATTGGCAATAAAGTATAATTTAAGACGATGATCAAGCTCGAAAAACTCAACGGGACCATGGTGGTGGTGAACGCCGAACTCATCGAAACGATAGAGGCCGGCCCCGACACCGTGCTGAACCTGGCCACCGGCAACCGGTACCTGGTCAGGAACCCGGTGGACGAAGTGATCGCGCTGATCGTGGAGTACAAGAAGAAGGTCTACTCCGAGCGGAAGTGCGTCAACCCCGTCGAGGGCTTCGAGAAAAAGTAAGGAGACCCTGCTTTCATGGATATAGGTACATTAAGCGGCATCGTGGTGTTCATGGGCTTCGTGCTGGGCTCGGTCTACCTGCAGGAGGGTATGGCCGGCTTCAAGCCCTTCATGAACATCGAGGCCTTCCTCATCGTCATGGGCGGCACGTTCTGCGCGCTGCTGGTCAATTTCCCGCTCTCCGCCGTGATCGGCTCAGGCAAGGTGCTCAAGAAGGTGCTGACCACCAAGGGCGAGGACACCTCCAAGCTGGTCACCACCTTCGTCTCGCTGTCGCAGAAAGCCAAGAAAGAGGGTTTCCTGGCGCTGCAGGGCGACGTGCAGGCCATCGACAACGACTTCCTCAAGCGCGGCGTGCAGCTGGTCATCGACGGCGCCGACCACGAGTTCATCCGCAACATGCTCGAGACCGAGATCGACTTCATCCGCGAGCGCCACAAGAACGGCCGCGAGATCTTCAACGCCCTGGGCACCTACGCCCCGGCCTTCGGCATCATCGGCACGGTGCTCGGCATGATCCTGATGCTTTCCTCCATCGACGACGTGGCCCAGGTGCCGCGCCGCATGGCCCTCGCCCTGGCGGCCGCCTTCTACGGCCTAGCGTCCGGCTACTGGCTGTTCATGCCCATGGGCGGCAAGCTCAAGAGCCGCTCCGACGAGGAGCTGTTCGTCAAAGAGATCATCATCCGCGGCGTGCTGCTGCTGCAGAGCGGCGCCACGCCCAGCGTAGTGGAGGCCAACCTGAAGGCCTACCTCGACCCCGCCGCCCGCGCGGCCATCAAGAAAGAAGGCGCGTAAGGCTCTCCTATGGCCCTCAGAGTAAAAGGCATGATCCCGGAGGACGACAGGCGCGTGGCGCCCGTCGGCGAACCCGCGCCCCCGTGGATGGTCAACTACGCCGACCTGATGACCGAGCTGGTCTGCTTCTTCGTCATCCTGTACGCCCTGTCCGCCGCCCTCAACAAGGACATGCAGAAGGCCCAGCAGGAAGTGCAGGAGATGATCAAAGAGGGCAAGATGGCCGGCCAGGTGCAGATAGACAAGGAAGGCATGCGCATCACGCTCGAAGAGCAGAGCCAGATGGCCTTCTTCGAGAGCGGCAAGGCCGACCTGACCGACTCTATGCGCGAGCAGATGGGCAAGCTCTCCCCGGTGCTGCTCAAGCTGGCAGAGAAGCACGACATCGTGGTGGAAGGCCACACCGACAATATCCCGATCTATACCAAACAGTTCGCCTCTAACTGGGAGCTGTCCACCGCGCGCGCCACCAGCGTGGTGAAATCCATGCTGGAAGACAAGTTCGCCCCGAAGCGGCTGTCGGCCGTGGGCTACGGGGAATACCATCCCATAGTGCCCAACGACAGTCCGCCGAACCGCAAGAAGAACCGCCGCGTGGTATTCTTCATCAAGAACAATCCTTATCCCGACCCGACCGGCCCCCCGGGGCCTGACGGCAAGCCCCTCCCGGTTGCGCCGGAAGGCGGAGCCCCGGCCGTGCCCGAGCAGGCGCCGGCCGCGCCGGAAGGCGCCGCCGAACTGCCGGCCGGAGAGGTTCCCGCCCCGGAGACGCCCGCCCCGGCGGGAGACGCGCCCGCGGAAGCCGGGGAATAACAGGAAGGCTGAATTTATGAAGAGAGAACTGATCCGGATACTGGCCGTTACCCTGCTGGCCGCGCCGCTGGCCGGCTGCTTTGGCGGCATGAAGCACCTGAAAGTGGTGGACTACACCGACACGCGCGTGGGCGACCTGTCGCTGACCAAGAAGGTCACCGGCAAGCGCGAGTTCCTGTTCTTCTCCACCACCAAGATGAGCGTCTTCCTGGACGGCAACATACAGGGCGTCATCACCGATTACCAGGGCAATCCCATCGAGGGCGTCACCGTGAAGGTCATGCCCGACACCGGCAAACAGGGCGCCGGCGGCGGGGACGGCGGCGATACCTTCGCGCTGGAAGAGAACGCCGGCGCGGCCATAAACCTTTCTTTCGCCCCCGGCATTACGGATACGATGGGGCTTTTTAAAATACACTTTTCCCTGCCTGTCACCGACAACGAGGTGGACGTGCGCGGCAAGCTGGTCTACAATCCGGGCTGGGACCAGCAGCGCCTGAACCTGGGCAAGGCCTACGAGCCCCAGATGAAGGAATCCCCTTTCCGCCTCTACTACAACCTCGACAGCGGTTTCCTGGCCTTCGCCGAGGGCGTGCGCAAAGTTATCGTGCAGCCGGTGGGCGAAGGCAAGGGGCGCATGCAGAACCTGCCCGGCGCCCAGGCCCCGCAGCCGGCAGCCAAACCCGGAGGCGAGGCCGCCCCGGCCGGCGGCGCGCAGGCCGAGGAAGACCTCTTCAAAGGCTTCGACTTCGGCCAGTAAGGGCCGCCGCGCCGCAGGAAAAGAGGGCCACGCGCCCTCTTTTTCATTTATAGCGGGGATGGCAAAATAATAGAATAGTACCATGAAGAAGAAGGTCGTAGTCGCGATGTCCGGCGGGGTGGATTCCTCCGCCGCCGCGGCCCTGCTGCTGCGGCAGGGTTACGAGGTGATCGGCGTCACGCTGCGCCTGTTCGCGGAGCGGCGCGGCGCGGTTAAATGCTGCGGCGGCGCCGAGAGCGCCGACAAAGCCCGCGCCTCGGCGCAGGCGCTGGGCATCAGGCATTATTTCAAGAGCGCGCACGGCCTGTTCGAGCGGCACGTGATAAAGGATTTCACGGACGGCTACCTGGCCGGACGCACGCCCAACCCCTGCGTGGAGTGCAACCGGCACCTTAAATTTTCCTACCTGTTCGACCTGGCCGTTTCGCTGGGCGCGGAGTTCCTGGCCACCGGCCATTACGCCGTGATAAAAGAGGAGGCCGGGGAGTACGGCCTGTACCGCGGGGCGGACCCGCTGAAGGACCAGAGCTATTTTCTCTACTGCCTGCGCCGGGAACAGCTGGGCCGCCTGCTGTTCCCGCTGGGCGGCATGACCAAGAAAGAAGTGCGCGCCGTCGCGGCCTCGCTCGCGCTGCCGTCGGCCGCCGCCCCCGAATCGCACGACATCTGCTTCGTCACCGAGGGCGATTATTCCCATTACCTGCGCCGCTCCGGAGTAAAGCCCCGCCCCGGCTATATCGTGGACGCCGCCGGCAAGCGGCTGGGCCGGCATAACGGCTTCTTCAATTTCACGGTAGGCCAGCGGCGCGGTACCGGCGTCTACGGCGGCGGCCGCCTCTACGTCACCGAATTGCGGCCTGAGACCAACGAGGTGGTGCTGGGGCCGCTGGGCGCGGCCCAGAGCCGCGGCTTCGAATTGTCCGGCCTTAACTGGCTGGCGGCGCCGGCGGCCGGGGAGTTGCGCTGCGCGGCGCAGATACGCTACCGCCACAAGCCCGAGCCCTGCCTGCTGCGTCTGGGCAGGGGCGGCAGGGCGGAAGCGCTGCTGGACAGGCCTCAGTTCGCGGTGGCGCCGGGGCAGGCCGCGGTCTTCTACGACGGGGACCGGGTTCTGGGCGGGGGGATCATCGGTAAAACTACGTCGGCCGCGGAGGGCCTGTAAATATGAAAAAAAAGATAGCTGTCATTTTCGGGGGGAAATCCCCGGAGCACGAGGTGTCCATAGAATCGGCCAAGACCGTCTGCGCCAAACTGCGCGAGGCCGGTTTCGTCGTGCTGCCGTTCTACGCGCCCCGCGAGGGCGCCTGGCGCCTGGTGCGGCTGGCCGACCTGCTGGCCGGCCGGCCCCTCAAGGGCCCTGCCCTTGAACCTTCCCTTGGCTCCGGCTGTTTCCTGAAAGCCGGCGGCGGCCGGGTGAAGCCCGACGCCGCTTTCCCCATCATCCACGGCTCCACCGGCGAGGACGGGGTGCTGCAGGGCTTCCTGGAGCTGCTGGGCCTGCCCTATACCGGCTGCGGCGTGACCGCCTCGGCCGTGGGCATGGACAAGATCATCTCCAAGGAGCTGGCGGCCCTCGACGGCGTGCCGGTGCTGCCCCACGTGGTGATCAGGGCGCATCAGAAAGCGGCCATGGGCCCGCTGCTGGCCCGGGCGGCCCGGCTAGGTTTCCCGCTGTTCGTCAAGCCGGTGGCGCAGGGCTCCTCGGTGGGCGTGGCCAAAGTGAAGAACGCCGCCGCGCTGCGCCCCGCCGTGCTGAACGCCTTTCGCTTCGACAACGCCGTGATGATAGAGAAGGGCGTGGACCGGGCCCGGGAGATCGTGGTGGGCGTGCTGGGGTCGCACGAGGGCGCCGCGGCCAGCGTCTGCGGCGAAGTGGTGCCGCAGGGCAAGCACGAATTCTACGATTACGAGGCCAAGTATCTCGACGATAACGGCATGCAGCTGCGCCTGCCGGCGCCGCTGCCGGCCGCGGTTTCCAACAGGCTGCGCGACCTGGCCGTAAAGATCTTCATGGCCCTGGGCGGCTCCGGCCAGGCCCGCATAGACTTCTTCGTGGACCCGAAGAACGATAAAAAGGTGTATTTCTGCGAGATCAACACGCTGCCCGGTTTCACCTCGCACAGCCTGTACCCGCGCCTGTGGGAAAAGACCGGCCTCAAGCCGGAGCAGGTGCTGGAGCAGCTGGTGGACACGGCGCTGCGCTCGGCCGCCGCCCGCCGCCGGCTGACCACGGCCCGCAAGTAAACTCGAAAAATAAAAAGGCCGGGAGCTTTCAGGGCTCCCGGCCTTTTTGTCTTTCCTCCGGAGTTTATTCCGCCTCGTCCTCGTAGACGTACTCGTATTCTTCCTCGGCTTCCTCGGCCGCTGGGGCCGGCTTGGGCGCGGTCTTGGGCGCCGCTTTGACGGCCGGCTTGCGCGCGGCGGCTTTTGTGGCGGCCGGCTTCCTGGCGGCGCTCTTGCGCGCAGGCGGGGCCGGCGCGAAGGCGGCTTTGGCGGCGTCGTTCAGGGGGGCCACGGTCTTCTGCGCCCTGTCCACCAGGAAGGTGTAGGTCAGATTCCCGGTCCTGGACGGTATGACCGCGTCTATCTCGAACTTGCCCTCCGGGGCGGTCCTGACCTCCCAGGCTGTATTGTTCGGGTTGCCGCCCGCCTTGGCGGCATGGTCGTACACCTTGTTCTCCAGGCTGGCGCCGGAGGCGTCGGGCTTGAAGGTGCGGGCTATATACGTGATTTCGGGAGAGGCGTCCTTGACGGCCTGCTGTTGGGCGGCCTGTTCCTGCGCCTTGCTCTCCGCGGCGGGCGCGGCCTGCTGCTCAGGGGCGGCCTGGGTTCCCTCTGCGGCGGGCTGGCCGGCCTGTCCGGGCGCGGCGCCCTCCTGTAACGCCTCGGCCCCGGTCTGCGCGGGCTCCTGCGGGGCGGACACGAAAGGCAGCGGGAACGGTATGAAAGGCGTGGCGTCGAAGATCCCGAAGGTCTTGAGGCCTATTACCGCGCCCAGCAGCACGGCGACCAGCAGGGCCAGCGTGATTATAAGTTTAAAGACCTTCTTGAGCGCCATGCCGAGATTGGACTTCTTGGTGCCTATATCCTTGGGTTCCTCTTTGACGGGTTCCTTGGCCGGTTCCGGCTTGGCCTTTTCCGGTTCCCTGGCGCGCTGCGGCTCCACGCCGAACACGGTGTCGGAATTCCGCTCTATTTTGAGCTCATGCGAGGGGGCGGGCGCGGCGGCGGGGGCCGGGTTGCGCAGGGCCGCCTTTACGTCGCCGATGGCGTTTTCCAGATAGGCCAGCTTGTCGGTCACTTCGCGCTGGAACTGGGAGTTCTTTATGGAAGAAACGACCTCGCCCATCTGGTCCAGCTTGATCCTGATGGGGTCCACCGCGTTGTCCACGTCCTTGCGGCTGACGGAGTTGGCCGAGATCTCGTCGAGGCGGCGCAGCAGCTTCTCCAGGCCGGCCGTATCCACCACGGGCGCTGCCGCCGGGGCGGCGGCGCGGGGGAAATTCTCGGTTTCGAACTGCGCGGGCGCGGCGGCGGCCGGGGGCGTATAAACCGCCGGTTCCGGGGCGGGGGCAGCGGGCTCGGGGGCCGGCGCCGGTTCCGGGGCCGGCGCGGGCTGGAACTGGTCGTTGCGCGGCTCCAGGGACAGGCCTTCCGGCGCGGGCGCCTCCTGGCCTACGGTCTCGGTGCGGCGCACTATCTGCGAGAGGCTGATGGGGTCGAAGCCGGAGGAGGACTGCGCCACCGGCTCGGGGACCGGGGCATGCGCGGCCGAGCCGCCGCCAAGGCGGTTCACCGCTATGTCGGCCATGCCGTCGGTATGGGTGGGAGGTGGCATGGGGTCTATGGACTGGGCCGCCCGCAGGGGCTTGAAGCTGAGGCTGGTGGTTTCTATGGCGGGCTGGGGAAAGGAGCGTGGGGCCGGTTCCTGCGCGGCGGGTTCGGGCTGGAAAGCCGCCGGTTCCGGGGCGGGAGCGGGCTGGGCGGCGCCGCCGGACGAAAGTTCGGGGTAGGTGGAGGCTTCCTTCCAGTCCTCCGTCTTCTCGCCTACCGGGGTCTGGGGGCAGACCAGCATGGAGGGGGAAAAGGACGGAAGCTCGCGGAGCTTGTCTTTTTCGAAAGGGCCGAGGATCTCGTTGTTAACGTACGCCCAATATTTCATATCGCCTTCCTGTCCCGGTTTGAGTGTGCCGCTTTGCTGCGCCCCAGGGCCGCGGGCATACATATGGTATTTAGGTAGTAGAAATTAAAACGCATATATACGTATAAATTCTACATTTGGGCTGTTACAGAAATAATAACTAATAATTAAATCCTTTTTGTATACTTTAGCTATGGACGCAAGGGCGATACGCGCGCTGATATACATGTTTAGCGGGTTGATAGTCATTTTCTTCCTGCTCATGCTGGTCAACTTCATAGGCAGTTTCTCCGGGGCCAGGCTGGACGCCGACGGCCGGGAGATCTCGGAAGAGAAGCCGGAAAGCGCCGAGACCGCCGCGCAGCAGGCCATGGCCGCGGCCCGGGCCGGCGGCGCCCCCAGGGCCTCCATGATCCCCGCCGCCAGGCAGGGCCTCTCCACCGCGGCCGTCACCTCCAACGGCGCCATTCAGCTGGTGAAGGACAAAGATTTCGACGGCGTGGCCGAAAAACCCAAGGACATGATGGCCATGCTCAACGACATGGCCGGCGGGGACAGGCGCAAGCCGCCACCGATACGCCTCAGCGACGCCGACCTGGACCGCAAGCTGCGCGACCTGGGCGCCTCCAGCCCCGGCGGGCACGGCGTGAAGACCTCCAGCATGCCCGAGCTGGGCCGCGGCAAAGGTCAGGAAGGGGTGACCATGCTGGCCGCCCCGGTGGACTACAAGGTGTTCAAGAGCTCCGAGACCTGGTGGACCTTCGCCAATTCCCGCAAGCTCAAGCCCGGGCCGCACGATTTCGGCGCCTTCGACCTGGTGATCCTCGTCTCGCTCTCGGATTTCCCGAGCGGCATTTTCAGTGTGGCCGGCGTGGAGCCGGGGCGCAAGGAAACCCTGGTGAAGTACCGCGTGAACCCGCTGGCCATGGCGGCCGGAACCGACCCGGGCAACCGCGATTCCTACGCCAGCGCGCCGGTGCCCAAAGGGCGTCCGGTGCGCCTGCAGCAAGTTCCCTGATAGTTTATTTCGACCGGCCGCGGACGCGGCCGGCTAGAGCTTCTTCCTGAACAAACCTTTCTTTTCCCCGTCTTCCACGAACCCCATCCTGCGCAGATATTGCGCGTGCTTCGGCGAGCCGCTGGCCGCCGTGAAGTGCGTGAAGCCGGCGAAGATCTCCGGGTTCCGCGCCCTGTTGAACAGGAAACGCGCGCTCTTGAGGTCGCGGTAGTCTTCGGCCACGTAGTCCAGGTGCACGCGCAGGTCGCCGCCCTCCTCGGTGTAGATAAAAAGCCCTACCGGCAGCAGGTTGCGCAGGATGAAGACGCAGCGCGGCGCCGCCAGGGCCGCGAGGTCGAAGTCGGGGAAGAACTGCCAGATGCCACGCGCGTGGTAGGCCAGGAAATTGGCCAGCAGCGGGTCGGCGCTCCCCACCGGCATCAATTTGAAGATATCGCGCTTGGACTTGAGGGCGACTATATGCCACAGGTCTATGCAGGCCACGAACAGGTTGACCGCCAGCACCGGCCAGGCCCGCGTCAGCGCCGCGTAAACCACGAACACCGCCGCCCCGGCCAGGTTCAGCACCCGCAGGCGCAGCACGTTGCTGGTCAGCAGCGACACCGCCACCAGCGCCGAGGCCGCGTAGCCGATAAGTTCTATCATGGGTTTTTCCTCTTCGCCGCCAGCTTGGCGGCGAACAGGATGGCGGCGGTCATGCCCGCCGGGTCGGCCTTATTCTTCCAGGCTATGTCGAAAGCGGTGCCGTGGGCCGGCGAGGTGCGCGGGAAGGAGAGGCCCCAGGTCCAGTGTACGGCCGGGGCCGCGCCGGGGGCCACCTTCAGCGGGGCCAGCGCCTGGTCGTGGTAGAGGCAGAGCAGGCCGTCGCTGGCGCCGGCCAGGTGGGCGGCCCAGGCGGCGTCTGAAGGCAGGGGGCCGCCGGCGCGCAGGCCGCTGGCGCGCAGTTCTTTCAGCGCCGGCCGGATGGCGTCTATTTCCTCCCGGCCTATCACGCCGCCGTCGCCCGCGTGCGGGTTAAGGGCGCAGACCGCGATGGATGGGCGGCGAAGGCCAAGCGCTCCCAGCGCGGAAGCGAAGAGCAGCGCCTTTTCTTTTATCAGGGCTTTTGTGAGCGCCTTGGGCAGGTCTTTCACCGGCAGATGCTCGGTGACCAGGGCGGCGTTGATCCGCCCGCGGGAGAAGAGCATCAGCGGCTCGCGGCGCTCCAGCAGGCGGAACAGGTCCGTATGGGCCGGGGCGGGGGCCCCGGCCAGCGCCCAGGCTTCCTTGGAGACCGGCGCGGTGACCAGCGCCCGGAACAGGCCGGATTTAAGCAGGCAGTAGGCGCCGGTCACGGCCCGCAGAGAGGCGGCGCCGCCGGCCTCGGTGGGCCCGGGCCGCCTGAAGTTCAGCCGGCCCGCGTCCTCGGGCAGCAGGGGGCAAAGCGCGGGGGTCCAGCCGGCCCGGCGCAGCGCGGCCGTATCGCCGATGACGGCGGGGCTGCAGGCGCGGCGCACGGCCGGGTTCAGCAGGGCCTTGACCGTTATCTCCGGCCCTATGCCCAGCGGGTCGCCGGCGGTTATCAGTATGTCTGGTTTCACGGTTTCAGGCTAAAACAAAGCCACGGGAAAGGGTCTCCCGTGGCTCTCGCGGCGGGCGGCTTAGTTCTTACCGGCTTCCGCGGCGAAGATCTGTATCTTGGCGTCCTTGCGCAGCTCATTGATGTACTTGCCGAGCTCTTCGGCGAAGGAGTTCTGAGCGAGCACCTGTTCCAGGTCGTCCCGGACGGTCTCGAAGCGCAGGCGCTGGGCCGCACGCTTCTCTTCCAGGCGCAGGATATGCCAGCCGAACTTGCTCTCCACCGGCTGGGAGTTCTCGCCCACCTGCAGCTTGAAGGCCGCGGCCTCCACTTCCTCTGGCAGCATGCCCCGTATGATGTAGCCCAGGTCGCCGCCGCGGCGGGCGCTCTCCTGGTCGTCGGAGCTTTTCTCGGCCGCCTCGTCGAAATCCAGAGCGCCGTCGAGATCCTTGCGCAGCGCGGCGGCCCTGTCCTTGGCCGCCTTCTTCTGCTCGGGCGTGGCGCCCTCGGCCACCTTTACCAGGATGTGGCGCAGGCGCAGGCGCTCGGCGGTGATCTCCTTGAACTTGCCGGCCACGGCCAGCAGGTCCTGGCGGGCCTCCTCGTCGCTGACCTTGACCTCCGCTTCCCGGCCTTTCAGGACCAGGCTGATATTCTCGAAATAGGCCTTTGTCTCGGCCTCGCCGGGTATTTTGGCCCGGGCTTTAACGGTTTCCTGTACCAGTTTCTGCACCATCAGCTGCTTGCGGATGCGCTCGCGGAATTCCTCCATCGTCACGCCCTCGCGCTTGAGCTCTCCGCGGAAGGCCGCCTCGGCCTTTTCGGGCGGGAGCACGCCGCCCTCGGGGGAGCGGGCGAAGCGCTTCTTGATCTCGCCCACGCCGCTCTCCAGCTCGCGCTCGTAAACCTTCAGCTTCAGGGCCTCGGCCTTCTGCCGCAGCAGAGCCTCGTCCACCAGCTTGTCCAGGGCGGCCTTCTCTATCTGCTGCTCGGCGTCCTTCTGTTTGAAGAAGTCCGGCATGGCGGCCGCGTACTGCTCGGTCATCGCGTCCTTGGCCTTCTTGTATTCGGAGACGGTTATGGGCTCGTTGTTCACCCGCGCCGCCAGTTCGTCCACCACCGCGGCCCGCGCCGGGGCGGCCAGCGCGCACAGGGCGGCGGCCGCGACAAATTTATTTATAGTCCGCATCTAATACCTCCACTTTGTTCTTTTCCTGGAACTTGGCCAGGTATGCGTCGAATTTCTTCTTCTCCAGTATCTTCCGGACCCGCTCCATGGCCTCGGGCTGCTCAACTTTGGCCTGGCCGAGCTTCTTGAGGATATGGAAGCCCATCGGGGTCTTCACTATGCCCTGCGTCTCACCCTGCTTCATCTTGAAGGCCATGTCCTCCAGCTCGGGCATGAACTCGCCGTACATTACCGGCGGCAGGCGCACGGTCTCCTTGTCCAGCGAATACTCCTTCGCCGTCCTGTCGAAGTCCGCGCCGGCCTTGAGCTTGCGCACCACCTTCTCCGCTTCCTCGTAGCTGGGCATCAAAATGTGGGCCAGGGATACCTTGTACGGGTACTTCTGGTAATACTCGGCCACTTCCTGGTCGCTGACCTTGAGCTCGTTGCCGCGCATGTCCTCTATCCACATGCGGGTCAGCATGAAATCCCTGTAGTCTTCCATCGTCCGCTTGATCTCCTCTTCCTTCTCGCGGATTCGGGCCTTGTAGTCGTCGCCGGAGGCCACGCGGCTCTTGCGGGCCGCCAGCAGCATCAGGCGCTCGTGGATCAGCACGTCCAGGAACTGCTTGCGGCCCGGCTTGGAGGCCAGGTATTCCTGGGCCGCGGGGCTTATTTCGGCGAACTTCGCCTGCAGGTAGGACTCTGTGATCTTTTCGGAGCCGATCCTGGCTATGACCTTGCCGTCCTGACCGGAGCAGGCGGCCAGGAAAAGGGCCCCGGCCAGCAGCGTTAAATGTTTGTTCATAATAGGAATGTATCATTTTTCACGGGGAGCGGCAAAGCGGGGCCGCCCGCTCCTAAAGATTTAATATAATCAATGGTATGAATATCGTCCGCAGGTTCCTGGACTACCTGGACGGGCTCTCGGCGCGCGAGCTGGTGCTGAAGACCGTTTACATAGCAGGCGTGCTCTCCGCCGTCGTCATCCTGGCCGCCTCGCTGCTGATGCGCAAGATCCTCGCGGACATCCCCTCGGTGGACAAGCTGGACGAATATACCCCGTCGCTGACCACCTACGTCTACGACATCAACAATAACGTTATAGCGGAGTTCTCGGTGGAGAAGCGCGCCATCCTGCCGCTCTCCAAGATACCGGTGGACATGCAGAACGCCGTGATCGCCATGGAGGACCAGAACTTTTTCCGGCACTGGGGCATCTCGCCGCGCGGCATAGCCCGCGCGCTGCTGCGCGATATCCTGCACCGCCGCACCGCGCAGGGCGGCTCCACGCTGACCCAGCAGCTCTCCAAGCTCATCTTCCTCAAGCCGGAAAAGACCATCACCCGCAAGATCAAGGAGATGGTGCTGGCGCTGCAGATAGAGCGCAACTTCTCCAAGCAGGAGATCCTGGCGCTGTACCTCAACCAGATCTATTTCGGCGCCGGCGTCTACGGCGTGCAGTCGGCCTCCAAGCTGTATTTCGGCAAGGACGTCACCGAGATGACGCTGGGCGAATGCTCGCTGCTGACCGGCCTGATCCCCTCGCCGGAGCGCTTCTCACCGTTCAACAACCCGGAACGGGCCAAGCAGCGCCGCCGCCTGGTGCTGCAGCGCATGCGGGCCGAGAACTATATCACCCAGGCGGAGGCCGAGGCCGCCGCGGCCGAGCCCATCCCCACCGAGAAGTCCACCCTGTTCGCCAGCCACGCGGCCTATTTCGTGGAGTACGTGCGCCAGCAGCTGGAGCCCAAGTACGGCATCGCCCAGCTGTGGAAGGGCGGCATGAAGATCTATACCACGCTGGACCTCTCCATGCAGATCCCCGCGGAGGAGATCATGGAGAAGAACCTGGCCAAGTTCGACGAGGCCGCCGCCAAGCTGGCGGCCGAGGCCCCCAAGCCCGAGACCGAAGGGGAAGAGGAGGGGGTGGTGAAAGCCACCGCGCCGCTGCAGGGCGCCTTCCTGATCCTGGACACCAGGACCGGCGCCATCAAGGCCATGATAGGCGGCCGCAACTTCCGTGACAGCAAGTTCAACCGCGCCACCCAGTCGGCCCGGCAGGCCGGCTCCACGTTCAAGCCCTTCGTCTGGATGGCCGCGCTGATGAGCGGCTACACGCCGGCCAGCATCGTCGACGACTCGCCGATGGCCTACTATTACGACGGCAAGGACTGGCGCCTGCTCGAGGGCGCCACAGACCAGTACTCCATCGACATGGCCATCCAGCCCTTCCTGGGCGACAAGGATTTCAAGATCTGGGTGCCCAACAACTATGACGGCAAGTTTCAGGGCAGGATCACGGCGCGCCGCGGCCTGGAGGCCTCGCGCAACCTGGCCTCCATCTTCCTCGTGACGCGCATCGGCCCCACGCTGGTGGCCGACGTGGGCCACCGCGCCGGCATCAAGCGCCACCTCGAGGCCGTGCCCTCCATCGGCCTCGGCACCTCGCTCGTCAGCACGGTAGAGATGGCCAGCGCTTTCTCGACTTTCGCCAACGGCGGCATACACGCCGCGCCGTTCGGCGTGCTGCGCGTGACCGACAACGGCGGCCGCGTGCTGGAGGAGGCCGTGCCCGAGGAGACCGAAGCGTTCTCGCCGCAGCTCTCCTACGTGCTGGTCAACATGATGAAGGGCGTGGTGCAGCGCGGCACCGGCGCCTACGCCAGCCGCCTCAAGCGGCCGATAGCCGGCAAGACCGGCACCAGCCAGGACTCCAAGGATATGTGGTTCATCGGCATGACGCCGGACCTGACCGCCGCGGCCTGGATGGGCTACGACGACATGAGCTCGCTGACCATGCAGGACTGGACCGGCGGCGGCACCGTGGTACCGTGGTGGACGGAGATCATGGAGGCCGTGCTCAAGGACCAGCCGGTGCGCGACTTCCAGGTGCCCGAGGGCGTGGTCTTCGTGACGGTGGACCGCGATACCGGCAAGCTCTCGCTGCCCACCTGCCCGGCCAAGAGCAAGATGCTGGAGGCCTTCATCAAGGGCACCGAGCCCAAAGAATTCTGCGACGCCGTGCACTGACGCCTTTCCGCTTCAATATCAACAGAAAATCGCCGGCCCCAGGCCGGCGGTTTTAATTTACGGAGGAGCGGCTGTGGTGGCCGGGCCCGCCAGGTGGGCCAGAACGCAAAATCGGCGTCGGCCACACCGTGGCCGCGCCTGCCGCCCTCGGCCTCGGCGCTTACGCAAGCCTCGGCCTCCGGGGGGCTTTTGCTAACCTGGTCCACCTGTCGTGCCGTGGGCGTTATTTATAGACTCGGGGTATGCGTGAGTTTGCTGCAGTCCTGCGGACGTGCAGGGCGACCGGCGTGCCGGGTTTGGCTTCGGGGATGGCGGTGACGTCGAGCAGGGTGTGCGCTATGCCGGTCTTGCCGGTGAAGAAAGCCTTCTTGCCGTTGATGACGCCCCAGTAGCGGAAACCCGCCGTCAGGCGTATCTTGTTCTCGGTGGGCTCCATCGTCAGGCCGTCGGAATAGCCGGCCGGGATGGTGGCCAGGCGCATGGCGCGCGGCGCCGTGAATTCGCCGGCGTAGCCCAGCGACTCGCCCTTCTTCACGTTCCTGACCGAAATGATGCGCGCGTAGAACTGCCAGGGGCGGCCCAGGCCGGGCAGCGGCGGGCCCTGCCTGCGCTTCCTGTAAACGTCGGTGGGATAGATGCCGTAGAGCAAATTGCCGAGCCGGACCAGGTCCAGCTGCCAGTGGGGGAAATCGGCGAAGATGGCGCTGCTGGCGGCGTGGGCTTTAAGGCCCGGCGCCAGGGCGCGCAGCCGTCCGGCCAGCGCGCTGAAAGAGGCGAGTTTCTCTTCGGCCTCCGTCATGTTCTGCGGCGGGCGGTAGGCCAGGTGGGCCGAAACGGCGCAGGGCCGCGCCTTTTTGAAGGCCAGCGCCGCGGCCAGGAATTTTTCGGCATCGGCGGGCTTAACGCCCCAGCGGCCCAGGCCCAGGTCTATGTCGAGCGTATAGGGGGCGGCTTTTTTCGCGGCGCGGTCCAGCGCCTTTATAAAGGGAAGGGAGTCTGCGGTCGGGGCCAGGCCGGCTTTCACTATGGCCGCGGCCTCCTCGGGCAGGGAGGGCGCCAGCAGGTGTATGGGCGTCCGGGGGAAGCTCGCGCGCAGGGCGGCGCCCTCTTCGGCGGTCAGCACGCCCAGGCAGTCGGCCCCGCCGGCCAGGGCCGCGCGGGAGACCTCGGCCGCGCCGTGGCCGTAGCCGTCGGCCTTCACCACGGCCATGAACGAAACCCCCGGGAGCAGGGCCCGTTTGATGGCCCGGGCGTTGCCGGCCAGCGTTTTAAGATCTATCTCGACCCATTTCAGCATAGTGGTACCCAACGACAAAATTATATCATTATGGCGATGCTAGCTAAGGCCGTCAAAGGCGCTCCCAATATAAGCGCCAAAGCCTGGTTCGCGCTCAAGGAGTACGAGCGGGAGCCGGGGCATTTGCTGGTGGCGGCCGCCGGGGACGACGCCCTTTCCTCCTGGCAGCACGCCTTCAATTCCCTGGCCGGCCTGCTGCCGGGCCTGCCGCCTTTCCAGGTCTGCCTGTGGGGCGGCGATCTCTCCGAGCGCTCCAAGTCCATGCGGGCCCTGTATTCCCCCGAGGCGGGGGTCAACTATGTGCATGTCGCCTCGCCGGAGGCTCTCGCCGAGCCGTTGATGCCGGAGTCCGCCTACGCGGACCTTAGTTTCGCCTTCAAGCAGGGTTACACCTACGAGCGCGCCGTGGCGCTGGACCTGTTCATCAAGGCCGGCTACGAGCGCGTCTCTTTCGTCGAGGAGAAGGGGCAGTTCGCGGCGCGCGGCTCGGTGCTGGATTTCTACGCTCCCGGCTTCGACCGGCCCATCCGGCTGTTCTTCTCGGACAAGAAGCTTGAAAGCATCCGGCACTTCGAGATAGACACGCAGCACACGTCGGGCTTTCTGGAGAAGGTGGACGTGGCCCCTAACATCTTCGGCGGGCCGGGCAAGCCGCTGTACGCCAGCGCGGGGCCGGACTGGAAGGGCTTTCTGGACGCGCCAGCCGGCGGGGATTTTGCGGGCAGGGAACTCTACTCCTTCGGTTTCGAGGCCGGCGGCGAGGCGCTGGACTTCGGCGCCGCCTCCAACCTTAATTTCAATTCCGACATCAAACTGCTGGCCGGAGAGCTGGCGCGCCTGAAGAAGGCGGGCATGGCCGCCAGGCTGTTCTGCATCAACCGCGGCGAGACCGAGCGCCTGGCCGAGTCGCTCGCCGACGCCGGGGCCGGCGGACTGGTCTCCATCTCCACCGGCTACATCGAAGAGGGCTTCGTGCACGCTCCCTCCAAGACGGCGGTCATAACCTCCTCCGAGCTGTTCCGCCGCCGCTACCGCTTCGACCCGGCCTCCATCAAGCCCAAGAACAAGTTCTTCAAGTGGACCGACCTCAAGGTCGGGGACTTCATAGTGCACGAGGACTACGGCGTGGGCCGCTACCTCGGCATCCGCAAGGCCTATTTCCGCAACGCCTACGGCGAGCAGGTGGAGGATTCCGACTGCCTGTCGCTGGAGTACGCGCGGGGCGATAAATTACTGGTGCCGCTGCACGACTTCAGCCGCGTGCAGAAATACATCAGTTCCGAGGGCAAGGCCCCGCGCCTGTCCCACATGGACACCAAGACCTGGACCGAGATGAAGACCCGGGTCAAAAAAGAGGTGGAGGCGCTGGCGCTGGACATTTTGAAGCTCGAGGCCGAGCGCGCGGCGCTCAAGACGGCCGCGCTGCCGCACGGCGGCCACCTGGAGGACGAGTTCGCCGCCTCTTTCCCTTTCGACGAGACGCCGGACCAGGCCCGCGCCATCTCCGAGGTGACGGCCGACCTGGAGAAGGAGCTGCCCATGAACCGGCTGGTGGCCGGCGACGTGGGCTTCGGCAAGACCGAGGTGGCCATGCGCGCCGCCATGCGCGCGGTGGCCAACGGCAGACAGGCCGCGGTGCTGGTGCCCACCACCATCCTCGCGGACCAGCACTTCCACAATTTTTCCAAGCGCTTCGCCGGCTTCCCGGTGAACATCCGCGTGATCTCCCGCTTCGTGGCCAAGGCGGAGCAGAAGAAGATCCTCGCCGACCTGGCCCGCGGCAAGATCGACATCATCATCGGCACGCACCGGCTGCTGCAGGCTGACGTGGAGTTCGCCGGGCTGGGCGTGATGATAGCCGACGAGGAGCACCGCTTCGGCGTCAAGGACAAGGACCGCATCAAGGCCGCCTCCAAGGGCGTGCACTGCCTGCTGATGAGCGCCACGCCCATACCGCGCACGCTCTACCAGTCGCTGTCGTCGCTCAAGTCCATGTCCGTCATCGAGAGCGCCCCGGTGGGGCGGCAGGCCATCTCCACCTTCGTGCGGCCCTTTACCGAGAAGGGCGCCGCCGAGGCCGTCACCTACGAGCTGGCCCGCGGCGGGCAGGTGTACTACGTGCACAACCGCGTGCAGACCATAGACAGCCGGGCCGCCTATTTGAAGCGCCTGATGCCCGAGCTGCGCGTCGCCGTGATCCACGGCCAGATGAAGGCCGAGGCGGTGGAGCAGGCCATGTGGGATTTCCTCAACCGCAAGTACGACGTGCTGATGGCCACCACCATCATCGAGTCCGGTCTGGACATCCCGACGGTGAACACGATGATAGTGGAGAACGCGCACGAGATGGGCCTGGCGCAGCTCTACCAGCTGCGCGGGCGCATAGGGCGCGAGAAGCAGAAGGCCTACTGCTACCTGTATTTCCCGGGCTGGATGCGGCGCGGCGGGGAAAAACTTGCGAAGAAGGCGGAGCTGATCTCTCCGGACGACCATCCCGAGAAAGAGATCAGCGAGGATGCGGTGCGGCGCCTCTCGGCGCTGGAGGAGTTCACCGAGCTGGGCTCCGGCTTCCGCCTGGCCATGCGCGACCTGGAGATACGCGGCGCCGGCGAACTGCTGGGCCTGCGGCAGCACGGCTTCATCAATTCCATCGGCCTCGAGATGTACATCAAGCTGCTCAACGGCGAGATAGACCGCATCAAGGGCCGCGCCGGCGCGGCCGAGCTGCCCGAGCCTAAAATGGATATCCTGGTGCCGGCCTTCATCCCCGAGGATTACGTGGGCGACGACATGGAGCGCCTGAACTTCTACAAGAAGCTGCTCAACGCCAGGGAGGCCGATCTGCCCGCGCTGCTGCGGGGTTTCGAGGATATTTCGGGCCCGGCCCCGGCGCAGCTGAAGAACCTGGTCGAGATCATCCGCCTCAAGAAAATGCTGGCCAGGAAGTCGGTGCGGGCGGTCACGCAGAAAGAGGACGAGCTGGAGATCTTCTTCCTGCCCGGCGCCGCGGTGGACCAGGGCGTGATAGGCCGCTGGCGCAAGGCTTTCGGCCAGCGGCTCTCCTTCCTGCCCTCCAAGGGCGGCGACGGCATCCGGATCTCGGCCGTGGCCGACCCCCTGGAGGATATCTCCGCCGCCGCCCTGGGCTTTGTATAATGGACCTATGAAGGAAGAGAACGAAGAGACTTTAAAGGCCCGCAACGACGCCTGCGATTTCGCGGTGGACGTCGGCCTGTACTCCAACGTTTTCCTCGCGCTGCTCAAGACCGCCGTCGGCATAGTCGGCCACAGCGCCGCGCTGCTCGCCGACGGCATCAACTCCACTTCCGATTTCGTCTACTACGTGGCGGTGAAGATCTTCGTGCGGCTGTCCCGCATGCCGCCCGACGACGAGCATCCCTACGGCCACAGCCAGTTCGAGACCATAGCGGCGCTCGTGGTGGGGGCCTTCATCATCACCACCGGCGTCGCCATTTTCTGGGAGTCGGCCGACAGGGGCTGGCACCTCTACTCCGGCACCGCGGAAGCCGCGGCCATTTCCATTTACGCCCTGTGGACGGCGCTGTTCACCATCGCCCTCAAGATCGGCCTGGCCGTGAAGACCAGGCGCATCGGCGAGACCACGCGCAACCCCGTGGTGGCGGCGCTGGCCAAGGACCATGTCAACGACATCATGGCCTCTTCGGCCGCGGCGCTGGGCATAGTGCTGGCCCTGCTGGGCTACACCTGGGTGGACCCGCTGGCCGGCGCCGTGGTGGCGCTGTTCATCCTCAAGACCGGCGTGGGCATACTCAGGGAATCGGCGATGGAGCTGATGGACACCGTGCCCGGCAAAGAGCTGGACGCCGAGATCCGCGCGGCGCTGGCCGGAGTGGCGGGCATAAAGGCCGTGGAGGAGGTGCACGCGCACCGCTTCGGGCCGCACTTCATCGTCAACCTGAAATTCTGCGTGGACGGCAGCCTGCCGGTGAGCGACGGCGACCGCATAGCCACCCTGGCCGAAAAGACCCTTTACGAGAAGTTCCACCACATCCGCAAGGTTTACACCCACTACCACCCCGAAAAGCGGTCCTGACCGCAGGGGGGCCATAGGACCCTGTCCCTCCCAATGAAAAACTGCTAAAATATATTAAGGAAGTATTGCTCTTTGAGAACCCTTTTGTCACAGTACTAAGCTTCGCGAGTGCGGGGCGCGGTACCGATTTGATAAGGAAATTTCATCTTCGGGAGGTTCAGCGCAGCGACCAAGCGCAGCGCAGGGAGCAAGCGACGATGAAACGGAGGGCAGAGCCCTCCTTGTAGAGCACCCGGCCGACGAAGGCCGGGCCGCTAATCGGCCCCGCGCGCAGTGCGGCGCGCGCGGGGTGCGACAGACGGGGGCGAATAGGTTCGACGTGAACTTGTTCTGCAGGATCAGCAGGTCATGGTTGACCAGGCCATGTAAAACAGGGTCAAAAAAACAAAAGCCAACTCCAACGAGCTGGCCTGGGCGCACGCCTAAGTGTGCCTCGCTTATAGTCTGCCCGCCTGAGCGGACTGTACTGCGTTAAATTCAGGCTGCTGTCGCCGGGGGCGCGCTTCGTCCCGCGTCGGCAAAAGACAACACGGAGCTGGGCCGGCATTGTCGCCTTGAACTTATGCCGTCCGAGACAAACTCAGGGCTAAGCCTGTAGCGGTTCCTGCAAGCGGTTTACGGACCCGAGTGCAAATCTCGGCGCCTCCACCATATTAAGCCGGTCTCTTAGGAGACCGGCTTTTTATTTGAACCGCGGGAAGCGCAGTCGGCGCCGGTGTCCGGCGTCACCGCGAGAAGCGGCGCGGGAGGGCGGTTAATTTTGTTATTATTTTGTCAGGCGCCGGCTTTTACGGGAGCGCCGGCGGGGATAGAGGGATAAAAATGACAATTTTAATGACCGCTTTCAGGAGCCGCCGCGGCGCGGCCATGACGCAAATTATCATTTGGGGACTTATCATACTTGGCCTGGCCACGGCGGTACTGCGCTGGCAGCTGCAGCGCCACAGGCAGGCCGCCAATAACCTGGCGGACTCCCAGCTCAAAGGCGACGCGGAGCTGGTGCGCGGGCCGCTGATGTCCTGCCTGGAGGCCGCGGGCTATCCGTCCGGGTCCTGCACTCCCACCCCGGCCCAGGCCGCTTGCGTGCCGGCCGGGGTTGGGATCGCTTTCGGCGGGACGCCGCCTTCCTGCACGGTAAGGCTGGTACTCTCCAAGTAATATGGACCGGGGTTATACCAATGGCGAGAAGGCGCTGGCGGCCGCCGGAGTAATTGCGGCGCTGGGCGCCATCGCCATGCCCGTGCTCAACCCCGACCTGTACTGGCATCTTTCCGCCGGCAGGTATATCGTGGAAAATCTGCGGCTGCCGGCCTCCGACTTCCTCTCCTGGACCGAGCAGGGCGCGCCGTGGACCGATTTCGAATGGCTGGTGCAGCTGCTCTATTACGGAGCGCACCAGTTGGCCGGCGCCGCGGGTTTCTTCGCCCTCAAAACCGCCGTACTGGGCGCTTCCTTCTATTTCTTTTTCAGGACGCTGGCCGACAAAGGCCTGGGCCGCTGCGCCTTCTTCGCGCTGCCGCTCTGGGGCCTGGCCCTGATGGCCAACTCCGACCTGCGGCCGGAAAATTTCAGCGTGCTGTTCTTCTCCGTCCTGCTCTGGCGGCTGGAGCGCGCCCGCGCCGCCGGCCGGCCCTGGCCGGCCGGGCCGGGCGGCTTCGCCGGGCTGGCCCTGCTGTTCGCGGCCTGGGCAAACCTGCACGCAGGCTTCGCCTACGGCCTGCTGCTGCTGGCCGGCTACGCCGCCGGCAACCGGGCCGACGCCGCGCTGTACCCGCCCGCAGGAAATGCCGGCCTGCGGTTGCCGCTGCTGGGCCTGGCCGCCGCCGTAGCCGGAACGCTGTTTAACCCCTGGGGTCCCGCCCTTTATTCCATCCTGCTGCAGCATGCCGCCGAGGCCGGCGCCATGTCCCGCTACCTGGCCGAGTGGGCACCGCCCTCGCTGGCCAACCCCTGGCATTGGCCGTACATGGCCGCCCTGCTGGGCTCCTTCGGCCTGCTGCTGGCTCGCTTCCTGCGCGAGCGCCGCCTGCCGCTGGCCCATCTCCTGACCTTGGGCTGGCTGGCTTTCGAGTCGGCGCGGCATACGCGCCACATCGTTTTCTTCTCTATGGCGGCGCTGGTCTTCGGCCTGGACGCCGCCGCCAGGCTGTGGGGCCCGGAAAAGCTGCGCAGGGCCGGCAAATACCTGCTGGGCGGGGCCGTGCTCTACCTCGCTCTCTTCGTCTGGCCGCGTTTTCTCGCTTTCAAAGTGAACCTGGGCGCCGAGGCCGCCGGGGCCGCCGCCTACCTGAAGTCGGCGGAGGCCGGGCTGGGCGGGCGGCGCCTGTATAACCCGTGGACCTGGGGCGGCTACCTGGGCTGGGCGCTCAACCCCGGTTACAAGGTGTTTACCGACGGGCGCTATATCTTCCATAAGCATCTGGCCCCGGTCAGCGCGGCCATGACAGACCAGGATACCTGGGCGAAATTCGCGGCGGAGAAAGGGCTGGAACTGGCGCTGTTCCGCCGCGACTACCAGCTGCTGCCCTTCGGCACTCCGGACGGCCCGGTGGCGCGGCCCTCCTACCTGCTCTTCATGCCCGAAAAGGACTGGGCGCTGGTATACTGGGACGCTTTCTCCGTGCTCTTCGCGCGGCGGGGCAAGCCGCTGCCGGCCGAGTTCCGCCTGCTGCGCCCCGACGACCTCGCGCACGCCAGGCTGGAGATCTGCGCCGGGCGCGCCGGCGCCGCGGCGGCCGCGGCCGAGCTGGAGCTGTACAAGGCCCGCACGGCCGGCGCGGCCTCGCGCAGGGAAGCCGCGCAGTTCGGCGCGTGGCTGGCCGCTTACCCCGGTTCCTGCCGCCGTTGAAACCCCGCCCATAATATAATATTGTTATATTGTGAACGCCATCCGGACCAATGTTTTCGCCAAGGTCGCCGGCCCTACCGCCATCCTGGCCGCGGTCGGCTGGTCGCTCTGGATGTGGCCCGCGCATTTCCTCTGGGTCTACCCCGCTTCCGGGTCTCTCTTCCTCTGGTTCTCCTGGACCGGCGAGAAGGAGATCAAATACATCTTCCTGTTCCTGCTCACCGCCGCCGGCTTTCTGCTGCCGCGGCTTTTCAGCCAGGGCGACACGCTGTTCCTCTTCGCCGGGACGATGGCCGAAGTGCTGGGCCTGTGGCTGCTCTTCTTCGCGCTGTCCAGTTCCGAGAATTCGCGCAAGGCGGCCCGCGAGCGGCTGGCCGCCGAAGAGTCCGCCGCCGGGGAGCGGGTGAAAGACCTCGAGGACGAGCTGGCCCGCTACCGCATGCACCTCGACAGCACGCTGGCCCGCATCAGGGACAAGGGCGCGCTGGCGGAGGCCGTGCAGGACATGGGCCTGGCCGCCGCCCCCGACGAGGTGAAGGCCAGGCTGGAGACGCTGCTGCGCAACTATTTCCCCGGCGCGGCCGTGGAGCTGCGCACGGGCGCCCCGCGCGACTTCGCCGACAACTGGGTGGCCGAGCGCAAGATCCCGCTGCTCGTGCGCGATTCCGCCACCGACAGCCGCCTGCCGCGCGGCTCGTTCGGGCCCGCCGAGCGGTCCCTGATGGCGCTGCCGCTGCATCTGTTCGGGCGGCTGGTGGGCTTCGTGCGCGCCTCCGCCCCGGAGCCCGAGCGCTTCCGCGCCGAGGACCTGCGAGGCGCCGAGCTGGCCTGCACGCTGGCCGGCGTCAGCATGGAGAACATCTACCTCTTCGAAAAGGTCAACGAGCTGGCCATCAAGGACGGGCTCACCGGTCTCTATACCCACCGGGCCTTCCAGACCCGCCTGCAGGAGGAGATCCTGCGCGCCGCCCGGGCCAAGGTGCCCTTCTGCGTGGTGATGGCGGACATAGACCATTTTAAATCCTATAACGATACCTTCGGCCACCAGGCCGGCGACGCCGTGCTGAAGGCCGTGGCCGAGACCGTGCTCTCCGGGGTGCGCGACATCGACTTCGCCGCCCGCTACGGCGGCGAGGAGTTCGCGCTGGTGATCACCGGGGCGGGCCGCGAGCAGGCCGCCGCCGTCGCCGAGAAGATCCGCGCGGCGCTGGAGGCCAGGTCCTTCCTCTTCGGCGGCAGGCCCTCGCGCGTGACGGCCAGCTTCGGCGTGGCCGAGTTCCCGGCCGAGGCCGCCGCCGCCGGCCAGCTGGTGCGCGCCGCGGACGAGCGCATGTACCGGGCCAAGCAGGGCGGCCGCAACAGGGTGGTGGCCGCATGAACAGGCCCGAGCTCTGGACCGCCGCCGCGGCCGCCGCGCCGCTGCTCTCCTATTTCCTCGGGCGCTACCACCGCTGGGGCGGCGTAGCCGCCGGCGCCGCCGCCTTCGCCGCGGCCTCCTACATGCTCTCCGCCGAGATCGCGGCCGGCGCGCCCTACGCGGCTCTGGCCCTGTGGACGGCCGCGGCCCTGGCCCACTCGGCGCTGCTCAACGGCCGCGCCGGCGCTGCGCCGGACCGCTCCGCCCTGCAGAAGGCGCTGGCCCGGGCCGCCGCGCTGCAGGCCGAGCTCGCCCTGATAAAGACGGAAACCACGCTCAACGCCGCCGGCGAGAAGAGATCGCTCGCGGTCTATTCCGCCGTCAAGCTGCTCTCCGAGACCGTAGAGCCCCAGGCCGCCGGCAAGCAGCTGGGCAAGTACCTGGCCGACTATTTCGGCACCGAAGAGGCCGCGCTGTACATGGCTCCCGTGCCAGGCGGCCCGCTGGAACTTTTCTCGCAGGCCGCGCGCGGGAGCGCGCTGCCGCCGTACGCCGAACTGCCGCTGGGCGGCGGTTTGCCTTCGGCTCCGCTGGCCGCCGCCGGCCTGGCGCTGGCGCCGGTGACCGCCGGCGGGGAGAACCTGGGCCTGCTGGTGCTGCGCGGCGGGGAGAGCGCCGCCAGGGACGCCGGCAGGTTCGCCGCCGAAATCGCTTTCGCGCTCAAGCGCGTGATGCTGTTCCGCCGCGTGGAGTGGCTCTCGCTGACCGACGGCCTGACCGGGCTGTGGCGCCGCAGCGCGCTCGACGAGAAGGTGCGCGAGGAGATCCGCCGCGCCGCCGCTTTCAAGACCTCGATGGGCTTCATGATAGCCGACATTGACCATTTCAAGCATCTCAACGACACCTACGGTCACCAGTTCGGCGACGCGGTGCTCAGGCGCGTGGCCGAGCTGCTGCGCTCCGGCGTCTACGAGACCGACTTCGTGGGCCGCTACGGCGGCGAGGAGTTCGGCATCGTGCTGCCGCGGGCCGATTCGGCCGGCGTGCTGCGCAAGGCCGAGACCATACGCGCGCGCATAGAGGCCGAGCCCTTCGCGCAGGGCCTGGAGCGGGTGCGGCTGACCGTCTCCATCGGCATCGCCCATTTCCCGCGCGACGGCCGGACCCCGGAGGAGATCATCGCCAGGGCCGACACAGCTCTTTACGCCGCCAAGGAAGGCGGACGCAACCGCGTGATGGACGCGGGCAGCCTGTAACCGGAGGAACAAATGGAAGAACAAAACAACAGCGGTGCGGACAGCAACGGCCGGCAGCCGCAGCAGGCCGCCCAGCCGGCCCAGCCCGCCCGGCAGGAGCCGGCGGCCGCCCGCGGCGGCACTGCCCTGTGGCTGAAGATCATCGCGGTGCTCTACGGGCTCTCCCTGATCGCCGCTTTCGCGGTGGTCAACAGGGCCGACACCGCGCGCAAGGCCAGGACCAAGGACATGGACCTGTCCAAGCTGACCGGCCTGCAGAAGAAGAAGGACGCGGTGGCCGTCATCCCGATCTACGGCGTGATCTCGCAGGGCGCCTCGTCGCGCTCGTGGGAGCGCGGCAGCCAGCAGACCGCCAAGCGCATACGGACGCTGGCCGCCAAGAAAGAGGTCAAGGCCATCGTGCTCGACATCAACTCCCCCGGCGGCTCGGTGGGGGCGGTGCAGGAGATCTACTCCGCCGTGCTCAAGGCCAAGGCCGAGACCAAGAAGCCTTTCATCGCCCGCTTCGGAGAGGTGTCGGCCAGCGGCGGCTACTATGTGGGCGCCGCCTGCGACCAGATCGTCTCCCACCCGGGCACGATCACCGGTTCCATCGGCGTCATCTTCAGCGTCAGCAACATCGAAGGCCTGATGAAGAAGGTGGGCCTGCGCAACGAGGCCATCAAGTCCGGCAAGTTCAAGGACATCGGCTCGATGTCGCGCGAGATGAGCCCCGAGGAGCGCCGCCTGCTGCAGGCCATGATAGACGATTCCTACGAACAGTTCGTGGCGGCCGTCGCGCAGGGCCGCAAGATGACCGTGGAGCAGGTCAAGCCGCTCGCCGACGGGCGCATCTATACCGGCAGGCAGGCCAAGGAGGCCGGCCTGGTGGATAAGTTCGGCGATCTGCAGGACGCGGTGGACGCGGCCGGCGAGGCCGGCGGCCTGGGCAAGAACCCGCGCGTGCTCAGCGACGGCGATCCTTTCGAGAACCTGATGTCGCTGCTCGACACCAAGCTCTCCCTGCGCGGCAGCGCGGTGGAGCAGGCGCTCGACGCCACTCCCCGGGTGGAATACCGCTGGTCGGGGCGCTAGTATGAACCCGATCAATACCCTCGCGGCGCTGATAGATAAACCGGAACTCCTGGCGGCAGCCGACCGGCCGGAGGGACTGGGCCGCACCGGCATGCTGGGCTACCTGGCGGGCACGCTGGGGATCTTCGCCTGGCTGCGCATATACTCGGCGGTGCCGCCGGGGTTCATGTCGTTCACGGCCGTGCTGCTGTGCCTGTTGGGCCTGAACTTCCTGATGGCGGCCCTGCTGCACCTGTTCATGGACCTCACCGGCGCCCGCGGCGGCGCGGGGCGGCTCTTCCTGGCCTTCGGCTGCACCGACTACCTGATGTCGCTGCTGATCCCGCTGGCTTTCTTCTCCAAGCTCAACCTCGTCGGCGGCTTCGCGGCCTACTCTGCCTGCGTGGCTCTGCTGGTTTACGCCCGCGTGCGCATCGTGAAGCGCGTCTACGCGGTCTCGGCCAACAAGGCCGCGCTGGGCGTGCTGTTGCCCTACGCCTGGCTGGGCGCGGCCGCGTTCGTCGCGTCCGTATATTCGCTGGCCTGGCTGATCTGGCTGATAATCTGATGTCGAAGATACCGCAGGTAAAAGAATACGACGGGCTGCCCGTAGTGACGGCGGAGAAGATGAAGTACCTGGACATGAAAGCCTCCAGGGAATACTCTATCCCGGCCGCCGGTCTGATGGAGAACGCGGGCCGGGCCATAGCGGAGGCCGCGCTGGAGTTCGCCGCGGCCGAGCTGGGCAAAAAGCCCGACGTTCTCAAGGCCGTGGTCTGCTGCGGCAAGGGCAATAACGGCGGCGACGGCCTGGCGGCCGCGCGCTACCTGCGGCAGGCGGGAGCGGCCGTGAAGGTTTTCATCCTGCCTCCCAAGGAGGAGGGCTACGGCGAACTGGTGGTGGCCAACCTGGCCGCAGCCAAGACGGCCGGCGTGCCGGTGGCGATGACGCGCAAGGAGGACCTGGACGCGCTGGCGGCCGAGTTCGCCGGCGCCGACCTGCTGCTGGACGCGCTGCTGGGCGTCAGCTCGGTGGGCAAGCCCACCGGCCCGGTGCACCGCGTCATACAGCTGATGAACAAGAGCGCACGCCCTATCGTGGCGGTGGACATCCCGTCGGGCCTCAGCCCGGATACCGGCCACCACAGCGGCGTCTTCATAATCGCCAAGCTTACGCTGACGCTCGGTTTCGCCAAGAGCGGCCTGATGGCCGCCCACGCACAGAAGAACACCGGCGTCATCCGGGTCCTGCCCATCGGCTACCCGCAGGCGCTGATAGACGAGGCGCGCCGCTAAGCCCCGCCCCTCTCCGCCGCACCGACTTTAGCCAAACACCAGGAGCTGTATGCGTCCCTTTAACGACAGTGTGATCTACTTCGCGGTGGTGGACAGGTTCCACAACGGCCACGCCGGCAACGACGGAGGCTGTTACCCCGAATCCTGCGACCCCACCCATACCGACTGGTTCAAATACTGGGGCGGCGACCTGAGCGGCGTGGTCCAGAAGCTGGACTACCTAAAGGAACTGGGCTGCTCGGCGCTATGGCTGACGCCCATCTTCGACCAGATCGACGGACTGGTGGACGTGGAAGGGCGCGGCATGGCCGGCTATCACGGTTACTGGGCCAAGGATTTCAAGCGGCTCGACGAGCACCTGGCCGGCTCGCCGGACGACGTGCGGGTGTTCGCCTCCGACAATACCGTGGTGGACCGGCTGGTGCGCTCCATGCACGACCTGGACATGAAGCTGGTCCTCGACATCGTCTGCAACCATTCCAGCCCCGCCCAGCGCGTGGACACCGGCGGCCGCCCGACCAAGGGCGAGATCTACGACGACGGCAAGCTGCTGACCTCCTACGACGACGATAAGCTGGGCTGGTACCACCGCGCCGGAGGTGTGAGCGACTGGAACAATAAGGGGCAGGTGGAGACCGCGGAGCTCGCCGGCCTGGCCGACTTCAACGAATCCAAGATCGGGTACCGCAACTACATCAAGGACGCGATGCGCCTGTGGCTCGACAAGGGCGTGGACGCCTTCCGTGTGGACACTGTCAAGCACATGCCGCAGTGGTTCTGGCAGGAGTTCGTCTCCGACATGGTCTTCCACAAGCCGGACCTGTTCATCTTCGGGGAATGGTTCCAGGGCGGCTGCTGGGACGGGCTGTCCGTGCAGTTCGCCAACAAGAGCGGCATGGGCATGCTGGATTTCGCCCTGCAGCGCGGGCTGGAGGACTGCCTGGCCAGGAATGGCGGGCAGGGTTTCGAGCTGGTGGAGAACGTCTTTAAGAACGACCACAGGTTCGACGACTGCCGCCACCTCGTCACCTTCATCGACAACCACGACATGCCGCGCTTCATGTCGGCCGGCGCCACCGAGCGCCGCGTGGACATGGCGCTCGCCCTGATCCTGACCTGCCGCGGCACGCCCTGCATCTATTACGGCACCGAGCAGTACCTGCACAACGACACTAACGGCGGGGCCGACCCCTATAACCGGCCGATGATGGAGAAATGGGACACGGATACCCCGGCTTTCCGCCTCACGCGCCGGCTCGCCGCCGTGCGCCGGGAGAACCCCGCGGTGCAGCACGGCAGCCACCGGTGCAAATACCTCACCCCCGACGTTTACGCCTACACGCGCGTCTACCGCGACAACTGCTGCCTGGTTGTCTTCAACCGCGGCCCCGAGACCCGGCTGACGCTGGAGAAGATAGAGCTGCCCGACGGCGTTTACAAGGACGCGCTGTCGGACCGCGCCGTGACGGTGCGGGACGGGCGCATAGAGAATCTGGCGATGGGTCGGGACTCGGTCTTCGTCGCCGCTTACCGCGCGCCGGCCCGCGCGAAGGGCGCGATGGAGATCACCTTCGTGCTCAACGGCTTCCGCACCGAATATGGGCAGCACGTCAAGGTGACCGGCAACTGCCCGGAGCTGGGGAACTGGGACCTGGAGAAGGCCCTTAAGCTGGAATATATCAACGAGAATATGTGGCTGGGCAATATCGCCATGCCGGAGAGCGCGGGCAGGCCGATAGTCTACAAGCTCGTGGTAGAGAAAGACGGGGACGGCGTGGTCTACGAAAACCGCCCCGCCCATGTACGCCTGCTGCCGGTGGAAGGCTTCATGGAGCTGCAGCACCGCTGGAGCTGATTATTTTATAAGGGGGGAGAGCTTGGCCGAGAGCTCGGCCAGATGCTCGCGCAGCCGCGGCTGTTTTTTCAGCATCAGCGGCAGCAGCGTCCTGCGTATCCAGTTGCGCGTGTAGTACTCGTCGTCGTTGGTGTGGTCCTTGCGCGACGGCAGAGCGTTCACTTTCAAGTACTCTTCTATCTCGCGCCGCGAGACGGCCAGCAGGGGCCGGACCAGGTCTACCCGGGTTTTGCCGCGGCGGCACAGCTCCCGCTTTTCCGGTATGCCCAGCAGGCCTTTGGGCTCGGTGCCGCGCAGCAGGTTCAGCAAAATGGTTTCGGCGTGGTCGTCGGCGTGGTGGGCCGTCGCTACCAGCGAGCACTTCTTTTTCAGCGCCGAGGCGGAGAGCAGGCGGTAGCGCGCGTTGCGGGCGGCATGCTCCACGCTGTGGCCGTGTTTTTTGGCCAGGGCCCGCACGTCGGCGGAAAGGATGGAGGCCGGCAGGCCGTAGCCGGCGGCCAGCTTTTTTACGAAAGCCGCGTCGGCGTCCGCCAGGCGGCCGCGTAGTTTGTGGTTGATATGGCAGACGTGAAGTTTCAGCCGGTGAGCGCGGGCCTGGCCCGCGAAATAGTCCAGCATCACCACCGAATCCGGTCCGCCGGACACGGCCAGCAGGACGGCGTCCCCGTCCCGGAACAGGCCGCGGCGGCGCGCGTTAGCGTTCACGCGGTTCCAGAACTGCAGGGTCACGGCCTTCCTGTCCTTCATAACGAGATTATAGCAAAGCCCGGCCGCGCGGATTTTACAAGGAATTTACGGCCGCCCCTGCCCGCCGCGCGGGGCCTAATTGTATAATTCCACTATGAACGAAAAGATACTGGTGGTCGAGGACGAGCGGGACATCGCCCGCATGATAGAGTACAACCTCAAGAAGGAGGGCTACCGGCCCGTCCTCGTTCACGACGGCTCCTTCGCCGCCGCCCTGGCCGCCAAAGAAAAACCAGCCCTGATACTGCTGGACCTGATGCTGCCCGGCCTAGACGGCCTGGAGGTCTGTCGCCGCCTCAAGGCCGACGCCAAAACCTCCGCGATCCCCATCATTATGCTCACCGCCAAAGGGGAGGAGTCCGACAAAGTGCTGGGCCTGGGCCTGGGCGCCGACGATTATGTGACCAAGCCGTTCAGCCTCAAGGAACTGCTGGCCCGCGTGGGCGCCGTGCTGCGCCGCAGTTCCGTGAAATCCGCCGCCGGGGAAACCCCTGGTAAACTGAAGGTCGGGACGCTGGAGCTGGACGCGGCCAAAGTACAGGCGCGCCTGAAGGGCGAGCCGCTGGAGTTGACCGCCAAGGAATTCGAACTGCTCAAGGCCCTGATGGCCTGCGGGGACCGCGTGCTGACGCGCGAGGAGCTGCTGGAGAAGGCCTGGGGCGTGGACTCCTCGCTCGAGGTGGAGACGCGCACGGTGGACGTGCATATAGGCACGCTGCGCAGGAAGCTCGGCAAGGAAGGCCGCCGCATCGTCACCGTCAAGAACTACGGCTACCGCTTCGAGGCCGAATGAACCTCCTTCCCACCCTCAAGCTGCGCATACTGCTCTCCTACGCGCTCGTGGCGCTGCTCGCCCTGGCCGCGGCGGCCCTGCTGCTGGACCGCTCCGGGGCCCTCCCTCTGGCCGCCCTGCGCGCGCAAGCCGGCCCGATACTCGCGCTTTCCGTCCTCTTTTCACTCGGCGCCGGCTGGCTGGCTGCGCAGCTGCTGGCCCGGCAATTCGGCGAGATCATCTCCGGCTCCAAGCGCTTCGCCGCCGGCGAGTTCGATTACCGGATCCCGGTGGGCTCCTCCGGCGAACTGCGCAAGCTGTCCGAAACCCTGAACTTCATGGCTGGCCACCTGGGCGCCAAGGTGCGCGACGCGGAGCTGCGGCGCCTGGAGCTGGAGGCCGCCTTCCGCGACATGTCCGAGGCCATTTTCTTCACCGACGGCGCGGGCGTAATAACCCGCATGAACCCGCGCGCGCGGCAGCTTATGGGCGCGAAAGGCTTCGAACCCGAGGGAATGCGCCTGTCGGGCATGCCCGGCGGCGACGAGCTTTCCTCCGCGGCCATCAAGGCCCTCTCCAGCGGCGGCCCGGTGGCCTTCGAGTTCGAGCCCGGCCCCGGCACTGTCCTGGCGGTCAGCGCGGCGCCCATCCTGGAGGGCGGCGCCGTGCGCGGCTGCGTGCTGGTGGCGCGCGACATCACAGGGCCCCGGAAACTGGAGACGATGCGTAAGGATTTCGTGGCCAATGTCTCGCACGAGCTGAAGACCCCGCTGACGGCCATCAAAGGCTGCGCGGAGACGCTGCTGGGCGGCGCGCTGGAGGACAAGGAGCACGGCCCCGGTTTCGCGCGCAGCATCTACGAGCAGTCGGTGCGCCTGGAGAACCTGGTGGACGACCTGCTGAAGATCTCCTACGCCGAGTCCGGCAAAGCCAGCGCCGAGAAGGCCGCCGTGGAGCTGAAGCCGCTGGTCGCGGAGAGCGCCACAGGCCTGGCGGGCCTGCTGGCGAAGAAAAACATAATTCTCTCAAACCTGGTGCCGGACGGCCTGGCCGTGAGCGCCGACCGAGACAAACTCTCGCAGGTGCTGATAAACCTGCTCGACAACGCCGCCAAGTACGGCCGCGAGGGCGGCTGGATAAAGATCTCCGCCACCGAAGAGCCCGGCGCCGTGAAGGTCGCGGTGGAGAACAACGGCCCCGGCATCCCCGCCGAGCATCTGCCGCATATCTTCGAGCGCTTCTACCGCGCCGACAAAGCCCGCTCGCGCGAGCTGGGCGGCACGGGCCTCGGGCTCTCCATCGTGAAACACCTCGTGGAGCTTCACGGCGGCGCCGTAGGCGCGGAAAGTTCCGAGCCCGCCGGCGCCCTCTTCTGGTTCACGCTGCCCTCCTGACTTTTATCATATAGCCGTGCCCAGGCCCGGCCTGGGCCCTCTTTCAACGGGGGCCTGGGCCTTTAGCCTCATTTGGCGCCGCCGCGTTGCTGCTACACTATAAGCATAGACGGCGGGACAAGGTGAAAAAATGAAAAAAATATTCCATCTGGCGGTTGCGGCGGCGATAACCCTGGCTTATGCCGGGTCCCTGAGCGCGGCGGACCAGGTTTCTCCCTTTGACGGCGGCGGCCTCTCCCTCTCCGGCCAGAACGCCGAACTGCCCGCGGTGCCCGCCCCGGCGAGCGCGGAGCCCGCGGTGAAGGAAGCCCCGGTCCCGGCCCACGGCTTCAGCGCCGGCCAGCTGGGCGAAATGAGGGCGCATAACGCAGGCCTGCTGGGCGTCCATAACAAGGGTCTGGCTTTCGAGGACGAGCGCGTGGAGCGCAAGTACCGCCCCTACGCCGACTACGAGGCCCCCGGCTACCTCATCATGAGCGCCGACTTCAATTTCAACTCCCGCCAGGCCAAGCTGCTGATGGCCAGCAAGCTGCCGGCCGACGCCACCCTGGTGATCTTCACCGATTACGACGACGCCTCCGTCAAGGAGAGCATACTGCGGACCTACGAGAGCGTGATCCCCCGCTCCCGCGTGAAGGTCATAGCGCTGCGGGGCGCCGTTCAGGGCTTCTGGGCGCGCGACGGCATACCGGTGCCCGCCATAGACAAGGCCGGCAAGCTGGTGGTAGTGGACGCCGTCTACGGCCACCGCTTCGAGCCCGACGCCCAGATAGCGCAGTTCTTCGGCGCCGGTCTCGAGAAACACCAGTATTACTATGAGGGCGGCAACTACATGGCCAACGCCGCCGGCGACTGCATCATGGTCAACCACGGCTACCATACCCAGATCCCCGACAGCGTCTTTGTCGGCCAGTACGGCTGCAGGCAGATGATACGGCTGCCCTTCGTGGACGGTATCGGCCACATAGACGAGCACGTGCGCTTCGTCAGCGAGAAGGTCGTGGTCACCGATCTGAAAGAGTACCAGGACATCCTGCAGGGCAAGGGCTTCACCGTGCACATGCTGCCCAAGCCTTCCGGCCCCTACGAGACTTACGTGAACTCGCTGTTGATGAACGACCAGATCATAGTGCCGGTGTTCGGCCGCTCCACGGACGCGCAGGCGCTGGCTGTGTATCAGAGGCTCGGCCTCAAGGCCAGCGGCGCCGACTCCAAAGCCCTCTCCAACCAGGGCCAGGGTTCGGTGCACTGCATCACGATGACCTACCCCAAAGTGCCGATGACCAATCTGCTCAAGGCCCTCGGCGCCACGGAAATCTAAACCGTCACGCGGCAAGAATGCGCGGGCCCTGCGGCCCGCGCATTTTTTTATCCCGAGCCCTTACGCGCAAGCCATAAGGGCCCCTCCGCGCTTTTTACCGGCAATTTACCCGCTTTTTAAGCCGCCTTGACCCGGCTTTCCTAGACTATAGGCATGAAATTCATCCAACTCATGCTCGCGGTTCTGTTGCTCTCGGCGGCAATGCCCGCCCGCGCCGGCGAACTGGACCTGCTGCTGGACCGGCTGGTGGAGAAGAACGTGATAGATCCCGGGGAGGCCCAGGAGATCCGGATAGGCACGCAGGAAGAAGTGAAGAAGGAGATATCCCAGCAGCGGCACGCCACGCTGCCCATGTGGCTGCAGACCATGAAGCTGCGCGGCGACGTGCGCCTGCGCTACCAGTTCAACGACAATCACAACAAGGCCCTGACCCAGCACCGCGGCCGCTTCCGGCTGCGCTTCTTCGCCGACGCCAAGGTCAACGAAAAGGTCTATATGGGTTTCGGCTTCGCCAGCGGCTCCAGCGCCGACCCGCGCTCCACCAATCAGACCTTCGGCGACAACAACGGCAAGAAGAGCCTGTGGATAGATTATGTCTTCGCGGAATATAACGCCAACGACAACCTGGCCTTCACGGCCGGCCGCACCAAGAACCCGTTGTGGCTCACCAGCGACCTGCTGTGGGACAGCGACGTGAACATGGAAGGCCTCAGCGCCCGCGTCAGCCTGCCGGTGAACTATAACTGGGACATCTTCGGCAACGCGGGCTTCATGGTCCTGTCGGAATCTTCCTCGGATCCCAAGGACCCGTATCTGCTCTTCGCCCAGCCCGGAGTGATTTGGCACGACAACGACGGCGTCTATGATATGAAGGCCGGGGCGGCGGTGTACGCGTTCAACAATATAGAGCACTCTCCCGAACTGGCGCACCGCCCTTCCACTACCGATGGCTATCAAAAATCAAATACCCTTGTCGGCGGCCAGTACAAGTACAGCTATGACGCGATCAGCCCGGAAATAGAGCTCAACGCCAATATCCTGGACCCGGTCAGCGTGCCGCTGGTAACCTCGCTGCTGGGTTATAACCTCACCTATGTCGGCGCGTTCGGCAACTATATAAAATCGCTCGACCACGGCAGGGCGTCCGAGGGCTGGCTGGCGGGATTCAGGCTCGGCCAGCGCAAAGTGTCGGACTCCGGGCAATGGCAACTGCGCTACAGCTACCGCCGCCTGGAGGCCGACGCCTGGCTGGACAATTACCCCGACTCCGACTTCTACGGCGGCGCCGTCAACGCGCAGGGCCACGAGGTGCTGCTGACGCTGGGCCTGCTGCGCTCCTTCGCCCTGGACCTGGATTATTACCAGACGCGGCCCATAGCCGGGGGGCTGAAAAAAGAAAAGCTGTTCCAGGCCGATATCAACCTGAAATTCTAAAGAACATAATTAGGAGAATAAAATGAAAAAAATAATAACCATCGTAATGCTGCTCGGCCTGGCCGCCCAGGCCAGCGCCGGGAAGATAGTGATGGAAGGCTCCACCACGGTGCTGCCTATAGCCCAGAAGGCCGCCGAGGTGTTCATGAAGAACAACCCCGACGAGGAGATAGTGGTGCGCGGCGGCGGCTCCGGCGTGGGCATAGCCTCCATGATAGACGGCACCTGCGACATCGCCGACGCCTCCCGGGCCATCAAGCCCGCCGAGCTGGAGAAGGCCTCCAAGAAAGGCCGAGACCTGAAGGCGCACATCATCGCGATGGACGGCATCTCGCACATCGTGCACCCGTCCAACGCGACGACCGGCCTTACCCGCGAGCAGATCAGGCTGATCTACACCTCCCGGGTGAAGAACTGGAAGGAGATCGGCGGTCCCGACCTGAAGATAGTGGTGATCTCGCGCGACAGCGCCAGCGGCACCTTCGAGGCCTTCAGCGAGCTGGTGCTCGACAAGAAGAAGGTGCGCCCCGACGCCATAATGCAGGCCTCCAACCAGGGCATCGCCTCCATAGTGGCCCGCACCCCCGGCGCCATCGGCTACGTGGGCCTGGGCTACGTGACGGACGCGGTGAAGGCCATAGCCGTGGACGGCGTGATGCCGGACAAGAACTCGGTGCTGCGCAATAAGTACGCCATCTCGCGCCCGCTGTTCATGTACACGGTCGGCGTCCCGCAGGGCACCGTCAAGAAGTTCATCGACTTCCTGAAAGGCCCCGAGGGCCAGAAGATAGTGGGCGAGGAGGGCTTCGTCCCGCTGAAGTAGTGTCAGGGGACGCTGCTTCCTATCTTCCTAAAGCTCGGCCGGGAAAGAAATTAGGAATTTAGGAAGCAGCGTCCCCTATAACGCTTGCGGTCAGAGGAGGCTCAGCAGGAGCTTCACGTTCAGGTAGGCCACGGTAAGGCCTATGGCCAGCAGCAGCGCCAGGTCCAGCTTGCCGTTGGCGTGGCTGCCCATGACCTTTTTGGAAGAGGTCAGGTAGATCTGCAGGAAAATAGTGAAAGGCAGTTGCACGCTCAGCGCCATCTGCGAATAGATGAGCCCCTTGAACGGGTCCGTGACGAAGAAGATGATGAGCAGCGCCGCGAACAGCGAGATGTAAACGCCCAACCGGCTGTGATTGTCGGCCAGGTTCATGGGTTCCCCGAAGAGGCCGGCGAAGATGGACGCCCCGGCCATGCCGGAGGTCACGCTGGACGCCACCCCGGCCAGCAGCAGCGCCAGAGCGAACACCGCGGACGCGTGTCCGCCCAGGAGCGGGATCAGCATCTCGCGCGCCTGCGGCAGTTCGGTCACCACCGTGCCCGCCGCGTAGAAAGTGGCCGCCGCCATTATGATCATGGCGCTGTTTATGGCCCAGCCCACCAGCATGGACAGCAGGGTGTCGGCGAACTCGTACTTGAGCTGCAGCTGTATCACCTTCTCGTCCTCCAGGTTCCACTGCCGGCTCTGGATGATTTCCGAATGCAGGAACAGGTTATGCGGCATCACCACCGCGCCCAGCACGCTCATCACTATCAGCATGGAGCCGTCGGGCAGCGCCGGCGTCACCCAGCCGGCCATCGTGGCGTGCCAGTCCACCGGGGCCAGTTTCAGCTCGTAGATAAAGGAAAGGCCGATGAGCGAAACGAAGCCTATTATCCATTTCTCCAGCCGGCGGTAGGTGTTGGACAGCAGCAGGAAGGTCACCAGCCCCGTCACCAGGGCGGCGCCAAGCTTGAGCGGCACGCCGAAGAGCATCTGCAGCGCTATGGCCCCGCCCAGGATCTCGGCCAGCGACGTGGACACCGAGGCCGCCATGGCCGACCACAGGAGCGGCCGGTGGACGGCGGCGGGCAGATGCTTCTGCGCGGCCTCGCTCAGGCACAGGCCCGAGGCTATGCCCAGGTGCGCCACGTTGTGCTGCAGTATTATGAGCATGACCGTGGACAGCGTCACCATCCACAGCAGGGTATAGCCGTACGTGGAGCCGGCGGCCAGGTTGCTGGCCCAGTTGCCAGGGTCTATGAAGCCTACGGTAACCAGCAGGCCGGGGCCTACGTATTTCAGCAGTTCCAGCGCGCCGAAAACGCGCTTGTGATGGGTGTTCTTAAGGTCCTCTAAGAAATTCGCCATAGTTCAGATAATACTATTTTCCTTTTGCCGGTACCGGGGTCAGAGGCCGCGGCTTCCTATCTTCCTAAAAGCCGCGGCCTGGCGGGAAATCAGGAATTAAGAAAGCGTCCCCCTTACATTTACAGGGATTTTACCCGCCCTTTATGCCGCCTTGACCGGGCTTTCCTAAACTATAGGCAATGAACCGGAGAAAAGAGAGACTGATAAAGTGGCTGTTCACGGTGACTGCCTTCGCCTCGCTGGCTTTCCTCGTCGGGATTGTGCTGGTGCTGTTCAAGGAGGCGCTCCCGGTCTTCAAGGTGGTCTCGCCCAAGGCTTTCCTGCTGGGGACCAGCTGGTATCCCACGGCCGAGCCGCCCGAGTTCGGCATATTGCCGCTGATAGCGGCCTCGCTGTGGGTGACCTCCGGCGCGCTGTTGATCTGCGTGCCGTTGGGCGTGGGCAGCGCGCTCTACCTGCACGAGCTGGCCGGCGCTAAACAGCGCGCCTTGCTCAAGCCCGTCATAGAGATCCTGGCCTCGGTGCCTTCCATAGTCTACGGCTTCTTCGGCATGGTGGTGGTGGCGCCCTTCCTGCAACGGGCGCTGGACCTGCCCATCGGCCTGACCGCTTTCACCACCAGCCTGATCCTGGGCGTGATGGCCACCCCCACGGTGGCCAGCATCGCCGAGGACGCGCTGAGCTATGTGCCGCGCTCCTTCCGCGAGGCCTCCTTCGCCGTGGGCGCCGACCGCTGGCAGACCCTGACCAAGGTTATCATCCCGGCGGCGGGCTCGGGTATCTCCACCGCGGTGATACTCGGCATGAGCCGCGCCATAGGAGAGACTATGACCGTGCTGATGGTGGCCGGCGGCTCGGCCATCATCCCGGAATCCATCTTCGACCCGGTGCGGCCCATGACCGCCGCCATTGCGGCCGAGATGGGCGAGGCGCCCGTGGGCAGCGACCATTACCACGCCCTGTTCGCCATAGCGCTGATCCTTTTCCTGATCACCTTCGTCTTCAACGTGGCGGCCGAATATATCAGCCGCCGCTACCGCCTGAAGCTGGGGCTCGCCAGATGATGACGAACGCCTTTCCGAATACCGCGATAAACCCGGCCGCGGCGCCCGCTGCCCGCCGGCGAGCCCGCAGCCGCCGGAGCTGGGCGCAGAAGATCGGCTTCGCCGCGCTCGCCGCCTGCATGGGCGCCAACATCCTGTTCCTGACGGGCATACTTTTCTTCATAGCCGCCAAAGGGCTGGGCACTATAAACTGGGAATTTCTGACGCAGGTGCCGCGCGACTCCATGACCGCCGGCGGCGTGGCGCCCGCCATTGTGGGCACCCTGTACCTGACGCTGGGGGCCATCCTCTTCGCGCTGCCGCTGGGCGTGGCCTGCGCCGTCTACCTGACGGAATACTCGCCCAAGGGCTGGATAGTCAACCTGCTGCGCGTCAGCATCAACAACCTGGCCGGCGTGCCGTCGGTGGTGTTCGGCCTGTTCGGGCTCACCGTCTTCGTGAAATATTTCGGCTTCGGCGTCTCCATGATCTCCGGCGCGCTGACGCTGGGCATACTCGCCCTGCCGGTCATCATCTCGGCCTCGCAGGAGGCGCTGACCGCCGTGCCGCAGTCCATCCGCGAGGCGTCGCTGGCGCTGGGCGCCACGCAGTGGGAGACCATCCGCAAGGTGGTGCTGCCCGCGGCCCTGCCGGGCATACTGACCGGGGTTATCCTGAGCGTCGGGCGCGTGGCGGGCGAGACCGCCCCTATCCTGTTCACCGCCGCGGCTTTCTACGTGAAGGGCTACCCGGATTCGCCGTTCTCCGAGGTGATGGCCCTGCCCTACCACATCTACGCGCTGATGACGGAGGGCACGCACCCCGAGGAGCAGACCCGCATTGCCTACGCTTCCAGCCTGCTCCTGCTCGGGCTGGTGCTGTCCGTCTCCATGCTCGCCATCTGGCTGCGCCAACGCCAAAGGAAAACTTACCATGCATGACGCCATAGTGGACTACGACAAGCAGATGGGGATGGAGAATTTCCATCCCTCGCTGGTGAAAGGCCCCGTAGGGATAAATACCAGCCTCACGGGCGAAGCCGACCTGGTCGGCCCGGAGCCCAAGATAACGGCCCGCGGCGTGAACTTCTATTACGGCTCGAAGCGCGCCCTGAACAATATCAATATTTCCTTCGCGCAGCGCCGCGTTACGGCCATCATCGGCCCGTCGGGCTGCGGCAAATCCACCTTCATCCGGCTCCTCAACCGCATGCACGAGCTGGTGCCCGGTACGCGGCTGGAGGGGGAGATACTGCTTGACGGGTTGGACGTCCTCTCGCCGGCCTGCGACGCGGCAGAGCTGCGCAAGCGCGTGGGCATGGTGTTCCAGAAGCCCAACCCCTTTCCCAAGACCATCTTCGAGAACGTGGCCTACGGTCTGGAGGTCAACGGCGAGACGGATAGGCGCGTGATAGAGGAACGGGTGACGGACTCGCTCAAGAAGGCCGCGCTGTGGGGGGAGGTCAAGGACCGCCTGAAGGACAGCGCGCTGGGCCTGTCCGGCGGCCAGCAGCAGCGGCTGTGCATCGCCAGGTGCCTGGCGGTCTCGCCGGAGGTGATACTTTTCGACGAGCCCTGCGCCAGCCTCGACCCCATCTCCACCGGCAAGATAGAAGAACTGATCTTCGACCTTAAGAAGGACTACACTATAGTGATCGTGACGCACAACATGCAGCAGGCGGCGCGCGTGTCCGACCGGACCGCTTTCTTCCTGATGGGCGACCTGATAGAGGAAGGCCGCACCGACAATATCTTCAAGGCGCCGCGCGACCGGCGCACCGAGGACTATATCACCGGGAGGTTCGGATGATGCAGAGACATTTCGACGAGGAACTGCGGCAGCTCAAGGGCGAGCTGGAACACATGGCCAGACTGGCGCAGTCGGCCATCACCGAGGCCGTGGAGGCGCTGAAGAGCCGCGACGCGGCCGCCGCCCAGCGGGTGATAGATTCCGACGTGCGCATGGACAGTCTGGAACTGGTCATAGACGACAAGTGCCTGGACCTGATAGCCCTGCACCAGCCCATGGCCGGCGACCTGCGCTTCATCACCACGGCCATCAAGCTCAACGCAGAGCTGGAGCGCATCGGAGACCTGGCCGTGGACGTGGCCCAGCGAGCGCTCGAGCTCTCCGGCAGGCCGGAGCTCAAGCCGCTGGTGGACATCCCGCGGCTGGCCGGCATCGCCAAGCGCATGACAGGGGACGCCATACAGGCTTTCCTGGAGGGCGACGCCGCGCTGGCCAAGAAGGTGATACTGGCCGACTCCGAAGCCGACGAACTCAAGCGGGCGGTTGAGAAAGAACTCATTTACGACTATATGATGAAGGACGCCGCTACGGCCGACCGGGCCGTGCCGCTGCTGCTCGCGGCCAGGCACCTGGAGCGCGTCTGCGACCACGCGGTGAGCATGGCCGAGGACATAGTCTACATGGTCTCCGCCGTGGTAGTGCGCCACCATCCGGAAGAACTCTGAGGGGACGTTCTTAACTATTGGACTAATTGGATCAGAGTGAATTGTTGATAAATAATCCGATAGTTAAGAACGTCCCCTGGCTTTACACGGATTTTACACGGGCTTTAATTGGCCTTGACCGGCTTTGGGTAGACTATGCCTATACCAAGAGTGAAAGGAGAAAACTATGAGCTTTAATTTCCTGCCGAAAGAAGAGAAGTTTTTCGACTATCTGACCCAGCAGGCCGAGAACCTGATGAAGGCCGCCGACTTCTTCAAGGACGCCATCAAGGACGGCCGCCTGGACGAGGAAGAAGTAAAGAAGATCCACGCGCTGGAGCAGGAGGGCGACACGCTGGCCCATGAGATCACGGACATGCTCAACCGCACGTTCATCACCCCCATAGACCGCGAGGATATCTACGCGCTGGCCAACCAGCTCGACGACGTGCTGGACATGCTCAACGCCATGGCCGGCCGCATGAAGCTCTATAAACTGAATCCCACGGACCCGCATTTCGCCCAGTTCATCGACCTCATCGACCAGGCCGCCGCCGCGCTGGCCAACGCGGTCAAGCACATGCCCGACACCAAGCGGCAGCGCCGCGTGCTGGACTACTGCATAGAGATCAACCGCCTGGAGAACCTCGGCGATGCGGTGCGCGAGAAGGCCATCAGCAACCTCTTCGAGAACGAGAAAGACCCGATCATGGTGATAAAGTGGAAGGAGATCTACGAGGTGGCGGAAGGCACGCTCGACAAGTGCGAGCACGTGGCCAAGGTCATCGAGGGCATCCTGGTGAAACATGGATAGCACGCTGATAGCCATCATCGCCCTGGTCGGCCTGGCGCTGTTCTTCGACTTCCTGAACGGCTTCCACGACGCGGCTAACTCGATAGCCACCATCGTGGCCACCCGCGTGCTCTCGCCCAAGTACGCGGTCATATGGGCCGCCTTCTTCAACTTCATCGCCTTCGCCTTCTTCGGCCTGCACGTGGCCAACACGCTGGGCAAGAACATCATCGACATCACGCAGGTGGACAGCTATGTCATCTTCGGGGCGCTGATGGGGGCTTGCTCGTGGAATATCATCACCTGGTATTTCGGCATCCCGTCCAGTTCGTCCCACGCGCTGGTGGGGGGGCTGATAGGCTCGGCTATGGTAAAGGCCGGCACCTCGGCGCTGATGATGAGCGGCATACTCAAGACGGTGGCCTTCATAATCATCTCTCCCGTAGTGGGGATGATGCTGGGGGTGGGCCTGGGCGCCCTGGTATATAACCTGTTCGCCAAACAGACCCCGTCGAATGTGGACCACTGGTTCCGCAAGGGGCAGCTGGTGTCTGCCGCGCTCTACAGCCTGGGCCACGGCGGCAACGACGCGCAGAAGACCATGGGCATCATAGCCAGCCTGCTGTTCAGCGCCGGTTACCTGGGTCCAGAGTTCCACGTGCCCCTCTGGGTCGTGCTCACCTGCCACGGCGCCATAGCCATCGGCACCATGTCGGGCGGCTGGCGTATAGTGAAGACCATGGGCAACAAACTCTCCAAGCTGCGCCCGGTGGACGGCTTCTGCGCCGAGGGCGCGGCCTCCATGGTGCTGTTCGGGGCCTCGGCCATAGGCGTGCCGATAAGCACCACCCATACCATCACCGGCGCCATCGTGGGGGTGGGCTCGCTCAAGGGCGCGCGCGCCGTGAAATGGGGCGTGGCCGGCAACATAGTCTGGGCCTGGATCATCACGATCCCCGCCGCCGCGGCCATCTCGGCCGGCTCCTACTGGCTGGCCGTCAGGCTCTTCTAAAAGGCCGGACCAATCCGCGGCCCCCGCAGGGAGCGTTCTCCCCGCGGGGGTTTCGTTTTGGGCGGCGGCAAAATTGTATAATTAGAGGCCGATTTAGGGTTTAAAAGGACGTATTCCGCATATGAAAAGCCACCAGATACGCAGGAGTTTCCTCGATTTCTTCGCCAGGAACGGCCACCCGGTCGTAAAATCCAGCCCGCTGATCCCCGAGGGCGACCCCTCGCTGCTGTTCACCTCGGCCGGCATGGTCCAGTTCAAGCCCTATTACCTCGGCCTCAAGACCGACATGAAGCGCGCCGCTTCCTGCCAGAAATCTTTCCGCACCACGGACATAGACAATGTGGGCAAGACCATCCGCCACCTGACCTTCTTCGAGATGCTCGGCAACTTCTCCTTCGGCGACTATTTCAAGAAAGAGTCCATCGCCTGGGGCTGGGAATTCCTGACCAAGGATATGGGGCTCGACCCTAAGCGCCTGTACCCGTCCATCTACAAGGGCGGCGTGGCCCCGCGCGACGCCGAGGCCCGCGGCATCTGGGAGAACATCCTCCCGAAGGAACTTCACTCCCACATCATAGAGCTGGGCGACAAGGATAATTTCTGGGCCATGGGCGACACCGGCCCCTCGGGCCCGTGCTCCGAGATCTACTGGGACCGCGGCGAGAAGTACGACCATAAAGGCTGCGAGGGCCCCGGCGCCTGCTCCTGCGACCGCTACATAGAGATCTGGAACCACGTGTTCACCCAGTTCGACAAGCAGCCCGGCGGCGTCTACAACCCGCTGCCCAAGAAGAACATCGACACCGGCATGGGCCTGGAGCGCCTCACCTTCATAGTGGAGGGGAAAGAGTCGCCGTTCGAAACCTCGCTGTTCCACCCGGTGATAGAGGCCGCCTCCGGCCTGTTCAAGACCGACTACCGCGCTTCCGACGAGTCCGTCTCGGCCTACCGCATCATAGCCGAGCACCTGCGCGCCTCCTCCTTCCTGATCTCCGAGGGCATCATCCCGTCCAACGAGGGCCGCGGCTACGTGCTGCGCCGCCTCATCCGCCGCGCCAGCCGCTACGGCCGCATCCTGGGCGCCAGGGACCCCTTCCTGCATAAGCTTACCCCGTCCGTCTTCTCCATTTTCAAGGGCGTCTACCCCGAGGTGGAAGCGGCCGCCAAACAGATAGACGAGACGCTGAAGTTCGAGGAGCAGGGCTTCATAGAGACCCTGGAGACCGGCGAGAAGTTCCTCGCCGACCTGCAGGAGAAATACCCGGGCGGCATCCCCGGCAAAGAGGCCTTCAGCCTTTACGAGACATACGGCTTCCCTTTCGAGCTGACCCGCGAACTGGCCGCCAAGAAAGGCGTGGAAGTGGACGAGGCCGGCTTTAACGAGGCCCGCAAGGCCGCGCAGAGCGTGGCCAAGGCCGGCTGGAAAGATTCCGGCGAGAAGAACGCTTTCATCTTCCAGACCGCCGAGGAGAAGCTGCCGGCCACCGTCTTCAAGGGCTACGAGACCACCGAACATGACGCCGAGATAATAGCGCTGCTCGACGGCCAGGGCCATATGGTGGAGCGGCTCGCCGCCGGCGCGGAGGGCTACGCCGTGCTGGACGCCACGCCTTTTTACGCGCAGAGCGGCGGCCAGGCCGGCGACACCGGGTCCTTCCTCTTCGAGGGCTCCGAGCTGGCCTCGGTCACCGACACGCAGAAGCCGGTGGGAAAGGTCTATTTCCACGCCATCCGCGCCCACGCCGGCCTCAAGACCGGCATGCGGGTGAACGCGCGCGTCTCCGGCGACAGGTACCGCACGGCCTGCAACCACACCGCCACGCACGTGATCAACGCCGCGCTGAAGCAGGTGTTCGGCGACACCACCCGCCAGGCCGGCTCCGAGGTGGACCCGGTCAGGTTCCGCTTCGACTACACCGTGACCAAGGCTCCGACCAAGGAAGAGATCGCCCGCATAGAGGACATCGCCAACGCGGCGGTGCGCGAGGACTACCTGGTCTCCAAGGCGCTGCGGCCGCTGGCCGACGCCCAGGCCTTCGGCGCCACCACGCTGCTGGGCGAGAAGTACGCCGACCCGGCGCGCTTCATCCTGATCAACCGCGGCGGTTTCGAAACGGCCAGGGACCGCTACAGCCTGGAGCTGTGCGGCGGCACGCACATAGACCGCACCGGCGAACTGCTGGTGATAAAGATACTCAAGGATTCCTCCGTGTCGCGCGGCGTGCGCCGCATCGAGGGCGTGGCCGGCCCGGCCGCCGTGGCCTACCTCAGCGGCCTGGCCCGCGTTACCGAGACGCTGGCCGCCCGGCTCTCAGTGCCGCCGCAGGAAGTGGCGGAACGCGTGGAGCAGCTGCTCGAGAATCTCAAAGAACTCAAGAGCGGCAAGGCCAAGGCCGCCCCGGCCGCGGCCCCCAAGGACGGCAAAAAGCTGCTCTCCGGCGGCATAGACGGCTCGGGCTCGAGCCTGGTGGCCTACGACGCCGGCGCCCTGGACATGAAGGACCTGCGCGGCTTCTCCGACGCGGTCAAGAAGGACCTCAAGAGCACGCTGCTGTTCATCTATTCCCGCTCGGCCGGCAAGTTCTCGTTCATCGTGACACATACCGGAGACGTCAACGCCGACGCCTCGGCCATAGCCAAGGGCGTGGCCGCGGCGGTGAACGGTTCCGGCGGCGGCCGCAAGGATTTCGCGCAGGGCGGCGGCGAGGTGCCGGCCGACATGCGCGCCTTCGAGGCCCAGCTGGTGGAGCTGGCGAGGAAGCACATCTAGCGTATTTTGGCTATAATATAGAGGATTTCTGCGTATCGGCTGCGCCCGTGGTGAAATGGATATCACAGGAGCCTCCGAAGCTTCTAGTGCAGGTTCGATTCCTGCCGGGCGCACCCGATACGCAGAAACCTGAGGGTTTGGTTCGAGTCGCCCGTCCCGCCTCCAAATGAATTTCGAAGAAGAAATAGCCTTGCTGATAAAGTCGCGCTACCCGCTGCTGGTGGTGGATACTATCGACGAGGAGTACGTGCTGACCCAGCTCAACGACGTGGCCGCGGCCCAGGGCCTGCAGTTCTACTCCTGGTCGCTCACGCAGGGGCTGCGCGTGGGCAAGAACCAGAACTCCTTCTACAAGACCAACGACGCCGTGGCCATGCTGCGCGTGGTCAACGACCTGGTCAACGACCCGCACGCGGCCGTGTTCGCCTTCTCCGATTTCGACCGCTACCTGGGCGACGCCGCCGCGTCCCGCTTCTTCAAGGATATCCTCAACCGCATAAAAGGCTCGCCCGCCACCGTGGTGCTGCTGGGCTCCGAGGGCAAGCTGCCGCCGGACATCGCCCCGCTGGCCGCCCGCATACAGGGCGGCTACCCCAACGAGCGCCAGATCCTCGACGAGGTCAACCGGGCCGTGGCGCAGTTCAAGCTGACCGCCGCGCACCTGGAGGTGGACCTGCCGCCGGAGTCGCTGCGCCGCATGGTCAAGACGCTCAAGGGGCTGTCCCTGCAGCAGGTGCGCAACGCGCTGAACCTCTGCCTGATCAGGGATTTCCGCTTCGACAAGGCCGACATCAAGGAGATAGAGAAGTTCAAGAAGGCGGCCTTCGACCGCGAGGGGATCCTCGAGTACTTCGGTTCCGAGGCCGAGACCGGCATAGCCGGCTTCGACAACCTCAAGCGCTGGGTGCGCGACCGCCGCAACTCGTTCTTCTCCGACGGACCGCTGCCGCCGCCCAAGGGCCTGCTGCTGCTGGGCGTGCAGGGCTGCGGCAAATCACTGGCGGCCAAGGTGATAGCCGGCGAGCTGGGCATCCCGCTCTACCGCCTGGACCTCACGCGCCTCTATTCCAAGTATATCGGCGAGACCGAGGAGAACCTGCGCAAGGCGCTGGCCACCGTGGAGCGGCTGGCCCCGGTCTGCCTGTGGATAGACGAGATAGAGAAGATCTTCGCCTCCTCCTCCGGCGACATAGACGGCGGCGTGTCTAAGCGCGTGCTCGGCACCATGCTGACCTGGATGCAGGAGCGCAAGGACCGCTCCTTCATCGCCGCCACCTCCAACGATATCAACAACCTGCCCGCCGAGCTGCTGCGCAAGGGCCGCTTCGACGAGATCTTCTTCGCCGACCTGCCCGACGCGGCCGGCCGCATGGAGATCGCCCGTATCCACCTGGCCAAGCGCGACCTGGCCCCGGCCGACTTCGACGTGGCCGCGCTGGCCAAGGCCAGCGAGGGCTTCAGCGGCGCCGAGATAGAGCAGGCCGTGATCTCGGCGCTCTACAGCGCCTCCGGCTCAAACGAGAAAATTTCCACCCGGCACGTGCTCGAGCAGCTGCGGCTCACCCGCCCGCTCTCCGTCATCAAGGCCGAGGCGGTGGACTTCATCCGCGGCTGGGCCCGCGAGCGCAACATCCTCCCCGTCTAAAACAAAAAGCCCCGGCGGTCGCCGGGGCTTTTTTACGCCTTGTGGACTCAGGCCGCTACCGGCTCCGGGTCCGTCATCAGGGCTTCGATCACGCCGTTGAGGGCGGGGCTGGGCCGCATGGCCCGGGAGGTCTTGTCGCGGTCGGGGTGGTAGTAGCCGCCCATGTCCACCGGCTTGCCCTGCGCGGCGAGCAGCTCCCGGTTGATCTTCTCCTCGTTGGCTTCAAGCTGCCGGGCCGCCTCGGCGAAGCGGGTCTTGAGGCCCATGTCCTCCACCTGCGCGGCCAGCGCCTGCGCCCAGTACAGGGCCAGGTAGAAGTGGCTGCCGCGGTTGTCTATCTCGCCCACCTTGCGGGCCGGGGACTTGTTGTTGTCCAGGAACTTGGCGATGGCCTGGTCCAGCGTCTCGGCCAGCACCAGCGCCTTCCCGTTCTTGAACATGTTGCCCAAATGCTCCAGGGACGCGCCCAGCGCGGAGAACTCGCCGAGGGAGTCCCAGCGCAGGTATCCTTCCTTCTGGAACTGCTGCACGTGCTTGGGGGCCGAACCGCCCGCGCCGGTCTCGAACAGGCCGCCGCCGGCGAGCAGCGGCACCACGGAAAGCATCTTGGCGCTGGTGCCGAGTTCCAGGATCGGGAACAGGTCGGTCAGGTAGTCGCGCAGTACGTTGCCGGTCACCGAGATGGTGTCGAGGCCCCTGCGGATGCGCTCGCAGGAATACCTGATGGCCTCCACCGGGGGGAGGATCTTGATCGTCAGGCCGGCGGTGTCGTGGTCTTTCAGGTACTTCTCCGTCTTGGCGATGATCTGCGCGTCGTGGGCGCGGGCCTTGTCCAGCCAGAAGATCGCGTGGGCGCCGGTGGCGCGCGCGCGCTTAACGGCGAGCTTCACCCAGTCCTGCACCGGGATGTCACGGACGCGGCTCATGCGCCAGACGTCGCCCTTCTCCACGGCGTGCTCCATCAGCACGGTCCCGTCCTGGTCGGTCACGCGCACGGTCCCGTTCTCCTGTATCTCGAAAGTGGTGGGGTGCGAGCCGTACTCCTCGGCCTTCTGCGCCATCAGGCCCACGTTGGGCACCGAGCCCATCGAGGCCGGGTCGAAGGCGCCGTGGCGGCGGCAGTCGTCGAGGATCTCCTTGTAGATCGTGGCGTAGCAGCGGTCGGGGATCAGCGCCTTGGTCTCGGCCAGCTTGCCCTCGGCGTTCCACATCCTGCCGCCGTCGCGCACCACCACCGGCATGGAGGCGTCGATGATGATGTCGCTGGGCACGTGCAGGTTGGTGATGCCCTTGGCGGAATCCACCATGGCCAGCGCGGGGCGCCTGGCGTAGACGGCCTTGATGTCGGCCTCTATCTCGGCTTTCTTGCCGGCGGGCAGGGTCTCGAGCTTCTTGTAGAGGTCGCCGAGGCCCATGTTGGGGTTGACGCCGAGCGTCCTGAAGGTTTCGGCGTGCTTGGCGAAAACTTCGTCGAAGAAGACGGTGACGGCGTGGCCGAACAGGATGGGGTCGGAGACCTTCATCATGGTGGCCTTCAGGTGCACGGAGAGCAGCATGCCCTCGGCCTTGGCCGCGTCCATCTGCGCGGCGTAGAACTTGCGCAGCGCGGCCGCGCTCATGAACGTGCCGTCCACGATCTCGCCGGCCTGCACTTTCACGCCGCTCTTGAGGACGTGGGCCTTGCCGGAGGCGTCCAGCAGCTCGATCTTGAGCTCGCCGGCCTTGTCCACGCAGACGGACTTCTCGTTGCCGTAGAAGTCGCCGCCGGTCATGTGCGCCACGTGGCCCTTGCAGTCCCTGGTCCACGGGGCCAGTTTGTGCGGGTGCTTCCTGGCGAAATTCTTGACGGAGAGGGGGGCGCGGCGGTCGGAGTTGCCCTCGCGCAGCACGGGGTTGACGGCCGAGCCCAGCACCCTGGCGTAGCGCTCCTTTACGGCTTTCTCCTCGGGGGTCTGCGGGTTCTCGGGGTAATTGGGGACCTTGTAGCCCTGGAACTGCAGTTCGCGGATGGCCTCCTTGAGCTGCGGCACGGAGGCGCTGATATTGGGCAGCTTGATGATGTTGGCCTCGGGGTTGTGCGTCAGCTCGCCGAGCCTGGCCAGGTAGTCGGGCAGCTTCTGCTCGGGGGCCAGGTGCTCGGGGAAGTTGGCAAGAATGCGGCCCGCCAGCGAGATGTTGGCGGTCTCCACCGCGACGCCGGTACCCTTGGTGAAAGCTTTTACTATGGGCAGCAGGGAATAGGTGGCTAAAGCGGGGGCCTCGTCGATTTCGGTCCAGATTATCTTATGGGGCATGTTGTCTCCTTGGCGCTCGTGGCGGCCTTACGGTCGTATAATATTGAGCAACGCGAAAAAGAGCAAAACTTGTCCCCAGTATTCTATTAAACCCCGGCGCTCCGGGCAAGCGGGCCGTCGCATTGCTATAATAAAGGCCGAATGGAAACCATACTGGTTACCGGACCCACCGGCTATATCGGCGGGCGCCTTGTCCCCAGGCTGCTGTTCTGCGGCAGGCGCGTGCGCTGCCTGGCGCGCCACCCGGAGCGCCTGGCCGGCCGGTCCTGGGCCGGCAGCGTGGAGATAATAAAAGGCGACGTTTACAAGGGAGAAGGACTGTCCGAAGCGCTGTCCGGCGTCGACGCGGCCTATTACCTGGTGCATTCCATGGCCGACGTGCCCGGTTTTGCGGATATGGAGGCCGTTTCGGCCGCCAACTTCGCCAGCGCCGCCGCCAGGGCCGGCTGCAAGCGGATAATCTACCTGGGCGGGGCAGGCAAGGACGCCTGCTCCCTTTCCCGTCACCTCGCCTCCCGCCACCGGGTGGGTGAGATCCTGCGCTCCACCGGCGTCCCGGTCACCGAGTTCCGCGCCGGCATGATAGTGGGCTCCGGCAGCGTCTCCTTCGAGATGATACGCTACCTCGTGGAGCGGGTGCCCGTCATCCCCGCCTGCAGCTGCCTCGACAGCCATTCGCAGCCGCTGGCCGTGCGGGACGCGCTGCTGTACCTCACGAGCTGCCTGGACAAGCCCTCCACCGCCGGCCGGGTCATAGAGATAGGCGGCTCCACCTGCCACCGCTACCGCGACCTGCTCAAGATCTACGCCGATATCCGCGGCCTCCGGCGCCGCTTCTTCGAGCTGCCGCACTGGCACCTTGGTTTCTGCAGCGCGATGGTGGGGCTCATAACGCCTATCCCCCGCATTTTCGCCCGCCCGCTGATGGAAAGCCTCGGCTGCGAGGCGGCCTGCGATACCGGCGCCGCGGCGGAGCTTTTCCCCGAGATCAAACCGCTGGACTACGCCACGGCCGTGAAATACGCGCTGGTGCGCCTCAGCGAGAACGCCGTGGAAACCTCGTGGACGGCGGCCTATACGCCGTCCTACGCGCGGGCCTACTCTTTCGAGGACAGGGAGGGCATGATCAGCCACGCGCATGTGCTGGATATAGGCGCCCCGGCCGCCGCGGTATACCGGATATTCTCCGGGCTGGGCGGCCGCCGGGGCTGGCTGTACGGGCAATGGCTCTGGTACCTGAAGGCCCTGCAGGACAGGCTGGTGGGCGGCATAGGCATGCGCCGCGGCCGCCGGCACCCGGACGTCATACACCAGGGCGAGGCGCTGGATTCCTGGCGGGTGGAGCGCGTGATAGAGAACCGCCTGCTGCTGCTGCGCGCCGAGATGCGCCTGCCCGGCAAGGGCTGGCTGCAGTTCGAGGCCGTGCCCCGGGGGGAGGCCGCTTCCACGCTGCGGCTTACGGCCTATTTCGAACCGCACGGCCTGTTCGGCAGCCTCTACTGGTATGCCCTGTACCCGGCCCATGTCTGGATCTTCCGCGGCCTGGCCCTGGCGATACGCCGCCTGGCCGAAGCCCCCTTTAACTAGGTGGAAAAGGTATAATTTAGCCATGCAGATCACCCTGGAAGCTGATTATGCCGTGCGCTGCCTTGTTTACCTCAAAGATCATAGGGACGGAGTCTGCGTGCTGGGAGACATCTCCAAAGGCACCAGAATACCGTCCGCTTTCCTCTCCAAGATACTGCAGAAGATGATCAAGCGCGGCCTGGTCAAGTCCGCCAAGGGCAAGAACGGCGGCTTCGCCCTGGCCAAGGACCCCAACCGCATCAGTGTCTACAACATCATGCAGGCTGTCTGCTGTTCCGATACCGTAATGAAGCTGGTCTGCAGCAAGACCAAGGAGCCCTGTTCCTTCCTGAAAACCTGCAAGATACACGTGGTCTGGGAAGACCTCGGCAAGATAATCAAGATGATACTGGAGTCCAGGAAACTCTCCCAGCTTTAACCGCCCCTGTCCCATTATTAGTAGAATTTCCGGGTGACAGTACGAGCTGCCTGCGCCTGCGGCGCCACTTACGACCTCAAGGACGAGTACGCCGGCCAGCGGCTGGCCTGCCCGCGCTGCGGCGCCGCCGTGGAGGCGCCCGCCCTGCCGCCCCCGCCGCCCGTGCGGCAGCAGGAGGGGGGGGCCGTCTTCGAGCGGGACCTGTTCCTGCTCGACCAGCGGCACCTGGCGGTAGACGAAAAATATTCCATCACCGACGGTGAAGGCGCGCACTTGCTGTTCGCCGAGCGCCCCGCCCGCGCCACGCTCAAGTCGCTGGCCATCGTCGGCGGCCTGCTGGCCGGGCTGCTCAACTATTTCCTCGGCCTGCTGCTGCTGGGTCTGGCTAAACAAGCCGGCCTGCCCTTCCCGGCTCTGCTGGCCGTGGCGGTCTGGATCCGCTACGGCTCGCTGTTCGTGGTGGTGGTGGCCGCCATGGCCCTGTCCCCCAAGCGCCATATCACGGTGTACCGCGACGACAAACGCGCCGAGATAGTGCTGACCGTCACGCAGGACTACCGCGTGCCGCTGTTCACGGCGCTCTACACGGTGCACGGCGCGGACGGCGCGCCGCTGGCCAAGCTCTACAAGAAGCGCCTGCGCAACATCTTCCGCAAGCGCTGGTATTGCGCCTCGCTCTCCGGGCAGCTGAACTTCATGGCGCGCGAGGACTCGCTGATACTCTCCATCCTGCGGCGCTTCCTGCTGGGCTTCTTCGGCCTGCTGCGCACCAACTACGTCATCTACGGCCGCTCCGGCGTGGCCGGGGAGTTCAACCGCCGCTTTACCATGCTCGACCGCTACGTGCTGGACCTGTCTGCCGACCGGCTGCGCTCCATAGACCGCCGCCACGCGCTGGCGCTGGGCATACTGCTCGACACCGGGGAGGGCCGCTGATGGCCGAACAGCTGCGCAAGATCACCTCCGACATGCTGGCGGCCGATCCCTTCCGGCCCGGCCCCGTGGATTTCGAGGAGGGCATGTCGGCCGCGCCGCGCTTCGCGCTGGCGCTCATAGCCGTCAACGTGGCCGTCTTTATCTGGGAGCTGCGGGTGGGCGCGCTCAAGAGCCGCGAGGCCATCATAGCCGCCGGCGCGGTGTTCGGCGAGCGGGTGATGGCCGGCGAGAGCTGGCGCCTGGGCACCGGCATGTTCATGCACGCCGGCTTCGGGCACCTGATCGGCAACTGTTTCGTGCTCTACATCCTGGGCCTGGCGGCCGAGCGCGCCTGGGGCCGCGGCCGCGCCTTGTTCATCTACATGCTCAGCGGCGTAGCCGCCTCTTTCGCCACCGCTTTCCTGCAGCCCAAGCCCTCGGTAGGCGCCTCGGGGGCCATCTTCGGCCTGATGGGGGCCGTGGTGGTGTTCTTCTGGCGCTACGGCGGCGCCCTGCAGGCCCGCGACCGCCGCATTGGCGCGGTGCTGCTGGGCTGGGGCGTTTTCCAGATACTGCTGGGCGCCCTGACCCCCTACGTGGACAATTGCGCCCACATAGGCGGCGCCCTGGCCGGAGCCATGCTGGCCCTGGTGGTGCCCGCCGCCCTCTTCGAGCGCCGGCCCTCAGTTAAGCCCTAGCGACGCCGAGCGCAGCTTGCTCACCCACAGCGCTATCTCCACCAGGTCCAGGTCCCCGATCTCAGGGAAAGCGGCGGCCGCCTCGAGCGCGCGCACGGTGGCGCCCTTGCCCTCGAAGCGTATCAGCGCGATCGCGGCGCGGCCGTAGCGCACCTCGTAGGCCGGCGCCCCGTCCCGGTAGAAATCCGGCCAACGGAAAGAGCGGTAGATATAAGCGGTCAGCGCCCCGGCCTTGCGCGCCTGGTAACCCTCCGGCACCCATTCCTTTACTGTCCATTTCATAAAGCCTCCCTTACCCTGTCCCGCCAATATCATAGCAGGCCAACCCGACAAGGGCCTGTCGCTCATTAAAGGTCTTAAAATCAAGAAAAAAAGCTCCCTCCCACAGGTTTGTGGCTGTTTTTCTCCTTAAAATCCGTTACGTCATCCCGCTGCTCGAGGCTCTCACGCGTCCTGGTTC